>Ga0209935_1000008_pt1 | contig 1534199 bp, 1356 predicted proteins | sample ThiBio_1000_plan_2_FD_183958 | JGI IMG/M metagenome (GOLD analysis project Ga0209935, IMG submission 183958) | Wastewater bioreactor microbial communities from Cape Town, South Africa - Thiocy_cont_1000_plan (SPAdes) | ecosystem: Engineered > Bioreactor > Thiocyanate-remediating >... | reverse complement strand
GCAAAACAGTGGGCGTGCCTTCGGCTTTCAGTCCTAACGGAGACGGGGTCAATGACGTGCTCTATGTGCGCGGCTACAGGATCAAAACACTCAGGCTGCGCATCTACAACCGATGGGGCAACCTGGTCTTTGAGACCGATAACAAGGCCAAAGGATGGGATGGCACTTACAAAGGGCAGCCCCAGGCTGAGGAAACTTATGCTTACACCCTCGAGGCTACTTTCAATGACGGAACTACCAAACAGGTCAGCGGAAGTATCTCTTTACTGAGGTAAGAAGGCTTTGTGTATTGCTTTATATTATTGGCGTATAATGCTTTTTTGGGCATGTACTGTTAACTTCGCATGAAATAAAACATTTGCAGTGCCCGACGGAATTACGTATTTGCCTTACAGCGATACGGGATATTTCTCCCGCCTTGTTACCGATTATTTGGCAAAAGACCCGAAGACAAGGGAATTCTATGATCATTACCCGGACAAGGAAGGCCTAGCCGCAGCTATTAAAGAACGTGACAACTTCCTCGTAAACAGGGAAGTGCTGGCGGCTATCCTGAGCCGGCAATATAAAGATATGCCCAGGCATGAGGCAGTGAACCATAATATTGCACTGCTACGGGAACATAACACTTATACTATCTGCACCGCCCACCAGCCCAACCTGATGACGGGCTATCTTTATTTTATCTACAAAATAGTACATGCCATAAAACTGGCTGAAGAATTAAAGCAACTATACCCGGGTAAAAATTTTGTACCTGTATATTATATAGGCAGCGAAGACAATGACCTTGACGAACTGGGCACATTCCGCTATGCTGATAAAAAGTTCGTTTGGGACGGTGGAGGACAGGAAGGCGCAGTGGGCAGGATGAATACAGCTAGCCTGGAGCCACTTCTGAATGAACTGTTTAATTTGCTGGGCCCCCCGGGTGAAAACTGCGATACACTAAAAGAACTACTTAGCAATGCCTACCTGGAACACAGCAGCATAGCCAGGGCTACCCAATACCTGGTAAATGAATTGTTTGGCCGCTATGGGCTTATTGCACTCGATCCCGATGAGGCAGTCTTTAAACAGGCCATATTACCTATACTGCAAGACGATCTGCTCCATCAAACAGCTTACTCACTCGTTAATACAGCAGCAGCGAGGCTGAACGAGCATTATAAGGTACAGGCAATGCCACGCCCAATAAACCTGTTCTATTTAAAAGACCAGTTAAGAGCCCGTATAGAAATAAAAGATGGTAAATGGCATGTAGTAGATACAGATATAACATGGGATAAAACAGAACTGGATGCAGAACTCGAAACACATCCTGAGCGCTTTAGCCCCAATGTGATACTAAGGGGTGTATTGCAGGAAAGTATCTTACCGAATATCGCCTTTATTGGCGGGGGAGCTGAGATAGCTTATTGGCTACAGCTAAAATCTGTCTTCGCACATTATAAAGTATTTTTCCCCAGCCTGCACTTAAGACAATCGGTGCTATGGATCGATGCCGCTCAAAATAAACTGATGCAGCAACTGGATCTTACAGTAAAAGATATTTTTAAACCTGTAGAAGAACTGGTTAAACAATATATAAAAGATAACAGTGAAGATGACTGGCATACAGGTGATGAAACTGCGGAGATAGAAAAAATACTTGCACTATTAAAACAAAAAGCCAGCTTGCTCGATCCCAGCCTCAGCCGCTCATCCGATGCAGTGCTGACCAAAATAAAGTACCAGTTGCTGGTGCTGGAAAAGAAAATGCTGCGTGCCGAAAAGAGAAAAATGCAGGTGCAGGCACAAAGGATCGGGAAACTAAAGCAACAACTTTTTCCCAATGGCACATTACAGGAAAGGATTGGGAACTTCATGCCTTACTTCCTGCAATACGGACATATGTATTTTGATCTGTTGAAAGAAGCCATGCAGCCCCTAATGGCACAATTTTTAGTGATAAAAGATAAATAATGTAGCCCCTGGTTACACCATACAGAAATAAAATAAGCCAAATGAAAAAGTTAATTGTTGTCATACTGTTGATTAGTAGCGCTTTTATAGTACAGGCTAAAAAAGGCGGCGTTGTTCCCAACATAGACCTGGGGCTGAAACTGGGTGCCAATTTTGCCAAACTGGATGGTAAAAGCTGGGACAATGGGTATAAAGCCAACTTCCTTGGGGGCGCCTTTGCCGGTATGCGATTCAGTAAGGTAGGGGTACAAATCGAAGGTTTTTATAGCCAGACAAAATATACAGTCGATGGCTATGGTTTCTACTCACTTTACAAAGGTTTTTATAACAATGCGAGTGACTCCTTGAAAAAAGGCTCACTCAAGGTCAGTTATTTCAATATACCCGTACTTTTCGAGGTGAAGTTATTGCCTATGCTCTGGGCACAAATAGGCCCCCAGTATAGCGGCATTATTCATGTAAGCGACCCTGATGATATGCTGCAGGATGCTGGCAGCCTGTTCAAAAGCGGGGATATATCCGGCGTAGTAGGCCTGGAGGCCAAGCTCCCCTTTCACTTGGTAATAGGTGCACGCTATGTGCTCGGACTATCGAGCATGAACAATACTGCCGTATCTGATGCCTGGCAGCAAAGGGTAATACAAGCGCATGTAGGGTTTAGCTTCCTGTAATTCTCACGTACCCAATATATCACTGCTTGGTCCATATGGCCGCACAACTTTCATTCAAAGAAGTCGATGCTACAGAGTAATTTATGTTAATAATGCCACTACTATATACTCCTGTCCCTGAAATGGTATAACCGCTTATGGTTTGACTTGGTATAGTTAGATCATTACCATTCACTATTCCATTGATAGCAAATGAAGAACCAAAGTCTCCAAAGTTGTTCATTGTTATTGTAACGTTATTTACTGCAGATTGAATAATTGTCGCGGCATATGGTCCTATCGCGCCACTTACAGTACAGTTTTCTGAGACATTATAAGTTCCAATAAATTTTCCTATCACCAAAGTCTCACAATAAGTTCCTTCATATCCAGATGGACAGGCACATGTACCATTGTGGCAAGTGCCTCCATTTTGGCAAGTAACATTTGCACAAGGATCCGGGATAGGAGCAGTTTCACAATGAGAACCTGTATAACCGGACGGGCAAATACAGCTGCCGTCCTGGCAAGCACCACCATTAATACAGGCCACGTCCTTGCATTTATCCTGCTTGCAGGCTGTATAAGTAATTAGGCTAAAGGCGGTAAGTGTTACTATCGCCGTAAATAAGATTCGAGTAAATAAGCGCATGAATATTGGTTTAAAAGTTACAAGGTCAAAAATATATAAAAAAATATTATCGCCAAATACCTTTATAGTTGACGGTGCCCGTAGTGACGATGGTATAATGCCAGTACAAAGTATCATTCAGTAAAAAAGCACTCCCGCTAATGGAATAGTTATTATTGCCTGCATCGGGCTGCTGTATATTCACGATGATCGTATCTCCCTTTACGATGCCCGTAACATTATGTGCAAAAAAGCCGTTGAATATACCATTTATGGCTACCTGGCTGATATCGGTGCCGCCTGTTATCACGGCCTGGTAAGTCGTAACCGGGTTATTATTGAATACGTTCGTATCTGATGCCGCCCATATTTTCTCGAATTTAGTGCGTATTTCGGTCTCGCAATAAGTGCCTTCATACCCGGTAGGGCAAGTACAATTACCATTATTGCAGGTGCCGCCATTCAGGCAATTTATCCCCGCGCAGGGACCCGCCGTTTCGCAATGTACACCACTATAGTTAGTGGGGCAGTTGCATATACCGGCACTACAGGTAGCTCCGTTCTGGCAGTTAACATCTTTACACTTATCTTCTTTACAGGCCATATACGTAACTGAAGAGAAAGCCAAACAAGTAAGCATAGTTACCAGGAAAATACGTGGAATGAATATAATACGTCCCATTTATTAAATAATATGTCGGTTAAAAGTAATTCAAATATTTGTTTTAATAAATAGTATATGCCTATTTCGGGGAGTAAGCATTAAACTTATCTTTGCCACTCAAAATATACAGCGCACAGATATGAAAAATACTCCTTTTACGCAGATGCATATAGCCCTGGGGGCAAAAATGGCAGAATTTGCAGGATACAATATGCCGATAGTATACAGCAGCATTAATGAAGAGCATCATACTGTGCGTAGTAATGCCGGTGTTTTTGACGTTAGCCATATGGGTGAGTTCATCCTGAAAGGCGACAAAGCGCTGGACCTGATACAAAGGGTGACGAGCAATGATGCCAGCAAACTGACCGCAGGCAAAGCGCAATATTCCTGCCTGCCCAACGATAATGGCGGGATAGTGGATGACCTGATCGTTTATTGTATTGAAGAGCATAAGACCTACATGCTGGTAGTGAATGCATCGAACATAGAAAAGGACTGGAACTGGATCAGCAAACATAATACTGAAGGGGTGGAGATGCATAATATATCGGATAAAACAGCCCTGCTTGCGGTACAAGGCCCCAAAGCATTGCAGTACATGCAGCAGCTTACCGATATGGATATCACGCACCTGAAATACTACACCTTTGTGAAGGGTACCTTTGCCGGCGTAGAGAATGTGCTGGTAAGTGCTACCGGTTACACAGGTGCAGGCGGCGTGGAAATATATTTTGAGGATAAGGACGGCGATGCCGAAAAAATATGGAATGAGATATTCCGCATCGGCAGCCCCTCCGGCATGAAAGCCATTGGACTTGCTGCACGCGATACCTTACGCCTTGAAATGGGCTACTGCCTGTATGGGAATGATATAGACGACAGCACATCTCCACTGGAAGCAGGGCTTGGCTGGATCACCAAATTCACAAAAGACTTCACGGCAAGGAATATACTGGAGCAGCAAAAAGCTGAAGGAATCAAACGTAAACTGGTTGGCTTCGAAATGGTAGACAAAGGCATACCCCGCCACAATTACAAGATACAAAATGCCGAAGGTGAAGAGATAGGCTACGTTACCTCGGGCACACAATCACCGAGCCTGGGTAAAGCTATAGGCATGGGTTATGTACGCAAGGAGCTTGCAGCCGAAGGCAGCGAAGTATTCATCATGATACGCGATAAAGCAGTAAAGGCACAGGTGGTAAAAATGCCATTTGCGTAATATAACGCAGTTTATCTAAAAAGATTTTTCTTTGCTCACGTTCAATTAATAAACACTCCCCGATATGTTACCAAAATATAACCGCGTATTACTTAAACTTTCCGGTGAATCGCTCATGGGCGACCGTAACTTCGGTATAGACCCCAAAATGCTGGAGCAATATGCCCTGGACATTAAGACGATAACGGATATAGGTGTGCAGGTAGCCATAGTGATAGGCGGAGGTAACATATACCGCGGCATGAACGAGGCCGAGACGGGAATAGAACGTGCCCAGGGCGACTATATGGGCATGCTGGCTACCGTGATAAACGGCATGGCACTACAGGCCGCGCTGGAAAAAACGGGAGTAAAAACCCGCCTGCAAAGCGCTATAAAAATGGAACAAGTAGCAGAACCTTACATACGCCGCCGGGCTATCAGGCACCTGGAGAAAGGAAGGGTGGTGATATTTGGCGCAGGTACCGGCAATCCCTATTTTACTACCGATACCGCAGGCTCGCTGCGCGCAATAGAGATAAATGCCGATGTGATATTAAAAGGCACTCGTGTTGACGGCATTTATAGTGCTGACCCTGAAAAGGACAGCAATGCCACACGGTTCGATAAGCTCACCTTCAACGATGTTATTAGCAAAGGTCTTAAGGTCATGGATATGACTGCCTTTACGCTCTGCCAGGAAAATAATTTGCCGATCATCGTTTTTGACATGAATAACACAGGCAACCTGCTGGGTGTAGTAACGGGCAAGAAAGTGGGTACAATAGTCCGGTAATTAATAATTTGAATAACTACTGTATTACCTGGTATGCGGTTACAGTATCCTTGAATTTAAAATACCGGGCAGGCATGTCGTCATAGTTGTAGCGCCCGCCCCATAGTGTCACAAACGTTTTATTTTGGCTGGTAGCATCCATATAGTTAGCTGGATCTTCGGCAAAAACGATAGATGCGGTTCTGCCATATTCCGTAGTAGATAACATCCAAAATTCGTAAGGTGCCCCCCATCGCATCAATAAGGTATCTTCAGGCACTTTGGTTGTATTAACTATCTGTTTCTTATCCAGGTTCTCCGACAAATACTTCCTTTCCCATATTAACCTTCGCGTAAATGGAGTATGATGCAAATAGATCCTCAAAAGCCCTGTACATGTTACGATGAGTACAGATGCAAGGGCCAATCTTCTCAGATGCAAGAGCGGAAAAATATCATTTATAAAGGGTATAGCTAAAAATAAAGCCAGTGGAGTATATAAATTCTCAAGATAGAAACTGATCATAAAACCCGGGAAAGACAGGTTTATAAGCAATATGTAACCAATAGTGAATATAAGGAACAAGACTAGTTTCCACCATTTTTTTAGCATAATAAGCCCAACAGTATTGCCCACAAGAAGCACAATAAGCCACTGATACTTTTGCAAACAATCTAACAGGAACCGTTTATTGGAGTCAAGATCAAAAAAATGTTCTAATGACCGGGGTACTTCTTCTATGTATTTCATTCCATTGGCATCATAAGCATCCACATAGAATAGTTTTTTGAAAACGATAACGGCTATAAAGAATAAAAAATAAAGAGGTATGTTCTTAATTCTTTGCTCCCGTAAGTAAAAATATGCACACATAAATACAAATGGCATAACCACCAGGGGATGCAGGAAAACGATCACAATGATGAGCGCAAAGCTTACCAAATATTTTAGCAGCCTCGCTTTATTTGCATATTCTGAATCTAAAAAGGCAAACAAAGTAATGAGCAGCACTATACCTTGTGTAAGTTCAGACTGAAAATAAAATGTTTCTGATACAAGCAGCGTATTGAACAGTAATAATACAAGGGCCATCTTGTAATTTCTTAATACTGCGCCGCAAAGCAAATAGCAGGCAAAACAGAAAAGCTCACGGTTCAAAGAGGCAAGCAGTATAATAGAATTTAATGACAAGAACAGCTTGCGCGCTAGCAGCGGTAATATTTGGGTAACTATGGCGCCAAAACGGTAGTGCTGAATAGACAGAGAACCATCTTTCACCATAAAAAACAAGTAATAAGCGCTGTCTGAAAATACACAACGCTCCTTGTAAAATGCGGCTGAAAAAAACAATAATACCAGGTAAACAACCAAACCTGCCAAATAGGATCTCTTGTACTGAAGCATGTAATGGATATTGCAGACGTAAATATATACATTTACGCGCTACCCTTGTTTACTTAACACGCTTTCTTTTATTGCGCTCATAATCCTCAAAAATGAACTGGCCCAGGCCATCCAGCGAGGAATAGAATGCTTTGCCATTATTTACTTCGGTAAAATTGCGTACAAAAGACTGCAGGTACGGATCGCGGGCGATCATAAATGTGATCACCGGTATCTTAAGCCGCCTTAACTGCCCTGCCAGGTTGAGGGTACGGTTCAATATCTTACTATCTATCCCAAAACTGTTCTTATAATATTTGTTACCGATCTTCAGGCAGGTAGGTTTGCCATCGGTTATCATAAATATCTGCTTGTTGGGATTTTTGCGCCTGCGTAGTATATCCATAGCCAGTTCCAGCCCTGCGACTGTATTGGTATGGTAAGGGCCCACCTGCAGGTAGGGCAGGTCTTTCATCTCTATTTGCCAGGCATCATTGCCAAACACGACTATATCCAGCGTATCCTTGGGATATCGTGTGGTGATGAGCTCACTCAATGCCATCGCCACCTTTTTAGCTGGTGTGATGCGGTCTTCGCCATACAGGATCATGGAGTGTGATATATCTATCATCAGCACCGTGGAAGTTTGGGTCTTAAAATCCATTTCATGGATCTCAAGATCGTCCTGCCGCAGGGAAAGCTGGTCGATACCACTGTTAATAAATGCATTTTTGAGACTACCTGTATAGTCTATTGCATCCAGTGCATCGCCAAATTCATAAGGTCTTGTTTCCGGGTTCAGCTCATCGCCTTTACCGGTACGGAAAGTACGATGCGAGCCCTGCTTTGCTTTTTTAAGCTTACCGAATATTTCATCAAGTGAGCGTTTACGTATGGTCTGCTCGGTCTTCGCGGTTACCTGGTAAGCGCCATCCTGTTCGTTTTCCTGTATAAAGCCTTTGTTTTTCAGGTCATCAATAAAATCGCCGATACCATACTCACTATCCGTAAGCCTGTGCTCACGGTCCAACTCGGTAAGCCAGTTGAGCGCCTCAGCCGCATCACCACTGGTGTAGTGCAGCAATTCCATAAAGAGTTCAAACAGCTTATCAAAAGGTGTTTTCCCTTTCTGCGGAGTATATTTACTAAAAACAAAGCCCTTCATAATCTACCTAAAATTACGAAAGCCAGGCATTCCGCATTATCATTTGTTTCCATAGCGCTATTAATTAGTTATTATTGCAAGGCAAAGGATCGCTTTAAATGAAAGTAGCCATACTGATACTTGCACATAAAAACCGGGAGCAATTATTAATGCTTACCGATCACTTAAGAGCGGATTTTGACGTATATGTACATATCGACCGGCAAAGCCGCTGGACCATACCTGAACAGCCAAACTTGCATGTGTTAAAAAACAGGCATTCCACCTACTGGGGGGCCTATACCGCGCTGCTGGCCACACTTGACCTTTATCGTGCAGCATATAACAAGGGTTGCGACTATTACCTGCTGATCAGCGGGCAGGATATGCCTTTGATGAAAAACAGTGATATCCTGGATTTCATCAAAACGCACTATGAAGACCGACTGGACCACCACTTATTACCCAAAGAAATTTGGCCCCTGCGGGGTGGCCTGGACCGGGTGGCACTCTTTTGGGAAACCAAATATGAATCGAACAAAAAAGGGATAATGCAACTGCTCATGTTTCCGGTGAAGGCTGCATTCGGCCTGTTCAGGTACATGCAACGTATTACAGGCTTAAGACGGAGCGTCCCCTTCCCATTATGGGGTGGTGAGGTATGGATGAACCTCACCCGGGAGGCTGTAGCATATATACTTTCCTTTACGGACAAGAATAGCTGGTATAACAGGCATTTTAAATTCACGCGCTGTGCCGATGAAATATTTTTTCACACGATACTGTCTGCATTCGACTACAAAGGCAAGGACAATATAGTTAATGACTCAATGCGTTATATCGATTGGTCGAGCGGTCCGGAATATCCCAAAATGCTGACAATGGAAGATTACGAAAAATGTACCAGATCAGGCAAATTCTTTGGGCGTAAATTTGATATACAAACGGATGGGCAGGTTATCAACAAGCTTCTCTCAGCCGCATCTGCATAAGGGGTTCAACTGTCCCTCTTTTTCCATTTTAATTTGCTCAAAAAGAACTGCAGGTTTGTAATCAACAGGTCATTGCCCAGGTAGCTCAATTGGAGGGCATAAACGACAATAAGTAAACCGATCATGCACAGGGGCCCTGATATATCACCAAGGTGAGCAAGCTTATTCACGGGCAGGAAGATGGCTGTAAGTAAGAAAGGAAGTACGTTAAGTAACAGTGCACGCAGGATATGCGCACCCTTCATCTTCACCAACTCCTTGTATAAAAGTACGTTCAGTAAAACTACATTCACCAGGAACTCGGATATTAACAAAGCTAAGGCAAGGTATAATGGCTGCCGGGGAAACAGGAGCACCATAAAAAAAATGGACAATGCCCTGAACAGGGATACCGGGAGTAGCCGCCTTATAGCATTAAGTGACTTAAAATACAGGATAATGACTATGCCATACACATTCAGCAGAACCACAGAGAATATCAAATGGAAGAACAGGGGATCAACAGGCAGCTTGCCATGTGTCCAGACCATATATATGCGGATAAGGAATGGGTAAAGGCAAACCAGGCCGAAATTGACACATACGCCAAGCAACACCCAGATAGCATGCAATACTTTCATAAGCTTTGCCGCAGCCTCCTGTACGCTCAAACGCTGGTACTCTATCACAAAGGTACCGACAAATACATTACCGGTAGTCACCATTACATTGGCCATGGTGCGGGTAGATGCATATACCGGCAGCAAATAAGCCACCGGGTAAAAAATGGCGATCATGAAATTGATACCATCCAGGGTGAATTTTTCAAAGAAGTTATTGGCCAGGAATAATAAAGACCTTCCGAATAGTAACAGACCTCCCTTTACATTACCCCATATACCCTGCCTGTACACGCTGTGTTTTTTCAGCAATGAGAACAGGTATATACCATTTATGGAAAATAGTATGACCAGCATGACAGCGAACAGGGATATAAAGGATGCATCGATAATGATAAAAGCAAAATAAGACAAGGTCTCAAAGATGCTGTATATGGTAGTGTACCTGTTGTTGATGTGTATTTTCCCTTCGGGTTCTATGCCGCCCCCTATGTACTTTACTATACAGTGCACCAGGCTGAGTGCAATGATTATGAACAGGCAATAATGAAGGCTATGGTCATGCACCACAGTACCGGGCGCATTGAAAATAGCTGCTGAGAGAGGCAGGTACTGAATGATAGCCAATAAAAGCAGGAGTATAGCCGCACTTATCACGGTAAGAAAAGTAAGGCCATCCCTGAAATACCGCCCTGCAGCATTATTGTCTTTATAGAATTCCAGGTTATATCTATTAAGGCAGTACCGCACATAGCCATCAACCACATACACCGTCATACCATAAAAGGACATCAATATGATCCAGAAACCATAGTCCTGCTGGCTGCGGTACTTAAGGAACAGGGAAATGAAAAATATGTTTTTCAGAAAAAACTGGATCGTATTCAGGCTTGACCAGAATAAAGTTTTAACGGTATTTTGTCTCGTCAGGCTCATGTTACATATGCTCCATCAGCAGGCACCGGCCGCTGTTATTTAAGACTTATTTTAACAGACAGGTACTTATGAAACAGGTACCCGGCTGTATACAGGCCTGTTATTACAGAAAAAGAGAAGAGCAGATCGCCTCTCAGCATAAAAAACAACAAACCTAAAAATACGCAATAATAAATAGCATTGTAGTTGATGGGCAATATTGCCGATATGGTCTTGGCCCTCCAGTAAAAATTATCGTAAACGGCTACCAGCCATGCGAGAAAGGCAATAAATATCATACTGCCGGCAAAACCGAAGTTGATGTATCCCTCCGCAATAAATGGACAGGATATATTGGTGAATTCATAACGCATTTGCCCATAGATAAATGCACCACTTCCCACTGCCTTACCGGGCCATACACTGCGCGGAACAAAAAACAGGAACACAGTAAGCAATTGCTTGCCCGCAGTTGTACCATAATCGCCAACATACTGTATAGTACGGCAAAAGGAGGTATAAGTGTCAAAATCGCCGGCAAGGAATGAATTACGGAATACTGCCAGTGGATCTTCCAGCAAGTAATTCATTTTGGTAAATCCATAGCGTGCCAACCCAATAAAAGGGAACAGGAGCATCAGCAGGCTAAGGAAAACGTATGAGAAACCATGCCGCTTGCGCAACAGGCGCGGATCGTAGGCCACCCACAGGCTTATATAATATGATGCTATGTAAAACCGTGCAGTTGATAAAGGAAAATTGACCAAAAATGAAGCAAGCATGGTCATGGCGAACCAGAATGTCTTTAGCTGCCTGCGGCGAAATAATATAATGGCTACCAGGGTATAATATAAAATACAGCCCCTCAGCATTTGCTCCACCAGCAGCGCAACAGTACTGTTGGTATCTCCTGCCGAAGATACATCACTACCCCTGATCCAGATATTTTGCCCGAGTATGATCACCATCCCCACGCAGGATAGTATAAAAATGATGCGGCCCAGGTTATTGAACTTAAGCTGGTAATTCTGTGAATAACTGTCGGCAGGTGCTGCTATGCCGGCGGTCTTTGCCGAAAAGAAATAATTTACCCCCTTGTAAACGATGAAAGAAAGAAAAATAATGATATTGGCGGTAAGATAGGTACCATCATTTATATTATTGCCCCAGGGTATCACCTTCAGTTCATATTGACATACCGGTATAAAAGCAAAAAATGAAAAGTTGAATAGCCAGAATATCTTGTTCAGGGAATAGGGCCTCGGATCGGAAAAGATAAAGTAAGATGATACGGTAATGTTGAGAAAGTAAGTATAAACAATATAAGCCTGCGTAGCCGTCTGACCTTTGTATCCCAATACAAAAATGAAGAAGCTACTCAGCACGATAAGCGCCCATACTGGATTTAACCGGTCAAGCCTCATGAAACAAAACAGTTAAGCATGGTCATTTTTTCCTGAATAGCTTTTTCAGGCCTTTGGGCTCATCCCCCGGCTCATCGCCATAGTAACTGCTGTATTTGGCATAATACCTGGAATAGCCTGAAACGTTGTTATTGCTCAGTCCACCGTAAAGGTCATCTTTTTTATAGTCGTTGATCACTATATTGACATTATGCAGATCGAACTCCTCCGCCGTGGAGACCGGCAAGATACTTGCCTGCGCCCCGGAATAGAGCCAGCGCAATACAAATATATTGATATCGACCCGGCGCAGGATGGGTATGCTATCGCTTACGAGGCCCACAGGTGCAGTATCCAGTATGATGAAATCGTACGCCTCTTTGAACGTATCGACCAATGACCAGAAGCGCTCGAGATAGATAAGCTCTGAAGGGTTGATGGGTACAGGACCCGAAGTCACATAATCAAGTCCTGGTATGGTAGAGTGCATCACTATATCCGCAGCCTGTAGCTTATTGTCGGAAAGATAGGTACTAAGTCCCGTCCTGTTATCATTGTTAAAATAACGGTGCAGTTTTGATCTCCTTAGATCTGCAGCTATCAGCACTACCTTCTTATTTATCTTGGTAAGCGAAATGGCCAGGTTAAGCGATACAAATGATTTCCCTTCGCCAGACACTTCCGAAGTTATAGCTATCACCTTTTTTGTACCACCCTGCGACAGGTAGGCTACATTTGTACGTATAGCATTTACGGTTTCGGTAAATACACTGCGGCTTGCGTATATATGCGAAAGTGATTCGTCTGAGACCTGGCCATCGAATTCATGATGGTTGATGATACCGAGCACAGGTATATTCGGGTTGGCATTCAGTGCATCCACATCAGCGAATTTGTCATTCAGTGAGCGTTTCAGGAAGATGAGTATGATGCCGATAGCAATACCCGCAAAAGCGAAGACCGCACCAAGCAGCATTGTACGGGGAAATATCTTTACTGCTATCCTTGGGTAATCTATTACAGAAAAGGAGGGTAATACGCCAGCCTTCGCGATAGATGTTTCAAGCTTTTTGTTGAGCAACAGGCTGTAAATATTCTTGTTCACATCCACATCGCTTGTCAGGTAAACAAGGTCACGCTCGGCAGAGGGGATGCCTCCTATCTTACGGTTTATCTGCGCCAGCTGGTTATCAATTACCTGTGCTGCATTCTGGTTCTTCTGCTTCTGGTTATTGATATTCTCAATAATGCGGTTCTTAAGGCTTTCTATTTCTTCATCGATGTTCCTGATCATAGGTGATGAAGCAGATAGATTTATCAGTTGCTGCTTACGCTGGAACCTCAGGTCATTGAGCCTTGACACCATACCATTCAGCACCTGGTCGGGGGCGCCATCGGTGGTAACTATATTGGTCACCACATCTTTATTGTTCTTTACATCTTCTGCTACGTTCTCAATATTCCTCGCCTGTATATCCAGCATATACTTTCGGGTGCGCAGCTCCGACAGGTCCTGCATATACTCGCGCGATGATATTTGCACATCTACAAGGCTGTTTTGCTTTTTAAAATCCTCCAGTCTTGAAGACGATTTTTTCAGTAAGGTTTCAAAAGCATCTACCTGTTCGTTAATGAAATCGAGTGTCTGTTCAGACGACAGCCTTTTTTCTTCCAGGTCATAAGCCATGTATGCATTGATCAGGGCCCTGAGAAAATCGCGTGTAAAAACGGCATTATCAGCCGTGAAATTCGCTTTCAATATAGGCAGGTCGCGCTCAGCTTCCCTGATCACCAGCTGCGTGGCAATATTCGTAATGGTCCAGTAATCGATATAAGTAAACTGGACAGAACTGTATGCACTGTTGATATGGGTTAATACGAAACTTAGGCCCGGCACACGCACCGTATCGCCGGGCTTTACATGCTGCATTTCAAAGTGGACCGATGGCGATGCTTTACTATTGTCAAATTGAAGAGTATAGTCACCGTCCTTCTTTTTAAGGGTGAACTTACCACCCCTGTAGCTATCGATATCATATCCCGAAACGATAGCCGACATGGGCTCTTCGGGGTATATATTCACCGGCTTCAACCCGCTATGAGTATAAAAATAGAAATTGGTATGCAGCGTATCCAATGCTTTATAGATGACCGATACCGACCTCATGATGTATATCTCTGCCAGGTAATCCGATCCATTCCCTCCTCCGCTGAGCAGCTTATCGGTGCTCATCGTGATCCGCGAGCTTTTATTATCCTGGTTATATTTCAGGTAGGCTTCTGCTTCAAATTTAGGCTTGGTGATACCCAGGTATAAGTAACCCAATGCAATGGTCACAAGGAAGGATATGGCTATCCAATACCACCTGCTGAGCAATATCCTGAACAGGCGGGTAAGGCTTATACCCTGCCGTTGTGCAGGAGGCACATAGGCGCCATTATTATTTGCAGGGTTATTTTTCATTAAATATTAATGAGATTGTTTATCAAATATTTACTCTTGAGCTTTTGCAATATTTTATCGTCTATAGCAGCAATCACATCAAAATGTTTAAGCCTGTGTGCATCCGTACCTATAAAATCCACAAGGTCTTCATCAAAAAGATAGTTGGCGGTTTTCTGCTCAGGCTTTCCATAATATCCTAATAGCGACATCAGGTTCACCTGCAGCAACCATCCCTTGCTCTTCAATTTATGAAACACATCGGGCGACTTGCTCCAATAAAGATAACGCTCAGGATGTGCCAGGATGGGCCTCAGGCCTTTTTCAAACATCTTTGTTGCCAGTTGGTCCATATCCAGGAAAGATCTGTGTCCCAGCGATAGTTCGGTAAGCACATAATTATTACCAAAAGGCATTAACCGGTCATTATTGAGCAACTCAAGAAAACGTTCGTCAAGGTAATACTCGGCACTGTAAACGAGCTGCACAGGTATCTCGCTCCGCCCCGGGGCATTCTCGAGCCTGTCGAATGCTTCTTTTATTTTTTCATTATTGTTCTCGAACTGCGGATAACGTATGTGCGGGCTGGCAACTACCTGCCTGAAGCCCAAAGCCTGGTATCGCCTCAGGAACTCCAGGCTTGTTTCCACATCGGGTGAGCCATCGTCTATACCCGGCAATATGTGGTTATGCATATCCGTAGCCAGCCAGGCATATACAGGCTTATAGGCCTCAGTACCCGCAGGCCCGGTGTCTTTCTTGCCGCCGAATATATTCCCTAACAAACTCACAGGCTTTCTATTTGGTTAAAGTGACCAACAGTACTGCCGCATTTAACAGTAAAGACAATGGCGCTATAAAATTGGCAAATTGCTGCCCCTTGGCAGCCTTCACACTCGCCTTCGAAGGTTCTACATACACAATATCATTATCGTGCATTACTATATTATTCAGCCTTGGGTTCCCAAGGCTGGCTGTGTTCAGCTCAAAAGCCAGGGCCTCGCTGCTATCAGCCCCCTGCCGTATAATGGTCAGCCGCTTACCCATATTCTCATACTTCACCCCTTCGGCCAGGGCCAATACCTCCGACAGGGTCTCATTTTCCTTTTCAAGGAAATAGGCGCCCTGCTTATTTACCGCCCCCAATACTTTTACCCTCATGTTCATTACTTTTACATTGAACAGGGGATTATTTATAGTGCCCACATAGGCCTTATTCACTTCTTCGGATGCTGATTTTTGCGTACGCCCTGCAACTTTTATCCTTCCTGCACGGGGTAGCGATATATACCCTTCATTATCTACATAGGCCTCATACTCGGGTACGGTCACATTGCCCTGTATGCCATTCAGCCCGCTTTCATACAATACCGATGACAGATTATTAAAACTCTGTACCTTCAGCTTATCACCGGCTTTTATTATATAATCGCCGGTTTTGAGCATTTCATCGGGTATTTTATCGCCATAGCTTATGCTGCTGTATGTACGCTCTGCACAGGAGTTCAGTATAAAAAGTATAGGTAGCAGTAAAACGAGCCGAAGCCTCTTTATTAAAATAAATAACATTTATTTATATCCTGTTGATTAGGTATGCGTAAAATTCCCCTTTTTTTTTAGCATCAGCAAACTTTATACCCCGTAAATAGCGAATATTAAAGATAAGCTAAAAACTATTTTCCACTAATACCGTTATAGTAGGCATGCGTGTCCATAAAATATTCCGGCAACAAAGCATACATGCACCTGCCAAAGAGGTGTGGGACTTTTTTAGCGATCCAGGCAACCTGTCCCTGCTCACACCCCCATATATGAAAATGCGGGTCACCTCCGGGCAGTTACCTACAGAGATATACCCGGGGCAGATCATTACTTACCGCTTAAGCCCCGTATTGGGCCTGCCTGTTAACTGGGTCACAGAGATCACTCATGTAATACCCGGCAAACTCTTTGTTGACGAACAAAGAAAAGGACCATATAAGATATGGCATCATGAGCATCATTTTGAGCAAGTAGGCGATAAATGTATTATGACGGATATTGTTCACTATGCATTGGCTTATGGCCTATTGGGCAAAATAGCCCATTCACTTTTCGTAAAAAGGCAATTAGGTAATATCTTTGATTACAGGCTGCGCCAGGTAAAAAATATCTTTAAGTAATTTTAAACCTTTAGCTCAAAACAATTGTTATATCAAAAAAAGCGTGGCCATTGCAGATGAAATGAATAGGTTCAGTATCCGCGATATAGAGAACCTAACCGGCATTAAAGCTCACACGATACGTATCTGGGAACAGCGCTATGGTATTATGCAGGCAAGGCGTACCGTTACCAACATACGCTATTACGATGCAGCAGATCTTAAACTGGCCCTGCGTATTGCACTGCTCAATAATTACGGTTACAAGATATCGCGCATCAGCAGTATGAATGAGCAGGAGATGAACTCGCTCATTCAAAAAATAACCGATAAGGATTTCAAGCTCCAACTAATTGTAAACGAGTTGCTCGAGGCTACTTTAGCTATGGACACCGGCCATTTTGAGCTGTTGCTCAATATGTACCTGAAAAAACATGGTATGGAACATACTATGGAATCCCTGGTCTTCAACTTCCTGGAGAAGATAGGGCTCATGTGGATGACTGATCGCCTCTTCCCGGCACAGGAACACCTTGTAAGCAATATCATATACCGCAAACTGGCCCTGGCAATAGAGCAATTGCCTTTGCAACCCGCACAAACTCCCGAAATATTACTTTTTCTCCCTGAAGGCGAAATACATGACATAGGTCTACAATATGTAAACTACCTCCTGCTCAAAAAAGGAAAGCAAACAATATACCTGGGGCCGAATGCTCCCCTCAGCGAGATCCAATTTGTATACGACGCTAAACATCCTAAATATATCTACCTGCACCTTACCTCTATCGTGGAGGAGTTTGACGGTAATAAATACCTGCAGCAACTGTCCGGGATGTTTCCGGACACTACTATCTTCGTATCAGGCGCCATGCTCACCTCCCGAAAATATAAAGCTTCCTCCAATATGCGCTTTTTCTACAATCTCACCGAAGCCCGCAATGCTATTATAGCGCTATAACAAAGTACAAGCTAATCATTTTGTTAAGTTTATTCTATACAAAGTATAAACAAAATCAATGCATGTCTTGAACTATTTTGTATAAGTTTGATGTAGTAAAAATTAAACAAAATGACGGCAACCGATTTTAACGAACTCGTAGTACTACATAGTGATTTTTTAAAACCCTATGCAATATCACTCACCCGGGACAGCGAAAATGCTAAAGACCTTTTCCAGGAAACTATATTCAAAGCACTGCTCAACAGGGAGAAATATCACTTTGGTACCAACCTGAAGGCATGGCTGCATACCATAATGCGCAACATATTTATAAATGGCTACAGGCGCAATAAGAAATATAACTACTCGGATAATTTACCTGCGGCCGAAGCCCATTTATATGGCAAGGGCAATGCATTACAGAACAATGGTATCAGCAGGCTGCAGGTTGCTGAAATAGAAGCAGCTATCAACGATCTCCCACATGTATTTCGTATTGCTTTCGAGCTGCATTATACCGGTTACAAATACCAGGAAATTGCCGACTTGCTTAAAGAGCCTTTGGGCACGGTGAAAAGCCGCATCCATTTTGCCCGCAAGCTGTTGATGGCCAAACTGGAGCGTTAAATATTATTGGCATAACATCTTTAACTTTGAAGCATGGCTTTGGAAAAGGATAAAGTAATACTGGTCAATGAGCATAATGAGTGGCTGGGCACAATGGATAAAATTGCTGCCCATAAAGAGGGCCGCCTGCATAGGGCATTATCCGTATTCGTGATGAATGATAATAATGAATTGCTTATACAACAAAGGGCCGAAGAGAAATATCATTCCGGAGGCCTGTGGAGCAATACATGCTGTTCTCATCCTGCAAATGGCGAAAGCAGTATGGCCGCTGCCCACAGGAGGCTCGAAGAGGAGCTGGGTTTTGACTGCGCCCTTGAGCCGGCATTTACACTCCGCTACCATGCCTTAATGGATAATGGACTGGTGGAAAATGAATATGATCACATATATCACGGCAATTATTGCGGCATTATAAAACCAGAACCAGCGGAAGTGCGCGACTACCGGTTTATTGCCCTTGATGAACTGGAAAAACAAATGAAAGATGAACCCGGGCAATTTACAGCCTGGCTACACCTGGCATTGCCAAAATTCATTGCATACCTTAAAGCAAGCCGGGAACCGTTTACTGCCTAATCCTGGTATTCATAACAGCCAATATCAATGATATTATTGACCCTTGGCTTATCATCAAGGTCATTGGGAAGGCCTAAAAAGGTAACATTGCTGCCATTATCTATCATAGCTGAACCCGGCGTGGCATGAAAATCGAATTTATTGTAATCGGCAAACCTTGGGTCAGGGCTGCCGGCATCTGTGTTAAACATACACCCGTTCTTCACTACACTATTATCTATCGCATCAGGGCCGTCCTTCACCAGGCAATGGTTGAGCGTAACATTATAAGCGTAACCATCTCTTTTATTGCATACCAACTCATTTTCCAATGAGCCCCAGATAACACAGTTAGTCAGGGTGGCATTCATATCTCCTCCTATATAGTGCGTGTCATCTATCTGCAGGTAATTGAGTATTGCGGCTGTCGGCTCTTGCACATGGCTCACTTTATCGTTGCCAAACACTACGAAATCGCAATTCTTAAAATCGTAGGTACCCCCCTGTATCAGGGCCAGCGCTTCAGCGCCACAGGTATGTACCAGGCAGTTCTCTGCGGTTATATGCCCACCTATGGACAATATGCCGTAACCTATTGAGTTTTGTATGGTAACATGGTCGAGAAACACTTCTGCAGCACTGCCTGTTGAATCTTTTTCGGCATATAAAGCTGCGGGGTAGCCACCATCGCGGTTTGAATTACCGCAATTCTGTATTATCGTGTACTGCAGCACATTATTTTTGCTGGATGCAAAGAAGTAAAGTCCTGCCCACTCACCGGGATATCCTTCATACCCGAAATAATTGCGGTCGATCCTGTCGCCCTGGAAAATAACGCTATCTGCCTTAGTACCATTGACCTTCAAGGTACCGGCTACATACAGTCTTGAATCGGCATGCATATACACCTGGCAACCGGCCGGGATGGTAAGCGTAGCATTGGGTAAGACCAATGCACTGTGAATGATAACGTAGGGCTTATCCGTCAGCCATGTTTGCGTAGGTATCGTATCGGCGACTATGTAATGTGCATTTTGCCCATAAGCAGTGAATGGCAATTCGTAATTATTGCCATTAAGCGTAGCGATCATTTTATCCTCTACAACAAATGGAGTATTCTCATTGGTAGGGTCTATTTTAACAGTGGCAAAAACAAATGCACTGTCATGCGGCGCTATCTCTATGTCTGTAATAGTTTTGCCAGGGTAACCGTCCACATTCAGGTGAAAATATGACCCATCGCCGCTTGCCATTCTGATGGACGATATTTTTATTTTCTCGTTTTGCGGATTGTATATGACAAAGCTATTAGTGAAGCTGCCCTGTGCCGTAAATACCGTGTCAAACGTAAGTGTATCTGTAGAGAATTTCAATTCGCCACCTGTTGTAAGCAGCTTCGTCTTTTTACAGGATGAGCTAATTGCAGCAGTAATAATGAGGGTTATTAAAAGAAAATATGAAAAACGGTAGTGCATTATATTTTATAGCCTTGAGCTGTAAAGTTAAGTAAGTGAATGAATAACGCTTAAACCGGGCAAAATATTTTTCACCTACCCTTAAGGCTTTGCATTGCGCTCAATGCGGTTTACTTTTGTTGTATACATGGCTTGTATCACTTTGTTATCCGATTTTGGCCTGCAGGATGCATCAGTAGCAACTGCAAAGGGTATCATTATGCAGCAGGCTCCGGGTATTCAGGTGGTGGATATCTCTCACCTTGTGGAACCTTATCATCTGCAGCAAGCAGCATATCTCAGCTCAGCATCCTACTATAATTTCCCTGCAGGCACATGTCACATACTGCTGTTTGATATATTTTCAGAAAGATCGCCCACATTAGTACTATGCGCATATAACGACCACTATTTCCTCAGCCCCGACAATGGCTTGCTGCCATTGGCATTGAATATAGTGCCCGAAAATGTTTGGAAATGCCTGGAATTGCCCGCAGGCACCGGCTTAAAAGACTGGCTACAGGAGACTGGCAGGATTGCCAATGAATTGCAGGCAAAAAAACCCGAAGCACTTGGTCTTACAAAATGTACACTTAAAAATGCCCCCCAGCATTGGCGTCCACGCATAGAGGCCAATATGGCGGAATGTCATGTTATCCATATCGACCGGTTTGAAAATGTTGTTGTCAATATTACCCGGGATGAATTTGAAAAGACGCGTAACGGCAGGACTTTCAGGATAGCGTTCATGAGAGATGAAGAGATAACTGCAATAAGCGAGCATTACAATAATGTGCGTGAGGGTGAAGAGTTGTGCCGCTTCAATGGCACCGGCTACCTCGAGATAGCCATCAATCGTGGAAAGGCAGCCAGTTTATTTGGCTTAAAGCTGAACAAAGAGCAACACCTGATCTACAATACCATCAAAATATTCTTTGAATGATCGTAAGAATAGTGAAAATGACCTTTCGCGAAGATGCCGTAGCGGAATTCCTCGCCTTGTTCAACGAACGGAAACAGCTGATACGCGATTTTAATGGTTGCAGCCACCTGGAACTATGGCAGGAAGCGCAACATCCTGGTGTTTTCTTTACCTACAGCAAATGGCAAAGCGAGGCTCATCTGGATCACTATCGTTTTTCAGAATTGTTCAAAGATACCTGGACAAGGACCAAAGCATTGTTTGCCGATAAAGCCGCAGCATGGAGCGTTTTGCCGCAAATGGTAGTGGACGGGGGGCAGGAAAATGAATAAGCGCTTGTTGCCCTACAACAAATTAGCAATGATCTGCGATTGTATTTCTTTCATGCGCTCAGCATCCAGCTTCAACTTTGGCCGGGTAAAATTCAGGTCGTCCGATGAATCGATGGGTACCAGGTGCATATGCGCATGAGGTACTTCAAGGCCCAGCACACTGATACCGCAACGGTCACAATCAAATGTTTTTTCTATCGCCTTCGCGATCGGCTTGGCAAATACCAGCCATCGGGCCAGTATTTCATCATCCACATCAAACACTTTGTCGGTTTCGGTCTTGGGTACTACAAGCGTATGCCCCTCGCGCATCGGGAAAATATCGAGAAAGGCATAGAAATATTCATCTTCCGCTATTTTGTACGAAGGGATTTCACCAGCTATTATCTTTGAAAATATAGTACTCATAACTATATAGATATGGCCTCTATCTTAAACTTGAGTATACCGCCGGGTGCTGTGACCTCAGCCACATCCCCAACAACCTTGCCCAGCAGACCCTTGCCGATAGGCGAAGTAACGGATATTTTCCCCGATTTCAGATCGGCCTCTTTTTCTGATACTATCTGGTATTCTACGATCTTTTTATTGCCGAGGTTAGTGAGTTTTACTTTGCTGAGTATTGACACTTTACTGGTATCAATATCTTTCACATCTATTACGCGTGCGGTAATGATGGCTGCTTCAAGCTGTGCTATTTTAGCCTCATGATGTCCCTGTGCTTCTTTTGCAGCATCATATTCTGCATTTTCTTTCAGGTCACCCTTTTCCCTCGCCTCAGCTATCTGGTGTGCTATTTCGGCCCGCCCGGCTGTTTTCAGTTGGGTGAGTTCTTCTTTCATTTGTTCTAAAGTTTCCTTCGATACATAATTTAAACCTGACATAATCAAAAATTTATTAAAACAATAGAAAAAAATACAACGCCTCTGTTAGCTCAGAAGCGTTGCATCTATGTAAAATTAAGGAATTTTTTCTCTTTTTTAGTCCTCGTCGTCTGTTTTTGCCCTTTTATTACGGGTCATCAGGCGCAATGATATGGTATGAACACCATTAGCAGGGCGCGCAGTAGGACGGTAAGAGTAATCCAGCGCCAATATGGGGCCATTTTCGCCTATACCATGCTGTATAGTAGCACCTGCACACACACCGGTGTACATAGTCACACTATTATCACTGCCAATACCTTTTTCATAACGATAACCGCCACGCAGCATCAGCATATCGTGGAAAGAATATTCCAGGCCGCCGCCAATATAATCGTTAATAAAGGAGTTCGAGGTAAAGTTGATCAGCACTGAAAGCCTGTGCTTAGGTTTGTCGTTTTCGCTTTTCAGGTGGTTTTCGTCAAGGAAAAAGTCATATGAAGCGCCCATACTCAGGTAGGTAGGCATTTCAAATTTCTCTGAAGGTACCGTCCTGTTCAATTGATAATTAGCATTTTCAGGAGCATCACTGTTAATAGAGAAACCCGAGCCGCTAAAGCGCATATTGGTACCAATGTTCCTCAGCGTAATGCCAAAATGGAAATTATCCCGCTTACCCGTAACATACTGCACACCCGCTTCGAATGCAGCACCCGATGCATGAGCATTAGTGATCTGTTCAGAAACCAGGGTTACGCCTACACCTGCATGAATACTGTTTGAGAATGTTTTGGAATAACCCAGCTCTATATTGTAAAAAGAAGGGCTATACGTACCTATACCACCCTCGGGATGGTCATAATCAGTAATATCAATACTGCCAAAACTCATGGCCATGATATTGGCACCGATAGCACCAAAATTTCCCATCTTTTTCGAGATCCCGATATTATTCACACTCACTTGTGAACCGCTCAGGTATATGGTATGGGAAACCCCTATCTCCATATTATCGGTAAAGGCCATACCTGCAATATTACATTTCATTGCCTCAAGACCTTTTACACCGGATACATTCATACCAAACAAACCGGTGCTTTGTCCCCAGGGATTAACAAGCAACTCAGTAGCACCAGCCTGGCCGGTACGATCCTTATTTCCCGCGATGGCTGCAAAGGACATACCTAATGCACCGATCATCAGAACTGCTTTGGGAGAAAATTTTTTCATAAATACTGAACCTTTTTATTTTGGGGCCGGCCATGACCGGCCCCATGAAAATCCATTTTTTGTATTAATAAGATGTAATATCCAGCGGGCGCATAGCACCAAACCAGCGCAATACCGTTTCACCTATGCCCTCTGCATTCACATGCATCATGTACATACCACTGGCTATCGGTAAACCTTTAGCATTGCGAACATCCCAGTCGATATAAGAGGTATTAGCATCATCTTTACTGAGCCTGCGCACCAGTGTACCATCGAGTGAATATATATCAACAGTAGCTTTATGCGGCAGGTTAACAATGCGTACGCGTGTATCCAAACGGCTGGTCTCATAACCGGTATAGCCATAATATGGATTTGGTGTAACATTGATGCGCTTCAATACAGCGCTCTTATCGTCTTTATTATCACTAAGTGTTGACGGTGCAAGATCTGTAGTGCTGAACTGGTAATGAGGTAAACCACCATTAACATTGGTATTATTCAGCGAATCCGCTGTCTGTGCATATGGGCGTGCTACCCTGAATTTCAACCTGGTAGTTGTTGGTATCAGGTTGTCTTTGAGGGGTAGTAATTTCTGCGTAGGATTGATAGTAGGTATACCTACCCACATCATTTTTGCGTATGTACCTGCAATAACGAGTGTAGATCCTGTTTTCAGTGTGTTTGCAAAACTTGCGTCCCCGTCATACTCTGTAGAAGAGATATAAACGTAATGCTTACCGCCGAATATCGGATCGCCCGAGAAGTCGTTAAGTATATTATCCGTAGGGTTCCATATCATATCGCCACCATTCTCTGTCTTCAGATAAGAATCTTCGCCAAAGATGATATTGAGGCGCTGACCTGTTTCCTGGTCAATCGCATAACCGGGGAAATAAGACATACCATTTTCTGTTTCGCTATATATAGGTAGTCCATTACCATCTACATCACCGGTCCACGACTTGTGGTTCCTCAGGAAGAACTGTTTCACACCACCTTCTGATAAGCTTGGATCAGCCTGCTCTTCAATAACGGCGCAACGGGTCCATTTGTTCTTATCAGCTGTAAATACCAGGTCAACACTATGGAGGCCGTTCATTACAGTAAAGTTCACAGAACCCGGGTACGCAACACCAAACTGGCAAACGGGGAGCGACTGTATAGATGCCAGTGCGTAAGGCGCCCATGTTGATTTGGTAAGGGTGGTATTGGCAAACATATTAGCATATGCACCTACCGTATCATAACCAAAAGAACCGAAATTACAGTTTTTGAAAGGATTGGTAATGCTACCAGCGGGTGTATTACCCGTCCTGATCCAGTTTTCCACTGCAAGGAAGCTATTTGTTTCCTTATTGCTGATCACACCGCCGAGCCATGGTTTGGTCTGGTCGTCATATATTACCAGCGATGTGAGGTAAGCGTTACCTCCGGGCTCATCTTCACCAGCAGCAACAACCTGGGATATATTCACAGACAAACCATAATTCTCAATCAGCTGCTCGTTAAGTTTTTTGAGCGAGCGCTCGCTGTAGATGGTCTCATTCAAATCTGTATTCACCAGTCTCCAGCCCGAATTACTATCAGCTATGATCCTCTTATCTTTTGCAGTATCTATCTTACCGGCAGTGAGGAACAGTTCCCAATTAGCTGCTTTTACCTTTTGCGGATCGGCAACTTTAATATCCACAGGTCCTGCACCGGCTTTGTACACAATATCCCGTGAAGGAATAATATTAGCATTGCTAAACGCGCCTTCTTCAGTAGCCTCGTCGAGATCAACAATATTACCACCGTTACCTATACCTTCCAGTTTGTGTATTACGACACCACTGCCATAATCAGAGTTGAGGGTAGTACCCATTGCGCCATTAGCAGGGTTAGGCATGGGCGTATAAACAACGATACTGGTACCGTTAGCAGCGTGCAAACTCTCCAGGTAAGCAATATCCTGCGTAGAATCGGCCCTGGTTGGACTTGCATCAAAAGGTGCAAAGTTGTTGTATGCGTAGGCTACTATTACGTAATAATAATTCTTGTAGTTAACCAGCCTCTTATCATCGGTTGTTGCAAAGGCATCGGTAGTTATTTCAAAACTGTGTACGATACCGCTGTCTTTACCTTCTACTCTTACGACGGCTGTCCAGGTAGTATCGCTGATATCAGGTTCTTTGTTGTAATTAACGATGCGTGTTACGCCATTTTTAATATCGCACTGGAACACTTGAGCAGCAACATCCGTATTCAGGGAGCCGTCCGAATTGTATATCTGGCCCGGGCCAACTTCAGATGTTTTCAACTGGAATACCCGGTAACCTTCAAATTTATATAATGAGTCTGCAGCATGAACATAGTTCTTAGCTTTGGTTGAAGGCACCCTGTATTTCGCTGAGTCAACATAACCATATTGTTCTTTATAGTTATTGCTTTGCGGATCATTGAAAAGATAGAATAATAGCTTCCTGTCCATTTCCCTTATTACTACGCGGGGTGCCTCTGGACCTTCCGTTGTGCGGAAACCAGCATCAAACAGGCTCTGGATGACATCATCAGCAGCACGTATCTTTTTGAAAGAAGTGTTCGGACAGCCACCCACATCGGCCACCCAGCAAGACCCGATAATAAGATCATTTACTGCACCGGGTATGAGTTGGAAGGCGCCTGCCGAGTGTATGAAACGACGGTCGCCAACGGGATTACCACAAGTACATTCCGACCATGTAGACTGATCTGGATCACCAAAGAATACAAACCTGGTTTTAGGGCCGGCAGTAGTGGCCGTAGATATGATACCGGGGCCTTTAAAATCGTTGTTGAATATTTCACCTTTACGGTCAGAGCCAGTCATGTAATTGTATATTTCTATACCATTTGTGGGGTTACCGTAATTACCATTGTCATTATTAAAGTAAGTAAAAGCCTGCATTGAAAGCAACGAGTCCTTAATTGTTCCATCAGGCTGGTGTATATACTTATGAGGACCTTTAAAGAAGTCGACACCCACCATTGGTACGTGATTGCCATAGGTACCGGGGCCACCCGATCCATCAATACTGTTACCATTATATTCTATACCAAGACCTCTTACCGTATCGCAACCTATATAGTCATCAAATGCATAACCAAGATCCGCATCGGTCCATGTAGCCATATACGTGCTATCCATGGTAAGCGGGCCCCTGTTGATGATTCGGTATATAAAGAAAGTGGCATCATTGAGGGCATCTTTGGTGCTATAACCAAAGGCACTGGTCTGCACTTCAAGGCCAATAGCATCTGTTTTTGTTTCACCTTTGATATTACCCTTGTCATTAAATACCCACCATATATACTGGTCACCGGTTATATCGGGGTAGTCCCCATCATGATAATCATACACACCATCCGCATTCACATCCACAAAGGGAGCGTATTCAAAAGTGCTGGCAGCAGATAGTATATTAAGTGTATTGCCATTAGCGCCTTTGGCGTATATATTTCCTTTCGCTGGCCATTCTTTTATCACATCGAATTTAGGGTCGCTTACATCAGCTCCCTGCCTTATCAATTCTTTGAACGAATTGATATCCGATTTGTTCACTTTCCAAAAACGGTCCCATTCGGAACAGCTCGCAGCATCAATACTTTTGGTAAGGGGATCCAGCGGACCGGGCCAATAGTCATTACCATTCTGGCGATAGGTTTGTGCAGCTACCTTCAATTGACCCTGCGCATCATAACCACCGATCCATGAAGAGCCCGCAAAAAGTGAGTTCTTGTTAGAGCCTTTAGGTATCTCGTATGCTGCAGATCCGGTACCACGGTCATACCACATATCACCACCGGTCATTATCCTGGCGCGTACATTGTTGATATCAAGGTCTATATTGGCCTGCGCTTCTTTACATCCTGCAGCGCTTTTAAGCAAAGGCCTGCCCCCTTTTTTAAAATTAATATCTGGGAGTGCTGAAGCATGCATCGACATCCCTACCATTCCTGCAAGGGCTGCAAGCATTATCAAACTTTTATTATTCTTACGCATCATAACTTATTTAAAGTTATTAACAATTATTTTTAGAAATTGAAATTCAAACCGAGGGTTATTCTCCTGGGCAGGTTATAGCTATTAGGATTGTTTATATTTATAGAATATATATCCTGGTATGATTCCGGGTTGGTTTGTGTGCTTGTAGCTACTATACCCTGTGCTGATGTGAGATAACCATCGTCATCAGCCCTGCCGGTATAACCATATACACTCAGCACATCTTTAATGTTAAATACATTCTGTATGTACACAAAACCGTTTATGTACAATGGTTTTTTGCGTTTTGCAACTTCTCCGGGAGCAGGTTGTTTTGACGACCTGAGCGAGAAGTCTTTATCCAGGCGCAGATCAAGCATATAGTGCCATGGCAGGCGCGACCCGTTTATTTCACCTTGCACGGTCCTGTTGGTAGGATTAGCATCCAGGCGTTTCGTATATGGCTCACCGCTTCTTGCACTAAAGTTGAAGTTAACGCCTGCGTTTTGCAGTATGTGTTTGCCACCTACTACAGGGCCGGCACCTTCATCATAACGATAATCTATGTTTGCAGTAATGATATGGCGTGAATCGTAATCGAGTGAACTAACATAACGAAGATTAGGCACACCCGCATTAATGAAGTTTTGCAGCAGGCCGTTAGTAGCCACGGCATTGGCGTTGCCGCCATTGCCGGATGCATCACCCGAACCCGTACCTTCCGCGAATTGTAGCGTATAGTTCACTTTCATACGCAGATTGCCAAAACGACGAAGGTCATAGCTCACGGTCATACCCTTGGTAGTAGAGAAGTCCCTATTACCATAAGTATAATATGTGGTGGGCCATGCATAGAGGTATGGGCGCACCTGTATCATATCTTTACGCTCCCTGTAAAAGCCTGATATGGTTATTGCCGATTGTTTGGTAAGCACCTGCTGGAAACCTACTTCATAGTCAAACATTTTTTCGGGCTTCAGGTCGTTATTGTCAATTATATTACCTGAGCTTTGCGGTAAATAATAATAATCATATGGTGTAGCAAAGTTCCTGCCACCCCTTGGCCTTTGCACGATCACATCGTAGTGTGCATAGAAGTTGGCAACTGTAGATATAGGGAAAGAGAAGGAGATACGGGGCGCTACATTTACCTGTGGTTTGTAATCGGTGAAAGAAGTGCTGGCATCAAAGCCCGATGAGTCGTTTATCTTGGTATTGGCATCTTTCAGGAATGGCTGAGGAGGTAAGCCCCCACTGGCAACGGTGAGCACAGAAGGATCCTGCAATACATTGCCCTGTGCATCATACCAATCATCGCCATTACGGAAACCGATGATGTTCGGGTTTTGCGAAGCATTGTTGTCTACATATACCACATAGTTGCTACCCATATTAGAAGGTATTGTGCCTCTGGGTGTTTTTGGATTTTGAGGATCCCCACCTACAGAACCACTCTGAACATCGCTAACAGTATTTACCTGGTATAATGAATATGGGTCTTTCAGCACTTTGGTATTGGCATCAAAACGGTCAATGCGCACACCTATATTAAAATCGATGTCCTTATACCTGAAATGGTCCTGCAAATAAGCCGCTGTATAGCTTGGCCTGTTGCCTGCTATCCTGCGGGTAAAGTTGCCATTCGCATCCTTTTCAGTAAAGTAATCGTTGAAGTTAATGTTCCCTGATTCTTTCTTACCGGTATAGTCATAACCATAATAGCTAACCATAGGGCGGCCACTGTTCAGCAGCTCATCAGCAGAGAACATGTCAAGAGAAAGCATGTTCGGATCTACACCGTCCACATTCAGATAATCCACACCATTCGGATCAAGACCAAGTTTTTGCCTTAAGCTACGGTCAAAAGTAGATTGAGCGCTAAGCTGGGCCTTTCTTTCATAAAATACCGTATCATATATACCGGGGATCACGGTACCGGCTTGTACCTGGTCCCATGTGTATACATTCCCGTTAACACGGTACATCGGATGCTCCAGGTCCAGGTCGGTAATGTGATTATTCTGTAGTAAGCGCATTACCTCCCACAGAGAGTTGGTACCCTGTGCAGACGGATTAGCTGAAGCTGAGTATGCCCTTGTGGCACGTTGCTGGTAATATAAACCGAACTGGATGGAGTGACGGGTCTTACCAAGCATCAGATCGAAAGAGGCATCTGCAGTTATACCAAACTGGTTAGTATGGCTATATGAATAGCCATTCAAAGCAGTACCGGTATTTGCCCATATGCCATATACATATTGTGGCATGTCACCGTTCATCATCGCACCATTTGCCCTGATATCAACGATATCAGAAGGTGTGGTACCATTCAGGTTATAATATTCGCTGGTATAGTTGGCCAGCAAAGGATTTTTGTCAGAGCGCTCGTAGTCTACTGCTACAGGGAACCTGTAACCGGCGAGCCTGTACATATAATGTTTCGTACTGTCGTCATAAGAATAGATATATCCGGGCGAATATTGGCGGTCGAACTTACCTACGTAAGCATAATCAAAAATGTTCTTCCCAAAGTTTGGATCTTCCCTGTTATAATGCTCTACCTGGTAGTCGGCCTGTATAGAATAATAGGCATTTTGGATCACGCTTTGTTTATCCGTACCACCTTTACCAAACCTCTGTGTGAAGCGAAGGAATCCGCGACCTACAGTATTAACATCCTGCGGGATCGCATCTGCGGCCAGGGCTGCATACGACCTGTACCCGCTGTTCTCAGCAAAACTACTGCCCTTGCTGTAGTTAAAGGTACCGCCGGCAGTAATATTAAGATTATCTGCTACCTGGAAATCCAGCTTGCCATTTGCCCTGCCTTCAAATATAGCAGCATTAGGACGCACCTTTTCATTGTGCATCTGGCTCTTGGTCACATACTCAGCACTATTCTTATATACTATAGTACCATTTTGGTTTAGCGACCTGGTGAGCGGGGTTTGTTCAATACCCTGGCGCACATCATCGTTTACTACCCATGTACCGGTATAAAATGGATTCCTGTCTTTATCATACCATCCTTCAGCACCGAACAGGAAACCAACTATCGGTTTCTTATTGCCGGCACTGTCTTTGCGGCTATATACAGGCCCCGATACATTTACAGAAGCCATATTGTGGTTAAATCCATCAATAGAATGTTCCATACGCACACCACCTTGTATATCTCTTGAAGGGCCCCTGGTGGTAACATTTACCACAGCGCCTGTGGCATCACCATATTTAGCAGGCAGGCCGGATGACAATACATCTATCTGGTCTATCATGCCCTGTGGCAGGTTTACGTTGGCGCCGTTCACCACAACACCATCTATGATGAACTGTGTAGCATTACCACGACCGCCGAACGCGTTCAACTCACCGCCGGCCTTATTCACATGTATACCGGGACTTGCAACAGCAACGAGGTCGCTGGTATTGGTGATACCCGTATTTTTGATGTCTTTGGCATCCAGAACACCATGCGGGTGGCCTATCTCGATAAGAGGAGTTTTATACGAAATTACAGTAGCCTCTTTAAGCTGGTGCACATTCAGTTCCAGGCCAAGATTAACTTTGGTACTGCTACCATCACGCACCACAACGTCTTTAACTATTTTGGTAACATAACCTGTATAGGAAACTTTTACCTCGTAATTACTACCTGCGGGCAGGGGGGTAATAACATAATTGCCATCAATATCCGTGGCAGCACCGCCACGCTGGATACCTGCCGACGACACTTGTACTATAGCGCCTATTACAGGCATTTTCTTTTCATCCAGTACAGTACCGGTTATTTCACCGGATTGTGCCAGGGCTTTGCCTGCAACACTCACAAACAGCAACACAAATAGATAACGTAATGTACGTGCCATATCCTGCATTAAATATTTTTTAACCAAAGAAGGCGGTAAAGATAAAAATTCCTGTTAAAAATGCGTGTCTTAACACAAATATTTTCCCAAAAACTTGCTTATAATGAATATATTACTAACGCATGACAATTTTTTCCAACAAACATTTGCTCATCTTAAATAACGCTTCATGACTATATCCTGCAATGTGCGGGGTAATGATCACTTGAGGCAAATTCACTATTTCATCAAGCAATGTTCTCAGCGTTGCACTCATCTTTTCTATCGGTTCTTCTTCCCATACATCTAAGCAAGCTCCTTTTATTTTTCCTGTCATTAATCCTTTATACAGTGTCTTTGTATCTATTACCTTACCTCTTGACGTGTTTAGCACCACAAAATCTTTGGCCATGTTTGTAATAAAATTGTCATTTAGGTAGTATATGGTATCTTTTTGCAATGGAACATGAAAACTTACAATGTCCGCTTGAGCATAAAGAGGCCCCAGGTCATTACAGTGCTGCACATAAGCCGGCATATCCAAATTATAATACTTATCATATGCAAGTATTTGCATGTCAAATACTTGTAGTTTTTTTGCAAAGGCCCTGCCGGTATGCCCAAAGCCTATGATCCCAATCGTTTTGCCCTCAAGCTCTATGCCCCTGTTCTCATCCCGCAGCCAAAGGCCTTTTTTTATTTGTTCGTTGCTTACCAATATATTTTTGGTCAGGCTTAGCAACATACCCAGCGCATGTTCGGCCACGGCATTACAGTTGCCTTCGGGGCTCGCATAGCATTGTATACCTTTTATGGTCGCATATTCCAGGTCTATTACTTCCATACCCGATCCCATACGGCCTATCCATTGCAGCATAGGGGCTGCATCGATCAGGTCTTTATCAAGTTGCAACCTTGTTGAGGTAATAACGCCAAGACAATCGCCCAGCAATTCATAAGCTGCTGCCTGCGTTATTTTTTCTGCGGTCACCAGCTCATAACCTGCTGCCATCAGGCCATCTGTCAATACTGCATGCACAGGTGCAGCGATCAATACTTTTCCTTTGCTCATAGCTGGTATTCCTTATGCAGTGCTACAAAATCGGCCACAGACAGCTGCTCGGCCCTTTTCCCCATCACCTCATCGTTAAGCGCTTCCGGAGGCAATGTGCCCTTAAGCGCATTCCTCAGGGTCTTGCGCCTTTGATTGAATGCAGCCTTCACCAGGTTGATGAATTTCCTTTTATCTGTTATGCCATAAGGATTACCAAGGTTGCTTAATCTTATTACTCCGCTCTTTACCTTAGGCGGCGGTGTAAAACATTGCTCATGTACATCAAAGAGATAATCAACCCTGAAAAAGGCCTGCACCAGCACACTAAGGATGCCATATACCTTTGAGCCCGGCCCGGAAGCCACTCTTAAAGCCACTTCTTTCTGGAACATACCGATCACTTCATCCACCTCCGGTTCCCATTCCAGTATTTTAAATAATATAGGCGATGAGATATTGTAGGGGAAATTACCGATCACACTGAAATGCCCTTCAAAGGGCGCATTGGCTTTCAGGATATCCTCCTGTATCAGCTTGCCCTGCAATACAGGGTATGTTTTGGACAGATAAGCTACCTTTTCCGCATCCACTTCTATTGCCTTGTAATCAATGCCCGGCAATTCGATAAGGTATTTGCTTATGGCACCGCCGCCCGGGCCTATTTCCAGCAGTTGCATACCTGGCTTATTGGCCAGTTGCGATACGATCTTGCGGCATATATTTTCGTCGTGCAGGAAATGCTGCCCCAGGCTTTTCTTTAGCGTATATTGCATGGTGTAAAATGCAAAAGTATAAAATCAGGCTCTCAACTGCTCAACCTATTAATCTATCAACATAACTGCTACCTTTGCAGCATGGAATTCAAACTACTCAATAAAGCATCCAAAAAGCATCAATTATACTTAATCGACAATGAGAATTCGCTGAAACAGGTAACGGAACTGGCCAAGAACGAAGTGGCCTTTACCCGGGCAGCCTTCAGCAACAACAGCGTCCTGGTACCTGTGAACCAGTACAACCGTACCATTTACATATACCTGGTAAAAAGCAAAGACACCGACTGGCAAACCAGCGAAATGCTCCGGAAAGCAGGGGCAGAACTGCAGGGGGCGCTCAACAAACAAAAAATTGAAGAGATAACGATAAATAACCTTTCCGGCATGCCCGGCGCTGCTTACCTGGTGGCCGAAGGTCTCGCACTGGCTACATACCAGTTCCTTAAATATAAGACCGACGCTAAGAAGCAGGAATACAGCCTGAAAACGATCAGCTTTGCACCAAAATCTATTTCAGTTAAAGAAATGGAACAGCTATCCATCATTACAGATGCGGCATACAGGGTACGCACACTGGTAAATGAGCCCCTCAACTATTTGTCGGCGGTGCAGTTGGCGAAAGAGATCGCAGCCCTGGGCAAGGAAGCTGGCTTTAAAGTGACCACGCTGAATAAAGCGCAGATAGAAAAAGAAAAAATGGGCGGCCTGCTGGCCGTGAACAGGGGCAGTAAAGAGCCACCTACCTTCACCGTAATGGAATATAAGCCCTCAAAATCCATCAATAAAAAACCTATTGTACTGGTGGGCAAAGGGGTAGTTTATGATACCGGTGGGCTGTCGCTGAAACCCACCCCCAATTCTATGGACCGGATGAAGAGCGATATGAGCGGGGCCGCCTTGGTGAGCGGGGCCATGTTTGCAATTGCCAAACTAAAACTACCACTGCATATCATAGCCCTTGTGCCCGCCACAGATAACCGACCCGGCGAAACAGCCTATGTACCGGGCGATGTAATAACCATGTATAGCGGCGCCTTTGTAGAAGTACTGAACACTGATGCCGAAGGTCGTATGATACTGGCCGATGCACTGCACTGGGCAAAACGCTACAAACCCGAACTGGTTGTTGACTTTGCCACGCTTACCGGCGCTGCCGCAGTAGCTGTTGGCGAGCATGGCATTGTGTGTATGGGTACCGCCGCCGACAATACCAAACAGGCTTTCCGCGACAGCGGTTTCCGCCAGTATGAAAGGCTGGTGGAATACCCTTTGTGGGATGAATACGGCGATATGATCAAATCGGAGGTGGCCGACATAAAAAATATCGGTGGCCCCGGTGGCGGTGCGATTACTGCCGGCAAATTCCTGGAATACTTTACCGGCTACCCATGGATGCACTTTGATATCGCAGGCGTATCTTTCGCCAATTCGAAAAAAGGCTATCAAACATACGGCGGCACCGGCTATGGCCTGCGCATGTTGCTCGATTTCCTTTTGCATTATGGCAAGGTTTAACTAAAATTGTATCCCCTGTCTGTAAGTAATTGCACCTGAGTCTAAAATCTGTACACAAAGCACATGAACGAAAAACCAATAATAGGCATAACCACCGGCGACCTGAATGGTATAGGCCCGGAACTCATTATCAAAACCCTGTCTGACAACCGCATACTCGACCTGTGCACACCCGTTGTGTTCACATCCAACAAGGTGATCAACTACTACCGTCGCCAGGTGCCCGATAATCAATTCAACTTTTCAAGCACCAAAGACCTGACCAAGCTCAATCCTAAACAGGTAAATATATTTACCTGCTGGGAAGAAGAAGTGCCTATTCAGCCCGGCGTACTTACTGATGTTGGTGGCAAATATGCCGTACGCTCGCTGATGGTAGCGGCACAGTGTCTTAAAGACGGCCAGCTCGATGGCCTGGTGACTGCACCCATACATAAAGCCAATACACAAATACCCGACTTCCCCTATACCGGCCATACACCCTTCCTGAAAGAAAAATTCGGCGCTAAAGATGTGGTCATGCTGCTCTATAGCGAGATGCTACGTGTTGCCCTGGTTACCGAACACATACCCCTGGCCAAAGTGGCCACGGCCATCACCAAAGAAGTATTGCAAACCAAACTCAATATCCTCCGCGAATCATTGATCAAAGATTTCAGTATCGACAAACCCAAAATTGCCGTACTGGGCCTTAACCCACATGCCGGCGACGATGGCCACATAGGTAATGAAGAGCAAAGCATCATAAAACCCGTGATAGACGCCATGCAACAGCAAGGGCATCTTGTTTACGGCCCCTATGGCGCAGATGCCTTTTTTGCACACGGCAGCTATAAGCATTTTGATGCCACCCTGGCCATGTACCACGACCAGGGTCTTGTTCCCTTCAAGACCATTGCTGCCGGCGAAGGCGTGAACTATACGGCAGGTCTGCCCATAGTGCGCACCTCGCCCGATCATGGTACAGCCTTCGATATCGCAGGTAAGAATATTGCGGATACCACTTCATTTTTCCAGGCCATCTTTGAATGTGTTGACTTGCTGAAGCGTCGCTCGGAATATGCCGCTGCTACAGCCAACCCTTTACGCCGCGGTAAAATAGAAAAGGAAAAAGAAGGTGAAGGTGAGAAAGTGGAGGCTTAGCTTTCTACAAAATACATACTTAACTTTCCTTTGTTTTTGGCATCTACCTCACCACGATAGGTACATTTGAATTTGTCTTTTACCAGTTCGTAAGTGGTTTGTGAGATATTTATTTTTCCGGGCTCACCATTCTGCTCCATGCGCGCTGCTATGTTCACAGTGTCGCCCCATATATCGTACGCAAATTTCTTTACACCCACTATCCCTGCTACTACGCTACCACTGTGTATGCCTATTCTCACCTCGAATGTTTTATCGCCCCGCTGCTCTTTCCGCAGCAGCATAAAGTCCCTGATCTCCTGTGCGGCGCTTACCACATGTGCTGCGTGGATATTATCCAGCACAGGCAAGCCGGCTACGGCCAGGTATGCATCACCCACGGTCTTTATCTTCTCGATATTATACTTGGATATTATTTCATCGAATGCTTTGAAACAGGAATGCAGTTCATCTACCAGTTGCTTAGGGCTCAGGTGTTCCGAAAATGCCGTAAAATTCACGAAATCCGTGAACAATACCGTCACATGATCGAACATCATTGCCTCTGCCTCCCCTTTCCTTTTCAATTCCTCTGCTACCTCAGAGGGTAAGATGTTCAGCAGCAGGCGTTCCGATTTCCTGCGTTCTTTTACAATAAAATATATGAACACCAGCAATACCAATACAGCGGCGCCGCCAAGGTATATGAGCCTTCGCTGGTTCCTCAACTTCAGCGAGGCCGTATGTTTTACCTCCTCGTTCTTCAGGCTGTCGGCAAAATGTTTTTTATCATACTCACTTTTAGCTTCCAGCCTGCCTATCTTCATGGCATTATCTTTTGAAAAGATGGAATCTTTATACAAAGTATATTGCTGGTGAGCAATAAATGCGCCTTTGTAGTCACCCAGCAGGGAAACAACGCCGGATAATATGAGGTTGTTCTGCCATAATGTTTCCAGGTCGCCAATTTCATTACCAATGACTATCGCACTGTCGGCATATGCCTTTGCCTTATATAATTGAGCCCTATTACCCGATCCTTTTGAAAGGTCAAAATATATCTCGCCTAAATAGCCATAAGCCGCCGCAAGCCGGCTTTTGTCCTCGAACTCCTTAGCTATATCCCTGCCTTTCAAATAGCATTCCATTGCCTGCTCCATTTTTCCCTGTCCTGTATAGACCTTACCCATGCTCAGGTAACAGCTGCTTTCCACAGCCTTTGCTCCAAGCGATTCCAGCATCTGCAATGCCTTGTTCAGGTTATCGAGCGCCATAGGATAGTTTTTCATGTTCACATAGATATCACCTATGTTCAATGTGATCATCGCAATGAGATTCTTATTATTCAGCTCTTCGAAGACCTTTAGCCCTTTCTGATGGTATTCCAGCGCTTTGTCCATGTTGCCTTCATCAAGATATATGTTGCCGATATTCACCATATTTCTTCCCGCCCAGTCTTTATTACCTATCTGTTCGTTGATATTTAATGCCTCGAAAAAATACTCCAGCGATTTGGGGTAATTGTTCTGTTCACCATAGACCATGCCCAGGTCATTAAGGTTACCTGCCTGTCCTTTTTTGTTCCCATGGGCCTTATTGATCTTCAGGGCCGCCTGCATATATTCGGTCGCTTTGGCGTATTCGCTCATATTAAAGTAACTGAGGCCAAGTATACCGTCAGCGCGCGCCCGCAAACTATCCGACTTTAATTGTTCAGCTATCGACAAGGCCTTGCTCCCATATTCGATCCCCTTTGCCGGGTCAACAAACTGGTAGGCGCGGGAGAGAGATAGATCTATCTCCGCTTTGGCCGCATCATCTTTCTGCCGGGGTAACTCCTTCAGCAATGAGTCGATTTTTTGCTGCCCTTGTAGCTGTGCGTAGACAATGGCTGGAAAGAAGGCCAAGGCCAGTAAATAAAAAATTCTTGCTTTCATGTTGATCTTTTTACGCCGCAGGCTTTAAACTAATAAAAATTATATGCAAATAAGAACAAAGTCCTTTACTTAACCATTTTATCATCCTATCCCCTACCTTTGAGGCATGTTACATTTCGACCGGTTTACACTTGAGAACGGATTAAGAGTTATAGTACATCGCGATGAAACGACCCCTATGGTTGCCGTCAATATACTATACGATGTTGGCGCACGCGATGAAGACCCGGGGCAAACAGGTTTCGCCCATCTCTTCGAGCACCTCATGTTCGGTGGCTCTGTGAATATCCCCGAATATGATGAGCCCCTGCAAATGGCGGGTGGAGAGAACAATGCCTATACCACCAACGATATAACCAATTATTATGTGCAGCTGCCGCTGAAAAACATGGAAACTGCTTTCTGGCTCGAGAGCGACCGTATGCTCTCGCTTGGCTTTAGCGAAAAAAGTCTTGATGTACAGCGCAAAGTGGTAAGCGAGGAGTTTAAAGAACATTACCTCAACAAGCCATATGGTAATGCATGGGAGCATATGCGCGCCCTCGCTTACACTACGCATCCATATCGCTGGATGACCATAGGCAAAGAGCTGAAGCATATAGAAGATGCACAGCTAAGTGACGTGAAGAATTTTTTCTTCAAGCATTACCGCCCCGTTAACGCCATACTCTGTGTAGCAGGCAATATCACTACCGAAGAAGTAAAACAACTGGCCGAAAAATGGTTTGGTCCTATACCTGCCGGCGATAAGTATATACGCCGCGTGCCTGCAGAACCTGCCCAGCAGGCTGCACGAATTGAAACGGTATATGCCGACGTGCCCCTCGATGCCCTGTACAAAGCATGGCATATCAATGAGCGTCTCTCTCCCGGCTATTATGCCGCCGACCTCATCACCGAAATAATGGGCAATGGCTTTGCATCGCGCCTGTACCAGAAACTGGTAAAGGAAGAGCAACTATTCAGCAATATAAGTTGTTACCAGACCGGCAGCCTCGACCCCGGCCTGCTGGTGGTGGAAGGCAAAATAGTGGAAGGCAAAAATATTGAAGATGCCAATGCAGCCGTAGAGCGCGAGATGCAATTACTGATAGACGAAGGTGTTACAACCGAGGAGTTGCAGAAGGCAAAAAATAAAATAGAGGCCATGATTGAATTTGAGGATATGGCCCTGCTATCGCGCGCCAATAACCTCGCCTTTTATGAACTGCTGGGCGATGCAAATCTCATAAATGATGAACTGGGCCGCTACCAGGCCGTTACCCCCGCCTCCCTGCAGGAAACAGCCGCCAAAGTTTTGCGCAGCGGGAACAGCAATACATTATTTTACAGGAAAAAAACAGCCGCCAACTAATTACGCCACATGCTTTTTGAAGGTAAATTCACTGCAGGCCATTCAGCTTTCGATAACCGCATTACACAGCTTTTCGGCATACAGTATCCCATTATACAGGCCGGTATGATATGGGCCTCGGGCTGGCGCCTCGCTGCTGCAGTGAGCAATGCCGGGGGCCTTGGTATCATAGGCGCCGGCAGCATGTACCCGGATATTTTGCGTGAGCATATCCGGAAATGTAAAAAGGCCACCGAAAAGCCCTTTGCGGTCAATCTTCCTTTGCTATACCCCGATATCGATAAACATGTTGCTGTAATTATCGAAGAGCAGGTACCCATAGTGTTTACATCGGCCGGCAACCCTAAAACATGGACCGGCAAATTCAAAGAACAGGGCATTAAGGTGGTACACGTAGTATCCAGCGCCAAATTTGCAAAGAAAAGCGAGGACGCCGGTGTGGATGCGGTAGTGGCTGAGGGCTTTGAGGCAGGAGGCCATAATGGTCGCGAAGAGACCACTACACTATGCCTTATCCCCGCTGTGCGCGAAGCTATTTCTATTCCTTTGATAGCCGCCGGAGGAATAGCCACAGGCCGCGCCATGTATGCCATGATGGCCCTCGGTGCCGAAGGGGTACAGATGGGCAGCCGTTTTGTGTGCAGCCCCGAAGCATCCAGCAACGCAGCTTTTAAGCAGGCAATAGTATCGGCCGGCGAAGGCGATACCATACTTACCCTGAAAAAACTGACGCCGGTCCGGGTTATCAAAAACGAATTTTACCGCCAGGTACAGCAGGCCGAAGACCGCTGCATGGATATAGCGGGCCTTACCGACCTGTTAGGCAGGGCACGTGCTAAAAAAGGCATGTTCGATGGGGATATGAACGAGGGCGAACTGGAAATAGGCCAGGTAAGCAGCATTATCAAAGAGATCAAACCCGCCGCAGAAATAGTTGTCGAGGTGTGGAACGAGTTCCTGCAAACGGCGCAAAATCCTTTCAGCCACTAAAAAAATACGCTTCGCCACTTATCCCCTTTATTTAACCCATTATTAATAACTTGCAGTATGAATAAATTCATGCTCCTCTGCCTGCTACTGTGCTGCACAGCCACTGTACATGCGCAGCAAAAACAATATACGGACAAAGATTATGCGCGCACACCGGTATGGATCGATATGATGGACGATACCACAACCAATTATTTCGAAGCGGAGAAAGCATATAAAATATACTGGCAACACCACGAGAAACCCGGCGGAGAGCACGACATTATCGGCGAGCATGCCGAAAGAGAAAAAATACCTTCAAAGCACAGGCAAAAGAAAATAAGGCAGGATGATGACATGCGCATGGCGGTAAAAAAGTACGAGCGCTGGCGCCAGCGTGTGCTGCCTTATGTGCAGCAGGATGGCAGGATATTGGGCCCGGCACAACGCCTGGCCATATTTGAAGCACAGAAAGAAAACAATAAATAACACCTCAATACATTCAAATGAAATTACGCCGGCTGTTTTGTTCAGTATTAGCTGCTATCACGTCTTTCAGCAGTATGGCACAGCCCGCAATGGGCACATGGACCAATACCGGCCCCATACAGTTCCCGGTCAACGTGAGCGGGCAGGTAGATGGTATCGGCCGCGTATGCCAGGTGAAATTTCATCCCACCAATGCTCAGAAGATATACGCGGTCAGTGCATCGGGCGGTTTATATATCAGCAACGATAACGGGCAAACATGGTCGGTAAGTACCGGTACCGAAACTTTTCCTACTACGGCCTGTGCTTCCGTATGTGTCGATCATACCAATGACCAGGTCATTTATCTCTCTACCGGCGATCCTAATTATTATTATGCCACCTATGGCATTTACAAAACTACCAATGGCGGCGCCACATGGAGCCCGGTAACAACAAATATTGGGTTCCGTATGGCACTGGAAATGATCTTGGACCCCACCAATAATAATACAGTAGTGGCTGCTACCAACAACGGCATCTGGAAAACAACCAATGGCGGCAGCAGCTGGACACAAACGCATACCGGTGGTTCATTTCGCGATATGAAACTGGTACCCGGCAGTAATAAGACACTTTATGCGGTTACTGCCACGCAGTTCTACCGCAGCATCGATTTTGGCGATACATGGACCCAAATAACCACGGGCCTTACCATACCGGGGGGCAATGGCGGGCTGCGCCTTGCAGTAAGCGCTGCCGACACCAATGTGGTATACGTAGGCACTACAGGCGGCAATGGTGTCATCAACAGGTCCGATGACCACGGGACTAATTTCACCACGGTTTACAACAGCAATACCCAGTGCCTGGTATGTTACGACGATAATCCTGCATCCGGTTCACAGGGCAACTACAATTTTGGCCTGGCTGCCAATCCGCAAAACGCAAATGAACTGCTTTTGGTGGCGCATAATGTATGGCGCTCTACCGATGGGGGTGTAACCTGGAGCAAGCGCACCAGTTGGTGGAATGAATGCCATACCGATATGCACCAAATTCAGTGGAACCCTTACAACAATACCCAGCGCTTCAATGCCAATGATGGCGGCGTATGGATGTCGACCGATACGCTGGCGACACAATGGTCGCCACGCAGTGACGGCATTGCCGCTACCGAGATATACCGTGCCGCACAAAGCCCCATCATCAGGCAAATGGTAAGTATAGGCACGCAGGATAATGGAGAATTGTATTTCGACAATACATGGAAGTGCAACCGTGGCGGTGACTGGGGCACTAAATGCGGCTTCGATTACCTGCCCGGCGCTACGGTATATTATTTTGGCACAGGCGACAGGAGGACACTCCAACCCCTTGCCGGCGATCAGCCTTTCAACAGTCCATTCGACCCCACCAACAATTCGGATATGGAGTTCCTGCCCAATATGCACAACGTAGCCTTTGCCGGCAGCGATACCATATGGCGCAGTACGAATATTGACAACGCTGCACCTGCATGGACACAACTATATATTACGGGTGAAACGGTAAAAGACATAGAATCCTGCCATGCCGATAGCAATATCCTCTATGTGGTCACCAACAACGATCATCTATACCGTTGCGACAATGCATTGGCGGCCAGCCCGCTTTTTACGGTGATCGCTACACCCTCAGGCACGGCAGCTACAGCAAGTATAGCTACCGACAAGCAGGATAAAAACATAGTGTACCTCACATGCGGGCAAAGCATTTATCGCTCTGCCAACAAGGGTATTAACTGGACAAACATTACCCTTAACCTCCCGGCACTCAACATCAACCGTGTCTTGTCTGATGACTACTCCAACACCGAAAGGCTTTTCGTCTGCCTGGGCAATTATGTGTATTATAAAGACAATGCTATGGCAAACTGGTCTGTCACCAATGGCCTGCCTACCATACCGCAGATCACCGACTTTATGATATACAACGATGGCACCGCAGCAAGTACTTTACGCGTGTCCACCTATGGTCGTGGCGTATGGGAGTGCAATATTCAGAACAACCTGCCGCCGACAGGTGATTTTGTTGCCGACAAGCAATACATCTGCGCAGGCGACACCGTACACTTCAGCAAAAACCTGTTCGGTAATGTAGTTTCATTCCTCTGGTTGTTTCCCGGCGGCACGCCATCCAGTTCTGTAGCCAATAGCCCTGTAGTGGTATATAATACACCCGGCCTTTACGATGCCAAACTTGTGGTTAACGGTGTGGCCAGTTCCGATACCATCACCAAACAGAACTATATAGATGCATCATTAGGCACCCCTGTATCCTTGCAGGAAGGTTTTGAAGGCAACCCATTTCCGCCGCTGCAATGGCAGTTGGCTTCGCAGGGCGGCACATGGCAGCATGTAGATACGGTGGGCGGCTTTGGACTGAGCACACACTCCGCTTTTTTCGACAATTACAACTACGATGCAGGCGGCAGGCACGATGCCCTTATCGCGCCAAAAGCAGACCTCAGCGATGCCGACTCTGCCTATGTCACTTTTGATGTAGCGTATGCACCATACAGCGCAGCCTACCCCGATAGCCTTATGGTAGGCCTATCTACCGATTGCGGCCATACTTATACACCGGTATATGTAAAATGGGGCGACACCCTGGCCACTGCACCTGCCAATGGCAGTTATTTCGTCCCCGCGGCTGCCGAATGGCGCAAGGACACTATCTCGCTCAATGCATGGCTGGGCAATAGTGTGCAACTCTCTTTTGAGAATATCGGACACTATGGCAATACCCTCTATATCGATAATGTGAACATAAAGATATATCCCCACCCTGTGGGTATCAATGCTATCGGGAACGACAATACGGTACAGGTATATCCCAATCCAACCGGGGGCATATTCGCGATAACTGCTAATGGTCTTGCTGCCAAAGAAGTAACCATAACCTGCTACAACATGACCGGCGCCCTCATTACCCGCAGGAATGTGGCTTTAAGCAATGGCAACCTCAATACCACGCTCAACCTCACAGAATATCCCCGTGGTATTTACCAGCTCAACATCGAAACCGCTACAGGACAGCATTATGTGCGAAAAATAATATTGGAATAAGTATGTAACTTTTGTTCGGCTGCGAACACGTACTAAAGTCCTGCATTGGTTTTACTATAATTGAAATGCCCCATTATTGGGGCATTTCTTTGATACGCATATGTCTTTAGCTTAGCGGGTTATTCCAGCAGGTAACTGTCCCCGTCCTCTATAAGGTTCAGGTCCACATTATCCATACCGGCTATCCCTTCTATCGAGCCTTTTACATGAGCCGCGTTCAGCAGCACCTTTTCCAGTTGCTTCTCGCGGGCCTTCCATAGCTTCTCCATCATATCCCGCTCCCTTTGTATCGTGGTGCGCATACTCATAAAAGCCTCCCTGATCGCTTTCCATTGTTCCGAGAATTCTGTTCCCGTCAGGTAGTTATACAGCAGGGTCATTTTATCGCCCTTGTTCTCATGGTTCTTGGTGGCGGTATATACTTTAATGATCAGGTCGCGCAGCACTATGGCCAGCGCCTTCACATCATTGAAGCCGCATATCCATACTCCGTCTTTTTCCCCAAAGCCGTCCAGGTCTTTAGGCTTGGCCTGTGTTACGATCACCGCTACATCCGCCCCCTGGCTGCGCATATCGGCTTTCAGTTTTTCTATCCATTCCACACTGAATTCCTTGGTCCTTTTGCTCTCGTATATGATCTTGCCGCACTCCTGCCCCAGGTTATTGCGCACGGTCTGTATACAGTCCGCCCCGCGCACACCTTTACCTACCTCGCTCACCAGGTCAAAGGGGAATGAACTGCGCAGCAGTTCTTCCAGTGCCAGTTCCTGCACCTCGCCCTGTAGCTGCATCGAGCCCTGCTCGGCTTTACGCCTCATCTCCTCCGCCAGTTTGCGCTGGTCTTCCAGTTGTTTCTCCAGTTCCTTCACCTTCATCTGGTGTGCGGTCTCTTTCAGCCTGTTCTTCTCCTCTTCTTCCTTCTTTATCTGTTCACCCAGCTTGTTACGCTCTTCCAGCATCCTCCGCTGCATTTCCACCTCCAGTTCATGCTCCCTTGTTTTCAGTTCCTGCATCTTTTTCAGGAAATCCAGTTCCTTTTGCCTGGCCTCGGCCAGTTTTGCATCCTGTTCCTTATTGGCATCTTCCAGCATGCGCAGCTTCACGGCAAAGTCGCCCTGCACTTTTTCGCCTATCTGTTTGGCCAGCAATTCCTCTATACCCTTCTTTTCTGCCTCAAGCCTGCGTTTCAGTTCCTCATCCTGCTGCTGCGCCCGCTGCTCCAGTTCCTTTTGCCGCTGTTCTATGGCCTGTTTATCCGCATTAAGGCCCTCCAGGCGCTTCCGCCACTCTACCTCCAGTTTGCCGCGCATCTCCTTCTCTATCGATTGTGCTATTGCATCACTCGGCTCAAATTCATGGTTACATTGCGGACATATTATCGTTGTGCTCATACGCGCTTGCTGTCTTACATTCGGAAAATACAAAGTTCGGCTTTATGCCAATAAGTTAAGGCTGATTATTTTTGTACTTTTCCACATTATGCGCCGGCTATTCGCACTCTTATTTCCTCTTTTGCTGTCTGTGGCTGCTCTGGCGCAGCCACCCGCCAAAGCTGTCAACCAGTTTGAGGAGGCCATGAACTATATGGCACAGAAAGAGCAGGACAAGGCATGCAGCACGATGGAGGATGCGATAAAGGCATATCCCGCATTTGCCGAGGCCTACAGCGTGCTTGGCCAGTGGTACTTCACCATGCATCAATTCGGTAAAGCGGTCGATGTCTTCAGGCGCGCATCGCAAAACTGCCCCAAAGGCAATGAGAACTTTGCAAAACCCCTGGTACGCAGCCTTATCTGCAATTACCAGCCCGCCGAAGCCACGCAACTCGCCAACCGCTATGCCCCTCGTTATAACAATGCTGATTGGGAACGGCTTAAGGCACAGGCCCTGTTCGTATCGCAGGCCCTTGCACAACCCCTGCCCGATACCCCGAAAAACATAGGCTGCCGTATCAACACCCCCGATCCCGAGATGTACCCCAGCATAGCCGCCGATACCCAGACCCTCTATTACACCCGCCGCATGCATGGCGAAGATGAAGACTTTTTCTCCGCCACACCCGACAGTTGCGGGGGCTGGTTCACAGGACGCAATATGGGCAGCCCGCCCAATACGCCCGACCAGGAGTCGGCACAGAATATCTCTGTCGACAGGCACTACCTGTTCTTCACCCGTTGCGAGAACCGTAGCGATAATGGCTGGGAGAAGGGGGGCTGCGACCTCTTTATGGCCTACCGCGTAGCTGTAGATTCACCATGGACCGTACCGCAGACATTTGGCGCCACTATAAATTCACCGGGTTACGAGGGCATGCCCTGCCTCTCTGCCGACAACCGCGAGTTATTCTTCGTAAGCGATCGTCCCGGTGGCTATGGCGGCTTCGATATTTGGGTCAGCCGTTTTGAGAATGGCTACTGGCAGGTGCCCCGCAATATGGGGCCACGCATCAATACAGCAGGCAATGAAACGGCCCCCTTCCTGCACCCCGATAACAATACCCTTTATTTTGCCAGTACAGGCATTGCAGGCATGGGCGGCAGCGATCTCTTTTACTGCCGCCGCGTGAACGATACCATGTGGACCACGCCTAAGAATATGGGCTATCCCCTCAACACCTCTTCCGACGAGAACAGTATTTGCATTACGCCCGACGGGCAGAAATGCTATTTCGCATCCGACCGCGACAGCACTACCGGCAACTTTGATATTTATGAAATGAAGCTGCCCCCGGCCCTGCAACCTGTACCCGTAGGTATCGTAAAGGGTGTCGTTTACGACAGCCTGTCCAAAGAACTGCTCAATCATGCCAGCATACACATCAATAAGCCCAATGGGGAGAACCTCTTTCATTTCATGAGCAATCGCGGCGATGCCAGCTATATGATCACACTGCCCGCAGGCATCAATTACCACTGGCATATCGATCGTGTGGGCTATACCTCGCTCGATGATAGCTTTACCCTGCGCGACAGGTCAACGGTCATTCATGATATCGCTATGCTGCCCGGCGACTACCAGGCGCCTATAAACGATAGTCTTGTACTTACCATACACTTCCCGCTCAACAGTGCCAAACTCTCCGACTCCGATGTCGCCAATATCCGGAAAGCCATGGACCCATGGACCTTCGAGAAAAGCATTGTCATATACGTGAATGGCTATACCGATAACACCGGCAATCCCATGATCAACGAACAATTGTCCTTCAATCGTGCCAACCTCGTAACACAGGCCCTCACCGACCTCGGCTACGACCCGGTCAATATACAGTCCAAAGGCTGGGGTGAGGCCAACCCCGTAGCACCCAACGACAGTGAAGAGAACTGGGCTAAGAACAGGAGAGTAGAGGTCATTATAAGACGCTGACCTGCACACGTCATTGCGAGGTACGAAGCAATCTCACGCCCTATGCCATTTCCCCCTTGTGCGGGCGCCTACGGTGCGCTGGCCGAAGGGGGCCCCAGGGGGATGTTCGCTTGCATAGTTCATTCCCGCCACATAGGCTTAGCCTTAAGCACCTTTTTATATACCGGGCAGTCCTCGCTATGCGCCCCCGGCAGGTAGCCCGCACTCATCAGGAACTCGTTCACGATCTCACCACCCGTAAAACGAAAGGTCTTCTTGAACAGCTTTGTCCATTCCTCCTTGCTTTTGGGATGCTGCATTGCCAGCCATTCAGCGAAAGACCCATGTTCTTTTTGCAACTGGGCTATGGTCTTCGCGTTCTCTATAGCTGCATTTATCTTCAGCCTGTTGCGTATAATGCCCGCATCATTCATCAGCCGCTCCCGGTCCCTATCCGTATAGGAAGCCACCTTTTTGATGTTGAAGTTGTGGTAAGCCTTCCGGAATGTGCTTTCTTTTTTCAGTATGGTCTCCCAGCTAAGCCCTGCCTGGTTGATCTCCAGCACCAGCCGGCAGAACAATTCATTATCATCCCCTATCGGGAAACCGTATAGCTTATCGTGATAGGCCTTGTGCAGGGCCTTCCGTTCCCCCTCCATGCTTGCTATTGCCCTGCAGTACGACATAGGATGCTTGCTTTTTTTTACGGTATAAAAATATCCCTTTTCTCCTTCCCGGCTCCTATGTACCATCTCAGCGCCATATACATTTATCCACATTTTTTTGTTTTACCCATTGAGTCTCTTTGCAAAAGGACTCAATGGCTCGCGCTGGGCAAACACCCCATCCATCCTGCAAAGTTAAAATACCTCATAGCATCATTACCGCTTCAAGCGGTCAGGCTCGTTAAGGGTAAAAATTGGGTGTTTTCGCCCTTTTCCACACCTCCCGCATGCCGTATTTTGCAGCTACCAAATGCTATTACATATGAAGCCGTTCACCTATGGCGAAATCGTATTTTTTATGGTGTTAAAAAAGTGACTAAATAAAATTGTTGTATGAACGAGGCTACAAATTCTGTAAGGGAAAAAAAAGATAACCCCTCATTTGGTGCTGAAATCACCCGTTATATCAAACATCTTGATTCATTAAATGGTATGGTTCCATTAATTATGGAACTTATTTTAAGTAAAATTCAACAAGAGAAAAAAGATATCGAAAAATTCATAAAAGACAATAATGTGAAGGAAGAAATTGTAGAGGATAGAAAAAATTTATTGATACCAGAGGATGCATTTAAAGATTTTATTGAATTGAATGAAAATGTCGAAGCAACTAAAATTGCGAACCATTTTTTACCAATAAATTTTGCTGTTTCTTTTGTGAGCCAATATGATGCCTATTTAGGGAGATTAATAAGGACGATTTTTCTTGCTAAACCTCAAATTCTGAATTCGTCAGAACGTAATATTCTTTTTTCAGAACTCCTAGAATTTAAAGATATTAACGAAGCTAAAGAATTTATTATTGACAAAGAGGTTGAGGCAGTGCTCCGAGATAGTCATTTCAAACAATTTAGATGGATTGAAAACAAGGTCGGCATAAAACTTAGGGAGAACTTACCTAGTTTTAAGAAATTCATTGAAATTACGGAAAGAAGAAATTTGTTTGTTCATTGTAATGGAATTGTTTCTAGGCAATATATTGACACATGTACGGAACATGAAATTAATGGTATAGAAAAGATTAAGGTTGGTGATAGATTGCACGTTAAAGCCTCCTATCTTTTTGGTTGTTACTCTATTTTATTTGAAATTGGAGTGAAATTGGGACATGTCCTATGGCGAAAACTCTTGCCGGAACAAATTGAAGATGCAGATGAACACTTAAATAATGTTTGTTTTATGCTATTATCTAAGGGGAAATATAATTTAGCATTAAATTTACTCACATTTGCAACTGATATCTTGAAGAAGCATTGCGACCAAGAGACGGAATACATATTTACTATTAATAAAGCTTTAGCATTTCATCTTAAAGACAAAAAAGAAGATTGTGAAAAAGTTATCTCAAATAAGGACTGGTCAGCAGCAAGTGATAAATTTAAATTAGCAATTTCAGTATTAAATTCTGATTATGATTTGGCTTCAAACCTAATGAAAATGATTGGTGCAAATCATTCACATGTTACTAAGGATGCGTATAGACAGTGGCCACTCTTTAAAAAGTTTAGGCAAAGTACTGAGTTTAAGAATGCGTTTAAGGAGGTTTTTGAAGAGGAGTTTATTTACGTTGAAACAAAGCCCAAACGACTTGCTGAAATTATTGAAGAAATAAGGTCAATGAATGTCAAAGGTGAAAGCGAGGAGCCTTCTTGATCAGTTTGAGATATTACTTACTCCCCCCAACCCAATTTGCGCCGTTGTTAGTCAGAAACACCACCACGGTGAAAAAAGATTGAGAATCATATTTTCTCCCCACGCTCCCGCAAGTCTGTGACTTGTGGTTATAAATAATGGCAGTTTGCAACTGCCATATCCCAACTCACCCCCGTTGGCGCAAGAATGCCGCCAAGCCCTTTGCAGCCCCAGCCTTCTTGTGCCTCTTCTCGCACCGGTCAACCCCAAAAAATGTGGATATCCTTATTTGGAACCCCCTCCCTCCATTTCGTATCTTGCCTTGTCCACCGAAACTTTAGTGAACGCGATGGTACAAAAGCGGCGAAAATGGGTAAGAACTGTGATATTTTTGTGATATATTTTAGAACCTAAACGATTGATAACCAATAAAAATGTGTGATAAAATATTTTTTGTGAAAATGGGATAGACCTGCCACTCCATCAGCCCCCAAATGTGGATATCCGCCCCCTCCGTTTCGTATTCTTGAGCATAACTAAAACCTTGTATCATAATGACAATAGCTTCAAACCATAGCACACCAGCTCCCGCCACAACGTGCATTATTTCCTGCAAAGCAGCAATGACCGGAACTTTTTCCCGGTCACAATTGAAAAGACAAACAAGTCACGACCGGAACCTTTTCCCGGTCACAATTGAAAAGACAAACAAGTCATGACCGGAACCTTTTCCCGGTCACAATTGAAAAGACAAACAAGTCATGACCGGAAATAACTATTTTTTCTCTGTGACGCTTCCCGCAAGGCTTTCGCCTGGTCGCATCAAAAAAACAGGAAATAATGCCGGGGCCCCCAAACCGGAAATAACCCGCTCAGGCACTAATAAATGACCTATATAAAAATCCATATCATCTGACTGCGATCATGAAAATCTCGGTGCAAACTTTATTATTTTGCCAAAAATAGAAAAAACATATGGCTCGTTCGGTTACTATATTAGGTGCAGGGTTGGTAGGTTCCCTGCTGGCGATCATCTTGCGCAAGCGTGGTCACGAGGTCACGGTATATGAGCGCCGCCCCGATATGCGCAGGGCCGCCATAGGCGCAGGCCGCTCCATCAACCTGGCCATGAGTGCCCGCGGCTGGCGTGCCCTCGACCTCGCAGGCCTCCGGCAGGATATGGAAGCCCTTGCCATACCCATGTATGGCCGCTACCTGCACCAGCCCGACGGTACAGCCGCCTTCCAGCAATATGGCAGGAACAATGAAGCAATATACTCCGTAAGCCGCGGCGAGCTGAACAAAAAGCTCATGACCCTGGCCGAGCAAAATGGCGTGACCATACACTTCGACCAGCGCTGCAGCCGCGTCGACGTGAGCACGAATACCCTCTTCCTGCAGCAGCCCGATGGAACGGAAACAAGCGTGCAGGCCGATCTCCTCTTTGGTGCCGATGGCGCTTTCTCGGCCCTCCGCAACAGCTATGTGCATATGGATAGGGTGAATGCAGCACAGAATTACCTGGAGCATGGTTACAAAGAGCTGAGCATACCACCACTGGCCGATGGCACGATGCAGATGGAGAAGAATGCACTGCACATATGGCCCCGTAAGAACTTCATGCTTATCGCACTGCCCAATACCGACGGCACTTTTACCTGCACCCTATTCCTCCCTTTCCACGGCACACCCTCATTCGATAAGCTGGGAACTAAAGAAGAGGTAACCGCATTTTTCAGGGAACAGTTCCCCGATGCCATGCCGCTGATGCCCACATTGCTTGAAGATTTCTTTGAGAACCCCACTTCATCGCTGATCACCACCTATATACAGCCCTGGCATTACCAGGACAAGAGTGCCCTCATTGGCGATGCTGCCCATGCCATAGTGCCTTTCTACGGCCAGGGTATGAATGCGGGCTTCGAGGATTGCAGCATACTCGCAGGCCTTATGGATACATACGGCGATGACTGGGCCACGATACTCGAGAAATATGACGAAAGCAGGAAACCCAATGGCGATGCGGTAGCCCGGCTTGCATTGCTTAACTTTGTAGAGATGCGCGATAAGGTAGCCGACCCGGCCTTCCTGCAACGTAAGAAGATAGAGAAGGAATTAGGAAGGCGTTACCCGGAGCAGTTCATTTCGGTATATGAAATGGTCTCCTTCAGCCATATACCCTATAATACTGCACTGCGCTGCATCGAGGCGCAGGACCGTTTGCTTGGGCAGATCATGACTGATGGCGACTTTTTCGCAAATGCGGATGATGCAGGCTATACCGGCAAGCTCGATCAGTGGATGAATGAGTACCATAAGGCGGTACAACAATTGGAATTTGAAAATGAGGCCTGATAAACGCTGGACCTTAAAGCCGGCCGACGATAATATAACAGAAGCTCTTTACGAAGCGCTCAAAGTGCACCCCGCCATATGCAGGTTACTTACCGTGCGCGGCATTACCGGCTTTGATACCGCTAAAGATTTTTTCCGCCCCGAATTAAAACAACTGCATGACCCCTTCCTGATGAAAGGAATGGATAGAGCCGTACAGCGCATTACAGAAGCGATAGAGTGGCACGAGCGCATTATGGTATATGGCGATTATGATGTGGATGGCACTACCTCGGTGGCAGTAGTATATTCTTTCCTCCGTAAGCATTATGATGGCGAATTAAGCTACTATATACCGCACCGTTATAAAGAAGGCTATGGTGTATCCAAACAGGGCATAGATTATGCACATGACAATGGTTATACCGTACTCATCACGCTCGATTGCGGTATCAAATCGGCCGAGCTGATCGCTTATGCCCAGTCGCTGGGTATAGATGTGATCGTGTGCGATCATCACCTGCCCGATGCCAATGTGCCCCCGGCCTATGCCATACTGAACCCGAAACAGGAAGGATGTAATTACCCTTATAAAGAACTGAGCGGCTGCGGTATCGGCTTCAAGCTGGTGCAGGCGCTGGCTAAGCAATGGGGCCTGCCGGAAGAAGAGGCCTATGAATACCTCGACCTCGTGGCCACCAGCATAGCAGCAGATATTGTGCCGCTGGATGGCGAGAACAGGATACTGGCTTATTATGGCTTGCAGAAAGCCAACACCGATCCATCCTTATCCATCGCCACGCTGAAGGAGATATCGGGCATACAAAAGAAGATGACCATATCCGACCTCGTATTCGTGATAGGTCCGCGCGTGAACGCGGCTGGCCGCATGGACGATGCCCGTAAAGCAGTTGATCTGTTCATAGAGCGCGACCCGGACAAGATAATGGCCTTGGCCGCCGTGCTGCAGTCTGATAACAGCGACCGCAAAGAAGTAGATAAGAATACTACCGAAGAAGCCCTCTCGCTCATCCAGGGCGACGACCTGATGATAGCCCGTAAATCGACCGTGCTGTTCAAAGAAGACTGGCACAAGGGCGTTGTGGGCATAGTGGCCAGCCGCCTGATCGATCATTATTACCGGCCCACCATCATACTCACGCAGGCCAATGGCAAAGCCACCGGCTCTGCCCGCTCCGTGAGCGGCTTCAACATTTACGAGGCCATACATGAATGCCGCGACCTGCTGGAGAATTATGGGGGCCACTTCTACGCCGCGGGTATGACCCTGAAGCCCGAAGATGTAGCGGCATTTTCAAGCCGTTTCGAGGAGGTGGTAGCCCGCACCATCAGTCCCGAATTGCTGATACCGGAGATAGAGATAGATGCCGAGATCAACTTCGCTGATATAAAGCAGGCATTCTATAACATAGTGATGCAGTTCGAGCCCTTTGGGCCCAATAACCTGCGTCCCGTATTTATGACCCGCAATGTGACCGACTTCCGCGGTATGTCGAAAGTAGTGAAAGATGTACACCTCAAATTCATGGTAGCGCAGGTAAATGGCGATGTGATAGACGGCATAGGTTTTAACCTCGCTCATAAATATCCCCTCATCACGCGGGGGCCATTCGATATTGTTTATACTGTCGATGAGAACGAGTTCAACGGCAATACAAGGCTGCAGATAAAAGTACTTGATGTACGGCCTGCAAAAAGCCAAAACGCCGCTTCATAAATGAAGCGACGTTTGTCTTCTGTTAGTCTTACACCTTTCTCACTATCTAAAAACTATTCTACTATGGGATCATCTTCTTTAAGTGACTCATTAATTTTATTCCTTTTCTTCGCCACCCAGTCTTTGAACCTGAAGCTCAGCAGGCACATAACCGGCACTACGATAAGCGTAAGGAATGTGGCGAAGCTAAGGCCATATATCATGGTCCATGCCAGCGGCCCCCAGAAGGCCACACTGTCGCCGCCAAAGAATATATGGGGGTTAAAGTGGCGCAGCAGTTCATAGAAATCTATGTTCAGGCCGATGCCCAAAGGTATCAGGCCGAGGATAGCGGCTGTGGCCGTAAGCAGCACGGGCGTCATACGGGTGCGGCCTGCTTCCACGATGGCATCGTACCCGCTCATACCTTCTTTCAGCATCAGGTCCATGAATTCCACCAGCAGTATACCGTTACGCACTACTATACCGCAAAGGGCCACGATACCGATACCGCTCATTACCATCGAGAAGGTATTGCCTACTATGGCATAGCCAAGGAACACACCAACGAGACTGAACACCACCTCTGTCATAATGATGACCGTGCGGCTCAGGGAATTGAACTGCAATACAAGTATCATAAATATCAGGCCTATCGAGATGCCAAAGGCGCCTAAGAGGAAAGAGCCTGTCTCTTTCTGGTCTTCCTGCTGGCCGCTCATCTTGATGCTGATGCCCGATGGAGCATGGAACTCGTCTACCGCCTTCTGCACAGCGGCCACCACATCATTATCGTTAAATCCCGTAATTACGTTCGAGGAAAGTGAGATAATGCGTTTCTCATCCTTGCGCTTGATACCACCATAGGTAGTACCATATTGCACATCGGCAAAGGAGCTCACCGGCACCTGCCTGATAATGCCTCCCAGGCCCATATCGCGATACACGATAGGCATGTTGCGCACCGCATCGATATCGCCGCGCTGCTGCTGCTCCAGGCGCAGCATAATAGGATAATCATCGTTCGCATCGCGGAAGCGGGATATCTCCTTACCGAAGACCGCAGTACGCAGGTTGGCTGCAATGGTATAGGTAGATATACCTTCAGAATTCATTCTTGCCCGGTCGAGGTCAAAAACTATTTCAGGTTTATCGGCCTGGAAATCGCTGCGGAGTTCTTCCACACCGGGTACCTGTTTCTTATCAAGGAAACGTTTCAAATTTTCGGAAGTAGCCACAAGTGTATCCAGGTCGTCACCGGTTATCTCCACTACTATGGGTTTAGGCAATGGCGGGCCGCCTTGTTCCTTATCCACAGTAACTACGGCACCGGGTACACCCTTCACAGCCTTGCGTATCTTCTCCATGTAGTCCGCTGTCGATTCACCGTTGCGCTCGGCATATTCCACATAGGCCACAGTTATCTTACCCTTGTTCGGAAAATCACCTATCTCGTTTGACGTAGGATCCACTGCCCCAACCGTTACATTCGATATCACCGATTTCACGATCGGGTTGAGCTTGTTGTGCTTTATGTCATTACCCAATGCCTTATTCACCTTCGCTTCTATATCTTTCAACACCTCATTGGTGCGCGCCTGGTCGGTACCTACAGGCATATTAAGGTACACATAAGTAAAGTTAGGGTCGGCCGACGGGAAGAACACGAAAGGCGGGTTACGCAATCCATAACCAACAAAAGCTACCACAAACAACACAACCGTTACGATCATCACCAATCCCGGCCTTGCCAGTGCGCGCTTCAGCCACCTGGTATACCATTCGCGGAATGCAGGCCATGTTTTGTTCTGGAACTTATGTATCCACTTTTCGAACACATACTTCTCGAGCAGGATGAAGAGGTAAATGAATATGATGAAGTTGCCCATTGCCCATGAGCCGGCTATATCGCAAAGCAGGGCCAGCGCAAGGAAGATCACCAGTAATACGCGGTCGCGTTTCGTGAAACGTTTTTTGGCTTTGCTATCATAAGGTTTTTCCGGCTTCATGAAGCTAACCGCGAATACAGGGTTGATGAGGTATGCGACCACAAGCGAGGCCACGAGTGTAATGATAAGCGTTATGGGGAGGAAGAACATGAACGAGCCGATAACTCCTTTCCAGAAGGCAAGGGGAATAAAAGGCATCAATGTAGTGGCGGTGCCTGACAGTACCGGCAGGAATACTTCGCCGGTAGCATATTTGGCTGCTTTCGCTATCGGCATTTTGCCGTTATCAAAAATACGGTGCGTGTTCTCTATCACCACTATCGCATCATCCACCACGATACCCAATGCCAGCAGGAAGGAGAAGAGCACGATCATATTGAGCGTGAAGCCAAGTGAAGGCATGACCAAAAATGCCAGTGCACAAGACAGTGGCACGGACATGGCCACGAACAGGGCATTGGTAACCCCCATAAAGAACATGAGGATGATCGTAACCAGTATAAAACCGATGATGATGGTATTCACCAGGTCATGCAGTGTATTCCTCGTGGTCTGTGACTGATCGCCAGTAATTACTATGCTGAGGTCTTTGGGCAGCTCGCTGGCCTTCATTTCCTCTATAAGGGATTGTATCTTATCCGAGGCATCGATAAGGTTCTGGCCTTTAGCCTTAATGATATTCAGCGTTATTACATTTTCCCCATTCAGGCGGGCATAGCTTTTTTGCTCTTCGAAATCATCCTTTACATCGGCTATGTCTTTTATATATATGGCCTTGCCTTGCTGGTTACGCACAATGATATCACCTATTTGTGCTGCTGTTTTAAACTCGTTACGTATACTAAGAATGCGTTTCTGGCCATTCATAGCCACTTCACCAGCCGTTAGCGACAAGTTCTCCGAAGCAATGGCACGGTCAATATCATCAAATGTAAGCCCCGCTGCCTGCATACGGTACAGGTCTACATTTATCTGTATCTCGCGATCCAGGGCCCCTACCATATCCACACGCTTTATCTCTTTCAGCTCTTCTATATTATCCTTTACCCTGTCGGCATATTTCTTCAACCTGTTCAGGTCGTAGTTGCCCGATATATTCACATATAATATAGGGAACTCGGTAAGGTCTATATCCTTTACCTCAGGCTGGTTAGGCAGGTTGTTCGGCAGATCCTGCTTGGCTTTATCTACGGCATCCTTTACATCCACTTTGGCCTTATCCACTTTTACATCCGTATTGAACTCCACTATCACCACCGAATAATCCTGGAATGAATTACTGGTCACCTTCTTAACGCCGGTAAGGTTCTTCACCTGCTTTTCTATCGGCTTGGTCACCAGGTTCTCCATATTCTCCGGCGATGTACCGGGATAAACGGTCTGCACGATGATCTGTGGAAATTTGATCTCGGGGAACTGCTCTTTGGGCAGGCTGTTATAGGTCACCAGGCCCGCCAGGGTAATGATGACGGTAACTATATATACAGCTGTGCGGTTATTAATGGCCCAACTGGACGGTTTGAACTCTTTGAATACGTCTTTCATTTTAATATTTTGGTGACGTGATCTTAATTTTTTTCCTTACTGAATTACTATTGGCTGACCATTGTCCAACTCATTATATCCCTGTGTGATCACCTTATCACCTGCACTGATACCCGAAACGATCTCCACCATACCATTTGAGTTACGGCCTGCTGTTACCTGTACCGATTTGGCTACCTTTCCGTTTGCTATATAGAGCATATCGCCCTGGCTTGTTTTCTGGATAACCTGTACCGGTACAACAATAGCGTCTTTATTCTCATAGTTGGCTATTTTCATTTTGCAGGACATGTTGGGATGCAGTTTTTTATTAGCACCCAGCTTTACCTGCACCAGGAAAGCACGGGATACGGGATCAACAGCCTGCGCCACATAAGTAAGGCGCGTTTGTATAGAATCGTTTATATCCGGCAGAACAAGCGTTACTTTGTCGCCTGAATGTACTTTTCCAAGGTAATTCTCACCCAGGTTAGCTTCTGCCTTCATTTTGCTCATATCCACGACCCTTATGCCATTGGGTGCGCCCGGACTGGCCACATCGCCCACCTTGATATTCACCTGGTCAACAGTGCCAGAGATAGGAGAAATGATTCGGTACATATTACGCTGCGCGATCAAAGCATCTTTACCTTTTAATGCTCCTTCATACTGGGCTTTGGCCTGCATCAGCTGCACTTCGGTGCCTATTTGCTGCGCCCATAGTGCCTGCTGCTTGTCATAAAGCTGCTTGAAGAGATTGAGCTGAACCTCCTGCGCTTTTATCTGCTGCTCTATTGCAGCGGCATCCATAGTGGCCAGCACCTGGCCCCTGCCTACATGCTGCCCGGCATGCACCAATACTTCCCTGATCACCCCCGGTGCCTGTGGTGTGGCATTCACATTCTCATCACTGGTGATCTGCGACTGCACCTCTACATAGGCTATGAAGTCCTGCGGCTGTATCTCTGTTACAGTTACAGGCGTAGCCTTTTTCTTAGTGCTGTCGGTCTTTTGCGCCGTATCCTGCTTTTCGGTTTTGTCGCCTCCGCATGAAGCAAGTATCATGGCTGCTATTATGATGTATGGTATACGTTTCATACTAAAATATTAATGGTGTGTGTGTTTCCTTATTTTAATAATCCCAGAGCTTTTTTGAGGTCGGCCTGTGCATTGACCACATCGAGCAATGAGCTGAAATAATTATTCTGTGCCTGTAACAGATCTGTCTGTGCCTGGTTCACTTCAAGATTACTGCCTACACCTGCTTTATATTTCTTTTGTGCGAGGTCCAGTACGCTGTTTGCCAATGCAAGGTTACGTTTCTGGCTTTCAAGCTGCAGTACATCATTCTTAAGTGTAGTTTTCGCCTGCTCTGCCTGGAAGTCGATCGTCAGCTTGATATTGTCAATGTTATTTTGTGTTTTCTCAATATTCAGCTTAGCCTCTCTTATCAGGTTAAGGCGCATACCCCCACCAAATATCGGCACGTTCAACTGCGCACCAACGATCAGGCTGGGATAGTATTTACCGTTAAAGACACGTTCAAATTTATCAGAAGCTGTATTATAGCCCCCTGTTGCGAATAAGGATAAGGATGGCAATATGGTCAATTTGTAGCGTTGCAGGTTAAATTCGTTCAGGCGCTGTTGTGTATTCAGCAGGCTAAATTCCGTTCTGCGCGTATAGTCAACCGGTTGTTCTGATACAGCAACAACATCGGAGATACTGTTCTCGATCATGGTATCTGTAAGCATAACAGGCTGATGGATATCCATCCCCATCTGGAATTTCAAGAGTTGCTCGCTCACCATAAGCAGGTTAGCGATCTTAAGACTATCTGTAGCCAGGTTGTTCACCTGCACATTAGTACGGTCCTCATCAATCTTTTCTGCAAAACCGCTCTGCCTTAATACTGCTATATCATGAGCTATGCTCCTTGCACTTGACAAAGAATTTTTAATGATATTGAACTGCCTGTGTGCTATTACGAGGGCATTATATGCCTTCTGTACATTGTAACGAACATTTTCTTCCGTGAGCTGCCCGTTTTGCCTCGCCAGTTCGATGACCGTATTGCGGGCTTTCAGTGCGATCATTACGCCTCCGTCAAACAATATTTGCGAAGCGGTTATAGAGCCCGCTGAAGTATAGCGGGGACTTAAAGGGAAACCCTGGAAATCGGAGGTATCTGCCGGGTTACCACCGGGAAAGAAAGCAGCAAATGCACCGGGAAAAAACTGCGCGGGTTTCACCGCATACGCATTCAAGTCGTATTTACCGTTGACCTGCGGGTATGCTACAGATACCTGCTGGTTCACCTGTGCCCGCTGTATTTCCACATCCAGTCTCGCATTCTTTGCCGAGGCATTGTTCTTTACCGCGTAGTCCATAGCCTGCTGCAGGCTGAGCGGCATCGGTTCCTGTGCCGCGGCATTCAGCGCCAGTAAAGGAAGCATGGTAACAAGAGCCAGTCTTAATATATATCGTGTCATAACGTTTATGATACTTGCTTTAAATATTTCTCTTTGTATTTCTGGTATAGTTTTTCTCCTTTGGGCGTCATGATACCGTATAAGAATAACTCCATTATCTCCCGGTTCACTTGCCTGATATCGTTACGGTCGTTCACCATCATATTGGGCTGCAACAATATCAGCGATTTTTCGATATGGAACTTGGCAAGGATATCCACATCCATCTCTTCGCGGTAATAACCCTCTGCAATACCCTTCAGGAGGTTCTCTTTCACTGATTCCACATCCTGCTTCAGCAGGCCATCGCGAAACTCGGCATAGCCTTCAGGGTAATAGCGCTGTAGTTCAAGCAGGGCTATGGGATTTATGCGGCAGAGATTCTCATCGATAATGGTCATTATCTTCACCATCGCCTCAACTGCGGTTTCGGCCTCATCCATCAATAGCTGGCATTGCCCGAACATTTGACTTTTGTGCCACAGCACGCTCTCCTTCACTACCTCGTCCTTATTGGCAAAATGCTGGTATAAGGTCTTTTTGGAAATACCCGCCCTGCGCGCAATATCATCCATCGTTATGGTCTTAAAACCATACTGCCCAAAGAGCTCGACGGAGGCACCGAGTATTTTATTCAATATATCCATTTCGGGGGCAAAACTATGGAAACGTTTTTTACAAAAAAAGTTTCCGTAGTATATTTTATTTCTATTGGCCCCATCAGAAAAAGATATAATTACCCAAAAAACAGCCATGGCAAAGCAATGAAGTACTTAAATTATTGGGTATAATTTTATAAGTTTAAGCTAACAAAAGCAGCTATTATGGGATTTATGAAAGAATTCAAAGCCTTTGCACTGAAAGGTAATGTAGTGGACCTGGCGGTTGGTGTGATCATCGGTGCAGCCTTCGGCAAGATCGTAACCTCATTGGTGAACGATGTGATCATGCCTTTTGTAGGACTGATAGGTGATGGTAAGAAATTCACCGATAAATTCATTGTGCTAAAGCCCGGCAAGGATGGGGCAGACCATTTTGCCACTCTTATAGATGCCAAAGCTGCCGGTGCCAACGTATTCGCCTATGGCGACTTCATACAGACAGTTGTTGACTTTCTCATTATAGCATTTTGCATATTTATGTTCGTTAAGCTATTTAACAGCATGAAAAAGAAAGAAGAAGCCGCCCCTGCAGCTCCCCCGGCCCCAACAGCTACGGAAACGCTGCTTACCGAGATAAGGGACGAATTGAAAAAGAAATCTTAATTCGTAAGGGCATATTCCTTTTTAAGGGATTATTTACGCATTTTTGTACCTGTAAAGCTATCTATGGCTATGGGGAAAATATACGCGGAACTTTGCGGGCTGAAAAAAGCCGGTAAAAGCGGGTTTGCCGTACTGGTGGACCCGGACAAGATCGCCCCATCGGATATGCCGCACCTGGCCTCACTGTGTAATGATGCCGGGGTTGACTACCTCTTTATGGGTGGCAGCCTTGTGGTGGCCCACCAGATAGATGCCTGTATACAGCGCTTTAAAGCCGACAGCGATATCCCCGTAGTATTATTCCCCGGCAGCCCGGCACAGGTAACGCCATATGCCGATGCACTTCTTTACCTATCGCTGATATCTGGCCGCAATGCCGAACTGCTCATTGGCCAGCATGTGGTATCGGCCCCTATGGTGAAAGCCAGTAACCTTGAGATAATATCGACCGGCTATATGCTGATAGATGGTGGTGTGCCCACCACCGTATCGTATATGAGCCATGCTGCCCCCATACCTGCCAATAAGCCGGATATAGCGCTCTGCACCGCATGGGCAGGGGAGATGCAGGGCAAACATGTCATCTATATGGATGCCGGCAGCGGAGCCCGTATGCCGGTAAGCGAGGAAATGATACATAAAGTAAGCTCACATATTGACATACCCCTGATAATCGGTGGAGGGATCCGCACAGCCGAAAAAGTATATGCCAATTGTAAGGCGGGCGCCAATATCGTAGTAGTGGGTAATGCTATTGAAAAAGACCCCTACCTGATCAGGGACCTGGCACAGGCAAGTAAAGAAGCTACGGCAAAAGTATAGACCTACTCAAACAAATAAGCTGCCTGCTCCAGGCTCTCCGGCTTACCCACATCAATAAAAACATTACCGCTGTGATCATAGCCTTTGACCAATTCTGTTTTGGCAAAATGCAGGTACAGGTCTATCAATGAGAATTTACCGGTAAAAGGCATATCCAGTACCTTATGGGTAAGCACCTGTACCCCGCTGAAGGCAAAAGGCCGCATAGCGACTACCTCGCGCGATATTTTTTGCTCCCCGGTTTTATTATTGGCCCAGCCGCAGAGCAGCATATGCTCGTCAAACAGCAACTGCCGGCTTGAATCGCGCTGCATCACGGCGAGGGTCGCAAAAGCCTCGCTCTCTTTATGAAATCCGATCATTTTACCCAGGTCGAGGTTGGTAAGCACATCCACATTCATGACCACAAAGCTTTCCTCCTCTTCAAAATAGGGGGCTGCCTTCAACAGGCCACCGCCTGTTTCCAGCACCCTGTCGCGCTCATCGGATATAGTGATCCATGAACCAAAGCCATCGTTATCTTTTAAGACCTGCTCTACCTGCTCTGCAAAATGATGAACGTTAATGATCACATCCTCTATACCATAACGCTGCAAGTATTTTATATTATGCTCCAGCAAGGTCCTGCCATTCACTTGGGCAAGGGCCTTGGGATGTTGGTCGGTGAACGGTTTGAGGCGTGTGCCCAGACCTGCTGCGAAGAGCATTGCTTTCATGCCGTGAAATTATGCAATTCAACCATTAGTAGCGAAAAGAACGGAGTTGAGCATTATCCGGCCTTATTTCATAGTTCAATTGTGGAATTAGCGCATTACCTTTGCCGCAAATTTTAAACATTATGTCTTTACTGGTTGTGGGCACTATGGCCTTTGATGCACTGGAAACACCTTTTGGAAAAGTGGATAAGATAATTGGCGGATCGGCTACCTATGTGGCATGGTCGGCCAGTAATTTCCATAACGATATCAAGCAGGTTTCCATCATTGGCGGCGATTTTCCGCAACAGGAGATCGATGCGCTGGCTGAGCGCGGTGTGGATTTTGCGGGTGTTGAAGTAGTGAAGGATGGCAAAAGCTTCTTCTGGAGCGGGCGCTATCATATGGACATGAATACGCGCGATAGCCTGGTAACCGACCTGAATGTGCTTGCCCAGTTCAACCCACAGTTGCCCGACAGCTACCGGGATTGTGATATCGTGATGCTGGGCAACCTGGTGCCGGGTGTGCAGATAAGCGTGCTGACCCAAATGCGCAAACGTCCTAAGCTGGTAGTAATGGACACCATGAACTTCTGGATGGAGACTGCTATGGACGACCTGAAAAAAGTGCTGGGCATGGTGGATGTGCTGATGGTAAATGATAGCGAAGCCCGTGAGCTAAGCGGCGAATACTCGCTGGTAAAGGCTGCTGCTAAAATACAGGAGATGGGCCCCCGCTACCTCGTGATCAAAAAAGGCGAGCATGGCGCGCTGCTGTTCCATGGCAAGAACGTATTCTTTGCCCCGGCCTTACCGCTTGAAGATGTATTTGACCCCACGGGCGCAGGCGATACCTTCGCAGGTGGTTTTGTGGGCCATATAGCACGCACCAAAGACATATCGTTCGAGAATATGAAAACCGCGATCATCGTAGGCTCTGCGCTGGCATCGTTCTGCGTTGAGAAATTCGGTCCCACAAGGTTGCAGGAATTAACTAAAGAAGAAATAGACCAGCGTATCAATGAATTCGTTGAACTGGTCAATTTCGATATCATCAATATTTCCTAGGCCATAAATTTAAGCCCCTGTCATAGTTGACTTGCCCGTGAGTTGTATCCTCCAGAGCAGGAGATGGCGCAGTATGCCTTTTACATACCAGGGGGCATTGCGTACCAGCTTGTTGCTTAAATAAAGCTTTTGCAGCTCCAGCAGGGAGAGTACGTTACTGCATATATTTTTGCTTTCGGGCAGCAGTTCTTCGCGCAGCACATCTACCATGAGGATGATCCTCGGCTTATCGGTATTGTTCCATGCCTCGTGCAGGTGTGCATCCGAAAAGGCAAATATATTATCCCAGGCCACATCGGTACCCGAAACTTTAAAACCGCAATCGGGCAATGATGCCGGTATGAGTATCGGAACGTGCAGGCGGTAGTTGGCATCGGTATCGCCAAAATGTTCTATAATATGCGTACGCGGAGAGAGCACACTGATAGAAAAAGAAACAAGGCCCGGTATGGGGAAAAAGTATTTCAGGAAAGCGTCACCATCCTTGATATTCGCTTCGTTCCTTTTGCCCCAGAGCAGGAAACCAAAGCCTTCCCAGGTCTGCCCTTCCACCAGCTCTTTATTAAAATATTCGCCCTGGGTCTTACCCCTGCTTTGTACAAAATCAATGACGCCCTGCTGTATGGCCGGTAAATTGGCTACCAGGTCATCGAACCATTTCTTGCCCTTAAGGTCGAAGAATGCGGGGGCTGATCCATTGTATACCCCATTGTTGCGGAATGAATACCAAACTTTCATGATCTGCGCTGCCGATATCGTTCAATACTATTGAAAAATATCATTTTTAAATGGTTTTAAAGAATTACGCACTATGTCCTTCATCCAGCCGGGCCACTTTTTTATAAACTTAAATTTAAGCGTAAAATACTGATACTTAAAAGATGACAGTACGTTTTGGCATATCCTGTTCTGAACAGGTAAAAACTCGTCCCTTATCACATCCATTATCAATACTATACGCGGGCTCCCGGTCATATTCCAGGCTTCATGCAGGCAGGCATCGTTAAAAACGATCATTTCATTTTCTATCCATGATTTGTCTATACCTGCTACCTTCAGGCCACAATCGGGCAAAGCAGCAGGTATATATACGGGTATATGTATGCGGTATATAGCATCGGTATCGCCATGATGGGGCTTAATATGCGTGCGGGGCTGCAAGACACTTATAGACAGGGATACAAATCCGGGAATGTCCCTGAAATACCCATACAGGTCGGCGCCCTGTTCTATCACTCTTTCATTGCGCCTGCCCCAGAACATAAAGGTAATGGATTCCCATTTGGTTCCCTCTACCATTTTGGGGTCAAAATATTCCCTTATGTCCAGGCCTTTATTTTGCAGGAAAGTATTTGCCTTTTCCTTTATCTCCGGTAGTTGCGCATGCAAAGTATCATACCATTGTTTGCCGGCAAGTTCATAGTAGGGGGTACCCCCGTTATACTTACTGCGCTTATATGAATACCAAATGTTCATAACTCAATGACCTCCAAAGATACATTTTTGCCTTCCTTATTGGCCCTGCGCAACTTATCGGCAAGTGTTTCGCGTGTGGCATGCTCCGCCTTTGTGATATAGACCTTCAGCTCTTTACTGAAGCCAAAGTGTTGCCTGATCCTTTCGGTGGCTTTGAAATAATCGTCTTCAAGCAACTGGTATTTTTGGTTATAAGCATCCTCCTGTTCCGGCAGCAGTTTATAGCCCATAGACCTGTTAAAGGCAATAGAACGCAGGTTGTCGCGCAGTATCTTGATATAGTTCACCTTCATGCCCATCATAAAACCAATATCGGTCAGCATCAGTGCAGCTTCCATTATTTCTACAGACTCAAGATATGCTGTATCCCAGATGAAGATACCCCCATTATGGGTTATACCATTTTCCCAATCGATATCAGAACCATAAATGAGGCCAATGAATTTACCGGATACCTCTATCAAAAAATAGTTGTTGTTTACATTATCGATCTTCCTGAACCAGGCCTTTTGCATCTCGGGGGTTATCTCCTCCCTGTATTCCATGGTATTGCGTATAGAGGGGGAGTTCCTCCAGTTACGGACCAGTTCTATATACGCTTCGGTAAGCCTCAGGAGCTTTACATTACCTCGTTCTAGTATCATTTACAGTACCTGCTTAATAGTATATAAGGGTTTGTTTTGCTGGGCCTGGAACATCTTAAAAAGATATATACCCAGTACCCCGAGGCATAGCATGATAACACTTGTTGAAAAAAGTATGGTTACGATAATGGATGTCCAGCCGATGATAGGTATGCCCCGGGCCATCTTGATGTATATAAAGCGAAGGCCTATAATAAAGAATAACAAGGAGAAAATAAAACCCAGATTGACCATTGCCCGTAGCGGGAAGGCTGAATAATTGGTGATCATACTAAAGTACATCTTCACAAGCTTGCCGAGGGTATATCCTGTTTTGCCATGTTTCCGCGGATAATGTTTTACATCGACATAGGCAAAGGTAGTGGTGTACCAAAGCAGCACCTCATCGAGAAAAAGAAAATTGTTCCGGTGGTTGGTCACGATCTTATCGATGATCTCCCGGGATATAAGCCGGAATGAACTGCCTTTGATATCGGTACTGGTTATAATCTTATTGTTCGTTTGCACCAGGCGGGTACCTACTGCACGTATCTTAGGATGTTGCCTGTCGATGAGTATGGCATAAACCACCTGGGCAGCGGTCTCGGCCTGCTTATTGATAAGCGTCATGATATCTTCAGGCGCATACTGCAGATCATCATCTATAGTAATGATATAATTGCCCCGTGCATAACTGAATGCGCAGAGCAATGCTGCATGCTGGCCGTAGTTTTTCTGCAGCTTTATAGCTTTTATCACATCAGGGTATTGCATTTTCAGCCGGCTGATCACCTGCCAGCTGCCATCCCTGCTGCCATCGTCGATAAAAACTATTTCGCAGGACAGGCCATGCAGGGCCGCAACGGTCCTGTCGGCCAGTTCCTGTAAAGACCCGCTGCTGTTATAAACAGGTATAACTATGCTATATGTTATTTCTTTACTCATCCGTTAGACAGTAAAAAACCACCATCCATATATAAGTTGGCTCCAGTCACCCACTTTGAGGCCGGCGAAAGGAAATAAATAATCGCATTCGATACATCCTCAGGGTAGCCCACCCCCAGCGGATATTTGCTCACGTGCTCGGCCATCGCTTCTTCAAACATACCCTCCGATGAATAATCATACATAGGCGTTTTCACCATTGCCGGGCTGATACAATTGGAGCGTATACGGCGCGAAATATATTCGGAAGCCACTGTTTTGGCAAAGGTCTCAAGCGCTGCTTTGGATGAAGCATACATGGCATTGCCTTTGCCGGGGAACTGTCCTGATATGGATGAAAGGAATACTAATGAAGCCTCATCCTTTATCTTTTTGGCTTTGAACAGGGCTGCCGTCAGCAATGCCGGGGCATAAAAGTTGGTATACATTATCTCGTTGAGCTTCGCCGCATTCAGGAAGGCCACCGGGAAAGGTTTTACCAGGCCGGCACAATGCACAATGCCATCAAGCGGGGGCATGGCTTTAGCCAGCGCCGATATAGCCTTTTCATCGAGCAGGTCGCATGGCATGATATTATGCCCTTCGCCCTGCAACTGGCCAAGCGTTTCGTTAAGACGATCTGTATTACGTGCGGTAAGCACCACGATAGCGCCAAAGGCTGCACAATCTATGGCTGCCCTGCGCCCTATACCGGAAGATGCGCCGGTTATTAATACCGTCTTGCCATTTAAATGGAAAGGTGTCTGCATTATAACTCAAAAATACCAGGCAATATCAAATTTTCAGTGTCGAGTATCACAGAGCCCCATGACAGGCCGACACCAAAACCTGAAAGTAATAATTTATTTTTTCCCGCGCTCAGTTCCTTCTTCAGGCAGGCAAGTATGGTAATGGGGATGGAGGCAGAACTTGTATTACCATAGTCCCGGAGGGAATATGGCACCTTTTCAGGCGGAAATTTAAGTTTTTTACGTATCGTTTCGTTCATCAGCTTATTGGCCTGGTGCATGATAAAGTAATCGATATCCTCAGTGGTATAACCAAAATTGCTCATGAGCTGGTTCACATTCGGCGGTACTTCTTTTACCGAAAAATTGAAGATATCAAGGCCGTTGAGGGCCAGGTTCTTTTTTTTTCTTACCACACCTTTTTCTATCTCTACAGCCACATCACTCTCTTCCACTATTGGCTGACGCGAGCCACCATGCGGTATAATGATGGCCTCGTAGTTACTGCCATCGGACTGGAGGCTGAAATCCATAGGCCCTGCATTTTCATCATATTCCAATAGGGTGGCCGAGCCTGCATCGCCAAAAAGCGGGTATGCACTTTTATCGGTACGTATGAGGGACAAGCTTGAGGTGTCGCCGGCCAGCAGCAGGGCCTTTTTTATACCTGTGCTGTTCATCAGGCTGGCAGCAATGCTCAGCCCATACACGTAGCCCGAGCAGCCCAGGGGCACATCGAATGCCAGGCATGTGCGGGGCAGGCCAAGCCTGCTCTGCAAAATGATGGCCGATGATGGTAATATATAGTCCTTAGACTGGGAGACGAACAGGATAAGCCCTATCTCCGAAGGATCGCAATCAGTGGCCTCAAAAAGGCGCTCCGCTGAAGCGGCACACATGTCGGAAGCCAGCGAAGTACTGTCTGAAATGTGGCGGGTAAGTACCCCGACTGTCTTTATGAACAGGGCTCTTTCTTCTTCCGTTATCCAGTCGTAATCCTGATTGCTTTCTATGGTCTTGGGCACACAGGCAGCAATCCCTTTGATCCGAACATTATTTATTGAAAAAACAGCCATTCTTTTCTTTACTTGGTTTATTTGCCTTGCTATCCTTTTTTGAGCAGCAATTATACGTTTACGACCTATGAAGTTAATGGTTTTAGCGCAAAATAAAGGTGATCAGAAGGTGAGGACAGTTGCGGCCCAGCTTATACCTGTACCAAACCCAGCTATCAATACCCTGCTGCCAGGCTTTATCCGCCCCTCGTTCATAGCTTCCTTCAAGGCTATGGGAATAGTAGATTGTATGGTATTGCCGGTGGTTTCCATAAAATAATAAAAGCGCTCCGGTGCAAGCTTTAGCTTATTGCGTACCTGTTCCAGTGCATAATAATTGGCCTGGTGCAGCACAAAGAGATCTATATCATCGAGGCATAATTTATTTTTTTGCAGGGTCTCGTCAATTATGCGGGGAACGTTTTTTAAAATAAAGAAAAAAGTTCCCGGGCCGTCCATATCTATGCTGCTATCGGTATAGACATTGCCAAATTCATCAATATGCTCCAGCAACGAAGTATCGGAGAGCGGGTTCCGGTCCCATCCATCCCTTATTATGATCTTATTATAGCCCTTGCCATCTGTGCCCAGTACAAAATCGCCGATATCAGCACTGCTGCCATTATTGTTTCTTTGTACCAAACTCACTGCTGCGGCATCGCCAAATAACAGCCTGATAGAAAGATTTTTTGGGTGTACATATCTTGTGGGTATGGTAGATGTGATAAGCAATACATTATCAATGCCGTGTGTGTACATAATGGCTTTGGCCATAGCCAGTGCATAGACATAGCCGCTGCAACCATGGTTGAGATCAAAGGAGGCTATACTTGTCTTTAAGCCCAGCTGGTGCTGCACCAGGCAACTTGTGGCCGGCGTTATATAATCATGATTAAGGGAAGTATATACAAGCGCCTGTATCTCCTCTTTGGGGAAAGCAGTTTCTTCAAAGAACTTATTGCCTGCCAATACGGCCATATCAGAGGCGCGCATCCCCCCGGGAGCTATATGCCTTGACCTGATACCAATATTCGCGAGCAGCTTATCATCAATTTTACCCGGAAATTATTTTGCCAGCGCCATATTACATTCTACAACATCGGGCAGATAATAGGAAAGTGCAGATATACCGAATTTGCTTGCCATTGCTGAAGGGTTTTGGGTTGCATAATTAACTGCTGATAACTAATTGTTTACACTATTCAAATATAAACAATTTTATTTGAAAAAATATCAACTATACATACAAAATACGTTAATTAGATATTAGCGGGCAAGAAATTCTATTATTATACAAGACGGGACTAACCAACTAAACGTTAGTACAATTTAAAATAAAGCTTAAGGGTAAAAGCGTACCAAGCCAATGAACCGGTTTATTCTTTAGGCAAAAGATCGTAGAGGTCCTGCACTGTATTGCAATTACGTAACGTTTCTCCGGTAAGCGTCACATCATACTCGGTCTCGAACATGGCGATGAGGATAAGGGCATTCATAGAGCTCCAGTTAGGAAAATCACGAAAAGAGGTTTCAGGGAGCAGGTCAAAATCAGTTATTTCAAGGGCTTCAACTATTTTGTCTATAAATTCCTTTATGGTATCCATAATATTTATTTGTGTGCGTCGCTATAAATGTGGCGACAAATGTAATTTAAAAAGTTAATACCGTAGCACCCCAGCTTAAACCTGTACCAAAACCGGCTATTAATACCTTGCTCCCCGGCCTGATCAGGCCCTTAGCCATGGCGTCCTTCAAACCAATAGGTACCGTAGCCTGTACGGTATTGCCCAGCTTTTCCATATCGTAAAAGAACTTGCCTTCATCCAGCTTGAGCTTCTTGCGCACATACTCGAGTGCAAAATAATTGGCCTGGTGCAGTACAAAGAGGTCTATATCCTCCAATGCCAGGTTGTTTTTAGCCAATGTCTCCTCAATGAGCTGGGGTACCCTCTTTAGTATGAACAGCAAGATACCCTGCCCGTCCATGTACAGGCCTCTTTCGGTATATACATTCTTAAACTGGTCGGTCTTTTCTTCAAAAGAGGTCTCTGTAAGGGGGTATGCCTCACGCCCGTCGCGAATAATGATCTTACGGAAGGAAGCACCATCGGTACCCACAACAAAATTGCCTATGGTACCAAACGTATTTTCGCCCGATGCAGATATCAATGATGCCGAGCCGGCATCACCAAACAATAACCTGAGCGACAGGTTGGCTGGGTCGATATACTTAGTAGTGGCAGAGGCGGTAAGGAACAATACATTTTCCATACCCATGCTGCTTACCAGGCTCTTTGCCAATGCCAGGCCATATAAATAGCCGCTGCAACCGTGTGTGAGGTCAAAAGTGCCTGCGTGCTTGCTAAGGCCCAGCTCGCCATGCAGCACACAACTGGTAGGTGGTGTCACATAATCATGGTGCTCCGAGCAATATATAATTGCATCTATCTTGCTCTTATCAAAGCCGGTCTCCTCCAGCAATTGCTGTGCAGCAAGCAGGGCAATGTGGGATGCTTTAAGATCTTTGGGGATGATGTGCCTTTCCTTCACACCAAGCTTCTCTATGATATCTGCATTGACCTTGTGCGGATACTCAGCCTGCAGATCAATATTGCGTTCCACATACGCCGGCAGATAATAACTAATTGCGGATATGTGAATATTCCTGTCCAAATTATTGTGTATTAGCCTCTGAAAGGTTAAAGAAACCTTCAATCATTTGATCAATATAACAAATGTACGAACAATTAATAATAACACAGCTCAGGCAAGCAGCCGACTACATATTGGTACGTGGCATGTACTTAGGCTCATTCAGCACCTTCTGTAACCTTTTGTCATAATATGCAGCTTTCTCCGGGTCATTTTTCTCCTGGTAATAATTACGCAGAAAAACAAGTACCTGTGGGTTTACCACATGCATCTGCGATGCCTGCTCGCAATACATAATGGCCGAAGCTGTATCGTTACGATAGAGGGATATATTGGCGAGGTCGGTAAGGGCCATGCCTTGCCCCTGCCCTGATAAATTCCTTGCACCCCTCAACAATACTTTAATAGCATGTGCAGTATCGTGGCTCATCAGTAATACCTCGCTCATATCGATATACGGCTCGCCGAAAGTAGAATCGTAATAGATAGAGAGCTCAAACTGTATAAGCGCCGAGTCAATTTTATGTTCCTTATAGTACAGCACACCGAGATTATGGTTCAGCTTAGCCCGGTCATTTGCATTCAGGGCCACATCGCCTACCGACAGATCGGCCGTGCCCTTAAGAGCCATATTGATATACCGTTTTGCCTCAGCAGCACTATCCTCGTTGAAGTAGATAACAGCCAGGTTATTGATGGCGCTGCCCATATTAGGGGTTATTTCCAGTGCCTGCTTAAAATTGGCTTTGGCTACCTGCAAAAAGTACCTGGAGCTGTCGTAACTGATCTTTGCTTCGCTCATCTCGTTATTCTTCTTCAGCATCATCGCTTTTTGCATGTATCCATTTGAGACACCCATCATCAACTCACCGTTAAGCATGTTTGCTTTGGTCGATTTTTCCAGGTATTGAATATCGTGCGTGTAAAGCGTGAACTTGTTTTTCCAGTCAAAGTTCCGGTCCACGCTTCTGGCTCCGAAGCCGAGACAAATAATGAGCAGGGTTGCCGCAAGCCGTTTGCCTGCTTTGTTCAGCGTAAATGCAGCCGGGTCAACCTTGAACAACTTGAACAAAAACCAGCAAAACATTAAGCAAAATCCCAGCGATGCTGCATACATGAACCTTTCGGCCATCATGCCCGGTGAAGGCCGAAAGAGATTTGAGAAGATGAAAATATTGAGCACGAACCATATGGCCGCAAATACAGGGATCGATTTTTTACGGAAATTCCAGACAATATACCCTATCAAAGCAAGGTAGGTGAGCAGTGATATCCACACGATAATATTATCCCACCCCACTATGGGCACATACTTATACCCGTAATAGAACACCAGCGGGTATGGGATAAAATGCAAGTACATGTACCAGCCGGATATATATACTGCAGTTGCCGACTTCAAAGCAAAGCTGAAGGAGGACACATAAAAGGGATTCTCCAAAGAAAAGAACAGGCGCTCATCGGGCTGCAAAACTGTGCCCGCAGCCATAGACGTGAGTCGGAAAACGATAAAGATCGGGATAAGCGTCAGCAATATCCTCTTTATGGGCATATCTGTAAAAAAGTAAAAAGCTATAGGGGGGATGATCAGCAATGGCGAAATGGTCCTTTTGCACATGGTGCCGATAATGAAAATGACAGGATAGAGAAATAAATAGATCCACTTTTTAGTGCCATAATAACGCCAGGAGACCATAAAACTCAGTATAGCGAAAAACAGGGCCAGCAATTCGTCCCTGCTTTTTACACTATCCACCACTTCGGTATGCAAGGGGTGGACGGCAAAGAGCAGGCAGGCGGCAAAGGCATACCAGGCATGGGCTTTTTTAAACCACTTGAGCATGAGTGTGAATATCATTACGATAGTGATGGCATAAAGGAGCACATTGACCAGATGGCTAATGGCAGGTGTGGGACTTAAGTACCTGAACTGCAATACGAATGAGAGCATGGTTACCGGCCGGTATTCAAAGGAGTTCTCATTATCCGAAAAGGTATTGTGTGAAAATATTTTAGGGATAGCTTTAAAGCCGTGCCTGGCGGCTTTCTGTGCATTGGTGGTATATAACTCATCATCAAGATTATACCTGTTGGGAATACTATTGGCGTATAATAAAAACGCTATGGCAAAGAGTGCTACCTTCTGGTAAAGGATAGTACGATCTTTTTTAGGCTTCACGGCAACGGCTGATGCAGGTGCCTGGCTATCAACATGCCTGGTGGTGGCTGGTGAAGCAGCCTTAACCTTTTTGTTTGGGGACGAAGATCTACTTTTGGCCATAAGTCAAAAGTAATATACAGGTTTTAAACCTGCTTCATGAATTTTTTTATCTCTTCAATAATATATGCCTGCTCGCTTTCCGCCAGGTCGGTATAAGACGGCAAAGTGATGATCCTTTTACCTGCATCCTCGGTAACCGGCAAGGGCCCCCTGTTATATTTGGCAAAAAACGGCTGTAAATGGTTGGGGTAGTAGTGTACGGCTGTGCTTATACCCTTCTCCCAAAGATATGCCATCAGCGGCTCGCGCCAGGAAGCCCCGGCGAGCACGGTAAAGATATAGGCAAAGTCGTTTTGCGGGTCAGTAGCCGGTATTTCCAGGCCTTTCTCTTCGGGAAGTTCAGCGAGGTAGCGCTCAATTATCTTCCTTTTCTTTTGCCGTATTTCCTCTATTCTCCTTAATTGCATGAGGCCAACGGCTGCCCCAACATCGTTTTGGGTACATTTATCGCCCCTGGCCACCACTTCATAATGCCAGGGCTTGTCCTGCCCCGAGCTGTTATTGTATCGATGCCATGTGGAACGCGCCATACCCATATTGCGGTAGGTCAATATCTTTTCAGCTATCTCATCGCTATTTGTTGCGATACCTCCGCCTTCTATACAGCAGATGTTCTTGAGCGGCCCGAAACTAAAACAAGCCATGTGGCTGGATGAACCTACAGGGCTACCCTTATAATAACTCCCGAAGGCATGGGCAGCATCCTCGATAACCATCAGGTTATGGCGCTCTGCAATGGCCAGCACATCATCTATGCGGCAGGAATGCCCCCTGAAATGCAGCGGTAATATTACCCGCGTCTTAGGCGTAATAAGCCGTTCGATGCCGTTAACAGATATGTTAAGGTCTTCTTTCTCAATGGTAGCAAACACCGGCACCAGGCCAAGCTTAATGATCACCTGGATGACAGAAGCATAGGTAAGCGAAGGCAGGATCACTTCATCGCCGGGCATGCAGCCTGCTACGATAAGTGCTATCTCGATGGATTTTGTACAGCTTGACAAAGCAATAAAATGCTTTGCCTGCAATTCCTTTTTACATTCTTCTTCAAAGGTGAACACTTTTTGTCCCTGGCCTATCCATCCTGACTCAAGGACCTCATCAAGCATTTTTCGTTCTGTTATGCTGATAGAGGGTTTTGAAACGTTTATCACAGTAATTCTCTTTTAAAATATATAAACATTATTGAATTAATATAGACCTAATGTGCCTATAAAAATAAAACAATTCCCGGGCTTTATACATCCGCGAAAATAACAAAGGCATTCTGTTGCGGTGAGTGAAATTTAAATACATGAACCGGGTATGCATAACGCCGGCATGGAGTACTCATATGCCAAGCAGCAAAATATACAAATTCATCGTGAGCCCATAATAATTAAACAAATAACTGAAATATTTTTTAAAAGAATTTATTGGCACTATAATGTAGCTTTATTATACCATGCCTGGGGGTAAGTCAAAAAAAACGCTCTACACCATCCACAATAAAGCATCGCTGATAAGCGGTGGCAAAGGATATTTTGACCGGTTGGAGCAGTTGATAAATACCGCAAAACAAACTATTCACCTGCAAACCTATATCTATGATGATGATGAAACAGGCAATAAAATAGCGGAGGCATTAATGGCTGCCGCAAAAAGAGGGGTCGGGGTTTACATGCTACTGGACGGGTATGCATCCCAGCATTTGTCGTCGGTATTCATCAATATGCTCAAAGATGCAGGCATCCATTTTTCTTTTTTTGAGCCCTTATTGCGCAGTAAGAACTACTATTTCGGGAGGCGCCTGCACTACAAGGTTGTGGTGGCCGATGCTGCATGCTGCCTTGTAGGAGGACGAAATATCAGCAACCGGTACAACGACATGCCGGGTACCCCAGCCTGGCTCGACTGGGCCGTTTATACCGAAGGCGAGGTGGCGACAGGCATTCAGGACGTATGCATTAAGCGGTGGAATAACCATTGCGGGAAAGCGGAACGGATCACTGCAACAGCTATGCCTGTATATAAGGTGGAAGATGAATGTCATATACGTATAAGGGTGAATGACTGGGTAAACAGGAAAACGGAAGTGCTGCAGGCCTATATGCAGATGTTTGCTACCGCACAGGAAGAAATGATCGTAATGAGCAGCTATTTCTGGCCCGGCAAAAAACTGGTAAGCAAAATGGCTGATGCAGCGAACAGGGGTGTACATGTAAAACTGGTACTCGCATCAATATCTGACGTAAAACTGGCAAAATATGCCGAGCGCTACATGTACCGCTGGCTGTTCAAAAAAAATATTGAGATATATGAATACAACAAAAACGTGCTGCATGGCAAAATAGCCGTGTGCGATAAAAAGTGGGTCACAATAGGCTCCTATAACGTGAATAATATCAGCGCAAGGGCCAGTGTGGAACTGAACCTGGATATCATGAACGAGGCCTTCGCAGCCACTACACACAAGCAGCTTTCGGATATCATAAACACCGATTGTGCATTGGTCACCAGTGCTATTTACGGAAAGGAATATAATTTTTTTGAGCAGTTGTTTCAGCAGGCTGCATTTATCTTACTGAACATTATCTTTTTTGTGTTCACTTTTTACTTCAGGCGGCGAAGAAAGCATGCGGCTTAATTACCCTTTATTTTATTTATAAGCGAAGCAATATCCTCTTTGTTCCCGGCAGCCAGGCGGCCACGCTGCAATACCATATCATTATCGTTTGTCCCCGACAGGAAATAATGAAACACGAAATGGGCATTGCTATCGCGCCAGCCTGCTATCTGCCCGAAGCGCAGATCGTTGAACACAAGGGTATCGCCCCACTGCTGCGCTGTGTAGTAGCCCTGCGAAAACCGCAAAAGGTTTTGCACATCTTCACTCGCATGCTTGCCTGCAAGTAAATAGCTATTACGGGGATGATAGCTAAAGCTTATATCTTCCTTTTTACTGAATACGGAATAATAGCCTACATAATAACCTGAATCATTTTCGGCTACTATGTACCATAACCAGTCATTGAACATAGTAGGTGTGGTAAAATGACGTCCGTATGCTATTTGTTTTTGCTGCAATATCTTTTTCACCTCATGCTCCACCCGCATTTTATTCGAAACACAATACAGCAGGTACACCACGCTTACTGATAGTGCCATGATCGCCCATTGCTTTTTGCGCCTGTGCTTATGAAATATAAAAACGAAAATAAGTGCAAGAGCGGTCCATATACTGAAAAGCGGATCGGCCACAAAAATGACGTTGAAGCTGATGCGGGCATGACTGAAGGGCTCGAACCAGCCGATACCATATGCATTCAGAGAGTCGAGAAAAAGGTGGATAATGATCTGCAGCCCCCAAAAAAGCATCCAGTATTGCAGTGATATGTTATGTTTCTTATGCCATCGTTCTGTAGCCAGGGCACAAAAAAATGTGGCCATAGCTGCAAACAGGATGGAATGGGTAAAGCCTCTATGCGCCAAGAGGTCCTGGGTAGGGCTTGCCCAGAAGGAAGCAAGAAAGTCGATATCGGGCAGGCTTTGTGCGGCCATGCCCCACCAAAGGGCCTTTCGGCCCAATTTTTTACCGGCGAATATTTCACCGATGCTTGCTCCTATCACTATATGGGTCAGCGAATCCATCCCTAAAGTTACTTGCTTTTGTCTTTTACTTTCTTCTTTGCCTTTTCCTGTTTCCTGAAATAAGGCCGGGTAAGGAAATTGTGCTTCAGGGCCTCCATATCTTCGCTAAATGCTGCAGTGCCTTTTTCAATATTATCGAGGCTATTGCTGAGTTTGGTGGCCGTAGCGCTGTCTTTCAGCAATGTATAAACCGTGCCATCGCTGTTGTTTACACCCGAGTGTATATCCTGCACCAGGCTATCCAGCCTGTTTATCAATATGCCTGCCTCTGCAGAGGCATCATTGATATGGAGCACGGCTTTTTTCAGGTTGCCTGCTACAGATGTATCTGACAGCAGTGCACCGACAGTACCCTTACCATCCTGTGCATCCACCACAATAGTATTCAGCCCATCCGCTATCTCGTTCACCTTCACTGCAGCCTGCCGTATATTCAACAAGGATATTTTCAGGTTATATGCTATCGATGTATCGTTCAGCAGGTTCCATAGTGCTGCACTGTTATTCAGCCTTTTTATGGTCTGCTTCAGGTCTTCAGATATTACAGCAACATTGTCATTCGTTACGGATAAAGTGGACAACATTTCATTTGTCCCGGCTTCTGTTTTTGATCGCAGCAGGTCATGCCCCTCTACCGGGGCTGCCGGCAGGGGGTTGGTTGAAATATTGATCACCTTATTGCCCATCAGGCCCTCATTCCCAATGGCCACCAGTGCATTTTTATGTATATAAGGCTGGAATTTTTTGTCAATAAGCATAGTTACCTCGATAGTGGTATCGTCCAGTATTTGCAGTGAACTGACATTCCCTGCCTGTATGCCCGAAAACCGTACATTATTGCCTTTAGTAAGTCCTGCCACATTCCTGAACCTTGCCCTGATGCTTATATTATTGCCAAAAAGGCTCTGGTTGCGCCCTATCAGGTACAGGGTAGCTACCAGGATAGCAAGCCCGGCTATTACAAATGCGCCCAGTTTAATATTATTTATCGCTTGTTTTGCCATAAGCTGTTTATTCAAAAAATTGCTTTACCCGTTCATCTGCCGACTGCCTGATGTCGGCATAGCTGCCTATTGCATGTGCTTTGCCGTCCACCAGCACCACCACCCTGTCGGCGGTAGCCTTTACACATTTCATATCGTGCGAGATGATGATGGATGAGGTTTTGTATTTCTCCTGCATTTCTACCATCAGCGTACTTATTTCCCTGCCCGTTACCGGGTCAAGGCCGGTGGTAGGTTCATCATACAGGATGATCTCCGGCTTCAGTATCAATGTACGGGCCAGTGCGATACGTTTTTGCATACCGCCCGACAGCTCTGAGGGCATCATATCGATGGTATGCAGCAAGCCTACATTGCTCAGCATCTCATTTACCCGTTCATTCACCTCATCAGTGTTCATATTTTTCAAATGCCGCCTCATCGGGAATTCAAGATTTTCCCTTACGGTCATCGAATCATACAGGGCATTGCTCTGGAATAAAAAGCCTATGCGCATCCTGATATGGTCCAGTCCATCATGGTCCAAAGCCAGCACGTCTTCTCCCAAAACATTTATGGAGCCGAGATCCGGTTTCAAGAGCCCTATGATACATTTGATAAGCACCGATTTACCTGAGCCCGACCGTCCTAATACCACAACATTCTCATCCCTGTATACGGCCAGGTTAAAATCATCTAAGACCACATTGCTGCCAAAGGCCTTTTTTAACTGCTTTATCTCGAGGACCGCTGTCCTTTGTGGCTCGCTCACTGGCTTTTCTGCAATGCGATCTGCTGTATCCATAGTTTTTAGTTTAGGCCCATCAGGTCGGTGATCTGCACTACTATAAGATCGATAATGAATATGAGCAATGAAGAAAGGACTACTGCAGAATTTGCAGAGCGGCCCACACCTTCGGTGCCTTTTTTTGAATTATAGCCTTTATAGCAACCGATGATACCCACTGCAAAGCCAAAAAAGAAAGTTTTGATCGTAGCCGGTATCACATCACTGAAAACAACGGTATTGAGCACCTCGTTAATGTACAGGTCAAGACTCATGACACCCCGGATATTGATACCCAGGTAGCCGCCATACAAACCAACGGCGTCCGACAGGATGGTCAATACAGGCAGCATTAATGTAGTAGCCCATACACGGGTAACTACCAGGAATTTATAAGGATTAGTCCCCGACACTTCCATTGCATCTATTTGCTCCGTTACCCGCATTGAGCCTAGTTCAGCACCTATGCTCGACCCGATCTTGCCTGCAAAAATGAGCGCGGTTATCACAGGCCCTATCTCGCGTATAATGGACAGGCTAACCATATCGGGCAGTCTTGCCTCAACACCATAGCTCACTAGGGTAGGCCTTAGCTGCATGGTCAGCACAAGGCCCATGATGAAGCCCGTTAAGGCGATCAGGGGCAATGACTTATACCCTATTACAAAACACTGTCGCAAAAACTCCCTGAACTCATAACGCGGCCGCAGGAACTCATGGAAGAACCAGCCGGTAAACTGGGATATAGCCCCGGTCTCACTAAAGAATGTTTTCCATTTTACTTCTTTGCCCTGCATAGCGCATTTTAAACTTCAAAACTGGGGCTATTTAGTTTCATCTTTAATGAGGCCGGTCATACATATGACCTGATTAATATCATTAAAACAGACCGGGACATCCAAATTTTGTAATAATAAAGGATACCGTAACTTGTGCGGATACTAAATGAACAATGAGCAGCTTCTGGAACGAGCGCTATAGCGTTAAAGAGTACATATACGGCGAGGAACCAAACCTGTTTTTTGCGGAGCAATTAGGTAAGTTAATGCCCGGGCACATTATCCTGCCCTGCGATGGCGAAGGAAGGAATGGCGTATATGCGGCAGTGCAGGGCTGGACCGTAGACGCTTTTGACCAGAGTACCGAAGGGCAGCGGAAAGCCCTTGACCTGGCAGGCAAAAAAGGAGTGCATATTAATTACAACATATCGGACGCAGCAGAAGTAACGTTTCCCGAAAACAGTGCCGATGCCGTGGCCATCATCTTTGCGCACCTGCCCCCGGATGTGCGAAAACGCCTGAACAAAAATATCATCACCTGGCTAAAACCCGGCGGCACCCTTATTCTCGAAGCATATAACCCACTGCAACTGAAGAATGATACCGGCGGCCCTAAAGACAGGTCTATGTTATATACGGAGGCTATTTTAAAGGAAGATTTCAAAGACCTGGAAACACAACTGCTCCAAAGCCTTGAGCTCAATATCAAAGAAGGAATATACCACGATGGCTTATCGAACGTGATACGGTTTGTGGGCCAGAAATAGACCGGCCGTGCTATTTCAAAGGGTTCCGCTGTTTCCACCTTCCATCCTCCATAGTGGAGAAATAGTGGGTGAACCAATTGATCACCGCAGCAGGGATATTGGCCGTCTTGATATAATAATTCATTTCCACCGCTTTGGCGCCCAGGCTTGCCTTTGCATCAAAGGACGTTCTGCCCAGTTTCAATTGTTTCTTATTTAGCAGGATGGCCCGCTCCAGCCCGGAGAAAAGGATATTGAAGTATAGCTGGTAGTCGTTGTTATGATCGTAATCGAAGCCAGCATAATAGAGCTCGTACACCTCAGCGGTTACAAAAGCACTGTAAAATGCCACTAATTCATTTCCGCGAAAAAACCCTAAAAATTCAAAGCGCTCATTATACACATTTTTCAATAGGGCAAAATGATTGTCTCCGGGCCGGGTAAGCACAAAGGGCTGATTATCCGTCACCTTCCTGAACAACTTGTTTATAGCTTTCCCATGCTTTAATATATCCGCTTCCTCCAGTTCCTTTATTGCTATGCTGCTGCCCGCAGCAAGTATTTTGTTTGCCCGCGTTTTGTACTTGCGGCTCAGCGCCGAAACATAATCTGCCATTGTCTTCCATTCCGGGTCTATATCCATCACCATCACATGGTCCTTCCATGGCTGCTGATAGCCTATGCCTGTGAGCCACCCGGCTATGCCTGCAGCCTGGGGCACATCCTTTAATATGATGGCAGTTGCATGCTCATCGGCAGCTATCTTTTCCGCAACAGATGCAATGGCTTCGCAAGCAGTTTCATTATCCAGGTCGGTCGTTTTAAAGCAATAGCAAAGCGTCTCATTCCGCAATGCATTTCCTGATACCAGTACTTTTATCTTTTTCAGCTTAAGGAAAAAACTGAAGAGACCTTTTACAAAGCTTTTGTTTTTATCAAGATCGAAATTCTGTGCGCTAAGGCTAAATAACTGGAAGTAAGCAAACAATACCGGTCTGTCATTTTTATAGATCACCGCGTAGCGGAAAGCCACATTGGGCATAGATGTCTCCATAGCAGCCAGGTAAGGGTATGTTAGTTCTGCCGCACCCTGTACATTAAGCTGTTCCAGTTCTTTTTTTATATCCGCAATATGGTCGCTAATGACAAATGCAGGTGCTGCTTTATCTGCCCGCCGGAAAAGGCTCTTCAGGCACGACATGATCAGGCAGTCATCATAAGTACACCTGCTATCCAGTATCGCCGCGCTTTGCCTGTCCATTGTTTCTTTATTCAAAATTAACGGAAATAATATTTACGCCTGTATTTACGCTTCTGTTAATTTATGATTTTATTTTTTAATACATACATATCAAACAATCAATAAATAATATATTTTTTGAATGTTTTAAACTTAAAAACTATTTTTGATAAAATAAATTTTTACACCCATGAAAAAAATGTGCGTAAGCCTGCTTGCTATGCTGGCAATAACCTCTGCTGTGTATGCCCGTGATAACAATACGGGGAGTAACACTGCCTTTAACAGCCAGGGTCCTTTATCCTTTACCCGGAATATAGGACAGGTTCGCGACCAGTACCGCAACCCGCGCAATGACATCCAGTTCAGCGTGGCCGCTACCGGGGGCCTCAATATATTCATCGGGAACGGGGAACTGCACTACCAGTTCAGCAAGGCGGAAAACCTGCCGCTCCAACCCCTGAAAGGGAACAGGAAACACCAAGAGGACAACCCTGCCCCACGACAATACAGCATGTACCGCATGGACGTAGCACTCATCGGCGCCAACAAAAATGCCGGGGTAGTAACGGAAGGCGAACAAGCCTATTATCAAAATTATTTCACCGACTGGACAGGGGGTAAAGAGCTCACTGCGCATAGTTTCAGTAAGGTCACCTATAAAAATGTGTATCCCAATATCGACTGGGTATTCAGGATAAGCAATGGCCAACTGAAACATGAGTTTGTTGTAAGGCCGGGCGGCAATGCAGGCGACATAAAATTAAAATACGGCGGCGCCACAACCTTAAGCCTGAACGCAGATGGCAGTCTTACAGCTGCAACGCCACAGGGAACTATTACAGAACAAGCTCCTGAAACTTATGACCTGCAAGGGAAGGCGGTAAGCAGCCAATTCATACTGAACGGTAATACATTAAGCTACGGCATTGCCGCCTGCAACAACACATTTGTAATAGACCCTACTCTTGTATGGGGCACCTATTACGGAGGCACTGCCGGTGACAATAGCGCGGCGGTTCAAACAGATCCTGCCGGGAATGTATTCATCGCAGGCTCAACATTCAGCGCTACAGACATTGCAACTGCAGGGGCCTATCAAACATCCCTCGCAAGTAACATCGATGGTTTCCTGGCCAAGTTCGATAGTTCCGGCATCTTGCTTTGGGCTACGTACTATGGCGGTGGTAATACGGATGAGTGCCATTCGGTGACCACCGACCTGGAGGGTAATGTATTCATTTCGGGATACACATACAGCAATGCCGGTATCGCTACGGCAGGGGCTTATCAAACGACTCACGGTGGTAATACCGATGCCTTCCTCGCAAAATTCGATGGCAGCGGCGCGATAAAATGGGCTACGTATTTTGGCGGTAATGGTTCCGAGAGCAACTTTAGCCTGGCCACCGATGACAGTGGCGATCTGCTGCTCAGCGGCTATACCTCAAGCAGCACAGGCATTGCTACGGTTGGCGCTTACCAGGCGGCCATAGGGGGAGGTAATGATGGCTTTCTTGCTAAATTTGATAGCACGGGCAACCTTTCCTGGGCCACTTATTTTGGCGGCACTAGTGGCGATCAAATATATGGCGTATGCACCGGCCCTTCGGAGGACATATATATATCAGGCTATACCTACAGCACTTCGGGTATAGCAACCGCAGGCGCATGGCAAATTGCTCTCGCGGGCGGCGAAGATGGCTTCCTGGCAAAATTCGACAGCTCCGGTGCATTACAGTGGGCCACGTACTATGGCGGCAGCGCCGACGATTATGGCAATTCCGTATCATCCGATACTTCAGGGCATATTTATCTTGCAGGCACCACTTACAGCAGTTCAGGTATCGCTACTGCCGGGGCATGGCAGGACACGCTTGGAGGCGATTATGATGCCTTCCTGGCCCGGTTCGACAGTTCGGGCGCACTGCAATGGGCCACTTATTACGGAGGCGCCAATGAAGAGGAGGGATATGCAGCAACAGGCCCTTTAGGCAATGCATATATCACAGGCTATACATCCAGCACTTCCGGCATCACCACACCGGGATCCTACCAGCCCGTTTACGGGGGTGGTACCTACGACCTGTTCCTGGCGCAATTCGATACCGCAGGCATCTTGCAATGGGGCAGCTACTATGGAGGCAGCAGCGACGATAATTACTATAACACCCCCGCAGCCGATGTCTACGGCAATGTATATGTAACCGGTTACACATACAGTACCTCCGGCATCGCAACCGCAGGCGCCTGGCAGGACACCATTACCGGTGACGCAGACGCTTTACTGGCCAAGTTCAGCTTTTGCGAAACACCGGTTGCGGGACCGATCAGCGGGCTTGACAGCGTATGTATCGGCGATACCATAACACTTACCGATACCGTGGCAGGCGGCGCATGGTCTTCGCAGGCAGGCAACACTACGGTAACAGCCGGTATGGTTACGGGCGTGACCGCAGGCATGGACACTATACTGTACATAGTAAGCGCCCCATGCGGCGCAGATACGGCCAAAAAAGCAATAGTGGTATATGACTGTACTGCAGGTGTCAAAAATATCACACAGCAGTTGATACACATTGCACCCAATCCTGCAAACAATATTGTTAACATCAGCGCGCCCATGCCAATTGAACATGTAGTAGTGACCGATATGACAGGCAGAGAAGTGCTGACGCAAAGCGGCAACAAGAACAACTTAAAGCTAAACATACAAACACTTGCCACAGGTATCTATATCATCAGGATAAACGGGGCCTACGTGTATAAAATAGTGAAAGAATAAAATGAAATTATCTCGAAAAAAAGCGGCTGTTGGCCGCTTTTTTTATTTCCGGCCCATAAGACACTCGTATACCTTTTTACATCTAAATAATATTTTCTTAACACTACTCCGAAGTTTCTCGGCAGAGAACATACTACCTTAACATCTGCCCGGCAACCAGCATTCATAAATAATTCAGTTTTGAGTTCTACGTTCGTCCCTCAATTTTGCACGATACAGATTAATATTCGTTCCCCATTCAAAACATAAAAGCCCAGGTACAAACACAAATAAATCATACAATGAAAGCCGCATCTTCAACATTACTTTTATTGGTCGCTGCCTTTGTGGCTACTAACAGCTTGGCACAAAAGGCGAATTATCATATTATCAAAACCTTCCCCATCAAAGGCGAGGGTAAATGGGATTACTTAGCTGTATCCCCTGCCAGCAATAACCTGTATGTTTCTCATGCTACAGAAGTAGATATAATAGATAAAACAAGCGGCAAACCCGTGGGCATAATTGAGAATACCACAGGTGTGCACGGCATCGCATTCGCCCCGGCTTATGGCAAGGGCTTTACCAGCAACGGCAAAATAAATACGCTCACCGTATTCGATATCAAAACCAACAAAGTGAAAGGACAAATAACCGTAGGCCAAAAGCCGGATGCCATCATGTTCGATCCTTTCTCCCGAAAGATATTCGTGTGCAATGGCATTAGTAAAGACCTGTCCGTCGTTGACCCGGCTACCGATAAGGTCATCAAAACCGTAGCGCTGGGTGGCAAACCCGAAACCGCTGTTTCGGACGAGTCAGGGCACCTGTATATTAATATAGAAGACAAGAATGAACTGGAAGTCCTTGATACAAAGAGCCTGGAGCTTATAGCCCGCCATCCCGTAGGCAAAGGCGAGGAGCCATCGGGCCTGGCCATCGACAGGAAAACAAAAAGGCTCTTTATAGGCTGCGGTAACAAGACCCTCGTGGTGATGGATGCAGGAACCGGCAAAGTAGTTACGGAATTGCCGATTGGTGACAAATGCGACGGGGTGGGTTTTGACAGAGAACTGAAGCAGGTGTACAGTTCTAACGGGGAAGGCACGTTAACGATCATTAAAGAGAAGTCGGCCAATTCTATCGAGGTATTGGAAAATGTGCCGACGAAGAAGGGGGCTAAAACGCTTGCTGTTGATGAAAAGACACACCTTGTCTACCTGTCAACTGCTGAATTTTCAGACAACGGGGCAGGCAGCAAGCACATTATCCGGCCGGGCACTTTCGAGGTATTGGTAGTAGGTAAGTAATACGTTTGGACGGTTACTTCCCGATACAGAAAGTAACTTTTCAATACTGGCGCGACTTTCAGAGGATTAGGGTACAAATAAGGAACAAATCTGTCCTTTGTGTCGGTTTTTGATTAAAACCCAATTTGTCGTTCTTTCCTTTGCATTTCGTTGTAAATAAACCGTAACATCCAATCATATTTTTCAACAACGCGGCTGTCCAACCCTGCCTGAGAACGCTTAGTGACTAAATCCTCAATTACCGGAGCCATAATTGTTTTTTCCCTCCAGCCAATTTCGATGTCATCAACTAAACCCCTTTGGACATCGTTCAATTTCTCATACGCTGGAAAATCAACTAACTCAACGTTCAAAAAATTTATAAACACTAAATCGTCTTCAAATGAGGTAAATAGAGGGAATGAACTTAGCAATTCGTCTGTCTTACTTAGCTCCTCACTTACTCGATCTTGCACACTTTTCCCTATTAATATCCTTGGGTATATCGCTGTTTTTGATTCTAACTCATAAGCTTCTACTAATCCCTTTGAAAATATCATATTGCTATCAGAATAGAATTTTCCAATACTAACGCCACCTCTAATAAGATAACCTCCAAATCTGAGCATTATGGTTTGAAAAAAGGCAAGGGTCTTCAGAAAATTCCTTAAATGTTTTAAGAAGCCAATCTCATTGCTTTCCAGAGGAGCCGTAATACAAATGCAATCTGAAAATGTCCGAAACTGGATATTTGTCTTACGCCACTGTGCAGTTTCATCGGGTTCAAACTTAATTAGTTTCGCAAACACGCCATGAAATTCCCCCATTGCCTCTCCTATCGCGTCTCGTAATAAATAAAAGTCAACATAATCGCCACGTTCAAATTTATCTGCAATATTCCTATACCCTAACACGTCAAGAAAGGCAACAATTTTCGTATCAATTAACGGGCTTTCTGGCATAATAAATTTTCCTCTAAGGTAATATTCCATCATTAAAAAAGCCGTCCTGAGAACAGGACAGCCCCTATAAACCCTATCACTATGAAGCTATGAAGTTACCAAAGTCCGGCAATTTGTCAAAGCCCAGGCTGTCCCTATTCCGCTTCAAAATCAATGTTATTTTCCAAAAGGTTCAATAGCCCGGCATTGGGAGCATAGGAGGCTAAGACAAGCTCATTATCAACGTGCAGCCAATCATGATATTGAGGCGAAAAGCTCAACATCACACTAATATTCAAATGGCACATGAAAACTATCAGTCTGCTTAACATGCACAATCTCTATGCCCTTGTCAAAGCCAAACTGCGCCCTAAGCTGCTGACCATCTAAAACTGGATCCTGATAATATATTTTCCGTAGCTGACTACCATCCAGCAAAGCCTTAAATATTTCTTTATCGACTTCTCTATTAAAAAATGGGAATGAGTAACCAACTACAACAATAATTGTAGTACCCACAATCATTTTTTTTGCATATTGCATCAATTGATTGTGATATCCACTATTTTCCCATGCGAAATGAAGCAATTCATATAGGTTACTATTCGCCAAAAAAGAAATCGCCGCCTCTCTGGTAACAACATTCTCTGGCTGAAAAATACTATTTAAATATTGGTCGTCATTTTTTGCAAATCCTGCTACTCCATTTAAGTGAATTAATGAAAGAGTATCGAAGTCTCGAAATGTAGGATCCAGATTCGGGTAATAATTTAATAACGACGGCGAATATATAAAGCCACTTTTGCTTCTCTTAATATCTTCACCTTGTCCAAAGTATCTATGCGCTAATTCGATTTGAAAATCATAATTCCAACTTAAGACCTTAACGTTTTCCGGAAATGTATTCCTATACATTATGTTCACCAACCATGACAAATAGCGATCATCGTGCGCGTTTAAAAACAACTGCTTTATTGCAAAAAAGCGAGAAATTGTTTGCTTCAAGCCCTGAAGCATTTTACCGCTTTTGTCAGTTAGGTGTAACAACTTAGCATAAGTATCCACATCTCCAAATTTTTCAGCTGCTATTGCTAAGTTTTTACTTTCCTCTTTTAATTTCTCTATTATCCTAACAGATTCGTCCTCTTCAATATTTACGATCTTGTCATCTTCTAAATATTGTCTTAACTCTCGAATTAAACCCGACTTTTCTCCCACTGGAAATCCTGTAGCATCATATTTTGTTACATTTCTTGCTAATGGAAGTGCATTTGCACTTGCACCAGCCCCTATATAGTATAGAATTTTCTCTGCCATGAACCACGTGCATTTTTTCGATACAAATATTTCAATAAATATGTTTGATTATTTTGTCGGAAATATTGTACTTATTTTACCCTTAAAATTATGCATAGATCATGATAGAAATTAACACTGCATGGAACTTTATAAGGAATAACGCTCAAAAGGCAGAAAAACTTAATGTGGTTTTTCATAGTCGAAGAAATCAAGTCCCTTACCAAATTAGGCATGTTGCAGAAACATATCTTTTAATCAACAGAAATGGCGAACCATCAAGATTGAGCCAAACAAGTGTTGAAAATGCAATTAAAAGGTTAAACAACAACGCAGCCCCTTTGTTTTATGAAGATTTCATGGATGGCTCTGTTGCTAATGAAACTTGCACAGTTCTATTTCACCCTCAATTAAATTGGACCGAAGACGGCACCCATGTTACAGAGGTTTAGATCTCACAAGCTATGGCAACTGTTCTTATAGAATTACTTTCCGATACAGAACTTTGAAAAAATATAATCCAGCTTATCCTCAGTAGTGATCTCCCCGGTTATCTCCCCTAAGTAATAAAGGCAGCGGCGGATATCCAGTGCTATAAGGTCGCTGGCTATATTATGGTCCATCCCCGTCTTTACATCCTGTAGCGATTTCAGCACCTCTTTCAGGCCGGCAAAATGCCGCGCATTGGTCACGATAGTGCCTTCCTGCTTCACCTGCCCCTGTACTACTATATCGTACAATTTTTGTTTCAGTGCCTGTATGTTCTCCCTGTTCTTAGCAGATATATATAAAGGCTCTTCACCAAATTCCTGCTGCGCGGCGGCTATACCCATAGCATCCACCTTATTACCCACTAACAGGTATTTCACCCCCGCCTCTTCAAATTCCCCTTTTTGAATGTTCACTTTTGCCTGTTCATTTCCGTTCACATCGAACAGGTACACCACTATATCCGCCCTGCTCATGGCATCCATGCTGCGCTGCACACCTATCTGTTCTATCACATCTGCAGTATGCTCGCGTATCCCTGCCGTATCTACTATACGGAACAGGATACCGTTTATATTCAGGGCCTCTTCAATAGTGTCGCGCGTGGTACCGGCTATCTCGCTCACAATGGCCCGTTCTTCATTCAGCAGGGCATTCAGCAGGGTGCTTTTCCCGGCATTAGGTTTCCCTATTATGGCCACATGCACACCCTTTTTGATCACATTGCCCAGTTGAAAAGAGTCCACAAGCATCATCGTCCTGCTCGTGAGCCTGTTGATGAGTTCATATAGTTGTGTCCTGTCTGCAAACTCCACGTCCTCCTGGCTAAAGTCCAGCTCCAGTTCTATCAATGCGCTGAATTTGATCAGCTCATCGCGCATCGTTTTCAGCTCTTCGCTGAAGCCGCCCCTCAGGTTGTGCATAGCCGCATGATGTGCCGCACCGCTATGGCTGGCGATCAGGTCGGCAACCGCTTCAGCCTGTGTAAGGTCCAGCTTCCCGTTCAGGAAAGCACGCTGCGTGAACTCGCCCGGTTTTGCGGGCACAGCGCCCTGTTGCATGCACAGGCCGATCACCTGCTCCAATACATATTGCGAACCGTGGCAGCTTATCTCCACCACGTCTTCGCCGGTATAGCTTTTAGGCCCTTTATAAAGGCTCACCACCACCTCGTCTATGATCGTATCCTTGTCCGCTATCTTTCCGAAATGCAGGGTATGTGTTGCCTGCTGCCGCAGGTCCTTCCCTTTGAATATTTTATCGGCTATCACGATAGCATCCTTCCCGCTCAGGCGTATCACACCTATTGCGCCCTCCCCGGGTGGTGTCGCCAGAGCCACTATCGTTTCGTTTATCGAATACATTACGAAGCCAAAAGTAAAAAGTAAAAAGCCAAAAGCCCTAAAATGATGTTCAATTGGTACATTTTCCTATTTTCACCTTATGCGCATAGTATTACAAAGGGTATCATCAGCAAGTGTCACTATCGGCGGCAGGCTGAAGTCCGAAATAGCTGCGGGGTTCCTGGTCCTGTTAGGTATAGAGGCCGCCGATACCCGGGAAGATGTTGACTGGCTTTGTAAAAAAATAGTGGCCTTACGTGTATTCAGTGATGAAGCCGGGCTTATGAATAAAGACATAAAAGAAACAGGCGGTGATATACTCCTCATCAGCCAGTTTACCCTGCACGCGGCCTATAAAAAAGGCAACCGTCCCTCCTTTATCCGTGCAGCCCGGCCTGAACAGGCCATACCCTTATATGAATATTGTATCGCACAGCTAAGCCTGCTCATGGATAAAGAAGTGAAAAGCGGCACTTTCGGTGCAGATATGCAGGTAGCCCTCGTAAATGACGGGCCGGTAACCATTATAATGGATACGCAGAACAAGGAGTAAATTTTATGTAGTTTTAAGCACCCTTTTGAGGGTTGTTTTTATGTTCGATGACACATACTTCATGCGCGAGGCTCTTAAACTGGCCCGGACCGCCTACGAAGCCGGCGAAATACCCGTAGGGGCCATTGTGGTATGGGATAATAAAATAATTGCCCGTGGCTACAACCAGGTGGAGCAACTGAATGACAGCACCGCACATGCCGAAATGATAGCACTCACTGCAGCATTTAATCAACTGGGCAGCAAGTACCTGCCGGAAGCCACCGTATATGTCACCGTCGAGCCCTGCCTCATGTGCTGCGGGGCCATGTACTGGTCCAAGCTCAGCCGCATAGTCTTCGGCACTGCCGATGTAAAGAATGGCTATAAAAAGACCACGGGCGAGAACTGGCCCTTTCATCCTAAAGCTACTTTAATACAAGGCATACTGGCTGATGAATGCGCTCAACTGATGCGCGACTTTTTTGCTGAAAGAAGATAATATGTACACCTGGCATAAAGCAATGGATATTGCGGAACTGGAAGAGAACAAGCCCACTGAAACAGGCATTGCCGATAAGAAAATAGGCTTGCTGAAACGGGAAGGATTGGTCTATGCTTTTGCCGCACTCTGCCCCCACACCAGTGCTCCCCTTTGCGAAGGCTGGCTGGATGCACGCGGGCATATAGTATGCCCCCTGCACAAATACCGCTTCAACCCGGCCAATGGTTATAACAGCAGCGGCGAGGGCTATAAGCTCAAAACCTATCCTGTGGAAATAAGAGGCACTGAAATTTTTGTAGGAATCCTATCTTAGCATATATGCAGCATCCACCGTATTTGCAACAAGGCGCACTCATTGGCATTACCTGTCCTTCAGGCTACATGCCTATGGAGCGGATCGTGCATGCCATCAGTGTATTGGAACAATGGGGCTTTAAGGTAAAGGTCGGTAAGACGGCAGGTATGGATAAAGGCATCTATTTTTCCGGCAACGATGAAGACCGCCGGGATGACCTGCAGGCCATGCTTGATGATCCCGAAATTGACGCCATACTTATGGGCCGGGGTGGCTACGGCCTCAGTCGTATTATCGATGCACTCGATTTTACTGCATTCCTCAATAAGCCCAAATGGATATGCGGCTTCAGCGATATCACGGTATTACACAGCCACATAATGGCTCAATACCATATACCCACGCTGCATAGCCCCATGTGCGGGGCCTTTAAGCCGGGCACCGAAGATAGCAGCTATATCAGGAGTTTGCATGAGGCACTTACCGGCGCAGCACTCAGGTATCAACTGCCTGCTGCGCGGTACAACCGCAATGGCACAGCCTCGGCTATCATCACGGGCGGCAACCTGAGCCTGCTGGCCCACCTAATAGGCACGGCCTCTGACGTGGATACGGATGGAAAAATATTATTCATTGAAGACACCGGAGAATACCTTTACCATATCGACAGGCTGCTCGTGCAACTGAAACGTACGGGTAAACTCGCTGGGCTGGCCGGGCTGCTGGTAGGCCACTTCGATAATATGAAAGAAGTTACGCGCCCCTTTGGCCAAAATATTGTGGAAATAATATGGGATAAAGTAAAGGATTACGATTACCCTGTTTGCTTCAATTTCCCCGCCGGCCACGAGGATATAAACTATAGCCTGCGCCTCGGTATGGAGCACCAACTCACCGTAAACGATAGCGGCACAGTACTGGAGCAGTTAGGCTGATCATACCAGTTTTTTCCAGCGGTTCAGTCCCCCTTCAAGATTATATAAGTTATCAAAGCCCAGCGCTTCGAGTTTTTGTATGGCTATCGCACTGCGCATACCTTTTTCGCAATACACAATAACGGGGGCGCTTTTCGATATTTCATCTTTCCGGCTCATTACTTCACCCAGGGGTATATGCAGGCCACCTATATTATAAGCAGCATGCTCCCACTTCTCACGCACATCCACCAGCAGGAAGAACCTGTTATCTTCTATCCACTGCTTAAGTTCCGTTGCACTTATTTGTCTCATGCTATACCGCTGTTCATTCTTTGGTAAGGGCCTGCCAAAGCATATCTTTCAGCTCGTTGATACTTTGCCGTGTAACCGATGAAATAAATATATGGGGGATGTCCGGCGGCAGGGTTTGCGCTATCTCCGCTTTCAGCTCATCATCCAGCATATCACTTTTGCTGATGGCAATAAGCATTTTTTTGTGCAGCAGTTCCGGGTTATACTGTTCCAGCTCACGATACAGTATCTCAAATTCCTTTGCATGGTCATCGCTGTCTGCCGGCACCAGGAACAGCAGTACCGAGTTACGTTCTATATGCCGCAGGAAACGGTGACCGAGTCCTTTACCCTCTGCAGCGCCTTCTATGATACCCGGCAGGTCGGCCATGCAGAACGATTTATTATCCCGGTACTCTACCATGCCCAGTTGTGGCGCCAGTGTTGTGAAGGCATAATTGGCTATTTTAGGTTTAGCTGCACTCACCACGGAGAGCAGTGTCGATTTACCTGCATTGGGAAAACCTACCAGCCCCACATCGGCCAATATTTTTAATTCAAGAAATTTCCAGCCCTCTATGCCCTGTTCACCCGGCTGTGCATATTCCGGCGCCTGGTTGGTGGCCGATTTAAAGTTGCTGTTGCCCAGGCCACCACGGCCGCCCGGTATCCATATCACCTCTTGCCCGTCTTCCAGTACCTCTGCCTCCACTTCACCACTCTCTTCATCTTTGGCAATAGTACCCAGCGGCACTTCTATGATCACATCTTTACCATCACGGCCCGTGCAGTTGTTCTTACTACCGTTCTCACCATTTTCAGCCAGCACGTTTTTATAATAGCGCAGGTGCAGCAATGTCCATAGCTGTGCATTGCCTTTTAAAATGATATGCCCGCCGCGGCCACCGTCGCCGCCATCAGGCCCTGCCATAGGATTGAATTTCGTACGCGCGAAGTGAGCACTGCCAGCACCTCCTTTACCAGAGCGGCAGAATACGCGTATATAATCTACAAAGTTTCCCTTCTCCACTATGCTGGTAACAAATATTTGTCTATCTCCCTCGAGAGCAGCTTAAAGGTATCCTGTATGTCAAGATCACCTTTTATCCGCTCCAGTTTACCCTGCGCATCATAATACTCTGCCACAGGAGCTGTCTTTGCATGATATTCTTTGATGCGTTTTGATATCACCTCTTCATTATCATCACTGCGGTCGGATGTTGCAGCACGGCCCAGCATACGGCGCACCAGTTCATCTTCGGGCACCTCGAGCGATAATACAAGGTGTATCTGCGTATTTTTAAATTCAAGCAATTTATCCAGCGCCTCAGCCTGTGCCTTCGTGCGGGGAAAACCATCGAAGATAATGCCACGCACGCCGGGGTTCTCATCTATCTTACCGCTTATCATGCCTATCACCACTTCATCAGGCACCAGGAAACCCTGGTCCATATATTTTTGGGCTTCTACACCCAGCGGGGTTTGCCTGCTCACTTCATCACGCAGCAGGTCGCCTGTCGATATATGTTGCAGGTTATATGATTTCACAATGTTGGTCGATTGTGTGCCTTTCCCGCTGCCGGGAGGGCCAAACAAGATCAGGTTAAACATAAATATCTTATATTTTACAGGCACAAAAATAGTTATCCCTGCGAATTAGCAATAAAAAGATGGAAAACAGTAGTTTAATTTTTTATTTCAAATGACATGTATATCATAAATGTCATGCATTACTACCGGTCATATCATATATAAATGACACTATGAATCATAACGGCGGCTGCCTGTAAACAGAATAAGCAGCGAAAGCAAAAATAACCTTATCATATCCTCTATATTGTTACACAATTTAGTATATAAAAACCATGCTCCGGGTATGCACCTATCGGTTTTTATCCACATGTTATCCAGTTTCGTCTAACACATATTCTATGATAAAACGCATTCTGCGGTTATTTATTTTGCTTTATCCAGCAAAGCCTGCTTTATCTCCTCACCGGCTTCTTTATATTCACCCGGCCTCATACCGGCAATATTTACACGTCCTATACTGTAACGCACCAGTCGCAATGTTGGGAAACCTACCGCTGCTGTCATTTTACGCACCTGCCTGTTCTTACCTTCAGTGAGTGTAAGCGATATCCAGGATGTCGGTATATCTTTCCGAAAACGTATTGGCGGATCCCTGTCAGGCACTCCAGGTTCCTGCTCCAATATTCTGGCTGTCGCTTTTTTTGTTTTGTACTTTTTACCATCAACATTTATCGTAACACCTGCTGCTAGTTCTTTGATCGCTTCATCTTTCACTTGTCCTTCCACCTGCACAAAATAAGTTCTGCCATGCGCAAATATTGGATCAAGTAAACGGGCAGTAAGCGACTTGTCATCGGTCAAAATAAGTAAGCCTTCACTATCATAATCAAGCCTGCCAACCGGGTAAATATTTTTGGGCAGACCGGGGAAATAATGAGCAAGTGTTGCTTTTTCGCCTTCCTGCGAAAATTGACAAAGTACCCGGTATGGTTTGTAAAAGATGAAGTAACGAGACATATGCTTTTTGCATCGCGGGCTGAAAACCGCTGCAGCAAGGCTTTTCAGCCTGTAATAAAAAAAGCCCGGCAGGTGTTGTGGACCGCCGGACTTCTATAAAGGATGGGTTAGTAAGTACAATCCTTTCACAATATTAAAAAGAATTTTTTCTACTAAAAAAAAATCTTTAAAGTTTTTTTTGAGAATGTTGAAAAGATGTTGACAAACACAGATGGCATTATCACTGTTTCACATCCCCGCTCTTTGAAAAAATAAAGAAATTGCTATCATCACTTAAGTCTCCTTTCGCGATCACGGCAATTGGTTTATCGATTGCATTACCAGTCCTTTTCTGTTTTTACCGGTACACCTTTTGCCTTTTGCATTTTATCCTGCAGCTTTTTTTCTTCCTGCTGCAATGCATTCAATAACTGGTCGGCTTGCTGTTTAGAGAGTTTGCTCGGCTGCGACTGGGGATGTTGCTGATCTTTATCCTGCTGGTCCTTCTTCTGCTGGTCTTTATCCTTGTCCTGTTTATTGTCCTGGTCTTTATTTTGCTGGTCCTGTTTATTCTTGTCTTTGTTATCCTTGTTCTGCTGATCTTTATTTTTATCCTGGTCTTTATTTTTGTCTTTGTTCTTATCGTTGTTCTTTCCGCCACCGCCTTGTTGCTTCTTCATCATTTCCAGTGCATACGACAAGTTGTATTTTGCATCTGCGTCCTGCGGGTTGTTCCGCAAAGCCTGCTTGTATGCATTTACGGCATCCTCCCACTTCTGCTCCGCCATATAAGTATTACCTATATTGTAATTAGCACCTGCCTTGCCGCCTTTATCTTGTGTCTTCTTCGCAGTTGCGCTCAGCACCTTCCTTGCAGCTTCAAACTGCTTCTGCTGATACAGGCTGTTGCCGAGGTTAAAGAGACCCGGCACATAATTGGGGTTCTTCTGCAGGGCCTTTTGGTAATCGGCTGCCGCTTCTTTATATTTTTTTTGGTCGTACAACTTGTTCCCTTCACGCACATACTTATTGGTTTGTGCATGCAAGCTGCCCGCCAATATGCAGGCAACAGGGATCAATATGTAGCATATCCTCTTCATCATGCGCTTCCTGCCTTCATTTTTAATCCTGCCCCGGGCAATAACCATTCAACGAACAATAGTATCAAAGCCGCTAAAAGGAAGTACTGGAAATAGCTGGTAAAGTCTGTGAACACAACCGAGCCCAGGCTCTTTTGCTCCATATTCGCCATCGCATCTACCAGTTTTTCCGCAGCATCATCGGTATTGCGCAGCAGGGTATAAGTACCATGGCCTGTACTGGCCAGCGATCTCAATTCGTCTTCATTCAGTTTGCTCACTACCGGTGCGCCATTTTCATCCAGCTTCACCGATCTTGTATCGGGGTCGTATAGCGTAGTGCCTTGCGGTGAACCTATACCCACAGTATGTATCGTCACACCCGATTCGGCAGCTTCTTTTGCTTTAGCCAGTGCCTGCTCATCATGGTCCTCACCATCCGATATGATCACCAGCGATTTATATTTCCTTTCTTTCTGGGAAAATGATTGCATGGCCATATCTATAGCATCACCTATCACCGTACCCTGCGTGGGTATTAAACCCGTATTCACAGTGTTCAGCATCATCTTCAGGGCGCTGTAGTCTATCGTTAAGGGTACCTGCAGGTATGCCCTGCCTGCAAATACGATCAGCCCCACCCTGTCGTTCTGCATCTTATCCGTCATGCGGCTTATCAGCTGTTTCGCTTTGGTAAGCCTGTCCGGCTGCACATCACGGGCCAGCATACTCTTGCTCAGGTCCAGGGCTATGATCACATCCACACCTTTACGCTGCACCTTCTCTGTCTTATCGCCCGATTGCAGGTTGGCCCAGCCAATACCTAATAAAGCAAAAGCAATGGTAAGCAATATGAACTTTAAGGTACTTCTGCCCTGCACAAGACCCAGCATCTGCCCGGCCACCAGTTCCGTATCGCCCAGTTTTTTCAGCTTGTTCTTACGCCAGTATAGCAGCCATATGAACAGCACGATGAATACCGGCACCAGGGCCAGTGAAAACAAATAGGATATGTGCTGAAAACGGAGCATGTGCTTTGTGTATGCGCAAATTTAATCGTACAGCAATTTATTTTTTTATTAGCAAAAGTTTTTTTCTTTTTTTTAACAGCATGGCTAAACATTTATAGCTTAAATATTTTGTCATATCAGGTACTTATTTATGAAAAAGGGGCTTATCTTCAATTCCCAAAATCAAATCGATGTCTGACCGTCGGAAGTTTCTGAAGTTTTCAATGCTGGGTGCTGCTGCAACATTTGTAGGGAAAAATGCACTTGCAAGCCCCGATCACGATCATTATTACGAAACGGTCCGGGATGAACCTGTTGTTGTTTCTACATGGAATTTCGGCATGGAGGCAAACGCTGCAGCATGGGAGATATTGAAAGATGGCGGCCATGCACTCGATGCGGTAGAGGCGGGTGTAAAAGTACCTGAAGGCAACCCCGACGTGAGTACTGTCGGTCTCGGTGGCACACCCGATCGCGATGGCAGGGTCACGCTCGATTCCTGCATCATGGATGATAAGCACAGGTGCGGATCGGTAATGTGCCTGGAGCATATAGTACATGCAGTATCCGTAGCAAGGCTGGTGATGGAAAAGACGCCGCATATCGTACTCGTAGGCGATGGTGCGCTGCAATTCGCACTCGAGAATGGTTTTAAGAAAGAGAACCTGCTGACGCCCGCCAGTAAAAAGGCCTGGCAAAAATGGCTGCAGACCTCAAAATATGAACCAGTAAATAATATCGAGAATAAAGTGCCGCATCACAAAAAAGCACCGATGCCGGGCAGCAAAACCAATCACGACACCATCGGTATGCTGGCCATGGATGCCAATGGCAACTTAAGCGGCGCCTGTACTACCAGCGGACTCGCTTATAAGATACATGGCCGTGTTGGCGATTCTCCCGTTATAGGTGCGGGGCTCTATGTGGATAATGAAGCAGGTGCTGCTACAGCCACCGGTGTGGGCGAAGAAGTGATACGTGCCGTAGGTGCCCACCTGATAGTAGAGCTTATGCGTATGGGCTATAGCCCCGAAAGGGCTTGTAAAAAAGCTGTAGAGCGCATTATACGGTATAATCCCGGGGAAGCGCAAAAGATACAGGTGGGTTTCCTTGCCATGAATAAATATGGCGAATATGGTGGCTATTCATTACAGCCGGGCTTTTCTTATTCTGTTCGCACCCGCGATACTAATCGCATTTTTCACGCACCAAGCATTTACAAAAAGTAATACATGCCCGGTAAACACCTGCTGGAGGTCTGCGCTTACAATACCGATTCCTGCATCATTGCCCAAAAGGTTGGTGCAGGGCGCATAGAATTGTGTGCCGGGGCAGCTGTAGGTGGCACTACACCATCAGCCGATACGATCCGCGAAGTAAAGGAAAAGGTAACTATACCGGTATATGCCATGATACGCCCGCGTGGTGGCGATTTTTTATACAGCGATGCGGAGATAAGTACTATGCTTCGCGATATAGATACATGCTGGCAACTGGGCTGCGAAGGCATCGTTACAGGAGTGCAGTTACCCGATGGTAATATTGATGCTTCTTTACTCACAAGACTGGTTGAGCGTGCTTATCCTATGAAGGTGACCTGTCACAGGGTATTCGACCGCTGCCCCGACCCATTCAAGGCCCTTGAAGATATCATTTCAGCAGGTTGCGAACGAATATTGACCTCAGGGCAAAAGGACAGAGCCATCGAAGCCACCCAACTACTGGCGCAGCTTATAGAGGCCGCAGCCGGCAGGATCATCATTATGCCCGGCAGCGGGGTACGCGCTGCCAACATTAGCCGGCTGGTAACCGAAACAGGCGCCAGAGAGTATCATACATCAGCCCTTATACAGGGTGATGTTGCCGACGAGGAAGAGCTGCAAAAGATCATGCAGCTTTTACACAGCTCATAAAAAACTGTCCCGCCATTTGGGCGGGACAGATGTTTCACTTTAAAGTGTATATAGAGGCAGGCTTATTTTACGATCTTGAAGATCACATTGCCTTCAGCAGTGTTCACATGCAGCATATACATGCCTTTGCTTAACGAGGCAGCGGGTATGATCACCGGTTCATTTTCATTGAAATGATGTGTATATACTATCATGCCGTTCATTGCGGTCAGCACTACATTCTTTGCACCGGTTATATTGCTTACATTGATCCTGTCGCTTGCAGGGTTAGGGAAGGCTATAGCATCTTTCAGTGCAGCAGGCACATTGCCTACCGATGTAGCGGTGATATAATGACCTTCAAATTCATGCTGGTGCTCCTGGAATTCTATATTGTTCAATGATTGATGTGTTGCATCAAGTGTTACCAGTAATGGAGGATTTTGTTTGCCGCCAACATCGCCAAACAGCTTGTAATTACCATAAGGCAGGTTGCTGAAGCTGAAATGGCCGCTTACATCCGAATACGTGTATGCTATTGCCTGGTCATTGATGTCGGTCAGTATCAGTATCTTATTCGGCAGCGGGTCACCTACTGCGGTTGACTTATTCGCACCCTGTGCTACATTACCGCCTATGAAGGCCGGGCCGCCCGGGTTAACACCTGCTATAAGCTGTATATTAACACCATTGGCCGGCAAAGGATTGGGCAGGTTTGAAGCACCAGACCATATTAACGACGATGTGTAGTATGTTGGCAGGTAATTGCTGTAATTAGCGTTAGCAGGCAGTAAAGCCGCTTTTACCATGAACTGGGGCGCCCAGAAGTTAGGGTTGTTGAGCGTGTAATGTCCTAAAGTATCAGTATATGTGCTGTCAATAGCTGTAAGCGTAGTATCATTGGTCATTGAATCTACAGTCATCTCTATCAGGTATACAACTGCATTATATTCACCCAGCGACGGGTTGCTAGCAGTTATCGTACCTGTTATATTAGCCGGTGGTGGTGGCGGTGTAGCGCAAATGTTGAAGTCATTTATGATATTATTGCCCATGTAGGTAACCGTATCATCTACCACTGCGTTATTGCAGTCATACAAGTATATGTGAAAGAGGGTGCCATTTCCAGGAGTATTCACAAAATTAATGGTATAATCCCCATTGGCATCAGTATTGGCCTGGCCCCAGTATATCTGCTGGTTAGGTATGGAGTCAGTGTAAGCGTAAACGGTCTTGTTGTTAATAGGTTGCTGGTTGAGGTCTGTTACATTGCCACTTACAGTCACCTGCGCAAAGGCAGTGCTGCAAAGGAGTGATAAAACAGCTAATAAGGAGATTTTTCGCATAATAAAAATTGAAATTTTTTTATAATTATAGTCCTGGAAAATGGTTACGCTATATAGTGACGGGATATTATCCCGATACGTTAGTGCTTTCTATGTTTTTTATCGTTTTTATTACTGTTAAATAACCGGTATCCTGCACTAAGCCGTACATAAGGCTGTGTGTATATGCCCCGCACGTCCTTGTTCGGTACATAATTCATATTCGACAGGTTTTGCTGTACCGACACGTCTATCAGGAATTTGTCGTGTATCGTATAACTGGCACCCAGCATATAGCCTGCCCTTACCTTCATCGAACTGGCATCCTGGTAATCGGCATTGCTGTATTTTATATATGCTATACCGGGATAATGGAACACACTGCTTGCCTCAGGTATATCCGGTGCCGGTGTATTGGCATTAAAACTATCGCTGTATATATAACTACCGGTTTTAGAATTTACCTGCCTGTCTTCCTTTATTCGTATAACTGTATTACTATAGTTAATAAGCATCCCCCCATATACCGACAGGTTTTTGGCCGGCTTATATTTCAGTAGCAGGGGTAGCTCTATCTCAGCATACGATTTGGTTTCTATATGGTGCCCTATCGAAATGGAATCATGTGTTTCTGAGTAAGCGTACATACGTACCCGTAAAGAATCAGCAGTATAAATAGTATCAGATATTGTGGTGTAATACGGATCACTCGTCACGTTATAATAGGTTTCTGTACTTCCCAGGTTACTTGTATGTGCGTTCCGGGCTATTTTAATAGCAGGCTGCAGGGATATCCCGAATTTGCCAATATTGTATTGTACATAAGGCGCAATAACATACTTGTTTGCAGCGAAACGGTTGAAACCAATTTCATAGCCCAGCATGATCCCCTCTTCAACACTGGTCCGGTATATTTTCTTTTTAGGTTTATCCTGTGTTGTAAGATTATTTAAAAAATCCGTTGTTGAGAGCGGCTTTTGTTTTACTGTATTCCCACTGTTGCCAGCTTGCGCATTCAGCACTACCTTATTGTTTGCTACAGGCGGTACAGAACTGCCACTTACCTGGCTTCTTGCTGCATTTGGCAGAGGGCTATTATTGCCGGTACTAGTCGCAGCTATGTTTTGTGCTGCTGCACCTGTGGTATTATTTTTTGTTGCTGCATTTATCACCTGTTCCGGCTCTTTATTTCCTATTGCCTGCTGCCTCCTATTATCCGCTTGTTGCGCAGCCAATGCGTTCACTTCAGCACCGCCCTCTTTAGCCGCACTTATTTCATCCTGCTGTTCTCTACCCATAGCGGCTTTATTTGCATTACCTACCTCTTTGCCACTGCTAACAACTGGCTTATTTTCCATCTTCGCTGCTGCATTGTTGCCCTTCTTATTTTTATCGGCTTGTGCTACTGCTTTATCAAGATTCTGTTTAGCATTTCCGGCATCGCCTGCAGCTGGTTTTTCCATATTCTTGCTATCGGCAATGGAATTACCCTTCTTTTGGCTCCCAGCTATTGTCGGCGCATTATCCGCATCAGCCACTTTAGCAGTCTTAGCTGCGTATACATTTTTACCAGTGCCTTCCTCAGCCTTTTTACCTGTAGCCTTATGGCCTGTTGCAGCGACATCATTTCCTTCACTTATGTTGTCATGTGCCTCACCCGCTACATGTGCAGCATCATTTTGCGATAAATGGTTTCCCGTATTTGCACCTTTATTCGTCCATTGCTCATCGCTATGGTATTTATAATTGTCCTTCACCGCTTTTGCTGCATAGGCATGCATATTGCCGCCCTTCATACTGCTGGCCAGCGTATTATCATCCTCTTTCTTCTTTGCGCCTGTGTTTGTTGATGTATATCCTTTGTTCTGTGTACTATTTGTTGAGGTATTCTTATTGTTCAGTGATGCTTCTAAATTGTTATTTGCCTGTTCACCCGGTAGCGGTGTTGCAGCGGCTTGCCTGTTAGCGCTTTCTACACCTGCACCATCATTATGGTCGCTATTACTGCCTGCCTGCTCTATGGCTGCAGTATGGGCAGTATTTGCACTATAGTTACCGGCTACAGCATTGCCGGCAGCTATACCTGTATTATTTCCGCTTCCGTTCATCGCCACCCGTTCCGCATTACTATGCTTCACATCACCGGTGTCGGCAAACTTCCTGTATCCCAGGAATACGAGTACGCTCAGTACGCATAATACCACGCCGTATCGCAACCATTTATAGTACGATACCACGCTGGCGGGAGTAGCTGTGCTGTCCAGCTTTTGCTCCAGCGATTTCCAAACGAAAGGTGGCGGCGCCTCACTGTGCGCTTCCATCCGCTCGCGGAAAAAGTCATCAATATGTTTTTTCTGTTCAGGCATCACTTTACTTCATTAAAGAGTTTATTTTTTCCTTCAGGCTTTTCCTGGCCATATTCAGGTACCACCTGCTGTTGTTTTCAGTTATGTTTAATAATGTTCCAATGTCCTTATGCGGCAGGCTTTCAAATACGTGCAGGTTGAAAACCGCCTTTTGCATCTCCGGCAAGCCGTGTATCAGGTCCAATAGCTCCTTATAGGCCATTCCCTGCACTGCACTGCTGTCTATATATGCATTATAATCCTGCAATTCATTATGCACCACCTGCTTATCCTTCACATACTTCCTGATATGGTCCGTGATCGTGTTAATGGCGATACGCCTCATCCAGCCCTCTATCGCACCCTCAAATGAATATTGCTCCAGCTTGGTGAATACCTTCAAAAAAACGTCGTTCAATATCTCTCCCGCTGCCTGCTCGTTATATTCATAACGCTTTATTATAGTATATATGAGCGGCGAATAACGATCGTAGAACCTTCTCTGCGCCAGGCGGTTCTGGGCAATACAGTCCCTCACAAGGGTGGTTAGGTCTGCCACCTCCCCCGTTTCCCGGTAAGTATTCCCTGAAATGTTATACTGCTCCGCCAAGTGCACTTGTAGATTTTTTATGCCATATAGTATGGTTCGGTCCTTATACAGTAAGACGAAACATACACGCTCAGTGTTAGATTATACTATAAATATATTAATATACAATGTAAAGGTACCACAAAACAATACTCATTCCTCATACTATATTTGCAATAATGCCTTCATACTTTAATACTGAAACAGTGCTTTGCATATGACTCGCAACCTTAAGCTGAACAACCTGGGTATTTTTATCCTGCTTTGGGTCCTCCTTTTTACCCTTTACCTTCCCGCTGCCCGCGCAGGTTTTGTTACTGATTTTACCGGCTGGCTCTACGAAATAAAAAACGATGATTTTTTAACATATGTCAACCGTTCTAATTTTCATGTAAAAAGCCTGTACCAATTCACCCAGTGTACAACTTATTTCTTTTACTTGATCTTTAAAGCTAATCCATGGTTGTGGCATTTGTTATTCATTACTTTGCAGGCATTAAACGGTTTTTTGCTTTGGCTGTTTTGCTCACGCCTGTTTCTTTCCTCAGGAGTAAATAATGAATCGGGTATTGCTTTAGCCGGGGTAGCACTGTTTTGCATATGCCCGGCTATTTCAGAAGTAGTAGTATGGGAGCCCTCATATCACTATCTGCAAGGTCTGCTAATGATGCTCGCTATTCTTATTTGCCTGCAAAACTACCTGCATGTGCAGAAACGATCTTATATCATTATTGCTCTATTTATATATACACTATCGCTCTTCTCACTCGAATACTTTTACCTTACTCCCTTACTTTCCCTGGCATTAATTGGCTTTTACAAATATGCATTACAGTACCAGCGCATCGTATATAAAAAAGCAATGCTTTATTTTACCCTGCCGTTATTTTTGCTGTTTACCGCCCGGCTGGTACTCTTCAAACTTTTATACCATGACTGGGTATCGCGTATCGGCTCAGCAACATTGTTCCAGTCTTTACATGATTACATTATAAAGCCACCGAAATACATTTTTCACCTTGTATTTCTTGGGCGGTTTTTTTCTCATGAGTATCGTCAAAAAGTATATGCATTTTGCGAATCAACACTAGGCTTAGGCATTTTCTATACACTATTTGCAGTACTTATAGGTTACATACTGCTACGTTTCCGGAAATTCAACAATAAAGCTAAGCTCCTCAGCCTGGTGTTTTTATTCGTTATCCTCGCAACAGCTCTTGTCTTACCCATGTGGTTCCCCGATCTGCAACTCGTTGCTTTCGACCGGTATATGTACATGCTCAGTGCTTTCCTGTTTATGCTTATTGCCCTGTTAATAAGCTATATACCGCGCATGTCGCTTGCACTTGTGGTGTTTGCCTTTATTGCGCTTATCAACCTGCGTTATACCATCCGGGTCAACAGGTACTGGATGAAAGCCCAGCGTATCGACGAAAAACTGCTCGACACCTTCCCCGGTAGCAACGACAAGATAACCATACTGCTCGACCAGCCCGAAAATATGCACGGCATACCTATGATACAGGCTACACATGGCAATGAATTTAAACTGATGTATAACCTGCTTAAGCCCGATAGCATACAGGGACTCGTATTCGATGGCTTGTCATTCAACATGGAAACTCCGGAAGACGGGGCACATGTGACTGTATTGAATGATAGTATGGCGCGAATTACACTCAACCAATGGGGCACATGGTGGTGGTTCGATGGCTTTGGGGCTACCGATCGCGAGAATGAGTATTATAAGATACACGTACCCGATGCTCACTTTTATGACATCACTTTAAGAAAACCACCTGCTCAATACCGGTTACTATATCAAACTGCCGGTAACTGGAAAGAGGTGGACTGGAACAGGAAAAACGAGGACCAGTACTAAAGCTCAAGCGCTGCATCACCACCCACCGGGTACCCCACGCAGGTAAGCACCAGGCCTTTTTCTATGTCCTTGTCTGTCAGCACCTCGTTTGCCGACATCCATATGCTGCCATTTATACAGCGCGCGGCACAGCTGCCGCATTGCCCCAGTTCGCAACTGTATGGTATCTGTATCCCCATTTTTTTCGCAGCCTGTAAGATCGTTTCGGGATACTGGCAGTTAAGTTCATATTCATCCTCCCCTATGCTGATACGAACATGGTGAGGCTCTTTGTCTGGCGGCATTGCCTTTCTTACAGGTATATGCACATCAAAATTCTCCTTCTTTATTTGCCCGGCTTTTATGCCATATTCTTCCAGCGCCAATATCACCATGCGCATATAATCAAAGGGTCCGCAGGTATAGAACAGCATTTTGTCCTTCTCCGTAAGCGCATACTCATCTACCAGTTGGGGCAGCAATGCTTTATTCAGCCTGGCCCGCGCAAGTGTGAATGCGCTGCTGTATAAGAACTCAATACGCAACCTGCCGGGATATGCCACCTGTAGTTCCACCAGTTTTTCATAAAATACCACATCCTCTTTTTTCTTGTTGCTGTAAAGGAGCACAATGTTTTTACTGCTATGCTGCAACAACGATTTTATAATCGCGAATACGGGCACGATACCAATGCCCGCTGCCATAAAGAACACTTGCTCATATGCTGCCAGGTCACCGGGCAATACGAACAAACCCGCAGCCCCGGTTGTATAAAGTACATCCCCGGCCTTTGCATCGTCCACCAGGTAGCGGGTAAAGACGCCATTATCTATTCTTTTTACGGTGACCGCCAAAGGCTCACCCCGTTCCGGATTGCTGGAGATAGAGAAAGATCTCCGCTCTTCTTTATGATGGTTTTGAAATGCAAATGTGAGGAACTGTCCCGCTTTATATACTATGCCCCCCTTATCCTGCGGTTCCAGTATAAATGTTTTTACACCGCGCACTTCCTCTATGACCGAAGTGATCGTTACTGCTTTGTATATATTATTGGCGGGTGCTGCAAGTGGCATACCGCAAAATAAAGCTAAACAGTGTAAACCCCCTATTATTCAAGTACCCCTTCCTTTATCTCGTTCCACAGCGCACGGTAGCAGGTGGCAGCATAGCCCGATGCAGCAAATGTTTCTACCGGGGCCTGGTAGATACCCATCTTCTCTATATCCGACAGGTTGGGTATGTAATATTCAAAGAAGCGCTTGTCTTTATAGAGCTGGCGCATCACTTCATTATGCATATTCTTCCTGATGTCCACCATCGTGAAGAAGCACATCAGCTTATCCAGCTCGGCTTTGTCCTGGAAATAGGTCTTTACAAGCTCATAGGTGCGCACCGATAAAGTAGTTGGTATCACGGGCATCAGTACCGCATCCGAAGCGAAGAATATATTATCGGCAAGCAGGGAAAATCCCGGGGGGCAGTCAATGAAAACAAAGTCATATTCATCATTCAGCCCCCGCAGCACATTCCTGATCTGCTTTTTCGAAGCGTTATGGTCGTCGAGTATCAGCTCCATCTTCCTAACCGAATGGTCGGCAGGTATGATATCAAGCCTTTCATACTCCGTATTGCATATAGCTTCCTGTAAGGGGTGCGCATGTTCTATTATTTTCTTGATACTTACTTTTGATCTTGGCTCAGCTTTATAATAAAAGCCCGCCGCGCCCTGCGGGTCAAGGTCCCATATCAGGACCTTAAAACCGTCTTTTGCGGCCATATAGGCAAAGTTGACGCAGGAAGCCGTTTTCCCTACGCCACCTTTCAGGTTATATAACGAAGCTATGAACATAAACCATTTGTATTGAATGCTTACCTGTTAACAGGGTAATAAAGCTAATGATTTAGCGCTTTTTTTGCAATCTTATTGCGCCTTATCACTCTTTTCTGCATCTGCTTCGGCAGTTTTACCACCTATATTAAACAGGCGGTAAGCCATATCCACGCCTGCCTCTTCTGTCTTTTTGGTCTGGTACAGGCAGGTTTGCCTGGGCACTACATAGTCGCCGTTCCGGTCCAGTACATAATATTCAATGCGCCTTTTTGCTCCCTGTCCCCTGAATATCATGTAGGCCGACAGGGCAGGTATACTGCTGTTGCTTACCCAGTTTATGCTGCAGTCTTTAAGTCTTGCTACCAGTTTCTGGTCCACATCACCGCTCACATGCAGCTGCATATTGGACTCCAGTCCTGTATAGGGCACCAGTTGGGGATATAGCTTGCATAGCCGGTACATCCAGTCATTATATGCCGCCTTATCTTTTCTTTCTTTGGCACAGCCTGCCTCCGCTTCATATATCCGTGCCAGGAATAGTTGTTCGTATTCCTTATCTATGTCCGGGTCCTGCAATATACCATCCAGCATTTTACGCGCCTCGGTATAGTTGCCTTCTTTCATCTGCAACTTTGCAACGAAGAGTTTGAAATACTTGCGGATATACTTCCTGTTGTCTGTTTGTGCCTCTTTCGCAAACTTATCAATGAAGAAGCGGGTACTGAAATCCTTGATCAGGTACCATATCTCGTCCCAGCATACTGTGCTCTCTGTCGAGAAGAGCTTGTAGATCACCCGGTCACGTTCCGGGTTCTGCGAAAACTGGTTGATGATCAGGAACTGTTGCATATATTTCTGGCCCAGCAGTTTCGACATATTGCCCAGCACCATGGGGTTGTACCACCAGTTCTTATGTTCAAATTCCTGCATTTGCCACCTCGCCTGCAGGTTCATCAGTTTATCCAGCTGCACACTAAAGTCATAGCTGCTCTGGCCTAGTGTGGTACCTATGTGCACTTCCTTAAATGCTGCAGCCTTGTCTATATAGCGCTCAGCCTCTTTTATCTGCCCGTCATAGTGCATGCAGCGCGCCAGCGCTATATTATACCAGCCAAAGCCCGGTGTCGAGCCATTCGCCATGATCATGCCCTTCATCAGCTCTATGCCGCTTTTCGGCTGGCCCTTGTATATATCCAGTATAGAGGTATAGTAGGCCCACTCCTGCAGCCGCTTGTCACCATTATCCTGTGCCGATGCTATGTTGTATTCCTTCTCCGCTTCCCTGAAGTCGCCGCATATCGTCCTGAAGGTAGCATAGTTGTTATGGGGAAATATCCCGGTATTGCGCATCAGGTCAAAATAATGCATGGCCGAATCAATATTGAACGAATAGCTGTACAGGATGCATTTATAATGATATACGGATAGCTTATCGCCCTTCTCATAGCCGGGTTGAAAAATGTGTGCGTTAAGAGCCATATCTCGCCTTATCTTCCTCAATTGCGAGTCAAGATAGCGGTTGGCCAGCTTTTCATTCTCATTTATAGAGTTTTTCAGGAAGTGGTATTTGTCACTCGTATAAAACCGGTTACGATGCACCGTCCAGCCCAGGAAATCATATGCATCCATATAATACTCCCGCTGGAAATTCCATTTCAGTACCCGGCGCAGCAATGTATATACCTTATCGGGCTCTTCCATATTGCTGTAGCAATGCATCAGGTACATCGCTATCATCGTATAATCTATCTGGAACTTGTATGCAGGATAATAGGTCAGCAGTTCCGATGTACGCGTGGCCAATTGTTTCCGGTAATCTCTTTCTATGAGGTTGAGCGCCCTTTCCAGCGGACCTGCTGCATTTTTATAACCCAGGTAATCTGCTGCATGGTTGTATTTATAAGCGCCTTCAAAAAGCCAGCCAACATAATAGGTGCTGTCCACCCTTTTAAATTCACGCGACCTGGGCAGGGCGTCTTCACTGTTCGGCGATACACCCATGCGCTTGGCATCTATTTCGTAGCGCTCCGATAGTTTGGCTGCGGGGTGCACCTGCGCAGGCTGTAGCACCTGTGGCTGCTGCTGGCCCCCCTGCTGGTTATCCTGTGCATATACAGTGCCGCAGCAAAGCAAAAGCATTACTACTGCAAGTATATTCATCGGTCTTTTACAGCTACAAAAACACATCAGCCTGTTCTGCTTATTTGTATAGTTTCAGCCGGGCCAGTCGTTCAGCTTCTTTATGTATTATACTGTTGAGCGCCTTCTCGCGTCCGTCCTTATTGCGGTATATCAGGCGGTGGTCCAGCACGGCATAGGCTATATCTTTTACATCATCTTCTATTACGAAGGTCCGCCCTTTTACCAGCGCATAGGCCTTCAGGCAGCGCAGGAAGGCAATACCGCTCCGTGTCGATGCACCCAGTACTATATCCTGGTGTTCGCGGCTGCCGCGCACTATGTGGCTCACTCCCTGCACGATCTCATCATGCACAAATACCTGCCTTGCCTCCTCCTGCAATTGCAGCAGGTCCTGCATGCTCAGCACTTGTTCTATCTGCACAAGGTTCTGGGCAATATCCAGGTATTCGCGATATATATTCAGTTCTGTCTGCTCATCTACATAGCCAAAGATGATCTTCATGAAAAAACGATCCAGTTGCGCAGCAGGCAAGGGGTAAGTACCCTCCATTTCTATGGGGTTTTGTGTAGCTATGGTAAAGAACAAGCGTTCCAGCTTCAGGGTAGTATCACCTACGGTCACCTGCTGCTCTGCCATAGCTTCCAGCAGGGCACTCTGCACTTTGGGCGATGCCCTGTTTATTTCATCGGCCAGCAATACGTTACAGAACAACGGCCCTTTCTTAAATACGAATTCTTTGTTCCGGTCGTCGAATATATGGGTGCCTATCAGGTCCATGGGCAGCAGGTCTGGCGTGAACTGTATGCGCTTGAAGATCACATGCTCACTCCCCATTTCGCCGCTGATGCAGTGCGCCAGCGTCCGGGCCAGCACAGTTTTACCCGTACCGGGATTATCTTCCATCAGTATATGCCCTCCCGCCAGCAGGCAGGTCACTACCAGCTCTATTTTATCCCTTTTGCCACGTATTACTTTTTCTACCTGGTCTATCAAATGCTTTATCGAGCCCCCAGCATTTCTTTCCTCGCTGCCAGCACCGGGCATTTGCTGCTCATCCGAAACGTTTTCCATCATAGGATATAAACTTTGTACAATTTTAATGATTTATAAATTGGCTTAAGCCATGATGCTGATAATTTTTTGTGAAAAGTCCTACATTCACATAAGCCTTAACCGGTTAAAGATGAAAAAAGTACGCTGCTCCATAATTTTTGTCACGGCTTTGCTCCTCCTGCATGCCTGCAGCGATAGCAACAGCAAAAACAATGCCCCTGCGGGCAGGCTTGCCTCCTGCTCATGGATATTAGGCGATTGGTATATGGACACTCCCCGCGGGCAGCTGATCGAATCCTGGCAAAAGGTTTCCGACACTATGTTCTCCGGCTATAGCATAATGCGCGCAGCTAACGGCGACACCTTATTCTCGGAAAAGATAAAGCTCGTACAGCGTGGCGATACCTTATGGTACATCCCACTTGTCAGCAATCAGAACAATGGTGAAGAAGTGCCTTTTAAGGAAATATCCTGCAATACATCGGGGATGATATTTGAAAACCCAACGCACGATTTCCCCCAGCGTATCATTTACCGGCATAGTTCCGATTCCTCTTTATTTGCACGTATCGAAGGCATGGAGAACGGCGTAAAAAAAGCCAGCGACTTTCCCTATCGGCGGTCAAAATGATCGCCGGTCATGGGCGACTGCTTCCCATAAGTATTTTCCTGCGGTTGGTGATATAGTACAACAAAGGAACAAGCAGTAACAACAATTCGCATACCGTAGCAGGCCAGCCCGGTTTACCCAGATCTTTATATGATAACCTGATGGTCTCTCCCAGTTCAATGGTACAGGCTACCAGCACAGCAAGCTTCACCAATATCAGTGTCTTCACCGAAAAGCCATGCTGCATACTGCTATGGCCCTGTTCATCATCCGTTACCTGCACCGGGTTGCTGCTCATCAAGGTAATGGCAAAATACAGGAAAATACCTATGGACGGGATAACAAAAAAATATGCTTTGGTGGTATAATCATCTGTATGACCAACAAGGCTAAAATGCATGGGTATAGCATCCGGCAGCAGGATATAGCTTACGTTACAGGCTATGAACAACAGTATCAGCAGCACAATATTCGTCCGTTCCATCAGCTTTTCCATCTTCCCGGGCATCACCCATATTTCCTGTACTTTCTCGTCCCACATAAGCTTGCATTTTTTATCACTTGCTATGCAGCCTTATCACCGGCACTATCATTTCTTCTAATGATATGCCACCATGCTGAAAGGTATTGCGATAGTAATTTACATAATGATTATAATTATTAGGGTAACAAAGGAACACATCTTCCTTAGCAAAGATGAAGGTAGAGCTCACGTTGGGCCTGGGCAAGCCTGCTTCTCTCGGATCGCGGAAGGCCAGTACGTCCTTTTCTTCATACTGCAGGTTGCGCCCGTGCTTGTAGCGCAGGTTGGTCGTTGTGTGCCTGTCGCCGATACATTTGCTCGGTTGCTTTACCCGCACGGTACCATGATCTGTGGTAATGAATACTTGTATATCCTTATCGGCAATCTTACGCATGGCACGGTATAGTGGCGAGTGTTCGAACCAGCTCACCGTCAGCGACCGGTACGATACCTCATCGCCGGCCAGTTCCTTGAGCACTTCCATCTCCGTGCGCGCATGCGATAGCATATCCACGAAGTTGTACACCACTACCGTCAGGTCGTTATTCAGGCAGTTGTGTATATTATCTTCGAAGCTTTTGCCATCTTCATTGTTCGTTATTTTTATGTATTGCCATTTCAGGCCGTCCAGTTTCAGGTCTTTTAGCTGCCCGCGCATAAATGTTTCTTCAAACAGGTTCTTCCCGCCTTCTTCATCATCGTTCTTCCACTCATTGGGAAATTTCTTTTCTATATCCACAGGTAGCATACCCGCAAACAGGGCATTGCGGCTATATTGCGTAGCGGTAGGCAGTATGCTGTAGAATGAGTCCTCCTCTATTGTCTTGAACGATTCGTTCACGATCGGTTGCAATACCTTCCATTGGTCATACCTCAGGTTATCGATCACCAGCAAGAAGGAGGGCTTGCCTTTTTCAAGGAAGGGAGCCACCTTTTTCTTGATCACATCATGCGAGAACAGAGGCGCCGAATCAGGATTTTTGATCCATTTGGCATAGTTCTTCGATACATATTTGCTGAATTCCGTATTGGCTTCCGATTTTTGTGATTGCAGCACTTCCATCATTTCCGAGCTGTCGCTCCTGGCCATTTCCAGTTCCCAGTACACCAGCTTCTTATACAGTTCTTTCCACTCTTCATGGTCCGGGCTCGAGCTCAGTGCCATAAAAAGATTGCGGAATTCCTGCTGGTATGCCGATGTGGTTCTTTCCGATACCAATCTTTTGGTATCCATTATCTTCTTTAGCGATAGCAGCACCTGGTTGGGGTTCACCGGTTTTATCAGGTAATCGCTTATCTGCGAGCCTATGGCTTCTTCCATAATGTACTCCGCTTCGTTCTTCGTCACCATCACCACGGGCATTTGCGGGTGCGTTTCTTTTATTTTAGCCAGCGTTTCCAGCCCTGTCATGCCCGGCATGCTCTCATCCAGCAGCACCACGTCCATATCCTTTTCCTTCAGCAGTTCCAGCGCATCATGCCCGTTCGACATGGGCGTTACTTCATAACCCTTATTTTTCAGGAAGAGGATCTGCGATTTCAGCGAGTCTATTTCGTCGTCCACCCATAATATTTCACCTTGTGTGCTCATAATTCTTAGATTTCTTATTTTAATTACAACTTACGCTAATTTGATGGATATTTCCCCACACAAATACAAGCCCGCTACCTATTTAACGCAAGTTTGGCAACAATAGTTTGTGCTTTGTTAACTATTCCGCAAATATCTGGTCCGTTTTCTTACGCCTATCTGCTTTACGTGGTTATTTTTGCTTTTTAACTTTCAACTTATTTAGATATAAAATAATTATGCCCCCGGTTTCCATCCGTCCCGCACAAGCCGCCGATTGCCCGCAAATGCTGCAATTGGTCCGCGAACTTGCTGAATATGAGCGCGCTCCCAACGAGGTCACCATCAGCCCCGAACATTTTACCGAAAGCGGCTTTGGGCCTGATCCCGTCTGGTGGGCCATAGTGGCTGAGGCCGGTGGACAAATTGTCGGCTTTGCCCTGTATTACATACGCTTCTCTACCTGGAAGGGGCAAAAAATGTATCTTGAGGATATAATTGTTACCGAAGCATGGCGTGGTAAAGGCATCGGCACTTTGCTCATGGATGAGCTAATTAAAATTGCCCGTACCAAAGGTTTTATCGGCATCAACTGGCAGGTGCTCAACTGGAACGAACCTGCTATTAATTTCTACAAACGCTACAATGCTGCTTTTGATGGGGAATGGCTTAATGCTTCGATCGATGTAGAAAATAATAATAACAAATGAATGTTTTATAATAAGTAACTTTAGCCTGCAGTTTCCTTATTATCCCTAAAGCTCAGGCTTGCTTATGCTTAAACACCTCACTCTTTTCACGGCGATGTTCCTTTTCGTCGCAGCATCATCCTTCGCGCAGACTATTCCTCAATGGCAATGGGCTGCCTCAGGCCTCGCAAGCCACGAACGTTATACGATGGACATTACCACCGACCGTTGGGATAATGTATACATTACCGGATCTTTCGACGATACACTTACATTTCCGGGTGACACCCTCATTAGTAGGGGAGACAAAGATATCTATTGGGCCAAGTTTAGTCCTTCAGGCCAGTTCCTTTGGGCGGCTAGTGCCGGTGGTATCTACGACGATGAAGGTACCGGGATAGCGACCGACAATTATGGAAATGTATATGTGGCAAGCTATTTTAACGACACAGCCTTTTACGGTATCGATACCGTCAAGACGAAAGGCCAGTCTGATATTGTATTAGCCAAATATGACAACTCTGGTAATCGGTTATGGCTTAAAACATGGGGCAGTATTTACCCTGACCAAGGAGTAAAAATAGCGATCGATAAACATGGTAAAATCTTCCTGACAGGCACTTTTGCTGCCGATGGTGGATCTCCTCCTTCGCACGGCACCATAACGTTTGACAATTTCAACATTACAAGCACTGGCGGCGGTGACATTTTCCTGGTAAAGCTGGATACTAATGCAACGATCATATGGGGCACGCATGCTGGTGGCGTATTTGGCGATGATGCCGGCAATATCACTTTGGATAGCATGGGTTATATATACGTTACGGGGTCGTTTGATGCGCCTTGGGCCGATTTCGTTAATAAACGTATCAATGCCAAATTTGGCCCGTTTAACGATATGTTCGTCGCTCAGTACGATAGCACTGGTTACCCCGTTTGGGTAAAAGGGGCAGGCTCATTATATCCGACTGGGGGCTCTGGGGTCGCTGTTGATGGACAGGGCAATGTATTTGTCGCAGGAGGTTGTGCTGCAAGGTTGCCAATAAAATTTGAGAACAACCTGATACTTGATAGCACAAGAGGTTTCGTAGCTAAATATGATTTCACCGGTAACCTGGTTTGGGCGCAAAGGGTCGATGTATGGTCTAATGGCTGGCTTAGCGATGTAGTAACTGATCCTGAGGACAATATTTATACGATTGGTTTCTTTTCTATCGGATTTACTTTCAATGGCGACACTATAGCCCCGAATTATGATGATCTTTTTGTAAATAAATATGATAATAATGGCACGCCGCTATGGACAAAAGAACCCATGGGTCCCGGCTCGCGGGGCGCCGTCATTACATTGAATAATGCAGGAGATGTATTAGTTGGCGGCATCTCCATTCCAGGCGGGCCCATTTTCGGCCCTTCCACTCTGCCTGACTCAAGTGCAGTCCTGGTGGCCAAATTAGGCTCCAGCCTCACTGCCTCCCATCTCTCAGCCAGCCAGGCAGATATCAATATCTATCCCAATCCTGCAGATAACAAACTATATATTTCCTTCAATGCCGAAGCTCCTGTTCACTTGAAATTACATGACCTTTTAGGTAGAACTTTGACATCGGAGAAGATCACTTCAGACCAGCCTGTAATAGATATATCAGCGGTGCCGCCGGGCTTGTATTATCTTCAGATTTCAGGGTGTAACTATAATGTTTGCAAAAAGCTGATCATCCAGCACTAGTTCAGGAAAGGTACATCGTCAAAATGCAGAACTTAGCATTAATCCGTCCTGAAATCGTGGTTGATGTAACCGGGGCATTTGTACACCTTTAACTGGAAGGAGACATTGATCATGAACATCATATACTGGTCGCGGGTGCTGGTATTACCCCGCTGCTTGCCCGGCCTGCCCAATGGGTCATTGGGTGTCAATTCTGTAGAGCGGTCCTGCAGGTAATAGGCCGGTGGTTGCTGCACGCTTGGGTCTTTGGCAAAATATTGCGAACCCACATAGTAAGAGCTCACATCGTCCAGGTAGTCGGTCATAGTCAGCCGGTCGGCTATCTCAAAGCCCACATTCGTACCGGGGTTCATCCACCACTTCACACCCACGCCCACAGGAAAGCATACACTTACGGGCTGGTATTTATGACTGTCGAAGCCTGCGTTCTGTCCCTCTGTACCCAGCGGGCGCAGGTAGTATCTTTTACCATTAAGGTGGGTGTAGGGGTTATAATAGAAAGCGCCCACGCCACCCGTCAGGTAAGGTGTGAACCTGCTGCCAAAATCACCAGTCGAGAAACGGACAAAATTAAACTCGCCCTGCACGCAAAACTCTACCACATCACTCTTAAAGTTCAGGTTGCGCCTTTGTTGAAAAGGGTCGGAGGAATACTTATCGTCATAGCCTACTTTAGCATAGTTCAGCGTGGTCTTGATGGCTATATACGGGTTCAGGTGAAAACGGATGAAAGCACCACCCGCAGGCCGCACATACTTAAAACCATAATTAGTGTTCAGGTCGCCGAAATATTCAGCGCCGCCTAAGGAAACACCGTATTCCTTACCGCTATAGAAATACTGCGCACCGGCCCTGCCGGCACCTGAAAACAGCAATACCAGTAATAATATCTTTGTGTGCTTACTCATTAAAGCCATAAAATGTAACGGCAAAAGTAGTTTTTTATTGTTTTACTTGTTTTTAGTTCCGCCTGTCGATACCCCAATATAGTTTCTGGCGTATGGTTTTCAGGAAGTTATGTTCGTCAGGTCGCACCAGCGATATGGTAAACTGCTCCTTTTTCACCGCAAGCTGCACATTACTGGTTATGGTCTCTGTCCTTGAGTCAAGGGTACATAAAAACTGTTCCGTACGGCCCTCCACCTCAAATGATATCACATTATCATCCGGCACCACGATGGAGCGCGTGTTGAGGTTATGAGGGGCTACCGGTGTTATCACAAAGCTCGATGTTTGCGGGAACACCACCGGGCCGTTGCAGCTCAGCGAGTACCCTGTAGAGCCGGTAGGCGTGGCTACGATCAGGCCATCGGCCCAATAGGTGTTCAGGAACTCGCCGTTCAGGTACGTGTGTATTTTGATCATCGAGGAGGAATCCTTGCGGTGCAGGGTAAATTCGTTCAGCGCAAAAGGTGCCCCGTCGAACAGGGGTATACTGCTGTCGAGGTGTATCAATGTGCGTTTCTCCAGGGTGTAGGATCCCCGCACCAGCGATAGTATGGCCGCATCTACCTCTTCCTCCGGTATTGCTGCCAGGAAGCCCAGCCGGCCCAAATTAATACCGATAAGTGGAATATTGCTGTTGCCCACAAAACCGACCGTATCCAGCAGCGTACCATCACCTCCCAGGCTAAAGAGCATATCGGTATGCGCGGGAAGGTCTTTCTTCCCGGTAAACAGTTGCGGTGTGCAGCCCAGCGCTATATGGGGTGCTATCCTTTCATAAAAATCCCTGTAAAAGACCATTTGCAGGTTATGCTCCTGCAGCATCTGCACTATATGCTTCAGCACAGGTATATCCTGTTCTTCGAAAGTGCGGTTGTATATGGCTACTAACATAGGCAGATGTTTGTACGAATTTCGCGCAAATTAATCCTTTTTCCCTCATTCGGCCTTTCCTATGACCAGCATCAGCCCCCGGCAGCGGGCTATATCGCTATTATGTTGTAATTTCATTTATCGACAAGCCCATATGCATTCTCGTATCATAACACTCATTGCCTGCTGTGCGATACTCCTTTACCTGCTGGGGTCGTGTAAGCATTCACCCTTCCCTGCCCCGGCTTCAGGCGATGGCAACTACCCGGATAGTATTGCGGCCATATTCGTTAGCAAATGCGCCACTGCGGGTTGCCACGATGCCGCCGGCTATGTGAATGCCGCCAACCTGCGCCTCGATACCTGGGAGCATCTTTTCGAGGGCTCCTCAGGAGGTGCGGAGGTGATCCCTTACAACCCCAAGTACAGTGCACTACTCTATTTTATCAATACCGATTCTAACCGCGGGCTCATGGTGCCGCCTACCATGCCCTACAATTTGCCCCCGCTCTCCGAACAGGAATATTATACCATTAAGAACTGGATAGCTGCGGGTGCCCCGGATAAGAACGGTAACATAGCCTTCGCTTCCAACCCCGATACCCGGCAGAAGATATACCTCACCCAGCAGGGCTGTGACCTTATGGCTGTCATCGATGGCAAGTCGGGGCTTATCATGCGCATATTCCCCATCGGCATTTCGCCTGTAGTAGAAGCGCCTCATTGTGTACACTTCAGTAAAGACGGTAAATATGCTTATGTGTCCTTTGCTTCCGGCACGGGCACCCAGCAGATAGACGCCGGTAAAGACACGGTGATCGCCAGCATCGATCAACATGAAAATGGCGGCATAGCCAACATTAGCCCCGACGGGCTGCACGTAATGGTCTCTACCTACTTAAGTAACGGACAACTGTTCGAGAACAATTTTTCCACGATGAGCGCTACGGGTACAGGTGCCAGCACATTCAACCTGCCTCATGGCATTGCCTCCACTCCTTCCTGGGACACCTTTTATGTCACCTCGCAGAATGGCAACGTGGTATATCGCTACACGCCCGGCAAGCTACCGCCCATAGTGCTGCTGCCGCTCGATACCACACAACCTGCCGTAGCAGGCACACCGGGCTTGTACTCCGACCCGCACGAGATCATTATGACTCCCGACCAGTCCAAATTCTTCGTGACCTGCCAGAACACCAACGAGGTTCGGGTATTAGATGCGCATACCTATAAAGTACTGGCAGTAATACCTGTGGGCACAAGGCCGCAGGAGTTTGCCATTGCACCTTCGAAGCACCAACTGTTCGTAAGTTGTATTTACGATGGGGCCAATCCTAATCCCGGCTGCCTGGGTTCGGTATATGTCATAGACTATAACACGCTGCAACTTGCAGGTGGCCCTATATACGGCGACTTCTATGAGCCCCACGGCATTGCCGTGGACGAGCAGAACAATAACCTTTATGTCGTTAGCAGCAATGTAGGCGGCGAGGGACCTCCACCTCACCATGTGTCGGAGTGCGGCGACAGGGCCGGCTGGTACAGCATTTACGACCTCAGCACCCTTCAGCCCCGTAACCACTGGCGTTACCAGACGGGCAATGCGCCCTACTCAGCCGATACGAGGTTCAGGTAACCGCCTGCTTGTGCGCTTATGGGCAATCCACTAAATTTGCTCCATGCTTAGCATCTCCCTGCACGGTATCCGTATACATGCCCCGATAGGTATGTACCCGGAAGAGCGCATACATGGCAATGACTTCGAGATAGACGTGGATATATATATACCGGTGAACAATGACCTGCCCTGGCCCTTCGTGGATTACAGCATGATACAAAACACCGTAGCTACCATCTTCGCACAGCCGGGTGAATTACTGGAGACCTTTGTGCGCGAGATACATGAAAGCCTGAAAAAGCAGGTGCCCACTGCAGAAAAGATCAGGGTGTGCATCCGGAAGATGAACCCACCTATGCCCGGCGATATACGCTATGCGCAGGTGTGCTACGAAGCTTAATTACTCAACAGCTTTTCCAGTGCAGTGTCATAGGCCTCTTTCCAATCGCTGATGTAGCCCCATGTTTCGTGGTCTATCTTAATAGCGCCATCGGCATTTACCGTACCTATTTTGGTGCAGGGCATTCCCTTCAGTTCGGCTTCGAACATGGCATGCACTGCGGGATTGACACTTACCACTACGCGGCTCTGGGCCTCGCCAAAGAGGAAGGCATCTTTACGGATATCCTTATCGGTATCGATACTGAAGCCATGGCCATCGCTGCTCATGGCGCTTTCTAAAAGCGTGGTGAACAGGCCGCCTTCCGAAACATCGTGGGCGGAATTGATAAGTTTTTCGCTGATGAGGTTGATCACGGTTTCCTGCAGTTGTGCCTCTTCGTCCATATCGAAGTGCGGTGCAGGGCTATGGGTGATGCCTACTATATGATGCAGGTAATCGCTGCAATTGATATCATTACGGTTAACGCCCAGCACGTAGATGAGGTCGCCGGCGTGCTTGAAGTTGAGGCTCATCTTCTGCTCCAGCGTATCGAGCACACCCACCATGCCTATTGTGGGCGTGGGGTACACGGGGCCGTCCTCGCTCTGGTTGTAGAAGCTCACGTTACCACCCGTAACCGGCGTACCCAGCCTGGTACAGGCGGTGGTCATGCCCTTGATGGCGTGCACGAACTGGTAATATACCTCGGGATTGTAGGGGTTGCCAAAGTTGAGGCAATTGGTGATGGCCACTGGCAGGCCGCCGCTGCACACTATGTTGCGGGCTGCTTCGCTCACCGCTATCATACCGCCCTTATAGGGATCGGCCCATACGTAGCGGCTGTTGCAATCAGTTGTTACGGCAAGGCCTTTTTTGCTATCGTGCACGCGCACTACTGCGGCATCGCTGGGGCAATTGGTATGGGTATTGCCCGTCATTACCATGCTATCGTACTGCTCCCATATCCAGCGCTTGCTGGCTATATTGGGAAGCTGCACCAACTGGTAGGCCACGTCCTTAAGGTCGGCAGGTACGGGCACTGTATCGGGGTTGAATTTGTTGATCTCCGCAAAGTATTTGGGTTCGCTGTACTCGCGCTCGTACACGGGCGCGCCGCCACCCAGCACCATGCTTTCAGCAGGCACATCGGCCACCAGCTCGCCATGCATATAATACTTCAGGTTCTTGTCTTTGGTCACTTCGCCAATCTGCACGCAGTGGATGTCCCACTTATCAAATATCTTCTGCACATCGGCCTCGCGGCCTTTCTTCACTACTACCAGCATGCGCTCCTGGCTCTCGCTGAGCAGCATTTCCCAGGGCTTCATATTGTCCTGGCGGCAGGGTACTTTATCGAGGTGGATGATCATGCCGTGCTCGCCCTTGGCGCTCATCTCGCTGGTGCTGCAGGTGATGCCCGCTGCACCCATATCCTGCATGCCGATAACGGCGCCGGTAGGTATTACCTCGAGGCAGGCCTCGAGCAGTTTCTTTTCTTCGAAGGGATCGCCTACCTGCACGGCGGGCAGTTGCTCGGCACTGCTCTCGCTGATATCGGCACTGGCGAATGATGCACCGCCTATGCCATCTTTACCGGTGGAGGCACCTACGATGAACACCGGGTTGCCCTCGCCATAGGATGTGGCGCTGACGGTTTGCCCTGCCTTTACCACGCCCACGCTCATGGCGTTGACGAGGGGATTGGTCTGGTAGCAGTTCTCATAATATACCTCGCCCGCTACCGTTGGCACACCGAAGCAGTTGCCATAGTGACCGATACCTTTTACCACACCTTTTAGCAACCATTTGGTCTTAGGGTTGTCCATCTTGCCGAAGCGCAAAGAGTTGAGCGAGGCTATGGGCCTTGCCCCCATGGTGAAGATATCGCGGTGTATGCCGCCCACGCCGGTGGCCGCACCCTGGAAGGGCTCGATGGCCGAGGGGTGATTGTGGCTCTCGATCTTGAAGACGCAGCCGAGGCCATCGCCTATATCCACGAGGCCGGCGTTCTCCTCACCTGCCTTTACGAGCAGGCGCTCGCCCTCGCGGGGGAGGGTCTTGAGCCATTTTATGGAATTTTTGTAGCTGCAATGCTCGCTCCACATTACGGAGTACATGGCTACTTCATTGAAATTGGGCGTGCGGCCCAATACTTCACATATCTTCTGGAATTCTTCTTCGCGGAGGCCCAGCTTAACGGCCTGCTCGACAGTTGCTTGCATGGCGCAAAAGTACATTTTTTAAGGTTTATAAATAGGTGTGGATTCGGTCCATATACCTACTGTCTGCTTCTTGTTATATTAAGTTCTTTAATTATTTCCGGTTGTATTTCCGCTTTGAGTTATTTCCGGTTTCCAATGGCCTCATCGGCCGAAAGCCGCTCCTGTGGCTTCATATTAAATTGTGGAATTATTTCTGGTCATTTCCGCTTTACCGGAAATAATGCCCCGGCGGAAATTTGATATGCTATATGCGTTGTAGATATTCCCATTGCGATACAAGGTTTTAGTTAGGCTAAAGATACGAAATGGGGGGAGGGGGTTCCAAATAAGGATATCCACATTGTCAAACTAACTTCTAGTATGCTTTAGGAAAGAATTGTAAATTGTGTGCAGAACAATGGAGTAAATGGATTTGGCGACAATCAAAATATACAGAATGACTCACATTGAGAATGTACCACATATTTTGGAACACGGGATCACCCATAAAACGTCGCCAAATGCTAACCCTGAATTCAGAACTATTGGAGATGTGAGTTTGATAAGTACACGAAGCACTAGAGCAGTTGCAATAGACAATGGAGATTTTCTCAATTTTGGTGCACCTACTATTGTATTAGGTGATTTCATCCCATTTTATTTTGGAGTAAAAATGCCCATGTTGTACGTGATCCAAAATGGAGGCAATTTTGTACAGCAAGCGACACCTCCAAAGGATATAGTTTATCTTGTTTGCTCTATAAATAAAATAATTAAATCAGGGTTAACTTGCTATTTCTCCGATGGACACGCCACTGACCATTTAACTACTTTTTATGATGACAGCAAAATAAAAGATCTTCCTAATATTATAGATTGGACAGCTATAACTACAGCTTATTGGGGTGGACAGGAAAATCTAAATATCAAACGCAAAAAACAGGCGGAGTTTTTGGTTTCGGATGATATCCCTGTGGATGATATTATCGGGTTCGGATGTTATAATGAATCTGCAAAGAAAAAATTGTTAGAAATGGGCATTGCGGACGAAAAGGTCAAGGTAATTTCAGGAGCATATTTTTAAGGTAATTAGATGATAAAATACGTAACAGGAGACATTTTAGAAAGCAGTGCGCAGGCACTCATTAATACCGTCAATACAGTGGGAGTGATGGGAAAAGGTATTGCTCTGCAATTTAAAAAAGCATTTCCAACTAATTTCAAAGCATACATTGATGCATGTAAACGTGGCGAAGTGAAAGTGGGTAAACTATTCGTAACAAAAGATAAAAACTTAAACACCGGAGAAAAAATAATTATCAATTTTCCGACAAAAACCGATTGGCGTAAGCCCTCTGAATACAGTTATATTGATCAAGGATTAGATAATTTGACCCACGTTATTCAAGCTTATAATATAAAAAGTATTGCAATTCCACCGCTGGGCGCCGGAAATGGGGGTTTAGATTGGGAAAGGGTAAAAAAAATGATTGAACACAAATTCAGCGGTTCAGAAATTGATGTGTTCGTGTACGAGCCTACAAAAGAGATTAAAGAACATTTAAAATCAGAAAGGATTAAGCTTACAGATGCACGGGCATTATTGCTTTATGTTCTTTACGATCTGGTTAGGAATGGAGAATTTGCATCTGAATTTTCAAGTGAGAAAGTCTGCTATTTTTTGCAAAAATTTGGAGCAAAAAAATATTTCAAATTGACTTTTGAGCCAAATTTTTATGGTCCTTATTCAGGCAAGGTTAGGTTCGTTCTGAATGTTTTGAATGGCAGTTATATAATGGGATATAGTGACATGAATAAGAAACCCTTTGAACCGCTAACGTTGGTTGCAGATGGCTACAATTCTGTCAAAGAACATATAGAAGCCAATAGCGAACTAAATGATATTGCAAATACGACAATGAAATTTTTAAACGGCTTTTACTCCGAATTTGCTTTGGAACTCCTTTCGTCAATTGACTATATTGCTACTACCAATAAAACGTTTGAGATTGATGTAATCTCTCAGGGATTGGAAAAATGGAGTGATAGAAAACGTAGCCTTTTTTCAGATAAAAAATATATAGAAATTACGACCCGCCATTTGAAAGAATTTTTAGCTTAGTTATTTAATCTTTTCTGCCGTTGTTGGTGTTCCTCACCAACAACCGAAGCGCGCATGATAATGAGTCCTTAACTATTAAACACTCTGATATTTAAGCATCACTTGGTGCTGATTAGCTTTCCATCCCTGGCCTTTAAAAATTTCCTTATCTGCTGTACGCCATATGAATTCATATTGCGAGGTGCTTCCTAACTTTATCTCCAGTTCACAAGGTTGATTAGTATTCCCCAAATCAAAATAAAAACAATCATATAGCCCTATAATATCCGTAGTATCACCTGTCCTCTTTCTGGCAATTTCATTGTATATTTTATTGCCCGTATCGTCGTTAGCATAGGTACCGTTTAAGCATCCATCCGGTAATATTTCGTAAACCTGAACTCCTTGTGTTTTTGCCATAACAATTATTTTATAAAAATAAATAATCCTTCTACTCCTTAATAAAGCACTACTATTAGCTGCTCCTCAATCCATAACCAAAGCCATCACAATGCCCAGGAAGCAAAGCAATAGCACCGCTATAAAAAATGCCCTTTCGCCATAGGTGAACGGCCTCATACGTAATAGCATTTGGTGGCTACAAAATACGGCATGCGGGAGGTGCGGGACAAGGGGAAAAACACCCATTTTTATTTGCAGGCTGTACGCCGGAGCAGGGAGCAGGGTACCACGACTAGCCGGTACAGGTATAAGCCACATATTTTTATTAAAAAATACCTGTTTTACCCTTTGCAGGCGTGATTTTGTTATCATTTGGCCGAATTTAAAAAGACCGGTTGATGGAAAAGTGTTCCAAGTGTATTAGTTTTCCGTGCATCACCATTTAAAAGGGCAACAAATCGGGCGTATATTACCCCTTATATGCATGATCTATTGCTTATCAAAAAAGCTTGACCCATGACGAAGCGTTTCATAGAACTGGATGAGTTTAAAGGCCTGTCCCTCCTTGAGCAGCTAAACATACTATACAAAGACGGCGTACATATAGGTAAAAGAACCGTAGACGGTAAGGCGGTGATCCTGTACCAGGTAAATAATTTCTACGCAGAGGTGTATTACAAAGTATACAGGAAAGATGTGGCGAAACTGCTTTTGAGCGATAACGTGGAGGTAGTGCAGCCTTACCTGGACCAAATACAGGTAAAAGACCTGGACGAATCGCATGAATAATACGTAAATGTATTTTAAAGTGTGTAGGATATTCACAATCTTTACATCACAAGCTGTGCTATGACAAAATCTGTACCTTCCAAAAGCCTTGTATTATATGCGGATGACGACCCGGATGACCTGCACCTGGTGGAGCATGCTTTCAGCGACTATGCACAAACGGTGGAGCTGAAAACATTTATGGACGGTGAGGCGCTGCTGCGGTATATAAACGAGTATAAAGATGCCGAGCCTTTCCCCTGCCTGATCATCATTGATATCAACATGCCGCGCATAAACGGTAAGGAGGTACTGAAAAAGCTGCGGGAAACTGCGGGCTACGAGGATGCCCCCGTGGTATTATTTTCGACCTCTACCCTGCCAGCGGATATGGCATTTGCCAAAAGTTACGGTGCAGGGTTTATGACCAAGCCCCTGCACTACAGCCAGATATACCAACTGGTGGACAAGATGATAGACCACTGCGCCGATGATGTGAAAAAGTACATCAGGAGCACCAGGAAATAAGATACCTGCGGCCCGGTGCGGGCTGCTCTCCTCCTCTTGTTAAAACATACCTAAATAACAAAAGTGCCTATACAGCATGTAGTGGCGCAGTGTAGCTTTATGCTATGCGTTACTTACTCTGCTTACTACTGATAATCGCACTGGCGGGCTGCCATGAGGCGACACCAACAAATAATAACAAGCAAGCTGCTGGCGATGAGGCCTTCTACTCGCAGGCGGTGGGTGACAGCTTCCGGCTAAGGGTGCAATTGCCTGAAAGTTACAACAGCAAGGAACACTACCCTGTACTGTACCTTACGGATGCCAATATGTACTACAGCATGATGGCTGCCACCCTGCGCCAATACGAGGAGCTGGGCGCACCGCCCATGATACTGGTGGGCATAGGCTACAAGGACTTTGAAGCGATGGACTCGCTGCGCAACCGCGACTATACCTGGCCGCTTGCCGATGCCAAAGACAGCTTTGCCGTCAGCGGCGGCGGGGAGCGCTTCCTCCGCTTCATCAACAGCGAGCTGTGCCCTTATATAGAGCGGCAGTATAGTACCGATACGGGCAAGCGCCTATTATTGGGCCATTCGCTGGGGGGCTACTTTACGATGTATGCCCTGCAACAGGCACTGCTGAAAAAGGCGCCTTGCTTTTATGCCTATATCGCGGCAAGCCCCTCGCTGCACTACCACCACTACAGCCTGCTTGACGGGCTGGAAAGCAGCGGCACAACAAAGGCCAACACGCAGCTATATGTGACCTATGGTGGCCTGGAGGATGAGGAGGATGAGGAGGATGCCGATGAGCCGGGCCTGAGAAAAAATACTGAGGTGCTGGCACAACTAAAACGTTCGCTGGATGGGCGCATCGGCTACCAGCAGGATATGTATTCGGCCTTCGGGCATATGGATATGGCCATACCCACCTTTACCAAGGGACTGCAAAAAGTGTTCACGGAAGAAGAATAATGGATATTCCTTTCTACATTTATGTATGTTCGGCATAGCCAATATGAAACAGTTTTGCATTAGGGTATCGTTGCTCCTGCTTTGCTGCAGCTCCTGCACGTTCAACAAACTGTTTTACCAGCCGGAGCGGATGCCCAAACCGCCCGTGAGCTTCCAGCTAAGGAACAGGGAAAAGCATGATACGGTATATGTAAGCATAGCCGACAGTAATTACCAGCCTGTATTCCGAAATGCGCAGCAGGGGCCCTATGACCCGGGGTATACCCTGGAGAGCGTACGCTTCAGGAGCGGGGATGGCAACCGGCTGAACGGCTGGTGGCTGAAACCGGGACAAGTAAAGCCCAATGGCATAACGCTGCTGTTCCTGCATGGCAATGGCGGTAATGTGCTCTCGCAGTTCGCAGGGGCAGTACCTTTTGTGAAGCGGGGCTTCAAGGTATTACTGATCGACTACAGCGGCTATGGCTACTCTGAAGGACACCCGACAAGAAAAAATTTCCTCACGGACGGCAACTCTGCACTGAGCTACCTGCTGGACCGGCCCGATGTGCATGGCGATAAGATCGTGATCTACGGACAGTCGCTGGGCGGCCACCTCTCGGCCACAGTAGCGGCGCAAAACGAGGCCCGCATAGACGGGCTGGTGATGGAGGGTGCACCCTCATCGCACAAAGACATAGCGGCTTATATGTCGCGGCCTTTCGGCTTCATGGCACGCTTGCTGGTGAAGGAGGGCTACTCAGCCAGGGCATCGATAGCGCAATACCACAAGCCACTGCTGCTGATACACAGCAGCGAGGATGGAACAGTGCCCTTCTTCCTGAGCCATAAGATATACGAGCGGGCTAATGCACCTAAGGAATTCTACGAGATAAAGCATGCCCATATCATGGGCCCGGAGTATTACGCGGACAGCATAGCGGGAAAGATCGTAAAGATGGTAAAGGGGTAGCTCCTGGCACCGGGGACAGAAAGATGCAGCTTATATTCTTTTCAGCCAGCCGGTAACGCTCAGGCGGGGGCGCGTGGCGGCCATCACTTCGTGCTCCAGGTCATCGCTGCGAAAAAAAACGGCCCTGCCTGATGCAGGTAATATCTTTTGCACCGTATCGTCCTTGTATACCTGCAACTCACCACCATCAGTATTGAGCCAGTTATCATTGAGGTAAGAGACCAGCGAATACTTGCGTGCCGCATCGTTACGGAACTGGTCTTTGTGGCGCTTGTAAAAACTGCCTGCCTCGTAATATGCATAATGAAACTCACAGGCATTGATACCGGTATAGCAGCTGCGGTTGAGGTAGTCGATAAACTGATCGATCATATCGAGAAACTCGAGCTGGTCGGTATCATGATTCTTTTTATCGAGCCAGTATATCTTATCGCCACGCAGATTTTGTTTTGGGTCTTTGAGGGCGGTACGGTTGCCCACATTGGCCTGTTGCATCAGCCCCTCTGTATGCATACGCATGAGGTTCTGCTGCAACTTTTGCGCAAGTGGCGCTGCAAGAAAAGCATCGGATATACCGATCTTACCGGTGACAAAACTCTCTGTCAATTCTTCGAAACGGGCGAGCATAAGCGCGCAAATGTACGCCAATTATTGACATGTATAACTTACAGAAAATAAATAAAAAAGGGCGATCAGAAGCCGATGTATATCGCAGGATCACAAAGTGTAAAAGGGGCTTAACTACCGTACAAGTGTAACATCGCCCTTACGAAAGATCTCATCGCCTTTGAGGCAGCGCAGCTTAACGAAATAATAATAGGTACCTGCATCACAAATACGGCCATCGTAAGTACCGTCCCAGCTATGGCCAATGGCGGAAGTGTAAAAAACAGGCTGGCCCCATCGGTTGTATATCTCCATATGGAAGGATTGGAGCTCGCCGCTGATCACATTGAAACGGTCGTTCCGACCATCGCTATTAGGACTAAAGGCTGTGGGTATGGAAAGGATACAATTACAATCGTGTTGCTGAACGCGGAAAGTATCTATCACATCGGGGCAGTGCCCGGTGGCCCTGACCCAATAGATCCCTGAGGTATTGACAGGCAGGGTTGCCGTAGTATCGCCATTGCTCCAGATGTAGCTGCTGTAACCGGGCGGCGCCTGTAATTGTAATGGATCGCTGCTGATGCAGGTAGCAGTATCCACCATATCGTTTTGCTGCCTATCGCCTGCTGGTACAGGATTGCCTAAGCCTACCTGGAAATGCATGTCGGGATCGGTGGAAAAGCTGAGACTTGTTACGTTACAGGCAGCACCTTTTGCACCAGGATCGTTGATGCGTATCATGAGGTTTTCGTTGGCATGTGAGGTATATAGTTTACCGTCCGGGCCAATACGCAGGGTACCATAAGAGCCGCTATCACCTATTGGTGTGGCCGATGCATTAACGGCATCCATATCGGGCAGCAGGGAAAGATCATACTGTAATATATGCCCCATGAAAGGTGTGACATAAAGCTTATTACCGGTGGGAGAAAAACCGATGCCATAACCATTGGGCAAAAGCGAATCGAGGGCACGGGCATTACTGATGTGGCCGGTTGCATTGTCGAAAGAAAAGAGCTCAACATGCCCCCAGGACGAACAGGTAGCCAGCAGGCGCGTATCAGGCGACACTTTTAACTCCCCAAACATATAGCTATTAGAATCGGGTACTGCTGAAGTAGTGGCATAAGAGGAAACCGGCACTGTATCAAGCCCCGAAGCGCTGATCTTGTAAGCAAGGAACTGGCCGGAGCCATAGCTATGCGTCAGTAACCAGTTGTAACAGCCCGCACCGGCAACAGCGTAGGCCTTCTCGGCCACATGCGACACCAGCTTCTTATTTTTCACGCTGCTGTCCACATCACCCAGGCCATTGTTGAGGCTCATATCAATAAGGTTATACCGTAGATACCCGGGATAAAAACCGGATGCGATAGACTCCACGCAATCAGTAGTGAACAGGTAAAATCTATTGGTATCGTCAATAACGGGTACTATGGTAACGCCCTGTGTAGAGGAGCCATAATTGATCGCCCAACCACCGGTATTGCCCAGCAGGCCATCGCCATGAGGCATAATGTTACCGTTACGATCCCATACATGATTACCATCGCTGTAAAAGAGCAGCCGGCCATTTGCATTGCAGGCCGCAGCCGCACCTTCGCTGGTCTGCATATGGGTACGTAACAACAAGGGTATACCGGTACTGAAATCAAGGCCGCAATTGATACCAAAGGCCCATATGTTATCCTGGCCTTGAGCATATACAGCAACAGGGAGCAGTACAAAAAATACAATACAGATATGTTTCATCAAAGAGGTAAGCAAGTGTACCCGAAATAAACGAAACAAGACTGTATTTATTTTACCGGGCCTTGCAGGTAATCGTTATTCTACTACGAATTTGCCCGCCAGCGTACCGAAATGATAGAAGTAAATACCGGCCGCATATTCACTGCTGCTGATGGCGATATCAGTATTACCCTGTACGGGATATTGATGCAGCAATACACCCCTGCAATCATATACCTGTACGTTGCCATCGGCTGCGGGATCGCTTATGTGGATGGTACCTGTACCGGTAAGCGGATTAGGATAAAGTGTAATCGTCGCTTTGTTTTCGCTCAACTCTTTTACAGCGAGCGTACTTTCAAGGCAATCGACCGTGTTGTAAGCGGGATTGTGGTACAACCATTCGCCATCCTGCCTGAAGCAGATGATGTTTTCGGCACAGTCGCAGGTGGGTTGCAACATGCCAGGACCCAGTAGTCCTCCTACCGATGAATTGCCCATGCCTTCTATCCATGCACCATAAATCCAGAAGTTGCCATCGTATGACTGGAAGTTGATACGCCTATGAAAAACGCCGGACAGATCTACAGAATCGATAGAACTGACTATGCCGGCAGATCCGGGATCATAATCAACTGTATCGCCGGGCTGTACCATAAAGTCGTAGAGCATACGCTCGTGGCCTGCTGCAAAGTCGTAGAAATAGACACGCCTCATGCTATCTTCACGCAAGCCCCCCACACATTCTGAAGGCTGAAAGATCGTATCTGCAGATTTGAAGAGCCTGTGATAGTTGAGCAGATTTATCGTAGTGTCCTCGCTGGTGAGGCCATAGCAAAAGTAGGAGGGTGTAGTATCTCCATTGCCATGGCGTTGTGTCCATATAGTGTTAGATGTCGGGAATGGGATATAGCTCTGTGCCTGTGCAGAGATCGCTGCCACGAATAATATCAAAAGTATAAAAAGCCTTTTCATATGCAGGTAAGTTTAAATAATAGTTCGTAATGGTTATCAACAGTATTGACGTAAACTAAGGTCAAAACGTTAGAACACATTATTTGCCAGCGGCAAAAAGCCTTTAAACATTAAACCTGAAGTGGAGCACATCGCCATCCTGCACTATGTATTCCTTACCCTCTATGCGCAGACGGCCGTTCTCGCGACAGGCGGCCTCGCTGCCATATTTTACATAGTCGTCATAAGCTATGGTCTCGGCCTTGATGAAGCCTTTCTCAAAATCGGTATGTATGACACTGGCAGCCTGCGGGGCTTTCCAGCCACGGTGTATGGTCCATGCACGCACTTCCTGCACACCGGCAGTAAAGTAAGTGATAAGATTGAGCAACTGGTAAGTGGCACGGATGAGGCGATTGAGGCCCGGCTCTTTAAGGCCATACTCGTCAAGGAACACAGCTTTGTCTTCCTCGTTCTCCATCTCTGATATCTGGGCCTCTATATTGTTGTTCATCACGATAACGCCTGCGCCTTCTTCATTGGCGGCCTTTACCAGCGCTTCGGAGTATTTGTTGCCTGTCTGTATAGCGGCCTCATCAATATTGGCTACATAGAGCACGGGCTTTTGTGTGAGCAGGAAGAGATCGGCAATAGCCTCGAGGTCTTCACCCTCAAGTTGCAGGCCGCGTATGTTCTTACCCTGGAAGAGATGATCTTTACATTGCAGGAGCACATCGAGCACACGCTTTGCCTTGGGATCGTTCTTAGCTATTTTTTCGGTACGCTGTATCTTCTTCTCTACACTATCAAGATCTTTGAGCTGCAGCTCGGTATCTATTATCTCTTTATCGCTTATGGGGTTGATCTCGCCTTCTTCGCGTAAGATGTTCTCATCTTCAAAGCAACGGATGACATGCACAATGGCATCGACCTCTCGGATATTGGCCAGGAATTTATTACCAAGACCTTCACCTTTACTGGCTCCTTTCACAAGGCCTGCGATATCCACAAATTCAATAGTGGTAGGCACCACGCGCTGTGGCTGCACCAGCTCGGCCAGCTTTGCGAGGCGCTCATCAGGTACATCGACCTGGCCTACATTGGGCTCTATGGTACAAAAGCGGTAGTTGGAAGCCTGCGCTTTGGCGCTGTTGCTTACCGCGTTGAAAAGGGTCGATTTACCTACGTTGGGGAGTCCTACTATGCCTGCCTGTAAAGCCATTTTACTTTAAAAATTTGGCGCAAAAGTATGTAAATAATAGCTAAATGGCTCAATACCCGGTGAACAATGCCATATGAGCATGCAAGCGCTTAATAATACCAATGCCTGAAATGCAGCATGTTCATGACATCGGGTAGCCGGGTTTGGCTTTGCGCAGGGCCTCTGCCAGTATCCTGCCTACCTTCTCCTTAAGTGCGGGCACATCGGCAAGGGTGAGGCCATCCACTGGTATAGGATCAAGATAAATGGCCCGATTGCGGCCCGGCCACACTGCCCACCAATGGCTGTAATGCCAGCGGTCGACCGTATCGGGGAAGATCATGGGGAAGATGGGCGTTTGCGCGTTGATGGCCAGCCTAAAAGCCCCATCGAAGAGCTCTTTTACAGGTTCTGCAGTTTCATTGAATGTGCCTTCAGGAAAAACGAGCACAGAGCTTTCGTACTTCACAGCCCGCCACATGAGGCGCATACTACGCGCACGGTTGTGCGCGCTATCGCGCTTTACCATGATAACGATCTGCTTATAAATAAAACCCAGCAGGGGCATTGACGACATCTCCGCCTTGCCCAGTGCGCGGAAATACCAGGGAATGGCAGAAAAGACCACTACAGTATCCATATAGGAGATATGATTGGCCACTATAACATAACGGCGTTGGGGTGGTTTTGGCCCCTGTATGCGCATAGGCATGCCCACTATCAGGAGCCAGAACTGCGACCAGGGCCTGATGATGCGCCATATACTGCGGCGCGCCCAGGCATTATTGGGAATGCTTACCGCAATAAAGAAGGGGAAAAGCAGGAGCAGGCATACCACAAAGGATAGTATGACCCATGCGGAGTAAAAAGGCTGCAATAGCTTACGCACCATAAACTATACGGACATGCCGGGAAACAATGGACGAGCCACCTCGCGACCGGGCCATGGTATAGTGGCCAGTATAATGATCATGGCTATGAGCGTGAACCAAAAGAGGCGTTTGAACTTGGAACCATCGGGTATGTTCTTTTTAGTGGCGCTGTAGCCAAGATGCACCAGGATAATGGCCACGAGCATGCCTACTGCATGCTCCACTGCAAAAAAGCGGTTATAATTGCTGGCCATAGCCGAGCCACCTGTAAGTACGCTCCACCAGCCGGCAAGCACGTACAATACAAGGCCGAGCAATAATTGTATATCACAGCATATCATCAGGAACAGCGCTATGCGTTTATCACCTTTGGCAAATGCTTTCTTACCGTTCATACCGCCGATGCCCTTTATTATCGCGAGCAATGCGAACAGCAATATCAACCACCTCATTACATTGTGCAGATCAAGAAGCCCTTTTTGCATGATATGAAAATTTGTAAGCTAAGGTAAGGGCTAAAGTCAAAAATCAAAAGGTAAAATTCAAAAAAAGGGTCCGTATCCGGTACATACCTGCCTAGCGATGTGCATTATTACCAGTTCATCCTTTCCTTCAGCGTGCGGATATGCTCCATATGGTGGCGGCTGTGCCATGCATACAGTGCAGCTACCTCCCAAAGGGGCACATTGCGTTTGTACTCCGGGTGATAATAAGTGCGCTGCCAGTCGGCCTCACTCATGCTGCGCATCAGGGCACCCCAGCGGCGATGCAAAGCATGCAGCAGGGTTACCGATACATTAAGCGGAACAGAAAAGTTATCAGGCAGTTCGGCCCAGGCAGCTTCCATGTATGGCTTCACCTGGGGGTTGTCTTCGGTAAGAGCCAGTTTGAAGCGTACATAGGCATTCATATGACTATCGGCCAGGTGGTGCACCACCTGGTTAACTGTCCATCCGCCGGGGCGGTAGGGCGTTTGCAACTGCGCTTCATCCAGGTTCTCTATCACTACATCCAGCCATGATGGCAATGCATCTATTGCAGCCATCCATTCCTGTAACAGCCCGGCATCATGGCTTGCAGGTTTTTCATATTTTCCAATGGGGTACTTGAGCAGTTGGAGGTCATCCGTCATTTTGAAGCGGGATTTGTTAGCTATGAAAGTAAAAAATGTCCCGCACTTTTACAGTAAGGGACATTAATTCTATTGAGTTAAGTGCAGACCTCTGGAGATCTCTCTCATCGTTCGAAATGACGAATTCTATGGCACTTCCACAACATTCAGTATCTCGTTCAGGATATGCTCACTGGTAATGTTCTCGGCTTCGGCCTCATAGGTGATCCCTATACGGTGGCGCATGACATCGTGGCATATAGCACGTATATCCTCAGGTATCACATAACCACGGCGCTTAATGAAAGCATATGCTTTTGCCGCGAGGGCGAGGCTGATGCTGGCACGGGGTGAAGCACCATAACTGATCAGCGGTCTCAGCTTATTGAGCTTGTACTCTTCAGGGTAACGTGTAGCAAATACTATATCGAGTATATATTGTTCTATCTTTTCGTCCATATACACCTCGCGCACCAGGTTGCGTGCTTTGAGTATATCCTCTGGCGTTACCACGGGGTTGATCTTAGACATGCCCTGCGGGTTGAGATTGTAACGGATGATGTTGCGCTCTTCTTCCTGCTTGGGGTAAGTGATCACTACCTTGAGCATGAAACGGTCAACCTGCGCTTCGGGCAGTTCGTAAGTACCTTCCTGCTCTATGGGGTTTTGTGTAGCCAGTACCAGGAAAGGCTCTTCGAGCTTATAAGTACTATCGCCTATGGTCACCTGCCTTTCCTGCATGGCCTCCAGCAAAGCACTCTGCACTTTTGCAGGTGCACGGTTTATCTCATCGGCCAAAATAAAGTTGGCAAATATGGGCCCCTTACGCACAGCAAACTCGTGGGCCTGCGGATTATAGACCATTGTACCGAGTACGTCGGCAGGCAACAGATCGGGCGTGAACTGTATGCGCGCAAAACGTGCATGGATGGCTGAGGCCAGCGATTTGATGGCAAGGGTCTTTGCCAGGCCGGGCACGCCCTCCAGCAATACATGGCCATTGGCCAGCAAGCCGATCAACAGGCGCTCAACCATGTGCTTCTGGCCCACTACGGTCTTATTCAGTTCCATACTCAGCAGATCGATGAAGGCGCTCTGCTGGTGGATGCGTTCATTCAATTCGCGGATATCGGGTGATGAAGAAGTTATTTCCATATTTAGTTCGATAGTTCTGTAATAAGTTCAAAAGTATAAACTCAAAGGCAAAAAGAAATTACAACAATATACTTTTAACTTTTTTTAAAACCTAAGCCGGCCACTTTAAAGGGCTTTATGGATAAGTTGCTTAGTTTTGCATAAAATACGGATAGGGATTATGGATAATATGGAAGAACGCTGGAAAGAGACCGAGCAAATGCTGACGGAACGTTTTGGCAAAGTGCCCGATATGGAGGGTATCCTGTTCCTGATCGGGGTAAACGAGCTGGGCAATGTACCCGCAAGGAAATTCAGCAAGGAGCAGAAACAAGACCTGATGCATGTGGCCGTATGCACACTATTAAGCCAGGCCGGGTATTATGAATTTGAAGGACGCGACCAGGATGGCTGGCCCCATTTTAAAGAAGTGGAACAAGTGCCGCTAACAAGCATGGCCGAGCAGGAGGAATTACTCAAGGCCTGTATCATAGAATATTTTGCGTAAACCGGGTCACAGCGCACACCACCAGATATTACGGCTGGCCATTTTACCCCATTGTTTCAGGCTTTCCTGTAGTTTGCCTACCATCTCGCCCTGGTTCATCTCTTTACCTTTCTCCTCCATTTCAAAATCCGAGTCTTTAGGTGGAATAAGCTCTACTTTGGTAGCTACCCATGTGGTATAAAGGCGGGGCACTGCCAGTTCCAGTATCATACCGGGCAGGCCGCTGAACATCTCCGGGCCGCCACTCACAGTGATATCTTCTGTGTAGAAGGCAACCACATAGACCGAATCGCAGATGATGCTCACTGCTTTGCGGCACTTGTAGTTGGCTATGGTGCGCACCTCGTCCAATATCTTCCATTTCAGTACCCTCATACTATCATCAATATGAAACTTCTGATCGTACACCTGCTTATTGGCCGATACTTTGTGTGCATCCAGATCTGTTAGCACCACATTTTCAGCAGCAGGCCCGCCACCGAACATCTTAAACTGGTTCTCTGATTCGCGACCGGGTTTGTACATCACTTTATTGGTATTGAAGTACATATCAAAATAGGATGTGCTGAACTTGGGTGCTTTTGACTTAAAGCGTTCTATCCAGGTAGCATTCTGCGCATCATCGGCCATCTCATCGAGCTGGCGATGGATATTCACTTTGCGCTCATACTCTATCTTGCCATAGGTAGTGAACTGCGCCTTTGCTGTAAGCGCAACAAAAAACATCCCTATCGTTATGAATAAAATCTTTTTCATTCTTGTTATTTATCCGCGCCACCTCATTTTAGGGCCATCATCAGGTGGTGCTGCGCCCGCTGAGGTCTTTGTAAAGTTCCAAATAAGGCTCAGCAAACCGTAGCGACGTATCGTGTTGTAATTATTCTCGTAGATATAGCTGCTCTGGGCATAGCGGTTGAAGCCTTTATTCTGATCAAGTATGTCGAATGCAGATACCCGAAGTTCCAGCTGGCTTTTCTTCAGGAATTTCTTGCTTACGTATGCATTCCACCTGAACACATTGTTGTTGGTAGTGAACACATCCGTCCTTTCGCGCAGGTACCAATTGATATCCGTACCGACCTCGAACTTCAAAGGCAACTGAACAGAGCCATCAAAATCGATCTGCCCCGACCAATAGCTGGCTATGTTGGTACTGATGGTAGCTTTGTTATCATTATAAACTACCTGGGGAGAAATAGTGAATTCAAATTTATCAGGCTTATTGTATTCTATCCTGGGGCCAAAAGTATAGGAGTTATTGTCACTCACATTTTTTTGCCCGTTCACGAGCGTATTGGAATGCGCCAGGTTGACATTCAACCAAAAGCCAGCCTGTACCTGTGTTTTAGGTATCCGCGACCCGTAGCCGCCAAAAGCTGACACAAAATAATTACCATTCATATTACGGTACTGGTATTCGCGCAAGCCACCGGGGAAGACGGTATCTGTGCGGGTAATGGCATTTTGCACGAGGCCGAGCGTAGCCCCCGCCCATATGTACCTGCCGGAAAGTACTTTGTAACTATTGTAGCGGGCATTTATGGTATGCCGGAACTCCTGTTTCAGATCGGGGTTGCCAATTGCAATGTTGAGCGGATCGGTATTATCGCGCAATGGCTGCAACTGTGATAATGAAGGTTGTCTCGTAGCACCATAGTAATGGAAATTGAAAGAAGCCTGGTTCTCAAACTTATAAGAGAAATCGGCTTTGGGGAAAAAGTTCAGGTAGTTGTAATTATAAGTAGTGTCATAATTGAGGTCCTGCTGTTTAAAGGCAGCATTGGCCACAGTACCCCCAAATGAAAAATTGAATTTCTTATAAACAAACCGAAGACTTAAACCGCCTGAATTGGTCAACACATTATACAGGTAATTACTGGTGTACAGGGCATTGGTATCTGTGTAATTGCCATCAATATTATTTGTATCCAGCGTGGTCCTTGCCGCTTTACTATCGTCCATCTTCAAGCCATAACTGGCATCAATGTATGCCACTTTCGACAAGGGTTCTGTGTACTCGATCTTGGTACCTATCGAGAAGGTAGCACCTGTATTCAGTTTTTCCTGATTAACCGGCAATGTGTAACTATATGGGTTACCGAGTGTATCGGTATAATGATAGGTATTGGATGAGATAAGATAGCTTGTGCTATTAGTTTCCTTATAACTTTCCGGTATATCAATAGATATGGTACGTCCTTTTTTCTTAAAACGCTTACGCCAGAAGATATCCACTTTCTCGCTTTTCGAGCTTGCATCACTATTAATGCTTCTATGCCCGCTATTCATCAGGGAGTCTTCCGGTGTGCGGGAATCCGTGGTATAATCGGTATGGCTTTTAGTATTCGCATAATTACCGCTTACCGACACCTTGAGGTTAGATAAGCTATCGGTCTTCCATTCAAAAAGCCCACCAAGATTATGGCGCAGTCCGCTGCTGAAAGCATTCCTTTTTTCAACCGTGGTGTATGATGAGCCGGGCGTTATATACTGTGTAGTGGTATTGCCGGCAGTTTCAATATTCTGCTTGGCAAAGCGATAGTTTGCAGAAACGTGCTCTTTGTCCTCGTTCCATTTATTGGCATAATGTGCCCCCGTGGTCCATACGGTCGGGAGGCCTTCACCATTATAGGTACCATTCCAGCTTACATTATCATTATCCTCGTTATCGTAGTAAGAGGTTACAGAGCCATCGGATGATACATCGAAGGAGTTGTTGCTCGTGCCATATTTCTCTGCATCATTCCAGCCAAGGCCTGCTTTACCGGTATTGGACATGATACCGAATACCGACAATTGCCTTTTGCCTTTAAAACCATTGATCATGGCCTGGTTCTCGAAAAAGCCATTGGGACTGCCATCTGTGCCCCCACCCGCTACGGCTTTACCAAAAAATCCCTTCTTCCGGTCCTCTTTCAGTTTCAGGTCAATGGTCTTTGTTTTTATACCATCATCAATCCCGGTAAACTCAGCCTGGTCGCTCTTTTTATCAAATACCTGTACTTTATCAATAGCATTTGCCTGCAGGTTACGGGTCACCACAGCAGGATCGTCGGAGAAAAACTCTTCCCCGTCCACCAGTATTTTCTGTACTTTCTCGCCTTGTGCAGTTACCTGCCCGTTACGGTCCACCTGCAGACCGGGAAGCCTTTTCAGGAGGTCTTCAACAGTAGCATTATCTTTTGTTTTAAAACTATCGGCCACATACTCTATGGTATCGCCTTTTACTTTTATTGCCCCCCGGTTCTGCTCAAAAACGAACTCGGTAAGCAGGTGACTTCGGGTGATCATGGGTATATTGCCCATATCTTTGGTCTTACCGTCTTTTACGGTAACGATATCTATATAATCTACAAATCCGGGATAGGTGATCATGACCAGGTACCTGTCGCCCGATGCAGCATGCAGCTCAAAACTACCATCATCTTTGGTACGGGCAAAGGTCTCCATTATGGAATCGGAAGCATGGATCAGGGTCACCGCAGCGTGGGGCAGGTAATTGTTGTTGAGTGTATCCTGTATCCTGCCTTTTATTATGGCCTGCTGCGCATAGGAAATATTGCTCCATAATATGAAGAACAGCAAAATAAAGGATAGGCGAATACGCATGCGTGAACTTTAGAAATAAATAAATTAATGCGACAAAAATGGGAACAAATGTTCAGACTAACAAAATACACATTTGTTAAAGTTCCTTAACAATGCTTAATACCTCGTTATTTAGCCTTCCCTGTTTCCTTGAGATACACTGCCCTCCTGCTTTTGTTTTGCGGCAGGCCCAGCGACTGGTATATATAATCCTGCGCAACGGTGCGCACACTCAGGTGATTGATCTTGCCATTATCAGCAGACGGGTTCACCCTGTTGGAAAGGAATACGAAGACAACGCCCGTACCGGGATCGGCCCAGGCGCTGGTACCGGTGAAGCCCTGGTGACCAAAAGCATAACCTGTACAATAAGCGCTTGCAGGGCCTCCATCGTCGCTATCGGCACTGGGCTTATCAAAGCCATAACCACGCCTGCTGATGCCTGAATGATATGCCGTAAAGAGGTTTACGGTGGCATCTTTAAAATAACGTTTGCCGTTATAAACACCTTTGTTCAGCAGCATCTGGAATATTGCAGCCACATCACCGGCGGTAGCAAATACACCGGCATGGCCCGCCACACCGCCAAACATAGCAGCACCGGGATCGTGCACATAGCCATGTATCAACTGCCCCCGAAAGGTCATATCCTGCTCGGTAGGCGCTATATCGGCAAGGGCAAATTTCTTCAGCGGCAAATAATCAATATGCTTTAATCCCATAGGATGATAAAACTGCTCTTCCACATACTGGTCAATACTTTTACCAGAAATTTTTTCCACTATAGCAGCAAGAAAATAAAAATCAAGATCGCTGTACACATAGTGCCCCCGGTTCTCCAGCGGTGTGCTGAGGATACGCTCCCATACGGTATCTACCCAATCGTTGCGGATGTAAAGATCATTGGCCACCTGTATGTTATAGTCGCCTGACCGCGTGTGTTTGTATAGATCGCTGCGCAGGTGGCCTGTTTCATCCAGCGTCTCTTTATAAAATGGTATCCAGCTTTTCAGGCCTGCCTGGTGCATCAGCATATCAGCTATGCGCAAGCCCGCCTTGTTGGTATTTTTTGTCCAGGGCAGGTAATCGCCTGCTGTTTTATACAAACTGATCTTACCGGTCTCATAAAGCCGCATAACAGCGAGCGTGGTTGCCAAAACCTTTGTGACAGAGGCCATATCGTAAACAGTGTTGTTGTCTACAGCCTTCTTTTTATAATAATCGAAATAGCCAAAGCTTTTGTCGTAGAATATCTTGCCATCTTTAGAGGCCAGCACACGGCATCCCGGGAAAGCCCCGGCTACGATGCTGCGCTGTATGAACATGTCGAGCTTATCGAGCATATCAGGATTCACTACGCCGGCATCCTGTGTAAATTCTTCTTTTTTTAAGGTTTTGGCCTGTTTCTGTGGTTTGGGTTTTACCGTTTCGTGCTGCACAGCACTGTTTGCCGGAGCCCTCATTGCAGCACATGGTGATACAGGAAGCATGCCTACAATATTTTTTTCGCCCAGTAAAGCGCGGGCCATAGATGCTTCAGAAATAGTGTCATCTTCATAAGCCACCAATGCCGACCTGGTATCGCAAAGCTTACTTAAGAGATAAGGATTGCCCATGTCCACAATGATCACATTCTTCAGGTTGTTGGCTTTGGCAAGAAAGTCGAGCTGGCGGCTGTCCAAACCATAGTTGCCGCTTGATCCCGGGTAAAAGCTCATATCGTGCACGGCTACTATTGTTGCATCATTCTTTGCAATGCTGCTGAGGATATTCGTTACATCTGTTGCAGCGCTTCCTTTAGGCAGCCAGTCGGCCTTAATATCCTGCAAGGCATTTTTCAGATCTTCATACAGCTTAGTGCTGCGATCGGCATTGACACCTACGTAGCCTATGGTGGTATTGTCGGCAAGTATTTTGTCCAGCACTTTATTTTTATCCGCCACCAGTGTAATGGCTTTATTGCTTACACGCGTGCGCAGGGTAACAATGGCATCATTAAGGTCCTGCAGGGCAAATTCGGGATTGATACGGCCGATATGCGTAAGGCCCGCATCGTATTTAGCTCCCAGTATTTTTTTAACGCTTGTCTCCAGGTGCTCTTCCGTGATCTGCCCGGACACAAGAGCTTCTTTTATTTTAGCAATGGCCGTTGGCACATCCTGCGAGAACAGCAGCACATCATTACCGGCCATAAAAGCACGAAGATCCACCTCACCGGGTGAAAAATATTTCGTCACCCCTTTCATATTCAGGGCATCGGTGAAGACGAGGCCTTTGAAGCCCATCTTTTTCTTCAGCAGGTTGGTTATGGTGTTCTTTGATAATGTAGTGGGCACATGGGCCTCATTTTCGAGCGCGGGCACTTGCAGGTGAGCGACCATAATACTTTTTACGCCTGCTTCTATCATTTCTTTGAAGGGGTATAGCTCCAGCGATTCCAGCTGCGCCATTGACTTGCGGATCACCGGCAGGTCTTTATGCGAATCGACATCAGTATCGCCATGACCCGGGAAGTGCTTGGCACAAGCCATAATACCCTGTGTATGCAGGCCATTCATATAAGCTATAGCCATCTTCGCCACCCTTGTTTTATCCTCGCCGTAAGAGCGTGCGTTGATGACCGGGTTGTTGGGGTTGTTGTTCACATCCACTACGGGGGCAAAATCGATATGGACACCCATACGTTTGCATTGCTTGCCTATGGCTACGCCGGTAAGGTAAGCCATTTCGGTATCGCGCGTCGCACCCAGCATCATCTGCCGGGGCATATCGGCAACGCCCGTAAGGCGCATACCCAGGCCCCATTCGGCATCCATGCCTATCAGCAATGGTACCTGTGCCATAGCCTGGTATTTATTGGTCTGCTCAGCCTGGCTTGCCGGATCGCCCTGCATAAAAATAAGGCCGCCTATTTGATGCTTATTGATGAGATCGGTAATACCTGCCTCGTTGTAATCTTTGCCACCGGAATATGCAGCCACCATGAACAACTGACCGATACGCTCTTCCGTATTCAGTTTATTATAAGTATCATTTATCCATCGCTGCTTATCTCCTGCATCGCTTTGCGCAAAAGCGCCGGTAGCCAAAAAGATAAACAGCACAAAAAATAATCCTTTATAAAAACGAGTACACACCATATCAGCAAAAGTAAATTTTAGCAGGCAGAATATTGCTTGCAATAAGATCAAATATAAAAGGTTTCGGCCTGGATGTTTAAACGGGCCCGCTCGCCTTTGTTAAAAATACCATACACAGCACTGCCACTGCCACTCATGGCTGCATATAAAGCTCCCTGTTCATAGAGCTGGCTCTTAAGTTCGGCCAGTTGGGGATGCTGTTCAAATACAGGTTTTTCAAAATCGTTGCTAATATGATGCTGCCATTCTGCAACAGGCAAATTACTTATAGTGCACAGATCGAAAGGTGCCGGTTTAGCCGTTATAAGTTTAAAAGCCGCTGCCGTGCTTACATGTATTCCCGGGCAAATTAGCTGTATGCTGTATGCTGAGAGATCGAGTGCAATGGGCGATATATTCTCGCCACGCCCTTTTGCAAAACAGGGTGTATTGTATATAAAGAAAGGGCAATCGCTTCCTAATCTCAAAGCAAAAGCCGCCAGCGCCGCTTCACTCAAACCCAGGCTGTAATGATCATTCAGCAGCTTTAACATAAATGCCCCGTCCGACGAGCCGCCGCCGAGGCCGGCACCCATGGGTATCACTTTAAGCAGGTGTATATCAAGCGGCTGTATGCCGGAATATTCCTGCTGCAATAATGTATATGCTTTATAAATAAGGTTATCTTTAGTATCGCCTGCTATTGTTTTACCATGCATGTGCATCGTGGTTTGTTCCGCAGGCACTATCTCCAGCACATCTTCCCAGGGCAGGGGATAGAACAGCGTTTCTATATTATGATAGCCATCGGGACGGCGCTCCGTAACATATAGCCCTATGTTTATTTTACAGTTGGGAAAACACAGCATAAGCGATGCGTGAAATTATGCGTATTTTTGGTACACACAAGCGGCAGATGAAAGAAATAATCAGGCTTAACGAGATAAAGAAGAGTTATTACCTGGGCAGGCAGGAATTGCCTGTGCTTAAAGGCATCAACCTGCTGATAACGCGTAATGAATATGTGGCACTTATGGGACCCTCGGGCTCGGGCAAAAGTACCCTGATGAACATACTGGGTTGCCTGGATACCCCAACGGCAGGAGAATACATCCTGAACGGGAAGAACGTGAGCCGTATGGAAGACAATGAACTGGCAGACGTGCGCAATACAGAGATCGGTTTCGTGTTCCAGCAATTCAACCTGTTGCCCAGGCTTACCGCATGGGAAAATGTGGCCATGCCGCTTATATACGCAGGCGTAGGTAAAACGGAACGTGAAGAAAGGGCCCGTGCCATGCTCGATAAAGTAGGGCTTGGCGACAGGGCACACCATAAGCCCAATGAGCTATCGGGTGGCCAGAGCCAGCGTGTGGCCATCGCAAGGGCGCTTATTAATAACCCGGCCCTCATACTGGCCGATGAGCCCACCGGTAACCTGGACAGTAAAACATCGGTCGAGATCATGGAGCTCTTCGGGCAGATACAGGAGCAGGGCAATACCGTAGTACTCGTGACACATGAAGAGGACATAGCCCAGTTTACCCACAGGATAGTGCGGATAAAGGACGGGCTGGTGGAAACGGATAAAAGAATAAAAGAATTAGCAAGTTAGCAAATGGCATTCAAGATATATACCAAAACGGGCGACAAAGGCAGTACCAGCCTTATAGGAGGGGTACGCGTAGCCAAAAGCCATATCAGGATAGAGAGCTATGGCACCGTAGATGAACTGAACTCGTACCTGGGCATGGTAAATGATATGGCAGCGGATGAACAGGTAAGCGATTGGCTGCGCGAGATACAGGACCGCCTTTTTACCATCGGTTCTGAACTGGCCACCACGCCTGATAAGGAAATAAAAATGAAGCTTCCCGACCTGCACGACAACGATATCAAATGGCTGGAAGAACGTATTGACGAGATGAACGAAACATTACCCGAAATGCGCTCATTCATCATTCCCGGGGGCAACCTTGCGGCATCGACCTGCCATGTGGCCCGCTGTGTTTGCCGCAGGGCCGAGCGCATTTGTGTGGCCATGCAGGAGCAGGGAGCAACAATACCTGAGCTCATAGTACCCTACCTCAACCGCCTCTCCGATCTTTTATTTGTGCTCGCACGCTATATTGGTCATATCAATGGCGCTGCCGAACTACCCTGGAGAGCCAGGCTATAAAAACAATGGATTCATAAAAAAGGCCCGGCTATCCTAGCCGGGCCTTTTTCGTTTACTATACTTGCCTGCTATATTATCGCAATAAGGTAACATCGCCTGTGTATAGCTTTTGCGTACCATCAGGCCTTGCTATACGTATGATGTAATTATACACCCCTGCATCGCAAACTGCGCCATTCCAGGTGCCATCCCAGCCTTTTGTATCATCTATCGTATCAAAAACCTTTTCTCCCCAGCGGTTATATACCCTGAATTCGAGCAGGCGCTGGTATTTCATGTTAAACACTTTGAACAGGTCGTTCTTTCCATCACCATTAGGCGTGAATGCAGAAGGTATGAATTCAGTCATGCCGTAATCTATATCTACGAACACGACACCGGTATCACGGCAAATGCCCTCCTGCGCCATGGCATATACCGTATACGTGGTCGGCTCATATGGTGTTGCTATCGGGTCCTTGATGCTTGCATTATCCAGGTATTGTGCCGGGGTCCAGAAATAATAATATGCCCCGTCTGCATTCAGGTGTATGCTGTTACCATATTTTATCGTGGTATTTGGGGTAACATTTATATGCACCGGTGCAGATGTATGTATCACCGCATCATCGGTGGCTACACAACCTTCGGGAGAAGTTACCGTAATATGCAGCCAGTTGTATGCCGTCAGTTGTGAGAAGAAGAGGGGTTCACGTTCAAAGGGATTACCCAGCCAATTGGTTGGCGCCCAGCTGTAAGTATAGGTGCCCGCAGAATCGGCGGGTTGAATATCGACGTATAATCTCATGGAATCTGTGAGGCATACGGTAGTATCTGTGGTCACTATGTTTGCCGTTGGCACAGTATATGTTTGTATATCTATGTCATCCGAAGCCTTACAGCCATTGGCCGTAGTTACTGTTACCGTATAATGTGTGAGGTTCACATCGTCGGAATAATAGACCGGGTTCTTTATCGTAGGATCACTGAGATAGGTTGTGGGTGTCCATTGGAAATTAGTAAGGTTATTGGGGAAGAAACTTGTCTGTAACTGGTAATAGCTGTGTGTGCAGAAACCAACATAGCTTTCGCTTATATCAACGGTAGGCACCAGTAAAGTATGCACTTTTATGGAATCGATACCAATACAGTTATGAGGTGTAGCCACCGTGAGCACATAGGCATAAATACCCAGCGAATCACTATGGAACGTCGGTTGCATTATACTGGCATTGTCGATAAAGCCGGTGGGTGTCCACGTATAGGTATAATTGCCCTGCGGAGGATCTATGGTTGTAGTGAACTGTAAATTATCGTAGGCGCAAATAGATGTATCGGGCCTTACATCCACTATGGGCAAGGGGTCTATCGTTACCGTAGTAGCACGCGACACCGGCGGGCATCCCGGGTAGCTTGCCGTTACTGTATAGACTGTGGTTTGTGCTGGTGGTGGCAATGTCATGGTCAGTGTATCCGTTGAATCGGCCACCCCGGTCGATGGCGTCCACAGGTAACTATACGCAGTATCGCCGGTCACATGCAATTCTGTGGACTGCTGGCTGCCTGCACAGAAGAAGGTGTCAGGGGTCAGCAACTGCATCTCCAGCGAATCCTGTATATGGAGCACAATACTGTCGAGCGGTGCATGTGAGCAACAATTGACATGCCTTATAATGACCGTTTCCACCGGCTCGGTCAATGCATCGAGTATGGGTGCTACCGTAACCGTAGTAGATAAGGTAAAGGGCAGAATGATAACACTATCAGCTATAAACGGATAGTCTGTACCATTGGTAGCAGTACCTGCTATTTCCAGGCATATTTTCTTACGCTGTGCAGATGCTGAATCGCGCGAGAAAACAATATCCGTCGGCGTGCAACCTTCAACAAGATAGCCGCCATTAGTAGGTATAAAACCGGAAGCACTGAAGCTTACCGTATCGATCACAAAACTGTTCTCTTTCAGAAATACTGCAGACTGGTAAGCTTCATCGCCCACATTGGCTATAGCGAGCTTGATGTGGTAAGTATCGCAGGGTTGCAACAGCGCCTGCGCATCCAGCACGGTAGTGAAACCATCGAGAGCCACAGTAGTACCATTCGTATTGCTCACGTAATATTGCGTAAAAGGAGAACCGGGACCCATAGCAGTACAGTTGGCAAGGTTGCCGAAAATGCCGGCACCGGGATTAATACTGTTTATCGCCACAGGTATATTCGTATTGGGCACCAGGGCTATGTTCTGGTTCGGTGTGAAATTGGGTCCTGTCATCATAAAGGCAAAGACATCATTAAAACCGGAGCAGGCATATTCAGGGTATTCGTCTGAACCAAATACATACTGGAAATGCAGCATCGTTGCGGTATCAATATTCGGCACAAAGTTGAATGCCAGTGCACAGGCATCGTGCGTATTGTTGTTGCCTATGATGGCATTAAGGTCGGCATCGCCCGGTAAGCCAAAGGCATCCTGGTTCACCTGCACATTAGCATTGCCCGCAAGGCCACCATTGCCTGCTACCTGGCCCGTACACAATATTACGCCACCGGAAAGACCCAGGTTACTGTTAGTGGCTGTAAAGACACCATTATGAGTTCCCTGGCAGTTAAGCGTCTCGTTATAGACCGTAACACCTGAGCCAACAAAGCGCGATACCAGTTGCACTGCCGTTTGGTTGTCGGTTATCACCAGTTGTGCCAAAACTTTTACCGGTCCTGCGATCACAAGCAGCACAACAAGCATGACCTGAAAACACCTTTTACATCGAGATAACAGGTTTTTATTGTAAAATATGTTCATAATTACATTTGCGTTTAGGTACGTACATAGCTATAAGGATCAGCAGGTCTTATGGGGTTATGTAAGATATGAAAAAGTATTGTTAAAAAAAATACCTATAAGTACATTTTTTAAATTTCTCATGCTTTCCGTAAAAATATAAGGAGCAGGATCCTACTACAACTTTAAGTTATTCGGTTTTTACAGGAAATATGCCCCATGAGTAAATATTGGATTTAACCCAGCAGGTATATTTGCCTTACACCTCACTCGTAAATTTAAAGTTATACATACGATTTATATTCATGCAAATAATTCCTAACCCGGAAGCGCTATAGGATAAGTGCCGATTATACGATACACTTGTTGCGTGCCGGGCACTCATTTTTTTTGAACGATCTATGAATAAATTAGGAAGTATAATGTTATTTTGCCGCTAAGAATACTTGCCATTATGTACCAATTATCTCACAAGAGCTCCATAATATTCCTGCTGGTTTTACTGGTTTCATGCCACACTGCAAAGCAGACCACCAAACCAAGCCTGCCGGGCAACTGGCCTGCCCTCCCTATTGTTGTGGATGGCTACAACCGCGACTGGCCTTCGCCCTACCCCTTTACGGACGATAAGTCGATGATCAGCTATGCCATGTCGAACGATGCAAGCAACCTGTATATAACCGTTGAAACAAATGACCCTAAAACGCAACTGAAAATACTGGATGCAGGGATGACCGTATGGATAGATACCAGCGGTGCACAGGCAATGAAAACAGGCATAAACTATCCTGCGGCCAACGAAAATGCTGCCATACCTGTGAATCGCCTTGCAGGTGAACATAACGGTGTAGAGACCGACAGGGGCGCTAGGATGCAGATGCGTGTAAAAAGCTCATTGGCAGATGCGCAAAAAGTTTCCTTCACAGGATTCCCGGAATGCAACACAAGCTTTAACGTAGTGGATGAAAATGCCTGCAATATTAAGGTACGCATGGCTATAGACAGCACCAGCAATAACATGGTATGGGAAGCCTCTGTGCCCTTTAAAGTACTGCTGGGCAAAGATAAGATCGATAAAAAAGATGAAGGCAAGGCCCTGGGTGTTGGCTTTAATATCTATAATTTCAAGATGCCGGCAAAATTCAAGCAGGTAGAGGAAAAGATAAAAAATGATACAACAGGCAGGATGAACGAACGCTTTGCAGAAATGAAGCCCTTGTTTGAACCCACGATCACGTGGAAACAGTTTGGGCTGGCCTACCAGCACTAATAATATTACTACTATTTAACCGGGTGAAACATCTGCTCCAGTAATTGATACAGTTCGGGGTGGTGTTGCTGCAACTGTGCAGGCCGCTCAAAAAAGTACTCGGTTACCACGGCAAAGAACTCCGCATCATTACTGGCTCCATATAAATTAATATCCCGGCTATCACCTTCCTTCATAGCCTGTATCGTTTCGTGCATATGCTTTACCCATGGTATGATATATGGTTTTGAAAGCAGGTATTCGGGCACGCCATCAACTGCCCCGTCGGCCTTATCGAGCAAATGCGCGAACTCATGTATAGCAGTATTAAGGCCATCTTCCGGGTTTTGGAAACTTGTCCTCAACGAGGGCTGCGATAAGATCATTTGACCCTGCATAGCACCGCTGCCCACCATGCCAATAATATTCCGGTCGTCACCATCCTGCCTGTATTCTTTATCGAAGGCCTCCTTATACAGCAGCACTTCATCTATGTTATTGTACTTCCAGTCGGGAAATGAAAAGATAGGAATGATGGCTGCCGAGGCTACAAGCAGCCTGTCGAGGTCGGTAACCCTTACTCCTTTTATGCCGGTTATCGCTGTTCGCGCTAAAAAGTCGCGCAGCCGTTCTTCGAACATCTGCTTTTCGACGGCACCCAGTTCGCGGTAGAAAGCAACATTTTCTTCCAATATCACTTTGGCATTTACCGGCAGTTTATATGCTGCTATCTTCTTTTTCTTCTGCTGCTGTGCACGTACTATCAACACGACGATAAGTACAAGGATACCTATAATAAACAGACCTGGCATACTATAAAGATAAAACAGGCAAACAAATAAGCCGTTCCTTAAGGAACGGCTTTATATATTTTTTAGCACTCGCTATTTTAATGGTGGTGGTGATGTGCAGCATGCGCATCGGGCAGTTTGAAGAATTCTTCCTCAGTCACTTCTTTTTCCGTGATGCTGAACTGAGTTTCCAGGAACTGGAACAGCCTATCGAACAGCAGGCGACGATATGTTTCATCCAGCGTTTTCTGGTCTTTGGCAACTTTGGCCATATAACCTTCCATCCATGGCGCTTCATCATCTGCATCCATACCGAAATAGCTCAATACGCGTGCTTTGATATCCTGGTCCACTTCTTCACGGCTTACTTCTACTTTATTATCCAGTATCAGTTTATCCGATATGAGCGTCCAGCGGAGCTGGTGCTCAAAATTGCCGAATTCCTGCTCCACTTCCTGCTCGCTTTTAGGCTTTTCGCCACCTTCACGCAGCCAGCGCTTCAGGAAGGGCACGGGTAACTGGATATTGGTATTATGCACCAGCAGTTCATACATCTCGTTGTGCAGGCGATCGCGGGTGATGCGATCATACTCCTTGCTGAGCTCCTGCCTGATGCGTTCTTTAAAATCTGCTTCGCTGGTTATGGCATCGTTGGGGAATACCTGCATGTATAATTCAACACCCAGCTCTGCAGGTATCAGCAAGCCCACCTTAGTGATAGTGAGTTTATAATGATTATCGGCAGCTCCGGGGCCCTCTTTCAATGGTTCGTGGAGGAAGGCATTCAGCTCGTCGCCTTCTGCAACATCGGCAGGGCGAAAAACAACGGTATCTTCCGCCTTTTTACCCATTAGTTTTTCGGCCAGTTTTGCCGGTACTTTTTCCAGCAATACGGTCTCTTCTATTTTTTGAGCACCTTCAGCTACGTTACCTTCCGCATCGCAGGCTTCATAGGTACAATACAATATATCGTCTTTACCGCTTACAGTTTCCTGGTCCTCAACTTTGCCATAGCGGCGCTTGATGCGCTCCAGTTCATCGTCGAGCATCTTATCAGATACCTGTACTTTATAGCGGGTAAGGTCTGTTTTATTTTTAAGGGGTGTTATCTCGAAATCGGGCTTCAGGCCTATCTCGAAGGAGAAATCCACCTCTTCGGGTTTATTCATATCCAGGCGCAGGGGTGCCTCGTTGGGCAGCGACATAGGCTGCGCGAATATGGCTACTTTCTCATTATTCAGGTATTCTTCCAGCTTGCTGCCTGCGCTGCGCAGCACTTCATCTGTGAAGATGGACTGGCCATACATCTTGCGCAGCATGCCAGTGGGTACCATACCCTTACGGAAACCAGGAACATTTGCGGTTTTTGCATACTGTTTGAGGGTCTTTTCAAAGCCCGGCCAGTAATCTTCCTTTCCCAGTTTTACGGTTATCTTGTCATGCAGCGTGCCAATGTTTTCACGATTTACCGTAGCCATTTTTATATATTTTAATAGTTTAAAAAAAGCCGATACATGTATCGGCTGCTTGTTTTTAGTGCGGGTGGAGGGACTCGAACCCCCAAGCCTCGCGGCACTAGATCCTAAGTCTAGCGTGTCTACCAATTTCACCACACCCGCTTTTGGGACGGCAAAGGTAGCTAAATTTCTCAATTGAACAATTGAAATAAAAGCCCTGTTCATACTCCTCTTTGCAGCTTTCCTGTTATTTGATGCGCTTTCATTTTTTATTTTATTTATTTTCGTGACCATGTCGTTAGCTCCATGAGCTGCCAGCCGGCAGGCATGTATTAGCTAAATAATTAATCATTCGAACAAATGGCCGCAAAAGAAAAAAAAGCCTCGTTATTGGTTGTTGAGGACGAGGAGAGCCTGCGCGAGGCCCTGAAACTGAACCTGGAACTGGAGGGTTACGAGGTGACCACTGCCGACAATGGCCCTATAGTACTGAAACTGGTCAAGAACGAATACTTCGACCTCATAATACTTGATGTAATGCTGCCCGAAATGGATGGCATAACCGTATGCGAGACCATACGCATGCAGCATAATGATGTGCCGATCCTCTTTCTTTCGGCCCGCAACTCAAGTGTGGACCGCGTGGAAGGACTGAAAAAGGGGGGCGATGATTACCTAACCAAACCCTTCAACCTCGAAGAACTACTGCTGCGTATAGACAAACTGATCGTAAAGAATAAAAAGATAAAAGAACCACAGGCGGTTGCCAATATTTACGAATTCGACGGTTGTAAGATAGACTTTGACGCGCATGAGTGTACTGATATCAATGGCGACCAGCAGGAGCTAAGTAAAAAAGAGGCCGCACTGCTGAAGCTCCTGATTGAGCATGAAGGCGATGTAGTATCGCGCGAGCATATATTACAGGTGGTATGGGGCTATAATGTATATCCCACCACGCGGACCATTGATAACTTCATACTCAACTTCCGTAAGTTTTTTGAGAAAGACAGCCGCAATCCAAGGCACTTCCACTCGGTGCGGGGTATTGGCTATAAGTTCACAAGGTAAGTGCCATAAGCCTGTTGGCTAATCTATCTTGCTTACCATATCCTCGCTGTTCATATTCTTTTGCTGCACCATCTTACGCAGGCCGTTATTTACACGGTCTATACCATCTACGTTCAATATGATGACCGGCCTTTTTTTGCGGTCTGTAAAGCTGATCAGCGATTCGCGGTCGGCATGCACCTTACGCAGCTCGGGGAATATTTGCCTGAGCAGAGCGAAATCTTCGCTATGGTTGTGATGAATGATAAATAACTGTGTACCGGGCGATCTCTTTACCAGGTTAAGCGTCTGGTTGTCGGCTATAGGGAACGATGAAGAACAGCTTGTAATATTATAATACTTCCTCAGGGTCTTATTGATCCAGTGCATCTCATCCATATTGGCCGCATCGGTGTACAACGACACCCTGTTGAGCAGGTTATCGTAATCGCTCACCGCATCGGGAAATTTCTTTTTGAACTGGTCAATGGCGTTTTTGATAAAGGCCTCATCTATCCTTTTATGCCGGTGGATGTACGATTTCACCATGGGATATATCGCCTTCGCGTAGTTATTTATATAGGTGTTGTCGTACCAGTTGCCCTTGTCGGTATGCCCGGTAAGGTATTCATAGGCCCAGCCATTACCACATGCTGTGGCGAGGGCCTCATCAAAATAGGTATAGGCATATTTGGCATAGCCCGATCTTTGGGCTGCAAATGCGGAATCTTCCCTCCACTGTGTCCGAAAGGGTTGCCTGTCGTACAGTACATGGCACATCTCGTGCACGGCCACACCTATGCGCATGGCATAGTTGCGTTCGCCGGTCAGTACTGCCAGCACCAGGTTATTGCCATGCGGCGTGGCCGTGGTGTGGCCATGCTCACCGGGTATGGGATATATACCTATTTCGAAAGAGGTATTGGCGGGCCAGCTGCTGCCATAAAAATCCTTGAGCTTGCCGAAGATAATATCGACCTTACCGGTGTATTTTTCCAGTTCTTTCAACTGCCTTTCCGCATCATCTTTATACTCCTTCCAGATCATGTCGTTGTAATAGGGCTCTGCCCAGTACATCACATCGCGCAGTTTTTGCAGTTGATCATCGGGCATGATGCCGATGCTGTTATGCAGGAATTTTTCCGTGTACTTAGACCTTACCGCGGTGCCTTTTATGATATTATATACCGATTTGTTTTTTTGTCTCGCTGCAGGCAGGTCGTCCGAAGGCCGGTAGGTAGACATATTGATGCTGGCAAAGCGATCCACCATCCTATAAAAATCTTCGCGGTTGGCAACGGGTACATGCTTATATATATATGCAGAGTATGTGCGTGAAGCATCCCATTGTTTGTTGGCGGCCTCCAGGAAGGTAAGCAGGCACAAGGGCTTGCTGATCCTGAAGTGTACTATGGACTGCGCAGTGCCGGTACTTTGACAAAAAATGAGCACTATAAGGGTGAGCGTACTGAACCTTTTCATAAAAACCGAGCAGCAATATAACACTACCAGCTCAAATCTTCATCCTCTTTAGCGGGATTTGTATCCCGAAACAGCTGCCTGCTGCGTATCTTTTGCAGCTGGCGATCATATACCAGGCGGGCTATTTTATGTGCCACATCTTCTTCTTCCAGCACCCCGTTCAGTTTTTTTTCAGATATATCAAGGCGGTACATCAACTGGAAGAAAGCCTCGGGGCCGCTTTCAATAAGCGACACTATACGGTTGGCCAGGTGTGCTAATATCGCTTCTTCCGAGAGGCTTTCAGGCAGTTGCAATTCCCAATCGCGCTGCAACGCATCGGCGATCTCCCGTGTTGTCTTATCCTCCATAAATGCAAATTTGCCGGTTTATCACCGGCAAATTACACAAATCATATTATTAAATTTTTAAAAAGCCTTTATCTTATCGAGTACCAGTTGCTTCACCGCACTTATGGATATGCGCTCCTGCTGCATACTGTCGCGATAGCGTATGGTAACGGTCTGGTCTTCTTTGGTTTGATGATCGATGGTGACACAGAAGGGTGTACCAATGGCATCCATGCGGCGGTAGCGCTTGCCGATAGTATCCTTTTCCTCGTAGAAGCATTTGAACTCCGGCCGGCATTCGTTCATCAGGTCGCGGGCTATATCCGGCAGGCCATCCTTCTTGGTAAGGGGCAGTATGGCCAGCTTTATGGGTGCCAGCATCGGCGGGAAGCGCAGCACCACCCTGTCGTCCTTCTTCTCTTCTGTGCCCAGGTCTTCTTCTGCATAGGCCTCGCTCAGCACCATCATCACAGCACGGTCAAGGCCTATCGAGGTTTCTATTACGTAGGGCACGTAGTGCTGGTTCAGCTCCGTATCAAAATAGGTCAGTTTCTTACCACTGTGTTGTTGGTGCTGGCTCAGGTCATAGTCGGTGCGGCTGTGTATGCCTTCCACTTCTTTGAAGCCCATCGGGAAATCATATTCTATATCGCAGGCAGCATCGGCATAGTGGGCCAGTTTCACATGATCGTGAAAGCGGTAATGCTCCTGCGGTATGCCCAGGCTCAGGTGCCATTTCATCCGCGCTTCTTTCCAGTGCTCATACCATTCCTTCTGCGTGCCGGGGCGCACAAAGAACTGCATCTCCATCTGCTCGAACTCGCGCATACGGAATATGAAACCACGGGCCACGATCTCGTTACGGAAAGCCTTACCTGTTTGCGCAATACCAAAGGGTATCTTCATACGGCCGGTCTTCTGCACGTTCAGGAAGTTCACAAAAATGCCCTGCGCGGTTTCGGGGCGCAGGTACACTACATTCGCCTCATCGGCCACAGAGCCCATTTCGGTAGAGAACATGAGGTTGAACTGGCGCACGTCGGTCCAGTTACTGGTGCCGCCTATAGCACATTTGATCTTATTGTCTTCTATCAGTTGTTTCAGCCCGGCAAAATCATTTACCGCCAGCAGCTGGTCCATTTTAGCCAGTAGTGCATCACCATCTTCTTTGGGTAAAGTTTCGGCATGGCCTTCTATCAGGTGATCTACCCGGTAACGCTTCTGGCTGTCTTTATTATCGATCATAGGGTCGCTGAAGTTATCAACGTGCCCGCTGGCCTTCCATACGGTAGGGTGCATAAAGATGGCGGCATCAATACCCACAATGTTATCATTCATTTGCACCATGCTCTTCCACCAGTAATCGCGGATGTTCTTTTTCAGTTCCGAGCCATATTGCCCATAGTCATACACTGCCTGCAGGCCGTCGTATATCTCGCTCGATTGAAATATAAACCCATACTCCTTACAGTGTGCTATAATGTTTTGCAGCTTATTATCATTTGCCATAACGGGGGCAAAAATAGGTAAAAGAGGGAGAATGCCTTGCGCATAATGAAGACAACAAATAGTCAATAAATAAATGTTTATGCCGATAATCAAAACCGGAAATATCAGCGGATATTTATAGAAGACATTTCTTTAAATGCTTTTCCCCCGTTTTTTACTGTTTTTTGGGCTTTTTTGTTTCCTTTTCATGCCTGGATTGCAGGCCCAGTATGTGATAAAAGGTACGATATCTGACAAAAACAATGATCCGGTTATGTTTGCTACCATTACCCTGCAGCGTACAAAAGACAGCAGTATAATTATTACAGGGCTTGCCGACAGTGCAGGTAAATTTACTTTACAAAACAGCAATATAAAAGAAACATTCATCACAGTATCAGCACCCGGTTATATTGCGAATGCTCAAAAAATAACAGACAGTTCATCGAAAAATATCATTCTTCAATTCACACTGAAAGGAGCAGAAAAGCTGTTAGCCAATGTTACCATAACTGCTAAAAAGCCCTTGATAGAGCGCAGGCCCGACCGTATAATTTTTAATGTAGCGGATCACATTACCAGCGATGGGAGCGATGCTATGAATGTATTAAAAAAGGCACCCGGTGTGCGGGTGCGTGACGGGGAGATATCGATATCCGGGAAAAGCACCGTCACCGTGATGCTCAACGAAAAACTGCTTCAGCTATCTGGTGATGAGCTTATTGAAATGCTGAGCAGTATACCAGCGGGCAATATCCTGAGAATAGAAATAATTACAGCACCACCGGCGAAGTATGATGCCTCCGGCAATTCCGGTATCATTAATATTGTTACCAAACATCCTTTAAGTGATGGATTTAACGGCAACGTGACAACAGGATATTTATTGAGATCGCATAGTGCTCCATTTATGAGTGCTAATGTGAATTATAAACAGGGGAAGGTGAATGTTTATGCAAATATGAGCTCAGCCTATTTTCGCTCTGTACCCGTATCGGCATATACTATTTACTACCCGCAGCAGCGATGGGAGCAAAACACTACGCAGCAAAACTTATATCCTTATGTTAGGCTACAGGCAGGGGCTGATTATACCTTTACCACCAGGTCCACTATCGGATTCCTCTATACACTGGGTGCCAGTTCACCAGTCTATGAAGATGACACAAAAACAAGAGTATTCAACCTGGATGCAAATGCCATCGACTCTGTATTGCAAACGAAGGCTAAAGAAACAGGAAGTGGTGTACGGAACGTGTTTAACCTGAATTACGAATACCGTATCGACAGCATGGGCAAAAAGCTGAATGTGGATTTTGATTATTTTACGAGGAACGGTCAGCATAAAAGGGATTTTGCAACTGATGATGTATTTGCGGATGGCAGCAGTACGGGTGTTACCAACAAGAACAGGACCGATGGCACACAGGTAGTGAACATAAAAAGCATAAAAGCCGACCTGAATTTACCCGCTGGCTGGGCCAAGTTTACCCTGGGTGCCAAAGCATCCTTTACAGAAAACAGCAGCGACAACCATTTCGCCGCATATAACGGCAGCATTTACGCCAACGATCCGTTACGGAGTAACACATTTGAATACACAGAGTATGTACAATCCCTGTATGGGAGTATCGAAAAGAGTTTTAACAAACTTAGCATGCAGGCTGGTCTGCGGGCTGAGCATACACGGTCGAAGGGATATAGCCCCACGCTTGCCATTGCTAACAATTACAAGTACCTGAAACTATTTCCTTCCTTATTCTTCCAGTATTCGTTTAATGAGGATAATGAACTGAACCTGAATTTTACCCGCCGTATCCAGCGTCCTGATTTTATGTTACTGAACCCCTTCCGGTATTATAGTAACACAACCTCTTACGAGACAGGCAACCCATTTCTACAGCCATCTTACAGCAATAATATTGAGATAGGGTACACATTAAGATCCCGGTACACATTGAATTTATTCTTTCAAAGAGTAACTGACCTTTTTGCACAGGTAATGAATGTGGATACCACCGACGATGGATATCACTTCACCAATGCCAATGTCGGTACTGAGTTAAATTATGGTATAAGTTTTAACGCGGTGGTCAACCCTGCACCGGCCTGGGAAAGTGCGATAGAATTTTATGCTTACTACACTCATTTTAATTCATCTTATTACAGCAGTTCCACCATGCAAAGCTATACCCGGCCCTCTTTCAATATATCAACCAATAACACGTTTTTTCTCAACGGCGCCAAAACACTCTCGGCCGAGCTTGATCTCGACTACGAGGCTAAGGAGTTATCGCAGTTCAGTCTCCAGTACCAAACCTTTAATATGGAAGTAGGTGTGAAAGCACTCCTCTTCAGGAAAAGACTCAGCGTTGCATTAAATATCGAAGACATTTTTGCGACTGACAGGTACAGGTTGCGCAACCTGTATAACGGATCTGTTACGAACAATTATGGCGACAATCGTCTTTTTAGAATTAGCATAGGCTACAAATTTGGCACAAGGGCAAACGTGAAGAACAGGCCAAATACATCGGGGATAGAAGAGCGGCAGGGCTTAAGCCATGAGCAACAACACGGTAATTGATCTTCCGGGATATAAAATACAAATAGCCGGTATCAAAGATACCGGCTATCATATATAAAATGTATAACCCTTTGCTTATTTTACTTCAGCCACCAGCTTCTTGAAGCTTTCCGGCTCGTTCATAGCCAGGTCAGCAAGCACCTTACGGTTCAGGTCTATATTTTTAGCGGCCAGTTTGCCCATGAACTGTGAATAGCTCATGCCTTCCTCGCGCACAGCAGCGTTGATACGTGCTATCCACAGGCTGCGGTAGTCGCGCTTCTTTACCTTACGGCCTACATATTTATAACCGAGGCCTTTCTCCAATACATTCTTGGCAACGGTATATACGTTTTTACGTTTGCCGTAAAAACCTTTAGCCTGTTTGAGTATTTTCTTCCTTCTTCTATGCGATGCAACCGCATTTACTGAACGTGGCATATATTAATAATTAATGTCGTTTTTATAAAAAATTAACCCTTCATACCCAGCATACGCTTAACAAGGTTCTCGTTCGCAGGATGAACGAAAGCCGCCTGGCGCAAGTGGCGTTTACGTGTTTTTGACTTTTTGGTCAGCAAGTGGCTCTTAAAAGCTTTATACCTGCGTATCTTTCCGGTGCCTGTTACTTTGAAAGTTTTCTTAGCACGCGATTGTGTCTTCACCTTTGGCATGGTCTCAAATTTGGGATGGCAAAGGTAACATTATTTCAAAATCTTCCAAAATAATATTTATAGTATTTCCGGGTTATTTATTCCTGCCGGCCCCATAATAAGCAGCATCAACTATATTAAATAATTTTTAACTACTTATTTCTCTTAACAAAATCCTGGGGCTAAATTCAGAAATACATCAACCAATTCCTATTTTTACAGCATATGCCTTTACTTCGATTCAGAGTTTATTGGGAAGATGACGACCAGGTGTACCGCGATATAGAGATACGCGCGGCACAAACATTTTTAGAGTTTCACAAGGCCATTATCACTGCTTATGAGTTCGATGGCAAGCATACCGCATCCTTTTATGAGAGTAATGAACGCTGGCAGCACGGCAGGGAACTCAATTCCGAGGTGCTGGTGAACAAAAAAGATGCACCCGCCCTCTCTATGATGCGCACACCCGTATCGGCACTGGTAGCCAAGCCCGACCAGAAATTTGTTTACGTGTACGATCCTGCCAAGAAATGGACCTTCCTGGTGGAGCTTATAGGCGTTGTGGCCGATGAAGACCCCAAACGCACTTATCCCTTTGTACTGCGCAAAGAAGGCGTATCGCCCGCCCAGTATGGCATTAAAGGCGTTAACCCCGACAAGCTGATGGAAATAGAGGAGAAATATGATCTCGGGGCCGATGAAATGGCCGAAGGCTTCAGCAATGAAGGCGAAGAGGGCACGGAAAGCTTTGGGTCGGAAAGCGGTGGCGGTGAAGACGTGGATTAAGCGATATTTTTAAAATTTTGACCTCCCCAACATTATATGTGATAGCCGGGCCTACAGCCGTTGGCAAGACAGCTATTGCCATCGAACTGGCAAAGCAGCTTGGCACGGCCATTATATCGGCCGACAGCAGGCAATGTTACCGCGAAATGAGTATTGGCACCGCCAAGCCATCGCCTGCTGAACTGCAAGAGGTAAAACACTATTTCATAGATGCTTTCCCGGTGACCCAAGACCTGGATGCTGCCGATTACGAGACCCTTGCGCTTACTTATCTTGCCGAGATATTCAGGGAGCACAGTACAGCGGTAGTTTGCGGGGGCACGGGCCTCTATATAAAAGCGCTCTGCACCGGGCTGGACAATATGCCCGATGTAGATGAAACCATTGCAAAAAACCTTACAGGCGCTTATGAAACATACGGCCTTGCATGGCTGCAACAGGCAGTGATGCAGGAAGACCCTGAGTTTTATGCTAAAGGCGAGATAAAAAACCCGGCGCGGCTGCTGCGTGCCCTTATTTTCAAGCGGTCCACAGGCTTAAGCATCCTGGGCTTCCGCAGCGGCACTCCCAAAAACAGGCCCTTCCGCATCATAAAAGCGGGGCTTGAATTACCGCGCGAGCTGTTATATGATCGTATCAACCACAGGGTCGATATCATGATGCAGCAGGGCTTGCTGGACGAGGTAAAACAGCTATACCCCATGAAAGAGCTTAAGAACCTGCAAACGGTTGGCTATAGCGAGATCTTTGATCACCTGGATGGCAAATATAGCCTGGAGGAAGCAGTGGAGAAAATAAAGCAAAGCACCCGGCACTACGCCAAGCGGCAAATGACCTGGTTCCGGAAAGATAAAGATATACATTGGTTCATGGCCAGCGACCCGGAGGTAGTAGATAAGATATTGGCACTCAAATAAAAAAGGTCCTGCTTGAGCAGGACCTTTTTATAAAAAATATGAAAAAGAATTAGGCTTTCTTTTCTACAGTTTTATCTGCTTTGCTTCCTTTAGATTTATTTGCGTCTTTAGTAGCGTCTTTCGATGCTTCTTCTTTCATGCACTCTTTCTTGCAATGCTTCTTGTCTTTACAGCATGCTGCTTCTTTATGGCATTTTTCTTTCTTGCCTTTGCAGCAATCTTTTCCTTCATGAGCGAAAGTAACACCGGCTATCATTAAGGCGCTCAATAATAAAGTCAGTTTTTTCATTTTATATATGTGTTTTGATTGTACGAAAGTACGAATTTAGGGAAAATGTCCTAAAACGGTCATCCCTCCCTGTACAATATCACCAATTTTAACATCTAGCTGTGTACCAATGGGAAAGAATACATCGACCCGCGAGCCGAACCTGATGAAGCCAAACTCGTCGTTTTGCTTTACCACATCCCCTTCTTTTACATAATAGCAGATACGCCTGGCCATAGCCCCGGCTATCTGGCGCATCAGCAGTTCTATATCATTATTGGCAATTACCAAGCTGGTCCTTTCGTTCTCAGTAGACGATTTCGGGTGCCAGGCCACGAGGTATTTACCGGGATGGTATTTCATATACTTCACTACCCCGCTTATCGGGTTACGGTTCACATGTACGTTCAGCGGCGACATAAAGATGGACACCTGCAATCTTTTATCCTTGAAATACTCAGGCTCGTAAGTTTCTTCTATTACCACCACTTTACCATCTGCAGGAGCTATTATCTTTTGCTCATGGCTGGTATGGGTGCGGGCGGGCAGGCGGAAGAACCAGATGACCCAGAACCACAGCAGGAAGAAAATAACATTAAGCGGCCAAACAATAATTGGCCAGCCGGGCAAAAAATAAAATGACGCATAGCCCAGTATCAGCCACAGTACGCTGGCCATTGCTATATACCGGTAACCTTCGCGGTGGATTCTCATGAATAAATATTGAGTGGCAAAGTTAAGTTTATTGCTTTAAGATTTGGCTTAGAATACGGTAATATGCACCGGGGGCATGAAAAAATAAGTGTAACAAAAGGCGAAGGGTGTGGCCACCAGCAGGGAGTCGAAGCGGTCGAGCGCACCACCATGCCCCGGCATTATGGCGCCCGAGTCCTTTACACCCGCCATACGTTTCAGTTTCGATTCCAGCAGGTCGCCGGCAGTGCCTGCCAGGCTGGCACAAAGTGCCAGCACCATCCAGTCGATCATATTGTAGTAATGCGAAAAATGGCCCCATATCGCGGCTCCCGCTATGGTAAGGATCACTCCGCCTGCCGTGCCTTCCCATGTTTTCTTAGGCGATATTTCCGAGAAAGGCGTTTTACCGATAAAAGAGCCCACTATATAGGCCATGGTATCATTCATCCATATCATCAGCACAAGTGCCAGTGGTATCGCCAGGCTGATGAAGCGCATTTCCAATAACAGTACCATGGGCAGCAACAGGTAGATCATGCCACCTATGGCATACATACCTGCCCGCAATGCATGTTTCTTGGACAATGCAGTGGCCAATAAAACCAATACCGGGAAAAATAAGAGTACCGGCCAGGGATATTGATAGTTATAGGTGAAGAAAAAGAGCCACAGCCACACCAGGCTAATAGCGGACACCAGCGTTTCCAGCCATTCCGGCCACTGCTCTTCGGCATCTATCTTCCGTATCAGTTTAAAGTATTCATGCAGGCACAAGACCAGCACAAGGCTTACCAATACCAAAAAGGCCCATTTGTTCCAGAGCAGCCCTCCCATCATAATGACGGAAAAAACGATGGCGCTGCCAAGGCGGGTGAAGAATGTAGGCCAGTTCATTGCCATATGTTCAGTATTGGTCTTTTTATATCAAATTTTATTTTCAGCCAGTTCGTCCTCGTTGTAGTCGTTGGTCCAGTTGCGCGGCAGCGGTGTCCTGTTCTTTATCAGCAGCCACAATGCTCCGCAAAAGATCGCTGCGCCGGCTATCATTACATATGCAGGCATGTTATTATTGTCCATGCTGGTCTTCACAGCTGCATTACTCCCGCCAAAATAAATGATAATGATCTGCAGACCGTTATGCAGGAGATGACCCAATATGCTGCACCACAATGAACCCGTGAGATAGTAGATGAGGGCCAGCAATACACCCGCCAGGAAAATGGATGGCAGGCCGCTTATGTTGCCATGCATGCCCGCAAACAAAAAAGCACTTACCAGTATCGGGAACACCATACTTTTGGTACGTTTGGCAGCGAAGCGCATCAACGTGGCCCTGAAGGTCATCTCCTCGCCCAGGGCAGGTAATATTGCCAGGGCGGTGAAGATGGTAATAAAATCGAAAGGAGACCGCATGTTCAGGAATGCCGCCATCATGTTATTCGTCTGTTCTTCTATAGCTTTTGCTTTCGCACCAAGGGGTATGTAATATTTGATCAGTTCCTGCAATTCCATCAGCAGGGGCATGGCACCCACCATGAGTAGCACCACCAGCAGCCAATGTATCGGCTTGCCCGGCTTGCGCAAGCCAAGATATTGCCGTGGCCTTGGTGTCACCAGGTAAGCAAAGAGCATAGAAGGCAGCAGGAACACACCCAATGATATCAATACCTGTGTTATCAGCGCACCATCAACAAGCTTTTGCGGGCTCTTTGCCGTAATGTAGCTGAGCTGTGTGCTATCGACACCCGTGTACTTAGATACAATGAGTATGGATAGCAGGGTGAAAAAAGAAGCCAGCGTAAAGATCATGAGGATATACAGGATAAGTTGCAGCCACCATGGATAAGAACGCCAGTATTTGCTAAACATTTTTTCAGTTTGGTTTCAGCACAAAGTTAATGGCTATGACCAATAGTCCTTTAGTTTTTGCTTTTAGTATGCAAAATGGGCCGGAAATAAGTTAACTAACGTCATCATATTAAACATTAACACCACTTTTATGTTATAAAATGGTAAAGCATCGACATCTTTCTTTATTTTTGAATGATTTTTTCAATACCGCTACATGCAGGAGATAGTTGCAGGGCCGCTGCTGAGTAAGATAAATACCCCCGATGATCTAAAGAAATTAGATAAAAGCCAGCTTTTACAGGTTTGCAATGAGCTGCGCCAGTTCATCATCGATTGTGTGAGTGTATATGGCGGCCACTTTGGTGCCAGCCTTGGCGTAGTGGAGCTCACCGTTGCCCTGCATTATATATTAAATACGCCCGATGATCAACTGGTATGGGACGTAGGCCACCAGGCCTATGGCCATAAGATACTTACCGGCCGTAGGGAGGTATTCCATACCAACCGCAAATATGGCGGCATAAGCGGCTTCCCCAAGCGCAGCGAAAGCGTGTACGATACTTTTGGCGTAGGCCACTCTTCCACTTCTATATCGGCAGCGCTGGGTATGGCCATCGCTTCAAAATATAAGGGCGAAGACAGGCAGCATGTAGCCGTTATCGGCGATGGGGCCATGACTGCAGGACTGCCTTTCGAGGCGCTAAACCATGCGGGCGTCAGCAATGCCAACATCCTGGTGATACTCAACGACAATAACATGTCGATCGACCCCAACGTTGGCGCGCTCAAAGAGTACCTCACCGATATTACCACCTCGCATTCTTACAATAAATTACGCGACGACCTCTGGAAGCTGCTCGGTAAATTCCCTACTAAAGATTTCCAGAAACTGGCCTCAAAAGTGGAAGCTGGTTTAAAGGGCATGGTCTCCAAATCAAGCAACCTGTTCGAAGCGCTGGGTCTCCGGTATTTCGGCCCCATCGACGGGCATAATGTCACCAAGCTGGTAGAGATACTCAAAGACCTTAAGGATATTCCCGGCCCCAAACTGCTGCATATCAAAACAGTAAAGGGCAAAGGCTATGACCTTGCCGAGCAGGACCAAACCCTTTGGCATGCGCCCGGCACCTTCGACAAGATAACCGGCAAGATCAATAAGAAGATCGTGAACGTACCCGAAGCACCTAAATACCAGGATGTATTCGGGCATACTATGATAGAACTGGCAGAGCAGAACCCGCTCATTATGGGCATCACCCCTGCTATGCCATCAGGCTGCTCACTCAAATTCATGATGGAGCAAATGCCCGACCGTGCCATTGACGTGGGCATAGCCGAGCAGCATGCTGTTACACTGAGCGCAGGCATGGCCACAAGGGGCCTTAAAGTGTTCTGCAATATTTACAGCAGCTTCATGCAGCGGGCCTACGATATGGTGGTGCATGATGTGGCCATCCAAAAATTACCCGTCATCTTCTGCCTCGACCGTGCTGGCCTTGTTGGCGACGATGGCCCTACGCACCACGGCGCTTACGACCTGGCCTATATGCGCTGTGTGCCCAACATGATCGTAAGTGCGCCTATGAACGAAGCCGAGCTGCGCAACCTGATGTACACGGCTCAACTGCCGGAAAATGATCACCCTTTCGTGATTCGTTATCCCAGGGGACAAGGTGTGATGCCGGAATGGCGTACACCTTTCGAAAAGATAAACATCGGCACAGGCAGAAAAATAAAAGACGGGGAAGACATTGCGATACTCACGATAGGCCATCCCGGCAATTTTGCTGTTGAGGCCTGCAAGACATTGACCACCGAAGGCCTGGAGCCTGCGCATTATGATATGCGTTTCGTAAAGCCCCTCGATGAAGCCATGCTGCACGGGATAGCGCAAAAATTCAGCAAAATTATTACTGTTGAAGATGGCACTATACTCGGCGGCTTCGGCTCGGCAGTGCTCGAATTTATGGCGGCTAACAATTACACTCCGGAAGTAAAGATGCTCGGCATCCCCGATCGTATAGTCGAACATGGCAAGCCCGAAGAACTGCACCGCGAATGTGGCTACGATGCCAAAGCTATCATCAATGCAGTACGTGAGTTTGCAGGAACGAATGTCAACGCCCCTATTCCAAGCTTAGGAGGACTGTCCTGATCATATGCAGGCTGCACGATCGCAGGTCCCGGGTGGGGACCGCCACCGGTATTTCATAATCAACAAGCCACGCAATATGGTCTCACAGTTCGTGAGCTCGCACGATGTGGGCCTGCTTGGTGATCTTGACTATGATTTTCCTGAAGGCATACATGCCATTGGCCGCCTCGATAATCATTCCGAAGGCCTGCTGATACTCACCACCAATAAAAAAGTAACCAAATTACTCTTCGAGAGCAAAACGCCGCATAAGCGTACATACCTTGTAAAAGTAAATAAGGTCGTTACTACCGAAACATTGAATGAATTAAGGAACGGGGTTACCATTCGTATAAAAGGAGGTGAACATTATAATACCACGCCCTGCGATGCTGAAATAGTAGCCGAACCGCAGGACCTGTTCCAGGACAATGATCCTGCCGCACTCTATGGCACCTATAGCTGGCTGCTTATATCGCTCACCGAGGGAAAATTTCACCAGGTGCGCAAAATGGTTCGGGCCCTGCGTCACCCCTGCAGGCGTTTGATCCGTATAAGTATCGAAGATCTATGCTTGGGCGACTTGCAGCCCGGCGCTGTTAAAGAACTCGAAGAGGAAGATTTTTTCAGGTTATTGAAGATCGACAACTATAATTGACACGCATCAATTCCTTTTTGTGTAGGAGCAAAAATAGAAATTGCTAATAATAGCTGTAAGTAGCTTCTTCAGTTTCGGTAGCCATACGCTTGCCATTGTTCATTTCGTACTTCGTGCTTTTTATGATATTACCGGCTGTGTCATACACATATTCATAATAGATGTTTGCCGCCACATCGGGGCTGCCATCTGCTGCGTACGATCTTTCTTCGGTCATATTACCGGCTGTGTCGTATGTATAGGTCTGCTTATCGGTCATATTGCCTGTAGCATTATACGCCTGGCGTTCAGTCTTTCTTCCTTTATCATCACGCTTATAGGTAGTTTTTCCCTCTTGTTTGTTCTCTTTATTATAGCTCACAATTTCCAGCAGGTCGCCCCTGTCATTATACTTAAAGGTCGCACGCCCATTTGGTTTATCCTGCTCATCAAAAATAGCAGCCTCGTTCTTAAAACCATTCACATCATATTGATATGTAGCCCTGCCTTCGGCTTTGTTGCGGTCATTGTAATTCACCAGCTCCACCAGGTTATCCTTATCATCATACTTAAATACCGTTCTCCGGCTTATATGCCCCTCCCTGTCATAGCTTATTTCTGTTATCTCATTTCCATGCTCATCATATTGCACATAGGTACGGCCCAGCAATGCACCCTCGGGGCTGTAATAGCCCGATGCCGTATCATTACCTTTTGCATCATACCTGAAACGAAATTTCACATCGGGCTTACCATCGGGTTTATCATAACCAGTTTCCAGCAAATTCCCTTTTTCATCGAACATGCTGTACCCTTTCGATTTGAACACCTTTTCCCCATCGCTGCCCTGCATGGAATAAGCTGTTGTGGACATGACCTTCACTTTGCCTTTAAGGCCTATATCGGCCAGGCACAGGTGTTTTTCAATGATATTATTCTTCACCCTTCTCACTTTCCTCAATGAGTCGCTTATACTGCTGTGCGCAGTGCTGTTGTCCATCTTGCCATCTTTCCCCTGGCAGGATGCGCTTAGCATAAGGGCAAAAAATATAGCAGCTATAAAAGGGCTTTGCTTTTTCATAAGTAGCATATCAGTGTCCTAAAAATAAAACATTGAAGACTATATTAAAACAGCACCTCATCCATCGCTACATCATGCGCCTCCACCGGCAGCTTATCGGTTAACTGGAAAGGATAGCATATCCCGGCCTTATATCCTTTATGCTCACTGAGCAAATGATCATAATAGCCTGCACCATAGCCCAGCCTGTAGTTTTGCCTGTCGAAAGCCAGCCCGGGTATGATAAATACGTCAATCTCCCCAGTGAACTCTTCGTCGTGCGCCGGATGCTTCGTGCCAAAGATGCCCTCTTCAAGATCTTCCAGCGAGTGCAGGGCCAGGTTCTTTATCTTTCTTCCCTTCATGGCCTTCGGTGTCACAACGGTAATACCCTCAAGCAATAGCCTGTCAAGTAAAGGCAGGATATTTATTTCAGAGCCCATCGACAGGTAAGCATGCACCACCCGGGCTTGTTTTTCTTTTATCAGCCGCTCCAGCCTTTCGCACATAATACGGTCGAACCCCTCCTTTACAGAGGCATTCAATTTATCGCGCTCCTCCAGCATATAGCGGCGCAGTGCTGCTTTTTCCTGCATAGTATACTGCAAATCTAAAAAATAACAGCTTTGGCCGTACAGCAAAAAGCCCCCTTTCGGGGGCTTCCTTTATATTAATAACCGAAAAATGGTTTAGGGAACTAATGTTATCGTACCCACATTTACTTCGGTGCTGTAGTTCACTTGTATATTGGCCTGTGTATAGGCTTGCAATCCCACTATTCCCGGGTCTACCCATAAGGTGTAACTGCCTTCCGCCATACCGCTGATCACAAAAAAACCGTCCGTTGCGTCCGGTATCGCACTCAGTGTGTCGGTACCGTTTATAGCATATACTGTTGCCAGTGCATTTAGCGGCAATACATAACCTTTAATGCGGCCATTGGTAGCTGCGCTGTATGCCCTGATCACGGGTTTCAGCTTATAACCACCGTTACCTGTTGTTACGATCGATTTGCCGGCATCAAAATCCAGCCATATATCATATACGCCATCGGCTACAAAGGTCTGGTGCAGGTTCAGCTTTACGCCGCTTTCCTGTGCCGATGGAGTGCTCAGGGCATAAGTATCACCGTTCACCACTACTGAGTTATTATTGCCCAGTATCAGCCTTATCTGTTGTATCGTTCCCGCAGGCAGTGTAGCCCTTACCAGTAAGGTATCAAGCCCGTTGCGGAACTGCATGATATCATATATACCTGCCCGCACAGGTGTAAGTGTCACGGCACTGCCGCTTTCCATAGTTACTGCTACCTGTTGTATATCCAGGTACACATGGTCATATGCTGATGGCCCGTCCGTAAGACGCATGTTCACGGTAGCTGAACCTGTGTTGTTGCTGGGATTATTATCTTTCTTACAGGCACTGGTTCCCAATATCGCCAGTAAGCATACCCACAACAGTCCTTGTTTCATATTCTTTTTCATAACACATTTTTCCTCAATCACTTATAAAAAGTATGCCACTTCCCATACCTTAAAATATAAAAAGCGGCGTTGCCGGATGCAACGCCGCTCAAAAACAAGACAATATATATTAATAACCAAATAGTTCTTCAAGCGAAACTTTCTGCAGTTTGCCATATTTTTTCATGTCCTCTTCTTTTACTTTCTTTTCAGAGGCCACTACACAATAGGTATAGGCCTTGTCCGACATGTTATCCGTATGGAATTTTTTGAGGTCATTGTAGCTGAGTTTGTCTGCACTTTCATATACATTCTTACGTATGTCATGATCAAGGCCTTTACGTTGTGCGCCTAGGTAATTATAAATGATCTCATCTTTGGTAACACGCTCGGTCTCTATATCTTTTTTCAGTTGGGCACGCGCCACCGCAAAATTATTATCGAGCTTAGGCAACTTGTTCAGCAGTTCGTTCATAGCGCCTATCGCTTCATTGAATTTATCGGCCTGGCAGCCTACATATGCCGTTATATAATAAGGGTCTTCTTTCTTCTCCGGTTCTATATACCATGCGTAGGTCGAGTAGGCTAGCGCCTTGCTCTCACGTATGGTCTGGAACACTACAGCGCCCATGCCTCCGCCAAAGTAATTGTTGAACATATCTATGACGGCGCGCTTGCCCGGGTCATAGCCGGGTATATTGCGCACCCAGCGTATCTCGCTCTGCACCATATCATAATCGGTAAAGAGCACCTTGTTCTCATCCTGTTTTGTAAAGGTGAATACTTTGGCAGCATGCGGCTGGCGGAACGATTCAGGCATCTTATGCAGTTTACCAAGCGATGCGGTAAGTTCCTGCATGCCTGCCGGCCCATAGTAGATCACCTTATGCTCATAATCGTTCATGTGGTGTAGTATGCTCACCAGCTCCTTGCCGGTCAGTGCATTCAGCTTATCATTCGGCATCACGTTATTGTAGGGGTTATGCTCACCATACCGGGCATAGTTCACCATGGCCTGCATGATGGCCCCTTTATTGCTCTTGTTATCCGACCTTGATTTCATGATCCGCGCTTTCAGGGCGGTAAGCGCAGGCTCATCGGCTTTACAATGTGCCATAAGGTCTTCGAACAGGGCCACGGCCTGGTCAAAATTTTCCTGTAAGCCTTCTATCAATACAGTCGTGTATTCATTGCTGGTATATACATTAAAGCTGCAGGCCAGTTTGTAAAATTCACGGGTTATCTGCTCAGCGCTCTTATCGGCTGTGCCAAGGTATTGCAGGTATTGTGCCGCTACAGCAAGTTTTTTGCTGTTCCATGTGCCCATATCATAACGATAGGAGAGGCGGAACAGGCCATTCTCCTTATTCTGCACATACAGCACCTGGGCATTGCCCAGCTTTCCTTTTTGTATATCCTTATCATAGTCCAGCCATACCGGTTTAAGTGCTTTTACCGGCATCGCCGCTACCTGCTTCACAAATGGTGAGCGCGCTGTCGGGTTGGTTTGGATCGGGGTAATAGGCGGTTTGTCTACCTTTATCACGTCCTTATCCTCGCCTTTGTGCTTGTAGATCACCACATAGTTCTCATCCCCAAAGTATTTGTTCGCAAAGTCTACTACATCTTTCTTCGTAACACTTGATAGGCGGTCTATATAGTCCACATCATCGCGCCAGTCCTCTTCACCGGTGAAACCGGCCATCAGCAGGTAAGCACGGTAGCCGTAACTTTCTGTCTGCATCATTTTATATTTCTTCTGGTTATTCACTATCGATACCAGCAGGTCGTTATCAAAATCACCCGCCTTCAGTTTATCTATCTCATCCAGCATCAGGTTCTTTACATTGCCCAGTTTCTGGCCCATGGTAGGCCAGCCCTGCAACTCCATGTAGCCATGGTCCACCAGTATATTGGTGTAGGCATAAGCGCGCAGCAATTTCTGTTTCTTCACCAGGTCCAGGTCTATAAGGCCTGCTTTACCATTGGTCAGCATCTGCCCCACCAGGTCGGCCAGCAGTTGGTCTTTTTCATGCACACCGGGCATGCGGAAGCCCAGGGTAACAAATTCGGCATTCGGCCCGTACACGTCTTTCTTTACATGCTTGGTTATAGGCACCTCTTGTTCAAATGTGTACTTAGGCACATCTTTGGCCTTCAGGCCGGCAAAGCTCTTATCTATCTTTTTGATCATTACATCCGGGTCAAAGTCACCGGCTACGATAACGCCCATATTATTGGGCACATAATAAGTGTGGAAATATTTCTTTATCTCCATCAGCGATGGGTTTTTCAGGTGCTCTATAGTACCTATGGTCGTTTGCTTTCCGTAGTTATGGTTCAGGAACAGGCCCGACATCAGGGCCTCATCTACCTTCCAGTCATCATTGTCCAGCCCGCGGTTCTTCTCTTCATACACAGCCTCCAGTTCGGTATGGAAGATGCGGAAAACAGGATCGCTAAAGCGGTCCGACTGTACCTTTAAGAATTTGTCCACCGCATTGGCAGGTATATCCTCGGTATATACGGTCTGCTCATAAGAGGTAAAGGCATTCGTGCCCTGGGCCCCCATATTGGTCATCATTTTATCATACTCATTGGCAATGGCATACTTCGATGCCACGCCTGATACAGAATCTATACGGTGGTATATCTCTTTTCTCTTTACTTCATCTGTAGTGTGGTTATACTCTTCGTACAGGCCGTCTATTATATTCAGTAGCGGCTTTTCTTTGGCCCAGTTCATAGAGCCATAGTGTTGCGTGCCTTTGAACATCATATGCTCCAGGTAGTGCGCCAGCCCGGTATGGTCGGCAGGGTCGGTCTTGCTCCCTGCCTTTACTGCTATATACACCTGCATCCTGGGTTCCTTTTTACTGGGGCTCAGGATTACCGTAAGTCCATTCTTTAAGGTATAGTAGCGTGCCTGCATCGGGTCGTTCGATACATATTTGTACGTGTAGCCTGCAGCGCTCGCCGTTTTCCACTCATAATTGTCTTTTGCATTTGCGGTGCAGACAATAAAGGTCAACAGTGGCAGTAATGCCATTACAAAACGTTTCATATTTTAAATTTAGGAAACGAAATATAATCAAATGTTTTGGAAAATCACATTCGTAACAAGCGTAGGAATAAAAAAGTATACTTTAGGACAGGGGGCAACAGCTTAGCTCCTGTAAGTAGGCTTTGATCTGCTGGTACTGGTGGGATGCCTGTTTTTGCACACTTGCAACTTGCTGTTGCTGATCACGGGGAGATTTTTGCCCGCCAATTTGCTGCGGCCTTACCGCAACTTTCTCTCTTTTATTGTCATTCATGTTGATAATGTTTGGTAGGCACAAAATAGTGCGGCGGAACAATCTGCGCAACCGTGTTTTCACGGTATTTTTGCTTTTTTTTAAAATTCAGGTAATGAGTACAAGCTATAATGCTCTTATATAAAAGTCCTGCATTGCTGCAGGACTTTTATGTGATTATATTTTCAGCCTGTTTACTGCTTGCTTATTCTTATCACTTCATTGTGGCTGTCATCACTATACTTTAGCAAGTATATGCCAGTAGCCAGGCTGCTCATGTCTATCACTGTTTCATAAGTGTTCACTGCCTTATGTAATAATATCCTGCCACTCAGGTCACTTATACTTACCGTAGCATTTGTCGCTTCATCTCCGGAACGGTATAAGTTCACTGAGTTGAGTACGGGATTAGGATATGCCACTACACTGAAAGTATTCCCGCCTTTTACAAAGGCCGAAACCACTTTTGTATAGCTTATGCTGCCAGATGCATCCTTGGTGCGCAGCCTGTAATAGTTCATCCCGCTCGCAGGTGTCTCATCCCAATAGGTGTAGTCCGATGCGGAACCCTTGCCGTTCTCACTACCTATCGCTGCGAAGTTCATACCATCTGTGCTGCGTTCAATAATGAAGGCGCTGCCCGCTTCTTCTGTAGCTGTGCGCCAGTCTATGCGGTTACGCGTACCTGAATTGGTAGCTGTGATAGCTGCCGTTTTTATGGCAAGGGCCCAATTGCTCAGCTGGGCATCATACAGTACCACGTTATTGAGTATCAGCGGGGCCGCCCAGGTCATTACAGGGGTATTACGCGTCGGGTCTATGCCCACTATAGGGTTAGGTATGGTCAGCACCAGTGAATCATCGGCGCAGTTGTTCGTAATGATACCCCATGTGGGTACTAAAAGATTAAAACTGTTCCTGATCACGGCAATGCGTTTATTGCTGCTGTCAAAATAGGTGAGGTAAAAGTTGCTGTTCACAGGCTCAAAACAAACATTCGGGGCCTGGTCTATATCCGCATCAATATCTATGTTCAGTTTATTCCAGTAGTTGGTAAAATGGGCACGTTTATTATATGCGGCTATCACATCAATATTGCTGCCATCGCCATTTATGTCTCTTTCGAAGGCCACAATAGCCGTGCAGGAGCCGCTGTCATTATTCGTGTTGTTGGCCGATACCGATATGCAAGGCCTCCGTGCCAGTCCGCCGGCTAGCGCTCCTACTGTATCCAGGCGGTAGCGGCTTGTCGGGGCATCCAGTATATTCGTATTGGTATACGCTTCAAAGATGCGGCCATCTTCATCGCTATTGTTGCTGAATTCATCCCATGCAAGGAAATAACGCCCGTTGGCAGCGGTGAAGCTTCGGCCATAGGCTATCGATACGTTCCGGTAATGGTTCACAGACGAAACATCGAAAGTGAATTGGTTACCATAGGTCTCCCCTCCATCTGTTGACACTACGTAGATAACTGAGTCGTCATCGGTCACCTGGTCTACTGTATAAGCCGCAGCTATACTGTATGGGCTCGATGCTACCGATGGGTATTTATAATCGCAGGCAATGTCTATATTCTGGTAGGCATTATCCGGCAGCCACCGGTAGAAGTTCTGCGCAATAAAGCTATCGGCATAGCCGTCATAACTATTGATGTATATCTGCCCCACAAGGTCTACCGTATCATTTTCCAGTACCATTAAAAAAACACGTATGCTCGTAGTATCCGTACCCACGCTCGCCACAGCCAGCTTCACATGCTGTATATGGGCATCATCGCCACTATATTCATCTATAGTGCTCCACGTCTGTCCGCTGTCTCTCGATACGCGCAATACAAATCCCGTATCTATAGCATAGGCATCATATGCCCAGCCATTGAACGCCACATCCACATCAGGGTTGTGCTCATTGGTGATCGGCAGGTCGTACACTTTCACATCTGTGCCAAACAACTGGGCACGGGCATCATTAAAAAAAAGCAAAGGAATAACACTAAAAAGGAGAAGGCGGATCTTTTTCATGGATGTTTATTTTGAGGAATTAAATTTAATAAAAAAAACTAATGTATTAATCAGTCAAAAGCATTTTTTTATTAATACACTATAACACACTTATTTGCACACTACTATTTAGACGATAGGCATAACCCTACCCTTCTATTTGTGGCATAAATAAAGCTTCATCTCAGGTTTTCCTATCTTAACAGCCCGAAATGCTGAGTACTATGCGGATGCACGAAGTAAAGACCGAGGCCGACAAAAAATTATTCATCGATGTAGCAATAAACCTGTACAGTGATGATCCTAAATGGATACGCCCGCTCGATAAAGACATTGAGGAGGTCTTTGACCCTGCAAAGAATAAATTCTTTAAACAGGGCGAATGCGTACGCTGGATATTGTACGATAATAATAAGCCCATAGGCCGCATAGCAGCTTTTACCAACAAGAAGTATAAACAGGAACAGCCAACCGGTGGTATAGGCTTTTTCGAATGCATTAACGACCAGGCAGCTGCAAATTTCATGTTCGATCATTGCAAGAACTGGTTGCAGCAGCGCGGTATGGAAGCCATGGACGGGCCCATCAACTTCGGTGAGCGCGATAAATGGTGGGGCCTTGTTGTCGAAGGTTTTTATGAGCCTCTTTTTGGCATGAACTATAACCCACCCTATTATAAAGAGCTCTTTGAAAGCTATGGCTTTCAAACGTACTTCAACCAGGTATGCTTTGCGCTGAAGGTGGAGAACCGCCTGCAGGATAAGTTTTACCAGCGCCATGCCGAGCTTTCGGCTGATCCGGCTTACAGCTCAAAATACCTGGACAAAAAGAACCTGCAGCAGTTCGCAAAAGATTTCACTTATGTGTATAATAAGGCATGGGCTGGTCATGGCGGCGGCAAAACGCTCGAAGAGCGTACCGTACAGAAAATGTTCAAGGCCATGAAGCCTGTCATTGATGAAAGCATCAGCTGGTTCGTTTATTATAAAGACGAACCCATAGCCATGTGGATAAATCTCCCTGATCTTAACCAGTACTTCAAACACCTTAACGGAAAATTCGGTCTATTGCAAAAACTGTATTTCCTCTGGCTCAAAAAGTTTGGTAAATGCGACCGTTTTGTGGGTCTTGTTTTCGGTATCATACCCGAGTTCCAGGGCAAAGGCGTGGATGGCTACCTGATCATGGAAGGTGCTAAGGTGATACAGGCAGAGGCTAAATACAAAGATTACGAGATGCAGTGGATCGGCGATTTTAACCCCAAGATGATCAATATAGCCGAAAACCTCGGCACATACCGCAGCAGGATACTCAGCACATACCGCTATCTCTTCGACAGGGAGAAGGAATTCCATCGCCATCCTATATTGTAAGCATCACATCCCGTAATCACGCTCTACCTTGCAGATACGCGTCTTGAAACTGCTGTACCATTTTTCCCGGCCCAGTTTCTGTGCGGCCCGGTGCTTCATGTTTTCCTTCCAGTTCTTTATAGCCTCAAGCGATTCCCAGTAGGAGACCGTAATGCCCAGTCCGTCCCTGGCGCTTTCTATACCCAGGTAGCCCGGCTGTTCTATAGCCAGTTCGGCCATGGCATCTGCCATAGCGCTATAGCCCTCATCGCCTTCTGTGCGCAGTGAGGTAAAGATGACCGCATAATAAGGCGGTTCCGGTGTTTTTGCTATCATTTTAATGCAGATTAGAATTGTTCATATAGCGCGATCACTTCCATTGCTTCTTTTACATCATGTGCCCTTAATATACTGGCCCCCTGTTGCAATGCTGCCATATGCAGGGCCGTTGTCCCGTTCAGCGCATGCTCCGGCTTCACATGCAATGGCTTGCATATCATCGATTTCCGCGATAAACCCGCCAGCACAGGCCGTCCTAATATCCTGAAGCTGTGCATAGCGTTCAGCAATTGAAAATTATGCTGCACTGTCTTCCCGAAACCAAAGCCCGGGTCTATGATAATATCAGTTATCCCCGCATCACTGCATTTATGACACACATTTTTTAAATAATGAAACACTTCAGTAACTACATTATCATACTGCGGATCCTGCTGCATCGTTTCCGGCCTTCCCTGCATATGCATAGCTATATAGGGCACTTTTAGTTCAGCCACGGTGCTTATCATATCCGCATCATAGCTGCCGCCACTTACATCGTTTATGATATCGGCCCCGGCTCCTACTGCAGCCCTTGCTGTTGCTGCATTATAGGTATCCACCGACAGCCATACCTGCGGCAAGCTTTTCCTTATCGCTTCAATAACGGGTATCACCCGCTCCATTTCCGCACCGGCATCTATCATAGCCGCACCCGGTTTGGTACTGGCCCCACCTATATCCAGCAGTGCCGCACCATCATTTAACATTTTTTCAGCATTTCGCAGCAAACTGTCCTTATCACTGTCCTGTCCTTTATTATAAAAGCTGTCAGAAGTGGCATTGAGTATACCCATTACAACAGGTTGCGATATATCCAGCAGCCTGCCTTTACTTTGCAGCGTGCTTTCTATAGGTAAAAGTGTATTTTTGAAATTCATTGCTTAAATTAAAATGCAGGATACGATCAGCAGCAATACATCAGCCCTCATGAGCCACACGCTACAGCAATACCGCTCCGTCGTCAACAGGTGCAAAGACCTGTTCATAAAAAAAGCGAAAGACTATGGTACTTCATGGCGTGTATTGCGCCCTATATCCATTGTTGACCAAATATACATCAAAGCATGCCGTATCCGCCAGGTACAGGAGACCGGTATGCAAAAAATCGAGGACAGTATAGAAAGCGAATTTATTGGCATTGTCAATTACGGTATCATAGCCCTCGTACAGTCCTCGCTGGGCAAAGATGCCAGTACCGAGCTAAGTGCTGAAGAGGCGCAAGCCTTATACGAACAAAAAGCCCGGGAAGTTGAAGACCTCATGCAGCAGAAAAACCACGACTACGGGGAGGCCTGGCGTGATATGTCACAGGAATCTTTCGTAGACCTGGTTCTGGTAAAACTACTGCGCATCAAGCAGATACTGGCCAACGACGGGCAAACCATCGTATCGGAAGGCATGGACGCCAATTTCAGCGACATCATTAACTATGGCATATTCGCCTTGATAAAAATACAGGAACAATAAAACGCAAACAGCTCTTATGAAATACATCCTTTGGTTATTGAGAATAATAGTAGGGGTTTTATTTATTTTTTCGGGCCTGGTAAAAGCCAACGACCCGCTGGGCCTCGTCTATAAAATGCAGGAGTTCTTCGAAGCCCTCAATATGGCTTTTATGATACCCTATGCATTTATATTCTCCATTGTGATGATCGCATTCGAGCTTATAGCCGGTGTGGCCGTATTGCTGGGCTATGCTTTCAGGGTGTTCTCCGTATTGCTGCTCCTGCTCAATATGCTCTTTACCTTCATAACCGCTTTTGCATTATTTACCGGCAAGGTGAAGGAATGCGGCTGCTTCGGGGCCTGTATCAAAATATCCAACGAGGCTACTTTCTGGAAAGATGTCGTTTTGCTGTTGTTCTCTGTTATACTGTTCGCCTACCGCAAACGCGTGATGCCGCTCTTTGGCAAATACCTGGGCACTTCTATAATGGTGATCGCCCTGTTCCTTGCATTTGGCATACAGGTATGGGCGCTGGAGCACCTCCCTTTCTATGATTGTCTTGCATACCAGGTAGGCAATAACATACCCGAAAAAATGAAAGTGCCGCCGGGATCTGTTCCCGATAGCTTTGCCTCCGTCTTCATTTACGAGAAGGACGGTGTGAAGAAAGAATTTGATGAAAGTAACTATCCATGGCAGGATACCACCTGGAAATTCGTGGACCGAAAAGATAAACTGGTACGCGAGGGTAATGCTGAACCACCCATCAAAGATTTCATCATTACCGACTACGATGGCAATGACCAGACACAGAGCATCATCAACTATCCCGGCTATGTGTTCCTCTTCTTTGTGAAAGATGCCAAAGAGGCCCGCACAGATAATATGGACAGGATACGGGCCCTTATACCAGCAGCCGAGAAATACGATATACCCACTTATGTGCTCTGCTCCTCACCAAAAGAAAATGCGCTGGCCTTCCAGCAGAAACAGGGTCTGGGTATGGTGCCCTTCTACCAGTTCGATGGCACAGTGAGTAAGACCGCCATGCGCAGCAACCCCGGTCTTATGCTCATAAAAGATGGTACGATCATGGGTAAGTGGAGCTTCCGCGACTACCCCAGGAGCATCTCTATGGACAATGGCAAACTAAACTGGAAATAAGTGCTGCGCTTCCTGGCACGGCGTATACGCTATAGCCTGCTGGTGCTTTGGGGCCTGGTCACACTGGTTTTCTTTTTGTTCAATGTGCTGCCCGGCGACCCGGCGCGCCTTACCATTGGCCAGCGCAGCGATATCACTACGCTGAAGAATGTGCGCCACGAGCTCAACCTCGATAAGCCGCTCTTTACCCGCTACCTCCTCTATCTCAACGATCTCTCGCCCCTAAGTATAAATGGGCGCGATAGCGCTGCACGCAGCAAATACAATTATGTTCCCTTATTTCCTGTAAGTGCCCGTAAGTGCCTGGCGCTGAAATGGCCTTATATGGGCCGCTCCTACAATACCCGCCGCCGGGTGAATACCGTGCTGGCCGAGGCCCTGCCCGGCACCGTGGTCCTGGCCCTCGCAGCTATGACACTGGCCACCATCCTCGGCATTTTACTGGGCATCGTGGCCGCACTGAAAAAAGATACCTGGCTCGATACATCGGCCATTGCCGCAAGCGTGGCAGGCATATCCATGCCCTCTTTCTTTGCCGGCCTGCTCATTGCTTACCTTTTCGGCTACCTGCTGCACAGTGTCACCTGGCTCAATATGACCGGCAGCCTGTGGGAATACGACCCCTTCACCGGCAGGCACCTGGCCATTAAGAACCTTATACTACCCGCCCTCGCTTTGGGCATCCGCCCGCTGGCCATTATCACGCAGCTTAGCCGCAGCGCCCTGCTTGATGTGCTCTCGCAGGATTATATCCGCACAGCCTATGCCAAGGGGCTGTCAACCCGCAAAGTTATTTTTCGCCATGCACTGCCCAATGCGCTCAATCCCGTGGTCACCGCTATATCGGGCTGGCTCGCCGAGCTGCTGGCCGGCTCCTTTTTCGTGGAGTATATCTTTGGCTGGAAGGGGGTTGGCCGCCTCACCGTCGAGGCCCTCGACAAGTTCGATTTTCCCCTCGTTATGGGTGCCGTGCTGCTCACGGCTTTCATATTCATTATTGTTAACCTGCTTACCGATATGCTCTATGGCTGGCTCGATCCCCGGGTGCGCCTGGGCTAGAACCTGAATTGCAGCCTGAAGGTGAACATATCATCAGGCACGTCCGCGGTATATCCTGCCAGTGCCGTATGCTCATTCATCACATGCTCGAACCAGAACACGGCTTTAACATATGGGTTGATATAATAAATGTATCCTGCACCCAGTGTCTGGTATTTAATATCAGCAGGGCCAAAACCATGTGCACTGGTTATTTCAGCCCCTTTTACATCTGTATTCGGGTCATACCAGTCATACTTTACAATGAGCTGGTGCTTTACGCTGGCCAGGTTTTGCAGGAAGTAAAAGTAGGCCCCGTCAAAATTTCTCGTGTACAGCGCTTGCGGTGTAGCTCCGCTCATGGGGTAGCTGCCGGGGCTTTCGCTGCTGTTCGCAGTAGCAGTTTGGCGGCCCCTTATATACTCGGCACGCAGCTCAGTAATGCCTTTGCGGTTGGGTATCTTTAACTGCACATCGGCTCCATAATATTGTCGCGGGGCCACATACCCTATATTACTTTGGGCGGAGTCGCCTGTAAAATAGGCTTGGCCACCATTACCCTTCACCCTGTAAACCCATGGCGATTCGCTATTGATACCGCCATAATAGCAGGATATACCCCCCGATATTTTCCAGTTCAGCGGCCTTATGCTCACCGGTTTTATACTCAGCCTGCTGATGATATCTTTATGGCTGTCATAATCTGAAGGGCCGGAAAGACCGGGTCCGTTAAAGACACCTATATCATATTTTAGCCATCTCATCTTACTGCTCCTGCCACGGGGTTCCAGCGACAGCATAAAACCCATGTCCCGTTCGGTCTTCATCAATATCTGCGACATACGCCCGCGCTCCGGCGATTCCCGGTCCGACGAGGAGAGATTGACCTCGTAGCCAAAGGGCCTGGCGAAGATGCCCCCGGTCAGCGAGAACAGGTGCCACTTATTTTCGAATATCCGGCCAAAGAGGTCGCGCACAAATACGCCCCTTTCTGTCGCATCGAATTGGTACACAATTTGTGCAACGGGGTACTGCTCACCGTTCAGGCGCAGGTATTCGGCACGGAACCTGCCCCGCCTCAGCATCAGCCTGCTGTTCGAGTTAGGCAAAAAATCACCGCCGTCGTATGACTGGGTCCCTTTGTGGTCGGCCACCTGGAACTGGGGTTGCACATATACACTAAAGCGAAGCGCATTATACTGCTGGTACATGGCAAACAGTCCCTTACCCATCTGTGTAGTCGTATCCATCAGGTCGGTCAGTAATTGCTGCGCCCTTAGCTCTGTGCTGTACAAAACTGTGCAACACAGCGTTATAAAGAATATCTTCTTTATCATTATTATCTTATAGTTATAGAATTCCTGTCTGGGCCGAAAAATAGGCAAAACATTTGGCAAGGTTAATAAATCATTAATTTTTTGTTACCAATCGTTTCACCGAGTATAGAAGGATATTTTTGCGGAACTCTTTTTAAAATATCCTCTTTATGGCTTTTGGCTCTTTTGTTAAGTTGTTTCTGCCCAAAGACAAGGTTTTTTATACCTTATTTGAAGAAGTAACTGCCACGCTTATAAAAATGGGCGACCTCCTGGTACAGGCCCTTAATGAAAAAGATCCCAACATCCGTATGCAGATGCTCAAGTCGCTTGAAGACCTGGAGCATAAAAACGACGAAGTAACACACAGGCTTTTCATAGAGCTCGGCAGCAATTTCATTACGCCATTCGACCGCGAGGACATACATGCCCTGGCCACTTCGCTCGATGATATTGCCGATTATATATGGGGTTCTGCCAAGCGTGTGACCAATTATTATATTGATGATGTGGATGAGACCGTACTGGCCCTTGCCGGTATCATTCAGCGCTGCGTGGTAGCACTCAACAAAGGGGTTACCGAATTGCGCGATATGAAAAATATACGCACCATAACCGATACCTGCGTGCTCATCAACAGCCTGGAGAACGAGGCGGATGATGTTTTTGACGAGGCCATGTCCAGGCTCTTTGCCTATACTACCAATGCTATAGAGCTGATCAAGAAAAAAGACCTTTACCAGGAACTGGAGATCGTGACCGACAAATGCGAAGATGCCGCCAACGTTATCGAGTCTATAATTATTAAATACGCCTAAAACACCGCCATTTACCACATGACGATGCTCATAGTCATTATAGTACTGGCGTTGATATTTGATTATATTAACGGCTTTCATGATGCTGCCAATTCTATAGCAACCATCGTATCTACCAAGGTGCTTACACCCCTGCAGGCAGTACTTTGGGCAGCCTTGTTCAATTTCCTGGCCTTCTTCATCTTCAAAGACCATGGCGTGGCCAATACCATTGCCAAAACCGTGAAGGCCGAGGTGATCACCCTGCCCGTTATCATTTGCGGCCTGCTGGCTGCCATCGGATGGAACCTCCTTACCTGGTGGTTCGGCATACCCTCCAGTTCTTCGCATACCCTCATCGGCGGCTTTGCCGGTGCGGCCATAGCCCATGCCGGTTTCGATTCCGTTAGCCCCGAGCCGGTCATTAAAACAGTTAGCTTTATCGTGCTGGCCCCATTTGTGGGCATGATCATAGCCTTCGTCGTCTCGCTCTGGTTCATCAACTCTTTCCGAAAGGGCATACTGCCCCGCCTGGTATCGCTGGGCATCATCGTGGGCATCATAGCGGTCATGTTCATCGTCATCAATACCTCCACCTCCCGCATCATCGGCATCAAGGCCGAAAATGCCCCTACTGAGCAGGGCGTGCTGGTCAAGGACGTGATCTACAACTCGCCGGCCCAGCATATGGGGCTGAAGAAGAACGACCGGGTGCTGGAAGTGGACAAAACACCTGTGCATACCGTTAACGATCTCGACGCCATACTCATAAAGCACAGCCGCCGCGATAATATATCGTTCCTGCTGGCGCGCGATGATAAACCGGAAAATATTTTTACCACCTACCAGTCCAAATACGATTCGCGCATGGTGGAGATGTTCGTTTACGGCGAGAATTTCAAATGGTTGCTGCTGGCCTTTATCGTTATCATTATGGCCGTGTTCACCCTCTTCCTCAGCAGCCTCAATATGGCCCGCTCCACCAAGTGGTTCAAGCGCCTGCAGCTGGTGTCTTCGGCAGCCTTCAGTATAGGCCATGGCGGCAACGATGCGCAGAAGGTAATGGGCATCATTACCGTGGCCCTGATAGCCGGCGGGCAAATAGCCAATTTTGAGCAGATGCCCGTATGGGTGCCGCTGGCCTGCTATACCTCTATGGGCCTGGGCACCATGAGCGGCGGCTGGAAGATCATCAAGACCATGGGCACGCGCATCACCAAGGTGACCCCCTTTGAAGGTGTGGCTGCGGAGACCGCAGGCGCCATCACCCTCTTCATTACCGAGCAGTTGAAGATACCCGTGAGCACCACGCACACCATCACCGGCTCCATCATAGGCGTGGGTGCCATCAAACGCCTCTCGGCTGTGCGCTGGGGTGTAACGGTGAACCTGCTCTGGGCCTGGATACTGACCATACCCGTAAGCGGCGTAATGGCAGCCATCATCTATGCCATCTTCAGCCTGTTCGTATAATTCTACGACCATCATTTATTCATTAAGCAGCTAGAAGTAGCGGCTGACCTTGCGGTCTTTAATGGGCTCACCGCTCATAGTATATAGCCGCTCGCGCAGGCATAATGGTATCTCATAATATTCTTTGCTTTTGTATGGGGGGATGAGTTTTAGTGTGCCATCGGGGAGGCGGTAGGTGATGCCGGGGATGTGAACCCTTGCCCTAAAAGGGAATTCAAATCTGCTTTGCCGGTTTGGTTGTTTACCTGTTGATTTCCGGCTTTTGTGGTGGGGTTCCGGTAATGATATACTTCAATATACAAAGTGATTAGTGTTGAAAGAGACGCACGATTAAAACTAAAACGCTAAACGATAGAAGAATCCAACCCCAATATGATATAGGAATAAAAAAAAGAGCATGCTCTTTTTTTACTTGTTGCAGCTTTGTCCCCTTAACGGTTAGCCTAATATTTAAATAAAAAGCAAATAGGGCAGAAATCAGTAGTGCTATCGAAAGTGGATAAGGACTTCTACCATAATAGGTATCGTCATTGGTTATAGCACTTGTGAGTATCTCGCTTATAAGGGAACAAAGGAACGTGACAACTATTATTAACCAGCCTTTCCCTTTCCATATAATAACAACCATAGATAAGATATTATAAAAAGTTTTAAATAAGCAAAGTAATCAACGCTCCTTATCAACCTTCGCAGGCGCGTTTGGTACGAGCTTAGATAGCATCTTTTCAATTAGTCCACACAGGTTGTACCCCTGCTTCGTACTTCTCGATTAGCACTTGACCGGTAAGCCCTTTCTTTTTTTCGTGCCGTGTCTTTTCTGTTTTAGGCAAATTGTAAAGTTGCTTATTTTGTTTGACCTTGCGCCATCTTTAGTTCTCTTTGCCTTTCATGAAATTTTTTTGCAAAATCCTTAATTCTTTTGTCACCCTGTGCTATTTCCTTAAATATGGATGACCTTTCCGCTTCCAAACAATGTAGTACAGTATCTTCTAAAATAATTATATTACCCATTATCCCAGAATAAACCTGCTGCCCATTATCTGTTGTATCTGTCTTATAGCCCAAGGCTAATCCCTCTAAATAAAACAATCGAAGCCTAATAATGTCTGTTAAGCAGTCGCTATATAGCTCTGCCATGCCTTTATTGGGTATAAGGTCTGCTAAATTACCAAGCTTTTGTAGGTGTTCCTGTATTGATTCTAATGCCTTAACACGCTCTCCAATGTCTTTATTTCTCATTGCAATGCGCCCCTCTTTCTGCAATCTATGATAAGTTAATATCGGAGCCATCTCTGAAAATTGATAAATTATATTGTTATAGGCATTCATTGTTTCTGTAAGCTCTTTTTGGTTTTCCAGGTTTGAGTGAAAAGCGGTTATATTGTATTGATCCGTTACAACATCTGCAACAGTTGCTGTTTTCCCAGTTAACTTGACTAATGAATCTATTTGCCCACGGGATAATTCAACAAGTTGCGAGTCTTTAGATAGAATTATTGCCGTTTTATCTAACAGAGTATTAAAGTGAATTAGGTCTAATGATGTTGAATCTTGCTTTTCTGAAATGTTAAGCATTCGCTCATTCATCTTATTGGCTTGGCAACCCAAATACAGCCCCACAATGCCAATAAATATACCAATCACCGTATTAGAAATTTCGAAAATAATCTTTCGGCTAACTTTTGGTCTTTTCGTTATGGATTTGCTGCGCTTCCAATTAAATATTCTCTTAGTGTTCTTCTTCATATGTAAGGCTATAAACAATCGCATATATCCCAACCACTAAACAAATTCCATAACCTATGTACAATAGTATTATTTACAGTATATAAAAGTTACATAACTTTTCAATTACTGCTCTACGGTTATAAATTATTGGCTAAAAGATATTGAACAGTCAGCTATTCGTAATAGCTGACTGTTTGCCTTATAAAGATATGAATTATTTAGCTATCAATTTTTTTATACTCTAGCCTTACCACACCTCTCTCCATCTGGTCTAAGCGTCCCGCTTAGACCCATGATAACGCAAGCGTCCCGCTTGCGAACTCAGGTCGCCCCTACGGGGCTTAAAATAGGATTAGGTCAAATATTACTACAAACAGCCCGCCCCGAAGGGGCTAAAAAATAGCACGGTTCCCGCAAGTCCGCCCAAACAAAAAAGTATGATACCCCTAAAATCAGGGTATCATACCCCAAAAAACGGGGTATCATAAAAATTCGTTTTGTCCATCTCCCCGCCGCATAAGACCTTTGCCCCAAAGCTCCCCTCCTGTTGCGAGCTACGAAGCAATCCGGAGGGCTGGCACGAAGTGGCGGAAAAAAACAATATGGATACTAAAAACCTTATCAAAAATGAACAGATCACTCAATCAACAAATCAACCATTCAACCGATCAACTAACATTTAGCAACATTTCAAAAAAAACAATAACACAGCATTATCAACCCTTCCAACCCATTCCACCCCCTCCCAAAAGTGAACACTTTTTCGCAGTAACATTTCATTTCAACTCCCCTCTTTGGATGGCTTTGTGCCTGGATACAAAGAGGGGTGGACTGCTTCAGACAAAAGATGTGCTTCCTTTGAATGAAGCAGGACGGGGTGATTATTCCCCTCTTGAGAGGGGACGAATGTTTTTGAGGTCGTCTCAAAAACATTCAGGGGAGTGTAACGCTGAGGCCTGCAACCCCGCCCAATCAGGATATACAATTTTTGACTTTTGACTTTTAATTTTCACTATGAATACCAAACCGAAACAACAATCACTCGCACGCGATCTTTATTTTAATACCAACCTTTCGCAGGCCGCCATAGCCGCCTATGTCGGCGTTGCCAAAAAGACCGTCTGTCTCTGGGTCAACGAGGGCAACTGGAACAAGCTCCGCATGGCCATGTTCCGTATGCCATCCATGCTCGTCGAGGATATGTATGCACAGTTGCAGGAGTTGGGCCACAGCATCCGCAGCCGCATACCCGGCACACGTTACCCCACATGGCACGAGGCCGATGTCATGCGCAAGCTTGTATGGTGCATCATGAAACTCAGGCAATCATCATCGGTAAGCGAGAATATGGAAAGCGTCACCGCATTCTGTGCGCATGTCTCCAAAAAAGACCCGGAACTGGCCGAAAAATTACAGGAACATGCTGCTTCCTTTATGGAAGAGAAGATGGAGCAGACCCACGTACCCACCGACATCGACTACTTCGATGACCGCGACATGCCCGATATCGATGAACATTTCGCCGGCCGCACCGAAGAACAGGAGCAACAGGACATCGAAAATGCCATAGCACAGAATGAAGAGCTCTGCTTCGATGAAGAAAACCTAAAAAAGTTCTGCGATGATAACAACATCCCCTACTTCCCCTCTCCTCCCAAATACACCGTCAAATGACCCGGCATAACTGTCATAAAGAATATCCCTATTTTTAGATGTCTTATTAATTTTTTAAAATACTATGAGCCGTTTTAGTGAATTTGAATTAAAACACAAACTCTACCTGAAGTTGTTTGGGTGGTTTATTATAGCTGTCGTATTCGCTGTTAGTGTTTTTGATGAAAAGCAACGCAGAGATACCTGTATGATGTATTGTGTTGCTGACAGTGCGCTTTCATTTCATGGCAAAGTAATTTCGATTATGATAGGGGATCACGCAGTACCGCGAATTACAGTCCTTGATAGCGGATGGAAAAGGATTCATTATCCCGGTTCATGGAGTGGCACAGTGTATGACGCAAAAGTGGGAGATTCTGTTACTAAAGAGCCAAACAACATGGATATCCGTATTTTCAGGAATAAAACAGAAATAAAATATTCGTATGCAAAGAATCCGAAAAGAACATGCAGCAGCATGTGTGGATGGTAGCATTTAACAATACCTTAATGCAAACCTAAAATTGCTGTACTATGAAACGAGGGGAACGCCTTTTTTTCACTACCTTTGTAGCTTGCTTTTTTTTAACCGATGTCGCTACCGCCACTATTAAGACACGTATATAACCATGGAACTGAGGAGGTAATACGCCGGGGCAAGAAGATATTCTATACCTCGGGCGTGCAACTGCTCGATGTGGACCACCTGCTGGAGCAGGTGCGTTTTCGTGTGCGTAACGACCTGTACCAGAATTACTATACCGTAACGGTATCGAAATACCTGCAGCCCAAGGGCCTATCGGTGCGCTGCCAGTGCCCCTACAACCTGGGCGATATATGCCGGCACGAGGTGGCCGCCCTCTTCCAGCTCAATGATATACTGCAGAGCGGCTTTTTTGAGAACACCGATATCACTTACGACCAGAAGCATACCATAGTGCGCATGCGCCAGGTGAATATGCAGATGCTGGGCGTGTTTGCCTCGCCGGCCATTATAGAGCAGGCGCAGGAATGGGCCCGGGTACAAAAGGCCATCATCACCACGAGCAAGGGCGACCGCATAGAGGCCGAGGTGCCTGATGGCGACCATACTTATAAAGTGGTGCTGAAGCAGAACGATGAGCGCTACTTTGATACCTCTTGCGGCTGCGACGAAAAAGAACACCCCCTCTGCGTGCACAAGGCCACGCTCTTTATACAGGTGCTGCGCACGCAGGGCCCGCAATACTTCCAGACCATGCGCGACTGGGATGAGCAGAAAAATAAATTATTGCGCCTCTACGGCTACTCGCTCAATGACGACCTCACGGGCAAGTTCGCCTTCACCTACGAGAACGGCAAACCCTTCCTGCGCGTACTGGACCCCAGTATAAAGAAAGTGAATGTGCCTGTGCCGGAAAAAGCAATGGCAGCGCCTGCCGCCGCAGCGGCTGTAGTGGCCGAGCCTGAGGCAAAGGTGCAGCGCAGCGAAAAGCGACTGGGCATAGTGATCGATACCACCGTGAGCCATTATCCTTACGTGGATATCGTGCTGGTGGCGGGCAGTACCGATGAGGAAGAGAAACATTTCATAGACGGTATAGAGCGCCCCGACCTGCTGCAATACATCAATCCCATGCAGTACCGCGAGGGCGACCGGGAACTGATACCCATCACCAGGAAATTCACCCATACCGAGATAGCCAAATACCTGAAGAAAAACCTGCCTTTCGGCGATTTTATAGATGGTTACGAAGATGTGCTGAAAGAGCAACCGCCCGAAGATGTGAAGGAGCAGGTATGGGAATTCCTGCTGCCCAAGTATCATAAGCTGCTGCATCGCTACGCACCTTACCGCCTGTGCTTTTTGCACAGCGGGCCGGGGCCGCTTTCCTCTTCTGCGTTGCACACCATCGAGTTTATCGATAAGCCTGCGCATCCGCAGCTGAGCGTACAGAAAAAGGGCGGCGCTTACCATATATCGCTGGCATGGGAGGTTGAGTACGGCCTGCTGCCGCACAGCGAGGTAAAGATGCTGAACGAGGGCCTGATGCTGCATGAGTACCGCCTTTTTGCCCTGGGCAATATGGCCGAGATGCAACTCGCTGCCCGCTTTATGCCCGATGGCAGGATGACCGTAAGCGCTGCCGAATGGCCCGGCTTCCTGGAGCATACGCTCATGAAATGGAGCAATACCGTGCATGTGCAGTTTGCCGAAGATCTGGTGCAGCACAGCGATAAGGTGAAACCTACCTACCGCCTGTACCTGCAGGAGCGGGAGCAGATGCTGATATTGCAGCCTGCATTTGTATATAACGGCGTGGATATAAAATGGGGCTACTTTGGCGATGTGATACAACCGCAGGATGGCGTGGTAAAGATCGTGAAGCGCAACGAGGATGCGGAGAAAGAATTCACCACACTGCTGCGCAACCTGCATACCGATATGCAGCACAACCTGCAAAATCATTTCTTTTACCTGCCCGGCACATCGGTGCTGAACAATAACTGGTTCTTCCGCTTTACCGATGTGATGAAAGAGTGGAACGTAGAAATGTTCGGCTTCGAGGGTCTGAAGAATCTGCGCATCAATACGAACCGGCCCGAGACAAAGGTGCATGTGAGCAGTGGCATCGACTGGTTCGATGCCACGGTGGAGATCACATTCGGCGACCAGGTGATCACCCTCTCCGATATCAAGCGGGCCATCAGCCAGAAGCAGACCTTTGTGAAACTGGATGATGGCTCCATTGGCCTGCTGCCCGAGGACTGGTTCAAGAAATATGGCCTGCTGGTAAAGATGGGCGAAAGCAAGGGTGGCAAGCTGCGCCTGAAGAAAGTACACTTCAGCGTGCTTGACGAATTGCTGGCCGAGATAGACGAAGAGGCCCTGCAGCAGGAACTGGAAGAGAAAAAACGCCGCCTGAGCGATATCATATCAAGCGACTTCAGTAATATAAAACCACCCAAACAGCTTAAGGCCACCCTGCGCCCATACCAGGTAGCGGGTTTCCAGTGGCTGGTATTTTTAAAAGAGGCAGGCTGGGGCGGCATACTGGCCGATGATATGGGCCTTGGTAAGACCGTACAGGCCCTTGCCTACTTCCTACATTACCGCAATGATAATCCCGGGGCCAAATTCATGGTGGTATGTCCTACCACCCTTGTATATAACTGGGAGAACGAAATAAAGAAATTCACCCCCGACCTCAGGTACTTCATACACCACGGCCCCAAGCGCAATGTAAGCCCCAAAGCCTTCGACAATTATGATATTGTCATCACTACCTACGGCACCATGCGCAGCGATATCAAGATGCTGAAGGAAGTGGAATTTGACCATGTGGTGCTTGATGAATCGCAATCGATAAAGAACCCGCAGTCGCAGGTGGCCAAGGCCTCGCTGCTGCTCAACAGCAAGAACAGGCTGGCCCTGAGCGGTACGCCTGTGCAGAACAATACCTTCGACCTGTATGCACAGATGAACTTCCTGAACCCCGGCATGTTGGGCAGCAGGGAGTTCTTCATGAATGAATTTGCCACACCGATAGATAAATTCCAGGAAGACGAGGTAAAGCAGCAATTGCGCAAGCTCACCTACCCCTTCCTGCTGCGCCGCACTAAAGAACAGGTGGCCAAAGACCTGCCCGAAAAAACAGAGACCATCCTGTATTGCGAGATGGGCGCCGAACAACGTAAGATATACGATGCCTACCGCAATATATACCGCTCAAAGATACTGGGTATAATAGAGGAGCAGGGCATAGAGCGCTCGCAGATGCACATATTGCAGGGCCTCACCCGGCTGCGCCAGATATGCGACTCGCCAGCCATCCTGAACGAGGAGCAGCAATTGCCCAACCACTCCATAAAGATGGATGAACTGACCCGCGAGATGCTGGAGAACGTAGGCCATCACAAGGCCCTGGTGTTCTCGCAATTCCTCGGTATGCTGGCCCTCATCCGCAAAGACCTGGAAAAGCATGGCATACCATACGTGTACTTCGATGGCAGCACATCGGCCACAGACCGCGAGAAGGCCATACAGGAGTTTCAGAACAATGAAGAATGCCGCGTATTCCTCATATCGCTCAAGGCCGGTGGTATAGGCCTCAACCTCACCGCCGCCGATTATGTATATATCGTGGACCCATGGTGGAACCCTGCCGTAGAACAGCAGGCCATAGACCGTACACACCGTATCGGCCAAACGAAGAATATCTTTGCCTATCGCCTCATCTGCAAGGAGACCATTGAAGAAAAGATGCTGCAGTTGCAGGAGCGCAAACGTGCACTTGCCAATGAGCTGGTGAGCGATGACAATGCCATCCTCAAGCGCCTGACGAGGGAAGATATCGAGTTCCTGTTCAGCTAAAACATTTAAAACAAGAAACTATTTTTTAACCGCATATACGTATTCTGCAAAACCCAGAAGATCCCAAAAAAGAGGCCCTATGATCTTTTTACCTTTCAGCTTATAGTTGATAACATTGAATGGTATGGCAAAAATATAGTACCAGCTGCGCCGCATACCTGATGACAATACCGTGAAACCTAAGCCTGATAACAGTGTACTTATTTCCTTCACCGAATAAATGCGCACATGGGTACCATCATCATAAAAATTGAGGGTGCCATACATAGAAGGAAGCTTTGTGCTCTTTTGCCCGGGGTACTCAATGTATATGTAGCCGCCCTTCTTTAATTTTTTCGCGAGCAGTTCAAGTACTTTATCGCCATTGTGCAGGTGCTCAATAATATGGGCCATCATGATGAAATCAAAATAATCATCCGGGATATCATCAAGTTGCAGTTGGGTGAGATCTTTTTCGTAGAAGCCTTTTATGACCCTGTTGTCCGCATCGCTATAATTATAGTCCTTATTCATATCGACACCATAATACTCGCACCGGGGAAAAAGATCTGTAGTTTTGGAAGGAGAGTGGTTACCGGCACCAATATCCAGTATCCTGAAATCCCTGCCATTCATGGCTTTATTAAGGAAATAAAATTTTGGTGTGCGGGTAGAAGCAAACCTTTTCAGTGCTTTGAACATATCATCTATTACAAAACCCTTAAATTATATGTAAAAGCTTTAACGACCAAAAACAGTTTTCAGGAGTGCGGCCTTCATCAATTATTGTAATCCTTAGCAGGCAAGTTCCAGTCTTTGAATTCTGCACAGGAGTGGTATTCAGGATCAAGCTTGATATAGTAAGTTGGTAATTGTTCATGCAGCCAGTCCTGTAGCTTTTCTGATTTTTTCTGTTCCAGGGCCACCTCCTGTATCTTACTGTAATCTTCCTGCAGGTTGGCCTTGTGGGGCTCGGTGCGTGTTTTGAGGTAAACGATGCGGCAACTTTGTTCGCCTGTTTCTGTTTTAAAAACCTGTGGCTGTGAATAAGAACCGGGCTTGAGGCTATCGATCATAAGTGCGGTACCGGGATCGAGCTTGTTTATCTCTATCTGCGAGCTGCCTGTATTGGGATCGATGAGCATGCCTCCGGTGCGCTTTGCGTTCTCATCATCGGAGTATTTACCAACGGCTTCGGGGAAAGTTATCTTGCCGGATACGAGCTCGGCGCGTACGCTATCGAGTTTACCTAGCGCTTTTTGAATATCGGCAGTGGTAACCTGCGGGCGTATAAGTATATGGCGCAGGTGGGCCTGATCGCCCTGGCGCTTTACCATTTGTATGATGTGGTAGCCGAATTTAGTTTTCACTACCTGCGATATCTCGCCATCCTGCAGCTTGAAGGCAGCATTGGAGAATTCGGGCACCATATCGTTGCGGCCTACCAAACCAAGATCGCCGCCATTGTCTTTACTGCCGGGATCCTCGCTATAGAATGTGGCTGCGGTCTCGAAGGTCTTTTTACCATTTACTATTTCGGTGCGTATATCGTTAGCCTTATTTTTAGCGTACTGGTCGAGTTCGGGGTTGATGGGGGGATCGACCACTACCTGGCCTACCTCTATAGTGGCGGGGAAGAATGGCAGGCTATCGTTGGGTATCTTATTGAAGAACGCACGAACCTCGCCGGGTGTGATCTTTACATTTTGTATAAGGGTGGTCCTTACTTTATCGGCAAGCATGGACTCGCGTATCTCGTCCCTTTTATCTTCTTTGAGCTGGTACACCGTCTTGCCAATCGCTTCTTCTAGCTTTTCTTTAGAGCCGTAAACGTGTATAAAATAGCGTATGCGGTTATCCATCTGGCCATCCACTTCTTCATCGGTAACGTACACACTATCGCGCTCGGCCTGCTCCACAAGGAGTTTTTGCAATATCATCTGCTGGAGGAGGGCGCATTTCATATCATCGGTAATGGCAGGGTTCTGTGCTTTTTCCTGCGCGAACTGCTGCTCAAGCTCTGATTGAAGTACAATACGGTTGCGCCCCACTACGGCAAGTATCTTATCGACACTTTGCTGTGCGGCTGCGGGCTGCGGAGCAGCGATGATGAAAGATAAAAAGAGGGCTAATGTATATATACCAAAGGCGAGGGCCTTGCTGCTACGGATCATAATAAATATAAAAAGATATCAATGTTAGTATGGGCAAAAGTAGTGTATTTAGGGGCAATGCGGAATGGCAGATGAGATTTTAACTTAATTATTATTGGCCGGCGCACAGCCCGGGGCGCATTTATTTATTCTTTTTGCGGGAGAAGATGCCATCTACCTGCTTATCGTTGTAGAACTCGCCATCGGCGGGGCGCATGGCATGGGCGGCTGCCCAGGTATCGAATTTGGGCATATCGCCAGCATGGAAGGTGTTCCAGCTATCGAACAAGGCAGGGCCCTCGGCCTTACCAAAGAGCCATTCGTTATATATATCGAAATAGCCACTGCGCAGCAACACATCGTAATAGGTGAAGAGACTGAAGGGGAACTGCGCGGCATACTGGTAAGACCAGTCGATGGAAAACCGGGCCCGGAGCATGGCAAGGCTCTCGGCCGTGATGCCATCGCTTACCACGGGGGCCAGCTTGAGGTATGTGCTGCGCACGGCATCTTCGAAACCGGCAGTGGCAGTCTTTGTGTTCTTATTCTTGCCCTTGTACCTGGGTATATCCTCGCCTGAGGCTATATCGGTATAGAGCTTTTTGTAGGCATCGTAGAGCATCTGCTTCGTTTCATCGGCACGGGGAGTCTGGCGTTCTATGTTGACGAATATCTCACCGTATATAATGGCCCAAACAGTCTTATCGGTATTCATATAGGTGCGGGCAGCCTCGTAATAGTTGACATGGTATGCCGGATCGGCCTGTATGCCATCGAGCCATGTCTCAAGGGCATATACGGTCTCATTATCATCCTCATATATCTTCCCCATATCGTGATACAGGAGGCCGGAATGCGGATAACGCTCTATGCCTTTCTGAAGCATGGCCTTAGCTTTTTTCCTGTCGCCGGAAAGGGAGAGGCATGCTGCCATGGCCTGGTAGCTTTGCTCATCGGCATCGCCACTGCTGATAACGGGCTCGAGTATCTTCTTAGCCTCATCATAATTGCCCATAAGATAATAGGCCCTGCCGAGCTCGCGATGCAATACCAACTGGCCCGGGGCTATTTGTATGGCCTGCTGGAAGATGGCTATTGCCTGGGCAAGATTGCCATTGCTCATATAATTGCGTGCATCGTTATACATAGTCTCTACTTCGGGTGAAGGCCATGTTTGCGCCGTGAGGCGGGGGGCCATCGAGAGGAATAAAAGACATAATATAAAACGGGACATAGCTGCCATCGGGGAACAAAAATAGTGTATAAGTTGTGCTTCGACAAGCGGGAGATCAATTGCATAATGGCTCAATACACAATGGCTCAATGAGCCTGCCCGTAAAACGTAAGAAAAGTGTGCGGGCATGAATGCTAAGAAAAGTGTGCCACACCACCAGTGTTGCTATATAGAGGTGTGGCACACTGTGCTGGTATAGAATTAGGATGGGTGCCTTTTAAAAGGATTTTTGGAATAGACGTAATAAAATATAGAAGTGTGAAATGGGCTACAGGCTTGGTTTGAGCGGGCCTTTAACAATTTATTGGTATTTATTTTTCTTTATAAAAATGCTTTATCGTTAATTTGCAGCGGTGAAACGCTTTATTGCCTATATCTGTTTGTTTGTCTTCTTCCTGCAGGCGGTGCCTGTGAAGCAGATCGGCAGGCTATTGGGCAAATGCACGAACACTGAAGAAGTACAAAATGAAGATGGCAGCATCCAAAAGGAAAAAAAGGATGACGTATTTCATTACTGCCAATATAATTACCATCTAAATGAAGTAATGTCTTTCTCCCGAAAGATATCGATACTGCTGCATAAGGCAGAACAACTGCACGAAAGCTACCCGGCAGATATACTTACCCCCCCACCCAACCGTTGCTAATACCCGGTTAAGATCACCGCAATTAAGGTGGTATCATCAATCGCGGGTACAATCCAGTTAGTTCCGGCTAACGATCCCCGCAATTTGTCCATCAAAACAGGTATTTATGCAACAAACATCATTTTTAGCAAAGTATAAGAAAGATTTTGTGGCAGGGCTTATTGTATTTCTCATTGCCCTGCCGCTATGCCTAGGCATAGCACAAGCTTCGAACGCACCACTTTTCTCGGGCCTTGTGGCCGGTATGGTGGGCGGCATAGTAGTAGGTTTTTTAAGCGGCTCGCATGTGAGCGTGGCGGGACCGGCGGCAGGCCTCACGGCCATAGTACTGGTAGCCATAGGTGAATTAGGCGCCTTCGATATTTTCGTGTGTGCGGTAATCATAGCCGGTGCCATACAACTGGCCCTTGGCTTCCTGAAAGCGGGAGGAATCGCGAACTTCATCCCATCGAGCGTAATAGAAGGTATGCTGGCGGGTATAGGCCTGACCATCATCATCAAACAAGTGCCGGATGCAGTAGGATATGCCAAGAACAGCAGTGCAAGAATGGCGGACGCCGATGACGGTATTGTATTCAACTTTATATCGACCTCGCTACAGCATGTAGAACCCGCTGCCATTATAATAGCCGTTATTGGCATAGGCCTGCTTGTGCTCTGGCAAACCAAGTGGTTCAAAAAAATACAATTGCTGCCTGCAGCACTGATCGTGGTAGTGCTGGGTATAGCGCTCAACGAAATGTTAAAATCGGCAGCACCATCGCTTTACCTGGACAATAAGCACCTGGTGAACATCCCGGTAGCTTCATCGCTGGGCGAATTTTTCGGCCAATTCACCCTCCCCAACCTATCAGGCTTTACGATGCTGAAGGTATGGGAAACAGGTATTGTAATAGCCATAGTGGCATCAATAGAGACACTACTGTGTATAGAAGCAGCCGACAAGCTGGATACACATAAACGATATACACCCGTAAACCGGGAGCTGAGGGCGCAAGGTGTGGGCAATATGATAAGCGGGCTGCTGGGCGGTATGCCAATGACCTCTGTGATCGTACGTACGTCAGCCAATATCAATGCTGGTGCACGTAGTAAAATGTCGACAATCTTTCATGGTGTTTTGCTGGTGATCTGTGCGGGATCGATACCTTTTGTACTGAACATGATACCCAAGGCATCGCTGGCCGCGATCCTGATCTTCACGGGCTATAAGCTATGCCGTCCTTCCATCTTCAAGCATATGTGGAAAGGCGGGTGGACACAGTTCGTACCCTTTATGGCCACACTTATCGCAGTAGTATCGCTTGACCTGCTGAAAGGTGTAGGCATAGGCCTGCTGATCAGCATATTTTACATACTGCGCCAGAATATGCGCATACCTTATTACTTCATCAGGAACAGCTACAGCAATGGTGACCTGGTGAAGCTGACGCTGGCACAGGAAGTATCCTTCCTGAACAAAGCCAGTATTAAAGAGACGCTGGAGAACATACCTGCGAACACGAGCCTGATCGTAGATGCGACACTGACCGAATATATAGACTTTGATGTGCTGGACATCATTAAGGAATTCCACGACATCAAAGCACCGGAAAAGAACATCAAAATGTCGCTGGTGGGCTTCAAAGATTCGTATAAGCTGCAGAGCAAGGTGACCGAAAAAGAGATCATATACAACCTGATGCATACGGATGAAGTGCCCAAGCGCTCATCGGGCGGACATAAAGACCTGCTGCAGCAATTATCGCGCGAAGCAGGAACAAAAAATTCACTATAAAAACAATAAATCATGTACTTAAAAAGAAGATATAATATAATACCTGAAGAGCTGAACCCGGAGATGGCCGTGGAATTACTGAAAGAAGGGAATTTCCGCTTCGTGAACAACCTGAAGATAAACCGTGACATGCTGCAGATGGTGAACGAAACGAAGGACGGGCAACAGCCTTTTGCCGCAATACTGAGCTGCATGGATTCACGCACTTCATCAGAGTTGGTCTTTGACCAGGGGCTGGGCGATATATTCAGCATAAGGATAGCCGGCAATGTGATCACCCAACATATACTGGGCTCACTGGAATTTGCCACTGCCGTAGCAGGAGTAAAGCTGATACTGGTGCTGGGGCACACGGGCTGCGGCGCCATAAAAGGGGCCTGCGACAATGTGCATATGGGACACCTGACCACACTGCTGCAAAAGATACAGCCCGCAGTGCAGGAAGAGACAAGCACTGTGCAGAACAGGAGCAGCAGCAATGCTGAATTTGTAAATAATGTTGCTATACTGAACGTAAAAAATTCGGTACAACAAATAATGGAGCAAAGCACTATAATAAAAGAGCTGGCCGACAATGGTACCATTGGCATAGTAGGTGCCATGTATGATGTAAGCAACGGCAAAGTGACCTTTTATGATAAAGATGCGGTGATGCGCACCCCGATGCTTCCCGATGATGAATCGGTGAAAGTGGTATAATTAAATTGGGGTGCCAGGACGGGGCTATTTTCATAGCCCTGTTTTTTTTTGCCTTAAGCTGAAGCAGATGAGCGGAAAAACCAAAATAGCAATGGGATATAAGTGTTTCGCAAATAATGTATGGTTACGTAATAATTGTGCCGGCGTAAAGCAACTTTGGTGTTTTGCAAATAACGTATGGTTTCGTAACAAGTGTGCCACACCAACGGTGTTCTGTAACTGAGGTGTTTCGTCAATAATGTATGGTTTCGTAACAAGTGTGCCACACCAACGGTGTAGTGCAACAGAGGTGTTTCGTCAATAATGTATGGTTTCGTAACAAGTGTGCCACACCAACGGTGTAGTGCAACAGAGGTGTGGCACACTGTGCGGACCTATAAAACAGATCGCCCCGTGGGGCTCTAGTGGGTGTTGATACTTTTGCTATACACAGGGCGCTCCTACGGAGCTATGACAGTAATAACAGAAGTAGAAAGGCGGTACAATAGAGACGTTTTGCAAATAACGTATGGTTGCGTAATAAATGTGCCACACCAACGGTGTTCTGTAACAGAGGTGTTTCGCCAATAATGTATGGTTACGTAAGCAAGTGTGCCACACCAACGGTGTAGTGCAACAGAGGTGTGGCACACTGTGCGGACCTATAAAACAGATCGCCCCGTGGGGCTCTAGTGGGTGTTGATACTTTTGCTATACACAGGGCGCTCATACGGAGCTATGACAGTAATAACAGCACTTACAATATGCTGTAATTGCCAGAACAATGTACACATCAATGAGGTAGTACAATAGAGGTGTTTTGCAAATAACGTATGGTTTCGTAACAAGTGTGCCACAGCAACGATGCAGTGCAACAGAGGTGTTTCGCCAATAATGTATGGTTACGTAAGCAAGTGTGCCACACCAACGGTGCAGTGCAACAGAGGTGTGGCACACTGTGCGGACCTATAAAAACAGGCGGCACCGAGGAGGCTCTCTAGAGCATATTGAAACCCGGGCTATATACTGGTCGCTCCTGCGGAGCTGTGGTAACTATTATATGGGACGTGCTATGCTCATGCAATGATAACGATCCCCGCTTTGCTATAGTGGTACAGTTTCTGTAATTTCCGTACCATAACTATGGGCAATACATTGAAAAAAATAGGGGTGATGACCTCGGGCGGCGATAGCCCGGGCATGAATGCTGCTATACGTGCCGTGGTGCGCACGGCCATATACAATGATATAGAAGTATATGGTATAAAGCGCGGTTACCAGGGTATGATAGAGGGCGATATATACCAGATGAAAACCACCGATGTAGCCAACATCATACAAAGAGGCGGTACCATATTAAAGACAGCGAGAAGCAAAGAGTTCCATAGTGATGCCGGGATGCAGAAAGCCTATGAACAATTAATGCAACATGGTATAGAAGCATTGGTACTGATAGGTGGTGACGGCACATTTCGCGGAGCGGTGCAATTTTTTGAAAAATACACCATACCGGCCGTAGGCCTGCCGGGCACTATAGATAAGGACCTTGCAGGCACTGACTTTACCATAGGTTTTGATACCGCAGTGAACACCGCCGTAGAAGCTATAGATAAAATAAGGGACACTGCCGAGGCGCATGACCGCCTTTTTGTAATAGAAGTGATGGGGCGCGATGCCGGCTATATAGCCCTGCACAGCGGTATAGCCTGCGGCGCGGAGGATATACTGATACCCGAACAGGTGACCCATATAGATGAAGTGCTGGACCGGATAGACCAGGATGAACGGCGCAAAAAGAATGTGCACATCATTGTGGTGGCGGAAGGGGATGATTTTGGCGGGGCCAAGGAAGTGTTTGCCCGCATACAGGAACGCTTCCCGATGCTGGACACCCGTACCTGCGTGCTGGGGCATATACAGCGCGGCGGCTCGCCAAGCTGTGCTGACCGTATACTGGCCAGCAGGCTGGGGCATGCAGCAGTAATGGCCCTCATAGAAAACAAAACCCAGCTAATGCTGGGCGTTGTAAATAACGAAATAGCTTATACTCCTTTTAAAGATGCAGTGAAAGAACACAGTATCATTAACAGCGATATGCTGGAGATGATCCGTGTGTTGTCGGCATAGACCTATCTTTCATCGGCACTGGGGCCGTACATACCGGGCACGGGCACATCGAGCAGACGCAGGTAAACGCTAAGCTGGCCACGATGGTGAATGCTGTGGTTCATATAGAGATTGCGTATGGCCACTGCACGGGGCATTTCTGCAATGATATGATCGCCACGACGCAGCACCCATTTTTCACGGAGCTTTTCATCAGTAGCATTCGTGAGCATTTCTGCGGCTTCTGCTATCCTTTTATCAAAAAGCTCCAGCATCTCTTTAGTATCGTTTACCGGGGCGGGATCATATTTGAGGGCGGCGAAGTCCAGGTCATCTATCTCAAGCACCCTGTTTACCCAAACCGGCAGGTCGGCAAGGTGTACCGCAATTCTTTTTAAATCCATTGACTTTTCGTGTGGTTTCCAGGCATATTGGTCTGCGGGCACACGTTCTAATATTTTTCTTGTATTGGTGGCTTCGTGTTTCAGTTCTGCCACCAGTGCGTTATTCATTGCCATGCTGTTATTATTTGCTGCAAATAACAAATTTTAAGGTATTGGCTTTATTACAACAATTTATACGCCTATTAATCGTATATTGTTACTTTTCAGATAACAATTAAAATCATGTAATGGCATTTTTAGACCATGTGTTGCAGCCACCCTCTTATGGCTGGCAGGATGAAGCGGGGAACCTCATAAAACCCAGCAGCGGACAGATATTGAAAGAATTCTTTACGAGGCTCAATATTTTTAAAGACCGCAAGCGGTGGCTGTCTTTTTTCAGCTGGGCGCAGGTGCTGTGTTTAATGCCATTCTTTTTCCTTTTTATATTTAAGTATTTCAACTGGTGGCTTTTAGCTGCAGGCTTTTTGTACAGTATGGTATTGATGGGCACACATGGCACTATATGGTACCACAGGTATGGCACACACCGGGCTTATAAATTCAGCAATAAATTCTGGCGTTTCTTCACGCAGAACTTCGTGATCAAGGTGGTGCCCGAAGAGACCTATATCGTATCGCACCAGGTGCACCATGCCAAATCGGACCAACCGGGCGATCCTTATAATGCCAATGCAGGTTTTCTATATTGTTTCCTGGCCGATGTGAATCATCAGCCTATAGCAAAAGACCTTTCGGAAGAAGATTATGAAACGGCTGTGAAACTGGTGCAGCATACCGGCATAAAAGCCAACACTTATGCCCAGTACCAAAAATGGGGTTCGATAGCCAAACCGGGCAGGACAGTACTGCACTGGATACTGAACTGGTCGTTCTGGTACCTTGTTTTTTATCTTATAGGCGGCCATGCTCTTGCTATAACCTTATTCGCCGGGGCATTTTTCTGGGCGGTAGGTGTGCGCACCTTTAATTTCGAGGGGCACGGCAAGGGAAAAGATAAACGTAAAGAAGGTGTTGACTTCAACTGGGACGACATGTCGATAAACCAATATTGGCCGGGCTACGTAGCAGGCGAATGGCATAATAATCATCACCTGTTTCCCCGGAGCGCAAGAAGCGGCTTTATGCCTTACCAGCTAGACCTTGCCTGGTGCTACATAAAACTGCTGAGCATGATAGGCGGCGTAAGCGAATACCGCGATGCTAAAAAACAATTCTATGCAGAATATGTGACCCCTTATATAGAAAATAAAAAAGATAAAGGAGCAGTGCCCGGCCCCATTGCAAAGGAAATTTAAAGCGCCTATATATCCGCAATATGCGATATTTCATTTTTACCGCTTTATTATCATTCCCTTGTTGAAAATTTATTTAGATTGCCGTCTTAATGCAATTCCTTCTCTGGACCATAGCTATCCTGTTATCAGCTGCCGCCGCTTACTGGGTGTACCGTGCAGATGTGCGCCGCGCAGTGCCTTACCCATGGCTTACCGCGCTGTTGCGTGGTGTTGTGGTGCTGCTGGCCCTGCTGCTGCTGCTGGCACCAGCGCTGACGATAACACGCAATGAAACAGAAAAGCCTATTATCCTCTTTATGCAGGATAATTCAAGATCGGCGGGGGTGGCACTTGGCAAGGACTCTGCTACATACCGGAAAAATGCAGCGGCACTTTTGGATAAATTATCCGGTAAATACAAGGTAATTACCTGGGGCTTCGGTGGCAACATACAGACCGACAGTGCCTTTAACTACAAACAAAATGCGACGGACATCTCGAATGCTTTATCGCGGGCAGAAGAATTTTACGGCACACAAAACCTTGGTGCCATTATACTTGCCAGTGACGGACGCTTTAACCAGGGCATTAACCCCATACACCAGCAACTCTCGCTGCATAATGCTATCTATACCGTAGGCATAGGCGACAGCAGTGTGCAAAAAGACCTGCGCATCACACAACTATATTCCAATAGCATAGTATCGCTCAACAGCCAGTTCGAGATAAGGGCTGATATCGTAGCCGCACTATGCAAGGGCTACAGCAACGGGGTACAATTGCTGGAGGGCGGCAATACGCTGGCCACATCGCCACTGAATATAGCTACAGACCGTTTTGATAAATCGATATCCTTTACCATAAAGGCCGATAAAGCGGGGATGCACCACTATACCATCGTGGCACCTGTGGCCGATGGCGAACAAAACAGCACAAACAACCGACGCGACATTTTTGTAGAAGTAACAGAAGAAAAAAGGAGTATCCTGCTGGCATCGGCAGCAGCACACCCGGATGTGAGCGCCATAAAGGAAGCGCTGGCCGGAATGGAAAACTATACACTTACATCCGTAAGCGGCGATAACCTGCCTGCAAACCTGGATAAGTACCAGGTGATCATATTACACGGCCTGCCTGCGCAGAATACGAGCGTCATCAAACAACTGCAAACCTTACGGAAACCCGTTTGGTTCATACTGAGCAACCGCAGCAATGAAGCTGCATTATCGCAACTGCCTGTGAGCGGAAAGCTGGAAATGAACAGCGCCCCGCCCCATGATGTATTACCTGTGTACAATAGCGGCTTCAACCTTTTCCTGCTGCCGGCAAATATGAATGCGGTATTTGATAAGATGCCGCCGCTAAGTGTGCCGCTGGGCTATATACAGATGCCGCCCAATGCCAGCGCGCTGTTTACCCAACGTGGCGGCAACGGGGCGCCCCTGTGGTTTCTGGCACAAGGCAATACACCTTATGCCCTCACTGCCGGTGAAGGCCTGTGGCGCTGGCGGGTATATGAATACCGAAATTTTGGCAACCATAACGTGATCGATGAGTGCATCAGGCAAACAATATCCTTCCTGTCGGCCAATGCGAATGAACGGCCTTTCCAGGTGAGCATGCCCAAGCATGTATGGAGCGACCAGGAAGTGGTGACCCTGAATGCCTACCTGCTGAATGCCAATAATGAACAGGTGAACACTGCCGATGTGCAGCTAACGATAACGGATAGCACGGGACGCAAACAAGCCTTCACCTTCGAACGTTCGGGCAACGCATACCGGCTGAACATAGGTGTGTGGGCAGGCGGCACTTATACTTACAATGCACATTGCACATACAATGGTAAAGAATACAACGCTTCGGGAAGTTTCGTTATAGAAAGCGTGCCGCTGGAGCTCATGGAAAGCGGCGCTGATTATCCCCTGCTATATGGTATTGCCCAAAAATATAAAGGGACTTTTGTGCCTGTACAAAACATTGGCGCCTTATATGACAGTATAGCCCATAACGACAACATAAAACCTGTAATAGCATCGAACACAGACACTGTGCCACTGGTGGACTGGAAATGGTATTTCTTCCTGTTGCTGGCTGCCGCTACCGCTGAATGGCTGCTAAGGAAGTACTGGCTGGCCCAATAAAAAGTGTATTATCCCGGTATAAATAAAGGTGTGCGGAACAAGTGCGTGGTTGAGTAAAGTAAGTGTGCCAAACCAACTGCGCGATAAACAGAGGTGTGGCACACTGTGCGGACCTATATTGCAGGCCATAAAACTTTTTTAGAAAGACACGCACTTCTCAGGATACTCAGCAGCGTGTTTGTAAACAAGATTCCGGATATAGTCATTGTCCTGCAAGGGTTCGAGCTGCTGCTGAAGGAGGTCGATATTTTTGAGGCTGCGGCGATCGCTAATGTAGCCCATTCCGTAGAAGTTACCCCCTTTTATAAGTATGCAGCTCTCTTCATTATCATCCATGCCTTTATCCACGAGTGCAAATGTGGGCAGATGTTCTTCGATCCAGTGTATGGCTTCCAAAACTTTTTTGTTGTAAGCAGCAGCACCGGCATGAGCAGCACAGCCATCTTTGCAGCTGGCGGCAGGCATATCGTGTGTGCAAATGGTAGCCAGGTGGCAAAGACGCGCGCAAAGCCCGAACTCATCTATCAATTGCCTCAGCCAGCGATGGCCTTCATTGAGCGAATTGAATGTATATAATGGCTTGAAGTATTGTTTATTCTTCTCGACAGCGAAACGTTTAAAGCCCTGCCTGTCTTCATAAACAAAGAGGCCAAAGCGCGGCAGGTAGCCCCGCTGGCTGCGATTGAACATGGGCCATAGCCTGCGTATCTCGGTGCTTTCGAGTATATGCGCCATCAGCTCGGTAGCACACTCTTTATAACTGATACGGTGTATCTCGCGCAGGAAATCCTGTTTTTGCTTTGACGGCTTGTTATTGGAAAAGTGGCTTTTTACGCGCTTAAATATATTGAGCGCCTTGCCTACATATACGATCTTGCCTTTGGCATCGAAGAAATAATAGACACCCGGTACCCGGGGTAAGCTATCCAACTGCTCTACGGGCAGGTGCGGGGGCAGGTATTGCTCGCGGTTGCGGCCTTTGAGCATGCCTGCAATAACTTTTTGCTCATCCTGCTCAACGAGCATACGGAACAACTCTGCCGTTGCGAGCGCATCGCCACCTGCACGGTGGTGGTTGGCCAGGTTGATATTAAGCTGGTGACATAGTTTCCCCAGGCTGTAGCCTGCGAGGCCAGGCATTATCTTACGCGAAAGGCGTACGGTACAAAGCTTTTTCAGATCCAGCTCATAGCCTCGCTGCGCCAGGTGGTGCCTGATGAATGAATAATCGAAATTAACATTATGGGCCACGAAAATCTTGTCCTGCAGCAATTCGTGCACCTGCGCTGCCACTTCGTCGAAGAGGGGGGCATTGGCCACCATTGCATTGGTAATACCTGTGAGCGACTGTATAAATATGGGAATGTGCTGCTGAGGGTTTACCAGTGTTTCGTAAAAGTTCAGGACCTTTTTACCATCATGTATCACAATGGCAATCTCCGTGATGCCATTGCCTGCGGCATAACTCCCTGTTGTCTCGATATCTACAATGGCATACAGCATGTGCTGTAATGAGATTTTATAAAATAAAGATAGGAAACTAATAGCAGCCCCGGTTTGGAAAACATAAATTTTATGTTAATGAATATGAGAAAAAGCCCCGCCTTTGATGCGGGGCCTGAAAAAATATCGTGCTGACTTCTTAATGTATGGAAAGGCCGCTGATGGAAGAATTGTAGCTCTGCCCGCTCAGATCATCAATGACCGGGGAGCAATCTATGACGCCATTGATATTGCGGAACCAGCTTATGTAGCCATTCGCGGTATCGAGCGCATAGAGATTCTTGTCGTAGCTGCCAAAATAGATGCGGCCATTGTAAACAAGGGGCGAAGACCTTACGGTAGCTCCAGCAGGGAAGGCCCATTTACGGCTGCCATCGTTGATACGCACAGCATACAGGCTATCGTCATAACTGCCAAAATAGATAACCTGCGCATAGGCATAAGGCGATGATATGACCCTTTCTTTCGTGGTATAGGTCCAGCGCAGCTGCCCAGTGATACTATCTACACAATGGAGCTTGAAATCGTCGCTGCCTACAATGATATTGCCTGCATAAGATATGGGTGAGCTTTCTATTTTGTCACCTGTCTTGTATTTCCATTGCAGGCTGCCATCGGCATTGAGGGCGTATAAATACGTATCGTAATTGCCTATGTATATATGGTTGCCGCTTACGGCAGGTGACGAGGAGAAGATATTGCCTGCACCTGCATCGTAGGTCCATGCGAGGGCGCCGCTAGCTTTATCAACAGCGTAAACCTTACCGTTGGAGGAGCCAAATACTACATTATTGCCGCTTATAGCCGGCGATGAGCTATTGGCGGCGGGACTATTGGTATTGTACTGCCATTGGATGGCATCATCTGCAGTACTAATAGCGTAGAGAATACCATTATCGCCCAGCATATATACCATGTTGCCATCGCCTACGGGCGTAGCGGACAAAGTGCCCCCGATCGTGATCTTGCTCACCAGCTTGCCACGTTTGGGGTCTATCTTATGTATATCACCACTCTCAGCAGGCAAGTATAGAAAGCCGTTATACAAAAGGGGTGAAGACTTGAGGTTGGCATTCAGCGCATATTCCCAGTGTTTATTGCCGTTAACGGGATCGAATGCATATATGAGCTGGTTTCGGCTACCAATAAAAACAGAAGGATCAAATGTCTCAGGTAATGGATCGTCCGGACTCATTTTATTGCTGCAGGAGCAGAATAAAACGGCAGCAGATAAGAGCGCTAATAATTTTTTATGCATATCCTGTATCAATGTAATTATCTAATCATTGCAAATTAAGCTTTTCAGGCTTCTATAGCAATAGAAGGGACTTAAAATAAAAGACCGGCTCCCGTAACAGGAGCCGGTCTTTTATCACATGCATGGCCTTATGCCATGGTAAGCTTTTCTTTCTGGCGCTTCACCTGTGTTACCAGGGAATTGAATGCCGTATCGAAAGATTCTTCAAATGTCTTGCTCTGGTGTTTTACGAAGAAGGAATGCCTTGGTACATACACCTTTATCTCTGCAACCTTATCCTTTATCTGGTGCACTACATTATCGAGCTTGAGATAGACCTCAACGCCGATGATATGGTCGTGAAAGGTCTTGAGCTTCTCCACTTTTGCTCTTACATGTTCCATCAGTTTGCTGTCAGCATCAAAGTGCACGGATTGGATTTGCACGTTCATAATTGTTCTTTTTTAGGTTAAAGAATAGCCTACCCTCTCGGGTGGTTCAGTTTATGTATTTCTTTTAATTTCTCAATGTTGTTGTGTGTGTATACCTGTGTTGCTGCCAGGCTGCTATGGCCCAGCAATTCTTTAATGGCCTGTATATTGGCCCCATTGTTCAATAAATGAGTAGCAAAAGTGTGCCGCAAAATATGGGGGCTCTTTTTCTGCAATGTGGTCGTATCTGCAAGGTACTTGTTCACTATCCTGTATATATAGCCTGCATATAAAGGTCGGCCACTTTCGAGCACCAATAAATGATGCCGGTCATATCCCTGCTTCTTTTTTTCGGCGATATACTCTTTGATGGTTTGCAGCAACATAGGGCTCACGGGCACCAGCCGCTCTTTATTGCCCTTGCCTAAGATACGTATTTGTGCCAGGCTCCATTCCACATCTTTCTCCTTTAGCTGCTGCAGTTCGGCACGGCGCAGGCCGGCCTGGTAGAGGAGATCGCATATCATGCGATCGGTAAAACCTTTAAAGCCTTCATCGAATTGCTGCTCTTCGAGCAGGGCCTCTGTTTCCTGTTCTTTCAGGAAAGTGGGCAAGCGCTCGGGCAGTTTTAATGCATGTACCTGGCGCACCAGGTTCTTATCTACCAATTGCTGTTTTAATAAATATTTGTAGAGTGAGCTAAGACTGGATATTTTACGGTTGATACTACGGGCGGTCTGCCCATCGTCTTTGAGGCTGGCCAGCCAGCTCCTGATATGGAAGAGCGCGACATGGGGAATATCGTAGATACTGAACTGCCCGGAAATATATGTAAAAAATTGTAGTAGGTCTGTTTGATATGCTTTTAGGGTATGCTGAGAATAGCGTTTCTCAAATCGAAGGTATTGTATGAAATCTGTAACCCTTTGTTCAAACATAGAAAATGCCTGCTATTGTAAATTTACTAAATTACAATAGCAGGCACAAGTATTATTTTACAATAGCTTTGTTAAAATGAGCTATTCGTCGAACTTGCCTGAGGCCATTTGCTGGCGATAAACAGCTTTCAACACCTGCGTACGGCGCCTGATGGAAGGCTTAGTGAACGACTGGCGGTCGCGAAGCTGGTTAAGGATACGGGCTTTCTCGTACTTCTTTTTGTACTTTTTAAGCGCCTTATCTATGTTTTCGCAGTCTTTTGAATCTATTATCAGCATATTTTATATACCCCCTTTTACTTGTTTGGGACGGCAAAGATAGTATGTTTTCCTGTTTCAGCAAAATTTTAGGTATAACAAAGTAAACTGAATAATTTTGGCAACTATCATTACGTTATAGTATTATTGTTGCCCGAGCGTATTATGCGGAATATATTTACAATAACATTATTTATTTGTTTCTTTTTATCCTGTAAAAAGAGCAATACCAGTACGCCAGACAGCGACTCAAGGCTGGACCGCCCCTATTGCAATGACCCTGAGGCGGTGAATTATAACTGGGCCTTCCCCGGAACGCCCGATAACAGCATTTGTTTCTACCCAACCGAGGTTTTTTCATCGGCCTATGCTTTTAATGACTCCGTGTATTTCAAGGACGGTACATTCCTGTACGACACCCCCCTGACACTGCACCTTTATGCGCTCGATAAAACAAAGCTAGTGATGACCGGTTTTTGCGGAGCAGGCAGTACTGACACGCTATGGCTCACTGCAGACAGGTTTTACCGGGCGCAGCTTGACACGACCATTGAGAACGGCCAAGCCCTCTGCAATATAAAGGACACTGTAACGGGCAATATCATACAAAGCATGAGCGACAGCAGTACCCTGAAGGTGAACTTCACCGTGGTAAGCGATAGCGACAATGTTTATTTCCACCGTGGCACTGCCTTAAAGCTATAGTGCATTTATGTTCACAGGTATCATAGAAACTACCGGTACGATACTAAAAGTACTGCCCAAAGGCAGTAATATCGACTTTTGGATAGAAAGCACTGTAACACCGGAACTGAAGATAGACCAGTCGGTAGCGCATAACGGGGTATGCCTCACCGTAGTGGAAATTGAGGGCAACAGCTACCGGGTGACGGCCGTGGATGAAACCCTGCAAAAGACCAACCTGGGACAATGGGCCGCAGGCAGCATAGTGAACATAGAACGTTCGCTGAAGATAGGCGACCGGCTGGACGGGCACTTTGTGCAGGGGCATGTGGATGCAACAGCCACCTGTACGGAGCGCAAAGCGCTTGAGGGCAGCCACCTCTACACATTTAGCTACCCCCGGCAATTCGCAGCATTGCTTATTGAAAAAGGCTCAGTATGCATCAACGGGGTAAGCCTTACCGCTTTCAATGTTACCGATAAAACTTTTACAGTGACCATTATACCTTATACCTATAGCCATACCAACTTCCACGCTATAGACAGAGGCACTGTTGTAAATATAGAATTTGATGTGCTGGGCAAATACCTGCTGCGTAAAGATGCCTTAAACTACGACCCCAAAGAATAAAATAACAATAAATACACGGGCTGCAGGGTCTGAAAAGCCCGATTTGATACGTAACTTGCAGCTTCCCGGGGATATTTGACAGACGGTTTTTCCCCTTTACCCCTAATGCAGCAATTAAATTTAAAAACGGAATACGACGTCGTAGTCATAGGTGCGGGCGTTGGTGGCCTTACGGCAGCAGCATTGCTCAGCAAAGCGGGCTATTCGGTATGCGTATTGGAGAAAGAACCCCATGCCGGTGGCTACCTGGCCGGCTTCAGGCGCAAACATTTCCGTTTCGATACAGCTATACACTGGCTTAACCAATGCATGCCAGGCGGTATGGCCGCCAAGATATTTGATATACTGGGCAGTGACCATCCTGAAGCGGTGCCGCAAAAACGCATACGCCGCTATAAAGGTGAAAGCTATGACTACCTGCTGACGGATAAGCCTGATGAGCTGAAGGAACAACTGATCTCGGAATTTCCGCATGAGCGGGAAGGGCTGGAACGTTTCTTTAAAGCAGCTAAAAGGCTGGGGCATTCATTTGCCAACTTCGGGCACATCTTCCGCTCAGAAGAAACTATGACCCCGATGGAGCGTATGAAGAATAAGCTCAACCTGCTGAAATTTGCCATGCCATTCATTCCCTTTATCCGCTATACCGGGGACGAGGGGATCAAAAAAGGTCTCAATAAATTCTTCAAGGACGAAAGACTGCATAAAATATTCTCAGCCGATACGGAACTGCTATCCTGCCTGGTACCGATTGGCTGGGCCTATTATGGCGATTATCAAAGTCCTCCAAAAGGTGGTGGCCAGGTGATACCCGAATGGTTGTCGCACATCATCAGCTATTATGGCAATGATATCTTCTTTAAATGCAGTGTAAAAGAAATATTGCTGGAGCAAGGAGTAAGTAAGGGTGTGCGCTTTGAGTGCAGGGACAAAGAATATGCATTGAAGAGCCGCTACGTGATAGCTGCCTGCGATGTGGAAACACTATATGAAAAGATGCTGCCGGCCAATGCAGTACCCCTTAAATTCAAGAACAAGCTGCGGGAGGCCGACCTGTACAGCTCTTCTGTAACCGTATCTATTGCACTTGACTGCCCTACCGCTGCGCTGGGCTTTAATGAGGAACTGGTACACCTGTCGAGCGAAAACGTATCGCGGGCGGAACACCTGAGCGGTGACCCGGAGAAAAGCGAGATATCGATATTGCCGCCATCGTTGCGCGACCCTTCGCTGGCCCCGGAAGGACAGGGCACACTAGTGCTGTTCATGCCTGCCTTCATGGACTTCAATAACCACTGGCATACCGATAAAGATAAGGACGGCAACTATGTAAGAGGAGCGGCCTATAATAAACTGAAGAACGAGATAGCAGAAGTGCTGATCCGCCGCGTGGAAGAACGGCTGGCGCCGGGACTACGCGAGCACATCCTCTTCTATGACGTAGCCACGCCTGTAACACACTGGCGCTATACCGGGAACAAGAACGGCACCATGATGGGTGCCAAACCGGGCAGAGAAAATATGCAGGGTAAAGTGGCCCACTACCAGACACCGGTAAAGAACCTGCTGCTCAGCGGGCACTGGGCCGAGCTGGGCGGCGGCGTACCGATAGCTGTAAAAGCAGGTGCGAACGCGGTATTGCTCATACTGAAGGAAGAAAACAAAGGAGCCTTTAAGGTGCTGGCCGACTATATGGATGGGAAGAAAGAAGCAGAAAGCGTGCTGAATTCCCCTTACTTCAAGCCCTATGACAACTCATGGGTACAGGCCCCGACACCGGCACAAAAACTGGCGATGCGGATGCAGGGAAATGATACCACAAAGACCGTTGCGGAAGAAGAAGAAATGGAAGAATAAAATAAATTACCGGGCTATCAAATAGCTACTGCGGTGACAAAGCGTTTCAACTCTTTAAGCAATAGCTGTTTCTGCTCTTCTTTGATCTTTTTTTCCCGGGTGCTTAGCTTTTCCAATTTAGTTTGCTCATCACTATTACATAAGCGAGGAAGGTAAGCCAGCTGGCTATCCAGCAACTGGCGCTCATCATTATAATCGCCCAACAGGTCGGATAAACTATCGAGGGTGGCCAGCGGAAGGTGTGCTACCTTCCCATATGCCTTCGTCCAATGTTTCTCCGCTAGTTTGGTGTTATAGAGCATGTCTTTGACACTTTTGCGACATTCATGTATCATCTCATCACCTGGTATTGCATCTGCCGCCTCTTCCAATATTTTTATGTGCTGCTTACAGAAGGTGGCCAGGGTAGCTGAAGACAACTTATGCAGTTGCTTAGCTGTTAGTTTTTTCTGTAGTTTTTTAAGTATCGCCTCATCATAATGTTCATTCCAGTTGCTTTTGCCGGAAGCTATGCTTGCAGACAGCTCTTTGATATAGGATGGAAGAGCGGCCCTGTACTTTTTTACCTGTTCCAGTTTCAGTTGCGCATCCCTTATTTCGCCAGCTATATCGTAAAGATGATGGAATTTTTTGGTCAGCTTCAGCCTGGGCTGACCTTCGTCCGTGTTAAGCAAACGCAGATAGGCACGCAACTTTTTCACGGCAACGCGAAAGGCATGTATCCCCTCTTGACTAAAGCCAGGGGCCACCGCTGTGGCAGCGGCCATTGCCTCTTTAAGCTTATCATCCAGTATATGTGCTGCCTTGCCTTTATTCATCATTACAAAATTACGGAACATCAGGCGCTGTAAAGATGATCTTTGTTAGCGGGGACTTTAATTAATTGCTATTTTTGGGTCGTATGCGTATCGCTTTTGACGCCAAGAGAGCTTACCAGAACAGCACAGGCCTTGGCAACTACAGCCGCCTGCTGATCGATAGCCTTGCCCGGTATTTTCCGCAGCATGAATATTACCTGGCAGCACCTAAAGAAACCGGAGCGTACACTGCCCCTGTCAACACGCATATCATTGGCCCGCAAGGCCTGAATAAACTGGCCCCATCACTGTGGCGGAGCAGGCAGGTAGTGAAAGACCTGGAAAAGAACGGGATAGCATTATACCACGGGCTTAGCAACGAGATACCCCTGGGCATCGGGCGTAGCGGTATCAAAACTGTGGTAACCATACACGACCTTATTTTTGAGTATTACCCGGAACAATATAAAGCTGCCGATGTGCAGCTATACCGGAAAAAATTCCGATATGCCTGCAGCCATGCCGATCGTGTGATCGCTATAAGTGCACAAACAAAAGAAGATATCATCAGCAGGTATGGGATAGATGAAGCCAAGGTGAGTATAGTGTACCAATGCTGTAACCCTGCATTTGAGCAGGTGGTAAGTAAGGATGTACGTGAAACAATAAAAAAGAAATACCGGCTGCCGAAAAAATATTTGCTTTACGTGGGCTCGCTCATAGAGCGGAAGAACCTGCTGAATATTTGCAAAGCCCTATGCACCATCAAAGATAAATTATCCATGCCCCTCGTGGTGATCGGCAGCGGGAATGGCAGCTATGCAGCTAAAGTAAAGGCCTATGTGAAAGCGCAGCAAATGGAAGAGCGGGTGATCTTCCTGGAAGACAGGCCTGAGGCAAATGACCCCGGGTTTCATAATTCAACGGACTTCCCCGCGATATACCAGTCGGCAGAAATGCTGCTTTATCCTTCTACCTACGAAGGTTTTGGCTTGCCTGTGCTTGAAGCCCTGTGGAGTAAGATACCTGTCATTACCTCAAATACCTCCTGCCTGCCGGAGACCGGGGGCGATGCTGCATACTACATCGACCCTTTTAGTGTGGATGAAATAGCCAATGCTATCGTTACAGTAAGCAGTAATGATATATTGCGGCAGCAGATGATACTAAAGGGTATTGCCCATGCACAAAAATTCACTGCAGCGGCCTGTGCGGCCAATGTGATGGATGTGTATGAAAGCCTATGCAGCTAAATCGTAAACAGAACTCAAACAAAAAGCCATTCTTTTAAAAGAATGGCTTTTCAATATCAAAAAAACAAGCTCTACAATGCGAGATCAGCATCGTCATTTGCATTGTCCTGCTCCTGCTGGGGTTGTACCTGCTCTTTAGACTGCTCACCATTGTTTTCATTATGGTGCTGCTTCGGACGTTCGCCACGGTCGTTGTTGCGGCGGTCGCCACGATCATTTCCACGACGGTCACCACGGTCATTTCCCCTGCGGTCGCCACGATCTCCGCGATCACCACGCTCAGGGCGTTCGCGCTTTTCGGGTTCTACATAACCTTCAGGCTTCGGCATCAGTACTTTGCGGCTCAGGCGCAGTTTACCTGTTTTAGGATCGGTGCCTATGAGCTTTATTTTCACCTTGTCACCTTCCTTCATCACACCATCGAGTGAATCAAGGCGCTTCCAGCTTACTTCAGATATATGCAGCAAGCCCTGCTTGCCGGGAAGGAACTCGATGAATGCACCGAAAGGCATGATGCTCTTAACAGTACCTTCGTATTCAGCCCCTATCTCAGGCACAGCTACTATACCTTTTATCCAGGCCATAGCCTTGTCGATATTCTCTTTATTAGCAGCAAATACTTTGATCACGCCTTCTTCACCAACCTCTTCGATATTGATGGTAGTACCTGTTTCGCGCTGTATCTCCTGTATCACTTTACCACCAGGGCCTATCACCGCACCTATGAATTCGCGGTCGATATTCAGCTGTTCGATGCGTGGCGCATGTGGTTTCAGTTCAGAACGGTATGCGCCGATGCAATTGTACATCGCTTCGAGTATGTGCATACGGCCACGGCGTGCCTGCTCCAGGGCCTGCATCATCACATCCATGCTCAGGCCATCCACTTTGATATCCATCTGGATACCGCAGATACCATCGCGTGTGCCTGTAACTTTAAAGTCCATATCGCCAAGGTGATCCTCATCGCCGAGGATATCGGTAAGGATGGCAAATTTGCCATTCTCGCCCGAGATAAGGCCCATGGCCACGCCACTTACGTGCTTAGGCAAAGGCACACCTGCATCCATGAGCGCCAGCGAGCCGGCACAAACGGTAGCCATTGATGAAGAGCCGTTTGACTCAAGGATATCAGAAACTACACGCACTGTGTAGGGGTAATCATCTTTAGGCATCATCTGCTTCAGTGAGCGCATAGCGAGGTTGCCATGGCCTACCTCGCGACGGCCGGGGCCGCGCATCATTTTTATCTCGCCGGTAGAGAATGGCGGGAAATTGTAGTGCAGTATGAATTTGAGGTAATCCGATGTCTGCGCGGTTTCCAGCAGCAGCTCATCTTCGGTAGTACCGAGGGTAACTGTGGTAAGCGATTGTGTTTCGCCACGGGTGAAGAGTGCACAACCGTGCGGTGAAGGCAGCAGGTCGGTCTCCATGGTCAGCACACGAACATCTTCAAGGCCACGGCCATCGAGGCGTACGCGCTCATCAAGCATCATGTCGCGAATGATCTTCTTCTCCAGATCGTGAAAGTAAGTGCCTACAAGTGCAGCGTCTTCATCTTTCAATTCATCTTCTGCAAACTGGGCTGTGAAATCTTCACGTATCTTTTTAAAGGCATCACTGCGGTCGTGCTTGGCCATAGCGCCTTTTGCGACCTGGTATATCCTGTCTTTACCAAAAGCTTCGATCTTAGCTTCCAGCTCAGGGTTGGTATATGGTTTGGTATACTCACGCTTGCCGGTAACACCTACTTTATCACGCAGCTCTTCCTGCAGTTTCACCTGCCTCTTTATTGCTTCGTGGCCAAGTTCAATTGCTTTGAGCAGGCTGGCTTCATCACACTCTTTACCCTCACCTTCCACCATCATGATGTTCTTAGCGGTAGCAGCCACTATAATATTGATATCAGCATCTTTGAGCTGAGTACGTGTCGGGTTAATGATGTATTCGCCGTTGATACGGGCCACGCGCACTTCGGAGATGATCTCTTGTATCGGAACATCAGACACTGCGAGTGCGGCAGAGGCTGCAAGGCAAGCCAGTGCATCGGGCATTATCTCGGCATCAGAAGATATAAGCGTAACCAGCACCTGTACTTCGCAGAGATAATCATCAGGGAAGAGAGGGCGCAGTGCGCGGTCTATAAGACGGGATGTAAGTATCTCGTAGTCGTTAAGACGAGCTTCGCGTTTGAAGAAAGAACCGGGTATGCGGCCCGCAGAAGCGAACTTTTCCTGGTAATCAACGCTTAAGGGGAAGAAAGATTGCCCGGGTTTAGGTTCTTTGTTAGCTACAACGGTAGCCAGTATCATACAGTTGCCCATACGAACCACAGCAGCGCCATCAGCCTGACGGGCCATTTTGCCTGTCTCTATGGTTATTTCACGTCCGTCGTCCAGTTTGTAGGACACGGAGATGGGATTGGGAGTCATAAAATAATATTAAAATATGTTCAAAAAAAACTATTCCCAACTGCGTTCAGCTGGGAATAGCGAGGAAAGCTTATTTGCGGAGACCGAGCTTTTCGATCAGTGCGCGGTACGCTTCAAGGTTTGTATTGCTAAGATATTGCAGGAGGCGCTTGCGGCGGCCTACCATTTGCATCAATCCGCGATTGCTTGAGAAATCTTTTTTATTGCTTTTCAAGTGGTTTGAAATGTGATTGATACGCTCAGTAAGCGTAGCTACCTGTGCTTCGATAGAGCCTGTGTTCTTTTCGCTTCCACCAAAGTTTTTGAAGATGTTTGCTTTCTTTTCAGCAGTTAAATGAGACATGTTGGCATCAAAATTTAAATATCCTATACTTTTTTTCGGACTGCAAAGATAGTGATTTATTTGATAAATAACTGATCCTGTAAATGTTTAAACAGATTTTTAATACAGGCATCACAAAGGGAAGCCGGATACACATTAAAACATATTTTTATTTAATGTATTCGCAAAAGATCGTGGGTGATGCAGGTAAACAGGCAGATAGACGAGCCTTGCGTTACTCGTATAATTAAAACGAAGAAGGCCCTCTAAAGGGCCTCTTCGTTAAACAAGTTAAATTATAATTATTTCATTATGACCAGTTTTTGAGTCTGGAGTTTGTTATTGCAATTTAGGTTAACAAAATAAATACCGGAAGATAAGTGGTTAATATCTGTAGCTACAGCATGTGTACCTTTCTGTACAGATATTTGCCTGCTCATCAATACTCTGCCACTGATATCAGTGAGGCTGAGCGTAGCCGCGGCATCGCCAGTGGCTGTGATCACAGCACTGAAAGTGCCTGATGCAGGGTTAGGATATACAAAGAAGGAACCTTCATTGCCAAGCGCTACATGCTTAACTCCCGAAGGATCATACAAAGTATTGACCGTAGTGTTGGTAACAACCGGGGCGTTGAAATCGAAATAAATCGATGCATTGTTGGTGAACTGTGTACCTAAAGGCAGGTTGGGTTTGGTCTTAATGGTATAGGTAAACATACCATTGCTGCCTTGTGCATCATTCATTTCTGCAGGCAGGTTTATGTTATTAAAAGTGAATTTGGCCACACCCAGTTCATCAATGGTAACCACGCAGGGGTGTGACTGGTAAACAGGATGTAGGGTTGTCCAGTCCAGGTCCGCATCGAGTGTATCGATCACTACAACGTTCTGCGCCTTATAGTTACCTATATTCTGGAAGTGTACCATATACTCAAGGGTAGAATCATCATAAGTGATGAGGCCTGTAGGGCCTACACCTTTAGGCTTCACTTCTTTAAAATTGGGATCATAAGCAGCCATGGTATAAGTAGTGAAATAGTTCACATTGTTCCATGGCGTATAATCAGTAAGCCAGTTGCTCATTGGTGATGTATAAACAGTAGAATCTTTGAACACCAGGCTGGTATTGAGCGGAATGTTCGTTGGAACAGTGTAGTTCATATAGAAATCCTGCGAAGCACCGGGATTAAGGCTAAGGTTGCCGGCAGGTATATCATAATAATCAGGAGGGCCTGCTGCGAATATGCCACCGGGCACAAATGAAGGTGCGCCAACCTGTCCATCGGTAGTATAGCCTGCTATGAGGTTGCTTTCCGCAACTGTACCGTCATTGGTAATGATGGTCTTCTGCTGGTATGTATTACCGGGCACTGCAAAAGTGTAATCCCATGTGCTGATGTGTATATCGTGTATAGGATTGATGCTATTGGCAAAATCAACGGTATTGACGCAATTAGCGGCGGCGGTAACATTTACCACTATACCATTTGCCTGGCAGGCAGAAAGAGGATAAAAGTTCTGCACGGTCTCGGTTATGGTGTATGAACCTGTAGGTACAATGAACGAGTAAACACCATTCGCATCGGTATAGGCGTAGCCTACATTGCTACAATGCACCTGTATGTTCTGTATACCCAATTCACCGGCATCCTGTATACAGTTACCGTTGGCATCGTCATAAATAGTGCCGGTAATGGTGCAATAGCAGCTATTATTGGCTGCGTTATAGCCCAGGTAAGTAAAGGCGCTGGCAGTACAACCTACTGCATCGGTAACATAAACACTGTAATAGCCTGCAGCGATACTCGTGTTATTCTGTGTTGTAGGGCCATTATTCCAGGCATAAGTATAAGGCAGCGTACCACCTGCAGGATTTGCATTTACACTACCATCGGCAGCAAAGATGCAAGTGGCCGGTGTTGAAGCAAGGCCAACACTAACCGGTGAGCTGGAAGCCACATAGCGGTTTTTGGTTGTATTGCAACCATTGGCATCGGTAACGGTAACACCATAATTACCGGCGGCAAGGTTTGTAATGCTTGCCGTGGTACCGCCATTGGTCCACAGGTAGCTGTAAGGTAAAGTGCCACCTGAGGCAGTAACAGAAGCGCTGCCATCGGACTGCAGGCAGGTAGCATTAGTACCTGATAATGATAATGTAACCACATCGATGGGTGGAATGTTTACAGAACCATCACGCACACAGCCATTGGCATCGGTAATATGGAAGTGATAGCTGCCCGCACTAAGATTGCTGGCGGTTAATCCTGTTTGAGCCGGGAAGGTGCTCCATGAAATAGTATAAGGCGCTGCACCACCTGAAACTGTAAGTGTAGCCGAACCTGTAGCAGCGGTGCAGGAGCTGGGAGTAGTAGTGTAAGTAGCCGTAACAGGCGTGCTGCTGGATACATACGCACCACCATTACCAATGCAGCCATTGGCATCTGTAAGCGTAACACCATAATAGCCGGCAAGAAGGTTGCTGATAGACTGCGTAGTGCCACCATTCGTCCACAGGTAAGTATAAGGAGGTACCCCACCTGACCCGAAAGCAATGGCTGCACCATCATTTTGAGTACAGGTAGCCGGTGTAGGTGTGGTATTTACGCCGATCTGCGGTGTCTGCTGTATATAAGTATAATTGGTGACGCTGCAACCGAGCGCATCGGTAACCGTAACATTATAGCTGCCCATGATCAGGCTGTTAATAGAAGCCGTGGTAGCCGCATTGGACCAGAGGTAGCTGTAAGGTGGCGTGCCGCCGGTAATAGCCCCTACGGTTGCAGTACCATTAGTGCAACTGGCAGCTGTAGTAGTGATGGGATAACTAAAGGCGGGGATATTGGGCACCTCTGTAGAATCCTGATAATACATTGAGCCCCATACACAACCATTGGCATCGGTTATGGTAAGCCCATACTGGCCTGCCGGCAATGAAATGGGGTTGGTAGTGCCCACATTGGTCATAGTTTGTATATCGTACCATTGATAGGTGTATGGAGGAAGACCTCCGGAAACAGTAGCTGTGGCAGTGCCTAATGCCGGGCAGGCAGCACCGGTAGTAGCCACCGAGTATGTAAAAGGAGGAGCGCCCTGGTAGTAATTGGATGCTGTAACATTGTTGGCATCCGTTACTACAATATATAGATAAGCACCGGAGTAATTAGTAAGCGCGTCCGTTAATACATTGACCGTATGATTAACCGTCGGCTGGTTATAGATATTCCAATCGACCGATAAAGGCGGTGTAAGTCCAGTAAAAGTTGCCGTAAGGATGCCATCGTTATTACATGGCGCCTGGGTGAGTGTAAAGCTGACCGTCTGGGCCTTTGCAGCCATTGCCAGCATGAAGCAAATAAATAGTGAAGTAATTTTTTTCATAAACACAGGTTTTTAAAGTCTGTAAATACAGACGAGGGTTTTAAACCATGTGTTAGATTTTTTTTGAAAATAATAACCGTGCAGGGTAACCGGTCATCTTCATGGGGCAACAAGCGTGGAACAGTATGAATTGATACTTAAACGGTTGCGGCCCTGCTGATAGCAGGGCCGCAAAGGAAATTAATCAATAGTTTATCCAAGTTTGCCGGAAAGTTTTGAACCATCAATATTGAACAGGACATTCGATTTGAATGTCTTTTTGGTCTTGCTATTGCGTGCAAAGCGTTTTATCGCTGTTTCTATAAGCTCTGACAAAAGCGTATCGAACTTTTTGCCAGTAGCTTCCCAAAGATAAAAGGCCAGCGAACCGGGTATGGTGTTTATCTCGTTGAGGTAAACGGACTGATCGCTTTCATCTATTATAAAGTCTATCCTGCAAACACCTGAGCAATTCAGGTGCCTGAATATCTTAGCCGCATATGCCTGTATATCGTTCTTTTGCTGTGCCGATATGTTTGCCGGTATTTTCCGCTTAGTACCGGCCATACCTTCACCTGAGCTATCGGCGTTCATGTATTTTTCATCGAAGCTGAGGAGTTCGTTACCTATGATGACGGGTTCTTCGCATTCTGAAACCTGGATATCATTCCCTATATCCGCTACTGAGCAGTTCACCTCTTTGATAGCCGTTACACAGCGCTCTACGAGTATATTGTTAGTAAAAGAGGCTGCAAGGTCTATGGCGTTTTCCAGCTCCTGCTTATTGCCTGCTTTACTGACACCGATGCTTGAGCCCAGGTCATCGGGCTTAACAATGACCGGGTAACTGAACTTAGCCTCTATATTGCCGATATGCGTATTCTTTTCCCGGAACCATCCATCGCTATCTATTTTGTATGATGCAATGACCGGTATGTTGATAGCACTGCATATTTCCTTAGTAAAAGACTTATTCATGGTAATTGCCGCAGCTGCTACGCCGCAACCTGCATAAGGAATGCCCATCACCTCGAAAATGCCCTGGAAACAACCATCTTCACCATAAGTGCCATGAAATACCGGCAGTATCACATCGAGCTTGCTGACCACTTTGCTCGACTTTAAAAAGCCTTCGGGATAGCTCATCAAAGTGCCTTCACCCGCATTCATCGAGGGCATCACTTTGGTGACATTCTTCATCAGGTTCTTATAATTCTTAAAGTTGTTGATATACATCAGTTGCGGGCCGGTATACCATACACCCTCTTTAGAAATATACACGGGCACAACTTCATATTTTGCCTTATCCATTGCCTTCATTACCTGCATAGCAGATATAATAGATATCTCGTGCTCTACGGAACGGCCACCAAAAAATACCCCTACTTTTTTCATTTTATTCTGATCGTTATTTTATTCATTAAAGGTGTCAGGAAGGTCATTTTCATACAAGACCACATCGCCTGCCTGCATAATGGTCTTTACTTTATCGTTCGCCTCCTGCAAATTTTTGCAAACATATAATTTCTCTTCGGGAAAATTCACTGATCTCAGCCCTTCCTGTATAGGTTTTGTGCGGGCAGCCCCTACGAGGAATACCAGGTCGCAATTATGGGCTATATGTTGCCCAAATTCAAAATTCAAATCATATTCCTTTTCACCAAGCTCTATCATGCCGGGGGTAATGATTATTTTTTGGTTCCCTTCGAACCTGTTCAGCGCTTCTACCGCCTTGCGGGAGCCTACGGGGTTCGAATTAAAGGCATCGTCTATTATGGTGACCCCATTGGCCAGCCTGCTAACCTCGAGCCGGTGGTTCACTGCTTCTATCTGCTTAACTGCTTTTTCTATAAGGTAGGCCTCCACCTTGAGCTCCAGCGCCACAGCACAGCAGGCCACGAGGTTAGACACATTATGCTCGCCCAGCAGCCTTGTTTGCAGCGAGAGCAGTTTGGTATCGCCTTTATAAACATCGAAGTGCATGCCCAGGCCTTTGTAGGCAATATTGGCAGCCTTATATTGTGTATTACCCCCTGTACTGAAAGTAACTAAAGCAGCGCTAACCGGTGCGGGCAGGTTATTGACATCAAGGTCATCGCCGTTAATGAAGCCTATGCCGTCGGCAGGCAGGCTTACGATCAATTCGAATTTTCCTTTCCGCACATTGTCCAGCGAACCAAATGTTTCGAGGTGCTGCGGACCTATAGCGGTAATAATGCCATAACGCGGATGAACAATGTCGCATATCTCCTTAATGTCGCCTACCTTCTTAGCGCCCATTTCTATGATGAACAATTCATGCGTAGGTTTCAGGTACTCCCTTATGGTACGCACCACGCCAAGCGTAGTGTTATAGCTGCCCGGGGTCATCAGGGTATTGTATTTTTCAGAAAGTATGCCGTGCAGGAAGTGCTTCACGCTGGTCTTGCCAAAGCTACCGGTTATGCCTATCTTAATAAGGTCGGTCCGGGAGGCAATGATCTTTTTTGCATCATTGATATAGCTCCTGTTTATCGCCTGCTCTACCGGTTTAATAAGTACATTGGCCACGATAATGATGACAAAGGAAAAAGCTATGGCACCAAACAGCAGACCTGGAAAATACCGGGCCCCAACAACAAAATAAACTACCGCCAGGGCCAGTATAACGAGTAATAGCTCTACTACGAACAAACGGGTGGCCCGTGGTGTGAAATCAAGTTTCTTCTTGGCCTTTTTGCGCAGTTGCATCATTATGCCCAAAACGGATGCTGCAAATATTATGATGGCAGTAATGATGTGTATATAAAAATAAAAGGCTACAATGGAAGCCAGCACCAATATCTTCACCTTGTCGTAGCGGGTGCGCAGGTTCTCTTTCAGCCATTTGGTATAGCGCTCATTGAAATAAGAATTAAGCTGCATCATGTGCAACTCTTCTTTCAGTAACAGGGCGAGGTAAAAAAACAGTGATAAAAATGACAATAAATGTATGGCCAGATGCATAGTTATACTTTCAGAAAATCGTTCACAAGGTCTAAAAATTGTTCTTTTTTGTCAATAAACACATAATGGCCTGCACCCGGCAGTATCTCAAGACTTGAATCCTTTATATACTCATGGAAGGCCCTTGCCATAGATACCGGTGTAGCGGTATCGGTCTCACCCCAGATGAGCAGGGTGGGCACCTCTATCTTCACGGCATATTCTTTCAGGTCTTCGTGCAGTATCCTTTTCAGGACCTCCCGCATTTTAGGGCTGGCGTTTTTATAATCGGCCGAACCCATCATATCCACCATTTTTTCCTTTGCCCAGTCGAAGGTAGATTTAGGCAGTATCTTTTCCAAAAAGCCTTTTGCCTTTTTTATGCCCTGGTTGCCCTTGCGGCGTTCTATATCTTCAGCCATTATCAAGCCTGCACCACCTGTAAATATAAGCTTGCTTAGAGGGGCCTTGCTGTTGAGTATAAGCGCCACCCTGCAACCAAATGAATGACCTAGTACGACCGGGTTGGCAATGCCCAATTTTTGCATCAGTTTTACCGTCCAGTTGGCATAGTCTTCTACCCCCCATACCTCTTCGGGCTCATCGCTGCCCCCAAAGCCAGGAAAGTCGACAGCGAAGACCTTGTGTGTTTTTGACAAGTCTTCCTGTATATCCTTAAGCGTTGCTGCCCTGCAGCCCCAGCCATGCAGCAGCAATACGGGGCTACCCTCGCCCGCCTCGGTATATACCGCAAGCTGGCCATCAATTACGATCTGTTTTGTCTTTATCATTTATCTATCCCAAAAGGCCATCAGGCCATTGCAAATTCTTTTAGCATCCTGTCGCAAAGGGCCCTCATTTCGCCCTCGCTGCACTGGTAATTATTAAATATCATGGAAAACACTAAGGGCTCCGCGCCTTCTACCACTCCTGCAAACGCCCTTACTTTGCCCATGCTCCCTGTTTTGAGCCTTACTTTGTTTTTTGCAGCAATACTCCTGCAATAGTTTTTCACGGTACCTTCTTCACCAAGCAGCGGAAGCGTTTTTGAGAAGTCACCTGTCTTAGCCGTATCTCGTAACATATACACCAGCAACTCTGCCAGGAAGGACGCGGTCATATTATCCTTCCGCGCCAAGCCGCTACCATCAACAGCACTAAAATCACTGCTGTCCAATATACCTTTCCAGTACACATTGAAATTACTGTTCTTCTCCTCAAAGAACTTTTGCGTTACAAGATAGATACATTCTGCAAAGAGATTGATACTGTCGTAGTGGGTATATTTTACGATATCGAGCAGCGGTGGCGATAGCAATGTGCCCAGGTCCCCGCCTTCGGCACCACTGCTCATATGCTTTGCATTTACTTTAATGCCTTTTGCCTGCAAAAAGGTCTTTAAGCTTTCTTTAAATATTTTGGCAGGCGATGACAGGGATAACTTTTCATCCCTGTATGCGGAAGCTGCAAGCGCCGGATCGATATACAAGGATTTTTTATCGCAGGCAGGACAGCCAATAGCCTTTATCTCGTTGATACCGGCTTTTTCAAATACTTCAAACTCTTCCCGGAGCAAATGTTTACTGATGCCCGGCATATCGCCGATGATAATGTTGCTGCCACTTTGCCTGACCGGGAATGAGTTGTCGATAAAGTTAAAGGCCTGTGGTATAGCCCCATAATACCAGGGATAATCTTCAAGCGTCCAATCCTGGTATGAGAGCGGATCGCCCAGGTAAGTATTGTCCACAATTATATCGCCCTCTATTTCTTCAACGGAACGGGCTTTTAGTGCCTGCAATATCTTTTCAAAACATAAGAGCGGGCTTGTTTCATCAAAATAATGAGAGCCTAGTGTGGGATCACCATATCCTTTTACCAACAGATTGCCGTTAAGTTTGCCCGCTGTAACATCGCCTGTATAAGCAAGCCGGGTTTTAAAGCGGTATGCGGGCCCAAGTATGTGCAGCGCTGTTGCTGTGGCTACCAGCTTCATTACCGAAGCAGGCACTAAAAAAAGCCCGGGATTATAACTAAGCAAGGTATTGTTCTTAGCATCTTTGACCACCAGCGAACATGAAGCGCCCTGTAACTCCTTATGATGGAGCAGGTTTCTTAAACCCGATACGAGATCTGCTTTGTTCACGCTATAGTAAAAGTTAAAAGCTGCCTGCAATAAAAACTGTCAGCCACTGCCTTACAGATAAGCATTTTTCGTACTTAACGAACAGGCAGTGTAAAGCTATGAAAAAAGCAATGCAGGATAACAAGCCTTGGCTAAAAAATCGTGTATGAAACAAAGAAAAAAAATTATAAAAAATATTTGGTGGTCAAAACCCTGAAAACCAATACCGTATTGCTTTTCGCCGCTCCAGGCTTTCAAAAACATTTTGTACATCAAAACATTATGCTTTAGGTTTGTACCGCATTCCTAATAACCTGCATAGAGGACGCAGGGTATTTTACATAATTCCCCCCAAGAGAGATACCGGGTAAAAAAAGATGAGCCATAAGCGGTTTGTAATTCTATTTATTCCCGCAATGCATACAGGACAGAGAAGAGCATAATCCAAAGGGATCTCTTTTTTAACTATAAAAAACAAAAACATGAAACGCAACAAAATTCTCCTGGCAGCAGCATTACTTTTTCTTCCCTTGCTTAGCCTCGCACAGGCCGGGCCATACTGCCCGCCCCCTCCCAATGCCCCCATCAGTGGTGGCCTTGGACTGCTTGCTATAGCAGGTATTGGCTATGGTATCAAAAAGTACAAAGGCAGCGGCAAAAGCAATAAAGATCAAAACAAATAAACAGGAATGTATAAATCGTTTAGCAAAACAAGAACGATATTGGCAACATCAATTACACTCAGCTCGTAAAACACTGACAATCAAAAGACTAATAGCGTTAACCGGTGATTAACATGCATAAGCTTTGTCATAGGTGCTATAATCTATAGGTTTGCATTATCGATCATTGAGAAACAGAGAAAGAAGACCTTTTAATAACACAGTTTTATATTATTAAAATGTCCTTTACACTAAAAACAGAATCATGAAACAATTTAACACTTTGAAATTTGTTTTTTTGCTTGGAGCACTATTATCACCGGTTTTTGCAATGGCATGGTGGCATGGCCCCCCTCCACCAACTGCACCGCTTGACGGTGGCCTCAGCTTACTGCTGGCGGCAGGCGTAGGCTATGGCGCTAAAAAGTATGTCAGCGCTGTAAAAAAGAACAAAACCACCGAAAAATAGTAGTAATTTTCACATAGTGATATACCGGGTTAAGAGAATATATAAGGAGCTGCCCCTGGCAGTGCGCAATTTCCTGATAAGGGCATTATTGCTGTTTGCAGGCTGGCTCCTTATATATAACCTGGTCTTAAAACCTATAAATGTTCCTGACCGGCAACTCACCCAATTTGTAGAATGGGGTACGGTAAAGACACTATCGTTCTTTTACCCCAACGTTAGCTCCGAAGGACAGGATGTGCTGATCAATAACCAGGGCGTGTTGGGTATTGCCAACCAGTGCAATGGCCTTGAGCTGATCGTATTATACATAGGTTTTCTCTTTTGCCTGCCTACACGACCATTGAGAATGCTGCTGTATGGAGTGGTTGGTACCATTATCATCTGCATACTGAACATAGGACGCTGCGCAGCACTGGCCATGTTGTACATGAGCCATAATTACTATGCCGATTTCGCACATCACTACGCTTTTAAACTGGTAGTGTATGCAGCAGTCTTTTTCGGCTGGATCATTTACAGTAAAAATATTGGCCGCAATGCACAGCTACAAGCTTAGAATGTGGCTTGCCTTTATCCTGATCATTGCCCTCTGCTGGCTCGATTATCAATTTTTCACAGAAGGACTGAAGGCCCACTTAATGGCGCCACAAAAAAGAAGGATCATGCACCTGCTGCTCTTATGCTGCATTACGGCAACAGGGTATTGGGGCTGGTACAGGCATCCCATGAGGTGGATCAAAAAGCTGTGGGTATTTCTTTACCTTATCACCATTTTCCTGATAGGCTGCATAGGTCTCTTGCAATGGCAGTACCAGCTTTTCGATCACAATGTTCTTGATGTAATATTTGGTGTGCGTATATTTTTCTGTAGCCCTGCACCCTTCTTTATCCTTTATATACTGGGACGGCTGGCAGGCAGTATTTCCCCTACGAAGCAATAAAGGGTTTATACTTTTCTTAAGTACATTTACGTATCAATTATCTCCATGCCCACTCTTTATATCATAGCAGGCCCTAATGGCGCAGGTAAAACTACGGCTTCGTATAGCCTGCTACCGGATATGCTTGACTGTAAGGAATATGTAAACGCTGACGAAATAGCACGGGGGATATCTCCATTTAATCCTGAAGGTGTTGCCATTGAAGCGGGCCGTATTATGCTACAACGTATTGATGAACTGATAGAAGACAATGAAAATTTTGCTTTTGAGACCACACTCAGTACCCGCAGCTATGTGCACACCGTAAAAAGATGTAAGAAAAAAGGTTATAATATCACTTTAGTGTTCTTTTGGCTCAGCAGCCCCGAACTGGCCAGGGAACGTGTGCTGCTAAGGGTATCGCGGGGCGGGCATAATATACCGCCCGATGTGATAAGCCGGCGCTATGATAAGGGAATTAAAAATTTACTAACTTTGTTCATTCCGATCTGCGATTATTGGATAGTAGCTGATAACTCGCATGCCAACCGAATGATGGTGGCAGAAGGTACCGGACCTGATGATGTGACGGTCTTTGATGCCGCGATCTGGGAAAAAATAAAATTATATGGCGCTTGATGCGAAATATGTCCGTTTAAGGGAAATAATAATGGCCGGTATCCAAAAGGGTATCGACAAGGTGATAGAGGACAGTATCAAAAATAACACCCCGATAGCCGTAAGCGATGAGCAGGGGAAGGTACAACTCATCTACCCCAGCCAAAAGCAATAATACCTCTTCAGAAAAAAATGTTTAACAGCAACCAGTATGCTGTCGCCTCCCGGTGTTTTAAGCTTCCGGTGCAGGGTGTGTTTCCGGAAAATGCTCCAGTTCTTCCAGTGTCTTTTTAATGTGCTTCCTTATCGTTGTATTATGGCATAAGGTCAACTCGGCCTCAAGAAAGGTTTTCAGATCTGTAGGGTGTTGCATCCTCCTTTGAGCTTTCCTTCTTTTCAGGTATTCGATGGTTCTAAATTTCATCACTAAATATAAGGAAAACAAGTGAAAGATAAACGCATGACCCCCTGATATTTCAGCTTCAGAAAGAAATAAAAAAAGGATGAACCGGGGTTCATCCTTTCAATAATATTCAGCAGAAAATACTATGCTTTTTGAGCCGGCTTCTTCATAATGGCATATACTTCGAGACCGAAGCCTAAGAGTGCTACTATCGGAGCAAGTGTAATACGACGGAAACTGTATATCTCATCGAAATTGAACTTATGCGGATCGGGACTTTTACCGCCGCCCATAAGCATGAAGCCAAGTATGATAAGCACAACACCAGCTATCATGAAGGTGTAATTGCTACGATCGAAAAGAAAATCCTGGTTGCCCAGCGGCTGCTCATGACTTACTACACGTGTAGCTTTCTCACTGCTTTTATTTTGTACCGGTTTTGGTTTTGTTGCTGTAGACATATCTATAAGGATTGTATGTTAAAGTTAAGGAAAACGGGACTAATAAAGGTCATCCACGTGCATTTTTAAATATTTTACAACAGAACGGTGTGTGCTCACTACCGAAATAAGGATGCCCATTACGATCATCATAAACATAAGCAGGACCAGCATCATATTATCGTTGAGCACGGTTAGTGCGGGGAGCTGTTTTTGTGCAAAAGAAATGACCATCCAAAGCCCCGCAACAGCAATAATACCGCTTATAAGACCATTGATGACAGCCCTGCGGTCAAAGGGGCGGGATATAAACCAGCGGGTTGCCCCTACCATCTGCATGGTCTTGATCAGGAAACGATTGCTGAACATGGCCAGGCGCACCGTGTTGTCTATAAGCACCACTACAACGATAAACAGTATCAGCGAAATAGCACCCAATACGATACCGATCTTGCGGAAATTGCTGTTCATCTGGTCCACCACCAGCTTAGGGTATGTGACATCACGCACCACATTACTTTGCATGATGAACTGCTTTACCTTCTCAAGGCTGTCCTTATTCACATAGCCCGCATGAAGTTTAAGCACTATAGATGTAAACAAGGGATTGTAACCGAGGAACTCGCCAATATTCTGGCCCTCGATATCGCTTTGCATCTTCAGGGCTTCCTCCTTGGTAATGACCTTCGACTCGCGGACAAAAGGCTGTTTGTCGAGTATGTCCTTCATCCTTTGCACATTCTCATCCTTGGTATTATCATGGAAATCAACTGCCACTTCCACATCTTCCTTAAATGCACGGGTAAGTGCACGTCCATTGAGCACAAGCCATCCCAGTGTGCCTAAAAGAAAGAGCACGAGGGAGACACCTATGATCGCATTGACGTAGGAAGGTTTTGCTTTTTTTCCGGTTGCCATTGTGCCCAAAAATAGAAAAAACAATGAGGATTTGAACAGCAATCTGATATTAGGATATATTTTAACAAAAGACTGCCCATTTTCACCAGGGCGGCATTGCAGGGGCGGCACAATAAAAACCGTTTTATACGTTAATTGTTAGCGAGGTATGAACATTTGTGTATTTTTAGCGGGCTCAACCATACCATTACATGAAGGATCTGAAACCTTTTTTTGACGCACGGCATTTTATAGAGAGTAAAGCGGCAGGCACCTACCAGTCGTTGCAATGGGGCGCTAATATCATGTGCCTTACCGAAAACAACTTTGACTGGGACGATGCCGACATAGTAATAGTAGGCTGCGGCGAGTGGCGTGGCCGGGACAGGGAAGCACAGTACAGCAATGCAGGCCCGGATGCGGTGCGCGAGGAATTGTACAAGCAGTACCACTGGCATGCAGCCGTAAAAATAGCCGATGCAGGCAATATACATTGCGGGGCCAGCATAGACGACACCCGTGCCGCCCTGCGCACCGTACTGCACGAATTGCAGCTTGCCGGAAAAATAGTGATCGTGATAGGCGGTTCGCAGGACCTGACGCTGCAGCAGTACGAAGCCTTTAAAAGATCGGAACAGATGATAACGGCGTCTGTGGCCGATATGCTGATAGACCTGGATGAGACGGAAGAGATAACAGAACACAGCTACCTGATGAATATGCTGACCTCACAACCTAACTATGTGGGGCACTACAGCCATATAGGTTTCCAAAGCTATTATGCGCATCCCCGGATGCTGGAAACACTGGATAAGTTACGCTTCGATTTTTACCGACTGGGCAAAGTGCGGGAGCACATTGAAGATATGGAACCCGTATTGCGTATCAGTAACCTCTTCAGCTTCGATATTGCTGCTGTGCGGTATAGCGATGCCCCGGTAAATGTTAACGGCTCACCCAATGGCTTTACCGGCGATGAGGCCTGTATGCTGGTGCGCTATGCGGGCATGAGCAACGCTATGAGCTCGCTGGGCATCTATGGCTATGATGCCCGGAATGACTTGCATAACATGACCGCAAAGCTGATCGCACAAATGACCTGGTACTTTGTGGATGGCTACCTGGTGCGTAAAAGCGAGGCCCAACTGGAAGAAGGCAACGAGTTCATCACCTTCCATGTAAGCTTTACGGACAACGATACCATATTCCTGAAAAGCAAACGTACCAACAGGTGGTGGATGAAACTGCCCAACCAATCGTTCGTGCCCTGCTCCTACGCCGACTACCTGACCGCCAGCAACGACGAGATACCGGAAAGGTGGCTCAGGGAACAGGAAAGGCTGTTATAAATACTAGAAATATGGGCAACCACATTTTGACTTCTATAAAGGAATTCGTTGCAGCACATCAATGGGTTGATATTTCTGAGATAACGGACCATACCAGAATTGAAGAAGATTTAGGCATTACAGGAGATGATGCTTCTGAATTACTCGTAGCTTTTGGCAAAAAATTCAATGTAGATGTATCGCACTTCATGTTTGATGAGTACTTTAATCCAGAGGGCACTAATTGGTTCAGACCTACTTACGTTCCAAATAAGAAAATATTAACTATCGCTCACTTAGAAAAGGCTGTGATTACTGGCAAACTGGATGAATCAGTTATAAATGGATGATCAGTCAAACTCATGCATTCCAAGAAGCCCAACCTGGGGTAAATAGTATTTAATAACGTAATTTTGTATTCAAACCATCCCAAGGGGATGGTTTTTGTATAGGAACAGAAGGTGATAGAAAATAAGCAAATAATACAAAACGAGGAACGCGCTGTGCTGGTGGGCCTGGTGCATAACCAGCAGACCGAGACACAGGTGCGCGAATACCTGGACGAACTGGCATTTCTTGCTGCAACTGCAGGGGCCACTACCGAAAAAATATTTATCCAAAAGCTGCAAAAACCGGATAGCCGCACTTTTGTAGGCAAAGGCAAGCTGGAAGAGATAAGGCTATATGTACAAAGCAAGGGCATTAACCTGGTCATCTTTGACGATGAGCTTACGGGATCGCAACTGGGCAATATCAATGATGCCCTTGGGGTAAAGACCATAGACCGCAGCGACCTGATACTTGACATCTTTGCCCGCCGTGCCAAGACCGCACAGGCAAAGGTGCAGGTGGAGCTGGCCCAGTACCAATATATACTGCCCCGCCTGCGCGGTATGTGGAAACACCTGGAGCGCCAGGGTGGTGGTATAGGCTCCCGTGGACCGGGCGAAACGGAGATAGAGACCGACCGCCGTATAGTAAAGGACAAAATATCGCTGCTGCGCAAAAGGCTGGCAGAGATAGACAAACAAGCCATCACCCAGCGTAAGGAGCGGGGCACTTATATCCGCGTGGCCCTGGTGGGCTATACCAACGTGGGCAAGAGCACTTTGATGACCCTGCTCAGCAAATCGGAAGTATTTGCTGAGAATAAACTATTCGCTACGCTGGATACCACTACCCGGAAAGTGGTATATGAGCAAACCCCCTTTCTGCTGAGCGATACAGTAGGTTTTATCCGGAAACTGCCACACCACCTGGTGGAGAGCTTTAAAAGCACACTGGACGAGGTGCGCGAGGCCGACTGCCTGCTGCATGTTGTAGATATATCGCACCCTGCATATGAAGACCAGATGGGCGTGGTAAACAAAACCCTGCAGGAGATAGGTGCATTCGACAAGCCGATACTTACCATATTCAACAAGATGGACCTTTATGAAGAGCGCACATTCGACCCCTGGCTTGATGATGAGGTAAAGAAGGAATTGCTGAACCAGCTCCAGCATCGCTGGGAACATGAGACCAATGGGTCTTGTGTATTTATCTCAGCCATAAAACGTAAGAATATAAACGAACTGCGCGATACCATCCTCCATAAAGTAAAAGAGCTTTACCAGCTACGTTATCCATACCTCACAAAGTTCTACTGATACCCACACGGCATTTTCAAATTATTATTAAGTATTGTCTTAATTATCTTTTTATTAATACAATACCGTTTCCTGGTGCATTGCCAAATATGTGCAAAAATGATATTGCTTTTTTGAAAAAAATTGGTTTAATTTTCTAAAAGAAATTTTACCTCGTCCACCAAAAAATTAAAACCCAATGAAGCAGCAGACGCGCGAGTTGCTGGTCACAACAAAAGTGGCCCAAAACTGGCAAGACGACTTTGAACAAAAAATAGATGAGCTGATGTCTATTGTAAGCAAGGTAGACACAGAACAGGAGGTGCTACGCTCATCTGAAATGCTGGATGTGTACCACAATACTACCCGGCACAGGCAAAAACAAGGGCGCAAAAGGAAGCATGTGTTCAGCGACCGGCCTTTCGAATTCCTGGTATTCCGTAACTAATCATTCAAGAGGCCTATTGATAAAATCTACTAAAGGATTCATTGTTGTAAATACATTCATGCACTTCGACACAAAAGTCTTAGCGCATATATCTTTATCTGCCATCTTCGTGGTCACTACAAAGCTTTTAAGTTTCAGGTATTCTATGGCCGGGTTATCAGCAGTATAACCCTGGGGAACTGTTTTTAATTGCTCCCCCTCTATTTTGCTGAACAGCTTTTTGAATTTTGCATTCCCGATTATCTTTTTGAATTCAGGGAAATTATAATCGATCTCCTGCCTTACTGCTTTGAGCATAGGCCCCTCGGGCATCCATAAGCCGCCGCCCACAAAAGTTTTACCCGGCTCCAGGTGAATATAATAGCCTGCACCATGGGCTTTACGGCCACCTTTATTAAAATAAGCCCCGAAGTTGGGCTTATAGGGCGATTTATCTTTTGAAAACCGTACGTCACGGAATATCCTGAAAATACAATCCTTAGCTTTTTGATGGCCAAAAACAGGGTCGATAACGGCTAACTGTTCCAGTACCTGGCCAACAAATTGCTCAAAGTCCTCTTTGGCTGCCTGGTAGGCATCCCGGTTCTTATCGAACCAGGCTTTATTGTTGTTCTTACCAAGTTTTTCAAGAAATTGTAAAGTGGATGCCTGTAACATCATACCTGTTGTTAAGATTTTCTCAAAAAGAAATTCGGAAAGCTAATTTAAGCATATACCCTTTAGCTTTGAAACAGCTGTATTAAAAAATTAAGAAAAAACATTAATAGCCTCACTTAAGAGTAGCCGTGGTATTTTTAATACCTTTGCAACTCCCTGAAGGATAAGTGGATTTAAATATATGAAGGAGACGGCAAAGTTGAAGCGCATAGCAATACTGGGTTCTACAGGTTCTATAGGCACCCAGGCACTTGAAGTAATAGCGGCACATCCACAGCTTTTTGAAGCTGAGGTACTCTGTGCACATAGTAATGCCACACTGCTCATAGCACAGGCAAAACAATTTAAACCCAATGCCGTAGTAGTAACCGATGAAACCAAATATACCGAGGTAAAAGAGGCACTGGGCAGTCTGCCCATTAAGGTATTTGCCGGCGCCGGGGCGCTGGCCGATGTAGTAGCGTGGGATAGTGTAGATATAGTGATAACAGCAATAGTGGGTTTTGCGGGCCTCCACTCCACAATAGCGGCGGTAAAGGCCGGCAAGCGTATAGCCCTTGCCAATAAGGAAACGCTCGTGGTGGCCGGTGACATAGTGACCAGGCTGGCCTCCGAAACCGGCGCCACTGTAATACCGGTGGACAGTGAGCACTCGGCAATATTCCAGTGCCTGGCCGGTGAGGACTACAGCCAGGTAGAGAAGATAATACTTACCGCATCGGGTGGACCTTTCTTAGGAAAGAAGCCCAACTTCCTGGTAAACGTAAAGGCATCGCACGCACTGCAGCACCCTAACTGGACCATGGGGGCCAAAATAACCATCGACAGCGCCACCCTGATGAACAAAGGGCTGGAGATGATCGAGGCCAAATGGCTCTTCGGGCTGGAAAACGAGCAGATCGATGTAGTGATACACCCGCAGTCCATCATCCACTCCATGGTTCAATTCACTGACAGCTCGGTAAAAGCGCAAATGGGCCTGCCGGATATGAAGCTGCCTATACAATATGCGCTGGCTTACCCGGGAAGGGTACATAATGATTTTAAAAGGCTGGATTTCAAAGAATTCTCTAAATTGAGCTTCGAACAGCCTGATTATAAAACTTTCCGTAATCTTGCACTGGCCAAAGATGCTATGTATAAAGGGGGAAATGCCCCGGGCGTACTCAATGCCGCCAACGAAGTGGTGGTACATGCGTTTTTGCAAAACAGGGTCAGCTTTATAGAAATGAGCGATGTGATAGAGACCGTAGGGACACGCATTGCCTTCATAGAGCAGCCAACATTGGAAGATCATGAACAATCAGACAAGGAAGCACGCATAAGGGCTGCCGAACTGGTGAAAAAAAGCCAGTTGTCGCACTAAATTTTTATCTGACCAGAAACATGCAACTGAACACAGTTCTTTTAATATCCGGCGGTCTTACTCAAGCTTTACAATTGCTTGCCGCCTTATCTCTATTGATACTCCTGCACGAATTCGGACATTTCTTTTTTGCCCGTTTATTCAAAACAAGAGTAGAGAAATTTTATCTTTTCTTCGATTTCCTGTTCCCCTTTTCAGGGTTGCTCAACTTTTCAATATTCAAAAAGAAAGTAGGCGATACAGAATATGGCATTGGCTGGTTCCCCCTCGGTGGTTATGTGAAGATTTCGGGCATGGTGGACGAGAGTATGGACAAGGAACAAATGTCCCTGCCCCCTCAACCCTGGGAATACCGTTCCAAAAAAGCATGGCAGCGCCTGTTCATCATGCTGGGCGGCATTATCATGAATGTGATCGTGGCCATGGTGATCTATGCCATCATGTTCGCCGGGTGGGGCGAGGAATACCTGCCTACGCAAAATGCCCGCTATGGCATAATGGCCGATAGCACTGCACAGAGCATAGGCCTGCAGAATGGCGATAAGATAGTAGCGGTAGACGGCAAGCCGGTAGCACGCTTCAACAGGATCGTACCTGAAATAATTTTTAATGAAGCCAGGACCGTACAGGTAGAACGTAACGGGCAGGCAGTAACCGTACCTATACCCGAAGGCACGATACGGAAGATCATTAAGAGCAAACGTGCCAGCTTTATACAACCCCGTGTGCCCGCTGTGGTAGAGGATATAGTGAAAGCCAGCGAAGCGGAAAAAATGGGGCTTAAGGCCAATGACAGCATTATAGCCGCCAATGGCCAGCCGGTAATGTTCTACGATGAGTTTGAGCAAATAAAAAAAGCATCCGCAGGGCAGCCTATTGCCGTCACGGTAATGCGGCATGACACCACCCTGGTGCTGAATGGCACCGTGCCTAAAGAAAAATTACTGGGCTTTGCCTTCAAATCGCCGGATGCTTTCTTCAAATACGACAAAATAAAGTATGGCGTGGTAGCAGCCATCGGCAAGGGCTTTTCTTATACCTTCGACCAGTTTGGCAATTACTGGAGGCAGTTCAAAATGATTTTCACCTCAAAGGAGATAAAAGCCTCCGAAAGCCTTGGCGGTATCGTGAGCTTCGGTAAACTATTCTCACCCGTGTTCGACTGGCACGATTTCCTGGCACTCACCGCGTTTGTATCCATCATACTGGCATTTATGAACCTGCTGCCCATACCGGGGCTCGATGGTGGCTATGTGATATTCCTTATTTACGAGATGATCACCCGCCGCAAAGTAAGCGAAAAGGTAATGGAACGGGCCACTACAGTGGGGCTCGTACTGCTGCTGGGCCTGATGCTTTATGCGAACGGGCTGGACATATTCAGGCTGTTCAAAAAGTAAGCAACAAGAAATTTATTGCCGTCCCGCCAGCGGCGGGACGGTTTTTTATTACTTATTTTTATAAAAAACACCCCTCCTATGCAACACATAAAACTTACCGTAGATGCCGTAGTTTTCTCAGTGATCGATGAGCAGTTAAAAGTACTGCTGATACAAAGAAAGCAAGAACCTTTCAAAGGCATGTGGGCGCTGCCCGGTGGCTTTGTGGAGGATGAGGAAGATCTTGAACCTGCCATGCGGCGGGAACTGGAAGAGGAAACAGGCCTGAAAATAAAAGAAGCCAAACAAATAGGCACTTACGGCACACCGGGACGCGACCCCAGGGGGCGCACCGTTACTGTGGCCTACTATGCGCTGATAGACGAAAAAAACAGCCACGTAACAGGTGGCGATGATGCTGCCGATGCACAATGGTTCAACATACATCACCTGCCTGGAATAGCCTTTGACCATGCCGATATTATAGCCTATGCCATGAAGCAATTGCCTTCATAATTTCTTTAACAGCTTCTAAACCATTGATTTCGTACCTTTGCTACAGTTCTTTGACAGCATACTAGCTGGCAAAAGCCGGGGCCGACTGGTTTTGACAGCATAGGGCAGGGTAAGTGTAAGCATGTCGTGCGTTGTGTAATTAGCACGTAAATCTGAATACCCAAACTTTAAATGGCGAATATTCTTACGCCATGGCTGCTTAATTCAAATTAAGTAACCATTTTGGCCGCCGTGTGTGGATGCCTGTAACCGCCGCCGCCGCCTAAATCAGAAAAATATCAGGATAGCGTTCCCTTTGCTGCGCAGGGAGTGTGAAACTAAAGCAGTGTAGGGAAAGGGTAAGTTCGCCCGGCTCTGGCTCTTTTCCGAAATCAAATTCCGGGATAAACATGTAGAAAGCTTATCGGGCATATGTTTGGACGCGGGTTCGAATCCCGCCGGTTCCACAAAAAAGCCCCGCAATTATGCGGGGCTTTTTAATTTATTTCAAAGACTACCTTCTCTGGCTACCGGTGTAAAGCCGCAGCTTACTCAGCCATTTATATATACGGATGATCCTGTCGGTACGGCCGGCGCGTAGCGCATTTTCCTGTTTAAAGCGTTCCAGCTCTTCCCCGAACGATGACCCGGCAGCAGCCACCTGCTTTTGGAATAGCTCCAGGCCCTTTTCGTAAAGCACCTGGTCGAAACGGTTATAATATTTCAATTTCTCTATGGTCGCAGGAGTAAGCTCTGAGAATTTCACACGGGCCTGTTCGTTCACATTCTGGTTGGTGTACCAGGGCATACTCCAGTTGAAAGCTTTGGCAAAGAGTAAAATAGATTCGTCAAAGCGCTCGGCAAGGCCTATCACCTCGTAATGGTTGGTGAGGTTATCCAGCGCCATCTTTAAGTGCTCTTCCGTAACACCGCCAAAAGGAATATCCTTCACGCCGCACAAAAAACGCACGTGGCAATTGTCCATATTCAGCACCAGTCCGTTCTCCAGCAAGTCATCTATGCTATACTGCTTCTCATGCATTATCTTTTTAAAGGGTTGGCGCGGCCCTACAAATAAAAAGTTATAGTGCGAAACAGCCCGTTTCACAGGGTCGCGCAACACGGTAAAGTAGCGTACGGGCCCCTTCATATACTCATGCACTCCGTAATAGAGGTGCCCGCGCACCAGGATCAGCCTGTCGCGGAACTTTTGGGGCGCAGCAATGAGGTTATTCAGCTTGGCAATATTGCCTGAGCTGAAAATGGTACCGCGCCGGAACATGAACTGCCGCTCTATGATACGGTGCATAGTGTTACCGGCCGTCTTAGGTATATGTGTGAATATTATCGGGCTATTGTCCTGTCTCATATGCTCCACTTGATACAGCAAGCAGGCTATAACATTTATAACTTGTTGATAATGCTGTTGTTTTGCGTTATGTAAACGTACTAAAATACAGCATAAAACCGAAAAATGGGTCAGGAACCTTTTTGCAGGCCCATATAGTATTTTGCCTGCGTGGCATATCTTACGAAGAAGGTACGGGCTTTAATAAAGGGTTTCAATTGCGCATTGCTCTTCCTGAATTTGGCAACTTCATCATAAAAGCCGGGGCCGGCTGCTTCTATTTGCTTTTGCAGGATTTGTTTGCCTTTTTCATACAATACCATGTCATAACGGTTAAACCTGTGCAGCATTTCCAGTGTTTCACTGTCTAATTCATCCAATCTTACACGCTTCTTATGGTTTACGTTCTGCCAGGTATAATAAGGGGTAGCCCAGTTAAACTTCCGGGCGAACAACAAGATCGATTCATCAAATGCTTCCATGATCCCTACCTGCTCGTAGCGCTTTTCGAGGTTATCTATTGCCAGTTGCAGGTGCTCTTCGTTGACAGCACCAAATGGTATATCATCAACACCGCACAAAAATCTTACCTGGCAATTGTCCATGTTCTTTATCAGGCCATTCTCCAGCAGTTGTTTCAGCGTGTACTGGTTTTCATGCAGCTCTTTATAATTAGGATGATGAGGTATAGTAAAGATGTAATTATACTCGGACACTGCCCTGCTTAATGGCTCGCGCAGGCTAGTGAAGTAATGTACGGGTAAGGGGCAATACTTATGTACACCATAATAAAGGTGCCCTTTTATAACCGCCATTTTCCTTCTTACATGTTCAGGCAGGTTTTTGAATTGTCCCATCATCCGCACATTTGGCGAATTGAAAAAATAGCCTTTGCTGAATAAATAGTTTCGCTGGATAATGATATTGATCGTATTACCTGCAGCCTTGGGGATATGAGTAAAAACTAAGGGGGTCGTTTTTGGTTTCATGTATACGGACGGGCAAGTGGAACAAGGGGTATTTCCACTAACCTTCTTAAGATGTTTTAAAATAAAAGGAACCGGGATAGGATATAAAATGTTGCCGGTTACAATGAATTAGGTACAAATACAAGGGCATAAATATTAGTAGTAAATACCTCCCTGCAAAATAAATGTAGTGTAATACAGAAATATTGTAGGGTAATCATACCCCCGGATATTTCACATCTATTTTAAGTTGCTTATCAGCAACAAACACTTTAAGATCATTGCTAAACAAAGTGCGCTTTTCGCCGGAATATAGCTCGCATATCAATCGAAGAATTGAGGACAAGCTGTGCGGCTATTGTCAAAGTTTGCTTTATGCAGGATACCTGTTTTGAAGAGTGTTAACTCCAGGCCGCCGCGCGTATTGCTGGCTGCTTTAAGCTTAGAGATGTTTATATCATAGGTGGCTCCTATGGCCAGGTCTTTATACTCTACCCGCAGCAGGGGTATAAGTGCATCGCCCCAACGACAGTAGCCGCCAACATTTATCGAAAATAGTTTTTCTTTTTCATCCCGCATGATGTTCCAGCCCAGCGCGGCACCCACCATTATCTCGCTATAAGTACCTTGTTTTTGGTAATTAGCCTGTACCAGCAGGCTGAAGGGCCCATCCAGTTTCATGCTCAGGCCGGCATTAGCATTCCACTTCATCTCCAGGCGTATCAACTCATTATTGTACAGGGAGCTTTTAGGCTTTGTGAAATGGTAACCTGCAAAACCCAGGAAATAATTGATGTTTTTGCTCTCCCCAGCCGTACTGCTGAAGCTTACACCTGCACCTACATCCCACTGGTTTATTTTCGGGTCGGGTAATTGCTCACCTGTCGGGTTTGAAGCACTGTAGCTTCCGTTCTGGTATTGATTATTGAATGTGGCTTTTGTAGGGTCATAACTGCGCTGTACATAGCCGCCTGTAAACCCAACTGACAAGAAAGAGTTGTTTGCATCATGCAGTGACTTATTATAGTTCACTGCCGGGTACACACCCAGCGTTTGCAGGTTAATAGTGCCTGCCTTATCATAAAAAGCAAGTAAGCCCACACTTACAAAATCTTTCACCTCCCCACCTATTGGTATCCTCAGTTCGCCCGATGCCAGGCCGGTCTGGTAGGGCTTGCTGATACTGCTCCACTGGTTGCGGTACACTACACCCATCTTATAGTCATCCGAAAAAATACCGACCAATGCAGGATTTCTTAAAACAGCCGTTTCATAAAACTGGGAAAAATGTATATCCTGCGCCATAGCATTGCTGCAACCCAAAAGGAATAAAACGATCAAATATCTTTTTGCGGTCATCTTCTTCATAGCTGCACATTATCGTATTATCGAGATATCTCCTTTCAGATCCAGTTGCTCGCCTGTCTGGCACTGCACCTGTATCACATATACATACACATCGGGGCTTAGCGCAGCGCCTTTATAAGTGCCATCCCAGCCATTTTGCTCATCATTAATATTAATGCCGTTACGTTCAAATACAAGTTCGCCCCACCTATTATAGACCCTGAATGATTTCACCAAATTGATCCCGGTGCCACGGGGATAGAATACATCGTTTTGGCCATCACCATTAGGTGTGAATGAGTTTGGTATAAATGCCTGGCTCTTATCACAGAGTACGGTTATCGTCACCTTATCCGAGTCATGACAACCCCAATCCGAAACGCCGGAAACGGTATATGTAGTGGTCGTTACAGGTGTTGCCACAGGATCGGGGCATTGCGTACAACTCAGGGTGGCATCATAACTCCACTCATAACTTATAGCATCTGCTGTAACTAAAGTAAGTTGGGTAGAATTACCCGCAATAACGGAGCGGTCTTCACCTGCGTACAGGCTGGGACGGGGATGCACGGTTACCCTGACACGGTCTGTGTCAGGCTGGCAACCAGCTTCTTTCACGATCACCGTATAGTCGGTTGTGATATGTGGTGAAGCGGTAGGATTGGCAATATGGCTATTGTCGAGATGTTCCGGCGGGTACCAGGTATACACATCACCACCGCTGGCATGGAGCATTATACTATTCGCATCGCATATTTCACCACCATGTCCTGCAACAGCACTAGTCTTGGTCTTTATATTCACTTTTACGGTGTCGGTATTGCTGCACCCATGTATATCGGTACCTGTCACTATATATGATGTTGGTGCGGCAGGCGAGGCTTCTGTTGACTGGCAACTGGCGCAACTAAGGTTCGTTGCCGGCGACCATGCATATGTGTTGCCGCCATAAGCTTGCAGTGCTGCTGCATCCCCTAAGCATATCACCGTATCGGCAGATGCCGTGATGACTGGCAGCGGCAAGATGGTAATATTACTGTTCATGGTATCGGTACAGCCATTACCATTGGTCACGATAACAGATACCGGGTAAATCCCTGCCGAGTCGTAGTAATGGGTTGGATTACTTAAACTACTTGTCTGTCCATCATCAAACATCCAATGCCAGTTGGTAACCGGAGAGAAATAACTAAAGCTCGTATCAAAGAACTGTGTGGTCGTTTTTTCGCATGCAGGGTTGGGCAGGTAATCATAGCCAGCTATGAAGCCATCAACCTTTATGGTATCCAGCCCATCGCTCGATGCCTGGCAGCCTGTGCTATCACTCAATATCAGCCGGGGCACATAAGCACCCGGCGCAGTATACACATGTGAAGATGTAGTGGAAGGAGATGCAGTGCTCACATTACCATCGGCATAGTCCCAGGTAAGGCTGGGCACATTGGAAACATTGGCCGTAAAGTTGACCTGCATAGGCGCACAGCCCAGTAGCGGGGCGTAGGTAAAGGCCCCCGCATAACCCAGCATTTTCACGTGGCTATATGCCGTATCGCGGCAACCATGGCTGTTGATCGCTATCATGCGCACCACATAGTCTCCTGCTGCGGTGTATAGATTGGCTGGGTTCGCAATCACGGAGGTATTATTATTACCAAAATCCCATGCATAGCTGAGCGCATTTTGCGATGTACTGGTAAACAATACCTGTAATGGCGGGCATACCGCCGTAGAATCGCTCATAGTGAATGATGCCAGTGGCTTTGTTACGCTGATATAATTTAAAAGAGATGTATCCGTACAGCCAAATGTATCGGTAACGATCAGGGTCACTATATAGTTACCTGTTTGTGTATAAACATGTTTAGCATTATATACCGTGGATGTAGTATTATCACCAAAGTCCCAAAACGCATTGAGCACCGTTGAGCCCGATGATGCATTGGTGAACTTGACCGTATCACCCATGCAAGGGAACAAATTATTGGAAATGAATGCTGCGTTCGGTTTATATGCCTTGATATAATTGGGTCTGTACACAGTGTCTTTACAGCCTACATTATCCGTTACGATCAGTTTTACCCCATAAGTGCCGGCATTATAATAAGTACGGTTCGTGGTCGCGGTGTTAACCGTCGCCGTCCCATTACCAAAATCCCATTCCCGGGTAACATCAAAGGCCCCCGGTGTGTTGGTACTTGTATCCGTAAATAAGACATTAAGGGGTACGCAGCCTTCCTGCGGAAGAGCCGTAAAACCGGCATTGGGCTTAGCTACCAATATATAGTCCGTCTTGGTCTTCGACCTTGGGCAGCCATGTATATCCAGCACCGTTAACGTCACATCATATAGGCCGGGATCAGGAAAGCCATAATGAAAATTGGCAAAGGTATCCGGGAACACCTGGTTATCCATTGCCCACGTATAATAGCCTACCTGGTTACCGTTGGTATTTGTAATAATAGCATTGAACCATGCAGTATCCCCTTCACATATAGCCGTATCGGGTGCAGTGAAATCCACAGTTGGCAAGGTGAGGTGAACGATGTATTGAGTAGAGTCGGCACAGCCCCATACATTATTCCAGGTTACGATCTGCACATTATAATCGCCCAATGCTGCATAGTTATGTACCGTATTGGTATCAACTCCATTAGTAGTATTATCTCCAAACTCCCAAAGGAAGGAGGTGTATCCTGACGAGACATTGGTGAAGGTAACCTTCGTAGGTGTATCGCATGAATAAGAAAGGGCCATGCCCGAAGTAGGCGGATGCACCGTGACAAGATTAGGTATGGTCATCGTATCATTACAGCCATTGTTGGATGCGATCAGTGTCACCGTAAATACACCATCAACTATATAAATATGATTGGGGTTAGCACTGGTATCTGATCCGTCACCAAAATTCCAGATATAGCTAGTAGCATTAGTTGAATAATTGGTGAACTGCACCGACTGGTTTACACATATTGTAGTTGGCGCAGCAGTAAAATCAGCAGTAGGTAAAGTGCCCGCCCCTATTTCAAGGGTATCGTGTGCCACACAACCATTTGCAGAAACGGCCGTTAATACTACGGTGTACACCCCCACATTATTATAGGTATGTGTGGGGCTTTGCTGGTTCGATGTCGTGTTATCACCAAAATCCCAGGTATAAGACACAATGGGCTGATTATAATCTACCGAATCAGAAAAATGAACGGTTACAGGTGCGCAGCCCCCGGACACATCAGAATAGGCATATAACCTGAACATCGGGATCATTATATAGTCATCCCTGAACTCTGTATCCACACAGCCATACTGGCTGGTTGCTATAAGCCTTACATCATATGGTCCCTGCCCTGTATAAAGATGATTGGGGTTGGTGGCCGTAGAAGTGCTGTTGTCACCAAAATCCCATTGATACGTATTGCCAAACTGGGTAAGGTTATTGAACTGTAATGCTATAGGTGGCGGGCATGGCGCAGCAGGCGTGAAATCAAAGTCTATGACCGGGATGGGATGCACATCGATAGTGTGGTATACTGTATCGAAGCATACACCGCTCTGCGTAATAAGCCGCACCGTATAGGTGCCCGCCGTAGTATACACATGGCTTGTGGTATCGCCCGAAGCAGTGGCATTATCGCCAAAATCCCAAAGACTGTTGGTTATGGGTGGTGCAGTAGTGTTCTGGAAAGAGGCAAGTGCACCGGCACAAATACTTGTAGTACCGGTAAAGCTGCCGTTATAGGTCTGTATCGTCACATAATTGGGTACGCTGTATGTGGTCACACAACCATTAGCATCTGTTGCTGTCAGGGTGATGGTATAAGCCCCTGTATTATTATAAGTATGCGGCGGCGGATTGGCGAGCGTACTCGTGGTATTATCGCCAAAATTCCATAAGTATGTTATCGGGTTGGTGCCTGTTGTGGTATTATTAAAAGTTACCGTAGCCGGGGCACTGCAGTAAACAGTGGTCGTGGCGTTGAAATGTACATTGGGTGGTGTATATATATGTATATAGGTGGGTTTTACAAGTGTCGATACACATCCTTGTGCATTGGTAACACTTAATGTAACATTATAATAACCCGGTGTTATATAGGTATGCGAGGGGTTCTGCGTAGTAGACCAGTTGCCATCGCCAAAATCCCAGTAATAGGTAGCGGGACCGGGTACCTGTGGGTTGGAATTATTGGTAAAACTTACGTTGGTCCCCGGACAACCTGCCAAATTGTTTGCACTGAAGTCTACAATTGGGTTACTATGTACCGTTATATAATTCGTTATGGTTTTTGTGTCAGAATTAGGCCCGCTATAGGCTATAAGCGTTACGGTATAAGTACCGGGCTGCGTATATGTTGTTGAAGGATTTGCCAGGACCGAGGTATTATTATTACCGAAATCCCAATGATATGATGTTGCCCCGGTGGATAGATTGGTGAAATTTACTACCAATGGAGAACAACCACTTACAGGGCTACCGGTGAAATTGGCATGAGGTTGCGCAATAACGCTACTGGTATAAAAAAGTGTTAATAGGAATAATATTCTTGTATAATGTACAAACATGTTACATTTAATAGATTTTCATACAGGTCAAACAGGATTAAAAATAACGATTATTTTATATTTCACCGAATCTATTTTATCCACTTTTCACAGGCTGTATTCACTAAAAGATCATCTTACCAGGGTCACATCTCCTTTTTTCAGCACTTCCTGCCCCCTGGTACACTTCACCTTTACAAAATAATAGTAGGTACCGGCATCACAGGCTACGCCTTTATAGGTGCCGTCCCAGCTATGACCCGGGTAAGTGGTATAAAAGACCGGCTGACCCCAGCGATTAAATACTTCCATGTGTACCGAAACCATATCGGTTACTATGGGTGCAAACCTGTCGTTTTTCCCATCGCCATTTGGTGTAAAGGCCGTTGGCATGGATACGATACAGTTACATTCTTTCAGGTCCACCTGTACAGTATCGGTGTTTTGGCATCCATGCTCATCAGTACCGGTCACAATATAAGTAGTTGACTCCCGCGGATCTGCATAGGTAAGCGAGCAGATGGGACAGGTAAGGTGTTCAGGGGGTATCCAGTTATAATGAGTCGCTCCTTCAACACTCAGCTCTGCCCTATCCTTCTCACAAATTATCGTGTCGCCCGTAGCAACTACCGCTGGCAGGGGATTAACGGTGATACTTTTAGCTACCGTATCGCTGCAACCCGTATTATTAAATACTACAAGACGCACTGCATGTTCCCCGGGTGTATTATAATAGTATACAGGCTGGGGAAGATCACTGGTATCCCCATTGTCAAACAGCCAGCTGTATTGCACAATATCCGGGAAGGTATCCCTGAACATGACATGATCATACGTACAAACGGGGTTGGGCGAAAATTCATAATCGGTTACCAGTCCGTCCAGCCTCAATGTATCCAATCCTAAACTTATACTATGGCAGCCCGAAGAATCACCGAATATAAGTATCGGTAAATAGGTGCCGGGGTATTGATAAACATGTGTTATCGTCGTATCTCCCACTATTGTATTGCCATCACCAAAGTCCCATATAAGCGTGTCCACATTGGTAACATTAGCGGTAAAGCTGATCAGCAAAGGTGTGCAGCCTTCAGTAGGGGTGTAAGTGAATGCACCGTCATAACCAAGCAGTTTAACATGCCCGTATGCCGTATCCGGACAGCCATGCTCATCCAAAGCTATAAATCGCACCGTATAGTCACCCGGTGCAACATATACATTCGTTGGATCAGCCAATATGGAGGTATTGGTATTACCGAAATCCCAGCGATAACTTACTGCATCTGGTGACGTACTGGTGAAATTAACATGCATTGGTGCGCATACTGCTACCGAGTCATCCATCATAAACTGTGCATGCGGCCTCGTGATCTGTATATACTGGTTTTGCACCAGGGTATCGCTGCAACCCGTAGAATCTGTGACCACCAAGGTTATCGTATAAGCGCCGGTATCCGTATATACATGTGTCGGGTCGCTCAGTGTGGATGTACTATTATCACCAAAGTCCCAATAATAACTCAGCGGTGCTACCCCTGAAGATGTATTTATGAACGTTGCAGTATCATACATACAAGGAAAAACGTTAGCAGCCAAAAATGATGCTGTGGGATGGTTCACATGTATATAGTCAAATTTGATGAGGCTATCCTTGCAACCTACATTATCCGTTACCACAAGCTTCACATAATAGCTGCCGGCATTTGCATAAGTATAATTCGCCACCGCTGTATTGACAGTAAGCGTATCAATACCAAAATCCCAAAACATCAGGGAATCGAATGTGCCCGGCTGATCGGTGCTTGTATCGGTAAACTGTACATTGAGCGGTGCACAGCCATCAGTAGGTACTGCTGCAAAACCAACAACCGGATGGGCTATCAACATATACTGGTTATTGGTGTAGCTATGCGGGCAACCGTGGCTGTCGTATATTTCAAGCGTAGCATCATATATACCAGCTGTGCTGTACAGGTAATTATAAAAGGGATAAATAACTGTATTGGTAGTTACAGAGTCCGTGGTCCAGGTATAGTTATATACGGGAAGTGATGGCCCTCCCTGGTCATCAATATTGGCATAAAATGTAGCCATACTGTTAAGACATAAACTCGTATCCAGGGCATAGAACTTCGGGATCGGGTCAATGATGTTTGCAGTCTGTGTAATAGAATCCTTACACCCGTAGATACTATTGATCGTCACCAGCTTGATGAAATAAGAACCCAGGCTGGCATATTGGTGCACAGGACTGGTATCGACAGTAGAGAAAGTATTATCGCCAAATGACCATGTAAATGAAGTAAAAGGGCTTGAACTATTTAACAGGGTCACTTTATTAGGCGTATCGCAACTGTACAAAATATTGAATTTTGCCGTAGAGGGATGGATATGTATCAATGTATCAACCACAAGTGTATCCGGGCAGCCGTTATTAAAGGCTACCAGTTTTATAGTGAAGGTACCGTCGTCGAGATACTGGTGCACCGGTGAGGTATCGGCGCTGGTAAAACCATCACCGAATATCCAGAAATAGCCTGTTGCATTGGTAGAGTTATTAATGAACTGGATCGATTCGTGCGTACATGCTTCTGTGGGTATGGCTGTAAAATCAGGCGTGGCATGCAGGCCTACCTGTATTTCAAGCGAGTCTGTTTGTGTGCAGCCATTGGCCGACACGACCGTGACTGTCACAGTATATACACCTGTATCAACATAAGTATGGCTGGGGGTTGCCTGGGTTGAGGTTGTATTATCCCCAAAATCCCATACCTGCGATATAACTGGATCAGTATACGATGTTGTATAATAAAAATTAACGGTCACCGGCGGGCAGCCACCCGGCACATCGGAAACAGCATTCAGTATGAAGGGCGCCAGGTGAATATAGCCGGGTTTGAGCAGGGTATCGGTGCAGCCGAAGTTATTGGTGGATACCAGCATTACACTGTATGTATCCACACCATAAACATGTGAGGGGTTAACGAGGTTCGAAGAGTCGCCATCGCCAAAATACCACATATAGTTACCACCATTCACTGTAAGGTTATTAAAGAAAAGAGTATCCGGCGCCGGGCAGGGGTGCAGGGGGGTATAATTGAAGTCAATAAGTGGCTTGGGATTGATCACGATAGTATGGTAAACTGTATCCGCACAGGCGGCCTGCGTGGCAAGCTGCACCTGGTAAGTGCCCGACGATGTATAGGTATGTGATACCGTGGCACCTACACCTGTAGTATTATCGCCAAAGTTCCAGATGCTGCTGGTTATCGGTGGTGGGCTCGTGTTGGTGAAGGTGACTGTCTCACCTTGGCAGGCACTGGGAGGATAGCTAAAGTTGCCTGTATTCGTTTGCACATTGATATAATTGGTCCTTACAAGGCTATCCACACAACCATCGGCACTGGTAACCACAAGTGTGACGGTAAAGGAACCTGAGCCGTAAGTATGCGCAGGCGGCGTAGCAGCTGTGCTTGTCGTATTATCGCCAAACAACCATAGATAGGTAAGGGGTACCGGCCCTGTAGACGTATTGATAAATGTAACCGTACCGGGTGGATTGCAAAAAGTAGTAGTGGGGCAGGTAAACTGCGCACTGGGCTTTGTAAAAACATGTATGTACGACCCGATGACATGTGTTGCGGCACAGCCCTGGCTGTTGGTCACCGTCAGGGTAACACTGTAGTAGCCGCCAATAGCATAAGCATGTGTGGGGTTTTGCGCCGTTGAGTGATTACCGTCTCCAAAATCCCAGTAATAAGTTGCATTCCCCGCTGTCATCGGGTTCGATGTATTGGTGAAGCTCACCACTTCACCAGGACATACCGTCGTATCGTTTGCATAAAAACTAACTACAGGCTGGGCATATACCGTAATATAGTTGACCACGGTTTTGGTATTTGAGTTAGGCCCATTATATGCAGTGAGCATCACCGTATAAGTGCCGGGCGTGGTGTAGGTGGTTGAAGGCGCCACCTGGGTAGATGTGGCCAGGTTGCCCAGGTCCCAGTAATAAGAAGTAGCCCCTGTAGAGAGGTTATTGAACTGCACCACCAATGGCGCACAGCCACTCGTGACGTTCGATGAAAAGTCCGCTACCTGTGCTTTTGAAACTATACTATAGCCAAGCAGGAACAAGAGCATTTTTATACTAAGATGGTGCCGGGGGAGCATTTTCTGAGGTTAAGGTTAAAAATGGTAAATAATATATTTCTCTAAGTTAATAAAATCTTCATGTACACATAATTTTTTTCAAATAAAACTCTTCTTTAATTTTGCGCGCCTATGTATGAACCAATTACCAACCAGCAGCTGATCTCGGTTGCTGAAGAATTTGGTACACCTGTATATGTGTACCATGCTGAGAAGATAGCCCAGCAGTACAATAAGCTGACACAGGCTTTCAAAGATCATCCCACACGTTTTTTTTATGCCTGTAAGGCATTGACTAACATCAACATACTCAAATATCTTAAGCAACTTGGTGCCGACCTTGATTGTGTTAGCATCAACGAAGTAAAGCTGGGCCTCAAAGCAGGCTTTAGCCCAAAACAGATCTTGTTTACACCAAACTGCGTGGATTTTAATGAGATCACAGAAGCACAGGCCTTAGGCGTAAATATCAATATCGACAATATATCTATCCTGGAGCGCTTTGGTAATAAGTTCGGGGCTTCCTACCCGGTGTGCATACGTATCAATCCGCATATCGAAGCCGGGGGTAATTATAAAATATCCACCGGCCACATCGACAGCAAGTTTGGCATTTCCATTCACCAGCTCAGGCATATGGAGCGTATTGTAAAAACCACGGGGCTTCATGTACAGGGCCTGCACATGCATACCGGCAGCGAAATAAAAGATGTAAATGTTTTCCTGCGCAGCCTCGAGGTAATGTTCTCTGTAGCCAGCCATTTCGATTCGCTCGAGTTTCTCGATCTAGGCAGTGGCTTCAAAGTACCTTACAAAGATGATGAACCGGAGACCGATGTTCAAACCCTTGGCTTAAAACTCACTGAAGCGGTAAAAGCATTTGAGATAGAATACGGCCGCAACCTGGAAATATGGTTTGAACCGGGTAAATACCTGGTAAGTGAGTGCGGCTCTTTTATTGTGAAAGCCAATGTGATCAAGCAAACCACAGCAACGGTATTCGTTGGTGTCAATTCAGGCTTTAATCACCTGATACGTCCTATGTTCTACGATGCATATCATAAGATATCGAACATCTCAAACCCTAATGGTGCAGAGCGTATCTATACAGTAGTGGGTAATATTTGCGAGACCGACACTTTTGCCTGGGATCGTGTATTGAACGAGGTGCGCGAAGGTGATTACCTCGTCTTTCACAATGCGGGCGCTTATGGTTTTGAGATGAGCAGCAATTTTAACTCACGCCTTAAACCGGCCGAAGTTTTGTTTAGCGAGGGCCACGCTTATCTCATCAGGGAGCGCGATGAGTTTGAAGACCTGATGCGCAACCAGTTGGAGGTTTTATAGTCTCAACTCATTGGCATATTATCTCAGTTCAACTGAAAATAATATGCATCTCCCTGCTTTTATATTATATTTGAATAGAAACATCATTCCATGAAGAGCATAGTCGTTTTTTGCGGTTCAGGCGAGGGTTATGACAGCACTTATCGCGATACTGCATATGAATTAGGCGGGATGCTGGCCGCGCGTGGCATCCGTATCATATACGGGGGTGCCAAAGTGGGCATAATGGGCGCCATAGCCGAGGGTGCGCTCGACAAGGGCGGCGAGGTAATAGGTGTGATACCCTATTTCCTGCAAACCAAGGAAATAGCCCATGAGGGCATCACGCAAATGATACGGGTCAATACCATGCATGAACGCAAACTTAAAATGCATGAGCTCTGCGATGCGGTCATTACACTACCCGGCGGCTTCGGTACAATGGAAGAAATGTTTGAAGTGCTTACATGGGCACAGCTGGGCCTGCATGAAAAACCTATTGGCCTGCTCAACATCAATGGCTATTACGACGGGCTTAAAGTAATGGTGAATAATATGGTGCAGGAAGGATTCCTCAACGAATGCTACAGCACCATGCTCCTGAGCAGTGAATCGGCAGAAGAATTACTGGAAAAGATGGCAGCTTACCAGCCACCCGAAGTACCCAAATACATTACCAAACAAACAACCTGATCTGCCTTTATTTTTAGACGATCATAGCATATTAGTACATGGCTTTCTGTAAAGGAAGGCCATGTTTCTTTTTAGCCTCTTTTATGTACTTTAAGGCTGAAACCTTAATTTCAAAGTTCAATCGCAGGGTATGATATTAAGCAGGATATGGGCCGCATTCATCATCATCGCTATCACAGTGGCAGGCTATAAATGCCTCTCTGGCGATAAGCAGGTGTTCAGCCAAATGCTCACCGGCAAAAGTGACGATGCCTATGATACCACTTATTATAACAGCAATGGCACAGCCAGTCCTGCATGGCAAACACGCCTCAGCGAGTATGGTTATGCAGTGGCCGACTCCATACATCCCCCCACCATATTCATCGCGGATAAACAGGGCTTTGATGCCGCCAAAGCTGCACATCCCGGCCTGCAGGTCTATACATGGAGCAGCATACAATCGCGACTGGTCAAAAAGAGTGACGGTATTATCGAAACCTGCAAGAGTGCGGTGAATATCAGCATTGGTCTCATAGGTATCATGGCGCTCTTTATGGGCTTTATGAGTATAGCCGAAAAAGCAGGCGGCATTAACCTGCTCTCAAGAATAATAGGCCCTTTCTTTTCCAAATTGTTCCCCGAGCTTCCGCCTGGTCACCCGGCTATGGGCCACATGATGATGAACTTCTCTGCCAACCTGCTGGGCCTCGATAATGCTGCAACACCCTTTGGCCTGAAGGCCATGGAAAGCCTGCAAAGCATTAACCCCGATAAAGACAGGGCATCCAATGCACAGATCATGTTCCTCTGCCTGCACGCATCGGGTTTAACGCTGATACCCGTAAGCATTATTGCGGTACGCTCGGCACTAAAGGCCGCAAGCCCCACAGATATTTTTGTGCCCTGCATGATCGCCACCTTTGCGGCTACCCTTGCTGCCATGCTAATTGTATCCTTCAGGCAAAAGATCAATATTTTTCAGCCGGTCATATTACTATGGGTCGGCGGCCTCTCGGCTGTGATAGCGGCCCTCGTGCTCTTCCTCACTTCCATGAATGCAGATGGTGTCCGGTCTTTCTCGGGTATGCTCAGCAATGGCTTGATCTTGCTCATATTCCTGCTAATAGTTCTGGGGGGGCTATATAAAAAGATCAACATCTTCGATGCCTTTGTGGAAGGGGCAAAAGGGGGCTTTGAGATAGCGGTGCGCATCATACCATACCTGGTAGGTATGCTCGTGGCCATAAGCATGTTGCGCACCAGCGGCACATTCGATGTGCTCATTGCCGGCGTGAAACACCTCTTTACCGCGATGGGCACAGATACACGTTTTGTCGATGGCCTGCCCACGGCCCTTATCAAACCGCTTAGCGGCAGCGGCGCCCGTGGTATGATGGTCGATACCATGAAAACATTCGGCCCCGACTCTTTCGCCGGCAGGCTATCCTGTATCTTGCAGGGCTCGTCCGACACTACCTTTTATGTTATTGCTGTTTACTTTGGCGCCGTGTCCGTGCGCGATACACGCTATGCAGTAGGCTCCATGCTGCTTGCCGACCTGGTGGGCATCATCACCGCTATCGTGCTTTGCTACCTGTTCTTCGGCGGCACAGCTTAACGCAAAAAAAGAAGGCTGCATCTTGCAGCCTTCCTGTAACTAAGCTTTTATCATTTTCTATTTGGGTGTACTGCTGTCCGGTACGGCAGCTTGCTCCTCAGGTGTGGCAGTGCTGTCGGCCATTTCAGGTTCTGGCTCTGCTCCTGTAGTATCGGCACCATTCATCTGGTCCTGCTTGGTCCATTGCACCAGCCATTTTCCTTTCTCTTTTACCATATGCAGTGTCTGGTCGGTAGGCACTGTAGATGTATTGTAGATAACAGTAGCTTTATCCCCTTCTTCTTTTACGTCTTTTATGGTAACCTTGATATCTTTTGCCGCTTTCTTCATCGAGTCGGGAAAGAAGGTAGCAGACAACTGCTGCATCATGTTCAGTGTATTCTTCGTTTCCTCGGTCGATACCTTTTTAGCTCCTTCATAATCAAGATGGTAATAACTGTTCAGGAAGGTTGAGGCAACCGATTTGGGAGAATTTTTTGAGCATCCCGTCATGATCACCGCCGCTGCCACTATCATGGAAACATAGGATAAAAGCTTTTTCATAATTACGTCTGTTTTAATTGCGACAAAGGTATTATTTATATTCTATTTGGCAAATCAGTCTGGCGTGGCTGTTGCAATACAGGTTATCAACTGCCACGAAGCGGAAACCCTTCTTCGTTATGGGCCTTATATAGGTACTATCCTGCATAGCTTCATTTATCGCTTTGTAAACAAATTCGGCACAGTATAATTTGTCATCGCTGTACAGGTCAAATTTCAGGTCAAACTTATGGCCTTCTTTATACAATCGTCTTACCACTTTGCCTATATTATTAATGTGTGCACTGTCTGCATCCAAACGCGCAATGCCAAAACCCAGGTTGCTGGCGGGCGATAAAAAGAAGCTTGCAGAATCGCGCCGCAGTTTTTCATCTGGGTTATCTTCCCCGCCTATGCTGTGATACACAAAAGGGTAGCCATGCTCTATCATCACTATGCCGCAGTGCGAGTAGGTCTTGTTCTGCTGGTTAAGCTGGCTCAGCATATGGCTGATGACATCGGCACCCGTACGCAGCACAAGGTCGCCGCTGTGCAGCAAGCCGATGCAGGAATCCACCGCATGCAGGTTGTAAGGATTGTCTGTCCTTTTCCTGCTTTGTTTGCTCAGTTCATTCCTTAAGCGCATACTATAGTATTGCGCTATGATATCATCTTTAAGATACCAGGCAAGTACAGATACTGTTGCCAGTGCCACCAGGCCTATTCCCCATATTTTACGGGTCCTGCTTTTCATAAGCGGCTCAAAACTAGGGAATAATATGCTAGGGCTTTCATAAAAAACGGGCGCGGAAATTTCCGCGCCCGCAAGTAATATAATATCACGGTATTATTGTTTCGTCACTTTACTTACCGCCGAACCATTGGCATCGGTATAGCGTACAAAGTATATACCTGCAGCAAAGGCACTCATATCTACATGTATACTATTGCCGTTGACCGCCAGTTGCAGCAGCACCTTACCGGTCGGGTCGGTAACTTGTATCATACCATCAGCACTTTGTTCCCCATGTATATTCACCGAGAGGATATTCATTACCGGGTTGGGGTTCACATTCATGCTGAGTGTATGGCCATCGCTTACCATTGCGCTCACGATCTTCGTATAGCTTTCTGCTCCCGATGCATGCCTCACCTTCACCCTGTAGTAATTCATACCCTTCGCCGGGCTTTCATCACGGTACCTGTAATCCGATACTTTGCCATTGCCTGCCACATCAGTAAGCGCGGTAAAGTTCGCACCATCCGTGCTGCGTTGCAGGGTCATGATGTCACCCGCTTCTTCCGTAGCTGTCTTCCAGTCCACACGGTTGCTCGCACCCTGGTTCTGCGCACTGATATCGATGATGCCTGCGGCCAGCGGGTGGCCATAGGCCGTATGGATGTAGAAACCGCTGAAGCCCGTAACGGGGAAGCTCATTTCCCAGTAGTTGTAAGTATTGTTCCAGCTCACCGTTGGTGTGATCAGCACTTCGGGGCCGGGATAGTTACCGGGTGCTGTGCCTACACCGTGGAACTGTGTTATCCTTATGTTACCATTGTCTATACCGCCGCTCGGCAGGGGCGGGAAGCCCATCGGCACCGCTATTACATTATAGGCATCAAATTCGTATTGGTAAGCATAGAGCGTTATCGTTGCTGTGCTGGCCACATCATCATGCGGTTCTATATCGTAGTGCCTTTTTATATACGGCTGCCCGTTGTAGCTGGGCGGACTGTTGTCTATGGTCACTTTAAAGTCCACGCTGTCTTCCGTAGGGTTGGCACCCGATGGCGTAATACTGGCGATCAGGTCGCAGTCACTATAGCGCACATTGGCCGGAACAATAACATAATAACCTATCGACTCGGGCGATGTGGTATTGCCCGCTAATATACCCGTAGGCGAGTTAATGGTCACAAAGAAGGAGCAGGTATCTGCATAGCCATTGGCATTGGTCACTATATAGGTCACATAAGTTAGCCCTACGTTGAAGGTAGTGCCGCTGGCATCGTCAACACCGCTGCCTGTTGTAGCGCCGGTCATGGTATAGGTCACATTGCTGCAGGCATTGATGCCCGTCACTACAGGGGCTATCTGCGTCACCACATTGGTACAGGTTGTTACATCGCCCGGGCAGCTGATCGACGGCACCAGCGTATCGTTGATGGTGACCGTAAAGCTGCAGGTATCTGCATTACCGTTACCGTTCAGTACTATATACTGTATTGTCGTTACACCTTCGTTGAAGGTAAGACCACTGGCATCGTTAAAGCCGCTGCCGGTGGTAACACCACTTAAACTGTAACTTACTATACTGCAGGTATTGCTTCCCGCCACAAAGGGGGCTATGTTATTGACCACCTGTGTGCAGGTGGCTACGTTCATTGTTACACTGCTTGGGCAGGTCACTTGCGGCACTGATGTATCAGCCACGGTTACGGTGAAGCTACAGGAGTCGGCATTGCCGTTGCTGTTGGTTACCACGTATTTCACATCCGTCACACCCAGGTTGAAGGTCGTACCGCTGGCATCATTAACACCGCTGCCCGTTGTAGCGCCGCTGAGCGTATAGCTCACGTTGCTGCAGCCGTTCGTGCCGCTGAGTGCCGGGGCAAGGCCGTTAACCACCTGCGGGTCGCAGCTTGCTGTATTAAAGGTCACATTACCGGGACAGGTCACCAGGGGCACAGCTGTATCCACCACAGTTATATCGAAGCTGCAATAGGCAGTATCACCTATGCCATCTGTTACCATATAGGTCTCGGTAGTGGTGCCCAATGGGAAGGTGGAGCCCGGGGCAAGCCCTGCGGTAAGCGTAGAACTTATAACAGGCTGTGGCAGGGGTGTTATGATCATCATACCATGCCCGTTGTTGGCTCCCCCCGTATTACTTTGATTAGCGCCGGAGTTGTATGAGCCGCCACCGCCGCCCATGATACTGCCAAAGTAAGTATCTCCTGAGCCACCACCTGAATATCCACCGCCACCGCCGCCAATATCGTAAAAGTTTAAACCATGACCACCACCGCCAAAACCACCGGGCGAGCTGGCTACCGGCGATCCGGCCCCACCATTTATAAAGGCCTTACCCCCGCCATTAGCTGCAGAGCCGTTAGCACCATCAGTAAGCAAACCGCCACCGGCGCCTGAATAATCCACTAAATTGAATGCCAATGAACTGCCACCATTACCTGTAATGCCACCGGCATTACCACCATTATAACCACCATTGCCACCGCTGGTACCCACCTGGCCATCCTTACCAGGGTTATCATTAGCTGCATTTCCCGCACCGCCACCGGCTATGATCAGGGGGTTATTGCTCAGGTCGGTAACAAAGCTGCCGCCACCGCCGCCATTGCCATTTCCATACGTCAGGCTGGGTTGCTCACCCACCAATACCTTCAATTGCGACCCGGGTGTCAGCACAAAATCCCCCGCCATTATTGCACCTTTGCCGGGACTATATGCGCCAACAGCAGGGGCATACCCCCCTTCAGCCCCCCTTACTTCTATCCGTACACTGTCCCAGCTAGCGGGCACAGTAAAGGTGTCTATCTGCCCGGTGAAGAAAAAGGTATCGGGCCTCATGCAATTATTCATACCCGTGGGCGGTGTAAAACTCACCACTGCATCACAGCTATTGGCGCTTACGTTCACCGTAGTATCATTGTGGCAGCCGTACATTACAAAACAGGCGGGTGTATACACCGCATTATCTATGCCGATATAATCGGAATTTGAGCCGGCGGGCCCCCCGTTGGTCACGAAATACCGGAAGGCCAGCCTCCCCGATGTCGGGCCACTGAGCCCGCTGACCGTAACTGTATATTGGGTCCATGTTACCGGGTACACTCCTGTAGTAAGCGTGGGGTTAATGCTTAACATCAAGGTGGTAAAATCGCCTACATCCGTAGCCAGGGTACCCACATTTGTACTCGCCCCGTTAGTGCTCATCCGCACTTCCAGCCTGTCCGGATAGGTATCAGGCGACGCCTTACAGGTATAGAAGGTCAGCACATCCCCGTTATTCAGGGTCACGTTCGGCATGATCTGCCAGTTACTGATCGTTCCCGTACCTGCAGCACTATTAAAATTAACAGCCATATACGCGGTGTCTGCGCCATTGTATGCACTGAATACTGTGGGATTTCCCTGGAACCAGTTTAAAGTCCCTGTGGGCGAACTATGATTGATCATCACCCAGTCATTGGCAGCAAGCGTATTGATATCATCAAAGTCTTCTGTAAAGCCCTGGGCATTCGCCCCTATGCTTAACAGCAGGAAAGGCATACACAGCAGTACAGTTAATGAATACCGCAACTTCGTTTTAATGCGCTGATCTTTTTTCATACAATATGTTTTGTTTTCCCGGTTATCACTATAGCGGATCTTCCAAGGCAAAAAATTATCCCTGCCGCACACATCTAATGTACAAACGACAAATATGTTATTGTAATTATGAAAAATATTTTATTTATATTTCTGTATAGCTAACTCATTTTCATATATCCTATAATAAAAAAACCGGGTACTGACTTCACCAGTACCCGGTCCTTACTATTCTTGTTTTCGCTATTGCTTGCTGATGCGTGTGCTTACCGAGCCTTGCTCGTCCGCATAGCGGATGAAGTAGATGCCCGATGGCAGGCCGCTCATATCTATCACCGCACTGTTATTAGCCGTGTTGTACTGCAGCAGGCGCTTGCCTGTCGGGTCCATCACTTCTACGGTGCCGCTCGTGCTGTTGCTGCCGTATATGCTTACCGTCACCTTATCCCTTACTGGGTTAGGCACGGCGGTGATCGCTAACTGGCCGGTTTGTGCCTTAACTGTAGCGGTCACGATCTTCGTATAGCTGGTCTCGCCTGAGGCTGCTGTTACCTTCACCCGGTAGTAGTTCACACCTTGTACCGGTGTCTCGTCCCAATAGGTGTAGTCCGATGCTTTGCCATGCGTGGCTATATTCGCCAGTGTGCTAAAGTGTGCGCCGTCCGCGCTGCGTTCCAGGCTCATCATATCGCCCCTGTCTTCTGTGGCTGTCTTCCAGTCCACCCTGTTCTTCGTGCCTTTGTTCACAGCGCTGATATCACTGATGCCTATGGCCAGCGGGTGACCGTAGGCCGTATGGATGTAAAAGCCACTGAAGCCGGTAACCGGGAAGCTCATTTCCCAGTAGTTGTAGGTATTGTTCCAGCTCACCGTTGGTGTGATCAATACTTCGGGGCCGGGGTAGTTCCCCGGTGCTGTGCCCACTCCGTGGAACTGGCTGATCCTTACGTTGCCATTGTCTATACCACCGCTCGGCAGTGGCGGCAATCCCGCTGCTGCAAGGTTATAGGCATCAAATTCGTACTGGTAGGCATACAGTGTTATCGTACCTGTGGCAATGCCTGCATTGTTCGATGGTTCTATATCAAAATGCCTTTTCACATAAGGCTGGCCATTATAACTTTGGGTAGCGTTATCTATTGTTACTTTAAAGTTGGTATTGCCGTTCACAGGATTAGCGCCCGTTGGGTCCAGGCTTGCTACCAGGTCGCAATCGGTATAACGCACGTCTACGGGGGCCACCACATCTATGTTTATCGCTTCCGGTGTTATGGTATTACCGGCCAGCAGCCCTGTTGGCGAGTTGATGGTCACATTGAAGTTGCAGCTATCCGCATTGCCATTCGTATTTGTTACTACATATTTTACATTGGTCACACCTACATTGAAGGCTGTGCCGCTGGCATCATTAACTCCGCTGCCACTGGTAGCACCGGTCAGGGTGTAGGTCACCATGCTGCAGGCATTTGTACCGCTCATAGTTGGCGCAATACCGGTCACAACATTCGTGCAGGTAATTACATTAGCAGGGCAGATGATCGTGGGCGTGGCCGTATCCAGTACGGTGATGTTGAAGGTACAATACAAACTATCACCTATACCGTCGTCGATCAAATAGGTCTCCGTAGTGGTGCCTACCGGGAAAGATGAACCGGGCTGTAAGCCTGCTACTAAGGTAACAGTCGGCACTATATTCAGCGGTGTTATAATTACCATGCCATTCCCGCTGTTCGCGCCACCTGTGTTATTTTGATTCGTGCCACTGTTATAAGAACCGCCACCACTACCGGTGCTTGCAGGCCCCGCAGCATTACTGCCGCATGATCCACCCGAGTAGCCGCCGCCACCGCCACCGATATTATTTACAGAGCCGTCACCACCGCCGCCGAAGCCACCGCTCGCATTGCCATTTCCACCACCACCGCCCCCCCCGTTTACAAATGCCTTTCCCCCAAAAAAGTTAATGCTGCCGTTTTGACCGTCTGTAAGCAAGCCACCACCCGCTCCCGCTTGGAAATTACCGGCACCAACAGTACCTCCATTGCCATTTACACCGCCAAGGCCGCCTCCTGAGATGCCATCACCACCAGAAGTTGTTATGTTCCCATCCTGGTACGGAGACGCAATGCCATTCCCGCTGCCACCACCACCACCGGCTATTATTACCGGGTTATTGTTAATATCGGTTACGAACGATCCTCCACCACCGCCATTACCAGCAGTAGTCGTAAATTGCTGACCAACTAATATTTTTAACTGGGCTCCCGGTGTCAGGTTAAAATCTCCTGTCATGATAGCCCCCTTCCCTGGTGGAAATGTGGATACCGAATGGTTGCTGCCTTCTGCCCCCCTTACTTCTATCCGCACATTGCTCCATCCTGCCGGTACCGTAAATGTGTCTATCTGCCCGTCATAGAAGAAGGTATCAGGAGTCCCTACCACTGCACAGCTATATGTACCCGTTGGCGGTACAAAATTTACGACCGTTGCGCAGTTATTGGCATCGGCATATATGGTAGTATCATTGTGGCAACCTGTCATAACCAGGCAGCTTGCATTGATCGTATTTACCAGGCTGAATATATTATTCCATACATTGTATGCTTGAGGGGTTGGGCTCCAGGCAAAAGGACCTGTACAGCCGCTAAAGAACACCACACCGCTGCCCCACGCTTTGTAGGCAAGTACCGGGTGGGCATCCGGTGCAAAATTCATATCATATAAAAGCGATGTTAGTCCGGTTCCGTCTATCCAGGCATGTGCCGGGTACCCCCCGGTAAATGAGGTTGCCGTTGGCGTAAAGGGCCCTGTGAATATCTGGTCGGCAGGTACAGACGTAGTAATATTGCTTGCTAATACCTGGTAGGTTAATATGGTGCTGCCAAATCCCCAATTCATGTTACCGCCATAATTTGGACCGGCACTCATGAACAGGCGTCCGCCGGCGGCTACCCAACTTTCGATCAGGCTTATATTGGCAGTAACAAAACCACCCATATTGCTATTATTATCTCCACCTTCCAGCATCACAAACTCCGTTGAAGGCTGAAAGATGGTTGCAGCAGCAGTGGCATAATTTGCCTGGTTCCAGTTACCTGAGCCAAAAACAGCGTCCATAGCACCCTGGTCAAAAGTCTGGTTCCAGGGATTACTATCTAATACCAGGTAAGGTGTAGCATTTGAACTGAAATGGGAAAGAATGCTCAGGACAAGTAGTGATAGTATACTCTTAAATATGCTATGCTTCAAATAGAGGTTTTTCATATGATCTGTGTTTGCTATGGTAAAAGTAGCGATAAGTTTATCTTTTTCATAATTCGTCTTTTAAAAAAACCGGGTACTGGCTTTCCCCAGTACCCGGTCCTTATTATTCTTGTTTTCGCTATTGCTTATTGATGCGCGTGCTTACCGAGCCCTGCTCGTCCGCATAGCGGATGAAGTAGATGCCCAATGGCAGGCCGCTCATGTCTATCACCGCACTGTTGTTTTCCGTGTTGTACTGCAGCAGGCGCTTGCCTGTCGGGTCCATCACTTCTACGGTGCCGCTCGTGCTGTTGCTGCCGTATATGCTTACCGTCACCTTATCCCTTACTGGGTTCGGTACTGCGGTGATCGCCAGTTGACCGGTCTGGCCTTTTACCGTAGCTGTCACGATCTTCGTATAGGCGATGTCACCCGATGCTCCGGTCACTTTCACCCGGTAGTAGTTCACACCTTGTACCGGTGTCTCGTCCCAATAGGTGTAGTCCGATGCTTTGCCATGTGTGGCTATATTCGCCAGCGTGCTAAAGTGTGCGCCGTCCGCGCTGCGTTCCAGGCTCATCATATCGCCCCTGTCTTCTGTGGCTGTCTTCCAGTCCACCCTGTTCTTCGTGCCTTTGTTCAATGCGCTGATGTCGCTGATGCCTATGGCCAGCGGGTGACCGTAGGCCGTATGGATGTAAAAGCCACTGAAGCCGGTAACCGGGAAGCTCATTTCCCAGTAGTTGTAGGTATTGTTCCAGCTCACCGTTGGTGTGATCAATACTTCGGGGCCGGGGTAGTTCCCCGGTGCTGTGCCCACTCCGTGGAACTGGCTGATCCTTACGTTGCCATTGTCTATACCACCGCTCGGCAGTGGCGGCAATCCCGCTGCTGCAAGGTTATAGGCATCAAATTCGTACTGGTAGGCATACAGTGTTATCGTACCTGTGGCAATGCCTGCATTGTTCGATGGTTCTATATCAAAATGCCTTTTCACATAAGGCTGGCCATTATAACTTTGGGTAGCGTTATCTATTGTTACTTTAAAGTTGGTATTGCCGTTCACAGGATTACCACCCGATGGGTCCACACTGGCGATAAGGTCGCAATCAGTATAGCGTACATCCGCCGGGCCTACTACATCTACGTTTATCGCTTCCGGCGTTATAGTATTACCGGCCAACAGGCCCGTTGGCGAGCTGATGGTCACATTGAAGTTGCAACTGTCCGCATTGCCGCCAAGATTGGTCACTACATATTTTACGTTAGTAACACCCTGGTTAAAGAAGGTACCGCTGGCATCGCCAACACCACTTCCACTGGTTGCACCCGTCAGGATATAAGTCACATTGCTACAGCCATTGGTGCCGGTCATAGTTGGTGCTATGCCGGTCACTACATTGTTGCAGGTAGTTATTGGAGCCGGGCAACTGATTATTGGCATTAAAGAATCTACCACATTTACATTGAAGGTGCAATACAAGGTATCACCACTGGTATCTGTTATACGATATGTCTCTGTAGTAGTTCCTATCGGGAAGGTAGAACCGGGAGGAAGTCCCGCTATAAGCGTTGTGGTTATGTTGTCAGTGCCTATGATCACCATACCATTGCCCGTACCGGTACTCAATGCATTCACCTGGTTGCTGCCTGCGTTGTAGGAGCCGCCGCCGCCGCCATTACCTGGATAATGGTACGAACCGCCGCCACCAGAATAGCCGCCACCGCCACCGCCGCCGGCGTTACCACCACCAGCACCGCCGCCAAAGCCACCGTTAATGTCAGGATTACCGCCACAGCCAAGGCCGCCGGCACCACCACTCAGGAATGAAACACCTGCTCCACCACATTGAGCAATTTGGCCATCGGTCAAAAAGCCACCACCATTACCTGCATGAGGACCACTGCCACTAGGTGCATTGGTAGCGCCATTACCGCCAACACCACCCACACCATAGTCGTTGGGGTATGCCGGGCTGTAACCATCATTGCCTGTAGTGCTAAGGCTGGCATCTATCGCTGCATTTATATCACAAAGATTACCACCGCCACCGCCGGCCACCAGCAGGGGCACATTACTGCTGGTAACGATAAAGCTACCGCCACCACCACCTGCACCTGCATGCACGTAACATGTAGTAAAGTTGGTCAACCCCTGTTGCCCTACAAGTATTTGCAGCACATCACCCGGTGTTACCGCAAAGTCGCCCTGCATATCTGCGCCAAGGCCGCCATTATTACCACCCTGTGCGCCTATAGCACGCATGTGCAGCGTGGTCACACCCGCAGGCACCGTATAGTTCACTATGCCCCCAGTATAAAAGAAGGTATCTGCAGGGGCTCCCCCGTTACAAACATTCACCCCGCTGGGCGGCGTAAAGTTCACTACTGCCCCACAAATATTCGCATCAGGAGCCACATTAATATCACCGGGGCAGCCAGTTATGTTAAAACACAGGCTTATCGTATTTACATAAGAGAAAATGTTTTGCCACAGGTTTACACCTTCTGTATTAGGAGACCAAAAATTGGGCTGTGTACATCCGCCGAAGAACACAACACCGGCCCCCCACTTTTTATAGGCTATCAGTGGATGCGCATCCACGCCATAGTTGGGATCATACAAAAGCGTAGTTAGGCCTGTTCCCAATACCCAGGCATGTGCAAAATAATTACCACTAAATGACGTAGCAGTAGGCGTGTATGGCCCAAGAAATATAGGGTCGCCTGGCACAGCAGTGGTGCCGTTAGCGGCAAGTGAGGTATTATTGTCAAATTGTAACACGGTACCACCAAAACCCCAGTTTTCGTTACCGCCATTCCATGGTGCTGCGTTGATGAACAAACGGCCTCCGTTATTTACCCAGCTTTCTATGGTTGCCTGGTTGGCGAGCATATACGCTTCCAGGTAAGTATCATTATTCTCACTGCCCTCCATCATCACAAAAGTGGTAGAGCCATTGAATATGGTTGCTGCTGGCGTACTGTAATTATACTGCGTCCATCCGGCCACACCAAATACATTGTTCATGCAGGTTATATTTTGCGTCTGGCCCCATGGATCATGGTCCTGCATATAAACTGCAATAGCCCATGCATTATACTGCATACCACTGAATAGTACGATCAGTGATAATAGCCTCATTATTGCCTTTGGCCGCCCTCCCGGCAGCGCCCTCAGCATGGCAAATAAATTACGTTTTAAGTAGGGGTGTTTCATACGATCTCTGTTAGTTTATATTTTAGCGAATGTTAAGTTATTATTAACTCATGGCGGGAAAGGATCATTATCCTTAGCGAAAGATACAAACTGTTTTTCCATATTTATATACTTTTTCAAAAATTCTTTATGAATTTCTATACAAAAAATATATAAAACACTTTATTGCAAAGAATATAGAATATTAAAATAAACTAATAAAAAGTATTAATCACTCGTTTCTGTCTGGTGCTGGTATAGTTTCGCGTACTGCCCGTCAAGTTGCATCAGGTCTTCATGGCTGCCCTGTTCAGCTATGCTGCCATTGTCCAGCACTATGATCTGGTCAAATTGCCAGCTCGTAAAGATCCGGTGGGTGATGACTATAGTGGTCTTGCCTTTTAAGTATTCCTGCAGGTTATCCAGTATTGTTTTTTCGGTCTGTGTGTCCACAGCCGATAGCGATTCGTCCATCAGCAGTATATTACTGTTCTTCAGCAGTGCGCGGGCCAGTACCATACGTTGCTTCTGCCCGCCCGATAGCATAACACCGCGCTCACCGATCACCGTATCATAACCTTTTGCAAATCCGGCTATATCTTTATCCAGGTCGGCAAGGCGCGCAGCTTCTTTCACTTCGGCCTCAGTAGCATCGTCATTGCCGAATTTAATATTGTTGAATACGGTGTCCGAGAACAGGAAGGCCTCCTGCGGCGCATAAGCTATTTGCCTGCGCAGGGCTTTCAGATCATAGCGGGTCACAGGTATATCATCCACCTGCACTTCACCTTCCTGCACATCATACATGCGCAGCAGCATATGTGCTATGGTCGATTTTCCCGAACCTGTTTTGCCGATTATTGCCACCCTTTGCCCCGGTTTTATATGCAGGTCCAGGTCTTTCAGCGCAGTAATGCCGGTATGGGGGTAGGTAAAGGTGACCTGTTGCAGGTCCACCTTGCCTTTTATCTCATGCTGCACCGCATTCGCAGGGCTTTGCAGCTCCGGCACTGTGTCCAGGAATTCATTGATGCGTTTTTGCGAGGCGTTGGCACGCTGCACCATCGAGGCCACCCAGCCTATGCTCGATATCGGGAACATCAGCAGGTTGATGTACAAAATGAATTGCGCAATGTTGCCTACCGTTACCCCTTTACCATTTATCGCAAGGTAGCCCCCGATCAATACCGTGCTCAGGAAGCTGAGACCCACAAAAAGTGTGATGGCCGGAAAATATATCGACTCCGTCAGCGACAGGTTGATGCTGCTCTTCCGGTATTCCTCCGACGTATCGTTGAAGAAGCGCATCATATTCCGCTCCTGCACAAATGATTTGATGACCCGGATGCCTGAATAAGACTCCTGCGAAGTAGAGGTAAGTCCCGACAACTGTGCCTGTATCTTTTCGCTCTTTTTATAGATCAGCCTGTTCACCAGGTATACCGAGAGGGCCAGGAATGGCAAGGGAGTGATCACGTATATCGTCAGCATCACATTAACCCGGAACATGTACCAGAAGCAAAGTACCGTGAGTGCCACAAGGTTGGCACTATACATAATGGCCGGGCCCGTATACATCCGCACCCGCGATACATCTTCCGACAGGCGGTTCATCATATCACCGGTAAAGTGCGTTTTAAAAAAATGCGTATGCAGGTGCTGGTAATGGTTAAAGATCTCATTCTTCTGGTCGAACTCTATGTGCCGCGACATCACGATGATGGTCTGCCGCATAAAGAACATGAAGATACCCCGCATCACTGCCAGGCCCAGCAGCAGCAGGCCGCTGCCTATGATATAGCGGCTGCTCACCGGCAGGTGCATTTTCATATTGGCCTGCACCTTGTCCAGCACCTGCCGCACCACGTCGGGTTGCATAACGGTAAAAATATTGGAAGTGGTTACGAACAGCAGGCCCAGCAGCAAGCGCCATTTATATTTGGCAAAATATTTATTCAGCGCTGCAAGATTCTTCATAGCCTGCAAATGTCGGTAAATACAGGCCTTTAAAAGAATAGAATTTAATTATTGATAAATTGCAGGATTCCGCTAAATTTAATTAGGAATACTGCATATGAAATACCTCTATTTATTGGCTGTTTTACTGTTGATGGCCCCAAACAGCAAAGCGCAGACCTGGGACTGGGAATGGGAAAGAGCAGGCGGTGGCACCGCTGCCGAAGAACTTGGTGGCCAGTCGGTGAGCGATCTTGTGGGCAATACGTATGTCATTGGCAATTTTAAAAGCACTACTGCCAGCTTTGGTGTCTTTACCCTGCCACTTACCGGCACACGCAATATGTTCGTGGCGCGCTATAACTACCTGGGCAATGTAATATGGGCCCGCAGTTCATCGGCCTGCAACGACAGCAGGGCAATGGCCGTCGCCCTCGACCCTATGGGCAGCGGTGTCTTTGTAGCAGGCACTTACACAGGCCCTTCCATCACTTTCGATACGGTTACACTTACCAGCGCTACCAACGGTGGCATGTTCATCGTAAAGTATGATAACAGCGGCAATGTGGTATGGGCCAAAAATGCCACTGAGACCAATAGCTCCAGCGCGCTATCGGTAGCTGCCGATGTGTGGGGCAATTGCTACGTGGCCGGCGAATACAAAGGCACAAGCATCGGCTTTGGTACTGCAACGGTCAATAATTTCGGCCTCGATACTTTTGATATGTTCCTGGTGAAGTATGACAACAGTGGCAATGCAGTATGGGCCAAAGGTGCAGGCGGCAGCGGCCTCGACGGTGCAAACAGCATAAGCATCGGCAGCAGCGGCGCAGGCGATGTATATGTAACAGGATATTTCTCCAGCCCGGTTGCCACATTCAGCCCGCTTACACTCAATAATGCCAACAGCAACCTGAATACTTTTATCGTGAAATACGATACCAGTGGCAATGCACTATGGGCACGTAAGTCGATAGGCAATACAGGGCGAAACGGCAACTGGGTGGCCGCCGCGATAGACCCTGCCGAAGACGTATTTGTTTCCGGCAGTTTTACAGGCCCCACCGTACAGTTCGATACGGCTACGCTTAGCAATGTCAACAGCAATACGCTCGATGTATTCCTGCTGCAATACGACAGCAGCGGCAATTTGAAACATGCCATGCGTGCAGGCGGCGATAAAGACGAGATAGCAGGCGTAACTGTCGATCAGAATGTGGGTGGACGCATATTCCTTACCGGCTATTATTCCAGCGATTCGCTGAGCATCGATACCTTCACCCTGCATAATTACATGACCGATGGCAGCACCGACATTTTCAGCATCGGCTTTAACGACCAGTGGCAGAGCTTCTTTGCCAAAACCGCGGGTGGCCCCCTTAACGACCGGGCACTTTCCTGCAGCGTGCATGGTGTTGGCGATATGTACATAGGCGGCGATTTTGCAGGGCAGTATATGTTCTTTGGCAACGACACTGCCGAGAACCATGCCATAAACGGCAGTGCAGATATCTTTGTGGCCAAGCTCAGCATACCTATCAATGGCATCGGTAATACGGAGCAATCCGGTGCAGGCATCAGCATATACCCTAACCCTGCACACGATCTGCTGAACATACAGGTACCTGTGAATATCGGCGATGCTTCCGTCAGCCTTTTCAGTCTTAGCGGACAAAAGATAAATGTACCGGTAAACAATATCAGTAGGGGTATGCAAATGCAACTTAGCGGCATTGCCCCCGGCATGTATCTTTTACAGGTGAAGCATGGCAGCACCCTGCAATATTTCAAAGTAATGTACAGGCTGTAACGGCTTGCATACATTTTAGATATGCTTTCGCTACTTTTGCGGCGAAATCGTCACCTAAATGAAAGTAGCAGTAGTAGGTGCAACAGGGCTGGTAGGCAGTACCATGTTGCGTATTCTTGAAGAAAGGAATTTTCCCGTAACCGAACTGATCCCTGTAGCCTCCGAGCGCTCGGCAGGCAATAAAGTTGTTTTTAAAAACACGGAATATACCGTGCTTACGGTTGATGAGGCCCTGGCGAAAAAGCCGGCACTCGCCCTGTTCTCCGCAGGCGGTTCCGTATCGCTCGAGCTGGCCCCGCGCTTTGCGGAGGCCGGTTGTTACGTAGTTGACAATTCTTCAGCATGGCGCATGCACCCCGATAAGAAACTCATCGTACCCGAGGTGAACGGGCATGTACTTACCAAAGACGATCTTATCATTGCCAACCCTAACTGCTCTACCATACAAATGGTGATGGTGTTGCAGCCGCTGCATAAGCATTACATCATAGAGCGCGTAGTGGTAAGCACCTACCAGTCGGTAACGGGCACGGGGCAGAAAGCGGTAAAAGAAATGATGGATGAGCGGGCAGGCGGCAAGGGCTTTGGTGTATATCCCCACCCCATCGACCTAAATGTTTTGCCACACATCGACAGCTTCCTCGACAATGGCTATACAAAGGAGGAGATGAAAATGGTGAACGAGACCTGCAAGATAATGGGCGATGACAATATCAAGGTAACAGCTACTACGGTACGCGTGCCTGTAATAGGCGGCCACAGTGAAAGCGTGAACATACAGATGACACGGGATTTTGATGAGAACGTGGTGCGCGAAATGCTATCGAACACATCGGGGATCATCGTGGTGGATAACCCTGCTATGAATGCCTACCCCATGCCACTGGATGCCGAAGGGAAAGACGAAGTGTTCGTGGGCAGGATACGAAGAGATTATTCACAGGCCAATACACTCAATTGCTGGATAGTGGCCGACAACCTGCGCAAAGGTGCTGCCACCAATGCCGTACAGATAGCCAAGTATCTACACAACCAGGGCTGGATAAATTAACGACCAAAGGCTTTAGCACTCCATTTTCTCTACCCTTCTTTCATGGCGGCCGCCTTCAAATTGGGTGGAGAGAAAAACAGCTACAAATTGCTGCGCCTGCTCAGCAGATATAAAGCGTGCGGGCAGGCAAATGATATTGGCATTGTTATGCTGGCGCGACAATGCCGCAACTTCTTCATTCCAGCATACGGCTGCGCGTACTCCTTTATGCCTGTTGGCAGTTATAGACACACCGATGGCGCTGCCGCAGATCAATATTCCCACAGAGGCTGCACCACTGGCCACCATCTCTGCAACGGGGTGTGCAAAGTCGGGATAATCAACACTGTCTTTACTAAAGGTGCCTTTATCATCTATCTGCCAGCCTGCATCGGCAAGAGCTTTTTTGAGTGTTTCTTTCAGCTCATAACCCGCATGATCACAACCGATGGCGAGGGGCAATTGCTTATTGAATACGGTATCGTGCATAGTATTAACTGTTTTCGTCCAATGCTTGTTTTCTCTTTCTTTCTTTAACGGCCCTGTCACTGATCAATACTGACAGCTCGAACAATATATAGAGCGGTATAAAAACGATAAAGCAACTAAACCAGTCCGGAGGAGTGATCACCTCGGCGAGCAGCAATAAAATAATTATGGCATAGCGGCGCTTATCGCGCATGAGCTTCGGCGTGAGTATGCCCAGACGTGAAAGGAAGTAAACAATAATAGGCAACTCAAATACCACACCCATTCCCAGTATCAGGTCGCTCATGGTATCGTAATAATTGTCCATCGTAATGATGTTCTGGAAGGACGGACTTAACTGGTACGAGCCAAAAAAGTTGAGCGTGTAAGGCGCGATGATCAGGTAAGAAAAGAGCACCCCGATAAAGAACAGCAGAGAGCCCCAGAACACGAAGCTGCGCGCATACCTGATCTCTTTGGGCTTAAGGGCAGGCCTGATAAATTTCCATAACTCCCAGAGCATGTAAGGGAAAGAAAGTATAAGGCCCAGCATACCGGATACGGACAGCGCCATTACAAACTGGCCGGCAAGCTCGGTATTTTGAAATTTTATACTGACATCGGTAAGGCAAAGTGCATCGATATGCAAAAGCTTAGCCAGCCAGCAAAACCATTTGTAGGCAATAAAATCGGGTTTGGCAGGGCCAAGAATGATGTGCTCAAAAATCCACTCGACCCGGAAGAAAACAAAAATGGCGCAAACCATGAATACAACCAGTATGCGGATGATATGCCAGCGCAGGTCTTCGATATGATCTGTGAAGCCCATCTCCCCGTAAGGGTTATTGTTCCTGCTACTGAAGAAATTTTTAAGGAAACTCATGCTTTGCCTTAGCGGCGGTAAAGTTAGTTAAATAGGGAATAAGGTATAATGAATATAGTTGTTAATATTTAAGGGGCTGAATTAACAGCGGGGCAATAACGGATATTGCCCCGCTAAATATATATATGCGTGAATATTACTTTTTGTAGACTTTTACGCTACAGGTATAATACTGTAGTTTTTCTATCTGCTCCTCGCGGCTGAGCCTGCCCAGCTTGTTGGTCTTTGGCAGGTGGATGTTCACATCTTTATCGAGGTTTTTGATGAGCTGCAATATGGCTTTTGAGCTAACTGCATAGGTTGTGCCCTCGCTCTGGGGTGAATTAGCCGCAACCACTGCAACGAGGTTGCCTTTGGTATCTATTACCGGTCCGCCACTCTGGCCGGGATCTGCTGGTATCTCGAGGCGGTATTGCATCGAATCGCCCTGGAAACCGTTCTTAGCGCTTATGTAACCTTCGGTATATACGATATCATCTTCAGGGAAACCCAGGGTAAAGACCCGCGAGCCAATTGGTGACTTTGTGGCTGCGAAGGTATAGGGTACATCGGTTTTGCTGAAACGGAAAGAATTTTTCTCCACCTTCAGCAGGGCGATATCGGTTGTGGGATCATAATCGACCACGTATGCTTTGAAGTAACGGCCTTCATGATTTTGTATATAAACGGAATCGGCGCCATCGGTAACGTGGTAATTGGTAATAAAATAACCATCATTGGTAATGGCAAAGCCGGTGCCGGTATAGCGGGCCAAAGCAGGCGGGGGTGCCTGGGTATCTTTCTTGTCCTTTATGTCCTTTATGAGCTGGCTTTGTGAACGCTCTATGTTCTCGAGCTTGCGACTCAGCACTTTATACTGGGATGCAGTGCCTTTTTTAACATTGTGATTGAAGATCCAAAAAGCACCAAGCGTAGTAAAAAGCGCTACACCTGCCGCTACGGCAGCAGTGCGCAGGTAGTGTGTGCGAAGCGGTATACTACGCGAAGGGGTTGTTGATGAGGCCTGCTTGCTGCGTACATCCTGCAACATATCCTGGAAGCGGGTATAGGCCCCGAAGCCTTCGAGTGAACGCAGGAGGTTAAGGCACTCATTGAACTCTGCGGCAAAGAGCGGGTCGGTAGCGAGGCGATCGCGCAAAACTGCCTGTTCTGCATCGGGCATAGTACCTGATACATAAGCTTCGGCAAGGCCCCATATGTGGTTGTCCGTTGACATGATCAATTTCCCATTTTTGCGCCTGAGCCGTAAAATATCTTACGAAGGCGGGCCAGGCATTTATACTTCTGTGTTTTGGCATTATCGGGGTTGGTGTACCCGAATGCCGAGGCAATTTCCTGCATGCTTTTATCGTGCTGGTAGAATGCCTTTAATAAAGAACTACAGGGCTCACCTAACTGCTGCAGGGCAGCATTCAACTGCTCGTAATGACCTTCCCTTTCTTCCTGCGCCTTAATATCATCTTCATAAGCCCAATCCTTACCATTATCTATACCTGCGCTATCGGGCAGGTGTATGGGTTGCTTCTGCGCACGCTGCAACTTTTTGTACCAGAGGTGTTTGCTGACTGCAAAGAGGTAAGTACCTACGCGGCATGTGAGCCTGAAGTCTTCGCTCTGCGCCTTGCCAAACAATACCACCATAGCTTCCTGGAAAATATCTGCGGCATCGGTTCCATCCCCGCCATTTTTCAGTATCCAGTTGGTAACCGTATCACAGTTGCGGAGATATATCTGCTCCGTAGCTTCCCTGTCGCCTAAAGCCAAACCCGACAATAATTGCTGCTCTGTATATAACGGCTTATTCACTTATTAATACCTGTTTGAAAAAAAAGTAACCCAAAGAAATTGTGAAAAGTGTGCTAATGTGAAAATATGAAAATATATTGTCTATCCCATGTGCCCGCGGAGGGGGTAAGCTTTTTACCCAGATATTTTTTATCCCATGTTTTTATTGAGGCTCAATAGATTAAGGGTAAAAAATATCCCAAAAATATCACAATTCTATCCCAGCCCATTCAAAAGTGAATATGAAAAAGCGTTTACTTTTGGTGCTGCTGCTGTGGGCGGAAAGTATTGTATTCACTGGCTTATACGTTTTTTGCAGATGTTAGCAAATGTCAATTGGCCTTGAGAACGCTATAAAGTTCTGCCGCCGTACTCATAATAATATTTTTTTCAAGTTGCGCTTTTTTATAAAAAACCATGGCGCAGGATGCAAGATACGATATGGAAGGGGGGTGCTCCAAAAAAAGTTGAGTAACTACTTTGCCTTACAGGTGTAGCATGTGATTTTAAAAACATTAAAGATTATCTAAAAAAATATTTAATTATTTTTATAAAAGGGAGGTTACCTTTTGGGATATAGGGTATAAATAAGCAATAACCATTAAAAAAATTTAATCATGAAATTTGTAAAACTGAGCATTTTCGCCCTGACACTGGGCCTTTTCATTACTTCTTGCGGTAACAGCGAAAACCAGGAAGCCGCTACAGAAGATTCTGCTGCTATGGCACCTGCTCCTGCACCGGAAGCTGCTCCTGAAGCTGCTCCTATGGCAGACACAACTGCTGCTCCTGCTGCTGACACTACAAAAGCAATGGAAAATAAATAATATCTTTTCCACATTTAACCAAAAGCCATCCTGCCAAAACGGGGTGGCTTTTGATTTTGCCTCATTCCCATCTTTTTCCCAAAAAATATTATGTGTAAAGGGTTACCTTTTAGGAATTGGGGTATAAACTATAAATCAATCCAAAAAAAGCAATTTTATGAAATTCGTAAAACTGAGCATCATCGCAATGGCCCTTGGCCTGTTCGTTACTTCATGCGGTAACAATGAAAATGCATCGGAAGCAACTGCTGATTCTGCTGCTATGGCACCGGCACCTGCTCCTGAAGCTGCACCTGCACCGGCACCTGCTGACACAGCTATGAAAGCTGATACAGCTATGAAGGCTGCACCTGCTGCCGATACCAGCAAGAAAATGAAATAATCTCAGACAAAATGCACACAAAACGTCCCGCCTTCGTTGCGGGGCGTTTTTTATGGCGTTGCGGCAGCAGCGATGCAAATACAGGACGCTCCGAAGGAGCTCACCATCAATAAAAACATTTTAGCTACAAACAGGACGTCCCGATGGGACTGTTTAAGGCGTAATATGTTAGCGGATGCATTAACGGGACTTTTTTATAGCGTTGAGCGGAGGGAGTATGTAAATGCAGGGCGATCCGAAGGAGCTCACCATCAAAAAACATATTGGCTACAAACAAGATGTCCCGATGGGACTGTTTAAGGCGTAATGTATTGGCGGTTGCATTATCGGGACCATTTTTATAGCGTTGAGCGGAAGGACGATGTAAATGCAGAGCGCTCACTATCAATAAAAACATATTGGCTATAAACAAGACGTCCTGATGGGACTGGGTGAGGCGTAATGTATTGGCGGTTGCATTATCGGGACCTTTTTTATAGCGTTGAGCGGAGGGACAATGCAAATGCATGGCGATCCGAAGGAGCTCACCAATAAAAAACATTTTAGTTATAAACAGGCGGCTCTATGGGACTTATCCCGGTACGTAATGAGATCGGGCGTTAATCTTTACCGGCTATTATAATGACTATCTCACCTTTGGGAGCATGCGCTTCATAGTGCTGTGCCAGCTCAGCAAGTGTGCCTTTACGTGTTTCCTCAAACATTTTGGTGAGCTCGCGGCAAACTGCGGCCTGCCTGTCGACCCCAAAATACTGCTGCAGCTCATTAAGCGTCTTTAACAGGCGATGGGGCGATTCGTATAGTATGATGGTTCGTTCTTCTTCAGCAAGTAATTTCATAGCGGTTTGGCGCCCTTTTTTAAGGGGCAGGAAACCTTCGAAGACAAAGCGGTTGGATGGTATACCGGACTGCACAAGCGCCGGAACAAATGCAGTGGCACCCGGCAGGCATTCTACAGGTATATTATTACGAATGCACTCACGAACCAAAAGGAAACCAGGATCGGATATGCCGGGTGTGCCCGCATCGGTAATGAGCGCATATTGCTTACCGGCCTGCAATTGCTCAATAAGATGGGTAAGTACTTTATGCTCATTGTGCTGGTGGTAGGGAGTGAGGGGTTTTTGAATATTATAGTGGCGCAGCAGTACAGAACTGGTGCGGGTGTCCTCACACAAAATACCATCAACCTGCTGTAGTACTGATACTGCACGGTAAGTAATATCCCCAAGGTTGCCGATGGGGGATGGTATGAGATAAAGACGCATAAGCCCAAGCCCCAAAGGAGCCCTTTTGTTAATTATTTTACCCTTCTACCAGTGTGAAGTCGAAGGCTTCCATTACCTGGTTAGCGAGCAGTTTCTTACATGCATCCTGCACTAAAGTATTTGCATCATCTTTATTGGCCGCATCAAGCGTGAGCGTGATGTGCTTGCCAATGCGTACATCCTGTACCTGTGTCAGGCCCAGGTTGTGTAAACTGCTGCTTACTGCTTTGCCCTGCGGGTCGAGCAGTTCTTTAAGCGGCATTATGTTGATATGTGCTGTGTATCTCATCAGTAAAATAATTAAGCTGCCGCAGGCACTTCATCGCCTGCAGGTGCCTTATAAATAAAAGACAAAAGTATATACAATATAAAAGCCAAAGGTATGGCCAAGATTTTGAGGAAAGGTAATGCCAGCAAGCTCAATACGACCAATACCATGTGCGGCCATGTGGTAGCCAAAGACCATTTGCCGGGTATGAACTTAAAAAATTTGATGCGTGATACCATAAGCCAGCAAAGCAGTGCTATGATAATGTAAATAACCGTGGTATTCTGCAGGTAAATGCCCAAGTTGAAGGGGTTGTACCAGGCGATGAGGGGAAAAGATGCAATAAAGAGGCCGACAGCGGGTGTGGGCATGCCAATAAAGTATGTTTTCTGTTTGGTGGTGGTCACATTGAACTTAGCCAATCTTAAGGCCGCAAAACAGGCTATAAGAAAAGCGGGTGTAGTGGCCAGCATGCTCACATCCATAGCATTGGGCTGTTTCATATATGCGGTCCAGAGGAGCTTGAACATGATCATAGCCGGGGCTACGCCAAAGCTTACCAGGTCGGCAAGTGAATCGAGGTCCTGCCCAACGGGGGAGAATATATTCAGCGCGCGTGCTGCGAGACCATCAAGCAAATCGCAAATAGCGGCTATGAATATAAACAAGCTACCCAGGTAGGCCTGCTCGGTAGCAGAAACAATATACTGCTCACCATAAAGATTGGCCCAAAAGGGCTGGAGACTAAGTATGAAAGCAATAGCGATGCAACCACAAAAGAGGTTGGCTACCGTAAGCAGGTTGGGTAAGTGCTTCATGAGATGCCAAAAATAGTAAATAGTAGATAGTAATTTAACAGAAAGTGGGCTGCAGAAAGCAAAATGCGTTATGGATTTATATTATATTAATGATTTCCCGATAGCTAAAAACAGGTACAGGATACCAAGGTTATAAGCTTACTGAATACAATCCGGAATTATAAATACAGGACGCTCCGAAGGAGCTAACAATTGTCTAAAAAAAACATATTGCTATAAACAGGTCGTCCCGATGGGACTATGGTGGTGTGTATGATGGGATAAAGGGCGGTATGCCTTAACCTGTAGGAATGTGAAAAGCGATACCGGTAAAATAAACGCGTCTGACCGCGGAAAGCGGTACTGACGCTATCTGTTTGGATGAGATTTTATCTCAAGCTAAACAACACAGGATGCTCCGAAGGAGCTAACAATTGTCTAAAAAACATATTGCTATAAACAGGTCGTCCCAATGGGACTATGGCGGTGTGTATGATGGGATAAAGGGCTGTATGTTTTAAACTATCGGACTGTGAAAAGCGGTACCGGTATAATCTACGCCCTAAACGCGCCTGACCGCGGAAAGCGGTACTGACGCTGCCTACATAATGCGTTTTGGAGTGGGCCTTATATTGTTATCATCAAGACCTGTGATCTGCACAATACCGGGCTGTTTACCGGGTTCGATACTGCCGATCTTATCCTGCATTTGCAAGGCGGCGGCACCAGACGAGGTAGCCCAGCGAAGCAGCAAGCCCCATTCAAGGCCGGAGTATTGCGCCCTGATCGTGTATAGCTCGGAAAGGATACAAAGCTGGTGATTGGACGTAAGGCTATCGGTACCTATACAGATGTTCTTTGCATGCTGCAATAGCATATCCATATCAGGTAAACGGCCCTCGATGTATTTATTGGCATTGGGACAGAGGCACCAGTAAACGGCGGGGAAATTATCCTGCGCAAATTGCAGGTCTTCAGCCGTTGCAAAGGTATTGTGTACAAATATGAAAGGATGCGAAGGGCTAAAGTATGGCAGGTAGGTTTGTAAAGGCGACTTGCCGGATGGCTCAAAAAAAGCCGCATCGATATTCAGGCTGTGCAACAGGTCATTGACGGCACCGCTCTTGTCTTTATAAAAATTAAGCTCTTCAATGGTCTCTTCGTTGTGTATGGAAATCAGTGCATCCTTATCGTAAGCATCGATAAGACGGAATAAAGAAGGCGAAACGGAATAAGGGGCATGCGGCACTATGGACTGGCGCAATATTTTATCGCCGGACTGCTGAGCAGTGTACTGCAGGTAAACTTTTTCTGAAAAATCGAGCATTTGCTGCGCGCGTTCCTCGGTAAAGCCCAGGCATTCGACAAAAGTATGAATGTGCAAACGGTCAAGAGCCCTGATATCGAGCGTATCGGCGCTATTGGCAATATCGCCCACTGCCACTACACCATTCTCCAAAAGTTCGTCGTAGGCTTCGTGGCGGGCTGTTATCTTCTGCTCGATGGTAAAGCTCTCCCGCTTCCATATCACCTGCTGCAGGAAATGCATGAGACCCGTACCCTCGCCAACAAGGTCTTTCATATGCGAGAGCTCAAGGTGGCAATGTGCATTTACAAAGCCGGGGCTTAATATACCGTCGTAATGAACGACATCTGCCAGCGGGGCATCTTCACTATGCAGGGCAATGATACTGCCATCATCGGCTACCTCTATCACGGTGCCCGGCGGCAGCCACTGATAACCATTATGGATGCGTGAAGCAGTGATCAGCATGGTGCTACTGTGTCTTGAAATGTTTCAAATGAATGATCTCCCTGTCGGTTAGCAAACGCCATTTTCCGCGGGGCAGATTTTTCTTGGTAAGGCCAGCATACATCACACGATCGAGCTTCTCGACCACATAGCCGAGGGACTCAAATATGCGGCGCACGATGCGGTTCTTGCCACTGTGTATCTCCAGGCCCATCTCGTTCTTTTTTTCGAGGTAGGCCATTTCATCTACCTGTACTTTACCATCCTCAAGCTCGAGGCCTTCCATTATCTTATTAAAATCGGCCTTAGTAAGCGGCTTATCCAAGGTAACCTGGTAGACCTTCTTTACCATATAACCCGGGTGCGACAGCTTCTGTGCGAGATCGCCATCGTTGGTAAGCAGTAGTAATCCCGTAGTATTACGGTCGAGGCGGCCTACGGGATAAACGCGATCTTCCTCAACACCCGAAATGAGATCCATTACCGTTCTGCGACCTTCGGGATCATCAGTGGTGGTAATGAAATCTTTAGGTTTATTGAGCAATACGTAAACCAGGTTTTTCTGCAGGGTAAGTTTTTTACCGGAAACGGTTACCATGTCGTCTGCAGTAACCTTATGCCCGGGATCCATAACCAGCTCACCGTTTACCTTCACTTTACCTTTTTTCACCAGTTCGGCAGCATCGCGGCGGCTACACTCACCGCTATGAGCTATGTATTTATTGAGGGGCATAAGGCCATCGGTCTTCACTTCGGCAACGACCTCCTCATCTTCAGCATCCAGCTCATCCTCCGCATCCATTTTCTCAAATTTCTTTATTGCCCGGTCCTCATCAAATTTCTTTTTGGGTTTGATGCTCCGCTCTTTTTTGGCATTGGCTATAAATCCCCGAATGGGTTTATCCTCTTCAAGGGATTTTGTGTAACCTTCCAGTTCGCTAACTGTTCTTTCTATTTTATCTTTTTTGGGTTCGGGCTTAAATATATCATCACCAAACTTCTTTTTTTCTTCAGTGGGCTTGTCGAATTTCTTCTTTGGCTTATCACCAAATTTGCCCGCAGGTTTGTCCTCGTCGTGTTTCTTTTTGAATGGTTTGTCAAAGTCCTTACCCGGATTGCTATCCCCGAATTTTTTGTTGAAAGGCTTATCAAATTTTTTAGCCGGTCTATCCTCTTTATCTTCGAACTTTTTCTTAAAAGGCTTGTCAAAGTCTTTTCCTGGTTTGCTGTCCCCGAATTTTTTGTTGAAGGGCTTATCGAATTTTTTAGCTGGTTTATCGTCTTTATCCTCGAATTTCCTTTTAAAAGGCTTGTCGAAGTCTTTTCCCGGTTTGCTGTCCCCAAATTTTTTGTTGAAAGGCTTATCAAATTTCTTCGCGGGCCGATCCTCTTTATCCTCGAATTTCCTTTTAAAAGGCTTATCGAAGTCTTTTCCCGGTTTGCTGTCCCCGAATTTTTTGTTGAAGGGCTTATCGAACTTTTTAGCCGGTTTGTCATCCCGGTCAAACTTCTTTTGATAAGGCTTATCGCCATATCCTGCATCATCCCTTTTTTTAGGAAAATTGCCCCCCGGGCCTGCAGCCCTTGGGCCTGAAGGTTTTTTATATATGTTGCCGGCTGCTTTCTTTTTAAAAGGGCCTTGCGAATTACGTTTTTCCATTGGGATAATTTATCAGAATAATCGGCAAAGGTACATATAATTAAGCAGCCGCTTAAGTGGAATATAGGCGGAATTGAGAGAGATTTGCCGGAATTGGAGAAAAATTGGCCAAATTGTAACTTTTTTTTTGAAGCCGCGATATACTAGTGAATGGAGCTTAATGATTACAATGAATGCGTACATCAATGGGCCGACCCCCTTTTCAGATTTGCCTGCAAGTGCACGGGGCATGAAGAGGACGCACGCGACATTGTACAAAGCAGCTTCGAAGTATTGTGGCAAAAAAGGAAAGATGTGGTGCCGGAGAAAGGAAAAGCCTTTTTATTCCAGGTGGCCTACAGGCAGTCGGTAGATAACTACAGGAAGAAAAGAAGGGTAACCTATAATGAAGTGCCCGAACAGGCCGAAAGCATTAAGCCCGGAAACCCTGACCTGAAAAGAGTGCTGGAGCGCGCGCTGGCACAACTGGATGAGCAGGCAAGAGCACTGGTGCTGCTGAAAGACCATGAAGGCTACCGGTATGAAGAAATAGCCCGGATAACCGGGCTAAGCGACAGCCAGGTGAAAGTGTACCTGCACCGCGCGCGGAAAACACTGAAAGAATACCTGGTAAAGGTGGAGCATATCATATAAAAATGAACAGCGCTATGGTGACAATGGAGAACTACGAGGAATACCTGCTGCTGCACGCCGATGGCGAGCTGGGCGAGGCTGAGGAAAAAGCACTGGCTGCTTTTATGAGCGAGCACCCTGAACTACGCCATGAGATGGAGCTGTATATGGCCACAAAGCTGCTGCCTGATACCAGAATGGTATATGATGGCAAGGAGCAGCTACTGAAAAAGCCAGGCAAGGTTGTAGCATTCAGAAACTGGGGGGTATATGCTGCCGCCGCAGGCATAGTACTGGCCCTAGTGCTGGTATGGAAATGGCCCGTACAGAACACGACCAATAACATAGTGGTGCAGGTGAACAATAACCATATAAATATCAATAGCACAGCCCCGAAGGACACCATCGCGAGAAAACAGGAAACCGAAGAAGAGCCTATTGCAACCACCGAAGACCAAAAAGAAGTAAGAAAAGAGCCACAAGCCTCATTACAAGTAAGGCCTAAAGCCCATCACTATGCAAATGAAGTAAAGAGAAATATACCTGAACAGGAAGTACTGGCGAGTATGAATGTACTGCCCATGAAAACCCTGCCTGAAGCTGCTGTACAGGCCACGCCGAAACCTATAGCGATAGAAGTGCCCCGGGTGCAACTACCTGAACCTGAGGCCCAAAATGATGGTACCGGTGCCCTGCTGGCACGACTGCCCATAAAGCAGGAAGGCATCAGTACCATAAGCACTGCCGTAAATAACAAGCTTGAGAAAGTACGTAACATAAAAGACAATATTAAAAACACAGACCTGTCCGTAAGGCTGGGGAATAAGGAACTATTTGTAGTAAGATTTTAAAACACGACACAATGAAACTAATATATTGCCTGATGGCCACCATACTGCTGACATCAACGACAGCGATGGCACAAGAGAAAAAAGACAATACAGACACGGCTAAGAAACACAAAAAGGTACTTACCCTTGGGTCTGCCGGCATTCAAATATCTGAAACAGATACTACTGCAAAGGAAAAGTCATTTGACGTAGAAATAGGTGTAGTGGACGTAGGCGTAAATACGCTGATAGACAATACCATTTATGGAAATGCTGTGACACAGAGCTTCCTGAATGTACCGAACGACCAGAAAAACAGCAACCTCTTCAGCCTGCAGAATGCGAAGTCTATCAATGTGAATGTATGGCCGGTATTGCTGAAATGGCGCGCGGTGAAAACAGAACACCAAAAAGTATACCTATACAGCGGCCTGGGCCTGCAGATGTATAACTTCCGGTTCACGAAGGATATCAGCTACCTGAACAAGACCAGCCCCGAGGTATATATGGATAGCATCTCATTCTCGAAGAACAAACTGGGCTTTACTTACCTGAGCGTACCCCTCGGCTTTACCTTAAAAACAAAACTGGCCCCCAAAGCATGGCTGGTGTATGGGGCAGGTATTACAGGCGGCTACCGGATCAGCTCGTGGACCAAGCAGATATCAGGAGAAAGGGGGAAGCAAAAAAATCATGACAGCTTTAACTTCAATGATTTTAACAGCTGCGTGACCGGGGAAATAGGTGTGGATGGTTACCTGAGGCTGTATGTCTCGTACCAGCTTACCTCGCTGCAAAAGACAGCCCTGGACCAGCACCCGCTGTGTATCGGCATCAGGATAGGCGGTGTGTAAGCTTTGCCTGAAAACTCAAAAGGCAAAAGCCTAACAGAACAGATGTGCCACACTTTGAAAGTGTGGCACATCGCATATAAGAAGGTTTTGCCAGTTAGATATTTACCAGGAATAGCTGCGGCGCAATGCCCAGAAGGATAACGAGCAGGCAAGTAAGAATGAGCATGAACTTATCTCCCGATGTTACCGGTGAGCTCAGCTCTGCATTACCCTGCTTGAAGTACATAGCTATTATGACGCGGAAATAGTAGTAAACACTGATAGCGGCCATAAGCAGCCCAAAAATTACCAGCCACATCAACTGGCCTGTTTGCACTGCCGCCATTACCACGTAATACTTTGCCATAAAACCACCGGTAAGCGGGATGCCCGCCAGTGATAAAATAAATATTGTAGCGACAAAAGCCAGCAGCGGCTCTTTTTGTGCAAGGCCGTTAAAGCCGTCGTAAGTATAATCCTTCATCTTCATGAGCACAGCAAAGATGCCTATAGTGGCTACACTATAAGCCACTGCATAAATGATCATGCCTTGCTGGGCTGCCATAGTATTAGAGGCGAGTACTGCAAAAAGCATAAAACCGGCCTGTGCTATAGACGAGTATGCCAGCATGCGCTTTACGCTTTGCTGGAATACAGCCGTAACATTGCCAACAAATAATGTAAGTGCAGTTATGACCGATAAAACCAGCAACCATGTATGGCTCACATTTCCAAAAGAATAGGTAAACAAATGCAGGAAAGCCACAAATGCCGCAGCCTTTACCACGGTGGCCATATAAGCCGTAAAAGGTGTGGGCGCACCGTCATACACATCGGGTGTCCACATATGCATAGGCGCTGCTGAGACCTTGAAAGCAAGGGCCATCATAACGAAGAGGATACCTGCTACAGCCATCATGCTGATGGTGCCTGACTGCAGGAAAGCGAGACCTGCTATACTGAATGTACCGGTAGCACCATATAATAAGGTAATACCCATTAATAATATACCCGTGGAAAATGAACCCATCAGGAAATACTTGAGGGCCGCTTCACTGCTTTTCAGGTTGCGCTTATCGCTACCAGCAAGTATGTACTGGGGTATGGACATGATCTCGATACCGATGAAGAGCATAAGCAGGTTGTTGTAACCCGACAGCAAGTAAACACCGCAAAGGATGAAGAATATCAATGCGAAATACTCGGCAACGTGTGCACCTACTCTTTGTATCTCTTTAGATACGAGCAAAGCATAAAGCAGGGTGCAACCGGTCATCAGGGTATTGAACATCTGCCCATAGTAACTGATGCTGAGCATATTGTTGAAATATGCCTGTGATGAGCCTGCGGGCGTGCTGATAAGATCCCAGATATTGATGCCGAAAAGTACCAGCAGTGAAGCAATAGCGAGATTGGCCATTGCCTTCTTATCCTTCATGAGGATACTGGCAAACATCATCAGGATACCAAATATTGTAGCAGCAATAATTGCTTTCATAATAAGAACCGGGATTAACAGGATTTAACCTGATTGCCCTGATTGTTTTGTTATTTATTAATTAAAAAGACCTATTCTCTTATGGCACCAGAACCCTTGCAATACCCGCGGTCATATCCAGCAATGGTTTTGGATAAACGCCGAGGATGAGGATGATACCAATAATTATAAACAAGCCTAAGTATTCATTAGCGGTTAAATCTTTGGCAATGACCATATCTGTGGTATTGCCGTATGCAGTGCGCTGTACCATGTTCAGGGTATATACGGCACCGAGTATCACACCCAGGCCTGCTATTACCATGAAGGTAATGTGGTAAGGAGAAGCCCCCTGGAACAAGCCATTGAAGAGCATGAACTCACCGATAAATCCGTTGGTAAGCGGCAGTGCGATATTTGCCAGTGATATGATCACTAAAGCTATCGCCATCTTCGGGGCTGCAGTAGCCATGCCACCCAGTTTGGTCATATCGCGCGTGCCCCAGCGGTTCTCAACCATGCTTACGATCAGCCACATGCCTGTAATGTTGATGCCGTGGTTGAACATCTGTACCATGATGCCGTGCATCCCAACATTGCTGGAAGAAAATGCTGCGGCAGACATAAGGCCCATGTGTGCTATGGATGAATAGGCTACGAGGCGTTTGAGATCGGTTTGCACAATAGCCAGCAGAGATGCATATACTATACCTATTATGGACAGTATAATCACGGTATTGGACCAGAAGGCAACGCCTTGCGGCAATACCGGCAATAACCAGCGCAGCACCGCAAAGAGGCCCATTTTAACCATCAGGGCACTGAGTATTATCGTTACCGGTGTGGGTGACTGTTCGTAAGTGTCGGGCTGCCAGGTATGGAAAGGGAAGATGGGCATTTTGATAGCGAAAGCTATAAAAATGAGCCAGAACACGATCTGCTGCTGCTCCGCAGGAAGGGCCCTGCCAGCCTGCATGATACTGTTCCATGAATAAGCATCGGGGCCGGAAGTTTGTGAAGCAAGATATATGATACCGGCAAGCATCATAAGACTGCCTACAAATGTGTATACAAAGAACTTGAAGGTAACGGGTATACGTTTCTCACCACCCCAACGCGAGCAGAGGAAGTAAACAGGTATAAGTGCAAGCTCCCAGAAAAAGTAAAAAAGCAAAGCATCGTAAGAAAGGAAAACACCCAGCAAACCTGCCTGCGAGAGTAACATAAAACCATAGAAAGACCATGGTTTATCGACCGTCTTGTTCCAATTAGTGATGATGACCACAGGCACTACGATAGCCGTTAAGAGGCAAAGCATAGTGCTCATACCATCGGCCATAAGGCTAAAACCGGCACCCAAAGATGGTATCCAGGGGATACTAAAAGATACGGGTGCGTTATATGCCTCACAGGAAGCCCATGCAACAATACCTAAAGTAATGAGCGAACTGGCCAATGCCAGACCTTTAGCACCTTCGCTTTTCATCATGAAAGCAAAGATGCCTGCCAGCAAAGGGATTAATATGATCAATGTCAACATCATAATGCGAACTCAATATATATCCTGCCTCGCAGCAGGATTAAAACTATTTTCTAACTAAGCCAGAAAAAACCTAAAATAAACAACAACACCATTCCCAGTACCATTGCAAAAATGTATGAGCCAACCTGCCCACTCTGTACCAGCCTTACCCTGTCGCTTGTCCAGCGGACAGACTTGCCGATACCATTTACGAAGCCATCTATGCCGCTGCGCTCTACAAAACGATCAAATAACCTGGACAGGCCTGCCATCGGGCGTACTATAACTGCATCGTACAACTCATCCACGTACCATTTGTCTTCCAGCACTTTGGCGAGGCCTGTATTTGGGCTAAAATTCGGCGTTTTGGTACGCGCAAAGGCAAGTATTATCATAATAACCACGGCCCCTACCGAGACGCCCATAAGCATCCATTCGGTGCCATGCTCCAGTTCGCGCGGGTCGAAATTGCTGACCACCGGGTGCAGGAAAGCAGCAAGAGCATGATGCTCACTAATAACCGCCGGCAGGCCAATATAACCGCCCACTATAGCGAGTATGGCCAGCACTACCAGGGGTATGGTCATAGCCGCAGGGCTTTCATGCAGGTGATGATGCTGATCTTCCGTGCCCCGGAACTTACCCGAGAAGGTAAGGAAGTAGAGCCGGAACATATAAAAGGCCGTCATCATAGCGCCAATAAGACCGCAATAATATATAACCGGGTTGTGCGCATAAGCCGCTGCCAGTATCTCGTCTTTAGAGAAGAAACCTGAAAAGCCGGGTATGCCAGATATGGCCAGGCAACCGATCAGAAATGTGATCTGCGTAGTGCGCATGTGTTTACCAAGACCGCCCATTTTACGTATATCCTGTTCGCCGCCCATAGCATGTATTACGCTGCCTGAACCGAGGAAGAGGAGGGCTTTGAAAAAGGCATGTGTCATAACATGAAATACAGCTGTGGTATATGCGCCCACACCTAATGCTATGAACATAAAGCCCAACTGGCTGACCGTAGAATAAGCCAGCACTTTTTTAATATCATACTGTTTGATAGCAATAGAAGCTGCAAGCAATGCTGTTGCCGTGCCAATGATGACTACAATATTGAGGGCCATCGGGGCCAGACTATAGAGCGCCCCGCTACGGGCTATCATATAAATACCTGCTGTAACCATGGTGGCCGCATGGATCAGGGCCGATACGGGTGTAGGGCCAGCCATGGCATCAGGCAGCCATGTGAAGAGCGGTATCTGTGCACTCTTACCTGTGGCACCAATAAAGAGGCAAATCGCTATCCAGTTGTACAGGTTATTGCTGACCGGGATGTGCGCACTACCTAAATGACCAAAAAATTCCTGGTAAGAAAGTGTTCCGTAATTGAGCAAAATGAGCAGCATACCCACCAGAAAGCCCAGATCACCAATACGGTTCATTACAAAGGCTTTCTTTGCTGCATTGGTATAATCCCTATTCTTATACCAGAAGCCGATGAGCAGGTATGAGCAAAGACCCACCCCTTCCCAACCGATGAACATAACCAGGTAATTGGACCCTAAAACGAGCAACAGCATGGAAAACACGAATAGATTGAGGTAGGCGAAATATTTTACCATACCCTCATCATCGTGCATATAAGATGTAGAATAAACGTGTATCAGGAAGCCAACACCGGTAATGATGAGCAGGAACAGGGAAGACAGCGCATCGACCTGGAAAGCGAATGGGATAACCATCCTCCCGGAATTGATGAACTCAAAGAGTTGTATTACAACAGGGCCCTGGAACGTATCGCTTTTTACCTCGAAGAAAATACCGAGCGATACGATAAAGGAGGCCAGTACCGTAAGGCTGCCTATGATACCACCAAGGTTCTTTGGCATTTTCCTCCAGAAGATGCCATTGATAAGGAAACCTATCAGCGGGAATAATGGTATTAAGTAAACTAACTGGGTCACCTCTGATTTAGTGTTTTAACCTGTTCAAAATATTAATATCAACCGAATGTACTTTGCGGTACATCATAACTATTACTGCCAAACCCACCGATACCTCTGCCGCTGCCACTACCATAATAAAGAACACGAATACCTGCGCAGATGCATCGCCATACATCTTTGAAAATGCCACCAGCAAAAGGTTCACTGCGTTCAGCATCAGCTCAATGCACATGAAAATGATAATGGCATTGCGGCGCATCAGGGTACCCATGATACCGATGCAGAACAAAGCCATGCTTAAAAACAAATAATATTGTATTGGCATTTTAAGTCAAAATTCAAAAAGTCAAAAAAACGTTCACTACTCCTTCCGGCCTATAACTATAGCTCCTATCATCGCGCTTAAAAACAGCACACTGCTTATCTCAAAAGGCAAAACGAATTGTGTGAACAATGTTTTACCCAAATTCTTTATCAGGCCTATGCCTACATCGGCACGTTCCAAATTGGTCACGGGTGTGCTCCTGAGCGCACCCAGAACTACCAGGAACAAAATGCCCCCGGATATAACGCCGGCAAGCTGAATAAGCCTGTTCTTCTGCGGTTCGGTATCTGCATTCAGGTTCATAAGCATGATAACGAAGAGGAACAGCACCATAATGGCACCGGCATATACAATGATATTCACAATGGCCAGGAACTGGGCATTCATTAATATATAATGCCCGGAAATGGCAAAAAATGTTGCTATAAGAAATAGTACACTGCTGATGGGATTGCGGCTCAGGATAACACCCAATGCACAGCCCAATGCCATAACAGTAAGGAACCAGAATAATATTTCGTACAGATCCATATATTATTTGGCTTCTTGTGTTTTAGGATGAGGAATAAGCAAGTCTTCTTTTTTATAAATAAAGCTCTTGCGGGTATAATTTGAAGGCATCACCGTTTCGGTAAGGTAAACAGCGTCCTTAGGACAGGCCTCTTCACAATAGCCACAGAAGATACAGCGCAGCATATTTATCTCATATTTAGCGGCATACTTCTCTTCGCGGTACAGGTGTTCCTCACCGGGTTTACGCTCAGCAGCCTCCATTGTAATGGCCTCAGCAGGACATGCGAGGGCGCAAAGGCCGCAGGCAGTACAGCGCTCACGACCTTCTTCGTCACGGTTCAGTATATGCAAACCACGGAATACCGGGCTAAAAGGACGTTTTTGCTCAGGATAATTGACTGTGGCCTTTTTCTTAAATATATGGCCGAGGGTTATGGTGAGCCCTTTGGCAATAGCAGGCAAGTATATACGCTCCCCGAATGTCATGGGGCTGCGATCTACCGCTACGGACCTGTTGGTTAGTTTTTCCATTTAATCTAGTTCTAATTGTTTCTTCAACTTCGGCAAATTCACTTCTATCACATCCCAAACAATATTCCAATCCACCCTAAAATACTCATGAACGATAATGTTCCTAAACCCTACTATCAAATCCCATTCAATATTTTCATACTTCTGTTTAAATTCTTTCGATAATCTTGCTACCGCTTCGGATAAAATGATAAGGCTTGCATAACATGCATACTTCACCGTTTCATCAGACAAGAAATCATCTTTTGACAATCCTTTTATTATTCTCTCAGCCCTCAATACTTTCGATGATATGCTCTAACCTGTCCTGATCAGTCATAAACATCTATTGTGAAAGCATTAATATTTTATCATCATCAGCACCTTTTCTTACGGCCGGATAAAGTGTTTGATCTGGCACCAAATCAACTTTCCGCGCAAATTTATCTTGCAGAAAGAGTACCCACCTAACAAATTCCAAGCCTATTCTTTTTTCATAATCCAATTCTACCAATAAATCCACGTCGCTGTCTTCTTTTGCCTCACCTCTTGCATACGATCCAAATAAGTACACCTTTTTTACCGGTTTATCTTTAAAATAATCGGTAATAGTATTTTTTATTTGTTGGACTGTCAGCATCTCAATTTCATCATTTGATCACCCACAAAATCACTGCACCTGTTATCAACATGTTCACCAGGGCCAGGGGAATCAAGGATTTCCAACCAAGACGCATCAACTGGTCGTACCTGAAACGAGGCAGTGTCCAGCGGATGAACATGAAGAACAATATAAAACAGATCACTTTAGTTAAAAGAACCATTACACAGATAAGTGTAAAGAAAAGCGGGCCTACTGCGGTTTGCACCTGGTCCATGAAGGGGAAATTATAGCCTCCGAAAAACAGGGTGGCCATAATAGCCGAGCTAACGAACATATTGATATACTCAGCAAAGAGATAAAAGCCCAGCTTCATAGAAGAGTATTCCTGGTGGTAGCCCATATTCAGCTCGCTCTCCGCTTCAGGAAGATCGAAGGGAGCACGGTTGAGCTCTGCAAAAGCACAAACCAGGAATATGAGGAAACCCAGGGGCTGCTTGAAAAAGTTCCAGGTAAAATAACCATCGTGCCAAAAACCATGTTGCTGCCCTACTATCTCGCGCAGGCTTAGCGAACCGGTCATCATCAGCAGGGCGATGAGGCTGATGCCCATTGCCAGCTCATAGGATATAGCTTGCGAGGCTGCACGGATACTGCTTAAGAGGGAGAATTTATTATTTGAAGCCCAGCCACCCAGCATGATACCATAAACACCAAGGCTCACTACACCAAAGATGAAAAGAATACCAATATTGATATCGGCCACCTGTAACGAGATAACATGACCGCTTGCGGTAGTATAATCCGGCCCCCATGGCACTACTGCGCTGGTCATTAATGCGGTAAGCATGGCGAGACAGGGACCCAGTATAAATAAAAAACGTGTGGAACTATCGGGGATAATCTCTTCTTTCATGAAGAGCTTCAGGCCATCTGCCAAAGGTTGCAAAATGCCGAAGGGACCTGCGCGGTTAGGACCACGCCTATCCTGCATCACAGCAGCAACCTTACGCTCTGCCCATGTAGCATACATAGCGATACCCAGCGAGCCCATCAATATTACCGAGATGAGAATCACCTTTTCAATGATCAAGCCTAAGCTTATTTGCAATAGCAGCATTTGCATCTGGCGCAAAAGTAATTTAGTTCGTTAAAAATTAATCGTTATTCCAGGTTTATTGCTTCAATATTATTCTTCAACTCTTCCAAAAAAACAGTAGCAGCATCCCATATGATACGGTAGTTAATACCAAAATATTCATGCACCACAATGTTTCTTAAAGAAGTAATCTTTTGCCATTCAACTCCTGTATACTTCGCTTTCGTTTCATCCGAAGTATGTTTGGCTGCCTCCCCAATGATCTCCAACCATTTTACCACTGCAATCCGTAATACGTGGTTTTCATTAAAACTATCAAACGTATTATTTTTAACAGCAGCCTCAATTTCTTCGATACATTCAATAATATGCTCAATCCGTGCTTTATCTCCAGTTTTACCTTTCATAAATCACTTTTTTATCAGCGTCTATAAAAGGTTTTATATATTTGTTTTCCCATCCCAAACTAACAATATCAACTTTTTTGTTGAGCTGCCTGGCCAGTTCCTCATTCCATGTAAAATAATCCCAGCCTATAGGCACGCTGTAATCAATATCAACTAATACATCAACATCACTATTTTCATCAGCTTCACCCCTGGCATATGATCCAAACAGCCATACTGTTTTGACGGGCTTTGCATCAAAAAAATCATTGACCACTTGCGTTATATGCCCCACGGAAAGAACCATTATTTTATTACATCGTCTTTAAAATCATCGGAATGTGCCGGGCCTTCAATTTCCGAAAGCTTTATTTCCGGCCTGTTCACTTCACTGATAGCATGTATGTCCATTAGCAGTTTAGGCTGCTTCCCGATCACCTTATCTATCAGTATATGTGGTTTTTCTGTGTTCACATAATGGCCCTGCGAAATAACGCTGGTACGTGATACTTTTGAAGGCCCTTCTATTACCCAGTCTTTAGTTTCCTTCTTCTCAAAGCGGCATTCATTACATATCCATTCTTCCACTTCGTTCCATTGGTCTTTACGTGCGGTCACGCGGTACACTTCATCGCCACGCATCCAGAGGCGCACCTTGCCACTGCATGTTGGGCAGTCGCGATGCGCATCCATAGGTTTAGTGAACCATACACGATTTTTGAAACGGAATGTTTTATCGGTCAGTGCACCTACGGGACATACATCGATCACATTGCCAATAAATTCATTGTCGAGGGCCTTGCCTAGTAAAGTACTTATTTCTGAGTGGTCGCCGCGCTCAAGTATACCATGTTCACGGCGGTTGGTCAATTCTTTAGCTGTGTTCACGCAACGGTAACAGAGTATGCAACGCGTCATGTGCAGCTGTATGTAAGGTCCTATGTCTTCCTTCTCAAACGTACGACGGTCAAACTCGTAGCGTGTGCCTTCTGAGCCATGCTCGTAGCTGAGGTCCTGCAGATCGCATTCCCCTGCCTGATCGCAAACGGGGCAATCGAGGGGATGATTAATGAGCAGCATCTCCACTACGCCTTTACGAGCGTCAACTACCCTTTCTGAAGTGATGTTCTTCACTTCCATACCATCCATCACGGTAGTGCGGCAGCTGGCCACCAGCTTGGGCATAGGGCGCGGATCTTTTTCAGAGCCTTTGCTTACCTCCACCAGGCAGGTGCGGCATTTACCGCCACTCTCCTTTAGCTTACTATAATAGCACATAGCTGGGGGCGTAACGTCACCACCTATCATACGTGCTGCATTCAGGATAGTTGTTCCGGCAGGAACCTCTATCGTTATGTTGTCAATTGTGACTTTAAACTTTGGCGTCTCAGACATAACAAAACATTTTACGCACCAGCAGGAACATGTACCGGGTCGGCGTAATGCGCCAGGCCGTAGTTCCTTGTTTGCGATTCATCCGGGTTTAAAACATGCCATTCAAATTCATCACGGAAATGGCGGATGGCAGCGGCCACAGGCCAGGCTGCGGCATCGCCCAGCGGACAGATGGTGTTACCCTCTATCTTACGCTGTATATCCCAAAGCAGGTCTATATCGCTCATCTTGCCCTTACCGTACTCTATATTCTTCAGTATCTTATACATCCAGCCCGTACCTTCACGGCAGGGACTGCATTGTCCGCAACTTTCGTGATTGTAAAAGCGTGCAAGGCTCATTGTATGACGTACCACGCACTGATCTTCGTCGAGCACTTCGAAACCGCCTGAACCCATCATACTACCCGTTGCAAAGCCACCGTCGGACAGGCTTTCATAATTCATATAACGCGTTTCGCCTTTTGCCGTTTTCAGTAAAAGATTAGCAGGCAGTATGGGTACTGAAGATCCGCCGGGAATGCACGCTTTAAGGCGTTTGCCCTTAGGTATGCCACCGCAATATTCATCACTGAAGATAAACTCCTCTACCGATATGGTCATGTCGATCTCATAAACACCGGGGTTATTGATATTGCCGCAGGCAGACATCAGCTTGGTACCCGTAGAGCGGCCCACACCTATCTTGGCATATTCCTCACCCCCCATATTAATAATGGGTACTACCGCAGCCAGCGTCTCCACATTATTCACCACGGTAGGGCGCATCCAGAGGCCCTGTACCGCAGGGAATGGAGGCTTGATGCGCGGGTTGCCACGCTTACCTTCCAGCGATTCTATCAATGCGGTCTCTTCACCGCATATATAAGCGCCTGCGCCACGCTGCACATATATCTCGCAGTCGAAACCGGTGCCTAAAATATTCTTTCCTAACCAGCCGTTATTCCTTGCTTCGGCAATAGCTTGTTCCAATATATCCACGATCCAGGCATACTCGCCACGGATATATATATAGGTCATATTGCTGCCCAGTGCAAAGCTGCTTACTATAAGGCCCTCGATAAGTAAATGGGGAATGAACTCCATCAGGTAGCGGTCTTTGAAAGTACCGGGCTCTGATTCATCGGCATTACACACAAGATGACGCGGCACACCTTCCGGCTTGGCCAGGAAGCTCCACTTCATCCCCGTGGGAAAACCTGCACCGCCACGGCCACGCAGCCCGCTTTTCTTCACTTCTTCCACTATCTCATCAGGCGTCATTTTGAAGGCCTTCTCCACCGAGCGATAGCCGCCATGTTTGCGGTAGGCATCGTAGTAACGGATGCCCTCCACTTTGTCGTGCTCTAATAATAATTTAAGTGCCATATACCTAAACTTCGTTCGTGCCCTCGCAGGCACCCCTAAAGGGGCTTAATTATTATATTTTACAAAATCCCCTGCCCTGCGGTTCTCCATGAAGGCAGAGGGGTTAAATCTTCACGCTTTGTCTTCCAAACAATTTCCAGCCTTTTTTATATATCCAAACCTGCATCACATTCAGCCTGAACTGCATTGGTTTTCCTTTCATCACCACATCCAGCTCTGTTATTCCTCTCACCAATGCGGTATTCCCTTCTATCAGCATATCTCCATCAGCCTGGTGTATAGCGGTATAGGTAAGCGTACCGTTATACAGATCGGCTATGATATCTTCTTTAGTTTGTATCCAGGCATTCGAATGCCCGTAATTCAATTTATCATCCAGCAGCATTTTCAATTGCATTGTATCTCTCTTCACAAGGGCTTCATTGAAACTGCTTACTGCCTTTTTCAAACTATTGGCATCTGCTTTTTGTGCAAACACCGCCGTATTAATAAAGAGCGTTAATATGGTTACAACGTAGCGCATATTATCAGTTATTCACCGCTGCATTCTTCCTGCATTCGTCTATTATCGCGTCCACCTTTTCTTTGGTCAGGTGTTCGCGGTATGTTTTACCCAATTGCATCATTGGTGCATAGCCACAGGCGCCAAGGCATTCTGCGGGCTTCAGGGTAAATAAGCCGTCAGCTGTTGTTTCCCCCTCTTTTATCCCCAGCTTATCTTTTATATACTCAATGATATCGTCACTGCCGTTTACCATGCAGGGGCCGGTGCGGCAAACTTCAAATATGTATTTACCTACAGGCTTCAGGTTATACATGCTGTAAAATGTAGCCACCTCATACACTTCTATCGGCAGCAGTTGCAACAGCTCGGCCACATAGTCCATAGCAGGCACATCCAGCCATCCGCCATTCTCATCCTGCGCCATGTGCAAAAGAGGTATCAAAGCACTTTTCTGTTTTCCCTCGGGATAACGTGCTATGATCTCTTTTACTTTATTGAGTTTTTCTTCCGAAAATTTCATTTGCTTTTTTACTTTTTTAAGCGTCCAGTTCCCCTGCAATTACATTTATGCTACTTAAGGCTATAACGGCATCGCTCAGCAAACCGTTCTTCACCATCTCAGGGTATGCCTGGTAATATATAAAGCAAGGCCTGCGGAAGTGCAACCTGTAAGGTGTGCGCCCGCCGTCACTGATCAGGTAATAGCCCAACTCTCCGTTACCGCCTTCCACGGAATGATATACCTCACCCGGAGGTGCGTCTATCTCACCCATTATTATTTTGAAATGATAGATGAGCGCTTCCATTTTGGTGTATACGTCCTCTTTGGGCGGCAGATGAAAATGATCGGCTTCCTGCGCATAGAACACGTCTTTCTGCTCAGGAAATTCCTTATCCATTTTTTCCACTTTCTCCAGTGCCTGTTTCACGATACTGTAGCTCTCCCATATCTCGCCATTGCGCACCAGGTAGCGGTCGTACACATCACCTGTACTGCCAACGGGTATTTTAAAATCAAAATCTTCGTATGAAGAATACGGCGTGGCCACGCGCACATCATAATCTACACCTGCAGCACGCAGGTTGGGACCGGTGAAACTATAATTCAATGCCCGCTCAGCACTAATGGGACCGGCGCCAATGCAACGCTCCATAAAGATGCGGTTGCGATCGAGCAGGGCCTGGAATTCCTTCATCACTTTCGGAAAAGTATCGAGGAATTTATGAATTTTAGCAAATGCTGTTTCTGTAAAATTACGCTCAAAGCCACCCACACGACCCATATTGGTAGTTAGGCGCGAGCCACAAATTTCTTCGTATATCTCATAGATCAGTTCGCGCCACTGGAACACATAAGTAAAGCCTGTTAAGGCCCCGGTATCCACGGCAATAACCGAATTACATACCAGGTGATCGGCAATACGGGCCAGTTCCATCACTATAATGCGCAGGTAATCCACACGCTTCGGTGTCTTGATACCGAGCAGTTTTTCTACCGTCATGTGCCAGCCCATATTGTTGATAGGTGACGAGCAGTAGTTAAGGCGGTCGGTAAGGGTGGTTATCTGGTAATAAGGCCTGCGTTCGGCAATTTTTTCAAATGCCCTGTGTATGTAACCTATGGTGGGTACTGTTTCCAGTACTATCTCACCATCTATCTCCATTATATTCTGGAACACACCATGGGTAGCCGGGTGCGTAGGCCCCAGGTTGAGCGTGGTGCTCTGTTTCTGTAAAGACTCTTCAGCAAGCTTTATATGATGCTGCTGATGTGGTTGTATATCTGACATCTCTGCGTCAATTCAAAAGTAAAAATTCAAAAGCTCTTACCTGCCAAACATTTCATCGTCCTTGTCTATACGGGTCGGATCTTCTAGCTCATATTCCTTACGCATCGGGAAGTAGTCCATTTCATCAACATTCAGTATGCGTGTCAGGTTGGGATGGCCGATAAAGTTCACACCGTAAAAATCATAGGTTTCCCGCTCCATCCAGTTCGCTCCCGAGAAAAGTTGTGTTGCTGTGAATACATCCGGTTTTTCAGAAGGCACATATACCTTCAGCCTGATACGTATGTTATTACCAAGACTGTGCAGGTGATACACCACGCACAGCTCCTCCTCTTTCCTGTCGGGATAATGTACTGCAGTAAGGTCTGTAAGAAAACGAAAGGCCAGGCCATCATCGTCATACAGGAACTGCATCACTTTCAGGTTCAGTTCAGCAGGCACCCTGAATGTAAGCATGCCAAATGGCTCTTCCCATTCCGTTAGCTGCTCAGCAAACTGGCTTAGCAGGCGTTCTTTTACTATTTCTTTGGTCAATGCCATATCTGGTTCAAAAGTAAAAAGTCAAAATTCAAAAAGTTAATTTTTCGAATTTTGACTTTTGAATTTTATTGTATCCCATAGCTTTCCAGCAATGCTTTGTATTGCGGACTAGTTCTCCTGCGCAGGCTTTCGTTATGCACAAGGTCCTGAAGCTTTAAAATGCCGTCAAGTATGCCTTCCGGCCTTGGGGGACAGCCGGGTACATATACATCAACAGGTATCACCTGGTCGATACCCTGTAATACCGAATAAGAATCGAATATACCGCCACTGCTGGCACAAGCCCCAATGGCCACTACCCAGCGGGGCTCGGCCATCTGCAGGTAAACCTGTCGCAGGATGGGGCCCATTTTCTTAGCTATGGTACCGGCTACCAACAGCATATCGCACTGGCGGGGGGTAAAGCCCATGCGTTCTGAACCAAAACGGGCCAGGTCGTAATTGGCACCCATGGTAGCCATGAATTCTATACCGCAACAGGATGTTGCAAAAGGCAATGGCCACAAAGAATTTTTGCGGGCAAGGCCTACCACTTTGTCAAATGAAGTTGCAAAAAAACCTTCTCCGGAATACCCTTCGGGCATTTCCACCAGCTTCACTTTCGTATTATATTGAACCGGACGAGGCATAAAAAAATATTAAAATGTTACTAATCAAATTTATTCTTCCCACTCTATTGCGCCCTTCTTCACAATGTATATAAAACCACACAAAAAGAAGGCCACGAACATGATAACGGCAAAAAAGCCATCAGTTCCCAACTCTTTGAAATTCACAGCGTAGGGATAAAAGAATATTACTTCAACATCGAACAATACAAAAAGGATGGCAACAAGAAAATACTTGATGGCCATGGGCTGGCGCGCGTTGCCAACCGATGGGATACCGCTTTCAAAATTGATCAGCTTATCCGATGTTTTTCTTTTGGGGCCAAGCAGGTGCGTCACTGCCATCATCACCACTATAAAACCTATTGCTATCACCAGTTGCAGCGCTACCGGAAAATAATTAAATGGCGTATTTTGGTCTACCGCCAATAATAAGGAGTTTATCATTGTATTTGCTATGCCGCGCGTATTGATTTTAAGGCATACAAAGGTAAGTTTATGTATGGAATTTACAAGCCGCTTTAGTGTAGTATTTATATAATATTTTCACCCTGCGAATATCGGTGGTATCATGAATTATTTAACACGAATAAATCTTAGTATTTTTACCCTTCATAACACCGCCTGTCGTGATCATTACTGCCATAAGCAATGCATAATCTTACTAAAATAAAGTTGTTCAGGGTACTCCTTTCGTGCACATACCCATTTGCATTATTGTTCATATATCCTTTTGCTCTATTAAAGAAGAAGAACCGCAGCCCTTTTTTCTTTTTTCTTGACCGATATTCCATAGGTGGGGCACAGCGCATACATATTGATGTGCTGGCCAGCATTGCAGATATTCATAAACAACTGTATTTCACAAGATTATCGGTTGACAAAAGCCTAAAAGACGTATTTTATGCGACCAGTAATGCAGACATAAAGGATATTCATATTTGGTGTGACTACCTGCTCTTCAGGCTCTTTACAGTTCATTTTTATACTTTCTATATAAACAGGCATAAAAAGGCCCATGTTTTTAGTTCAAACAGCACGTTTTTTTATGATATGCTGCCTTTTTTTAAAAAACATGTGATCAAAACCGAATTGTTACACAATTTCACTCATGGCAAGAATGGTATGGAATTCTTTGGGCTGGCCAATGTGAAACACCTGAATTTTCGTATCGTGTACGACAATTTTACGCTCGCCAATATCAAAAAACAATACGAGACCTACCATATCGACCCTGTATACCTGGAAAGAATAAAATTCATAGAACCGGGTGTATTCATTCCGCCACAGCCCAAAAAGAATTTCGCGAATCCTTTGAAAGTACTGTATGCGGGCAGGAGTGGAGCCCAGAAACGAATACCGCTGCTGAATAAAATTGCTGATCATTGTATACGGCAAAATATGCCGCTGGAATTTCATTTTGCCGGCCCAATGTTGGGTGAGTTATCCGAATATGTAAAACAGCATTCAGTGTACCATGGGCAGATCAGTAAACAGGAAGAGATGTATGCCTTGTATGAACAATGCCATATTATACTGATGACATCGGCATATGAAGGCTTCCCGATGCTGATAAAAGAAGGTATGGCCTGCGGCTGCATACCTGTAGTGACCGATCTTGTGGGTAATAAAACACACCTGCGGCATATGGAGAACGGCCTGCTGATCAATGATTTTGAAAATGAACCGGCTGTGGTAAAGAACGGTATTGCTAACCTGGAAATGCTCTGTAATGACCTGGAATTTAGCCGGTCGCTTTCCGACCGGGCCTATCAATATGCCTGTAAACATTTCAACAGGGAGCAATTTTTGCAGGCCTATCGAAATTTTTTCCTGTCTTCAATCGAATAATTTTCAAAGAAGATATTTTTTATATTTTTTTTATGTATTACCTTTGCCTATTCATTCAATTTTTATGAAGTTGAAACACCTTTATACTTTATTTTTCTGCTTTATCCCTTTTGTATCCTTTGGCCAGGCAACGCTTATCGCACATTGGGATTTTAATGGCACGACTAACGATGTGACCGGCAACGGCCTTAATGGTAACGGCACCAACATTACTTCTACAACAGGTTTTAGCGGCCAGCCTAATACAGCATATTCGTTTAACGGCACCAATTCAAAGATCGATGTGCCATACAACCCACTTATGAATCTGTCTTCATGGAGTATTACCGCTTTGATAAAACCAACCGGGTATTACCAGGGTGCATGCCAGGCAAATTACCTCTTGTCAAGAGGGCACGAGTACAGCAGCGACTATTATGCACTGTATTTCCTGGATAATCCATATGATCAAAACTGTAACGCATTTACACCTGACAGCGAGGTAGTAGAAGCCATGCCCGCAGGTACTAACTTAGCATTTACACCGCAGTTCGCATCCGGCCAATTCGTTCACCTAAATAACTGGTACTGTATTGCCTCCACCTATGCTAACGATACTATTAGAGTATATATAAACGGTAACTTTTCCGTAGCAGTATACTGGGCAAATCAATATGGCCCTCCCACAACTGCAGATATGAGCATCGGGTATTACAACTATGGCTTACCGGGTTATCCATACTGGTATAATGGCGTTATCGATGATATGCGCCTGTATTCAGGTGCTTTGAGCCAGTTCCAGCTAGACTCGTTGTGCAATGTGCTCCAAAATAATATTGACACTACTATTGTCTATGATTTCACTGATACTGTTGCCTGTAATACTGCAACCTTTACAGCAAACTATATCAGCGGAAATACTGCAACACAATATGCATGGACATTCGGGGACAATACCAGTGGTACTACCAACCCGGTAACACATGTCTATAGTCAATCGGGCACCTACAATGTTACCCTTATAGTAACCGATTCTGCCGGCCATATGGATACGATCACACACCAGGTTACCGTTTCCGCCGGCAACTTTAATTACAGCATAGGCAGCGTGGTACAGAGTTGTAAAACGGTGCAACTAAGTGCCAATTACATTAGTGGTGATACTGCGAACCAGTTCACCTGGATATATGGCGATAACACGCCTGCCGGAAACGGGAATATGGTAACACATACTTATTCACAATATGGCAACTATACAATTTCACTAGTAGTATCAAATGTACTCGGCTGTATCGACACCTTTACATTACCTGTGAGCTTTAGTTCCAACTTCAATTATTCTATTGCTGATTCGCAAGTTAACTGCTCGACAGTAAAGCTAACGGCTACCCATATAAATGGTGATACCACTACGCAATATTTATGGCTGTTCAGTGATAACACTACAGCAACAGGTAACCCGGTTACGCATAACTTTAACCAGAGCGGTACTTTTTCTGCAGATCTTGTAGTGACCAACAACCAGGGCTGTACTGATACTTTCACACATAGCTTTAGCCTGCACGCCAATGTTAACTATACGGTCACTGATTCTGTCATTAACTGTAAAACAGTGCAGCTCACGGCAAATTATGTAAGTGGAGATATTGCGACACAATTCTTATGGCTATTCAGCGATAACACTACTGCAACCGGCAACCCGGTTACGCATTCCTTCGGCCAAAATGGAACTTACTCCGGCTCACTGGTCATATCAGACGGGCAGGGCTGTACCGATACAGTTCCACATTCATTTACACTCCCTTTTAATGCTGATTATAGTATTTCTGATTCAGTGATCAATTGCAGAACAACACAGCTGACCGCTACCTATATAAGCGGTGATGTGGCAACGCAATTTTTATGGCTATTCAGCGACAGTTCTACTGCAACAGGTAACCCTGCCATACATATGTTAAGCCAAAATGGAACCTATGATGTTTCACTGGTGCTCAGCAATAACCTGGGATGTATGGATACATCATCGCATACATTTACATTGCCTGTAATGATTAACTACAGCATTTCTGACTCTACCATAGATTGCAAAACTTCTAAACTTGAAGCTACGTATGTGAGCGGCGATACTGCTGCCGAATACTTTTGGTTGTTCCCGGGTTTCGAAACAGCTTCCGGCAACCCCATCATACATACCTTCCCCACCAGCGGCATGAACACGGCTGCCCTGGTGCTAACCAATGACCTTGGCTGCAAGGATACTGTGAGCTATAGCTTTACCAATAATTACCAGCTATTTGCCGACTTCACCTTTGAGCCAATAACTCCTGAAAGAAACAGACCAACACACTTTTACAACACATCTTCTCCCCTGGCAATAAAATTCCACTGGGATTTTGGTGATGGCACAAGCAGTGAGGAGGAAAACCCGGTAAAGCAATATACATTATCAGGTACTTATCATGTTTGCCTTACCGCTACAGACTCCAATGGTTGTTTTGCTACTGCGTGCAAGGATGTATTGGCTGAGGTAACCGAACTTATAGATATACCTGACGCATTCAGCCCCAACGGGGATGGAAAAAATGACATCCTCTTTGCAAGAGGTTATGGTATAAAAACAATGACTTTCGTCATCTACAACCGATGGGGACAGAAAATTTTTACAAGTACTGATCTTGATAAAGGCTGGGATGGTACTTATAAAGGGACTGCTCAGCCTCCTGATGCATACACTTATATATTAGACGCTGTTTTCCAAAGCGGGAGGACCTTCCATAAGCAAGGGAATGTAACGATACTACGGTAAGTATACTATTGATACTCACCCAGCAATACCTGGAATTCGGAAAATATCATTGCAGTGGCACCCCATATCACGGTGCCATCAGGCAGTGTATATGCAGGTACTGTGCGGATGAACGATGCATCGGCCGGCGAGGTTACTTCTATTTTGGTTTTTCGGTCAGGGTGCAGCAATTCTTGTAAAGGAATCTCAATTATGCGTGCCACTTCCTTGTTATTTATCCTGTATGATGGCCGCCGGGCAGTATAGCCAATGAAGGGGTGTACGATGAAATTGCTTACGGGAATATAAAGGGGGGTGAGCCCTCCCAATATTTCGACTTCAGCAGGAATGATACCAACTTCTTCGTATGCCTCTCTAAGGGCAGTTGCGGCGAGATCGTCATCCGACAGTTCCTGCCGGCCACCGGGAAAACTCACCTGGCCACTGTGTGCTTTGCCATCTTCGGCACGCTTTATCAATAGCGTGTGCAGCGTATCTTTATGCATAAATAAGGCCGACAGCACTGCGCTGGGCCGTGCATCATAGGGTATGAGATGAGGCATTGGTTTCACTCTTGCCGCCATCAGCTCATGTGCGCCGGTTCCCGGCAGGGGTTGTGCCAGCCTTTCTTTTAACCACTCTATCTTTTCCAGGTCGCCCCCCACTTATTCACTTTTATCATTGCTGAAAAAATCAAGTGCGCCTGAAGGGCATTCCCTCACCTGCTCAATAATACGTGCCGTGCTGGCACCCTGCATATCAATCCAGGGTTTTTTCTTCGGGTCAAACACTTCGACAAGACCCGTCCAGCATTTTTTGGAATGGGCACACATGCCGGGTTTCCAAACTACGGTTATCTCACCATTACTGTATTGTTTCACCAATTCGTCCATAGCATTCATTTTTAATTTTGAACAGGAATTTTGATAATGTTCTCTATTCTTTGCTGCACCATTTGCAGTATATCTATCTGCACCTGCAACAACTCTGCAGTTGATTTATGCTGGCTCATGATCACATGGTCCAGCTTTTCATGCAACAGGCGTATTTCGGTCTCTGCCTTCAGGTTTACTTTATAGCACGCTGCCTGTCCTTATCCTCCTGCCTGTTCTGGCTCATCATAATGACGGGGGCCTGTAAGGCCGCCACGCAGGAGAGTATCAGGTTCAGCAAAATGAAGGGATAGGGATCAAAGCCTTTATTGCTTAGCCAATAAACATTAATGCACATCCAAACTATAAGACATGCCAGGAAGATGATGATAAAGGTCCAACTGCCGCCAAAGTCGGCTATCTTATCTGCCACTCTCTGGCCAAAGCTCAGGCTGGCATGTTCAAGATCAGGATGAACAGGCAGTACCAAAGTACTGTCCTGTTCAAACTGGTTTTTTACATGTTCCGTAAGTTCGGCATTAGCCTTCGTATCCTGTATCGTCAGCTCTGCTATATAAGCCCGCAGCAGGTTATTCAATGCTGTATAGGAAACAAAATATTCATCCTGCCAGTCGTCCTTCACCGTTCTTAAAAATGCCTGCACCGAAGGCCTCAATTGTTTCCACTTAATCCCCTCTGTTTCAGGATAGTTCAATCCCGTGATGGCGCACTTTTGTTCCATATAATTAAATATACTAAACTTTATCGCTTACATATACATGGGTACTTCAAGAATAAGTATGTCGCTGTCCGTTTCTCCTTTTATAGTTACATTCGCATCGCCAGCAATACCATATCCATCCCGCCTGCCCATCTGCTGCCCTGCCGCTGTAACATTACCCTCTACTACCAGCAGGTACAGCCCATGCTTTTCATCAGCAAGTTTATAGTTTATTTCTTTACCTGCATCAAGGCTTACCCGCGATATACGTGCATCCTGGTGTATCTTCAGCCCTTCTTCATCATTATCGATCGATGATACCAGTTGCTGTACCTTATTTTTTCTTTCTTCGGTATCAAACATCCGCTGGTCGTAACGAGGTGTCACATTCCTTTTATCGGGAAATATCCATACCTGGAACAGCTCTACATCCTCATCTTTATTGTGATTATACTCGCTGTGGAAGATGCCTGTGCCCGCACTCATTACCTGTACCTCGCCAGGCCTGATGGCCTGTGTATGCCCCATGCTGTCCTGGTGCTCCAAAGCACCTTTCAGCACTATGGTAATGATCTCCATATTGTCGTGCGGATGCTTGCCAAAGCCACTGCCACCTGCCACGGTATCATCATTCAGCACCCTCAGTGCACCGAAGTGTATCCTTTCGGGATCATGATATCCTGCAAAACTGAAACTGTGGTAAGTATTGAGCCAGCCATGGTCGGCGTGCCCCCTCGTACCTGCTGCATGAAAAACTTTCTTATTCATAAATCTCCTTTTTTAGCTAATTGCATGTATGTACATATATATACAATGAGCGTACCAAAGCGTTTATACTGACAAAGTTGCAGCTATTTTTCGAAAAGAAATATTAATGTTGCAGGAATAGACTTCCCGCAAAGGAATAAATTGCTAAATTGGCTCAAAAAGCATATTGTCATGAAGCATTTCCACCGCATCCTTTTTATTATAGCTACCTGTTCCTTTTCGGGTCTTTATGCCCAAAAGGCAGATACGGTGGTCACCAAACTCAGTGATGGCCACGAATATATAAAGATAGGCAATGCGGAACGGGTATTTGAGGACGGCTATATGCTGAATGGACAATATGACGGCTCATGGACCAGCTATTGGCAAGATGGCTACCCTCACGATATAACCATATACAGGAACGGGAAAAGGAATGGCCTGCACATGCAGGTAGATGTTACCGGCTATGCAAGCCTTATGGAAAGCTATACCGATGGCATATTGAACGGGCCGCGCCGCGTATTCAATAAAGGCGCCCAGCGTGCTGAAGAGGCCTGGTATGTGAACGGGCTAAAAGAAGGACCTTTCAGAAGGTGGTATTTTGCAGGCACCATACAGGAAGAAAGCAATTTTTCCAAAGACAAGCGTGAGGGAAAAGCAATATGGTACTTTGATAACAAGAATAAGGCTGCCGAATATAATTATAAAGACGGCATGATAGACGGGGAAGTAACCACCTATTACGAGAATGGTAAAGTAAGCGAGATAAGTACTTATAAAGATGATGTGCAGACGGGCGATGCCAAAGAGTTTTATGATAATGGCAACGTGAAAGCAGAAGGCTCATATAAAAATGGCAAAAAAGACGGCAAGTGGAAACAATATGACGAGGAAGGCAAGTACACCAAAACAATAAAATATAAAAACGGCGAAGAAAAATAATACTTATGTCACAGACCATACTTATTGTAGATGACGAAAAAGCTATACGCAAAACCCTGGCCGAGATACTCAGCTTTGAAGGCTTTGGCATAGACGAAGCTGCCGACGGGGCAGAGGCTGTAAAAAAAATAAAAGAAAACAACTACGACTGCATACTCTGCGATATAAAAATGCCCAAAATGGACGGCATGGAAGTGCTGACCGTTGCAAAAGAAGAAAAGCCGGATACGCCATTTATCGTAATAAGCGGCCATGGTAATATAGAAACTGCTGTAGAAGCAGTGAAAAAGGGGGCCTACGATTACATCTCAAAGCCACCCGACCTGAACAGGATGCTGATCACCATACGCAATGCGATGGATAAAAAATCGCTGGTGGCTGAAACCAAGCAACTGCGTAAAAAAATATCGAAGAGTGCGGATATGATCGGTGCGTCGGAAGGGATGCAGCGCATAAAGGAGACCATAGAAAAAGTGGCCCCCACTGATGCGCGTGTGTTGATAACCGGTGAGAACGGTGTAGGTAAAGAACTGGTGGCCCGGCGCATACACGAATTAAGCAGCCGCTCTGGCGCACCGCTTATAGAAGTGAACTGTGCCGCTATACCATCCGAACTCATAGAAAGTGAGTTATTTGGCCATGAAAAGGGTTCTTTTACTTCGGCCATCAAGCAACGCATTGGAAAATTCGAGCAGGCCAGTGGCGGCACCCTCTTCCTGGACGAGATAGGCGACATGAGCCACGATGCACAGGCCAAGATGCTGCGTGCCCTGCAGGAAGGCAAAATAACCCGCGTAGGCGGCGAAAAGGAAATAAAGGTGGACGTGCGTGTAATTGCTGCCACCAATAAGGACCTGATGGAGGAAGTGGAGGCCAAAAAATTTCGCCTCGACCTGTATCACCGCCTGAGCGTAATATTAATACACGTACCCTCGCTCAATGATCGCAGGGATGACATACCGCTGCTTATTGAGCATTTCCTGAAAGACATCAGCGACGATTATAAACAGCCTGTAAAGCAGATAGATGATACTGCCATAAAAGCACTGCAGGAGTATAACTGGACCGGCAACATACGCGAGCTACGCAACGTTGTGGAAAGGCTGATCATACTATCGGATAAAAAAATAACGAAGAAGGATGTAGAGCAATATATCATGCTCAAGTAGTTAGATATCATCTATCTCCACTACTTCATCTTCAGCGGGCCTTACAAGCTCATACTCTTTGGCAAAGTTGCACCAATGGCAATCTTCTTTGCCGCAACCGGTATTGAAGTCGTGGTTCATGATACGCAGGTAAGTGTCCTTTAGTTGCTCCTTTACCGTTGTTTCATCTGTTGCGTAAACGGGCACATAAAGGCGCTTGTACTCATTGCTCTTCCTGCCCTTTTCTATATAGTCGAACATACCGGCCTTTACCCGGAAGGGCCGGTCCTGGTAGTTTTCGAGTATCAGTTTATAAAACACCATTTGCCGCCAGTAATCGCCGCCATTAGGCTCTTTTTCGTTGGGTGGGGCAACCATAGCATTTGCGGAGCGGTCCGGGTCACCGGTTTTATAGTCCACCACCGTGCATCCATCGGCATCCATTTCTATCTTATCTATTTTCCCCGTTACCGGCACGCCTTCCAGTACATAACGCGACACTTTAAATTCCACCTCCACGTCTTTGGAGAAGCTATTGACATACTGATCATAATACTCCGTCAGCATGGTCAGCCCCTGCTCCTTACGCCTGTCGTACTGTATAGGAGTAAATGCTGCCGATTCGCGGAACAGGGAATTTTCAAAATAAGTAAGCAGTTCCTCCTTAGCAGGAAAAACCCCTTTTTGTTCTTTCATCACGCGAAACATGCGCTCCAGCGCATTATGCACCGCACTGCCAAAAGCCAGTGCATCACTTTTAAGATAAGGCACTTGCAGAATGTTCTCGTAATAAAAGGCCAGCGGGCAGCGCAGGAATTTGGACAAAGAAGTATAGCTCATGGTGAAATGCTGCAATACTCTTTCTATCCATTGATGGTTTGCCAGGTCCACCTGCACTTTCGGTACGGGTTCCATGGCCCACTGTATATGGCTCAGCACCTGTGCCGCCCCGAGCGTCTTCATATTCCGTTCTTCAGCATTACTTATCTCATCTATAAATACAGACGGCTCCAGGCTCTTGCCATTATTATCGCTTTGTGCATAGGATACGTACAGGTGTTTCTTTGCCCTTGTAAGGGCTACATAGAACAGACGCCGGGCCACTTCTGTCTTGTAAGTACTTTCAGGATCGTCCTCCGTATTGGTAAGGGTATCGGGCAGTTTATATTCATTGCCCCCACCTCTTTTCGCTTCCCAGAAGTTTTTAGTACAGCCCACCAGGAACACATATTCGAACTCATTCCCCTTAGCCCCGTGTGCGGTATAAAAGTGTACACCCTTATCGTTCTGTATCACTTTTTGCAGGGGGATGGAGATATTTTCCTCCTTCATCTTCTCCAGCATACGCAAAAGCTCTGCAGGCTTTACCCTTGCATCACGGGCATAAGTGTCCTTTACAAATTCGAAAAAGGTATGCAGTACCTGTGCATCCCAGGTATAGTTCTTGCCCCGAAGCAGGTGAGATACCATACCGCTTTCATACACTATCTTTTCCACAAGCAGGGGCAGGGGTAGTTCCAACTGCAGCCTCAGCCATTGTTCAATATTATTGCCCAATCTTAGCAATGCTGGAGTTGAGCGCAGGTTCAGCGATTCCATCAACAGGCCGTTGCCCAATACCATGCGCCAGTAGGCAAGGCTACGTTCTTTACCCCGGTTGCCCTGAATGTTCAGCGACAACATTGCAATATCGGTAGCTGTGATGCCATAATAAGGGGCGTGCATTATCTCAAACAATATGGCCTCGGCGCTGAAGGGGCTTTTGCGTTCCTCATCGAGGTAGTAGAGTATATTGATGATCTGCCGGATGATGGGCAGCTCCAGTATATTGACGGGCTTTTTTACTGTGTAGGGTATGCCCTTACGCTCCATCAGCTCTATGATATTATCGGCCTGCTTATGCTGTGCATAGAGCACCGCCACTTCCTCCAGGCCCACACCGCTTTGCTGTAGCTTTTCTATCTGCAGCACCACATCAGCCTCTTCCTGTATAATGTTCGGGTACACATTCACTTCGGGTTGTATCGTTTCCTTTACATCCTTAAACCTCTCGGCCGAAGCCACTATATTTTTGTCCAGCTCCAGGTGCTGCAGCTGGTATATGAGTCTTTGCTGGTTGTTTTGAATGGTTGCAGTGGCCTTATCAAGTATAGCCTGCGACGAGCGGTAATTTTGTGGCAGAATGATGATCTTTATCGTATCCTTATAGCGCTCATAGAACTCGATGATATTCCTGATCCGCGCACCCTGGAATTCGTATATTGACTGGTCATCATCACCCACAACGAATATATTAGGGTCGTCCCAAAACTCCGTAAGCATTTGCAGCAGTTTATTCTGCGAGCCATTGGTATCCTGGAACTCATCTACCAGTATGAACTGGTGCCGCTCCTGGTAGCTTAACAGTAAGGCCGGGTGCTCATCGAATGCTTTCAGCACCCAACTTATCATATCATTGAAATCGTAGCGGCCTTTTTCTTTCATCCGCCTTTCGTATTCATCAAAAAGAGAGGCGGCAGCTTTGGTCACATTCATTTTCCTCACTTCCTCATCTATCTTATCCTGCTTCAGGTCGCCGGCCTTATATCCTTTACCGTTGCGTTTATATATGTACTCATCGCGCTGTGGCAGTTCGGCTATATAGGTGTCTGCAGCAGTTGTTATATCTGCCGGGTGCAGGTTCTCGCGCTTCATCAGGTCGAAGAGCCTGTTCAGCCGGCCGGCATCATAATAGATATTACCGCTCAACTTGCGCAGTTGGTGACCCTGAGGCAGTTGTTCCAGCATTTCATAAAGCAATTCCGTACGTTCCAGGTCGGTAACGGGTTGCAGGCTCCTCATGCTGAAGTATTCACTATTACTTTGGATCACATTGTTACAAAAAGCATGAAAAGTGCATATGTTCACCCTATGGGCTGCCGTGCCGATTACCTGTACCAGCCTGCGCCGCATGGCATTGGTAGCTTCATCGGTATATGTAAGGCAAAGTATCTCATTGGGTTGTACCTGCGCTTCGCTCCGCAACAGGTTGGCAATACGCATAGATAATACCTCTGTTTTGCCCGTACCCGGCCCTGCTATCACCATTACAGGCCCATATATGGCATCTACCGCCTCGCGCTGGCGCTCATTCAGTTTATTGTATCGCTGCAGGAAAAGTTCTTCGTTCATATCCAGGGCTCAGCTATGTTAAAGGGGGAATAATTTTATGTGCTTAAAGTTAACGAAAAGGGATTGTATGCTTACATTTGCTGGTACATTTATTGTAATACCACCGCTAGAACAAGCTTATGAAACGTATCTTTTTTTTACTTGCCGCACTGTTTACTTTAACAAGTATGCCTGCATGGGCCCAGAACGATAAAAAAAATGAGCCCCCTGCAGAAGACAGCTTCCCTTATATGCAGGATCCCAACTTACCTGCTTTTGAGATCCTGGAACTGGACAGCAGTACTGTATTCAATTCTTACAGCATACCCAAAGGCCGCCCTATCGTCCTTTTTTACTTTGGCGCAGAATGCGGGCACTGCGAATCGGCTTTTGAAACACTGGAAAAAGGCTGGGATTCACTGGAACATGCCGATTTTTATTTGATGTCTTTCTCCCCCCTTTACCAGATAAAGCAATTTGCAGAAAAGCACCACATCGACCAGCATAAGAACATAAAGCTGATCGGTATGGATAAAAAGATGTTCTTTACCGGCTATTACGGGGTAAGGGCGGTGCCTTTCATTGCCGTGTACGATAAAAACAAAAAGCTGGTAAAAGCATGGCATACCCATGTATCGGTTAAAGACCTCTGGGAACAACTGAAAAGAAAGTCACATATGAAATTCAAAAAGAAAAATTGATCTTTTAGATAAAAAAAAATAAACCCCGGTACATGCCGGGGTTTATTTTTGCAACACATACCCTGTAATAAAACAGGGATATTATATAAAAACAGAACCGGGGAAAGCTTTATATAGAAATCAGGGCTTATGACATAAGGTGAAAATGGCCCGGCCTTACCTATATTGACGAAAGAAAGCTACCTTTCGTTAGTGGGTCCTTAAAAAATCTAACGCCCGGTAGAAACCGGGCGTAGTCTTTGTATAAACCACTTTTCTTGTCGAGTAGTGGGTAATCCTAAAATCTTATTCCGTCTGTTTCGATTCCTTTTTGGGAGCGGAATGATCTATGGTAAATACTATTTTTTGTTCTTCTTCGCTGTAATCCGCAGTCACTTCATCACCCTCTTTTATACGGTGGTTTAGTATCTCCTCTGCCAGTGGGTCTTCCAGGTATTTCTGGATAGCCCTGTGCAGCGGACGGGCGCCAAACTGCTGGTCATAACCTTTTTCGGCTATATATTTTTTAGCCCCATCGGCAAGTTCCAGCTTAAAGCCAAGCGTATTCAGGCGCTTCATTACATCCTTCATGATGATCTCGATGATGTGACCGATATTTTCTTCGGTGAGCGAATTGAAAATGATCACATCGTCTATCCTGTTCAGGAATTCAGGAGAGAAGGTACGTTTAAGCGCTTTTTCGATGACACCACGACTGAAGTCTTCCGAATTTTCGTTCTTGGCAGCAGTGGCAAAACCTACACCCGCACCAAAATCCTTCAACTGGCGCACGCCAATATTCGAGGTCATGATGATGAGCGTATTCTTGAAATCTACTTTACGACCCAGGCCATCAGTAAGCTGTCCATCGTCGAGCACCTGCAGCAGTATATTGAATATATCAGGGTGTGCTTTCTCTATTTCATCGAGCAGTACTACCGAGTATGGTTTGCGGCGCACTCTTTCAGTAAGCTGGCCACCTTCTTCATAACCTACGTATCCGGGAGGCGCACCGATCAGGCGGCTGAGCGAGAACTTTTCCATATACTCACTCATATCCACACGGATCAGCGCTTCATCGCTATCGAACATGTAGCGTGCCAATGCACGGGCCAACTCTGTTTTACCTACACCGGTAGGACCCAGGAATATAAAGGAGCCTATCGGTTTGCGCGGATCTTTAAGGCCCACACGGTTACGCTGTATCGATTTTACCACTTTGCTTATGGCCTCATCCTGCCCTACTACTGCACCTTTCAGGTCATCGCCCATGCGGCGCAACTTTTCACTTTCCGCTTCCACCATACGCATTACAGGTATGCCCGTCATCATACTGATCACCTCGGCGATATGCTCTTCATGTATGGGGTAACGTTTGTGCTTCGCTTCTTCTTCCCAGTCGTTCTTTGCTTTTTCCAGCTCTTCACCCAGGCGTTTCTCACGGTCGCGCAGTGCAGCAGCTTCTTCAAAGCGCTGGCTTTTGACCACCTTGTTCTTCTCCTGTTTTATATCTTCTATCTTCTTTTCAAGCTCCAGTATATTCTCAGGCACGTTGATATTCTTCAGGTGCACGCGTGCGCCCACTTCGTCCATCACGTCTATCGCTTTGTCGGGCAGCAGGCGATCGGTCATATACCTGTCGCTAAGTTTCACACATGCATCGATCGCTTCCTCATCATAGGTTACGTTATGGAAGTCTTCGTACTTCGATTTGATATTGTTCAGTATGGTAATGGTTTCCTCTACACTTGGCGGTTCTACCAGTACCTTCTGGAAACGGCGGTCGAGTGCGCCATCTTTCTCGATGTACATACGGTATTCATCGAGCGTGGAGGCGCCAATGCATTGCAGGTCGCCACGGGCCAGTGCCGGCTTAAAGATATTGGAAGCATCCAGCGAACCGGAAGCACCACCGGCACCTACTATGGTATGTATCTCATCTATGAACAGGATCACATCACGGTTCTTTTCCAGTTCGTTCATGATGGCCTTCATGCGCTCTTCGAACTGGCCGCGGTATTTTGTACCTGCCACCAATGCTGCAAGGTCAAGGCTTATCACGCGCTTGTCGAAAAGGACACGCGATACTTTACGCTGTACGATACGTAAAGCAAGGCCCTCCACAATGGCCGTTTTACCAACGCCCGGCTCACCAATTAATATGGGATTATTTTTTTTGCGCCTGGAGAGGATCTGCGAGACACGCTCTATCTCCTCTTCCCTACCCACTATGGGGTCTAAATTACCCAGTTCGGCAAGTTTGGTAATATCGCGACCGAAGTTATCCAGTACGGGTGTTTTCGATTTGGTATTACCTGTTTGCCTGCGCTGTTGCTGAAATTGCCTCCTTTCATCATCTTCTTCGAACTCTTCGGAACCCGGGTCGTTATAATCGGCCCTGGGGTTTTCGCCCTGCAATATGCTTAGCTCATTCTTAAAGCGCTCATAATCAATATCGTATTGATGCAGTATCTGGGTAGCCACATTTTCTTTGTTCTTCAGTATAGAGAGCATCAGGTGCTCCGTTTCCACCGTTGCGCTCTTCAGTGCTTTGGCTTCCAATACTGTGATACGTATTACCTTTTCCGCCTGTTTGGTGAGTGGCAGGCTGTTGATGTTGGCCAATGGTTTGCTGTTCTTGTCTTTGATAGCCATTTCCAGTTCTTTCCGCAGGTCAAAAAGGTCGACCTGCATACTCTGCAGCACGCGTACTGCCAGCCCGTCGCCTTCGCGGATGAGGCCAAGCAGCAGGTGCTCTGTTCCTATGAAATCATTACCCAGCCTCAAAGCTTCTTCGCGGCTGTAAGAGATGATCTCTTTTACTTTCGGTGAGAAATTAGAATCCATGAAATCCTGTCCCTTGTTTTATTGTAAAATTAACAATAATGGATATAGTTTGCTATTACGTTTAGTTATATTCTCATTGTCCATTCCTTAACATCTTTGCCTTACTAACTCCCTATTCTAAATATACGAAATAAAGTGTAGCTTGGAAATGTTAATTTTAAACCCGAATTTAACCTTCCTGCCCTATATCCAAACTTTACTACTGTATGGAGTTCAAAATTGATACCAAAGTAACATATATAGTTATTACGCCTGTATCTAATCATTTAGATGCTAATTTGGCAGCAGCACTTCGCCAAAAATGTGATGCACTTACCGAAAACGGCAGTAATAACTATATCATCGACTTACATAACTGCCTCGATGCCGACAGTAAGTCCTTTCATTTGTTAACGGAATTTCATGAAGATTGTTACAGTAACAATACTTCGCTTGTATTCACCAATATACAGGATGAGGTGATGCGGGCATTAAAAAAAGACGAAACAGATGCTGCGATCAATATAACACCCACCATGCAGGAGGCTATTGATATTGTGAGCATGGAAATACTGGAACGTGATTTGTTCGATGACGAATAAAGGCTTTATTAACAAATGAAAGTAACCATACTCGGAAATAATTCGGCGCTTCCTGCTTTTGGCAGGCACCCTACTTCGCAGGTAGTATCTGTATATGGTGCACTCATTATGCTCGATTGCGGCGAGGGCACACAGGTGCAGATGCAGCGTTACGGGCTCCGCTGGCGCAACCTGGAGCATATATTCATCAGCCACCTGCACGGCGATCATTATTTTGGTCTACCGGGCCTTATCAACAGCATGAGCCTGCTTGGGCGCACAGCCCCCCTGCACTTATACGCTCCTGCCCGGCTGGAGCAGATGATGAACTGGATATTCGAGGTAGCAGATACCACCTTATGCTTCCCTTACTTCTTTCATCCCTTACCAGAAGGCACAGAAAAACTGGTAGAGAATGACATGTTTAGCGTCACTTGTTTCCCGGTCAACCATCGTATACAATGCCATGGTTTCCTTGTAGAACGTAAAACAAGGGGGCGTAAATTACTGCCTGATAAAGCAAAAGAATATAACATACCCCCTGAATTTTATGATAACCTCAAACAAGGACAGGATTTTGAGGGACCGGATGGCACAGTGGTAAAAAACGAATGGGTAACAGATGATGGCCCTGTGCCTAAAAAGTACGCTTATTGTGCTGATACTATATTCACAGACTCTTTTCTTGACGTGATACAGGGGGCCGATACCATATATCACGAATGTACTTACCTGGGTAAAGATGCAGACAAAGCCGAAAAGAGATTTCACAGTACTGCCGCGCAGGCTGCAGAACTGGCAAAGATGGCAAATGCCAAACAACTGCTGCTGGGACATTTTTCTTCCAAATATCGCGACCTGGAACCCTTCAGGGAAGAAGCATTACCCATCTTCCCCAATGTACAGGTGACCATAGAAGGTACTGCATATGAAATATAAGGATATGCTCCCGTCGATATACAGAAAGCTTCATGTAAATTGCCTGCCTGATACTTTTGTATTTTTATGCAGGCTAAAATATTATTAAGATATAAATGGGCTGGTTAGATAAACTTTTCGGTAAGAACGAGGAACAACAGCAAAACAGGGAAAGCCATGAACATGTTTCGGCTGAAGCCTCAGCTATAGCTGCACCTTTTACCGGGCTCGATGGCATTCGTTTCGGGCGCTACAGCGATAACAATAAAAGCTATAAAAAAACCCAAAGCTGGTATATAGCCGAAGACCGCTTCAAAGAAAAAAACTATACGGAAGCATTTGCAGCATTATTCGATTACCTGCGCGACGATGTGGAAGATAATATTCGCTTCCGGCCAGACGGGCGCAGCTTCACATTCGATATCTTGCAGGGCTCGAAACAAGTGCATGGCGAGTGCGATGGTGACAGGCTTACCGCCCGTGTGCCCCTGGCCGTAATGGACACACCAGCAACTGCCGTAATGCGCAGGCTGCTCGAAATGAATTTCAGCCTATACTACACCCGCAGTGCCATAGATGGTGATAACACTTTATGCATGGTCTTTGACACAGAGGTACCCTCGGCCAGCCCCAACAAAATGTATTACGGACTACGTGAACTGGCTACCAAAGCCGACAGGCAGGACGACCTGCTCCTGGCCGATTTTGAAACACTGAAACCAACCGGCATAGACCACATAAAAGCCTTAGACCCGGCAGAACTGGACATGAAGTATACCTGGTTTCGCAAATGGATACAGGATACACTCAATAATGCAGGCGAACTGAACCAGGATTCTTTCTCAGGTTCTATTGCCTATATGCTGCTTGCGCTTGTTTACCGGATAGACTTCCTCATAACTCCCGAAGGCAAACTGCTCACCCAACTGGAACGCATACATGCACTTTACTGGGAAAAGAAAGAAGAGATAACACTCGTGGAGCGCAACCAGATGATGAAAGAGGCTGTGCGCAAACTGCTTGACATAACACGTGAAGAGTTCAGCGCATCGGTATATCGCAGTAAAAGCTCTTTTGCCATAAGCTCACCTGGGCCTACCGATAAGGTGCGGGAGCATATCATCAATGCCAATAATGATTCACGCTGGTATATCGACAATAAGTACCCGGCACTGGCACTGGTGCTGAATGAGTATGGCGTAATGTACAACCAGTTCATATACAGCATGCCCCGTGTGCTTGCCGATCTCGCCACAATTTACATGGCAGTAATGCATGCCAAATATTTCACGGCATTAGGGATGCAGCAGCCTTTATTTGATCCGGCAAAAAGCGAGTTCAACAAACAGGCTATACGCAAAGCAACCGATGAAGCAGTGAATCGCTATACCGACAAGTTCCCGAACCTGCGGTGGGACCACAACCTGGTAGCATACGATAACTTATATGCCTTCGGCACCAGCTTCACAGAGCAGATGGCCAACCTTAACCTTGAAACAAAACGATAATGACCATACAGGAAACGATAGAACAATTCCAGGACGCCGTAGTGCAGATAGCTACCAAAACAGGCACCGGCACAGGCTTCTATCTTAAACAATATGACCTCATCGTTACCAATAATCACGTGGTTGGCGACAGCCACCGGGTGACCGTAAAAGGACGCATTTTTGAGAAACGGCTGGCCGAGGTTGTCTTTACCGATAGCCGCTACGATATCGCCTTCCTTTTACCCCCGCTGGACCTCCATGCATTGCCCGATATAAAACTTGGCAACTACGAGACCATGCACGATGGCGATACGGTAGTGGCCATAGGCCACCCTTATGGCCTTAATTACAGTGCCACACAAGGTGTAATATCGCGCGTTGACCGGATACAGCAAGGCATCAAATACATACAGATAGACGCTGCTATAAACCCGGGCAACAGCGGCGGCCCGCTGGTGAATGAAAATGGTGAAGTGGTAGGGGTAAATACTTTTATCATCAAAGGTGGTGACAACCTGGGCTTTGCCTTGCCTTCCTCGTATCTTAAAGAGGCCCTCGACCAATATATGCCGCACCGTGGGGAACTGGCCATACGCTGCCCCTCATGCAGCACATTGGTAACGGAGCAAACACTGGAAGCCGGTCAATATTGTCCTAATTGCGGTACCAAGATCCAGTTCCCTAAAAAGGATGAACCTGCAGAGGCCCCGCTATCGGGCATTGCCAAAGTAATAGAAGATATCCTGGTAAAATTGGGTTATGATAAAGACCTGGCACGTACCGGCACCAACCACTGGGAGGTAGAAGAGGGCTCGGCCAAAATAAAGATCGCTTATAACCCGGATAACTATTTTGTGGTGAGCGATGCCTACCTGTGCAAACTGCCCCGCAGTGGTATCAAGGAGTTATACACTTATTTGCTGAAACAAAACTTCGATCTGCGCGGCATGCTTTTCAGCCTTCATGGCGAGAACATCGTACTAAGCTCCCTTGTATACGACCTTGATATGACCCCGGATGTAGGCGAACATATGTATCGTGATCTCTTTCAGAAAGCGGATTATTACGACACCTTGCTTATCGAGCAATATGGCTGTGAGCCGATATTGGAAGAAAAATAGCATAAACCCTTATTTTTGTAAATACCTCTAAAAAAACATGCAATGAGATACCTGGTACTTTTATTTGCTTTTATGCTTGCCCCGTCACTATCGCTCTTTGCACATAAAACACCCTCGCCCTGTGCCCTGCTTAGTGCGCAGCAAATAAATTCCCTGCTTTATGCTAATGAACGGCAAGCCGTTAAGCAATTGATCTCTAAAAAGGACCGCTGCGAATTCAGGTCGGATAACGGCTTTGTGAAAATATATATCGAATACAAAAAGTATAAGGATGTACAGACCGCTTTCATGGCCTTAAAAAAAGAACATGCAGATAACCTTGCTACAGTGAAAAAAGGTGAAAAAGTAGAAAACGAATACAATGTGCTCGGTATTGTGCCTGAGGCAAAACCTGATGATTATTATATGATGGGCGATGGCAGCATCACCGAGGGGCCTAATGTCATATCATTCCGCTTCCTGCTCGATAATTACATTGTCTGCTTCAAAACAAGGGGAATGATGAAAACTACGGTAGTATCCCAACTAGGGAAACTATACAATACCGTGCTGGAAAATGCAGGGCGGCAATTGCGCTAGACCTGCCCCTCGTCATTATTATCTTCTACAATTTCCGAACTTGTTTCCGCGGGGGCCTGGGACTCCTTATCTCTTGCAGGCTTTTTTTCATTTTGACCAAGGGCCTCCTGCAGCTTTTTACGTTTCTTTTCCAGTTTGGCACTTACCTCTTTGATCAGGTTCTCCAGGTGTTGCTTTAGCTCTTCAGCTTTTTTGCCGGGTGTGATATTTTCAATGCCGTTCTTAAAATCAGCCAGCTCTTCTTCATGCTCTTTTATCTCGTCCTCAAGCTGGTGTGCAAAATGTTTCGCCCGGCTGATGCGCTCGCTCTTTTGCCGTTCCTGGTGCTCTTTACGTTTTTCCCGCGCCGCATCTTTGCGTTCAAAAAAATGTTTTCGTGCTGCAAGGAAACGTTCCCACATATCCTGGCTGTGCTCACGGGGTACAGGGCCTATACTCTTCCATTCGGTCATCAGGTCGTTCAGCTCAGCCGTAGTGTCATTCCAGTGTGTAGCGTCTTTTAAGACCTCAGCACGGTTCAATATGGACATCTTACGCGCCATGTTATCTTCCAGCTCCACACGCATGGCACCAAAATGCGCACGCTTGGCTTTATAGAACTTGTCTTTGGCGCCGAGAAATTTTTTCCACAGTTCTTCTCCCATTTCACCGGCTACACGGCCTACCTTCTTCCATTCTTCCATTAGTTTTTCATAAGCATCAGTGGTCGCATTCCACTCTGTGCTGTCCGCAAGGGCTTCAGCTTTCTCTACCAGGGCTTGCTTGAGACCGGCATTGTTACCCTGTTCTTCTTTTATCCTTTCTGAGTGTACTTTCTTCCTGTCGAAGAAAACATTCTTTGCCGCTATGAACTTCTGCCACAGTTCTTCATTCTTATCGTGCATCGTAGCGCCCACTTTCTTCCACTCATCCATCAGGTTGCGGAAGGCCTCCGTGGTTTCGCGCCATTGTTCCGATGCGGCCAGTTCTTCAGCTTTGGCTACCAGTTCCAGTTTCAGGTCCAGGTTCTGCAGCATTTCTTTACCGTGATCTTCCTGGTATTGGCGTTTACGCTCATAAAATTTATCCTTTGCTGCTTCTATCCTGCTCCAAAGTTTATCATTACGCTCCTTATCCACATAGCCTATCTGCTTCCACAGCTCGGTCAGATCTTTGAATGCTTGTGCGCCTTCTTTAAAATTCTCGCTGCCGGCAAGTTCTTCAGCCTGTTGTGCCAGTTTCAGCTTCGAGTTGTAGTTCTCACCGGTTAGCTGCTGCAATACTTTTTCCCAATCGGCTATTTCGCGATACAGTTCATTCACCGGACCTGCTGCCGCAGCGTGTTGCAAATAATCTTTCATTCGCTCCACCTTTCCTATCAGCTTAAGCTTGTCTTCACTGCTCACCCATTCTTCCCGGAGCTCCTTCACCCGTGTTGCAGCTTCATTATATTTTTCCGTGAGTGTCTTTAGTACCGCATCAGCACTGTCTTCGCTTACAGTAACAATAGTCCTTTCGGCATTATTCGGTCCTTTGACCAGTATCAATGCTCCATCATCATCCAGGCGATAGTTTTCCTTACCTTCAAAAGAAACTCCGTTCCACCAGTTTTGCAGTGCCTCTTGCTGAGCCATCATCGTGTCCGTTTAGAAAAATAGCTTGTTGTCGTGTTTAAGTATCACAAGATACGTGAATCTGTGATATAGAATATAAAGAACATGTTATCAATGAGCGCCAAACACCTTCTTCAGCAGGTCGGTAACCCTTGCTGCCGGATCCAGGCGTATCTTATTCTCTTCCTGTGCTATGGTCACGAAAAGACCGTTCAGCGCACGTTCTGTAACATAGGAGGTCAGATCGGGGTTAACATGTTGCACCATTGGTATTTTGTTATATATTGTAAATATATCCCTCCAATACCGCGTGGCATTTACTTTATCCAGTGAATTCTGTATCACCGGGCGGAAAGCTGATGTGAGCGCCGCAGTGGTCCTGCCTTTCAGGTAATTGGTAGCGGCGCCATTACCTCCTTTGAGTATCGACAAGCCATCCTGTATCGACATGCCTTTGATGGCATTCACGAAAATAGGCACGGCCTTCATTGCAGCATCTTCTGCCGCGCGATTCATCGAAACAATGGCCTTATCTACCTGGGCACCCATACCCATAGAGCGTAGCGTGCTTTCTACTTTTTTAGCCTCGGGTGGCATCAGTATTTTTATCAGCTGGTTGCCGAAATAGCCATTAACTGCTGATAACTTCTGGCCTGAGTTCTGTGCACCGATCTCCAGCGCCTGCCTCAGTGCCGATACAATATCCGTATTGCTGAGGTTATTGATGCCATTCTGCCCGGAATTATTGTTGCTATTGCCTTTGCCGTTTACAATGTCATTAGCCTTGTTCACATAGTCTTTGAATGTCTGGGCATCACCTCCTACAGCATTCAGCAGCAAGCCTGCCCCTATCAAACCTATTTTCAAAAATATTTTCATATTCTTATTTTGATTGTTATTCCCAAATATATTCAAAAATGGAGCCAAATTTTTACGGCTCCCGCTACCGGGCTACTTCGATGCACCGCCACCTCCGCCACCGCCATTATCATCATCTCCCTGTTTCAGGTTATTTTCCCGGTCTTTTTCAACCGGAACGATGTTTTGCGCCGGTTTGTTTTTCCGCTGGCGGCCCATGCCTTTCGCTCCCTGCTCCGACCTGCCGAAACGATATGAAAAAGTAATATTACCTATGCGAGTCTCTTTTTCACGATCAATCTGCTGACTATAAGCAGGCAGGTCATATTCATTGATAAATCGGCGGGTCTTGAAAATATCCGAGCAGTTCACAGTGAGGCTTGCTTTGCCCTTAAAGAAATTCTTTTTCAGGGCCGCATCTATCCAGTAAGACTCCAGTATCCTGCCTTGTGCTACCACTTTTGGTGATTCATAATTGCCATTCAATTGTATCGAAAATCCCGCAGGCAGGCGCAGGTTAGTATTCAATTTACCAAACCAGCTAAAACCTTTAGTATCGGTAAGATATTTCGTCACACTGGTGTCTGCGTTACCTATTTCTATCTTATTCTGGAAAGCATTTACATTAAGGGTCGCATCCCAGAAGGGCATCAATTGAAAGCGGCCTGTGGCTTCAAAGCCGTAGGTAGTACCGCTGGCAATATTGCGGGGCTGTGTCATCAGCCTGCCTGCCAGCTCGCCCGAGTTTATTGTAGTTATAACGCGCTCTATCAGGTTTTTCGTATACTGGTAGTAGGCGCTAAGGATCACATTATCACCTTTTGCTGTTTGCTTGTTATAGCTCAGCTCCACATTATGTATAAATTCCGGTATAAGGTCCGGATTGCCCTGGTTGACGGTGCTTGGGTTCGACAGGTCTTTGTAGGGCATCATTTGGAAAAAATTGGGCCGGTTAGTACGGCGGCTATAGTTCAGGTAAACGCTTTGCTGTTTTGGCAACTGGTATGATATGAATGCCGATGGGAACAAACCAATAAAACTATTGTGAAAGCTGGTATCTACCGGCACTTTATTGGTACCGTCATAGATAGCATCCTCAACCCGCAAACCCGCCTGGTAAGAGAATTTGCCGACCTGGTCGTTCCAGTTCACATAGGCCGCATGCACCTGCTGCAGGTAGTCATATGTTGCCCAAAGTGCGGTATCCAGGTATTGGGGGCTTGTATGATTATCAAAATAGGCCGTATCAAGCAAAGGGTCGTTCTTACTGTTGAAGCTATTTATTTGTGTCTTGAGGCCAAACCCTAATTTGCCATTGGTGGTAAAAAGGGGGTCGGTATAATCTGCCGTTAGGGTCAGGTTATGCGTGCCGCCTTTGCCGGGAGCAGTTTCTTCAATATCGTATAAAGAAACAGGCTCGTAATAACGAGTCAGGTAATCCTGCGAACGGTCGGCATGAAAACGCGAAAAATTGGCGTCGAATACGAATTCCTCATCTTTCTTTTTGAATTTGTGCTTATAGTTCGCTGAAGCCGATAAGCCCAAAAGATCGCCTATGGACTTGCTGTAGCGATATTGGTGCAATAGGGTATCGGTCTCCGGTATCATTACGAAATAGTCCGATGAATCTTCGTAACCATGTTGCATCAGGTTCGCATTGCCAGTCACAGTAATGGAGTTCTTGTCATCTATATCCCATGTGGCACCCAGGGTATTGAACCAACCATAAAAATGGCGTGGCACGTGTTCATAAGTATAATAGCTGCGGTCGCCCAGGCTATCCGCTACCTTATCAGAGCGGTTTGTGGTCACGTTATGAAAAGTGTTATGCAGTCGCAGGTTGCTGTTGAAGAATACATTCCATTTACCCCGGTGCAGGTTCAGGCCAAGGCTGGCATTGTATTTATCACGGGTGCCGGCCCCAATGGATGCATTACCATTCAGGCCGAATTTCCGGTCCTTTTTGGTAACGATGTTTATGATCCCTGTCATACCCTGCGCATCATACTTGGCGGATGGGTTAGTGATCACCTCCACACTCTCGATGCTCGACGCCGACAGGCTTTGCAATGCTGAGGCCACATCGCTGCCCAGTAAGGTAGCAGGCTTGCCGTCTATCAGCACGGTCACATCGCTTTTGCCCCGCAGGCTCAGGTTGCCGTCCGCATCTACTGATACCGAAGGCACATTCTGCAAAACATCCGTGGCACTGCCACCGGCGGTAGTTATATTCTTCTCTACATTAAATACTTTTTTGTCTACTTTCATCTCCATGATGGCCTTTTCGCCCACTACTTCCACCGCCTTTAGTGCCTGGGCCGTCTGCGAGAGGCTTATATTGCCCAGTGTCCTGTTCGGATCATCCTGCGATATGCTGATACCATCTATGATGCGATCTTTATAACCTATGGCATTGATACGCAGCATGAACTTGCCTGCACCAGTCGGGGATATGGAAAAATTGCCGTCATCTTTGCTCAGGTCACCGCTAACCACAGATGAATCTGAACGTAGTAAAGTGACCGTTGCATAGGCCAGGGGCACCTTTTTAGTACCGATCAGCCGCCCGCTTACTTTACCAAAGCCGGCCTGTTGAGCAAACGTTAATGAGGGAATGAAACAAAATAAAACCAGTACTGTTATCCTTTGTGCCAGATTCATATTAAGCAATTACTAAATGAAGGCACAAAGTTGCCGGAAATAAATGAGAAAAAAACATTTACAGCCTAATAAAGTAATGTTAAACAAGCAACTATGGTAAAATCATTCTTTGGGTATTTCCCAGCCTGTGCGCTGCTCTACGAGGTAATGGTTCCTGTCGGCAGCATTACGGGTCACCAGTTCGGCCACAAAACCCGTGAGAAAGAATTGAGTACCCATTATCATTGTAGCTATAGCAAGGTAGAAGCCTATTTTATTGGTAAGGCCATAATCTGCACCCACGGACACGCGGGCAATTATAAGATACAGGGTAATGATAAATCCTAATAAGAACATGAGGGTGCCCCACACCCCGAAAAAGTGCATGGGCTTTTTACCGAAACGACTCGTGAACTGCACGGTCAGCAGATCGAGGAAGCCATTGATGAAGCGTTCCCAGCCAAATTTAGATACGCCATACTTGCGCGGCCTGTGCTGCACCACCTTCTCGCCTATCTTTTTGAAGCCTGCCCATTTGGCCAGCACAGGGATAAAACGATGCATCTCGCCATATACCTCTATACTCTTTACCACTTTACGCTTATACGACTTGAGGCCGCAGTTAAAATCGTGCAATTGTATGCCCGACATACTACGGTTTACCGCATTGTAAAGCTTCGATGGCAGGTTCTTGGTCACTTTGTTGTCATAGCGCACTTTTTTCCAGCCGCTCACCATATCATAATCATCCACCATGATCATCCGGTACAGGTCGGGTATCTCATCAGGGCTATCCTGCAGGTCGGCATCCATGGTTATGACCACGTTGCCTACTGCAGCCTTAAAGCCTTCGTTCAGGGCAGCACTTTTACCATAATTGCGCTGAAAACGGATACCCCTTGCCGTATTATATTGTTTACTAAGGCGTTCTACTACCTCCCAGCTAAGGTCTGTGCTCCCGTCATCCACCATGATCACCTCGTAGCTGTACGCATGTTCTTTACATACCCTGTCTATCCAGTCCATAAGTTCCGGCAGCGACTCTTCCTCGTTGTACAAAGGCACTATTATCGAGATATCGGTATGCATAGGGACGCTAAAATACAGGATTTTCTTTTACAGCGTATTACAGCCCTGTATTGTCTTGTTAAATCCCCTATAAAAAGCTGTCCCGGACTTTTATAAAGTCCGGGACAGCAAAGAAGATCTTGACCGTTTTTACATATCCTGCATAGGGGCAGCACCTTTCTTTTTAGGTATTATCGCAGCTATCAGCGAAAGGATAGCACCCCAGAAAAGTGTACCGAAAACTACCGCTCCTAATATGAATACAGTACTTTTTGCCATCTTCATACCCATGTCTATCTGCTCATCTGTCATACCTTTATTCACCATTTGTTGACGGGCCATTTCCATAGCTTCCTGCATCATGTGCGGGAAAACTTTCATGCTTATAAAAGACCATGCTGCTAAAAGCAGGGTAATAATCGCAGAGGCTTTAAAACAACTGCTGAATACATTGCCATAGGTCACAAAGCCATCGTTAGCTTTTGTAAAGGCCTGAGCATTCAATATCAAACCAATAAGGAAAGGTATATAAGTAACGTATTGCATGCCCGGCTTAAAAGCCACTCCCGACAGGTACAATATAATACCTACAGCGATCATAATAAGCCCGGTAACGAGCCCATACTTCATGTGCGTATTTTTCTTTTCCATAGTTTATTTATTTAAATGAACATTCCCTTTGTTGATAACACCCACAACATTACCTTTCAGCTCTTTGCCTGTGAAAGGATTATTGCGCGATGCCGATCTTATCTTGTCTTCCTGCAGGCTGAAACTTGCATCAGCAGAAAAAACGGTTAGTGCAGCTTGCCCGCCCTCTTTTATATTGCCACCCGGCAATCCGAATATCCTGCGCGGATTACTGCTTAATGCGGCAACCAGTTTATCTAAAGCTACCTCTTTAGCCACTGCATTCCAGGTCACCTGGAAGCTGATCTCCTGGAGGTTCATCCCATTCGATGCATATTCAAATTCCTTTTCTTTCGCATCCCAGTCCTGTGGCCTGTGGTGCGAGGCGATGCAGTCTATAGTGCCGTCATTCAGCCCTGCTATCAATGCCTGCCTGTCGGCCTCAGGTCTTAGTGGTGGCGATACTTTGTACAGGCTGCTGTATGTATTCAGCGACTCATCGGTAAGGGCCAGGTGATAGGGCGTTACCGAGCAACTTATATCCAGCCCTTCGCCTTTAGCCTGCCTGATCAGCGCCAGCCCTTCCGCTGTAGATACGCCTGTTATATGCAGCCTCGATCCGGTATAGCGCAGCAGCTCTATATCGCGGTGTATCACCAGGCTTTCGGCCATCACCGGTATGCCTGCCATACCCAGCTTTGTTGATACCGGGCCCTCGTGCATCTGCCCTCCTTCAGCCAGCGATACATCTACCGGCAGTTGCAACACCACACCATTGAAAGCTCGTACATATTCCAGCGCTTTCAGCATCAGCCCGGCGCTTTGTATGGGCTTCCAGCCGTCGGTAAAAGCCAATGCACCATTACTGTGCATATCCAGCATCTCTGCCAGTGTTTTACCTTCCGCATTGGTACTCACAACGCCCAGGGGATGCAGGTTCACTATATGCCCTTTTGCTTTTTGCAGCAGGTATTGCACGGTCGATTTGCTGCCCGTCACGGGGTTGGTATTGGGTGAGAGGAGCACATCGGTAAAGCCGCCTGCCGCGGCTGCATTAAGACCCGATGCTATGGTCTCTTTATGTTCGTATCCCGGTTCGCTGTAGTCAGCCAGCACATCCACCCAACCGGGACTCACGTTAAGCCCTGCGGCCTCTATTACAGTATCTGCTTTTGTCTTAATGCTCCCTTTAACGGTTTTGATGATACCGTCTTCAAGCAGTATGTCAGTTACTTTACCGTGAAATTCTGAGGCAGGGTCTGATACCTTTGCCCCGCGGATGAGGACGAGCATTGTATGATGTTATTATGGGTCCTGCTGTGCAAGTCTTGCTTTATTACGTTGCAAGGCTTTGCTTCTTAAAGCCACCTGCAAGCAACCAGGTCTCAACAGCCAGCATTACGAGGGCTAAAATAGCACAAACTTTCCAAAGCGGGAAGCTGCCCCAGTCACTTCCGGCATCTGCATTGCCCGTGGCCGATAAGTTCAGCCAGTGCACATTGGCGCCTTTCCAGTTATCACGCAGTGCCGCGATATCCCATGTTTCCAGCTGTGATTCTTTCCGGTCTGCATTGAGGGCCACTTGTGCAGTATCGCTGCCCCCTGCTGCAAGGCTGTAAAAACCAGGCTCCTGCACCGCACGGTCTATGAATACGTCCAACCCTGCACCATCCGGCCGCTGTGGCGGTATGGCGTCCAGCCCCGGGGCATACAGGTGCACCATATTCCGCTCACTGGCATTGCGCAGTGGCAGGTACACGGCCTGCTGCCTGCCGGCAGTAACAGCATATATGTCACCCCCCCGCGATTGTACTGCCATCTGGTAGATAAAAGGTACGAAGAAGTAGCTGCCGGGAAAATTGCCCGAGGCCAGGTCGGCCGAGGTAGCACAGATATATAATTGACCTTTAGCGGGTGTATATTTTGCGAAGAAGGGTGCCCCGCTCCGGAAACTGAGTATGGACTGCTGGTTGGCCCCCAGCCCCGCATCAATGATATAATGCCAGTTGGCGACAGGCAACTGTACATTGGCCGGTATACGCTCAAAGATATCTTTCACAAGGCTGCTGCCCTGCTGCAGGGTACTGGCGGCCTGCACCGAAGTGTCTATACCGCTTATACGTATATCACCTGCCTGCCTGAACCCCTCGTTCAGCGATGCATAATTATTCGTCCTGCCCGGGAAGATGCATACACTTTGCCCTTGTAGCATGGCATTGTTCAGCGCTTTGCCCAGTGCATCATCCATATGCGTCAGGCCATTCAGTATTACAAGGTTATAATCTTTCCAGTCCATTGATGCGGCATTTACATCTGCCTGGTTAAGCCGGAAACCATTATAAGCCCTGAAAGCCGCCTGTATGTACGGATTAGGTTGCTCCTCGTTCAGCACCAGTATGGATAGGGCGGGTGTACTGCGGGCAGTTATCCTGAACGTATCATCAAATTTTACGGCTGCATCGTTGAGGGTCAGGGTCATTTCCTGCCAGTCAGCACTGTTCACCTGGAAGCTCAGCGTATCCGAGCTCTCGTTCTTTTCTTTATAGTTGAGTGTTGCAGCGCTTTTTACCTGCCCGTTCACCGATAATTGCAGTACCGGGGCATCTTTTGGCAACTTTCCTATAGCCCTCGTCCTTACGATCAGCTGGTTTTGCTGCCCTGTTTGTATTATGGGCGAATTAAGGTATGCCGTATCGATAAAAATGTTCTGCTTTTCATCAGCTTGCACGGGTACACCATAAAAAGCAATCCCCTTCATTAATGAAGCATCGGGCCGCGCATCGAAAGTGCTCTTCTGAAAATCGGAATAATAATATACATCAGCCCCGGTGGCTGCCTCGCCCTGCACCATACTTTGTATGCTGCTCATGATCTTGCTCACATTCTTATCTGCGGCCGATACATCTATATTATTCAGTTCGGTAAGGGCCTTATCTACAGGTACGGGCCGGTATGAGACCGGTTTGTCGTTCGTCAGCACAATGAAGCGGCTACCGCTGGCTGCGTGCTTTAGCTGTTTGCGTGCCGCCTCCTTCGCTATCTCCAGCTGGCTGCGGGCACCCTTCTTCAGCAACATACTGTATGAGTTATCTATATACAGTACTTTAAGCCTGTTGCCGCTGTCTTTCTTATTGTCCTGCATAAAATAGGGCTGGGCAAAGGCAAGTATCAGCATGGCCAGGAACAGCAAGCGTGCTGCCAGCAACCATTTATAACGCACCTGCGACTGTTTGCGGCTATTGAGTTGTATGCTCTTCAGAAAGCGAGTATGGGGGAACAATACTGTCTTATACCGTCTCAGGTTAAAGAGGTGTATCAGTACAGGTATTGCAAGGCTGAGCCCCGCCAGGAGGAAAAGAGGATACAAAAAACTCACCGAACAAATATAAGGTTATTGGAAAGGCAAAATTCAAAACAACAAGCTAAAAATGTGGATATCCTCTTTTTATCAGCCGCAGTACCCTGCGTAATTTTGATATGAGAATCATTTTGCCTTGCCTACCGTTCCTATATATACTATTGGCCACAGCACCCGCCTGCAGCACGAGTTGCTGGAACTACTACTACAATATGGCATTAAATACCTCGTAGATATACGCTCAAGGCCCTATTCCCGCTACAACCCGCAGTACAACAGGGAACCTTTTGCTGCATACCTGCAGCGGCATAATATCACTTATGTATATATGGGCGACCTGCTTGGAGGCCACCCCGATGATATTGCCTGCTATACCGATGGCAGGCCCGATCATGAGAAAATAATGGCCACAAGCTTTTACCGGCAGGGCATTGAACGGCTAACAACCGCATATGAAAAACAATTAGCCATAGCCCTGATGTGTGCAGAAGGTAAACCTCAAAACTGCCACCGCAGCAGACTGGTAGCACCGGGGCTGGCAGTGCGGCATATACCCCTGGTGCATATAGATGAAACAGGCACAGCGCGGCAACACGAAGAGATAGCCCGTCTCCTAAAACAAGCCGATAGCAACAAGAACACGCTGTTTTCGTCCCGCATATAAAATAATAGCAATAGGAAAGCGGCCATACATCAAAACAGCTAATTATCTTTGCAGCCTTATAGTACACGAATAATTATGCTTAGCGCCAACGAGATTCGGAAACAGTTTTTAGATTTCTTTCATAGCAAGGGCCACCATATTGTGCCCTCCGCCCCCATTGTAGTAAAGAACGATCCTACGCTTTTGTTCACCAACGCGGGTATGAACCAGTTCAAGGATTATTTCCTGGGTAATAAAAAACCTGAATACAGCCGCGTGGCCGATACGCAGAAATGCCTGCGTGTAAGTGGTAAGCACAACGACCTGGAAGAAGTAGGCGTGGATACCTACCACCACACTATGTTCGAGATGCTGGGCAACTGGAGCTTTGGCGATTACTTTAAGAAAGAGGCTATTGAATGGAGCTGGCAACTGCTTGCTGAAGTATACAAGATACCTAAGGACAGGCTGTACGTAACGGTGTTCGAAGGAGATGCAAAAGAAAATCTTCCTAAAGACGAGGAAGCTTATAACTACTGGAAACAGCATGTAGACGAAAGCCGTATACTGCTGGGCAATAAGAAAGATAACTTCTGGGAGATGGGTGATACAGGCCCATGCGGCCCATGCAGCGAGATACATGTGGACTGCCGAAGCGATGAAGAACGCAAACAGGCAGATGGGAAAACACTGGTAAATGCCGACCATCCGCAAGTGATCGAGATATGGAACAATGTGTTCATGCAGTTCAACCGCCTGAAGGACGGCAGCCTGGAACCATTGCCCGCCATGCATGTGGATACGGGTATGGGCCTGGAACGCCTCGTGCGCGTGCTGCAGGGCAAACAGAGCAATTATGATACCGACCTGTTCACCGGCACCATAGCTGAGATAGAGCAGATAACCGGCAAAACATATGGCTATACAGATAGCAAAGCCGATATCGCCTTCCGCGTGTTGAGCGATCATATACGTGCCATATGTTTCACCATCGCCGACGGGCAATTGCCATCCAACACCGGCGCCGGCTATGTGATACGCCGTATCCTGCGCCGTGCGGTGCGTTATTACTATTCTTACCTCGATTATAAGCAGCCTTTGCTGCATCAGCTGGTGCCTGTATTGGCAGCGCAGTTTGCCGACGTATTTCCCGAGCTGCAAAAGCAGCACGATCTTGTGGGCCGTGTAGTGAAAGAAGAAGAAGAAGCCTTCCTCCGCACCCTGGATAAAGGCCTGAAAAAAATAGATGAGATCATCAGCGACACGAAGGCGAAGAATACATCTGTAATAGATGGCAAGGCAGCATTCGAGTTGTATGACACTTATGGCTTCCCGATAGATCTTACCCGCCTTATAGGAACCGAGCATGCCCTTACGGTGGACGAAACTGCCTTTACTGCCGAAATGCAGCAGCAAAAGACCCGCAGCCGTGCAGCCACCGCACTTGATACCGACGACTGGGTGGTGCTGCAGGACAGCAATAAAGTTGAGTTCGTAGGTTATGACAGCCTGGAGGCCAAAGCACAGGTACTGAAATACCGCAGGGTGAAAGCTAAAGGAAAAGAATCTTACCAGATCGTGCTCGACTGCACACCTTTTTATGCCGAGAGCGGCGGGCAGGTAGGTGATACCGGCGAACTTCTTTTTGCCGACGAGAGCATACAGGTGACCGATACTAAAAAAGAGAACAACCTTATTATACACTTTACCGAGGTACTGCCTGAAAACATCGATAGTGGCGTATTGGCCCGTGTCGATGCAGGTAAGCGTATCTCTACTGCTATACACCATAGCGCTACGCACTTGTTGCATGCCGCACTCAGGCAGGTACTGGGCACACATGTAGCCCAAAAAGGCTCTTTGGTAAATGAAGACTACCTCCGTTTCGACTTCTCCCACTTTGCCAAAGTAAGTGATGAGGAGATAGCGCGTATAGAGCAGATAGTGAATGAAAAGATCCGCGAGAATATAGAGGTGGTCATCCGCGAGATGGGCAAGGATGAGGCTGTGGCCATGGGTGCAATGGCCCTCTTTGGCGAAAAGTATGGCGACCGTGTTCGCGTGGTCATCATGGATCCCGGATATTCTATCGAATTATGCGGCGGTACACATGTTGGCAATACCGGGCAACTGGGCTTCTTTAAATTAATAAGCGAAAGTGCAGTAGCTGCCGGCGTGCGCAGGGTAGAAGCCGTAAGCGGCGCAGCAGCAGAGAAATATGTGAACGAAAAGCTTGCCCTATTGCAACAGGTAAACGCTCAACTAAAACAGCCCAAAGACACCCTGAAAGCGATAGAAAAGCTGCAGGAAGAAAAGGCCCAGCTCGAAAAACATGTTGAATCCCTGGAGGCACGCCAGCTGGTTGCTATACGCAACGAGGTATTAGCCAAAGATGAGATCATCGACCAGGTGACCTTCGTAGGCACCCTGGTAAATGTAAGCTCTGCCGATGCGCTTAAAAAACTGTGTTTCGATGTCAAAGGCCACCTAAATGATCATGTGATCGTGCTGTGCGCCAATATCGATGGCAAGGCTAATGTAGCCATAGGCATAGCCGATACGGTAGTTGCCGCTAAAGGCCTGGATGCCGGCAAGATCATTAAAGAACACGTAGCACCGCTGATAAAAGGCGGTGGCGGCGGACAAAAGACCCTGGCCACAGCAGGCGGCCAGGATACTAGTAAGCTGCAAGCCGTAATAGATAGCGTAAGATCTTTATTGTAAACCTGGTTACGTAATAAGTATTCCGGAACATCGCTGGCCACTTAGTTGGTTAGTGTACAAATGCATTCACTTTTACTGAGTATAGAACTTCCCTGCTCACAGGAAAGGAACAATGTTCCTGCCGGGTTCGCGGCAGGAACATATAAACGCCCTTTCGGGCCGGGGTTAAGATCTCATTTCGTCAGCGCTGGGACCGTAGCTTCCGGGTATCGGGATATCCAGCAGGCGCAGGTACACACCTAGCTGTGCCCTGTGGTGTACGATCTGGCAATAGGTCATACGTATCACACCCACCTTCGGCGATGTATTCAATACCTGCTCCCCATTGCGCAGGGTCCATGGCTCCATCAGTAAGGTTTCGTTTGCTTTTTCCAGGTGTGCTTTGCCATCGGCAAGTGTTTCCTCGAAATACTGCAGCAGCTCGCCATTGTTATTGATGGGCTTCGGGTCATAAGGGTTAGTAGCAAAATCCAGCTCATTGGTGGTGAGGGCTATGCTCACCCAACCCGGCAGCTCTGCTATATGGGTGGCCAGTCGCCTCATGGTCATGCTTTTGGGATGTGGCTGCCAGTCCAGCTTGTCATCAGGTACGCGTTCCAGCATTTTGCGTGTTGTCTGTGTTTCCTGCTCCATTTCTTTGAGCAGCATTGGTATTATTTCCATGTCATTTTGGTTTTATAATGCAAAGAAAACAGCACCCACTGACAACCCTATGGCAGTGTACTTTTAATAATTTACGGGCAGCATTTTCATGTAATCCTCCAGTGCCATATGGCCCTTCTTTCTGAAAGGCTTGCCGGTATCGCGCAGGCTGAGGATTCGAGACACTTTGAAATCGCGGTAGGCATCGCGTTTATGGCACCAGCCCACCATATGCCAGCTCAGGGCATAGAATATAAGACCTATGGGCTCCAGTTCGCGGCGGCTGGTCTCTTCTTTTTTATTCTTATAGGTCATCTCCACCATCTGCCTGGTGGCAATGGCATTTTGTAATACGCCCAGGTATTCAAAACTGTTGTCTACACAGGGCGGGGCCTGTAGTTTTATATTATTGGCAAGGCCTTCTATATACTCCTTCTGCCCGCTGCGCAGCACTGCTTTTATCTTATTAAGCGCGCTGCCATAGTGCTTATGTATGCCCTTATCTGCAAAAGCACTTACCATAGCCTCCATCAGTATCAGTGCATTGGCCTCATCGGTACTGAATGACACCGGTGGCAAAAAATAACCCTGCACCAGGAAATATCCCTTATGCTGCTCAAAGCTCACAGGGATACCCTGTTCGCATAAGGCCTTTATATCACGGTACACCGTACGCACACTGATGCCAAACTTATCTGCTATCTTTTCCGCAGGTACGTACTTTTTCGTCTGCAGCATGGTGGATATACCAAAGAGTCGGTCAATGCGATTCATACCGGGTGTTATTATGAAGTAATACGCGCTTCTTTCAAACTCATCAGCCTGCCTACAGCCGCTTTCAGCGTTTCTTCTTTTTTGGCAAAGCAGAAACGCACCAGCTTGTCATCCTGTTTATTGCTGTAAAAAGGGCTAACCGGTATTGTGGCCACGCCACAGGTCTCGGTGAGCCATTTGGCAAATTCAAGGTCGGGCATGTCGCTGATATGTTCGTAACCTGCCACCTGGAAATAGCTGCCACCGGCAGGGCGATGTATGGTAAAAGGTGTTTGCTGCATCAGTTCCAGAAAATAGTCTCGCTTCTGCTGCATCATTTTCCATATAAGCCCATCATGCGCTGTGGCAAGATATTGTGCCAGCGCATATTGTGCAGGCGTATTCACCGCAAAGCTCAGGAACTGGTGTATACGGCGGAAGGCTTGTGTGAGCATGGGCGGAGCAATACAGTAACCTATCTTCCAGCCCGTATTATGAAACACCTTGCCGAACGAAAACAATGCAAAGCTGCGTTGCCGCAATTCTTCATGCTGCAATACGGTGTAGTGTTCCTTACCATCGAAAATGATCTGTTCGTACACTTCATCCGATAGTACAGCTATATCCGTACCACGAAGTATATCGGCCAGTGTATCCCAATCCTCGCGTGTCCAGGTTGCTCCCGTAGGATTATGCGGGGTATTAATAATAATGGCTTTTGTTCTCGGGCTGATAGCAGCTTTTACCCGGTCCCAGTCCACATTAAAGGTTGGGGCAGCTAAAGGGACAGGCACTGCTTTGGCCCCGTTCATTTCTATATTGGGTATATAGCTATCATAGGCAGGCTCCAGCACTATAGCCTCATCGCCCGACTGCAGCACCGATGTAAACGCTGCATAAATGGCATAGGTAGCCCCCGGAGTAATCGTCACTTCATTATCTGCATCTACCTTTAAGTCATAGCGCTTTTTAAAATCATTTGCTATGGCCTGCCGCAGCATAGGCAGGCCCGGCATAGGCGAGTACTGGTTGTACCCTGTACTTGCAGCTTCCCCAAGCAGGGCAGCCAGCCTTTCATCTATCGGGAAATCTGGGAAGCCCTGCGAAAGGTTGATGGCATTATGCTGTTGCGCCAGCGCACTCATCACGGTAAAGATGGTAGTGCCGGTGGCGCTGTGTTTTTGTGGTAATATCATGGATATACTACAGGAATTTATCGCCCTTGTTACGTTTCACCTCTGCTACATATTCCTTTATCTGCTGTTCACGGTTGCGCTCGCATACCAGCAACACATCGGGCGTATCAATAACTATGAATTTTTCGAGGCCCTGCACTACTATGAGTTTTTCGTTCGGTGCCTTTATCATGCACTCCGAGGCATCCACCACCATTACATTATCACCATACACGGCATTGCCCAGGTAATCTTTATCCGAGTTTTCGTAGGCCGATTCCCATGTACCAAGATCACACCAGCCAAAGTATGCCGGTATCACGTACACGTTCTTGGCCTTTTCCATGATACCATAGTCTATAGAGGTATTGGTGCATTGTGAATAGAGTTCGTTGATGACATCGTGCTCACGGGGCGTATTATATACATCTTTGGCCTGCAGGAATACCTCGTGCATCTCCGGCAGAAATTTCTCCAGCGCTTCCCATATAGCCTGTACATTCCACACGAATATGCCTGAGTTCCAGAGGAAGTCGCCACTCTTCAGGAAGGTGCGGGCCAGTTCCAGCGATGGCTTTTCGGTAAAGGTCTTTACCCGGTACACGCTGTCTATCTCCTCTTCCGCATCATACTGTATATAGCCATAGCCCGTATCCGGGCGCGATGGCTTGATGCCCAGGGTAAGCAGGGCCGGGTGATGCGCCACAAAATCAAGCGCATCCTGCGTTGTGCGTTCAAAAGCCCGCTCGTCCATGATCAGGTGGTCGGCCGGCGACATGATGATATTTGCCTTGGGGTTCAATGCCATCATTTTATGTGCAAAGTAAGCAGCACATGGCGCAGTGTTCTTGCGCGAGGGTTCGCTGATGATGTTCTCATCGCTTATCTCGGGTATCTGCTGCTTCAGGGTGCTGATATATGCCTGGTTGGTGATGAAGTAGATATTCTCCTTGGGGCATATGTGCTTAAAACGGTTGTAGGTCCACTGTATCAGTGAGCGGCCTGTACCCAGCAGGTCAAGGAACTGTTTGGGATATGCGGTGCGGCTCACCGGCCAGAACCGGCTGCCGATCCCACCGGCCATTATAGCTACGTAGTTATTTTGGATGCTCATTTTTGTTAATGGCTCAGCAGCGTGGTGGCCCGGCCATCCAAATGGTTTGTGGGGGCCGAAAAGCACATCGATACCGGGAGCCGGGGATTGTGAAACCTAAAGATAAAGATATAAGCTAAAAAAACAGCAGCCACTATGGGCTGCTGTCCTTATCTGTAATTTAAAAATACTTATTCCGCTTCTGCCACTACTTCTTTCACTTCGGGTATCATGCGCTTCATCATACCTTCTATACCTGCCTTCAGGGTGATCATCGATGAGGGGCAGCCTGAGCAGGAACCCTGCAGCATCAGCTTCACAATGCCGTTATCATAGCCCTTATAGCTTATGGCACCACCATCCATTTCCACCGCCGGTTTCACATAGTTCTCCAGCAGTTCTTTAATACGTTTTACAATATCGCTGTCATCCGCGTTCACGGTATTGTTATCGGTCTTCACCACTACCTGGTCTTCATTGATCACCACTTTACCCTCTTCAAGGTACTGCTTCAGAAACTCACGCACCGTAGGTATCACCTCTTCCCACTGGGTCTCAGGGGTCTTGGTGAGGGTAACAAAATTGCTGGCAATGAATACACTGCGTATAAAAGGAAAAGCAAACAGTTCCTTAGCCAATGGCGAAGGGGCTGCACTTGCTTCATCGGGAAAATCAATGCTTTTACCGGGGTACAGGAGCTTGTTGGCCACAAACTTCATGGTCTCCGGGTTAGGTGTCATCTCGGTATAGATACTCACAATTGTATTGCCTGTCTTCAACATGACGAATAATAATTTTTTACAAAAATACTTAATTATACAGGCAATAACCAATCAATTCCGTTAATGTGGCTACAGGCTAAAGCAATTATGACAAATACTTGTTAAAATACATTAATACAATATCCTTGGTTTAGTTTTTATAGGTACTTATATATCAAAACCAGGGCTATGAAAAAGCTACTCTTATTAATACTATTTGCTGGCCTTTACCAATGCACGGATGGTCAAAACACCAAAAGAAACCAGGTACGCGACACGATCAGCGCACCACAGCACAATCCGCCCCGGCACCGGCACCAAAAAGACGATGAGAAGAGTAACAACAAAACCGATACAGCCCGGGGCAAACTGAATAAAGAAAAGAACGGGGGCAACGTGCTGAAACCACAACCCGATAAATAACCTTAAAAAATACGATCATGAAAAAGATATTTTGTTTAATAAGCCTGTTTGCCTGCACCTGTTCTATAGGTAAAGCACAGAACGTGGACCAAAATGGCCACAATAGCCCATTGGTCTATCCCAATACCCAACAGGTACCGCCTGTGAACAACAACCCGGTAATACTGAACAACAGTTATAACAACAATAATCCGCAGCAGATCACCAATACTATTAATAGTGATCTTAAACCCAACACCATGTATGAGAATAACAGCCTGCAATACAATAAGGGCAATAACATCAACAATAATGTACCGCAAAGCAATGGTACTTATTATACACCTGGTGCGCAGGGTCTTAACAATTCTAACAGCTCGAACGGGGTATATTCAACACCCCAAAACAGGTAATTCCCCATATGTGCTTCATGCATAAAGTGCTGATAATTAATCTATCAGCACTTTTTTATTTCTTTTAACAGTCTCGTGGTACGCCTTTTTTTATACCTATAGTGAAACAGATCGTTCACTAAAAAAATAAGAACCATGAAAAAGATACTGATAGCACTTTCAATTGCAGGGTTCATTAATTATACTGCAAGTGCGCAAACCGGACACAATCAAAACGACATTAACTATAAGGTATGCCGTACCAATGCTGGCTATAAAGTTTGCAGCGGTCCTTATAATGCAGTTAGGCAAAACAAAGAAACAAGAATGCCCCAGCCTGTCAACACACAGGATCCTCAAAATGATGTCATTCCATTATCTAAAGGGCACAGCCGGTATGATGTGAATTATAAGGTGTGCAAAGTAGATGATAAGTATGAAGTATGTAATCCAAATGAGCCTGTAAACCAAAGCACAGATCGCTATGACCAGTATACATCGGTAAATACCGGCAACATAGCATCTATGCGTATGATGGAAACTGGTGCCCACATGGGTTATACTTCTAAGAAAAGAAGTAACATCAAAGTATGGGATGAAGACAATGCACAAGAAAAGGTAGATATAGAAGCTGGTGGAATAGAAAAAGCCAAACGTCGTAACCTTAATTACAATAATGGTTCTGTTTCACTGCCGCCAAATGATGGCGGACTCAGTGACCGTTAACAATAAACAGTCACGAGGATAAGTAAAGCGTCCGGGTTTAGACCCGGACGCTTTTTTTGTGATCATTTATACAGCAAATCCGGTCCTAAACATGTACGATCAAAGGGGGAGCCGGAGAACCTCTATACCTGTATAGGTCGCAGGTAAAACACCTATAAATATTTCAAATAAAATTAATTACATTTATTGCGGCTTTTAAGTAAGTATAATGTCATTAAAATATTTGCCTAACAATATTTTAGGATCGCAGAAAAGACTGTATGCGTTATATGGGGCTTTGTTCGGACTTTGTTTCCCGATAGTAGGCTCAATACTGGAATGCTATATCAATTACTCAGCTATCTCATTTCAAGATCTTGTTCGCTGCCAGGCCCAGTCGCCTTTATTGTGGATAATAGATACAGCACCTATATTTTTAGGGCTCTTTGCCTCCCTTGCAGGGCGGCAGATGGATAAAGTGAGCCTCATAAACAGCGAATTGAATGAACGCTACGTCCAAATGTCGGCCCTCAGGGAGATAGCCGACAATGCCAACAAAGCCAAGAGCGAATTTCTGGCCAACATGTCGCACGAGATAAGGACACCGATGAATGCCATCATTGGCATGAATTATCTGCTGAAAAAGACCACCCTGAATGAAAAACAACTGGACTACGTAAGTAAGGTAGAGACATCTTCTAAAAACCTGCTGCGCATCATAGACGATATTTTAGACTTCTCAAAAATTGAGGCAGGGAAGCTATCGCTCGAAATGATAGAGATATTCCTCGAAGAGCTTATCTCTAACCTTGCAGACACGGTAAACGTAAAACTCCAAAAAAAGAAGGACGTAGAACTCATTACCGATATCGATCCTACCATACCGCCCATCATCATGGGCGACTCGGTCAGGCTGCGACAAGTATTACTTAACCTTACCGACAATGCAATAAAATTTACGGACAAGGGTGAAATAAGAGTGTCTGCAAAGGTGGTATCCAAAAAAGACAAAGGGATAAACATCCTGTTTAGCATAAAAGATACCGGCATAGGTATGAATGCAAAGCAATTGGAAAAGATATTCAGTCCTTTTCAGCAGGCCGATCTTTCTACAACAAGAAAATTTGGCGGTACCGGCCTGGGACTCGCTATATCCCGGAAGATCGTTGAAATGATGGGGGGCACGCTCAAAGTAAAAAGCACTGCGGGCATAGGTTCCGAGTTCAGTTTCAATGCCTTTTTCCCGCTCGATAAAAATGCCGATGAAGAATTCAACCCGAACTACCAGGTCGAATCACTTACCGGCCTTAAAGTGTTACTCGTAGACGACTCCGAACACGCGCGGCTGGTATTGAGCGAAATGCTCAGTTCTTTCGGCCTTAAGGTAGTAATAGCCGCTAATGCTAAAGAGGCGATAAGGATATTCCAGGAGGAGTTGAACTCAAACCAGCCATTTTCGCTCCTGGTGGTCGACTGGCGCATGCCGGGCATGGACGGCCTGCAACTGGTAAAAGAACTGAAAGAAAAAGAAGGCGCTAAAGTGCCCACCGTATTAATGGTGACCGCCTACGGATTGGAGACCGTAAAGATCGCAGCTAGGAACAAACTTGTCGACGGGTATTTGTTGAAGCCGATCAACCCTTCCACGCTATTCGATACGCTGAATAATATCATGCGCCTGGGTGCCATGAAGACCCAGAATACTATCGACAACTACGGCATCATCAATGCCTTCAGAAAACGATTGGGTAATACTCGCGTACTCATTGTTGAGGATAATGATATTAACCTGGAGCTGGCTCAGGAGCTCCTCAGTGAAGTAGGGATAATACACGACAGCGCGCGCAACGGCATAGAAGCTGTAGAAAAAGTGAAGGACAATGACTACGATGCGGTATTAATGGATATCCAGATGCCCGAAATGGATGGCTTAACTGCTGCCCGCATCATAAGGGAAGATGTGAAGAACAAAGACCTGCCTATACTGGCCATGACCGCACACGCCATGAAAGGTGAATATGAAAAAAGTATAGCCGCAGGGATGAATGACCACATAACCAAGCCTATTGACCCAATACTGCTCTATAAAACCCTTTCTGAATTCATCGATAGCGGGAATACCAATGACGATCCCGTAGATGCTGAGCGCGAGCATATGGAATTCCTTAACAACCTGCACATAGATGGCATAGATGTAAATATGGGCCTTGCGCGCGTGGCTGGGAAGAAAAATATCTATATCAACCTGCTGAAAAAATTTGCAATCGGCTATTACAATATGCCCGAAGAGCTTGATAAGCTGCTGGAAGAAAAAAATACGGCTGGACTGGCAAATTATATGCATACCCTGTCGGGCGTTAGCGGCAATCTTGGTATCGATAATATTTACAAGGTAGCACACTACATATCAGCCGAATTGAAAAAGCCGGCTAAAGGCGATATATTAAGTATCGAACTGGCCGATAGTTCCCGCGCCCTGGCAGGCAGTGTCTTGCAACAAATAAATGAGATAGATATCGCTTTGACCCGCGAACCTGCAGAACCCATAAAGGCCCCTGCGCCGGAAAACAGCGATGAGGATTATGAAGAAAACTTTCAGCAGCTTATAAAGCTGGTGGAAAACTATGATAGCAGGGCCAATGAGTATTGCGAATACATGGTCAATAGTTATAACCTCCCCCCTGGTAAAAAAGAAATGCTGAAGGAGGCACTTCATGCACTGAATAATTATGACTTTGAAGGCGCTTTGAAAATGATCGCGAACTAACAATACATTATTATCTGCTAACCATATACACGAGCAATAACCGTTTTATGCTATAACAATGATATTGAATACTAATGATCACAGGCCGATGATATTGGCAGTAGACGACTCTGTAGAGAACCTGCAGGTGCTGGCAGCATTGCTGAAAGACGACTACAGGGTCAAAATAGCCAAAAGCGGGGCCAAAGCCATTGAGCTGGCCAAACAACATCCGCACCCCGACCTGATACTTATGGACGTGGTAATGCCCGGCATGAATGGCTTCGAGGCCTGTGAAATATTAAAGAACGATGTGCACACCCAAAAGATCCCGATTATATTCCTCACCGCGCTCAATGATGTTGCAGATGAGACGACCGGCTTGCAAAAAGGTGGTTCCGACTTCATTGCCAAACCCATAAACCCTGATATAGTAAAGGCACGCATCAATGTGCACCTTGCACTGCAGGCAGAAAGAAGAAAAACAGAAACACTGCTAAAAGTGTTATTGCCCGATGCCGTTATTTCCGATCTGATAAAAAACGGCAGTCACAAACCTGAGATACATAAAAATGTCAGCATCCTGTTTTGTGATTTTATAGATTTTACGGGCATCACTACCCAGCTCAGTCCCGAAGTCCTGATCGCTGAGCTAACCGATATCTACGGCCATTTTGATGAAATATGCGAAAAGCATGGCGCTACGAGAATAAAGACGATTGGTGATGCCTATATGGCCGCTACCGGCCTTAGCTCAAAAAATAATGATCATGCGATAAAGCTGGTGAATGCCGGCCTTGATTTTATCTCTTTTTTAAATGAGCGCAACAAAGTGGCCCAGCAAAAATGGCGGTGCAGGATAGGCATACACTCAGGCAGTGTGATCGCAGGTATTATTGGCAAAACAAGGTTCATCTATGATATCATAGGTGTTGACGTGAATATAGCCTCACGCGTGGAAAGTGTGGGTAAGAACATGGCCGTTACCATCACAGAGGCCACTAAAAACCTGCTGAACAGCAATTATTTCTTTCAAAGCATAGGCGTTACCTCACTCAAAGGGGCCGGCGACATGCCCCTCTTCGTGGTAGAAAAGAAGTAGCGCGTATCAATACAGCGGCATTTACATAGCCCATAAAAAAGTGTCCCACACAAATGCATGCGGGACATTTAAATTTTAACTAACCAATCTTACACTGCAAAACTCTCACCACAACCACAGCTGCGGCTGGCGTTCGGGTTGATAAAATGAAAACCCTTACCATTCAGCCCATCCGAAAAATCGAGGGTAGTATCACAGAGATATAAAAAGCTTTTCAGGTCGGTGACCAGTTTTACGCCCTTATCTTCAAACACCTGGTCATTGGCCTGCGTTTCATTATCAAAGTCAAGCTTATACGAGAGGCCGGAGCATCCGCCACCCACCACACTCACACGGAGAAAATAATCATCGCCAAGCCCGGAATCCTGCTTTAGCTTATATACTTTCTCTTTCGCTTTATCACTAACGTATATCATCGCTCAAAAGAAATTAATGTTTCTTTTCTTCTACAAGTTCAGGCAATCCATTCTTCACGCGATAATCGTTGATAGCGGCTTTTATAGCATCTTCGGCCAGTACCGAGCAGTGTATCTTTACCGGGGGCAGGTGCAGTTCTTCCACTATGTCCATATTATCTATCTCCATAGCCTGGTCCACGGTTTTGCCCTTAAGCCATTCCGTAGCCAGCGATGAAGAAGCGATCGCAGAACCGCAACCAAATGTTTTGAACTTAGCGTCTTTTATCAGGCCGCTCTGCTCATCCACTTCTATCTGCAGGCGCATCACATCGCCGCATTCAGGCGCGCCCACCAAGCCCGTACCTACATTGGCCTTGCTTTTATCCAGCGTACCTACGTTCTTGGGATTGCTATAATGATCAATTACTTTTTCTGAATATGCCATGGTTTCTTTTTTGAAAATTTATATTAATGATGCGCCCACTCTATCTTATCAAGGTCTATCCCTTCTTTGAACATTTCCCAAAGGGGGCTCATCTCGCGCAGTTTGAGCACGGTATCTTTTATTGCATTTATCGTATAGTCTATTTGCTCCTCTGTAGTAAAACGGCCCAGGCCAAAACGCAGTGAACTGTGTGCCAGGTCGTCACCAAGGCCAAGGGCTTTTAATACATATGAGGGTTCCAGTGAGGCTGATGTGCAGGCCGAACCACTCGATACAGCTATGTTCTTATTAAAGCCCATCATCAGGCCTTCGCCCTCTACGTATTTAAAGGATATATTACATACATGCGGCAGGCGGTGTTCACGATTGCCGTTCACATAGCTTTCTTCCAGTTCCAGCAGTGCATTTTCCAGCTTATCGCGCAGTGCACTGAGGCGCTTTGCTTCAGCTTCCATTTCATGCATGCATATTTCGCAGGCCTTACCCAGCCCTACTATGCCGGTCACATTCATGGTGCCGCTGCGCATACCACGTTCGTGGCCACCACCGTCCATTTGGGCGGTCACCTTCACACGCGGGTTCTTACGGCGCACATATAAAGCACCTACACCTTTGGGGCCGTATATCTTGTGTGCGCTGAAGGCCATCAGGTCTATACCGTCTGCATTCACATCCACGGGTATCTTACCCACTGCCTGCGTAGCATCGGTAAATAGGAGCACTCCATGCTTGCGGGCTATTTTGCTTATCTCGCGGATGGGTTGCAATACACCTATTTCGTTATTACCATACATTATCGATATAAGTATGGTCTTATCGGTTATTGCTTTTTCCAGCTCAGCCAGGTCTATAAGGCCATCTTCCTTTACCGGCAGGTAAGTTATCTGTCCACCCAGCTTTTCTATATGCTTGCAGGTATCCAGCACTGCTTTATGTTCCGTAGTGCAGGTGATGATGTGGTTACCCTTGCTCTGGTACATTTCATAAACCCCTTTCAGGGCCAGGTTATCGCTTTCGGTAGCGCCCGATGTGAAGATGATCTCCTTCGGGTCGGCGTTGATCAGTTTGGCCACTTGCTCACGGGCATAATCTACAGCTTCTTCAGCCGCCCAGCCAAAGGAGTGGTTGCGGCTCGCAGCATTCCCAAACTTCTCGGTGAAATAGGGCAACATCGCTTCTACCACCCGCGGGTCGCATGGGGTAGTTGCATTGTTGTCCAGGTATATCGGTAACTTCAATTCCATATTGTATTAAAACTATTTGAGGCAGTTCAAGGACAAAGTTACGTCAAATGTGCTACTTTCGGCATAAATAGCCTTATAGCTTAGTTATATTGCCATTTATAAAACTTATTCCCGATGTTGAAAGTTGAGCATCTCGGCATAGCGGTCAAAGACTTAGCCAATTCTATACCTTTATTTGAACAATTGCTTAATACACCTTGCTATAAAACGGAGGGCGTGGAGAGTGAAGGGGTAAAGACAGCATTCTTCCAGCTTGGGGAGTCCAAAATAGAACTCCTTGAGGCTACGCAGAACACATCCCCAATAGCTAAATATATAGAAAAGAAGGGCGAAGGGATTCACCATATCGCCTTCGAAGTAGAAAACATCGAGGCCGAAATGAAGCGCCTTTCAGCCCTCGGCTTCGAAGTGATCAACGAAAAACCCAAGGACGGGGCAGATAACAAGCTCGTATGCTTCCTGCATCCTAAAACCACCAACGGGGTACTCATAGAGCTCTGCCAGGAGAAGAAGTAAACCCGGTTTACGGGTTTTCAGTAGTCACATCTTCTGCCAGCCCGGCCTCATCCGGTTTGTCCTTCAGGTCACGGTCCAGGCTATAGAGCGCTTCTCCGCTTGCCTTTTCACCACCGGCTATCTTAAGTTTGTCCAGCAGGTCCATGGCCAGTGTCTCTTCTTCCAGTTGCTCTTTAACGAACCATTGCATGAAATGCCATGTGGCCCAGTCGCCTTCTTCAAAACTCTCTTTTACAAGCTTATATATTGCGGTAGTATTATCTACTTCCTGCTGAAAGAATTTTTCGAAACAGTCATTAACGCTCTTTGGTTCCTCACCTGGGGCCGGGATAGCTTCTATCTTCACTTTTGCACCACGCTCCAGGATATATTCAAGAAATTTCATCATATGATTCCTTTCTTCATGCGCATGGCGAAAAAGAAAATTGGCCATGCCGGCATATCCTTTATCGTCAAGCCATGCTGCATAAGACAAATATATTTGTGCAGCATGTGCTTCTTTGGTCATTTGTGCGTTAAGTGAAGCAGCCATCGAGGCCGAAAGGCGATTAGTATTCATATGAGATTGCTTTTTCATAAAGCTACTCTATAATTATGCCATGAGCCTGTTGAAAAAACAAATAAAGGCATAACTAAAAACTTTAGCTATGCCTATTGTTTAGTCTCGATAGGTTAGGTATTTTATTGTCTGCTTACTTATTGCTTGTAGCATTCCCGATATTCCCCGGGTTGGTCCGGACCTTTTCATCAGTATTAACTGGCATTCTTTCACTTTCAGGGCGCCGCAGTGCCGTTAAGGTGAACTGTATCCCTATCACGCCGATGATTATTATTGTCGATACAATAGTATTTACCCGCGTTTCCGGCTTCCGGATACCGGTGAAGAAATAGGCCGGCAGAAAAACAAAGAAGGTAAATGCCAGCGTTGCCAGCCATATCTCATGTTTTCCACTCCAGCGCATCAGCAGCCATAAGGCTGATAGGCAGTATAATATGCCGGCAATGGTACCAAGGCCCAGTATCAGTTTATCCCGTACAGCCGTTAACTCCCTTGTTTTAAGTACAAATAGCAGGGGCAGGAATACGAGGCTGAAAACAAGTATGCCGAATATAAGCATTGCTGCCACCCCGGGCCAGAACATTATTTTGAAAAGCGAGCCAATAACGAAGGCTCCTACAGATATAGCCCCGCTGATATACATTGCTTTTTTCATTGCATAATAGTTTTTGAATGTTAACAAATTGATGGTCTCTTCTTCTATCTCGCGCAGCTCATGTTTATAAAACTGCTGCACCGTTTTATGGTAGAAGCGCTCAAAGTCATCATTTTCTTCGAGCTCCTGCTCTATGATACAGCAAATATGGTCCAGGAGGTTCAACTGCAGGTCCTCCATATCGATCCCATTACGTCTAATGTCATCGAGGATATAATCTATTTGCTGCTCAGTGATGCAGTACATTTAAGCTATTTTCGGTTTTATGTCCAGCAGAAAGGCCATAGTATCCATGAACGATGCGAATTCCTTAACCCGCTCCTTCGTTTTAGCTTTGCCCTCCGGGCTAAGGCTATAATACTTACGCACACGCTTGCCCATATACTCTACCTGCGTGGTCAGCAGGCCCTCCTGCTCCAGCGCATGCAGTGTGGGGTACAGGGCCCCTTCCGTTATCTGTATCTTCTCGCCGGTCATTTCCTTCACCCTTTGCGTGATCTCGTAACCGTACATCTTTTTATTATCGTTTAGCAGCTTCAGTACTATGGTCTTCAGCGTGCCTTTTATTAGTTCTGAGGAGTAGATCATGTAGTATTATCATTTACCTAAGACAAAGATACATAAGAAACCAATGCATTGTACACTTTTGCAAAGATATTTCTAGCTGCAGGGTGTTACAGACCTGTAGTTACCTTATAAGGATTAAAAGAAGCTTGTTAGAACCAGCCCTTACGCTTGAAATAAATGAGCATGAAGATGGGAATAACGAACATTAGCGATACAGATATATAAAAGCCCATCTTTTGGTGGGTAAACGGTATCACATCGAAGTTCATGCCGAAGATGCCGCCTATCACCGTTGCAGGTGCCAGCAGCAGGGCCACCATGGTAAATATTTTCATCACTTCGTTCATGCGCAGGTTCACCCTGTTCATATACAGGTCCTGCAGGTTCATGAGCATTTCTCGGTGGGCCTCCACATATTCGTTTGCCTGTATAATGTGGTCGTAAACGTCTTTATAAAACTTATCGTGCTTGTCATCAAGCAGCTTGTTATCACTGCGCAGGAAACCGTTTATCAGCTCGCGCACCGGCCCTATGGAGCGGCGCAGCAGCATTACCTCGCGGCGCATGATACTGATACTCGAAAAATAATCTATGTTCTTATTGAGCAGTATCAGGTCTTCCAGCTGTTCTATACGGTCGTTTATCTTATCAATGATACCGAAATAGCTGTCCACGATCACGTCGATCAGGTTATAACAGAGGTAATCTGCTGTGCCCTCGCGCAGCCGTGCATTGCTGCTGCGCAGGCGGTCACGCACCGGGTCGAAAACATCTCTCGATGCATCCTCCTGGAAGGATAGAAGAAAACCATTGCCCAGCACTATGCTCACCTGTTCTGTTTCTACGGCACCCGTGCTGTCATTGAAATAGATCATTGGCAGCAGGCAGTATATGATATTGCCGATCTCATCCATCTTGGGCCGCTGTCCCACGCTCAGTATATCATCCACTATCAGTGGGTGCACCTCGTAGTGGGCGCAAAGCTTTTCCACCTCTTTCTTGTTCAGCCCATCTATGTTTATCCAGGTCACCCGGCCGTTCTCCCGGTAGGGCTTGCAGGCCGCTTCGTTTAGTAGTTTACGTTCTTCGAAATAAGTACTATTGTAGTCGAATACCGTATAAACAGGGTGTTCCACCTCTTCGCGACCTTCCTCACTCCGTGCAGGGTTGTATGTAGCTATAGGCTGGCGCTGTTTATAATTCCATGCCCATTCCGGCAATAGTTTCATCAGTCTCCTCGCCTGCTTCGTAATGCTCATACAAATTTTATTGTCGGCTAATTTACTTTTTTGTAATTATGCCTGTCAATAACAAGATACGCTTTTATGAAGAAAATATTGCTCGCACTCAGCTGCATTCTCGCACTTACACTCACTGCTGCTGCTAAGAAAACAAAAGATACCAAAGTAATAATAGAGACCGAATACGGTAAAATAGTGATGAAGCTGTATGCTAATACGCCTAAGAACACAGGCAATATGGTAAAACTCGCGAAAGAGCATTTTTATGACAGTACCCTCTTTCACCGCGTTATACCCAATTTTGTGATACAGGGCGGCGATCCTGATTCGAAGCACGCAAAACCGGGACAGACCCTTGGCAATGGAGACCTCAAATATCGTGTGCCGGCAGAGATAAACGATGCAGATTTTCATAAACGTGGCGCTTTGGGTGTGGCCCGCGACAATACCCCCGACAAATCGGGTTCTGCCTGCCAGTTCTATATCGTGGTTGGCCGGAAGTATGCCGATGATGAACTTGATAAGATCAGCAAGAGTACCAAACGCACCTTCACACCCGCACAGCGCGAAGCGTATAAGACCATTGGCGGCACCCCACACCTCGATGGCAACTATACCGTGTTCGGGGAAGTACTGGAAGGCATGGATGTAGTAGACAAAATAGCCAACGAGCCCCGCAATGGAGCCGACCGCCCCAACAAAGATATCAGGATGCTCAGTGTACGCGTTGTGAAGCGAAAGAAATTCCTGGGGATATTTTAAATGTCGCTGAGAACACTCCTCGACGAAAAAGTAAAACTATACAACCAACCCGGTTTTATAGAAAAAGACCCTGTTAGTATACCTCACCTATTTAACAAAAAACAGGACATAGAGATATCCGGTCTTTTTGCCGCCATGCTGGCATGGGGCAACCGCACCTCCATCATCAACAACTGTAAAAAGCTGGTGAACTGGATGGATGATGCACCACACGATTTCATACTGCACCATCGTGATACCGACCTTAAAAAAATGCTGGGCTTCGCGCACCGCACCTTCAATGCTACCGACCTTTTGTACTTTATCCAGTTCCTGCAATATCATTACAGCATCCATAGCTCGCTCGAAGATGCCTTTGTGCCCGGCAAGCGTTACAAAGAAGATACTGTAGAACAGGCCCTTATCTATTTTCACAACTATTTCTTTTCCATAGAGCATCCCGATCGCACGCGCAAGCACATCGCAACACCGGCACGCAGGTCAGCCTGCAAGCGTATCAATATGTACCTGCGCTGGATGGTGCGCAGGGATAACAAGGGTGTGGATTTTGGCATATGGAAAAAGATAAGCCCCCGCCAATTGGTCTGCCCGCTCGATGTGCATGTGGCCCGGGTGGCACAGCGCCTTGAACTGCTGGATAATACTAATTCCAACTGGCCCAATGCGCTGCACCTTACCTACCAGCTCCGCGAACTGAACCGCGAAGACCCTGCTGTTTATGATTATGCGCTCTTTGGCCTGGGCATGGCCGAACGCTTTTAGACCAGTGAAAAAACATCTTCTTCCACTTTCCTCTTCTCCGGTATTTTATCTACAAATGCATCCGGGTACACGATAAGCGAAGTATTCTTCCGTTTCCACCAGCTTGTATCCAGCAGTCTTGCAAAGCGGATAATACCGGTCACGTGACAGCGCTTGTCGCTGCTGCTCCACTCCTCTATCCGTTCAAATTTTTCATGAGGCACATGAAATAAAGCATCGAAGCTGATATACACCCGCAGGAAGAGATCATTGGTTAACTGCCCGGGTTGTTGATACAGGAGTTTCTTATACTCATATTTATAATCATAGCGCAATGCAGAGAGATCACTTAATACCGCCGATGCAGTAGGGAAGCTGCCCGCACCTTTGCCATAGAAGAACTGCTTATCTGCCAGCCTGCTCTCTATTACCACACCATTGTATTCATTACGCACATTAAAGAGCTGGCTATCTTTTTGCACAAATTGCGGCAATACAAATGCGGCTATTTTCCCGTCGTCCAGTTTGCGGGCCTGTGCCACAAGTTTTATTTCATAGCCCTTCTCCCGGGCGAAGACAGCATCCGCAGCATGCAGGTGCTGTATGCCACTATGCACCAGTGCCTGTGGCTGTGCCATGATCCCATACGCATGCGCCAGCAGGATGGTCAGCTTATTTACGGCATCTGTGCCCTCCACATCCAGGGCGGGGTTGCTCTCGGCAAATCCCTCATATTGTGCCTGTAACAGGGCCTCCTCAAAGCTTATTTTCTCTTCAAATACTTTAGTGAGGATATAGTTTGTCGATCCGTTCACAATGCCGCTTATGCCATGCAGCAGGTCGTTGTCATAATATTCCTCCAGGTTACGTATCACCGGGATGCTGGCACAGGCCGCCGATTCATACAGGAAGGGCGTTTTGAACTGTTGCTGTAAAGCAATAAGCTCTTCAATATGTTCGGCAATAAGTTTTTTATTGGCGCTCACTACGGCCTTTCTATTCTTTAATGCAGTACTTACAATATGGTATGCTGCATCCGCATCATCGATCAGCTCCACGATAACGTTGATGCTTTCATCCTGCAGCAGCGCCGCAGGATCGGTAGTGAATAATTCCTGTGGTGCATTTCTTTTCTTCTCGGGGTGCTTGATACAAACTTTTTTTATCTGTGCGTTCAGCGTGGGTGTTTGTTCCAGCACCTTGTACAGGCCTTCACCCACTACACCAAAGCCAAACAGGCCGATGTTCAGTTTTTTCTGTTGTTGTTGAATAGACATTGTTTTTTGATTTTAATTGTTAAACAGTTATTTGAATGAATTTAAATTTCAGAAGTGATCGGCTTTAGCTTTGCAGCATTTACACTTGCCAGTGCCTGCTGTATATCATTGATGAGGTCCTCCACCGCTTCCAGTCCCACACTCAGGCGTATCAAGCTATCCGCTACTCCTGCAGCATGCCTTTGCTCAACGGGTATCGATTTATGCGTCATCGTTGCCGGGTGGCAAAGCAGGCTTTTTACACCGCCCAGGCTCTCCGCCAGCTTGAAGAGTTTCGTACTGCAAACCACTTTTTTCGCAAGGGCTTCCGCATCTTCCTTCAGTGTAAAAGACACAATACCTCCGAATGCACTTTGTTGTTTTGCAGCTATCTCGTGGTTGTGATGCGTGCCCAGGCCGGGGTAGTACACCTTATCTATTGCCGGGTGCTGTGCAAGGAATTCGGCAACCGCCTGTGCATTCCTGCTGTGCTGCTGCACACGCAGGTGCAGGGTCTCTATACCGCGTATCACCAGCCAGCTATCATGTGGCGAGAGTATGGCCCCGCTGGCATTCTGTATAAATTTTATTTCTGCGCCCAATGCTTCATCCTTCGTCACCACCAGCCCTGCTATAAGGTCACTGTGGCCACCCAGGTATTTGGTAGCGCTGTGCACCACTATATCGGCCCCCAGTTTTAAAGGTTGCTGCAGGGCAGGCGAGGCAAAAGTATTATCCACGCAAAGCAGTATGCTATTCTGTTGCGCTACCTTAGCTATAGCTGCTATATCGCTTATCTTAAGCGTAGGATTGGTAGGCGTTTCCAGCCATATCAACTTCGTCTTTGGAGTGAGGGCATCTACCACATTCCTTATATCAGTGGTGTCGGTATAGTTCACCTTTATACCGAATTTACTGTAGATGTGGGTGAACAACCTGAATGCCCCCCCGTATATGTCATCTACCGCCAGTATCTCATCGCCGCTCTGCAGCAATTTTACTACTGCATCGATGGCCGCGAGGCCACTGGCAAAGGCCAGGCCCGTACTGCCGCCTTCCAGTTGGGCTATTACCTGTTCCAGCGTAGCACGTGTGGGATTATTACTGCGGGCATAATCATAGCCCTTATGTACGCCGGGCGCCTCCTGTACAAACGTGGATGTCTGGTAAATGGGTACCGATACCGAACCCGTAAGCGGATCGACCGGTATGCTGTGGATCAGTGTTGTTGCATTGCTCATCTTTCTGAAGTTTTTATGGTTAAAAAATGTTTACTTTTTTTAATCACTTATCAGAAAGACCTGCCGGTGGTGCTCCTATGCCTGTACGCATAAAAAAAGCTCCACCGATAGATCAGAGGAGCTAGTTATTTATACACCGCGAACGGCATTATCAACAAACTAATTGCATCTGACTTATCTTTCACGCCTGTGGCGTGATGGAATTAGCACCAGCTTCCCCGGATGCCTCCGGAGAGAGGTTGCTAAGGCTTCAAAGGGCCATGACCCTCTGCCTTTCTTGATAAGTGAACTCAAAGAACTGCTGCAAAGATATATTCAGACGATCCAATTTTCCAAAAAAATTTTTTAAGCTGCATTAATGAACCAGGTCTGCATCGTGCCTTTGCCTTTTATTTCCATCGAGGCCCTGGCAGTGAAGCGGAACTGTGCCGCGTGCTCCTTTTCCAGTTCCTCTTTAAAGTTATCTGTGCAATGTATCTCCCCTGCAAGCCCGGTACTTTCCATACGGCTGGCTGTGTTCACAGCATTGCCCCACAGGTCGTAAATGAATTTCTTTTTGCCGATCACACCTGCCACTACGGGTCCGCAGTCCAGCCCCACCCTGAATTTTATTGTTGTACCATCAGGGGCCGTATAATTGTTCATCATTTCCTTTATGGCCAGTGCCATCTTCGCAGCCATGATAGCATGGTCCTCCCGTGGTACAGGCAGCCCGCCTACAGCCATATAGCAGTCGCCTATGGTCTTTATTTTTTCGAGCCCGTATTGTTCAGCAAGTGTATCGAACCTGGTAAAAACATCATTGAGAATATTAACTGTTTCTTTAGGATCACGTTCTTCCGATAATTTGGTGAACCCGGCCATATCTATAAAAATAATTGAGGCTGCACTGAACTGGTCGGCTATGGGGTGCTCTTTTCTTTTCAGTCGCTCGGCAATACTGTGGGGTAATATATTCAGCAGTAAACGTTCCGATTTCCTTCTCTGCCAGGCTATTGATATGATCACTGCCACCAGCAGCCCCATACCGATAAAAAGGAATGAACGTTCGTTTCGCTTCTTGGCTACTTCAAGGTTTTGCTGCACGATCTTGAGCCGGTCTATCTTCACCTGCTGCTTTATTGAATCCAGCTCCTGCTGCTTTTCAAGCGTAGCGATTTTACTTTTGTTCGCCTTCGAAAAAACAGAATCGTTATACCGGTGGAACAATTTATACGCGTCCAGGGCCTTCTGTTTATCACCCAATAATTCCCAGGCTGCTGACAATGTATTGTAATTGGCAGCCAGGTCCCTGAGATTATGCAACTCCTGGTGCAGGTCGGCCGAGCGTTGCGAATACATTACCGATTTTCTGAGCGCAGTTCTTTTATCTGGCAGGGGGAAATTACTCTTATCACGCTTTCTTACAGAGTCCACTGCCATTCCCAGGTATATCTCTCCCAGGTTACCAAGATTTTCCGCTACGCTCTTTTTATTCTTCATTTGTTCCGCTATCTCTAGGCCGGTTAAAAAGTATTTCGATGCCGAACTTAGGTCGTTAAGGTAATAATAGGCGGTGGCGAGGTAGCTGTAATCGGCCAGCATAGAATGCCTGTTCACCTTCGAGCCTGCAGATTTGATGATCTCTTGCTCTGTTTCCAGCGCCAGCTGGTATTTGCCCATTATCAGGTAGTTACGGGCAATGTTTGATTTAGCATTCCGTATTGTTGAAGAGTCGTGTGCATCCTCAGCTATTTTTTTTGCCTTCTGCAGGTAGTCAATAGCCTGCTCACACTTACCCATATCAGTGTATATAATGCTGATATTAATGTAGTTACCGGATAGGTTTTCTTTTAATTCCCTGCTTATGGCAAGGCTTTTAAACGAATAGCTCAGCGCAGTAGGATAATCGCTCTGGTCTATCTTTACCACGGCTATATTGTCGTAAGCTGATGAAATGCCACCCTTATTCCCCAGCTCTATATTCAATTTAAGGCCACTGTCATAGTAGGCCAGCGCCTCCTCATACTCCCCGCGGTAACGGTGGTTTAGCCCAAGGGCACTGTAGATATAGGCCATGGTCTTTTTCTGCTTATATTTCCTGGCCAGCTCCAGCGCCTGCGCCCCGTACATCAGGCCCGAATCGGGTGCAAAAATCATATAATCCCTGCTTATCGTAGCAAGCATCTTAGCCTTTAAGGTATCATCGTGAGGCCGTTGCAGCTCGGTAAGCAGCGAGTCAATTCTGGGATGGCCCGTCTTTTGGGCTAAGACCGGCAAATACGAAATGATGACCAGGAATGTAAAAAGGCGTTTCATGGCTACCTGTCAACGATGATGAATATTAATGCAGTTCCCGCTGATTCATCACACTACTAAAGTAATCGATATTCATAAAAAAAAGTATTTACAGGCCCTTCCTTTACCAGTGCGCTCAATTTTTCCGCTATTTCAGCTACCTTTGACGGCTAACAGTCATCCGTTTAATGGACTTGCCTGAAGGAAAAAAAATTTACTTCGCTTCTGATTTTCACCTCGGTATCCCCGATAAGGCTTCCAGCCTGGCGCGCGAAAAACGCATATGCCAGTGGCTGGACGAAATAAAGCACGATGCCGCACGCATATTTCTCGTGGGCGACCTTTTCGACGTATGGTTCGAATATAAAAGGGTAATTCCCAAAGGTTATGCGCGCTTTTTCGGTAAGCTGGCCGAGCTCAGCGATGCTGGTATTCCTGTGGAAGTATTTACAGGCAACCACGATCTCTGGATGCAGGGCTATTTCGAAGATGAGTTTAGCATTCCTGTGCATCATAACCCGATACAGCGCACCTATAATGGTAAGAAGTTCCTCATAGCGCATGGCGATGGCCTTGGCCCCGGCGATGCCACTTACAAAGTGATGAAAAAAATATTCCGTAGCCCGCTTTCCCAGTGGCTCTATCGCCGCCTGCACCCCGATACCGGTGTCGGCATGGCAGGCTGGTTCAGCAGGCGGGGTACCAAACATACCTCCGGGCAGGAAGAAAAATTCCTGGGGCCCGAAAGGGAATGGCTGGTACAATATGCCCTCGGCCTGTTAAAGCGGGAGCATATTGATTATTTCATCTTCGGGCACAGGCATGTGGCCGTCACACATACGCTCAATGACGAAAGCCTGTTCGTAAATCTTGGCGACTGGATACGTTACGATAGCTATGCGGTTTTTGATGGTAAAGAACTGGAGTTAAAATTTCATAAAGCAATTGTATAGAAGAATATGCAGCGCACATTGGTAATGATACGGCACGCAAAATCGAGCTGGGCCAATCCGCTTCAAAGCGATTTTGAACGACCGCTTAATGACCGCGGCGAACACGATGCACCCATGATGGGCGAACGTTTGAAAAAACTCGACCTTATCCCCGACCTTATTATCGCAAGTACCGCAAAACGGGCCATGCAAACGGCAAAAAAAATAGCCGCCGCTATTGGTTATGATAGCGATAAGATACAATGGGTAGATAAATTGTATCATTGTATCCCATCCGTTTTCGAGGAGGTCATCGAAGAGATCGAAGATGATATAAACACGGTATTCATCGTGGCACACAATCCTGGCATCAGTGCTTTTGCCAACCAGTTGTCCCCTTTGTTCAGTATCGATCACATGCCCACCTGCGGCCTTGTTGCCGCCAGGATGGATATGGAACACTGGAGTGATTTTTCCATTACCGAACGAAAAGTAATTTTATTTGAATACCCCAAAAAACAAGCATGACAGTCAGCAGATCATCCGTACAGGCAATAGGCGCTTTGGAAAAATTATTCGAAGAACATTTTGGCGTAAAACCCGAACAGCTCGAAATGCTTCCCGTGTCGGGTTCCGACCGCCGTTATTACCGCATGAGCAATGGCAAACACTCAGCCATTGGCACACACAATACCAATATTGCCGAGAATAATACCTATTTCTATTTTACCGACGTGTTCCGCAAACATGGTATCAATGTGCCCGAGGTTTATAAAACCAGCAAGGACCGCAATTTTTATTTGCAGCAGGACCTCGGCAACACTTCCCTTTTCGACCAGTTGATGAAAGAAGGGCATACCGATGCCGTAAGACAAAATTTTCATAAAGCGCTGGTGCAATTGGCCAAGGTGCAATGGATAGCCGGCCGGGAGGTCGATTTCAATCAATGCTTTGCCACGCGCCAGTTCGATGAGAAGGCCATCATGGCCGATCTTATGTATTTCAAATACTACTTTGCCGATCTGCAAAAGATACACTATAACAAAGCCGAAGTAATAGGCGAGATGGAAGACCTGAGCAAAGAGCTGGGCCGCATACAGCCCCAGATGCTTATGTACCGCGACTTCCAGAGCCGCAACCTGATGCTCTATAACGATGATATTTACCTCATCGATTACCAGGGCGGCATGCAGGGCCCGCCACAGTATGATATTGCATCCCTGCTTTGGCAGGCCAAGGCCCAGCTACCCGATGCCTGGAAAGAAGACCTGCTCAATGGCTACATACGCACCCTGCACGATCTGCATATACCCCGTATGGACGAGATACATTTCCGCCGCGGCTACCTGCAGTTCGTATTGCTGCGCATGCTGCAGGTACTGGGGGCATATGGCTACCGCGGTCTTATAGAGCACAAACCCCATTTTGTCAGCAGTATCGGCCCGGCACTTAAAAACCTGCAATCGTTTTTATCAGATAATCCGCAGACCCCTGCATATCCTGCGCTCCGCTCTTTACTGGAGCGCATTTCTACCGATGATATGCAGCAGGTATATGCGCTGCCCAAACGTGCCGATGATGTGAAACTGCAGGTCAATATTGCCAGCTTCTCTTATAAAAATGGCATACCCAAAAGCAGCAGTCCCCATGGCGGCGGCTATGTGTTCGATTGCCGCGGCCTGCTCAATCCCGGTCGTTATGCCGCATACAAGCATTTCACCGGCAAAGACCCCATCGTAAAGCAATTCCTGGAGCGCGAGACCCGCATGCCCGAGTTTCTCGATCACGCTTTTGCACTCGTATCACTCAATGTCGAAGATTACTTATCCCGCGGTTTCGAGCAGCTGAGCGTAGCCTTTGGCTGCACAGGCGGCCAGCATCGCTCGGTCTATGCTGCCGAGCAACTGGCCACATACCTAACCAACCGTTATAACATACCCGTCAACGTCACCCACCTCAACGAAAAGAAATGGGTGTTGCAGGACGAAAAAGAACCAGATTAGGCAATAAAAAAAGACCGGTGAAAGCCGGTCTTTTTTTATTATCATTATTCAATAACCCCCTTATGGATTGGGGTTTTGTTTTCTTGGGTTGCGCTCCAGCACCTCATCCACCATACCATAGTCTTTTGCTTCCTGCGCTGTCATCCAGTAGTCACGGTCGCTGTCTTTTTCCACCTTGTTGAATTTCTGCCCGCTATGTGTGGCTATGATATCGTACAGCTCTTTCTTCAGCTTCACGATCTCACGTGCAGTTATTTCTATATCGCTGGCCTGTCCTTCTGCACCACCCAGCGGCTGGTGTATCATTACACGGCTGTGCTTCAGTGCAGTACGTTTGCCTTTGGTGCCCGCACACATCAGTACCGCAGCCATCGAGGCAGCTATGCCCGTACATATGGTCGATACGTCCGGGTTGATGATCTGCATCGTATCATAAATACCCAGGCCTGCATATACACTGCCGCCGGGGCTGTTGATGTACATCTGCACATCGCGGTTGCGGTCCGTGCTTTCCAAAAACAGCAGCTGGGCCGTAACGATATTGGCCACGTAGTCGTTGATGGCCTCACCCATGAAGATGATGCGATCCATCATCAGGCGCGAGAATACGTCCATCGACGCCACATTCATCGGGCGTTCTTCTATGATATATGGCGTTAGTGCGCTCGGTGTTTTTATTAACGAAGATGTGTAGTTGTCAAAAGTTACACTGCTGATACCGTGATGCTTGATCGCATACTTTCTAAATTCATTCTGATTCATAAAACCTTTTTTTGAGCTATATTATTTTTTTGATTAGGGCAAATTTCAATCCATGTTAAATATAGTGCCAATACGGCACATTTTACCCTTTCCAAAATATTGAATTTGACAATTCGGCAATCAGGATTTGTATTTTTACCCTTTTTTAGTATATATTTTAACCAGCTAATGATTTAATAGCCAATAATTACGGCAACTTTGGGCCATATACGAATATTGAACAATGCAACTCCACCTCACACTCGATATACCAAAACTTCCCCGGCCAATAGCTTATACCGATAAAGTATTGCTTACCGGCTCATGCTTTACCGAGCACATATCCGATAGGCTGGCACAGCATAAGTTCAATGTCCTGTCCAACCCCAATGGTATTTTGTTCAACCCCCTCAGCGTGGCCGATAGTATCAATGGTTATATCGGGGAGCGCATATATAGCGACAACGACCTTTTTTACCTCAACGAGTTATGGAATAGCTGGCACCATCATAGCCGTTTCTCACACATCGACCGGCAGGCTGCGCTCGATGCCATCAACAGTGCACAAACTGAAGCCGCCGCCTTCATCCGCTCAGCCGATTGGATTATTGTAACCCTCGGTTCTGCATTCCAGTACTATTTAAAAGAGACCGGCCAGCCTGTATCCAACAATCATCGCGCCCCCGGCCAGTGGTTCGAGAAAAGGCTCCTCGCCATACGCGAGATCATCACAGCCTTAAATAATGCACTCGATAAATTATTTGCCCTCAATCCCGGCATCCGGGTCATATTCACCATCAGTCCCGTACGCCATATACGCGATGGTGTAGTGGACAACAACCGCAGCAAAGCCCGGCTGATAGAGGCCGTGCATGAGCTATGCAGTATTCACGACAATGCTTTTTATTTCCCGGCATATGAGCTGCTCATAGACATCCTGCGCGACTATCGTTATTACGATATTGATTTTGTACACCCTAATTACATGGCCACCACCTATGTTTGGGAGCAATTTGCAGGTGCTTGTATCGAAGATAATACCCGGGCGCTTATGGATCAGGTGCAGGAGATCATCACCGCCCGAAAGCACAGGCCCCGCTTCCCCCAAACCGAAGCGCACAAACAGTTCAAAAGCAACTATGCCGAAAAGATTAAGCATATCATGCAGCAGCATCCTTACCTGCACCTCGAAGAAGAGTTAAAATACTTCTCCGCCTAGCCTCAGTGCCCCTTCATGCGGTATGGCCAGTCGAGGCATTCAAAAAAAATGGCCCCGTACGGGGGCCACATAATATATTACTACTCGCCGGAACAGATCCCGGCAATCTTTTAAATCATATAGATCGCGGTTCAAAACCTAATCCTGGCTCAGGTAATCATTCAGGGTAACCGTCTGCTTGCTGCCGGTTTTGGCCTGCGCGGTCGTCGGTTCCTGCACCATATTGCACTTACCGTTGAATACCGCCGTTTGCTCGATATCCAGTTTGCCCACATGCAGGTCGCCGTTTATCACACACTTGCTCTTCAGGCACAGCAGGTCTTTGGTCGATACGTGGCCGTTCACCGTGCCAAATACATCTGCAGCATTCGCATGCAGGTCGCCTTCCACATGGCCCGATTCGCCAAGCACCACTTTGGCCTTGCACATGATATTGCCCGTTACCGTGCCATCTATGCGCATATCATTGTCCGATTCCACATCACCGCTGATCTTTGTTCCGTGAGCTATGGTAGTCACAGATCCTACCGGGTAATCAGCCTGTCGCCCGTTACTGTTTCTTTTGTCTTTTGCAAACATATATATATGTTTTTGTATAAGAAAATGTGTAGGGGATTACTAAAATACTTCTTTTGACCGAAAATTCTAATAGTTTACCGTTTTTTAACCCGGTATTCCCCGATGGCCGGAATGGGATTCCGTCATAAATAATTTACCTTTGCACCTCATTTTTTGCATACATGGATCGTAATACAATAATTGGGTTTTCCCTGCTGGCAGTGCTGCTGATAGGTTATGTCATATATAACCAGAAATCGCAGGATGCATATTATGAGCAGAAAAAAGCCGATTCTATAGCATATGCCAAAGCGCACCCCAAAGCCCTCGATACTGCCAGGCAGGTAGCCGCAACCACTACGGCAAGCACACCCGCCGATTCACTCAACGACTCGCTCCGCAAAGCAATGCCCCCCGCTTTTAATGGTACTGCCCAAACCGTAAAGGTAGAGAACAAGAAGCTGGCCCTCGAATTCAGTTCCAAAGGGGCCTACCCGGTAAGTGCGGACATTAAAGATTATAAGACATATACCAAACAGCCCCTCATTCTTTTCGATGGGCAAGGCAACAGGCTCAGCGCCATACTCCCCATCAATAATGGTGCGGTCGCCACTTCCGACCTTTATTACACACCCACCGTCACTAATGCGCCCGATGGTGGCAAGACCATCGATTTCATGGCCGATCTCGGCGAGGGCAAAAAAGTGGATATCATCTACAACCTGCCTGCCGATGATTATATGATGACCTGCAATATCCGCCTCACAGGTATGATGGCCAACAGCCTGCCCATGAGCTGGGAGACAAGCACCCTGCATACCGAAAAAGACATTACCAGCGAGCGCACCAGCAGTCAAATATATTACCGTTTCTCCAACAAGGATCACGACTATTTCACCATACGCGGCGATAAAAAGGAGTCGCTCGAGGACCGCACACACTGGCTGGGCGTTCGCATGCACTTCTTCAACTCCACACTTATTGCAGATGACGGTTTCAGCAAAGTGAATATCAACGCCACCGTTACCCCGCCGCCTTCCGACACCAATATAGTTGCGCGGGTCAACAACACTTTCGATGTACCGCTGAATAATGGTACTGTAGCATTAAAATGGTACATAGGCCCCAACCATTACAAAACACTGCACTCCTATAAGATAGGCCTCGAAGAAATGGTGCCCCTCGGTTATGGCGTCATGGCATTTGTAAAGTATGTCAATAAGTGGCTCATCATACCCATCTTCAATGTGCTCAGCAGCTTCATTGGCAACTATGGCATCATCATCATACTGATGACCATCATCATACGCCTGCTGCTCTCATTCTTTACCTATAAGAGTTACCTGTCTGCGGCCAAGATGCGCGTGCTCAAGCCCGAGCTCGATGAGCTGCGCAAGCAGTTCCCCGACGACCAGCAGAAGTTCGGCATGGAGCAGATGAAGCTCTACCGCAGTGCAGGGGTCAACCCCCTGGGCGGCTGCCTGCCTACGGTGTTGCAGATGCCCTTCCTCTTTGCCATGTACTACTTCTTCCCTTCGTCCATCGAGCTGAGGCAAAAGTCATTCCTCTGGGCGCAGGATCTTTCTACATACGATAGCATTGCACACCTGCCCTTCAAGATACCAGGCTATGGCGATCATATCAGCCTCTTCACCCTGCTGATGACCGCATCGAGCCTCTTCCTCGCCCTGTACAACAGGAACATGACCACACAAGACCCTAACAATCCGGTGATGAAGTATATGCCTTTTGTATTCCCCTTCATCCTGCTTGGTGTCTTCAACCAGATGGCTGCTGCCCTTACCTTCTATTACTTCTTCTCCAACATGATCAGTATCACGCAGCAGTTCGTGATACAGAAATACTTCATCAACGAGAAGGCCATACATGCCAAGATGCAGGAGAACCGCAACAAGCCGGCCACCCCATCCAAATGGCAGCAGCGCCTCGAGGAGATACAGAGAACACAGCAGGAAAAGGCCAAACAGCAACCGCGCATCAACAAGAAATAAACACCACGCTTTATATACACTCAAAGGGCTAAGAATATCTTAGCCCTTTGTAATTATCAATATGGCATTATTATTGCCCGCATTACCTAAACTTGCGCCGGATGAAACCTCGCTCCTTATCTTTCTTACTGTCTTTACTGCTTTGCGCCTCTTTCGCTAGCGCTCAAAGAATACACAAGGCTGAACAAGGTTTAGATAGTACGCGCATCGAGCTCAAAGAGAGAATAGATCAGGCCAAACAACGTTTCGATAGCAATCGCATCAATCCCAAAGGCTCGTTCCTCATCACTGCAGGCGCCGGTATTTTTGATGGTACCGATTTCATTCGCTTTTGGGGTGGCAGGTCATATGGCTGGCGTTACCAGCCTTCGCAGCTCATCACCTATTATGCCGGGGCCAGTTATTTTGTGGGCAATTCCATCGCCTTGGGTTTAAACTTCGCTGCCGAGCCGCTGGAGGGCAAACTATATTCCGGGCTGGCAAATCATGGGTCCGTTTCAGGTCAGCAGATAGGTACCTACAGGTCGGGTATCTATACTGTAGCAGCATCCTTTTCATTGTTTTTCCTGAAGCAGTGCTATGTTATGTTCTACGGCTCACTGGAGGGCGGCTACTCTTATGAAACGGTCCATTATAATTTCGATCAACCCTATTACAACCACAGCAGCACAGCACCGGTCACGCAGGAGTCTTCAGGGCATTACAACCTCCAGGTAAGCCCCTGCTGCTTTCGCTTTGGGGGTATGGTTGCGGCCCTGGTAGAGCTGGGCTTTGGTTACAAAGGGCTTTTGAACCTGGGCTTATCCTGCCGTTTTTAGATGCAATGAATGGCACTATTCTTGCGTCTAGCTTCATAAACCTCATTTGTTTTGAGACCATATACCTTACTTCTTTTATTACTGTTACCCTGTATCACTCATGCCCAGGCTCGGGATAACGATACCAATTACCGTAAGCTGGCAAAGGAACAACGCCGCGAACAAAGAAGACAGCACCGCGACAGCGCCCGGAAAGCATGGGCTGAAGAACGCGCGCTAATGAAGCTGTATAGCTACGACACCGTGAACGAGCAGCGCATGATCGATATCCATTTAGGCTACGGCATCCTTACTTATTCCACCACCTCGGCTGAAAACATTGTCAACGGGCGCGATGACGGTTTCGATGCACCCGAGCCACTCGGTACTACAGCACTCGGCGCAAAGTATTACATCAGTCCCCACTTTGCCCTGGGCCTGTGCTTTGCCGTCGAGCACTTAACAGGTAAGCGGGTTGACTATTACCACAGGTATGCCCATATCGACTACAAACAGCGGGTAATCACGATCGCACCAGAAGTAACCTTCGTCTTCAGGGCCTGGGGAAGAAAATCGTGGTACTGTGTCATTGCTCCCGGCTATTCGCGCGATACACGCGCTTCCGTAACCACCGGCCATTTCAATCTATACCAGGCAGCGGGCTTCCGTTACGGCGGCAGGCTGGGCGGCTTTGCAGAACTGGGTTTTGGTTTCCGGGGCCTTTTTAACTGCGGCCTCTCTTATAAGTTTTAGTCGCTTTCCTGCCTTTATACACCACATTTTACTTAATGCATAAATATATACTTGGAGTTATACTTCAAACGCAGTATATTAGGCTAAGATTTTTGGTTAGTTATTTACACTGATTGTTAATGAAATTATCGATACTGCAACGCGAGGGTTGCAGTATCTTTTACAAGCTTTCGTTTCAATAGGGGTAAAAGGTACGCTTGTTTTCGCACAGGTAACCGAAATGAAAGAGCCTTACGTTCCCGTAAGGCTTTTGCTTTTATATCTTCATCAACCGGGCTTACCCGGGCTATCACTAGATATCGATCCTCGCATACTTGGCATGCTTCTCTATGAATTCGCGGCGGGGGGCCACTTCTTCACCCATCAACATACTGAACACGATATCCGCTTCTGCAGCGCTGTCTATCGTTACGCGCTTCAGGGTGCGGGTGGCGGGGTTCATGGTCGTATCCCAAAGCTGCTCGGCGTTCATCTCACCCAGACCTTTGTAGCGCTGCACGTTCACACTGTCCTCTTTACCATTGGCCAGCTGCTCTACTGCGGCCTTGCGGCTGTCTTCGTCCCAGGCATATACCTGGTCTTTACCTTTTTTCACGAGGTAAAGCGGCGGCTGGGCAAGGTATACATAGCCCTGCTCCACCAGCTCCTTCATGTAGCGGAAGAAGAAGGTAAGGATCAGCGTGGCGATGTGCGAACCGTCCACATCGGCATCGGTCATGATGATGATCTTGTGGTAGCGCAGCTTGGTGATGTTCAGTTCCTTGGCATCGTCTGCCGTGCCCACGCTCACGCCCAGGGCGGTGAACATGTTCTTTATTTCCTCGTTCTCGTATATCTTATATTCCTGTGCTTTCTCTACGTTCAGTATCTTACCCCTCAGTGGCAGTATGGCCTGGAAAGCCCTGTCGCGGCCCTGCTTGGCGGTACCGCCGGCCGAGTCACCTTCCACCAGGTATAGCTCGCAGTTCTCGGGGTCTTTATCGCTGCAGTCGGCCAGCTTGCCGGGCATGCCGCCACCGGTGAGCACGCTCTTGCGCTGCACCATCTCGCGGGCCTTGCGGGCTGCTGCGCGGGCCTGCGCCGCCAGTATCACTTTGTCAATGATCAGCTTGGCCTCTTTGGGGTGCTCCTCGAGGTAGGCCTCGAGCACGCGGCTCACGCACACGTCCACCACGCCCATCACTTCATTATTACCGAGCTTGGTCTTGGTCTGGCCTTCGAACTGGGGCTCGGGCACCTTTACCGATATGATGGCGCTGAGGCCCTCGCGGAAGTCATCGCCCGTTATCTCCACCTTCGCTTTCTCAAATAGCTTGTTCCTGTCGCCATAGGCCTTGAAGACGCGGGTGATGGCGCGGCGGAAACCGGCCACATGCGTACCCCCTTCTATGGTGTTGATGTTATTGACGTAAGAGAAGATATGCTCGTTATAGCTGGTATTATAGCTCAGGGCCACATCCACCGCCACATTGGTATCTTTATCATGCGCCTCTACATATATGGGCAGTGCCAGCAGGGGATCGCGCTTGGCGTTCTTATCCAGCATCTGCACAAATTCTATGATACCGCCCTCGCTGTAATAGGTCTCGCTGGGCATCTGGCCTTCTTCGGTCATCTCGCGCTCATCCACCAGGGTTATCCTGATGCCCTTGTTGAGGTAAGAGAGCTCACGCAGGCGGCCCGCCAGTATCTCGCGGTTGTATACCGATGCCTGGAAGATGGTATTATCGGGCATGAAGTGCTGCAGGGTGCCGCGCTTATCGCTGCTGCCTATCTCGCGCACAGGGTACTGCGGTATGCCCTTCTTGTACTCCTGCTCAAATATCTTTCCTTCGCGGTAGACGGTGGTGTGCATATCGCTGCTGAGTGCATTCACACAGCTCACGCCCACACCGTGCAGGCCGCCCGATACCTTATAGCTGTCCTTATCGAACTTGCCGCCGGCGTGCAGCACGGTCATTACCACCTCGAGGGCGCTGCGGCCTTCTTTGGGGTGTATGCCCGTAGGTATGCCGCGGCCGTCATCCAGCACGCTGATGGAATTGTCTTTGTGGATGGTTACGGTAATATTCTTACAATAGCCTGCCAGGGCCTCGTCAATGGAGTTATCCACCACCTCATATACCAGGTGGTGCAGGCCTTTGACGCCTATATCGCCTATGTACATGGCCGGGCGCTTGCGCACCGCTTCAAGGCCTTCCAATACCTGTATGCTCCCCGCATCGTAACCTGCGGCGGCAGCTTGCTGTAACACCTCGTTCTCTGTGCTCATATTAATTTATGCCGGGCTAATTCTTATGGGTAAAATCCTATAAAACGCCTGCCCCGGATGCATGGCAAAAAATCATAAAACCAACCTGGTTCCTGTAGCTACAAAGATAACGTTTTTTGCTCTTTTATCCGCATAATTGGCAGGTTGATAAGTTGATATGTTGGCAGGGTGTTGATAAGTGGAATGGTTGATAGATTGATGGGTTATTGGGGCGCTAATTTCCGGTTCCCGGTAAAAAGTATTTATTCACTTTCTTTATCATTTCTGCTTTTGTGCTCATAAAAAGATTTCCGGTTTTGGGAGGGGGTAGCGGCTGAAAGCCTTGCCTGATATATCATACAAGGTTTCAGTGTAATTTCTGGTCGTTTCCGGTTTGTCTTTTCAGTGGCCGACCAGGAGAGGAGTTCTGGGCGTTTCCGGTTTGTCTTTTCAGCGACCGACCAGGAGAGGAGTTCTGGTCGTTTCCGGTTTTTTGCCTCACCCGGCCTCTCCAAAGGAGCGGTGACATGTTATTGGCGAGTGCATCCGTGTTGTAACAAGATTGCTTCGTCGCGCCCTACAGACGGCTTTGCTGCTTCTCGCAATGACGGTGCTGGAGCTTAAGTGAAAAGTAAACGCGAAAAGGTGTTTACTTTTCAATGGCCCTTATGGGGCGGAAAGGCCCGTTAATGCTGCCTTATGAGCATAAAGCAGATGTACCCAAAGGTAAACTTGTTCACCTTTGCCTTAGCGATATTTCAAAGAGCTTCAGCAGGCTTTTGCGGGGCAAAAGACCTGCTTCGCTACAAAGTTCTTATGGGGAAATGGGATGAACAAAAGGGATTTTTATGATACCCTGTTTTTAGCGGTATGATACCCTTGAAATTGGGGTATGGTAAAAGATTTTTGCGTAGCTATGCTTCGCCAATGGGGGTATTGCTCAACATGCTATCCGTGAACTCCGGTTGCAAACCGGCTGAATTTACAAGACACGAGTCCGCCAGGGAAATAGCCACGCTACAGACTCGCGCCAGTGGGAAAGACAATTTCCAAAATTCTCCCCACCTCAAACGTTCAAGTACTTCAGCACATATGAAGTGCTGAGAGGATTTAAAACAATCGACAGTCATTCTTATATTGCATAACAGCAACTTACTCCTAGGTAGTCAATCTCCAGATTGGCAAGTATGGCGTCCTTCTTTTATAAACAAGAAATACCTAAGAGTCAAAAAAAGAGCAGCCTTGTATGAGCATATCGCAATCCCTGCACAGATATCCCCCACTATATGCCCCCTTTACTTTTGGCAGTAAATAAAACAATTACTAACTTTGAAATACAAAGTACTTTTTAATTATTGTAAACCGATGCTAAAAAGACAATGTCTATGAACACGAAGACTAGTAATATAGAGAGCAAAAGATTTGCGGCCATTATGCTGACCGCTGCGGGGCTGCTGTGCATACCGCTGATCGCAATGCAGTTTGAGGGCAGCGGCGTACAATGGACCGCTATTGACTTTGCAGTGGCCGGGGTGCTGCTATTCGGCACGGGGCTGGCCTGCGAGCTGGTGATGCGGAAAGTAAAGACAAGCGGATACCGTTTTTTCTTCATTGGCCTGCTACTGCTGGCGCTCTTCCTGGTATGGGCAGAACTGGCAGTGGGTATATTCGGCACAGCACTGGCAGGCAGCTAAGCGGGCGGCGCTGAGATCAGTCATGGCTATTGAGCCATTTACATCCCCCTTAGTCCCCCTTCGCTGGCTGCACATTGCCTCGCACAAGGGGGGGATCTATCACTCCTCCAGCACAAAATTCCTCCTGATATCCCCGGCGGGGCTGTGGAGTATGAGGGTATAGATACCTGCGGGCAGGGCGCGTTGTTTCAGTGCTATGCTGCATTTGCTGCCATTCACGCCCTGCTCATGCACTTTCTGGCCCATCATATTGTAGATGGCCAGGCTGCTGATGCTGCCGTTGGCCACTATGTTAAGCTGATCGCGGGCGGGGTTGGGGTATAGCTGCAGCGTGGTAGCTGCGGCCAGCAGGGGCGCATGTACCGGTGCGGCGGTATCGAGGCAGGAGGCATCATACCACTGGGCATCGAGCCAGTAGATACGCTGGCGGATGAAGTGTTTCATCCAGGCGATCTCGTCATCGTAGCTATTGCCCACATAATTATTGAGGAAGAGGTGCACACCCATAAAGGGCCAGCGCTGGTAATGCTGCTGCTGTGGCAGTTGCAGCATGGCCGTCAGCGAATCGATAATGCCCATGATATGGCCGGTATCGAGGGCGCCATTATAACGCAGGTTGGTATAGCGGCAGCGCAGGTCCTGCCGGTAAATGGTATCGGTCACGAGCTTCTTCCACCAGAAGGGCACGAGGCAGGGGTTATTGACGGGGCAGGGAAAATTCCACATATAGGTGGTTACATCGGGCGCATCGTAGATGGAGGAATTGCCGTAGGCGAGGTTGAGGTCCCACATGGGGCCGGCAAAGAGCTTACCATCCTTCTCTTTATAGCAATAGGCGCTGAGCCGGTAGGCATCGGAGTGGTGGGCCAGCTCCTGCTGTATGCTGAAATCGATAAAAGAGGGCACATCGATATAATGCCTGTAGCCATTGACGGTATCGTACACATAAATATTGAAGAGGGCATTCTCAAAGGAATCGACATAGGCCGCTATGTAGGCCTTTTGCGGGGCATTGATATCGGAGGCCTTGGGATAACAGTAGGCAAAGGCCACGGGCGTGGCGGCCGAGGGACAGGAGAGGAAGTTGGAGGCCCAGCTATCGTAACCCGCCACATCGGCATAGTCGGCTGAGAAGATATAACCGCCGGTGAGCTGGCTGCCCGTTGTGTCCTCAGGTTTCAGCTTCGCAATATCCACGCGGTCGGCGCCACGCTTTATCTTCTCCTCGAGCACATAGATGCCGCGATAGTCGCCATTGAGCACGAGCTGCACCATGCGGGTGCGGCTGGCATAGCGGCCCATATCGTTGGATAGCTGGTAGGCCAGTACGTTGCGGATGAGGGTCTTATCATCGTAGGGGGCATAGAGCACCCAGTCGTTATCGGCAGGCATGCCCAGCAGCGATACATCCACACTATTGGCATAGGCCGGATCTTTGGTCTCTATCTTATAGGGCTTCTGCGGAAAGTAGCGGCTGCTGTGGCCCTTGGAGCGTATCGTAATGTGGCCATCGTAATCGTTGAAGGGATCGCCCAGGTGGTTATAATTGCCCACGCCATTGCTGATGATGCCCATAGTGGCATTTACCTTATCGTCATTATAAAAGGGTATGACGGTGTAACCGGTATTGACCACCATAATGGGCAGCAGCGATGAATCGAAAAATTGTGGCGGCGCGGGCGTGTTCGAGAAGTGCAGGCTCCAGTCCAGCAGGGTGCCTGTATTGTTCGCGGTGTTCTCAATCTTGAGTATCCAGTTGCCATTGCCCGATGTGCCATCGTTCACGGCGCCCAGCCATCCCTCGGGCCGCATCTTGCCGGTGAAGGGTGCCGACAGGTCTTTCATCAGCGTAGTGACCGACTGCGTGATACAGGTGCCGGTGAAATTGGCCCCATTGCCTATATTCTCGCAGATGGACACATGGGTACCATTGGGCGAGATAAGGGATATCATGATGTTATTGGTATTGCCGTATGTGATGTTGAAGTTCATACTGTCGAGGCCAAATGTGCCATCGAGGTTTTGAGGCAGGCCGCTCACGCTTATGGTATCGTAGGTGGTTTGCTGGTTGCCCTGTATGGTGCGGCTGCCGGCGCTGTAGAAGGTTTGTGCCTGCCCTCCCGAGGCAGCTAAGCATAAAACAATAAAAAGAAAGATCCTGGGCAAGGGGGAATAATTTAGGAAAGAAAGATAATAAAAAATGCCGGATGTGATAGCTGCGGGGGAATACCCTTTGTACAGATATCATACAGAATATTTAATTTGTGTACATGAAGCGATCATTCATAAGCGCGGGCTACGGTACAGGCCTCTTCCTGTTCTTGTTAACTTTATCCCTAAGCCAAATAGTAAATGCCAAAACCATGAACAAAGAAACCGTAACCGCTTTCGTAGCGGCCATCAATGAACATAGTATCGATAAAATATACAGCCTGGTGACGCCCGACCATAGCTTCACAGATGCCAGTGGCAGGGAGGTGCGGGGCGCCGATAAAATGAAACCGGGCTGGGAGGGCTATTTTGCCAGCTTCCCCGATTATAAAATAGAAGTGAGCACCCTGATGAGCGAGGGCGATACACTGCTCATGACAGGCTTCGCCGGGGGTAGCTTTCATGGCAATAAGGATGCGGCCTGGCGGCTGCCTGCCGCATGGAAGGCGGTGGTGAAGAAGGGAAAGGTGGCCCTGTGGCAGGTATATGCCGACAGTAAAATACCCGGTGATATCGTGACTGCCGCGCAGCAGCCGGAAGCAGTTACCGGCGGCAAAAAGGTGACGGGCATTGGCGGGGTGTTCTTCAAATGCAAAGACCCGGATGCCCTGAAGGCATGGTATAAAGAAAAGCTGGGCCTGAACACCAATAAATACGGCACCACCTTCGAGTGGCGGCAGGCCGATGATGCCCATAAGAAGGGCTTTACGCAGTGGAGCGCCTTTAAAGAAACGACGAAATACTTTGAGCCATCAACCAAGGACTTCATGCTGAACTATAGGGTGGAGCACATGGAGGCACTGGTAGCGCAACTGAAAAAGGACGGCGTGACGGTGACGGACAATATAGAAAGCTACGACTATGGCAAGTTCGTACACATCATGGACCCGGAAGGCAACAAGATAGAGCTCTGGGAGCCTGTGGACGAGGAGTACGACAAGATAAAAGGGGAGGTGACGAAGTAGTGGGACAGCGTCAGTACCGCTCCGATGCGGTCAGACGCGTGGTGGATCATCAGGATAAATTCTTATTTTAAGTCAAACGTCTAATAAAATGCTCTTCACAATAGGTGACCTTATCCATATTTATAACAGGGGGAACAATAAACAGCAAATATTCTTCAATGATGACAACTACTCCTTTTTCCTTGAAAAGGCTAAGAAACATATATTCCCTGTCGCAAACATCCTTGCATATTGTTTAATGCCTAATCATTTCCATTTCCTTGTTCAGGCTACTGATCATTCGTGCAAACCCAAAAATATAGGCGGTCTTGTTTCAACAGAATTAGCAAATGGGTTTCGAATCCTGCAAAGCTCTTACACTGCTGCGATAAATAAGAAAGAGGGCCGTACAGGCTCGCTATTTCAGCAGAATTGTAAATACAAAATACTGGTCAATTCAAACACCAATAATGCCCTGCACAATGATTATGCAACTGTTTGCTTCCATTACATTCATCAGAATCCGCTAAAAGCAGAATTAGCAGATAAGCTTGAAAAATGGAAATTCTCTTCTTTTAATGAATATATGCATACGAGGAAATTCTCTCTTTGTAAAACTGAAGCTGCTTATGAAGTGTTGGATATCAGCCGGGGACGATTCTACGATAACAGCTACCAAAATATAGAACCTGAATTGCTGGAGAAGATATTCTGAACCGGGTAAAGGGACTCCAGGCTTTGCACTTAACATGTCAGACCGCGGAAAGCGGTACTGACACTGCCTGCTCTTAACGCGTCTGACCGCGGAAAGCGGTACTGACGCTACCTGTTTTATTACTTACCTTTGCCCAAAATTTTATCGCTGTGCCAGATATCATCCAGCTACTTTCCGACCATATAGCCAACCAGATCGCCGCAGGTGAGGTGATCCAGCGGCCTGCATCGGCGGTAAAGGAGTTGCTGGAGAATGCCATAGATGCCGGCGCCACCGAAGTGCAACTGGTGATAAAGGATGCGGGCAAGGAACTGCTGCAGGTGATAGACAATGGCAGCGGCATGAGCCCCACCGATGCGCGCATGAGCTTTGAGCGCCATGCCACATCGAAGATCCGCAATATCGACGACCTGTTTACGATACGTACTATGGGCTTTCGCGGCGAGGCCCTGGCCTCGATAGCAGCCGTGGCACAGGTGGAGCTGAAGACACGCAGGGAAAGTGATGATGCAGGCAGCCGCCTGGCGATAGAGGGCACCGAGGTGAAGGTGCAGGAGGCCTGCGCCACTGCAAAAGGCACCAATATCATGGTGAAGAACCTCTTCTTCAACGTACCGGCGCGTCGCCATTTCCTCAAGAGCAATACTACCGAGTTCCGCCATATCATGGATGAGTTCACAAGGGTGGCGCTGGCGCACCCGCAGGTGGCCTTTCGCCTGTGGAACAATGGTACGGAGCAATACCACCTGGAGGCGGGCAACCTGAAAACACGTGTTGTATCGCTGCTGGGCAGCTCTTACGAAAAGAACCTGGTGCCGGTATCGGAACAGACCGACCTGCTGAACATCAACGGCTTCATCGGCAAGCCGGAGGCGGCCACGCGCACACGCGGCATGCAGTTCTTTTTCATCAACAACCGTTTCATACGCAGCGCCTACCTGCACCATGCCGTGGGCAATGCCTACGAAGGGCTGATCGAAAAAGAGGCCTTCCCTTTTTATGTGCTGTTCCTGGAGATAGACCCCGCGCGCGTGGATGTGAATGTGCACCCCACCAAGCAGGAAGTGAAATTTGAGGACGACAGGCTGATGTATGCTTACCTGAATGCTGCAGTGAAGCATGCGCTGTCGCGCTACAACATAGCCCCGTCGCTCGACTTTACGCTGAACCCGGAGATACAAAGCCTGCCCTCGGTGCAGCTACCCATGACAGATAAGCAGCGTGAAGCAACCGGGCAGGGATATCTCAGCAATACCTTTAGCAAAGGGGGCCAGGCACATATGGCCGAAAAGAGCGACAGCCTTAAACACTGGAAAGAATTATATGCCATAGCAGCCACGCCGGCGGTGCAAAATCTGCCCTCGGATGCTGCACAGCGCTCCCTGCACACCGAAAGCGAAACGGCTGCAACAGCACAAAAGAATACCCTGCTGGTGCAGGGCGAGCTGCTGGTGACGACGGTAAAGTCGGGGCTGATGCTGGTACATATACGCCGAGCGCAGGAGCGCATCTGGTACGAGCGGCTGCTGGCCGAGTGGAACAGTGGCAGCACGGCATCGCAGCAATTGCTTTTCCCGGTATCCTGCGAGCTGAACGCACAGGATGCCCTGCTGCTCAACGAGGCCCTGCCCGACCTTGCCCGTATCGGCTTCGATATAGCACCCTTTGGGCAAAATACCTTCGTGGTACAGGGCGTACCTACCGACCTGCCCGCCGGCGAGGAGCGCAACGTGATCGACGAGGTGATCGATGAACTGAAACATGAATCGGCCGACAGCACATCGAAGCGCTCGGAACGCCTGCTGGCACAAATGGCGCGCCGCCTGAGCCGCAACAAATTTGCCATACAGCAGCCTGAAGGGCAACAGGCCCTGATCGATGAGCTCTTTGCCTGCAGCCAGCCCGAGTACACACCTGGCGGCAAAAAAGTATTCACCATGGTGCGCAAAGAAGAGCTGGACGGGCTGCTGGGATAAGACGTATTAGATTCCCTCACATTCCCCACATTGGCGCAATTTGACTAAATTTGCCGCCGCTATGTCTGCGTTAAAATTCTACCCCTTAAAGGTTATAGATGTAAGGCCCGAAACGGCCGACTGTGTATCGGTGGCCCTCGAAGTGCCTGCCGATCTTGCCGGGACCTTCCGTTTTGCACCGGGGCAGTACCTTACTTTCCGCAAGCATTTTGGCGATACTGAGATACGCCGCTCTTACTCCATATGCGTGAGCCCCAAAGAAGGGGAGCTGCGCGTGGCCATTAAAAAAGTGGAGCAGGGTGTGTTCTCCGGTTATGCACACGGCAGCCTGAAAAAAGGCGAGCTGCTGGATGTGATGCCCCCCTTGGGCAAGTTCACCCCCCACCCTTCTGAAGCTAAGCATAAGGAATATATAGCTTTTGCCGCAGGCAGCGGTATCACGCCCATCATGAGCATCATGAAGAGTGTGCTGGAGGATGAGCCCAACAGCAGCTTCACACTTATCTATGGCAACCGCAACCGCAATACCATCATCTTCCGCGAGGAGATAGAGGGATTGAAGAACAAGTACATGCAGCGCCTGCGTGTGTACCACATCCTGAGCCGCGAGTATATGGACGTGGAACTTTTTAACGGGCGGATAGATGCCAATAAGTGCGCGGCCTTCTGCGATTCACTTATCGACATCAAGACCATTGATGAGGCCTTCATCTGCGGTCCGGAAGAGATGATCCTTTCGGTAAGGGAAAAACTGGTGGAACTGGGCATGCCTTCTTCGCATGTGCACATAGAGCTCTTCACCTCGCCCGACCAGCCCAAAGCCTCGCATGAAAAATGGGTGTCGGAGCACAAAGAAGATGCAGGCCCGGTAAGCAAAGTGAGCATCACGGTAGATGGAGCTACCTTCGAGATGGACCTGCCTTATAATGGCCCCAGCATACTGGATGCGGCCCTGCAACACGGCGCCGACCTGCCCTATGCCTGCAAGGGCGGGGTTTGCTGCACCTGCCGCGCTAAAGTGGTGGAGGGCAAAGTGGATATGGAAGTGAACTATTCGCTGGAGCCGGATGAAGTGGAAGCCGGTTTTGTACTCACCTGCCAGTCGCACCCCACAACGGAAAGGGTGGTGGTGGATTTTGACGCGCGGTAGGGGCTGGACGCACGATACGTGATATAAAAATCTTTCAAGTACTATGAAAGCCATGATCTTATTTATTAGCTTAGTAATCCATTTATTAGGCCTGATTTGTTAAGACCTTGCAGAAGAAACTCATAGTAGAAGAACTATAAAATTCTGTCAAAGTTGTTTAGATGAAACAGAAACTACGAAAGCGTGTACTAATCATCGGTACTCTTATTGTTTCATTTTATGCCCATGGTCAGTTGAAAATCATACCATGCAGCAAAGTTGGTTTCCCTGATTGTCTTTTCAGACGTCCGTTTGACGAGAATGTTTTTAACAGTCCGCACATCTATGTAAGTATCCACGAAGAGAATACAGATAGTACGAGTACTTTCAAAGCGCTGATCATGCTGCATGAACTGTATGGAATAATGCATAAAAACAAAAATATCGACCTGTGTACCTTTAGGAGTCTCATGTGCTTTTACCTATGGAATGATTTAGCAATCGATGTGAATAAAGAAGCGTTTGATAGTCTTAAGTCATTTAAGTACGATAAGGGTCAATGTGCCTTAATTGATAAAATGAGTTTCGATCAATTCATCAATCATTATTTCATAAAGGACAAAGAATCTGGTGGTATTCACCTGCGAAATACTAATTTATCCGCCAATGAGGAGCAATGTATTTATATGAGGTTATTTAATGAAAGAGTTACAAGCATGAGCGGTTTTGAATCAGCGGATATTGTCATTCCAGAAAGGCCATGTTACTTTGACTAGAAAGTCATTAAACATGTGAGTAGTTTTCCTTATTATGACGGTCTTAATAATCGCCCCTTCTCATTTGCTTTTTCATCGATTCCCGGCGTTTTGATTCGAGGCGTCTTTCCTTAGCTTCTTTCGATGGTTTGGTGGCCTTGCGTTTCTTAGGCTTTACGATGCTTTGCGCTACCAGCTCTTCCAGTTTTCTTTGGGCTATTTGTTTGTTTTCCAGTTGCGAGCGGGTCTCGCTGCTTTTGATGATGAGGTAACCGTCTTTATTGATGCGGTTCTTCAGCTTATCGAGGATGCGCTCTTTTTCTTCCGGTGTGAACAGGGCTGAGTTTTGCACATGCCACCATGCCTCAGCAAGGGTCTCCACCTTGTTGACGTTCTGGCCCCCCTTACCGCCGCTGCGGGCGGTGCGGAAGAATATTTCTGTTGACAGGTCACGCATGGCGCTGCAAAGATAAAGCAATACAGGCATCGCATTTCATTGTTCCCTACCTTTGCAGCATGCAGTTCAGTTCGTACTGGCAAATATTACTCGTGCTCACGCTGCGCTACCTCATCATCGCGGGGCTGGGCTGGATGATATGGTACCGTTTCATCCGCAACAGGGTGTTGTATAAAAAGATACAGCTCCGTTTCCCCGCCAGTAAAGACTATGCGCGCGAGATCAGTTACTCGCTGCTCACGGTGTTCATCTTCGCTGCTGTACCTGCCCTGATGCTGCTAACACCTTTCCGGCAATACACACAATACTACCGGGATATCGATGCACACAGCCGCCTGTGGTTCTGGCTGGCCTTCCCCATCATGTTCCTGCTGCACGATGCTTATTTTTATTTCGCGCACCGCTTCATGCATCACCCGAAGGTATTCAGGGCCTTTCATCTTGTTCATCATAAATCCACCAATCCTTCACCATTTGCGGCCTTTGCTTTTCACCCCCTGGAGGCCTTGGTAGAGGCGGGCATCTTCGCAGTGTTCGTGATGGTGATGCCCCTGCATCCCTGGCATTTGTTCGTTTTCTTCTTCGTGATGATCGTGTATAATGTGTACGGGCACCTGGGCTGGGAGCTGTACCCCAAAGGCTTCTCCAAACATCCCATCGGCAAGTGGATCAATACCTCGATGAGCCACAACCAGCACCATCAATATTTTACCGGAAATTACGGGCTATACTTTCTTTGGTGGGACAGGTGGTTCGGCACCCTGCGGGAGGATTATGATGCGAAGTATGAGGAGGTGATGACGCGGCCTCAGCCCGACCCTCTCCAAAGGAGAGGGGGTTGACAATTATTTCATTTCCTCCGCCTGCTGCATGTACATCCTTGCGCTGTCGAGCCTCATTTGCTTCAGGCCCGGTTCATTGGTCACCTTAGCATATTCGTTATAGCAGGCTGCCAGTGTTTGGTATGCTTTCGCAGTCTCTGTTACATTTTCCAATTGGGGCTTCAGCATTTGTATGGCTAATGGGTAATTGCGCACCTGCGTATAGAACAGGGCTGCGTATATGGGCATATTGCTTTCGTCCTCACCAGTGTAAGCAACCGCAGGGTTCAGCAGTTTGGTCACGGCAGTGGCCCATATCGGCTCATCGGCAGGCTGTGGCCAGGTGAAGAGCTTCTGTATCTTCAGATCATCATTTATGGGCTTATTCGTTTCGTTCTGTTTCAGGAAGATGACCGCTACAGGATCGACATATACCATGTTATAGCCCTCCTTCCAGTACAGGTCCATTTGCAGGGCAGGCAATTGCGAAGTGCTCAGCACCACGTAGTTGAAATTGTATTTCGCATCGACCTCATGAAAAAGTTGCGGCTTTTTGTATAGCTCAAAATACTTATCGAAGAAGGACACCGGGAATACGTCGAGGTCGCGCAGGTCGATATACGATCTAAAGTCCGGGTACATCCTCCAGAGCAGGTAAGAAGAAACAAAGTAGTCGGAGAATGGAGTACCCTTGATATGATGCGCTTCAATAAAGTCGGCCGCACCAGTTGGGTTGTGCAGCATACTGATGTGTATGCCGTAACGGTTGGCGGAGCCTGTGCTTTTATAAAAAGCATTGCTCACCACCGCTATATAAAATGCAGCGGCCAGTATAATGCTCGCGGCAAATGCCCTTTTGCTTAGGGCGGCATACAGCTTTTCATTCCTTGTTTTTATACCGTTCGCTACGCTGTTCAGCAACAGGGCCACCGATGGCAGCAGGATGATCTGTGCGAAGGGTATATTACGATTAGCCGTGAGCGAGAGGTAGCCGAACAAGGGGATCAACAGGAGGTAAGCAACCATACCGGGGCTGTAGAAGGAGCGTTTTTCCCTGCGCATGCGCAGGGGCCAGTACATCAGCACGGCAATGAGCAGGGCCACATGCCATTTGGCCTGCAGGGTCCAGTAGCCTGCATTGCTCCATGAGTAGAGCTCGGTAGTGTATTTATTGGCCCATACCTGCCGGTATATCTCGAAGGGCTGTTTCCACAGCACGATACCATTGGGATTGAGCAATATGATAAAGACCGATGCAATGAATACCACCGCAAGCCTGCCCGCCTGCTGCAAATGTTTTTTCTCTTTCGTGAGCAGGTAGCTGAGCAGTGCAGCGCCTGCATATGTGCCCGTCATCACGAGGCCTACGGGATAGCCCTCGTGCATATTGGCCCAGAGCATTTGCAGGGGCAGCAGCCAGAGGATATCCTTCCATGCCGCCTGCCGCCTGCGCAGCATAATGAAGAGGTAGAGCGCACAAAGCAGGTGGCTGATCATTTCGGGCCTGCCCGCCATGCGGTATTCCGTAATGGCGAAGAAGAGCAGTACGGCCAATACCGATTGAAACTCCGTTACCCCTCGCCCCAGCAAATGGGCCGTATATTTGATGGCCTTAAAGAGCAGCCATACCAGGCCCACGTTCACTATGCATTGCAGCAACAACACCCCTTCGGGGCCCAGCGCTTTTTCGAGCAGGGCAATGAGCACTTCATAAAGCCATTTCACATTCACCCAGCTATGCCCTGCCATGGTGTAAGAGAACATATCGCTGTGCGTCACCTGCCCCTGCTGCAGCATCCAGCGGCCCGATAGCAGTTGCCACCACACATCAGGCTCGCGCAGTTGCTTCATGCCCAGCGCTATGGCCACCAGGTAGCACAGCAGTCGCGGTAATTTATTCAGCAGTGCCTTCATCTTACCGTCTAAAATAAATCAATTCTCCTGTACCATCAATCATTCTGCCCTGCTGCTGGCGGTTTTATTTTAGCGGCACCATGCATTGCACATCTTTATCACTTATATACCACTCCAGGCAATAGCCCTGCGGATCTATGCGCGGGTCTTTCAGCAATTCCGTAAAAGCCTGCCCTATGCTTTCTATATGTTTCATATAGTCGTGTATGGCGATCATCGAGAATTGTCCTTTTTTAATGGTAAAGCTTTCGCAGCCCAGTTGTTCCGCCTCGCCTTCGTGCAATTCTTCAGCCGCTGCCTTGTACACGATCCCGCCCCCGCCTTCGGGCCGCGAAAGCCCGTAGAAACGCCGCTGGCCGCTGCCCTGCAGCAGGGCATGCAGTTGTTCATGCGCTGCCTGCACACCTTCCGGAAAAGAACTGGCCTGTATACAGATCAGCCTGGTGTCTTTATCGATGCTTACTATGCTTGTTCCCATTTTGATCTTGTTTTACTGTAAAAATATCATGTCTTTGGCCTTTAGCCCCTGTGTGCGGCCGACAAAAAAGGGGTCTTTTTGCGACAAACGAAGGTTTTGCCCCCTGCCTGTCGTCCAAGAGGAAAGCCATCAAATTATGCTCAAAACTGCCTCTTTGTTCTTAGCCGCTGCGCTGGCCTTCTCCCCGGCCATGGCCCAGCTCGATCCCTCGGTCACCTCCTGGAAGCTCAATACCAATGCAGCAACGGGTTACAACAATATCCCCTCCGATATACAGCAGGTACAGTATTCCGATACCAACGTGTACATCAGCGCCACCTGCATACCCGGCTATGACATAGGCCCCTGGAACAACCTGCCCGCCACGCAGGTGCCCGTGAACGAGAACTTTGTATATAAAATAACGCGCAACCCGCAGCCCAATCCCGGCACGCCCGTAGTGATCGGCGGCGGCCATGTGGGCGTGTGGAGCAATGGCGTGAGCATCTTCAATGCGCAGGATGCCTACAGCTACAACAACCAGAACACCTGGCACCGCGATGCTGTGTACTTTGAGGGCAATACATTCGATAGCTGCCTGGGCCACCCTGCCCCCAATGGCGAGTACCATACCCACCTCAATCCCCGCTGCCTCTATGACGATGCCGACAGCACGCATCACTCGCCCATCATCGGTTATGCCTTCGATGGCTATCCCGTATATGGCGCTTATGCCTATAGCGATACCAATGGCACCGGGCCGATAAAAAGGATGGCCAGCTCATACCGCCTGCGTAGCAGCATGACCACGCGCGACACCCTGCCCGATGGTACCGTAGTGACCGGACCGCAGGCCGGCCCTGCGGTAAATGCCACATACCCCCTGGGCTACTTCCTCGAAGATTATGAATATGTGCCCGGCCTGGGCGACCTCGACGAGCACAATGGCCGCTGGTGCAAAACCCCCGAATACCCCAATGGCACCTACTGCTATTTTATGACCATCGATGCAGCGCTCACTGCCGTCTTCCCCTATGTGATATACAGCACTTATTATGGCCTCGTGCAGCCCGGCAATACAGGGCCCAGCGGCGGGCACAATACCATTACCGAAACGGTGACCACTTACGACCCCACCGCTGTGCAGCAACTGAGCCAGAAGAGCATTGTTACCAAAGTGTACCCCAATCCTGCCGGCAATTACATCTTCCTTTATATACAGCCGGTGAATTCGAACAACTTCACCGTGACGCTGACCGATGAAGCAGGCAGGCTCGTATATATCAAAGAGAACATACAGCCCACCATCACCTACAGCCTCGACCTGGGCCATGTGGCCGCAGGCATGTATCACCTTAATATCAGCAATACAGAGCTAAGACATAGTGAAAAGATCCTGATCAGGAAATAAAGCTAACGGAGGTATAATTTTTTTTGGTTAGGGATTAGAAGCAGGTGGCCGGGAGGCTGCCTGCTTTTTTATGGGTTCAGTCCACAATAGTTATAAGCAACATATGCTATCCTTTGAAGGGATTTGTTATTGTTAACCGTTCTTCTATTATGTGGCCATCCTGCATATCTTCAGAATACAGAATATTGCAACCAGATTCCATAGCAGCCGCAATGATCAGGCTATCATAAAAAGAATATCCATAAGCTTCAGCCATTTTACATGCTCTGTTAATAGTTGCTATGTTATTAGTGAATACCGAATTGTTTTCGCCAATTTCGGTCAACACCAGTTGTATTTGCTGCCAACTCTTCCCAAATTTTCGATGCAAAACGTTAGACAGTTCTTGTAGCACCTGCGTGCTAACTACGGTTATGTTATTGGAAATGATCTTACGGGAAACAAGCCTTTTTGCCTCTTCTGTAGCAGAATAACTATAGACAAGAATATTGGTATCTACAAAAACACTATCGCTCATTGGCTTCGTTTCGGTCAAATTTATAGCCAACGGTATTTAAAGACACGGCGTTGAAAGTCGCTTCCTTCTTTATTAAGTGCAGCGGCGTACCTGTACTTTCGTCCAGGGCAAAAACTATTATCTCTACCTGTTTACCAATGTAGTCTTCAGGCACAGATAATTGTATCTGGGTTTTTTCCGCTTTTACGATAGTTCGTATCATGTAGCAAAGATAACGAATTTCACCTGTATCATTATAAGCTTTCTTTATGTGTAGAAAACTCTGTTTACCTGCTTTGTCTTTTTCTTAGCTTTATACAATGGCGCACAATTCATACGATATACGCCCCTTTACCACGGCTGAAGCGGGCCTGTACAAGGCAATGCGCCTCGAGGCGCTGGAACTGGAGGCAGGCATGTTCGGCAGCAATCTGGCACACGAGCTCGCCTTCAGCGATGAGCAATGGCTGAGCAGGATCACCAATCCCGATGCGGGCTGCTTTGGCCTCTTCCATGGCGACGAGCTGATAGGCATCACCGGCATAGTAATAGATAATAAAGAAAGGCCGGAAGACGCGCAAATGACCCAATCCTACATCCGCAAGGCATATCGTGGCAAGGGCCTCTCCCGTATGCTCTATGATATACGCCTGCAATGGGCCCGGGAGCATGGCATAAAACGGCTGTTAATAGGACACAGAGCAAGCAACCATGCATCGAAGGCAGCCAACCAGCACTATGGCTTTACTTATATCCATAGCGAAACGCGCACATGGGGAGATGGCGAGACGATGGACAATTTGTATTATGAGTTGTGGCTGTGATTATTGAAAAATTAGCCTGCTTAGATACTCATCAAATTCCTTATTGCCAACAAATTTTGAATGGTCTCTTTCTATTATTCTGACAAATATCGTTCTAGCAATGTCATCAATAGCCTTCGACAATCGTATTAGGTTATCAACGTCATGTTTCTTAGCATCCAACTTATCACCGTGTAAAAATCTTGAACGAACACTATAGCATTGTTTTAAATCATTAAATACTTTTTCGCGTTGCTTTTTATTCTTCGCAACGTAAAACGCTACTCTTTCACAAACCTTTTGTTGTACTTCTGAACCCGACTGAGCCACGAATAGACATTCAAAAACCGGCATGAAGAAAGAAATTTTCAATGGTAAGTAACTATTGCTCCGTGCCAAATCCAGCAAAACAGATGCCCGTTCCAATCTATTGAGTTTGTTATAATCAAAACCTCGCAGGCTAGACATGGTCAGACCATTTTCAAAGCCAATTCTTTCTTTAAACTCCTCAAAACTTGCTATTTTATTTAAATTAGGGCATAATTGAGCCCAACTATTCAATAGCTTTTTAGCCTTTTGCAATTCGGTTTTTGAAAAATGAATGTCACTCATACTACCATCAGACGTTGTGTGAGTCACATAGTTAGTAGACAAATGAATTGAAGTTATTTCATCTAAATCGCTTACCATATCGTGAGCACTAACGCTATTATCTTTTACATACCATAGTGCCGCTAGAAACTCTTTGACACTCTCCTCTATCATTTTGGATAAATAGTTTTGCTCAAGCATCATGTCATGCGTAATAAACCTTGTATTATTTTTTATAAGCGGCATTATTGAATAAGCAAAATCATTCTTATTATATATTAGGTCTTCATAAATGCCTCCTAATGCCTTGCTTCTCTCTTCGTTACTAAAGCTATGTTCCAAAATAGATCGGTCATTACTTATTTTGAAACTGGGCATTTTAAACTCAGCACCTTTTGAAATGAGCAAATGGCGAATCCTTATAAGCACTTTCAAATTCATATCATAACATTGGAGTATTGAATATATTCTATTGCAGCAATTTAAGTTCAAAAGTATGTAGCATTTTTCGTTTGCGTAGTATTTTATCAGTGCCAAACCGTTGTGCAATCTTTCCCTTTATTTATCCTATTGCTAATCAAATGTGATTACAACTCATTCCATCGCTAATTATGAACTACCTTTAATAGAAACAGTACTAAAACATGGGTAAATTTTTAGCATATTTTGATTTACTTGGGTATAAAAATTTTATTGAGCAAAATACACCAGGATTCTTAGATAGTAGAACTAATCATTTTGGTAGAAATGTCGAAATGGCTCTGTCGCTTGGCAAACGTAGAGAAAGCAAACACCCAGGAAGATATTTAGCAGATATACGAGAATCAACATTAAATAGCCTTACTTTTTCCGATACTCTAGTAATATGGTCTCAAAAAGACACCTTAGCTGATTTTGAAGAAATACTAAAAGTAAGTTTTGAGTACAACCACTTCAACGTAGACTACGACTTTCCTAGTAGAGGATGCATTGTATATGGCGACATTTGGTTTAAAGACTACGACGAAGAAAATCAGAAAGGTGGTAGATACATGTTAAATATGATTTATGGCAAAGCATTAATTGACGCTCACCTAAAGGCTGAAGCTATGAGTTGGGCCGGTTGTGTGTTAGACATAAGTGCGATTGAGAAAGGACGGTCATTAGGAAATATAGATATCCTTTTACATGATTATACAATGCCGTTTGACGTGCCATATAAAGTGAAAGAAAAAGGTATAGAAAAAGAAATAAAAATGCCTGAAATAGCATTAAGGTTAGAAAAAGGTGATTTATTAATTACCGAATATATTGAAGAAGGGATTAAAAATGCATTTACAAGTGATAACAAAGGTTTAATTGAGGGCAGAGTAAAAGTAATCTTCGACAATACTATTGAGTTTCTTAATGCTCATAAAATCAAATTCCCTTATTGCTATTATAATGACGCTTCTACAAAGGACTTAGCATATGAAGTATTCGGTAAATTGGAAGAAAATTATACTCACACTATTATTACCAAGCAACAAGATTTAACAGAGGAAAACAATCCTATAGCATATTCAAAGGAAATAGTGCAATTCGATGTCCAAACAAGCAATCGAGATTTTCTTAACGCAAAACGAATTTCGGAAGACGAATATAGGACAGTCTTTGAGGCCGCGAATTAAAATAGTATATTTCTCGGTAACTATACCCATTTACACGTAGCCCACCGTATTAACAACATTATAACTATTTAAATGAAATATCCCGGCGTTTTTATGAGTTTTCTATATGGTCAAAATAATTTGACTGTAAAAAACCAAAACAATGGGAACTATAGTGGCTTACATGGTAGTTTTTGCTACTGCGCCTAATGCTTTAATTGAAGAAGTTAATAAACACATCAAAGAGGGCTGGCAACCTTGGGGAAGTTTTACATCTTCCGAATATCGGAAGGAGTTAAATCAACCAATGGTTAAGTACGCGATACATGAATAGGTTTTGAATTTCGTTATTAAGGCTACCCATCGGTAGCCTTTTTCTTTTTGCTGCCAGTCATAGCCATAAAGCGTTAATTTCACCCAATTTTACTTTCATTCCCCTGCCGGCGCAAGTTTGTCACCTAGCCTTCCGAGCATAGCGTACTTGTGCCACTCGCGCCCGGCAAACCTCTAAAACCAGGTGCCAATTCCTGCAATTTCACTTTCATTTTATCACCCCCTGCTCATCAATCACTTAAGCTAAAAAATAGCAGTACCATACCCCAAAAATCAGGGTATCATACCCCTAAAAACGGGGTATCATAAAAATTCGATTTTCCCCTTTCCCCTCCGCATCAGACCTTTGCTTGTCCGCCTAAGTTTTTCCAACGGCGGCGGATATGGCAATTCCCCCTCTTGGCGGCTTACAGTCCCGCAAGGCGGGAGGACGAATGCTTTCGAGGTCATCTCAAAAACATTCAGGGGTGTCTTCTGCTGAGCTTTGCAACACAGCTACATCAAGACTCCCTCGCCAAACATTTATTAACCACCAAACCCTACAAACTCCCCTCTCCATAAATGGAGAGGGGCCGGGGGTGAGGCCAAACCTTATCAAATGGAACAAAACCCAAAAGAGCGCCTCGCGCGCAGCCTCTTCTTCGAAACAGGCAAAACACAAAAAGAGATCGCTGGCATCATCGGCGTCAGCGAAAAGACCATTTATTTATGGATGAAGCAGGGCGACTGGAAACGCCTGCGCTCCAACTCCCGGCTTATGCCCTCCCTCATAGCCGAGAACTTTCTCTCCCAGGTGCAGGAGCTGAATGAAGACATCCGTCAGCGCGGGCAGGGCAAGCGTTACCCCACAGTGCAGGAAGCCGAGATATTCCGCAAAATGGTCATGACCATTGGTCGCATACAGAAAGGCCATACTCAGGGTCAGTATTCCGAGATGATGAAGAAGTTCCTATCATTCATCCTGCCGCAGAACCTGGAACTGGTAAAGACTCTTACTTATTATGCCGATGACTTCCTCAAATCCCGCAACCCCGAAGGCTTTGCCCCTTTCGATATCGAATATGAGCCCCCAACCCCCAAACAAGACCCCCACATCCTCCGGCTCCACAAAGTCACCCGCTTCTTATCTGCAAGTGAAATAAATTCACTCGCGTCATTGCGAGAAGCCAGCCCGGCCTCTGAGCCAAGCGCGACGAAGCAATCTCACGACAACACCGATACCCCCGCCAATGACACCTCCCTCTCCTTTGGAGAGGGTCGGGGTGAGGCCCAAACGCCCGGCACCGATCCCCAAGCCGACAAACCGGTAACGACCAGAAATTGCACTGAAACGTCATATGGCATAACAGTAAAGGCTTTCAGCGATACCCCGCCACAAAAACCGGAAATAAAAAACGAACCGGAAACCGGAAATTCCTCCCCTTCTCCATCTATGAAAACAGAAAACACCTCCCCTTCTCCATCCATGGAGAAGGGGCCGGGGGATGAGGTACCTGCGGAACACATCCCTGGCATCACCTACCGCCTCCCCGATGGCACCCTGAAGCTCATACCGCCCTACAAAAGCAAGGAATACTATGAGATACCCCTATACCTGCGCGAGCGGCTATATACTATGGCTGGCGAGCCCATTAAAGACCGAAAGGTCAGCAGGTATTTCTAGCTTTTTATGCAAGCCTGCAATAAATCATTACTTTTACCCGCGTTTTTTTGAATGATGCAATATGACAGCTAAGCTGAACCGGCCCATACGTGTACTGGTAGCCAAGGTAGGCCTCGATGGCCACGACCGCGGCGCCAAGGTTATAGCCACCGCCCTGCGCGATGCGGGTATGGAGGTGATCTATACCGGCCTGCGCCAGACGGCGGAGATGGTGGTGAACACCGCCCTGCAGGAAGATGTGGATGCCATAGGCATCAGCATACTCAGTGGTGCGCATATGACCGTTTTTCCGCGCGTGCTGGCACTGATGAAGGAGCAGGGCATGGACGATGTATTACTGACAGGAGGGGGCATCATACCCGGGCAGGATATGGAGCAGCTCAATGCCATGGGCGTGGGCAGGCTCTTCGGCCCCGGCGAGCCCACACATAAAATAGCCGAATATATAGCCGAATGGGCGGCAGAGCACAGATAACAAATCACAAATAATAATAAATGTATAACACACTACTAACAGACTTGCAGGAAGGCACCATGGTCATCACCATCAACCGCCCCGACAAGCTGAATGCGCTGAACAAAGACGTGATAGAAGAGCTGGGCAAAGCAATGGACGAAGTATATAATAATGCCGAAATAAAGACCGTGATACTCACCGGCGCAGGCGAAAAGGCCTTCGTGGCCGGTGCCGATATATCAGAATTTACCGCCCTGGATGCCGCAGGCGGCGAAGCGCTGGCCCGCAAAGGCCAGGAGCTCGTCTTCGACAAAATAGAGAACTGTCCCAAACCCGTGATAGCCGCCGTTAACGGCTTTGCATTGGGTGGCGGTTGCGAGCTGGCCATGGCCTGCCACTTCCGCATAGCCAGCGAGAATGCCAAATTCGGCCAGCCCGAAGTGAACCTGGGCCTGATACCCGGTTATGGCGGCACACAACGCCTCACACAGCTCATAGGCAAGGGCAAAGCGATGGAACTGATGATGACCGGCGATATGGCAGGTGCTGCCGAGGCTAAGGAACTGGGCCTTGTGAACCATGTGCTGCCACTGGCCGAGCTGCTGGGCAAAGCCAAAGAAATATGCCAAAAAATACAGGGAAAAGCTCCGATAGCTGTAACAAATGTTATATATTGCGTGAATGAAGCGGCCCGCGGCGAAAGCAGCGGGTTTGCCAACGAGATCAGGAGATTCGGTGCCTGTTTCAGCACCGAAGATATGCGTGAGGGAACGGGCGCTTTCCTTGAAAAAAGAAAAGCTATTTTTAAAGGCAAATAATTTTTTTATCTTCAACGCTAAAATAACATAACATGCGGAAGAAATTTATCCGTAGCATTTTAGCCATCGGTATCGTAGCGGCGACTGTTACAAGCACTGAGGCCCAGAGGATACAGCGTAAAGACTACGTGGAACCATCGGGCTGGGCGCTTGGCATCAACTTCGGTATGACGGACCTATGGGCAGATATTGGCACCAAAAAAATAATGGACCATTATAGTAATGGCAGTTACCTCGACCGTCCCTGCTTTATGGGCGGGCTTTTTGGCCGTTACACCATACACCCCGCACTCTGCCTGAGGCTGGGCCTTAACTATGGTACCCTATATGCTACCGACAAGTGGAATGAAGGCAATGCAAGGAAAGCCACCTACATATCAGACGACTACTACCAGCGCTATGTGCGCAACCTGGAAGTGCGCACCAATATGTGGGAAGCCAACCTGATGTTCGAGTTCAACCCCCGCAGGCTGAACATAGGCCCCCGCACAGCAAGGGGCCGGTTCAACCCTTACCTGCTGGCCGGTTTCGGTTACTTCCATTTCAACCCGCAGGGCATACTGCCCAGCCGCGGCGGTACACAACAGCCCAAATGGGTGAACCTGAAGGATCTGCACCTGGAAGGCGACGGATGGGGCGCAGGCTATCCTGAAGAGATCAACTACTGGCAGATGGAAGTTCCCCTGGGTATCGGCGTACGCTGGAGCCTGGGCGAAAAACTGGACCTGGGTCTTGAATACATATACCACTATTGCTTTACCGATTATCTTGATAACGTGAGCACTAACTATGTGGACCCCAACCAGTTTGATACCCACCTGGACCCCGATAAGGCACAGGTAGCCCGCGAGATGTATGACAAATCGTGGCAGATCACCAACTATGCCAACCGCAGCGTAGGTGATGTGCGTGGTAATAAATCAGTGAACGACGCTTATTCCGTTATCAATATCACCTTCTTCTACAAAGTAAAATCGAGGAGAACGCCATGGTGGTGGTATGATGATGAGAACCGTTAAACAAAGGTATTTCAGCATAGAAAAGCGGCAAATAAAACATGCCGCTTTTTTTATTTATATATCTAAAAAAGGAAGCAATAATTTGATGCATGTTTTTCAGGCTAATTGCTATAAATACAGTATTTTGAAGCCTGAACCAAGTAAGAAACGAAAGGTAATATGTTTGCATACCTCGAAGGTGAGCTGACATACAGGTCACCGTCTGTATTACACATGGATGTTGGTGGTGTAGGCTACGAGGTTAACATCACCCTGCAAACGTACAGTAAGGTGCAGTCGCTGGAGCGCTGCAGGCTTTTCATGCACCTGCAGGTGCGCGAAGACGCATGGGTGCTGTACGGTTTTGCCGAAGAAGATGAGCGCAGCACATTCAGGGCGCTGCTGGCCATAAGCGGTGTAGGGGCGGCCACAGCCCGCATCATACTATCATCACTCACACCCGACGAACTGGAACGGGCCGTGGCACATGAAGACAGCCGCACGCTGGAGCGTGTAAAAGGCATAGGTGCCAAAACAGCACAAAGAATAATACTGGAACTAAAAGGCAAGCTGCTGCGCAGCGAAAATACAGGCGCAAAACCGCGTGTGGCACACAATACAAAGGAAGATGACGCGTTAATTGCATTAGTGAACCTGGGTATTGGCAGGAGCATGGCCGAAGCAGCGCTGAAAAAGGTACATAATGCCGGTGAGCTAAGCGTAGAAGAGTTGATAAAACAGGCATTAAGATCATTATAAACCACGAAGCACACAAAAAGTTTTGAAGGGAAAAAGCAATTTTGGATATAAATTTTTGGTCTTTATAGCGGTGGTAGCGGCTATAGCAAATGCTGCTGCGCGCGGTCATAAGGACCCGTTCTTCTTTGACCCCGACCCGGACGATACACAAAAAGCACAAAAGGCTGCAGATACGGCCCGCAAACTGGTGTTCCCGATAGAGGATAATACCGGTAACCCTGCGCATGATAACAATAACTACCATGCCATGGACCTGCAGGACCCGGCCAATATGCAGCAGGAGGTAGAGTACAATCCCGATGACAGCAATTACTACTACTACGATAAGATAGGCAGCGACTATATACGCAATCCCAGCTACATGACGATGGACGAGTACCTGAAGTACCGCGCCCAGCAGGATGAGCAGGCCTATTGGAAACGCAGGCTGGATGCGCTGACCATCTTCAACAAAAAGCCGGAACTGCCGCAGATGTATCGCGAGGGCTTATTTGACCGCATCTTCGGCGGTAACGAGATACAGGTACGCCCACAGGGTAATATCGATATCACCTTTGGCGGCAACTGGCAGAATATCAAAAATCCCACACTGGTGCAGCGCGCACAGAAGTATGGCGTGTTCGACTTCGACATGCAGATGAACATCAACCTGCTGGCAACCGTGGGTGATAAACTGAAGCTGAACATCAGCAATAATACCAAAGCCACCTTCGACTACCAGAACGTACAAAAACTGGAATACACCGGCAAGGAAGATGAGATCATCAAAAAAATAGAAGCTGGTAATGTGAGCTTCCCGTTGAAGAGCAACCTGATCAACGGTGTGCAATCGCTCTTTGGTTTAAAGACACAGTTGCAGTTCGGCAGGCTGTGGGTAACGGGTGTGGTATCGCAGCAAAAATCGAAACGAAACAGCCTTACTATACAGGGTGGCTCGCAGACACAACAGTTCGCGATAAAAGCCGACGATTACGAAGAGAACAAACACTTCCTGCTGGCGCAGTACTTTTACGATAACTACAACAAAGCGCTGGCCAATTTCCCGATCATCAACTCGCAGATAAACGTAAACAAGATAGAAGTGTGGGTAACCAACCGAACGGGCGCTGTGGACAATATACGCGATGTACTGGCCTTTACCGACCTGGGTGAAAATAAACCTTACCTGACATCGCTTACGAACCCCACACAACCGGCGTTCCCCGATAACAGGACCAACCTGCTGTATGACCAATTGCTGCAAAACCCCAACGGCAGGCAACAGGGATTTGCCACTGCATCGGCAGTATCAATAGGGCTTACACAGCAACAGGATTTTGAACGCACGACGGCGCGTAAGCTGAACCCATCAGAATTTAGTTTTAACCCGCAACTAGGCTATATATCGCTGAACACGCAACTGAACCCCGACGATATACTGGCAGTAGCCTACCGCTATACGACCACAAATGGTAAGGTGTACCAGGTGGGTGAGTTTGCCGAAGATATTCCGCCGGATAGCAGTAACCCGAAAGTATTGTACCTGAAGCTACTGAAAGGTACATCAGCACGGCCTAACTACCCGATTTGGCACCTGATGATGAAGAACATATACACACTGGGCGGGCTGGGCGTATCGAAAGAAGACTTCAGGCTGAATGTGCTGTACCAGGATCCCGGGGGTGGAGAAAAACGCTACCTGCCCGAAGGACCAAAAGCCGGTGTGCCGCTGCTGACCTTGCTAAATCTTGACCGTCTTAACTTCCAGAACGATCCATCGCCCGATGGTATCTTTGATTTTGTAGACGGCATCACCATCAATACGCAGCAAGGTAAGATCATCTTCCCCGTGCTGGAACCATTTGGCGAAGACCTGAAGCCTGCACTGGGCAACAACGCACAACTGGAACGGAAGTACCTGTACCAGATATTGTACGATTCTACCAAGACAATAGCGCGCCAGTTTCAACAAACGAACAGGTATGTGATAAAGGGCTCTTACAAATCGGCCTCGTCATCGGAGATATTCCTGGGTGGCTTTAACATACCGCAGGGTTCCGTATCGGTATCGGCCGGCGGCACCAGGCTAATTGAAAACCAGGATTACCAGATAGACTATGGGCTGGGCAAGATCAAGATACTGAACCAGGGCATACTCAACTCAGGCATACCTATCAACATACAGTATGAAGACAATGCGACCTTTGGTTTCCAGCAGCAAAACTTCATGGGTGCACGCTTTGACTACTACCTGAATAAGAAGCTGGCACTGGGCGGTACTTTTATGCGGCTTACGGAAAGGCCTTTCACCCAAAAAACAACTTTTGGTGAAGACCCTATAAAGAATACGGTACTGGGTATAGATGCGAATTATCAATCGGAATCGCCGGGGCTGACGCGCGCACTGGATAAGCTGCCATTGTACTCCACTACAGCACCATCATTCATCAATGCTACCGGTGAGGTGGCCAGCCTGTTGCCGGGGCACCCGAAACAGATCAACTCGCTGGACCCCGAGGGCTCGGTATACATAGATGATTTTGAAGGGACGAGCAGTGCCTACGATCTTAAATTCCCTGCCAATGCATGGTCGCTTGCCTCAACACCATTCGGTGCGCATGACAAGAGCGGTAATGTGCTCTTCCCCGAAGCGGGCGATAATAACAAACTTACTTATGGATATAATCGTGCGCGGCTTGCCTGGTATTTTATAGAGCCTACGCTGGTAGATCCGGGGGGTGGAGTACCCGATTATGTGAAGAATGATCCCAACCAGCACTATATCAGGATGGTGCAGACGCAGGACATCTTCCCTCAACGATCGGTAACAACGCTGCAAAATGCTACCAGCACACTGGACCTTGGCTACTACCCTAAAGATAAAGGCCCTTACAATTTTGACTATACGAATGTAGATGCCAATAACAAATTGGTGAACCCAGAAAAACGATGGGGCGGTATTATGCGCCCTATAGAATACAGCGACTTTGAAGCATCGAATGTGCAGTACGTGGAGTTTTGGCTGATGGACCCCTTTATCAACAACCCGAACTCACAGGGTGGTGAACTATACATCAACCTCGGCAATGTATCAGAAGATGTGCTGAAAGATTCCCGGAAATTCTTCGAGAACGGCATCCCTTACCCGGCAAATACAGACCAGCTGGACCCAACCAGCTGGGGCTATGTGCCTAAATTTCAGCAGCAGATAACCCGGGCATTTGACAATGACCCGGCAGCGCGTGCCGTACAGGATGTAGGCTATGATGGTGCTGATGATGATGCGGAAAGAAATGTATTCTTCGGCGACTACCTGCAAAAGCTTGCACAGCATGTGAATGCCGCTGCCCTTGCCGCCGCGCAGGCTGACCCATCGGGCGATGATTACAAATACTATCGTGATGCGAGCTATGATAACAGTGGTGCCGGCGTGCTGGAGCGTTATAAATATTTTAATAACCCGCAGGGCAACTCGCCTGTTACCGATCCCAATTCATCTTTCTCCACATCAGCGACAACACTGCCTGAATCGGAAGATATAAACAAAGACAATACGCTTAATGAAAGCGAGTCTTATTATGAATACCGTGTAGACCTTAAACCCAACATGCCCGAGGGCAGTAACTATATCGTTAATAAGATAACTACACATCCAAAATTACCGAATGGCAGTTATGAAGATGAGACCTGGTACCAGTTCAAAATACCGATAAGAGAATACCAGCAACGAGTAGGTGATATAGGCGATTTCAGGGCCATACGCTTTATCAGGATGTACATGACCGGCTTCAAGGATAGTGCTATAGCCCGATTTGCCCAACTGCAACTGGGCCGTAATCAATGGCGCACTTACCAGTTCTCGCTGCAAGCGCCGGGAGAGAACATACCTGAGCCGGATATAAAATCGAACAACTTTACCGTAACCACGGTGAGCGTGGAAGAGAACAGTGGCCGCCAGCCAATACCATATGTGATACCTCCCGGTGTGAACCGCCAGCAGGCAGCGGTGGCCAACGGACAAAATGTGCAACTGAACGAGCAGGCCCTATCGCTGCAAACCTGCACCTTAAAGGATGGTGATGCACGGGGGGTGTATAAAGAAATAGGTGTTGATATGCGCCAGTTCAGCGAGCTGCGCATGTTCATGCACGCAGAATCACAAGTAGGACAGCAACCACTGAAAGATGGCGATGTAAAAGGCTTCATCCGCATAGGCAGTGACTTTACCAATAACTACTATGAATACCAGGTGCCGCTTAAAATAACCAATCCCGGTGCCAGTGACCCGGATGCTGTGTGGCCTGAAGCAAACAGGATGGACCTGGTGCTGAACGACCTTGTGAATGCCAAGACAGAAAGGAATAACCAGGGTCTGCCATCATATGTGCCTTATGCCACTACGGGCAGCAAAGGCAACACGATCATAGTAGTAGGCAACCCGAATATAGGCGATGCCAAGACCATAATGCTGGGTATACTGAACCCTAAAAAGACCACGCAAACACCTGACGATGACGGGCTGGGCAAGTGCGTGGAAGTGTGGTTCAACGAACTGCGCATGGTGGGACTGGATGAAAAAGCCGGCTATGCTGCGGCGGGTAAAGTGAACCTGCAACTTGCAGACCTTGGCAATGTGAACCTGTCGGGAAGTATGCATACACAGGGTTATGGCAATATAGACCAGAAAGTGGACCAAAGGTTCAAGGACAACTTTTATCAATACAATGCATCGACCAACCTGAATATGGGCAAGCTGATGCCGCGCAAATGGGGCGTGCAATTGCCGCTGTTCCTGGGCTATTCGCAAAACGTAAGCAACCCTGAATTTAATCCATATGACCTGGACGTTAAGTATAAAGACGAGCTTAATGCAGCTGCAACCGGCAAGCAGAGGGACTCGTTCAAAAAAGCAGCACAGGATTATACCTCGATCACCAGTGTGAACCTGACCAATGTACGTATACTGGGTGACCCGGACAAGCAAAAAAGCAAGGTACATCCATGGAGTGTAAAAAACTTTGACCTGAGCTATGCTTATAACAGGCAGTTTAAACGGAACCCAACTATAGAAAGCGATAACCTGGTGAATAATAAACTGGGACTGGGATATACTTATAATATAAAATCGAAGTCGATAGAACCATTCAAGCGTACTTTTAAATCGAGGTCGAAATGGTTATCGCTGATACGGGACATTAACTTTAACCCGCTGCCATCGAATGTGACCTTCAGGACCGACCTGAATAAGATCATGGATGAGACGCAGGTAAGGAATATCAGTGACGGGCCTTATAAGATAGAGCCGACCTACTATAAGAACTTTACCTGGAACAGGTTGTATACATTGCGCTGGGAGCTTGCACGTTCTTTATCGTTCGACTTTACGGCCACCAATAATTCGCGCATAGACGAGCCTTATGGCAGAGCGAACACGAAAGCAAAGCGTGATACCCTGTGGCATAACATAGAGCGGCTTGGACGAAATACCAATTATACACAATCGTTCAACAGCAGCTATAATACACCGCTGCAAAAAATACCCGTGCTTGACTGGACCAACCTGCGCCTGTCGTACAATGCCAACTATACATGGACCGGGGCATCGCAACTGGCACGCGACCTTGGCAACACCATAAGCAATACACAAACGAAACAGGTGACAGGTGAGCTTAATTTTGTTTCGCTATACAATAAGAACCGATGGCTGCGGGCCATAAACCAGCCGCCACGGCATAATAAGAAGAAAGAAAGCAAGCCCAAAAACACAGGTGCCGGAAATGTGAATGTAAAAGACCTCCGTACCGGCGACAAGAATAAAAACGTGCAGCAAATGCGCGACAATGATGATGATGTGGTGCGACCGCCGGACCCGAATGCCAAGAACCAGGACGAGAATAAGAAAAAAGCTGAGCAGAGCCCTAAAGAACGGATAGAAGCTGCACTCATGGCTGCGAAAGCTGCGAACATGAGCGACCATCAACTGGACTCATTGCGCAAGGTGCTGGAACAAAAAGAACATGACCGTCAAAAAGCAGAAAAGGCAAAACGCAAAGCTGCAAGAAAGGCTGCAAGAAAAGCACGCCGGAATATCAATCCGGAAGTAAGCCCGGCAGTGCGATTTGTGGGAAGACTACTGACGATGGTGAAGCGAACAACGGTGAACTATACGGAAAATGCCGGAACCATATTGCCGGGCTACCTGGACAGCACAAAGGTACTGGGCATAAACACAAGCAGCGGCGCACCGGGCATTGACTTCGTATATGGCTACCAGCCTAACCAGCAATGGGTGGAATCGCAATCGGGCAGCAACCGGCTGAGTACCGACTCGCTCTTCAATGCCCAGTTCCAGCAAACCTATTCCCAGAATTTCAACCTGCAAACCACGCTGGAGCCGTTCCCGGATTTCAGGATAGATATAAGCCTTACCAAAACCTTCAGCAAAGCACATAACGAGCTATATAAAGACACCAGTTACGCTCATGACGGAAGTGCCTTCGAGCACCTGAACCCCTATGAATCGGGCAGCTTTAATATATCCTATATAGGGCTGAACACCTTATTCAAATCATCGGGTGCCAATTCGGGTGTTTATAACCAGTTCCTCGCGAACAGGGAGGTGATATCGCAAAGGCTTGGTAATGCCAATCCTTATACGAATGGGGCCAACGATCCGAATGACCCTAATTATAAAAAGGGTTATACGCAATACTCACAAGACGTATTGATACCAGCCTTTATAGCTGCTTACAGCGGCAAGAACGCCAACGATGTGGCCCTGATAGACTACAGCGGCAATGGCATACGCTTCAACCCATTCAAAAACTACAAACCTATGCCTAACTGGCGTGTGACCTATAACGGGCTAAGCAAGCTGCCCGTCTTCAGGGATATATTGAGCAGCATGACCCTTACACATGCATATACAGGCACTATGTCAATGAACAGCTTTAATACCTCGCTGCTGTACCAGGATATTTACGGCCTCAGCGCACCATCGTTCATAGACTCATCATCGGGCAACTATATACCCTTCTACCAGGTGCCTAACCTGACTATATCGGAACAGCTAAGCCCATTATTGAAAATAGACGCCCAGTTCCGCAATAACCTCACAGCATCCGTAGGACTGAATAAGACAAGGACCGTGAGCCTGAATATGCTGGACTACCAGGTGAGTGAGACAAAGAGCACGGAATACCAGATCGGCTTTGGCTACCGCGTAAAAGGGCTGAGGCTGCCATTTGCTGTACTTGGCGTACGCAAGCTGAAAAATGACCTGACCTTTAAAGTGGACGTGGGCCTGCGTGATGACCGTACAAGCAATAATTACCTGTCTCAAAACATCGGGATCACGACAAGGGGCCAGAAAGTGGTGACCATATCGCCAACAATAGACTATATAGTCAACGACCAGTTAACACTGCGTATGTTCTATGACAGGAGACAGAGCATACCCTATGTATCGAGCTCGTACCCGATCACGACAACCAGGGCGGGCATTATGCTCCGGTTCACATTTGCACAATAGAGATAGTTCTATATGATATGGGGAGGCAACAAGACCTCCCCATATATTTTTATATGGCTTACTGCTAAGGGCAAAGCCACCTAAAATAAGGCAGTTTAATCGTATATTTGTAGCTCATAAAACAAGATCTTCCATGACCGTTCATTCGTTCGAAGAAAATTTTGAAGAAAAGCTGGAAAAGGACATAGCGATAGAACCGCGTGACTGGATGCCGGACACTTACCGGAAGACCCTTATCCGCCAGATATCGCAACATGCACACAGTGAAATAGTGGGTATGCTGCCGGAAGGCAACTGGATAACCCGCGCCCCGAGCCTGCGACGCAAAGCGGTATTGCTGGCGAAGGTACAAGATGAAGCAGGACACGGCTTATATCTATACAGCGCTGCGGAGACACTAGGAATAAGCCGCGATGAGCTATATGATCAACTGCACAGTGGTAAAGCAAAATATTCTTCCATCTTCAACTACCCTACGCTGACCTGGGCCGATATGGGCGCCATAGGCTGGCTGGTGGATGGCGCAGCCATCATGAACCAGGTGCCGCTATGCCGTACATCGTACGGCCCCTATGCCAGGGCCATGGTGCGTGTATGTAAAGAAGAGAGTTTTCATCAAAGACAAGGTTTCGAGATCATGCTCACCTTATCAAAAGGAACAGCCGTGCAAAAGAAAATGGCACAGGATGCACTGAACCGCTGGTGGTGGCCATCGATCATGATGTTTGGCCCACCAGATGATAACAGCCCGCACACCGAGCAGAGTATGCACTGGAAAATAAAACGCTTCACCAATGATGAGCTGCGGCAGAAATTTATAGATGTTACGGTGGAACAGGCTAAAATACTTGGGCTGAGCGTGCCGGACGCAGACCTGAAATGGAATGAAGCACGCGGCCACTATGACTATGGCAAGATAGACTGGGACGAATTCTGGAACGTAGTAAAGGGTAATGGCCCATGTAATAAAGAGCGATTGGAGACACGCAGGAAAGCATGGGAAGGAGGTGAATGGGTGCGTGAGGCCGCTGCTGCATACAGCGAAAAACGAAAACAAAGATCAAGACAAGAAGCTGCATAAAAAAGTGCATTGGCTACAAGAGAAATTGTAGCCAATGTTTTATAACATTATAGCCAAAATATATGTCGCAACAAGAAACAGAACATAAAAGCGAATGGCCTCTGTGGGAAGTATTCATCAGGAGTAAGGCCGGGCTGGACCATAAACATGTAGGCAGCCTGCATGCGGCTGACGCACAAATGGCCATAGAAAATGCGCGCGATGTGTATACCCGCCGTATGGAAGGGGTGAGCATATGGGTAGTAGAGAGTAAGTACCTGCACACATCGGATCCGGATGAATCGGCAAGCATGTATGAGCCAGCGAATGATAAGATATACAGGCACCCTACCTTCTATAACCTGCCTGATGAGTTAAAGCATATGTAACCGGTAATTTGCCATACAACCAATGAGCGTTCAAAAACTAAAATATATACTGCAGATAGCCGATAATGCCCTGATCATGGGCCATCGCCTAAGTGAATGGTGCGGGCACGGGCCTATATTGGAACAGGATATAGCGCTGACCAATATAGCGCTTGATCACCTTGGCCAGGCACGCAGCCTGTACCAGTATGCCGCAGAACAGTTCAACGAACTGCCGCGTGCTGAGCAGGAAAAGGTATTCACTTCGCCTGCACTGCAAGCGATCATAGCGGGTGGTCAGCCTATAGATGAAGATGATATGGCCTACCTGAGAGATGGCTGGGATTTCTATAATGTGCTGCTGGTGGAGCAGGCCAATAAAGACTGGGCCTATACTGCAGCACGTTCTTTATATTACGACACCTTCAATTACCACTTCTATACCGGGCTGCAAAACAGCAATGATGAAACGCTGGCGGCGATAGCTGAAAAATCGCTGAAGGAAGTGACCTACCACATGAGGTGGAGCAGTGAATGGGTGATAAGACTGGGCGATGGCACAGCAGAAAGCCATAAGCGCATGCAGGAAGCTGCAAGCTATCTCTGGCAATATACCGGCGAGCTGTGTACCATGGTTGAAACAGATAAAGCTATGTATAAGGCAGGTACCGGTGTGAACCTGGATGAGCTAAAAACCAAATGGGCCACAGCGATAGGCAAAGTACTGGATGAGGCCACCCTGGCACAGCCTGAAGAGGGATGGATGCAGCAAGGAGGCAAAGAGGGAAGGCATACCGAACACCTTGGCTATATACTGGCCGAAATGCAATATATGCAAAGAACATACCCAAACATGGAATGGTAATACAAAATAACCGTAAAGAGCTCCCCTGCACAAAATGTCATTGTCTATAATACTACCATGCTATAACCCGCCGGAAGGCTGGGCGGAGAATATTCTTGCCAATTATAAAGTGCTGCGACAAAAAATAGAAGGGCCTATAGAGCTCATCGTTGTAAATGATGGCGGAAGGGATAAAGGTATTCGTAAGGCAGATATAACATACCTGGAAGAACAAATAAAAGAACTGAAGTTTATAGGCTATGATACCAATATGGGTAAAGGCCATGCTGTGAGATACGGGATGGAGCGTGCCAATGGCGAGCTGCTCATGTATACGGATATCGATTTTCCGTACGATACAACTAGTTTCATAAGTATTTACCAGGCCTTAAAGAGCGGGAGATGTGATGTGGCAGCGGGTATAAAAAACAAAAACTATTACGACAAGGTACCTTTTGTACGCAGGCAAATATCGAAGTACCTGCGTTTTTTAATCAGGATATTTTTATCGATGCCGATAAGCGATACACAATGTGGCCTGAAAGGATTTACCCAAAAGGTAAAACCATTGTTCCTGCAAACCACGATCGACCGGTACATTTTCGATCTTGAGTTCATCCGTAATTGTTTTAAAAACAATCTAAAAGTTGAGGCAATACCCGTGCAACTGAATGAAGATGTACATTTCCGTAAAATGAATCCAAAAATTTTGACCTCGGAAATAATAAATTTCATAAAGCTATTATTAAAATAGGTACTTTTAGTTACTATATCCAGTCGCAGCCAATCCTTATGAGTAAAAAACAGCAGTACCTATGGCTCACAGCAGCCTTTGTTTTTGCTTTCTGTGTCATATACTATATGCTCACACCCTTATTCACTTCGCCTGGGCATATTATGCTGGACCCATCGGGCGACGGGGCTAAGAATTATTTTACATACCTGTACCAGTCGCTATACGGAAATGGCACATGGTTCTATGGCATGAACTACCCTTATGGCGAGCATGTGATATATACCGATGACCAGCCCTTAGTGGCTATGCTGGTTTCGGGCCTGGGGCGGATCATTCATGTGGACCAGAATACTGCACTTGGGGTGATGCATGTATCGATAGCGATAAGCTATATTTTCTCCATTATAGTTACGTACAAGATACTTATTGAGTATAAAGTAAGGCCCTGGCTGGCCATATTGTTTGCATCGCTGGTTATCATTATGTCGCCACAGGTATTGCGGCTAACAGGACATTTCGCTTTATCGCATGCTTTTTATATACCTGCACTGATCTACCTGGTACTGCGCTATGACCATACAGATAAGAAGAAATACCTGGTATACCTACTGGTCATCAGTATACTAATGGCCTTTATACATCCTTATTTTCTCGGCATCAGCTTATTGTTCATAGGCTTCTACGCAATTGCGTATTGCATTTTCCGGGACGGGAAACTTTGGACAAAGGTCAAAAAGGTATTACCCTTGCTGGGTGCTATAGTGTGCAGTATGATCATAGTAAAGCTCATACTGGTATTGACTGACCCCATGACAGACCGGCCAACGGCCCCCTACGGTACATTAATGTACCTTACTGAAGACCCCGATTATCTCAACTCTGCATTTTCACCTATCTGGCAATTCATAAAAGCCAGAGGCTGGTATACCAAAGAATTGTCGTCGGGAGGTGAAGGGTATTCATACATGGGCCTGGTGCCTATAATAACCAGCATTATCGTGATCATTGGGGGTATCACAGTACTGATATTATCCAAAATAAAGGGAGAAAAACTAAACAATAAAACATGTTATGCCTCAGCATGTATATGGCTTTTCGTAGCATTATCGGCACTTACGCTTGCGAAGGGGATACCATTCAAATGGCATATGCTATGGCTTTTCGACTATATATCGGCTTTGAAACAGTTCAGAACACTGGGCCGGTTCAGCTGGCTGTTCTATTACGTGATCACCCTATTCGCCATTGTGGCCATTAGCCGGTATTATGAGTGGTTACTGGCGAGAAGAAAGGTACTGGCCTATATTTTTGTGGCAATACCTTTATGTATATGGTCATTGGAAGCAAAGGGCTACCTGGACCGGATAAAGGCGCTAAATAACAATTATGCGAATGGCTACAAGTGGTTTTTTATGACGGAAGAGCAGAACTGGAATGACTACCTGGCCAAACAAAATCACAAACCCTCCGATTTCCAGGCAATAATTACTTTGCCTTTTACCCATATCGGATCAGAGAAACTGTGGCTGAATGCGTTCCATTACTGGAATATTGTAATAGCATACCGCGCCGGCATACAATTGAAGCTGCCCCTTGTGGATGTAAATATGTCGCGCTCATCGTGGAGCCAAACTGAAATGCAGGTGAGGACAGCCGGTGGCCCCTGGGCCGACAAACCTTTATTAAGAACGATCAAGAGTAATAAGCCTTTCCTGTTGCTGAAATTTGATGATATTGCGGTGAACGATGACGAGAATTATCTTTTATCGGCATCGGATTCGATAGGGCATTTTTCCCAGTTCTATATCTATGCATGCTATCCGGACAGGCTAAGACATAACGACAAACAGCACCACGACAGCATAAAAAGCATATATACCTCAATGAGCAAAGGCGACACTTGCCTGGGATGCCGGGGAACATGGTATGTAAACCATTTTGACAGCAGTACCAGCGATCAACATATATTCAGTAAAGGATCGCAGGAACCGACTAAAAAAGAAGAGCTGGTAACGGAAATAATACCTATAGAGCCTGCTTATGATAATGAACTATACGAGATATCTTATTGGGCATTGCTTGAGCCCACTACATACCAGAGCCCATATATTGTATTCAATGTACTAGACAGCAACGACAACCAGGTGGGCTGGGGAGATGCCCTGATAAAAGAAGGTACTGACAATGATGGCAAAATGTGGTTCAGGGCATCGAGATATTTTAGCATGCCTGCCAGTGCAAAGAAAATAAGGATCATCCTTCATAATGACCTGCTCACTTCTTATCTCAGATTTGACGAATTAATGATACGGCCCGCAGATGCTGTAATTATATCAAAAGGGGCCGATGGAAGTGCGATGGTAAATAACCATGTTTATAAGCCTTAGTATATTAGAGTGCCCTTGCAGAAATGGTACAGAAGCTTAGCAAATATTCTAAGCTGATTTTTGAACATGCACGAGCAAGAACCCATCTTATATCCAATTAAGCTGTAGAAATTCAATAATTTTGATGTACAAATAGTGTATGAAGCAGGACAACGGTGAACAAGCGATATATAAATGGCTGGAAACGGTAAGCGACCCGGAAGTGCCGGTACTGAATATACTGGACCTGGGTATAGTACGTGATGTAACACTTAATGAAACCGGTACTGGCGGGCAGGAGGCCACTATAACCATAACGCCCACCTATAGCGGCTGCCCTGCAATGGATGTGATCGCTATCGGTATAAGGATGGCACTGCTGAGCCACGGTATAGAAAAAGTGAATATCGAGAACCGGTTAAGCCCCGCCTGGACCACCGACTGGATGAGTGAGGAAGGGAAAAGGAAGCTCAGGGAATATGGCATAGCCCCCCCCGGCAGAAAGAGCGAAAATAAATTGGGCTTGTTTGAAGAAGACATCGTTGTATGCCCACGCTGCGGTGCTGAAGACACGGAGCTGGTGAGCCAGTTTGGCCCTACCTCCTGTAAAGCACTATATAAGTGCAAAGTATGCCATGAGCCTTTTGAACATTTCAAGTGCCATTAATAATTCAAAATACCAGAAGGCAAAAAATCAAAAAATGTACGAAGGTAAGCATGATGAGCTGGCACCGGTAAGCGTGTTTTACAAGCGGATGCTCTGGAACTTAATGGTAGCTTGCGGCCTGCTGGGGATCTGCCTGTGCATCGGTATATTTGGCTATCATTACACAGACAATATTGCGTGGATAGATGCACTGCATAATGCCTCTATGATACTAAGCGGTATGGGGCCGGTGGTAACAATAAAATCGGTAGGGGGAAAATTATTCTCTTCATTTTATGCCCTGTTCAGCGGTGTGGCCTTCATTACCAATATAGGTATCATACTAGCCCCAATGGCCCACAGGCTGTATCACCGTTTGCATGTGGAAGAAAGTGATGACGAGGCCAAGAACTAAGAGATGGCTAAGACCTCTATAGCTTTTTGTGCAGCAACCTGGCCAGCTTCTTTTTTACTGAATCCTGTGCCACTGGCCACTAATTCACCCTCGAGCGAAACACCGATGGTAAATAACTTTCTCGAGCCTTCTACTTTTTCCTCAAGCGTATCGAAGGTGAGGATGCGGTTGTTGCGCTGCGACCAGCTAAGCAGTTTGTTCTTATAATTGGTATCGGTACTTTCCATTGTCTCGATATCAATATAGGGGCGAATGATCTGCTTTATGATGAACTGCCGCGTTTTAATGAATCCCTGGTCGAGGTATACGGCCCCGATCAAGGCTTCAAGCGCATTGCCAAAAATGTGGCTGCGGCTAAGGCCCCGGTCGTTCTGGTTGTATTGTACCATTTTTTGCAGGCCCATACGCAGGGCCACATTATTCATAGTCTCCCGGCGCACGATGCGGGAGCGCATCTCGGTAAGGTAGCCTTCGGTCTGGTAAGGGTATTTTTTAAAAAGGTATTCGGCAACTATGGCACCCAGCACTGCATCGCCGAGGAATTCAAGACGCTCATTATTCTGCTCCAGTTCTTCGATCTTAGAACGGTGCATTAAAGCCATCTGGTAAACGGGCAAATGACGTGGCGTAAAGCCTAAAAGATGCTCAAGCTGCGATAATAGCTGCTTGTTGGGTGAAAAAAGGCGTAAGATGCGTGACGAAAACCAACGCAAAATTATTCTTCGAATTTTTTGAATATCACTGAAGCATTGTGACCACCGAAACCAAAAGTATTACTTAAGGCTGCGCGGATCGGACGCTTTTGGGCCTTATGAAAGGTGAGGTTCAACTTAGGATCAATGGCAGGATCGTCGGTAAAGTGATTGATGGTAGGAGGAACCGTATCATTCATTACAGCGAGGATGCTGGCCACCGCCTCTATAGCCCCTGCGCCACCCAGCAGGTGACCGGTCATAGATTTGGTAGAGCTGATATTGAGCTTGTAGGCATGATCGCCAAAAACCTTTTGTATAGCTGTCAACTCTGCAACGTCGCCCAATGGTGTAGATGTACCATGCACATTGATGTAATCAATTTCTTCTGGTTTCATACCGGCATCTTCGAGGGCATTGTTCATTACATTGATAACGCCCAGGCCTTCGGGGTGCGGGGCTGTTAGGTGGTAGGCATCGGCACTCATGCCGCCGCCAACTAACTCGGCCAATATTGTTGCGCCACGCTTTTTAGCATGTTCGTATTCTTCGAGTATCACTGAAGCTGCACCCTCGCCCAGCACAAAACCATCACGATCGAGATCGAAGGGGCGGCTGGCGGTTTTGGGATCATCATTGCGCTCGGAAAGTGCTTTCATGGCATTGAAACCACCTATACCCGACTCCGTTATTACGGCTTCGGAACCACCAGTAACAATTACATCGGCCTTACCAATGCGTATGTACATGAGTGCATCTATCAATGCATTGGTGGACGATGCGCAAGCGCTTACGGTAGCGAAGTTGGGACCACGGAAGCCATACTTCATGGAGATATGCCCTGCGGCAATATCCAATATGAGCTTGGGTATGAAGAAGGGATTGAAGCGCGGCGTGCCATCGCCTGCGTTGAAGGCGGTCATCTCTTCGATAAAGGTGATCATACCACCTATACCAGATGCCCAGATAACGCCAACACGGTCTTTATTGATATCGTCTGAATCGAGGCGGGCATTTTTAACAGCTTCGGTAGCAGCTACTACGGCCAGTTGCGAAAAACGGTCGAGCTTGCGGCCTTCCTTACGTTCAAAATGATCTTCGGGATTATACCCTTTCACCTCGCAGGCGAACTTGGTCTTAAACTTAGAAATGTCGAATTGTTTAATGAAGTCGGCACCCGAAACACCATTAACCAATCCATCCCAATATTCCGGTACGGTATTGCCTATTGGCGTCAGGGCGCCGAGACCCGTAACGACAACGCGTTTATACGGTAAATTCATCAAACGATTCGGTTCTGTGTTGTAGTTCTAAAAAAATTACTTTACGTGTTCTTCCAGATAAGAGATAGCCTGCCCCACTGTAGTAATGGTCTCAGCTTGTTCATCGGGGATAGATATATTGAATTCCTTTTCGAATTCCATAATCAATTCCACTGTGTCCAGAGAGTCAGCACCCAGGTCGTTGGTAAAACTAGCTTCCGTGGTAACTTCAGACTCATCCACACCCAGTTTGTCCACAATGATTTTCTTTACGCGATTTGCAATTTCAGACATGGTTAATGCATTTGATTTTATGGTGCAAAAATATACTTTTTAGGATAAAGGAGAAGATGTTGGCTATTTTCTTTAAAATACTTTCTTTTACTTATTGATATATTGCTAATATTTAATATTGTCCACGGCTTTTAATACCTTTTCCTGCTCTATGCGGCCATCCCGCATCATCATGACCCTGTCTGTCATATTAGCAAGGGCCTCATTATGTGTTATCATAATAAAAGTATGCCCAAAGCGGTCCCTTAATTGAAGAAATAATTCATGTATTGCCTGGGCATTAGCGCTGTCCAGGTTGCCTGTAGGCTCATCGGCCATGACAATGGAGGGTTTATTAATTAGTGCCCTTGCTATGGCCACCCGCTGCTGCTCCCCGCCTGACATTTCGGAAGGCTTATTTTCGAGGCGGCCTCCGAGGCCTACGGTATGCAGCATTTCCACAGCCTGCTGCAAAGCCTCTTTTTTGCCAGCCCCCGCGATCCACAATGGCACCGCAACATTCTCAACAGCACTGAACTCGGGCAACAGGTGATGAAACTGGAACACAAAGCCGATGTGCTTATTGCGAAATCGAGCCTGCTTTTTGGATGGGAGGGCAAATACATTGACCCCATCGATGGTAACCGTGCCGCTATCGGGCTTATCGAGCGCACCCAGCAAATGCAAGAGAGTGCTTTTGCCGGCACCCGAGGGCCCTACAATAGAAACGATCTCACTCTTGGCCACATGCAATGAAACCTCGTTCACAACCGTTAGATTGGAATACTTTTTGAGGAGTTGTGTAGCGACAAGCATAGTGTAAAAATGCCTCAATTTGGGCTGATAACCAACTTTGAAGTATAAAACAGGGAATTGTACATAAGTGGATAAATGGAGCAATAAGAAAATTTGTAATTGTTGTATGAAACCTTACATTTGCGGAAATCACGAATATAATAATTAATTTGATAATATGTTTTGGACACTTGAATTAGCATCACATCTCGAAGACGCACCGTGGCCTGCCACAAAAGATGAGCTTATTGACTATGCTATCCGTTCGGGTGCACCGCTGGAGGTAGTAGAAAACCTGCAGGAGCTGGACGACGAAGGGGAAATATATGAAGGCATAGAAGACATATGGCCCGACTATCCTACACAGGAAGACTTCTTCTTTAACGAAGATGAGTATTAAAAAAGAAAAGAGAAAATTTTGAGTCCCGCTGCAAGGCGGGATTTTTTGCTTAATAGATAGGTATATAAAAATCTTTCGGGTCTATCTCTGCAGTAGTATAACCGTCAATATGGTGTGCGGTATCATCGAGCGTATACGAAAAGCCTACAACGCATATCTGGCCATTTTCTACGTGTGCAGAACCCGTTTCCATGTTTATTTCTTTTATCCGGCATATCTTACCGTTAGGCTTTATTTCTAATTCCCAATCTCTTGCAGGATCCATATCAAAGTTCACACGTCCGTCTATAATATCGATATTGGAAAAGGATCCGTGAGCGCCGGAAAAATTACTTCCCTTTGGATAAGAATAGAATATCACTTTCTGATATGAAGTATCTGTATTGCTGATCTTAACCCCTGAAATAAATGGCCGGCTACAAGTTTTTTTTGTGAATTTGTTACAGGCACTTAAGCAGGTGAATAATAATACGATGAGCAGGATTCTCATAGCCTAAAGATAAAAATCAAAACAACATCCTGTACACATCCTCCACCTTATTCACGGTCTGTATCTTAATAGTGTAATTCTTTTTGTCGAGGCCTTTTGCATTAGCTTTGGGTATGAAGATGGCATCGAGGCCCAGCTTATCGGCTTCAGCAATGCGCTGGTCGATGCGATTAACAGCTCGTATCTCACCGGAGAGGCCTATCTCACCTACAAAGCAGATATTGGATGGTATGGCTTTGTCTTCGTAGGACGATAAGAGTGAGCAGACCACGGCAAGCTCTATAGCCGGATCTTCTATTTTTAAACCGCCTGCGATATTCACGAAAACATCTTTTGCGCCAAAATGAAAGCCGCCCCGTTTTTCGAGCACGGCCAGTAATAGCTGCAGACGGCGCAGATCAAGGCCACTGACCGTGCGCTGCGGTGTGCCATAAACCGCTTGTGTTACGAGCGCCTGCACTTCGATCATCAGCGGACGCAGGCCCTCCATAGTGGCCGCTATTGCAATGCCACTTAAAGGCTCCTCGTGCTGTGACAATAATATCTCGGAAGGATTGGTGACCGGGCGCATACCTTTGGTCACCATCTCGTAAATGCCCAGCTCGGATGTAGAGCCAAAGCGATTCTTCAGGGTGCGCAGTATGCGGTAAGCATAATGACGGTCGCCCTCGAACTGCAATACAGTATCCACCATGTGCTCCAATATCTTGGGGCCGGCAATAGTACCATCTTTAGTGATGTGACCAATGATGCAAACAGGTATATTACTGCTCTTGGCAAAACGCTGTAACTCTGCGGCACACTCCCGCACTTGTGATACACTGCCTGCTGCAGATTCCACATAAGGCGATTCCAGTGTTTGTATGGAATCAACAATTAATAACTGCGGGCGCACTTTTTTTACTTCCTGGAAAATGGTATGCGTATCGGTAGCGGTGAGCAGGTATAAATTATTATTGCTGGCACCAATACGCTCCGCACGTAATTTTATTTGCTGCGCACTTTCCTCACCCGAGACATATAAAGTTGTAACATTCTTCCAAAGCAATGCACATTGTAAAAACAATGTTGACTTACCAATACCGGGTTCACCGGCTATAAGTACAACAGAACCGGGCACCATGCCACCACCCAGTACGCGATTCAATTCGCTATCAGGCAAGAGCATCCTTTGTTCGTCCTGCGATATTACTTCATCTATCTTATGTGCTTTGCGTTTTTCTTTATTATCATCTTCCCATATATCTTCGGGTTTTGTTTTGTTATCGCGCTGCACCACCTCCTCAACAAAAGAATTCCAGGTGCCGCATGAAGGACATTTGCCAGCCCACTTAGGACTCTCGTAACCGCATTGCTGGCAAAAAAATGCAGACTTTGTTTTGGCCATGCACTAAAGGTAAATTCTGATCTTGTATTTGAGATCCGGGACGGGAAAATTGTGGATATCTAAATATAGATGCGTTATAATTTATGCAGATAACTTAGCTAAGGGAAAGAAAAAGAGCCACTGGAGGAATCCGGCGGCTCTTACTTACTAACCCATTAAATTCACAACTTGATACAAATGTAGCAAAGAGGCGGGTATCTAAAAAATGGTTTTAAGCCGTGGAACTATGTGTTTTATAGATATAATATAGTAATCATATTCGAATAAAAAATCAAATGGTTTATTATCAGCGCACAAAGCATTTTCGAAAAAAAATTTCATTATTCAAATGTTTGTTTTGTTCATATAAATCGACTGATTAGATATCCACATTTTGTTTTAGCTAATGCATCAAAAATTTGAGGCATTAAATTTATATTGTATGTTTTGGGCTATTTTTTGATAGTATTAACCTTAGTAAATGTATTTTACGCCCCGTTATCAAGCAGCTAAGAAATGAACATGAACGAAACAGCAAAGATCAGTAAACCAGAAAGGCATTTTTTGCCGGCAGATTTTAAAGTGGATACATGGGAAGCTCTGCAACCCTATTTTGAAGACCTGAAAAACAGGAAAATAGAAAGCAAGGCCACACTGGAAGCCTGGCTGAAAGACATGAGCGAACTGGAAGCGGTGATCAGCGAGGATGCAAGCTGGCGCCAGATAAACATGACCTGCGACACAACAAATAAAGCATATGAAGATGCGTTCACTTATTTCTGCATGGAGATAGAGCCGAAGATGAAGCCCTACTTTTTTGACCTCAACAAAAAATTACTGGACAACCCATATACACAGGAACTGGACAAAGGACAATACTTTCCCTACCTGCGGAGTGTGGACAATGCCATAAAACTATACCGCGAAGAGAATATACCCATACAAGCAGAACTGAGTGTACTGGCGCAGCAATATGGTGCGATATCAGGAAAAATGTCGATAGAAATGGACGGTAATGAATACACCCTTCAGCAGGCGGCAAAGTTTTTGCAAAAGCCGGACCGGGAACTGCGCGAAAAGGTATTCAGAAAGGTGGCGGAACGAAGGCTGCAGGATAAAGACGAATTAAATACGCTCTTTGACAAGCTGCTGGCTGGCAGGCAACAAGTGGCCAAAAATGCGGGTTTTGATAACTACAGGGATTATAAATTCAGGGAACTGGCAAGGTTCGATTATACACCGGAAGACTGTTTTGCCTTCCAGGATGCTGTGCGGGAACATATAGTGCCCCTGCAACGAATGCTGGTGGAACACCGGAAACAAAAACTGGCGCTGGACGTGATGCGCCCATGGGACACAGATGCCGAACCTGCAGGAACCGAACCCCTGCACCCTTTTGAAACCGGCAAAGAACTCAGTGACAAATCGATAGAAGTATTCAAAGACCTGCGCCCCTACTTCGGTCAATGCCTGGAGATCATGATGGATATGCAGCGACTGGACCTGGAAAGCAGAAAGGGCAAGGCCCCCGGTGGCTATAACTGCCCGCTGGCAGAAACGGGCGTACCCTTTATCTTCATGAATGCAGCCGGTACTATAGGTGATGTGATAACCATGATGCATGAGGGCGGGCATGCGGTGCATTCCTTCCTGTCGCATGACCTGCCGCTAAGCGCATTTAAAGAATACCCCATGGAAATAGCCGAACTGGCAAGCATGAGCATGGAGCTATTCTCCATGGAGCACTGGGATGTTTTCTTTAAGGACAAAAAAGAGCTGCAACGTGCGAAACTGGAAGAAATGGAACGCATCATCAGTGTATTGCCCTGGATAGCGACCATCGATAAATTTCAACACTGGCTGTATACTAATCCCGGCCATACGGTTGCGCAACGCGAGGAACAATGGATCAGCATACTTAATGAATTCTCGACCGGCATAACAGACTGGAGCGGCTTTGAAGAATACCGGAAAAACTTCTGGCAAAAACAACTGCACCTGTTCGAAGTGCCTTTCTATTATATAGAATACGGCATAGCGCAACTGGGAGCTATAGCTATGTGGCGCCAATACAGGAACAACAAGCAAGAGGCCCTGAACAATTATATGAATGCCCTGGGCCTGGGCTATACAAAAACCCTGAAGGAACTCTATGCCGCTGCGGGGATAAAATTTGATTTTTCACCTGCATATATAAAAGAACTGGGAACCTTTGTAAAGGGAGCACTTGATGAGGTGATGGGGCAATAACATGATAGCTCATTAAATTAGCAGGCCACATCCGAAAGATGTGGCCTGCTAATTTACGCCCGGTCTTAATCCATTGCGATACCTATAGTAGCAATGCTGATCTTTACGCCCGGAACTTCGAGCAAGGCATGGGTACAGGACTCAAGTGTAGCGCCCGTGGTCAGCACATCATCTATCAGTAAAAGATGTTTATCCTTTAGCAGGGCGGGTGTTTTCACCACAAATGCATCCTGCATATTCAGGGCCCGTTCAGCACGGCTCTTTTTGGTCTGGCTCTCCGTATGGCGACGCCGCGCAAGGGCTTTTCCCCATAACGGCACAGACAAAACATCGCTCATGCCCTGCCCGATGAGATCGCTCTGATTATAGCCCCGTGATGCTTCTTTTTTATAATGCAGGGGAACAGGTATGATGGCATCTATGTTCTTTATCCAGTCCGTCATCTTCAAATCTATGGCCAGTTGCCTGCCCAGCCATGTACCTATCTCTTTTTTGTCCTTATACTTTAGCTGGTGAAGCAAATGCTGCAGCAAGCCCTCGTTGGTGAAATAAGCCAGCGAGCTGGCATGCATGAAGGGTACGCGCCCTGCAAAACGCATCGCAGTATCATTGTCAGCGATATGGTGGTATTCTGTTTTCGGCAACTGTAAAAGGCAAGATAAGCAGAGCACCTGCTCTGATGCGATAAGCGGCTTACGGCATCCTTCACAGAGCCTGGGAAAGAATAAGTGCAATAAGGCATTCCATGAACCTGATATAACTTTGAGCGCAGGCATAGAGATACAAAATACAATTATTTTTCGTTGTCCTGGCCCGTTTTGGGATACCAATAGTCGCGCCATTGACCGGGAGTAAGGCCATCATCAGCATTGAAGTTGCCTATTTTGCTGCGGCGCAGCTCCTGCAGGTATGCCCCGCAGCCCAATTCTTCACCCATATCGTTAGCCAGTGAGCGAATATAAGTACCTGTGCTGCATGCCACCCTGAAATGAACTTCAGGGAGCTTTATAGCTGTGATCTCAAATTCACCTATCGTAACTGGGCGTGCCTCGAGCACAATATCTTTTCCTTTCCGGGCCAGCTCATATGCCCGTTTGCCATCCTTTTTAACAGCAGAGTGTATGGGTGGCACCTGCATGATATCGCCCGTGAATTTTTTTGCTGCTTCGCGTATAGCTTCTTCCGTAATACCATCCAGCGGCTTAAAATCCTGTGGTTCGCTTTCCAGGTCGTAAGTGGGTGTGACCGCACCAAGATGGAAAATGCCTGTATATTCCTTCGGCAGGCGTTGATATTCGGATATCTTTTTTGTGAATTTGCCCGTGCAGCAGATGAGCAGTCCGGTAGCCAGCGGATCCAGAGTACCACAATGCCCGATCTTAGCTTTAGTAAGTCTTTTTATCTTGTTCACCGCATCGAAAGAGGTCCACTTATAGGGCTTGTCGATGAGTATCACTCCGCCTTCCTTAAGCTCGGGTATGGTGGGCAAATGCTTCATGGCGGCAAAAATACCCTCTTGCCCTCTAAAGGGGGAATATTTTTTTAAAAGCAGCATTTTCAATACATATATTTCAATTATAAATAGCCCCTATTAAGGCTTTGGCTTTACCTTTGCATACTATGTCTTTTTTCAAAAAAGGAGATGCGCCTTTCGTGATAGCAGGGCCTTGCAGTGCAGAAACAAGGGAGCAGGTGATGGAAACAGCAGCAGCAATAGCCGGCATACCGGAAGTGAAACTGTTCCGCGCCGGGGTGTGGAAGCCCCGTACAAGGCCGGGATCGTTCGAGGGTAAGGGCACTGAAGCATTAAGCTGGCTACAGGACGTGAAACATACATACCGTCTTCCTGTGGCTGTTGAAGTAGCCGAGCCCGCACATGTAGAGCAGGCATTGCAGCATGGAACAGAAGTATTGTGGATAGGTGCGCGCACAACGGTGAACCCCTTCCAGGTGCAACGCATAGCCGATGCCCTTAAAGGTGTGACCATACCTGTAATGGTGAAGAACCCGGTGAACCCTGATGTGGAACTTTGGCAGGGGGCTATAGAAAGGCTGGAGCGCAGCGGCATTACAGATATAGCCGCTATACACAGGGGGTTTTCATCTTACGATACGGCATCGGTATACCGCAACCAGCCAAACTGGCCTATACCCATAGAATTGAAAAGACGTAAACCAGAGCTCTTCATAATATGCGACCCGAGCCATATAAGCGGCAACCGCGACCGTGTGGCCGAAGTGGCGCAAAGGGCTATGGACATGGGCTTCAACGGCCTGATGATAGAAAGCCACCCACACCCCGACAAGGCCCTGAGCGATGCCGCCCAACAAATGACACCGGATGCACTGCGCGAACTACTGTCGGAACTCATTGTACGCAGGCAGTACACCGAAGATATGAGCATGGCCACCGAGCTGGAATACCTGCGCCAACTTATGGATGGTATAGATGCCGAAATGATAGACCTGCTGGCAAGGCGGATGGAGCTGAGCGAACGCATGGGCCTTGTAAAAAAATCCTGCAATATGACCGCCTACCAGCCCGACCGCTGGCGCGAGATCGTGGAAACACGCAGTAAGCAGGGCGGGGTAAAAATGCTCTCGGAAGAATTTATCCTTTCACTTTATGAGAAAATACATGATGAAAGCATCCGGAAACAGGTGGAAATATTACGGGATACAAGAAAAGAAGTAAAAAAGTAACTTTACCCGCCCTAAAGGAAACAAACACATTGGCGCTAAAGCAACATAAAGACGAAAAAATACGCTACGAACAACAGGTTGACAATTCAAGGTCTTATGTAATACCTTTTATTGAGGCGACCCATAGCATAGGCCCGGGAACCAATGTATTGGAGATAGGCTGCGGTGAAGGTGGTGTACTGACACCACTTGCTGAAAGAGGATGCTATTGTGTAGGGGTGGATCTTGATAAGATACGTATAGATATTGCCCATAAGCTGCTTGAAAAAGAGATCGCCGAAGGCAAAATGAGCTTCCTGTTCAAGAACATATATGATGATGATTTCTTAGCTCAATACAAGGGTTTCTTCGACATTATCATTTTAAAAGATACTATAGAGCATGTGCCGGAGCAGGAAAAATTCATACCCTACCTCAAGAATTTTTTAAAAGAAGGCGGCCAGGTGTTTTTTGGCTTCCCGCCATGGTACATGCCTTTTGGCGGGCACCAGCAATTATGCCTTAAGAAATTCACCAGTATGCTGCCTTATTATCATTTGCTGCCACGCCCTGTGTACAAAGGTTTTTTGAAGATGATGGGCGAAAATGATCTTACCCTAAAGACCTTACTGGAAATATATGATACCCGCATCAGCATTGAGCGTTTTGAGCGGATATTGAAAAAGAGCGGGCTGAAAGTATTGCACAAACAACATTACCTGATCAACCCTATTTACCGTTTTAAGTTCGGACTAAAGCCAAGGAAGCAATTAGGCATCATCACACACTTGCCATATATCAGGGATTTCCTGACCACATGCGTCTATTATACGGTAGGTAAAAACTAACCATTCCAGATATCCCAGGCAGCATCGGCTTGCAGGTGAAGCATTTCGAGACCATTTTTTGCAGCAGCTCCCCGTTGCTTGCCCAGCATTAAAAACATTGTTTCCGCAGGCCTGTATATAAGATCGTACAACAGGTGTTGCCTGCCGAGGCTTTTATAAGGTATTTCGGGAGCTGTATCGATAGCGGGATATTTACCCAATGGAGTGCAATTGACAATGAGTGTATTGTGGGCGATCATTTCATCATCGAGCTCAGCGTATGACAAGACGTTATCGCCCTTGGTCCTTGATACTTTGGTATAGGGTATGCCCAGTCTTTCCAGTACATAGGCTACTGCTTTTGAGGCACCACCTGTACCCAATATCAAAGCTTGCTTATGATGTGGCCTCAGCAAAGGACGAATGCTTTGCTCAAAGCCAATAACATCTGTGTTATAACCTTTCTTCACCCCACCCTTGAATGAAACAGTATTAACCGCACCTACTTTTTGCGCCAGCTCATCGAGGACATCGAGATAGGGTATTATTGTTTCCTTATGAGGAATGGTAACATTAAGCCCCCGGAAATCATGTGCTGCAATAAGAGATGGGAGACTGCTTATGTCCTCCAGCGGGTATGCGTCATATACGGCATCGATGATTTGGTCAGTAAACTTTTTCGCAAAATAGGCTGGCGAAAAAGAGTGCCCCAGCGGATACCCGATCAAACCGTAAGCGTCAGGCATTATTCGATACCGTTTGAGTTTACTTTTTCGAATTTATCCAGGAAAAGATGGAAGGTATCGCCACGCAAGCCTACGCGCGTTGCCTCAAGGGGAATGACCTCGGCAGGTGCCAGGTTGCCAAGATTAACATTAGCGCCCAGTAGCTCCAGGAAGTAAACCTGCTGTGCTTTTTGCGGGGCTTCCCATATTATTTTCTCAGATGGTATGCGTGTGAGTATTTCCTGAACAAGGCCTTCGCGCACCTCACCGGTGCCCCGATAAATACCTACATTACCCGCCTCCCGCGCCTCAGCTATTACATAAGTGGCGCCGGCCTCCAGCTCTGCATGCATCAGCTCTATCCATTTATATGGCGGCATGATGTGCGTAGCATCTTTAGAACCAACTTCAGATAAAACCGTAGCGTGTTTGGCCAGTTTTTCAACATAGCCGCATTTTTCAGCATGCGGTATGGTTATAGAGCCATCGGAAACCTCAACATATTTAAGGCCATATTCTTTGATCACATTAATATAATCCTCGAACTGGTTACGAATGAGGAAAGCCTCGAACAAAGTACCTCCGAAATACACGGGGATATCATAGCTGTTGTATATATCTATCTTTTCGCGCAGGTGGTCCGTAACGAAGGCTGTGCCGAAGCCCAGTTTCACTACATCGACATAAGGTGCTGCCACAGAGAGAAAATCCTTTGTTCCTTCTAAACCCATGCCTTTATCCATGACCATGGTAATACCAAAACTGCGGGGCTTGGCGGTGCGCAGAGGCAGCTGACTCAATGGGAAATTCATACGGATATTATCTTTAACGAAAACAAAGGTAGTGTTTCGGCCAAGATGCACAAAAATGTTCCTACACTTTGTATATTAGCACTATATTTTTCGTGTTATGAAGCGTAATGTTCCAATATTTGGCCTGTTGATCGGTTTGGTGACCCCCGTTATAGGATTTGTGATCATGTATTTCATATGGGGCCATGGAACACCTTTCAATGCATTTGTGCGCGGTCTCGTCAACAATCACGACCTGGCATCCAAGGTGCTGAGCCTCTCTTTATTGTTAAATCTGCTCCCTTTCAGTTTATGCACCCGTAAACGGCTCGATTATGTTGCCCGCGGCATCTTAGTGGCCACTATGCTTTATGCTGTCTTCATCATATTAATCAAATACGTATGGTAGCCTATGCGCTATTACATTATAGCGGGCGAGGCCAGCGGCGATCTGCATGGCAGTAATCTTATAAAGGCCTTACGTGAACGTGATACAGATGCCGAGATACGTTGCTGGGGCGGTGATAAGATGCAAGCCGCGGGGGCCACAGTAGTAAAGCACTACCGTGACCTTGCTTTTATGGGCTTTACTGAAGTGCTGAAGCACCTGGGCACGATACTTAACAACATCGCTTTCTGCAAAAAAGACATACTGGAATATAAACCGGATGCGATCATCTTCATAGACTACCCGGGCTTTAATATGCGTATTGCCGAATGGGCCAAAAAGCAAGGCTTCAGGACCATTTATTATATATCACCCACTGTATGGGCCTGGAAGGAGAACCGTGTGAAAAAGATAAAGCGTGATGTGGACCTGATGATGGTAATACTGCCATTCGAGGCCGATTTTTATCGCAAGAACTGGCAATACGAGGTAGTGTATGTGGGCCATCCTTTAATAGAGGTAATAGAAGCAGAAAAAACAAAACCTGCACAGCCGTTAAGCCGCGACAAACCGATCATAGCTGTGCTGCCCGGCAGCCGCAAACAAGAGATAGTGACCAAACTGCCGGTAATGATGGCACTGGTAAAGGACTATCCACAATACCGGTTCGTTATAGCCAAAGCACCCTCGCTACCCGATGAACTATATACCGGCATTATTGGCGATAAAGATGTATTGCTGGTAAAAGACCAGACCTATAACGTGCTGAAACAAGCGAAAGCTGCGCTGGTCACCAGTGGAACCGCAACCCTGGAAACAGCACTGTTCGGTGTGCCGCAGGTAGTATGCTACCGGGCAGAACCTATATCGTTCTGGATAGCAAAAAAGATCGTTAAGGTAAAATATATATCGCTGGTAAACCTGATCATGGATAAGCCTGTAGTGACAGAACTGATACAAAACGAGCTTGATGAAAAAAACCTGGAAGCAGAACTGGATAAAATACTCCATGAAGGCCCCGAACTGCAGCAAATGAAAAAAGACTATGCAATGCTATGGGACAAACTGGGCAGTAAAAGTGCATCAGCAGAGGCAGCAAATGCGATCATGAACTTAATGGGTCAATAAGCGTATGATCATTACAATGATACCAATAAGAAATACAAAGAGCGATATCCTGTTCATACCATGCATGAGGAAAATATTGGTGTTATGCGGCGCATCCTTATCCCTTTTACGGAGATAGAAATAAGTCAATACCTGGTCCCATATTCCACGTTTCTTCATTTCATTGCATTTTCTTAAAGTTAGGGATTTTTTTACGGAATTGGATTATATTTGCTGCCCCATGGGGAATTAGCTCAGCTGGCTAGAGCGCTTGCATGGCATGCAAGAGGTCATCGGTTCGACTCCGTTATTCTCCACAGCTTTAAATCGCCTTCGGGCGATTTTTTGCATTTTAGTATTATGATTTTTACGCTTTACATCATTTATTCCCAAAAACTAGACCGCTACTATACCGGGCATACAAGCGATATAGACATGAGGATAACGCAACATAATAGTGGTATCTCTGACTTCACTTCGGTTACGAATGACTGGAAGGTTGTCTATTCTGAAACTTATGCTACAAGAGAAGAAGCAAGAAAACGCGAGGCCGCTATAAAAAAGAAAAAAAGCAGAAAATATATAGAATGGCTCGTTAGCTCAGCCGGCTAGAGCGCTTGCATGCCCCGAAAGCTTTCGGGGAAGAGGTCATCGGTTCTCCCGATATCAATCGGGACGTTATTCTCCACAGCTTTAAATCGCCTTCGGGCGATTTTTTGCATTTTATTAAAACAAAAACCCTCCACATAAAGCGGAGGGTTTTTGCTATTATGAACACAACTTACTTTTTAGATAATTTGATGGTCTGCGTATTGGTATCATCGCTGTAGTGCAACAGGTACATGCCTGATGCAAGACCGCTCATGTCTATGAGTGCTTTGTCATTATCCAGTTCCGCTCTTACCAGTACACGGCCCGTAAGGTCTCTCAGCTCCAGGCTGCTGTGGCTGTCCCTGTGGCTGACACGCACACTGATCTTATCCTGTACCGGGTTGGGCCAGGCCTCCAGCATAAAGCCCCGGCTGCCTTGCTGGCTGGCTGCCGACAGGGCGAACTGCCCCGTGTGGATGTAGTACCCGCTGAAGCCCGTAACAGGGAAGCGAAGCACCCACCAGTTGTCGGCTATATCCCAGCTTACCTCGGGGATGATCTCTTCCGTAGCGCCGGTGTAGTTGCCCGGCTGTGTGCCCGTGCCGTGGAAGGCGGTAACGCGTACGTTGCCGTTGTCCGTTTTATTGGTGGGCAGCAGCGGGAGGCCCTGCCCGGAGGCCGCGTTATTGTAGGCGATGAACTCGTTCTCATAGGCATACAGCTCTATGGTGGCCGTGGCTGTGCCGGCATTGTTCTGCGGTTCTATGTCGTAGTGCCTTTGTACATAGGGCATGCCGTTGTAGCTGTTCACTGCAGGGTCAAGCGTTACCCGGAAGCCGGCATTGCCGCTTACCGGGCTCGCACCTGAAGGGATGATCGTGCTGATCAGGTCGCAGTCCACGTAGCCTACTCTTATCGGGTTGTTCTGCCCGCTGATGTTGATCGTGTTCTGCTCCGATGTGCCGCTGATGCCCGCAAGGTAGCCGCTGTTGAACCAGCTCACCGTGTCGGTCTTGCTGGTGTCTGTGCTGCTGGTCAGGCAGGGGGCCGTGCTGGTCATGATATAGTAGATCATATCCCCGCTGTTGAGCAGGCTGCCCTGGTAGGATGGGCTGTTCGTCCCTACGGGGTTGCCGTCCAGGTACCACTGGTAGCTGATATCGGCGGCTGTGCCGGCGCTGTCCACCGTGGCATGGAAGGTCACCGGTGCCCCGCTGCACATCAGTACGCCGGGGTCGGCATCAAGGGTCACTTTCGGGCTCATCCAGGGGTACACCGTGATCGTTTCGCTGTTGCTGGCGGTGATCGCCGGAACCGGGCAGGGGTCACTGCTCACCAGGTTGCAGCGTACCACGTCGCCGTCGGTGAAGTTATTGTCGCTATAGCTGGCCGAAGGGCCGCCTATCGGGCTGTTGTTCTTCAGCCACTGGTACACCGGTGCAGGACCGCCGTTAACGGGGCTGGCCGTGAAGGTGATGGCGGTGCCGTGGCAGATGGTGTCACCGCTGCTGAGGATGCTTACCGAGGGTACGACAACGGGGTTAACGGTCATCGTTATGCCGCTGCTGGTAACGGCCTGCGGCAGGGCGCATATATAGCTGCTGGTCAGCTGGCAGCTCACTACATCGCCGTTGCCCAGCGTGGTGCTGCTGTAGGCAGGGTTGTTCGTGCCCACGGGGTTACCGTTCACATACCATTGGTAGCCGGGGTTGGGGCCGCCGTTGAGGATGCCTGCGCTGAAGCTGGCCTGTGACCCGTTACAGATCACGTTGCCGGGGTTGGCGGTAATGCTTACCGAGGGGGTCACGTTGCTGGTCACGCTCATGGCTATGGCCGGGCTCGATACAACGGCCGGGGTGGCGCAGAGCGCGGTGCTGCCCAGCTCGCAGTGGATGATATCGCTATTGTTCAGGTTGTTATCGGTATACAGCGGCCCGCTGCCTACGGGGTTGCCGTTCTTGTACCAGGTGTAGGTGGGGCTAGGCCCGCCATTGGCTGCAAAGGCATCGAAGGCTACGGTCGTGCCCGAGCAGATCACGTTACCGGGGGTGGCCGTGATGCTCACCAACGGGGTCACCAGCGGGTTAACGGTCATCGTAACGCTGCTGCTCTGCACGGTCTGCGGGCTCGCACACTGCGCGTTGCTGGTCAGCTCGCAACTGAGCATGTCGCCGTTCACCAGGCTGTTGTTCATATATACCTGGCTGTTGCTGCCTACGGGGTTGCCGTTCAGGTACCACTGGTACGAGGGGGCATTGCCGCCATTAAGGGTGCCGGCATAGAAGGTGACGTTCGTACCCGCGCAGATCGTATTGCCGGTGTTGTTCGATACGCTTACTGTGGGCGTAACGGTCGGGGTCACCAGCATGCTGATGCTGTTGCTGGTCGCCGTAACGGGGGTCGCGCACTGGGCATTGCTGGTCAGTACGCAGCTGAGCGCATCGCCGCCATTAAGGCTGTTGTCGGTATATATCGCGTTGTTGCTGCCTACGGGGTTGCCGTTCTTATACCATTGGTATTGTGCACCGGGGCCGCCGTTGGTGGCGCTGGCCGTGAAGGTGGCCAGGCTGCCCGAGCAGATCGTATTGCCGGGGTTCACCGTGATGCTTACGGCGGGGGTCACTACGGGGTTAACGGTCATCGTGATGTTATCGCTAACGCTTGCAGGGCTCGGGCAGGAGGCGCTGCTGCTCAGTGTGCAGGACACTACATCACCGGCATTAAGGTTGCTGCTGGTATAGCTGCTGCTGTTGGCGCCGGCAGGGTTGCCGTTAACGGTCCATGCATAGGAGGGGCTGGGGCCGCCGTTCGTTATCGCGGCGGTGAAGGTCACGGATGTGCCCGCGCAGATCGTGCTGCCGGGGGTCGCGCCAAGGACTATCGTGGGGGTCACTACGGGGTTGACGCTCATCGTGATCAAATTACTGCTCACGTTCGCAGGGCTCGCGCAGGGGGCGCTGCTCGTGAGGTCGCAGCTGACCATATCCCCGTTGCTGAGGCTTGCTGTGCCGTAGCTGGCGCTGTTCGTGCCCACGGGGTTGCCGTTCACATACCATTGGTAAGCCGCCGTGGGGCCGCCGTTGACGGCTGTGGCGCTGAAGATGGCGCTGTCGCCGGCGCAGATCGTGCTGCCGGGCAGGGCCGTGATACTCACTGAGGGCGTAACGGGGGTGGTAACGGTAACGATATATGAGGGGCTGAGCACGGGGTTGGCCAGCAGGCAGGGGGCATTGCTGGTCAGCTGGCAGGTGATGTTATCATTATTGTTCAGTAAGTTATCTACATAGCTGGCGCTGTTCGTGCCTACGGGGTTGCCGTTCTTGTACCACTGGTATTGCGGGCCGGGGCCACCGTTCGTTACCGTGGCGGTGAAGGTCACCGGCTGGCCAAGGCAGATGTTGCCGGCAGCAGGGACGGAGCTTACGCTCACCGTGGGGGTGATCAGCGGGTTGACGGTCATCGTGACCAGGTTGCTGGTGGCCGTAAGCGGGCTCGGGCAGGCGGCGCTGCTGGTCAGCACGCAGCTTACTACGTCGCCGTCATTGAGGCTCGTGCTGCTCCAGGTCTGCGTATTGCCCCCTACGGGGCTGGCCCCTACGTACCACTGGTAGCCGGGGCTGCCACCACCATTGGTGGGCAGTGCCGTGAAGGTCACGTTATCGCCCGCGCAGATCGTGCTGCCGGGGCTCACCGTGATGTTTACTGACGGTACTACCAGCGGGTTGATCACCAGGTCGGTACCGTTATTGGCACCGGTAACGGCCGCGTTGCTCGACACTACTCTTACGCGGTATTGTGTGCCTGCGCCCTGCGATACGGGGATCGTGCACACGATCGTGCCGCTGTTGGCTGTGCTCGTAAGGGTGCCGATATTCGTCGGGCTCGCAAAGGAGCCTGTCGCATCGCTCAGCTGTGCCGTGAACACGTTGCCTGCATTGAAGCTGATACCTCCCGCATTATAGCTCACATTCACCGTGGACCCGCCGCAGAAGGGGCTGCCCGTAAGCGTACAGTTGATACCCGCTATGTTCACTATATAGTCTTCTGTCTCTCCCCAGGTATAGGTCCCGCAGGGTGGTGCCGTACCTTGCTCCGCATACACTACGCGCATGCTCGTTATACCAAAACTAGCCGTAGTAGGGATCGTGATCGTGGTACTGTTAACACCCGCTGCAGGGCCCGCAACCGTCCAGGGGTTCTCATTGGCATCCGTAAAAAGGCCATTCTGGTTGTAGTCTATATACACTGCCCCGGTTCGGCCATAATAACCTCCGCAGGTATTGAAATTTACCGACATCGAATAGCTGCTGCCACTAAGTAACGTAGGCGCAGCAACCGTAAAACGATAATCGCTGTACATCAAATTACCCGTAGCGCAGGTGGAAGAATTATTTAAAGTCCCCAGTGTCACATTCCATATCTCCTCATCTCCCGTCGAGGTCGCCGTCGACGTACAGGTCGAACATACATAACTCGGCAGGGTACTAACCGTAATATTATTGGATGTATAGTTCAGACCGCTTGCCGTGCAGGTGGTATATACCTGGTAATAGGTGGTTGACGCTATACCACTGGCTACGGTATAACTGGCTGATGTTGCACCAACAATATTATTGTATGGCCCTGCTATATTACTGGCCGACTTCCACTGGTAAGTAACACCCGTGCCCGCTACAGGGGTGCAACTGAGCGTAAAGGCAGTATTGGGACATACCGTGGCAGGGCCCGAAGCAGTAGTCGTGGGTGTACCACTGCAGGGAGTCAGGATACTTTGCGTAAGCACTATATCATCAACAAAACAATTATTGCCATATGCAGAGGTAAATTTAAAAATGAGATAATTGGTAGATGTATTATAGCTCGCAGGTATCGTATAAGTATATTGATACCATGCATTCGGTGTACCTACAGCAGGAGAAAGTAAGTATGACCTATTAACCGTACCCAACAAAGTACCCCCGGCTGCTGCCGTGGTGTTTACATAAACATCCACTTTATCTGCATAACCGGTATAGCCATTATCCCTGTACATCCAGAACGAAATAGTATATTGGGAATTTGCTGTACTAAAATTCAGAACAGGTGTAAATAAAGTGCCCACTGTGCCTGATGCAAGACTGTAACTATTAAATCTCATCATACCCCCTGCAGTATGAGGGCTACAGGTTGGACTAGTACCAGAGGTAACGCGACTAAGCCCAGAACCTGACTGCGTGTAAGATGATGCAGCAACAACAGGTGCATATGCTGCTACAGAAGGCGGAAATGTCGTACTGGTAAAATCAGTATTAAATACAGTTTGTGCAAAACCTTGTGAATATGCCACTAAACAAAACAGGCTGAATAATATTTTTTTCACAAGTTGCTGTGGGGTAGCCAATAATAAATAAGAGGTTTCTTTTCTATCCATAAAAATAGATTTTTACGTCACGAAATCTGTTTGATTAGTTGTTTATCATTTATTAAAATACAGGTAATGAACATGCTTAAAAACATTTATGTTTATGTTTATAATTCATAAATGAACTTTAAGATAAAGTTAAAGTTATAAGAAACTAATTATTATTTTTATAACTCACTAGAAATATATTTATTATTAATCACAGATTAATGTAATTTGATTTGTTTCAGGGAAAAAATTTCTTATATACACAATAAACTAAAAATATTTGTATTTATTAGTATTTATAACTTCTATTTAAACACGAAATATCTCTCGTATTCTTTGCCAGTATAGCGTTTCAAATGATTAACCGGCAATTAATACATTGCCGCTTTGGGACCATATGTGCTGCGGGAATACCTATTTGTTCTGTCAAAAACAAACCTGGGAACAGTGAGCATGAAAAAATAAAAAAAATTACCCGGCCTTTATAAAAAAAGCCTTCGCACAAATGCGAAGGCTTTTTTGTCCGGGATATTTGTACCCTATTCCCGTTTTTACTTTTTAGACAATTTGATGGTCTGTGTGTTGGTATCATCGCTGTAGTGCAACAGGTACATGCCTGATGCAAGACCGCTCATGTCTATGAGTGCTTTGTCATTATCCAGTTCCGCTCTTACCAGTACACGGCCCGTAAGGTCTCTCAGCTCCAGGCTGCTGTGGCTGTCCCTGTGGCTGACACGCACACTGATCTTATCCTGTACCGGGTTGGGCCAGGCCTCCAGCATAAAGCCCCGGCTGCCTTGCTGGCTGGCTGCCGACAGGGCGAACTGCCCCGTGTGGATGTAGTACCCGCTGAAGCCCGTAACAGGGAAGCGAAGCACCCACCAGTTGTCGGCTATATCCCAGCTTACCTCGGGGATGATCTCTTCCGTAGCGCCGGTGTAGTTGCCCGGCTGTGTGCCCGTGCCGTGGAAGGCGGTAACGCGTACGTTGCCGTTGTCCGTTTTATTGGTGGGCAGCAGCGGGAGGCCCTGCCCGGAGGCCGCGTTATTGTAGGCGATGAACTCGTTCTCATAGGCATACAGCTCTATGGTGGCCGTGGCTGTGCCGGCATTGTTCTGCGGTTCTATGTCGTAGTGCCTTTGTACATAGGGCATGCCGTTGTAGCTGTTCACTGCAGGGTCAAGCGTTACCCGGAAGCCGGCATTGCCGCTTACCGGGCTCGCACCTGAAGGGATGATCGTGCTGATCAGGTCGCAGTCCACGTAGCCTACTCTTATCGGGTTGTTCTGCCCGCTGATGTTGATCGTGTTCTGCTCCGATGTGCCGCTGATGCCCGCAAGGTAGCCGCTGTTGAACCAGCTCACCGTGTCGGTCTTGCTGGTGTCTGTGCTGCTGGTCAGGCAGGGGGCCGTGCTGGTCATGATATAGTAGATCATATCCCCGCTGTTGAGCAGGCTGCCCTGGTAGGATGGGCTGTTCGTCCCTACGGGGTTGCCGTCCAGGTACCACTGGTAGCTGATATCGGCGGCTGTGCCGGCGCTGTCCACCGTGGCATGGAAGGTCACCGGTGCCCCGCTGCACATCAGTACGCCGGGGTCGGCATCAAGGGTCACTTTCGGGCTCATCCAGGGGTACACCGTGATCGTTTCGCTGTTGCTGGCGGTGATCGCCGGAACCGGGCAGGGGTCACTGCTCACCAGGTTGCAGCGTACCACGTCGCCGTCGGTGAAGTTATTGTCGCTATAGCTGGCCGAAGGGCCGCCTATCGGGCTGTTGTTCTTCAGCCACTGGTACACCGGTGCAGGACCGCCGTTAACGGGGCTGGCCGTGAAGGTGATGGCGGTGCCGTGGCAGATGGTGTCACCGCTGCTGAGGATGCTTACCGAGGGTACGACAACGGGGTTAACGGTCATCGTTATGCCGCTGCTGGTAACGGCCTGCGGCAGGGCGCATATATAGCTGCTGGTCAGCTGGCAGCTCACTACATCGCCGTTGCCCAGCGTGGTGCTGCTGTAGGCAGGGTTGTTCGTGCCCACGGGGTTACCGTTCACATACCATTGGTAGCCGGGGTTGGGGCCGCCGTTGAGGATGCCTGCGCTGAAGCTGGCCTGTGACCCGTTACAGATCACGTTGCCGGGGTTGGCGGTAATGCTTACCGAGGGGGTCACGTTGCTGGTCACGCTCATGGCTATGGCCGGGCTCGATACAACGGCCGGGGTGGCGCAGAGCGCGGTGCTGCCCAGCTCGCAGTGGATGATATCGCTATTGTTCAGGTTGTTATCGGTATACAGCGGCCCGCTGCCTACGGGGTTGCCGTTCTTGTACCAGGTGTAGGTGGGGCTAGGCCCGCCATTGGCTGCAAAGGCATCGAAGGCTACGGTCGTGCCCGAGCAGATCACGTTACCGGGGGTGGCCGTGATGCTCACCAACGGGGTCACCAGCGGGTTAACGGTCATCGTAACGCTGCTGCTCTGCACGGTCTGCGGGCTCGCACACTGCGCGTTGCTGGTCAGCTCGCAACTGAGCATGTCGCCGTTCACCAGGCTGTTGTTCATATATACCTGGCTGTTGCTGCCTACGGGGTTGCCGTTCAGGTACCACTGGTACGAGGGGGCATTGCCGCCATTAAGGGTGCCGGCATAGAAGGTGACGTTCGTACCCGCGCAGATCGTATTGCCGGTGTTGTTCGATACGCTTACTGTGGGCGTAACGGTCGGGGTCACCAGCATGCTGATGCTGTTGCTGGTCGCCGTAACGGGGGTCGCGCACTGGGCATTGCTGGTCAGTACGCAGCTGAGCGCATCGCCGCCATTAAGGCTGTTGTCGGTATATATCGCGTTGTTGCTGCCTACGGGGTTGCCGTTCTTATACCATTGGTATTGTGCACCGGGGCCGCCGTTGGTGGCGCTGGCCGTGAAGGTGGCCAGGCTGCCCGAGCAGATCGTATTGCCGGGGTTCACCGTGATGCTTACGGCGGGGGTCACTACGGGGTTAACGGTCATCGTGATGTTATCGCTAACGCTTGCAGGGCTCGGGCAGGAGGCGCTGCTGCTCAGTGTGCAGGACACTACATCACCGGCATTAAGGTTGCTGCTGGTATAGCTGCTGCTGTTGGCGCCGGCAGGGTTGCCGTTAACGGTCCATGCATAGGAGGGGCTGGGGCCGCCGTTCGTTATCGCGGCGGTGAAGGTCACGGATGTGCCCGCGCAGATCGTGCTGCCGGGGGTCGCGCCAAGGACTATCGTGGGGGTCACTACGGGGTTGACGCTCATCGTGATCAAATTACTGCTCACGTTCGCAGGGCTCGCGCAGGGGGCGCTGCTCGTGAGGTCGCAGCTGACCATATCCCCGTTGCTGAGGCTTGCTGTGCCGTAGCTGGCGCTGTTCGTGCCCACGGGGTTGCCGTTCACATACCATTGGTAAGCCGCCGTGGGGCCGCCGTTGACGGCTGTGGCGCTGAAGATGGCGCTGTCGCCGGCGCAGATCGTGCTGCCGGGCAGGGCCGTGATACTCACTGAGGGCGTAACGGGGGTGGTAACGGTAACGATATATGAGGGGCTGAGCACGGGGTTGGCCAGCAGGCAGGGGGCATTGCTGGTCAGCTGGCAGGTGATGTTATCATTATTGTTCAGTAAGTTATCTACATAGCTGGCGCTGTTCGTGCCTACGGGGTTGCCGTTCTTGTACCACTGGTATTGCGGGCCGGGGCCACCGTTCGTTACCGTGGCGGTGAAGGTCACCGGCTGGCCAAGGCAGATGTTGCCGGCAGCAGGGACGGAGCTTACGCTCACCGTGGGGGTGATCAGCGGGTTGACGGTCATCGTGACCAGGTTGCTGGTGGCCGTAAGCGGGCTCGGGCAGGCGGCGCTGCTGGTCAGCACGCAGCTTACTACGTCGCCGTCATTGAGGCTCGTGCTGCTCCAGGTCTGCGTATTGCCCCCTACGGGGCTGGCCCCTACGTACCACTGGTAGCCGGGGCTGCCACCACCATTGGTGGGCAGTGCCGTGAAGGTCACGTTATCGCCCGCGCAGATCGTGCTGCCGGGGCTCACCGTGATGTTTACTGACGGTACTACCAGCGGGTTGATCACCAGGTCGGTACCGTTATTGGCACCGGTAACGGCCGCGTTGCTCGACACTACTCTTACGCGGTATTGTGTGCCTGCGCCCTGCGATACGGGGATCGTGCACACGATCGTGCCGCTGTTGGCTGTGCTCGTAAGGGTGCCGATATTCGTCGGGCTCGCAAAGGAGCCTGTCGCATCGCTCAGCTGTGCCGTGAACACGTTGCCTGCATTGAAGCTGATACCTCCCGCATTATAGCTCACATTCACCGTGGACCCGCCGCAGAAGGGGCTGCCCGTAAGCGTACAGTTGATACCCGCTATGTTCACTATATAGTCTTCTGTCTCTCCCCAGGTATAGGTCCCGCAGGGTGGTGCCGTACCTTGCTCCGCATACACTACGCGCATGCTCGTTATACCAAAACTAGCCGTAGTAGGGATCGTGATCGTGGTACTGTTAACACCCGCTGCAGGGCCCGCAACCGTCCAGGGGTTCTCATTGGCATCCGTAAAAAGGCCATTCTGGTTGTAGTCTATATACACTGCCCCGGTTCGGCCATAATAACCTCCGCAGGTATTGAAATTTACCGACATCGAATAGCTGCTGCCACTAAGTAACGTAGGCGCAGCAACCGTAAAACGATAATCGCTGTACATCAAATTACCCGTAGCGCAGGTGGAAGAATTATTTAAAGTCCCCAGTGTCACATTCCATATCTCCTCATCTCCCGTCGAGGTCGCCGTCGACGTACAGGTCGAACATACATAACTCGGCAGGGTACTAACCGTAATATTATTGGATGTATAGTTCAGACCGCTTGCCGTGCAGGTGGTATATACCTGGTAATAGGTGGTTGACGCTATACCACTGGCTACGGTATAACTGGCTGATGTTGCACCAACAATATTATTGTATGGCCCTGCTATATTACTGGCCGACTTCCACTGGTAAGTAACACCCGTGCCCGCTACAGGGGTGCAACTGAGCGTAAAGGCAGTATTGGGGCATACCGTGGCAGGGCCCGAGGCAGTAGTCGTGGGTGTACCACTGCAGGGAGGTGGAATAGTTTGTGTTAATACTATATCATCAACAAAACAGTTGTTACCAAATGCAGAGGTGAATTTGAAAATGAGATAGTTGGTAGGCCCGGCATAACTGATAGGTATGCTGTAAGAATACTGGTACCAGCCATTGGAACCCACAACCGGTGAAAGATTACGCGAACGGTTAACGGTACCCAATAAGGTGCCCCCGGCCACATTGCTTGTATTAACGTATACATCCAGCTTATCTGCCGAAGCAGCATAACCATTATCCCGGTACATCCAAAATGAAACCGTATAGTTGGCACCGGGAGTAGTAAAGTTTAACACGGGTGAAATAAAACTGGCATTACCTGTTACAATATTGTAACTATTATACCGGAGCATCCCGGGCACAGAATGCGGAGAACATGTGGGGCTCGTGCCGGATGTTACCCGGCTCAATCCGGAGCCTGAAACGGCCCATGACGATGCAGCAACAACAGGTGCATATGCTGCTACAGAAGGCGGAAATGTCGCATTGGCAAAATCAGTAGTAAAGATCGTTTGCGCATTAAGCATGCCAAAACTGGACAAAAGAAATAAAACAATTGATATGAGTTTTATTGATTGCTGTGAGGCTGGAGCGAAAAAGGAGGTACATTTCCTATTCATAACAAATAGATTTGGGGGGATTGTTAAAAATGATTTTAGTGCGTTTGCATGTTTATTAGATGTTTGACTTGTGTATGCCTATAGATCTTTATGTTTAAGCTTATAATTCTTAGTATATTTTAACCTTTAGTTAAATTAATATCATTTGGATGAAATTTTACAAAGATTTATAAATATATTTATTGGTAAATCAAAAAACTAATTCAATAAGTTTATTATGTAGAAAATAAAATTTTAATGAGTTAGATATAAAATAAATTATTTGGAATTTTTAGTTTTATGTGGTGTGTACTATACTCTGGCATAGGTTACTATACCTTGTTAATGACAAACAACTGTAGAGTACTGATAACCACACAACCTAAGTAGTAAGATGTATCTTTTATGAAACCTACTTATGCAGAGTAGATTATGGCAACTTCCTTTAATAAAAAATGCCTGCACATTCGTGCAGGCATTTTAATCAGAGATTAGTTCCTTTTATTGCTTGGTGATCTTCACTGTTTGCGTCCTGGTATCATCCGTATATTTCAAGAGATACATTCCGGAAGCTAAACCACTCATATCAATTACAGCTTTGTTATTATCCAGTGGAGCAACTATCACTGACTTGCCAACAAGGTCGGTAACTTCAAGATAGCTGTGTGCAGCACGTTTGCCGGTGATAAGTACCTGAACCTTATCCTGTGCAGGATTAGGCCATGCCTGTATATCGAAGCCGTCTGCATTCCTTACGTTTGATACTGCCAGCGGGCCACCAGTATGAATATAGAAACCGCTGAAGCCGGTAACATTAAATGTCATTACCCACCAGTTGTCTGCAGTATCCCATGTAACTACAGGGCTTATTTCTTCAGTAGAGCCGGTGTAATTACCCGGAGCTGTACCTGTACCATGGTATGCTGTGATCCTTACATTACCATTATCAACCCTGTTGACAGGCAGTGTAGGCAAGCCCTGGCTTGAGGCCAGGTTGTTATATGCTATGAACTCATTCTCGTAAGCATACAATTCAATAGTAGCTGTTGAGGTAGCAGCATTGTTATCCGGATCTATATCGTAGTGGCGCTGAACATAAGGCTGGCCATTATATGAATTCACCTGCTGATCAACTGTAACACTAAAGGATGTATTACCTGCCACAGGGCTGGCACCGTTAGGTGTAATGGTAGTGATCAGGTCGCAATCGATATAACCAACAACGCTCCTGTTCACAATATCGATATTATTGGTTTCAGTAGTGCCCACACTTCCTGCAAGGTAACCGCTGTTGAACCAGGCAACAGTATCTGTTACACTTGTGTCTACATTCGAAGTAACACATGGTGCGTTAGTGGTCATAATGCAATAAACCTGGTCGCCTGAGTTAAGTTTGTTGCCTATCCATGTTGGACTATTGGTACCTACAATATTACCATTGAGTACCCATTGGAAAGAGGGTGCAGGTCCTGCACTATCCGGTGTGGCTACAAAGGTTATGTCAGAACCGGTACAAATAAGATGGTTCGGCAAGGCTGCAAGATCAAGTACGGGATTCAATACCGGATTCACAACTATTGTATCACCTGAGCTAATTGCTGTTGCAGGTGAGGGGCATGGATCACTGCTGATAAGCGTACAGTTTATGACATCGCCCGGCAAAAGGTCGAGATCCGTATACGTATCTGTAGGACCACCGATCGGGCTGCCGTTCTTCGTCCAGAGATATGATGGTGTTGGACCACCATTGACCGGGTTTGCAGTAAATGTAACAGCAGAACCATCACATATCGTGTCGCCCGGATTAGGTGTAACGGTTACAAATGGTACCGTAATACCATTTACATACATAGTAACATTATTACTGTTTGCTGTAGCCGGTACGGGACATGGGTGGCTGCTTGTCATGTCGCATTTAATTATATCGCCGGTAGCCAGTGAATTGTTTGTATACGTTGGGGAGTTTGTACCAACAGGGTTGCCATTCAGGTACCACTGGTATGATGGTGTAGGACCGCCATTTGTTATAGAGGCATCAAAAGTAGTAAGAGAGCCAACACATACCGTATCACCGGGGGTTGCGGTAACCGTAACCGTAGGTGCAACAACCGATGTAACATTCATTACTATTACATTACCTGTAACCGTTGAAGGGCTTGGACATGTAGCATTACTTGTCATGTCACAACTGATGATATCTGTATTATTTAGTGTATTGGTAGAATAGCTGGCCCCTGTAGCGATCGGGTTACCGTTGAGGAACCATTGATATGACGGTGACGGGCCACCATTGGTGGGCGTGGTATTAAAGGTTACCGTCGTACCATTACATATCGTGTTGCCCGGTGAGGCCGTGATAGCAAGAGCCGGTGTAACTAAAGGATTAACGGTCATGGTTATACCGGTACTTGTTACCGTCATAGGAGTAGCACAAACCGCGTTGCTGGTAAGCTCACATGTAATCACATCACCGTTAGCCAGGCTGTTATTTGAATAGACAGCACTATTTGTACCTACAGGGTTACCATTAAGATACCACTGGTATGTAGGTACGGGACCGCCATTAAGCGGCGATGCTATGAATATTACGTTCGTACCGGCACATACCGTATTACCCGTATTATTGGCTACGCTTACCACAGGCAATACTGTTGGTGTAACGGTCATCGTTATATCATTGCTCGTTGCCGGATCAGGGCTGGCACAAGGTGTACTGCTGCTCATTTCACAACTTACCACATCACTGTTTGCCAGGCTGTTATTTGTATAGGTTGGGCTGTTGCCACCTACAGGGTTACCATTCAGGTACCATTGATATGCAGGCGTAGGACCGCCATTTACCGGTGTTGCGGTAAAGGTTACAAGCGTACCGGCGCAAATATTGTTTCCGGGTGACGCTGCTATACTTACATCAGCTGTTACATTGGGGTTCACGGTCATGGTTATATCCACACTTACCGCAGTATCAGGAGCTGCGCATGGAGTACTGCTCACCATTTTACAGGTTACAATATCACCATTTGCCAAAGTACTCGTGGTATAGGTAGGGCTGTTACTGCCTACAATGCTTGCATTAACATACCATATGTATGTTGGCGTAGGGCCGCCATTGCCCGGTGTGGCTGTGAAGGTAACAGAGGTGCCGGCACATATAGTGTTACCCGGGTTAGCTGCTACTGTTACATCAGATGCCACTACAGGATTGACGGTCATTGTAATAGTATTGCTGGTAAGTGTTGCTGGTGTAGCACATGTAGCGCTGCTTGTCAGCTCACAGGTCACCATATCGCCCGTAGCCAAAGTGGTGGTAGAATATGTTGGGCTGTTACCACCTACAGGATTACCATTTAAGTACCACTGATATGCAGGTGTGGGGCCGCCATTGGTAACAGTTGCCGTAAAGGTAGCATTATCACCAGCACAAATTGCTGTATCGGGTGAAACACTGATGACAATAGTTGGGGTCAGGTTAGGATTAACGGTGATCGTTAATGGTGCACTAACCACTGTTGGTGTCAATACACAAGGTGCATTGCTGGTCAGCTCACAGGTCACTACATCACCGTTTACGAGGGTAGTAGTGGTATAAGTTGGCGTATTACCGCCTACAGGGAAACCATTAACTTTCCATACATATATTGGCGTAGGACCACCATTGGTAATATTGGCAGTAAAGGTTACTGACTGACCTACGCAGATACTGGTACCCGGGCTGGCCGTAACTGTAACAGTTGGGGTAACGTTAGGATAAACTACCATTGTAAGTGGCGGGCTGGTAGCCGTAGTCGGGACAACACAGGCAGCATTGCTTATTATGGTACAGGTCACTACGTCTCCATTCACCAGTGTAGCCGTGGAATAAGATTGTGTATTACCGCCAACAGGTGAAGCGTTAATGTACCATTGGTATGTTGGCGATGGGCCACCGTTAACAGTGGTGGCAACAAAGGTCACATTATCACCATTACATATGGTATCGCCGGGAATGGCGACAATAGTAACCGAGGGCACAACTGAAGGATTGATCGTTACGTCTACACCATTATTCAGACCTGTGAAGGGCACATTGCTGGAAACCACCCTGAACCGGTAACCGGTGCCTGATGCCTGGTTGGTGGGTATGGTACAAACTATAGTACCGCTGGTGGCAGTGCTGGTCAAAGTACCTATATTGGTTGGAGATGCAAACGAACCGGTAGCATCACTTAACTGAACGGTAAAGACGTTACCTGCATTGAAAGTGAGACCCAAAGAATTATAATCAATATTCACCACATCACCGCCACAATAATTTGTACCAGGCACTACGCAACTGATGAATTGTGGAGCCCACCTGTATACCTGGCCCGTAGCCGGCTTATCGGCTATAGTAGTATAAAAGGTTGCAATAGATGGTACAGGGTTTGCCGTAACATCAGGTAATGTCTGAAAATCGCTATTACTGTTAAATATACCAATTGTAGCAGAAGGGTTTTGATAAGTGCTAGCCCCCTGGCTGTATATAAAATCTATTATGTTAGATGTTTCATATAGCTGTATTTCGAAAGAAAGACAGCCACTGGTTCCTGTATAATCCCAGGCCCAATCACGGCATTCCAGCGTAAAAATACGGTTAGGTGCAACACCTGTAGTGGTATAATAAGCATAAGTAGCTGGTGTACCTGATGTGCCATCCAGATCATCCCACAAAGGCATTAACATCGGGCCTATGGTGGATGCATTTGCCTGGGTATTCGTATTCTGAACTGAGTTACTATTATTCAGGCTCATAAAACCATTCGAGGACATAGCTACAGTATTGTAGTTGGTGCCCGCAAAATTGAACGTAAAGCCTAATGGTATACTGGTTTGGGTAATGTCATCACCTTGTATATTAGGCACATTACCGGTAATACTGGTATAACCACCGTTGAAAGCTGAAAACACATATGTGTTTGCCGGCTGTGCATAAGCCGTACCTGCACTGATTAGCAGTAAAAAAATTAGTGTAAATAAGTTAACACTCTTTGGGGAAGAGGTAAAAGTCTTTTTGTTCATACCAATATTTTTTGCGTATTGCCTGGGCTAAATACCAAATAGGGTTTAGAAATTTAACGTTTTAACAGGGCTATAGTTAAGCGGATAGGATATATTTAAAAAATATTTAGCGGATAACGAAACTATACTTTTTGATGATATTATACAAGTCTGGATTAGGGTTTTTTAGATATTAATATTTCTCAATCGCAAAGTATTATATAATAACTGCTTTTAACTGCTGGTAAATAATTAAGTTAAATCTTCAGCATATAAAAATTGCCATAAAAGGCCCATTATCCGATGATACTGCTGATTTTATACATTTAGGCTAAACGAAAACACCTCCCGGGTAGCGGGAGGTGTTTTTAACAATTTCTAATAACACTATTGTTTTGTGATCTTCAGTGTTTCGTTCCTTATATCATCTGTGTATTTCAACATGTACATGCCGGATGCAAGGCCACTCATATCCACAATTGCCTTATCATTGTTCATAGGCACATTAATTAACTGCTTGCCGGTAAGGTCTGTCACTACAAGCTGGCTTCTGCCATTGCGTGTGCCATGAACTGCCACCTGGACCTTATCGCGTGCCGGGTTAGGGTATGCACTTAGAGAGAAATCATTGTTGTTAACATTAGATACAGCAAGCGGGAATACCACTTCAGACGTATGAATATAGAAACCGCCAAAACCATTTACCTGGAAGGTGATCACCCACCAGTTTGCCGATGTATCATAATGCACCGCAGGGAATAAAAGCTCTTCAGAACCTGTATAATTACCCGGTGCGGTACCTGTGCCGTGGAACTGTGTAACACGAACTTGACCGTTATCGATATGATTTGACGGTAATGGCGGAACCAGTGAGCCCATTAGCTGCACTAAAGAATCATATGCATCAAACTCAGATTGATATGCATATAATGTAACAGTGGCCGTAGCGGAAGACGGATTACTGGATGGCTGGATATCATAATGGCGCTGGATGTAATACTGCCCGTTATAATTATTGATATTATCATCCAGTGTCACGCTTGCAGACAAATTACCCGATACCGGGTTTGCCCCTGAAGGCACTACCGTGCTTATCAGGTCACAATCTGTATAGCTTATCACACTCGGTGCATTTATCATCGGCACAGTATTGGTTTCCGTGCCACCCGGTACACCTGCAAGGTATCCTGCATTGAACCAGTGTACGGTATCTATTTCACTATTAACTGGGTTTTGAGTAACGCATGGTGCACTGCTGGTCATGATACAATACACTTCATCGCCTTCATTGAGGCCAGAACCGGTCCATGTGGGCCCTATGCCATTCGGCATGCCGTTCAGCATCCATTGGAAGTTCGGGGTAGGACCGGGATAATAAGGCACCGCAGATAGCGTTAGCGGGTTGCCGGTACATATTATGGGTATACCCTGGAGAAAAACTTCGGGCGATTCATATTTGTTCACCGTCATCAGTTTGCTGTTGCTGGTATCTGTCATTGGGCTGGGACAAGGGTCACTGCTGGTCAAAATACAGGATATCACATCATTGTCCGTCAAATTGTTATCAACGTATGTGTCGATAGGAGACCCAACCGGCAAGCCATTCTTCAGCCACAGGTAAAGCGGGTTAGGACCACCATTTGTAGTAGCAGCCGTAAAGGTTACTGCGGTGCCTTCGCAAATAGAATCCGGTGTATTGGCTGAAATTGTTACACCCGGCACAGTAACGCCGGTAACGGTCATGGCAATGCCATTGCTGGTAATGACCGGTGGGGTGGCGCAAGCTGCGCTGCTTACCAGGTCACAGGTCACCACATCATTGGCATTGAGTGTAGTAGTGCTGTATGTCGCTGCATTAGGGCCTGCAGGTACACCATTCACATACCATTGATATGTTGGCGATGGGCCGCCATTGGTTGTCGTTGCATTGAAGGTAACATTTGTACCTGAGCACACTATGGTATCAGGACTAACCGATATGCTTACGGTTGGTGTTACCAACGGTGTCACACCCATGGTGATATCATTGCTATATACAGTAACCGGTGTGGCACACTGGGCCGTACTGGTAAGCCAGCAAGTGATCACATCCGTATTGTTTAAGCCATTATCCGCATAAGTTGGTGAATTGCCACCTACAACATTTCCGTTCTTCTTCCATACATACGTTGGTGTTGGACCGCCATTGGTAGTGGTAACACTAAAGGTTACCGAAGTACCTGCACAAATGATATTGCCCGGGGACGCTGTAATAGACGCAGTGGGTGTAACGGTAGGTATTACCGTCATAGTAATGGTATTGCTGGTTACCAGTGTTGGGCTTGCGCAAGCCGCACTACTGGTAAGATCGCAGGTGATCACATCGCCGTTAGCCAATGTGTTGTCTATATATGTTCCGGCATTGGTACCTACAGGGTTACCATTCCTGTACCATTGGTAGCTCGGCGTGGGGCCGCCATTGGTAGGTGTCGCAGTAAAGGTTACTACTGTACCTGCACATACCGTATTGCCGGGTGTATTAGTTATTGTAACAGCAGGTGTAAGCGAATTATATACGATCATCGTTACGGTGCTGCTGGTAACGGTAGCAGGTGTGGCACAAGTCGCATTGCTGGTAAGATCGCAGGTCACCACATCGCCATTGGCAAAAGAATTGCTTGAGAAAGTAGGATTGCCGCTACCCGCAGGCACTCCGTTTACATACCATTGATAAACCGGCGTTGGACCGCCATTGGTGATACTTGCGCTAAAGGTAACATTAGTACCTACGCATATTGTATTGCCCGGGCTAACCGATAAATTAATCGTTGGCACAAGTACGGGGTTGACCGTCATCGTAAGGCCTGAGCTGGTAACAGTAGACGGTGTTGCGCATTGCGCGCTGCTTACCAGGTCGCAGGTTATTACGTCGCCATTGGCCAATGCAGTCGTTGTATAAGTGGCACTGTTATTACCTACCGGGTTACCGTTATTGTACCATTGGTAGCTTGGTGTCGGGCCGGCATTTGTAGTACTTGCGCTAAAAGTAACCGAGGTACCCGCACAAATGGTGGTGCCGGGATTGGCAGATATATTTATCGTCGGGGTTACATTAGGCACGATGGTCATTGTCATCGTACCGGTAACAGTCGCAGGGCTTGCGCAGGTCGCATTGCTGGTCATGTCGCAGGTTACAATATCGCCGCTGGCCAGGCTGTTATTTGAATAGGTTGGTGCATTACCGCCCACAGGATTGCCATTTACATACCATTGATATGATGGCGAAGGACCGCCATTGGTAATATTTGCCGTAAAGGTAACATTAGCGCCTGCGCATGCTGTGTTACCGGGGTTTGCCGTAATATTAATCGTTGGCAGTGTGGTAGCATTCACCGTCATGGTTATCGGTGCACTTACCACTACAGGGGTCAGTACACAAGGCGCATTACTGGTCAGCTCACAGGTTACTACATCACCATTATTAAGCGTAGTAGTAGTATAGTTTGGTAAGTTATTGCCCACCGGGAAACCATTCACCTTCCATACATATGACGGTGTGGGGCCACCATTGGTAATAGTAGCCGTAAAAGTAACGGACTGGCCAAGACAAACCGTAGTGCCCGGGCTGGCTGTTATGCTTATCGTTGGTGTTACGTTAGGGTTAACCGTCATGGTGATGGCATTGCTGGTATCGGTAGGCGGTGCAACACAAGGTGCATTACTGGTTATTACACAGGTCACCATATCACTATTATTGAGCGTAGCGCTGGTATATGTTGGCGTATTACCGCCTACAGGTACGTTATTTATAAACCACTGGTACACCGGCGAAGGCCCGCCGTTGGTTACGGCGGCTGAGAATGTAACGCTGGTACCGGAACATATTACATTGCCCGGGTTAGCCGATATAGTAACATCAGGTATTACCGCCGGGTTTACCGTTATATTCACTCCATTATCCTGCCCGGTAAAAGCAGGATTGCTGGAGACGACCCGTACCCGGTACCCTATACCCGCTGCCTGTGCTGCCGGTATGGTACAAACTATAGTACCGCTGGTAGAGGTACTGGTCAGGGTACCAATATTGGTAGGTGATACAAATGAGCCCGTTGCATCGCTCAACTGCACAGTAAAGACATTGCCTGCATTGAAAGACATACCACCGGAAGCATACGTTACATTAAATGTGCTGCCACCGCAATAGGTAGTGCCCGGCACAGTACATGTGAGGTATTGCGGCACCCAGCGATATACCTGGCCGGATGCAGGCCTGGTGGCTATAGTAGTAGTAAACGTGGCAGTAGCCGGTGTTGGGTTTGCCGTTGCATCTGGCAGTGTCTGGTAATCGGTACTACTATTGAAAATACCTATTGTAGCACTTTGATACTGACCGGTATTGCCACCCTGCTGGTACCAGTATTCTATCGCATTCGATGTTTCATATAACTTTACTTCGAAGGAAAGTACATTACATCCGGAATAATAATTCCATTCAATGTTTTGCATTTCCCAGGTAAAAATACGGTTGGGTGCTGTACCTGTAGTCGTATAGTAGTTGGGGCCGCAAACGCCGTTCAGATCATCCCATAAAGGCATCAGCATAGGGCCGATACTGCCTGCAGTTCCCAGGCTGTTACCCAAGGAAGTGTTGTAAAGATTATTAAGGCTCATGAACCCATTGGAGCAAACCGCAACATTGGTATAGTTTGTACCGGCAAAATTGAATGTGAACCCTATAGGGATACTTTGCTGGCAGGCATCATCCCCATATATACCTGGTATCGTAGTACCCACGATCGATGAATACGGCGAATTGAAGGCAGAAAAGATATATGTATTGGCAGGTACCGCTGCAGCGCTAAAGCCAATAAGCATAAAAAACAAAAGCGTAAAAACGCGTGAAAATTTTGGAGGGGTAAGAGTAGTTTTTTTGTTCATAACAAAAAATTTTTAGCGTACAAGTTTGCCAGTTATTACAATAACATTGATAAAAATTAACTTTTAGTTAAGTTAATCTTGATACAAAACAGTATATTTTTTTGATATAACTGCGAGCTAACGAAGCTAAAAATTTTTGTCGTTTTTGTTATATTATACTATAGTAATTTTCAAATATAAATATCTATTACCTAAAAGTTGCTATTTTATAATCATTTTTAACTAAAAGTAAATAATTAAGCTTATTTATTTTTAATGTCAAAATGTGGATTTCCCGGGGATTCTACAGGCTTTACTGCCCCTTAGCGCATAAATAAAAGCAGCGCCTGCTATTGCAAACGCTGCCCGAAAAAGTATTTTGTACTTACCTTATTATTATTGCTTTATCACTTTTAAGGTTTCTGTTCTCGCATCATCTTTATAATGAAGCATATATACTCCTGAAGCAAAACCACTCATGTCTATTGTCGCTTTATCATCCTCGATAGATGATGTGATAAGCTTTCTTCCTGCGATATCCGTTATCGTCAGCAAGCTATTGCCGCTGCGCAGGCCGTGAATTCTTACTTCTACCTTTTCCCGTGCAGGATTAGGATATGCCTCTATAGAAAATCCATCATTCACGATGCCCGTTACAGATAATGGGAATACAACATCAGACGTATGTATATAGAATCCACCAAATCCATGTACGGGGAAGGTGATCACCCACCAGTTTGCTGATGTATCATAATTCACCGTGGGGAAAATAAGCTCTTCTGTACCCGTGTAATTGCCTGGCGCTGTACCCGTACCGTGAAATTGTGTAACACGAACGTGGCCATTATCAATATGGTTGGATGGTAGCGGCGGCAGTAATGAACCTGTGTGTAACAATAGTGAATCGTACGCATCAAACTCTGACTGGTATGCATACAACTTAACTATCGCAGTAGCTGAAGATGGATTGCTGGATGGCTGGATATCATAATGGCGTTGTACATAATACTGCCCGTTATAATTATTGATATCCGCATCAATCGTAACACCGGCTGTCAAATTACCAGATACCGGGTTTTGTCCTGATGGGATAACCGTACTTATCAGGTCGCAATCGTTGTAGCTTATCACGCTGGGCGCATTTATCATCGGTACGGTATTGGTTTCCGTGCCGCCCGGCACACCAGCAAGGTAACCTGCATTGAACCAGTGAACGGTGTCCACATCACTGCTATCTGCATTCTGCAGTAAGCAAGGGGCCGTACTGGATAGTATGCAATAAACGATGTCACCATCATTTAAGTTAGTGCCTGTCCATGTAGGCCCTGTACCATTTTGTACACCATTAAGCATCCATTTGTAGGATGGGTTAGGCCCGGGATTGTAAGCAATTGCAGTAAGGGTGAGCGGGTTGCCGGTACAAATATCCGGAACCCCGTTTATGAACACGGCCGGTGTAACATACTGATCCACCGTCATGGTAATTGTATTACTGGTATCGGTAAGCTGGCTTGGGCACAGGTCACTGCTGACCATCACACATGATATCATATCATTATCAGCAAGGTTATTATCATTGTATGTATCCGCAAATGTGCCCACGGGCAGGCCGTTCTTGATCCAGTGATATATTGGCGAGGGACCACCGTTCACAGGAGCTGCAGTAAAGGTTACTGGACTGCCCTGGCATATACTCAGCGGTGAGTTGGTGCTTATCGTCACACCGGGAACTGTTACGCCCTGTACGGTCATGGTAATTCCGTTGCTGGTCACAGTAGCCGGTGTTGCACAACTGGCATTGCTGGTCATATCACAGGTTACCACATCATTTGTATTGAGCGTGGCTGTAGTATAGCTAGCTGCATTGGGCCCTGCGGGGATACCGTTTACATACCATTGATACAACGGTGAAGGACCGGTATTTAACGAAGTAGCTGTAAAGGTTACCTGTGTGCCGGAACATATCGCATTGCCCGGGCTTACCGAAATACTTGTAGCCGGTATTACAGTACTGGTCACATTCATGGTTATGTTATTACTGTACACAGTAGCCGGTGCAGCACATGTAGCGTTGCTGGTAAGCATACAGGTAATAACATCTGTATTATTCAGGTTATTATCGGCATAGGTGGCTGAGTTGCCGCCCACAGGGTTGCCATTCTTCTTCCAGGCATATACCGGTGCAGGGCCGCCGTTAGTTACAGTAGCATTAAATGTTACTTGTGTACCTGCACATATGCTGTTGCCGGGAGTGGCTGTAATTGTTGCTACAGGTGTAACGGTGGGTATCACCGTCATGGCAACACTATTACTGGTCACTAATGTCGGGCTCGCACAAGAGGCATTGCTGGTCATGTCGCAAGTGATCACATCACCGTTCGCAAGTGTGTTATCAATAAAGGTGGCGCTGTTTGTACCTACAGGGTTACCATTCCTGTACCACTGGTAAGAGGGTACCGGTCCTCCGTTTGCAGGTGTTGCAGTAAAGGTCACTGAAGTACCTGCACAAATCGTATTACCTGTATTGTTAGCAATGGAGACAGTGGGCGTTACCGAATTGTAGACATTCATCGTAGTAGTAGCACTTGTGACCACTGCGGGCGATGCGCATACAGCATTGCTGTTCAACTGGCATGTCACCATATCACCATTCGCAAAGTTGTTATAAGCATACACCGGGCCAGAACCGACAGGGTTACCGTTTATATACCAGGTATATACCGGGGTAGGACCGCCATTGGTTATACTTGCCGAGAAGGTCACATTGGTCCCTGTACAAACCGAATTACCTGGGCTGGCCGTCAGCGTAATGGTTGGCGCTACCGTCTGGTTCACCGTCATCACTACACCAGCTGTTACAGACTGCGGGCTGGCGCACTGTGCACTGCTGGTCATTACGCAGGTGATATTATCACCGTTCGCAAGCGCGGTGGTGGTATATGTTGCACTGTTATTGCCTACAGGGTTGCCATTATTGTACCATTGATAGGTTGGCGCCGGGCCTGCGTTGCTTGTATTTGCCGTAAAGGTTACTGAAGTGCCTGAACATATTGTAGTGCCTGGGTTGGCGGTTACATTTATCGTCGGGGTAACGTTTGGTACAATCGTCATTGTCATGCTTCCGCTCACAGTAGCAGGTGTTGCACAAGGAGCACTGCTGGTCAAAGTGCAACTTACTATATCGTTCGTATTCAAAACACTTGTGGAATATGTGGAACCTGTACCTACCGGGTTACCGTTTACATACCACTGGTATGCCGGAGTAGGGCCGCCATTAGTAATATTGGCTGTAAACGTAACGTTGGCACCTGCACAAGCCGTATTGCCGGGATTAGCAGTGATGTTTATTGTTGGTAATACAGTAGGCGTAACTGTCATCGTTATGGGTGTGCTCGTCACTACAGGAGTTAGCACACATGGGGCATTACTGGTAAGTTGACAGGTCACCACGTCGTTATTATTGAGTGTGCTGGTGGTATAAGAGGCTGCTGTGCCCACGGGGAAGCCGTTCACCTTCCATATATACGTAGGTGTGGGGCCACCATTACTAATGCTTGATGTAAAGGTAACAGACTGTCCCAGGCATATCGTATTTCCCGGGTTGGCCGTTACGGTTACGGTAGGTGTTACATTAGGATTAACAATCATTGTTATGCTGTTACTCGTTGCTGTGGGTGGTGTAGCACAAGAAGCATTACTTGTGATGGTACAGGTCACTACCTGGCCATTGGCCAGCGTGGTGGTTGAGTAAGTTGGCGTGTTACCTCCTACCGGGCTCGCGTTTACGTACCATTGGTATGTAGGTGAAGGGCCGCCATTGGTGACCGCTGCAGTAAAAGTAACATTGGTCCCTGCACAAATAGTATTACCCGGGTTGGCCGTGATGGTAACGGCAGGAACAAGTTGAGGATTAATAACAAGGTCAGTCCCGTTATCCGCACCGGTAAATGCGGGCACACTTGACAGTATCCTGATGCGATAGCCTGTGCCGCCAGCCTGTGCCGCAGGTATGGTGCAAATAATAGAGCCGCTTGTAGCCGTGCTGGTCAGGGTACCGATGTTGGTGGGCGAAGCGAATGAACCGGTAGCATTACTTAGCTGCACAGTAAACACATTACCTGCAGTAAAGGTAAGCCCGATCGAAGAATAGTTAACTGTTATACTCGCACCGGCACACCAGGGAGATCCTGTGACACTTGGTGTTATCCCTGTCAGCGGGAATGTTTTTACATAATAAAGGATATTGTACCACAGGTTAAAAGCCTCAGGGCTCGTAGGCCACCAATAGTTAGGCTGTGTACAGCCTCCAAAAAAGACGATACCTGCGCCCCATTGTTTATAGCACAAAACAGGGTGCGTGTTTGCAGCATAGGCTACATCATACAAAAGCGAGGTGAGGCCGGTACCGCTGATATAGGCGTGTGCAAATGAACTGCCACCGTAAGTAGTTGCTGTAGGCGTATATGGTGTGGTAAATATCTGGTTTGCAGGTACAGTAGTCGTTACGCTATTAGCATACCAGGCATAATTAAGCACGGTATTGTTGAAACCCCAGTTCTGATTGCTTCCGTAATTGGGGCCTGCATTCATAAATAAGCGCCCACCATTATTAACCCAGTTCTCTATCAGGGCAATATTAGTACTTACGAATGTGGGAAAATTAGGGTTCCAGTCGCTGCCTTCAAGGAAAACGACATTATTTGATGGTGAAAATATTGTAGCCGCAGGAGTACTGAAATTTCCCTGTGTCCAGTTACCCGCACCAAAAACATTATTCATAGCCGTAATGTCATTGGTAGTTCCCCATGGATTACTATCCACTACGTAATAATTACCGCAAAATGCCGTAGTGTAAATAAGCCCTGCGAGTAATGTCAATAACAGGGATCTGGAAAATGAATAAAGCTTTTTCATTGCGCTATTATATTTTAACTACTTGTTAAGATTTGTACAGAGCTAACGAAAATAATAAAGAAAAGGATGTGTACAATATATTCTGATAAATATATTTTCTGCACAATCATAATATCAACAAAATAATACTAAGAGCAGGAATTTTTTTAATTATAACTGTATTTCAATCAATTAGGGATTTACAATGTCGATATTTAATCAAATATTATCCAAGAGAAAATAAATAAAATACAAAGATTAACTTTTAGTTAATGTACAACTGTATTTTAAGTTAAACAGGTTGGTGCACAAAAAATATGGCATCCCGTAACAACGGGATGCCATATTAACGAAAAGATTATAATAACTATTGCTTAGTAATCTTGATGGTTTGTGTTCTTACATCATCACTATACCTAAGCATATACATGCCAGATGCCAGGCCGCTCATATCCACAACTGCTTTATTATTATCCATACCTACAGTGATCAGTACACGGCCCGTAAGATCGGTAACTACAAGGCTACTGTGTGCTGCCCTGTTGCCGCTTATATGCACCGCAACTTTATCCTGTACCGGGTTTGGATAGGCATCTATTGAGAAGCCGTCCGCACCATTTACATTAGCAATTGCCAGCGGAAAATTAGTGCCTGTGTGAATATAGTAACCGCTGAATCCGGTAACGGGGAATGTCATAACCCACCAGTTACCCATAGGATCCCATGAAACAGATGATGGTACGATCACCTCGGCCGGGCCGCTATAATTGCCCGGATGTGTACCATTGCCATGGAAGGTAGTTACTTTGATATTGCCATTATCTGTACCAAAGTTGGGCAGTAAAGGATAACCCATTGGTCCTGCAATAGCGTTATAAGCATCAAATTCAGACTGGTAAGCGTAAAGGGTCACTGTAGCTGTTGCATTGTCTGCATTACTGTCTGGCTTGATATCAAAGTGGCGCTGCAGGTAAGGTTGTCCATTATATGTCTTTATGGTGCTGTCAAGTGTCACCAGTACCTTCGTACGGCCTTTGAGCGGCGAAGCGCCTGAAGGGTTCAGGGAAACCATCAGGTCACAATCCGAATAGTTTATTTTATCCGTAGTAGGTGTAACTTTTATAATATTGGTCTCAGTAAGGCCCAAGGTGCCTGCAAGGTAACCGCTGTTGAACCAGGACATCACATTTTGCGCACTGGTATCGCTGGTCTTCGTTACGCAGGCCGTATTGGCCACTATGATACAGCTTACACTGTCGCCGCTGTTTAATAACAGGTCGGTGTATGTAGGACTGTTAGATCCTACTTCTACGCCATTCTTGATCCAATGGTAAGTAGGCGATTGTCCTGCGCCTGTTGCAGCAGCAGTGAAGGTAGTAAGCGAACCGGTACAGATCACTGTGCCTGGCGTTACCGATACATATACACTGGGCGTAAGGGTTGGGGTAACCTGCATAGTATGTGTGTTACTGGTCACTGTAGCTGGTACTGGGCAGAGGTCACTGCTGGTCATCACGCATTTTACTGCATCGTTATCCACAAGGCCTATATCTGTATAGGTAGGCGAATTGGTACCTACCGGTAAGCCGTTCTTGGTCCATTGATACACTGGGCTAGGGCCACCGTTAGTAGGATTGGCTGTAAATATCACCACATTACCCAGGCATATCGAATCACCTGTATTTGAACTAACGGATACTGTAGGCGTGCTCAGGGCATTCACAGTTATAACCATGTTGCTGCTGGTCACCACCACAGGGCTCACACAAGGTGCGCTGCTGTTCATCGTACAGGTAATTACATCACCGTTAAGCAGCCCGTTATCTGTATAAGTAGTGCTGTTACCACCTACAGGGTTACCGTTTTTCTTCCATTGATAAATAGGTGTCGGGCCAGGGAATGTGGTAGCAGCATTGAAGGTAACGCTTGTACCATCACAAACCGTAGAACCCGGGTTTGCAGTAACGACTACTGTAGGTACATTGCCAGCATTGATGGTCATCGTAACGAAATTACTTGTTACAACTGTTGGCGAAGCACAAACAGCATTGCTGGTCACCACGCACGATACCACATCGGTATTATTCAGTGTTATACTGCTGTATGTCGGCGTATTGCCACCTACAGGGTTACCATTTACTTTCCATTGGTAATTCGGTGTCGGTCCTGCATTGGTTGTATTGGCAGTAAAGGTTACCAAAACATTTGAGCATACTACATTGCCCGGACTGGCCGAAACGTTGACTGTGGGTGTAACTGTGGTATTGACCGTCATAGTTATGGCATTGCTGGCTACCATTGTTGGTGTAGCACATAATGCATTGCTGGTCATTTCGCAAGTCACCACATCATTATTATTCAGTGTTGTTGTCAGGTATGTGGGGCTTGGGCTGCCTACAGGGTTACCATTTACATACCACTGGTATACCGGGCTTGGGCCGCCATTGGTTTGTGTGGCAGTAAACGTTACCGTAGTACCCGAGCATACCACGTTACCCGGCGTAACCGCAATGCTTACAGCAGGTGTAAGCGTAGGATTAACGATCATGGTTATAGCATTGCTGGTAACCGTAGCAGGTACGGCACATACCGCATTGCTGGTAAGTGTACATGTCATTACATCACCGTTGGCAAGCGTGTTATCTGTATATGTAGATGTATTACCACCTACGGGGTTGCCGTTCTTCTTCCAGGCATATACCGGTGTGGGGCCGCCATTGGTTATAGCAGCAGAAAATGTTACCGAGGTGCCTGCACAAATAACATTACCGGGGTTAACTGATATACTTACCGTAGGCAAAACCGATGGGTTCACCGTCATAGTTATATCGTTGCTCACCACGGTGGCGGGGCTGGCACATGCAAAGCTTGTCGTCATGGTACAGTTCACAACATCACCATTGGCAAGTGTAGTACTGGTATATGTATTGGTATTACTACCCACTATATTGCCATTTACTTTCCATACATATGTTGGTGTCGGGCCGCCATTAGTTGGTGTGGCAGTAAATGTCACCGAGGTGCCGGCGCAGATCGTATTGCCCGGGCTAACCGAAATACTCACCGCCGGTGTAACTGGTGGTGACACGGTCATGGTTATTGTATTGCTCGCTATGGTAGCGGGTGTAGCACATAGTGCACTGCTGGTTAGTGTACATTGTATTACATCACCATTGTTCAATGCTGCATTCGTGTACGTAGCTGTAGGGCCGCCTACAGGATTACCATTCAATGTCCATGCATATGTGGGTGTAGGACCGCCATTGGTAATGGCTGCACTGAAGGTAACACTTGTACCGGCACATATATTATTACCCGGGTTGGCCGTAATGCTGATGGTAGGCGTCACTACCGGGTTTACGGTAATAGTTATTGGTGTACTGGTAGCTGTTGTTGGGCTGGCACAAGGCGCATTACTTGTAACAGTGCAGGTAATCACATCTCCGTTCACCAAACTATTATCAGTATAAGTATTACTGTTGGTCCCTACCGGGAAGTTGTTCTTATACCATTGGTATACAGGAGTTGGGCCACCATTGGTAATGGTCGCCGTAAAGGTTATCGGTGTTCCGAAACAGATCGTATTACCCGGGTTGGCCGTTACCGATATGGTCGGCGTTACATTCGGGTTCACCGTCATGGTTATTGCATTACTTGTTGCAGTGGTTGGCACGGCACAGGCTGCATTACTCACGATCGTGCAGGTGATAACATCATTATTGTTGAGCGTATTGCTTGTGAAAGTGTTATTAGTGCCAACTGTTACGTTATTGATCTTCCATGCATAAGTTGGCGATGGACCACCATTGGTTACCGTGGCCACAAAAGTGACCGATGTACCGGCACATATATTATTACCGGGTACTGCCGTTATGGAAACGGACGGAACCAGCTGCGGATTAATGGTCAGGTCCGTACCGTTATCGGCACCTGTGAAGGCTGTATTGGTCGACACAGTTCTCAACCTGTACCCTGTGCCGCCCGGCTGCGCAGCAGGTATGGTACAACTGATGGCCCCGCTTGTTGCAGTGCTTACCAAAGGTCCGCCAATGGTTGTAGGTGTGGCAAAAGAACCGGTAGCATCACTTAACTGCACAGTAAACTGGTTACCGGCATTGAACACCAGGTTGAGCGAAGTGTAGTTTACCGTAATGTTGGCACCCGCACACCATGGTGAACCCGTAACCGTACTTGTGATACCGATAAGCGGGTATGTATTAACATACGCAAATATATTCTGCCAAAGATTTATGCCCTGTGGATTGGGGCTCCAGAAGTTGGGTTGTGTGCACCCTCCGAAGAAAACAACACCATTACCCCATGTTTTATAACATAATACCGTTAAAGAGTTAGCAGGATTATATAACAAAGTTGTAAGACCTGTGCCACTTATCGTTGCGTGACCAAAATAACTGCCGGTATAACTTGTGGCAGTAGGCAGGTATGGTCCTAAAAATATCTGGTTCGTTGGCACACTGGTCGTTACGCTGGGCGAATAGCCGGCGTAATTCATTACAGTTCCCGAAAATCCCCAGTTCTGGTTACCTGCATAGTTGGGTGCTGCGTTTATAAACAAACGCCCACCGCTGTTTACCCAACTTTCTATAGTTGCAATGTTGGCAGTGATATATGCCGGGAAACCCGTATTAGCATCGCTACCCTCCAGCATGACGAAAGTGGTAGAGGGTGAGAATACCGTATTTATCGGTGTAGAATAGTTACCCTGTGTCCAGCCTCCGGGGCCAAACACATTGTTCATACAGGTTTGGTTTTGTGTGTTTCCCCAGGGGTTGGAGTTCACTATGTAATAAGCACCGGCGAAGGCACTGTTACCAGCGAAAGCAAGCAAAGTTATCAGGGGCAATAACTTCAAATAAGAGAATACATTTCTTTTCATAACCGTGAGATTATTGAGCGATCATACAAATTGTTAAAGTTTAACGAAAATAATAAATGATATCATATATACAATGAAATGGAAACAGTTTTTTGGCAATTAATATAAACGTTTGAAAATCAATTTTTTATGAATAAAATCGTTATTGTCCCTGCTTCTAAAATACTGATAAACAAAGTTTTAACCACTCAAAGCATGTATTGCCTATAGTTAAAAAAGCAATATTGCCTTTAATATATGGCCTTATCTCTTGCAATTAAGGAGGCCGGTTTTTTCATTAGAAAAATTTTTTTCTCTGGCACCCAAGATTTTTCAAGCTGCTTACGTCTTTTTATGTAGACGCGTATAAAAAAGCATTTTTAACAGGGCCCTGGCAAGAAATGCATAACCACAAAATCTTCGAGAAATGAAAAACAGGAAAATGTATTTATACCGCATAAACAGCAAAGCCAGCCCCGTTACAAATACAAGCTCATATTCCGGTACGGGTATGCGCTTACAAAAACCCTTGAAACTGCTCTTTTATACCATCCGTAAACAGCGGTTGGTTTAAGAACAGGAACAACATGATCAAAAGCCTTGTTTTATGAAAAAAAATTGTTATCTTACTGCATAGACCCGAATTTAAAAACATATCATGCCCTCGTATTCTGAACAAGAAATAATAGAAGGGTGCCGCAGAAGGGACCGTACATACCAGGAACACCTGTACAAAGCATACTACAGCCTGTTCCTTAAGGTATGTGCCCGCTATGCAAGAGATATGCAGGATGCAGAACAGCTGCTTAATGACGGGTTCCTGAAAATATTCCTCAATATAAGCAGCTACAAGAGCAAAGGCTCCTTCGCGGGGTGGATGAGACGGGTGATCGTAAATACCTGCCTCGATCATTTGAGAAGCAATTATCTCAAAGATTCAATGATAATGCACATCAATACGCTGCCACCCTCAAGCAAAACATCAGTAAATAACAGCGGGCTGGAAAACATGGAGTTCAAAGAACTGCTGGAGCTGATACAAGCCTTGCCCGTAATGACACGCACCGTATTCAACCTCTTCGTGTTCGAAGGGTTCAGCCATAAAGAAATAGCCAAACAACTGGATATAAGTGAAAAGACATCTCACTGGCATGTACACCAGGCCAGGGAGATCCTTCAAAAGAAGTTAAAAAAAAATGAATCGCAAAAAGTGATGTATGAAAGCAAACGAATTTGATAAAGCAGTACGCCATTCTTATGAACAGGGCAGTTTCGACTACAACCCTGCTCATTGGGAGAACATGGTACAGCGGCTGAGTGAAGCTGAAAACAAAAAGACCAGCCTGGCATGGCTGCCTTTTATCAGCTATGCCGCATCCATACTGTTCATGGTGAGCATCGGTGCTTTTTTAATGCGTGAAAATGCACCACAGGATAAAATTGCTGCCAACAGCTTATGGTACGAGCACAGTACGATATTCATGCAACAGCGGATAGCAAAACCGGAAGCTGCATGGCAGAATACTGCACCTGCCCTGGCTGAAGCGGCAATTCCCCAAACAATAAACAGCTCTGCCCCACAACAGGAGCAGGCAGCTGCTATACAGCAGCAACAGGTACTTGCAGTTGCTTTGCCCGACGATGCTGAGAAAATACTGCATGCCTCGCTGGCATCAGCAGCACAGCCCATGATACAGCAGGCCTTGCCAAAGGCCCCTACATATATTGATCTCAGTGGTCCTGTATATGAACCTATGGAAGAAAAGAAAAACGGCAAAACAATTATCAGTATTGCCGGCGGCCTTAACTACGGCTCAGCCAACAGTGGCTATGCGCTTGGCTTCACTGCCTATCAAAAACTGGCCGATAACCTTTTCTTTGAAGGTGATGTAGCCTTTGTCAACAACCTGGGTGGCAAAAGAACAGAATATGCAAAAGAGGGCTCTTATACCACAACCACCACTACCATCACACAAACAAGTACAGGTGGTGGCGCTGGCAGCAGCGCAGCAGCAAAACCTGCCGGCAGCTCAGGAGCAAAGCCCTCCGGCACTGCAGCAAGACCTTCCGGCATTGCTCCTACTGCTGATGAAGAATCGCTCACCACTACCACTGTGACTACCACTACGCAGCCTCGTGGCAGCCATTATAACCTCTTCTACGCACAGGTTACGCCTACATTAGGTTATAACGTTTTTAAGAACCTCTCACTTTCAGGCGGCGCTGATGTGCAGCGCCTGCTGCAGGGCGATCAGTTGATGACCATTACAGAGCACGAGGCTGATGCCAAATATGTACCTTCTTACGATTTCGGTTTTGTGGGCAAAACAGAATATGCTATCTCCAAAGAACTTAAGGCCACAGTATATTACAGGCACGGACTAAACAACGCCATAAGCGGCGGCAGCGGCGAAAAATATATAGATCGCAATTACATACAACTGCAGCTTAAATTTTCTATACTAAATAAATAAATACCCCTGTACTTTTAAATGCAATAATGTAAGAGGCGCCCTTGGGGGCGCCTCTTTATTGGCATACCGCACATTATACCCGCTTTAGTACTGTATTTATCCGTATTTTTAACGCCGGAAAATCAATGATATATGAAGAATTTTTTATTGCCCTTATGCTTATTGGTTACACTAAATACAGCGTTCGGGCAGGTACAGCATAATACCAATACACTGATCAGCGGCAAAAGTTATTCATTTACCGGAAACAAGCCCCGCACACACGTACTTGCAAAAAGCACAGCGGCAAACGACACCCTATACTACTATAATAATACCGATACTTTACTCTTCGATTCCTCTGTAGCATTGCGATACGATGGTATAACGCCTAACGATACCGGCTACCTCTTTGGCACCAATGTGTATGGCGATTCCGCTTTTGCGGAAATGTATGATTTTACATGGGGCACCGATAGCACGGTCAGCGTGCTGGGCTTGCTCAGCTATTGGGGCGGCAGCGTTAACCCTTCATCCACCGATTCGGTAACTTTTCATGTATGGGGCATCGACACTACAAAGTATCAGCTGGACACGAACATATATGCAGGTAATTTTCCGGGCGCATCCATGGGCAGCCAAAAAGTAGCCCTTACTGCCCTCAACATCGGCAGCAACCAGCTTGCTACCACATGGTTCGATGCACCGGTGGCTGGTATCAACAGTAATTTTTATGTGGGCTATAGTTATAGCTATGATCCCACTTCGCTGAACGGGGATACGATAACCCTGCGTTCCACACCCAATGGCAAAGGTTCAGGTACGGGACAATACGATGTGGATAACAACGGCGACACTTTGCTGATCACACGCAATGCCGTGATGGAGACCGACGGTTATTGGTATGATGTGTATAATGACTACAGTTATAATGTAAACCTCTCTATCGTTCCCATTTTCAAACTGCAGCAAGCCACAGCCATACAGGGTATCGCTAACAGCGGCCTTACATTAACAGGCAATGCACCCAACCCTGCTGCGAACAGCACCACTATAAATTTTACCCTGCAGCAGGCTGCTAATGTCACCATCCAGCTCGCCGACGTGAATGGGAAAATATTGAGCACACAGGAACAAAAAGGCCTTACTGCAGGCAGCCATTCCGTATCGATATCATTAGCACAATATCCTTCAGGCAATTACGTATATATCATTCGCAGCGATAAGGGTGCCGCAATGGCTGCACTCCTGACCATTGAAAAATAATTAACTTAATATTCTCCTTGCAGGCTGCGGATCGTCTCCGCAGCCTGTTTCTTTTTGCATAAGAAATGTTTATTTTTATAAAAAAATAGACTATGAGAAAACTGATACTTTGCATATTGCTTCTTGCATTTACTGCATCAAGCCGCGCACAGGTTGCGTACAAGTATTATCTGCAGGGCAACTTGGATGAGGCTACAGTAGGCCCGGCCCTTATCCCTACCTGCGCCGATACCTTTATTACAGACACCTTCCCGGCATATTCACTTATCCGTCCAGTATATCGCTTTTCTAGTAATTGCGGCTTAAACTTTGATGACGCCGCTACCAATGCACTGGCTATAGGCGACTATACTATAGAGATGTATGTATCGCTGGATACCACGCTTAGCTACCGCAAACTAATAGACTATAAGAACCTGAACGATGATGGCGGTCTGTACATTAACGACAGCTCGCTCGACTTTTACAATATCATCAATACCAACAACCACCTGTATATCCCCGGTCAGTATATGTTCACTACCATCAGCAGGAACAATGCAACCCAAAAAGTGCGTTTATATGCCAACGGTAATATAGTGGATAGCTTTGCCGATACTAACGGAGATGCGATCTATAATGCGTACAAGCTCTTACGCTTTTTCCAGAACGATACACTGAATGTATTCACTGAGGCCTCAGCCGGCAAAGTGGCCTACCTGGCCATATACAATTATGTGCGCGACCCCTTGCTGATACATAATGATTATGATTCCTTAGGCTCCATACTTGCCACAACAAGCGTTAAAAATGTGAACGCACAAAACAACATCAAAATATGGCCCAACCCCGCAACCGATAAGCTGGAGGTAGATGCCCTCGCTCCGCTTTCTTTTACTGTTACCGACCTTGCAGGCCGCCAATTACTTAACGGCAATATACTGAAAGGCACCAACACATTACAGGTGGATGTGTTACCTGCAGGTATGTATTTCCTGCGTTTGCAGGGGGCTAATGCCGGTGGTGTTTACAAATTCATAAAAAGATAAGTATCCTTTCTCATTAAGTAATAAAGCTGCCTTACAGGGCAGCTTTATTTTTATATATACGCCTGTTATGGCATGGCTTTTTAGGCTTCATCTCTAAATTTTACGCTATGAAAAAAATCATACTTTTTTTCCTTTGTCTTACCGCAATATCTGCAGAGGCACAGATCGTTTACAAATATAATTTCAGGAATAACCTCCACGAAAAAAATGGAGGCCCCGATCTCGTGGCATCTTGCGGAGGAAGTTTTATAAACGATTCCATTACAGACTACAGCTTATACAGGCCCGTTTATCATTTTGACAATAATTGTGGTTTTACCTTCGATGATACTGCGAACTTCCTCGCCACTGGAGATTATACTATAGAAATGTTTGTTGCGCTCGATAATACCACTGCTTATCGCAAAATGATCGACTATAAAAACCTGGCCGCAGATGAAGGCTTATACGTTCATGATAATGCGCTGGCATTTTACAACAGCTTTTCAGCAGCTAGCCAGGACTATATGAATGGCGATTATGTCTTTACAGCTATAACAAGGAATAGTGCTAACCAAATGGTGCGGATGTATGTAAATGGCAACCAGGTCGGCAGTTTTACTGATGTAAGCGGCGATGCCTATTATGATGCAAATAAACAGATCCGTTTCTTTCAGGACGATTCAATAACTGGCAATATCGATGTATCTGGAGGCAATATAGCCTATATGGCGCTGTATGATTATGTCCGCGATTCATTATTGGTATTCAACGATTACCTCGCTATGGGAAATCTGCTTGTAACTACCGGGCTGGCCAATATCTCCGAAAGCAGTGCACAAATATGGCCCAACCCGGCAACTACTACGCTACAGGTAAATGCCGCCGCCGAATGTTCTTTTGCTATTACTGATGTAACCGGCCGCTCTTTGCTCGGTGGTACATTACAAAAAGGCATTAACACCCTACAGGTAAATATGTTACCTGCAGGTATGTATTTCCTGCGTTTGCAGGGCAGCAATACTGGCGGTATTTACAAATTCATGAAGAAATAAGTACGCTCTTTTCTCATTATGATAAAGCTACCCTATAGGGCAGCTTTATCTTTTATAGAAGAGTCCCCTGTGAAAACAGGGGACTTACAGCAATTTTATTGTCATCCTTAATGTAATGTAAACTTACACTCATATATACGGCTAAACATACCTCATAAGAGGGGAATTATCCCTTAGCTGAATATTTTGCTCTTACTTAGGCTGGTACGACCTGTTATAAATATGTGCACGGTGATGCACATGATTGCCATAATAATTAGGGTGATACACATGGTAATAGCCGGGACCATCATAATAGCTTGGGGCACATGAGTTAAGCCCCGTCATCAGTAATAGCAGTGCCCCGGTTATAAATAGAAACTTTTTCATGGCTCTTGATTTTTACAGTAAGGGCAAAAAAATCCTGCCATTGGTAACACAAAAAAGCGCAGCAGCCCAATGGGCTGCTGCGCACAATTTATATCTGCTCCTATTTTATTTCTTTACCTGTAGTGGTATGGTGCTTACTTCTGCTCCATTCACCAAAGCTACCATATAGCTGCCGGGAGCAAGGCTATTAATATTAATGCTGCCATTATTGGCCACCGATCCGCTCATTACTTTTTTGCCCGTCACATCGGTGATATCATAATTTGATGCTGCCTGTAAGCCGGTCACATACACAGTATTGGTGCCGGGATTTGGATAAAGCGATGGTGTATTGGCTGCGGCACCGGCACTTGCCGCATCGGTAGGCGCCACTACCATGATCTTGCCAAAGTACGGTTTGGTATTAGGCGCCGTAACACTTACCATCAACGAATCGCCAGCCTGCAAAGAAGCAAAATTGTGATGTGTACTGCCGCTTACTACCGGCCTCACCGAGAACAGTGTATCGTAATGCATCAGCACTACAGTAGCGTCATTATTATTAACGGTAACGTTCACGCTGGTCCAGTTGGGCGTTATTGTAGCCACATGGTTGACTGCAAGCGTAGCAGGTGTCTTTTTCCTGAACTGCAGCGAGGGATCGCCGAACAGCGTCCAGGTATCGGTCATATCATAACCGCTGAAACTGTATTGGTCATTCATTGAATAACAGCCGGTCTCTACTATAGGTCCTATATTATCCAGCGAGTCGGTACTATTATAGCTAACGATATCATTTACCATATCCTGTGTTTCCATGGGCTCATCCCAATACTGCGATATGGTGCTCATAAAATTAGCCACCGCACCTACCGGGTTGCCTGAGGCATCCTTAACACGCTGAAAATATTCTGCAAAACAGGTTTCGCCTACAAAGGAGCCCACCTCGCAGCCTACGATCAGTACAAATGGCCACATACCGGTATTGTTGGTAAGCGCTTGTACGTTGTTCGATGTGAAATTGGTGGTTACCACGCCCTGGTCCCACCCATGGCCGCAATAGTTCACCAACGATACGCCACTGTCTATCTGGTTTTCAAGGTCGCTATAATCCGGATCGCCTATAGCATCCATAATATTATGCGTACCGTCATACAGCTCTGCTACATGTGTGTAAGTAGCCCCCATCAGCTTCGTACGTATGTTGCGCATATGCTCCCAGTCCATTTCGTTATCATCGCCGGGCCCAAGGTTCGATGCCACACCCACCGCCCTTGTGTACCATGCGGTATCTGTAAGGGGCGTCTTTTCATAACTGATGGTCTTGGTCAGCTGCGGCGCAAGTTCTGAAAGCGTATTGGCCGATAAACGCCCAACGAATATGTCCGGGTAATGGTCGTTGCCCGCCAGGTAACCATATGATATATCGGACGGGCCAGCGAAAGTAAGTGTCGCATTATCCACCAGGCCCGAATCAAGGCGTGGCGTAATGGCTGCATCATCCCCTACCAGCAAGAGGTAATCTATATGCTTCTGCTGGTAAAACTGTTGTACATACGCATAGATACTTTCCTGTGCCGGGTAGCCGGGTATGGCCGTCGTTTCCGTAACATAGGTACGGATGCCCTGCTGGTTCTTCCACTTAATGAAAGACCTTAAAGTATCGGCAAACATATGCGGGGTAATAATGAGCATTTGTGCAGCATAGCCCACACTGTCATTGGCCGTTGCCTTTGCTGCGGCATGACTAAGCAGTTCATAATTGATAAAATGCCTGCGGTATATGTTATTCCATATCCTGTTACTTGATGCGTCTTCGGGTTTGTGGGTCATTTTTGCTTTTACGTTCAGCTTCACCTCGGTATATACCCTTAGGGTATGCGTAACCGGGTTATACTGTACCGGGAACACCCACACCGTTTTGCCATGCGCATCATGCACCACGTAGTCGTTCACTACAGTAGCTATGTTTTCAGGATAAAATTTATTTTCATTATATATAGGCCCCGCCACCGGCTTTACACTCGCCGGATCTGTCTTGCGGCTCAACTTGCCTTTGGAGGGAACGATATCATATCCCTGGAAATCTTCGTATTTGCTCGCATCTACCGATACTTCCATATTATCATCGCCCACCAGGAAGCTATAGCCTGCGAAAGGCATGGCCGGCTCGTCCTTACGGTTCAGGTATTGCAGGTGGTCCATATTCACGTCCAGGCGTTTCCAGCCATCTTCACCGGGTTTTACCGATACCGAACCAAAATCAATATTAAGGGAATAAGTGCCTGTAGCAGACAGACTTATATCTGTATTAGCCCTGTTCTTGCTTAGTTGCTGGGCACCGGCAGACAAGCCTATACCCACCAGCAAAACGGGGAGTAATAATTTCTTCATATAAGGATGATTAATGTATTTTTAAAGATAGGGGATTTTCATATAAAACGAACAAACATGGTGTTAATATGCAAAATGTAGGGGAGTTTGCTCTCCCTATAAACAAAAATACCTTACTGCTAAACCCATTTTGAGCTATAATTGCAATAAATCTGCTTCAATTATGGCTACATACGACGAAATATTTGAGCATAACAAACGCTGGGTAGCAGCCCGTACAGCCGAAGACCCCGGTTTTTTTGAGAAGCTGGCCAAAGACCAGGAACCGGAATTCCTTTACCTGGGCTGCTCCGACAGCCGCGTACCAGCCAACGAGATTATGGGTCTGGAACCGGGCGATGTATTCGTGCACCGCAACGTAGGCAACCTCGTGAATAATAATGACCTCAATGTGCAATCGGTAATAAACTATGCAGTTAATTACCTGCATGTGAAGCACATCATTGTTTGCGGGCACTATAACTGTGGGGCTGTAAAGGCAGCCATGGTACCCCAGGATATGGGCTTGCTCAACCCCTGGCTGCGCAACATACGCGATGTGTACCGCATGCACTATGACGAACTACAGGCTATACAGGATGAAGCCGCCCGCTATAAGCGCCTTGTGGAATTGAATGTGCAGGAGCAATGCTTTAACGTTATTAAAACTGCCATCGTTCAAAAAAGCTACCTGGATAAAAAATTCCCTGTTGTACATGGCTGGGTCTTCGACCTGCACAATGGCTACCTGGTGGATCTTAATGTTGATTTTGAAGCTGTGCTCAAGGAAGTACAGAAGGTTTATGACCTGCACGGGGACTAAATAATAGTACCTACTTCCCCTTCTTTACATAGCTGCTAAAGTACGTGCAGGTATTAAATGCTATACGGTAAAAATTTGTTTTCGCGTATTCATTTTTCAGTTTTCCGAAATAGGGGTTTTTCAGGGAATAGGCTACATAACTGCTGTCATCGCCGCCATAGTAGTAATACTCGTTCTTAGGCGCCGGACAACGTTTCTGCCAGCATTTTGCAGCCATATAGGTACATTTTGCCTGCTGTTCCTTGTCTTTTGCAAACTGTGCAGCGAGCAGGAAATACTTTTCCGCTTCGGCAGGGTCGTAATATTCTTTATAAAATGCCGGTAGCTTATCCCGGGCGGGGTTGTAGAAATAAGCATACTCATCTACCCCGCTGCGATAATATACAAAGGCATGATTGGCCCTGCCATAGTAACTCATATTGTACAGGCCTGCACCATAGAGGTAGGCTGCTTCCGGGTCTTTGGGGTCTTTATCCAGCTTATTTTTTTGCTCAGCCATTTTCACCGCAAACTGCAGCTTATTCATCGTTATGGCCGTGTCTATTTTACGCAGGTCGTGCTGGTCGTCTATATGCATGATGAATGGGTCGGGTAAGACCGTTCCAGCTAGTATATCTTTGGGAACTTGTTTTAGTACCTCAACTGCTTTATCGAATTGATGCAGGCGTATGTATTTGGTGCCTTCCAGTTCCTGCAGCACAGGCAGTGTAAAAGTATTGTTCTTTATAAGCCATAGTTCATAATCGGTCTTACTGCCCTGCTGTATGTAGTCTTCAAATGCTTTTATCCTTTCGGGCGACATACTTTCTAATAACCCCCCGGATACACTGTATGTATAGTCACCGTTATACGCTATTTGCTCGCTGCTGTTCGCCGCCCGCGAAAAACAGAAGATCGCCCTTGCGGTATCGCCCTGCTTCAGGTATGCACTGCCCAGTACTGCGGTCATCATATCACGATACACTTTCTCAAAACGGGGCTTGCTTTTTGCACGCTCCTCTATCCATTGCAGCGAGGGCAGCAGCTCAGCCTCTGTTCCTGCATCTATCCGCGTCTTGCTGCCTGCTATATACAGGGCCTTTATTATTGCTGCAAGATCTTTTTCCCGGTCGTTCATCTTTTTCCTGGCGGCAATATCGGTTTGTTCTTTACATGCCGGCATATCGCCCTGCATATAATAGAGGTATGCCGATGCCAGGTGCCAGAAGGCGATATTGCCATTCCTGCCTTCCTTTGCCACCTTTTGTGCAAAGTCGTTCAGTTGTTGCAGGTAGGTGCTGTAGCGGTTCATCTTTTCCTGCACTTCGTTTCTATAATTTTCGGCAGGGGCATATAAGGGCAGCGACACAAAACCAATGAGGTTACCTATGGCATATTTTTCCGACTGGTAGTTTTGCTCAGCCTTATTCATTTCCCTTGTCATTACGATATCGAGCCCCTCTATAGCGGGGGCGGCAGCATAGGCTTCCTGCAATAGCTTCAGACCCTCCATTTCCTGCCCTTCCGATTGATACAATCCATCCATGATATACACTACCGCTCTTTCATGCCCGCTCTTACACAGTTCCAGTACGCTGTCTGTTTTTGAGCCCACTGCCCAGTTGAAGCTTATGTGCGCACTTGGCTTCAGTTCATCGCTCAGGTCAAATACCCGGCTATATAGGTAAGCCGCCTCTGTCTTTTTGCCCAGGCGGTACAGGGCGCCAGCCTTCATGCCCAGGCAGCGCGGGTATATAATGCTATTGCTTGTTTTATCGCCTAATAGCTGGCTGTAAAGCTGCAGGGTTTCTGCGTACCGGTTGCTGTAAAAGGCCATGCGCAATACCTGGTAAGCATAGCGCAGCTTTATATTATCGTTCTTTACGTTTCGGTACAGTACCAGGCCCTCGTCGATAAGTGTGCCCATGGCCACTGTATCACGCACAGGTAGCGCATACTGCTCCGCCTGGTTATCCCAGTAGCTTTCCAGCGGCACCGTATAGGGCTGGCATTTTTTGGCAAATATGAGGTACTCCAGCACTTCCGTTTCCCTGTTTTTTACCAGCCACTGGGCAAAGTTATTTGTTGCTGCCCTTTCGCTTAACTGCCCGGCCTTGCTTTTCCCGATATGCGCGTACAATGCCTGCACCTCTTCGATACTGAACTGGTACACCAGCATGCTTATATCATCTGCGCCGGCTGCGCCTTTGCAGTACTGCCGCCATTCCGAAATATTATCGTCGGGCAATGTATCCATTTTGGGCGGCTCATACATATCATACTGGTCATAGAAGGTAAGCAGGTCGGTATAATAGAATGGCTGGTAGGCCGGCTTTTCGTTCACATCGTTCAGGAAAAAGGATGGATATGCATCATAAGGGTCGGGGCCGTCGGCACAGGCCAGCACGATCCGTACAGCAGCAGCTATCATTATTGCGCTAGCGGTAATTGTCCAAAACCTTTTCCAGTTCATGTACCGAATATTTACTTAAAGTTAGGCTATCGCAATGGAAGAAGACAACATTCAGGCTGTCCTGTTTTATCTTTTTAGCGGTGTAAGCGGCTACCTCGTTTATATCCCCTGTCGTGGCATCTTCCGGCCTTAACACATCGCCTGCTTTCAATTTATAACCGGCCCATACCGTATCGCGCAGGCAGCTGTATTTATTAGCTCCCTCCTTTTTCACCAGGGCATTCGCTTTCACGGCAGCCGCAGGTATATCGCACAGTATGCCCCTCAGTTGTTTATCCCTGAAGAGCAGGCACCAGTCAAATAATGGCAGGGCTACATCAAGCCTTAGGGGATAGGTAGCCAGGTAGTCAAGATATTCTTTGGCTATTTCCGGGTCTATTATAGAGTTTTCGGCTTCATACTTTTTTATGTCGCCCATGTTATAACACATCAGCAATCCCTTATCCACGGGGGGTATGCCCATGCTCTTTTTGTACTTCACCTGGTGCAGGCGTATGGTTGCTGAGAGTAGCTTTCCCTTGAACCAGGCCTGTCTATGCAGTTGCTGCAGCAGTTCAAAATAAATATCCCTTGTGCTCCCCGTCCAGTCGCAGTCTATTTGTATCTCAGCGGGCACTATGCCCGCTGCCGTGCACATGCCCCGGGTCATCGCCGCTATATGCTGCGCAAATGGGCAGATGCTGCTGCCTTGTACATGCAGCAATACTTCCTGCTTTATGAACACTACGGGTATGTATTTAAAGGCTGTATCCAAATGCTGCGGCAGGCGTATAGGTGCTACGGGTATCGCCGCATAGCTGGCAGCATCCCAGTCCACATCATACAGCCTCAGGTACATGCTTTGGCAATGCAATTGCTTTAACTTGTTCAGTTCATAAGCGCCGGGCGCATAGATGGTCTTCCAGTAATAAATACCGCTGGTTATATGGTGCTGCCTCTTTTTGCAGGATACAAAGAGCACTGCGGCAATGATCACCGGCAGGATGATCTGTTTATATTGGCTATTATTAGGGAACAATCACTTTTTGTGCTGCAGGCTTCATTTTAAAGTGTATGGTTGATGCGCATTCATGTGCATCGCCATCGGTCTGCATCAGTTTCAATACCGGGTTGCTGATGCTCACTTCCTTTGCACGCATAAAGGTAACGTAGGGACTTTTGGTAATGGTACCCGTCATGGCACGCAGCACCAGCATACCGCCCAATATTTTAGGGAACCTGCGTATGATGATCACGTCAAAAAGCCCGTCCGTCCAGTCGGCCTGCGGCGCTATCTTAAAGTTGTAGCCAAACTGCTGCATATTACATACGCAGGCGATAAAGGCCCTTTCTTTAAGTGCTTTGCCATCCACTATTATATCAAAGTTCCGCTCTTTATACAGCCACATATATTTGGTCACCAGCCAGCTGTACATCATGATGCCCCGGCGCACGCTTTTGGCAAATTTCTTGGCGATCAGTGCATCAAAGGCCACACCTGCATTACTGATGAACAATCGTTCGTTGGCAAAAGCGATATCCATCTTAATGATATTGCCCTTGTTGATGACCTGTAGTGCAGCATTTATTTCCAGCGGTATGCCCAGCGTGCGGGCCGTGCCATTGCCCGATCCCTTGGGTATGATGGCCAGTGCGGTATCGCTGCCGTTCAGGCCATTGGCTATATCGTTCACCGAGCCATCGCCACCCACAGCCACTACGGCATAGGCCCCTTTGGCCGCAGCCTCTTTCGCCAGCACTATGCCATGCTTGGCATACTCACTATGCACCAGCTCATGGCTGTACTGCTCATGGTCCAGTGTTGCGTCTATGGCGCTCTTAATGGCTTTTTCCCTGTCCACCCCCGATTTGGGGTTAATAATGAATACCAGGTGTTTTTTACTCATGCAGTTGGGCTTTGAGGCTTAAGTCCATGCTTACTGCATGGTGTATTATTGCGCCCACCGAGATATAGTCTACCCCGCTGCGCGCATAGTCCGTAATTGTATCCAGGTTCATACCGCCCGATGCTTCTGTTTCATACTTTCCGCCTATCATCTTTACAGCTTCTTCCAGCAGTTCAGGTGTAAAATTGTCGAGCATGATGCGGTCCACTCCGCCCGTTTCCATCACTTTACGCACATCATCAAGGCTGCGGGTCTCTACCTCTATCTTCAGGTCCAGTGCATTGGTCTGCAGATAGGCCTGCGTTTTTTCTATAGCGTTTTCTATACCTCCGCAAAAGTCAATATGGTTGTCCTTGAGCATGATCATGTCATACAAGCCCATGCGATGGTTATGGCCGCCACCTATAAGCACTGCTTCTTTTTCATGCATGCGGAACAGGGGGGTCGTTTTACGCGTATCCAGTATTTTGGCATTAAAGCCTGATACCTTAGCTACATATTGTGCGGTTAGCGTGGCTATTCCGCTCATGCGTTGCATACAGTTCAGCACCAGCCGCTCTCCTTTTAATATGGCATGTACCAGGGCTGTCACTTCAAAAGCGATATCCCCGGCCTTTACCCTGTCGCCGTCTTTTTTGTACAGATCTATTTTTGCATCGGGGTCCAGGTAAATAAATATTTCCTGTGCCAGTTCCACACCTGCCAGTATGCCATCCTCTTTTACCTTCAGTACCGCCTTTCCTTTGGCATAGCGGTCTATACAGGCCAGGGTGCTATGGTCGCCCTCGCCGATATCTTCCTGTAATGCCGCTGCTATGAATGCCTGCCTGTTCACTTATGTTACGTATTTTTTAAGTTGGCAAAGGTATGAAATACGGCCTGCACTCATAGAGATAATCAAGAATTAACATTGGGCTTATTATGCCATAACAGGCAGCCATCGCCATAACTCAGGAAGCGAAAGTCGTTATTTAACGCGTGTTCGTACACCCTCCGCCAGTCATCTCCAATAAAAGCAGCGATCAATAAGAGCAGGGTGGATTGCGGCTGGTGAAAGTTGGTCACTAAACCGCTCACAATGCGAAACCGGTAGCCCGGGGCTATCAATATCCTGGTACGGGTAATGATCCGCTCCAGCTTGTTGTTTTGCATGTATAATTGGATGGATTTCAGTGCTTCAAATGCGCTTGCCCTTGCTTCAGTCTCATAGGGGTCCCATTGCTGTACTGCTATTCCTGCAAAGTGAACCTGCTGGCCACGGAACAGTTTGTTGCCTATCCAGTACAGGCTTTCCAGCGTGCGCATCGATGTGGTGCCCACCGCTATCACATTGTGTTCCGTTATCAGTTTTTCTATCGTGGCCATGTCCACCTCTATCCATTCCGCATGCATTTCATGCTCCAGCATCGTATCGCTCTGCACGGGTTTGAAGGTGCCCGCACCTACGTGCAGGCTTATCATGGCCTTGTCAATACCTTTCTCGTCCAGGCTTTTTACAACATGCTCCGTAAAGTGCAGGCCTGCCGTAGGTGCCGCCACGCTGCCTTCTTCTTTGGCAAATATGGTCTGGTAGCGCTCTTCATCGCTTGCTTCAGCCTCCCGGTGCAGGTAGGGTGGCAGGGGCACCTTGCCGGCATGGTGCAGCACCTCTGCGAAGCTCACGCCTTCCTTGTCCCAGCTCAGTTGTACCGTGAATGAGCCACTCTGCCGGTCAACAATCTCTGCCGATAAGGTAAAATGAGGCGGGCATTCCAGTTGCAGCACCATACCATGTTTCCATTTCGAGGCTCCGCCTATCATACACTTCCAGCGCACGCTGTCTTTTTGCAGCATGGCGGTTTGTATATCGGCATACTCATCTCCCGGCTCCAGGCAAAACACTTCTATCTGGCCACCCGTAGCCTTCTGGAAAAGCAAACGCGCATGCACCACCTTCGTCTGGTTATATACCACCAGGCTGTTGTGTGGTATATGTGCAGCAATATTCCGGTAGTTATCCTCCTGTATCCTGCCATTACTGTAGATCAGCAATTTAGATGCATCCCTTACTGCTAAAGGGTATTTAGCCACTTTTTCATCGGGCAGGTCATAGGTGTAATCGGCTATGTGTAGTTCTTTTGGATGCATTTATGACAATTCTGTGTATTTAACGATTTGCGAAGTTACCTATCTTTAAAAAAATATACCCGCCATGAAAAAGACCACTTACCTCTTCAGCATCCTTTTACTGTTATTGTCCGTATCCTGTAAAAAGAACAAATACAGCAATGCCAACTGGCCAATTGACGCAAGCCCGGTATTCAGCGATGGCAATATTTTCATTAACATCAGCGAACGTATCGATAGTAACGGTACACATTTTATACTCAACTGTGCTACCGAAAGGATCTACGGCTGTTACAATGTTTCCCTTACTGATACTTTTGCCATCGTGGGTAATATAGTGCAGTTAAAGTTCCTGGGGATATACCAGCCCCAGATGTGCCTCGATGCATTGGGCCCCGCCACCGATAAAATAGAACTGGACAATCTGCAGCCCGGTATTTACGACCTGCTTATCAGCGGCAGCGGACAAAGCGTGGGCAAATTATACGTGGATGCCGGTCAATACAAGATAGCACTGCAAACAGTGAATGGTGTTAAGTTCCAGTCATACGCCATTCGCCGCCTGCCTGCCAACACCATATACGGAAGCATGATCTATAATCCTGCTATGCCGGGCATTGTCAATACTTTTATCGATTCGCTCAAAAGCATTGGCGCATATACCGCCAACCTGGCAGCAGGCACTTATTCCGACTTTATCGTAACTGAAGAGGGAAAGATCGTTTCCCCGCTTGATGATATCGCAAATCTTACCCGCTTCGCGCTCATATACTCCGGGAATGAAGACCGCCTGTATGACCTGGTAAACAGCTTTGACCAGGGCGAGCTATCCATCAACCTGCATACCGCTTCGGGCAGGATATACCACAACTGATCCCGCTACCTTATTTCGGGTATAGTAATACCGGTTATTTTGCGGTACAGGTCTATCGCATAGAGGTCGGTCATGCCCGATATAAAATCCACTACCGACTGTATATTCGTATACAGGCTGCCTTTCTTATCTATCGGGAACTGGCTGGAGACCACCTGCAATATCTTCCGCGACTTAGCTTCCCCCGGCCGTAGCACCGCACCTACAAACTCTTTCAGCAGGCCACCTATCACATTATAGCCCGCTATCTCTATCTCCACCACCGATCGGTAATTATACACACAGGCATAGGAGAATTCATTGATCTCATCGATCAAAGCCTGCTCCCGCATGGGCAGGTATTTCATCAGGTCCCCTTCCAGTGTGCCGGCCAATAATTCCGCTTCCTTTTCCAGGAAGATGCCTGAGAGTTTTTCTATCATGAGCCCTATCCACTTGGCACGTATGAACTGCACCTTCTGGTTATCGTCATTTATATTGACCAGCTTCCGCTCTACATAGTCCAGGGCGTTATATTCAGTCTCGTTCTCGAAGAAGGGCAGGAACAGGTCCTTTACCTTCTCCAGCGATACGATCTTCAGCCGGTGTGCATCTTCCAGGTCTATCACACGGTAGCATATATCGTCCGCCGCCTCGGTAAGGTACACGAAGGGATGGCGGGCATACACATGCTGATAGCCTTCCTTTTTAGGTATGCCAAGTGTGTCGGCTATCTCTTCGTAGGTCCTTATCTCGCTATCAAAGAAGCCTGATTTTTTAGTTGCTATGAGCCCCGTTTTTTTATTAAATCCCTCAGATGATGAGCTTGGGTATTTTACTATAGAGGCCAGTGTTGCATAGGTAAGCTTATAGCCTCCCGGTTCATGCTCGTTGAAGCTGTTGGTGAGTACCCGCAGGGCATTGGAGTTGCCTTCAAATTTTTCAAAGTCCAGCAATTGATTAGCACTTAGCTCATTTTCCAGGGTCTTCCTGTCCTTCCCTTCCAACTGCGTAAAGTAGGTCCGTATCGCATCCTCGCCCGAGTGCCCGAATGGCGGATTGCCGATATCGTGGGCCAGGCAGGCTGCCGCTATTACCGACGGCAGCTCATATTTATAGAACTCAGCAAAGTATTCGCCCTCCTTGCTGTATCTCTTAGCCAGCTCATCACCTACCCACTTCCCCAGCGAGCGGCCCACCGAGGCTACCTCGAGACTATGGGTCAGGCGGTTGTGCACAAAAACCGGCCCCGGCAAGGGAAACACCTGTGTCTTGTTCTGCAGCCTGCGGAATGCCGATGCGAAGATGATGCGGTCATAATCGCGCAGGAAGGAGGTGCGTATATGATCGGGGTTGGCATCTTTACGTTCCGGGTCGCCGGTACGCCTTGCACTATATAGCGTGGACCAATTCATACTGTAAAAATGCGATAATGTGAGGAATAGAGCAATTAATCAACTGTAGCGATACACTTAAGCTCTATGGCTATAGGCGTAGGCAGGGAGTTGATGGCTACCGTGGTGCGGCAGGGTTGATTGTCTTTAAAATATTCTGCGTACAGCCTGTTGTAGGTTTGAAAGTCACGCTTCATGTCCACGAGGAATACAGTCACATCCACAAGCTTATCCCAGCTGCTGCCACTCTCTTCCAGCACTATGCGCACATTGTCGAACACACTGCGGCACTGCGCCTCAAAATTGAATTCGAGATAGTTCCCGTTCTTGTCCAGCTTCAGGCCGGGTATCTCATCAGTGCCCGGGGTGCGCGGGCCTATGCCCGAAAGGAATAATAAATTTCCTACCCTTCTTGCGTGTGGATACAGCCCAACCGGCTTTGGTGCTTTATCAGTAGAGATCTTTTCAGACATGATGCAAAAATAAAATTTCAGTGTGCAAGTTCAAAGATAGGGCAATATCGCGCTTCGTCACTTTCAAATTACCTTTTACTTAACAACATTTGTTTTTACCTTGATGGTATAAAGCGGTCAATACAATTATTTATGGCTTTACACAACCAGCAGGAGAAGGGCAGGAATATCGCCCCGCATATATTCAGCGGCTCCATTATGATGATCGGTGTTTGCATTACCGTTATTGCATTGTTCCGGGCGCTGAAAACCGGTACCGAAACACTGGCTGATAATATACTGGGTGCAGATACACTGATCTTCATACTAACCACATTGATATCCTACGCGTCGCTGCGCAGCGACAACAATAAACGGCTGGAACGTGTAGCGGATGCGCTGTTTTTCACAGGTATGCTTACCATGGTGGTAGTAGGCCTTATGATCCTCTACTCCACCTATTAGCGGCAGGCGTTTTTACTGCTTGGTCATCGTCAGGTTGCAGGTAGAACCGGGTACGTTGTTGGTGCTGGTGGTATAATGTATGGTCAATACGCCATCTGCGAAGGTACCGTTGCCGGCCACATTCACCCCTGCTACGGTCACACCGCCATTGCCATCCAGATAGGCGGTAGCGCTGGCCTGCAGGTTACCAAAGTTGGAAATGCTGATCGTATATGCACCGTTGCTGGATGCAGTGGTTATCGTGCTTTGCCATGAGCCCGAGCCGGTAAGCGGCGGGGTGCAGGACTGGGTGCAGGTATATGAACCAAGATACTGCGTGCTCCACATGGTTTCGCATGCCGTGCCCGTATAACCCGAAGGGCAGGAACAGGTATCGTTCACACAGGTGCCGCTATTCTGACAGGTAACACTGCCGCACTTCTTTTTGCAGCCGCTGGTATACAATACCGCTGCAAATGAGCTGACAATAAATATTGACGTAACCAGTATGCGGCGTATGTGCGTATTTTTCATTCCCTGTTCTGTTAAAGTGCAATGATAGTACTTTCCTTTTTTGCTTTTATATATGCTTTCCGCTTTTTAACAAATACACTGGCATAATTATGTTGTATCAGCGGTATTGATCACAATTTAACCATTATATATATGAAAGAGCTAAAGGATGCGCGTATCGCTATCGTTACCGAAGAGGGTTTTGAGCAAGAGGAACTGACCAGCCCCAAAGATGCACTGGAAAGTACAGGTGCTACCGTGGAGATCATATCACCAAAAGATGGTAAAATAAAAGCATGGAACCATACCGACTGGGGCATTGAAGTGCCTGTGGACCGAAACATCGACGATGCCGACCCTGCTGCTTACGATGCCCTGGTGCTGCCCGGCGGTGTACTGAACCCCGATAAGCTGCGCCGCAACGAAAAGGCGGTGCGTTTTGCCAAAGCCTTCCTGGAATCGGGCAAGCCGGTGGCGGCCATATGCCATGGCCCACAGACACTTATAGAAACCGGGCTGCTGGAGGGAAGAAGCATGACCTCATACCCCTCACTGCAAACCGACCTTAAGAACGCCGGGCCAATTGGGTGGACCGGGAGGTGGTGCATGACGGCAACCTGATCACCAGCCGCAAGCCCGCCGACCTGAACGCATTCAACAAAGCGTTAATACAGGCTATTTCCGGGTCTTGATCCCGCGTTTTCATTTTCGGGAAAAATTACACGGCGATAACTCATAAAAGGGGCTGCAGGCTGCCAATTTAATACCTTTGCGTTCTCTGAACATGCAAGGCCCATACAAGATAGCGCTCGTTGGTAATCCTAACAGCGGAAAAAGTTCCTTGTTCAATTCCCTTACGGGTCTGAACCAGAAGGTGGGCAATTTTCCCGGTGTCACCGTAGATAAGAAAACGGGGCTGAGCCGCATAAACGAAAACCTATCGGCCAACATCATCGACCTGCCGGGCACTTACAGCCTGTATCCCAAGAGCGCCGATGAACAGGTGACCTATGATGTGCTGCTGAACACCCTTAGCAAAGACCGGCCGGATATGATCATCGTGATAGCAGATGCGGCCAACCTGAAACGCAACCTGCTCTTCTGTTCACAGATCATGGACCTGAAGATACCGGTGGTGATCGCCCTGAGCATGATGGACATTGCCAAACAAAAGGGCATGACCATAGATACGGCCGGGCTACAGCGTATGATGGGCGTGCCCGTGGTGCCCATTAACCCGCGCAAGAACAAAGGCATAGGCCCGCTGAAGAAGATCATTGCCGATGTAAAACAAAATACAGCACCGCCGCCCGCCGACTTTATAGATACCATTGCACTTACCGGCGACTGGCTGAACGAGATCAGTACGATCTGCGCCCTCGACAGCAGCTACAGTGCGCTGCATGTGGCCTGTAACTATACTGAACTGAGCTGGCTGAATGCTGCGCAACGCATACGCATTGCAGCACTGCTCGACGAGGTGAAATTCCACAAATCGAAGATACAGGCCGAAGAGATCATGCAGCGCTACCAGCGCATAGGCACCATCATGCAGCAATGTGTAGTGGAAGAAAGCCCGATCAAAAAACTTGTCTTCAGCGATAAGCTGGACAAAGTATTACTGCACCCTCTTTGGGGCAATCTCGTTCTGCTCACCGTATTGTTCTTCCTGTTCCAAAGCATTTTCTGGCTGGCTGCCTACCCTATGGCCTGGGTGGAGCAGGGCTTCAGTGTGCTGGGTGGATGGCTGAACAACGTAATGCCCGACAATTTCGTAAAAGACCTGCTGATCAACGGGCTATTGGCCGGCGTGAGCGGTATAGCGGTATTCATACCCCAGATCATGATCCTGTTCGGCTTTATCACTGTGCTGGAAGACAGCGGCTATATGGCCCGTATCAGCTTTCTTACCGACAGGCTGATGCGCAGCGTGGGGCTCAACGGCCGCTCGGTGATGCCACTGATCAGCGGTATGGCCTGCGCCGTGCCTGCTATCATGGCCACACGCACCATACAAAACAGGAAGGAACGGCTTATAACAATAATGGTGACCCCGCTGATGAGCTGCTCGGCTCGCCTGCCCGTGTACAGTATACTTATAGGACTGGTGATACCCGACCGTTATTACCTGGGCTTCGTGAGCCTGCAGGGCCTGGTGTTCATGGGGCTGTACCTGCTGGGCTTCTTCATGGCACTTATCGTAGCGCGGGTGCTCAACTTTATCGTGCAGGTGAAAGAGCGCACATATTTCCTTATGGAATTGCCCGTGTACCGTGCACCACGCTGGAAGAACGTGGGTATCACCATGCTGGAGAAAGCAAAGATATTCGTGCGCGATGCGGGGAAGATCATCCTCCTCATTTCCCTTATGCTTTGGGTGCTGGCCAGCTATGGGCCACCCAAACAAATGCATGCCGTGGACCAAAAATATGCCGCACTGGAACAGCAGGCACCTGAACAGAAAGAGGAACTGGAGCATAAGCATGCCACTGAAAAACTGGAACACTCTTTTGCAGGTATCATGGGCCATGCTATCGAACCGGCCATCCGCCCGCTGGGTTTCGACTGGAAGATCGGTATCGCACTGATCACTTCTTTTGCCGCGCGTGAAGTTTTTGTGGGCACTATGGCCACCCTGTACAGTGTTGGCGATGAACGTGCCGGCACGACCACCCTGCGCGATAAAATGCGCGAGGCCAAAAGGCCCGATGGTACTGCTGTTTATACACTTGCCACCGGCCTTGCTTTGCTTATCTTTTACGTATTCGCGATGCAGTGTATGAGCACCCTGGCCATTGTGAAACGGGAGACAAGAAGCTGGAAATACCCGGCCATTCAATTCATCTATATGGGCGCTATTGCTTATGTGTGTGCTTTTATCGTTTACCAGCTTTTCAAATAAAAACTGTTTTATCGCGCTTTAATTAAACCCGTATGCGCTCGCGGTACGGGAATTTTCCCGGAAAAAAATATCACACATTTGTATTGACCATCAATCCTTTGTGCGAAAAAAATATCACAAAAATATCCCACTTTTTTCCCAAATAGCGATCCTATTCCCTAACAATATTTCAAAGAACTACAAAGCCCTGAAAAACAAGGCAAGCATGCAAGGTACATTTGCGAAACAGCGGTTTCCAAAAAAAGATATCAACATGTACGCATATAGAAAGCGCCCCTCCATATGAAGGGGCGCTTTTCTTAAAAAACCAAAATTTATCACTGCTTTGTGATCTTCAAAGTCTCCTTTCTTTCATCATCGCTGTAGGTAACCATGTACATACCTGCTGCAAGGCTGCTCATGTCCACTACCGCCTTGTCATTATCCATCGGTACCTGTATCAGCACACGGCCTGTAAGGTCGCTCACATATAACTGCGCGTTGCCTTTCATCGTACCGCTTACCGATACATTTACCTTATCCTTTGCAGGGTTCGGGTACACGGCCAGGCTGCCGCCCGCTGTGTTGCTCATATGCGATACATCCAGGGGCAGGTCGCCGGTATGGATATAGAAGCCGCCCAATTGAGTTACCGGCAAACTGAGCTTCCACCAGCTATGTGCTGCATCCCAGGTAGCTGTCGGGGTTACTGTTACTGCTGGTACTGTCGGATCGGGGGTCGTCGTCAGGTTGCGGAACACCGTAACGCGTATATTACCATTATCTACTCCTGTGGGCAATAAGGGTAAACCCATACCGGAGGCTACTGCATTGTAGGCATTGAACTCTGACTGGTATGCATACAGGGTAACGGTGCCGGTAGCGTTTACCGGGTTGCTTACCGACAGTATGCTGTAATGCCGCTGCAGGTAGGGCTTGCCGCCATAGGTGTTCACTGCATCATCAAGCACTACTTTTACCGTAGTGTTGCCCGATATCGGGGTTGGGCCCGAGGGATTGAGTGTGGCCATCAGGTCGCAATCAGGCTCATAACGTACTTCCGTTATCGCTGGTACATCCGTAATGAACTGGCTCTCCACAGTATTGCCTGTGCCCGCAAGGGCCGAATTCTCTGCCGAATTCACTGTAAGGTCAAGTGTGACCATACCTGCGCAACCAATGGGATTAGTATAAGTATAGGTAATGGGGTAGGTTCCTGCACCTGTCTGGGTGAACACACCATTGACCACTCCGGGACCGCTGAAGACGCCGCCCTGCGGTACCCCACCATATAATGTATAAGGTATTGAATTGCTACAAAGGTTCGGGAAATCGGCGACTATGGCCTGCGGTGAAGGACTAACAGTCTGTACCTGCGATGCTGTATCGGAACAACCATTACCGTCTATATATATATACGACACCGTCTGTGTGCCCAGTTCGGGATTGAACGTGTTATTGGTCACACCTGTGCCTGTGTACATGCCACCAGCAGGTGAGCCACCGGTAAGCGCAAAGATCGAATCACTAGAACATACCGGGGCAAGCGCCGCCAATGTAGCATTCGGCTTGGGGTTGACCAAGGCGTTGGTGGTGGCCGTAGCCGTACAACCTGCCTGCGAAGTAGCCACTACAGTATATGTTCCAGAAGCAGTAGTAGGTACATTATTAATATTGACCGTAGCGGTAGTTGCAGGATTACCCAGGCCGGGACCTGTCCATGAATAACTGGAAGCGGGCGAAACCTGTGCGCTCAAGGTAAGTGTCCCCTCTTCACAAACAGGGGTATTGCTATTCGGAGAATTGTTTGCAAATACAGGTGTTGGTTCTACTGTTACATCAACGGTAGCAGGCTGCGAGGTAGTAGCCCCTACCGTCTGGCTGGCACTGTATGTGTTAACAGTTGTTGCTGCCACTACCGGTGCATTGAAAGTATATGATGCCGAACCTCCAACTTCAGGGGTAGTGGTATTAGCCGGTATGCCGGGACCCGACCAGTTAACCGTAGCACCATTGGCTAATCCACCTGCTGTGAGGGTAACAGGAGACCCGCTGCATGCCGTTGTTGGATCGGCAAGCAAAGGATCTGGCGCACCCAGTAACCTGGTGAATTTTATATTGGGCCTTGTGGTAGATGTGCTTGTAGTATTTGTGGTAGTGCAGAACGGCCCACCTGTATCGCCACGATACCAGATGGAAGTGTTCACACCGGCTACGGCATTGGTGGTCCATTGTGTACTGGCATTGTACGTATAATTATATTGCCCGTTCCAGAAACATACTTCTACTAATATATTGTCCGTACCATTCCAGTTGAACGGCGTTGATAATGTGTATGTATTCCAGCCCACAGTTGGCAGCAGGCTTGGATTACTGTAGACTTGGGTAAGACCCGTTTGCCAGCTATTAGCGTTAGGTGTAGTGGTACCTTTTATGGACATGGTAACACTTTGCATTGCCTGCATATTGTTCAATGATATCACATTAAAAGCCATTTGGTCTATGCTTCCTGCCGTCATACCGGCGGCTGTCATTTCAGCCGCAGTGTACAGGAACTGGGTTCGCATGCCGGAATACCATTGTCCATAAGGGCATGGATAACCCGTTGATGAATTGGAGGCAGTCCCATTACCTATTTGCCAGGAAGTCTGGGCCCTGGCTGTAAATTGGGCGCTTAGTAATAGCAGGAGTGAGCACGAAGCGATCTTCAACAATTTTAAGGGGGAGTAGTCAGGTTTCATATGAAAATCTATTTTAAGTGTCAAGGAATGATTTTACATGTTTCTTGTTTAATTTTTGTTTATTAACTTTTAGTTATTCAATTATGTGGTTTCACTAAATTTAAGTTAGTTTTTTGTTATTAGCAAAATAATTTAAGTAAAATTTTGTTTTTGCATATATATTGCAGATAAAGAGCAACAAAATAATAATGCCATTAATCAAGACATAAAAAAAACTTCCCCGGGATTAACCGGGGAAGTATAAACATATTCCTTTCAAGTAACTGCTATTGCTGCTTTGTGATCTTCAAAGTCTCCTTTCTTTCATCATCGCTGTACGTAACCATGTACATACCTGCCGCAAGGCTGCTCATGTCCACTACCGCCTTGTCATTATCCATCGGCACCTGTATCAGCACACGGCCTGTAAGGTCGCTCACATATAACTGCGCGTTGCCTTTCATCGTACCGCTTACCGATACATTTACCTTATCCTTTGCAGGGTTCGGGTACACGGCCAGGCTGCCGCCCGCTGTGTTGCTCATATGCGATACATCCAGGGGCAGGTCGCCGGTATGGATATAGAAGCCGCCCAATTGAGTTACCGGCAAACTGAGCTTCCACCAGCTATGTGCTGCATCCCAGGTAGCTGTCGGGGTTACTGTTACTGCTGGTACTGTCGGATCGGGGGTCGTCGTCAGGTTGCGGAACACCGTAACGCGTATATTACCATTATCTACTCCTGTGGGCAATAAGGGTAAACCCATACCGGAGGCTACTGCATTGTAGGCATTGAACTCTGACTGGTATGCATACAGGGTAACGGTGCCGGTAGCGTTTACCGGGTTGCTTACCGACAGTATGCTGTAGTGCCGCTGCAGGTAAGGCTTGCCGCCATAGGTGTTCACTGCATCATCAAGCACTACTTTTACCGTAGTGTTGCCCGATATCGGGGTTGGGCCCGAGGGATCGAGTGTGGCCATCAGGTCGCAATCGGGCTCATAACGTACTTCCGTTATCGCTGGTACATCCGTAATGAACTGGCTCTCCACAGTATTGCCTGTGCCCGCAAGGGCCGAATTCTCTGCCGAATTCACTGTAAGGTCAAGTGTGACCGCTGAAGCGCATGAGCCTATGGAATAGGTATAGGTAATGGGATAGGTGCCTGCACCTGTCTGGGTGAACACACCATTGACCACTCCGGGACCGCTGAAGACACCGCCCTGCGGTACCCCACCAAACAATGTATAAGGTGCCGAATTGCTACAGAGGTCGGGGTACTGGGCCACGATAACAGATGGTGCCGGTATAACATCCTGTGTTTGTGTTGCTGAATCTTTACAATTATTGGCATCGGCATATACATAAGTAATATCCTGCGTGCCGTATTGAGGATCGAATGTATTACCACTGACCCCTATGCCACTGTAGGTGCCGCCGGCCGGTAAGCCGCCGGTAAGAGCCTGCAGCGGAGCATCATTGCATATGGATACAAAAGGATCCAGTGTTACTACCGGGGCGGTATTAACCTGCTGCAATGCGCTTGCCGACTGCGGACAGCCATAGGCATCGGTAACATCGTAAGTTATGGTCTGTGAACCACCAGAGGGATCAAAAGTATTGCCGCTGACATTGGTGCCGCTGTAAGTGCCGCCTGCGGGAGAACCGCCGCTCAGGGTTATGAGCCCGGCATTGTCGCACACCGGGTTAAGGCTAAGGGAGGCGCCATTAAGGGCGCAGTCAATAATTATGGTATAATTCTGCGTGCCGGTGCAGCCATTCAGGTCGGTCACCGTAACCTCAAATGAATAGTTGCCGGTAGCCGTGGGCACACCAGATATGACACCTGCTGCCGATAAACTAAGACCCGGAGGCAAGCTGCCCAGGGTGACCGCGTAGGTGCAGGGGTTGGTACCACCCGTTTGCGACAAGGCCTGGTTATAGGCCTGGCCTGCACTGCCATTGGGTAATGCTGCCGGTGAGATGGTTATGGGATTGCATGGATTGGGTATATAATCCACATTGTCTATCCCGATATAATCAGAGTTGGAGCCGGAGGGGCCAGCGTTTGTTACAAAATAACGCAAAGCAAAGCGGCCTGATGTAGGTCCTGCCAGCCCAGTAATGGTGGCACTATACTGTGTCCATGATGCCGGATAAACATTTTGCGCCAAAGCGGGATTTACTGAAACGAGGAGTGTAGTAAAATCTCCGACGTCGGTAGCCAGCACACCCACATTAGTACTGGCGCCATTGGTACTCATTCTCAGCTCCAGCCTGTCGGGCCAAATACTGGCCGGTTCAGTCCTTGTCCTGAATGTGATCACATCCCCATTGTGTAAGGTTACGTTGGGCATCACTGCCCAGTTACTGATCGTTCCCACACCAGATGTATTGTTATAATTTGCGGCCAGGTATGCATCTGCAGGACCATTATATGCACTAAAGACACCGGTATTACCCTGAAACCAGCCAGTTAATCCTACCGGCGAACTATTATTTTGTAAAAACCAACCACCCGGGACGAGTGTATTTATATTATCAAAATTCTCTGTGAATGCCTGTCCGTATGCAAGTGTGGTGGTAAAGAGGCTGAACGAAATGAACAATTTGACCAAATTGCTTTTAAGTGAATTCTTTTTCATTTTAGCAGGTTTTAAGTGTAATAAAAAGCAGGTTAATACAAAATAATTAATTTTTAGTTAATATTTTTGTTATTTATAATAAATATACTAAAATATTCGCTAATTATGCGTCTTTTTTATAAATTCATAAAAAAAATCTTTTCAGTCGTAGTATATAGTGCTCGTGTTTTTATTAAGTTTTGCTTTGTGCAATTATTTTTTTTGGTACTGCATACTAAAATTTGCCGGAGAGTTTTATATATTTAAGCACCCAAAAAAAATTTAAGCATGAGAAAGATTGCCACAATATGCTATACGGTATTAGGCCTTATTGGTGTATTAATGTTCATGAGCTCGTGTGCCGGCGGAGGCCACGCCTCGCACCGCCCGTACAAGCATGGGTATCACAGTCATCATTATTACGATCCCCGTTACCAGATATACCAAAGGCATAGGACCTGGTAGTGGTATAAATATATTCTCAAGGCCGCTTTCTGCCCGGAAGCGGCTTTTTTTGTTTGTAAAAACTTTTCTATGAAACCTTTCTTTTTGTTCAGCCTTGTGGCATTACGATTTGCATGCCTACAGGCCCAAACGCTGGATAGCGCCGACCTGCGGCGCATAGAGCAGAGACGGGTATTTGGTATGGGGTACTACCGGCAGCCTGCAGGTACGGGTGCATATTGCAGTTGTGCAGATGAGCTGGCATTTGTCTGTGCCAGTGAACATAAAAGAGATTCGGCATTTTTCTTTCTGAACGCTTCAATAGCGTATACCGGGAATGAACGGGATGTACTAACCAGTATTTATGACCCTTATAGTATTGGTAATTATCCCTTTATGAAATGGAAGGAGCGTAAAGAATGGAAAGATTATGAAAAAACGGTACGGGAAAACTACCTGAAACTAAACAGCGGCCTGAAACAAGTGCAGCTTGCCTACGATCTGCTGGTAGCCTTCGGGCTCGACCAATCAGTACGGCTGTACCTGATGAAGATAAGGAGCGACAGTACAGGTATAAAAGATGCCAGCAAAATTGATAGCGCAAATCTTGCTTTCATCAAAAAGGTTGTAAAAAAGTACGGGTTCCCGGGAATCAGTATAGTGGGCCCCAAGGGGTATGAAGCAGCATTCATACTTTGCCAGCATGCAGATGAGGACCTCGTCTTCCAGAAGCGCATACTTAAGGACATGGAAAAACTTGCCCTTAGTGGTGATGCTAAGAATGAGGATATAGCCTACCTAGCCGACCGCATTATGATAAAAGAAAAAGGCGTGCAGCTATATGGTACACAATATAAATCGCCTGGCCAGCCCTACCCCATCAGCGACGCAGCACATGTGAACCAGCGGCGTGCAGCAATGGGCCTGGGCACACTTGAAGATTATCAAAAAGGGATCGTAAACTACCCCGGCCATTAAAAAAATACAGCGGAACCACGAAAGGTTCCGCTGCGATAAATCCACCCTCTCAGGATCTAAAACCATCGAAAGAGGATCTTTAGCCCTGTATATACAGGAGGGGTAAAAGGACTATTCTTAATTCACTGTAATGCTTTTTACGATGGCTTTTTCACGCACATAAGCGCAGGTCTTGCTGGTAGTGGTGCCTTCGGTATAGAACTGTACATTCCATGGGCATACTTCTATGTAGCCGGGGGCCGAAGTTGATGTAGCGTCGAGGGCACTTAATTCGCTGGCAGGTATGGTCACTGAACCAGCCGTAGCCTTGTAGCGTTTCAGTATATTCTTGTCGCCGGTTATCAGCATTACGTACACAGAATCGGCATAGGGTGTATTGCTTGCATTGAATGTAAGCGTAAGGTCTGATGTGCGTGTAACTGTTTCGGGAACTGTGCCTGTATAATCCGGTGCGTTATTGGTCAGGTTACGGTTTACTGCCGGGAAATTCGCATTACCCGAAACCGTCCAGTTCACGCCGCTGGAGAAGCCAAGGTCGGACGGAGTTTGGCCTACTGTAGCCGTTTTGCTGTAAGAGTTGTTGGCATTTTTGTCGAGGGCATTACTGTTCACCTTTATTGTACCTGCATCTATCAAAGTGTTGGTACCTGTGGCCGACCATGCATCCTGGTAGATGGCTGCGAGACCTATTTCCGTATTCAGGCTCACCGGTACACCTACCTGTGTAGTGGTATAGGACATTACCAGGCTCACGAATGCACCATATACACCTTCCACACTTGGAGAAGGGGGTGTAGGCGTAGTGGGCGTGGGGTCCGGGGTAGGCGTAGGTGTGGGGGTATCTTCAGTTTTATTGCAGGATACGATGCCCAATACCATAAGGGGTATTAAAAAGTACATTAATCTTTTCATGACGTTTTATTTTTTTTGTTAGTGGATATTATCGCAAGGGAGATAAGCCTCCTTTACAAACACAAATGTACCGGGCTAAGGCAGGGCGGTAAATACAGCATAAACGGTATTTTTATCTACGTGCTGGCACGGAGCAGGTACCGTAAACACCTGGTAAACAAAGCGTCCCGCAACTAATGGCTGCGAGACGCTTTTGGGTATAATATCGTATCTTTTAGATCAGGTGCTTTTCTAGCGCATATTTGAGGAGGCCTACAATACTCTTATTGTTGGTTTTGCGCAACATATTCTTGCGGTGTGTTTCCACGGTGCGCTCGCTTATGAAGAGGCGCTCGGCTATTTGCGCGTTGCTGAGCTCTTCGGATACCAGCTTCAGCACTTCTATCTCGCGCTCTGTAAGTTTTACTTCTTCCGGCTGGTCTTGTTTTTGCTGCCGCTGTACCACCAGCGCGGTTATCTTTTCAGATACCTCGGATGAAAAATACATTTTGCCCAAGGCTACGGCACGTATGGCTTCAAGTAATTCTTTATCGTTCACATTCTTCAGGAGATAGCCCGATACGCCGGCCTCGATCATATCCATTATATGCCCGGCATCGTCATACATCGAAAGCGCAATGACGTTTATTGAAGGATGGTTCTCTTTTATCTTAATGGTAAGTTCCTGGCCACCAAGGCCAGGCATGCTTATATCCACAAGGGCAACCTGCGGGGCCGTTGCCTCCAGTTCATTGTAGAGGTCGAGGCCATTGTCATACATCGCAGCCACTTCCACATCCTTTTGTTTCTGGAGCAGTGCTTTAAGCCCGTCCAGCAAAATATGATGGTCGTCTGCAACGACTATTTTTATTTTATCCATTCTCCAGGGCTAACATGATAAATATACAGTAAATACAAATCAAGTACTATGCCAGGGAATAATATTTTGTGATTTTTTACCCTTTCTCCACGACGTCATAGCCATGAAAAGCCCGCTTTCATGCGCAGATATTAAAAAACATTAAGGCTTATTTGAACGTGATCTTCCTGGCAAATTCGAACTGTGCGGCAAAAACGAATTGTTTGTCGTTGAATGTTTCGATCGTGTCTTTTACCACAACCACTTCTATCACTGCGCCATAGAATGTTTTGTTGTTGAAAGAGAAATATTCATTTTGCATCCCTGAAAGCTGGGCGGGTTTTATACTTGCGGTTGCATTAATTGAGTTCCTGAGGTTTACCGTATTGCTCCTGGCCACCCTGCCCTGGTTGTGAATCAATACATAGCCAGAATCGGCATCTACAACTTTTGAGCGATCAAAAGTGAAGTTTAGCCCCTGTGATAAGGACACCTGTTCGGGGATTGTGCCCGTGTAAAAGGGATCGCTGCCCTGTATGTTTGCCGATACTTCAGGCACATCACTGTTGGCTGTTACTTCCCAGTGGTTCAGCTGATCGATACGCCAAACACCTTCACTATAATAGATATTGTCCCACCTGTTGATGGCTATATTATTTATGGAAACAGCATTGGGAAATGCATAACCCGTGCCGTCCGGGCCGCTGAAAAAGGCTTCCTGCCAATGTTCGAGATGATAGTCTAAATTATCGGAGGTATCACTCAGCCGACATTCCAGCGAAGAGGATAAAAATACACCCCAAACATTTGGTACCGGCATTCCCAGGTCCGTGGTCGGTTCATTTACCTCCATAAGGCTTGCTGCCAGGGGTGCATCGCTGGTGGGGATGTACATAGTTGGCGTAATAACTGCCGGTTCTGTCTTGTCCTTTTTACAAGATACTATACTACACAGTGTGGCAGAAAGCAATAATGCTGCCTTTAAACTCCTTTTCATCAAAAAATATGTTTAAAAAACCTTCGGTGGGGGAAGTAAAAATACGCTAAAATGGTTTAGAAAAAACATCAAACGAAACATGTTTACACTTTAATGACTATTCACTTTTTACGTAATCCCTTTTGTGATCGCATCAAGGAAATTATATACCCCTTTCATGTTTTTCATCTTGTCCACAACCAGCATAAAATTCTTACCTACCTGTTTCAACCGTGCATTGTTTGTGTATTTCTGTATATGATCAAGAATGTGGTTAAATGTGGCCGATTCGAAATATGGCGAATCGGGATTGCTCACAAAATACAGGCGCATCTGCTCGTTCTTTAATATCAGTTTTTCAAAGCCCAGCTCACAGGCCATACGGCGACAGCGCAAAGTGGTAAAGAGGTCTTCGACCTGTGCGGGAACGGGACCGAAACGGTCTTTAAGCTCCCCGGCAAACATCTCCAGTTCTTCGTCGCTTTCTATATCGTCCAGTTGTGTATATAACGATAAACGCTCAGTAATATTTTCCACATAGCTGTCGGGTATCAGGATTTCCAGGTCGGTATCGATGGTGCAATCGCTTACAAAGTCTTTCTTGCGTTCCAGTTCTTCGGCAAACACATCTTTAAAGTCTGATGTCTTCAACTCGCGCATGGCCTCGTTGAGTATCTTCTGGTACATCTCGAAACCTATCTCGGTAATGAAACCGCTCTGCTCGCCGCCCAGCAGGTTGCCCGCGCCGCGTATATCCAGATCGCGCATGGCTATCTGGAAACCGCTGCCCAGTTCGTTGAACTGTTCGAGGGTCTGCAGGCGCTTCCGGCTGTCATCGGGCAAGGTGCTCATGGGTGGCGCAAAGAGATAGCAGAACGCTTTTTTATTACTACGGCCCACCCTGCCCCTCAACTGGTGCAGATCGCTGAGGCCAAACTGGTGGGCATTATTGATCATGATGGTATTGGCATTGGGTATATCCACACCGCTCTCTACTATATTGGTACAGCAGAGTACATCATACTCCTTTTCTATGAATTTCAGCAGTGCCTCCTCCAGTTTGTGGCCCTCCATCTGCCCGTGGGCCATCCCTATATTGAGATCGGGACAGAGATTGCGCAGCAGGGCCACCATATCAGGCAGGCTCTGTACCCTGTTGTGTATAAAATATACCTGGCCGCCCCGCTCGGTCTCGTAGTAGATGGCATCGCGTATGGCATACTCGTCAAATACCAGTACCTCGGTATGAACGGGCTGCCTGTTGGGCGGCGGGGTATTGATGATGCTCAGGTCGCGGGCGCTCATGAGTGAGAACTGCAGGGTACGCGGTATGGGCGTAGCCGTTAGCGTAAGCGTATCAACATTGGCCTTGAGTTGCCTTAGCTTTTCCTTGGCCGATACACCGAACTTCTGCTCCTCATCGATGATCAGCAGGCCGAGGTCTTTGAACTGTACATCTTTACCCAGCAGGGCATGTGTACCTATGATTATATCTATTTTTCCTTCGGCCAGTTTTTTAAGGGTCTCTTTTTTTTCTTTCGCCGATTTGAAGCGGTTTATATAATCGACCGTGCAGGGAAAATCGGCAAGGCGTTCCTTAAATGTCTGGTAGTGCTGGAAGGCCAGTATGGTGGTGGGCACGAGCACAGCAGCCTGCTTGCTATCGCCCACGGTCTTGAAGGCGGCCCGTATCCCTACCTCTGTTTTTCCAAAACCCACGTCGCCGCATACCAGGCGATCCATTGGCGAGGGTGATTCCATATCACGCTTCACATCTGCCGTAGCTTTTCCCTGGTCGGGGGTGTCCTCGTAAAAGAAGGATGCTTCCAGCTCGGTCTGCAAGTAGCTGTCGGGGGCATGAGCAAAGCCCTGGGAGGCCTTGCGTTTGGCATAAAGTTTTATGAGGTCGGCGGCTATATCTTTTACCTGCTTCTTGGTCTTATTCTTCAGCTTCTCCCAGGCATCGCTGCCCAGCTTGTTCACTTTGGGCGGGCTACCTTCTTTACCCGTGTACTTGCTGATCTTATGCAGGGAGTTGATGTTCACATAAAGTACATCGTTATCCCGGTACAGGATGCGTATAGCCTCCTGCATATTACCGTTCACTTCTATTTTCTGCAGGCCGCTGTATACACCCACACCGTGATCTATATGGGTTACAAAATCGCCCGGCTGCAGTTCACGCAGGGCACGCATGGTCAGGGCCTTACCCTTACTGTATGCCTGCTTTACCTTGTATTTATGATACCGCTGAAATACCTGGTGATCGGTATAGCAGAGCAGTTTCTTCTCATGGTCTATAAAGCCTTTGCTGATGGCTGTGGGAACAGATATGAAACTGATCTGCGCATTCAGGTCTTCGAATATGCTGCGCAGGCGCTCGGTCTGCTTTGGGTTCTCTGCAAATATAAAGGGCTCGTATTTTGATGCCCCCCGTTTTTGCAGATCATCTATGAGCATATTGAACTGGCGGTTGAATACAGGTTGCTCCTCGGTAGCAAACTGCAGCTGCGCTGTCAGCTCATCACCGGTTATACGCTCCAGCGAGCGGTTGTACCACTCTATAAGGTGCCTTTGCTTCAGCTTTTCTTTCCAGTCGTTAATATCTTCAAAATCGGCGCGTGTCAGCTCCTTGAGCCATTCTTCTTCATGATCCACCGCTACCTGGCCCAGCTCTATTTTTTCGGGTAGTTCCCCTTCCATTTTTGCGATGCGGCCGATGGTGAATTCAAGGTCCTTAGCCCATATCACGGTATTGTCCGGCAGGTAATCAAGAAGGGATATCTTTTCGTGGGTCTCAAATTTGGTCTCTATGTTCGGCAGTATCGATACACTCAGCAGCTTGCGCTCCGATAGTTGCGTCTCGGGGTTGAAGATGCGGATGCTGTCCACTTCGTTGCCAAAGAGCTCTATACGGTAGGGGTGTTCGTTGCCGAAAGAATAGATATCCAGTATGCCGCCACGCATGGCGAACTGCCCGGGCTCGTACACAAAATCTTCCCTTTTGAAGCCCAGGCCCACGAATTGCTCCATGAGCGCATCGACCTTTAAATTCTCGCCTACCTTGATGTGTATCATGTTGCCTGAAAGAGCTGTGGGGTTCACTACTTTTTCAAATAGGGCTTCGGGGTAGGTGACCAGCACTTTTTTATGCACACTCTTGCCGCTGAAGCGGGTCAGTGCTTCGGTGCGCAGCATCACATGGCTACTGTTCAGTTCGTTGAAATGACCGCTGCGTTTAAATGAATCGGGGAAAAAGCTGATATCCAGTGCATTGGTGAGGTGCTCGAGGTCATTATGAAAATATGCTGCCTCTTCGCGGTCATTCAATATGAATATATGGTTGGCATCGGAGAGCTGCCAAACGGCAGTTGCAATAAAGTTGACAGAAGATCCACGGAGGTTTTCAAGACAAACGCGCAGCCGGCTGCCGGGCAATGAAATACCTGCCGCTATTTGTTTTAAGCGGATATCACTCTCATACAATCCCAGCAACACCTGCAAGTTCATTGCGCGGCGAAAATAGGGAAAAAGAAGGCTTAGCCGCTCAGTTAACAGTTAAATATCATAACAGTTTTAAGATTAAGCCTGTATTTATTGACCCATGCCTTATCGCGAATTCATGTTTTTATGTATCTTTCTTTCCTGCCATGTTCAAAAACAGATCCCTGAACAATTTTGCAAGGTATGCCCTTATCATATCGGTGATATCTATATCATTCCTGTTCTCACCCCGGCCGGGGCCCGATGAAGATATCTGTGCCAAGTACATGCCTTTGGGCACACATGCAGGCTTTATGCTTAATTGCGATGCGGCTGTATTTTGCATGTCGGCCGCGGAACCTGCTATGTTGCTTGATAGTGGTGCCGTGCGCCAGTCGCGCCCATTATATGTGCTGGCGGCCACAGCCATCGGCTTCCCCATCCAGGCAGTGCTTGGCAGGCTCAATGTACCCATTTTTCATGCGCTTGGCGACCGGGGCACACCCTATATAGGATACTATATCGCTTATGTGCTGATGAATATTGCGCTGCTCATGCTTACGCTGTACCTGTTTGAGTATATTATCAAGAAACTCACGGGCAATGATATTAATAAATGGCTGCTTTACGCTTTTAGCATGTTCCTCGTATCCAACCAACTCACCAAGGCATTTTTCTGGACGGCACACCAGCAGTTCTTTGCAATGTTCACGCCCCTGTTTACCATTTATTTATACCTGATGATACAGGAAAAGGGCTGGGCACTTCAAAACAAACGCATCGGCTGGTTATCATTCATGACCGGTATATTAATGTTATGCTATGGCAATTTTGCGCCTATGTTCGCCTGCATTCAAGTGGCGGCCTGGAGCACCAACAGGAAAATTGCCATCCCTGCGATCATAAAAAATACCGTCCTGTTCTTATTGCCCAGCCTTAGCTGGGTAGCGATATGTACTATAAAGAATGGCCATTACTATAATTCGGAGATAGAAAAATTTCACCAGCTGATGTGGATACCGGCCTCGCTGCACATGTCCTTTTCGCAGTTTTGCAGCATGTTCTTCGGTCTTATCATCGCTTATCTTAAAACATTTGCAGAACCTTCTTTTTTCATTTTTGCGGCCATCGTGCTGGCTATGATCACAAAATCGACAAAAAGCTTTCAAAAACAGGCCCTTTATCCCTTTTATATCTCTTTCCTGGTATATTTCCTGTTCCTGTTCGTGCTGGGTTATTATAAACAGCGACTCACATTTACCCTCTTCCCGTTTTTGATATGCATTTTGCTCTTACAGGTAAACAGCATAAAGAGCATAAGGAACAAGCCATATATATTCTACCTTATTGTGCTGGGCTGGCACCTGTATAATGTGCTGTCTTACGGCCCTTTCGACTAAGCTTTAGCGGCTTTGCTAAAAAAAAGTTAAAATTTCCTTTGCCGTACCGAAAAATCTGGATATTTTTAATTCCCCTTTTTTGTACAGTATAAAGTTTTACTTATGAGGCAGATAAAAAACAGCCAATTTGTACTACTGCTTCTATGCTGTTTTGGCTTACCGTTAAGCGCCAGCGCCCAGCAAGCAAGGATATCGCTGAACCAAGCGATAGAAAAGCACCTGGTGATGATAAAAGACGCACGTGCTACCGGTAAAGGAAGTAGTAACAAGGGGATAGAGTTGAGACTGGTCAATATTACATGCGATAGTATTGTCCTTTATACAGATCCGGGAATGGTGTTCCGCAGCAAAGTAAAGAACGCCCCCGAAATAGTGCTTGCGGGCAATGAGTCGCTATGGCTTGCTCCCGAAAAAACGCTGAATATGGCCATAAGCACTTACTATACGGCCGCAAATGCAGTGGAACCTGCCGCCGGTGTTAAATACAGCTTCCTTAAACAGGATAAGACCCTGGAAAAGCTGTTGAGCTATATTAACAAAAACAAAATACATAAGGATCAGGCGCAGAATGCCATACTGACCGTGACGGCTGGTACGGACCTCGCTACTGTATATGACCCAAAGAAGCCTCAGGCCTCAAAGGACTTGCAAAAATTCCTTTCATCGTCCATAAGGGCATCGAGCAGCCAGGAGGTTACCCGCAAGTTTGCGGCATATAAACCGCCCCCACCGCGCAGTACCAAGACAATAGTGATGCTGAAGCTGGACTATCCGGCAAGCCGCAACCTGAATGTACATATCGTAGGCCCTGATGGCTTTGCATACACCAATATGCACCAGAAGGAGTATAATGACGGCCATAGCCACACTGTAGACGTGGAGCTGGACACCAAACAAATGGCTCACGGCACCTATCATGTTATGGTGCGCGATGATGACAATAAGGTGTGGGAACAAAAGGATGTAACCGTATAATAACTCCGATTTTCTTCCTTACTAATATTTACCTAGCTTTATAGAACAAAAATGTTTCTATGAGGGGTTTCATATGCCTGTTATCTGCAGCTTTGCTGCTTGTTTTCAGCTCCTGTAAAAATACATGGTCGCAGGAGGATAAAGATAACTACCACCAAAGCTGTATGGAAAGCCTGGGTGCCCCGAGTGATGACCAGGGCAAGGCTAAGGCCTACTGCGACTGCATGCTGGAAAAGATCACTAAAAAGTACCCTAATGTGAACGATATGATGGAACACATGGAGGATGTAGTAAATGACCCGGAATTACAAAAATGTAAGGAGGCGCTACAGTAATACGCAATTTTTTGCTCAAAAATTTGTGAAAACTTCTTACTTATGATATGACAAGCAAAAGGATACGCAAATTTTTACCTGAAATCAGTTTTGTTTGCTACTGTCTTCCTTAATAATACTGATGCCCTGTATCTATCCTCGTGATAATTGTTATACAATTCATCCAATACCTGGAGGCAATTTGCAGCGCCCCACTCGTCGCACCAGGCCAGCAAGCCCTTAGGATAATTTACACCTTTGGTCATCGCAAGATCCAGGTCCTCTGCCGAGGCTATATTTAAATAGAGCGCATCGACAGCCTCGTTGATCAGCATGGCCAGTATGCGGTACACGATCTGCCTCCCAAGCGCCTCATCCTTATTGGGTACGGGTTGAGATGCGCCTTCGGTATAATTATAGAAGCCCCTGCCTGTCTTGCGACCCAGCCAGCCCGCTTCGAGCAAGCGCTTTTGTGCAAAAGACGGCTTATAACGGGGGTCGTAAAAGAAAGATTGAAAGACCGTTTCGGTCACCACATAATTCACATCGTGGCCTATATAATCTGTAAGTGTGAAGGGGCCCATACGGAAGCCTCCTATTTCAGTCATAGCCCAATCGATAGTGGGGATATCAGCAATACCTTCTTCGTATATGCGTATCGCCTCGCCATAAAAAGGACGAGCCAGGCGATTAACTATAAAGCCGGGGGTGTCTTTAGTCATTACGGGCGTTTTGCCCCATTGTTCCATCAGCTGCCGGGCTGACGGCAATAGCTTTCCATCCGTCTGCACCGCGGGTATTATCTCCACCAACGCCATCAGGGGTGCAGGATTGAAAAAATGCAGACCAAGCACCCTGCCGGGATTTTTACATGCCGCTGCAATAGAGGTAATGGATAAAGAAGATGTATTACTGGCCAATACACAATCACCGGTCACAATTTGCTCCAGTTTGGCAAATACTTCTTTTTTAACATCCAGCCTTTCCACGATAGCCTCTATGACCAGCCCGCAGTCGCTGAAGGTTTCCAGGTCTTTGACAAACATCATGCGGGCGAGTACGTCGCCGGCACTTTGCAGCTTACCCTTATCCTGCAGCTTTTGCAGTATAATACCCAGGTTTTGCTGCGCCTTTTCGAGCGCCGCCGCGTTATTATCATAAAGCAGCACTTTATGCCCTGCCATGGCTGCTACCTGCGCTATCCCGGCACCCATGGCACCGGAACCTATTACCCCTATTACTGAATTATTGTCCATTTTTTAAGCCTTCTTTTTCACACCCAGTATACTCCAGTCCGTTTTTTCTGCAATTATGGTATTGCTCAGCAGGCCCAGCTGGTCTATCTCCATCTCCACCACATCGCCGGGCTGCAGCCACTGCACTTGATAATCAGGGTCGTTAAGCAGGCCTGTGCCATTGAGCTCCAGGAAACAGCCCGTGCCCACTGTACCACTGCCGATCACATCGCCGGGCAGTATATCGGCACCATAAGCGCAGCGCTCTATGATCTCGGCAAAGGTCCAGTCCATATCGCCCATGTTGCCTTCGCTCACCTGCACACCATTAACACGGCATACCATTTTAAGATTGTAGTTATTACCTGTATGGTTGGCCTTTGCCGGTATACGCAGGTGCTCCAGTTCATCCGGGGTCACCATCATGGGGCCTATCACCGTGCTGAAATCCTTGCCTTTAGCGGGCCCCAGGTTCAGCATCATCTCTTCCATCTGCAGGGTACGGGCGCTCATGTCGTTCATGATCATATAGCCTGCTATATAATCATCGGCCTGTGCGGCTTTTATGTTGCGGCCCTTTTTGCCCAGCACCACGGCAGCCTCCAGCTCAAAATCGAGTTTATGAAAATGATCGGGCATGCAATGTATATCGCCGGGGCCCTGTATGGCATTATGATTGGTAAAATAAAAGATGGGGTATTCATCGAACTGGGGTATCATATCTACCTTGCGGTTGCGGCGTGCCGCAGCCACATGCTGGCGGAAGGCATAACCATCGCGGCAGGAGGTGGGGTGAGGTACGGGTGCTATGATATGCGCTTTGGCATAATCGGTCCCCTCCATACCGGTAGTGCCAGCTTTTAGTGCCTCATCGGCCATGCGGGCGGTATCCCTCATACGCTCCCAGTCGTTGAGCAGTGCAGCCATAGTGCCGGGTAACTGCTTATTGGTCTCATTGGTATCGTAAAGCCTGCCATCCACAAGAAATGCCAGCTGCTCTTTTCCGTTCTTCAGGTAAGTAACCAGTTTCATGTACTATATTTTAGGCTGTGAAGGTAAAAAATTGTTGGGAAGGGCTAAACCTCAGCTGCACGTGGTCTTTTGAAATGGCATGAATTGTGTCTCAATAATCCATTGTTGGACAGTCGTCAACACAGGGAACAGAGCCAGGGGCCGCACATAAAGAAAAGATAGCCTCCCACTGGGCCTGTACTACCATTTTATAATGGCCATTACCATCCCAGTAAACCTGGTGCAGGTCGCCGGGTACCGACAGCAGCTCTACGCCATTCTCATTGATGACCTTAAGCACCTCGCTATTATTATTGGTAAAATACCAAACAGCATATTCTATTAGATCATCCGAATTGAACAGGTGGTCAGATACATAGTCGACCTGACCACTACAGATCAAATTTGGATATTGAGGTATCTGTATACTGCGATACAGGCTATAATCGGTGTTATAAATATCAAGAGCGGGTGGGAAATAAGTGTTGCCAACATATTTATATCCCGCTGCATCCAACTTGATCAGGGTCATTTTATTATACTCAGGATTAAATATATGTTCCAATACTATCTGGCCATGGGCAGCAGTAAGAGAAAAGATAAAAGCAATAATAAACGCCAATTTTTTCATGAGCAAAGATTTTACCGGGTTAATTGAGGATGGCCAATTTATAGGTAACCGAACTACCTCCAGTAGTAATTAAACGGTAATAATAATTGCCTGGGGCGAAATCGGCAGTTTTTATCCGGATATAATGCTCCCTTTCTTTCACAGGAAATTTTTTCAGCAGGCGGCCCTGCATATCATAAAGCATGATGACACCCATTGGTTCCGACAGTGGTAATTTATAATTGATCGTGGTCTCATCGCCAGCCGGATTGGGTACCGGGGGTGATAATGCCGGGCCCTCTTCCTGCAGGTTATTCACATTGACAATAAATCCACAGGTGGGAACGCAGGGTAATGTGCCGGGAAGTCCGTAGAGAGATACCGAGTTCGGATCGTTATACACGAACATTTTATAGCGCCCGGCACTATCCTTATATACAATACTACCATGTCCCGGAATGCTGTCAAGCACGTGACCGGATTCATTGATCACAATCATAAAATCCGGGAAATTAATGCTGGCGCAATAGTAAAATGCCAAAAACTCTATAGAGTCATCATTGTTAAAAAGACGGTCTGAAATGTAGCTAGCGTTGTTAAAACTATAATTAGGATAGCTGGGTAAGGGGATAGACCTGTAAAGACTATGATCGAGATTATAAATATTTACCTTATGATCAAGATAACTATAACGGGTGGCGGCATATTTATAACCTGCGGCCGATAAGTTGATCATCCTAGCGTTGTTCATAGAATCGAAAGTATGCTCCAATACTATCTGCGCTTCCGTGATTACAGCAGATAATACAAAACAGAGTAAAATGAATAGTTGTTTCATATTTTACCTTTTATGAGTGCAATGGGATATATGGCTATACCCATATTGATGCGGTTATTGCTCAGGCGCCAAAAATCAGTTACGGGAATGCCGTACCATTCCCCCTCTCTTTTAAACATACTGGTCAGGCCATACTCATATGCAAACCTTAGCTGTATAGCACTGTAACCGAGACTAAAACCAATATGGGCCGTAGCATAATTGCCGTTATTATTTGTTGCAATGCCCGATGAGCTCTTTGTAGTGAGCCAAACCTTATAGGCGAGGCCCAGCTCGGCTGTATATCCAAAGGTGAAAGGCCCCTTACCAAAGTGACCATATATTACGGAAGGACTAACACAGGCATAGCCAAGATCGATGGCCTGGCTGTTATGTCCATGCCAGGTTGGGCCATTATACGTGGGCCGCTCCAAATCAAATTCCAGGTAAATATCCTGGTGTTCGTAGGTCATCTCCAGTTGCAGGTTCACAGGTAATTTTGCAATGGGCACTTTAATACCAAGGCCAGCGAAATAACCATCGTTTTGTGCATCGGTCAGCGTATAGTTGGATAAGGATGATGATTGGGCATACATCTTTGTATTGGAGATATGCATAAAGTCGTAGAAATAACCACCGGTGAGATATAGCTTTTGCTTTGCTGAAGTAAGTAACGGTAATGTGAAAAAACAAAACAATAAGGATCTCATGCTCAATTTGAATTTGCTATACATCTTTATCATTATTACACTTTGATTTCAAGATCTCATATTGCCTGGTTACTTCCTCTAATACATTTAATAGGAAGTTTTTATATCCTTTTCTTCCCCGTGGTCTTGCTTTTTAGTGGTATGGAAGAACTCGTAGTATGGTCCAATAAATTCTTTCGCTACTATTAAGGTATCGTTAATAACCCGGAAAGTAAAATTATGATCCAAGGTTTTGTCGTGAAGGACCATTTGGTCTTTTACCTGTTTATATGAGCCTTCTGACAAAAGTGATTTTCCCAGGTATGCTTTGTATTTATTTCTACCAATATCCAGCCATACACATTGCCAATAACTGTATTGCGGATCATTGCCTCTAAAAGAAAATATCCCCGGAGATATAGTGGCGGGTGTGGTGTGTTCGTATTTTTTATAAGGGTGCAATAAGCGTATGTCTTTATATGAAGAAAGTGGTTTGGCAAAAAAATTTTCGCCCATAAATTCAAATAACCCACTTTTCAGGAAGGGGTATGCGTTTAATACCTTTAGATTTTTTCCCTCTTTACGCAAGCATATGGTATATTTTGCTGTATCGTCTGTTAGTTTGAGCGTATCTTCATTTGACACATATGTCCCTCTTGACATGACAATACCCCATTGCCCCTGTATCTTCGTATAAATATTAATATCTATTATATATCTTCCATAATTGTCCAATGTCAGTCCAACTTCATCAAATAGACTGTGTTGTGAGCACTGTAATAAATACGATTTTTCGCTTCCCCAAACTGCGGAAGAAACGCATAAAATAAAAAGAATAGTTATACCCCTCATGCTTAATCTATGGTTTTATTATGCTGTTATAGGAGGCTGGGATACCATACGGAGAAATTCCTCCGTAGCCCAAAGAATTTTGCATTGAGACAGTTTGATAACTAAGGTTAAAAAAGCCCCTGTTGGCATAATATGCCGCTTCCGCATTGTATGCTGCTTGTTCAGAATATAGTTGATTATAGGAATTACCCCAAACGCCCATATGCCATGCGTGAATGCTTTCATGCAAAATTAAGCCTGTAAATTCAAAATTGTCAAATGTATTTAATGCCCATGGGCTTACATATGTTTTTACCCCCCCCTAAATGGTTGTGTAAAAGCATTAAGTGCGTTAAAACTAGTTTCATCTATATTCCATTTTAAGATTACACCATCCGGGCTCAATCCATAATGTGAATCATTTATGTCTAGTTGCGTTGTCATATCCGAAAATGTTTCTAGACCCGTACCTTGAACCCTGCTTGCAAGATTCAGATCATTTTGCCAAGCCTTTGCACTACCATTGTAGGCGTTTTTTGCGGCAATCGAATTTCTATAACCATTTAACGCATCAATATGCTCCACATGATTCGACACACTACTTGCGGACTTCATCTCACCACTCCAAAAATCTTTTCCCGACTCGATATTGCTCAGTCCTTGCGCTAATCCGCTTGTCACCGCAGAAATTGCACCATTTATTCCCGCCGACCTTAAACCATCAAATAATGCATCTTCCCAACTATTACCGGATATAATAGAAGTTGTCATACCAACGGCTAATCCAGAGGCCGCTCCTGATGCAGCACCAGATATTGCTGCTGCTGCAACTGAACTACTTGCAGCAAAGCAAGACCCGACACCCAAACTAATTACAGAGGCAGCACCCCCGATAATAGCACCACTTACAAAATCTCCACTTTGGTACCAGGAAACAACTCCAGATACCCAAGCACTCACAGCAACAGCACCTACAGCAGCAATTAATGGTATAAAATTGCCGCTTGGGTCTGTATATTTTAATGGATTATTCAGCGCATAGGTGTACTTATTATATTGCTGAGAGCTTGTATTGTCAATAAGCACAGGGTCGGGACTATACATGCGGCAGGTAAGCGGGTCGTAGAGCCGGCCATTCATATTGATGATATTGAAATCGTTGAGGTGCTCATGGCCGGTATAGCCCCTGTCGCAGAGCATAGTAGGAGGGCTTGTATAATAATTAAAGGTTACCGGGTCGCGCATGCGCCCCCAGGCATCAAAGCTACGTTCTTCCACCAGGCCATCGTTTACAATACCATGATCGTCGAGAATATGGGTGATACTACCCAGGTGATCGCTGACCGTAAAATAAGTATGGGTACCGGAATTGTTATCTATCAAAATGGCCACCATCTCGCCACCTGCCCATATATAGCTGATGCTTTTGGCATTGTTGGCCGCATTAATGGTCTTTTCAAAATTGCCAGCATAGTATCGGGTCTTTGTTACCGCATTGTTCTGCAGGTATTCTGCCTTCCATCTTTCGCCAAGGGGGCCATACGTAAAATTCATACTTTTGACATCTTCTACTATAGTGGCCACTTTTTTAAATGGCGTGTACGTTACATCCTGTTCGAAGGTTGGAATGACATTGCCCAAGGTCCAGGGCTCAGGCACCTGCTGCAAGGCAAAATCGATGTACTTCCAGTCATGATTGGAGGTCGTCACATCCTGCTTATGGGTAATGTTTCCTTCACTGTTATACAGCATAGTTACTGGGAGCGGACCAGTATTTGTAACAGTATTGTATGCAGTAATCAGGTTCAACCTGTCATAAGTATCATACTGAAAATCTTCCTCCCAGTTGTGTATAAGATCTACACGCTGAGTAAGGTTTCCAGACATGGGATTGAAGTTAAGGGTTTGCTTCTTTATTGAATGGCCCGTTACCATGTTCGTGACATTATGCATTAGCGGGAAGCCTAAAGGTGAGTAATCTTTATCGGTCTCGTACATGCCGTTATTGCAGGTATATTGTTTTGTCTTACCTAATTCGTTCACATCGGTAAGTTGCCATAATGTGATTGGTGTAACGATATTCGGGCCGCTCACAAGATCTACCCTGTTCATTACACCATTGGTATTATACAAGTGCTGTATCCTGTTACCTGTTGGATAGGTAATATATGCCAGCCGTCCGGCATTGTCGTAATCATATTGACTTATCAGGTTCTGGTTGTCTATCAGCTCCTGCTCGGTTTGCTTCTGGCCCAGGCTATTGTAAGTATATAATACCTGGCTGTTGTTAGGCGATAGTATGTTGTTCACCTTGCCTACCTCCGGTGTATTGGGTGTATTGTTATAAGTGGTCAGATACGTACCCTCCGGACCGGTCCTTTCCGTTTCTCTGCCCAGCAGGTCATACACATGGGTATAGGTAGTGCCGTTGGCATCGGTCTCTGACACGAGCTGGTCGAGTGCGTTATACTGGTAGCTTGAGGTACCTGCATTAGGTTCGGTCTTCTGGGTAAGGCGGCCATAGTTATCGTACTGGTAGTTGATAGTATATTGGTTGGTTGCATTCGGGTTGGTTGAGCTGAGAATCGTTTTGGCCAGCTTACCATTACTGTTATAATCGTAAGTAATGGTATTACTCCCATTGTCAATAACATCAGTCATCTTTCCCGAAGTGCTGGTATGGGTTATCTTGATCTGCCCTGTACCTATATTATGCGCTGACACCTCAAGACCACTCGGCATGATGGCGTAACTTGTTTGGATGGTGGCGCCACCGCCCGTGGTAATACGCGAGGTCTCCCTGCCAATATGATCATAGGCATAATTGGTAAAAATAGAGGGCAGTGCATTATGCTTGTAGGGTTGTGTTTTGTACTGCACCAGGCCATTCGGATAGTATTGCACATCCTCGTACAAAACATCATTGAAGGAAGAATATGCGGTACGTACGGGTTTATCGTAAAAGTCGAAAAAAGTGGTTTTAAAGCTCTGATCAACATTGTTGGTACTGGTGGTCATAAAGCGGGTAACTAAAGGTGCATATGGGCCGGAAGAATAGTCATATGCCGTATATGCTTCTGTGCCGTTAGGCAAATGCCGTACCAACTCCCGGTTCAGCTGGTCGTAACCAAAGGTGGTCTGGAGGCCATCGGCTGTTGTGTGGCTAAGCACGGCACCCCAAGGATTGTAGGTAAAGTGCTCCTGATATTGCAGGGGGTTGGTAGAGGACTCAAGGAAACGACCATCTGCCGTGTAAGTATATTGGTTGGTAAGGGTAGTATTGCCTGCTACAAGGTCTTTTTGCACTATGTTACCAAAGTCGTCATAGGTATTGGTAAGTGTCTTTTCGTTCGGCGTATTGGGATCGGTCTGTTTGGTAGCGGGCAAACCATAGGTATCATAAGTATAATTTGTGGTCCGAACATAAGGCGCATTGTTGTTATACGTACTATTGGTTACCACCTGAATGGGCTTACTCATATTATAATAGGGTGCGTTCAAGTCAAAGTATTGGGTAGTTTCGACAGTTACATCATTACCCTCGGTATGTGTAATCTTATCCGGTTTACCAAAAAGATATAAGGGCGACATGGGCGATACCTGCCAGGTCCAGACGCCATAGTCATACTGTTCCTGGCTTACCGTGTTGTTCATCAGGTCTTGCTTTAAGACCGAAAGCGGCAGCACGATATGAGACGAACCGTTGGCGCCCCCATTGTAATTGACATATTGCATATGGGTGGAGGAAACCGGTTCATTGTAAAACGTTTGCTTTTCGATGGTCTGCGGCAGGGGGGTAGGATAGTTGGACAGGTCAAAAGTAGTGGTTGTGGTTATCTCCGCAAACTGATCGTCTTTAATAAAGGTTTGAAAACCTCTGAAGCCTAGACCCCGGCGTTCTACCTCCGCATTCTGGTATTTGTATGTACTTTGAGCACCGAGTGCCGTTATACCAAATAGGTCCCTAACGGTTTTCACAACCTTTATAGGCACAGGTATCGAGTTGAAGGGATAATATGCCCCTATATTGCATACATAATCCGGATCTTGAGGAAGAGGTATCGTTTCTATCTTTATCCAATGGTCAGCATTTAATATTGACGTGACCGTATGCTTTATCTCGTTTTTGTGGAAATATATAATCTGGTTATGATCTCCTCCGTTCGCATCATATATGTAGTATAGCAGGTCGCTTTGCCCATCACCGTTAAAATCACCAACATCAAAATTTCCCCAGAAACCATTAACACCTGCAAGTGTTCCCGTTTCCATATTAAACTCATTATTGCCTTTTGAATAGAAAATTTTGTAGTCTGTAGGATCATTAGGATTCTGTCCCTGGGCATGTAATTCTATGATATCAGACTTTCCGTCACCATTAAAATCACTTACAAAATAGTCGTAGTTACAGGTAAGATATGTGCCGGACGGACCTGATGGATTAAGTGCTGACAGAGACGCGGGCAATAAAGAAAAATCAAAAATATCACCCCGTGAATAGTGTATCATCCATACGCCATTCCCAAGTGTTTGCGGCTGTGCTTTCCACCAACTCAGCACATCTGTTTTTCCATCGCCATTAAAATCGCCAGTAAAAACCTTTGCATCATGATAGGGTAAGCCCCCTGTATGCAACATATTTATTCCCTGAGGAGTCGGCTTTCCTGTATTGGGGTCGTAAGCAAATTCAATTTGATCTACTTCACAGTCTGTATTGTTTTGAGAATCGTACAACCTTAAAAGCTCATCCTTGCCATCACCGTCAAAATCGATTGCCATTGCAGTACTAGTCGGTAAACTCAAATAACCTAAAAAATTTCCTGTAAAAACATTTGTCGGTGGATATTCATCACCTATGATCTGACAGTTATACACTACACACAATTGATTTACTGGCTCAAGAATCAATAGTTCTTTTTTACCATCTCCATCAAAATCACCTGGTACTACTTTTAAAATATTAGGATCCGGGCCGGGAACATTGGCGATATATATCCGATTCGGTGGATCAAAGCCATTTCCGTTAGATAGATATAGGTCAAAAGATACCGGGGTAAAAATATTATTAGATAAGTAAGTTATTATCAACATATCATCTTTGCCATCGCCATTATAGTCGAACATCATCTTACTATTTGGATTGGGCAAATTATATGTTGCATATAAAGAACATGCCTGGCAATAGATCGTAGTGTCTATTATTGGCGGAAAAAAATCATCTTGCTTATTGTTTAAAAACGCTTCATAGATGTTATTCACGGGTACCGGATTAGTAGGGTTAGTAGGAGTACGCACAAAATCGGTTATTCCATCTCCGTTAAAATCTCCTAGGCTATATTTATGCGGGTACGTATTTGCAACAGATGTCGTAGCCGTGCTTACCGGTTGCGTGGCATAGTTGAGGTCTTCATTACCCCAGTTGATCGTGATGGGGGGAATATCCTTACAACCGGTTGCATCGCAACGGGTATTGGTTATTGTTTTAAGATGTGTATAGTCATTAACATCGTAGGCAAAGGTATATTGACTGACCAACTGCGCATCCTGCTGTATGGTCATGTTGTCAAGTTTCCATTTGTCCGATAACTGTGAGCCATTGAGCCAAACCGTATTAAGATCCGCTTTCTGGCTGTAATTAAAATCTATCTCTGCAGTAGGCAAAACGCCTGCGGTGGCATTACCTGTATACTTTATGCTGCTTATCCTGTACTCGCCGTTTATATTGTCGTTTATATAGTCAAACTCCATGTAGTTGCCATTTCTGTCCTGTACTTTGTTGAGGGCCCATACCAACACATCACCACGACCCGCTGCAATCATTTTAGCGTTTGTTGTATTACCATATTCATACACTATTCCATCAAGTGTTTCCACAGTAAAATAAGACGGACCAATACCCGCCGTACCAAATGATTGAATTTTGGCAAAATTTTTTGTTTCCGTTAAATAGGTTCCTGGGTTTTGCGGATCTACAAATAGCCTTTGTCCATCAAGAATAAACATATCATGCCAGCTAAAATCAACAGGCCCAACATACTTGTTGTGATCAATTGTCGATGTGGTCCTAGTGATACTTGACAAGCCAGATATGGTCCAGCCTATACCAAGCATACCCGAGGTTCCCTGACTGTTATAGGAAATAGAGAGGTTGGGCATAATATTTTTTATGCCCGGTGGTATTTCAATAGGCACATCAAATGTAAATGCCCCTGTGGGTGTAACATCATATGTTGCCGGAACAGCAGCGGCCAGTTGAGTTTGCGCCTGCGAATATTGACGGGAACCAATGGCTACAACAAGCCAAATGATGCATTTGATACTTTTTGAAAATGACATAGTAAGGTATTGAAAGAGTTAAAAAAGGAATTGTACTAATTGTACTAATTGTCTGTATTTTTTATGACCTTCCAGTTGGTCAGCTGTTTTCCGTTCAGGTAATAGAAAACCGTGTAAACACCTGAGGCTATATCACCGAAGTAAAAAACTTCTCGTCCACAGGTTGCCTCCCGGGCACGTAGTAGCTTGCCCGCAATATCATACAGCTTCAACTCAGCCTTGTCCCCGGCCTGCCAGTTCTTATTCTCAACAACTAAGGCGGTAGTCACCGGGTTAGGGTACGCAATAACCTCAACATTGCCTTTTGCCGTATTTAAGTTGAATTGCTCCTTTATAGTATCTGCCGTGTATACATCGGTAGTGTCAGCGGGTCCGGGTTTTAGTTGAGCAATTGTCTGATATCTTCTAATGCGGTTACCGGCGTTGTCATAATCGAAGTATGCAACCGGTCCTATTTGGGCATAAATTTTGGGAATTGCAGATAGAACGAATAAGGTAATTAAAATGATAAACTTCATAGATATAGTTTTTAAATGTAGATTAAAAATACAACTTTTGTTTTAACACGCAAGCTATATCTCATGTTTTTTAATTGTTATAAAAAAGGGCTGCAATAGCAGCCCTTACAAAATGATATCAATGAATTTTCCTGTTTATCGGGTAAAGCGCATTACCAGGTTATACTGGCTGCGGATGACCATAACGCTGGTGGTCAGCGAATCGATGGTCCATGTGCCACCGCTAACGAGGTCGCCGTAATTACCATTGGTCTTGGTGAAGTTCACCCTGGTATCGCCGTTTGAAAGTATGTAGGTTACATCCTCGGTATTGGTATCGAGGGTGCTGAGCGTGCGTGTAAAATGCGCCGTGCCCTGCGTAGGCGATGTGGCCGATGCATCGAGCATGCCCGACTGTGAGCCGGTGAGCTTCACGCCGTCATATTTATCGAGTGTCCAGCTATATGATATTGCATTGGTGCCCACAAAGGGTATAGGGTGATTTTCGGTGTCCTTCTTGCGACAGGATACCATGATAGCGCACAGGGCTATGAAAGAAAAGAGTATGTTCTTTTTCATTGTCAATCGTTTTTTATGATCCTGCGCACACAGGGGTAGCGCAGAATAAGTCCTGAAAAATACTAATAAAAGTCAAAATTCAAAAGTCAAAAGCCAAAAAGGGGCATCTTATCGGGCTACTTTAATGCTTTTATGGCCTCATCGAAGGCTACGATATCGGCCTCTGTGGTGTCAAAAGAGCATAGCAGGCGCACCTCGTTCGTAGGCTCAGCCCATACATAAAAGGGGAAACGGGCCATGAGGGGCTCATTCCAGTGCCGGGGTATGGTAGCGAACACACCGTTGGCCTGTACAGGTTTGGTGACCCGTATCTCCGGGTGAACCGATAGCTTGCTATAGAGCAATTGTGCCATAGCGTTGGCATGGCCGGCCGTGCTGCGCCAAAGCTCATCCTGCAGCATGGCCCCGAACTGGGCCGCGATGAAGCGGGTCTTGCTGGCCAGCTGCATCACTTGCTTGTGCTTGTAGGCTATATGTTTCTTCAGCTCATCGTTGAACACTATTACGGCCTCGCCGAACATCATACCTGCTTTGGTGCCCCCCAGCGATAAAATATCGATCCCCACATCGGTCGTTATCTCCTTAATACTACAGCCCAGGCCAGCGGCTGCATTGAAGATCCTGGAGCCATCCATATGAAAAAAGATATCGTTGCTACGCAGAAGTGCTGATATTGCTCTGAGCTCTGCCGGGCTATAGACCGTACCATATTCCGTGGCCTGGGTCACCGATAATAGTTTGGTCTGTGCATAGTGTATATCGCCCCTGCGCACGAGGCGCTCCTGTATCACCGGCACTTCGAGCTTTGCATGGTCATTAACCTGTAAAGGAAAAAAGCGACAGCCGGTAAAGGTCTCGGGCGCTGCCGACTCATCATTATATATATGGGATATATTGGCGCATAGTACGGAGTTGTAGGACTGCGTGGCGCTACTGATGCTCAGCACATTGGCACCGGTGCCATTGAATACAAAGTAAACATCCACATCGGCCCCGAACAACGCCCGAAGCTGTGCCCGGACATGCGCCGCAATATCATCGGCCCCATAAGAGCGGGCATGTCCATCATTGGCTTGCTGCAGGGCCTGCATCACCTGGGGTAAAACACCTGCATAATTATCGCTGGCAAAGCTTTTCATCCGGGATATAATTTTGGAAACGGGGTAAAGGTAAAGACGATCATCCTATTTTTTGCCCGTTCTTCACGCCACGTTCTGGTTGCAACAGTATTACCTGTCCATCCTCATCATATACACCCAATACGAGGCATTCGCTGAAAAAATTAGCTATTTGTTTGGGCGGAAAATTGACCACGGCTATTACCTGCCTGCCTGCCAATTCTTCGGCAGAATAATGCTGGGTTACCTGTGCCGATGAGCGCTTGACGCCCAGGGGGCCAAAATCTATCAGCAACTGGTAAGCGGGCCTTCGGGCAGCAGGGAAGTCTTTTGCTTCTAATATAGTGCCACAGCGAATATCTATCTTTTCAAAATCGTCCCAGGTGATCATATACCTAAGATACCTATTTTTTTAGCTCCCTTGCCTTATAAGCATTTTTTGTGCTTCACGCTTTGTATTATCAGGATTTTAATTTTATTTTAGCACTCCTAATACAAAAGGGTTTTATTTATGAAAAAATTCCACTTACTTATTTTATTGGTTGCCGTTTCTCTGTTCGGCTGCCGCTCACGTTACAGCAATACCGTTGTTACCTATAAAGTAGGCGGGCTGGGCGCTGTTACCGTTACGCCTGCACAAAGTGGCGAACTGGCACTCGATTTCACAAAAATAACTGCTGTGGCTACCAGCGAGAACCTGACATTGTCTTTATCGGGCCTGCCTGACGGCGTAACTGCATCGATCAACCCCAAATCAGGTACACCTCCTTTCAGCTCATCTATCATACTGACCGATAATAACGCAGCCGAAGGCATATACACCGTGAACCTGATCGTTCACAGCACTTTGTCGGGCGATAATTCTTATTCTTTCATACTCACCGTGGGCACACCGGTAAATAATAACTGCAACATTGCCGGTTCTTACCCCAACAGTACTGCTGCATGTTCGGCAAACGGCTCTTATGATTTTGTAGAGACCATTATGAACGACTCTACAACGCCAAACAAGATCATATTCAACAACTTTGTGGCTACGGGCTACCATGTATATGGCTTTGTTAACTGTGGCAACGGCACCATTAACATCCCCAGCCAGTCATTGCCCAACTTTATTACTGTTTGGGGCACCGGTACCTTTACCAGCAACGATTCTACTACGGCCATTGCTGTAAGTTATACTACCATGACCCAGGACAGCCTGATGAACAGTTGCCAGTTCACACTGATACAATAGTCAAATATTATCACAGATATTGAAAAAGGGCGGCATACCGCCCTTTTTTTGCGCCCAAAGCCATAGAAATCAGGGAATTTATTTTTATCTTAATACCCCGTTTATTAGGGCTTATTTTAAATAATTATTTACATTCGTAGCAAATAAAGAAGACCACATGAAAAAAGGCATACTTTTTATCTTGTTCATTGGCTTGCTGGCAGCAGGCAGTTCCTGTAACAAAACATCGAGCGCAGTAGCGCCCAATACGGCTGACACAACCGGCTACAGCACCAATAATGGCAATAATAACGACCCCAACGCCTTCTCTTACAAAACAAACGGGGTGCGTAATGTGGTGGTACAGCGCGGGGGCGATGATGTGATGGCCCTGCAACTGAGCCGCCTTACAGGCTATCCCGAATTGGTATACCTCTCTATTAAAGGCCTGCCGTCCGGCGTTACTGCCAGCCTTAGCGAAACACAGGGTGTTCCTTCTGCAACAGCCTCTTTTTATTCCAATATTACCTTCCACGCCAGCAACAGCGCCGATACCGGTACTTACCAGGTGCAACTGCTGACCAAAAGCCAGACTACCGATACCGTGCGTTATACCTTTAACCTTACCGTTACTGCTACTACAGAGTGCAGCATTGCAGTACAGGGTAATTACCACGACAGCACTGCCTGCAACAACACTACTTTGTACCAGACCACATCTACAGTGGTTATGAACAACCTGGCCCTGCACAGGGTGGATGTTTATAACTTTGCCGGTATGGGTTACAAAGCGGTCATCGATCTCGATTGTGCCACAGGCACGCTTACCGTTCCTTCCCAGACATTCCCTAACGGGATAACTGTTGAGGGCACAGGCAGCTTTACCGCTACTATGATGGATGTTAAATACACCCAAACCACCGCAACGAACGTAAGCTCTAACTGCGAAGTGGTTATGATGAAATACTAAACGTTGTGTTCATAATATGAAGAGCCCCCGCACTATTGCGGGGGTTTTTTATTGTCGCCATTCTTTTTTTAATATGGGGTTTCGTATATTCGCGTTTCTATATTATTAAAGAGGAATAGAGTATATATTTTTATTTGTTTTTCTTTTGTTAACGAGGGGTAAGAGGGAGACGACATATTTGTAAATTATTATTTTTACGCTCCCAATTAATAAAATGTTATGAAAAAAACATTACTCCTTTTCCTGCTACTAAGCGTAGCCATAGGCGCATGTAAGAAAAACTCTTCGGATGGCGCTGATTTCAAATACGAGGTAGATAATATCCAGGACCTGACCATACATGCAGGCGATACCGTATATATGAATGTAGCTGTAAAGCTGCTCGAAGGTACTCCCGATGATGTGAACCTGCTCGTTAAGGGCCTGCCACCCGATATTACTGCTACTTTAAGCTCAGGCGGCAGTGTTCCGGATTTTAATACCATCATAACCTTTGTGGCTAATAAACAAGTGCTGACCGGTATCTTTCCGCTGAAACTAGTTGCTGCCAGCCTTATGGGCAAGCAAACCTATAATTTTAAGCTTACCGTGCTTAATGCAGGCGATACCACCGGTGACACCAGCAACCACGATCCATTCACCTATACAGTAAATAATATAGAGAATGTAAGTGTGCACCAGGGCGGATCGGCCAGCAAAAACCTGGAGGTAAAATTACTAACAGGCAACAGCGAGAATGTAGGTCTTTCGCTCAGCGGCTTACCTGCAGGGCTCACTTCTAACTTTACGGTAAGCAGCGGCCTGCCGACATACAGTACTACACTTAATATTAATGCGGGTGCCACAGCCGCCGTGGGCACTTACCCGGTAACGCTCAAAGCAACAAGCTCTGCCGGTACCCAGAACTATAACTTCAATGTTACGGTAAGTGCAACCACCGGCTCATTTGATTATACGGTCAACGGCATTAATGATGTGACCGTACAGCAGGGCAACAGCGGCACACTGCCCCTGGATGTAAAGCTGCTTAGCGGCACGGCAGAGAATGTAAGCCTTTCGCTTTCCGGATTACCTGCCGGTGCAAGCTCAAGTTTCAGCCCGGCAAGCGGCCTGCCCGATTTTGCCAGCACCCTTACCATCAACACGACCAATAGCGTGGCAGCGGGAACCTACCCGGTAACATTGAAATCTACCAGCAGCACGGGTGTTAAGTCATTTAGCTTTAACCTTATCGTTACAGGAGCCGTAGGCGGCGACTGTGCCGATGGCGTGGCCGGTAATTATACCTCGCAGGATAGCTGTACGGCATCAGCAGGCGCACCGGTGATCACCAAAACGGGAACAAATCAAATAAAGATCGCCGGACTTGCAGGCTTCCAGACCTACACGGTGGATGTGAATGCTACCGTTAACTGTAATAACCATACCGTTACCATACCATCACAAGCTATTGCCGCTATACCCATACCGGGAGCTACCATATCGGGTACCGGCACCTTTACCAATAACACAATGACCATACATTATACCATTAGCGTGCTCACCTATACGCAGACATGCAAGGTGGACCTGAGCAGGTAATGCAAAAAAAAAGAAGTTACAGGGCGACAGATTTGTCGCCCTTTTTTTATTTTAGCTTCTGCTTATTGTGCTGCAAATGAAAAAACTGCTTTTACTATTGACCCTTGGCTTCGTTCTGTTTTCCTGCAAAAAGACGAAAGACCCTGACCCAATCATTTATTATGACGGAGAGTATCAATTTGACCCGACATTTCAAGGAAGTGATATAATATATCTCAGGCAAGGTGATACTGCATATGTTGGCTTTAATGTGCTGATTAAAAAGGGAAATGCTTCTGAACTAAGCTTGAACTGCACAACAAACGATAGCAATTTCAGGGCTTACATTAGCCAAGATAAGGGGGTGCCGCCGTTTTATTTTTCAGTAATGCTAGTGGCCAGTAACACCGCACCTACCTTAAGTAGTTATCAGTTCAATATCATGGCCTGCACAAAAAAGGATACAATTTATGGAGGATATTTTCTCGCCTTGATAGATACCTCTTTTATACCGCCACCGGACACAAGTTGTATTGCAGACTTGATAGGCAATTTGCATGCAGATAGTGCACAGTCTCATTTCATGGTAACCATAACATCGGGTGGAGGAGGCAGTATATTTTTGCAAAATGTAGATGGACTAGGCAGTACTGTTAAGGCATATGTTTCGTGTCCTAACTGGACTTATATTATTCCTTTTCAGCGTTTACGCAATGGTGTTTTCATTGAGAGCAGAAGTGAATATTTTAGTTCTGGGCTTAGTTATACTACCACTGATTCAGCAGGAAACGTCGTTGACCATCATTACTCATTAAACCCTTAATTGAAAATGCGCTTAGTATCTTACTCATTTATCTTGCTCCTGTTTGCAATATCCTGTAACAAAAAATACAAAGATCCCCAATATACACTTTGGGAACAGTTTAATTTCACTGTTGATACAGTAAAAGATATACCTGTAAAACAAGGCCAAAGCAAATCTGTAGAATTCCCGGTTAGCATTTTAGGTGGTGATCCGGAAGCAGTTTCAATTAGCCTGGAAAACATTCCGAATGGCATCCACTGCAATTTAAGCACACAGTCCGCAACCCCTCCTTTTCGTGTATCCCTAAGTGTAACTATTGATGACAATGTACCGGTAAGCACATACCAGGTAAAACTGGTCGCAAAGAGTAACAGCACTGGCACCAAGGTTTATCCCTTTAATATATACGTTTGCGATATAAATGACTGTGCATGCAACTTTGCCGGTTATTACCAACAGATTTCATGGTACAGTGCGGGATGGATAGATACTAATGTAGCTATCATTATGCCTAATCCTCTAGAGCCCGGCGTGGCAACAATAATCCATTTTTCCGGTTTGTTAAACCTTAATTTAAATGCCTACCTTGATTGTAATAATCATTCATTTTTTATGCCGCAACATCAAGGTAATAATAACTACATGATATGGGGGTTTGGCACTTATAATGATACAAACATTAGTTTAGACTTCCACAATACAATGGATACGGCAACTGTTCATTCAATATTTACCCGAATTGAATAATTTTCAGAAAATTAGGGATTCCTGATTTTAAAATATTCCTGTTCCCCATTTCATAAATGATATTTCTTTTTATTATTTTGTTGTCTTTAGAACAGTTATTCTATGGGACGCATTTTTTTGATCATTGGCTCTATCCTGCTCGCAGCAATGGCGGGCTGCAAGCCATTCAAAAAAACACCCATCGCGAAGAACGGGGTGCTGGACCTCAGTGGCTGGGACCTCAAAGAAAAAGGCAGTATAAAGCTGGATGGTGAATGGGAATTTTATCCTGATACGCTATTAAACCCGGCAGCTTTTAATGACAGCAGTTTTGATCCCGAACATCAATACCTGCATGTGCCCGGTTTCTGGAAAGAAGGCCCGCCGGAGCATAAACCGGGCTGGGGCTACGGCACTTACCGCCTGCGTGTAAAGGGCCATTTCCCGGATATCATAGGTATATACGTACTCGATGCCGGATCTGCATATAAGCTGTGGATAAACGACACACCTGTTGCGGCAAATGGCACGGTAGGCAAAAGTGTGGAAACCGAAAACCCGCAGTTGCTCCCCATAGTACAGGCTGTAAAAACATCGGGTGAGCTGGAGATCGTTGCCCATGTGTCCAATTTCTTTCATTCCCGCGGTGGTATCTGGAAGAGCTGGACCATTGGCAGCAAAGAGGCCATATTTCACCAGCGCGATCTTTCCCTCATCGGCAATATATTTCTCGTAGGCGTTTTCATCATCCTGTTCATCTACCAGATGTTCGTCTTCTTCCTGCGCAAGAGCGATTATACAGCATTTTGGTTCGGCATTTTCTGTTTGTTTGTTGCCATACGTGTGCTGGTGACACAAGACCGGTATTTTTATGTACTATTTCCCAATATAGATCTTGCTATAGGTTACAAGATCGAATACCTGAGTGCATTCATCACTGTAGTCCTTTGGGGCTTTTTCCTGCACACATTGTTCCCGAAAGAGTTTCCGAAGACGATGCTGCGCGTTATCGGTATCACGGGTATTGCCGAAGCAGCCATCATACTTTTTACCCATGCCTATATTTATACTTCGGTCTTGTTCCTGTCGTTGTTCCAGTTCGCCTCCCTATTCATCCTGCTGTATTACCTGTATGTGATAACAAGGGCATTGCTTAACCGGCGCATCATGTCGGGCTTCCTGTTCCTTAGCCTGATCATTGTGCTCATAGCTGTGGTGAATGATATTTTGTACGAGCGGCTGATCATTAATACTGCGCTGGTCATTCCCTATACTGCCTTCCTATTTGTCATCATACAGGCCTACCTGCTGGCCAAGCGCATATCGCGCGCTTACCAGGCCGCCGAAAATCTTTCCGCAGAGCTTAACCTTGCCAATATAAACCTGGAACAGAAAGTAGTAGAGCGCACCAAAGAACTGGAAACAGAAAAAAAGAAGGCCGATGACCTGCTGCTGAACATACTGCCGGCAGAAACAGCCGAAGAACTTAAACTAAAAGGCCGCTCCGATACACGTTATTACAAAATGGTCACGGTAATGTTTACCGACATGGTGGGCTTCACACGCATCAGCGAGCAACTGGACCCCCAGTTGGTGGTAGCCGAGATAGATCATTGCTTCAGTGCATTCGATAAGATCGTGGAGGCCTGCGGCGTGGAAAAAATAAAGACCATTGGCGATGCCTATATGTGTGTGGGCGGCCTGCCTGTAGCCAATAGTACCCATGCTGAAGATGTGGTGCAGGCATCACTGCAGATCATGGCTTTTATGGAGCAGCGCAAAAAAGAAAGAGAGCAGGCGGGGGAAGTGCCCTTCGAGATAAGGGTAGGCATACACACCGGGCCTGTAATAGCGGGCATTGTGGGTGTGCACAAGTTTGCATACGATATATGGGGCGATACCGTAAACACCGCTGCCCGGATGGAACAGAACAGCCACACCGGGAAGATCAATATCTCAGGTACAACTTATGCGCTGGTAAAGGATAAATACAACTGCAAACACAGGGGCAAGATAGATGCCAAGAACAAGGGGATGATCGATATGTATTTCGTGGAAGATTAGAGATCAGCGCAGCAGCATCACTTCGCCATCTTTTTCATGAAGGGTCTGCCCGCAACGGTAGCGCACCTGGTAGTAGTAAGTACCTATCTCCTGCGGCACGCCGTTCAGTGTGCCATCCCAGCCTTCACGCTCATCGTTGGTGGAGAATATTTCCCTGCCGAAACGGTTGCGGATCACAAACCTGATGATCATATGCGGGCCTACAGAGGCTACATGAAAGCGGTCGTTCTTGCCATCGCCATTGGGTGTAAATGCTGAAGGCACGGCTATATTGCAGCAATCATCGTGTACAGTAAGTATATCACGGTGCGGTAAAGAAACACAACCGGTCTCGCCCTTCACAGTAAGCGATACCACTTTCTTGCCCGGCTGTTCCCATTTCACTTCATAGGGTCCTGCACCATTGCCCGACAATACATCTGCACCATCAAAGTCCCATGAATATTGCTGCAGGTTCTTCATTTCCATATCTATCTCCACCAATACTTTCTCGCCGGGGCAGGCATTATCCTGCATCACAAAATGCACTTCGGGCGCCGGCCTTATGTTTATTGTCTTGTTGAATATCGCTTTGCTGGTTTTGTTGTTCACACGCAGGCTGATGTTCTTGCTGCCATTTTCATCCCAGCGAACGATATATGGGCCAGCACCACTGCCACTCACTATATCACCCGATGCAAAATCCCAATTCAGTTCGGCATCAGCAGGCACATTACCAGCCAGCATGATGGTGACCGTATCGTTGAGGCAGATATCCCTGCGGCTCATATAGATATGTTGCTCCGTTAATACAGGCTCTACTACAGGTGCCGGTTTTTTTACAGGTTCGCCCTGTGGCCTGATCTTTTCTGTTGGAGCCTTTTCTTCTTCCGCATACCTTTCAGCTATCGATTTGCGCCTCGGTTCCGTTGCAGGCATTACCGGCGTTTCAACCGGTTCGGTCATCACATATACCTGCTTTTGCAGGCGGTAACCATAGTTGGGTATATTATACGGCAGGGTAAGGTATATGGTTTTTACACCAGCTTCCTTCCAGCGCAGCAGGTATGGCCCTGCACCGCTACCGCTTATTATTTCTGCACCGCCAAAATCCCATTTTATTTTCTCTTTCTCTTTTATCGGGTCGGTATAATCTACGGTTATCGTTTCATTTTCATAAGCATTGTCTTTGCTTATGATTATACCTTTATATTCTACAGGCTTCGGCTCCGTTACAGTTTCTTTAGTAGTAGCTGCAGGCCTCAGCATGGCTTTGGTTGTTACGCGGTTAGTGCTGTGTGCTGCCAGGCTGCGATTATTGACTACAGGCGCCGGGGGTTGTGCTTCCCCTTTTGCTTCAGCATGCCTTTCATTAATGCGCTTTGTGAAATCATCAGCATTAGCATGTGCAATTTCTTGCCTATTTCCGGCCTTGCGCCTTTCACTTATCGTTATAGGTTGGGGTTTTATTTGGGGGCGTTCGTATACTTTTATCTTACCGGGATCTATTAAAACAGCTGATACGCTATTAGATCTGCCGCCTTTGAGCGAGCTTACGTATATATTGCTGTAATTGCCTGCAGTAAGCCACATAATAAGCAGTACACCCTGTGCATCGGTAGTGCAGTAGCGCATTGGCTGTGGTGTACCATCTTTATCGAAATGCACTTTATAGGTTGTGCTCGGTGCCAGGCCCTTCAATGCTATCTGGCCATCATGGCCATAATTTACAAATGGATCTGTTGCGCTTGCATTAACACCATATATAGTAATAGGTTCTTCCTTTCCAGTTGACCTTTGTGTTATTCCGGGTTGCACCTGTACATTCACGTGTGCTGTGCGCAGCATTCCCTGTGCACTTACTACGGTAAGTGTATATGTACCTGTTGCGTTTGTGCTTGCGTTATTTAACGCAGGATTTTGCGCATTTGAACTAAAATCGTTTGGCCCGTTCCAGCTATAAGTAGCACCCTTTACAGCAGTAGCATGCAGACGAAGGGTAGCACCCGCTTTGAGGGGTGAATTACTACCTGCGCTAAGCCTGAAAGGCCGCTGAACCACAGGACCGGGTGGTGGCGGTTTGGGCATTTGCTTTGCAGCAGCCAGCGACGGTGTCATCTTTACCTGTGCGGGCATCGGCTTTACCTTATTATTATGGTCAAGCCTGATGGGCACATTCCTGTTGGGTATGCCCCCCTTATTGTTAATAGCCACAGTCGTAGTTGCAGGTTTTGAGTTACAACCATTGCGCGTGGCCACTACGGTATAGACACCGGCATTGTATGGCTGTGCATTCAGGATCGACGGCCGTGGGTGAACGGCGGCAAGGCCCGGGCCCAGCCAGGTATAACTTACCTTATCTTCGTTCGATACGGAAAGTACAAGTTTATCACCCGGGTTAAGCGGACCGTTGTTTCCTGGCTCTGGTGTTGCCGGTAGCTCAGGATCTTTTAATACATATGGCCCAGCTTCACTGGTGCTTGTAACCGCGTTGCTGATCTTGATATCGGTATATATACCTGCTGATAATTTTGATATAATAACGGCCCCGGCAGCGTTCGAGCTTATCTGCCTTGTTTTTTGCTGCGCGCCGTTCTTTGTATATTCTACTGTGTATAATGTATTGGCCTGCAAGCCGTGCAGGTTAATGGAACCACTGATGCCCTGGCATGTAGCAGGATGGCTCATGCTCACACGACCTATAGTTACTTCGCGCAGCTGACGCGCTTCAGGCATGTCATTGTTTATCGCTGTAACCTCATTCCTGATCTCTGGCAGCGGTTCCGGCGACTTTTTGTCTTCGCAGCCCGGGTCTTTAGTAATATTAATGGTGTCTGAAACCGTAGTAGCAACACCGCAATTTGTATAAGTGGTAGAAATGATATAGCTGGCTGATTGGCCTTCTATGCAAACATTATTAAAAGACGCAGAAAGTTGCCCATTTTCTATTTGTGCCGCTTTAGTCCCTGCTAATACTATACCTTCTGCTGTCGACAATTGCACAAATTGCAGCCCGGCATTTCCTGCGGGTATAAACCTGTAGGCCTTGTTCATACCCATGGCACCCCAGCGGCTGAGGTTCTTACCCGGCAGGGCCAAACCTTCTTTATGCCTGTTCTGGATACCACAGATAGCTGCGCCTTCACGCTCATATATACACGAAGGCTTGTCTTTCAGATAGATCTCTATAGCATTGGTGGTCTCATACAATACCACCTGGAAAGTGACATTGTCCGAATTGCAGGACCTGATCGGAATATTATTATAATTTATTATAAATTTCCTGTTCGGGGCTTCTCCTTCACTTTTGTAATATATACTGCCGCCAAGGGAAAGATCGAGCGCCTGGTAAGCAGGCATGATGGCCGCATAGGCATATGCCCTGCTGGGTATCTCCTTTTTGAGCTTTGGCTCACATCGCTTACCCATGCTCTCATCATCAAAAGATATAATACCATTGCTGCCTATGGCCACATTGTTATATGATTTGCCATAAAAACAGAAGCTGAAAGGAAGCGGAATGGGGCCTGAGAATATATTATTCACTGCAGCGACAGAGCCGGAGCCGGGAATGAAAAAGGGATAATGATCGTTGTAACTGATGCTGCTATCTATGAGATACTGGTCGGTAGCCCTTACATCACTGAGCTTAACATTGAGATCGAAGCAATTGCTATGGCACAAGGTACGGTCACCCCCGGCGTCAACACGTGCTACGCTGCTATATTGCGCAGAGGTGTTTTTGTAACCGGCGAGCATACTCACTGCAATAAGTAATGCCAGGTGTCGTTGCTTCATAAATAAATTAAAGTGGCCAAATAGCAACCGTACATTAAGCCAATAAATGCTTAATACACCTCTCTCTCATCCAATATCCACAGTGTCACGCACATAGTCAACAATGCGTGTTGATAACTTTAGACAGCGTAAAAGAAAAAAACTTTATTCACATTTACAAATCCTGCAAGCTTTTTAGGCAAAATAATATTTTTCATGTATCGCTTTGCCTGCAACACCAAAGCTTAAAAATCAATGAAAAAGGCCCCATATGGGGCCTTTTTGCTATAAAATTTATCCAGATGTTAATAAGTGGTTAAGCTATGCCTCCGCCTTCAGCATCTTCTGGTATTTCTTACGGTCCTCTTCGTCCAGCATTATTTTGCGCAAGCGGATACTTTGGGGGGTCACTTCAATACACTCGTCCTGCTGTATATACTCCATGCATTCCTCCAGGGTCATTTGTATCTTGGGCACTATACGTGTTGAGTCATCGCTACCGCTGGCGCGCATATTGGTCAGCTTTTTGCCTTCCACAATATTCACTACCAGGTCACCGGGTTTTATATGCTCGCCAATGATCTGTCCTGCATATACCTCTTCTCCCGGGTCGATGAAGAAGGAACCCCTGTCCTGGAGCTTATCTATCGAGTAGCCGGTGGCCGAACCGCCCTGCTTGGCAAGCAGTACACCATTGTTCCTGCCGGGTATCTGTCCTTTCCAGGGTTTGTATTCATTAAAGCGGTGCGCCATTACCGCCTCTCCGGCAGTATTGGTGAGCATCTGTGAGCGCAAACCTATCAGGCCCCTTGAGGGTATCTCGAACTCAAGGTGCTGCATTTCACCCTTGGTCTCCATCACAAGCATCTCACCTTTGCGCTGGGTCACCAGGTCTATAACCTTACCGCTATATTCAGCCGGCACATCCACTACCAGCAGTTCATATGGCTCGCATTTGCGGCCGTCTATTTCTTTCAGTATCACCTGTGGCTGGCCCACGGTCAGTTCATAGCCTTCGCGGCGCATTGTTTCCACCAGTACACTCAGGTGCAGGATACCGCGACCATATACCAGGAATTTATCGGCATCATCCGTTTCATTCACACGCAGGGCCAGGTTCTTTTCCAGTTCTTTCATCAGCCTGTCGCGTATATGACGGCTGGTCACGAACTTGCCTTCCTTACCAAAGAAGGGTGAGTTGTTAATGCTGAACTGCATGTTCATGGTTGGCTCGTCGATGTGTATGATCTCCAGTGCTTCCGGGTTATCTGCATCGGCTATCGTTTCGCCTATCTGGAAGCCTTCTATACCTACTACGGCACAGATATCACCGCATTGCACTTCGCTTACCCTCTTTTTGCCCATGTCCACGAATACGTACAGTTCTTTTATCTTGCTGCGCTGCATGGTACCGTCCGCCTTGCAAAGCATTACCTGCTGGCCTTCTTTGAGTACACCTCGGGCTACCTTACCAATAGCGATACGACCCAGGAATGATGAATAGTCGAGAGAAGTGATCTGCATCTGCACAGGGCCATCCACTACTTTAGGTGCGGGTACTTTCTCCAGTATGGTATCCAGTACCGCGGTTATATCTTCTGTTGGGGTAAGCGAAGTATTGAACCAACCCTGTTTTGAAGAGCCGTACAGGGTGGGGAAATTGAGCTGCTCTTCAGTAGCATCGAGCTGGAAGAATAATTCGAATACCGCATCATGCACTTCATCGGGACGGCAGTTCGCCTTGTCAACCTTGTTGATCACGACTATCGGGTGCAAGCCCAGCGCCAGTGCCTTTTGCAGCACGAAGCGGGTTTGGGGCATGGGGCCCTCAAAAGCATCGACCAGCAAAAGAACACCATCAGCCATTTTGAGCACGCGCTCCACCTCACCACCAAAGTCGGCGTGGCCCGGCGTATCGATCACATTGATCTTCACATCCTTGTAGGTTACAGAAACGTTCTTGGCAAGGATGGTGATACCACGCTCACGTTCCAGGTCATTACTATCCATGATCAGTTCACCTGTTTCCTGGTTGTCGCGAAACACATTGGTCGTATGCAATATCTTATCCACCAGCGTGGTCTTTCCATGGTCAACGTGCGCTATTATAGCTATATTACGTATATTCATTTTTGTTTTTTAGCCCCTCGCGGGGTTGTTTTCCCTTAAAAAATTAGCCTTTCCATATCGGGATGTCCGGAAAGGCTTGTTTTTGGACGCGCAAAGGTACGGAAATAAAGCGGGATGGCTATGTAATTAGTAAGTTAATTTATATTTTTCATTTTAAATCGACGGGTACTGTTTAGGAAAAAATACTTTTCCTTTTTGCTGGCAATAAATTGCTTATCAATGCAAGCTGCAAACAAAAAAAAGAACCATCTTGAAAAGCAGCCGGTAAATGGGGTTTATTCTTCCAGATCTTTTCAAGATCTTACACCTTTATAATTATAGGCAATTTTTTGCTTTTCATTTAATGGGTTATTTCAAGTTTAAATTAAATATTTTATATTCGTGCAAATATTTGCGCACGATAATTTATTTATTAAATGGATTTTCAGCAACTGGCTTCAGCCATAAAAAAGCGCCGTGAATTCCTTGGACTCACACAACTGGACCTGAGCGAACTAAGCGAAGTGGCCCTGCGTACAGTAAATGGCCTGGAATCGGGCAAGGCTTCAGTAAACCTCAATAACCTGAGCTCAATAGCCGAGGCCCTGGGTATGGAACTGCACCTAAACGTAAAAAAGATGAGCCATGACCTGGTGTAAAAGCTGTTTTAAGCCGGGGAACAGCGATTATTGCAGCAGTTGCCGTAAAGAACTCTTCGATGGCGGCCGGGTAAGTTGTTATCTCCCATTCCCACCACCTGCCCGCGACGAAAAAGATTTCCTGCTGCGCAGCATTCTCCGGCCTTCATTGCCGAGGCTAATATTAAAATATGACCTGCAACAGGAAAATAATGAGCTGGGTCTGAGTGAAGACGACCACAGCACACATATATTAAAGCCCATTCCTGCCGGTAATTACGAGCGGCTGCATATGGCGCCGGCCAATGAGCATCTAAGTATGCAGCTTGCGAAACAGGCATTTAAAATACAGGTAGTACCCAATGCACTTATTTATTTTGAAAACGCGTCCGGCGAACCTGCATATATTTCGCGCCGCATTTATACCGGCCCGGTTGATGATGTAAAGAAAAGATTTGATGCTGCATATAAACAAGTGGCCAGCTATGAAGATGTAGCCTTGCTGATGCAGCAATATATCGCGGCATATAAAGCACAGGCCGAGCGCCTGTTCGAGCTTGTAGTATTTAATTATTTGTGCTCCAACTGGGGCCCTGCGGAGCAAAATATATCCATCAGCCAAACAGAATATGGCGATTACCTGCTGTCGCCGGCTTATGATATCATTTGCCCAGCCCTCCACACCGGTCCCGGTCACGAGATACTGGAAAACACTTTATATTTTGGGGATACGGAATCGGAAGGCTACCGGCGCTATGGTTACCATACAGGTATCGAGTTCCTGAACTTTGCTGCACGCATAGGGCTCATAACATCGCGTGCGCAAAAGATAATCGATAACCTGACCAAGAACGAAATTACGGTAACCTATATTGTAAAGCACTCTTTCCTTGATGCGGAAAGCAAACATGTATATACAGAACTATATAAAGAAAAACGGCGCCGTTTATTGATCATATAATAACATTACACGATCATTACACAATAGTTATCCGGCTCCCGTTGTATCAGCTCCGTAACTCTTGCGGGACTTAGCAGGTCTTCCCCCTTCCCTGTATCATTCTTCAGCGCCTCCAGCATAGTTATATTGCTATTGGTGCCGTAAGCAGCGCGATCATATTTTTGCTTTATCCTAAAACTCTTGTATCCATCTTGTATAAGACGATGATACACTTCCATGGTAAGTGGTTCCAATTTCATAACAGGTCATTTTTGACGTTAAACTAAAAAATGGGGGTAGCGGCGGAAGTGAGCCTAATAAGAAAAGCGAGACCAAACACTCAGGATACTAAACGCGCTTCTGTTTAATGTTATCTAAAGCTACGATATTTTATCTTGAACAAAAAATATATTTGATTGCAATCCCAATAATTTAATCTGCTGTTTACATTAGCCTCTTACTCAGGTAACCATGTACTACCAGGTCATCGCTGTTCCTGCAGTATATGGTCTTTCCCTCTTTCATCAAAAAAAGGTCATCGCTCACCTCGAGTAAATGGCGGTGCATGTGGTCGGTAATAATAATCCCTTTGCGCTCTTTTTCTGTTCGCAATATTTCTTTCAGGCGCTCTATATAAACAGGCCCCAGGTGCGTGAAGGGCTCATCGAGCATGGTGAACAGGGTATCGGCATAGATAAGTAACAGGGCGGACCATAAACGTTCATGGCCGCCGGCTAATTCAAAAACATGTTTTTCCAGGTCGTCTTCCAGCTCCGGTACGCTATTCACTATTTGCCCGGCCATTATTCCATAATGTGCGAGTATCGTCTTTATTTCCAGGTTCCCCGGCAGCATGGAGTGTGATGGAAGAAAATTCAGCAGCCCCCCCACTTTATAGGCGCTTCGTATTGACCTGCCCTTCACCTGTATATTTTGGTCATCGCTCTTTTGTGTTCCGAATATGGTGCGGAGCAGGGTTGATTTGCCGGAACCATTAAGCCCCAGTAGCCCAGTGATCTTCCCTTGTGCAGCACTGATGGCCACACCTTTCAGTATCTCTTTCTGCCCTGCAGACACGAAAATATTTTCTGCCGTTAGCCTGTTCATAAATTCCGGCTGAGCCATAAACCGACTATGAAAATTAAAAGATCGCCCAGGAAGGGGATAAGCCATAAAGCTGCATTTGAAATGTGCAGGTTGTAATAATAGTACAGCTTTTGTGCACGGATGTTCTTGACTATGTACCACACCGGTAAATAGCAGAACAGCTTGAATAAGATCAACAAGGACAGTAAAGCAATAATATTCTCTCCTTTATCGCCAAATGATAACCACCAGCACAGCACGTTTATCGTCCACAAAGGAAACGTTATGGAACGGTAAAAACGAAAAACAGCCCGTAGTTTTTGTGGGTGCATAATAAAGCAATAACGGGATTGTTCCTGGTTTTATTTCGGCCAAAGAAAAGGCTTAGTTCATCTTGAATGGCGCCATCATCTGGAACTCGGGGATGGTAACTGTGAAGAGCTTTTTGTTGTACAGGTTCTCCATCTGGTAGCTGCCGTACATTTTGCCCATATCGCTGCGCAGGTTTGCAGCGCTTACATATTGATAGTGGTGGTCGGGTTCTATGATCGGTTGCTGTCCTACCACGCCTTCACCTTCCACTTCACGATAAGATCCGTTGCTGTCTATAATATGCCAGTGGCGGCGGAGCAATTTGATCGGCATGGTGCCCAGGTTCTCAATGGTAATGCGGTAAGCGAACAGGTACTCGCTGCTCAGGGGATTGGACTGCGCCGGCTGATAGAACGTTTCAACCGAGATGCATACGCCTTCTGTTACCTGCTTTACCATCTATACGCCTGCTAATAAGTATTATAATGATAACCAAAGATAAGGAATAGAATAAAACCGCGCGTTAATCGTGAATATGAAAAATTTATTTTCTTTCGCCCGCCAATTCCCTGATCATATCCAGCACCAGGTCGCTCTCATAGCCTTTCTGCAGCATGTAGCGCATGGTCTTCATTTTCTTTACCGGCTGGCTTCGTTCCTTTTTCAGTTCTTCCCATTTTTGTATAGCCAGCTTTTTCAGCACAGCTTCATACTCCTCCCCATCTATTTCTGTCAAGGCTTTTTTGATGCAGTATTCTGATACCTGTTTTTGCTTCAACTGCTGAACGATCTTTTTTCTACCCCAATGTTTCATCCTGAATTTGCCCCGGGCTATGGCGCGCGCATATTGTTCTTCATTCAGCAGGCCCTTTTCTATCAGTTCTGCCAGCAGTTCATTTACCTCGGTTGTGTTAGCCCCCAGTTCATAGAGCTTATTACGCACTTCGGCATGACAGCGGGGCTGATAATTACAGTAACGATATATTGATTCGCGAAGCTGCATGAAGGAAACACCTAAACAAATAAATAAAACACACTATTTGTTTTAGGACTATTATTGTTTTTGCGGGGTTTTTATTACCTCCCCATGTACACCATTAATATTTGCACGTCGCTGGGGTTAACACCACTAATACGGCTGGCCTGCCCCAAAGTGCGGGGCTTAATTTTGTTTAGCTTCTGTCGGGCTTCGTTGGATAACGCAGTCAGCTTGTCGTAATTAAAGCTCTCGGGGATATTCAGATCTTCCAGTGCCGACATCTTTTTTACCAGCTCCCTTTCCTTCTCTATATAGACGTCGTACTTTGCCTGTATCTCTACCTGCTCCAGTACGAGGGGATTTTCATTACCTATTACTGCAGATAGTGCTGGTATGGCTGCGATCATTTCTTTCAGGCCCACACCTGGGCGTAATAAGAGTTTTAGCGCCCTTGCTCTTTCTGTAAGGGGCGCCTGATCTGTACTTTGCAGGAAATCATGAGCCATAGCTGGTTCTACCGGGAAATCTGCCAGCAATTCTTTTACCCGCGTCACTGCTGACTGCTTTTCCTGCATCAATTCAAAACGTTCATCACTGGCAAGCCCAATTTCATGGCCCAGCGGGGTCAGTCTCAGGTCTGCATTATCCTGCCTTAGCAGGGTGCGGAACTCTGCCCTGCTGGTAAACATCCTATAGGGTTCGTCCGTACCTTTATTAATGAGATCATCGATAAGTACACCAATGTAGGCATCGCTGCGTTGTAACACTATTGGCGACTCGCCATGTGCGTTTCTATGCGCATTTATACCCGCCATCAGGCCCTGACAGGCAGCTTCTTCATATCCTGTAGTACCATTTATTTGCCCTGCAAAGAACAGGTTTGTTATCAATTTGGTCTCAAGACTAAATTTTAGTTGGGTCGGGGGGAAATAATCATACTCAATGGCATATCCCGGGCGGAAAAACTTACAGTTTTCAAAACCCGGCACCATTGTGAGTGCCTTATATTGTACATCTTCCGGTAAAGAGGTGCTAAATCCGTTCACGTATATCTCTACGGTATTCCAGCCCTCAGGTTCTACAAATAGCTGGTGGCGGTCCCGTTCAGCAAAGCGGCTTATTTTATCCTCGATACTGGGACAATACCTGGGACCACTACCCTTTATTCGCCCCTGGTACATGGGTGATTGTTCAAAACCGGTCTTCAATAGCTCATGTACAGCGGGGTTGGTATAGGTTATCCAGCAATTCCGCTGGTTTTTAGCTTCTATTTTAGTCGAGGGCAGATACGAGAAGCCCACTATTTCCTCATCGCCATCCTGAATATCCATTTTAGTATAGTCAAGGCTACGTCCATCTACCCTGGGTGGGGTACCTGTTTTAAGCCGGGCACTTTCAAAACCCAGTTCCACAAGCTGCTCGGTAATGCCCGTAGCTCCCTTTTCCCCTATCCTACCTCCGCCAAATTGCTTCTCCCCAATATGGATAATGCCATTCAGGAAGGTTCCATTGGTTAAAACCACGCATTTAGCCTTTATTTCCTGTCCCATACCGGTAACTACACCCTGTATTGTTCCACGTGAAACAATGAGACCTTTCACCATGTCCTGCCAAAAATCAATATTGGGGGTCTGCTCGAGCATTTCTCTCCATGTAGCAGCAAAGAGCATGCGATCATTTTGCGTCCTTGGACTCCACATGCCTGGACCTTTCGACTTATTGAGCATCCTGAACTGGATCATACTCTTATCACTGACAATACCGCTATAGCCACCAAGGGCATCTATCTCCCTTACGATCTGCCCTTTGGCAATACCGCCCATAGCAGGATTACAGCTCATTTGGGCGATGGTCTGCATATTCATGGTGATCAACAGAACCTTTGATCCCATATTTGCAGCAGCAGCAGCAGCCTCACAGCCTGCATGCCCTGCCCCTACTACTATTACATCGTACTCTTTAAACATAATGGCTTGCAAATTTACGATAGTATTCGGCTAATAGTTCATTACCATTTCGCCATTTTTGTTCCACGTGAAACAAAAGGGCCGGCTAATAATAGCCGGCCCTTCAAAAGAAATGGAACAATGTTACTTGCCGCTCACAGTAAACGATTTAAAATCGGACCTGCCATTAGCGTGCATAATAATATAGTAATTACCTGTGGCCAGATTAGCTGTTGGTAATGTAACGACATCATTCTTAAGTTTACCTTTATTAACCCTGTACACTACTTGTCCTACCGCATTCATGATATCGAAGGAGGTATTAGTAGGAGTTTGGAAATCGACTTTCACATTTACATAGCTGCTAGCTGGGTTGGGATACAGTGTAAACTTGTTAGGCTGTGCCTGGGCTGTACTCTTTACACTTTCTGGTATAAAGAAAGTATTTAGCGCTACCGCAGGGTTGCTTTCACCTAAAGAAAGGGGAACCGAATCTGTAGGCATATACTCAACAGCGTTATTAATGATGAAAGGCAGCATTGATATAGTGTCCGCAACATTCCCATTACCATCAGGGCCACCACTGTACAAAGGAGCCCAAAATGCTTTAAATGGATTAGTTCCTAAGTGATCAGAGGCATACAAGCGATTAAAATAGTTGGTTCCGGCGTCGATACCCATATAAAGGTCAAGGTTAGACATTACGGCACAGGCCCAATAATAAGTATTGTCATCAAGGTGCACAGTACCATTATCAAAAGGCGCTACAAAAATGTGTCCTTGTGAGTCAAGGTTAGAAAATGTGTGGTTACCGGTAGCAGCAAGTGTAACCTCGCTGGCTTCCATCACATCATTGCTGTTGGCATCTACCCACTTGAACAGAACTGTATAAAACAGGCCAGGAGTATTCTGGATAAATTCAAGGTCGTGGTGCGATGTATCTGCATAAAGTGCCATCTGCATATTATATACATCGGTAGCATGGGCTACGTAAAACAGTGGACCCCATGTGAAAACCTGGGGAGGATTTGTGCCACCCACTCTTAAACCACTTGAAACAAGAGGTTCGCCAGCAATGATATTATATTTAGAATTACAAAATGTACCATTGGTTGCATACATCGAAAAGGTCTGTGTGTTATCTATCGGCAAATCGTCAGTATTAGCAGAGCTGGCGGTATATGTAAAATCGAAACGACCTGTGCCGCTGGCATGCATATCAAATGCAACGTTGGGGCTATTCACAATATCAAGCGAGTCGAGCGCAGCAAGACTGGGTATCGTAATAGAGTCTTTGAAGAAAGAAGCAGGAGAACCTACAGTTGGTACCCAGTTAACATCAAGTTTCAGCTTAACATTGGTTTCATCTGATGTACCTGTATTAGCAACCCATGCACTAAGAAACCCTTTGTAGGCCTCAGGATCACCGTTTGCAGCATCAAGCTGACTTGCAGGCAATGCGTATCCCGGAGCAAGAGCAAACAAGCTGTTAGGGATACAAAGATCATGCGTGTTATTAAAGCCGTAAGGAGTAAGTGACACGTATACCTGGTTACCTGAGTGTACCATGGCATCTATTTCATTACCATCGGCATTTGATACCATCACTATTGGAATAGTATCCTGGTTGCCCACAGCGCCGGCACCCATATTGATGGGTCCTGCTCCCGGTACATTATTTACTATAATCACACCCACAGCACCGGCATTTTGTGCATTCAGTGCTTTTGCACCAAATTCACAATCCTTTCTCCATATCAATGCCCATTTACCTGCAAGGCTTCCTGCGGCATGAGCAGAGCAGCCTATTGTATCTGTAGCATCTATCATCACCAGTGGAATTTGATTCCATATCTGGTCGACAGCAGCACCCCAGGGACCTGTAATTCCGGGATCGCTCGTATAAGTGAAGTTCTTGGTACCCTCAACTGCAGAAGGTGTTTGGGTTGTGATTAGCAACCTTGGGCCAACATACGATATTGCTTGTGCTTTTGCCATAATACCGGTGAACAAACACATTGCGCCCAATGCAAAATAAAGTAAGGATTTTTTCATAAGACTAAACAATTTTTAAATAGAAGAGCCTCAAATTAATCATTTTTTAACAAACCAAAAAAAATTACCCCCATAAAGGGGATAAAAAAGAAAATATATTTTATTAAAACGGATTGCTTAAACCAAACCGAATTGCCTGCTCAACTCCAACATCCTGTCAATAGGTTTCTTTGCCTGTAGTCTTAATTCTTCATCCATCATTATTTCCGGCACTTCATATTTCATACACAGGTATAGTTTCTCCAGTGTATTTAATTTCATATGCGGACAATCATTGCAGGCACAGGCATTGTCGGGTGGGGCAGGAATAAATGTCTTGGAAGGTGCATTCTTCTGCATCTGGTGTAGTATGCCCGTTTCGGTAGCCACTATATAGCTGCTGCTTTTATCTGTTTGAGTATATTTTAATAATTGTGTGGTAGAACCAATATAATCTGCAATTCTTAATACGGCATCTTCACATTCAGGATGAGCGATAAGTTTAGCCTCCGGATGCCGCTCTTTTAGTTTTGTGATCTTTTGCAGCGAGAATATTTCATGCACCATGCAAGCGCCATTCCACAGCAGCATATCCCTGCCACTGGTCTTATTGATATATGCACCTAAATTCTTATCCGGTGCGAATATTATTTTTTGTTCGCGTGGCAGGCTGTCAACTATAGCTTTGGCATTGGATGAGGTACAAATAATATCACTTAAAGCCTTAATGCCTGCCGAGCAATTGATATAAGATATCACTAAATGATCAGGATGCGCTTCTTTGAATTTTTTAAATAAAGGTGGGGGACAGCTATCACTTAATGAGCAACCGGCTTTAAGGTCGGGTAATAAAACTTTTTTATTCGCGTTCAATATCTTGGCCGTCTCTGCCATAAAGTGTACCCCTGCGAAAACGATCATCGATGCATCGGTAGCTTCCGCCTTTTGGGCAAGGCCTAAACTATCACCAATATAATCGGCTACATCCTGTATATCGGGCTCCTGGTAATAATGTGCCAGTACGATGGCATTCTTTTCCTGCTTCAGTTTTTCTATCTCTGCAAACAGGTCGAGCGAAGGGTCCACATCTATATCATAAAATCCTGTTCTATTCACTTTATCCAGGTCAATTCCCAAATCCACAAGCATATTAATAATATAAAAAAGATTTTTTAAAAAAGAAGGTTATTACTATTAGGTCTGTTAATATGGGGAAAGAAAAATAAAATCCCCATTGCAAATTATGACTTTTTCATCCATCCACATCTTTTCCCTAAATTATTAACACTTAAGATACCCGTAAAATAAGGCTATTCACAAAAGCTGCTGTACTGTGGACACAAAAGCCTGTTGAAAATAATATGCGCGTGAATAAATTAAAACCGCTTTAAAACTTCCTGGAAAAGAGGACAAAAAATTTCTTTTTCAAAACCATCCAATGTTATCAGAATATTAAGCCACTTTATACAATCACTATTAACAGCTATTCACAAACAGCCTTAATAACATTACTTTAATAATAAGGCAGTAAAATCAGCATTTATGTTTCTTTTTATTAAGTGAATGTGAACAAACGATGAATAAGCTGTGGACAATGAGCAAAACGGGAACACTTAAATATATTGTATATTAAATTATATATTTATCAAATCATTGTTCTTCCCACCTGATCCCGGAAAATAAGAGCATAAAAAAGATAGCAACACTAAGCCGTATATTATAATTATTTAAACAGGAAGAAACTGACCAAACATATTTTTGGTGCAGGCCTCACCCCTGTTGTATCTTGCGGGTATTGCAAACTTTTTATTCAAGATGTTTGCGATAAAAAAAGATGAATATCAAAGGCCTCATCCATTGGCAATATATACCCTGATTACCTTTGATAACATCTATAAACTTATAATAATTTAGTAAACACAATGCTTTCAGCAGGTTTTTTCCGCTCCAAAGGTGAATATTTTTCTGCATTTACCTTTAATAAGAGATCAATAAATGAATACATTTTACAACTTATTATTACTTCATTCTGCCAGAAGGCAACTTATACACACAAAATCCCGATTTTTCGTATAAATTTGCCGTCCTTAAATATTTATTATAATACACATCCCTTATTATGTCTGTAATTCAAAAGATAAGGAACAGGTACGGAAAAATAGCCGGCGCTGTCATTGCAATATCACTTATCGGTTTCATCATCCAGGATGCCGCCAGCGGCCGCTTTGGCGATATGTTTGGCCAGGATAATTCTGTAGTAAAGATCAATGGCGAAAAGATCGACGAAAAAGAATACTCCCTGCGCCTCAAACAATACGAAGCGCTTTACGAGATCTACTCGGGAGGTAAAACGCTTGATGAGAATACCCGCGCGCAGCTCAATGGCCAGGCCCTGAGTGAAATGGTGCTCGAAAAGCTCGTTGATGAGCAGGGCGGTAAAATAGGTGTTACCGTAACGCCCGAAGAAGAAAAAGAACTGATATACGGTGCCAATGCCGACCCTATGGTGCAGCAGTTCAAGATCAACGGCCAGGAGGTTTTTGTGAACCCCGAAACAGGCCGCTTTGATCCGCTGCGTGTAAAGCAGGTAGAGAAAGAAATAAAGCAAAACGACAAAACAGGCAAATTGATAGATGGCTGGGAAGCGCTCAAAGCATATGTAGTGCGCAATAACAAGATCAATAAATTCACCAGCCTCCTGACCGCAAGCGTTTATACGCCCAAGTACCTGTTAGATAATATGGTGAACGATCAGCGCCAGCAGGCAAGTGCTAATTTCGTAAAGGTGCCTTATACCGCGATCAACGATAACGAAATTAAAGTAACTGATGCCGATCTGAAAGAATATATAAAGAAGAATGCGGCGAAGTTTGAAGTAAAAGAAGCATCGCGCAACATAGAGTATGTAACCTTCGACCTCACACCAATGGCCGAAGATACTGCCAAATCGCTGGGTGAACTGAATAAGATAAAACCCGCGCTCGATACAGTTTCTAAGAAAGATGCAGAATCTTTTGTCAACCGCAACTCAGACGATCAATATAAAGATAGCTGGTACAGCAAGAAATCATTCCAGTCGCGATATGCCGATTCTATATTGGCCATGCCGGAAGGAACTGTATTTGGTCCTTATTATGAGAACGGTGACTTCACCATGGTTAAGATGCTGGAAAAGAAACAATACCCTGATTCGGTTAAGGTGCGCCACATACTGGTGAAAACAAAAGACCGCGGCAACGATATGCGTACCGACAGTGCTGCAAAGAAAAAACTGGACAGCGCCATCGCGGAGCTGAAAGGCGGTGCTGATTTCAAAGCGGTAGTAATGAAATATTCCGACGATAGTGCCAGCTTCGATAAAGGTGGTGAATACGAATTCACCCTTGAGCAAAAAGAAGGTATATCGAAAGAGTTCGGCGATTTCATTTTCGATGGCAAAAAAGGCGAAAGCAAAACAGTACATGTGGATAACCAGGCATATGCTGGCTTCCATTATATTGAGATAATCGATCAGCATGCTTTTGCGCCCGCTGCCAAGCTGGCCATCGTGAACAAAGCACTTGAGGCCGGTTCTAATACCGACCGCACCGTTTATGCAAAAGCCAATGAGTTTGCAGGCAAGAATACTACGGGTGAAGCGTTTGATGCGGCTGCCGATGCCGGCCACCTGGATAAAAGGAATGCTGCCGATATAAAACCCGAAGCATATACTATACCAGGCCTTGGTCCATCACGCGAAGTGATCAGGTGGGTATATGATGCCAAGGTTGGTGATGTTTCTCCCGTGTTTTCTATGGAAGGCAAATACCTGGTAGTGAAGCTGGCAGCCATACAGGAAAAAGGCCTGCCTGAACTTACCAAGACAAACCGCCCCATGCTGGAGAATGCTGTGAAGATGGAGAAGAAGGCAGATATGATCGCTCAAAAGTATAAGAGCATGAATTCCCTCGATGCTATAGCACAGGCTGCAGGCCAGCCGGCACAACATGCCGATTCGGTTGCAGCCAACAGCTCATATATCGCGGCCATAGGTTATGCACCCAAAGTAGCAGGTTACCTGTTCTATAAAGGCTTCCAGCCCAATACGGTTTCTCCTGGTATTCAGTCGGGCGATGGCGTTTACTTCCTCTCGCTCATATCGCGCTGGGAAAAACCACAGGACCCAATGGCAGAGCAAAGCATGAAGCAGCAGAAGATGATGATGGAAATGCAGAGCAAGAATGCAATGAACAATGCCCTGCGCGACATGCTTAAGAGCAAAGCCACCATTAAGTACACGGTGAAGAATATGTAATTAAAGGACTTAATTATAACTTTAATAAATACCCGCTTCAATAGCGGGTATTTTCATTAACAGGCCTTTGCCGTACCTTTGCAGGGATGGATGTGATCGTAAACAAAGTAGCGGAGAGTGGCATTATTACACTCGATCTCGCGGGTTTCATACCCCGCGAAGAAGAGGTGATGCTTTTTGACCTGAAGCCATTCCTTTTCCGTGAAATGATATTGAAGGAGAAAGATTATCGTGCTGCACTATTGTCGCACGACTGGCAGCAGTATGCGGGCAAAAATATTGCCCTCTATTGCACGGTCGATGCCATAATACCTATATGGGCATATATGCTGGCCACATCTTACCTGCAGCCGGTAGCCGCATATGTACACTTCGGTAATGTTGAAGAGCTGAAAGAAGAGCTTCTGCTCCGCAGGATATATGCAATAGATACCACAGAATATGCCGATAAAAGGGTGGTGATAAAAGGCTGCGGTGACACACCCATAGCCGACAGTGCATATATAGCGATAACGCAGCACCTGCGCCCGGTAGTTAAGTCGTTGATGTATGGTGAACCCTGCTCCACGGTGCCGATCTACAAAAAACCGCTAAGTGCAAAATAGCGAAGCACCTATATCTTAAAGTTTATAAAAAGTATGGTGAGAACGGCCAAAAACCGGGCTGAAAACCGTATTTTCGTAATGATCCCAAAGCTGCTAATGGTTTATATGAAGCAACACAGTATCCGCAGTGCATACAGTGGCTTGAGCGGTATAATAATTATTCTCACGCTCCTGTTCACAACAGGCCGCCTGCAAGCACAGGAAAAACAACTGCCGCCACCAAGAAATGTAAAGGTTGTAAGTGAATTGCCCGACGGGCATGGTAACATAATACGTACCGTTCAGTACGATGAGGGACTGATGCGTGTGACCGAGCAGATCATCATGCCCCAAAAGAGAATTGCATCATTCAATCCCTATAGGATAAAAGCCGATACGCTCATCAAAGATTCGCTACTGATCGTGGTGGATAAGAAAAGATATATCGTACAACTCTTTTATCGTCACCGGCTGATACGTGCATATAAGGCGGTATTTGGGCCACAGCCTATGCAGAATAAATGTATGGAGGGCGACCGCTGCACACCGGAAGGCGTGTTTACCATAAAAAATAAAAACCCCAATTCACGCTACAATAAATTCATGCTGATCAGTTACCCGAATGATTCAGCCATAGCGCGTTTCAATAAACTGAAAGCAAAAGGTACGATACCACAAAGTGCCCGCATTGGTGGCGACATAGGTATACACGGTATATGGAAAGGCGGTGATGATATGATAGAGATGGGCGTGGGCTGGACAGATGGCTGTGTGGCCCTGAAGAATAAGGATATCGAGGACCTATATGGAATGGTGGGTGTGGGTACCAAGGTGCTAATAAAAAAATAGAACACTACAGCGAGGTAATAAATTGCGCATAGTTTTCGCGCCAGCCTTTCCAATCGGCGGCTGTTCCCAAAGAAAAGTTATGAAAGACGGTAATGAGATTGCTTCCTGTGATCCTGAGCTTTTGTGTCATTTGGTCGAGGACATGAAAGGCTTCTGAACATTCCAGCTTTTCTTCATGGTGTGCAGTGCTATCCATAAAACAAAAAGGATGAATGGCGAGGGAGGTGGTTTGTTCTGTTTCAAGGTCGTACCAAAGAAAGGGCCGCCCGGTGCCGGCGCGGAAACCGAGATGTGTGCCATAGCCCATACTGTAATCGTCACGTATTCCATTTGCCGAGAGGAAACGATAAGTAGCGGGTAAGTGCATTTTTATGTAGTGTTGCCGCGATGCTGTGATGTTTTGCCCGCAAAGCTGTGTAAGAATATCTTTCTCCCTGTTCCATGTAGCGGGATCTGTATCGCTGTAGAAGGAAGGATGCATGCCGATCTCGCCTGATGAAGCAAGCTGTTTGAGCAATGCCTGCATTTGTGGGGCAGCAGGCGATATATTCTTATCGTATGCAGTGCTTTGCAGTGCTGCCAGTATAAAAAACAGGGGAAGCACGGGCTGTCCCCGGTGCAATTCTAAAATAAGATGGAATGAATCGTAGGGATCTTTGGTAGTACCACCGAGCACGCTAAGCCTTTCGAGTGCAAGCCCTATCCTGCCGGAAAACACATCGCGCACCAGGCCGCCTGCATTTCTTGCAAAGCCTTTGTGCTTGTAGGACCATGCGATATCGATATCGTAAGTAGGGCGGAAAGAAAATGCGGGTACAGCAGCACTGATACCGCATTGCTCCTGCAACAGGATGCGGAAAGGCAGCAGCCACTCATCAAGCAGGGGCCGGCGCAACCAGCCATGCTGAAACAAGAAGCTGTGGGTGGCGGGATAGCGGCCATATTTATCAGGTGTATAATTATAATATTCTTCATAGCGGGACAGGAGAAAGAATATTGCCGAAAAGATGTCGAAAGGCAGGCTATGATCGCTACCGGGAAAAGAAAAAATAACAGGAGTGTCTTTCCATGTGCCTATGTTCACCTCCTGTTGTTTTATCCCGTCTTGCCAAAGCAGTCCATGCGCCGGGATGGATAATGCACCGGGCAAAGATGTGCCATACGCAATGACAGGCGAGCCCTGCGCAATATCCCGCGCATGATCAACCATCGTGTATGGAATGTGTAATTGCCCGGTAAGCAACCAGTCGAGAACATATTTAAGTCGCGGCCCCGATCTTTCGCTATAGATAGTAATTGGCTGCATTGGCTCAGGCTTTATTGCGCTCTTTCCAGAGTTTGTTGAAGGACTTATCAGCAAATTGGGGCATAGAGCGGTGCAGGCCCCAGCTTTCGCCGAAAAGTTTGTTTACCAGTTTTTGTTTTAGGGCATCACCGGCGCTGTTCATCAGCCGGCGGCTGAGCATAGCCCGAGTCCATATGGCCCAGCCCATATTTTCGCTAAAGCCGTTAAGGTTTTTCTTCACTGCAATGTGCCTGTTCTCCAGCAGCAGCTCGTGTATGCTGATCTTAACGGGGCATACATCTGTGCACTTACCGCAGAGGCTGGAAGCATAACTAAGATGACCGAACTCGCTCATGCCCTGCAGGTGCGGGGCTATGACCGAGCCTATGGGGCCACTGTAAGTAGTACCATAAGTATGGCCTCCAATATTTTTATAAACAGGACATGCATTAAGGCAGGCGCCGCAGCGAATGCAATACAGGCTCTCGCGCATATTGGTGTGCAACAGGTTGCTCCGGCCATTGTCGAGCAGGATGACGTGCATTTCTGTGGGGCCGTCCGTTTCACCGCTTTGTGCTGGGCCTGTAAATATGCTATTATAAACCGTTAGCTTTTGCCCGGTACCATAGGTTGCGAGCAGGGGCCACATAATGCGCAGATCATTTACCGAGGTGAGCATTTTTTCAATACCCACGATAACGATATGCGTTTTAGGGAATGAAGTGGAAAGGCGTGCATTGCCCTCGTTCTCACTAACGCATATACCGCCAATATCCGGCAGGATAAAATTGGCGCCTGTAATGCCGATATCAGCACGGGTATATTCAGGGCGCAGTTTTTTTCGTGCGGCCTGTGTAAGTTCTTCGGGTGTAAGGCCGGGTGCGGTACCGAGGTGTTCGTGAAAAAGCCGGGCAACATCTTCCTTGCTTTTGTGCATGGCGGGGGTGACTATATGATAAGGCGGTTCATTATCGAGCTGCTGTATGTATTCACCAAGGTCGGTCTCTATGGATGTGATTCCCTTATTTTGGAGGTAGTCATTGAGGTGTATCTCTTCGGTAGCCATAGATTTTGACTTGACCACCAGCTTTGCATTCTTCTCTTTGCAGATATTACCAACTGCCTTTAATGCTTCATCGGCGGTCTCGGCCCAGATGACCTTGCCGCCATTTGCCGTAAAATTCTTTTCAAAAGCTTCGAGATAAGCGCCGAGGTTTTCAATGGCTTTCCATTTAATGTTCCTGGCTTTTTTTCGTGCGAGCTCAAGGTCCGCAAACTGTGCCTGCCCATTGGGTACGGCTGCGTCATATTTATCGATGTTGAAAGCCAGCTTTCGCTTATGCTCAATGTCATTAGCCTTTATTTTGCTTTTGGCAAGGAATGAGGATAAGTTGGCAGTTTTCTTCATAGCAGCTACACAAACCTAAGAAAATAAAGCGGAAGGACTATAAGCCAACACCCAAACCAAATTCGAAGACATCGGCCTGGAACTTATTGGCTTTGATAAGCACTGTGGCGCAGAGCTCTTTCAGTACACCCTGCTCCCGCTGCACCAGGTAAAAGTTGTAACCCACCTTCTGGTAATATTTATCCTCGCGCAGGTAGGTGTGGTGTATGGGTATAGAGAGCTGTAATAAGATACCGAAGCGCCCGAACAGAAACTCATTGCCCGCAAATATGGATGCTTCCCAGGAATGCTCTTTTTCATGGCCGGGGAAGATCTCGTTGTTTTGCAGGAAGGCGTAGACATTGTGATAATATGAATAGTCGAGCCCTGCAAATATTTTATTGCGGCTGGCGTAGCGCTTGCTGATGTAGAGCGAAGGCATGTACACTGGATATAGGGGACCATCCATAGCTTGCATGCTTTTGAAGCCGATGCCCATACGGGCTTGTATGAGCCAGCGGCCCTTAAGCTTAGGCAGGTCTTTTACAATATGCCCGGGTTTTGCGCTGACGGGGAAGTACCTGAAGCCGATATGGCCTGCGCCGAGGTTGACCCCAAGGTTGGGATGGCGTAATTCGCCATTGGAGATATGGCTGATGGTGAGGCCGGCCTGGATATCCCAATGTTCGTTGATGTGGTAGCGCAGATCGGTAGCCAGCAGGGTATAATTATTAAAATGTGAGCTGCTGATGTTATTAATGGTATCCCAGTCGGGGAAGCGGCTGGCATGTTTGGAAATATAACCGATGCCCAGGCCGGCCCTGCAGGCCCACTCCAGGTTTTTGCCCCGTACTATGGGTACTTGTATGAATGGATATAAACCAATAGACTGGCCATAGATATCATTATTGCCATAATTGGTATAACTCAACCCGAGGCCGATCAGGGGGTAACGACGTCGCTGCTGCCAGGCCTTGCGGCCATCGGTTTGCTGCACGAAGGCTACATTGAGCGATGTGGAGAGGGCGGGTATAGGCGGAAAAACAATATTGTTGCGGATGATGCGGCCCGCGCAGAGATCGGCCTCAATGCCATAGCCGGCATGCTTATCGCTGCTTTGGGCAATGAGCACAAAGGGAAAAGCCAGCAATAAACAGATAAAAGCGAGGGAACGCATGAAACGGAAAGATAATAAAAAAGGGAAACGGAGCATGGTGCAGATACCAGCAAATTACATACCTGCGCTTATCCCGAATTCAATAAGCTCGGCAACCACCTTGTGTGTTTTGAGCATGCTGTAGATGCTTAGTTCCTTCAGCGGGCCCTTCTCATGCTGGATAATGTAGAAATTGTAACCCAGTTTTTCGTAGTATTTATCCTGTTTCAGGTAGGCCTGTTTGAGATAATAGCCTACCTGGAGTACCAGTCCGAAGCGGCCCATGAGGAACTCGTTACCAATGAATACGGCACTTTTCCAGGAGTGGGCCGATTCCTCGCCGGGGAAGATCTCATTGTTTTGCAGGAATGCATAGATATTGCGGTGATAGGAATAGTCGACACCCAGGAAGGCTTTATTGCGGCTGGCATAGCGCTTGCTGACGTAGAGCGAAGGCATAAAGACCGGGTAAAGCGGGCCGCCAAAAGGTTTGTAACTGACAAAGGACATGCCGAGCCGGGCTTGTATCTCCCAGCGGTTCTTCAAAGGCTTTAGCTGCCGTTTTATCCTCGGGGCATCGCGCATTACGGGATAGTATATGAGGCCCAGGTGGCCGCCATACATGTTGACCCCAAGGTTGGGCTGGCGAAAGGAGCCATCGGATATATGGCTGAAGTTGATGCCCACCTGCGCATCCCAGTGCTCATTGATATGATAGCGCAGATCGGACAGGAAGAGTGTAAAATTATTAATATGGCTGCCAATAGCATTGTTGAGCGTATCCCATGTTTCGTGGCGGGAATAGTGCCTGGTGACATAGCCTATGCCCAGGCCGAAACGGATGGTCCACTCCAGTTTTTTGCCTTTCACTACAGGCAACTGGATATTGGGATACAGGCCAATGCATTGGCCATATATAGAGTCGAGGCCATAATTGGTGTAGGTGAGGCCGAGGCCCACGACCGGGTAATGCCTGCGCTGCTGCCAGTCTTTATTGCCATAGGTGTGCAGGGTAAAATTGAGATCGGTAGCTACCGACAGAGAAGGTACGGGGCCTAAAAAATTGTTTGTATGCTTAAAGACCTTACCGGCAGACTGGTTGAGCTCTATACCAAAGCCGGCCCAGGGTATGGCATCCTGCGCCTGCGCATTAAAGCACAGCAATGCGAGCAGGGGTAAGAAGCATATTTTTCTATATCCGGGGGTCATATCTAAGCGATAAGGCAAATATAATAAGGGATAGCATAATGTAAGGGTAGTGAATTTGTCCTATTCTTGTACCTTTGCGCTAATATAAAAATCTAATGCGACGTATCGCCGCTATACTATTCCGTTCTTTTTTGCAGGGTTTGCTCATACTGAGCCCCATAGCCATCACTGCTTATGTTATCTATACTGTGTTCAGCAGCGTAGACAACCTGGTGCCTTATGTGCCAAGGGGCCTGGGCTTTGTGATCATCGTGGCGCTGGTAACCTTTATAGGTTATATGGGTACCCGTTTCTTTGTAGGCAGGTTGCTTTTTGACGGGTTTGATTACCTGCTGGAGCGCATACCAGGTATTAAATATATCTACTCGTCTATAAAAGACGTACTTGACTCCTTTGTGGGGGATAAGAAGCGATTTAACAAACCGGTGTGGGTATGCGTTAATTTAAATCCTGAAATTTGGCGCGTGGGCTTCATGACCCAGCAGGACATGGCCTACCTGGGCATGCAAAACAAAGTTGCCGTTTACCTGCCACATGCCTATGCTATATCGGGCTGGGTGATCGTAGTGGAAGAGAAGCATGTAAAACCAATGACCAAAATGAATGCTGCCGAGGCAATGAAATTTGCGGTGAGCGGTGGCATTACCAGCTCGGAAGAAGATAAACATCATGACAAGCATCAGATCGGGGCATCATAAAATAAATTTTGGCGGAGGACCTGCGGCCTTGCCCCGGGAGGTTTTTGAACAGGCATCACAAGCGGTGCTTGAATATGAGCACAGCGGCCTCTCGATACTGGAAACGAGCCACCGTGGCAAAGCATTTGCAGCGATACTGGATGAGAGCCGGGCGATAATAAAAGAGCTATGCGGGCTGAATGAAGATCACGAAGTGCTGTGGCTGCATGGCGGCGGCCGGCTGCAATTCTGCATGATACCCATGAACTTTTTGGGCGAAGGCGATACGGCGGGCTTTGTGGACAGCGGCCATTGGGCCGGGCAGGCCGCAGAGTATGCCATGCATTATGGCGGTACGAATATCCTCAGCACCTCCCGGGAAGATAATTACAGGCATTTGCCCAAATGGCCGAAGGATGTGCCCGGAAGCCTTGCCTACCTGCATTATACTACTAACAACACGATATATGGCACGCAATACCATGATGTGCCTGAATGCAATGTTCCGCTCATAGCCGATATGAGCAGCGATATATTCAGCAAGCGCATGGCGTATAATAAGTGTGCACTCTTTTACGCCGCTGCACAAAAGAATATAGGCCCTGCAGGCACCACGCTGGTGGTGATACGCAGGGATATGCAGGAACGCATAGTAAGAACACTGCCACCCATGCTGAGCTATAAAGCCCAGGTAGCAAGCCAATCGGTACTGAATACATCACCCGTGTTTGCCATCTATACCTCGCTGCTGATGCTGCGCTGGATGAAGGAAAAGGGTATAGATAATATAGAACAGGAAAACCGGAAAAAATCGGAATTGCTGTATAAAGAGCTGGAACGGAATACCATGTTCGCCCCGGTAGTAGATAAAGCGGTGGACCGGAGTATGATGAATGCCTGTTTCAGGGGAATGAGCGATGATGTAGAAAGATCATTTGTGACCCTGTGCGAACAACATGATATTACCGGTATCAAGGGACACAGGTCGGTTGGCGGTTTCAGGGTATCGCTATACAATGCGGTGACCGTGGAACAGGTGCAACTGCTCGTGGACCTGATGCGGGAATTTGAGCATAATAAAAAGTAAAAACGAAAGCGGGAGAGATTTCTCTCTTCGTTCGAAATGATATAAAAATGGCAAAGATCACCCCCTTCAAGGGATTAAGACCGAAAAAAGAAATAGCACCACAGATGGCCACGCTGCCCTATGACGTGGTGAACGTAGCAGAGGCGAGAAAATTCAGGAAAGCGCCGTACAATTTTTATCATGTTACCCGGGCAGAGATAGACCTGCCCGAGAGTGTGGATGTGCATAGCCAGCAAGTATATGATAAAGCCGCAGAAACGCTGGAGCAATGGATCGAGGATAAGGTAATGATACAGGACAATGAGCCCTGTTATTATATCTATGAGCTGGTGATGAATGGCCGCTCGCAGACGGGCCTTATATGCGGATCATCCTGCGATGATTATTACGAAGGCATTGTAAAAAAACATGAGTTTACCCGGCCGGAGAAGGAACTGGACCGGATCAACCACATTAAAACCACGCGGGCCGAAACGGGTATTGTGTTCCTGGCCTATAACGACCAGGAAGATGTACAGGCCATTATAGAGAAGTGGAAGAAAACACATGACGCCACATACGATTTTGTGGCTGAGGACGGCGTAAGACATACGCTGTGGGTTGTGGATGATTATGCCAAAGTGGCTTCGATAACACGTCTCTTCAGTGAAGAGGTACCGGCCACTTATATTGCCGACGGGCACCACAGGGCCGCATCGGCAGGCAAAGTGTGTAAAGAGATGCGCGATAACGGTATGTATATAACCGGCGATGAGGCATTCAATTATTTCGTTACCTGCATCTTCCCGGCCAGCCAGCTGGAGATCATGGATTATAACCGCGTGGTAAAAGACCTGAACGGGATGGGCGCAGAGCAGTTCCTCCATGCACTGGAGGCCCAGTTTGAGGTGACCCCGCTGGTAAAGGAACAATACAAACCGAAGCAGCCCCATGAATTTGGTATGTACCTGGACGGCGAATGGTATAAACTGGCAGCAAAAAAAGGAACTTATACAGAAGACCCGATAGGTGTGCTGGATGTAAGCATACTGCAAAACAATATCTTGTCGAAACTACTGGACATCAACGATCCCCGCACAGATAAGCGTGTGGACTTCGTTGGCGGTATCAGGGGTTTGGGTGAGCTGGAAATGCGCGTGGACAGTGGTGATATGGAGGCAGCCTTTGCCTGCTACCCGGTGAGCATACAACAGCTTTTTGATATTGCCGACAGCGGAAACGTAATGCCACCCAAGAGCACATGGTTTGAACCGAAGCTGAGGGACGGGCTTGTTGTGTACCTGATCTAAGTACCGTATTTATTGCTTTAAAGGTTTTTATGGGTGTAGCATGGTAATTATCAAGCCGGATAATTATTTATGATCCCCCTATCGTATCAATTCATCAGCAATTATTTTACAATGCCGATATTTGAATGACAAAACCGGGTTCTTTACACGAATCATGGTAATTGTAAAACCATGTAAATAAAACACTGAAAAAATGGAATACAGGAGAATGGGTAAAACGGGGTTGCAGCTTAGTGTGCTATCCTACGGATCGTGGGTAACCTTTGCCAAACAACTGGACGACAGTTTATCGGACCGGCTGATGGGCATGGCCTATGATAAAGGCATCAACTTCTTTGACAATGCAGAAGTGTATTCAAGAGGTGAGTCGGAACTGATGATGGGCCGGGTATTGAAAAAGAAGAACTGGGAGCGTTCCTCATACATAGTATCAAGCAAAGTATTCTGGGGCTGGCATGGCGAAAAGAACTGGCCCACGCAAAAGGGGCTGAGCCGCAAGCATATAATGGAAGCCTGCCATGAAGCACTGGAGCGTTTTCAGCTGGAATACCTCGACCTGTTCTTTTGCCACAGGCCGGACAGGAGCACACCGGTAGAAGAAGTGGTGCGCACTATGAATACGCTGATACAACAGGGTAAGATATTCTACTGGGGGACGAGCGAATGGACCGGCGCGGAAATAATGGAGGCGCACATGGTGGCCAAAGAGCTGGGGCTGGAAGGTCCGGCCATGGAGCAGCCACAGTACAACCTGTTTGAGCGGCATAAAATGGAATCGGACTATATGCCGATCTTCAGCAATGTAGGCATGGGGACAACAATATGGAGCCCACTGGCATCGGGACTGCTGACAGGTAAATACAACAATGGTGTACCCGAAGGATCAAGGCTGGCACTGGAAGGTTTTGAATGGTTGAAGGACAAGACACTGAGTAATGACCGGATAGAAAGAGTAAAGCAACTGGAAGCGGTAGCCAAAGAGCTGGGTACTTCGCTAGCGACACTATCGATAGCCTGGTGTATCAGTAATCCCAATGTAACCACAGCAATACTGGGTGCCACAAAAGAACAACAACTGGAGGAAAACCTGGGTGCGCTGGAAATATATCCTAAGCTTACCAACGAGGTGAAAGACCGGATAGACGCGATAATGGGAACTAAGCCTGTTTTCCAGACGTACTGATATTTTTCGTGGAGATAAAGTATTAAAAAACAGATATCCCGCAGCGCTTTGCTGCGGGAATCTCATTTTATATTAAAACGCCCTATCTTTCAAAGCCCCTAATTTCCGGGCCCTTTTTTTGATCCTGATCTTTTGTGCGACGAAGCATCCGATTTGCGCGGAACCTTTGCACCTGCTTCGCGGGCCTCAGACAGACCGATAGCAACCGCCTGTTTGGGATCGGTTACCTTTTTGCCAGAGCGACCACTGCGTAGTTCACCTTCCTTCATCTCGTGCATAGCTTTTTCTACTTTTTCGCTTGCTTTCTTCGAATATTTTCGTGGCATATTGCTTATTTTTTAGTGTTAACAATGGTAATAAGAACATAAAAACTGTACCATGATAAGTGCCAGGAACACTGATGCAAGGCCAAGGTAAATTGAGGAAATAAATACGCAAAAAGCAGCGCGGGATGGTGTGGGTATAAAAATTTTACCCAGTATTTTAAAGAACTCATATGACGGCCAAGATCAAGGCATATTTTGATATCCTGAAAGCAAGTTTTAACGAATTTTTACTGGATAATGCCACTAAGCTGAGCGCATCACTGGCTTATTACACAGTATTCTCTATCGGTCCGCTGCTATTGGTCATTATAACGCTAGCAGGGCTTTTTTTTAAAAACAACAATATAACCGACCAGGTGTACCAGCAGATGCAACGGCTTGTAGGCACAGAAGGCGCCGACCAGTTAAAAAATATACTGGACAACATATCGCAGCAAAACAACAGTACCCTCTTCGGTATCATAGGTGCGGTGATACTGGTATTTGGCGCCACCACTGTGTTCGTAGAGATACAGACCTCGATCAACTATATCTGGTCGATAAGGGCGAAACCGAAAAAGGGCTGGCTGGAATTTATCAGGAACAGGCTACTGTCTTTTTCGCTGATACTGGGTATCGGTTTCCTGCTCGTGGTATCGCTGCTGATCAATACCGTGATGGATGCCCTGTCGGGCAAGCTGCAAAGCCTGCTGGGTGATGCGAATACCATTTTGCTGCAGATAATAAGCCCGGTGATGTTGTTCTTTGTGATATCACTTTTGTTCGCAGTGATCTATAAAGTATTGCCCGATGCGGTGATCAGTTGGAGGGATGCATTCATCGGGGCCTTTTTTACCGGGGGCTTATTCCTGCTGGGTAAATTCCTGATCGGGTTCTACCTTGGCAATTCAAAATTCAGCAGCACTTATGGGGCGGCGGCATCTATTATTATTATCTTAAGCTGGGTGTATTATACAGCCATGATATTATACTTTGGTGCTGAGTTCACCAAGGCCTATTCACTAAAGTTGGGGAAAGGCATAGCGCCTTATAAAACAGCGGTATTCATTGTGAAGCGGGAAGTAAAGGAGCTACCGGACAGCAAAAAGGACCCGAAGCACAACCCGGCAAACAGGCAACATCTATGAACGAACCTTCCGGTTGGCCAACTGGCGAATAGCGGTTACCGAAACAAAGCGGAAAATGAACATCAGTAACAGGCAGGTAAGGCCAAATAAACCCAATTGTTTAAACCAGTTGAGCGGCAGGAGTTGCACGGCCCATGCTGTGCAAATGATGAGTGCGATATAGCTGATGTGCGCGGCGATCCATTTAACATTCCGGGGCAATCGTATGGTCTTACCTGCAAAGATGATATAGCCTATGGCCACAGTATATTGCGTGATCACGCTGGTTACAGCAGCACCTTTTGCCTGCCAGTGGGGTATCATGTAAAAATTTAGGCCGAGATTAATGACGACCCCCACAAGGGCGATGCGGTTCAATAATTTAAGGCTGCCATTGGCCGTAAGGAGTGTGGAATATACATACATGATGCAAAAGGCAGGGAATGACGCCATATACCAGGCAAAGACATGAGCATCGTAAACACCAGAGTTCTTATACAAAAGGTGCATGATAGGCAGGCCAAACCAGGCGGCAGCCACAGCGATCATCAGGGATACCGGGAGCAGGATATTGACGGCCAGCTTTACGATGGGTTGCACAGCTTGTCTTTCGGCCAGCATGCGGCCAAAAAGGGGCAGCAGCATGGTGGCGAACATGAGCCCGAACATATTGGCGACATCAAGCAGGCGGTAGCCCTCGGCATAGATGCCGGCCTGTTCCTTGCCCTCAGCTCCACATAGGCGCTCGATAAGCGTGGCATCGGAACGGGTATAGACAGACATAAGGAAGACCAGCAAGGCATAGGGAAAGCTTTCCCTGATTATTTTATAGATAGTAGGCAGGTGAAAGGTGAAGCGTAACCTGATATGTGCTATGCGACGCAACACAAAGAAGGCAATGACCACAGCTACCGCATAGCAGGCCACCTGTGCAAGCACGAACCATTCTATACGGAAGTATGCCCCGGTGGCAGGATAGAGCAAAAGGAATCCACAGACCAGTATCATCAGGAAACGGTCGCTAATAGAGAGCAAACCGTCGGTCTTGAAATGGTGCAAGCCTGAGACATTGCTGCGAATGAACTGGAGCATGGTATTGAGCGACTGTATCAGGAGCACGCCCGCAAGCATATATATCTGCCAGCCCCGGTAGCCCAGCAGGAAACCGAAGGCACAGGTAAGCGTTGTATAGAAGAAAATAAGGATTATGCGTGCAGAGAGCATAGAAGGGAATATGTCCTTTATGCGATCGGGCTGCTGCGATATGGTGCGGCTATTGTAATTGATGAGGCCGAAATCGAGGATGATCTGGAAAATAACCCCAAGATTAAAGAGGGCCTGGTAGGTGCCGTAAGCGGCATGGCCAACCCTGTTTTGCACCGTTCTGTCTATGAAAAAGACCCATGCGGGCTTCACCAACATATTAACGGTTATTATAAACAGTATGTTTTTTACAAAAAATCGGCGCATCCCAGTAGGGGTATAAAGCTGTAAAATTATATTTTTGCCGCCAATAGCTATGCGCATCGCTGTAAATACCAGGTTATTATTAAAAGGAAAGCTGGAAGGTATAGGCTGGTTTACGTATCAAACGCTTGAGCGAATTGTACGTCAGCACCCCGAACACGATTTCATTTTCTTTTTTGACAGGCCATATGATCCGGCTTTTGTTTTTGCTCCCAATGTGACCCCGGTGGTGGTTGGGCCGCAGGCAAGGCACCCTATATTGTTTTATATATGGTTTGAATGGCGGATACCCTACCTGCTGCGCAAGTATAAGGCCGACCTGTTCCTGTCTACAGACGGGCATGGGTCGCTGAGGGCCTCAATACCCTCTTGCCTGGTGATCCATGACCTGGCCTTTGAGCACTATCCCCAGCACTTTAAGCTGAGCCACAGGCTGTACTGGCGCTACTACACGCCAAAGTTTGCACGCAAGGCTACACGTATCGGTACCGTATCCAGCTATTCGAAGGAAGATATCAGCAAGCATTATGGCGTGAGCCCGGATAAAATAGATGTGATCTACAATGGGGCGCATGATGAGTACCACCCACTGAGCTGGGATGAACGGGAAGCGGTGAAACAACAGTATGCCGATGGCAGTGAATATTTTGTATTTGCAGGGGCCTTGCACCCGCGTAAGAATATTGTGAACCTCCTAAAGGCCTTTGTGGCCTTTAAAAAGCGCCAGCGCAGCAATATGAAGCTGGTAATAGCCGGCAGGATGGCCTGGAAATACGAAGAGGTGCAGGAAATGAAGGAAAGCATGCCCTTTAAGGATGATGTGAAATGGGTGGGCTACATGGACGTGGATGAGCTATCGAGAGTTATAGGGGGCGCCTATGCCCTTGTATATGCATCACTATTCGAGGGTTTTGGTATACCCATACTCGAAGCGCTGCAATGCAATGTGCCGGCTATCATCAGCAATACCTCATCGATGCCCGAGGTGGCCGGGGATGCTGCCCTTACAGTGAACCCAGAAGATGCAGAAGATATAGCTGCAAAAATGGAACAGCTTTATAAAGATGAGGCCCTGAGAAAAAAACTAATAGCTGCCGCACCTGTACAGGTAGCAAAATTCACCTGGGAAAAATCGGCCCAGCGGTTGTGGGAGAGTATGATGAAATGTGTTGGGAAATGATCTTACTCCCCCAGTAAAAATTCAATTGCCCTCGGGTAATAATAATGCTCCAGTTTGTGAATGCGGTCTGCTAAGGTATCGGGGGTATCACCGGTATTTACTGCGCAACGGGCCTGCAAAATGATATTGCCATCATCATAGGCTTCATTCACATAATGGATGGTGATACCGGATTCGGTGTCTTTAGCTCCCAGCACGGCGTTGTGCACATTGTGGCCATACATGCCTTTGCCGCCATATGCAGGCAGCAAAGCGGGGTGTATGTTTATTATCCTGCCCGGGAAGGCCTGGATAAGCGATTCGGGTATCTTCCAGAGGAAACCTGCGAGCACCAGCAGCGATGGCCTATATTCTTTTAACTGCTCCACCAGCAATACTTCTGCAAGGGTGTTTTTATCGATAATCACAAAAGGTATATGCTCTTGCTCTGCGATGCCTATTACGCCGGCACCGGGTTTATTGCTGACGATGAGTGCAACCTTTGCTTTGCCTGTGGTTTTAAAATATTCTATGATCGCGGCGGCATTAGAGCCGCGCCCTGATGCGAAGATGACTATTGAGTGCATATAATGATTGACGCACAAAAGTACTAATTAGCGCGCAGACCCTAACTTTGTTGCGGCAAGAGAAGAGAAAATGGCACAAACAGAAAAACTAAGGCTGGACAAATACCTGTGGGCCATCCGGATATTCAAGACCCGCAGCCAGGCCACGGCTGCCTGCGATGAAGGCAAAGTAAAATTTAATGGGGGATCAGTGAAACCTGCCCGGCAGGTAGGGGTAGGTGATAAATATGATATAAAGACACAGGCGCGACGCTGGACCATAGAGGTGACCGCGCTACTGAACAACCGGGTAGCATATGAAGAGGCGATAAAGCACTATGTGGACCTGACATCTGAAGAGGACAAGCTGGTGAATAAGCACCTGGGTACCAGCTTCTATACCGGAAAGCGGCAAAGTAAAACAGGCCGCCCTACTAAAAAGCAGCGTCGCGGCCTGGAAGATTTTTTTGGATCGGAAGGTAGTGAGGAAGAATAAGGGGTGTTTACCAGATATTGATCAGGTTGCCACCGCGTACTTTTTCCCAATTGTGGCCCTGGTCGACACTACGGTATAAGCCTTTGCTGCAGGTCATATACACATATTGCTTCACCTCGCCGGTCTTGTAAACTATTTCTTTAGCAGCAAAGCCACGCACCCGCACATCTTTCTCCACGCCATTGTTTGACGGCAGGAAAGTGCTGCCCTGTAACCTGTACACGCCTTTTTCGGTACCTAGCAATACCTGGTTGTAAATAACCGATACAAAGAAGCAACGCGTGGTATCAAGGCCGGGGCTTTGAGCCGGATTGACGTGGGTCCATGTATTACCATTGTTATCGCTGAAGTACAGGCCATTATAGCGTGTAGAATCGATAGCGATAACGGTATTGGACATGTGCCAAACCGTCCACGAGCTGGTGTCGGGTAATTGATCAGCAGCATTGGTATTGGTGGTTTCGTGCCACTGACCATTTGCATTATCTTTTGCAAAGGTGCGGTTATGCAAGAGGTCGTATCCAATGATGACACCGTTATCAAGCTGGGTAAGGGAAGATATAGTTACCTGGCCCAGGTTATTGATGTTACCGTCCCAGTCATTATCATTTTTCCAGGTACCGGGATTGCCGCTTTCTTCGCTATATGCTACACCGTGGCCATCGTCGGTACAGATGTAAACCCTGCCCTGATCTTTGGCATGCAAAAGCATGGACTGGTTGTAAGAAAATTCATTGGGCAAATGTCCTGTTTCGAGATATGTGGGATTGAAATTGGTACCATTGTTCTTGCTGTAGAACATGCCCCTCTTTATCCAAAGAATGTTTGAATCCAAAACATACAGCGCCCTTGACGGGTAGCCGTCGGCAGGGAATATGATGGTATCCTGCACATCGCCGCTGTTGGTATGGAAAAGATTGCCCGCAGAATCGGAATAATACAGGCTGTAGGGGGTCTCTACTTCGTTATTGTTATCCACACCCTGGTTCTTCTTACAGCTTTGGAAAGCCAAAGCCAGTAAGGCAACTACAGCAACTTTATAAAAGAGGTAGGATTTGCGCATTTAAAAAAATTTTCACCAAGTTTAAAAAAAAAGTTAAGAAATCAAAGCCTGTGCCATAACACATAGACAGTTATGGCCTTCATTAGGTTTGACAATTCCTGATGAAAGGTAACACATATTTTTGATTCTGTTTAATACATTTTGCCATTATATGCCGACAAACCCTTATTTTTTGAATCTTCAAAATGTATTGCGAAATTCAATATTTGAATAAGACTATTCTCTTCTTTATTCATAAAATTGGCAGACATGCTCCATTGGAAGGCATTGTTTTTAAACTCCCCACCACTCATGGCTATATTATCCAGTAGTTTTTGGGCCTCGGCAAGCATTGCCGAATCGAGTCCTGTATTTTCCATGCCGGGGTTAACATTCTTTACCATTTGCTGTATATCGATATACATACCCAGGGGGTGGCCTTTTACAGAACTTGCGGCAAGTTCGGGTAGTTTCCCACTGCCTTTATTGCTCAGGTATGCGTTGGCATTAGCGGCATTATTGGAAACAACGGCATATTTATCGCCAACAATTAAGACAGGCGCCCCGGCCCCGCCGTTTATCAAAGTGTAGGTATTATTACCTGATGTATGTATGACTTGTGAGGAAACGGCCAGTTGCAGCAGTTTTTCAAAATTTTCCTTCTTGTTAATTTTCAGCACATATACATAATCGGCCCTGGTGGTATATTCACCTGAGGATGAGTCGGAGGAGACGGTAGTTTCAATATTAAAATTATTCATAGCAAAACCCATATCGCCGCTAAATGCATTCAAAACATCATCAACACTAAGGTTTTGAGAGGCCAGGCCTACGTTCACAAGGCCCAGCAGACCTGTTTTTTCCAATACCGCTTTTATGCCTTTGGGCGACAAATGCATTGCCGTTATCATATCCAGGTTATCCGTGGGCAGTTTTTCCACAAGTTCCTTGTCTACATTGGCAGCACCCAGTTCGCGACCTATGTCTTGCAGCTCTACGGGCATATAATATTTCATATCAGACTTAATAGCCCCTTTGTTAAAATCGAGACCGGCTGTAAGGGCGGCATCTTTCCATAAGCTATTGGAGAAGGAGAGGCCGGTAGCACTACCTGCACCTTTGGTCATATAGTCGGACATAGCAGCCTCATAATTGACCCATACAGCTATATCGTGCCCTTCTTTTTGCAGGGCGGTAAAGTGTTTATTCTCCACGAGCATATTGTCTTTGGCGATATTGAAAGCTTTTTCCATCTCGGCGCTGAACGTAGCTGCGTCGATAGCCGGAACCGGCTGTACCGGTATATTAAGGCTATCATCGCTATTCTCAAGATATACAGGTGCATTATTGGGTGCCGTTGCATAGACGATGACCAGCAGGTGCTTATCCCAGCCTGCATAACTGTTCTCATTGATAGCCGCTTCTTTGCGCTTGCCCTGATCTTTTATGCTTGCTGCCGGAAAATTGCTTTTTAAAAAGGTTTCCCATTGTGTTGCATCGTCGAGTGGCAGCAGGGCCACAATTTTCTGGTCGTTGCCGAAGCGGTCGTCCTTTTGAGTATAGAGGTATAAAGTATTCAAGTAGTCGATACCTGCTTTGTCAAGGCCCTTTACGGCATCTTTCTGCTGGGGGCGGGCTTTCCATTCATCAAATATCTTGCTGCCTGTAATGGCGCTCCAGGCTATTTTTTTGCCCATAGCGGTCACATCAACACTCAGCACTCCTGTAGCATCTTTAGGAATAAATTTGGCATGCTCGGGCATGCTGTGGCATGCAGAGAGGGTGATAAGCAGTGATAAGACGGCGCTCAATAAAAGAAGTTGCTTACGCATAAGTGATGTTTTATACAATGAAATTACTATGTACGTACAAATATCCCACACTTTTTATTAAGTGTGGGATACGTCTTTATTCAATACTATATCGTGGTGGAACTTAAAAAGTTACACGAAGCAAGTGCAGGACTAAAATGGAAGGTCATCGGCGTTCTCGGGGGAGGGGTTATAGAAAGGTGCAGCATTACTGTTATCGTTGTATGCAGGCATTGCCTGTGCGGCGCCCATGCTGTTGCCCTGCGCCTGTGCAGCATTCTCTATACGCCATGCATCGAGGTTGGTAATGAAATTGACCTTGCCATCGCGCTCCCAGCGATTGCCTTTGATATTGAAGCTCACCTTCACCATATCGCCTTCATTATAACGATCGAGCAGATCGCATTTATTCTGAACAAGCTGCATTTTTGCATAGTTGGTGTAGGTATTGCCATTTATTTCTTCGGCCAGTTCCAATACAAATTCACGTTTTTTAAAGCGCTCGCTCACCTGTTGCGTATCATATTTGACCAGTAGTTTTCCTGTTACTTCGAGACTCATTGGTAAAAATTTAAATAATTAAGCAAATAAAATAAATATTAAAGAGCAAAGATACTTGTTTGGAACAGGAAGATAATAAAAAAAGTGCCGGTAAGGGCACTTTTTCACAAAAAATAGAGGGAGGCTAATGGGTCTCGAACCCACGACCCTCAGAACCACAATCTGATGCTCTAACCAACTGAGCTATAGCCTCCGTATTCCTTTTGGGGAAGCAAAGGTAGTATTTTTTAAATTAACAAACACATAGGGCCGGGCTAATATTGGGCCTGCAAAACAGGCCGTTTGGCCGGCGGTACACCGCTGCCCGTATTTTTTAACAAGTTTCCATTGCCAAAGCTATTATATTTGCGCTCTAATTTCCGTATATGATAAAACGAATAGCCATATTGGCGGTGTTGCTTTGCGGCAGCCTGCAGCTTTGGGCACAGGATGTTGAAAAGAACAGCGATTCGAAGACCGAAATACAAAAACCCTCGCGCGATTTTGTGATGCTGCAGTTTACCTACAGCAGTTGGGCCAATAAGCCCGACAGTGTGAAGCTGGGCGGTTTTGGCCATGGCTTTAACGGGTATGTATGCTATGATTTTCCGATTGCCAAGTCCAATTTCAGCTTTGCTGCCGGTATTGGTATCAGTACCAACAGCGTATATTTTAAGAACCAGGTAAATGTTACGAACGACAGCGGGACCGCAGCAACAGTGCGTTTTGTAGATACGAACGGTTATAAAAGGGATAAACTGGTGACCACCTACCTGCAGGCCCCTTTTGAACTGCGCTTTTTTGGGAATAAAGTGAACCGGAACAAAGGCTTTAAGATGGCCATAGGTATGCAGGTGGGCACGCTGATGGGTGCACATAATAAGTATGTATACACCATACCCGGCACCAGCAGTAAGATAACTGAAAAGCTGAATACCCGCAGGTTTATGAACACCTGGCAGTTCCAGGCGAACGCCCGTATAGGCTGGGGCAACTTTGCCTTGTATGGATTTTACAACCTTACCTCGCTTTACAAAGAAAATAACGGACCGCAAGTACTGCCTTTTGGGCTTGGTATCTGCGTTACCGGGCTTTAAAAACGGCAAAGCGCATAAAAATATTTGTCCCGCTAATATGCGGGACATTTTTTTATTGGTCAAAGGCCTCATCGGCCCATTTAAGTTCTTCTTCATTTGGCTCCAGCGGCAGTATTATAGATATAAGCGTGCCCCCTTCAACCGGCTGTGTAGCTGTAACTGTATAATACTGGCCTGATAGTTTTTTAAGCAGGCTAAGGCGTTCTTCGGTTAGCTGCATACCGAAAGACTGCCTGTCGCTGCCCGGTTTTTCCCTGCTGCTGTCGATGCCTATGCCATTATCGCGTATGCTTACCTGTAAGTGGTCATCGCCTATCCCTGTAATAGCAATGGATATCGTCCCCTTCCCGTCCATAGGCATGATACCGTGCCATATAGCGTTCTCCACATAAGGCTGAATGATCATGTTGGGTATACGTATGCCCGGGGTGTTGATGCCCGGTGCAAGTACTATCTCATATTCCAGTTCATCACCAAAGCGCAGGCGCTCCAGGGAGAGGTATAGCTTTATCCGCGACAGTTCCTCTTCAAGCCCTATAAAGGCTTCCTGCGCATGCTCCATCGTCATGCGAATGAGCTGGGCAAAATCAGCGAGGTAGATATTGGCTTTATAATGATCGCGCTTGAAAATATAGTGCTGAATAGAGTTGAGGCAGTTAAAAATAAAGTGCGGATTGATGAGTGCGCTAAGGGCCTGCTGCTTGAGGTAAGTGATCTTATTGTAGATAGAGAGTTGCCTGCGTTTTTTAGCTTCACGGCTTGTTATATACCAGCGGGTGAGGAAGAAAATAAGTGCGAGTAAGAATAAAGCGGCAAACAGGAGAAACCAGGCTGCTTTCCAGAAAGGGGTATCAATATGTATGGGTAGTCGGAGCGGTGGTCCCCAGGCACCTTTATTTCGCCTTGCTGCGATGGTAAAAGTATAATCGCCCGGGGGCAGCGAGGAGAGCTCTATTTCGTTATTGTCCGTAATGTGCCAATTGTCGTTGAGGCCGGCCAGTTTATAGCGATATTGGACCGCGCCGGGAAATCGATAGCTCAGGCCTACATAATCTATGAGCAACTTATTATCGCGATAAGGCAGGGATACACTGTGGGGCATGCTGCTGATGCCATACGCTGTTTTTATCGCAGTGATGTATAAAGGCGGTGCAGTATTTACAGCTTCGCCCCGGGTCTTGATCAGGGAGAGGCCATTGAGCGTGCCGGCAAAGAGAAAGCTATCCCGGCTGTAAAGCGATAAGATCTCGTTGGGATATATCTCGGGATATTCTTTTATAGCGAGCGAATTGATATTTACCGTGCACAGACCGTTCATGGTGCCAAGCCAAAGGATGTTATTATTATCTTCTGTTATTGCATTGCACTTATTATTGGGTAAACCGTCGTGAGTGGTGTACAGTTTGTAACTGCCCCCGTCTTTGCAAACCATACCACTGTCGGTAGCGAACCATAAACGCTGCCGGCTGTCTTCGTATATCGCATTGATAATATTGGTCATTTCGCCGGTAAAAAGTTTACTGGTAAATGCACCGCCCTTATAAGCCAGCAGTCCGGTCTCCGTACCAAACCAGATTGTACCAGAATGGTCTTTAAGGATAGCATTGCAGCGCACATTGCTCCGGACAATATCGTTGCTGTCCATAGTGGTTTTGCCGGCCTTCATTTTGTAGATGCTGTTATAAGACCCCAGCCATATGCAGCTATCGCCATCGCGATATAAGGATAAAACACCGACAGGCACTTCATGAGGGGACCGCACAACAGTTTCTTTATAGGGCGGTATTGTTTCCTTTATCATCATACCCAGGGGGGTACCCACATATATTTTGCTGGCGGCGTATTGTATAAAGTAAATGAATTGGGTAGCCTCCAGGTGTTTGCATGGAAAAGGATACAATACACCGTCTTTCCAGGTGCTTATTGCGCCCATAGAGCCAATATAAACGGCACCATTGCTACCGGGGGTTGCCGCTTTACAGGAGTTTTTCAACACCTTGTCTTCAATACGGTAGTTCATAATGTCGAGTGAGCTGAGGCGATATACGCCTTCGCCATGTGTTGCTATCCATATATTGCCTTCATTATCCTGGAAGAGATCGTTAATGATTATTTTATGAATGTTCAAGCGGGTACCAATCGGATAGAGTGAATCGTTTTTTATCAATAATAAACCGTCTCCAGGGCTGGCCACCCATACATTACCGTTGTTGTCAATGAGCAGTTTTGCCGGTATTGAGCCGGGACTTAAAGGAAATGTTTTCCGTATGGCCCCTTCTTTTATATTGATCAACCTGCCACTAAGGCCTGCCCAATAGCCACCTCCGGCATCTTGTTTAATATCGATAATATTTTCGTGTACTACATTGCTTAGAAAAGGTTCAACATGACCATCATCATTAAGGCGAAACAAGCCTGAGCCGGAAGTAAACAGGAGGTCTTTACCACAGCGCAATACTTTGTTAAAGATGAGGTGCCCGCCTGCGGCATTTTTTACATTCACGGGGTGTACGATGCCATTTTCAATGTAATAGAGGGATACCTCATTGGGCACTACCACCCATAGCCTGTTCTTATATGGCACTGCATAGAGTACTTTGCCCGGTATGTAGCCTGACTTGTATTTTAAACGTGAGATAGCAGTATCGTTAAGTGCACATATACCGCCACCATAGGTTGATACCAGCAATGTGCTGCTATCCTGCTGCGATAAGGACATGATGCAATTATTGCCCAGCCCGTCTTCACGAAAATAATTCTTAAAGTTTTTGCCATCGAAACGGCTGAGACCATAATTAGTACAAAACCAAAGGAAGCCCCGGCGGTCCTGGAAAATGCGAAAGACAATGGCCTGGCTAAGCCCATCGGACATGCTGTAGTTCTGCAGCGGGTATTGCTGCCCCTGCAAAAGCGGGGCGTATAAAACCGCAAATAAGAGGATGATCCAAAGCCGTTTTGCCAAAATTGTTTCAGTTTGCAGGTCTCGACCGGATAAAGTCGAGGAATTCTTTGAGCCGGTATCGCGAGATAGCCAGCTTATCACCGTTTTTCATCAGCGCTATATTTTCGCCCTGACGGGAAATTAATTCTTTTAGGTGCCAGGTGTTGGCAATATATGATTTATGTATCCTGAAGAACCAGTTGGCATCCAGCAAGGCCTCGAATTTATTGATGGGTTTCGAAGTGGTTATCTTTTCGCCATTGGTTAAAAAGAGCGTAGTATAGCTATTGTCGGCTTTGAGATAGAGGATATTTTTCATTACCACAAAGCGGAAGCCCTGCTGATGGCTTATGGTAAGTTTCTGGTCTAATGAATTTTCTGAAACGGCAATACCCGGATTGTGTGATCCTGCCGGGTGTTTTCTTTTTTCCAGTAATTTTCGGAGGGTTTCTTCAAACTCGGGTATTTTTATTGGCTTTAATAAATAGTCCACAGCCCCTTCTTTAATAGCCTTGATGGCGTACTCGCTATGTGCGGTGATGAAAACGAGGTCGAAATTGCGGTGCGATACAGCATTGAGCAGGCCAAAACCATCTGTTTCGGACATACGGATATCTAAAAAAAGGATGTCGATGCCACCATTTTCCAGTATAGGAATTGCTACTTTGGCTGAGGCCGCTTCGTATATACCCGCATCCGGCTCATAATTCAACACCAGGTCTTTTATGTAGCTCCTGCTCAGCCGTTCATCGTCAACTATCAAAAAATTATAAGCCAAACCAATAAATATTACCTGTAAGTTATTGTAATTAAACTTAATGATATTGCCATTATCAAAAAAATAGCGCCATTATCAAAAAGCAGGCGTGTAAGCGTACATACTCCGGTAATTTTATACAATGCTTTGACCATACGGGTAAATACCCCTGCGCTGCAGCCCCCGTAATCCTAAACCCGTATAGTGAGGCATTTTTTCATCTTTACCACTATACACCGCATTTATCAGGAAAACAACAAATACCCCAGGTTCCGGTGATGCCGGAACTTTATTTTTTTCTGGCAGGGACGTTACTGCTCACTAAAGCGCGGATCGTGCAGAAAAGTTTCGTCGGTAAGTGTGTTGAGGAATGCGATGATATCGGCTTTGTCTTGCTCGCTCATGCCGATATTTTGTCGCAATAAGGGATCCGCATTGTGCCATACATATATCCCGCTCCGGTAATGTTCAAGCACAGCATCAAGTGTGGAGAAACGACCGTCATGCATGTAAGGGGCACTGCGGGCCACATTTCGCAATGAGGGTACTTTAAACTTATAGCGGTCTTGTGTATTGCCCGTAATCCGTATTCTTCCGGTGTCATTGAAGGTAGGATCTAATGTCAGGCCGTCATTATGAAATTTGTCATCGGTGAATAAAGGTTCCGGGTGACAATTTCCGCATTTCAGGCGGAACAGGCTTAAACCGCTAAGTTCCTGTGCGGTCAATTCGCCACCACTTTCGCCCCGGATGTATTTATCGTATTTTGAATTGTCAGACACCATTGCCGCCATGAATTGTGCGAGCGCTTTGAAAATACGCTGGGAGTTGATAGTATCGCTGCCAAAAGCAGTGTTGAACATGGACCGGTATTGCTCATCAGCACTCAGCTTATTAATGGCTTCCGTAACCGGCTGGTCCATTTCAACCGGGTTTTGCATGGGATTAATAGGTTGGTTTTCGATATTGGTTACGCCCCCATCCCAAAAAAAAGAACTTTGCCATGCCATATTAAAAAGTGCCGGAGTATTACGTGTGCCCAGCAGGTCGTGAATACCATGGCTTACGTTATGGTCGAGGTGCGCAAAAGCTGCAAACTGCTGGTGGCAGCTGCCACAGGAGATGGTATTGTCTTTCGATAAACGGGTGTCATAAAAGAGCTTCCTGCCCAGCTCAAAACCCGCTTGGGTAAGTGTATTGTTTGTAAAGGTATAGGCAGGCTGCGGCCAGCCATCGGGTACGGTAAAAGAAATATTAAGTGAAGTATCAGGCGCTGCAATATCTATAGATGGGTCGGGTTTGCAGCCGGGCAAAGATGCCACGGCTGCAAGACCTCCCAATAATATAATGATCAATAGTTTTTTCATTGCTATAAGCCTGCATAAGTTATCGAAAACATATTGGCGTAATTATCGGCCAGCTTTTTTGCATTACTGTCCGGCATCGTTACCGAATATGTTGTGGAAAAATCTATGACATTAGGGCTTTTGAACATTTTCAACAGGTCGGCCGTAAGATGTATGTGCACATCATTGCTGCCGGTAACGGATACAGGTGAAGATAATGGCATACTGACGGTACGCACAGAACTGTTGAGGCCGGAAAAACCCCCGCAATGGAACTCAACCAGGTTGCTGGGCGACTGAGGAGAGTGGCCTTCCACCTTCAGCATAATGTATCCTGTGCTCCAGCTCCAGAACATGCCATTTACGGGATCGAGGGCACCTGTTTGGGCTCCGGAAGTATTATGTTCTTTGTCTACGCCTATCATGAAAGTGACCGAATCATAAGTGCCCACAGGTATATCCGTCATATCAAAACTTTGCGAAGAAGCATCGGATTGTTGCACAAGGTGGTAGCTGTTGCTTTCGGTATAAGAAGTACCGGAACCGGTGAGCACTATATTGGTAATATAATAATTGAACTTAGACACGGTGAATGAATCGCCATGTTCGTTCACATACCATTGATTATCGAGGTTGAGACTGCTGCCACCAACGTTGTTGAAAAATTCCATTTTTACTTTGCCTGTAGTAGGCTCAGGTTCAGTGGTGCTTGGCGGGTCTTTCTTTTTGCAGGATACAGCAGTAAGTATTACTGCCAGGGATAAAGCACTATATCTTAAGAATATTTTTTTCATTGTTTAGTTCTATTAAATTACGTAAAAATTATTTTTTCTCACCGATATATTTGCCCGGTCTTGCGATAAAAGCCTTTTTGCAACCCTCGCTGCAAAACCAGATGGTATCATTGTTATAAACGGTGAAATCGGTCCATTCGCTTTCGCGGGGCATGTCACATACAGGATCTGCCTGAGGCTGGCGGTGTGCCACCATAGTATGTGCCGGTGGCGTTTTTTCTGTTGCAGGACCTTGTTTTTCCCCGGTACTCGTGCTACACGAAGTTACGGAAATAATAACAATAAATATCAGTGTAAGTTGTTTCATTGTCAATGTTTTAATGTTATGGTTGATACTCGAAATCTATGTTTTTTTCAGTGCCGCCGCCGTCGTGGTCCACTATAGCCGTAAGGGTTAGTTTAAGTCCTGTGGCTTGTGTGCCTGTATTCACCCATTTATCATGAATATTGAAGTGATCATCGTGCACGTGTTGCGCGTCATCGTAAACGACGAAGCCTGATGCAGTATCGGCGATCTTTACTTCATAACCATGCAGCTCGGATGTATAGGTAACATCAGCATCGATAGAGATGGTGTCGCCACTATGATATACCTGGCCGCTGGCAGGCGATGTTATGTTAATGCTTACGCTTGCCGGGTCGGGTGCGGTACTATCTTTTTTCTGACAACTGCAAATGGCGGTTATGAGTATTAAAGATACCAGTATTCCAGATCTCATTTTGTTCAATTAAAAAAGTATAAAAATACCTGCTTCTGTTTTTTGTTTTGCATTCACATAGCCATTGCCGTAGTGTTGGGCCAGGGGTAGCTGGCAATCGAGCCTGATGCCCAGCCGCTTATAATATGCCTGTAAGCCCACATCACCAAAGGACAAGTAACCACCGCTCTGCTCATTAAGCCATTTTTTTCGGTAGTTATCATAGTCGTGCAGGGTGTACTGGTAGCGCAGGCCCGCCTGTGGCAGCAAGCTAACCCCCCCTTTGAATTTGAGTGCATAATACCAGAGCAAGCCGGCATTGAGCCTGTTGCCATACTTAAAGTTATCCTTATTCGCGGTTGTTAAGGTATATGCGGCATCAAGGTTCAGACCTTGTTTATTGTGCCGCAGGGTATAGTTGGCATTGATCATAAAATCCCATGAGCCTGTACCTGGTTGCAGGTTAGGCAGGCCCAGTCTGTCGGGCGTAGTAATACCATTGTGATGGCCTGTTGGCATTTTAAGCCCCCCACCTGCTATAAGCTGGTGCCCCCAGCCTCCGGCGCTACCCTTGTCTTTTATCATGATCCTGTTGACCAGAAAAGATATATCGCCAAGGCCCGAAGAGGAGGATGTGGCTGTATCAGCATGGTCTATATTGTACTGATAGGGGACGAACAAAAAAACCTGTAAACGCCTGCCAACATTATACCTGCCCCATGCCTGTATGGTATTGTAATAGTCCTGTGCATGCTCATCGGGCCAACCCTCAAAGAGCGAGGGGTGTACACTGCTGAAGCTGCTGTGCTGGTACTGGATACCTGCAAAGTTCCATTGGAATTGCGGCAATATACCCAGGTATTGGTTGCTGGCCGAGCAACCGCATACATCGCAGGCCCCGGCCTGTATGCTTAGTGTCAATGCTAATATGGTCAGTACGTGTTTCATGTATAAAATATTGACAGGCGTAGTTTTAATCTTCGTATGAAAACATAGCCGGTATGTTGTTGTTAATAGCAATGCCTAAAACGCTTGCATTACCTGCCGCATCGGTGATGCTGAGGTTGGCATTGTTATTCAATTGTACACCATCCAGCAGCTTGCTGTAGTCAATGGACATGTGTACGTATTGTATAATGTCCTTTTGCGCATTAAAAGCAGGATCATGATCGGGCATATCCACTTCCTTGTAGGCTGCACTGGTGCCGAGTTTGTAGCTAAAGGGCTGCATCTGCGCTTCGCTGCCATCTCCGTTTGTAGTGGTATCTACCATGCCTGCAAAGTTGACATAGACATAGCCGCCGGGCTGGGCAGCAGCATTGAACCACATTTCGGAATGGTTGAGTGCTTCGTTAGCTGTGGCTGCCAATGCATTGGTCGCATCATCGAGGCCTATATGAAAACGTACGGACTTATAATTACCGACTGGTATCATGCCTAGATAATAAGGCTCGGTTTCCTGCACTTTGTAAATGATAGTGCCCGGTATGCTGTATAGCGAACCATCTTCTTTCACCAGCTGGATGCCAGATATGTATAACTGGGCTATGCTTGCAGAAATTTTTCTTCCGCTTTCCATTTCATATACTTCGTTGTATGCCTCTACCTCGTTTGTATCAAGGTTGGTATGCAGGTGGAAGTACAGTTTGGTGCTGTCAACTGTTGGTGTTACCGTTGTATTGTCGTGTTTATTACATGCGGATGTTATTATCAGCAAGGCTGAAATAAGCATGATGCTTAATTGTTTCATGCAATTAATTATAAAAATTAAGGTTAAGGAAATAAGTGAGATCGGCGGCGGATATCGCTATAGTTACGCGTAAGAATTGGGTATACGCGCGGCATACTGGCTCACAGGGAACCATGCGGCAGTAAACACAATCGCTGCGTTTTGTAAATAACTGTAATAAACTATACCGGTATCAGCAGGCCATTGCCGGTGGATGAAAAATATTCACAAGCGGATCGAAGCCGTGCATGTGCTGCATGGCAGGATTGTACTGGTGTGTATCCGGCGCAGTGAAGTATGGGATATTAATTTTGTGCGGAATAACAAATTCGGCAAGCTCTATTTTGGTTGTTTTCGAGGGGCCTTGCTTATCATTGCTGCTGCCGTCTTCAGCCTTCTTAAGCTGCTTGTGCAGGTAACATTTACCGCAGCATTTCATTTGAGGCTTATCGCGGTTCTCGCAGAGGTTTTTAGCTATATAGTCCTTATTCAACTCATACCAGCCAATGATAGCCACCTTGACCATTGTCTGGAAGGTGAGGCTGATCATGACCAATATGGCTATTACTATACGCATTGGTGACTCAAAGTTACACAACAATCTGTAATCAATAAGACGATCTTCGTCATCAAATCCGTTTATGCTGTTAAGGGATAATCCCGGCGCCTGTTAAGGGGTGTAGCTAGCAAAAAAAATGGCTGCTATTCAGCAGCCATTTAAAAGGTTATTTACAAGTGCAATTACCTGATGAGGGTAAAGTTGCAGTATGTAGTAATGTTTGTAGTGCTTGTTTGGCTAAAGTCTACATTGATCACATTCGAAGTGAATGTACCTGAACCAGCTACCTGAACACCATTTGGCAGCAGTTGGTTAGGGATGGTCAGTGTGTTGTTAGCACAGTTGATGTCAGCATACACCTGGTAGCCCATGTCACCAAAATTCTGGAAAACTACCCTGTTAGAAGCTGCAGTAGAGTTAACCACGTTATCAGTGTACTGATAGTTGGTGTTGTTACCGCAACCTGTAGTGCCCTGGCTGTAGAAGCCGAGGATACCGCAATTAGCAGGAGTTAAGATGTGCAGGTTGAAAGTATAGCTCCTGTCACCAGTCTGAGAACCATGAGCTAACAGTTTGATAAGGTAGTTACCCGGAACACCATAGTGGTCAGTGAATACTACAGTGGCATTGTAATTAGGGGTACCGGTTGTTGGGTTAAGATCTGCGGTAACGCCGGCAGGCAGACCCCAAACAGATAACGTAACGTTTTCCTGGATGGGACCGGTGTATTGAACGGTCAGATCAAGCTGGTCGTCCTGTCCTTGCTGAATGGTTACATCATGGAGACCATTAATAATGTAGGTTGTAGGATTTTGATTAGTACTTTTCCTACATGCAGAAAATGCAACGCAAAGCAGCGCAAATAGTAGATAAGCTTTTCTCATAAAGTTGTTTTTAAATAATTATCGGCGTTAAAAATAATATACAGGATTCTTACTTGCAACTAATTTCCTGACTTCTTTCGTAAAAATAATAGAATAAATGTAAAAAAAGAAAGCGACCGCCAATAAATCTTTTTGTTGAAGCCTGCCAGGCCGGGGTATCTAACCTGGCTGTAAACCCTTGCTGTAAAGGGTTTTTTAAGGTTTTCAGCAGCCAAACGCCGCCTGACATTATAAAAAGTATGCTCCTGTTGCCATCGTTTGGGAGGGCCTTTAAAGTCATAGATACTGCTGTATGGGCGTCAAATAAGCTGTCGGGCGCCAGTAAAGACCCAATTAGACCCCGTTGCGGATAATGCCTATACGGCAATAAATGAAAGCAATCTTAAAAATACATGTATGTACATACATTTGCACTGAAACAAAAAAAGACAACAAGATGAAACGTATCATTATTCTTACAGCAGTGGCCCTGGCTACAGCAAGCAGCAGTGTACTGGCTAAAAAAACCCCTGAGAAAACAACTGCAACAGAGGCCTCGGCATGGAAGACGGATGCCAGCCACTCTTCGGTAAAGTTCACCGTATCACACCTTACCGTATCGGAAGTGGAGGGAAAATTCAAAGTTTTTGATGGCAGTATAACTGCTCCTTCAGGTGACTTCAACAATGCAAAGATCAACTTCAGCGTAGATGTAAACAGTGTGAACACAGATGACGACAACAGGGACAAGCACCTGAAAAGCGAGGACTTTTTTAATGCGGAAAAATTTCCCGCTATGACCTTTACCAGCACATCATTCAAAAAAATGAAGGGCGATATATATTACCTGGAAGGAAATCTTACCATACGCGACGTAACTAAAAAAGTAAAATTCGCAGTGTTATATGGCGGAACAGTAAAAGACCCATGGGGAAATATAAAGACAGGTTTTAAAGCAACGAGCAAGATAAGCAGGAAGGAATATGGCCTGAAATGGAATAAACTGACAGAAGCAGGTGGTGCCGTGGTAGGTGATGAAGTAAGTATAGCACTGAACCTGGAATTTGCGAAGCAAAAATAGAAGTATAATGAGTTGACAGACTGGCAATTAGCGCAAATTCAACAATAGCCCCGCAGAAATGCGGGGCTATTTCGGATGAGGTAAATACATATAAGCAATAAAAATTGTACCTTTGCACAAAGTTTGACTTATGAGCGACAAAAGAAAAGTGTTTAACAAGGCTAAGGAGCTTCATTACAAACTTGGTGGCGAGAAGGCTCAAGTACCCGTTACCAGAATAGCCAATGAACTTGCACTGACCTGCGATGAAGTAAAGGAGCACCTCACTATGCTGAAAACGCTGAGGCTGATCAAATTTTACGATGACAAAACGCAGGAAGCCGTACAGGTTACCAAAGTTGGATTGTCAACCAAGGTTGGTTGATAAATACCCACAGTTAAACGTTCTTCATTTTATACCCCGACAATTTACTATACCAGTAAACTGAGGCGTCGCTTTATATTTTATTTTTCCTTTTTTTATTGTAAGCAATTATTTCATTGCCTGGGGTATGCTGTTGAAGACCGGTTTAGCATTGAAATAAAAGCCCGGTATTTCATCGATGTTATTGAGGATACCCAGATAATTACAATTGTCGCCCGATAATTCCTGGCCGCCGCTGTATTCATATCCCAGCATTTTGATCATAGCATATTCATCGGGTAGTGATATGACGTGAAAGGCTGTTTGTTTCGAGAGGCCGTCACCAGAGGAAAGGATAGCAAAAGCTACATTTCTAGCTTTATCGAGGTAGATATGTGTGTTGATGCTGTCACCCAATTCGCGGCTAGCTACATATACAAGATTCAGTTTTTTAAGGTCGAAAGGGAATTTATCCAGGTATTGCTTACTCTGGCTAACGATCTCTTTAAGATCGGAGGTATCAAGTTCGTCTTTCGAAAATATCTGCCGGATGTTCTCATCCTCGATGGTAAAACCGGAGAAAGGCACAAACTCCTTTTGCATGGCAAAGCCATAATATAGCATCCTGTATTCGCGTGGTGATAATGTGCTGTCATTGTCTTTATAACGTTTCAGCAGGTGGGGGTAGAAAAAAGCAGAATTAGGATCGGTCACCATATCGTTTATTGAGCTATAGTCCGGTACCAGGAACCTTGATTCGTCCTGTGCAAATATGCCCAAAGGCAAGAATAGAAGAGCTATAAATAATATCGTCCTGCACATATAACCATTCATTTAAGGTTTAAAATATCATCGTGCTGCCATACATATATAACGCAGTATAGTGGCTCATATTACTGGATAAATATCCTGCCAAGAAAAATTTAACAAGAAGAAGGAGCTATTTTTGCCTATCAAAAAGTGGCCAAATGCTGGTAATAAATAACAAGGAGCGGTTCAGGTATGAAATAGCACTGGATAATGGTGAATTTGCCTACCTTGAATACCGTTGGAAGAAAGGCGATATGGTGCTGATGCATACGCTGGTACCTAAAGAGAGCAGGGGCAAAGGCTATGCGGCCATGCTTGTGAAATATGTATTTGAAGACCTGCGCAACAGGGGCCTAAAGGCAATAGTATATTGCCCCTTTGTTACGGCTTATCTTAAAAAACACACTGAGTATAGCGATCTCGTTGCCTCCTGGCCCGTTATATGAATAACGGGGGCTAGCCCGGCACCTTTATGGCGATAAGGAAGTAGTGTACAAAATAGTTTAAGAATCCTCGCCCAGTTTTTTCTTCATATCCAATATATCCAGCTCCAGGTCGGCAAGGCGGTGATATACTTCTGCAGGCTCACTAAAATCGCTGCTGATGCGCAGGCGGCCGTACCATATCTCTATTACATCTTCGGGGCTTATTTCCAGTGTGGGGTAATCGTGGCGATGCAACACGGTATCTGATTTCAGGTATATTTTGCCACGCTCTTTTATACGGTTGAGTACTCGCTTAACGGTTATACCGCCGGTATGTACTACCACATGCACCCTGTTGTCGCGGATATCATCAAATTGTTCCACCCACTCACCTATTATACGGTCGCCCTGTAAAATATTAGGGGCCATAGAAACGCCTTCCACCTCGAACATGCGGAAGGTGGCATTGCTAAGGCCGGGCAGCCGGAAGGTGGGCAGTGTTTCCATATATTCCGGATCGCCGTAGCCAAGCAGGTAGCCTGCCCGGGCTTTTACCGGCACATATACTATATTATCCTGCCCGGTATTATCAATGGTCACTACCTGTGGCACACCCAGGTTGGCCTTGTGCAATGCCACTACTTTGGCATCATATCCTTGCATTTTTGCAGGTAATAGGCCTTCCTTTTCCAGATTTGTTGACAAAATACCATCCACCGATATGCCAAAATATTTGGCGAATGTTGACAAAGTTTCCAGGTTGGGTTCACTAACACCAGCTTCATAATTGGCGATGGTCGTCCGGCCAATATTTACATCAGAGCTAAGCGCATCCTGCGTTTTACCGGCTCTCTTTCTCAATAATTTTAGGTTTTGGGCAAAATGGATCATGACAGTCTTAAATTAATTTTTCCACAAAATTTGTATTTGTCAAGAAAATTGGAGTATGTTTGTGTTGAAATTGATGGTTTAATGACATCAAAGATAACACTAAAAAATTAATAATGCCAAAAAAATTGTCGAAGCAATAAAACAAGAAACCCCAATAAACTATGAAACAGTATCAAAAGGAACATGTAAGAGAAGCATTGCTCAGGTATATGAACGGATTTGCAACACAAAGAGCAGCAGCACGCAGCCTGCAGGGCATAAGTGCCACTATGGTATCGCAGGTAAAGAACAGGCGCTGGGAGTATATAAGTGATGTACAGTGGCAGAACATTGCACGGCAGGTGGGCTTCTATACGGGCAATGAGTGGCAGGCGGCGGATACGAGTGCAAACCTGCTGCTGCGCATCCTCTTCAACGATGCACAATATAACGCAATGGCATATGGTGTGGCCATGGAAACCGGTATTGGGAAAACATTTGCCGCCACACGCTACACAAGAGAGAATGACTATGCACATTATATAGCCTGCAACGAAGAAATGAACAGGAAAACCTTCCTCCAGGCACTGGCCAAATGCATGCAGCTGGAAATTAGAGGAACAGTAGAGGAAATAATGGTACAGATAACAGCCCATTTAAAAAACAATGAAGAAGTGCTGCTGGTATTGGATGATGCACAGAAACTAAAGGAACGTGTATTACAATTTGCGGCCACACTCTATCGCCACCTTGCAGGGCGCTGTGGGATAGTGCTGCTGGGCAATGATGCGCTACGGATGCGTATAGTGGAAGGGGTGCGACTAAATAAAGAAGGTTACGAAGAGATATATAAACATATAGGCCGCCGCTTTATAACTCTTGGCAGGCTGAGCGAAAAAGATGTAGCACTTGTGTGCCGGGCCAATGGGCTAAGCAGTGAGGGCAATATAAGCTGTATAAGTGATGTATGCGGTAGCAACCTGCATATGGTTACAAAGATGGTAGAAGAGCAAAACGAAAAAAATAAGACCAATAATATAATTAATGAAACAACAAAAAAAGAATTGTTATGAGTTTAGCGACACAGATCAGCACGGCGCGCCACATAGCCCGGGTGGCAGAACAGAAGATAAGGGCAAATACAGGTTTGCGCATCTCCCTGTTATTATTTCCTAATGATACAGCACGTAAGAAGCCGGAGCATATGTTGCGCCTGGTGGCTAATGCACTGAACATAGGTTATGAGCAGTTCACCGCGCGAACAAGAAAGCGGGAAACCGTAGAACTGCGTTTTATAGGTGCTTTACTGCTGCGCAGGTTTTATCCCGACGTTACCCTGAAGCAGATAGGCTCGTTTTTTGGCGGGCAAGACCATACTTCGGTTATCAATGGTATAAGCCGGGCCTACAACCTGCTTGAGACCAACGACATTATTTTTTGTACCAAGTACAATAAAGCTTTAAACACTGTGAACCTATGGCTAAAAGAGCAATAAGGGTGGGACTGCGCCTTAACTATGAACGGCTGGATGCTATGTACCATGCATGCAGCGGCATGGCCGAAGATTTTATTCCATCGGAAGAGCATGAATACCTGCTGCTGACACACCTGATGGCCCTGGAGCGGAAGATGGAACAGATGCTGGAGCGCAACCAGGCCATGTATACCCTGAACCTGAGCGCACCGGAAGCCCTGGCATTTAAACAGGTATGGCAGATATGTGGCCGTTACCAGGACCGGTATACACAAGTGGTGGTGGGTGCGCTTGTAAAAAAGGTAAATGAAATGAATGCTGATAATATTGCCGCCCCGGCTAAAAAGGTAATAAAATGAACTGTGGCAGAAGGACTTGTATAGCAGGGGCAAAAAGAAATTTTTATAGATCTTATCAATATGGCACGATTTTCGAAAAAGTTAACAAAAGAGGTAAGCCCGCTACAATTTGAGGAAGCGCTGGCCACCTACACAAAAGCGGAAACAGAAGAAACCGAGCTGCTGGATAAACTAAACATGGAAATGATACGTATAAGATACAAATATGCTGATGAACTTGCCGGGCTGGAGGTGTGTAAGAACAATGCACTGGAAATAGTGCAGGCATTTTGCCGCGAGCAAAAAGAGCAGCTGTTTGGCAAAAAAAGAACGTTACATACCGTATATGGAACAGTAGGCTATAGGTTGGGAACGCCCAAATTAAAAACCCTGGCAGGTAATACATGGAGCAATGTACTGGAACAAATGAAAGAAAAACTGCCGGCATATGTGCGGGTAACCGAAGAACCAGCAAAAAATAAACTGCTTGCCGATAGGGCCAAAGCACAGGTAGCACCCCTGCTGCAGCATGTGGGCCTTAAGGTGGTACAGGAAGAAATATTTTTTATTGAAACACTGCATAATAACAAGCCATGAATAAAAAACAAATAAAGCATGAGATGCTGCTGAATTTTATGCTGCATAGCAGGGCTAAAAAGCAAAAAAGAAAGCCAGCCCTTATGAACCTGGTGCAAAAACTGGTAGTAACCGTATTGCCATAAACATGTGTTGGAATGATTTTTATATATCATTTTCTTAAGCCGTATAACGATGGCGTATTCCTCACTTCATAATAACACGTGTATGGGCAAGATGATCTATATAGCGGGTAAAGTATCCGGGTTGCCTGAAGAACAAGTGCGCGAAAAATTCGAACGAGCTGCATCCGAATTGAAGGACCTGGGACACGTAGTGTTTAGCCCGGTAAATGCTGCAATGGATAAAGCAGGTAACCGGGAACACACTTTACGTAACAGAATAAAGACGATGCTGACTTGTGACGAGGTACACTTTCTGCCCTGCTGGCAGGAGAGCCGCGGCGCACAACTGGAACGCGATATTGCCCTGCGCCTGGGTATGAATGTAGTATATCATTAAACCAGGCTACCTAGTTTACTATCACTTTTACTATATATACACAGTGCCCTGCAATTGCAGGGCACTCTTCATTAAGGTATAGCAGCTTAGTTTCCTAAGCACTTGTTAACCGCTTACAAACAGGCAGTTAAGAGGCTTGTAAAATTTCTTTTCGCGCAGAAGCAATCACATCTTTGCATTGTCAAAAAACAAAATGACAAAACAAGGACTGTAATCTTACGGTCACACAACAATCGGATCTTTTTCATCCTGATAAACCACAAGGCCCCTTTTGGCGAGGGGGCCTTTTTTCGTACTAATAATTATTGATCAAAGAAAATTCCGGGCGTAGTATCCCTTCCCGGTTTACCTGAAGGAGTGTTGCAATTGGGTAATATCAAAAGGTATATTGTGCGTTGCCAGGTAGCTGCGCAGGTCGGTATAAGTAAGCCATTTGGGATTGGTGGTTGAGGCACTGAATACCAAAACATCGTATTGGTGTTCTTTGTAAAAGCTTAAAGCATTCAGCGCATTGCGGCTTTCGGCATAGTAGCGGCTGAATATCCACTTATTGATATCCTCATATGGGGTCACCACCACACTTATTACCGGCGTCCAGGAAGCTGATTGAGCATAAGGCTGCCCCGCAAGATGCTGAAAGTCCTTACACAGTGCCTGTGCCTCCTGTAATGTAAGCGGATCGTGTTTCATAATAAAACAATAACATTAAAAGTATAAAAGAACTGCATTATTACATATAAATGTGGACAAAAAGTTTGCCGGCAAAATAATTAATGGTGAGTGGATTAGGTCGTAAATGAAAAAGAGCCGGCAATCGCTGGCTCTTTTTCATTATGGTAAAATAATTTTTTACAGCCTGAAACGCAGTCCTACGGTGAAGGGGAAGTAGAACATCATATAGTGTTCATTGCCGCCACCATAGCGGGGGTCAACTGTTTTTACATTGGCATATTTTGGTGCAAATTCTGCATTCACCCCAAAGAGGTCTGAGAAATAATGTGTGTAACCAACCTGTACACCGGCTATGAAGCCTGTACCCGCGGCCATATTGACCTGCGAAGTATATTGCGTACCGTTAGTGGTTTTGTAAATGATACCACCATCATTGATGGTAAATACAGCGCCGAAAGTACCACCGGCATAAATAGTGGCTTTATTGAAATAGCGGTATTGACTGTAAAGCGGGAACAGTACATTGAAGCGGGGTGCTATGTGTATGGCCGCATCGGCAAAGTTGTAGGTAACTTTCTGGTCACCATAACTTTGGTTTTCGGGTCCTATAATATGCCAGCTCCTGTCGTATGTTTTCCAGCGGGTACCGCCTGCATCGATGCCTATTTCGAAGTGATCGCTAAGCGTATAGTCAGCCTTAATGGAAACGTAGGGAGCCCATGTTGAGTTAGTACCGGTATATTTTGAGAATTTTGGAATGGAGGTAGTGCTGATACCGCCATTGATCCCCAAAATGAACCTATGTGTGGGCTGGAATGTCCTTGCAGACAAGGCGCCACACGTGAGCAGAGCACACGCAACAAGTATTGAAAGCCTCATAATATTATTCTCGTTTTGAAAATATGAACCAAATCTAAGTATTTTTTGCTGTTGTAGGTAGTAAATAATGAAGTTTTCCCACGTAATTAAAATAAATTTCATGTAACGACGCTTATCTCAGGCTATCGGGGATAGCAGCTGGCACGTTTTAAGTAATTTAGCAAGTATGGGACAACATCATAGCCATGATCATCATCACGGTCCGGTAACTGTAGCCGGGAAAGCCTTTGTATGGGGCATAGTGCTGAATGGTATCTATGTAGTAGCCCAACTGGCCGCGGGCATACTTACCAATTCTGTGGCCCTTATTACCGACGCGGTACACAACCTGGGAGATGTAGCAACCCTGATACTTTCTTTAACGGCACTAAAACTGGCAAGAGTAAAACCGACAGACAACTATACATATGGATATAAAAAAAGTACTATACTTGCGGCTTTGATAAACGCTGTGATACTACTGATAGCCATTGGTACACTTGGCTATGAGTCGATAACCAGGCTGTGGCATCCTGAGCCAATGCAGGGTGGCACTGTGGCCTGGGTGGCGGGCATAGGTATTGTGATCAATACGGTTTCAGCTTTCCTGTTTTTCAGGGATAAGGAGCATGAGCTGAATGCGAAGAGTGCCTACCTGCACTTGTTGAGCGATGCAGCTGTTTCGCTGGGAGTTGTAATAACCGGGATAATTGTGAGCTATACAGGCTGGTATTTGCTTGACCCGATAGCAAGTATTGTGATCCTTATTGTCATATTGTATAGCACATGGTCTTTATTGACCGACAGCCTGCGCTTATCGCTGGACGGTGTGCCGCGCGATGTAGATATCAATGAAGTGGAGCATATCATCAAAAATGTAAAAGGCGTGTGCGACCTGCATCATACTCATATATGGGCAATGAGCACCACTGAAAATGCCCTCACCACGCATGTAATATTAAATGAACAATTGAATTTTGAAGAGAAGATGAAAGTAGTGCTTGAGATAAAACACTGCCTGCAACATAAGGGAATACAGCATGCTACAGTAGAAATAGAATCACCGGATATGCCATGTGCTGAAGAAAACTGCTAAAAAACTGTGCTGCATATAGCTGATTACCAGCAGAAAAGACAAACAAAATAAAAAAATTCTATTATTAAGCTAATAATTAATAAGTTTATTGGTTATTACTGCCTTATGAAACGATACTTTATTTGCCTTTTCTGTTTGCTATTTTGTGCGGGATCATATGCGCAACCCTATCTAAAACCGTCGATAGGCCTTGCTTCTTTGCCTGCAGACAACGAACCCATATGTAACATACCTGTGTACCTGGGTAACTATGACACCTCGGGATATGCTATAGGTGATACGATCGCAGATTTTACTTTGTATAAAACAAATGGTACCCCGGTACATATGCAATCAGTACTGCAAATGCACCGCCCTATACTGCTGGTTGCCGGCAGCTATACCTGCGGAGAGTTTCGCAGCAAAGTAGCAGATATAAATAATATGGCCACCTTTTACTCAGGCCTGTTGAACATTATTGTGGTCTATACCCCCGAAGCACATCCCAATAATGACGTTTGCCCTTATACCGGTACATTGTTCATAGGCAATCAGAATATACAGGATAATATTCTCTATCCCCAGCCAACTACTTATGGAGAGAGGGTGGCCATGGTAGATACAATGAATGCGCACCTGACCATTATACCCCCGGTAGTGGTGGATGGACCATGTAATGAATGGTGGACGCATTTTGGCCCTGCACCGAATAACGCATACCTGGTAGATACAAACGGAATTGTGAAGGGTAAAGCAGGATGGTTTGATCATCCGCCTGAAAATATGTGGTGCACTATAGATAGTTTTTTAGGTACAAATTCAGGCAACTGCAATAACGTTGCCCAAAATGGCACCTTCTCCTTCGATCTTATACAGGATAGTGTGGCTAACGGCTTACCGGGCGATCTGCTGGAAGTACAAGGTATGCTCAAAAATCTATCGCCTATCTACAGTTGTACAATTAATATACAAAGATCGCAGGTAAACGTGCCTGTAGGTTGGGAAACATCATTATGCACGGATATATGTATGCCCCCAACCCTTGACAACATGCAGGTTGTACTCGGACCGCTGGATACACAATCCTTCACCTTTAATTTTTATACCGATCCGCTTATCCCGGGGTCAGGACTTGGCCGGGTTAAATTTGTGAATTTTTATAACTCGAATAATAATTCGCAGCAAAACTACTACGGAAATACTACAGCCCCCCTGTCTGTAGCCGGTGCAGGCAAAACAAAAGATGGTATAATGCTCTTCCCTAACCCTGTAAGCGATGTACTAAATATCAGGTTTCCTGAAACGGGGAAAGCTGAACTGATATTAACCAGTATAGATGGCAAGGTTGTGAAAAGTTCTTCATGCAATTACTGTGAAACGAAGACAATGGATATTTCAAGCCTTAAACCCGGTATGTACTGGTTAAATGTGCAGGGGGATAAATGGAATAGAAATAAAAAGGTCATTGTTCATTAATGTGTGCCGGAAATAGCACATCATGGGCAATGAAACAGGATACAGGTTACCTTTTACTATAAACAAAAAATCGACCTGATGCGATACAGGCTTGTCATAATACTGGCATTCTTTTCTTTTACCACGTTCGGCCAGGGCCCGTTTTTGAAACCGGCAATAGGGATTGCTTCATTACCGGCGGCAAATGCAGCCATCTGCCCGATACAGACATATCTTGGTGACTATATCACCAGTGGCTATCAAGTGAATGATACTATACCGGATTTTACCTTTTATGATGTAAACGGCGCTGCAACTAATATGCACGACCTGTTGCTGCAAAAAAAACCGGTATTACTTATAGCCGGTAGTTACACCTGTCCTGAATTCAGGTATAAAGTTTCGGATATAAATGCTATGACCCAGTATTATGCCGGCTTACTGAATGTGGTAGTGGTATATGTGGTAGAGGCGCATCCTGATAATACCATTTGCCCTTATACCGGAACGATGAACGTAACGAACGATAACATACAGGATACAGTGCTCTATGATCAGCCGGTCACTTATGGGGAACGTGTAGCCTTAGCAGATACAATGAATGCCCGTTTGAGCCTGCTGCCCGGGCTTGTTATTGACGGACCCTGTAATGAATGGTGGAATCACTTTGGACCTGCGCCCAACAATGCCTACCTGGTGGACACTAACGGGGTGATAAAGGGTAAGAACGGGTGGTATAATCATGATACAGAAAATATGTGGTGCAGCATAGATAGCCTGCTGGGCACGAATTCGGGCCATTGCAGCCCAGTTGTAGTTGACGGGAATTTTGATTTTCAACTATTGCAGAGCAGTACTGTCACCGGTGTGGCTGGAGATGTACTGACCGTAAACGGTATGCTTAAAAATCTATCATCATCAGCAAGTGTGAGCATAAATATTGAGCAAATAATAAGCAATATACCTGCGGGCTGGGAAACAGCATTATGTACCAATATATGCCTGCCCCCTAACGTAAGCACAACACATTTGTTTATTAACCCATCTGACTCCCAAAGCTTTACTTTTTATTTTTATACGGATTCCGTTCCGGCGGTCGGGAATGTAAAAATAAGCTTTGGTAATACCCATGATACAACCAACCAGGTATACCAGTGGTACCATGCTAATACTCATGGCTTAATAACCCAAACCTTGAGTTCCCAAAAACAAAGAGTAAATGTTTATCCCAATCCGACTAATGAATATATAAATGCCACATTTCCAAGAACTACCGAAATGATAATGACTCTCCTGGATGGCATGGAAACTGTGGTTAAAGAGCGGTCTTGTAATAACTGCAATACGAGCAATATGGACGTTTCTGAAGTGCCGGCGGGAATATATATGCTGAAAGTGACCGGTGACAAATGGAATGAAAACAAGGAAATAGTGATTAAATAAAGGTGATTATTATAAAAACTCCCTCATCCTGCAATATTTTTCCCTTTTTTGAAAGTATGATTTCGTAATAAACAATTGTTTTGCGCACTGTTTATACGAAATGAAAAAAATACTGATATTAATTGTAACGTTGTTGAGCATCAAAACTGCTAATGCTCAATTCAGAACTCCCGCACAACAGCAGATACTGACCAACGAAGACTCCCTGAGCACGGGGGGTATTTCTAATAAGAAGACGGTTATTTCCGGTTATGGCAGCGCGTCGTATCAACATGATTTTAATGCACAGCATTCGGTAGCTACACTTGACAGGGCTGTACTGTTTGTAGGGCATAAGTTCAATGATAAGATCGCGTTCTTCTCTGAATTGGAGATAGAAAACGCAATAGTAGCCGGCGATAAAGCTGATGGAGAGATAGCGATGGAACAGGCATTTCTTAAATTCAGCCTGAGCCCGCGGCAGTATATTGTTGCCGGCTTGTTCATACCAAGGATCGGCATATTGAATGAAAACCACTTACCCGTAAACTTTAATGGTGTAGAACGCCCCCTCGTGGAGCAGATGGTGATACCGGCCACATGGCGCGAACTGGGTGTTGGCTTTTACGGCTCGCTGGATAATGCGCCCCTGAATTACTGCGCTGCAATAATAAACGGCCTCGACTCAAAGGGTTTTGAACATGGCACGGGCATCCGGGATGGCCGTGCAGAAGGGGGGATGGCAAATGCTAATAACCTGGCAATAACGGCCGCAGTACAATACTCACTGGGTAATATCAAAGTGCAGGCATCAGGTTATATGGGCGGTACTGTAGGCCTTGGCCACAGGGGAGCTGACAGCCTTGGACTAAACAGCGGTGTGTTCGGCACGCCGGTATATCTCGGTGAAGCAGATGTGCAATATAGTGCCGGTGGAATAACGGGAAAGATACTTGGCTGCTATATCTCCTACCCTGAAGCTAATAAAGTGAACAGGGCTTATGATAATAACATAGCCAGCAGCATGTATGGCGCCTATGCTGAGCTGGGTTACGACTGGTTGTACCCGGCACATAAAACAGGGCAGCTCATAACATTTGCCCGCTATGAAGTAATGGACCTGAATGCATCAATACCTGCAGAATCGGCCTTAGATGACGGCACCCTGAAGCAAACACACCTTATAGCAGGATTCAGCTACCTGCCCATTCCGAATGTAGTGATAAAAGCAGATGTGCGCCTTGCCCACACCGGGGATGCTAACCCCGCCCTGGTCATTAACCCGGCACCCAATGCGCTGCCCTATAAAAATAACAACACATTTCTGAACATAGGTGTAGGTTATTCATTCTGATAATGGAACGCAGAAAATTCATAAGATCCGGTTGTACTTTTTGCCTGCTGGGTGCAGCGGGGATGCTGCTGCCTATGCTGGAAAGTTGCGGCACTACTCAAAAAACGGCTGTGTATAAAACAACAGTAAAAGATAATAAAATAGAAGTACCGCTCTCCTTGTTTGCACAGGGCACCCTACAATTTGTGCGTGCTAAAGGCCAATACTATGATATAGCCGTACAACAGCATGAGGATAATACCTATACAGCATTATTGTTGCGCTGCACACATATGGATAACCAACTGAACGTTACGGGTAATGGCTACCGCTGTAACCAGCATGGCAGCGAGTTTGATAAAGATGGAAATGTAAAAAAAGGTCCGGCGGAGCATGCATTGAAACAATATAATGTAACGATAGACAACGATAAACTGGTAATAACTATTTAAAAAACACAGACCATGAATAAAATACTGTACAGCATAGTGGCAGCAACGGTGTTGTTTGCTTCATGTAAGAAGAACGATGATACAAAGACTACGGAGGTGCCCTTTACAGAAATGGAGCAAACCGTCTTAAATGATTTTACAAATAAAGTAGCCCTAGCCGGGTATAATGATCTGCAGAACAATGCGGATGCGCTCTATACCGCACTTAATAACCTGAATACAGATGCTACAGAAGATAACCTGAGTACTGCACGTACTGCATGGAAGAACATGCGTACTACATGGGAACAATGCGAGGGTTTTCTCTTTGGGCCGGTAGAGGATAATGATTATGATCCTAACATGGATACATGGCCAACCGATTACCACCAGATGGACTCACTGCTGGCTAGCAGCAATAGCCTCGCATTAAGCGATATACAAAATGCCACACTTTCATTACGCGGATTTCACCCGATAGAATATATCATTTTTGGTGTAGGTGGCAGCCGTACCGCAGCTTCGATAACCGACCGCCAGAAACAATACATGATAAGCCTGGCCACAGACCTGAAAAATACCTGTCATGCGCTCTATGATAGCTGGGCTGGTGCCGGGAATTTTGCAGGAAAGGTAACTACTGCCGGTAATGGCAGTGATAAATATGCAAAAAGGCAGGAAGTGTACCTGGCCATTGTAGGCGCTATGACCGATATATGCAGCGAAGTAGGTGAAGGAAAAATGGCTGAACCATTTGGCACATCTGTAGCCAGTGCAGATTCTAATATCGTAGAGTCGCCCTATTCCGGTAACTCAAGCATAGATTTCAAGAATAATATAGTTGGCCTGAAAAATGTGTACATGGGCCTGAACGATGGCAAAGGGCTCAGCTATCTTGTAGCATCGAAAAATAAAGACCTCGATAACAGGATACAGAATGAAATAAATGCAGCGATAAATTCCTTCGACAATATTACCTTGCCCTACGGCCAGGCTATATACAGCCAGCGTACACAGGTACAAAACACGATGACAGCGCTGGAAACCTTAAAAGGAACACTGGAAGGGGAGCTGGCTGCATTTGTACAGCAATATATAACAGACTAATAGTAAAAGTGAACAGGAAACTTGCCATAATAACGGGTATAATAACTATTGTTACCGTCTTCAGTATGTGCCGTAAGGCAGAAACCTTTAACGAGGAGCATTATGACAGCAGGCTGAGCGGCGGACTGGCAACCGTATTTGATGCGGGATCAAAAGCCTTTACGCACATGATAGACGGGCTTAGCGAAAACGATGTGCGTGCCCATGAGCTGGGCGATGTGGGTTTTGAGCAAACCTTTGTGGCTGCACCCGCCCCGGTACTTGGTGGCCTGGGACCTGTTTTCAACAATGTGTCCTGTATATCCTGCCATCATAATGACGGTAAAGGGACACCTACAGCAGGCACAGCCACCTCATCCTTATTGTTCCGCATCAGCAATGGACTGACCGATGAGTATGGAGGCCCGGCCGGAATGGATGGCTATGGGGGACAATTGCAGGACCAGGGGCTTTTCGGCATACAACCGGAGGCTAGTATGAATATCAGTTATATCGAAATGCCGGTAAACTATCCCGATGGCAGTACGGCAACTTTACGCAAACCGTTTTATACCATACAGAACGCATATAAAGCGATCGCAGGTAACTACCAGTTGTCGCCCCGGCTGGCGCCACCTGTCTTCGGACTTGGGCTGCTGGAGAATGTACCGGAGAGTACGATACTGTCATTTGCAGATGAAACAGACCGTGACGGAGATGGGATAAAAGGTCATGCTAATTATGTATATAATCCGCAAACGCAGCGGAAGGAAATAGGGCGCTTTGGGCTAAAAGCCAATACATCGACCATTAAAGTGCAGGTAGCTACGGCTTACCAGCAGGATATGGGTGTGACGAGCATGATACGCCCGCAGGAAGCATCGTGGGGACAGCCGCAATGCGCCAATATATATGCCGAAAATTATGACCTGCCGGACAGCACACTGAGTGCGGTGGCATTTTATGTAAAGACACTGGCAGTGCCTGCGCGGCGCGATGTGGATGATGCAGAAGTAAAAAGAGGAGAAGCGCTTTTTATGCAACTGAACTGTAGTGGTTGCCATCGGCCTACTATGCAGACGGGAATGGATGTGCATGTACGTGCTTTATCAAATCAGCATATACATCCTTATACCGACCTGCTGCTGCACGATATGGGCGAAGGGCTGGCTGACGGCTATACGGACTACCTGGCCAGCGGCAGGGAATGGCGCACTGCACCCTTGTGGGGCATAGGTCTTTTCGAAAAAACGAATGGCATACCCTACTACCTGCATGATGGCAGGGCAAGAACTTTGGAAGAAGCTATATTATGGCATGGTGGCGAGGCGGAGCAGGCCAAAGAAAACTACATGAAACTGAGCAAGACAGACCGGCAGGCAGTGAGCCGCTTCTTAAAGTCGCTGTAAAGCAATTTGCACAGAATTACCGATAACTGTAATTGTAAATATCCCGTTAACCAATTTTAAAACAGCCGTTAAGCAGGGCTGTTTTTTTTGCTATGCGCATGTACGGTTGCATCTTTGTGTCATCAAAGGAAACAAACAAAAAATGCAAGCACAACATAAAACATCCGCCATGCAAAAGATCATGTTATTCGCCGCCATTTTATCCTGCCTCATCGTAGCAGTAAATATATAATTTACGGGATTTCCCCTATAGATAAACAAAAGCAAAGAGCCCGCAGGGCTCTTTTTTAATGCCCCTATATTACCGGGTATGCAATAAATAAAAATCCCCCGGCATAGCGGGGGACTTCTTTTACTATTACAACCTATGAAAACTATTTTGCGTTGGATTTAACCATTATCCAGTGGCCTTTATCGCCCATAGATACTTCCATGGTATCGCTTACTTTATAGCCACCATCGGCATTGGGCCATATGTGGTAGTCTATAACACCCAGCGAATCCCAGTCGTTAGCGGTGTAGATATATAAATGGCCGGTAGTATTGCCGGCCTCGGTACCATAGTCGGGGGTGCGCAGTACAAAGTTATAGTCGGTGAGCACGCCGGTATTCTGCTGCTTGTAGAAAAAGTGGCCGATACAGTTCTTATTGAACTGAAACTGGTTGTATTTCTGGAAATTGTTCATTTGCGGCCACCATATGGTATCGCCCAGGCTGCCGTTTACGAAATTCCAGCCATCTACTGCCTCCCAGGTAGTTTGCACACCGCTGCCATCGAGGCAAAGGATACGGGCATAATCATGCAGTACATCCATTTTGGTGACGTTATTGTTGGAATAACCCGGCGTGAACTGGGTGCTGAAATGGGCCTTAATGTGCTGCTTGTTGAACCAGTTGGTGTAAGTAAAATCATCATTATACCAGTCAGCATAATATTGCTTCGTTTCGGGTAACTGGGTAGAGGGTATTTCCACTTTATCGCCAGGCTCGACCGTATAACTGATGTATGGATTGAGGCTCATATTATAATCATCCAGCGTTTGGTATATCCGCAGGTTCATTTTGTGGCTGCTGTTGTTGTCGAAGGTGTAATAATATGGCTTATTGCCTTTATTACAGCTTACCGCAAGCCATGCCATAGCTGCGAGGACAAAAAACAGTTTTTGCTTATTCATGTTTCTGGTTTTAAACGAGCATCAAAGATAATATGACATGTTAAATAAATACTATGAAAAGGGGTCATTAACAACTCATTAAACAAAATGAGCAAATAAGGTCTTTAACGCAGCAATCGTTTCTATAAAAAATAGCAATATGTTTTTAGCGTGTTGATATCCTTGGACCATGTAAAAGTATGGGCTTAGTACCTTTGTGAACTACCCGGCATCCTATGAAAAAACATAATAATTTGATTGAAAATGGGGCTGAAAGAAGCAAGCAGCCCGGCAGCAAAAGAAAAGGCCGTAGCAACAAGCTGGTGGAAAGGCGCAATGAATGCCTGCTATCAAGATATTATTACTACAACAGCTACACGGACAAGCGCTATGAGGCCATTATGCAGCACCTGAGCGATGAGTTTTTCTTATCCCCCACTACCATACACGACCTGCTACAGGACAATATGCATTACCTGCACGAGCTGAAAAATGAGCAGCCTAAAAAAGCTTATTTTGAACATAAGTGGCCCCACATGACCTGGTAACTATGCCCCGGTAACTATACCAGGGCTAACATCAAGCCCCGCAAGGGTGGTATATGTTTCGAGCTTTGTACTATAATCTTCAAAAGCAATGGTATAGCGCAGCTCGCGTACGCGCAACTGGTCGGGGCGTTTTTGGGTAATGGCGCTGCTGCGGTCGAGGTGACCGTAATAGTCGCCCGCATCCCAGCCCTGCAAGACCTTATGCAGGTCCCACTCAATATCGTAAAAGTTGAGCGCGGCCTCCTTGCTTGCTTCGGTAGCCATCTGCGCGCTGCTGCTGTAGGACGAAAAGCCTAGTTTGAAGAGGACGGTACCTTCAGCCGTCTGCACATGTTCACTAAGATTTTTGAATTTGAAATCCTCGAAATCGATCAGGAGGCAGGGAAAAGTGACTGGAAATTCTTCGACACCGGGATTGATCTGTCCCAGGTCCTGGTCGATATAAGTGATGGCAGGTACATTATCCTGCACACGTTGCTGCAGGAGCAGGAATAAATTAGCAAATGCTGAGTTCATAGTTGTTATTCTTTATTCTTCAAAAGGTTTGGTGATACCATATGTTTCGTACCAATATTGATCGCTTATAGCCACATGGGTAGCCAGCTTTTCGTCTATGGCCAGGCGCTGCTATAACTATGCTCCAGTGTTACCTGTGCTTTAGCAGGCATAAGCAGGGCCATCATTGCAATAGTGAGTATTGTTTTCATGTTCGTTTATTTTCGTAAAAATAATTGTTTTAAAAATTATTTACAGCCTTGAAGCCGACTGGCGGGTAAATAACAGGAGATAGGTGATGATGAACAGCATGGAAGTGACCGCGGAAGCGCCGATCTTAAGCAGCAGGTAGCCTACATTGTTCAGGCTCCAAAGCTCAAGCGTGAAGAAAGTAGCATGGTGCAGCAGGATAAGAAAACCGCTGTAGACGAGGAAGGGCATCCAGCCTATGTTCTTTACCGAAGGCGATTGGTTGGGATATTCCGAGAGGTTTTTAGGGAGCAATGCATTCAGCACATTGGTGCGCAGGTAGGCTATAAGCACAGTAGCAAAAGCATGCATGCCTGCTGTGTTCATAAAGATATCTATGGTGATGCCGGTAATAAATCCCAGGATGAGCAATACCGGAACAGTGGTCTCGAATGGCAGTAAAAGAATAAAGAGCGGGTATACGAAGGGTGTAAAGACCGGGAAGCCGCCGGGTTGTGCCCACCAGCGCAGGGTTATCTTGTTTAAGATAAGTACCTGTAATAAAACGATCAGGCAAAACTTAAAGAAGTTCTTAATGTAGATATTCATTACTTGCCTTTTTTTACCGAGTCCTCAAGCCTTGTCCTTTCTCCCATCATTTTGTTTTCCACTACATATACATACTGTATGTTGCGGAAATTGGTTGAGGGATGCAGGTACAAGAGCCTTAAATTATTTTTGGTGTTCACCTTCATTTTGAATACGGTCCCTATTAATATATCGGCCGGGAAAAATGAATAGTTTGTGGTGAATACAGAGTCATTCATCCTGATCTTTATTTGCTGGGGTATGTCTTTCAATACCATCACATCAGGGCTGTCGCCTTCCCAGGTAATGTAGCTAAAGGTACCGTCCTTTAGTTTGGCGCTGAGCTGTTGTTTTACACTCAGTACAGATAATACACTGGCAAAGTGTGCAGAAACATGCACCACCCTGCCTACCACGCCGGTGGATGATATGACTGCCATATTCTTGGCTATGCCATCATCACTGCCCCTGTTTATGGTGATATAATTATTGCCTGAGCTTACAGAGTTGTTGATCACCTTTGCAGTGCGGTATGTATAGTCGTTGTATTGCACCACATGAGCGGAGTCATCCTGTTTAATGGCCCTGTGTACTAAACTGTCCTTTATGGTATCCACGCTATGGTACCGGGCAAGGCTCAGTCGCAGGCGGGCATTTTCATTGATGAGGCTGTCATTCATCCTGCGCAGGCCAAAGTAGGTAACCACATCATTTTGTTTCTGGTACATTATGCCCGACAATGCATTGGCAGAGCTCATGATATCATTGCCCTGCAGCATATTGGTGCGCGCTATCAGCACGATGCATATGATTTCCAGTCCCAAAAAAAGTATGAGATTAAAAAACCTTCGTACAAAGAGAATGAAATTGCGCACCTGTTACGGAATTAGTAATTGGTATTTGGGAATGTGATCCTGCATAAGACGTTTCCTGTTCTCCGCTCCAAATTACTAATTCCCAAAGCCAAATCCCAACAATCTTATTTCATTAAGAAAGGCATCTTCGGAATATTCTTAAGTGCCATACCTGTACCGCGCACCACTGCACGCAAGGGATCGTCGGCAACATGTACCGGCAGCTTTATTTTATGCGATATACGCTTGTCGAGCCCTCGCAGCAAGGCGCCACCACCTGTAAGGTAGAGGCCGCGACGATAAATATCGGCAGCAAGTTCCGGCGGTGTGCTTTCCAGCGCTTTAAGAATGGCTTCTTCTATTTTGAATATGGATTTGTCAAGAGCCTCAGCCACTTCCTGGTACGATACCATTATTTGCTTAGGTATGCCTGTTACCAGGTCACGCCCGTTCACTGCGATATCATCGGGCGGATTGTCCAGGTCTTTTAGCGCTGAGCCTACATGTATCTTTATTTGTTCCGCAGTGCGTTCACCGATCATGAGGCTATGATAGCGACGCATGGCTTCCATAATATCACCGGTGAACTCATCGCCGGCTATGCGTATGGACTGGTCACATACAATGCCTGCCAGGGCTATCACTGATATGCCGGTAGTACCGCCGCCTATATCAATGATCATATTACCGGTAGGTTCTTCTACATCTATGCCTATACCCAGTGCTGCTGCCATGGGCTCATGTATCATATACACTTCTTTTGCACCGGCCTGTTCTGCTGAGTCACGCACGGCACGTTTTTCTACTTCTGTGATACTTGATGGTATGCATATTACCATGCGCCAGCTGGGTGGGAACCATGGTTTTTTAGGATAAACCAGCTTTATCATTTCCCTGAGCATACCTTCAGCTGCATTAAAGTCGGCGATCACGCCATCTTTCAGGGGGCGAATCGTTTTAAGATTCTCATGGGTTTTTTCGTGCATCATCATTGCTTTTTTACCAACAGCTACTATTTTATTTGTAGCACGGTCTATGGCAACAATCGATGGCTCATCCACAACAACCTGGTCATTATGTATAATTAAGGTATTGGCCGTACCTAAGTCAATAGCAATTTCCTGCGTCAAAAAGCTAAACAATCCCATAAGAAAATCTATATAAAGCTCTGTTTTTTATCAAAATAATGGCAATTTGCAAAAAAATCGGGTCTTTTTCGGCCATTTTTTAGCAAAAACCATGTTTTCAGTAAAGATATGGGAATTGTACCCGAAAGTATAACATTACAAAGAAATAAAGGTAAAGAAATATATTTTGAATTTATTTACTGCGTAAATGGGAAACTATAAAGAACAGGTAATATACAGGCCTATGAAATGTGAATTTCCCGGTTAGCTTATTCGCCGTGTTTGAATTACCTTTGCACCCCGGGCGTTGAGCCCGATTTTTGTATCTGCTCACCGCGCCAGGGTCTTTGACTTTACTTGTTGACTTTTTTATTTTTAATTAATGCCGCGCGACACTTCTATTAAAAATGTACTGATCATTGGTTCCGGGCCTATTATTATAGGCCAGGCCTGCGAGTTTGACTATTCAGGTTCACAAGCTGCACGCAGCCTGCGTGAAGAAGGGATCAAAGTAATACTCATCAATTCGAACCCCGCCACTATTATGACCGATCCTATAATGGCGGACAGGGTATATTTATTACCGCTTACGGTAGAGAGCCTGGAGCAGATACTGGAAGAGAACGAGATAGATGCTGTATTGGCTACCATGGGTGGGCAAACTGCACTGAACCTCGCCAAAGAAGCAGATGAGCTTGGCGTGTGGGAACGCTTTAATGTAAAGCTGATCGGCGTAGACATCAAAGCGATAGATAAAGCAGAGGACAGGGAGCTTTTCCGCCAGTGGATGATTGAAATAGGCATACCAGTAGCGCCCGCAAAAACAGCTAACTCATTACTGGAGGGCAAGGAATTTGCACAGGAGATCGGATTACCGATAGTGATTCGTCCATCCTTTACATTAGGCGGCACAGGTGGCGGATTTGTAATGCATAAAGAAGAGCTGGATGCAGCGCTGGAGCGTGGACTTACTGCATCGCCGATACATGAGGTGCTGGTAGAAAGGGCTGTACTGGGCTGGAAAGAATTTGAGCTTGAATTGTTGCGGGATAAGAATGATAACGTAGTTATCATTTGTACTGTTGAGAATTTAGATCCTATGGGTATACATACCGGGGACAGCATTACAGTAGCCCCTGCTATGACACTCAGTGATACAGCCTTCCAGCTGATGCGTAATACTGCGATTAAGATGATGCGTGATCTGGGAAATTTTGCCGGCGGCTGTAATGTGCAGTTTTCACTTAACCCGGAAACAGAAGAAATAATTGCTATTGAAATAAACCCGCGTGTGAGCCGTTCATCTGCGCTCGCATCGAAAGCCACGGGTTACCCTATTGCAAAGGTAGCGGCTAAGCTGGCGATAGGTTATACTCTTGATGAGCTGAAAAACCAGATAACACAAACCACATCGGCATATTTTGAGCCTGCACTTGATTATGTGATCGTAAAAATGCCCCGCTGGAATTTTGATAAATTCAAAGGGGCAGATGATACGCTGGGTTTACAGATGAAGTCGGTTGGCGAAGTAATGGCAATAGGGCGTACATTCCCCGAGGCTTTGCAGAAGGCTTGTCAAAGCCTGGAGAATAATGCTACCGGCCTGTCTTTCATCAGCACGCAGCGCTTGCGGCCCGAGGAGTTGATAGATACATTGAAACGCCCGACCTGGGATAGGATATTCCGTATCAAAGAGGCTTTAGCTGCCGGGGTTTCCATAAAGACAATACGTGAATTAACACACATAGATCGCTGGTTCTTGTACCAGATACAGGACATTGTAAATCTTGAGAAAAAGATAAAAGAATACAAACACCTGGAAAAACTGCCGGCAGAGATCATTATTGAAGCCAAGCAAATGGGCTTTAGTGATGAGCAGATGGCAGACCTTGTAAAGGATTGCACTGCGGAAGAAGTGTATGAACACAGGAAGCAGATGGGCATAACACGGGTATATAAAATGGTGGATACCTGTAGTGCAGAATTTGAGGCCAAGACACCATATTACTACAGCACATTTGAGCCATCGGCAATAAATGATAAAGATTGCGGGCTCGTTTTCAATGAAAGTAACCATACAGAAAAGAAAAAAATAATAGTGCTGGGCTCAGGCCCTAACCGTATTGGTCAGGGCATTGAATTTGATTATTGCTGTACGCACGGACTTATGGCAATACGCGATTGCGGGTATGAGTCCATTATGGTAAACTGTAACCCCGAAACAGTATCCACCGACTTTGATATTGCGGACAAGCTCTATTTTGAACCAGTGTATTGGGAACATTTGTGGGAAATTATTGAGCATGAGAAGCCCGATGGGGTTATTGTTCAGCTAGGTGGACAGACCGCATTAAAACTGGCCAAGAGATTACATGAAAAAGGTATAAAGATAATCGGTACGTCTTTTGACGATATGGACATTGCAGAAGACCGTGGCCGCTTCAGCGATATGCTTAAGGAATTAGGTATACCTTATCCTAATTATGGCACTGCCTACAGCACCGATGATGCAATAGAAGTGGCCAAGGAGGTCGGCTATCCTGTGCTTGTTCGCCCATCCTATGTATTAGGTGGTCAGCGCATGCGCATTGTGATAAATGACGAGGAACTGGAAAAAAGCGTTGTAAGCCTGCTCAAACATTTGCCGGGCAATAAGATATTAATAGACCACTTCCTCGACCGATGCCAGGAAGCTGAAGTGGATGCAATATGCGATGGGGAAGAGGTGCATATTATGGGTATTATGGAGCACATAGAACCTGCCGGTATTCATAGCGGCGATAGTCATGCTGTATTGCCCTCCTTCAACCTGGGCCAGCTGGAACTGGATGAAATGGCAGATATAGCAAAGAAAATAGCACTACGCCTGAATATCAAAGGACTGATCAATATCCAGTTTGCCATAAAAGACGGTAAGGTATATGTGATCGAGGCCAATCCACGCGCCAGTCGTACCACGCCATTTATTGCAAAAGCATATGGCGTGCCCTACCTGAATATCGCCACCAAGATCATGATGGGCGAAAAGAAGTTAAAAGACTTTAAGATTGAAAAAAATCTTGAAGGATTTGCTGTGAAGGAACCCGTATTCAGTTTTAATAAGTTCCCTAATGTGAATAAGGAACTGGGGCCGGAAATGAAAAGTACCGGTGAGGCGATTCGTTTTATCCGTAACCTGCGCGACCCTTGGTTCAGGCAGTTATATAAGGAACGAAGCATGCACCTGAGCAAATAATCGATAATTAACTGTTTGAATCCCGGCAAGAATTTTCCTGCCGGGATTTTGTTTTAAATACGATATACTGATATTACCCATACATCCCCGTCAAGTCAAAACTACGTTGCCAATGGAATAGATGTAAGGCTCAGGGACATCAAAACTTACAGACAGGTAGCAGCAATAAACAGCCGCTTATTTATTCTAATCTATATTATCTTCAACGCATGAACGAAAAGGGGAAAATATTAAAGCCAGTTGCAAAGGCGGCTATTTCCGCCCTTGTGCTCTTGCTTGTAGGTTCAGTATATTACTACAAGGAAAGAATGCTTTTTTCTGATGCATCCTATATAGCATTTCGTATTATAAACGATAGTAGCCTATATATCCAGGAGCTCCGGTACGGGTCGTTTATCACACAAATAGTTCCTTTGGTATGCAGTAAATTACATCTGTCGCTTCATACGGTTATACTGGCTTATAGTATAAGTTTCAATCTCTTTTTTCTTATCATAGCAGTATGCCTGGTGTGGTGGTTTCGCCAGTATGGTTTTGCGGTGATCATGTGTTTGTATTATTTTCTGTTCGTTAGCGAAACATATTTCTGGACGAATAACGAGATACACCAGGCTGTAGCATGGATGTTCTTTTGGCTTGGTTCCACCATTTACATGGGTAAAAACGGGGCAAACCAAACGCTCGGGATAACGCTGTTCACCCTGCTTGGGGCGCTTACTGTGGCCACACATTTTTTGGTGGTCATCCCATGCTTGTTTCTTTGGATATATTTAATACTTGAAAAAAAAGACTGGCCATTTAACCGCAGGCAAACAATCATATACAGTGCTATATTGGCAACATTGATCTTTACAAAACTAATGATAAGCCTGTCATTGCCATATGATGGCCCTCACCTGCATGATCCTACTCACGTGAGTTTGCATGATATCCTGAATACCTTTGGTAACGTGGTCATTGTTTCTTTTTTAAAGCGCTGTTTAACGAATTACTGGCTTGCAGCGCTAGTCTTTGTTGCAGGCATGGCAACACTTATGATAACAAAAGAAAAAAAACTTTTTTACTGGACATTGTTATCAACTGTCGGATATATGGTTGCAATTAAGCTGGCTTTTGGTGGCTATGGTGACATGCTCCTCTTTTATATAGAAAGTGAATGGGCTTCAATGGGTATTATCATTGGTGCTGCGTTCGTTTTCCATTTCCTCCCCAGGCTTAAGCCAGCGTTGGCAGTTGGAGCTTTTCTTCTAATAATACTGGTCAGGAGTTTATATATACTTAGTGCGGCACCGATTTTCGAGAAGCGTACAAGAATAAAGGAGCGAGTGTTTGCTAAAATGGAAGAGAAAAACATTACAAAACTGGTACTAAATGATTCTATATTAAGAAAGAACTATTTGGGTGAATGGAGCATGGCCGAAGAGAGCCTTATGCTATCAGTATTAAATAAAGACTACCGGCAAAGAACTTTTACATTTGCAAACGATTTTACGCTTAGCCTGGTAGGTTCAGCAGGAAATACATTTATGATAGAGAGTTACTGTGCCAAGCCGATTAATAAACTAAATAATACATACTTTAGTATTGATACTATAGAGACATATAAGGTATTGACAAGAGAGGAGCTTTTTAAATAGATTATCTTATACAAAACAGTTATGCAGATACAGTGGATCATAAAGGAGTTTAAAGAACTTGAGCTTGAAGAACTGTATGGTTTGTTGCAACTAAGGGAGCGCGTATTTGAGATAGAGCAAAACTGTGTTTACCCGGACCTGGATGACAAGGACCAAACGGCGGTGCACATAATGGGTTATGGAGATGATAAAATGATAGCATATAGCAGGTTATTGCCACAAGGGATATCCTATGAAGATATGTCTATAGGAAGGGTAGTTACGCACATTAGCTACAGGAGATTCGGTATTGGAAAAGAATTAATGACCGTTTCTATTGAGGCATGTTATAAATATTTCGGAAAGGCTCCTATCCGTATAAGTGCGCAATTATATCTCAAAGCATTTTATAAAGGTTTTGACTTCGTGGCAGTTTCTGAGCCATACATGGAGGACAATATACCGCATATAGAAATGCTTAAAGACTAAAGATATCATCTCCTGAATCACAGCCGCAAAACCTTACCTTTGCCATGTTTAAAACTATTTCGCATGTCATCAAAAACTCCAAAAGACACACATGTTGTCATGTCTGAGCTGGTATTGCCGAATGATACCAATACTTTAGGCAACCTGATGGGTGGACGCCTAATGCATTATATGGATATTGCAGCAGCCATTGCATCACAAAAGCATTGTAACTGCCCTGTAGTTACTGCCTCTGTAGATAATGTGTCTTTTAATAACCCCATTAAGCTGGGCAATCTTTTGACTATTGAGGCCAAGCTAACCCGTGCTTTCAATACTTCTATGGAAGTGTACCTGCGTGTATGGGGTGAAGATCTTTCTGCTCAATACAAGTACTTGTCCAATCATGCTTATATGACCTTTGTAGCCCTGGATCCTAATGGCCGCCCGCGTAAAGTACCGGAGATAGTGCCCGAAACGGATGAAGAGATAAAAATGTATGAGGGCGCACTGCGCCGCCGCCAGGTAAGGCTGATATTAGGGGGAAAAATGAAACCCGAAGATGCCGGTGAATTGAGAGCATTATTCGTGAAGGATTAAATGCAAAGACTGTTAACTTTATAAAAAGAATGGAATTATGACGCTTGACCGTAAAACACCTCCAGCCATACATGATGCTATAGAATTTGACTATAACCTTCCACCTGTTAATACCCAACACTTAAGTAATGGATTGCCATTATACTGGCTAAATGCAGGAGTGCAGGATGTTGCAGAGATCGACTGGGTATTTCCTGCCGGTCTTTGGTACGAACAAAAACCAGCTGTAGCACATGCGACAGCCGGTTTATTGAAAAACGGCACATCTAAACGTACCGCACACGAGATACATGAAGCACTAGAGTTTTATGGCGCCAGCCTGAAAACCTCGGCCAATAATGATTTCGCTACAGTAACGCTATATACACTTACGAAACACCTGCCTGAATTATTGCCGGTGGTTCACGAGATAATCACCGATGCCATATTCCCGGAGCAAGAGGTGGCTATTCATAAGCAGAATGCTATTCAGCGCTTGCTGGTAAACCAGCGCAAATGTGAATTTGTAGCCAACCAGCGAATAGATGCTTTGTTATTCGGTGAATTTCATCCTTATGGGCGTTATTCTAAAAAAGAGAAGATAGAAGCGCTTACTCGAGAGGATATGCTGGACTTTTATAAGGAGTGTTATGACCTTGCAAATGTGCGCATATTCATGTCGGGAAATATTGGTGACAAAGAAGTGCAACATATGGAAGCTGTATTTGGTAAAATACCTGTGACAAAAAAGGAGATCGTGACAGAAACGTTTTCAGCACCCGCACCTTCTGCAAAGAAGCATAATGTGGTAAACGATCCCAATGGGGTACAGGGAGCAATACGTATAGGCAGGCTTTTCCCTAACCGACACGATCCTGATTTTGCCCCTATGGTGGTGCTCAATACTTTATTCGGTGGTTATTTCGGCTCCCGGTTGATGAGTAATATACGCGAAGAGAAAGGATTTACATACGGTATATACAGCTCGCTTTCACCCTATATGAATGGTGGTTCTATGATCATACATACCGAAGCCGGGCGTGATGTGCTGGATGCGGCAGTAAAAGAGATATATCGCGAGATGGATATACTTTGTAATGAAACTGCAGGCGAAGATGAACTGATGCTGGTGAAAAATTACCTGCTGGGCAGCCTGCTTGGTGACCTTGATGGGCCTTTCTCTATCATGCAGCGCTGGCGTACTTTGATACTAAATGGTTTTACGGTCGATTATTTCAACAGGAATATTGAGACCTATAAAACCATTACCGCAAACAAACTCCGGGACCTTGCACAGAAGTATTATAAAACGGATGAGTTTTATGAGGTAGTGGTTATATAATAAAAGCGGCACATGCCGCTTTTATTATCATTATTTATTACTTGCTTTCTTGCTCCATCAGCTCCTTAATGTACTTCACCGGCGCACTACCATAGCTCAGGAATTTCTTATGGAACTGCTTCAGGTTAAATTTATCGCCAAGCTTTTTCTTCATTTCCTCCCGCAGATCATATATCTCGGTATAGCCGGTGAAGTAACAGCATAACTGCACCTGTGTTACCGATACGCGTTTCCATTTTCCCTCGGCCTCTGCTTGTTGCTGGAAAGCCTCGTTCACCAGCATATTGAGCGCATCCTTCTTGCTCATATTTTTCACATGTACGCTGTAGTCCAGTATAGTATTACAGGTGCTCCGCAGGTTCCACTTATAATACATCAGCCACATTTCGGGTGAGGCCTGTCCCGAAGCGCCGCCGCTGTAACCATTTTCCAGCATCATGCGCTCGGCATATACTGCCCAGCCTTCTATCATGGCGTTGTTGCCCAGTATGGATTTTATGATGCTTGGAGATTGGTTGGCATAAATAAGCTGGGTATAATGGCCCGGAATGGCTTCGTGGATGTTCAATATCTGCAGTATATAGTCGTTATACTCGCGCAGGTAACTTTCAGCCTTGTCTTTTGGCCAACCCGATAGGCTGCCTACATTATAATAAGTATTGCCATTCTTGTCATAAGGGCCGGGAGCATTTATAGATGCCCCGGCAACACCAGCCATGTATTCCGGTTCTTTGCGTACTACCAGCGGCTTCGAAGGGTCTAAATAAATAAGGTCTTTCTCTTTGATGAAGGCTTCCAGTTCCGGTATTTGTTTTTCTATAGCTGCCTGGAAGGAGTCAGGCTGCACATGGTTTATGGATAAAGTATCTATCATTTGCTTGATGGCTACAAGCTTATCGGAAGGCATGGCTTTACCACCAAAATATTTAGGCCATAATTGTTGTGTTATCCCGTACATTTTCTCATGCAGTTCGTTCTTATGCTGAACCGCTTTATCGAATATCTGCTCCGCAGTATAGCCGGACTGTATCTCGTAATCGAATTTCTTTTCATAGAGCGCTTTGCCAAGACGGAAACTGCGCGGATCTTCGTTCTTCAACTGCCTGAGCCATTCGGCAAATCCTTTCATGGCATCTGCTGCTTCCTTTGCCCGGGCTGTTATCGCTTCTTTTTCTTGCACATCAAGACCTGATTTTTGCAAAGCATCCTGCAAATCTTTTTCAAATACGGATGTACCCCCCAGGTTCTGGTCTATGGCCAGTTGTGTATGTTCCGTGGTAGGGTTCTTTATATTCTTTTTTGCCGCTTCATAATAGGCGGGTACAAAGGCAAGGCGCAGGTAAAAATTGTGCAGGCGGTTATCCAGCGAATCATAATCATTGTTCAGCATATTGGCAAAGCCTTCAGCTACATTATAACCCGATGGATCCCATTCATAGGCTTTCCCATCTTTTATTCCCCATTCCGTGGCTTTTAGCTGGTTCTCTATCATCCGGTGATCTGTCTTGTTGTTATCAGACAAGGCGTTGATATCAAAGTCCTTTAAAGAATCCAGATTAGCATTGCAAAAAGCTATTTGTGCTGCCCTGCTGGCCTCGTCGGGTACCACGAGCACGCTATCGTATTTATGATAGCCTGCACTGCTGGCCCATCCGGGGTTTAGTTTCCACAGGCCTTCTATGAAGTTGGCTTTGTAGGCATCGAATTTTGCATTTTGGTCTGCCATAGTTTGAGTGCTGTTATTACATGCCACAAGCGACACACTGGCGAAAATTACCGCAAGTATTTTTTTCATAACTTTAATTATGGCAACAAATTAATATTTGCAGCCGATAATAAAAACGTGATTTATTCATCCCCTTTACCTCATAAATAGTCAATTAGCTATAGAAAACCTTTCGACACTTATTATCGTTAATAAAGGAGAAGCATACAAATGGAAACAGCATGCGTTATATATTAATATTATTGGCAGCCGGGGGCATTATTTTGTTGACAAAATGTAACAGCAATAAAAATCAAACCAATATGGAGATACAGCACAGCAACAACCCGTATTATTCACACACCGATACAGAGCACCTTGATGTAAGTAATGAAGAATGGAAAAAAATACTCCCTAAGGATGTGTACCATATAGCCCGGGAAAAGGGCACTGAGTACGCCTTTACCGGCAAATACTGGAAGACCGATGCGCCGGGTATCTATTATTGCGCAGTATGTGGCAATCCCCTGTTCAAGTCGGGGGCGAAATTTGCCAGCTCCTGCGGGTGGCCCAGCTTTTATGAAGCCCTTCGGCCAAATAGTGTGCGTTACGAAGAAGATAATTCGCACGGCATGAACCGTACAGAGGTGCTTTGCGAGCGCTGCGATTCGCACCTGGGCCATATTTTCGATGATGGTCCCGCGCCTACCTATAAGCGTTTTTGCATGAACTCTGCTGTGCTGGAATTTGTACCGGATGATCCCAATGCCCAATAGAAAACCGGGAGCCTTTTTTTATCGTATATCATTTAAACAACACAACATGAAATATTTAAAAATAATCTTATCGGCCGGTTTCCTGCTCTTTTTCGGGATGGCATGTGCGCAGCGGGGCAATAATCCGTATTACTCCCATACCGATAATAAGACCCTGAATGTGAACGATGCAGAGTGGAAGAAAATATTACCATCGGGCGTATATAATATAGCCCGGGAAAAGGGAACGGAACGCGCCTATACCGGCAAATATTGGGATAACCATAAAAAGGGCTTGTATTACTGTGGCGTATGCGGTCATCCCCTGTTTAGCTCCGATACCAAGTTCGATAGTCATACCGGATGGCCCAGCTTTTATCAACCGCTGGATAAGAACAGCGTAAAGTATGACAGCGATGAATCGCTGGGTATGAGCCGTACCGAAGTGATGTGTGCACGTTGTGGTTCGCACCTGGGCCATGTATTCAATGATGGTCCGCCCCCAACGCATAAAAGATATTGTATGAACGGCAATGTGCTGGACTTCGTAGCAGCAAAATAGTGCGATGGATTATGTGTGTTGTTTTTTTACCCCTTATTTTGTGAAAAATAAGGGGTTTCTTCTATGACCAAAAAAGAGCGTTACCGGTTTGTCATCGACTGGTTTCAAAAAAACAACCCGGATGCGGAGACAGAACTGCATTATAAAAACCCTTACCAGCTGCTGGTAGCGGTGATACTATCTGCGCAGTGCACCGATAAGCGGGTAAATATCGTCACGCCTGCTTTGTTCAAAACCTTCCCGGGCCCGGAATCTTTGGCCAAAGCCGAAGCGGAAGATGTATTCCCGATCATCCGGTCGGTAAGTTTTGCCAATAACAAGACCAAACACCTTATAGGGATGGCCAAAATGCTGATGGAAAAGCATAAGGGCAAAGTACCCGATAATATGGATGACCTTGTGGAGCTGCCGGGCGTGGGCCGCAAAACGGCAAATGTTATTATGTCGGTAATATACGAGCAGCCTAATATGGCTGTTGATACCCACGTGTTCAGGGTATCGGCAAGGATAGGCCTTACTACCAATGCCAAAACCCCGCTGCAAACGGAGCAGCAGCTCCTTGCGAATATACCTGCGGAGCTGGTGCATACAGCCCATCACTGGCTTATCCTGCATGGACGCTATATCTGTGTGGCCCGCAGGCCCAAATGCGAAATATGTGGCTTAAAACCCGCCTGCAAGTACTATCAAAGTGATATGAAACATATCGTGGAAAAAGAAAAGGCGCCGGTGAAGGCGCCTCGCAAAAAATAAATGTTGTGTATTAATGTGCTGCAGGAGTTGCTCCCTGCATAGGCACCTCGGCCCACGATGCTTTAAAGTCCTTTTGGTATTCTTCCCACTTCACGGTTTTGTATTTATCCTGCCCCAGGTATTTTAAGATCATTTCCCATTCCGGCACATTATGATAGCCGGGCACATTGGTTATTAGCTGGAACCCCTGGTCCATAAATACGGTACTGGGATAAGACAGCTGGCCATGCAGCAGGTCATATGCTACCATGTTCACTTTATACGAGGGGTCATATCCATACATCTTACCTACAAAGCGCACACTGTCTTTGCGCTCAGCATCAAGCTTTACAGCATAGAAGTTTTCGTTCACATATTTTATGACCTCCGGGCTTTCATAGGTAGTGGCATCCATACGTTTGCACCAGCCGCACCAGCCCGTATACACATCTATCAATATTTTACGGGGTTCTTTTTTCATAGCCGTTTGCACCTCGTCCAGGTTCATCCAGTGTATTTTGCTATCACTGGCAGCACTATTCTTATCGCCCGCCATCACAGGGCTTATGCCAAGCGCAAGGGTCAAAAGCATCAAAATTCTTTTCATCGATCTCTGTATTTTAAAGAACGAATTTACGATTTTTTCCATGTAGCTTTGTTATTTATCTGGTAATATATTCCAATAAAGCGTTAAAAGATGAAGATAGCAGTAGCAGTAACGGGTGCCAGCGGTTCGGTTTACGCCCGGGTCTTGCTCGATAAATTACTGGAAATGAAGGAGCAGGTGACAGAAGTAGGACTGGTATGGAGCGATAATGCATTTACCGTATGGGAACATGAACTTGGTGATAAAGACTACGGAAAGTACCCTTTCAGGGTTTGGGCAAAGAACGATTTCATGGCACCCTTTGCTTCAGGGAGTTCATCCTATACCGCGTTGATCATTTGCCCTTGTAGTATGGGCACCCTGGGCAGGATAGCATCAGGCATGAGTAATGATCTCGTAACGCGCACAGCCGATGTGATGCTCAAAGAGCGCCGCAAGCTGGTATGCGTAGTACGCGAAACACCCTATAATCTCATCCACCTGCGCAATATGACCACCATCACTGAGGCAGGAGGAATTATTTGCCCCGCTACGCCATCATTCTACAGCCAGCCGCAAAGTATTGACGAAGTTGCGTATACGGTTATCCATCGTGTTTTGCAGGTAAGCGGGCTAAATACAGACGGCTACAGGTGGCAGGAAGATTAAATTTAAAGGGCCTTTGTAATTTGGTAACATGATTTACCCCTTACCGCTTATAAATTGCCAAATATAAAATTTCGGAAATGCAGTATTCAAAGTCGATAGAACGTTTAAGGACAATAATGGACGAGCTCAGGGAGCAATGCCCCTGGGATAAAAAACAAACCATACATACCCTGCGCCAGCAAACACTGGAGGAAGTATATGAGCTGACCGATGCGATAAGCGAAGAGAACTGGGATGGCCTGAAAGAAGAACTGGGCGACATGCTCTTACATATTGTTTTCTACAGTAAAATAGGTGCAGAACAAAATAAATTCACTTTCGATGATGTTATAGAAGGAGTATGTAATAAACTCGTTGCGCGTCACCCGCATATATATGCGCATGTAAAAGTGGAAGATGAGGAGCAGGTGAAACAAAACTGGGAAAAAATAAAGCTCAAAGAAGGCAAGAGATCAGTACTTAGCGGCGTGCCAGCCTCGATGCCGGCTATTATAAAGGCCCTGCGCTTGCAGGAGAAGACCAAACAGGTGGGTTTTGAATGGGACCATCTTGGGCAGGTAAAGGAGAAAGTGGATGAAGAAATGAGCGAACTGTTTGAAGCGGTGGAGACAGGGGACCAAAAACATATTGAAGAGGAATTTGGTGATGTGCTTTTTGCACTGGTGAATTATGCCCGCTTTATAAAGGTGGACCCCGAACATGCCCTTGAAATAACGAACAGGAAATTCATAAAGCGCTTTCAGCAAATGGAGGTCATGGCAGAAGGGCAGGGTAAATACCTGCACGATATGAGCCTTAGTGAAATGGATGCGCTTTGGAATGAGGTAAAAATACAGGAGCGGTCATAAATGTTCAGGCGCTATCCATATTGGGGTTGGCTTCTGCTCAGTGCCTTTTTATGGGCAGCTGTGTGCTGGCACTTTTATGATAACGATCGCGCCTACCAGCCCGAAGAAATGGTGCGCAGGGTAAGTAAAGACCTGCAGGATAAGGAGCAAAAGTTCAACGAGTTTCTTACCAACAGGGAGCTTATCAGGCAGGCCTTTACGCAAACACTGAACAGCGAAGAGGTGCATAAATTGCAGGACCTGCCTTTTTATATCTATGCATACGATAGCGATACGCTCATTTTTTGGAACAACAATAAAATATTACCTGGCTGGAACGATGCAGGAACGGAGCCGAAATTATTACAATACAGCCGAGGGTACTATATAGGCCGGTCGGTAACACTGCCCTTTTTAGAAAAGAACGAACATCTCTTTGTACTATTCCCGGTAGTTACACAATACCCTTTCGAGAACGATTATCTAAGATCCCACTTTGAGGCGGCAGACTATATTCCTGCTTCTACACAAGTGCTTAATAAACAGGTAATGGGTAGTTATGCGATCGCCGGTCAAAACGGCAAAGCACTCTTTTACCTGAATTTTATACCGCAGGACCTGCCACACTGGCTACCTGATACGATAATGATATGGCTGCTGATCTTCGCCCTTATTTTTTCCGTGTCCTGGTTGCAGCTTATTACCATATACCTGTCGCAAAAAAAGAGCTTTTGGTATGGGCTTGGCCTTACTTTGGCTATCATCATAGGAGCGCGCACTGCATTGTATGTTTTTGGCCTGCCCTTTTCGCTGGAATCTTTGCCTTTTTTCTCCCCACGGTTATACGCCTCAAGTGCCTATTTGAATTCGCTTGGCGATCTTGTGCTCAATACCTTGTGCTTTCTTTGGATCGGGGTATTTGTTATCAGGCATACGCCATATAAGCGGCTTAGTTCCGCAGTCGGTAACAAAGCATTAAGATTGGTGCTGGGTATTCTTTTCTCGTTTTTCCTGGTCTACTACACCTTTGGTTTTGTTAACGTCATTCGTAACCTGGTCATTGATTCCAATATCTCCTTCGACCTCGCGCATTTTGATTCTATTGACCGATACACCATAATAGGCCTCTTCACTATTACCATCATTACGGGCATCTCATGCGTGGTTGTCTATTTCCTGAACATACAGGCCCGTGACCTGCTTAAAAACAATGGCCTGAAGTACCTGCTTATACTGGCTTTCGGACTGCCATTTGCCATTATGGTTAAGAACGATAACTGGCATTTTACCTTTATACTGCTGGCCTGGCTGCTGGTAATAAGCATATTCCTGGATATCCGGCGCCTGGCTTTTGTTTCCGATCTTTTTGCTCCGCATATGCTGGCCTGGGCCATTTTTATATGTGCTTTTTGCTCCGGCATCATCTACCATTTTGTTCATATTAAGGAGCACGATACCCGCAGGATAGTTGCGGAACGTATAGCCCGGCAGCGCGATGATGTTACGGAATATGCGTTTCAGAATATAGCGCAAAACATAGAGCGCGACAGGATAGTAAAGAGCTTTTTTGCACACCCTACCGCTCAGGGCAGCAGGGAGATGAATGAGCACCTGAATGCAGTATACCTTGGCGGCCAGCTAAGTAAATACCAGGCAAAGCTGTATTTTTTTGACAGGCAGGATCACCAGTTGTTCAATAAAGATACGGTAGGTTATAAAGCCCTTATGGCCGAGCTGAATAAAGCGACCGCATCAACCGGACCACTATATTATAAAGAATTTGCCCCGGACGAACATTATTACCTCGCGTATATACCTGTTGTGTATGACAGCCTGCAGGAAGATACAGCGCATATATTTATAGACCTGGCACTTAAACAGGCCACCCCCGGTACCGTATATCCTGAGCTGCTGCAACCTGCGTCGTTAAAGTCCTCGCAGGATAAAGATGAATACTCCTATGCTATCTATGTAAACGATCGGCTGATCAATCAATTTGGCGATTACCCGTTCCCTGTATTGATACAGTCTGCTGCCATGCAGCCCTCGCAATATGTATTCAATACGCGGGGCAGCGCATCAGAACTATGGTTTAAATACAGCGAAACAAAGACGGTTATCATAGTGCATAACCATAGTCTTCTTCTCGAAGGCATTACCATCTTTTCCTACGTATTTGGCATCCAGATGCTAGTGGTCATTTTGCTCCTGCTGTACCACCTGTACATTACTTACCTCACCAGGCCGCGCAACTCGGGAAGGATCATTGCGCTTACACTGCGCAGGCGCATACACTTTTCCATGTTGGGTATTGTGCTTGTATCATTTACCTTGATAGGCCTGGTGACGGTCTATTTTTTCAAAGCGCAGTATAAGGAGTCTAATAAGAACAAGCTCGAAGGTATTATGGAAGTAGTGGAGCAGAGCGTGCAGGAATACCTGCGACAGGATAATGCGATTTCCAATACAGGCCTGTTCAACGTAGAAGCCGTATCGCCTGCATTTAAGTACTTTATCAGCACACTGGCCAACAACCAGAAGGTGGATATAAATATTTTCAACTCCACCGGCTTGCTCGAGGTCACCTCGCAGGACGATATTTATGACCGTTCTTTACTGGCCGCTGTTATACGTCCCGATGCCTACCAGCAAATGCTGATAATGGGTAAATCTATCCTTGTGCAGGAAGAGAAGATAGGTGACCTGCCTTACCTGTCGTCCTATGTGCCCCTGCGCAACGGTTCAGGTACCACCATCGGTTACATCAATATACCTTTCTTCTCATCGGAGCGCGATCTCGATTACCAGATATCAAATATCATTGTTACGCTCATCAATCTATACGCCTTTATCTTCCTCATATCCAGCCTCTTTACAGTAATTATTACACGCTGGATCACTAATATATTCAACATCATCATCAGCCAGTTTGGCCGGCTTAACCTGAGCAGGAATGAGCGCATACAATGGCCGTATAATGATGAAATTGGAACCCTTGTGGCCGAATACAATAAAATGGTCAAGAAGGTGGAAGAAAATGCCGCCCTGCTGGCACAAAGCGAACGCGAGATGGCCTGGCGCGAGATGGCCCGGCAGGTGGCCCACGAGATAAAGAACCCGCTGACGCCCATGAAGTTGAATATCCAGTACCTGCAGCAGGCCCTCGGCAGCAAAAGCCCTAATGTAGAAGAGTTAACAAAACGAGTTTCAGCATCGTTGATAGAACAGATAGACAACCTTTCCTACATAGCATCAGAGTTCTCCAATTTTGCCAAGATGCCTGAGGCAAGACCAGAAGAACTGGAGCTTAACATATTACTGGCCACAGCTGTGGAGCTGTACCGGAATAAAGACGGCATTACCACTACTATAGAGCAGCCGGATGAAATGCTGGTGGTCTATGCAGATAAAAGCCAGCTCTTGCGTGTATTCACCAACCTGCTTGAAAATGCTATGCAGGCCCTGCAGGGCAGGGAAAACCGAAGGATAGATGTAAGGTTGAAGAAAGAAGATGGTCACGCGATCATATCATTTGCTGATACGGGCCATGGCATAAGCGAAGAAATAGCCGGCCGGATATTTCAGCCATATTTCACCACTAAAACATCAGGCACCGGCCTTGGCCTGGCAATGACCAAAAAGATAATTGAATTCTGGCAGGGCGAAATATGGTTCGAGACCGAGGAAGATAAGGGTACTACTTTCTTTATCCGCCTGCCATTGCATAAGGCAGGCTGATCACCAAACCTGCACTTCGCGCTCCAGTATGATACCAAAGCGCTCTTTCACCGATTCCAGTATCTCTTCCGAAAGCTCCCATATTTCTTTCCCGCTGGCATTCCCGTAATTAGCTATGACAAGGGCTTGCTTTTCGTGTACGCCTGCATCACCTCTTTTTACTCCTTTCCATCCGCATTGCTCGATCAGCCAGCCAGCCGGTACTTTTATCATGATATCGCTTACCGGGTAAGAGGGTATGTTGGGATAATTAGTTTGTAATAATTCAAAGTGTTCGTATGTGATGGTGGGATTCTTAAAAAAACTACCGGCATTGCCTGTTTGCTTAGGGTCGGGTAGTTTGCTGCTGCGTATAGCGATCACAGCATCTGCAATGGCCTTAATCGACAGCGATGTTACATTCATCTTTTGCAGCTCCTGTTCTATAGCTCCGTAGCTGATGTTGTAGGCCGGTTTTTTGTTGAGCCTGAATGTTACATCGGTGACAAATACCTTGTTCTTTAGCTCCTGCTTGAAAATACTGTCCCTGTAACCGAAGCGGCAGGATGCGTTACTATAGGTGATGAATTCCTGTTCTTCCCAATGCCAGCAGCGAACACTATCAATGGTTTCTTTTGCTTCAACGCCATATGCGCCAATATTCTGTATAGGTGCAGCACCAACTGTGCCCGGTATCAGGGCAAGGTTTTCTATGCCCGCCAAATTATTGTCTATTGCATAGTGTACAAGCTCATGCCATATCTCACCTGCGCTCACCTTTACCCAAACATGTTCTTCATCTTCTCTTTCTATAGTTATGCCCTTTAGTTTGTTAAGCAGCACCAGGCCTTTCACCGCTTTGGTGAGCAGCACATTGCTACCGCCGCCCAATATGTGTTTTTCCGCGGGCAATGATTTGTCGGTATTCACCTGCTGCAATATTGCGGCATCGTTCAGCACCATTAAATATTCGGCAGACACATCTATCCCGAATGTGTTATATGGCTTTAAAGAAATGTTTTGCTGTAATTGCATCAGTTCCAAAAATACTTATTAACCGGCCAATTTATCCTTCTTTTCCCGCCAGAAGCGTATGCCCAGCCCCGGCCTGTTATTCACCAGTATCTTCCCATTTTCGTATGTCAGCCCCTCTGCTATATCTTCTTTTAGCAACAGGGGGCCATCTGCATCCATTTCGTCCAGCAGTGGCGAGAGGTGGGCTATGGCCGCTGAGCCTATGGTGCTTTCGTTCATGCTGCCTATCATTACTTTCAGGCCCAGTTGCCGGGCCTCTTTTATCATTCTTGTAGCAGGTGTTATACCCCCGCATTTGGTCAGCTTAATATTAATACCGTGAAAGCCTTCTGCACACTTGCTTACATCGCCTTCTCCCTGGCAGCTTTCGTCAGCATAAAGTGGTAAAGGAGATATCTGTTTCAGTTCTTTCATTGCTTCTGCTTCCGTTCTGTTCAATGGCTGCTCTACAAGGCTCACACCAAGCAACTGTAGTTCCGGCAGCAGTTTTTTGGCATCCTCGAATGTCCAGCCTTCATTGGCATCTACTCTAAAAGGGGTGTCTGTATTTTCCCGCAAAGCGCGTAAAAGGTCTATATCACCGGTTCGCCCCATCTTTATTTTATATGTTGGCCATGGATGTTCTTTCATTTTCATCACCATTTCTTCTGCGGTGCCCATACCTATGGTATAATCGGTTAAAGGGACGTTTTCCCATTTGAGGCCCAGCAGGTGATATAAAGGTTGCCGCCTTAACTGTGCAAAAAGGTCCCAGCCTGCTATATCCAGCGCAGCGATAAGGAAATGCTCGCCAGGCAGCAAATGGTGCAGGAAATGCCAGAACCTGTGCGGGTCAGTGAGGGCATAGCGTTCTATCATCCTCCTTTTTTCTTCCAGTTTAGCTTGCATACCTGCCACGCTCACATCATAATAGGCTATCGCAGGAGCCTCACCATAACCTTTTAAGGGCCCCAGGCCCAGTGATACCACGAAGAGGGGTTGTTCTGTCTTAGTACCTTTATATGTGGTAAAAGGATATTCAAAGGCCAGGTCAAAATGAAAATGCTCAAGGTGCAACATTCGATAAAATTGCAACTATTTTTGTTCCCGTAAAATTATTGTCATGCCAAAAGTACCCTTTTGGGTTTTTATTCTGCTTACCGTCCTGTATTGCTCCGCTATACGGATAGACACAATGGACGTAGATGCCTCGCAATATGCCGAGATCAGCAGGGAGATGGCGCAAAGCGGCGATTACCTGCATATATATGACAGGGGTATGGATTACCTGGATAAGCCCCCTTTTCTCTTCTGGATCAGTGCATTAAGCATGAATATTTTTGGTGTAAATAATTTTGGTTATAAGTTGCCTTCTATCCTTTTTGCACTCTGGGCACTATATGCTTTATACCGGTTGACCAAATTGCTGTATGATGAAGAAACAGCGCGTATGGCAGCCCTTATATTAGCTACCTGCCAGGGTGTTTTTCTTATGACCAATGATATACGCTGCGATACTATCCTCATGAGTTGGGTGATCACCGCAATATGGGCTATAAAAGAATGCGAACTTAAGCGGCGATGGCAGTATGTATTGCTGGGTACAGTATCTATCGCCTGTGGTATGATGACCAAGGGCCCTATAGCCTTGCTGGTGCCTTTATTTGCTTTTGGCAGCGACTGGCTGCTCAAGCGTAAATGGAAAGCCATATTCAATCCCTGGCATATTGTTGATGCCCTTATCATTGCGATATTGCTGGTGCCTATGAGTATTGGCCTTTACCAGCAGTTCGATATGCATCCCGAAAAAATTGTGAATGGCGCGCAGCATGTTTCCGGTCTCCGCTTCTTTTTCTGGACACAAAGTTTTGGTCGTATCACTGGCGAAAGCCCCTGGAGCAATGGAGCAGGCTTCGACTTTTTATTATCCAACATGTTTTGGTCTTTCCTCCCCTGGATATTTCTTTTCCTGGTGGGCCTTGTCCTTAATGTTATAACATTGATGAAGCAAAAATTTCGCCTGCAGCCGCAGCAGGAGTGGCTCTCTACTGGTGGTTTTATCCTTACCTATATTGCTTTGGGCTCATCACGTTACCAGCTTCCCCATTATATATTTGTTGCTTTTCCCCTTGCTGCTATTGTAGTAGCTAAGTTGCTGCGCGATTTTTTTACGGGGGCGTATCCCCGTCTTTATGCGGTGATAAAACCGTTTCAGATCCTTGCTTCAATTCTACTGGTGGCGGGTACAGCCCTTTTAGTGCTCTATGTGTTCAGGGGTAGTTGGCTATGGACCACAGTATGGGTATTACTCGCACTAATATGGGCCTATATGATGCTGAAAAAACAGCTCAGGCATAAAATATTATGGGGCAGCACAGCAGCTATTATTATTGTAAACGTTCTATTTACCAACCACTTTTATTATAAGTTGCTACAGTTCCAGTTAGGTTCACAGGCAGGGCGCTTCATTAAAGCGAAGAATATTGCCCCTGCCGGGATCATAGCTTTCCGCGTTGATGATCCATTGAACTCATTGCCCTTTTACGCCGGTCATAGCATAGCTATAAACAGCGAACTGGATGCCGTTAAAGGGAAAGAATATGTATTGACTACAAACGAAGGCCTTGGGCTCCTGAAAGATCAAGGCTATACAGTTACCATAATAAAGCAAATGGAACGTTTCAAGGTTACAGAATTAACCCCGGAATTTTTAAACCCGGCTACACGCAGCAAAGCGCTTGTGCCTTATTACCTGGCTAAGCTGCGTTAACTAACATGCTCATTGTTTTTAACAACATCCCGCGTGTTACGAATGAGGCCGATACCCGCGAAGAAAAAGATCAGACCTATAATACCATAAACAGCTATAGTCTTTAAATTATATGTTCCGTTACCACGGTTAACAAAATTGACACCGGCGATCACAAGGCCTACAGCCCCTAACAAGGTGAGTATCACGCCTAAAACTCTTTTTTCCATAACAGCGCTTTTTAACACTATATATAAATAGCGTGCCGCGGCTGCAATATTTGCAATATTGGCCGCATGCAAGCCGTTTTATAAGTATTTTAGTGCTTTAATGTTCGCAATGAAAAATAAATTATTACATAGTCTTTTCCTGCTCCTGGCATCTTTGGTGTTAGCTACAGGTGCACGGGCACAAGTGATAAAATTCGACTATTATGAAGGGCTTATCTTTCTAAAGGTGGGGGTAAATGACCAGGATAGCCTGCTTTTCCTGATGGATACCGGGGCAAATGCCTCTGCTATAGATAATACACTGGCTGATAAATTAAAGCTAAAAGTGACACAAAAGGATACAGTGGAAGGAACGGCAGGTAAAATGATAGCACAGATGGTTAAACTGGATAAGATCAATGCAGGCAAGGCTTACCTTAATGATCTTACTGTTACCCGGCAAGACCTGGGCCACATGGTCGCGCCTCGCGGTCAAAAAGTATCAGGTATCCTGGGCACCGATTTTTTAAAGCATTATACCGTGACCATCGATTTCCTGAAACACGAGATCAATTTCCTTAAAATAAACCTGGATGAGCGTACCACCATGCCGGTGCTTCACTTTACAATGGATAACGGTATACCACGCACTACGGTTACTATAAACGGTGCAGTAACAACCGATCTGCGTTACGATAGCGGCGCCAGCCTCTTACCTACGAATACAGTTTACATCAACATTACCGAAGACATTTTCCAAAAGCTCAAGGCAATCGATTCCACACTTAAACCACACGACTATTTTAAAGGCACAGGCATCGGCGGCAATGTTTCCTTACCTGTTGTTGGGGCCAGGTCGGTAAAAAATAAGAATGGCAGCATTGATGCCATAGACATAGAAATGATCGTGCAGCCACGCCAGGGTTATTTTGCCCGCAAAGACGCCGTTGGTTTTTTCAGCAACAACCTGCTCGAGAAATTCAAAAGAGTGGCTATCGATTTCAATTCCGGTATCATGATACTCGGGCCGGGAAGTTTATGATAATTTAGATGTCATCCTCTTCTTCTTCCGTACCAAAGTTCATATTGATCATACTGCCCAGTATGTCACCAAATGAATAGCCGCCTGCTTCTACGCCTTTTTTACTGATAAGAGAGAACTCAGAAAGGCCATGCAGTAAGAATTCCATGAGCAGGGCTGCCTGTGTTTCATCCACATTAGGGTAAAACTGCTTTACAGCAGCATGCAATCCATCTACCTGGTAAAGGTGCTGTATATAGTCACTGTCTTGCTCATCCTGCAACAATATAAGGTCGTTGCCCTTTCCAAACCAGTCAATGACAGGCTGGTATGGATTATTTTGGTTTTTCCTGTTTTGTGCTTCCCTGCCGGTCTTTTTGAATGATTGCGGATCGGGGAAATATTGTGTGAACAATGAACGCACGGCCTGTCCTATTAAGCGGTACGATACATTGGCAGGTCCTTCCTGTTCTCCTTCATACACCAGTTCTATTTTCCCGGTTATGGCTGGTATCACGCCTGTCATATCTGCTATCCGCACGCTGGTATGCTTGCTGCCATGGTGTAGTGCCCTGCGCTCGGCAGTGCTTACCAGGTTCTCGTAGGCAGTAATAGTCAGCCTTGCCGATACCCCGCTTTTCTGGTCCACATACTCACTTTTACGGGCTTCCATGGCTATTTCTTCCACCAGCAGCTTACACAGGTCCGGCACTGCAACACGATCCCCCTGTTCAGGGAGCACGTCGGCTTCCTGTTCGGTTATGGCCTGTGATATAGCCACAGATTTGGGATAGTGTGTGATGATCTGGCTTTCTATCCTGTCTTTTAGCGGGGTCACGATACTGCCCCGATTGGTATAGTCTTCCGGGTTGGCTGTGAAGATGAACATGATATCCAGTGGCATCCTTAGCTTAAAGCCTCTTATCTGTATGTCGCCTTCCTGCAGGATATTAAAGAGCGATACCTGTATCCTTGCCTGTAGGTCGGGCAACTCATTGATCACAAAAATACCCCTGTGCGAGCGGGGTATGATGCCATAATGTATCACCCGTTCATCTGCAAAGCTCAGGCGCATATTGGCCGCTTTTATAGGGTCCACGTCGCCTATCAGGTCAGCAACCGATACATCAGGCGTTGCCAGCTTTTCACCATAACGCTCGCTGCGGTGCAGCCACGAGATAGGAGTGTCATCGCCTTTCTCTGCTATCAGTTCACGGGCATATAATGATATTGGCTTGAAGGGGTCATCATTTATATCACTGCCTGCTACTACGGGTATCCATTCATCCAGCAGGTTCACCATATCCCGGGCCATACGGGTCTTGGCCTGCCCGCGCAGGCCAAGGAATAGTATATTATGCCGCGACAGCAGTGCGCGCTCCACATCCGGTATCACGGTATCCTCATAGCCTATGATGCCGGTAAAAGGATTGTATTTTTCTTCTATCGAACGCACCAGGTTGGCTCTTAGTTCTTCCTTTACGGTCCTGCTCTTATAGCCACTCCGCTTCAATTCGCCTAATGTCTTTATTGTTGCTTGCATACTTATTTCTGGTTAACAGTATAAAGGTAAGTGATGGATACTTTCTTTCTGAAATTCATATGCGATCAGGAGATAAGTTTTACTGATAACCCTATCTTCTTTTCAGTAGCACATATTGGTCATCGTACATAGTATCAATTTTATAAATTGAGGGTATAAGCGGCATTTGCGTTTTTAAAATATAATAATAGTCAAAACTTGTATCTGCCTTTGGCCCCGATTTATCATGCACTATTTCGTAAAATTTACCCTTATAACAGGTTTCTGCATAATACTGGAGTGAGGGCGCGAAGATCCAAAAAGGATATAGCCGCACAGGGCGGCCCTGTGCCCCGGACTCATGTACTACTCTTTTCATCATATCGCTATCAAACCGGTCATCGGCCCATGACCAGCTGGTGTCCATATCAAGGTGAGCACAAAAATTCACCAGCGCTACCGTACTGATGACAATAGGCAGGATATACCAACTGATACTGTTACTGCCCGGTTGTCCTGAGAGTAAGGCTAAAAGGAATAAAGGCAGAAAAAAGAGTGCAGTTCTTGAGATCAGGAATTTGGTACCTAATAAATAGTGTTGAAGTATAGTAGCTATAACAGGTATGATTAGTAGCAGGTAAAGGCATGCGGTTATTTGTTGTTGTCGGTTTAGAGGCTTGTTTAAATATAGTTTGATACTACGGTATGCGATCCATAACAGTGCCAGGACCACTGTATAGCTGAATAGCAACACAAAAGTGCTGTTAGTATCGGTGATAAAAAAACTATCTGCAACTAATGTACGTATGGTATCGCTAATAAAGCCATTATCGCCACCATAGTAAAGCTGGTGATCGGCCTTGAGCTTAAAGATGGGGTAAGCGATAAGTGCAGCAAGTATAATACCAGACAATATTAGTATGCGCACTTCTTTTTTCCTCAGGCCGTTATGCGAATTGTCTAAAAAAAATGCATTCAGGGTGATAGTGGTCAATAGGGCGAGGTAAAAATTAAGTGAAGCGAAATTGCTGTATACGGAGGCGACTGCAAATGCCAGGCTATATATTAAATGATTGCTGGACCTTGAAACAAGATACGCAATAAAGAAAAAAATGCTGCCCATCATAAAACTAATGGATAAGCCATAGCCCCTGCATAAGCCCCAAAAATCGAACAGGAAGGGATTTAAATTAAGTACCAGGAATCCTAAAATGATCATAAGGCGGTCCTTAAAAATTTTAGATAAAACGAGGTAACCAAAAAGCATATAGAACAACTGGGCCAATATATTGTCAAGCCTTAAAAACAGGGGTATGTCTTTAAATATTGCTACACTGCATTTGGCTAGCAGGGTATTTAACACATGGTTATTGGCGCTTGCTTTTTCGAAGCTGATAATATCCATGAATGACGAGTTCATGTAGTCCTTGTGCGTAATACCTTCATCATGCGTAATAGGTACCCGCAATACGCGAATGATATTTAATATTATCAGCAATACAGCAGAAGTGAATACAGCCAGGCGTAAAGTATGCTTGCCTGTTTTTTTCATTGCATGCATAATAAAGTATAGTTAATCTTTCTTTTGCTGAAAGTAAAGCCGGTCCAGCGTTTCATCGAGAAAGTGTATCCGTTTTCGTCCTGCAAGTTTCTCTTTCAGCCGCACTTCATATTCGGCTTTGTCCCTTGCAGAAAGCCATGTGCCCTTATATATTTTATCATCCAGCACCAGTTCCATATTGCTGATGTCCGGCTCTTCAAGGAACGACCATTTTCCATCTGGAGTGCGCGATACGAGGAGTTTGATATAATCATCTTCATCGCCAAATTTTAATATGGCCGCGTAGGAGCATACCGGCTCCGTACAGTGCCCCCTTAAGTATTGTACATACAGTACTACAGGTATTTCGTTGTCAAACAGGCCGGTATATAGCTTACGGTCCACTATCTCACGGTGCATCACTATGGCCGATGAATCGAACAGCAATGCTCTCCTGGCCTGTATTATGCTGTCCGTCACCCGTCTGAAGCTGTCGAGGTCCACACCCCGCTCTACCATGGCCCGCAGCCATCGTTCCTCTGCCCGCATTTGGGCTATGTATTCATCCTCGGTGCTGGCATGTTGCAGGTCCACCATATGCCCGCCATACCAAAGGCCTTTGATCACTTGTACATCTTTTACTGCCACACCATAAGTTTCCCGCGTCAGCATATCCTTAAAGAAGATATAGCCTTCAAAGCGTAAAGGAGCTATTTTATCGTAGCCGATCTTATCGCGCGTCAGCAGCATCCTTTTAAATTCATAACGTACGAGCACTATATGGTCCCAGTGCACTTCTGAGTCATCCCCTTTTATCATTATGGATCTGAACTCCTGCATTATTTTAGGGTTGAAGTGGGGATCGTAGTCTTTGATGAAGCCGGCATTTCTTATCAAGTGCCCTACCTCGCTCATCGCCGCAGCATTTGTATCCCGGTATTGCATTATCGTTTTCCAAAGTGTGTCGAACGAGGGGAAAAGCGTACTGTAGGTCGTGCTGTCCTCGTATTGAAGCACGTTTATCAGCTTCAGCACCAACTCTTTCTCGGTTTTGGCCGGACCGGGCTCTGCGGTAGGGTCTTTCTCCTTCTTTTTATGGCGTTTAGCATCGGCACTGTTGCCAAACAGTACGGCGAAAACGCATAAACACATAAAGAAATACCGCATTGCAATAATTTAAGGAAAATAAATTTACTAAAGCTTTAATGAAATACCAGCAATAATAATGCCCCGCTTTCCAGGGGGCATTTGCATTATAATATCGATAACACTTTTTCCGGTGGCCGGGCTATTATGGCCTTGTCTCCCTTTACCACTATAGGCCGCTGCATCAGCTCAGGTTGTGCTATGAGTATTTTTTTCCAGTCTTCATCGTCCAGTGTTTTACCGGCATATTCGGTTTTATACAGCTCTTCGCCGGTACGCAGCAGTTCATGGGCTTTCATTTTCAGCTTTACCAGCAGCCCGTCCAGTTCCTCTGCCGACAGGGCATCTGCCATATACCAGCGTACTGTGTGGGGTATATTCTTTTCCTGCAGCAGCTCCAGCGCACCTCTGCATTTGCTGCACTGCCCGTTATGGTATACGGTTATTTCTGCCATTACAGCACTATTTCCTTTACATCCTCTGCTATCTTCAGCCTGCCTGCGGTTTTTGCTTTTATTTCATCTATTGTCACCCCCGGGGCATATTCTATGCAAACAAAACCCTCATCGGTTATGTCGAACACTCCCAGGTCGGTAACTACCTTTTTTATACAATTAACCCCAGTCAGCGGCAATGTACATTTGGGCAGCAGCTTGCTTTCTCCTTTGGGATTGGTATGCTGCATAGCAACAATAATATTTTTTGCCGCAGCCACCAGGTCCATAGCGCCGCCCATGCCTTTTACCATTTTACCGGGTATTTTCCAGTTGGCTATATCACCATTGTCTGCTACTTCCATTGCGCCCAGTACGGTCAGGTCCACCCTTCCTGCGCGTATCATGCCAAAGCTCATGGCGCTGTCGAAGATGGCAGAGCCAGGCAGGGTGGTCACGGTTTGTTTCCCTGCATTGATCAGGTCCGGGTCTTCTTCCCCCTCATAAGGGAAGGGCCCCATACCCAGTAAACCATTCTCGCTTTGCAATACCACATTCACTCCTTCAGGTATATAATTGGCCACAAGTGTCGGGATACCTATACCAAGGTTCACGTAGAAGCCATCCTGTAGCTCTTTTGCTATACGCTGTGCAATTTGTTCTTTATTGAGTGCCATAATTTTTTTGTTAAAAACGTTACTTCAACGTAGAGATTACTTTTTCCGCACCGTTCTTTGTTCGATCCTCTTTTCGTAATTACTGCCCTGGAATATCCTGTTTACATAAATGCCCGGCACATGTATATGGTCGGGGTCTATCTCCCCGGGTTGTACAAGATGTTCTACTTCTGCAATGGTTATCTTGCCGGCCATAGCCATCATCGGGTTAAAATTTCTCGCGGTCTCCTTAAATACCAGGTTGCCCATAGTATCACCTTTCCATGCTTTCACTATTGCAAAGTCCGAGTCGAAAGCATATTCCAGTATGTAGTTCTTACCATTAAAAGTCCTTACTTCTTTTCCTTCAGCTACCTCGGTGCCATAACCCGCCAGCAGGTATACGGCAGGCATTCCGTAACCGGAGGCCATGCAGCGTGTAGCCAGGGTTCCCTGTGGTATCAGTTCCACTTCCAGTTCCCCGCTTAGCAACTGGCGCTCAAACTCTGCATTTTCACCTACATATGACGATATCATTTTCTTCACCTGCTTTTTTTGCAGCATCAGTCCTATACCAAAATCATCTACCCCTGCATTGTTCGATATGCAGGTAAGGTTATTGATACCCTTTTTCACCAGTGCCGCTATGCAGTTCTCCGGTATGCCGCAAAGCCCGAAACCGCCAAGCATCAGCGTGGCGCCCGAATTAATGTCTTTTACCGCCTCATCTGCATGGGCAACAACTTTATTCATGTTATGCTATTTTAATGCTAAAATAACTTAAAACCCGCCATGCTCGCAACAATTGTTATAAGTGTGTATCTTTAAAATATGTATTTACCCCTAAATAAATAATATGGCAATCGTACCATTAAGTTCCCTAAGGCCAGGCGACACATTCAGGGCCACGAAGTTGAACGTTTCCATATTGACCAACAGGAATGAACGGAACAAGATCGTTCACACATTGGTTCGCTTCGTTTCCGGGCATAACTTCAATGCCCTGCAGGGTTTTCTTGTTGAAAGCAGTACGCCCAAATCGCTTCTTGTCATCTTCGAGGAATACCAGTGGGAATATGGTGAACGGACCGGGGCCTCAAGGTCGGCGGCGAGGGTAGAGTTCAAGTTCAATAAAGACGTTATGGTCAATACATTTAAAAATACAAATGTATAATCTTCAACGGTTTTTACATTAGGTATTATCATGCTTAATTATGATTATTTTAACCAATAATGTTTTACTTATTTCCTACTTTCGCGCCCATACGTTATACAAAATAGAGGATAAGATTTAATGGAGACTCCCCCGGTTACCACTGATTGTGAAGGTGACGAGCGAAGCATTTTTAATGAGCAGCTCCTGCGTGCGCTTTCTTCCATCAGCGAAGTTGTTTGGGTGCGCAATGCAGCTGATATGACCCTTACCTACATTAATAAAGCTTGCGAAAAGGTATACGGGCACACGCCCGGTGAAGTGATGGGTACCTGCGGCGTGCTCTTTGAAAATATACATCCCGAAGACAAAGAAAAACTACAGCGGGAGATTGATAATGCCCTCAGGGAAGGTAAAGGGAAACTGGAATACCGAATTTTTGATAAAAAAGGTAATATCAGGCATATCTCATCCGAAGGGCATGTAATAAAAGATGCGGAAGGTAAACCGGTAACAATTAGTGGGATATCGCGCGATATCACCGACCTGCGTATAACGGAGAGAAACCTGCGCGATAAGGTAGCGGAGATAGAGAACATCTTTGAAAGCATAACAGATAACTTCATTGCACTCGATAAAGATTTTAATTTCATTTTTGCCAATTCCGAAGCCCTGAAGTTATATGGTAAAAAGAAAGAGGAGCTGCTTGGCAGGAACATATGGGACGTTTTTCCACAAGGGCGCGAACTGAAATTTTACCGGGAGCTAAAAAGGGCTATTGATGAGCAACAAACTGTTCGTTTCGAGGAATTCTCTCCCTTTATCGGTAAATGGGTACTTGTTAATGCATATCCTACGCAAAACGGCCTGGCAATTTACTTCCGCGATATCACGGATCAGAAGGACTTACAAAACGCTCTTAAAGAGAGTGAATATAACCTGCGCGCACTCATCAACAATACCAGCGATTTCATCTGGTCTGTTGATAAGGATATGAAAATAATTCAGGCCAATCAGCCCTTTGTTGATTTTGTTTATTCTTTTACGCAAAAGGTTTTACGCCCGGGCGATACTACGATAATGGACGATTTTGGGCAGGGAATGCGTGAAAAATGGATAGCGTATTATCAAAGAGCTTTATCAGGCCAGACATTCGTTGTGGTTGATGAAGAGGAATTTAAAAATACAAAGCACCATCGTGAGAAGCGCTTTAAACCGATTTTTTCAGATACCGGTGAGGTGATCGGCGTCAGTATCTTTGCTAGGGATATATCCGAACACACCCGGCTGAATACAAAGATCCTGAACGAAGAGAAAAAACTCAGGGCCATCATCAACAATACACACGATATCATTTGGCTTGTAGATGATCATATGGATACCGTTTCGGCTAACCAGGCTTACTATGACCGTATCGCATACCTCACCGAGAATAAGAATTTTAATGATGTTACCACCGGCGATTTTGCCCGGGAGCGTGTTGAAAAGTGGCAGGGATATTATCAAAGGGCATTAAGTGGTGAAACATTCTCTGTAGTTGAGGAGGATGAACTCAGGGGCAGAAAGGTTTTTGAGGAGATACGCTTTAATCCCATTCACGATAAGGATAATAAGGTGATCGGGGTCAATTGCCTGTCGCGTGATATTACTGCCGGGAAAGAGCATATGATCAGGATACAGGAGCAGAATGAAAAACTAAATGAAATAGCCTGGATACAATCGCATAAAGTGCGTGGCCCCGTTGCTACCATACTTGGCCTGGCAGATTTGCTGAATATAGAGCACATTGGCGACCCGGCTAATGTCAAAGTGCTTGAAGGCGTGAAAGAAGCCGCCGTCGAACTGGATACCATTATCAAAGATGTGGTAGCCAAAACCAATGCAGCAAAACTATGATGCCGTAGCACAGGCTTAAAAATATTGCACAGAAAAGCCGGCCTATTGGGGCCGGCTTTTCTAAGTTAGTATATGCTTTACCGCAGGAAGAGCATCTCCCTGTACTTGGGCAGGGGCCATGTTTTATCATCTACGATCAGTTCCAGTTTATCGGCATGGTAGCGTATCTTGTCAAAATAGGTGCGTACTTCGTGGCAATACATTTCTGCGCGTTTGTGCATGCTTCCGGTATTATTGGCACGCTTGCGCGCCTCCAGCATAGCCTCTACATTGTCATTAATATTCTGTATGTGGCCGCTCATTACCTTTACAAGGTTTAGCTGTGCTTTATAGTTTTCTTCACCCAGGCCCAGTTCTTTAAGGCCCTTAATATTGTTCACCAGCACATTCTGGTATTCCACCGCTGCAGGCAGTATATGGTTGGTTGCCAAATAGCCTATCATGCGGGCTTCTATCTGTACTTTCTTCACATAGTCGTCCAGCATTATTTCATGCCTCGCTTCCAGCTCCCGTTCGGTATAGATACCGTTGTTGAAGAACACTTGTTTGCCCTTTTCGGTTACATAGGCGTCCAGCGCTTCAGGAGTCGTTTTGAAGTTATTCAGCCCGCGGCGTTTGGCTTCTTCGGCCCATGCATCACTGTAATTATCACCTTCAAAAAGTATATTCCTCGATTTGCTGATGTAGTCGCGCAGCACATGCATGATGGCTATTTCACGTTTTTCTCCCTTCTCTATCAGTGCATCCACTTCGGTTTTAAAACCTTTCAATGCTTCGGCCATTATCGTATTCAGTACGATCATCGGTGAGGCGCAGTTGGCCGATGAGCCTACTGCACGGAATTCAAATTTGTTACCTGTGAAAGCAAATGGACTGGTACGGTTACGGTCCGTATTGTCCATCAGCAGTTCCGGTATTTGCTTGTGTATGTCCAGCTTTAGTATTACCTCATCCTGTTCGCTGAATTTATCTTTCACACGGGCTTCTACCTCGTTCAGCACATCGGTTAAGAACTTACCGATATATACGGATATGATGGCCGGGGGTGCTTCATTGGCGCCAAGGCGATGATCATTATTGGCCGATGCGATAGCTGCTCTCAGCAGGTCGGCGTGATCATGTACCGCTTTTATCGTATTTACGAAAAAGGTGAGGAACATAAGGTTGGTACGTGGTGTTTTGCCCGGGCTCAGCAGGTTCACACCGGTATCCGTTGCCAGGCTCCAGTTATTATGTTTACCACTTCCGTTCACGCCGTCAAATGGTTTTTCGTGCAGCAGTACTTTCAGCTTATGGCGCTTGGCCACCTTGCTCATTATGTCCATCAGCAGGGTATTGTGGTCCACCGCTATATTCACTTCTTCAAATATCGGCGCACATTCGAACTGTGCAGGGGCCACCTCGTTGTGGCGTGTACGCAGCGGTATGCCCAGCTTATAAGATTCCTGTTCAAAATCCTGCATAAAAGCATACACACGTTCCGGTATAGAACCAAAATAATGGTCTTCCAGCTGCTGGCCTTTTGCCGGTGCATGGCCTACAAGGGTCCTGCCGCACATCACCAGGTCGGGGCGTGCATTGGCAAGCGTTTCATCCACTACAAAGTATTCCTGCTCCCAGCCTAAGGTTGCAGTTACTTTGGTAACATTTTTATCAAAGTAATTACATACATCTACAGCTGCTTTATCCAGCGCTGCGATCGATTTCAGCAGCGGCGCTTTATAGTCCAGCGATTCGCCGTTATAAGCAATGAATATAGTGGGGATGCACAATGTTTTACCTGAACCTGCTTCCATGATAAAGGCCGGTGAAGAAGGGTCCCAGGCAGTATAGCCGCGAGCCTCAAAAGTGGCGCGTATGCCACCATTCGGGAAGCTCGATGCATCGGGCTCTTGCTGTATCAGCGCATCGCCGTCAAATAGCTCTATAGCTGTGCCGTCACTTTTTATAGTAAAAAAGGAGTCATGTTTTTCCGCTGTAGTACCCGTTAGCGGCTGAAACCAGTGGCTGAAGTGGGTAACGCCACGCTCTTCAGCCCAGGCCTTCATACCGGCAGCTACCTGGTCGGCCATCCTGCGTTCTATTTTCGAACCAGATTTTACAGAGCTCATCAGGCTCTTGTAAGCCTCGTCGCTCAGGTACTCGCGCATAGTGCGCCCGTTAAATACATTGCTGGCAAATATGGCTGTGATCTTTTTTCCACCATAGCCAGATACTTTTTTTTCTTCTTTTCCCAGTTCCTGTATTGCAAGGTAGCGTAATGATGACATAAATATTAAATTTTGAGCAAATCTAATAAAATTTATGTCAAAAGACCATTTTTTTATAAAAAACTAATTAAAAATAAACATTACAAAAAAATCAATTAAAAATAATAATTGCCCCTGCCTTACTCACTTATTACAAAAGCACATGAAAACGAGCCTTCAATAAAGCTTTCGATCAATATCTGGGGAGCAGATGGTATAAGTTTAGGTAATATTGTAATGTTATAATTGCTGTGTGTAAGATCTACTGATATTATAGGTAAATGATCTATAAAATCAACTCCGCGCCTGCCCTGCCATTTGTAGGCAGCTTCTTTCGCACACCAGGCCATAGTTAATAGTTTACTGTCATTATTAAAGAGTTCCTGCTCGCGGGACGATAAAAATTTGTGCTGTATCTTCTGTATGCTTTCGTGCCATGTCTGTATATCTATACCGCATTCACGCTCCGGACTTATTATTGCGGCCACATATGGCCACGAATGGGATATGGAAAAATAATAGCTATTGCCATGTATGCGCGGTTTGTCATGCTCATCGGCCTGTATGTTGAATAAGGGGAAATCCTCTTTCAGGTGTTTGAGCAGGAAGCGCCCTGCAAGATGCTCCATCCTGCGTTTTTCAAATTTTATATCCGGGGTCAGCCCCGTTCTTTCGGTAAAAAAGCGCTCAGGCTCATCAATTTCCCATATCGCCGCTAGGCTGTGATGCGCAATACTCCATTCCCTGTATAATGGCATATACCAAAGGTATGTTCCAATAGCCATACTTTTCCATTAAGCTAATCGCTCGCCCCTTGTAAAAGGGTACATATCCCCAACTTATTAACCTGTCGCTTGGCCAACTTATCAACTATTCGCCCAACCAACTATATTTGCCCCCATGATACTCTCCGACAAACGTATACTTGAAGAGATAGAAAAAGGTACTATCGTTATTCAACCTTACGATCGCAAATACCTTGGTACCAATTCTTACGATGTGCACCTGGGCAAGTACCTGGCTACTTATATAGATAAAGAGCTGGATGCTAAAAAGCATAACCTTGTGGAGCATTTCGAAATTCCGCCCGAAGGCTTTGTACTAAGGCCCGGAATGTTGTACCTCGGCGTTACGGAAGAATATACCGAGACACATGCACATGTGCCCTTCCTTGAAGGCAAATCTTCTACAGGCCGCCTGGGGATAGATATACATGCCACTGCAGGTAAGGGCGATGTTGGCTTTTGTAATACATGGACCCTGGAGATATCTTGCGTGCATCCTGTGCGCATATATGCAGGCATGCCTATAGGTCAGCTTATCTATTTCCCTGTTGAGGGCGAGATAATCAATAAATACAACACCAAGGCCAATGCAAAGTATAATACACGCACCATTAAGCCTGTGGAAAGTATGATGTGGAAGAACGAGTTCTGATTCCCTGCGGAAAACTTTAGATAAAAGCAAAAAGAGCCATACAAGGTTCTTTTTCTTTTTTAGCTGCATTTTACTAACATAACCGGGTTTTATATCGTCTGCATTTATGGCATTATCCGTTTTTTTAACCAAATTGCCATTACTTATGAGAAAAATATTTACACTTTCTTCCTTGGTCATAGCTGCCCTGTTCCTGAATGCCACAAAAAGCACAGCGCAGATCACAGGATTTACGCAATCATTCCTGGTTGATAGCATGTCCACTCAATGTAATTTGCCCGCTCCACGTATGATACAGGCCCATACAGCCCCACAGGGCACCATACCGCCGGGCGATTCGCTTACCGTATATTTTAATTATGGTGATGCTTCTTCCGATACGTTCAAAGTCGCCGCACTGGCCAATACCAATGTGTATGCATATCACGAATATACTTTCTATGGCACCTTTACCACACGGGTCATTTTCGAGGCAGTGACAGGTGCGGCCGATACGGTTTATACACTGCCCCGTATCGTATCCGATACATGTGCAAACGTATCAGGCAGGCTGTATGTCGATAACAACAATAACTGCACTTATGACGCAGGTGATCAGCCATTTGCTTATCACAGTGTAAAGGTCACTAACAACACTAACATGACCGTTTATTATACAACGACCGATTCGTTGGGTAATTATAACATAGACCTGCCTACGGGTTTTACCTACGATATTGAAAAAGCCTCATTATGGGGTGGTTATGCTCCTTCGTGCCCTGCGCTTGGCGTGCAGACGGTTACTGTTACCGGCGGCCCTTATACCGAAGACCTCGCATATCAATGTGTCGCCACTACTAATATTGACGTATCAGTTTCAGGAAGTGCATGGAGCTTCAGGCCCGGCTTTAGCCGCCTCATGTATATTACTGCCAATACCGACAATGGTTGTAACAATGCTAATACCACACTTACCCTTACGCTCGATCCGCAACTCTCTTATACCAGCACAATATGGGGCCCGGCACCGAATACTATAGCAGGCAATGTGCTTACCTGGAACCTCACCGATCTTAATGCCTGGAACAGCTTCAATACGCAGATATATGTTTACTGCGATTCAGGTGCTACGGTGGGCGACACGCTGTGCAATCTCGTTGCTATTGATTCTGCTCTTGGTTACCATGATTCTAACATGGTAAACAATACATATGACATTTGTGCTGCTGTAGGCAATGCCTATGATCCCAATAACAAAGAGGTAATGCCTAAAGGGGCTGGTACACCGGGCTACATTGCTGCCGGTACTAACCTCACATATCTCATCAACTTCCAGAATACGGGTAATGATACGGCTATTAATGTTACCATTAAAGATACACTTGATGCCAATGTGGACATTAACACCCTGCATTTTGTTTCATCAAGCCACCCGGTAACCATTAGCATTTTGCCGGGTAATATTGTTGTGTTCCGCTTCGATAATATTATGCTGCCCGATAGTGGCGCCAACCAGGCCGCAAGCCATGGTTATGTGACCTATAGTGTTAGGGCTATAACTAACCTTCAACCATTGGCAACGATACATAATACCGCAAGCATATATTTCGACTTCAATAGCCCTGTAACAACTAACACTACGTTGAATACCATTATGCCGGTGAGTGTACAGCATGTTTCCGGTGCTGATATCAATGCATTGGTCTATCCTAACCCAGCTAATGATAAAGTGATCGTTGAAGTGAAAGGGAACTTTACGTTAACACTATATGACCTGCTTGGCCGCCCCATCGATATACAAAACGCTGATGATAAAGCCATTATAAATACTGCTGCATTGCCACAAGGCATGTATTTGCTCAGGCTCAGCAATGGCAGGGACGAAATGACCACAAGGATCAATATCCGGCACTGATTTTAGCGATTCAGTTTTATCCCAGGAAGGAGCTTTTGCTCCTTCTTTTTACATTAAAAAATATGTGTAGAGCCTACTAACAAATTAACTGCTTGCTTCGTCAATAATATCAGAGGGTGACTACTATAGGTAAAATGCATTAGTAGTTTTTGTATAAACCAAGGCTGCCTGAGTTGCTGGGCAGCCTTATTTTTTATTGAAGTACGACTGGGTGCTTGTAATAAGAAGAGAAAGGCCTCAGAAGATCGCAAGGTCACTTCTTATCTCGTAATTGATCGGGATATTCACAAGCTTTATGCCCCGCCCTGCTCTTGCGCTGCCCACTAATTTTATAAGCAGGTCTTTTTTCATGATCAGTTGCAGGGCATTATTAAATGCGCCATTCTTACTTACATCCAGCATCACCGGCAGGGAAAAAGTGTCCTTCTTTGGTATAGTGAATGTACTGTCTACGATCACTTTGCCGGTCAGTTTATTGTTGATATATACATCAACATCGGCATGTTTTAATACGATCGGGTACTTATTGGGGTTGTAGAAACGCACATCGGCAGCAAATATGGGCTCGGTAAGCTTTATAGAATGTATCCTGAAATTGTTTACATCTTTGAACACAAGATTCTTAGGTTGCCCGCAAGCCGCCATTACCATCATCCCTATCACTGCTATCCTGCTCCCTCTTACCATCCCCTATGTTTAGTTGTTTTCCTTTTTGCGTGCTACTGCTTTTTCAGCAGCTTCCACTATATGTTCTTTTGTGAGGCCATACTTTTGTAATAATTGGGTCGGTTTGCCGCTTTCGCCAAAGGTGTCCATCACAGCTACATATTCATGTGGCGCCGGGCAGTCGCGGCCGGCTACGTTTGCAATGCTGTCGCCAAGGCCACCGTTTATCTGGTGTTCCTCGGCAGTTACGATACAGCCGGTCTTTTTTACAGACTTTATTACTGCGGCTTCATCCAGTGGTTTTATAGTGTGTATGTTGATCAGTTCTGCTGATATACCTTTTTCCGCGAGCATTTTTGCAGCCTCTACTGCTATCCATACCATATGGCCGCAGGCAAAAATGCTTACATCGCTTCCCTCGGCCAATATTTGTGCCTTACCTATTTCAAATTTCTGGTCCTCTGCAGTGAAGTTGGGCCATTTGGGCCGGCCAAAGCGCAGGTACACAGGGCCTTCATGTTCCGCTATCGCTATAGTGGCAGCTTTTGTCTGGTTAAAATCACAAGGCACGATCACCGTCATACCCGGCAGCATTTTCATCATGCCTATATCTTCGAGCACCTGGTGTGTTGCACCATCCTCGCCCAGGGTCAGCCCAGCGTGCGATGCGCATATTTTTACATTCTTGCCGCTGTAGGCCACGCTTTGCCTTATCTGGTCATATACGCGCGAGGTGGAGAAATTGGCAAATGTAGTAGTATAAGGTATTTTGCCGCCTATAGTAAGCCCGGCAGCTACGCCGATCATATTGGCTTCGGCAATACCGCATTGTATGAACCGTTCAGGAAACAGCTTGATGAATTCATTAAGCTTCAGCGAACCTGCAAGGTCAGCAGTTAATGTTACCACGTTGGGGTTGCGGCGTCCTGCTTCTGCAACACCTTCGCCAAAACCGGCGCGTGTCTCTTTTTCGTTGAGTACCTGTATATCCTGTAGCATGTGGGGCAAAAATAAGATTATCCTTTGGTTAATGCATAACCCCACTCCCGCAGCCATGCAATAATTTTTTCTTTATAATTTCCTTGTATAATGATCATGCCCTCCTTCACGCTGCCACCTGTGCCGCACTTGGTTTTTAGCTGTTTGCCCAGGGCATTAAGGTCATCTTCTGTGCCGCTAAAGCCATCTACCAGTGTCACTACTTTCCCGGCACGTTGTTTACTATCCAGTGTCACACGCAGCTTTTGCTTTTCTTTGGGCAGGCTTTCCACGCTGTCATCCTCTTCCTGGTGATCTTCATAAAAATCTTTATTAGTGCTATATACCAGCCCGTCACTGCGTCCTTTATGTTTGCTCATATCCTGTCAGCATTGTTTGGATCAAATGTCGGAAACTTTCAGGATTATATTCATCCGGTTTATTTGTGTTTTTGCAAACGTTCTGCATCATCTTAGGCACTATATTTGCGGCAAACTATAGAACTTTAAACAACCATATAGATGAAAAAAGCGCTATTATTACTTGGCTTTGCAGCCCTCACTACGCAACAGGCCTCGGCACTATTTAAGATCGGTCCGGAAGTTGGCCTGAGCTTCAACAAAATGACATACAGTGGTTCGGGTACGGCAGGTTTATCCCCAACCATATCTTCTATTACAGGCTTTCGCGCAGGCATCACTACCGATATAGGTATCGGCCCCATTGCTGTGCAGCCCGGTATATTTTACAGTGCAAAGGGTGGTACGCAAGCTGCTGACTTTTTGGGCTTTGCCACCATTACCTTAAAAAATAAGGTGAATTATTTAGAAGTGCCTGTTTGGATACAGTACAAACAAAAACTTGGCCCCGGTAAAGCCTTTATAGGTCTGGGCCCCAGCATAGCTATGGCACTCAATGGCAAATCCACATTTTCAGGTTCGGTACTCGGCACATCAGCAGATTCTACTTATGATATAACTTTTGGCTCGGACAGTACAGATATGAAGAAACTGGATTATGCGGTCAATTTTAATATTGGCTATCAACTATCTATGGGTGTCTTTGTACGCTTCTTCTACAGCCTGGGACTTGCTAACCTGTCCAACGATCCTGCTTTTGATACTAAGAACAGGAGCTTTGGCGTATCTGTAGGTTACTTGATCGGTAAATAATCAACAAGTTTATCTTGTTTTGCAGCAGGGTATGCTACCGGGGCGTTACATAGCCCCGCTGGCATACCCGCTGTCTTTATATTTACAGCTATTTTGCAGATCTGCGTATATAAAACATGTGGAATAAGCTTGCTCAGTAGGTGGTTTTCCCGGTTCATGCGCTTTATTAGTTATTAAATGCCGGTGCCGCGTTAATATTGCATTGTGAACAAAACGGATCAAATGAAACGTATTATTACCCTCGCTGTTATTTGCATAACAATATGTCTTACTGCCTGTACGCACAAGAGCAATGTATTGCCCACATCATCAAGCCCGGTGATTACTGCCGGCAACCCGGCAACAGGCGAATGGACCGTTATCCTCTATACCAATGAGGGTGTGGATGAAACACCCGATTTTGATAATTATACATTCACCTTCAGCAGCAATGGCACATTTACCGCTACGCGTGGCAGCTTATCGGTTAACGGTACCTGGCTTAGAAAAGCGGATGACAGCAAAGAAAAATTATTGCTGGATATCAGCTCAGCTACCGACTCCCATCTTGCAGAACTCAATGAGGATTGGATAATATCATTGATGACAGATCAGAATATTAATCTTGCTGATGACAAAGGCAGGCATGAGCTTAAGTTTCAGAAGGTTCAATAAGAGTTATTTTTCATAGCATAGGTCTCGGGGCGGGAAATATTTCCTGCCCCTTTTTATGTACATGAAAAAGGGCTGCAACAGCAGCCCTTATATGAAACAGTTTTTGTTAACTTATCTCTCTCAGTCTATTGCCTCGTATTTTTTAATGTAAAGTTCTACACCATTGTTCTCGTCGGTAATATACGCTGTTTTTTCTCCAAACAGGTTGATGATATAGTCATCGCTTAGTTTCTGTGTCAACGTAGCGCGGGTTATATATATACCGGGTTTTACGTCTTGTGCTATAAATGTGAAGGCTCCGTCTTCTTCTACACGGCGGGCGGTAATGATGTCTTTGCCGTTCACATTATGCAGGGTCACTACGGCACTGGCAAAACCGATCTCCAGTATCTCTGTTTTTTCTTCTTCGAACAGGCCGCTCGCATCCAGCTTCAGGTCCACGGTTACCTCTTTTATTATTTCGGGCTCTTCATATAAATGCTGTTGCCTTTCATCATTGCTCACACGTCGTCCCGGCATCGCTTCCATGCGGGTATCTGCTCTATGTTCATGATGTGTTATTTGCTGTGTGCCCGTACTGGTGGCAGAACTGCCCGTTGCTATATTCTCGGGCAAGAGCACATCTTTAAACCGCTCCAGCAGGCTCATTAACCGTCCCGAGAACAAGCCAGCTACGAATGAGAATACGATCATCCCCTCATTGGTATTCACCTCTATTACATTTCGGTGTTTAATATAGTTGTAGGTAAGTATTACAATAATAGTACTGAAGGGGGCATAGAATAGTTTGGCTACCTGGTAAGGGATCTCATAACCCTCAAATGCTGTTTTTCCAAGCCTGCTCATATTCCCTAAGGCAAAAATGCTGCTGCATATCACACCTATGATCACCCAGAATACTACTTCGAAATATACAGTTGCACCCGTAAGCCAGAAGTAACATTTCACCCTGAGCTTTACCTGCGCCAGGAATGATACAACCTCCTGCGCACTGAAGCTGCCCAGGTAATCGCGTATTACATTCAGTTGGTCTTCTTTTATTTTATCGTCAAACTCGCTGCGTATGTAAAGCATCGCCTTGTTGATGCGGCAACTGTCATTGCAGATGTCTGCATGGGCAATGGCAGCAGTTTGCGGCCGGGCATTTACAATGGTATCATATATGGTATCACCCGTTGGTGAAACAGTCTGGCGGATAGTATTGTCTACTATCTGTACCTTCTCGGCTGGTGCAGCAATATCTTTTTGGTACAGTATCCTGTTGAGCTGTTGCAGCTGTTCTGTTGTGAACCTGTAGTATTGATAACCATTACGGATATAGTGGGTATACAGGTACAAGCCTATCCAGCATACAAGAAAAAGCGCAAGGAAAACGAACCATTTCCTTACGGTCCAGAAAGAGGCTTGTGCAGCACTACCATTATCAATGGTGCTTGTTGACATTTTCAAAATTTTCAAAATTTCACCTTTCTCTCTGGTGGCCTCTGTATGAAGATCATTGCGGATAAAATGATCGAAAGCGATGGGCGGATCCTGTTTAAAACAGGAAAGGAACGTGAAAATAGAATTTCCATTTCATTCACACAATTTTCAGGCATGCATAAAAGTGTTTATGTATGTGAATGAAGTTCAATTATGCATGTAAAACCTTGATTATCAATGCTTATTTTAATTTTTACATTTTGTTAACAATCTGTTATTCACGTACGGCAAGGTATACATACATTGAGAAAATTCTGCTATCCTAATGACTTGTTAACCAGATATAAATGCTCCGTTAACCCATCTATAAAACTTTGCAGGCTATCAAAGTGTTGTCATCTTTGTATTTGGAAACGAACAGAATAACGGCATATAGCAATACACAGACCTTGAGATCTGCCGCGAAGACAAAATATACGTAAAGCAAAAAGAGTAACCCTTAACTCAATGTATTATATACCAATTCCATTAATAGTAGCACTACTTCTGTTGATACTGCAGTTCGCGCTTAAGTCAAAAAGACAATCGCATTCATATGAGCAGGACAATAAAAAATAAGAGATAGATTAAAAACCATCGGCGGACTATTTGTCCGCCGAGTAGCCGTGATAGCGCCCCCTTCTGTGCGAAAGGATGAAGCGTATATAATGGAGTATGAATTACCGCTTTTACTGCCCGCAATTTAGAAAGCCTCATTCATTTAAAAAACCGTGAAAACACGGTTTTTTGTTTCGGAAATTTTTCGTATAAGGGGATTTTTAAAAGAAGAGGATCATTTCTCTTTTTCTTCCACGCCTATAAGGATGGCCCATGCCTTCAGGCTTTCCACCCGCTCACTTACGATCTTGATAATGCCCATAATGGGAATGAAGAGGAACATACCCGATATGCCCCAGATGAGATGGCCTACTAATACGGTAATAATCGTAATAAGCGGGTTCATTTTTACGCGCGACCCTACGATACGCGGCATCAGTATATTGGCATCTACAAAATGTATACATAGAAATGATATGGCCAGTTCCAGCGCCTGGGCAGCCGAGCTGTTCGTAAATGTTACCAGCATACCTATTGCCATACCGGTATAAATGCCCAGGTAAGGGATGATATTCAAAACCGCTGCTACTACGCCAAGCAATATAGCATAAGGTATGCCCAGTATGCTAAGAACGGTACAGTTAAGTATACTCACCACCACCATCTCGGTAAGCAGGCCTAATACATAACTGTTTATCATGCCCCTGGTTTCATTTACTGCATCGTTTACCTGGTCCCTGTATTTAGGACTGAATGAGTGCAATACGAAGCGCAACAGCAGCCTGCGGTGCAGCAACATAAAATAAGTATAGATAAAGACGAAAATGGTCCATATCGTTAGCGTGGCTACACTGGTAAATACCGAGGTGATAGATGTGGCTGCCGTGGAAACTATTCCCTGGCTCGATTTGTCGAGGTAGTCTATTTGTTTCTTGCTGTCAATATGGTATTTGTGATACACCCAGCCCTGGAATTCGTTTAGCAATTGCTGTACACGTTCCTGCAGGTGCGGTAGGTCCTTGCTGAAATTGACAACTTGAAATGTAATAAAATAGATAAAACCAGCTATGAACGAAATAAAGACCAGCACGCATACCAGTGAAGCAAGAAAACGAGGAAAATGCAATTTCACTTCCAAAAACTTACACATGGGATAAAGCAATGCAGAGATAAGCAGCGAAAAGACCAGTGGAATAAATACACCACTGGCATAGGATAAAATAAATACTGCCAGCACTAAAGCAAGCAGGATGAAAGCGGTCCTGGCATATAGCGGGTATTTTGGCTCCATGTTATATCAAACCTAATTGAATTGTACCGGTGTAAAAAATTTTGTTTTTTTAATTCATTAAAAAACAGTGCCAGCTACATAAAATTAAAAATGGGGATAAATACCTGTAGCCCATATAAAGTTACAATTAGCTTTTCATTTATTTTTGATGAACACATTTTTGAGTGAAACGGTACTTTAAAAAAGATATTTTGGAAGCAGGTTGCGATGAGGCGGGCCGTGGTTGCCTGGCAGGTCCCGTATTTGCTGCTGCGGTCATACTACCCAAAACTTTCCGTCACCCGTTGCTCAACGACAGTAAGCAACTCTCAGAAGAAGAAAGGGATAAATTAAGACCCCTGATAGAACGTAAAGCGCTGGCCTGGGCCGTGGCAATGGTTGACCACGAAGAGATAGACCGCATCAATATCCTTAAAGCATCTTTTAAGGCCATGCATCTTGCCGTCGATCAGTTGAATATACGCCCCGAGCTGCTCCTTATCGATGGCAACAGGTTCACGCCTTATTTGGGTATAGCCCATCATTGCGTGGTGCAGGGCGATGCGATATATGCCTCAATAGCTGCAGCGAGTGTCCTGGCCAAAACACACCGTGATGAATATATGTACCGGCTTCATGAAGCACATCCGCAATATGGCTGGAACGATAATAAAGGATATGGCACAGCATTTCACCGGCAGCAGATAAAGCTCATTGGTCTTTCCCCATATCACCGGAAGACATTTGGTATCTGCAATGGTATGGAAGAAGCGTTGCCCCTTTCTGAGATCGGTTAAGCTATCGGCAGAACTACTTCGAAGACAGCGCCCACAGGCTTGTTATCTTTTATATTGATGCGCCCCTTATGCCGGTTTACTATTTTGCCGGTAAGATACAGGCCAAGGCCGGTGCCTTTCGTTTTGCGCGTTTCTTCATTACCTACCCGGTAAAATTTATTGAACACTTTACGTTTTTCTTCTTCCGCAATACCGGGGCCTTCGTCGATCACCTGCAATACCAGCGCATGTTGTTTGCGATGCAGCTTTATACAGATGGTCTTATCCGTGGGTGTATATTTTACTGCATTCTCCAGCAGGTTGTTCACCGCCATTTGCAGCATTATCCGGTCACCGGTCATGTTGCAGTCGGTTTCAATATCTTCCTCGAACCGTTTGGGGTAGCGGCTGGCATAGTCCGATATACTGTCCTCTACCATCTCAGAAAAGTTGAATCGCTCTATCGAGGGCACATAACGTTTCCCTTCTATCTGCGAGGCAAGCAATAAATTTCCCGTCAGGTCATTCAGCCTGTCAGCCTCTGTTACACATCGCTCCAGCAGGCGGCTTCGTTTTTCTTCATCCAGTTGGTGCTTCGCCAGTGTTTGCAGGTTCAGCTTTATAGCAGCCAGTGGCGACTTAAGCTCATGCGTTACCGACATCATAAAATTGTTCTGCTGTCGCGATAGCGAAAGGCTGCGCCGGAATGAAGAATATACCACAGCCGCACCTATAAGGATCACGATTAGGAAAGTAGCTCCCTCGCCAAAATACTGCTTGGTACGCATATCTTTTTTGTGGATCAGATCATCCAGGTTGTGGTGGTAAAGTTGCGGGTATTTTACGCTGTCAATGTCTGTTGCCAGCAGCAGGCGCTGCTGCTCAAAGATGCTGGCGCTCTGCTTTTCCAGGCTGAAGCCCCAGAATACCAATGCTGCAACAACATAGGCAAGCAATAATATATGCAGGCTCGTAAAAATGCGCATGGTGATTTATTTTACCGCAGATCATTTATCCCTTTCCACCCGTATGCCTGTTTGCAATACTTCGGGTAGCGGATTTAAACGCATGTTCTGCTCTATCTTCATTTCATATTTCCCCTTCTTTTTCAGGAAATTATTAATACCACCGGCGTTCATCTGGTAATCTATAGGCATCAGTTGCTCACATATTTCACCCATGCCGCGTCCCAGCCACTTGCCCGATTGCTCGGCCAGTGGTATTTCCATACGTACTTTATGAAAACTGCTGTCGCCCGGTTGTTTTATAGAAACAATGATCCAGATATTAGAGAAGGGGTAAGCATTCGTATGCCGTATCAGGAACGACATCTTATATGATGCTGATGTATCTGTGATCTCAAATTTATAGGTAGGTATGTAAGTGTTTTGCCAGGCATTGCCCGGTATAGCATTAGTTTGCTGGTAGTAGGGCGATGGCATGCAACCTGTGATCAGCAGGGTAGATAATAGAACTAAAACAGCACTGCGAAATATAGATACGCTCTTTTGCATTTTTCTTTGGCTTTTATAAAATATTCAGCACTTGTTCTTTGGCCTTTTCCAGTTCATCCTTCATATGTATCACGATTTGCTGTATTGCAGCATCATTGGCTTTTGAACCCAGTGTATTGATCTCGCGGCCTATTTCCTGGAGTATGAAACCGAGCACCTTACCTTTTGATGCCCCCTCTTTTGTTGTCGTATCATGAAAATAGCTGCAATGCTGGCTGAGCCTGGTTTTCTCTTCCGAAAAATCCATCCTTTCTATATAATAGATCATTTCCTGCTCAAAACGGTTCTTGTCATAGTTCTCCTTCCCCACCATCTCGTTCATCGACTGTTGCACCCGTGCGCGTATCTTTTCCGTGCGCTGGGCTTCCAGGGGCAATATATCTTGCAGCAGCCCTTCTATATTTTGTATGCGTTTGTTCAGGTCTTTGTATAGTGCGTCACCTTCATGTTTCCGGTGCGCCATCAGGTCATTGGCTGCAGTTTCTATTACCTTTTTTATTTCCAGCCATTCGGCTTCTGCCAGCAGATCCTGTTCGGGGGCCACCACTTCGGGCATCCGCATCAGGGTAGGCAATACCTGTTCCTGTGCCAGCCCAAGCTGATCGGCTATTTGTTTCATGCTGTTGTAATAGAACACCGCAAGGCCCGTATTTACGGTCATTGGTTTCGATGCGCCTTCCTGTCTTATGCTTACGGTCACATCAAGGGTACCGCGCATCAGCTGGGCATTCAGCATATTGCGTATATCCAGTTCATAAGAGCGCAGGATAGGGGGCAGCTTGGTTGCGGCGTCAAATTGCTTGCCGTTAAGCGACTTTATCTCTACCACTACCTGGCGGTCATTTATGGTAGCTTCTGCACGACCGAAACCGGTCATTGAATATAGCATAGTATTTATTTCTTTGCAGCAAAAATCATCAAACGTTTGCCAATAAAAAAACCTTACTCAAATATTTATACGAAAAACCCTTTAAAATCGTCCTAAAAGTACCATAAATGCTAAAAGCAAGGCGGGAAATGACTATTTTTGTTTTATACCAAAAAATTTACATGCGGATTGCAACATTGATAGTGGCTTTGTTTTTGTGCCTGGGGGTTTTGGCCCAGCAGCAAAAAACTCAGCAGGCGCAGGAAACCCTAAACCGCACCGAACTGGAGAAACAGCGGCAGAATATACTGGAATCCATCAAACAGATAGAGCAGGAGCTCGAAGCCACCAAGCAGAATAAGAATGCTACCCTCAGCCAGTTGAAGGATCTGAAAAGCAAACTTGCCGAGCGCCAGAAGTTGATCAGCAATATGAACCAGGAAATAGGCCAGATAAATAACAGCATACAGAATTCTACAACTACAGTAACCCAGTTGCGTCAAAGCCTCAGCGTATTGAAGACCCGCTATGCGCAGACGCTACGCTATGCCTACCAGAACCGCAGCTCATACGACATGCTGGCCTTCCTCTTTTCATCCAAAGATTTTAATGAGGCTATGCGCAGGGTCAAGTACCTCAAAAAATATCGCGATTACCGCGTAGAGCAGGTAGAGCAAATAAAACTTACCCAGGCCAAGATAGAGCACCAGATAGGCGTGCTGAACAACGAAAAGACACAGAAAGACGTGCTGCTCATGGCCCAGGAAAAAGAAAAACAGGTATTGCAGAAAGAGACCAGCGAAACCAATCATGTGGTGCAGCAACTTAAAGGGAAAGAAAAAGAACTCCTCTCCCAGATCGAGAAGAATAAGAGAATGACCCGCCAGATGGACAAGGCCATCAGCGATATCATCCGCCGCGAGATAGAGCTTGCACGCAAAAAGGCTGAAGAAGAAGAGCGCAAACGCCAGGAAGCTATTGCCCGTAATATGCCTTCGCAACCCAAAGTAGTAAGTAACAATACCCCCCGTCCTTCCGATAATAATACAGCTTCTTCAAAGTCTCCGGCAAAGGCTGCTGCAGAACCTGAGCGCGAAGTAACTGACAGGCCTTCTGAAAAATACAATACGAAAAGATCAAGTACAGATTATAACCTGTCTTTGACACCCGAGGTGGAAGCACTTTCCAATAGCTTCGAGAACAACCGGGGCAAACTGCCCTGGCCAGTAGAGAAGGGCTATATATCCGATCATTTTGGTACCCATCCCCATCCCGTTGAGCAGCATGTGATGATCGAGAACCTGGGCGTTGATATCAGGACAGGTGCGGGAGCCTCGGCAAGGGCCGTATTCGATGGCAATGTCACCAAAGTATTTAAGATATTCGGTACCGATTGGAACGTTGTGGTCAACCATGGCCATTATTATACCATCTACGCCCATCTTGCCAGTGTCAATGTGCGTGAAGGGCAGAATGTGCATACCAAGCAGGTCATAGGCACTGTAGGTACCAATGATGAAGGGGAGAATGTCATCAACTTCCAGGTATGGAAGGCTGTTGGTAAAGGTTCCGTAAAGCTCGATCCCGAAGGTTGGATAGCCCGCTAATGGATCATTTACTTCCGTTTCAGGTCGTTTAATTCCTGTTTCATCAGGTATGCTTGCTATATATTATTAATGTCACAGTACTTTAGCTTCAGCTTCTCACCTTACGAGATTCAGGCACAGGAGCAAATAGTTAAAAAGGGATTGCGGTGCATAGCTTATGCACCGCAAAATTTTTGTTTATACCCATATAGTTATATTGGCTGCATATTCGTGCTATTTTTGCAGCTATGAGAATAATACCCGGAGAAATAAAGACAGGACAACTGCATGCGTACTTATTGGGGGCCGTGGCCCCGCGCCCCATATGCTTTGCCAGTACTATAGATAGTAATGGTGTTCCCAACCTGGCGCCTTTTAGCTTTTTCAATGTATTCGGCAGCAATCCTCCTGTACTTGTATTCTCTCCCGCACGCCGTGTACGCGATAATACGGTCAAGCATACGCTCGATAACATTTATGCCACGAAAGAAGTTGTGGTAAATGTAGTGAGCTACGATATGGTGCAGCAGACCAGCTTGGCCAGTTGCGAATATCCTGCCGACGTGGATGAATTTGTAAAAGCAGGCTTCACACCGCTGGCTTCCGAATTTGTAAAACCTTTCCGTGTAAAAGAATCCCCTGCTCAGTTAGAATGCAAAGTACTTCAGGTAATAGAGACCGGGCAAAACGGCGGTGCAGGTAACCTCATTATTTGTGAAATAGTATGCATGCACCTCGATGATAATGTGCTTGATGAGCATGGCAAGATCGATCCGCATAAGATAGACCTCGTGGCCCGCATGGGCGGCGATCATTATTGCCGTGCCTCCGGGGCTGCCGTGTTCGATGTGCCAAAACCCAACCTCCAGTTGGGCATTGGGGTCGATGCCCTGCCACAAAATATTCGCAACAGCACTATCCTCACCGGCAACGAACTGGGTATGCTGGGCAACAGTACGGCAATACCTGTAGTAGGCGAAATGCTATATGACGATCGCCTCACGGAGATCATGCGTGAATATGAGCAGGATGAGACTGGTCGCAGGAATGCCTTGCATGCTTATGCAAAAGATCTTTTACAGCGCCATGAGCTTGATAAAGCATGGCAGGTATTGCTGTCGGGCGAATAGTAACGTGTTTTACTCCTTAGTATGGTACATGTACAGGTCATCTGCACAACCTGTGCATAACCTGTGCATTTCATTTAATAGTAACACGCCCGTAAACTTCCCATAACAATTTTGTGTGTATCTTTAGTAATACCAAAATTTTTATACACATGCTTTGGAGAACGTTTAATGGCGAACCACTGCGTAAACCTGTTAAAGATGCCGTCGAAGACGCCATCGTCCGGGAAACCGGTGCCGGCTTTCACCTGAAAGTCTGCATCGGGACCGACTCACAGGTACGCGGTGGCGAAACGGAATTCGCCACCGTTATTGTTTTCTTGCGCGAGAAACACGGTGGTTTTATGTATATCTGCAACGAAAGGACAAGACAACCCTTTACCATCAAGGAGCGTATGCTTGTTGAAGTGGCACGCAGTATTGAGATCGCGTATGAACTTTGCGACCTCTTTAATACTTACGATGTGGATATGGAGGTACATGCCGATATCAATACCAACCCGCAATTTAAAAGTAATGAGGCCCTGCGCGAGGCCATGGGCTACATTTTAGGTATGGGCTTTGCTTTCAAAGCCAAACCCGATGCCTTTGCCAGCAGTTGCTGCGCCGACAAGATTTGTAATTAAACAAATCGCCATATATTCCTTCCGGGGATGGTTTAGAACCACCCTCAAAATAATTCACTCCCGGCTTGTCAGCCTTTTAGCATCTTTTTCCCTGTTTTACAGCCGGGATATAGGTTTTTTAACATATTTTCATTAACTTACTCGGTGTTTTATAGGGTTCGCTCAACCTTAAAGGACTTTTACGCTGTCTTATATATTGAAAAGAATGCCGTAATAAACGCAATATTCTGTACGCAAATGAAACAACGTTACTGGTTATTTTTCTTAATGTTCCCTCTTGTGGTAAAGGCAGCCCCTTCCCTTACGCCCATACATTTTATAGAGAACAGGGGGCAGTGGGATGCGCCCTTTAAATATAAGGCCGAAACAGGCCGGGGCGATGTGTACTTGCTCCCCAACGAATTTGTATACGTAATAGGCGACTATGCCAATATAGATAAGATCGAAGCGTATCATCATGGCTACACACGCCAGCCGCAGGTACTCAAGTTTCACGAATACAGGATGGTTTTCGAAGGGGCTAACAAAGATGCACAGATAGCAGGTAGCAAAGAGCAGGCCACTTACTACAATTATTTTTTAGGCAGCGATTCCACCAAATGGAAAACAGGCATCCATCCCTTTCTTGCACTCGACTATTATAATTTGTACAACGGCATCAATATGCACGTTTCTTCAGAAGAAGGATCGATCAAATACGAATTTATTGTAACACCCGGCTCAAACACCGACCTGGTGAAAATGAATTACGAAGGCGCTGATGGACTACAGGTGAATAAGGCAGGCAATCTCATTATAAAAACATCAGTTGGCGATGTTACTGAGTTAAAGCCTTTTGCATACCAATATGTTAACGGCCAGCGTATCGAAGTGCCTTGTAATTATAAATTGAAGGACGGGCACATTACCTATCGGTTCCCCAAAGATTATGATCATGCACTTAACCTGGTCATAGATCCTACGGTTGTCTTCGCTACTTTCACAGGCTCTACTGCCGATAACTTTGGTTATACGGCCACCTACGATAACCAGGGCAATTTTTATGCGGGTGGCCTGGTGAGTTTGAACCTTGGTGGGGCTTACCCCGTTACTCCCGGTGCTTTCCAGGTTACTTATGGAGGCGGTACCAATACCAGCGGCATACAGTATGCCTGCGATATGGGCATCATGAAATTTTCAGCCGATGGCACCAACAGGATATGGGCTACCTACCTCGGTGGGGCCGATAACGACCAGCCGCACAGTATGGTTGTCGATTCCGCTGAGAACCTGGTGATCGCTGGCCGTACATACTCCAATAATTTCCCTGTGAAGGCAGGCTGTTATGACACATCGCACAATGGCAATGCCGATATCGTGGTGGTTAAACTCAACAGCACGGCTACAGCCCTGATAGGCTCTACGTACATTGGTGGCAGCGCCGATGACGCTGTAAACTTCAGCGGACAGGAATTCGTGACCGGTAATCTTAAATACAACTATGGCGATGACGCAAGGAGCGAGGTGATACTCGACAACCAGGCCAACATTTATGTTACGGCTTCTACCTCTTCTGCCAATTTCCCGGTTACAGCCAGTGCCACGCAGAGCACGCTGAAGGGTACACAAGATGCCGTGGTCTTCAAATTCAACCCCGATATTACTAACCTGGTATGGAGCACATACCTGGGCGGTAATAGTGACGATGCAGGCTATGTACTGGCACTCAGCAAACAGCAAACATCTTTGTATGTTGCCGGCGGTACCAGTAGCAGCGACTTCCCGGTTACAACAGGCATATTGCATGGCACATACCAGGGTGGTCTTGCCGATGGCTTTGTTTCCAAATTTCTGAATAGCGGCAACTATACACTACAAAAGTCTACCTACATAGGCACTGCAAACTATGATCAGTGCTATGGTGTGCAGGTTGACAATAATGATTCGGTATACATCATGGGTCAGTCGCTTGGTGGCCAATTCCCGGTTACTGCTGGGGTTTACTCCAACCCCAATTCATCACAGTTTCTGATGAAGATGGATGCTGGCCTGAGTACCGATATCTTCTCCACAGTATATGGCACAGGTAACCCTGCGGTAACCAATATCTCCCCGGTCGCATTTCTGATAGATACCTGCGAGAATATTTATATCTCCGGTTGGGGGGGCGTTCTTGGTCCCGGTATGCCGGCAAGCACGGGTAATACGGTGGGTATGCCCATTACACCCGATGCTGCGCAAAGTACCACCGATGGCAATGACTTTTACTTCATAGTGCTAAGCAAGAATGCCGCAAGTCTCATGTATGGCACATTCATGGGGGCCAACGGCGGTGTAGGTGAGCACGTGGATGGCGGCACCAGTCGTTTCGATAAGAACGGCATCGTATACCAGGCCATTTGCGGGGCATGCAATCATGGCACCTTCCCCACACAGCCACCCAATGTATGGAGCCTGGCAGATAGCAGCCAGAACTGTAATGAAGTGGCGCTGAAAATAGCATTCCACTTCGGCCCTGTTATAGCTACGGCAAGTGTGGCGGGCGATACAGCAGGCTGCGCACCTTTCACTATTCAGGTTCAAAACAACTCCAGCAACGGGGCTACTTATTTGTGGGATTTTGGTGATGGCTCGCCAACCAGCACACAGTTTAATCCCGGCCCGCATACATACAATACACCGGGCACATATACCATACACCTTACGGTTACCAATGCCAATGCTTGTAACCGCACCATCGATTCTACAACACTTGTGGTCAATGTAGATTCGGGTGAGATAAATGCCGATTTCACCTATCAGCTTACCGATACCTGCGATCCCTTCACTGCTACAGTCACCAACATTTCGCAGTACAACTCTATCCCTAATGCCTCTACATGGACGAAATTCTTCTGGCACTACAGCGATGGCTATGATTTTACAGGTACCACGCCGCCGCCACACGATTTTCCCGATACCGGCACTTATACCATTACCCTTGTAATGGTGGATACTACGGCCTGTAACAATCCCGATTCGGTCACCAAAACGATACATTTTTCCAAATTGCTGGTTGATGCCGCCATCAATATGCCCGACTCTCTCTGTCTTGGTGAAGGGGTAGTATTTGTTAATGGCTCTACCAATGGTATAACCTATATCTGGAATTTTGGCGATGGCGATACTGCCATGACCACCGAGCCATATCATATTTATGATAGCACAGGCTATTATACAGTAACCATTATAGCCATCAACCCTGCTGCATGTAACCATTCCGATACCGCCACCAAGGTGATAAAAATAAAAGCCCATGCTATTGCCGACTTTGCATATACGCCTGTGATAGCAGTGCCTAACCAGCCATTTGTCTTTATCAATCATTCCCAAAATGCTAATTCGTATCTATGGGGCTTTGGCGATGGCGGCAGCAGTGAGGAAGAAAATCCCATACACATGTACCGGCATACAGGCTATTATGATGTCTGTTTGGAAGCTAATAATACCGATAATTGCCCCGATACCATATGCAAGCGTATATTCGCAGATATACGTCCGCTCATTGATATACCAAATGCATTTAGTCCCAATGGCGACGGTTTTAACGATATCCTATATGCAAGGGGTGCCGCTGTCGAAACGATGGATCTCAGGATATGGAACCGTTGGGGTGAGTTGGTATTTGAGTCTACCTCGCTGGATGACGGCTGGGATGGTATGTATAAAGGAAAACCACAGGAAATGGATGCCTATGCCTTTGTGCTTACGGCAACTTTTATAGACGGAACAACATTTCAAAAACAAGGTAATATAACCTTATTGCGCTAAAATAGTATTATGAAAAGAACAACCTTACCTAAGCTTATTGCAGCAGCTGTACTTGTTGCAGGCTTTACCACACAGCAGGCAAATGCACAAAGCATGCATTTCTCGCAGTATTACAATGCCCCGATGCTGCTCAATCCTGCTAACACCGCTTTGCTGCCCGATAACGATTATCGTATCGGTGCCAACTACCGCACACAGTGGGCCAGCATTCCCGTGCCTTATAAAACTTTCTCCGCTTATGGCGATCTGGAAGCTTTCAGGGGGGAATCGGGTACCAACTGGATGGGCATTGGTGCAGCTTTATTTACCGATAAGGCGGGCGATGGCGACCTGGGCCTCACCAGGGCCGAGGCTTTCCTCTCCTACCATATCATGACAGGGGAAACCTTCATGGTATCGGCCGGTGCCTCGGCAGCATATGTGCAGCGCAGCGTTAATTATGATAAGCTCACTTTCGACTCCCAATGGGATGGCTTCGGCTTTGACTATACCCTGCCAAGCAACGAAAAGGGCGGTATCATTAAGACCAACTATATGGATGTAAGTGCGGGTATCAACCTGGCATTACTGCCTAACGACAATGTTTACGCCAAATTAGGTTTCGGCATTGCCAATATCAACCAGCCTAAACAATCATTTTATGGCCAGGATACAAAGATAGCCATGCGCCCCACCGGCAATCTTGATATCCTGTGGCGCATAGGTAAAACAGTTATCCTCAACCCTTCTGTGTATTACACTACCCAGCAAAAAGCATATGAGGCCCTTTACGGCACCCTGGTGCGCATCAACATAACGCCTGAGAAAGAAGGTTATGGTAACAATCAGCTTATACTCGGTGGATACCATCGTGTAGGCGATGCGGCAGTAGGTGTTGTTGGTGTGGAATTTGTAGGCATCCAGATAATGGGCAGCTACGATTACACCATATCATCGCTTAATGACTATAACAAAGGAAAGGGGGCACTGGAGTTCTCTATAGTGTACCAGGGCGTATATGACCGCAGCCACCGTGGCCGCAACAATATACACTGCCCGAGGTTTTAACAAAACATTTGTTATAATAATATCAGGGCGGCATTACTTTTGACACCATTACAACCATATACCAAAACAAAGTATGGACAAAGAAAAATATAAAGTACTGCTTGTAGAAGACGATACGAACTTCGGGCAGGTATTGAAGAATTACCTGGAATTGAATGATTTTGTAGTAGAACTGGCACGTGATGGTATTTTAGGATTGGCTGCTTTCCGCCGCGAAAAATTTGATGTTTGTTTGCTCGATGTGATGATGCCCAATATGGATGGCTTCACACTGGCTGAAGAGATCCGGAATGTTGACCCTGACGTGCCGCTATTTTTCCTCTCTGCCAAGAGCATGAAGGAAGACATACTTACCGGCTATAAGCTGGGTGCTGATGATTATATCACCAAGCCTTTTGATAGTGAGGTCTTACTGCACAAAATAAAGGCAATATTGAAGCGCAACCAGGAATTGCAGGAAAAACAGCATGCACAGGTTGAGTTTACCATTGGTAGCTATCATTTCAACAGCAAGCTCCGCACACTGGAACATGGCGGCGAGTCGCACACACTTTCGCCCAAAGAGAACGAGCTCCTGCTCATGCTTTGCGAGTATAAGAACGATCTGCTTCCCCGCGATGCGGCCCTTAAGCGCATATGGGGCAGCGATACCTACTTCAACGGCCGCAGTATGGACGTATACATTGCCAAGCTCCGTAAATATCTTAAAGAGGACAGCAGTGTGGAGATCGTCAATATCCATGGTAACGGTTTCCGTCTCGTAGTTCCCGAATAATATTATTTTAATGCAAAAAAAATGGGCAGCCTTATCAAGGCTGCCCATTTTTTTTATTTCATTTGTTCCTTACTGCATAGGCTCCTGTGCGGCCAGGTTAAAATGGCGCATTGCCTGCGTATTGGGGCCCTCTACCGGCTTATTGTCTTTATCAAGCAAGGTCAGGATGATAAATGATTTACCCATGCCCAGGTTGTGCAGGAAGCTCGATTTCCATTCTGTCATCACGATCGCGGTATCGCGGCCGCTCTCATTATGTATCTGGGCCCTCACCTTATAACCATCGGGGCTTAATGTCGTATTCCATACGTAAAAGTCAAACAATACATTCGATGTGTCTTTTCCGATATAGTCTCCTTTGGGGCGGCTGTAGAATACCATTGGTGTGCTGGGCACAGCCAGTTTTTTCAAATTGCCTTTTCCGTCTATGCTGAAATGATACACCAGTGCAGCACCTTTGGTCTTTAACGATTCATGATAAGAGCGCGATAAAAAGGCCATAAGTATATGGTCCGAATTGTTGGCAACGGTTATCGTGTTCGTAGGCTCATAGAGCGCCTGGTAGGGCATGTTGTCCAGTATGAAATGTATATGCTGTCCTTTATCCGAATTGCTGCAAAGCTTGTTGCCTGCATCACTTGTTTGCTGTTTCAGCTCATAATTCTTTACATTGAAGTTAAAGGTCACTTTAGCTGAATCGGCCCCTGCCTTTTCGGCCTTTACCGAGGCAATGGCAAGTTGCGCGTCTTTAAATTGTGGCGAGGTATCCACTGCGGTTATAGCAACATGTTCTGCTTCTGCCGGCATCGCAGCAGTACTGTCATTTGTATCGCTCTGGCCGCCATCGCCATTATTTTGGCACGATGTGGAGAAAAATAAAAAACTGCAAACGGCTATTGCGGTGATTTTCGAATATGTTTTCATTTGTAAAATTTTGCTCAAAGCTACGGCCTTGCTGGTAAAAAGGAAAATGAACTTTGCGCCTTTGCTCCTTAGCGGTTAACTTGCAGTAACTTAACTCAAAAAATATTACCATGCCCGGCTACGAATTATTTGGCGACGCGGAACGTAAAGAGGTAAATGACGTTTTGCAGACTGGTATCATACCCCGTTATGGTTTTGAAGCGGCCCGCAAAGGAGTATCGAAAGCAACGGACCTCGAAAAAGCTATTTGCGAAACATTTGGCTGTAAGTATGCATTGCTCACTACCAGCGGCACCACGGCACTTATTACCGCACTGGCTGCGCTGGGCATTGGTGCGGGTGATGAGGTCATTATTCCCACATTTTGCTTTGCGGCCAATTTTGAGGCTATTATTGCAGTAGGGGCCATACCTGTTTTTGTAGATGTAAATGATACCCTTGCCCTTGTGCCCGCAGCAATTGAGAAAGCCATTACCTCCCATACCAAGGCAATTATGCCCGTGCACATGTGTGGCAGCATGGCGCCTTTGGATGAGTTGATAGACCTTGCGGATAAATACAATGTGCTGCTGCTCGAGGATGCCTGCCTGGCGGTTGGTGCAAGTTATAAGGGTAAATATCTGGGTACTATGGGCCATGCAGGGGTCTACTCCTTCGATATCTCTAAGATGATCACCTGCGGAGAGGGTGGGGCCATAATTACCGATAATGAGGAGGTGTACAAGCGTGCCCGCAGCTTTACCGATCACGGCCACGATCACACCGATAAAGACCGTGCTGCCGACCCGCACACCTACCTGGGTTACAATTACCGCATTACAGAGCTGCATGCCGCAGTAGGCCTGGCACAGGTCCGCCGCCTGCCCCAATTCCTAGCCATTCAGTTGCGCAATCATAATATTATCTATGAGGCCCTCAAAGATATTCCCGGTATCACGTTCCGTTCCATACCCGATCCCGGCGGCAATACGGGCGCCTATCTATCTTTCTTCCTCTCGCGGGAGGATATTGCCCGGCATACCTTTAACGAGCTAAAGAAAGCCGGTCTTAAAAGCATATACTACTGGTACGATAATAACTGGCATTACATAGGCAACTGGCAGCACCTCAAAAGTGGTAGCTGGATGCACAGGCTCTACGAGGAGCAAAAGATGCAGGTCATGCATTACAGCAACCAGGCTTTTCCCATGAGCGATGCGGTCATGGGTTGCTGTATATCCGTAGGCATCAGCCTGCTTTGGGACGAAACAATGGCCCGTGACATAGCGGGAAAGATCGCATCTGTATTGCAACGCACCGCAGAATAAAAAAATAAGATTTCTAATACGTTTTTTTAACAACTGTTTTGTACTTCAGCCATTAATATTGCAACTTGTATAACGCTTATATACTGTTATTTTTGGTTTTTTATTTTTTGACACCATAAATGCTGACGACTGCCGAAATACTGAAACGCGTAAGGCGCATCGAGATCAAGACCCGGGGCCTGAGCAATCACATCTTTGCAGGTGAGTATCATTCCACCTTCAAAGGGCGCGGCATGTCTTTCAGCGAAGTGAGGGAATATACCCCCGGCGACGATGTAAAGTCTATTGACTGGAACGTGACCGCACGTTTCTCACATCCTTTCGTCAAAGTATTTGAGGAAGAGCGCGAGCTGACCCTTATGCTCCTGGTCGATATCAGCCCCAGTTCGCTCTTTGGCACACACAAGCGCCTCAAGCGCGAGTTGATAACAGAGATAAGTGCAGTGCTTTCTTTTTCGGCATCTACCAATAACGATAAGGTGGGTGTTATCTTCTTCAGCGATAAGGTGGAGAAATTCATACCCCCCAAAAAAGGCCGCAGCCATATATTGCGCATCATACGTGAGCTCATAGCGCTTGAGCCCGTACAGGGTGGCGGTACCGATGTAAGTGCTGCGCTCGACTATCTTAATAATGTATTGAAGAAACGCACCATAGCATTTGTCCTCAGCGATTTTATCAGTGTGCCCTACGAGAGTGCCTTACAGCTGGCAGCACGTAAGCACGATCTTATAGGTATGCAGGTATATGATAAGAATGATCGTGAGCTGCCTGAGGCGGGGCTTATACAGGTGATGGATGCAGAGACCAATGAGCTGAAATGGCTCGATACCGACGATAAGAACGTAAGAAAATATTACACATCGGCATTTGAATGGCACAAAGACTATTGCATTCAATCGTTCCGTAAAAGCGGTGCCACACTATTACAGTTACGCACCGATGATGATTATGTAAAAAAATTACAGGGCTTTTTTAAAGGAAGGTAACCCGCTAAATGAACAAACAGGCAAACAGGATCTTTTTATGCTTTTTATTGCTCTTGCTGCTGGCAGGCAATACTGCCTTTGCGCAAGGTGAGGCTAAGGTCACTGCCCGTATCGATGCTGCTAAGATCACCGTCGGCGACCAGGTGCGCTTGTTCATTGAAGCCAGCCACGATCCCGCAAAGAGCCGCCTGCAATGGGCCTACCTGCCTGATACCTTCAACAACCTGGAGATCGTGGAGAAGGGCAGGATAGACACGGTGAAGCAGGGCAACACGGTTACCTACAAACAGCGCCTTCTTATTACAGGTTTCGACTCAGGGCAGTATGTGATACCCGCTTTTGCCTTTCCCGTTATACCCAATAGCGGCACCACTTATACCGTGCAGACCGATTCATTCCCCATACTTGTGCAGACCGTTGCCGTAGATACAACGAAGGGTTTCAGGGGCATAAAAGGCATCATGCAGGTAAAGAGTACCTGGCGCGATTACATCTGGCTCATCATAGCAGGCCTCTTATTCATCGCGCTCGCAGTGTTCGTTATCTGGTACTTTAAGAAGAACAGGAAAGCACCTGCGCCGGTCGTTGTGCCTGCAGGCCCTGTGGAGACCCTGCAGGAGAAGACCATACGCCTGCTGCGCGAGCTCGATCAGCAGGAGCTTTGGCAGAAGGGGCAGGTAAAGGATTATTATACTCAGCTCACCGACCTGCTCCGCAGCTACATTGAGCAGCGCTTCCGTACCCCGGCTATGGAGCTCACTACCGATGAGTTGTTATATACGGCAAGGAAGCATAAAGAAATGCATGCGCAGCTCGATCTGCTGGCCAATATATTACAGACGGCCGATCTGGCTAAGTTTGCCAAGGCGCAACCCCTGCCTCATGAGCATACCACTGCTATGGAGCAGGCCATACAATTTGTGAACAGTACCAAACCGGTCATAACCATAACCACGCAGCAACAGAAATGAGTGTATTAATGGATTGGAAACATTTGAGCTTTGCGCACCCCTTTTACTTTGGGCTGCTGCTGCTTATTCCGTTCATGATATGGTGGCAGCGCCGCACGGGCCGCAAGGCCGATAGTCCTGCGCTTCGCCTCACTACGCTGCAGGGTATTCAGCGCATCAAGCCATCCTTCCGGGTACGTTTTCGCCCGGTGCTGTTCGTGTTGCGTATCATCGCACTGGTGGCTTTGATCATCGCACTCGCCCGACCGCAGTCCAGTAACGTTACTGAGTCTATCGATAGCGAGGGCATCGATATCGTGATCAGCCTCGACGTTTCCGGCTCCATGCTGGCCGAGGATTTTAAGCCCAACCGTATAGAGGCAGCCAAGAATGTGGCCCTCAACTTCATCGACCAGCGCCCTACCGATCGCATAGGTCTCGTGATATTTGCAGGCGAGAGCTTCACCCAGTGCCCCATTACTATCGATCATAATGTGCTTAAAGAGCAGGTGAGCCAGGTAAAAAGCGGTGTATTGGTAGATGGCACTTCCATAGGTATGGGCCTCGCTACCGCCGTCGACAGGCTGCGCAACTCAAAGGCCAAAAGCCGCGTGGTCATCCTGCTTACCGACGGGGTCAATAATACCGGCCTTATCGATCCCAATACTGCCCTCGAGATAGCCAAGGCCTATAAGATACGGGTCTATACCATTGGTATCGGCACGCAGGGCCAGGCCCCATATCCCGTACAGACACCCTTTGGCACACAAACCCAGATGATGCCCGTGCAGATAGATGAGCCCCTGCTGAAGCAAATGGCCACGCAAACGGGGGGTAAATACTTCCGCGCCACCGGCAACCGCTCCCTGGCCGCCATATACCAGGAGATAGACAAGATGGAGAAGACCCGGGTCGAGATCAGCTCATATAAGCACTATGCCGAGCTCTTTTTCCCCTTTGCCTGCATAGCCATAATATGCCTTGGTGCCGAGGTGCTGCTCCGTTATACCCTTTTCCGCAGCATTACTTAGGGGACTACGGCCTGCGCCGGTACCTTTTTTGCGGCCACGCGCTTTAAAGGCAAAATGGGCCCCTCATTTCCCCGCATAATCATAACTTTTTTATAACCCTAAACTTATTGCTGAATATCAAATATTTATTCTACCTTTGTGCTTTATTAATTTTTTATTTTAAAACAATGCAAGAAGGTACAGTAAAATTCTTCAATGTAACCAAAGGTTTTGGTTTCATTAAGCCGAACGACGGCGGCCAGGACATCTTTGTTCACGTTTCAGGTCTCATCGACGAGATTCATGAAAATGACAGGGTAACCTACGAAGTACAAAATGGTAAAAAAGGTTTAAACGCAGTTAACGTAAAAGTTATCTAATCATACTTTTTTTAAGTCATTCCAAGGCCGGCTTTTTAGCCTGCCTTTTTTTATTGTACTAAGCGAGCACATACACTCCGTCATTGCAAAGCGTTGGGGGCTTGGTCAAATGTTATCGAGATCGTAGTGATAGAGTATAATACTGGTGTTTTTTATTATTTTATACGTCATTACAGGAGATAGTGTGTGTTTTATGAAAAAGTATATACCCTTTTTACTGCTCTTCATTTCTTATTCCTGCTTGGGGCAAAACCCTTTTACAGATAGTGCTTATATCGATGTCAATAATATTAAAGCGCTCATAAATGTGCATGGTGATATGTGGCATTCAAATGCAAACGGCAGTTCAGCATGTGAATTTCCGCAGGGATCAGGAAAATTTTTAGGCAATGCATCGTCTTTATGGCTTGCTGGCACAGATGCAAATAATCAACTTCACCTCTCTGCCAAATCAACGCATTACACGCAAAACGATTACTGGCCGGGGCCTTTGGATGCTACGGGTAGCATTGATTATACAACCTCGCAGAACTGGTCTAAAGTTTGGAAGGTTAGCTATACTGATATAAGTGCATTTTTATCGGCCACACCACATACTATACAGAATACGCCCCTTGACATTTTATACTGGCCGGCAAAAGGCAACCCGTATGCATCAGGAAAGGACAACATCGCTCTTTCTGTAACTGCCGATATGGCCCCCTTTGTCGATATCGACAATGACGGTATATACGATCCTTTAAATGGTGACTATCCGCTCATGAAAGGGGATCAAATGTTGTGGACCGTGTACAATGATAATGGTCCTGCTCATGATGCTACCGGGGGCACTCCGCTGATGGCGGAAATACACCTCACTGCCTATGCCTACAGCAGGGGTACATTGATTGATAATGTTATCTATTTTGATTACGACATCATAAACAGGTCGCAAAATAGTTATCATGGTTTTCGCGCCAGTGTATTTGCCGATATAGATTTGGGAGATGCCTTCGATGAATATGCACAATACGATTCCCTTTACCGCATGATGTTTATGTACAATGGCAACTATTATGATAATGTTTATGACTCATTACTGCCTGTTGCGGGCATTACGGTCATCAAATTACCAACCGATAGCGCCAATTATATTGCAAGCTTAGGAGGTGCCTTGGATTATGCAAATTATACCGGTAATTATGGCAATCCGGCCATAGCTGCGGATTACTACAACTACATGCACAACCTTGGTAAGGATGGCTCCCCATTCTACCCCGATTCAATATGGGCATTACCCTACCAGTTTTTGGAATGTGAGAATACCTATGTAGAAGCAGATAGGCGACTATTACTGAACTCGCCGGATATGGACTTTTCCCCCGGGGAGCGCAAACATTTGCTATCCGCCCTGGTAACAACAGGTCTTGATACAGGCCATGTATGCAATGATATTACGCTTACGGATATCAATGAGGTTGCAGATACCGCATGGCATGTATATCAGCACCCCTTGCCTCCGCTAAGCACAACACATGTGACGATATTGCAAAAAATAAAAGTTTATCCAAATCCTGTAAAAGATATTTTACAGCTTGATTATGATAATGTCAGCAAGGGGCAAATTGTTATTTATGATATGCTCGGCCAAGAATTGATAAAGAGCACATTGAACCACACTATAAGTGTAAAACAACTAATTCCCGGCTTGTATCTATACCGGATCACAGAGAAAGGCCTCCTGCTGCAACAGGGAAAGATTCGTAAAGACTGACATGCGGGGCTTACAATCTACAGGGCAAAGAAAAATATTTTATCATACCCACCAAATCCCGGTATCATACCCCTAAAATAAGGGTATCATAAAAATTCGATTTTTTCATTTCAAAATGGCATAAGAACTTTGTAGCAAGGCCTTGTCTTTTCTCAATACAGGGAGAGGGCAGACCCTGAGGAAGTTCTTTGAAATATGGAATAGCACAAATGTCGGCACATTTACCTTTGCATACATTTCGCTAAGCGTAATAATGCAGTATTGGCAGGCATTACAGTGTATTTATAGCTGCTGAAAAGTAAACACTTTTTCGCGTTTACTTTTGAAATTCTTGCTCCATTACATCGCTTGGCTACTTCAGCACACCCAGTTCTTTGCCCACTTTGGTAAATGCTGCAATGGCTTTGTCCAGGTGTGCTTTTTCATGTGCGGCTGATATCTGCACACGGATGCGGGCCTGGCCTTTAGGTACTACAGGGTAGAAGAAGCCGATGACGTAAATACCTTCATCCAGCATTTTTGCGGCCATCTGCTGCGCCACCACGGCATCATACAGCATGATGGGCGTTATGGGATGTGTGCCCGGCTTTATATCGAAGCCTGCCTCGGTCATCTGGTTGCGGAAGTACATGGTATTGTCCTCCAGTTTATCGCGTAGGGCAGTGGTCTCGCTCAGCATATCCAGCACGGCGATGGATGCGCCTGCTATGCTTGGCGCCAGCGAGTTGGAGAAGAGGTAGGGCCTGCTGCGCTGGCGCAGCATTTCCACGATCTCCCTGCGGCCGCTGGTAAAACCGCCCGATGCGCCACCCAGGGCCTTGCCCAGTGTGCCGGTAATGATGTCGATACGGCCCATCACACCGCAGAGCTCGTGCACCCCGCGGCCCGTCTTGCCCATGAAGCCCGATGAGTGGCTCTCGTCTATCATCACCAGTGCATCATATTTATCGGCCAGGTCGCATATCTTGTCCAGTTGGGCTATAGTGCCGTCCATCGAGAATACGGAGTCGGTAACAATGAGCCGCGTGCGTGCGCCGCTGTGCGTCTGTAGCTGGGCTTCCAGGTCGGCCATATCATTGTGCTTATAGCGTGCGCGCTGTGCCTTGCAGAGGCGCACACCGTCTATAATCGAGGCATGGTTCAGCTCGTCGGATATGATGACGTCCTCATCATTCAGCAGGGGCTCGAACACGCCGCCATTGGCATCGAAGCAGGCCACGTAGAGTATGGAGTCTTCAGTGCCCAGGAAGGTGGCTATTTTGGCCTCAAGCTCTTTATGTATGTCCTGCGTGCCGCAGATAAAGCGTACCGAGCTCATGCCATAGCCACGGCGGTCTATGGCTTTGTGCGCAGCTTCTATCACCTTAGGGTGCGATGAAAGGCCCAGGTAGTTATTGGCGCAGAAGTTGAGCACCTTTTTACCGTTCACGGTAATTTCCGCACCCTGCTCGGATGCTATGATGCGCTCGTTCTTGAACAGTCCTGAATCTTTGATCTCCTGCAGTTCGTTTTGCAGCCTTTGGTAGAATGCGTTGCTTGCCATTGGTACGTTTATTTTAAGACTACAAAATAAAGGCAATCGGCTTATTTTTCTTAAAGTATTCCCAAAAACATTTATAATGCTATATTGCCGCTTGCAGAAGATTAAATTTACAGGCTTATACAAAATTGTTTTTTGCGCTATACGATAAGCATATTATTACTCTTGCTCAGCATACAGGTTCATGCACAGTTATTGCGGGGCCGCGTGACCGATGCCGGCACAGGCAAGCCCCTGTATCCCGTTACGGTAGTGAACCTTGACACCCGCCAGAGCGCTTACAGTGATGAGCAGGGCAATTACAGCATAGCAGTGCGCAGCGGCGATCATATAGCCTTCACCTATATAGGCTACAAGCCCCAGCAGAAGGACCTCTCTTTTGTTACCGGCACTTTACAATTCAATGTAAGACTGGAGCAGATCAATTACCTGCTTGATGAATTTACCGTTAGGCCCGGCTATACGCCTTACCAAATAGATTCCCTCCAGCGGCGCTCCACTTACCAGCGTTCGTTGGCCTTTCCGCATGCCAATCCTTTCAATAGCCCCATATCAGCACTGGCTCAGCTCTTTGCCCCAACCACCAAGGCCCGTTTCCGCTTCCAGAAGAGCTATGCAAAATGGGAGTCGCAGCTATTTGTTGATACCCGCTACTCACCTGAGCTGGTTACGCAACTCACCGGCCTCACCGGCGATTCGCTTGCCGGCTTTATGAACAATACGCCCATGCCCTACGATTATGCGCGCAGTGCCACCGAGCTGGAGGTAAAGATGTGGATACGCTACAACTATAAACAATGGCTGAAGAACGGTGCAAAGATGATCGTGACGGATAGTATGGAAGTAGAAAAAAAGTAAAAAACATTTCCGCAAAAGCGATGATCACGATAACGACATAGTAAGAATCAATGTCATCACGTTCGGTACTCGCTATATTTTGATTAACTTGCCTTAATGTTACCACCCTGGCAAACAGGCATAGTAAAGCAAATAGAACAGGCCACGCACAATACGAGGCGCTACTGGATAGAGTTGCCCGAAGTACCCGTATTCGATTTCAAGCCCGGCCAGTTCGTCACCCTCGATCTGCCCATACATGAGCAGCGCAATAAGCGCTGGCGCAGCTATAGCATCGCTTCCATGCCCGATGGCAGTAATGTCATAGAGCTGGTCATCTCCTATATAGAAGACGGTGTAGGTACCAATTACATATTCAGCGAGATAAAAGAAGGCAGCACATTTACTTTGCGCGGCCCCCAGGGTGTTTTCACTATGCCCGAGCATATGGATAAAGACCTCTTCCTCATCTGTACCGGCACGGGTATTGCCCCCTTTCGCAGCATGCTGCATTATATCAATACGCACAATATAGCACATGGGCAGGTACACCTTATCTACGGCACACGCACCCGGCAAGACCTGCTCTATGCCGGTGAGATGCGCGATATGGAAAAGATGATGCCCCGTTTTGAATACAATCCCACCCTTTCGCGCGAGGACTGGGAAGGGTATAAGGGTTATGTACATGCCATATACGAGGAGCTTTGCTGCAATTATGGTTACCGCCCGGCACACTTTATGCTTTGCGGCTGGCGTGCTATGATCGATGAGGCCCGAGACCGTATCGTAAAGATGGGCTACGATAAAAAAGACATTCACCTGGAGCTCTATGGCTAGGGCTTATATTTTTTGTTTTCATATCGCTTTTTCAGTATCCCTCCCATGGCATACTATTTTTAGTACTAGTGGCACACAATACCATTGCCATGAACACTAAGAAGAGGATGCTGATCGTGTCTAACAGGTTGCCCGTAAAGATTATACAAAAGGACGGTTTGAGCACTTATCAGCCCAGTGAAGGAGGACTGGCCACTGGCCTGGGCAGCATTTATAAAGAAGAAGGGAACCTTTGGATTGGCTGGCCGGGGGCCCTGGTAGCCGATAAGGATAAAGAAAAAGTGATACAAGACCTTGATAATGATAACCTGTATCCCATATTCCTGACCGAAAAAGAAATACTCGATTACTATGAAGGTTTCTCTAACGAAACTTTGTGGCCGCTGTTTCATTATTTCCCCACTTACAGCATTTATAACCCGGAGCAATTTGAAGTATATAAGCAGGCCAATCAAAAATTTGCCGACGAGATATTAAAGATAGCTACTGAAGATGATGTGATATGGATACATGATTACCAGCAAATGCTGCTGCCTGAAATGATCAGGCGCAAGCTGCCGGGTGTTACCATCGGCTTCTTCCTGCATATACCCTTCCCCTCCTACGAGGTCTTCCGTATGTTGCCATGGCGAAAGGAACTGCTTACGGGTCTTACTGGTGCTGATGTGATCGGTTTTCATACTTATGATGACGTACGGCACTTCCTGAGTGCTACCAGTCGCATACTGAACGTGAACGGAACGGCCAATGAGCTGGTGATAGACGACAGGAAGATCGTAGCCGATGCCTTCCCCATAAGCATAGATTATAAAAAATACAAGCAGCTTGCAGAGAGTACGGAGACAAAACGCAATGAGCGTAAGCTTAAAGAGCTTACAGGCCATAACAGGCTCATTATCTCTATCGACAGGCTCGATTACAGTAAGGGCATCCTGCACAGGTTGCAGGCATACAAGCTATTGCTGGAGCGTCATCCCGAGCTCCGTGGTAAAGTGACACTTGTACACCTTGTAGTGCCCTCGCGCGATAAGGTGACAAAATATAAAGAACTGAAAGAAGAGATGGATATGCTGATAAGCGACATCAACGGGCAATACAGCTCCTTCAGCTGGCAGCCCATACAGCATTTCTATCGTTCTTTCCGTATCGATATACTTTCGGCATTGTATAAGGCGGCGGATGTGGCACTGGTCACCCCTCTGCGCGATGGGATGAACCTGGTGAGCAAAGAGTATGTAGCCAGCAAGACCGATCAGCGCGGCGTATTGGTGCTGAGCGAAATGGCTGGGGCCTCAAGGGAGCTGTCCGAAGCACTGATGGTGAACCCATCGGATATATGGGATTATGCCGAAAAGATATACCAGGCATTAAATATGCCTGTAGAAGAGCAAAAGCGGCGCATGACAGCTATGCAGCAAACAGTATCTAAGTTCGATATATTCAATTGGGTCAATAATTTCATCGGCAGGCTGGAAGAAATAAAGGCATGGCAACAGGAACTCAGCACACGGAATATTAACGAATCCATAAGGCAAAAGATGGCAATAAGCTATCATTACGGCTCCCGGCGTTTGCTATTCCTGGATTATGATGGTACGATGGTGTCTTTTAAAAAACAGGTAAATGAAGCGAAGCCCGATGATGAATTGCTGAAATTGCTGGAATGTATCAGCAGTGATCCGCATAACACAGTGGTCATTACAAGCGGGCGCGATTATCATACACTCGAATCATGGCTGGGCCATTTGCCAGTTGACATAATAGCCGAGCATGGAGCATGGTATAAGGAATATGATGGGCCATGGCGTCATCGCAGGGATTTGAACGCTGGATGGAAACCCGATATACGCAGTGTGCTTGAGGTATATACCAGCCGCACACCCGGCTCATTCATAGAAGAAAAAAGCTATTCGTTAGCCTGGCACTATCGAAAGACCGAAAGCGGCCTCGGCAGTTTAAGGGCGCAAGAGATAACCGCCGACCTGAAATACCTGGCTGCCGACCTGGGCTTGCAGGTATTGCAGGGCGATAAGGTAGTAGAAGTAAAGAATATATCGGTGAATAAGGGTACGGCAGCCAAACGCTGGCTTGAGAAGACCGATGCGGATTTTATCATGGCCATAGGCGATGACCACACCGATGAAGATACATTTAAGGCAATGCCCGCAGACGCTATTACCATAAAGGTAGGCAGCAATGTATCTGAGGCAACGTATTATTTACGGTCGTATATTGAGGTCCGCGCCCTGCTGCGGGAGATATGTACAGCAAGCACAGATGATGAGGATGAACATGAGGCCTTGCTGGAAGAAGCGAACTGATCAACACTAGTGATAAATAAAGAAGGCCGGGAAATGATCCCGGCCTTCGGTTTGTATAGATACAGTATTTTTATTCTTCTGTTTTTTTCTTTTTAGCTGCTGTTTTTTTAGCGGGCTTCTCGGCGCCATCATCTGTCTTTTCGCTGGCAGCTTTCTTCTTTTTCGGGGCGGCTTTCTTTGCAGGTTTTTCCGCAGGTTCTTCTGCTGTTTCTGCTTTTACTTCGGCTACCGGTTCTGCTTCAGGAGTAGTTTCAACCGCAGTATCTTCAGCCTGGGCTTCAAAATTCAGCAGGTCGTTCGCTTTCAGCAGGTCATACCATTTCAGCATTTTCTTCATATCGCTTACATACACACGGTCTTCATCTATCTCGGCAAAGATGCTCTTGAAATAATCTTTAATGGCATTGTTGTCAGATGCTTTTGGGTCGGCTTTGGTAACCGTACCGTCGGTATCTTTCATTTTCTGAAACACTTCGTGCAGGCGCACATTATCGCCGGTGGTGTATATTTCTATACTTTCCAGGGGGGTAACGTTATGCAGGCGGGCAGAAATGAATTTAGTGCTTTTGTCTGCCAGGTTGCGCACTATTGCGCCGTCGCTTTTTGTTGTCAGGAGCTGGTAAAGACCGCCAAGGCCTGTAACTGCTACGATTTCTCTGTATTCCATATATAAAACTAAGGGAGGCAAAAATAAGCTTTTGCGCTTAATTTGCCTCCCTTATTATGCATATAGTTGTTTACTATTTTATCTTATAGGTCAGGCTGCAAGGCTTACCTGATAAGTGTTATATCTCCTTTTATCATTTGTTTGTTGCTGCCGTCGCCCTGGTTGCCGCATATGAACTCCATATAGAAGAAATAGGTGCCCATATCCTGCGGTACCCCTTTATAAGTACCATCCCATCCTGAGCTGGTAGTGGTGCTGGTGAAGACCAGTTGACCGAAACGGTTGAAGATAGAGAGTTTGATCAGCTCCATATCACCTTTATAAACGGGGCGGAATACATCATTCTTGCCATCGCCATTTGGTGTAAAGGCATTGGGTATATAAGGCGTGCAGCAATTATCATATTGTACCTCAGCCTCGCCCGAAGAGATACAATCGTGGACATCATGTATCACTACGCGGTAGAAACCGTTCGGCAGGCCTGTTATCCTGTTGATACCAGAAGGGCGGGTAGTATCAGTACTCCATACATAAGTATATGGAGGTGTACCACCTGCTACATCTACGATCACAGCACCATTATCATCCACGCCTTCACAGAGGTTACCATTGGTATGCATCTTGAGCGTAATAGAATCTGGCTGCGGCACCGGTACCCTGGTCGATTTTTTACAATCTTTACTGTCTATCACCGTAATGATATGGTAACCGGGCGCCTGGCCTGTAAATTCATTATCAGATGTAGGTGGCACCGGTTGCCCGTCTACCTGGTAGGTGAACGGAGGTACGCCGCCTGAAGCATTGATCGAGATAACACCATCGGATACGCCGTAACAACTTGTAGGTGTGATGTTAGGCTCTTCGAGCACGATGTGCGGCAAGCCTGTGAGGGTGATCGTGGTATCGTGTGTACAGCTGTTCTTGTCTATAGCATAGAAAGTATAGCTTCCTTCCGGTAAGCTTGTGAACAAAGAAGTTGATGTATAATCAACAGGATTTTGCCCATACATATAAGGAGGTGTACCTCCTGCGGCTACCAGGTCTATAGAGCCATCTGCAAAGCCCTCGCAGGTAGGATTGGTAATATTGGCACCCGAGAACACAAGCGGATCAGGTTGCTCCAGCGTTACCGAAGAATCGAGCGCACAGGCATTGAAGTCTTTTACATGAATATTGTGATTGCCTGCATAAAGGTTACCCAGGCTATTGGATGACTGGAATGGATCAAAATCCACAGCATAAGAGTACGGAGGTGTGCCGCCGGCCAGGAATACCTGAATGATACCATTATCGTCGCCATAGCACCTGGGTTGCGTGAGCGTAAGATCTATTATTTCGAGTTTAGGCGGCTGGGTAACAATGAGCACAGTATCGTAAGTACAACCATTGTTGTCGATAATATGCACGGTATCTACGCTGGTAGGCAGGTTGCCGAATACATTCGTACCGGAGAATGGCCCGTTATTGAGTGCATAAGTGTATGCAGGTGTACCACCTGTACCGTTGGCCGTGATGCTGCCATTGCTGAAGCCATAACATGTAGGCCTTACTATGCTGATATTGGTGCCGAGTATCGGTGGCTCAGTTACTACAACTGCAGTATCTTTTATACAACCGTTCACATCTTTGATGTGCACTGTGTATGTACCTGCCGGCAGGTTAGGGAACGAGTTGGTAGGACTGTAAGGATTCGGTCCCAATGCATAGGTATAGGGGCTTGTAGCACCGCTGCCGGTAACATTGATGACGCCGATGCTTTGTCCGAAGCACAGCTCATTGGTAATATTGAAGAGCCCTACGGGGTTCAGTGAATCTATTATGGCAATTGTGGTGTCTTTTATACAGCCGTTCAGGTCTTTAACATGGAAAGTATAGGTACCTGCAGCCAGCGGCTGGAATGTATTGGACGGGCCATAAGGGCCTGCACCTTGTGAATAGGTATAGCCCGGCGTGCCGCCTGAGCCTGTCAATATCACTCTGCCATCGCCCAGTGTGGCGCAGGTGGAGTTCTTAACTGAAGCAGCAACGGCTACAGGTGTAGGCTGTGTAAGTGTAACGATCGTGTCTTTGATACAACCGTTGGCATCTTTTACATGCAGCGTATAAGTAGCTGCCACTAAACCGACAAAGGTATTGCTGGGCCCGAAAGGTGCTGCATTGATGGCATAAGTGTAGCCAGGTGTGCCGCCCGATGCAGACATGGTCATGGTACCATTGGCACTGCCATAGCATGTGGGCCGCACCATAGTTACCTGTGTGATACGCAGCTCTGTAGGTTCTGTAAGTGTGATAACAGTATCCTTGATGCAATTATTCGCATCTTTGGTATGTATGGTATAAGTACCTGCGGCAAGGCCATTGAACGTATTGGACGGGCCGTAAGGGCCTGCACCATTGGCATAGGTATAGCCCGGTGTGCCGCCTGCAGCGTTTATCACGATGGAGCCTGTTGCTGCACCATGACACAGGATATTTGTAATTACTGCAGCTACGGTAACAGCAGTAGGCTGTGTAACGTTGGCCGTTGTATCGAGGTAGCAACCTTGTGCATCATGTACATGTATCGTGTAGGTAGCTGCAGTGAGGTTGGGGAATGTATTGGTGCCGGAGAAAGGCCCGGCATTCAATGCATAGGTATAAGGGCTAATGGCATTATTGCCGGTTGCCGTGATAGAACCGTCATTGCCGCCATTGCAGGAAACATTGGTAATGGCAAGTGTCGCGTGCACTGCCAGCGAGTCGGTAAGCGTAAGTACAGTGTCTTTGCTGCAACCGGTTGAGTTCTGTACATGGAAGGTGTATGTGCCTGCTGCAAGGCCTGTGAAATTGCCGCTTGGACCGAATGGCCCTGCACCTATAGCATAAGTATAAGGAGGTGCATTGTTGTTATATGCAGCAAGTGTCACCTGCCCATTAGCCACGCCATTACAAAGTGGTTTGGCTATTGACGCATTGATGTATATCGGCGGGCCGTCCGGCAGCGACCATGTACTGTCTTTGATACAAAGGTTGGCATCTTTGATATGCAGTGTATACGTGCCTGCAGCAAGACCGGTAAAAGTATTAGGGTTGCCGTAAGCATTCGCATTATACGCGTACTGGTATGGTGCCAGGCCACCCGTACCGGTAATGGTTATAGTACCATCGGAGCCACCCGGGCAGGTTGGCAATGTATACGTAAGCGAAGCAAAGCTTGGACCGGGAGGTGCTGCAAAAGTTACTACAGTGTCTTTGGTACAGCCTACATCGCTGGTGGTGCGGATGGTATAAGTGCCTGCTGCAAGACTATCTGTTAAGGTGCCTGTAAGATTATTATTAGTATGGATGACATTTACACCCTGCAATACGGTCTCTGTCCAGGGCGATACGCCGGTAGCCACAGTAAACACGGCCTTCTTGGTACATGTGGCCGGCGATACAAGTGTAACGGTATTACCTGGCAGCGGCGCTATGATTATGGTATAGGTTATCTGCTGGTTGGCAGCGAGCGGGCATTGATTGTCCTGGTAGTTAAGCGTGAAGGTATAAGTGCCGCTTGGTGCTGCGGGTGTATTCGTGTTCCAGGTGAATACACCGGTAGGGCTTGGTGTATGGTTATTGGTCACCACATATGTGGCACCAGCGGGCAGGCCGGTGGCAGTAACATCTATAGTATCGCCATTGGCATCGGTAGGGTTGATACTGAAAGTAAAGACACCTGTGTTTTTACAAACCCTAAGCGTAGTGGAATCGATAAGTGTGCCTGCTGACGGGCTGGATATTACCCCTGAAGGGGGCCAGTTATTGCATGTATTCAAAACCACCACCGTCATCTCGCGCTGGCTGGTACCCACCAGCACACCATTACGGTATTCCTGCACTTCCATACAGGCCAGTGAGCGCTGTACCGCATTGGGGGTAAAACTCATTTGCCCTGTGGTGGGCACAAAGGTAAATGGATTGGCCGCCAGCGGGGCTGTGGCTGTCCATGGGGCTATATAGTTAACGTTCGGAGGATTGGCCGGGAAACCTGTACCGTCACGGCCGGGTATCTGAACATAATAAAGGCTGTCAGAATTAGGATCTACCGAGCCGGGTGCATAGTTAGCCGGTATGTTCAGGCAATAAAAAGGTGTAGGTATCGTACCGAAGACGGATGAACTGTTTGGCGTACCTACAGCGGCGGTGTTGTTGAGTTTGGAATCAAGTGTTATGATCGTATTACCCGGGTTTACAACATTGGTAATGGTACTGCTTCGCCCGGCTTGTGTAAAGCCCATGTAACCATCGAAATGGAAACGCCAGTTGGCAGACTGGTAAGGCACAGTATACACAAAAGAGTAGATAAATTTCTTAATACCCGGTATGGTATTATTTACGTTTGAGCAGGTGGTGTTGTTGATATCGGCAGGGCATACCGGCGTCACTTCAACACCTGCAAAAGGAGCTTCCTCTGTAAGCGTAAGTGTAGCGACCGCCGTAGTATTGGGATCGTCATATACCTTTACCCGGCAGGTGGCCCCGTTCAGGTTAGGGAATGCAGCGCCTGCGCAGTCGCCATACACGATAACGTATATTTTATAGTCATTACCCGATACGTATGTATAATACATGTCTATGCCAAATACGTGTGTGGCAAAAGACTGAACCGTTGATAAAAATAGAATGCCTGCAATCAGGAATGAATAACGCAGCATCTTGAGTACATTTTTTTTCATAAAATTGTTTCGACAAAGATGTTTGACAATGTTTTATACAAGAGTAAAGGGTAATCAATTCTATCTTTTTCAAGGAGGGGGTGATCCCGTGGGGTATATTGCCTTTCCAGATTTTTTATTCGGTCATTAAACCTAACTAACCCATTTCACAGCCTATTCCAACTAAAATTTCTTTAATTCAAAAGTACAGGGTTTTAAAGATACTATGAAAAATTAACAAAATCTTTTGTACCCAAAAAATTAAAGGTTATTTTTTATTTAAATATATCGCATACTTTTGATTAAGAATAGAAAACGAGTATTAATATTACTCATTTATGTGTTTATATTAAAAAAATGACGTGAATGGCACAAATTCCGTGGAGTTTGAATGCCTTGAAGGCCGACCTTTAGAATAAGCGTTTATTATCCCTGATGCTTTTCAGGTAAGTATCCAGGTCTGCTGAGGGTTTTAGCAGCAATAACAAAACAGTATATACCACCACCACCAGTGCAGAGCGCAATATGGTATCGGTCAATAAGTAGGCGATACCCGTGTGCCCGGTATGGTTGATGTGTGGCATAAAGTAGCCCGATAGCCCTGCACCTGCTCCGGCAACCAATACCAGCCAGCTTTTATTGGTGAAAGGCAGTAACTGCATTTTTTTCCACAGGAAGAACATTTTGGCTATATTGAAAATAGCCAATGCTATAGTAGCACTCCAGGCAGCGCCATAAACACCATAAAGTGGTATTAAGTACCAATTCAGGGCGAACGCTATACCTATCAGCATGAGGGAAATATGAAAATTGAACCGGTAAAATTTAGAGATGCCTATAAGCTCGCTATTCAGGCCGGTTGACATATCTATCATCCTGCCCAACATTAATATCATGACGAGGCCGGGAATAGCTTCGTATCCGACAGGAAAAATATTGACAATCGTTTCCAGGTTACAAGCAATAAGCAGGAACATGCCAATGGCTACGATCAGTATATTGATACCGGAACGATGGAAGAGGTCCTTAAGCTTTACCTCATCACGATCGATATATGCTTTGTTGAGCACGGGATAGGTAGCCGATATCATAGCACGATAAGGGAATACGATAAGCGTATTGGCATAGATGGCCACGCTATAAACAGCAAGTGAGCCCATACCGGCCTTATCGAGCGGGGCAAGCATAAGCGAATCAAAATAGCCTATAAGGTTGAGCGAGGCTCCAAACATAAGATGGTACCACGAATAATGGGCCATCTCCTTATACTCTTGCCTGGTAAATGCGTTCCAGTTGACGGAAAATCCAAAGCCCTGTGTACGCATGGCAAGCAATAGCATAGCTAATACCGGGGCAACATATATCAGTACCGTGCCAGCCACCACACCGCTAAAGGATATCAGCTTGAAATAATATAGGGCAATGACAACCAGGTTGCAGAGGCGCAATAACACTTCGCGCATAAATGAGGATGCCGCTACTTTTAGCTGCGATATAAGGTACTGATCGAGGAATGCCATCAGGCTCCAGAAAAGTACAAGCACCGGTACCCAGGAATAGTATTTATTAATAAATGCCCTGTCTGCCGGCTGGTAGAGGCCCACAATACTATGGCGCAAAGCAAAATAAGGAATGGTGAAAACTATTGTAGCGAGTATAGGTACTACGCCACATATGGTCAGTAGCACCTTCTTTCTTGCATCATTGGCTGCATAGCGCTGTGTGAAGGTGGAGGCCAGCGAGGATGTGCCCAGCAGCACGATAAATTGGATCAGTGCACCCTCCAGCGTAATGTTTTTGGTGAAGCCAAATTCCGGCTTGCTCAATATATAGGTACTCATCAAAACGAGCAGCGCTCCTAAAGCGGCACCAGTGAAGTTGACAAGAGTTGTTTTTACAGATTGGCGGAATACAATGCCCATTGGCTATAAAGATAGTATATACCTATAGCCAAAAGTAAAAAGTAAAAAGCCAAAAAAAATATAAAGGTCTTGCCGTAAAAAGAAAACCCCGCTACAAGCGGGGCTTTCCTTTATTTTTTACAATACTTCGTTATTCTTTCAGGTGCAGGTCCATGCTCACGCGGCGGTTCTGTGCACGGCCTTTGGCTGTTTTGTTGCTGGCCACCGGTTGTGTTTCACCATAACCGTTGGTAACCAGCCTGCTCTCAGCTATACCCTGGCTCACAAAATAGTTCTTCACAGAGTTGGCCCTGTCTTTGGACAACTGCAGGTTCTTATCTGGCTTGCCCACATTATCGGTATGCCCGTCTATGGTCATGTAATAATCGGGATAGTCGTTCAGTATCTTCACGATATCATTGAGCATGGAATACGATGTCTTTTTGATGACCGCCTTACCTGTTTCGAACTGTATCGCTGTTGCGGCAAATGCCAGTCGTTTTTTCACTTCTACGCTCACTTCTGGGCAGCCATGGTTGGCAATGGTGCCTTTTACGGTAGGGCATTTGTCTTCATTATCAGCTATACCATCACCATCAGTATCCGGGCAGCCCTTGTTGGCTATGGGGCCAGGGGCATTGGGGCAGGCATCATCGTTATCGGCTATGCCGTCACCATCAGTATCCGGGCAGCCTTTGAACTGGGGTAGCCCTTTCTGGTCGGGGCATTGGTCATCAATATCGGCTATGCCGTCGCCATCGCGGTCGGGGCAGCCGCCCATGGCTACACTGCCGGCCATAGTGGGGCACCTGTCCTGGGCATCGGCCACGCTGTCCAGGTCGGCATCGGGGCAACCCATAGCTGTTTTAGAGCCTGCCAGGTCTGGGCATTTATCACTGCTGTCGGGTATGCCGTCATGGTCACGGTCGGGGTCCGGGCATCCCATATAATCCCATACCCCTTTTTCACCGGGGCATTTGTCTTTTTTGTTCGATACCAGGTCGCCATCGCTGTCCTTAGGTTTCCTTTTTGCGAAAGGGACATAAGCACCAAAATAGAAGTTGGCGCCATAAGCAGAGTTGCTGATAACGCCCAGCAGGTCATCGCTGCCAATAAAGAAGCCGGATACACGCAGGCCGAGGCCCACTTTAACGCTCTTGCTCAGGAAACTGTACGTGATGGGCAAGCCGGCGCTGAATATACGCGTATCGTAACGCGGGGTGAGCGTGAGCTGGCTGTAAATACTATTGCCCGTTACATCGCGGGGGGCGATGTTGCCCATAAAAGTAAGGTTCACGAACAGCCCTTTTACGGCATGGTAATCTACGCCAAGTACAAGTGCTGTGGGCAGGTGTACTTTGGTAGCCGTAGTGCTGTCGTCAGCCACGGTAAAACCATGCTGCTGTGCATAGTTCTTCAGCGAGTCGGCGTTTTGCGTATGATCATTTATTTCGTCGCCTTTCAAAACAGCAGCAGTGCCGCTGTTGCTCACTGAAATAGTGCGTACGTTTTTGGTGTATTTTATCGAGCCTATATCGGTTACTGCAGCGGAGAAACGCAGCAGGTAGGTATTAGCGCCTGGGTCGGTGAGGCCGGTCTGGCCATCCATGTCGTATTTATATTTGCCTACATTGGGCCTGAACTCGTAAACAAAACCGATGTCGGCTCCAAGGCCTTTACCCGCACCTTTGAACAGGTTGCCCGTTATATCGCCGGAGTTATTAAAGTCGATGCCGCCGCTCCTGAAAGCAAGGTCCGAATTGTTTACTTTCCAGAGGTCTGTAGCTGCTGTATAGTTTACGTCCAGGTTTTTGCTTACCACGCTTGCATAGCCTATACCCATCAGGTAGCGCGCGGTAAGGCCGCCCTTCAACATGTTTTTACCGTTGTCGAATAGTACGCCGCCATAACTCAGTCCTATTTCTGTCCAGCCATGCGCGGTCCAGTTGAACTGGTTGCCGTTGGATGAATAGTCGGTCTGGTCATTGGCATTTGTGACGGTACGGAATATACTATCGTCGATATTATGTATCTGGTTATAGATACGGGCCCTTGTGGTGATGGCAATGGCATGCTTCTTCCCGAGGCTTATCATGGCACCGGGGCCGCGCAGTTCACCATAGGGCAGCATTGCGCTGAATTTGCCGGAGTTTTTCACATTTACATAGTCACTTACTTTGAAGCTGTCACTACCGGTGCCTTTAAAGACCTTATTTGAATTAATAGTGCCGAGGCTGTTGTCGAGCCCAAAGTTCATTGAGAACAGGTCGATGGTGAACTTATGCCTGGAGTCTGCAATGTTCGCAGGATTCAGGTACAGGCCATTGGTACCGCTCCAGTTGCTGGTGGCTATACCTATATAGCGCTGGGCCTGTGAGATGAGCGGCAGCAGGGCTGCCAGGAGGATGAGTACGTGTTTTTTCATACGCAATGCTGTTTTTTGTTGTAGAAGCAGGGGCTGATGTGCATGAAAGGTAGGTATTTACACTTTAGCCCCTTGTCAAATAAATACTACACCATACAAAAATAGAGCCAGCTACCCAATAATGCTATACTACATTTATGGTATTTTTATTAAGTGGTGGTACGGATAAGTATAATAAAAAGAAGGCTGACCTGTGGTCAGCCTTCTTTTTATATGTTCGGAAACAGTTATTATCCTACAGCTATGCGCTTAAACTCAGTAACGGTAAGATCGGCTTCTACCGATTTCAGGTAGTCGGCCACTGTTTTGCTGTTGTCTTTTACGAAAGCTTGTGGCAACAGGGTATTCTCTTTAAAGAATTTGTTCAGTTTGCCCTGTGCTATTTTCTCTACCATGTCACCGGTCTTGCCTTCGGCCGTCACCTGCTCAATAGCAATAGCTTTTTCACGCTCCAGTGTTTCGGGGGCTATATTGTCGGCATCAACAGCCAGCGGGTTCATGGCAGCTATCTGCATGGCCACATCTTTACCGGCAGCTATTACACCTTCATTAGCAGGCTTGTTGAGGCCTACCAGCACACCTATACGGTAGCCGGCGTGTATGTAAGGCACTACGGTAGCCGCGCTTACGGTCTCAAAGCGGATGATGTCTATCTTCTCGCCTATCTTAGCCACTGTTTCCAGCAGTTTCTCAGCTATGGTTGCACCCTGCATGGTCTGGCTCTTCAGTTCATCAACAGTGGTAGCCTTAGAGCTTAAAGCGATATCTGCTATTTCCTGTGCAAAATCAATGAAGTCCTGGTTCTTGGCCACGAAGTCCGTTTCAGAGCTCAGGTTCACGATAACACCATAAGTATTGTCAGCAGAGGCCTTTGCTATGGCTACACCCTCTTTGGCTTCGCGGTCACTGCGGTTGGCAGCTACTTTCTGGCCTTTCTTGCGCAGGTAGTCGATAGCTTTTTCAAAATCGCCTTCGCTCTCCATCAATGCCTTGCGGCAATCCATCATACCGGCGCCTGTTTGCTGGCGCAGTTTGTTCACATCTGCTGCAGATATTGTTACAGTACTCATTATAATTTCCTTTTTATTGGTTTTAAAAATAAAGGTGCAAAATTCGCATTTTATCATTAAAGCCCCAAAAGAGGGGCTTTAAGGCTGTATTAATAATCCTTATATTATTAACGTTTTACAGAAGGCCTGCTGCCACCTGTACGATTGCCGCCGCCACCTGCGCCACCACCGCGGTTGCCACCGCCACGATTGCCGCCTGTACCGCCACCACGGTTGCCCGTGCCACGGCCTGCACCACCGCCTGTGCCTGCACCGGCACCTGCGCCACGGCGACTGCGGCCTTTGCCACCGCCTTTACCGTCTTCTTCTTCAATATCAAGGCCACGCATCCTTTCATTGCTTTCTTCCACTACGGTTTCTTCCTCTTCTTTCACCTGGCTGCGCTCCTGCAGGCCTTCCATGATGGCTGCAGTGAGGTACTGGGTAACGATAGCTATCGATTTGGTAGCATCGTCGTTTGAAGGTATAGCGAAATCTACTTTGGTTGGATCGCTGTTGGTATCCACCATAGCCAGCGTGGTAATGCCCAGGCGTTTTGCTTCGGCCAGTGCAATATGCTCATGGCTGATATCAACGATGAACAAAGCTGCCGGGGTGCGTGCCATCTGTGATATACCGCCCAGTACTTTTTCCATTTTTTCTTTGCTGCGGCTCAGGGTCAGGCGTTCTTTCTTGGTAACGCTGTCCATAGTGCCGTCCTGCAGCATTTTTTCAATGCTCTGCATCTTCTTTACACTCTTGCGTATGGTAGAGAAGTTGGTAAGCATACCGCCCAGCCAGCGCTCGGTAACGAAGGGCATGTTCACTTTTGCAGCAGCTTCGGCTACTATTTCCTTAGCTTGTTTTTTAGTAGCTACGAACATGATCTTTTTACCGCTCTTGGCGATAGATTTCAGTGCTCCTGCAGCTTCTTCAAGCCCGTCAATAGTTTTATTGAGGTCTATGATATGGATGCCGTTCTTTTCAGCAAAGATGTACGGCAGCATTTTGGGATTCCACTTCTTCTTCAGGTGGCCAAAATGTACACCAGCTTCAAGTAATTGCTGGTGCAGGCTTTTATTTTCTTCCATTTGAATAATTTCTTGTCGGTTAAATAATAAAGTACAAACCAGCGATTAACGTTTAGAGAACTGGAAGCTACGACGTGCTTTGCGTTTACCAAATTTCTTACGTTCTACAGAGCGTGGGTCGCGTGTCATGAGGCCTTGCTTTTTCAGCAGGGGCCTGTACTCAGGGTTCACATCGCACAGCGCACGGGCTATACCCATTTTTATAGCTTCGGCCTGGCCTTTGGGGCCGCCGCCCTGTACATTCACCACTATGTCGAAAGCAGCAGATGCTTCTACCGTCTTCAGCGGCAGTTCCACCTGGTTCTGCAGGTACATGATGGGGAAATATGCTTTGTACTCTTTGTCATTAACCGTGATGTTGCCGGTGCCTTTGCTCAGGTATATGCGGGCTACGGCTTCTTTACGGCGACCAACGGCATTTTTCTGTTTTTCCATTTATATTGAATGGTTTTTGCTATTTGGAATTAGAATTTTAATTCTTTTGGTTGCTGTGCTTTATGTGGGTGCTCGGCTGTTTCGTATACGAACAGTTTCTTCACCATGGCACGGCCCAGGCGATTTTTAGGCAGCATGCCTTTTACGGCGCGCTCTATCATCAGGTTCGGACGGCGATTCACCAGTTCACGTGCAGTTTCTGATTTCTGCCCGCCGGGATAGCCCGAGAAGGTCTGGTATTCCTTATCGTCCATTTTGTTGCCGGTAAGCACTGCTTTGCCGGAGTTGACAACGATCACATAATCGCCGCAATCAAAATGGGGTGTATAATAGGCTTTGTTCTTACCGCGCAGTATATGTGCGATCTTTGAGCTCATACGGCCCAGTGTCTGGTTGGTAGCATCTACCACATACCAGTCGCGCTTTACGATCTTTTCGTTGGCCGATTGTGTTTTAAAACTAAGATGTCTCATTTATTTGGTCAATATTTAATTTAATGCCTGCCTTCCGGGGCTGTAAGCCCCTGCCGGCGGGGTTTTTGATTTTGGGAGGGCAAAGGTATGCTTAGGTATCGAAATGGACAAGAAATTTATTAAGATTTTTTAGTCTGTAGTTATAATTAATTGATTATCAGTACAATTTTCTACATTAATTTTTATTTACCATGCATAACTTACCCCATAGAAGTAGGTTGGGATACCATGTAAGCCGGCCTTATATTTGTTATAGATAGGTATGGTTATGGGCAAAGCGCTTTTTTTAATATGGGTACTCTTCTTCCCGGCAGTTATGGTCATGGCTCAGCATTGGGATAGCGATGGTGATGGTATTGCCGACAGTACCGATGGCTGCCCCTACGTGGCAGGCCCGGCCCAGTACAATGGCTGCCCCGGCATACCGGTGGACCTCCCTGCTCCTGCTCCTGTATATTTTGCTATTGGCCAAAGCGGGCTTGACGAGGCTGCCCGTAGACATCTCGACCGCTTGAGTCGCATAGCCCTCGCCGACACTACTATATATGTGTACTTATATGGCCACACTGATAATACAGGCAATGCTGCTGTGAACATGGCTTTGTCGCTCCGCAGGGCTGCCCAATGCAGGCAATATCTTATCGATAAGGGCTTGAGTGCTTACAGGGTGATGGCAAAAGGCATGGGGGAGGAAGCGCCGCCGGCCGATAATAATACCGCAGCAGGGCGCAGGCAGAACAGGTGTGTAGTGCCGGGCCTTAAAAAGATGAAGAAATGATGCTTTTTAGAAACTATTGATGAAATCGTCGAAAGCGGCGTCCTGCGACTGTTTGTTGAACTGTGCTTTGCGCAGTTGCTTGCAGTTGGCACGCATCGTATCATATTCATCATCGCTCATAGCCACAAATTGTTTGATGTTGCACTCAAGCGCGTCGTAATCCGAGGGGTTGCTTACCCAGCCTATACGCCCTTCGCGAACGATCCTGGCCCCCTCGCCATTGCCGCTGAAGAATACCGGTATGGCGTTAGACATGGCCATGAATATCTTTGATGGCACAGCGCCATGTATGTGGGTGCGCAGGGGCACCATAGTGGCATGGTAATCGCTGAGCATGCGCGGTACTTCGGCCGCAGGTATCGACTCGTGGTAAAAAATATTGCGTTGCGGTTGCGCGGCTATCAGTTGCTGTATTTTTTCTTTTTCATAACCATCACCATAAATATGGAACTCTACGTTTAGCGCGCCGAAGTCTATATTGGTACAAACATCATACAGGCCCTGCGCTATGCCCAGGAGCCCTGCATACACTATTTTTTTCCGGCCTTCCGGGCGTGGTTTGTGTATGTAGCGTGATGTCTCCTGCAGGTTGCGGTAAAGGAATTGTTTTTTGGGTTTGGGCTGCAACTGTTTAATATGGTCCAGTATCTCCATCGACTGGCCTATGTATGCATCGGCCAGGCGGTACATGCGTTTTTCTATCCACTCCAGGAATTTATAAAATGCTCCTTTTTTGATGGCCTGAAGTTCCAGGGCCGAGAGCGGCCATAAGTCACTTACATTGAGAACGGTCTTTGCACCTGCGATACGGGATATGATAATACCCGCATAGCCCGATAACAGCGGCGGTGAACTTACAATCACCATATCGGGACGCTTAACAAAGAGGTAGGGTAAGCCCAGTATATACAGGGATATAGTATAAGACAGCATACTGGCTATACGCACAACAGGCTTCTTTGAATTGGATGGATAGATCCAGAGGCGGGTGATATTGATGCTGTTATTGCGCTCTTTCTGCACCAGCTTACCGCGAAAATCGGGGAAGATACGGCCTAGCGGGTAATTAGGCATGGCCGTGACCACCTCTACCTCGTGACCATGGTCACGCAGCATCGCGGCAAGATTATAAATACGGGTGGGCGCCGCCCCTTTTTCCGGGGGGTAAGAGATACATATAATGGTGATCTTCTTGCCCATCAGGTGCTTATGAGAAAATAAACCATGCCATATTATTGACATGGTTTTAATTTAGATGTTTACGGGAAACACAAAATCGTACAAATATAAAAGCTTAAAGCTAAACGCTTCCTTAATGGCTTGTTAATAAGATACCGTTTCAGGCAGGGTATATTTCCTGCCTTTGTTCTGTTCTTTAAGCCAGCTCACCAGTGGCTGAAAGTAGTCCAGCATGGCCTTGGCGTTCAGTTCGTCGCCGGTCGATTCTTTGAGCACTACCCTCCAGTCTTTGGATGCACCGGGATACATGATCTTACGGATAAAGTCGCCCACCTCTTTGTGCCCGTAATAATTGGTAGCACGTGGGTCCTGGTGCAGTATATCTTTGGCTATATGATTGTGCAGTTGGTACAGCAGCACATAGGAGAGTGCATAATCGTAATACTGTGCCGGGTCGTCATTGATATGTGTTTTGGTCGCAGCATCGCAATATTCCTCATCGCGGGGCGAGGGGGGTACTATGCCCTGGTACTTTTTGGCCAGCGACCACCACTCCTCGTTGAACTTATCGGCAGAAAGATTGTCCACATACAGTTCTTTCTCAAAATTGCTCATAGTTCCCGATGAAAAGAAGATGAACACTACGGAATTAAGCGCCTCTTTCAGCAGGGCCTGTATGCTGTCGGTCGGAGCATTGCCATCTATCAGCCCGCGGCCGGCAAGGAAAGGTTTTTGCATAGCAGCAAGGCCCATCATAGTGCCCAGCGCTTCGTGGTAGGCACGGTTAGCGCCCTGCCTCAGCAGCGGGGGCACATCAGGATTGGTATATGTGAGGTAATAGTAGATATGGCCCAGTTCGTGGTGCGCTGTTTCAAACCATTCAGCATTGGGTTCTACGCTCATCAGGCTGCGCACATCGTGGTCCAGGTCCATATGCCATGCCGATGCGTGGTTGTTTTTCTTCACACTTGAGTCGGCAGGGTAAGGGTACAGGCTCGATTTTTCCCAAAAGGTTTGCGGCAGTTTGGGGAAGCCCAGGCTCACGTACATATCCTCGCCATCCTTCACGATCCATTCTGCACTTTTGTTTTTCAGTACGCTGTCCAGGTTCACCCCTTCTACGGTCACTGCTGAACTCCAGTCCTGTCCCCAGCGGTTGGGCAGCCAGTGGGCCGGCAGGTAGTCGGGCACTTCCATCACACCATAGCGTTTGGCCATCTCGTAACGCATCCAGGTGTGCAGCTCGCGGTACAGTGGGTACAGCTCGCGCATCAGGCGGTCCATGGTCTGCATCATTTCATCGGTGCTCATGCCATAGTCCGATACCTGGTAGGTAAAGAAATCGTGGTAGCCGAGTGCCTGTACCGTTTTATTGCGCAGCTCGCGCAGGTTCACCAGGCCGGGTTTCAGCACCTTGCCCACTTCTTTACTCGCTTCCCATGCAGCAAGGCGGCTGTTCACATTGGTCTCTTTTTTCAATACATCGTCAAGGTCATTAGTGCTCACTTTCTTACCATCCAGCATATACTGGAAACCATATAGCTTTTGTATCTGCCCGTTCTCGGCTTTAATGCGTTCCTTCACCAGGTCGGGTATGGTCTGCGGGTTATTGGCTGCGGAGTATAGTATGTATTGCAGCTCCTTCTTTTGTATAGCGGTCAGTTTAGCACTGTCTGCCAGGTATTTACGGGCATTTTCAATATTCTCTTTGCTACCCGTGAAAACAGCCAAATTCTCATCGGCCTTTTGCGCGGCCATGCTGTTCGTTGAGTCGCCGGGTATTATTTCGGTATTCGATTTCCACTGCGCTTCCTGGTCGGCGGTGTAGAGCTTTACATAATCGCCGGTGTACTGGTCTATGAACTTTTGTGCATCGTCAGCATTACCGCCGCCGCCATTGCATGATGCCAGCATTACTGCGGCCGCTGCCATTGTGGAAAGGATATACTTCATGTGTGTAAATTTTTATAAAAGTAGCGATTTTATTATTGGTTCAGCCGCTGTGCGAAGTCGATAAGCAGTTTCGACAGGGCCGGTATATGGGTCATCGACAAAGTATCGGCCTTATCAAAAATATCATGGTAAAATCCTTTACCACCATTTGTATATATAAAGAACGAAGGCACACCGGCTTCTGTAAAATGATAGTGATCGCTGTTGGCAGCCTTACCCCTGCTTTTTACATCAGGCAGGTATTTGCCTGCACTGTTCAGATTTTGCAGCAGCGAAAATTCTTTAGGGAATTCCGTAGCGTTCACCACCGTTACGCCATTAGTGGCATCACCCATAATATCGAGATTGGTGAGGAAGCGTATGCGCTCCAGCGGTATCATAGGGTGCTGTACGAAATAGTGCGAGCCCAGCAGCCCAGCCTCCTCGCCGCTAAAGGCCATGAACACCATGGTATAATGCTGCGGGTGCTGTGCGAAATAACTGGCCAGGTAAAGCATCATGGCCGTTCCGCTGGCATTATCGCTGGCGCCGGGAAACATAGCCTGCTTACCCATCATGCCCAGGTGGTCGTAGTGCGCGCTGAAGACGATATAGCTGTCCACCGCACCGGGAACAAGGCCTATTATGTTCTCATTTACATTTTTCGCTTCGGGCAGCAGCACATTATGCACGCTCACGCTTGCGCGCCATGCATGGCGGGGCATGGCCGTATCCTCTACATAAAAAGCGGTGGCCTTCATGGTATCGGTAGCTACATCCCAGGTGAGCTTACCGTGTTGGGGTATGATGTAGCAGCCTTCGGGCAATGTGCGCGCAAAGTTGCGGCTGCGCATATTCATACGCTTGCAAAAGCTGTCCACGTTCTTCAGCAGGTGCACCTGGTCGCTTTTCCATGAGCGCAGTTTCTTTTCCCATTGGGCCGTGTCTTTTATACGGTCCATATCCACATGGTGTATCCATTTCTTTTTGGCATGGAATGACCTGCTGGCCACATCTATGATATAGCCGGCACCGGGCACCAGTTCTTTCTTACCCATCTTTAGCATCATATCGTCGGGAAAGATATTGACCGGGAAACTGTAGCGCTGCACATAGGTGCTGTCCACCATGGGCACCAGGCCTAATTCCTTAAAGCGGCGCTCCAGGTAATGTGCGGCTTTCTCATGCCCTTTGCCCGCATAGCCCCGGCCCTTCATATTGGTGGCACTGAGGGTCGTTATCTCGTGCTTCAGCCAGCGCAGTTCTTTGGGGTTTTCTTTTTGGGCATTCGCCAGCAGGGGAATTAAGCAATAAAAATAGGTACAATATCTACGGAGGTTCATCGTTACAATACGTATGGTAAATGTAAAGGAAAGTTTTTTTCTTCGCATGACCGAAACCTGCACATGTTTCAACGACCGATATATCTGTATATATTCCCCCTGCTATTGCTCGCTATAACACCAACCTTTTCTCAAACCATTAGTACAGTAGCAGGCAATGGCGCAGCGGGTTACAGTGGTGATAACGGGCTGGCCACAGCGGCCCAATTACAGTACCCCTTCAGCGTAGCTGCCGACCAGCAGGGCAATATCTATATAGCCGACAGGGGCAATAACTGCATACGCAAGGTAAATGCCGCGGGTTTCATCAGCACATTTGCGGGCACAGGCATAGCAGGATATGGTGGGGACGGCGGGCCGGCAGCGCAGGCCCAACTGAACGATCCGACAGGAGTGGCAGTGGACAACAATGGGCTTATCTATATAGCCGACAGGGGCAATAACCGCATCCGCAAAGTGGACGCTGTTGGCAGTATCAGTACCGCCGCCGGAACAGGGAGTGCAGGCTACAGCGGGGATAACGGTCCGGCGATTGCTGCAGCGCTGAACGGGCCACGCGGCCTCGCAACAGATGCTCAGGGTAATCTATATATAGCCGACCAGGGCAACCAGCGCCTGCGCAAAGTGGATGCAGGGGGTATCATTACAAGCATTGCAGGCAATGGCACTATGGGCTACAGTGGGGATAACGGTACTGCTGTTGCCGCACAGCTATATAACCCCGGTGGCGTGTGTGTTGACGCTCAAGGGAATATCTACATAGCCGATGTGGACAATGAGCGCATCCGCAAAGTGGATAATAACGGGATCATCAGCACCATTGCGGGCACAGGCACGGCAGGCTACGGCGGCGACAATGGCCCGGCCGTCTCAGCACAGCTTGATGAGCCCCTCAGCATGGCTATGGATACATGGGGCAACCTCTGTATTGCCGATGGATGGAATCACCGTGTAAGGATGATAAAACCCTCCGGTATTATCATCACCGTAGCAGGCGATGGCAATGCAGGGTACAGCGGTGATAGTGGCAGCCCGTTATTGGCACGGCTCAATCACCCGTATGGTATAGCCATCAATTCATCGGGCGATCTTTATATCGCCGATTACGATAATAATGTGATCCGTAAAGTAAGCAACCCTACCGGCATAGTTAATGTAAACCCCGGTACAGCAATCCTGGAAATATATCCTAACCCTAATAACGGCAACTTCAATATAGCGGGTATCATCGATGACACTAAAGCAAGGCTGGAAGTTTATAATGCTATAGGGCAATTACTCATGGTGGAGGATAAGCCCCTGGAAAAAGGGATGATTAGGGAACAGCTAAAGATGAACGGTGCATTTAGCACAGGGTTTTATTTGCTTCATATCAAGTCTCGTAATGGCACCACTGTACTACCATTCAATAAACAGTAACCCCGTATCATAAAAAGGGCTGCCTCGTGGCAGCCCTTTTCTTTTATATGGTCGGTAAGCCCAGTGCCCACCTGCTTTTAGTAGCGGCCGTAGCCATTGTTATAATAACCACCACCCTCGCAATTATGGTTATCATAACGGCCATTGTACCTCCTGTCACGCCTGTTGCGTTCGTTATAGTACCTGTCGCGCCTGTCACGGTTGCGGTAGTTACCGCCACGGTTCTCCACATACACTACATTCGTTCGGCCATTCGCCTGCTGGTTGCTGGCCAGGTAGCCTATACCGGCACCTATCAGTCCGCCTACGGCTGCGCCCGCAGCGGGGTTATATTTATTGATGGCAGCCCCTGTGAGCGCGCCTATACCGGCACCTATTATTGCGCCTGTTGCGCCATTGTTGCGGCCACCCTGGGCCATTGCTTCATTGTTCATGCCCATCATCATAATGGCGCCTATCATCGTTGCAAAAACTATCTTTTTCATATCGTTTGGTTTTATACCTGTTATCAATTTTTTTAAGAATTGCGCGCTCACAGGTATATATGCGAATGCCGTGCCAAACTTTTCCGGAACTGTTAAAAAAAAGGAAAATACTGCCGGGAAAATTATTCAAAAAAAGACCTTATCGGTCTCATTTTCTTTTGTTTGCATCAATGTATAAAAAGAGGATACTTACCGCCACCTTTTCACCACTAGCGAAGAATTAGTGCCGCCAAAACCAAATGAATTGGAAAGGAACAGGTCGAAATCCTGCTTCAGTGTTTCGGGTATGATATTGATCTTGGCAGAGTGCTCATCCGGCGTCTCGAAATTGATATTGGGCGCTATAAAACCGTTCTGCATCATCAGCATCGAGTAAACGATCTCGCTGGCACCTGCCATCCAGCACTCATGCCCCGTCATCGATTTAGTGGAGCTCACGGGCACCTTGCCGCCGAACACTTCATATATTGCTTCGGCCTCCGTGCCATCGCCTGCCGGGGTCGATGTTGCATGTGCATTGATGTATTGTATGTCGGCGGCGTTCACGCCCGCTTCTTTAAGGGCCCGCCCTATGGAGCGCGTCTGGCCTTCCACGCTTGGGTTCGATATGTGCTGGCCGTTCGATGAGAACCCGTAACCCAGCACCTCGGCCAGTATGGTTGCGCCCCTTGCCTCTGCCGATTCCAGGCTTTCCAGTATCACCGTAGCGGCGCCGCCGCCGGGCACCAGCCCGTCGCGGTCTTTATCAAATGGTCTTGAGGCTTTGGTGGGTTCGTCTTCACGAAGCGAAAAAGTACCCAGTGCATCGAAGTTAGGCATGGAGTAGATATTCACTTCCTGCGCACCACCGCATATCACACGGTCTTGCAGGCCCTGCTTGATGAACATGTAGCCCAGCCCTATGCTGTGCGAGCCGCTGGCACAGGCAGCGCTGATAGTGAAGTTGACACCCCGCAGTTTAAAGATGGTCGCAAGGTTCATGGTCACTGTTGAGTTCAGCACCTGGAATACCGAGCCTGAACCGACCATCATGGTATCCTTCTTTTCGCGTATCAGGTCTATGGCCTCGATCACCGGCTGTGCACAGCTATCGTTACCATATATGATACCCGTTTCGTTCTGCTCAAAAAAATCAATGTTCATGCCTGCCTGCGCCATAGCTTCTATGGTAGCCATATAAGCAAATTCGGCATGCTCCGGCATCATGATGCGCGAGCGGCGGTCCAGCAGGCCTTTGAGCTGCGGGCGCTCCACGAAACCTGTAAGGCCTGAGCGGTAGCCCATTTCCTTACGCTTCATATCTAGTATGATGCCCGATTTACCTTCGAATAAAGATTTGGCAACTTCCTCCCGGTTCTTGCCCAGCGAAGAGTATATGCCCAGACCTGTAATGACCACCCTGCTCATGTTAGCTCAAATTCTTTTTAGGGAAATTATGTGCCGCAAAATAAATAAAAATAAAGCATTGCAGGCATGATACACATCAGGCCTGCAATGCTTTATGATATTCACACTTATATAGTGTCCGGAACTTATTCTATAAATAGTTTTTGCACTATTGTTTTTCCCTTTAGCGATATCTTGCACAGGTAGATGCCTGCGGGCATGCCCGTGGTCGGGATGGTGCTTTCATTGCCTTTAAGCATTACGGTCTTTACCAGTCTGCCGTTCAGGTCATCGATGCTGATACTGGCATTTTTATCTGCAGGCCCGCTATAGCGCACCGTGAACTGTTCTTTCGCAGGATTAGGAAAAATTGCCACTTCATTGTCGTTACCTTTCAGCGGTTTTACAGCTTCGGGTAATATACAAGGCCTGAACTTAGACAGGAACAAATTTTCAGCACCCGTCAGGCGCATGGTGTCATTGCCCACTATAAAAGAGTCTACATAGTAGTCGCCGCCGAAATAGAGATAGCCCGCAGCATCAAAGTTGATAAAATTCACATCATCACCGCCGCCATTCAGTGCGGTCATGCAGTGGCTGTGTCCCGCAGTATCATACTCCGTTATAAATATAGGGTCGATATTACCCGGTATTAATGTAGGGTTGATCAAAGTATCATTATCAAATACAAGCTGGTCCGACGTAAAGCCGCCCGATAGCCACATGTTTCCGTTATGCGGTTCCCGGGCAATACATAAGCCCTGCTCATTGCCGGGTCCTGTAAATTGTTTGGCCCATATGGGGCTTCCGTCCACTGTGCTGAACTTTGCAAAAAATCCGTCATAAGGTTTAGGTCCGGGATTATACATAATGCTGCTGCCCACAGTGGCGGTACCGGTGTCTATGATACCGGCCAGGTACACGTTATTCGCATTATCGGTTTTGATGGAGAATGGCGTTACGTTCAGGTCGCCGCCCCCGGCCAGTTTGGCCCACTGCTCGTTGCCCGATGAGTCGTACTTGGCCATGTAGGCATTATACTTGCTGGCGTTGGCTGTCATTTTATACACCGTGTCCATGCCAAACACCGCATTGCCCGATATCATCCAGCCGGTTATATACACATTGCCCAGGTCATCTATGGTCATATCCGATTGCAGCTCTTCGCCATCGCTGCCTGCGCTCCTTGCCCATATGGTATTTCCTGCCGGGTCAAATTTTACCAGGAAGAGATCCCGGTGCCCTGATGTGCTGGTATTGGTGAGCGTATAGCTGCCAAAAGTTATGGTAGGTGTGGTATACGAGCCAAAGAAATATACATTGCCCGCATTGTCGGTACGCACCGGCCACGACAGGGTAGCGTTGGTGCCACCATCATTCTTCGCCCACAGCACATTGCCGTTGGGGTCCAGCTTGTATAGGAAAAAATCCCGCAGCGATTGATTGGTGTTCGTAAGCTTATGCCCGCCCAGCGACATGGTATCGAACTGGAATTGCCCTGCAACATATATATTGCCTGATGGATCGCAGGCCAGGCCAAAGGCGGTACTGTACGTACCTGCCGAGCCCTTTACCCACAGCAGGTTGCCCGCACTGTCGTATTTGGTCACTACAAAATTGCTCGCCCCGCTGTGAAAGGTGTCATTGCCGAACACGATAGACCCCATAGTATAATTACCGATCGTGATGATATTGCCCGATGGGTCCATGGCTACATTATATCCTTCCACCGAGCCGTTGCCTGCGGTTACCATAGTGCTGGTACGCGTCCATAGCCATTCCTGTGCTATGCTTTCATGGGTGCAAAAGAGTAATAACAGGCAAATAATTTTTTTAAATGCGCTCATGCAAGGTAAGTTTATGTATTGGCTATTATAGACTATAAAATATTTTCGATGGTTGGTTATATGGCTTAATATTGCCTATAGGCAATTATCTTTGGCACAAACTTTGTCGCCTGTAACAAAAAACTTCTTATATGCGTATCATCAAAACTACTCTGGCTTTTCTCCTTCTGGGCCTTATTGCTTTCACAGCCTGCCGCAAACACAGCAATGCAACCGGAGTGCCCGGCGATGCCGAATATTTTATTTTCGGCTCGGTAGGTGGTTTTTGCCCCACAGTTTGCGCCCAGTATTATAAGATCATGGGCAATAAGCTGTATAAAAGCTATGTCGATACCGCCAGTCATATACAATACACCGATAGTCCTATGCCTGCCGATAAATATACTCTGGCATTGCCCGCTATGACCAATTTCCCCGCCTGGTTCTCACTGCATCCCAACCAGGATGTAAAGTGCGCTAATTGTGCCGACATGGGATTTATACACCTGGAATATAAGCGTGGTGGCCAGGTTTACCAGTGGAACATTGATTATCCTTACGAGGGCATTCCCGCAGAGATACAGGCCTATATCGACCAGGTATCCGGTATCATGAGCAACCTGCAATAGGTACTATATATAAGTTCGGTTTACATCATACGACAGGATGGTAATATTTTGCAAAAAATAGTATCATCCTGTCCTGCTTCATACATAATCAGTAAATTCGGCCCAATGAATTTCCCCGTGTACAGGCTGCGTGTATTAATACTCTTTGTCTTAAGTGGCATGTGCTGCGATACGGCTCTTGCAGCCCATTTGTTCATCCCTATGGATGCAAGCATGCAGGCAGATCACCTCAGGGCATATGGTGTGGTGTATGCTGCACTGCAGCGTGATGCCGATGTGCGCTGGCTGCTCAATTACAGGGGCGGCAGCTTTGTGATAGATGATGATGGCACTGCTGCACAAATGTGTAAGGAAAGAGGGGTAAGCTGCAGCGATATGGATAAGGCCGAATATAAGGCCATCGAGAAAGAAATGGAGCGTGGTGGCAATACCTTTAATATCGTGAAGCTCGAAAAAGCACCTAAAATAGCGGTGTATACCCCAACTAATAAAAAGCCCTGGGACGATGCGGTTACTATGGCCCTCACTTATGCGCAGATACCCTTCGATAAAGTATATGCCGACGATGTGCTGGATGGCGCACTCGATAAATACAACTGGCTGCACCTCCATCACGAAGATTTTACTGGTCAGTTAGGTAAGTATTGGGGGCAGTTTCACGGGGTCGACTGGTATGTGCAGGAGCAGAATACGCAGCAGGCCATTGCAGCACGTCATGGCTTTGATAAGATATCGAAGATGCAACTGGCCGTGGTACAGAAGATACGCGATTTTGTAGGTGCGGGCGGTAATCTCTTCGCTATGTGCTCGGCTACCGAAACTTTCGATATTGCACTGGCTGCACAAAACACAGACATTTGCGAAGACGTTTTTGATGGCGATCCCCTTGACCCCGATTACCAGGAGAAGCTCGATTATACACAATGCTTTGCATTCACCGGGTTCCGGGTTTACCCCAATCCCGTTCTATACCTGCATTCCGATATCGACGACTTTGGCGCGCATATCGGCCAGGAAGCTTTTGATGCCTTTAGCCTCAATGTTTTTCCGGCACGTCCTGATCCCATACCGGCCATGCTCACGCAAGACCATACCGCCACTATAAAAGGTTTCATGGGGCAAACAACGGTGTTCCGTACAGAGAAACTAAAGCCGGGTGTTTTATCGCTCGCTGGTTATCCTGCACCAGGCAGTAAATCATTTTACGAAGCACGCTATATACACGGCGATTACGAAAAAGGCACCTGGACCTTTTACTCCGGTCACGATCCCGAAGATTTTCAGCACCTCGTCGGCGATCCGCCTACCGATCTTAGTCAGCATCCCAATTCGCCCGGTTACCGGCTTATACTCAACAATGTACTGCTGCCTGCTGTTAAGCGTGTCCTTGTGCCTAAAATAGCTTGTTGCGACGTGCAGGTGGCTCCTGTGCCCGAAACAAAGCTGGAGACGGTACCCCAAAAAGTGCTGCCCGCAGATATCTCGGCCCCTGATACATATAATATATACCCTGCCGGCGACCAGTTAACGCTCAGTATAAACCACAATAGCACTGCGGCAAAGAATATTAATAATATAGAGCGCGTTGTTATTACTAATGCAGAAGGCAAAGAATTCATTAGCCAGCCGGTGAATGCGGCAACTGCAAGCATTGATATCAGGAACCTGCCGCCCGGCATGTACATGATCAAAATAAACGGCGACTATGCTGGTAAGCTAATGAAAGAATAGCCGCGCTGTTGACTCGCTTATACAGCCCCTTCAGGGCCGCCTGTTTGTAAACAGGCAACGTATATCAGCCATCTATCAGCACATCGCCCGTCATTTCCTCAGGTATCTTAATGCCCATATAAGCCAGTATGCTTGGTGCTATATCGCCCAGCTTGCCGGGTTTTAAAGCACCATGATAATCGTTCGATACCAGGAACAGCGGCACGGGGTTTAAGGTATGCGCCGTATTGGGGCTGCCGTCTTCGTTGATGAGGTAGTCGGAATTACCATGATCGGCAGTGAGGAATATGGCATAGCCATGTTCAAGCGCCAGCGGCACTATTTTCGATACGCAGCTATCCACCGTTTCTACTGCTTTTATAGCCGCTTCCCATACACCCGTATGGCCCACCATATCGGCATTGGCAAAGTTGAGGCATATGAAGTCGGCGCTTTCTTTGGCTATTTCCGGCAGTATGGCATCCGTCACTTCATAGGCGCTCATTTCCGGTTTCTGGTCATAGGTCGTCACCGTCTTGGGCGAGGGTATCATGATTCTGCGCTCCCCCTCGAAAGGTTTTTCACGCCCGCCTGAGAAGAAGAAAGTAACATGTGGGTATTTCTCGGTTTCGGCTATACGTATCTGTGTTTTGCCCTGCTCTTCCAGCACTTCGCCCAGTGTTTGGGTAAGGTCTTTGTTCTCGAATATCACGCCCACGTTCTTATAGGTCTTGTCATATTCGGTCATTGTCACATAATGCAGTTGTAAGGGGTGCATGTTTTGCTCCGCAAAGGCCTCTTGGGTCAGCGCTATGGTTATTTCCCGGCACCGGTCGGTCCTGAAGTTGAAACAAACCACTACATCGCCATCCTTTATAGTGGCCAATGGCTTGCCACCAGGCTCGCAGGCTATAATAGGTTTGATAAATTCATCCGTCACGCCATCGGCATACGATTGTTGTATGGCAGCCAGGGCATCCGCTGTATGTATGCCGGTACCATGTACCATAGCATCATACGCCACTTTCACACGTTCCCACCTTTTATCCCGGTCCATGGCATAGAAGCGGCCTGTCACCGAGGCCAGCAGCCCACCGGTTTTATCCAGGCAGCTTTTAAGATCACTAACAAAGCCCAAACCGCTCTTTGGGTCCGTATCCCTGCCATCGGTAAAGGCATGTACCGCAAAGCGGGGCACATGGTTTTTCTGTGCCAGTTCGCATAGCGCTTCCAGGTGTTTGATGTGCGAATGCACACCGCCATCGCTCACCAGCCCTATGAAATGCAAAGTTTTACCATCAGCCTTGGCTGCATTAAATGCCGCATTTAGTACCTCGTTCCGTTCCAGTTCACCATCTTTTACTGCCACGTTTACCCTTTGCAGTTCCTGGTATACGATGCGCCCGGCCCCTATGTTCAGGTGGCCCACTTCCGAGTTGCCCATTTGCCCCTCAGGCAAGCCTACGGCTTCACCGCAGGTCACCAGCTCAGTATGGGGGTATTTGTTATAAAGCGAGCTTACAAAGGGGGTACGGGCATTGGCTATGGCATCGGCGGCGGGCACTTTTCCATGTCCCCAGCCATCCATTATGATGAGCATTACTTTTTTCGGCATGGGCGCAAAACTACGATTTACCCTGTTCTTATATGGTGTTTATGGCCATTTATTGCGCCGTATTTTAACATTTAATATTAGAAATGTGGTTTTTTCTGTTATATTTGTATCCCCCTGCAGAAAAATAGCATGCTTTTTTGTAATAGATCGGCCGGCAATTATTTATCTGCGCATTGAAACGAATAGCCAAATTTGGCTTGGTTTTTGTGGATTTTATTAGTTCTGGACTCGTGAAGGGGGAATATATATATGAAAAAATTTTACAAAAAGGCACTTTTAACGGTTGCATGTTTCATGCTGGTTGTAGCCGCACAGGCTCAGTCGGTACTTGAGGACGTGGTCAATGCTGTACGCAACAGCAATGTCGCCGCCCTTGAGAAATATTATGACAACATCGTGCCCATTACCATCAATAATACACAGTCGGCATATAGCCGCACGCAGGCATCGCTGGTGCTCAAAGATTTCTTTACCCGCAATGTACCCAAAGAAGTCACCATACTGAACAGCGGTTCGGCTACGGCCAATTCGCAATTCGCTATTGGCACACTTACCACCACCAGCGGCGTAAAGTTCAATCTTTATGTCCTCCTCAAGTCAAAGGATAATCTTTTCTTTTTGCAGGAGCTGAGACTTAATAAATAATAATACTTACACTACCATAATAAAACAAGCGGGAACGATACCCGCTTGTTTGCTTTATTAGCCTATCCACTCATTCCTGCACATTATCTCATCACTACGGTCTTTCCTTTCGGGTATTTTATGGTGTAGCCTATTTTCACCTGTTCTGTTTCATTAGGCTTCAGGTCCAGCAGCCATTTCACTTCGCCAGTTGTTTCATCCAGTGTGCCGCCTTTATATTCTTTGTCTTCTATTTCTATGTCTTTGTCGTTGCTCACGGGCACCTGGTCCACTAAGGTCAGCGATATCGCTTCCTTCCGCGTGTTGCGCACACTTATGGTATACACGAAGGTCTCTTTTACATTGGTGCCTATGGTCTTCACGCTGCGCTTTGTTTTATCGATCTCCCTTTTCACCACGATCTTTTTGTCACGTCCCAGCGAGAAGTTCATTGTGTCTTTCACATTGCGCACATCTGCATAGCCCTGCCCCACGTAAGAGCCCTCATAGAAGATATTGGTAGTTGCCGGCAGGAGGTCCAGGTCTTCCCATTTGGTCACCTGCGCCTGCAGGAAGGCATCATGGTCTTGCTTGGGCACAGCATAGTAGCGGTATGTGGCGGGCAGTTCATAGCTCTTTATCGATACCAGGTGCTGCTGACCGTCGCTGGGCACATTATAAGGCAGCTCTATATCGAAGCTGGTATTGATACCGCTGTTGTCCACGTTCACATATTCATCCATACCACTAATTGTATATTCATCCGCACTGTTTTTGATATCTTCCATTTTTGCTCTTGGAGCGCCTGGCGCTATCAAAGGTGTTTTATATGCCGTTACAGAGCTTTCTCTATATATCTGTGGCGGCACATAAAAGGCCAGGTACCAGGGGTTCAGCACAGGTGCCTGTGCGCCTTCGCTGGGGTTGCCGGTCGAGAGCACCAGTTTCACATTATCCCATTTCACACCACTGTTCTGGTACACATTGGCTTTGTAATACAGCTTCACCGGGGCATTGATCTTATCCACCCGCAGGTCGTAGGTAGGTCGCCAGCCTGCATTGGGCACCACGTAGCTGAGCCGCACATCGGCCGTAGTGGCCACGGGAGCATAAAATTTCACCAGCAACTGCCCGCCGGGCTGGTAACTTCTCTTTTGTTCCTCGGCAAGCTGTTTGTTCAGTTGCGCGATATGTTCATCTATTTTGGCCAGTTTCTTTTCTGTCCTCTGCTTGTCGTCCAGCAGCTTGCCCAGCCTCGCGTTGATCAGCGTCAGCAGTTTGTCCAGCTCTGCCACAGATAGGCCATTGTTGTCACCGCTCACTTTACGGTTCCCCTGTATCACGCTTATCTGCTCTTTGGTAACGGCCAGGCCATTATCTGTTTCGCTGCGGGTCACCTGCATTAGTTCTATACTATCCTTTATCGCCTTTGCCTTGGGCGACAGGTTATCGTTCGAGAGGTAATTGTTCTGGAAGGTACTGCTCTGCACCGCCACATTATTGCTGGTGCTTATGCTCAGGCTTTGCTGGTTCACATCACCCGCTATATTGGTGAAGAGTACCTCGCTCTCGCCCTGAGGCAGCGTCACCTTTGCGCTGCTCAGCAGCTCGGCACCATTCAGGAATACGGTTGCTTGTTCAATATTGGCTTTTTCGCGCAGCCCGGCTTTGGTGCTGTATGCCCATAGTAGCAGGGCACTCATTGCAGCAAGGGAATAACTTTTCATAAAAATGATTTTATACGTGGATAGATAATTGCCCGTTCAGGTTTTTAAGGTGCGCTCCCTATTAGTATGACGATGTTCGCCGGTGATAACACTAAGTAGCCGGGCACATCATTCAAAATAAAGTAAGGCAAAACCCAAAGCACCCGAACGGATCATACTGCTTACCTCTTATAGGTGCAGGGCACAGCGCTATTCCATAAAAAGGCCTTCACCTTTTATTTTCCTTAACTTATTGAACGAAAAAAGAATTGAAAAAACTGATCAACTTATCAACCATTCAACCTATCAACTCGATCAACCCTCCTTCACGATCCGCAGCTTCGCATAGTTCAGCATGATCTTCTTGGTGCCATGCCCCCCTTCGAACTGTATCGATGCGATACGGTTGTTGGCGCCGCCCTCAAGGGTCAGTATCTGCCCGAAGCCGAACTTCTGGTGCTCCACCTTCATGCCCACCTGCATATCGCCCGGGTCATCAGCGCGAAAATCGGCGCTGGGCTTATGCTCCTTCACCGCAGGCTGTGCCAGTTTATCGGCCAGCTTCTTCAGCGAGGGCACTTTATCAAAGCTCTGGTTCAGCATATTGCCAAAGGCCCCTATGCTGCCGCGCGCAGTATTGCTCATCCCGGTGAATGAGCGGTCCAGGTATTTATCCGGTATCTCCTCTATAAAGCGGCTCGGCTCATTCTGCACCAGGCTGCCAAAGCGGTAGCGGCTGTTCGCAAAGGTTACCCACAGCCTTTCTTTAGCCCTCGTTATCGCTACGTAGAACAGGCGGCGCTCTTCCTCCAGGTCGCTGCGGTCATACAGGCTCATCGCGCTGGGGAAGAGGTTCTCCTCCAGGCCTACATTGAACACGCAGGGGAATTCAAGGCCCTTGGCCGCATGTATCGTCATCAGCTTCACCGCATCGGCGTTTTCATCCTTGTCCTGGTCGGCATCCGTAAGCAGCGTTATCTGCTGCAGGTAGCTGCCCAGTGTTTTATCGCGCAGTTCGCCCTCTTCGTCCGGCGTCTCTGTAAATTCTTTTATCGAGTTCAGCAGTTCCTGCACATTCTCATAGCGTGCCAGGCCCTCTACGCTCTTATCATTATACAGCTCGGCCACAAGGCCCGTATGCTTGCCCACCGCAAAGGCCACATCATAAGCATTCTGTTTCTCCAGCATCGTGCGGAAGCTGTGGATCATCGTCACGAAGTTTTCTATCGAGTTGCCCCCCGCCCCCTTTATGCCATGCAGCATCGGGTTCTCTATCACCTCCCAGAAGGTCTTATCCTGCTGGTTGGCCACCACCATGATCTTCTCTATGCTCGTTTTGCCAATGCCCCGTGCCGGGTAGTTGATGATGCGCTTGATGTTCTCCTCGTCCTGGCTGTTCACGATCACACGCAGGTAGGCCAGGAAATCCTTGATCTCTTTGCGCTGGTAGAACGATACGCCACCGTACAGCTTATAGGGTATGTTCATGCGGCGCAGGCTCTCTTCGAAGGAGCGGCTCTGGGCATTCGTGCGGTACAGTATCGCAAAGTCGTTATTGCGGTAGTGATTGCGCATCTGCTGCTCCTTGATGGCATCGGCCACAAAGCGGCCCTCGTCATTATCCGTCATCGTGCGCACCAGCGTTATCTTTTCACCCTCCAGGTTCTCCGTCCACAGGTTTTTCGGTATCTGGTTCTTGTTATTGCCTATCACCTGGTTGGCCACATTCAGTATCGCCTGCGTGCTGCGGTAGTTCTGTTCCAGCTTCACGATCTTCACCATTTCATAATCGTCCTGGAACTGTAGTATATTCTGCACCGTAGCCCCGCGAAAGGAGTAGATGCTCTGCGCATCATCCCCCACCACGCATATATTCTCATGCACTGCCCCCAGCATCTTGATGATGGCATACTGCGCCAGGTTCGTATCCTGGTACTCATCTATCAGTATGTATTTGAACTTGTGCTGGTACTTCGCCAGCGCTTCAGGAAAGTGCGTCAGCAGCACATACATCTTAAACAGCAGGTCGTCAAAATCCATCGCCCCGTTCTTGAAGCAGCGCTTTGCATAGGCGTCATATATATCGCCCATCAGCGGCCGGTTGCTCCGTGCATCCTCCTGCTGTATATGGTGGTCCATCCTGTAGGCCACCGGGTCCACCAGGCTGTTCTTCGCCGCGCTGATGCGGTTATATATATAGGCAGGCTTATAGTGCTTGTCGTCCAGGTTCATATCATGCACTATGCTCTTGATCACGCTCTTCGCATCATCCGTATCATATATCGTAAAGTTGTTGGGGTAGCCCAGCTTATTGGCCTCAGCCCGCAGTATCCGGGCAAATACCGAGTGGAAAGTACCTATATACAGGTTGCGCGCCTCCGTGTTGCCCAGTATATGCTCCACCCTTTCTTTCATCTCCGCCGCCGCCTTGTTCGTAAAGGTCAGCGCCAGTATATTAAAAGCGTCCACACCCTTGTGCATCAGGTGGGCTATACGCGTCGTCAGCACCTTCGTTTTGCCGCTGCCCGCACCCGCCACGATCATCAGCGGACCATCCATATGTAACACGGCCTCCCGCTGCGGCTCATTCAAACCCGCTAAATAATTATGCATGCGGCAAAAATAGTTAATTGCACAATGGCCCCATACTGCAAAATGGCCATCGTGGATAATTAAATACATAGCAGCCCCGCAGCCGGGCAGATATGATATTTGAAATTATGGATGTCCCGGCCCTCAGCCCCCCGTTTCATCCTTCACATTCCTTACCTGGTTCTCCTCCAGCCATTGGGCAAAGGTTGCCACATCGCCCGGGTAGTGGCGTATGATATCGCCATTGCGCAGCGAGAGGATGAAGAAGCTGAAACCGCTGTACAGGTAGGCCGATAACTCGCCTGCATCATAAGCAAAGCCCTCGTAGCGCCGGGGCTGCTTCTTTTTAAGCCTGCTGAAGAAGCGCATAATGATAGATTTTGGATAGGCTAAAGTAATAAAAAATATCTACTTACAAATAGTGCATTTTCAAGTAGTGCCTTTAGAGTAGATACTGAGCAACTTTTCGGTATCATGAAAGGCAAAAAGGCAGTGGCTAAATCTAAAAATACAGCGAATAAGGCAACAGATGCATCTGAATATATAAAGAAGTTAGGAGAGCGAATAAGAACCCTCAGAATCAAAAAAGGATATAGCAGTCACGAAATATTTGCCTATGAACACAATTTCCCTCGTGCACAATACGGTCGTTATGAAAGAGGGCAGGACATTAAATATTCTAGTTTACTAAAACTGGTTGAAGCTTTCGATATGACTTTAGAGGAGTTTTTTAGTGAGGGCTTTGAGTAATGAATACTAAAGACCCCATAGAAGCCGATTTTTGGGTTTTAAAATCCGTATCTGAGGAAGATAGATCATATATCAGTATAGTAGGGTATAATGATGATTTGACCACACGATACGAATATGATAGCAATGTCCCGAATCACAAGAATCTAAAGGTAGGTGACATTGTGATAATAATCGATAAGGAAGTAATACATGGATTTGCTAAAATAGCCGAGATTGAAACCGCACCTAATAGAAAGACTATTAAGCGATGTCCGGTATGTGGTGCCACAAATTTTGAAGCTCGGAAAACCAAGCAACCGGTATATAGATGTAACCGCGGTCACGAATTTGATGCATATGTATCCGAAGTTCAGGATATAGTTCAATACAAAGCTACTTACAGTACATTTATTGATGCCGATAGAAATACTTCAATTTCTTTATTACGTCCATATTACAGCAGTGGATATAATCGCAATATGTCCATTCAAAAAGTCGACCCACTTTTTTTTGCAAGTCATTTTACAAAGATACCCGGACAATTAGGAGACGAAACGAGGAATTATTTGCCACCCGAAGAAGCGTTAGAAATTAATGAACCGGAAGGGGTCTCATATAAACCAGACGACAATGATGAAAGGGAAGGAATTTTTAGACAAATAAAAAAACGAAGGGGCCAGCAACGATTTAGGGATGAATTACGTAAACGATATGGTTGTATATGCATGATTACGGGATGTAACATTCTGGATATCTTGGAAGCAGCCCATATTTCACCCTATAGAGGTGAAAAAGATAATGATATAACCAATGGTTTATTATTGAGAGCCGATATTCATACCTTATTCGATTTAAACTTGATAGGCATACACCCCGATACCCTGATAGTATATTTTGCCGATGAGATCTGTGATAGTGATTATCATAAATATAACATGAGCAAACTTATTGGATGTACCGAAACTAAAAAACCCAGTCGGGAGGCTTTGTTAATTAAATGGAGGCTATTTATAATGAAAAAAAAATAACTCAACTGCTGTTCAATTAGTTTGTCACTTTAGTCAAAGTACATTCACGTTTATTGAGAAGAATTTCACATTACTATATTTTAATCACAAACCAACCTTTTGAGTTCTATCTTTTGTCTTTTTATCTCGCTCTTTATTTGAATTTATTTTTTGCATTACAATGGTGTTGTAGTATGAATGTGGGTATCTCTGGTAACTATATACTTTTTTACACCAAATCAAAAGATAACAACATTTTGGGCTGTCAAAGTTGCACATATTGAATGTTGTCTTAACTTTGGCATAGAATTAGATATAATATTTTAGAACGGCATTTTGAATTTTAGTCATTATTAACGAACAAAAGAAAGGTTATGGAATCACCAATTGCAGTAGCTAATTATTTTATACAGAAAGCACAAGATTCTGGTAAGGCACTATCTCCAATGAAGCTGGTAAAATTGGTTTATATCGCTCATGGTTGGTATTTGGCGTTAACTGGAAAGCAATTGCTAATGGAAAGCGTTGAGGCGTGGAAATACGGCCCCGTCATACCGTCCATATATCATCAATTTAAGGAGTTTGGCAACAACTCGATTAATACATTCGCTTATGGATTTAACACGCAAGAAGGGGGCTTATTTATACCAAAAGTTAAAGACCCTGATGTTATTTCCTTATTAGACAGGATATGGGATTTATATTCTAATTTCTCTGCCGTAGAACTATCTACAATGACACATATGGAGGGAACGCCGTGGTATAAAACATGGCACGAAGATGGGGCCAAATCCATGCATGGGATATCTATACCTAATGACTTGATAAAAAGCCATTATTTAGAAAAAGTCAATTCAGGTGAAAATGGCGCAGCTCACTAATCTTGACCGCATACAAGCACCACCACAGACGGTAGTTGTTGATGAAAATAGCATAAAAGAAACGCCATTTAATTATGAAGTTCTTTTAGCTGAACAAAACGGGAAACATGGCATTGAGCTTAATAAGCATTTGTTTTTTGTAGCCAGAATATCCATATGGATTTTATATATATTATTCATAGTGCTATTAATTATTTGGTTTTTTCACCTTGTAACACCAATATCATGGCATTGGCTAACGCACGAAGAGATACAAGCGATTGAACGAATATTATATGCAAGTACATTGATATCATTAGCAGGCAAATATTTTTCCAAGTTTCAATTGCTTGATAAAAAGTAATATTTATTAAATTACACCAAAAACTAACACGGGAACAGGGTATTGAACATCTTAATAAGCAGATAGTAAGTGTTGTTACGTTGATGAACATTCCGACACATGGAATGACTTTAACAGGCTTTTGAATAAGAAATTTGGGCAGCAGGAACTGGCATTTAAGGAATATGACCTATTAGGGCCAAAACAACCAGAGCTATCAGACTTCAATCAAAAATTGGCAAAAGCACTCAACTTTAACCCAAAGGATAAAAAGCTAAAAAGATAATGACGATGGCGCGCCTACCTTGTTTTAAAATATAGGGCCTTTGAAAAGCCCTTTTTATTTGGCCCTATTGGTGTAAACTTCTATATAGTTACCGTATCTCTGTTCCATCCCCCCAATTTTTATCATACCCCCCAAATCCTGGTATCATACCCTTCTGCAAGGGGTATCATAAAAATTATTTTTGCTCCTTAGCCCGCCGCGGCGCAACTTTGCACAGCAGCAGCCCTTTTGCCCCGCAAAAGCCTGCTCGAAGTTCTTTGAAATACGGCCCGGCAAAGGTGCATCAGTTTACCTTTGGGCACATCTGGTAAATGATAATAATGCAGCCCCCGCGCGCATTTGCATCCCTTTACCCCCCATTCAAAAGTGAACACTTTTTCGCGTTTACTTTTCAATTTAGCTCCCTGCGTCACCCCGGGGGATGCATCAGCCGATAACAGTCACCGCTCCTTTGGAGAGGCCGGGTGAGGCAAAAACCAGTAACGACCAGAACCCTCCTCCTGGTCACCTTTGAAAAAGACAAACCAGTAACGACCAGAAATGATACTGAAACGTCATATGGCAATACAGTAGAGGTTTTCAGCAGGAGGGGCTATTGAAAACCGGAAATAAAAATTAAACCGGAAACCGGAAATTACCCCATTTTATATTTAACGTAAATTGCCCCTATGTCCGAAGACTTGAACATTATTACCGGCAGCAAAGAGCAGCAATACCAAAGCCTGCTGCCGCAAATAGAAGCCCTCATCAGTTACGAGCACGATCCCGTGGCCAACCTCGGCAACGTGGCCGCAGCCCTCAAAGAGCAGTTCGGCTGGCTCTGGGTAGGCTTCTATATAGTGCGCGGCGGCGAGCTCGTGCTCGGCCCCTTCCAGGGGCCCGTGGCCTGCACCCGCATACAGCATGGCCGCGGCGTTTGCGGCACGGCATGGGCGCAGGCCCGTACATTGCTGGTGCCCGATGTCGAGGCATTCCCCGGGCATATAGCCTGCAGCAGCGCATCGCGCTCCGAGGTTGTAGTGCCTGTTATAAAGGATGGGAACGTCATCGCTGTGCTCGATGCCGATAGCAGCAGCCTCGCCGCCTTCGATGATACCGATGCCCTTTGGCTCGGAAAAATATGCAGCCTGCTTGCCCCCAAAACGTAACCGCTTTTTAAATTTTCCCTGTTGAATTTTGAATTAGCTTTGAACTATGAGGAACTGTTTGAGCATTTGTTTATTAGTATTATGGAGTATTAACACATCGGCACAGTCGCCCAAGCGCGAGTTCCGCGCCGCATGGATCGCCACCGTCGCCAATATCGACTGGCCCAGCAGGCAGGGACTGCCCGCAGCACAGCAGCAGGCCGAGTTCATACACCGCCTCAACGACCTGCAGGCAATGGGCTGCAATGCCGTCATAGTGCAGATACGCCCCAGTAGCGATGCCCTTTACGATTCGCAATACGAGCCCTGGAGCCACTACCTCACCGGCCACCAGGGCCAGCCCCCCGCCCCCTATTACGATCCCCTTACATTTATGGTGCAGGAGGCACACAAGCGCAATATGGAGTTCCACGCATGGTTCAATCCCTACCGTGCGCTCGTTGATAGCAAAAAGAACCCCAATCCGCCCGATCATATTACCCGCCGTCACCCTGAGTGGATCGTGTCCTATGGCGGCAAGAGCTACCTCAACCCCGGGCAGCCCGAGGTGCGCGATTATGTTACAAAGGTCATCTGCGATGTGGTGAAGCGCTACGATATAGATGCCGTGCACCTCGACGATTATTTTTATCCCTACCGCATAGCCGGCAAGGAGTTTGGCGATAATGTATGTTACATCCGCTATGGCAAGGGCATGGATAAGGACGACTGGCGCCGGCAGAATGTCAATACATTCATCAAAAACCTCAACGATGAGATAAAGGATATAAAGCCATATGTCAAGCTGGGCATCAGTCCCTTTGGCGTATGGCGCAATGCCAGTAAAGATCCTGAAGGCTCCGCCACCCGTGGCGGCCAAACCTGTTACGACGATCTTTATGCCGATGTGCTGCTCTGGATGCGCAAAGGCTGGATAGACTACCTGCTGCCCCAGCTCTATTGGGAGCATGGTCACCGGGCTGCCGCTTTCGATGTTTTACTGCCATGGTGGCAGCAGCACAGCTATGGCCGTCATGTATATGCGGGCCTGGGCGTGTACCGCATGGCCGAGCACAAGGGCGGTCCCTATGCCAGCCCCCACGAGATACTCTGGCAGATACGCGATGTGCGCAGCAGCGGTGCTGAAGGTTTTGTGTTCTACAGCGCCTCCAGTTTCGATAAGATACCCGGCACGCTCAGGGATAGCCTGCAGCGCCGCACCGATCGTTACCCGGCCCTGCCCCCCACCATGCCCTGGCTCGATAAAAGCGCCCCCCCGGCCCCTGTGCTCAGCATGAAGGGCCACCGGCTCGAGTGGCAGGGCAGCGAAGGCAAGGAGAAGCTCAGGTATGTCCTCTACCGCTTCCCGGCCAATGAGCCCGTCGATCTCGACCGCAGCGACCGCATCCTCAGCATACAGGGCGAAAAGGAATATACCGATACCGACAGGGGCAGCTATACCTACGTCGTTACCGCCCTCGACAGGCTCTGGAACGAGAGCAAGGCCAGCAATAAGGTAGGCGCCGGGAAAGAATAAAGAACATAGCTCATTTTTCAAATCTTTTTTATAATTTTATGTCTGCTTTCCCTATCTGTACTAAGCAATATATTAGTGCGCAATATATAGACCATATATTACGAGCTAACCATGCGAGGTTATATTCACACTTACAGTTTTTGTTTATTTATAGGGGCCGTTTTGCTATCGTGCAAAATGGCCTAACTTTTTAATGTGTATAAGCTGTGGATTTTCACACTGCCATAACATCAGGCTACTGGATTGGCCGGATATTTGTGTTAACTTTGATATAAACGGCTTTGCTTATGTTTGATGATGATTACAGGGACGAAGAAAGAAGCTCGCTGGAGGAACTGCTGGAACGTTATGAATTGGTGAAGAGCGGCGAGAGTATAAGTATAATGGACGAAGAGGAGTTTGAAAGGGTGATAGAATATTATTTCCAGAACAGCAATGAGGAACAGGCACTTCTGGCCTGTGATATAGCCCGCACTTATTATCCTTTCTCAGCCAATGTGCTGCTGCTTAAGGCCGAGATATTGACCCAGGCCCAGAAATACGGGCAGGCGCTCAAAACGCTCGACGAGATGGAGCAGTATGACAATAACAACCTCGATGCCGTACTGCTGCGCTCCGATATACTGCTGGGCCAGTTCAAGTACGACCAGGCTGCCCTTTGGCTCGAGCAAAAGTCGGGCGACTTCGAGAAAAAAGAGAAGACCGAGATATTGCTGGAGCTCTCCGATGTATATGATGAGTGCGAGGAGTTCGATGCCGTCTTTGATACCCTGAAGCGGGTCATCAAGGTCGATCGCCGCAACGAGGAGGCCCTGCAGAAGATATGCTTCTGGGCCGAGTTTACCGAGCGGCTCGAGGAAAGCATCGCCCTGCACACCCAGCTTACCGAAGAAGATCCTTATAATGCGCTCGCATGGTTCAACCTCGGCGCCGCCTACCAGGGCCTCAAGCTCTACGAAAAGGGCATTGACGCCTACGAGTTTTGCGTGGCTATAGATGAGAAATTCGAATTTGCCTACCGCAATATGGCCGATGCCTATATGCGCCTTAAGTGGTATGGCAAGGCAATAGAAGTACTGGAAAAGCACCTGGAGATAGCCAAGCCCGAGGACGTGATCTTCGAGGCCATGGGCTACTGCTGGGAAAAACAGAAAGACTACCCGAGGGCGCGCGATTATTACAGGCAGGCCTCGCAGCTCAGCCCGCAGGACGATGGTATCTTCTACAAGATAGGAGAGACCTATGCCCGCGAGCAGCAGTGGGAGAAAGCTATGAAGTCTTACTCCGTAGCCCTGCACCTCGATAAGGACAATGCATCCTACTGCATGGCCATAGGCAATTGCCTCATGGAGCTGGATGTGAAGAGCGAGGCGCTGGTCTGCTACCTCAATGCAGTGCGCCTGAAGCCCGGCAGCAAGACCACCTGGGTGGCCCTGATAAAGGGCCTGTACCTCACCGGCTATTACGATGAGGCCCTCGTGCAGCTCGATGTGGCCCGTGAGCATTGCGGCGAGAAGGCCGACTTCCGTTATTACCAGGCAGCCATCATGTTTGAGCAGGGCAAGGCCAAAGAAGGGCTGTTGCAGCTCGAGAAAGCATTGCGCATGGGTCCCACAAGGCTCAAGGTCTTCACCGGCCTGAACCCCGAGTTCCTCAGGCGCAGCGCTGTGGCCGAACTGGTAGCCAAATACAAGGGCCGCAAGTCTTCCTAGCAGCCTTTACAGCATAGATATTATTATAGTAACGGCCCCTTCGGGGGTCGTGCTTATTAAGCTGTGGGCCTTTAATTCTTCCGCACTGTTTTGATATCGATCAGGTTCATCGGGTTGCTGCTGAAGCCGCTGATGTTGGGCTGCAGGAAGTGCAGCATTTCGTCATAAAAGAGGGGTATTACTGGTGCCTGCGCGATAACGAGGCTGTCCATCCTTTGGTATAGCTGCCAGCGCAGGCTGTCCGGGGCGTTCATGCTCTCATCATACCACTTGTTGAAGATGGCATTGTTGAAGCGCGTATAATTGGGCGGTGCGGGCAGCGGCCCGTAAAAGAAGGCCAGGTAGGTCTCCGCATCCGGGTAGTCGGCTATCCACTGTGCACGGAAGGCCACAGCCTGCGAGCGGCTCATTTGCTGTCGCAGTATATTGGGCTGCATGATCTCCACTTTGGTTTTAATGCCCACCTCCTGCAGTTGGGTGGCAATGAAGTTCACCACGTCCGACCAGTTATCGGGGCTGAGGATGGTAAGCGTGCCGAGGCCACGGCCATTGGGGTAGCCGGCAGCAGCCAGCAGTTCCAGCGACTTTTTAGGGTCGTAGTGATAACCGAAGCGCTCTGTGCTGTCGTAGCCCGGCATGCCTGCCGGGATAAAGCCTGCCGATGCCGGTAAGCCTATACCATTACGGAAATAGGTCACGATCTTTTTCTTGTCGATGGCGTAATTGATGGCGCGGCGCACCAGTACATTGCGCGTAGGCGCTTCTTTCAGCAGGACATTGGCCGTATCGGTAAGGAAGCCTATATACTCCGTATTGAGGTAAGTACCTTTTTGCAATTGCAGCTTTGAGGCATATTCTTTTTTTACCGAGCCGTCTTTATTCAGTACCAGGTCTTTGAAAGAGCCGTCGAGACCATTCACAAAATCGAGGCGGTGCTGCAGGAAGAGGAAGAACTCTGTGGCTTTGCTGTCGGCAAAGGATACCTGTACCGCATCCATGTATGGTAGTCTTTGGCCACTATTGTCGGTCTCCCAGTAATGCGGGTTCTTATAGAGTACCAGCACATTGCCCTCGTCCCAGTAATGGAATTGAAAAGGCCCTGTGCCGCAGGGGTGGCGCGAAAAGTCTTTGCCCCAGTGTTCCACCACTTCTTTAGGCACTATACTGCAATAGGGCATGGAAAGTATCTGCGGCAGGGGCCGGAACGGGGCCCGAAGCTTTACCTGTACCGTAGTGTCGTTAAGTGCAGTAAAAGGTTCGCTTGCGGCCACGCGGTCGTTGAATATCCAGCCGCCGCTGGATGCCACCGCTGGATCGATGATGCGGTTGAAGCTATAGACCACGTCGCCGGCTGTCATCCTGCGGCCTTTGCCGCCGGCGAACTGCGGCGCATCCTGGAAGAAGATATCGCTGCGCAGGTAAAAGGTGTAGATAAGCCCGTCGGCGCTCACCTCCCAGTGCGTGGCCAGCGATGGCTTAAGATGCAGATGTTCATCGCTTTCCACCAGCGTATTATATACCATATGGTCCGTCCACATGTTGTACAGGTTCTTCGCGAATGCAGGATCTATCGACTCCAGTGTGCCGCTGGAATAGTTGAGGCGGAAGACACGCTTGTCATCGGCTTTTTTACCCCGGTTGCCGCAGCCGCATAGCGATGCGATCACAGCGAGCGCAACAAGCGGGCAGATATATTTCCGGCAAAGTGTGAACATGTCTTAGTGCAAAATAAGCTAAGGACAGGGAACATTAAGAATAATAAAACAAGTGCTTCCTTACATTTGCAGACAAATAGCCTGATATGCCGACCAAACTTTCCGTGAACATCAATAAGATAGCTACCCTGCGCAACAGCCGTGGCGGTGATAATCCCAGCGTGTTGCAGGCGGCTATCGATTGCCAGCTGTTCGGTGCCGATGGCATTACGGTGCATCCCCGTCCCGACGAAAGGCATATACGCTACAGCGATGTGCGGGAGATAAAGCCTATCATCACTACCGAATTCAATATAGAGGGCAACCCGCTGGAAGATAAATTCGTGGCACTGGTACTGGAGACACTGCCCGCCCAGGTGACCCTTGTGCCCGATGATCCCGGCCAGTTAACATCCAACCATGGCTGGGACACGATAAAGAAAAAGGATTACCTGCGCGACATAATAGCCGTGTTTAAAAAGGCCGGTATCCGCGTATCGATATTTGTGGATCCCGTGGAGGCAATGGTTGCAGGGGCAGCCGATACCGGCACCGACAGGGTAGAGCTATACACGGAGGCATACGCAAAGAATTTTCACAGCGATAAACAAGCTGCTATTGCTGATTATATAAAGGCTGCGAAAGTAGCTGCTGAAAAAGGCCTGGGGCTGAACGCAGGCCACGACCTGGACCTGCACAACCTCAAATACTTTGCCCAAAACATACCCGGCCTCCTGGAGGTGTCTATAGGCCATGCCCTCATAAGCGATGCATTATATTACGGGCTGGAAAATGCGGTACAGATGTACAAGGGTAAGTTGGGATAAAAATATTCCAGAAACGCAGATAGTAAATAATAATACAATATTTATTAGAAGGTTTGTAATTAAAAAAAATCCGAAGTAATTTGGGGATGCTATTTGCTGTTAAAGACAATAAGAGGGCTGTTTAGCAAAAAATAATATTGTTTTTACAATAGTTTTAACACACAGCAACACAATATTTTATAGTTTTGTATTCAATTCACGCAATATATTTTATAAACAGCAGGTAGGGGTTTGACCAAGGTCGCTCAATTTAAGCCGCTGTGACATACACTACCGTAAACAATTCATCAAGTATTTGATGCGCTCAACTATTTCTATATGAATAGTTAAACGCATTGAAATACGAATGTTTAAATATTGCTTTTGCCAGCTTTGCGCCGCAAAATGGAAGAAGCAAATTATTAATTGCTTAAGGGAGCAGCGGTAGCTGTCCAATATATTGCGTATGAAAAAAATCTACAAGCTTTTATTTACTGTCATTACCGTATGCCTGTCTTTGCAGGTATTTGCTGCTGCCCCGGTGGCTAACTTCAGTGCCAGTCCCGTATCGGGCTGTGCCCCTATCGTGGTACAGTTTACCGACCTTAGTACAGGCAACCCCACAAGCTGGAGCTGGGACCTGGGGAATAACACAACCTCAACCATACAAAATCCGTCGACGACCTACATCACGCCGGGGGTATATACTATTACGCTTACGGTAAGCAATGCCAATGGTACGGATACCAAGACCATCGTTAATTACATCAATGTATTGCCCAGCCCTACGGTAAACTTCAAGGGTATCGACTCCGGTATATCCTGCCCTCCAAAGACCGTACAGTTCACCGATCTCTCTAACCCGAACATACCGGGCAACGTAAGCTATTACTGGGATTTTGGTGATGGCAATACCTCAACATTGCAGAATCCAAGCCATACTTATACGCTTGTGGGCAGTTATAATGTGACCCTCGTGGTTACCAATGCCTCAGGCTGCCAGAAGTCATTGACCAAAGCTGCTTATATACAACTGGTAGAAGCTCCTGATGCTAATTTCGATAGCCCCAACCCCACAGCATGCGGCGCACCGGGCACGATAACCTTCAACAATACATCGACCAACGCGACGAGCTATCTATGGAATTTCGGGGACAATACTACCTCGGTAGCCACTAACCCCAGCCATACCTACAACGCGCCGGGCACCTATACGGTGACACTGATAGCCACCAATGCGGCAGGCTGTACCGACACTATGGTGCGCACGGCATATGTGACCATTGTGGATGTACATTCGGCATTTACACCCAGTGCCTTTACGGTGTGTGCCGGTGTATCCGTGAGCTTTACCAACAACTCGACCAACGCTACTTCTTATAACTGGAACTTCGGCGACAATACGACATCTACAGCCACCAATCCCAGCCACAGCTATAATACGGCAGGCACCTATAATGTGCGGCTGATAGCCAAGAACGGGGCCTGTGCTGATACCTCGTATCAAACCATAACGGTGGAGCCAAAGCCGGTGGTGAACTTTACCGGTACTCCGCTGACGGCATGTATGCCACCGCTGGATGTGACCTTTACCAATACTACAACCGGTGCTACCAGTTATACCTGGAGCTATGGTGACGCCAGCACCAGTACCAATGCCAACGCAACACATGTGCATACCTATAACTCTTATGGCAACTTTACGGTGAAACTGGTGGCCACAAGCGCTGCCGGTTGTAAGGACAGCCTCACGAGGGTGAACTATGTGAAGATAACGCAGGCTACAGCCACGATAACGGCCACCCCTATATCGGGTTGTACCCCGCTTACCGTAAGCATGAGTGCCAGCCTCAATGCACCCAACGTGGTAAGCACTTTCTCCTGGGACTATGGTGACGGCAGCCCGATAAATACGGTAACTGCAAGCCCCACACATACCTACACCACAGCAGGCACTTATACCATTACCTATACTTTCGTGACCACTACGGGATGTACGGGAACAGCCACTAAAGTGGTGACGGCCAGCCCGCACCCGACGGCGAACTTTACACCCAACCCGATAGTGATATGCCCGAACCAGAGCGTTACCTTCACTAACCTGTCGACCAATGCCACCAGCTACTTATGGCTGTTTGGCGATGGCGGCCAGAGCTCAGCTACCAATCCCACGCATACCTACAGCGACCCCGGTCAATACACCGTGACGCTCATCGCTTATAATGGCGGATGTACGGATACGATGGTGTACAATTACATTACCGTGAACCTGCCGAAAGCTGATTTCACATTTGCATACAGTTGCGCCAACAGGCTCACCGTGACCTTCACCAATACCTCGATAGGCAATGATGTCAATTCATGGGATTTCGGTGATGCCACACCATTGTCGAATGCCGTTAGTCCCACGCATACCTACGCCAGTTACGGCACTTATACGGTAACGCTAACGGTAACGAACACGGCCAGTGGCTGTACCGATTACCAGAGCTATACGATAACCGTCTTCCCGCTGGTACCCGGCTTTACCGGCCTGCCTACCAGCCTGTGCCGCGGATCGAGCGTAAGCTTTACCAATACTTCGGTAGGCGGCAGTTCGTATAAATGGGACTTTGGCGATAATACTACATCCACAGCCACCAACCCCACGCATACCTATATCTCATCGGGTATATACACCGTGAAACTTGTTGTGACCGACAGCAGGGGATGTAAAGACTCCGTCATAAATCCTGCCTATATCAATGTGGGCGGCCCAATAGCCGACTTCATGGGCAGCCCTACATCAGGTTGTGCTGCGCTTACTGTCCAGTTCACTGATCAAAGCACATCGCCCCTGCCCATAACTACCAGGCTGTGGCGCTTTGGCGATAACACTACCCTTGGTGGTAATAATTTAACGCCATCGCATACTTATTATAATCCCGGTACCTACAGTGTTACCCTGGTGCTTACCGACCAGAACGGCTGTATGGATTCCTTCAAGCGGACCAATTATATCACCGTAATAAAACCACATGCAGGCTTTAGCAGCAATGATACCCTGGTGTGCCCGGGACAGAATGTACACTTTACCAATTCATCGACCGGCAACGCGGTACTGACCTACCAGTGGGACTTTGGTGACAATACCACATCGACACTTGCTAACCCGGACCATGCATATACTACGGGTGGCTTCTATACCGTGCGCCTGATAACAACAGATGGCGGCGGCTGTAAGGATACCCTGACCCGTGTGAACTATATAGACGTTTATGATTTCTCGGCCAGCTTCATCATGAGCGATTCATTCGCTTCATGCCCGCCGCTCATAGACAACTTCACCAACACATCAGTTGGCGCCAGCACCTATCAATGGACGTTCGGCAATGCCAGCTCATCAGTACTGCCTAACCCCAGCACGGTGTACACTTATCCCGGCACCTATACAGTGCAGCTGGTGGTGACCAGCGCTACAGGCTGTATGGACTCAACTACCAAACAGGTAGTGATCAACGGGCCTACGGGCACACTTAGCTACCCGCCACTGAACGGCTGTGAGCCCCTGACCATTACGCTCACGACCAATAACCAGAATACTACGCAGGTGACATGGGATATGAACAATGGCTATACAGAGACCAATACCAACTCATCCATCACTTATACTTATACGCAGCCCGGTATGTATATACCCGTCATCATACTAAGCGATGGTGGTAACTGTAATGTGGCTGTGCAGGGTACCGATACGATAAAGGTGGATGGCGTAGAGGCTACAATGGACCTTGCGCCGAGTATGCTTTGTGCATCAGGTACCGTACAGTTCACGGACAGTACATGGGGAACCATAACCGGCATCAGCACGCTGAGCTGGGACTTTGGTGACAATACCGTGGGAACGGGACATAACCCTTCACATTTTTATGCAGCTCCCGGCGTATATACCGTGCGTTTTATAGCCACTACATTGTTTGGCTGTTCAGATACGTTAACGAATACGGTAACGGTGCTGCCGCCGCCACAGGTTAATGCAGGCCCTGATGTGGCCATATGCCTTGGTGAAACAACAACTTTGCATTCCACAGGTGCTGTGAGCTATCTCTGGAATAATGATCCCTCGCTTACCTGCCTGCCCTGCGATACACCTATTGCGGTGCCAACGGGTACTACGACCTACGTAGTGACCGGTACCGATACCAATGGCTGTACCAATACCGATACTGTAGTGGTAACGGTGAATACATTGCCGGTAATGACTGCGAGCCCCGACCAGGACATATGCCCCGGTACCAGTGCACAGTTGACCGCCAGCGGTGCGCAGACCTACTCATGGTCGCCTGCAACCGGCCTGTCCTGTGCCAACTGTAACAATCCTGTGGCCAGCCCCGATACGACCACAACTTACATTGTGACCGGGGTGGTAGGTGCTACAGGCTGCAGCGATACGGAATCGGTAACGGTGAACCTGCTGCCGCAGCCGGATATAAGTGCAGGGCCGGATAAAGAAATATGTTTCGGCAAATCGACAACGATAAGCGCCAGCGGCGGGCAAAGTTATATATGGTCGCCTGCGGCAGGTCTGTCCTGTACCAATTGCGATACGCCTATAGCATCGCCAACAGCTACTACAACATATACATTGATTGGTACAGGCCCCAACGGCTGTACCGATACGGCAAACGTGATGGTAACGGTGAACTCCTTACCTGTAATAGATGCGGGCTCAGTACAGGCCGTGTGCGAAGACGAAACACTGCAACTGCACGTAACGGGTGCTAACACGTATAACTGGACGCCAACGGACTACCTGTCCTGTACGAGCTGCTCCGACCCTGTAGTAGCGCCGCAGGGCAATATCACCTATACCATAACGGGTATAGACGGCCATGGCTGTGTAGATACGACCACACTTGACGTAACCATCATACCCAGAACGCCGACAACTGCCAGCCTTGGAGACAGCATTTGTAAAGGCTCATCAACACAACTGAGCGCCAGCGGCGGCACCAGCTACTTATGGCTGCCTGCTACAGGGCTGAGCGACAACCAATCGGCAACACCGACAGCTAAGCCCGATACCACAACCACCTATATGGTAATCATAGGACAGGGACAATGCCATCCTGATACTGCTTATGCAACGGTAAGTGTATTCCCGCTGCCAACTGTGGAACTGGGTGATGACATGACTGTAGTGGCAGGAACGGTAGTGACGCTTAATTCGAATGCTGAGAATGCCACCCATTTTGAATGGACACCGGCAAACGACCTGAGTTGTACCGACTGTCCCGATCCGCAGGTGGCGGTGATCAATACGACCACCTTTACGGTCATTGTGACCAACCCGAAAGGTTGCGAAGCTACCGACAGTGTGACCATACGCGTGAAATGCGACAAGAGCCAAATATTCATTCCAAACACCTTTACGCCAAATGGCGATGGCCTGAACGACAGGTTCTACCCGAGCGGTAAAGGTATATCGGTAGTGAAACGCCTAAGCGTATTTGACCGCTGGGGCGAACTGCTCTATGAACGCCATGACATACCTGTGGATGACCCCTCGAACGGCTGGGATGGTACTTACAAAGGCGCACAGCTGAAACCTGATGTGTATGTGTACATCATCAGTGCAACATGTGCTACCACAGGCGAGATAATGGAATACAAAGGAGATATCTCTATAGTGCGATAAATGATCCGTGAACCTGAAAAAAACATTGTGATGAAAAAACATGTACAGAATATTATCGTAATGGCCTTGCTGCTATGTGGTATAAGCACACAGGCACAGGACATACACTTTTCGCAGTTCTACGAAAATGCCATATTGCGCAACCCGGGCCTTACGGGCATATTCAGCGGCGATTTCAAGGCCGGTGTGAATTACCGTACGCAATGGGGCAATATATCGGTGCCCTTTAATACTGTATATGCTACTGCCGAAACAAGGATAGCCGTGAACGAGGAAGTGGGCGACTATGTGAGTTTTGGCGTAGCCTTCTCTTATGATAAAGCAGGCAGCATATCCTTCAACAGTATGCAGGTGTACCCGGCCATTAACTACAACAAGTCGATGGAAGACGACCATAATTCTTACCTGTCGGTAGGTTTTGCCGCAGGCTATATACAGCGCTCTGTGGACATCAATAAAATGACCTTCAGCAGCCAGTATGTGAATGGTAACTACAGTTCATCCAATCCATCAGGCGAAAATATTTCGGTGACCTCGCTGAATAATTTTGACCTGGGTGCGGGTGTAAGTTTCAACAGCTCTATGGGCCCCAATAATGCGATCAACTATTATATTGGTGCATCGGCCTTCCACGTATTGCAGCCCAAGCAGACCTTTGCAGAGATAAACGCTTTTGCGCGCAATACCATGAAATGGCAGGGTAACCTGGGCTTTAAGGCCAACATAACTAAGCAGTACTCGCTGACCATGCACGTCAACTACTCGAACCAGAAGCCTTACCAGGAATGGATAGGGGGTGGTTTCCTCGGCTGGCGCTCGGTGAGCGAGCAGGCAAATAATTTTGCATTGTATGCAGGCCTTTTCTACCGGCTGAATGATGCCTTCATCCCTACGCTGAAAATGGATTACCGTACATACACTGTTGCGGTATCTTATGATATGAACAACTCTTCGCTGAGGCCTGCTACCAATGGGGTAGGCGGATACGAGGTATCTGTGTTTGCACGCGGCAGGCTTAAGAAGGATAAGCCGAATTACCAGAAATGCCCGCACTTTGAAGATGTGAACAATACCTTCAGGGATGAATAGGCCCCCGGCGGTTTAGCAGGAATTACGTAAATTGTAACAATATTAAGAGAGAAAGAGAGCAATGCATATAGAAAACGTCCCGCTGTTGAGCGGGACGTTTTTATTTTCGCTTGTTACACAGTGTATTAATTGTTGTACACGAACTTGAAGCCTATGCCGTGTATGGTTTGCAGTTCCACACCGGGCTGCTCTTTCAGGTACTTGCGCACTTTGGTAATGAATACGTCCATGCTGCGGCCCAGGAAATAGTCTTCCTTGCCCCATACATTCATCAGTATCTCATCGCGTTTCAGCACGCGGTTGGCATTGAGGCAGAGATAGCGTATCAGGTCGGCCTCGCGCTGGGTGAGCTGGTGCTCTTTAGCGCCGCCGCGCAGCACAAGATTGTTATAATCGAAATCGAGATTGCCCAGTTTGAACTCCACGGGCGTATCATCTTCTTTCTTCTTGGTGCGCCTCAGGAATACTTCAAGACGCAGGATGAGTTCCTGCATGTTGAAAGGTTTGGTGATATAATCGTCGGCACCGCTTTTGAAACCGGCCAGCTTGTCGTCATCCATCGATTTGGATGTGAGCATCAGGATAGGTATGGCCTCATTCTTTTCACGTATCTGCTTGGCCAGGTGCATCCCGTCTTTTTTGGGCAGCACCACATCCAGCAGGCATACATCAAAGTTGTGCTTCATGAACTGTTGCCAGCCGCTTTCGCTGTCGGGACAGTGAACTACTTCGAAGCCAGCATTTGCCAGGCTGTCTTTCATAACATAGCTCAAAGTAGGGTCGTCCTCTACCAGCAATAATTTTGCTTTATACGCAGGCATAATTTAATTTTTTTAAACAGTTAGTGGTATGGTAGTCAATGCCAGGGATAGAAAAATATATGCTATATGAATTAGCAATAGCCCCCGGCTTATCTATGGGCAAGAAAGAAAAACCAGGCGATCTTTTTCGATATTTTTTGGTGCTCTTATCCAGAGTACTGATGTTTTATGCGGCACAATATCCATGGCGCAAATCCATCCGCAATGATGTTCCTGCAAGATAAGCAATCATTTTTGTGCCTGCATACCTTTTAGTATGTGATTTATTTAAAGAAATATTAAAATTTGATGATTTTTAGCGCTTTTTAGCTACCCTGCCGGGGTTAAGCGCAATAAAAGACTCCCAGCTAGCTGTTTTTTTGGCTGGGGGCAATTTGATCTTTACCGCAGCGGCATCTGCCGTGGGCAGCCGGCTTTGGTAATGGTGGCAGAGGGCCACGGCCACGGCATCGGTGGCATCCATAAAACGGGGATCTTCCTCAAATTTCAGGGTGTGCTGCAGCATTTGCCATACCTGCTCTTTGGTGGCGTTGCCCCGCCCTGTAATGGATTGCTTGATCTTTCGCGGTGCATATTCTGTAGCCTGTAAGCCATGCATCATGGCCGCCGCTATCGCTACACCCTGTGCACGGCCCAGCTTGAGCATGCTTTGCACATTCTTGCCAAAGAAGGGGGCTTCTATGGCCACTGCCACAGGTGTATGCAGCTTGATGATGCTTTCCATCTTGCGGAAGATGAGCTCCAGCCTTTCGGCATGGTCCTGTCGCTTGGCCAGTTGCAAAACCCCCATTTCCACAAGCGATATGTTACTTTTGTGCACAGCGATAAGGCCATAACCCATCACCAGTGTGCCGGGGTCAATACCAAGAATGATGCGGGGCGATTGCTGCAATGAAAAAAAGTATTTGAACAAAAGTACCAAAATATGGCTCAACTACCTGCCGGGCGCTGCAATATCCATATTGCTGCTATGGGGTATATACCTGCAGGCCAGGCAGCAACTGGGTAAGGTGGACAGCAGCATATGGTGGCATACGGGACCGGCCTATTTACTGTGGCTGGCCATATTATTACTGCCCATTAATGCAGGTCTTGAAGCAAAGAAATGGCAAATGCTGGCAGGCTCCGCACAGCCCACTACATACGGGCAGGCGCTGGCCAGTTATTTTGCAGGTATCGCTTTCAGTATAGTTACGCCAAACAGGCTGGGCGAATATCCCGGGCGCATCCTGTATATGAAGCGGAAGAACACCTTCAGGCTCATCAGTGTATCGATACTGGGTATATTCGCGCAGCTCATTACCGTGTTCTTCTTTGGTATGGCGGGGCTTATTTATTACAACATTGCTTTTCCCGGCACATTATCACTGGTATTGCTGTTGGGCAGCGCCGTGCTGATCATATTGCTGATCCTTATTTATACGCAGTTCGAAAAATGGCTGCCCCTGCTGCAGCGTTTTAAATGGATGCACAGGCTGCACATATACAGGCAGTTACTGATGCGCACAAGAAATGATGAACGGCTTAAGATACTGGGTATCTCTATGCTGCGTTTCCTGGTCTTTACGGCACAGTATTTGATTTTATTACGGTGGATGAATGTATCTATGCCCCTGTATGAAGGTTTTTTCATCGCTTGCCTGTTTTTCTGGGCCATAACGGTGATACCCTCCATAGCCCTTGCAGAGCTGGGCATACGCAGCCAGGTAAGTGTATTCCTGTTTGGCAAGTTCTCAACCAATGTGATCGGTATCGTGGCAGCGGGCGCAGGCCTCTGGTTCATTAATCTCATCGTTCCTGCGGTAATAGGGAGTATATTGTTGCTTAGGCTGCGGCTGTTCAGGTGATACATTAATAAAAGAAAGGAAGAGCATTATGAGTGTGTTAAAGAAAAGTTTAAGTTTTTTGCTGGTAATGTGTATGGCATGTGCTGCCGATGCACAAAATGATTTTTGCGGTATTAAAAATACTAGTTTCAAAGAAGGCGAAAAGCTCACCTTCAAGGTATATTATAATATGCTGAACATATGGGTGGGCGCCGGCACGGCAGTATTTACTACCGACCTCGAGACGCTGAACGGGCGTAACGTTTATCACATCAAAGGCGGTGGAAGGACCTTCAAGTCATACGAATGGTTTTTTACCGTGCGCGATGTATATGAGACCTACATAGATGCTGAGACCATGCTGCCTGCAAGATTTGTACGCAATGTGGATGAGGACGGATTTAAGATATACAACAATGTAACTTTCGACAGGAAGAAAAATAAAGCCACCTCTACGAACGGTGTTTATGATGTGCCCGCTTGTGTGCAGGATGTACTATCCACTATTTACTACGCCCGCAATATCGATTACAGTAAATATAAGCCCGGCGATAAGATACCCTTCAGCATGTTCCTTGACGATAAGGTGTACAATCTCTACATCCGCTATGTGGGCAAGGAGCGTATAAAGACCCACTATGGTACCTTCAATACCATTAAAATAGCGCCCCTGCTGATAGAGGGCACTATATTCAAAGGGGGGGATAAAATGTCGGTATGGGTAGGTGATGACAATAACCACCTGCCTGTAAGGGTAGAGAGTCCCATACTGGTCGGCAATATCACTGTTGACCTGGTGGATGCGAATAAACTGCGCAGCCCGCTGAGCTCACTTGTGAAAAAGAAATAACTATTTGCTGTCTTTTTTCAGTTTCAGCTCGTAAAAATCTTTGCGGCGGTCTTTCAGGTTGCGCACACTGCCATAGGCATGCAGTTCGTCCAGCAGGTTCAGATCCACATCTGCTATCAGCACCATTTCTGTGTTGGCAGTAGCCTCGCTCTTTATACCGTTGGAAGGGAAAGCGAAATCGCAGGGGGTGAAGACGACAGATTGCGAATACTGGATATCCATGTTCTGTACTTTCGGCAGGTTGCCCACGCTGCCGCTTATGGCCACATAGCATTCGTTCTCTATGGCCCTTGCCTGTGCGCAGGCCCTTACACGCATATAGGCATTTTGCGTATCGGTAAGGAAGGGTACAAAAAGTATTTGCATGCCCTGCTCGGCGAGCAGGCGGGGCAGTTCGGGGAATTCAACATCGTAGCAGATGAGTATGCCTACTTTACCGGCATCGGTCTCAAATACTTCCAGTGCGTTGCCCCCCTCGATACCCCAGTATTTTTCCTCGTCGGGCGTGATGTGTATTTTCTGGTACTGGTCTACTGAGCCGTCGCGGTGGCAGAGGTAGCCTATGTTTTTCAGCCGTCCGTCCTCTACACTGGGTATGCTGCCGGTAATGATGTTCACATTGTATTTAATGGCCAGGTCGGTGAATTTTTGTTTTATAGCAGGGGTGTGTGCGGCGAGCATACGCATGGCATCGGCCTCTTTCATGTCGTTATACTCAGCAAGCAAAGGGCCGTTGAACAATTCGGGCATTAAGGCAAAATCGCCGTGGTATGCTGCTATAGAGTCGATAAAGAACTCCACCTGTGTGAACATCTCCTCGATATCCCGGTACAGGCGCATCTGCCACTGTATAAGGCCCAGCCGTACATAGGTCTTCACCCTTAAGGATTGTACGTCTTCCCGTGCATGATACACATTATCCCATTGCAGCAAAGTGGCATACTCCCTGCTCTGGGAATCTTCAGGCATATAATTCTTCAGTATTTTCTTTACATGAAAATCGTTGGCCAGCTGGAAAGAAAGCACCGGGTCATAGATCTCCTTTTGCTTTACCTTTTGCAGGTATTCTTTGGGCGATATCTCATCGGCAAATTTGTGATAATTGGGTATGCGTCCGCCAAATACAATAGCGCGCAGGTTCAGGTGCTCGCAGAGCTCTTTGCGTGCATCATACAAACGGCGGCCCAGGCGCAGGCCCCTGTAATGCGGGTGTACAAATACTTCTATGCCATAAAGCACATCGCCATCCGGGTCGTGCGTGTTGAAAGTATAATTACCCGTAATGTCTTTATAGGTATGCGAGTCACCGAATTTCTTATAATCCACGATGATCGATAAGGCACAGCCTACTACCACACCATCGGCCTTAATGACCACCTGCCCTTCCGGGAAGCGCTTTATAAGGTTCTCAATGCTTTTCATGCTCCAGTAGCTACCCTGCCATGCCGGGTAAGAGGCTTTCATAGCCTCAAGCAACTGCTCATAATCATGTAATTGCAGGGTGTCTATCTCTACGTGTTTTACGGCCATTATTTTTTTATTTATTTGTGGAGGGCTTTATATACAGAAAAGAAAGTAATAAAATCATGCTAGGCTGTCAAATGTTTTATTATTTTAAAGTGAGTGCTGTTTGCATCATCGCCTCCTGGGCTTATAATCCATTCGTTACTATATTACCTTTACCCATTACTTTTTTCTATCTTTGCACACCCTTATTAAAACAGTACTTTAGCAAATTATGATTTCCCTCGGAGGCAAAGCTCTGGACCTGGTGACATTCGAACAGATCATGCTGCAGCAAAAAACGGTAAACGTTGCTGCCACGGCGATGAAAGATGTGAAGGGCAGTTTTGAGTTTTTACAGAAATTTTCGAAAGGCAAGCTGATATATGGTATCAATACCGGTTTCGGGCCTATGGCACAATACCGTATCAACGATACCGATCGCAGGCAGTTGCAATATAACCTGATCCGCAGCCATAGCTCAGGCATGGGGCAATTGTTATCGCCCCTGCACACGAGGGCCATGCTCTTGTCCCGGATGCATACACTGCTGCTCGGCTATTCGGGCATACACCCCGATACAGTGCAGCTAATGGCCGACCTGCTGAACAACGAAGCATACCCCTGTGTATATGCCCACGGCGGCGTAGGTGCCAGCGGCGACCTGGTGCAACTGGCGCACCTGGCACTTGGCCTGATAGGCGAAGGTGACTTTTGGTACAAAGGCAAGGTAGTGCCGGCAAAAGAAGTGTATAAGAAACTGAAGCTGCAGCCATTGCAGATACATATACGCGAAGGGCTGGCCATACTTAATGGCACATCGGCCATGACTGGTATCGGCGGTGTGAACGTGATCATGGCGCACAGGCTGGTGGTGTGGAGTATGCTCCTGTCGCTGATGGTGAACGAGATGATGGAAGCCTATGACGACCATTTCTCTGCCGAACTGAACAATGTGAAACAGCATAAAGGCCAAAGGCTGGTTGCCGAATGGATGCGCATACTGGGTGAGGACAGTAAATTATTACGCAAGCGCCATGAACACCTTTATGACAAGAAGGTGACCGAAGATGTGCTGGAAGATAAAGTGCAGGAATATTACTCGCTGCGCTGCGTGCCGCAGATACTGGGCCCGGTAATAGATACGGTAATGAGTGCTGAGTCTGTTATTATTGACGAACTGAATTCGGTGAACGATAACCCTATTGTTGACCGAAAGGCAAAGAATATATTTCACGGTGGTAATTTCCATGGCGATTATGTGGCCCTGGAGATGGACAAGCTGAAGATAGCCGTCACAAAGCTCTCAATGCTCGCTGAGCGGCAGCTTAACTTCCTGCTCAATCCGCACCTGAACCAGAAACTGCCGCCTTTTGCCAATGCCGGTAAGCTGGGCCTGAACTTCGGTATACAGGGCATGCAATACCCTGCTACCTCTACAGTGGCCGAGAACCAGTCGCTGAGTATGCCAATGTATATACACAGCATACCCAACAATAACGATAACCAGGATATAGTGAGCATGGGCTGCAATGCCGCCCTGATGTGTAACCGTGTGATAGAGAATGCTTATGAAGTGCTGGCAGTTGAAGCTGCTGCGCTTACTCAGGCCGTGGATATCAGGGGCCTTGCCAATAAACTGGCCCCATCTACCAAATGGATGTACAAAGGTGTGCGGGAGATATTCCCCTTCTTTAAAGAAGACTTCTCAGCCTCATCCAACCTGCAGCAGCTAAAGGGCTGGCTGATGGAGACGGATATTGTAAGCCACTTCAAGAAAAAAATATAACCCGGACACTGATTATGCAGAACAAATACGCACTGGTAACGGGAGGCTCGCGCGGCATAGGCAGGGCAGTATGCCTTAAGCTGGCCGATATGGGCTACAACATACTGGTGAATTATAAAGGCAATACCGAAGCAGCTGAAGAAACGGCTAAGCTGGTGCGCGACAAAGGCGTGGCTGCCGAGATCATGATGTTCGACGTGGCCGATAAAGAAAATATAAAAAAAGTATTGGGTGGCTGGGTGGAAGCCAATACCGATAAACTGGTAGAAGTATTGGTGAACAATGCCGGTATCCGCCAGGATATACTGATGATGAGCATGAGCGATGAGCAGTGGGACAGCGTGCTCGATACCAGCCTGCAGGGTATGTATCATGTTACTAAGCAAGTGCTCAACAATATGTTGATGAACCGTTATGGCCGCATCATCAATATGGTATCGCTGAGCGGTATCAAAGGCATGCCGGGCCAGGTGAATTACTCCGCAGCAAAGGCGGGCATGATAGGGGCCACCAAAGCTCTTGCCCAGGAGATAGCCAAACGCAACGTCACTGTAAATGCCATTGCTCCCGGCTTCATCAAAACCGATATGACGGAGGAGCTGAATGAAAAAGAACTGTCGGGTATGATACCGATGAAGCGTTTCGGAACTGCCGAAGAAGTGGCCGACCTTGTAGGCTTCTTCGCCTCTAAGAATGCATCCTATATCACCGGCCAGGTGATATCCATCAACGGGGGCTTATACACTTAAATTAATGCAAACATTTCCTAAAGTGCACTTTTGAGGGAAGGAAAGTGCTAACTTTATAAAATGCAGACAATAACTGTAGAAATAAATGATGCTGTTGCACTAAAAACATTACAAAGCTTAGCGCAAAAGCATTTCATTCGTATAGTTGAGCAAACGGATATTGATTCTCCGGCTTTGCCCGGGACACCACTTAGCGTGGCCCAGTTTAAAGCATGGATCGAAAACGCCGAACATAGCCCCACAATTTCCTTAAAAGAGGCCAGGTCAAGATGGCAAAGCAAGAAAAAACAGCTTACGAAGTAAAGCTGACCGCAAATGCTTTGCAAAATATTGATGAGATAACAGGCTATATAGCTTTTGTTAACCATCAATTTCTGAATGCTGCTAAGGTCGGTGATGCAATATTTGCTGCTATAGAACGGATCGGGAATACTCCTTTTGCTTACAAAGAGTGCCCGGAGATGCCGACTAAATCCAAAATGTATCGTCAGGCAGTGTGTTCATCCTGGCTTATTATCTACAAGATATCAGGCATGAAGATCATTGTGCTTGGCATCATACACAAATCTCGTAAACCTTCAAAAATAAGATCCCTTAAAAAGCAGGATAAGTAAACTACCCGATAGCTTGTGCGAGGTCGGCAATAAGGTCATCCATATCTTCAATACCCACGCTGAGGCGTATGAGTGAATCAACCAAGCCGTTTTTAACACGGTCTTCCCGGGGTATCGATGCATGTGTCATCGTGGCCGGGTGACCGATCAGTGATTCCACGCCGCCAAGTGATTCTGCAAGTGCAAAGAGTTCTGTTTTTTCCAGCACCTTTAATGCCGCATCTATATTATCGTCTTTAAGGGTAAAGGATATCATGCCCCCGAAGCCGCGCATTTGCTTTTTAGCAATGGCATGGTTAGGATGGTCTTCGAAACCTACCCAGCGCACTTTGTCCACTTTGGGATGTGCGCGCAGGTATCGTGCTATGGCCTCGCCATTCTCGCAATGGCGCTGCATGCGCACATGCAGGGTCTTAATGCCGCGCAGCACCAGCCAGCAGTCGTGGGGGCCGGGTACCGCACCGCAACTGTTCTGTATAAAACGCAGGCGCTCTTCCAGCCCGGCATCATTCATTACCAGCGCTCCGTGTACCACATCGGAGTGGCCGCCCAGGTATTTGGTGGCTGAGTGCAGCACGATATCTGCACCCCAGTCAAGCGGGTTTTGCAGGTAAGGCGATGCAAAAGTATTATCACAAACGAGGATCAGGTTATGCGCCTTGCTGATGGCGGCACAGGCTTCGATATCGATAACATTCAGCAGGGGGTTGGTCGGTGTTTCTATCCAGATCATTTTGGTCTTGCCGGTTACATAGTTGCGTATATTTTCCGCATCATGCATATCTATGAACTGGAATTTGATACCGTAATTGGCAAACACCTTAGTGAAAATGCGGTAAGTTCCGCCATACAGGTCGTTCGATACGATCACTTCATCACCCGGCATTAGGAGTTTGGCCACAGCATCGGTTGCTGCCATGCCGCTGCCAAAGCAAAGGGCATATTTACCGTTCTCAATATTGGCCAGCGATGCCTGCAACACATCGCGGGTAGGATTCTGGGTACGGGCATATTCATAACCTTTATGGTCGCCGGGCGAAGCCTGCACATAGGTCGATGTTTGGTATATGGGCGTCATGATAGCACCCGTTGTAGGATCGGGCTGCACGCCTGCATGAATAAGCCTTGTTGCCAGTTTATGTTTTTGAGAAGCCATATGCTGTATCGTTAAATGAGCTGCAAATATAGTTAACTCATGAGGAAAAGCCGGGGCCTGCCCGGATGGGGATACCCGGTACAGGGATAAATATTTTTATTATTTACACGCGGCGTATCCTTGACAATTCAAATTGTATCTTTAGGCAATGGAACAATCGCATGTTCGGCCGGGGGATAATTTGAACCCGAAGGAGCGGGAATATGAGAACAGCATAAGGCCGCAGACCATCGAAGAATTTTCGGGGCAGCCTAAGCTGGTGGAGAACCTGCGCATATTCATAAAAGCGGCCAACCTGCGCGGTGAGGCGCTGGACCATATCTTATTTCACGGCCCGCCCGGCCTGGGTAAAACTACCCTTTCGCGCATTGTAGCCAATGAGCTGGGCGTGAATATAAAAGAGACCTCGGGGCCTGTAATAGAAAAGCCCGCCGACCTGGCAGGTCTGCTCACCAGCCTCGAGGAGCGGGATGTACTTTTTATAGATGAGATACACAGGCTTAGTACGGTGGTAGAAGAATATCTATACGCCGCTATGGAAGATTTTAAGATCGACATCATGATAGATACGGGCCCTGCTGCACGTACCATACAGATCAATCTTAACTCTTTTACCCTGGTAGGGGCCACCACGCGCTCCGGCTTGCTCACTGCACCTTTATTATCGCGTTTCGGTATCAAATCGCGGCTTGAATATTATACGGCCGATGTGTTGCAGCGTATCGTGATAAGGGCTGCCGGTTTATTGAATGTGCGTATCACCAGCGATGCGGCTATGGAGATAGCAAAGCGCAGCCGTGGCACCCCGCGTATCGCCAATGGCCTGTTGCGCCGCATGCGCGATTTTGCACAGGTGCTGGGCAACGGTGTGATAGACGTAGCCATTGTAGAGCATGGCCTGAAGGCATTGAACGTGGATGAGAGCGGGCTCGACGATATGGATAATAAGATACTTACTACGCTGATAGATAAGTTCAAGGGCGGGCCAACGGGTCTGAATAATATTGCTACATCGGTAGGCGAGGAGGCTGGCACTATCGAGGAAGTGTATGAGCCTTTCCTGATACAGGAAGGCTACATTGTGCGTACGCCGCGTGGCCGTGAAGCTACCGAACGCGCCTACAAACACCTGGGCAGGAAGAAAGGTGGCGATGCGACCCTTTTTTAATAGTCACAGCAGCCCCTTCAAAGCGTTCTGTTTATAGAATGAATGACATGAGCATGAGAGCTTCATCGGAGCGACCGGTGCTATTGAGTACACATTCGCGCGTTGAGGTCGCACCTACGGAGCTTGTGTGTTTGGGGTATCGCGGCTATAAACAGGACATCCCTCTGGGATTAACATAATTCGATATCATGTTCAGCCCCTCGGGGCGCCCTGTTTATAGCTATATGCTGATTTCAATAATTAAGAGCTCCATTGGAGCGACCTGTATTGTTGATGGATATCCGCGAGTGTAGACCGCACCTACGGAGCTTGTATTTTTTATGATACGTTTTGCTACAAACAGGTCACCCCTCCGGGGTTTGGATTATTCAGCGTAAGGTTCAGTCCCCTCGGGGCGCCCTGTTTATAGCCATATGCTGATTTCAATAATTAAGAGCTCCATTGGAGCGACCTGTATTGTTGATGGATATCCGCGAGTGTAGACCGCACCTACGGAGCTTGTATTTTTTATGATACGTTTTGCTACAAACAGGTCACCCCTCCGGGGTTTGGATTATTCAGCGTAAGGTTCAGCCCCCTCGGGGCGCCCTGTTTATAGCCATATGCTGATTTCAATAATTAAGAGCTCCATTGGAGCGACCTGTATTGTTGATGCATATTCGCAAGAATAGGCCGCAGCTAAGGAGCCTGCAATTATTTTCATAGATTGTTTAACAGGTCATCCCTCGGTGATTATTCAATCCAATCTTCATCCCATTTAAACAAATACTCATCCTTATAATCAATCTCGAACCTTTTCAAAAATGCTAAGTACTCTTCTTTGAATGTCTGGCGTTTATGATGCTCTTCCTGGTTATTGATATAATGGATCACGTTATCGATATGCGAGTGGCTATATGAAAAGGCTCCAAAACCTTCCTGCCAACTGAATTTGCCTTTTATCCACCTGTTATCATTGATGAATTTTGACGAGCCTGCTTTGATATCCCTGACAAGGTCTGATAACAAAATTGATGGTTTCAACCCGATAAATACATGTGTATGATCCGGCATGCAATTAATGGCTATTAGTTTTGCATCTCTTTTTGTGACGATACCGGTAATATATTTATGTAGCTCTTCTTTGTGTTCTTTCGGTACCAGGTTCAGCCTGCCTTGTACTGCAAATACTACCTGTATATATATCTGTGAATAGGTATTGGGCATACGTTAAGATTTAATCCCCGATATGTCCATCAACGCTTCTACGAAGGTAGCCCAGCTATATTTTCGCTTCTCGTGTAAAATATTTTCCTGCAATGCAGGAATGGAATTGGGCTCGAAAAAATGTAATACGGCATCTGCTATTGCGGTGGGCTCAGGCGCTGCTACAAAACCCACTTTGCCATCGGGTACCACTTCGGCAAGGCCGCCAACATTGGTCACCACCATCGGCTTTTCAAAATGATAGGCTACCTGTGTGATGCCGCTTTGTGTGGCATCGCGGTAGGGCTGCACCACAAGATCGGCTGCGCTGAAATAATAACGCACCTCGCTGTTGGGTATGAACTCGGTGAATAAATGGATATGGTCCTGCACCTTATATTCCGTGATCACCTGCTCATAAAAATTACGGTCGTCGTAAAACTCACCTGCTACGATCAGCTTGATGCCCGCTGCCTGTATCCGTTCATCGGCCATGGTCTTTAATACAATGTCAAGGCCCTTGTAACGGCGGATAAAACCGAAGAACAATATGTATTTGCCACCGGGGTCCAGTCCCAGCTTTTTGCATGCTTCGGCCTTGTTTACCGGTGGCTCGAAATTATCATACACCGGGTGCACTGTAAAGCGTGCAGGTTTGCCTGTTAGTGTTTTAAGGTCTTTGAGCACATCTTTGCTCATGGTAATGAAAGCGTCCACCGGCTTCAGGAAATATTTGGTGAATGCCTTGTCGCCGGGACGTTTTTCATGAGGTATCACATTGTCGGCAATACACACTATGCGGCTGTGCTTATTGCCGCGCACAATGCGCAGTATGGTGCCCAGGCAGGGGCCCATAAAAGGCAGCCAGTACCGAACGATGATAAGGTCGGGTCTTGCCCTTTTGATCTGCCTGCCTGCCTTGATCCAGTTGAAGGGATTGACGGAATTGATGACCGTTTTGATCGTAATGCCTTCCGGTGCGGCTTCATCGGTGAATTGTGAAGTGCCGGGAAACAGGAAGCCCGGGTATTGCAGTGAGAAAGAGTAAATGGTAACATTGTGGCCATGCTCCTGCAATACCTCGGCCAGCCTTGCATTGTAGGTGGCAAGGCCGCCGCGTAAAGGGTGTGCCGGTCCTATGATAGCGATCTTCATTTAAAACATCGTTTTGAGGTCCTCTTGTGCCTGCTCATAATCCTGCGGTATACCAATATCTATAAAGTAGCTGTCGCTGGTATAGGCATAGAATTTTTGCTCCGGCACATAGGCTTCAAGGTAATCTTTTTCGAAAGAGAATTTTTCCGGCAGCTCACGCAGTAAAAATGAATTCCTGCTTATAATATATACGCCCCCGTTGATAAGGCCCCTGTCTCTTTGTTGTTTTTCTTCAAATGACGTGATGCAGCCGCTGGCGGCGCTGTTTACCACGCCGTAGCGGTCAAAGTTGTGCATTTCCTTCAGGGCAAGAGTGGTTTCGGCATCTTTTACAAGGTGCAGGTCCAGTTGCTCCTGCAGCGCTACGCGAAACATGGTATCGCCGTTCAGCACCGCAACATGTTCACCCTTAGCCTGTTTCAGCGCAAGCTGTATGCCGCCGCCAGTGCCCAGCGGTTCATGCTCCAGCACATAGTCTATGGCAAAAGGCCGCTGCTCTGTTTGCAGCCAGTCCAGTATCATTTCATGTTTATGGCCCAGCGATAGTATCACGCGCCCGCAGGGCTGTGTGGCCAGGTATTCAAAGATGTAATGAAGAAAAGGCTGCCCGTTCACCGGGGCCATGCACTTAGGCACATTTTCGCCAATGGTTCCCCTGAGTCTTGTGCCCAGGCCGCCTGCCAGTACGATACACTCCATATTCATTCAAAGGTCAAAAGTGAAAATTCATAAAGATCAGATGGTCCAGGTGAAAAGGCCATCTTCAGTGAACTGGTAAGAGCGGAACTCACCACCGAACCGGCTTAAGGCATCTTTAACGCCATAATGCTTATTGCCGGGGCAATAGAACATCATGAAGCCGCCACCACCTGCACCGCTTATCTTGCCGCCCGTTGCTCCGGCTGCCAGTGCGGTTTCATATATCTCATCCATGCGGCTGTTCGATATGCCCTGCGCCATTTGCTTTTTATAACGGAAGCCATAGTCCAGTATCGCACCTATATCATCTATCTTTCCTTTCAGCAATGCCTCTTTCATCATGCGCGCCTGTTCTTTAAGCTGGTGCATGGCCTCTATCGATTCCTGTTTCTTATCTGTTACGTTCTTGCTTTGCGCCTCTATGATGGTGGACGACAGCCTGCTGGTGGCTGTGAAATACAGCAACAGGTTATTGCTCAGTTCATGCAGGTATTTGGGCTTGATGCGCAGGGGATTAACGATCACTTTATCATTTTCGTAGAACTCCATGAAATTGACCCCGCCGAATGTGGCAGCATACTGGTCTTGCTTGCCCCCGGCCATGGCCAGCTCTATGCGCTCTATCTGGTAAGAGAGGTTGGCCACATCATACTCACCCAGCGGCAGTTGCAGCCATTCGGCAAAGGCACCCAGTATCGCTACCATCAGGGTAGATGAAGTGCCGAGGCCCGATCCTGCGGGTGCATCTACGAAGGTGGTCAGCTTAAAGCCCGAGGGAACGGCGCCATAGTCGCGGACAATACGGTTGTAAACGCCTGTAGCCAGGTCCAGGTTGCCGTCAATGGGCAATGAGCTATCGAGCGAATAGCTGGCTATCTCTTTCCGGTCTATGGCCTCTATCACTACCATATTGGTATTCAGTGGCTCTATGGAGGCATAGGCGTAGAGCGATATGGTGGCATTGAGTATAGCGCCGCCATAGAGATCACAATAAGGGCTCACGTCGGTACCCCCGCCTGCCAGGCCTATTCTCAGGGGGGCTTTGCTGCGATAGATCATGGTAGCGAAGATAATTGATATTTGAGAAATGACAGGGGCAGCTTCAGCTTCAAAAATGTGGATATGTTGTTTTGGATACCGCCCCCTGGCTGGCGTAACTTGCATATCCCCGGAGATTTTTGCCAAAGGGAATGAAGTTCTTTATTTATTGGTTAAACCTGCACATTAATGACACAGGTCGTGGGATAAAACTGTGATATTTTTGGGATATTTTATCACGCTAAGTCGTTGATCTTCAATAAAAGTGTGTGATAAAATAAATACTGCGTTCAGCGCATAACGAAACCTGCCTGCTGCTACTGCACACTGCCGCTTATTTCCGGCGCTCGCTCATATAAGAGAGCAGGGCAAAAAGCAATACACCCAGCAGTGCGCCTATTGAGTCGGCCAGTATGTCCATTACGTCTTTGCTGCGCCCCAGGAAGGTCAGCAGGCCCTGTAGTTCTTCCACCACCCAGCCGGTGAATATACCTGCCGCGAAGATGAGCAACAGGAAACCGGCTTGGCGCGAGGGCCGTGAGCAAAGCCATAAAAAGGAAAAGATGCCGAAGAGCAGGAAGTGTACCCATTTATCGGCCAGAGGTATATCCACCTCGGGCAGTTCTTTGGCTGGTATGAAGCAGAGAATAAAAATGAGCAAGGTCCACAGCATTGCCAGGAACCTTGCTCGTCTTTTATAAGGTGAATCCGGTGAGAATACCTGGTTCAGCATACTATTCGCCTACCAGCGCGCGGTATGCGGCAGCATCCATCAGCGCGTTTACTTCGTCGGTGCTGTCCACTTCCATTTTTATCATCCAGCCTTTCTCATAAGGATCGTTGTTCACGTTTTCAGGATTGCCTTCCAGGTCGGCGTTTACCTCTTTTACTGTGCCGGCTACAGGCAGGTACAGGTCCGATACTGTTTTAACAGCCTCTACGGTACCGAAGATCTCGTTGGAACCGAGTTTTTTGCCTACTGTGTCGATGTCAACAAATACGATATCACCAAGTTCGCGCTGGGCAAAATCTGTAATGCCTACAGTGGCTACATTGCCTTCCAGCTTTATCCATTCGTGGTCTTTGGTATATCTGAGCGTGTCAGGAAAATTCATAAATCACTATTATTTGCGGTAAAAATAATAGAATTTACGGTAATTGCTAAAAGCCCTTATTTAAAAGGCTTTTTAACAAAAAAATACTTTTCCCGTAGGCTTTATTTCTGTAACTTTTGATAGTCTGTCGTAAATACTTTTCTGAATGTGAACAACTATATAAAATAATTAAAATATTCTATGTTAAATTATTTAAATAAAATACTGAAATTTGAACTTTTGAGGTTTATCCACAGGCGGTTGATTTCTTTATCTGGAAAAAATTATCCTTTTAGATACTTTCGTTTTCCGCCCCCGGGGAGAGCATTTTAGACCAAATTTTTAACGAAAAAATATTATTGCCCATGACTGCCACTACTACCAAAAACAATGGCCTTTCTTTTCATCGCCAGTACACAAAGGAAGGTGTGAGCCCGTATGATATGTTCGCGTACGACTACCGCACATCAGTTATCCGCAATCCTAATGGAGAAAAGGTATTCGAGATGACCGATGTGGAAGTACCCCAGCATTGGTCGCAGATAGCTACCGATATATTGGCGCAGAAATATTTTCGCAAGGCAGGTGTTCCGCAGCCCGATGGCAGCCTGGGACGTGAAACATCTATTAAGCAGGTGGCACATCGCCTGGCCGACTGCTGGAGAAGCTGGGGAGAGAAGTATGGCTATTTCGCATCATCGGCCGATGCACAGGTATTTTATGATGAGCTGGTATATAGCATATTGCAGCAAAGCTGCGCGCCTAACTCACCGCAGTGGTTCAATACAGGCTTATTTAACAGCTACGGTATAGATGGCAAAGCACAGGGCCATTATTATGTAGACCCTTCAACCGGTAAGCTCGAACGCTCCAAAAATGCATATGAACGCCCACAGCCACACGCATGCTTTATACTGAGCGTGGAGGACGACCTGGTGAATGAAGGCGGCATCATGGACCTGTGGGTGCGCGAAGCGCGTATCTTCAAATACGGTTCGGGCGTAGGTACCAACTACTCAAACATACGTGCCGAAGGCGAAAAGCTGAGCGGCGGTGGTACATCCAGTGGCCTCATGAGCTTCCTGAAAATAGGCGATAGGGCAGCAGGTGCCATCAAAAGCGGTGGCACTACCCGCAGGGCAGCCAAAATGGTATGCCTCGACCTCGATCATCCCGAGGTGATGGACTTCATAGACTGGAAGGTGGAAGAAGAAAAGAAGGTGGCCGCGCTGATAGCTGCAGGCTATGCTTCTGATTATGAAGGCGAAGCCTACCGCACCGTTTCCGGGCAAAACTCGAACAACTCCGTACGCATACCCAACGAATTTTTCCGCAGGCTTACGAATAACGAAGATTGGGAAATGACCGCACGCAGCACAGGTAAAGTGATGAAGAGCGTGCCTGCCAAGCAACTGTGGGATAAGATATCCTATGCGGCATGGCGCTGTGCTGATCCCGGTACACAATATGATACCACCATCAATGAGTGGCACACCTGCCCAGAAGGCGGCAGGATAAGGGCCTCCAATCCCTGCTCGGAATACATGTTCCTCGACAATACGGCATGTAACCTGGCATCGATGAACCTGCGCCGCTTCTTTAACGAAGCCGACAATTCTTTCGATGTAGCAGGTTTTGAATACATCACCCGTCTCTGGACCGTGGTGCTGGAGATATCGGTGCTTATGGCGCAGTTCCCTTCACCTGAAGTGGCACAGCTCAGCTACGATTACCGCACACTGGGTTTGGGCTATGCCAACCTCGGCTCTATGCTTATGGTGAGCGGCATACCTTACGATAGCGAAGAGGCCCGTGCCATTGCCGGTGCCATCACCGCTATCATGAACGGTGTTTCGTATAAAACATCGGCAGAGATGGCCCGTGCGCTGGGTGCTTTCCCGCGTTACGAAGACAATAAACACCACATGATGCGTGTGATGCGCAACCACCGTGCTGCGGCCTACGATGCGGCCGATGCCTATGAAGGTATAGAGCTGAAGCCTATGGGCATCAACGCCAAGTATTGCCCCGACTACCTGCTGAAAGCAGCTACCAAAGCATGGGATGACGCTGTGCAGATGGGTGAGCAGTATGGCTACCGCAATGCACAGGCTACCGTTATTGCGCCTACAGGCACTATCGGTCTCGTAATGGACTGCGATACCACGGGTGTAGAACCTGATTTTGCGCTGGTGAAATTCAAAAAACTTTCCGGTGGCGGCTATTTCAAGATCATCAACCAGTCGATACCGGCAGCCCTGAAGAACCTGGGCTACACACCGGCCGAAACGGACGCTATTGTGAAATATGCGAAAGGTCACGGCACATTTGCAGGCGCACCTTACATCAATCACGAAAGCCTGAGCGAAAAAGGATTTATTGCCGAAGAGCTGAAAAAGCTGGATGCTGCCGTGGAAAGCGCATTCGAGATAGGCTTTGTGTTCAATGCCTACAACCTGGGCGAGGAGTGTATGAAACGCCTGGGCTTTACTGCCGAGCAATATTTCCATCCCGAATTTAACTTGCTGGAAGAATTAGGCTTTAGCGATGACGAGATAGAAGCTGCCAACGACTATGCTTGCGGCACCATGATGATAGAAGGCGCCCCGTACCTGAAAGACGAACACCTTGCTGTGTTCGACTGCGCCAACAAATGCGGTCGTAAAGGACAGCGTTATATACACGCGCACGGCCACATCCGTATGATGGGCGCGGTACAGCCATTCATCAGCGGCGCCATATCCAAGACCATCAACCTGCCTAATGAAGCAACGGTAGAAGAAATAAAAGATTGCTACCAGCTTAGCTGGCAACTGGCCCTGAAAGCTTGTGCACTGTACCGCGACGGTTCTAAGCTGAGCCAGCCACTGAGCAATAAAAGCGATAAAAAGAAGAAAGAAGAGACTACGGAAGAGAATGTGAACATAAACGATTCGCACATAGTGGATATGGGCAAGCTGACCGTGGACGAACTGCTTGACGAAGTGAATAAACGCGTGCAGGCCAGCCCTGATACGCAACTGAAACGCAGGCTCAGCCATATCGTAGAGCGTAAACAATTACCGGCCAAACGCCGTGGCTATACCATAAAAGCCAAAGTAGGCGGCCAGCCGCTGTTTGTGCGCACCGGTGAATATGGCGATGGCACACTGGGTGAGATATTCCTGGATATGGCCAAGGAAGGCGCTACCATGCGCAGCCTCATGAACAGCTTTGCCATAGCAGTATCAGTAGGTCTGCAATATGGTGTGCCGCTCGAGGAGTTCGTGGATAAATTCACCTTTACGCGCTTTGAGCCATCGGGCGTGGTGGAGCACCCCAATATCAAGACCGCCACTTCGGTACTCGATTATGTATTCCGCCTGCTGGCTTACGAATACCTGGACCGTACCGACCTGGTGCATGTACCCGATCCGAATAAGATACCGCATGCAGAGGAAACTGCCGCACAGCAGGAGCTGTCGCAGGTGAGGATCACTGCACCACAGCAAACCCAAAAGCAGAAGAATGTGACCCCTGCGCCTAAAGCAGTGGCCACAGCAAATACCGCAGATGTAAAGAAATTGATGGGTACCAGTGCTGATGCACCCGCCTGCCGCAACTGTGGTAATATAACCTTGAGGAACGGCACCTGTTATATGTGTCCCAACTGTGGCACTACAACAGGTTGCAGTTAATAAGAAAGGAGCAAATAGTAGATTTGGTTGTTTTGTCCCGCGGCTTGTCCGCGGGACTTTTATGTTTTAATTTATTTTGGCACGCTTTATGGTAAATGATTTCTTGTAAAATTGTATTAATCTTGCAGCTACAAATAAAATTTTATGAAACGTAAGTACATCCTGTTAAGTATTTTATTGTTCCCTTTATGCGCAATGGCACAGCAGCCGCTGGGCGATATGACCATATTTTCGGAGGATGGCGATAAATTCTTCCTGGTACTGAATGGCCAGCGCCAGAATGATGTGGCACAGACCAATGTAAGGATAGAGGACCTGAACCAGCCATATTACAGCGCTAAGATCATCTTTGCAGATAATACCCTTGGCGAGATAAGTAAGAATATCCCCATTGCCGACCCGTCGACCAATGCGATGATGGACGTGACCTATAAGATAAAGCGGGATAACAAAGGGAAGCTGAAGATACGTTATTTCTCAGCTATACCCCCCGAGCAGAACTATGTGGCGCCGGCCGATGTATATGTAATGCATTATGGTGCGCCGCCACCGCCGGCAGCTACCAGGGTAACACAGCAAACCACTACCACAACAGTGGGTAATACGGTAGGTGCCAATGTGAACGTGAATGGTATGAATGTGGGTGTAAGCATTACCGACCCATATGCCAATGGCACAGTGACACAGACCACCACCACTACGACCACTACTACAGGCTATGCCGATGATACCTATTATGAAGAAGAGCATCACCGCCAGGGCAAGCGCCGTGGGGATGATTGCTACCCGATGAATAAAAGCGACTTTGAGCAGGCAAAGCAGGCTATAGCCAATGCAAGTTTTGCAGAGACCATGTTGTCAACAGCCAAGGGTATCATAGCCAGCAATTGCCTGAGCGCAGAGCAGGTAGTGCAGATCTGCAACCTCTTTAGCTTCGAAGAATCAAAACTGGATTTTGCCAAATGCGCTTATCCACGTACCGTCGACCGGAACAATTATTTCAAAGTGGTTAATGCATTTACGTTCGCATCGAGCAAGGAAGAGCTGAACAATTATATAAGCAGCCATTAAAATTGGCACGCTTTGTGAATTATCTTGTGTGAGGTTTGATGATAAGCCTCACACAATTTTTTTTATGAAGCACAGATACATTTTCATCGCGCTCTTTCTTTTCCCCCTGTTGGCTTTCGGGCAATATGATCAGTCTGGCAACCTGACCATATTTTCCGAGAGCGGAGATAAATTTTACCTGGTGCTCAACGGTGAGCAGCAGAATGATGTGCCGCAAACCAATATCAGGATAGAAGACCTGGGCCAGCCTTATTACAGCACCAGGATCATCTTTGCCGACAAAAGATTGCCCGACATCACGAAAAACCTGCAGGTGACCGATATGACCGGTAACTATATGGACGTGGTATATAAGATACAGCGCAAAGCCGGGCATATCGACCTGAACTATTTCTCCATGGCACCTGTGCCTAAAAAGTATGTGGCCCCTGCGAACATGTACGTGATGCATTATGGCAGGCACTCAAAGGAAGACCATGACCGCGGCAGGCGTGACCGCTACAGGCACCATGATGACCGTGACCGATACGATGACCCTTACCCGATGGACAGCCGCGATTTTGCACAGGCAAAAGAGGCTGTGCGCAATGCAACCTTTAGCGATGCTATGCTGTCAACGGCCAAAAGCATCCTGCTCAATAACTACCTTTCGACGGAACAGGTAATAGAGCTGTGCAGGGTGTTTAATTTTGATGATCCAAAACTGGCCTTTGCGAAAGCAGCGTATGCCAGGACCGTGGACCCTGAAAATTATTTCAAAGTGGCCAATGTGTTCTCCTTCTCATCGAGCAAGGAAGAGCTGAATAATATGATAAGCGCCAATAACAATGCGTATAATGATGACAGGAGGGGGCCACGATATAAAAAGCCGATGGATGCAACCGGTTTTGCACAGGCGAGGCAAACCATTAAGAACGGAAGCTTCGATGCTACGATGGTCTCGACAGCAAGGAGTATTATAAGCGGTAATTATTTTACAGCGGAGCAAGTACTGGAACTGTGCAGGCTCTTTAGCTACGACGAATCGAAACTTGAAGTTGCAAAGGCAGCTTATCCAAGAACTGTAGACCCGGCTAATTTTTTCAAAGTAGGCAATGCGCTTAGCTTCTCATCATCAAAAGAAGAACTGAATAATTTTATCAGCGACAGGCACTAAGCAATATATTAATTGAACATGGCCCGGCAATTGTGTTGCCGGGCCATATTTGTGTAAGCATAATTAAATGGCACTGGTCATTGCTGTGGCAATGTATATGACCGATAGTACGGCCAATAATATAGTTGTAGAAATATCCAGCAGGATAAATTTCAGGAAGGTTTTGCCGCCGCCTTGTTTATAGAAATTGCGCATGGCCCGGAACAGGTATATCCATATATAGATGAGTATAGCCAGCTCCAGTAAGCGACCTGCAAAGGGTATCAATCCAACCAAACGCATGGCCAGCCAGGCTATGAATACAAAGCAATAGAAGTGGACCGTAAAAATGGCATGCGCTACATAATTGTATTCCTTCCTGCGCCTGATATAAAGCAGGTATAAAAAAAATGCGAAGAAGGGCAGGATGACATAGAACATCTGGGGCAGCAAATGGAAGAACTTTTCTTTTGCCCTGTGCAGGTATTCTTTATCGCCGCTTGCTAAGGCATCAGAAAGAGAGAATGCTTTGACTGCGAAGAAGTGTTCTATGGCACCATCACGTTTGGAGGGTGGCAGTGAATCCTGCTGTGCTTTGTATTCTGCCAGGGTTTCTACTGTATTCTTACTCTTTGCATAGGTATTGATGGTGTCCGTTATAATTTTCACGGGACTTTCATCACCCATATTGACACTATAATTTATCTTATTCAGCTTGTCTTTTGCCACAGGCTGCTTTACTACATGAGTGTTGCTGCCTGGGAAAGCGAACAGGGCAAAGAAGAAGATGAAAGATATGAACAGGTACATCCGGATAGGGTTGAGGTAGGATGCCCTGCGGCCTTTGATATATTCGGCCGATAAGAAGCCCGGTTTGGTAATGAGCAGTTTAAGCGTACTGAAAAATTTACCGTCGAAATGGGTCAGATCTTCAAAGAAATGCCGGAAGAGATGGCCTGTACTTTCCCGGGGTTCCACGTTCTCTTGTCCGCATACATGGCAGTAGCGGCCATATAGCGCAGCACCGCAATTAAGGCATATCTTTTCGGAGCGTTCATGGAAGTGTGACAAGCTTCAATTATTTATTTGCCTTTAAAAATTGGTTTTCTTTTTTCCAGGAATGCCAGCACCCCTTCTTTAAAGTCTTCGCTCTGCCCGGCTTCTACCTGTACATCCTTTTCCATTTCCAGTTGCTCTTCCAGGGTGTGATCGTAAGTGTGGTTGAGCAGGCGCTTGGTAAGGCCAATACCTTTGGTGGGCATTTGCGCCAGGTAGGCAGCCATTTTTTTACTCTCGGCCTCAAAGCTGTCATCGGGGAAGCATTTGTATATCATACCCATGGCAGCAGCTTCAGCGGCCATTACTTTATCGGCTGTCATCATGAGGGCAGCAGCGCGCTGCATGCCTATAAGGCGTGGCAGGAAGAAGGTGCCCCCGCTGTCGGGTATCAAACCTATTTTGCTGAAGGCCTGTATGAAAGATGCGCTTTCGGTGGCTACAACTATATCGCAGGCCAGTGCAAGATTGGCCCCCGCGCCTGCAGCAACACCATTGACCGCAGCAATAATGGGTTTCTCAATGTTCCTGAAGCGCCTGATGACCGGGTTGTAATGTTCGCGCACAATTTTTTCAAAATCCACATTCGAGGGGTCTGAAGCCTCAGCGAGGTCCTGCCCGGCGCAAAAGCCTTTGCCCGCACCGGTAACATAGATACAGCGTATCTCTTCATCCCGCTCGCAATCATCAAGGTGCTCCTGCAGGCACATAGCCATATCGCGGTTGAAGCTGTTATATTTTTCGGGTCGGTTCAGTGTGATGTAGCCCACACCATTTTCTTTATGGAATAAAACTGTGACAGTCATGATGTAAAAATACTTTGCAGGATTGTAAATTACCATTAAGTATGTATTATTTGCAAACAAAGGCCTTACTTTTTATCTTGTTAGCATATAATCATAAAGGATGAAAAAAATATTGGCAGCCTGCCTGCCCTTGTTCGCATTTTGTATTGCGGCTGTTGCGCAAGGCCATAACGATGAGCCCGATCCGTTAATGATGTCCCGCATCAGGCATGAAGGCTTCAATAACTCACAGGTAATGGAAACACTGTTCCAGCTTACGGATGTGAACGGGCCAAGGCTAACCGGATCGCCGGGAATGAAGCATGCCGAACAATGGGCAAAGCAGCAGCTTAGTGACTGGGGATTGGTGAATGCAGCCATAGAACCCTGGGGCAGTTTTGGCAGGGGCTGGGAAGTAGAGAAGTGTTATGTGGCCATGACGGCCCCCTATTACCAGCAACTGATAGCGATACCCAAGGCATGGACGCCGGGAACAAATGGCCTGGTGAAAGCGAATGTTACCGCCGTGAAAATAGATGACGAGGAGGATATGGCGCAATATATGGGCAAGCTGTCCGGAAAGATAGTGCTGCTGCAACCTGCTGCGGATAATAACACGAAAGTGAACTTTAAGCCCGATGGCAAACGCCTTAGTGATGAGGAACTGGAACAAATGGACCTGGACCCGCACCTGGGCGATGATGTGATCAGCCAGCAAAAGTCGGACCCGAAGCGTAACCGGGCATCGGTCATAGCCTTTTACAACAAGCGTGACTCCTTCCTACTATCGGAGCATGCACTGGCGGTGATAACGACAGGCCGGGGCGGCTCAATGGGCACAGTGTTCACGACCAACGGGGCACCACGGAGCATGGATGCAAAACCCGTATTGCCCGAGCTGGAAATGGCGAGAGAACATGTAGCGCGAATGATAAGACTGCTGGATGCAGGCAAAACCGTATCGGTGGAAATGGAAACGAAGACGCAATATTTCAGCGACTCTATAGAGAATAACGTGGTGGCGGAGATACCCGGCACGGATAAGAACCTGAAAAGTGAACTGGTAATGCTGGGCGGCCATATGGACTCATGGCATGCAGCTACCGGGGCAACCGATAATGGTACGGGTGTGGCCGTGGCCATGGAGGCTGTGCGCATACTGAAAGCGCTGGATGTAAAACCAAGAAGAACGATACGCATAGTGCTGTGGAGCGGTGAAGAGCAGGGTTTGCTGGGCTCACACGGATATGTGAAGAACCACTTTGGGGAGAAAGACAGTATGAACTTCAAGCCTGAATACGAAAAGGTATCGGCCTACTATAACCTGGATAATGGTGCAGGCAAGATACGCGGTATATACCTGCAGGATAATGATATGGTAAGGCCCACCTTCGAGTCGTGGTTCGCACCCTTCAAAGACCTGGGAGCGGGCACTATAACGATACGTAATACGGGTGGAACGGACCACCTCTCGTTCGATGCCATAGGCATACCGGGTTTCCAGTTCATACAAGACCCGCTGGAGTATGGCACACGCACACACCATACCAATATGGACAGCTATGACCGTGCGAACAGCAGTGACCTGGAGCAGGCCTCTATCATTATGGCGGCCTTTGTGTATAACACGGCCATGCGCGATGAAAAGCTGCCGCGTAAACCAATATCCGTAAAAAAGAAAAGCTAAATGAACTTATCCTCGCGCTCGTAATATTTGTATTTCTCCTTGTTGAAGAAGAGCAGCCCTATGATCATGAGCAGGCTGGTGATGACCACTACAAAGAATAATATCCCTTCGCTGAAACTACTCATGCTTTTTTCGGCCGGTATGCTGTAGAACAGCAGTATGGTAACCAGGCCGCGGGGCATGAGGAAAAGCTCCGGGAAAAGATTGGCCCTCAGGATGATCCGCAGGTAGAGGAACCTTACCAGCAACAGTATGAGCACGATACAGGTGCCTATCTCCCACACGCTGGGTAATATCAGCACAGGCAATTGTATGGTATAGCCAAAGAGGATAAAGAAAAAGGTGCGTATCAGGAATGATGTTTCGGCAGTTATCGATTTCATTACATCGAGGATGCCTTCGAGGTTGTCGGTAGGTATCAGTCGCAGCATGCGGCCCTTTATTACCCTGGGGCTGTTATTGAGCACGAGGCCGAAAACAAGCACAATGAGGAGCGATGGTAAATGGATGAGTTCGCCCGAAGCATAGACCACGGAAAGGATGGCAAATACCAGGAAGAACTTGATGTTGACCTCCGTTTTGGACAATATGTAGAGCATGAGCAGCGACGAGACCAGCGAGATAAGCACGGCGAGCACCACATTGCCCGCAAAGGCAAAAGCGGTATTGAGGCTGAACAGGTTCTGCATGATCATGTAATTGAAGACCAGGATGCCGATGATATCGGAAAAAGAGGATTCATAAATGATGAACTCTTTTTTGAATTCCGGCAGGCTGGCAGTACTGGGTATTACGATGGCGCTACTGATGATACTGAGCGGCACGGCATAGAGGAATGCTTTAGAAAAAGGTTCATCCAGCCACTTCATGATGAGGAAACCAATGGTGAGTGCAGATATAATGAATACAAACAGCGCGGAGAAGAAAGAATTGCCTATCAGCTTGTATTTGCCTTTGTGCACATCAAGGTCGAGGGCGGCCTCGAGTATGATCATGATAAGTCCCACAGCACCCAGTATGTTCACCAGTTTGCTTACATCGAGCTGATCGAGCCCGTAGTAGCGCGTGCTGTATTGTATGCCCACGCCGGTGGCAATAAGCAGCAATACGGAAGGTATATTCGTTTTGCGGCTGATCAGGTTGAAGAGGTAGCTGAGTATAACTACACAGCTAAGCAATATGATAATAGTATGTGAGGGAATACCCATGCAGACAATTTATAAAACCCTGTTAAACATAATGATAAATTTTAGAAAAAAGGCTGGTTCACAGTTTAATAAAAGGAGTGGCACGGTGTTTGTATTTGTTAGGGTGAACAGAAAAAATTGAAGATCATGAAAAGCAGAACCATTCAATACTTCAAAGAAGAAAAAGCAAGGAAAATACTGCAGCACCCCATGGAAGCAGATCTTAAAACACTGTTAGCGGCTACCATGAAGCTGAGCCACAACCGTATCGTGAAGCGCGATATTGAGCATACGCTCCGTGCGCTGGACTTCCCTGTGCGACACAGGCTTAGTGCATAAGGCTATTAGCAACAAGGCTATACACCATCATATAAATATATATAACACCAATGCGGGCATAGTGTGCCCGCATTTTCTATTATAAGGGCTTTTTTTCGGAGCAGCAATTTAAAGGTTCGGAGTGCTTAGCGTACATTAGCGGTTAAAATATAAACTATGCTTTCCATTAGTTTAAAAGGTAAGACCGCACTGGTAGCCGGCAGTACACAAGGCATTGGCCTGGCGTCGGCACAGGCCCTTGCATCGCTGGGGGCAAAATGTGTACTGATAGCGCGTGATGAGCAAAAGCTGAAAGATGCCGTAGCTACACTGGACACCACCGGAGGCCAGCAGCATGCCTACCTTGTGGCAGATTTTACACAATCGGCGCAAGTAGAGCAGGCGGTAAATGCATATTTAAAAGACAATACGATAGATATACTGGTGAATAACAGCGGAGGCCCGGCGGCAGGCCCTGTGGCGGACGCGAAGCCCAAACAGTTCCTGCAGGCCTTCCAGCAACACCTTATCTGTAACCACATCCTGGCGACAGCAGTGATGCCGGGTATGAAAACCGCAGGCTACGGGCGCATCATCAATATCATATCCACATCGGTAAAAGTGCCGCTTAAGAACCTGGGGGTGTCCAATACCATAAGAGGAGCTGTGGCATCGTGGGCAAAAACCATGGCCAACGAGCTGGGGAAATTCGGCATCACGGTAAATAATGTGTTGCCCGGAGCTACGGCAACAGGCAGGCTTGAAGCCATAATAAATAATAAAGTGTCGAAAACTGGGGCTGCAAAAGATGCTGTAGAAGCAGAGATGCTGGAAGAGATACCGGCCCGCAGATTTGGCCGTCCTGAAGAGATCGCATCGGTAGTTGCCTTCCTCGCATCGCCGGCAGCTGCATATGTAAACGGCACCAGCATACCCGTTGATGGTGGTCGTACGGGTTCAATATGAGGATAATATATTTTCAATATTGGGAATTTTTTAGCGAAAAAAATGTTACAGCGCAAGGATTTTTAAGAAGAAATTTCGATGACAAAAATATGACATTATTAAAAAAAACATACGAAAAAACACCCTGAAACCCGCGCCAGTATTGAAGAACATTTTTTCAAAAATGTGTATAAACTTTCGTCATTGTGTTGTAGTTTTGCCCTGCTTTGTCAAAAAGGTAAGTTAATTTTTCAATTTTATTTCTGTGTCTGAATCTAATAAGCCGATGTACAGGAAAATTGCCCGGAATGCATTTATTATATTTGCAGTTCTCCTCATAAGCAATTTTTCAGCTCTTGCTGCACCAGACGGTAAAGCTCTTTTCCAATCCAATTGTGCGAGTTGTCACAACCCGATAAAAGATGCCACAGGCCCTGCGCTTAAAAATGTGGATAAAACGTTCCCAAGTAAAGATTGGGTTTACGGCTGGGTGCACAACTCATCGGCCGTAATAGCCAGTGGTGATAAATTCGCCAACGATCTCTACAACAAGTGGAACAAGACACAGATGACTGCTTTCCCGCAGTTATCGAAAGAAGATATAGACGCCATCTTATCTTATGTGAACAGTTATGAGCCGCCGGCGGCTGCCACTCCTGTAGCAGGTGGTGAAACAGCACAGCCCGAAAGCAATGGCTGGTTATATACTATTATAACACTGGCCCTGCTGCTGCTGGTGCTTATATTGTGGCGCGCCAACCGCACCCTGCGCCGCGCAGCCAATGAGAAAGAAGGCGTAGCAAACGAAAAGGAAATTCCGCTGTACCGCAATAAGACCATAATTGCCGTAGTAGCTATCGTATTATTCATAGCGGCAGGTTACTGGATGGTGAACGGGGCGATCAATATGGGCCGCCAGCAGAACTACCAGCCACGCCAGCCTATCTTCTACTCGCATGCGGTACACGTAGGTATCAACGAAGTGAACTGTCTTTACTGCCACGCAGGCGCAGAGAAGAGCCGCCAGGCAATGATCCCTTCTCCCAATATCTGTATGAACTGCCACAAGCAGATCAATGAATATACAGGTGAGAAAGAACACCCCTTATATACTGCAGAAGGCCAGCATATAGACGGTACTGCCGAGATACACAAACTGTATGAGTATGCCGGCTGGGATCCTGAAAAGAAAGATTACAAACGTGATGCCAATGGCGATATCATGGCCAAGCCGATAGCGTGGACCAAGATCCACAACCTGCCCGACCATGTTTACTTTAACCACTCACAGCACGTAAAAGTTGGCCAGATACAGTGCCAGCGCTGCCATGGCCCGATACAGGAAATGGACGAGGTTTACCAGTTCGCGCCTCTGTCGATGGGCTGGTGCGTAAACTGCCACCGACAGACACAGGTACAGTTTGCCAGCAACGACTATTACAGCATATTCCAGAAATATCACGAAGAGATCAAAGAAGGTAAACGCACAGGTGTGACCGTAGAAGATATAGGCGGCCTTGAGTGCCAGCGTTGCCACTATTAATCGTAATAATACACAGGCAGGAATTAGCTAAGCAGAACGGAAAGGGACGAGCAAAAACTAATTGAGTTAATTTTTATAATAAAATTATTCGGAAACATACCGGATCGAACAATATGGGTCAGAAACAATATTGGAAGGGGCTGGAGGAACTGCAGGACTCTGCTGCTAACCAGGAAAAGTTAGCAAACGAATTCAATGAGCCGCTTGCGTTTGATATGAGCGAAAGCCTGCTCAATGCAACCACCCCCCGTCGCGACTTTTTGAAGTTCCTGGGCTTCAGCACATTGGCAGCTACACTGGCTGCAAGCTGCGAGATGCCCGTGCGCAAAGCTATACCCTATGCTATAAAGCCTGAGGATATAGTGCCCGGCGTGCCCAACTATTATGCTTCTACATTCAATGATGGCGGTGACTATTGTGCTGTAGTGATCAAAACGCGTGATGGCCGCCCGATAAAAATAGAGGGTAACGAGCTATCTTCAGTAACACGCGGTGCCACATCGGCCCGTGTACAGGGCTCGGTGCTTAACCTGTATGATACTGCCCGCCTGCGCCACCCGCATGCCGACGGTAAGGAAGCTACTTATGAAGCGATAGACCGCCAGGTGCAGGAAATGCTTGCCGGCAATGCTTCAAAACCGGTTTACCTGCTTACAGGTTCCATCCTCAGCCCTACTACAAAAGATATCATCAGCCAGTTCACAGCCAAATATCCGAATGCAAAGCATGTGGTGTACGACCCCATCTCTTATTCGGGCATGCTGCTGGCCAACGAGGCAAGCTACGGTAAGCGTGCACTGCCTTCATACCATTTCGATAAAGCACAGACAATAGTAAGTATAGGTGCTGACTTCCTGGGTACATGGTTGTCGCCCGCTGAGTTTGCAAAGCAGTATGCTGCAGGCCGCAGGGTGAGCGCGAAGAATGCAAAAATGTCGAAGCATTACCAGGTGGAAGCCATGCATACCATCACCGGTGCCAGCTCAGACGAACGTGCTACCTGCAAGCCCTCTGAAATGGGCGCTGTGGCTGTAGCCCTATACAATGCAGTAGTAAATGGCACACAGCCTGCAATGAGCCCGAAGCTGAACAGCCTCATTATGAAAGCAGCTGCCGACCTGAAGAAAGGTAATGGTATGGTGGTAAGCGGCAGTAATGATGTGGCCGTACAGACCGTTGTGAACGCCATCAATGATAAAATAGGTGCTAACGGCAGTACGATAAACTGGGCGGTAAGCAGCAATTACAGGCAAGGTATAGATGCAGACATGGTGGCGCTGACAGAGGCTATGAATGCCGGCAGCGTAGGCGCTGTGCTGATACACGGTGTGAACCCCGTATATGAATACCACGACAGCAAGAAATTTGCCGAAGGCCTGGCCAAAGTGCCCCTGACCGTTTCCTTTGCCGACCGCATGGATGAAACGGCACAGAAATGCAAATTTGTAACACCTGACCATAACTACCTGGAAAGCTGGGGCGATGCAGAACCTAAAACAGGTTACTTCAGCCTGCAGCAGCCTGGTATAGCGCCCCTGTTCAAAACACGCGCATTCCAGGACAGCCTGCTGATGTGGGCCGGCGCCACTACTACCTATGGCGACTACTGGAAAAACTACTGGATGACCAAAATGGGCAGCCAGGAAAACTTTGACCGTGCATTGCAGATCGGTATTGTAGAGCCCTCGGGCGAGATGGCTATGGGCGGCGCTGCATTCGCAGGCAATGTAGCCGATGCAATGGCTAAGATACAGGCAAAGAAATCGAGTGATATAGAACTGGTAGTGTACCAGAAAGTAGGTATAGGCCACGGTGGCGCATGGAGCAATAACCCATGGCTGCAGGAAATGCCCGACCCCATAACCAAAGCTACCTGGGATAACTACGCATGTGTATCGCCTGAAAGGGCAAAACAACTGGGTGCTGACCTTACCGGCCAGAACGAAGTAGTGACTGCCAAGCATGTGGCGCGCATAAAAGTTGCGGGCCAGCCCGACCTGATGCTGCCTATAGTTGTGGTGCCCGGTATGCACAACAATGTAGTAGCAGTAGCGGTAGGTTACGGACGCGATAAGAAAGTAGGTATGGCTGCCGCCAGCAGCGATGAGGCTGGTAACAAGAAAGGGGGTAAGAATGCTTATCCTTATACAACATATAACGGCCAGACCTTTGAGTACAGCAATGCTGCTACTATAGAAAAGACCGATGAGACCTACGATGTAGCCATTACGCAAACACACCATAGCTACGAGCATCGTCCCGTAGTGCGTGAATATACGCTTGAGGAATTCAGTAAAGATCCCGAGGTATTGCTGAAAGAGCGTAAGGAAGAACTTAAAGAATTTGTTGCCCTGCCATGGCAGGAAGGTGCAGAAGAAAAGGTGGAAGAGATGAGTGCAGAAGAGCTGGAAAAGAACTTCCGCATCAACGGCACACTTTACCCGCAATACGAGCACCCTGGCATACACTGGGGCATGTCAATAGACCTGAACTCATGTGTAGGCTGCGGAGCATGTACCATAGCCTGCCAGGCCGAGAATAACGTATCGGTAGTAGGTAAGACACACGTATTGAAAGTGCATGAAATGCACTGGCTGCGTATCGACCGCTATTTCAGCGGTAATCCTGCAGACCCGGATAGCATACAGACCGTGTTCCAGCCGATGCTGTGCCAGCACTGCGACAATGCGCCTTGTGAAAACGTTTGCCCGGTGGATGCTACCAACCACAGCAGCGAAGGGATCAACCAAATGGTTTATAACCGTTGTATCGGTACCAAATATTGTGCAAACAACTGTCCTTACAAAGTGCGCCGCTTTAACTGGCTCGACTGGAATGGTGCGGATTGCTTTGACGATAACCTGTATGAAGACTACCGCCGCGATGGTATGAATGATGACCTGACGCGTATGGTGCTGAATCCGGACGTGACCGTGCGCAGCCGTGGTGTGATGGAAAAGTGCAGCTTCTGCGTACAGCGTTTGCAGGATGCTAAACTGGCAGCGAAGAAGCTGAACCGCCCAGTAATGGATGGTGAAGCACGCACTGCATGCCAGCAGTCATGCCCTACCAATGCCATTACTTTCGGTAATATGAATGATAAAGCAAGTGCATTGTACAAAACACGCCGCGAAGAGCAGGCAGAACGTACCTTCTATGTACTTGAAGACATACACACCCTGCCTAACGTGAACTACCTGGCGAAGGTGCGTAATACGGAAGAGATCGTAGCGAAAGGCAAAGACGATATTTTGGCTGAGAAGCATATTTAAAGAAATAAGAAACAAAAAGCGTCGGAAAGACCGGGAGGGAAGGGATGACGCAAAATATAATTAAACGAAATTTTTCTAATTAGGTGCTATGCATATAAAGTACGAATCGATTGTACGCGAACCGCTGGTAGATGGTGATAAAGATTATCACCAGGTGACGGAAGATATCATCAGCCCCATCGAGCGCAAACCGGGACGCATGTGGTATGTAGGGTTCTTTTTCTCGGTGGCCTTGCTGCTTTATGGTGTGTTTTGCGTTACATGGGAAGTTTATTGGGGTATAGGAACATGGGGTATTAACCGTACCATTGGCTGGGGTTGGGACATCACCAACTTCGTATGGTGGATCGGTATCGGTCACGCCGGTACGCTTATCTCCGCTATCCTTTTGCTGTTCCGCCAGGGCTGGCGTACGGGTGTGAACCGTGCTGCTGAGGCCATGACGATATTCGCGGTAATGTGCGCTGGCCAGTTCCCGATCTTCCACATGGGCCGTGTATGGGATGGCTTCTTCGTACTGCCTTATCCTAACTCACGCGGTCCGCTGTGGCCTAACTTTAACTCGGCACTTTTGTGGGACGTGTTTGCGATCTCTACATACTTTACCGTATCCCTGCTGTTCTGGTACTCCGGTCTTATCCCCGATTTTGCGACCATACGCGACAGGGCAAAAACAAAACTCCGCAAGTTATTATATGGTGTGGCTTCTTTCGGCTGGACAGGTACTGCAAAGAACTGGCAACGCCACGAAGCACTGGCCCTGGTACTTGCCGGTCTTTCCACACCACTGGTACTTTCGGTGCATACCATAGTATCTTTTGACTTTGCCACTTCGGTGATACCCGGCTGGCACACCACCATCTTCCCGCCATACTTCGTTGCGGGTGCCATCTTCTCCGGCTTTGCGATGGTGAATACGCTGCTGGTATTATCCCGTAAAATATTACACCTCGAAGATTACATCACTATCGGCCACCTTGAGGCGATGAATAAAGTGATCGTGCTTACCGGTTCCATAGTGGGTACGGCATATCTTACAGAGCTGTTCATGTCATGGTACAGCGCCAACCAATACGAAGGTGCTGCCTTCAAATGGCGTATCGCAGGCCCGTACTGGTGGAGCTACTGGGCGATGATGACCTGTAACGTGGTATCGCCGCAGCTGTTCTGGTTCAAGAAACTGCGTCGTAATATCCCGTTCACGTTCATCATGTCTATCGTAGTGAATATAGGTATGTGGTTCGAACGCTTTGTGATCATCACTACCTCACTGTACCGCGATTACCTGCCCAGCAGCTGGTCGTACTACTCACCTACATGGACGGAGGTTGGTTTCTACCTGGGCACATTCGGCCTGTTCTTTACCTGCTATTTCCTCTTTGCCAAATACTTCCCGATAGTGGCGGTAGCGGAGATCAAGCATATATTGAAAACATCGGGTGAAGGGCAGAAGAAGAGAATGGCTGCGATCGAGGAAAAGAGTACTGAAGAATTCGTACATGAGCAGGAAGCTGCACATGCACACTAAATAAAGAGGCGAAGGCCTTAAGAGTTTTGACTATTAGAATTTTGAAATAAAATGGCTATAAAAAAATTTGCTGTAGCGGCTTACGATGATGAGGAAGTGCTGTTCCCGGCAGTAAAAAAAGTGCGTCATAGCGGTTATAAAATGCATGATGTATATACGCCTTTCCCGGTACACGGCCTCGACCAGGCAATGGGCCTGAAAGAAACAGACCTGCACACTGCCGGTTTTATCTTCGGCCTTTGCGGTACCAGTACTGCCTTAGGCTTCATGTCGTGGATATTTACTTCAGACTGGCCGATAAACTTTGGCGGTAAACCACACTTTTCATTGCCAGCGTTCATACCGATAACATTCGAATTGACGGTATTGTTTGCGGCCGTAGGTATGGTGATGACATGGTGCTACCTCAACCAGGTGATGCCGGGTGTGAAGAAACACGTGTTTCATCCCCGCCAGAGCGATGACCTGTTTGTAATGGCTATAGAACTGAATGAGTATACCAGCGAACAGGAAGTTATAGACTTTTTAAAGACAACAGGTGCGGTAGAGACCAATGTGCAGGTAGCGGAAGATAGCTGGTGGTATGGCCGCTGGGATAAAAAAGAGGCCTACGAACTGGCTTAATATTAAATTGAATTTTGAATTTGAATTTTGACTTTATATGAATAAGACCCAAAGCATAGTAGTGGCGAGCCTCATGATAGGACTGGGCCTTGCGTCATGCAACAGTGGTAACATGCGTCGCGATCCGGGCAGGGTATATGCGCCTGACATGACCTACTCACGTGCTTACGATGCTTATACATACAATCCCAACTTTGCGGACAGCGAAAGCAGCCGTTTGCCTGTACCGGGCACAATAGCTATGGGCCATGAGCTGCCCGATCACCTGAAGGAAGGGGACACTACAGCTTATAAGACCTTTACTACTTCATTGCGTTTTAGTGAAGACGAACTGAAAGAAGGTCAGCGCCTGTTCAATATTTATTGTGCCATATGCCATGGTGCCGAGCTGGATGGCCAGGGACCATTGTATAAGAACGGTAAGTTTGCAGCTATGCCTGCCAACTTCAAAGACGGCAAATACCTGCACATGCCGGTAGGCCAGATGTATGCTGCGGCCAAATATGGCAAGAATGCTATGGGATCGTATGCCAGCCAGCTGGATAAAAAACAACGCTGGCAGATCATCGCATATATCAAGCAGGTGCAAAGCCAGAATGGCGGCGATGCATTTACATTGGGCACTGCTACCGCTGCTGCGCCACAGGCAAATGCAGCTGACAGCACAGCAACAGGGGATAAAAACAATAAAGGTTAATAAAGAAATTATAAACGTACTTCTAATAAAAGTTTACAAATGAACGAACGTTTTGAGATACCGGCACGATTACGCAATACCAGTATGGCACTTATGCTTATTGGTATCATCACCCTCATTGCCGGTGCCGTGGTATTGCTGGGCAGTAGCGATGTTTTTGAAAAATCACGTTTCTGGACATCACTTGTGCAGGACAGTGTATACTTTGTAATGATAACTACGGCAAGTGTATTCATACAGGCTGCGTCTTCACTTGCACAGGGTGCATGGATAGTGGCTTACCGCCGTGTGCCTGAGGCTATTGGCGCCAATGTATGGGTGTTCGGCCTCATAGCAGCTATAGTGCTCCTGGCCGTTGCGTTCACTTATAATGTTACTACAGGCGATACGGTGCACAACCCTATCTACACATGGATGCACCCCGACGAGGTAGAGCAAAAGAAAAATGCATTCTTAAACCCGGGCATGTTCGTAGGTTTTACGATAGTTACACTTGGCCTGTGGGCATTCTTTGGCCGCAAATTCCGTTCATTATCACTGGCGCAGGAAACTGCACCAAAGAACGATACCAAGATATACTGGACCATGGTTAAATTCTCCGGTATATTCCTGTTCATCTACGCCCTCACGCAAATGAGCACTACGCCATGGCTGTGGCTGATGAGCATACAGGCACACTGGTTCTCTACCATGTTTAGCTGGTACACTTTCGCCAGTGCTTTTGTTGCCGGTATGGGCCTTATATTACTGTGGGTAGTGTACCTGAAGAACCAGGGCAACCTTGAAATAGTGAACAAAGAGCACGTACACGATCTTGGTAAATTCATGTTCGCATTCAGTATCTTCTGGACATATGTATGGTTTGACCAGTACATGCTGATATGGTATGGCAACGAGCCGGAAGAGACCATCTTCTTCAAGCTGCGCCAGCAAGGCCCTTACAGCCTGATATTTTACGCAGATATCATCATTAACTTTATAATGCCTATACTGATACTGATGACCGCGCCCAGCAAACGCAACTATTTTACAGTTACGTTCATGGCACTGGTAATCATATTCGGTCACTGGCTTGATTTCTACCAAATGGTAATGCCTAACCCGCTGAAGGATCACTGGCATATCGGCTGGTATGAGATGGGAATTTTTGCCGGATTCGTTGGTGTCTTGATATTCAGTGTTTCAAGAACACTGGCCAAGTCCTCGCTGGTGCCGGTAAACAATGTATTATTGAAAGAAGCGGTGATACACCGAAGCTAATATAGAAGCGTTGGGATTGGGAAATATTTTGACCTTATTTAAAGTTAACACTAGTAAATACAAGCTGAACTGACCATGTCGGGATTTATAACAATAGTATTGATACTTCTGGTTTTCATTATCATATACCAGATCGGTAAAGCAGGTGAATATGCCGCCGTGCTTCGTGAAGAAGCTAAATCCAAAGCAGCTACCAACAGAACTATCGCCTGGCTGCTTGTCGCTTTCTTCATTTTAGGAATGTATGGTATCTGGAAGTGTAACCAGCTATTCGAAGGCAAAATGCTGCCACCATCTGCTTCGGAGCAGGGTGTGAATTATGACTCCATGTTCACAGTTACCCTTATTGTAACCGGCATTGTATTTTTTGCCACACAGGCTGTTCTCTTCTGGTTCGCCTTCCGCTACCAGTCTACCGAAAAACGTACTGCTTTTTATTATCCTCACAATAACAAGCTCGAGATCATCTGGACCACTGTACCTGCAATAGCCATGGCGGCACTGGTAGCCATAGGCCTTCGTAACTGGCTGAACGTAACTTCTGATGCGCCTAAAGATGCAAACATTGTTGAAGTGGTAGGCAAGCAGTTCAACTGGCTGATCCGCTACCCCGGCAAAGACGGTGTGTTGGGCAAAAGGGATTTCCGTAAGATAAATGACGCGACCAACATACTGGGCCTGGACTGGAATGATAAGGACAATATGGACGATATCATTGCCCAGAACGGTGAACTGCACCTTGTAGTGAACAAGCCGGTAAAACTGATCATCGGCTCACGCGATGTGATACATGATGTGGGCCTGCCACACTTCCGTATGAAAATGGATGCTGTGCCGGGTATCGTTACCACCATGTGGTTCACGCCAAGGTTCACCACCACACAAATGAAAGAAATGACGCACAACCCTGATTTCGTGTATGAAATATCATGCGACCAGATGTGCGGTAAAGGCCACTATTCAATGCGCGGCACCGTGATCGTGGAAACACAGGCGGAATATGACGCATGGATGGCCAAGCAGCAATCTTACTATGCTATGAATAATGCCCCTGCTGCACCCGCAGCCGGAGCAGAGCAACAAGAACAAAAAACCGATAGTGTTAAAGCAGTAACGATGAAGTAATCGGCCTTAAAGGCGGCCATAAAAGTGAAAAAATGAGTACAGTTATTATTGATGGGCCTAACGTAACCCAGGGAATTCAAACAGGAACTGAACATCATGGGCATGAGCACCATGAGCAACACTTTATCTGGAAGTACATATTCAGCCAGGACCATAAGGTCATCGGCAGGCAATTTCTTGTCACGGGTATCATATGGGCTATTATAGGTGCACTGTTTTCAGTGTTCTTCCGCCTTCAACTCGGTTTCCCCGACCAGACCTTCCCTATAATGGAGAAGTTCCTGGGCGACTGGGCAAAGGGTGGTAAACTCTCCCCGGAATTTTATTATGGTCTCGTTACCATGCACGGTACCATATTGGTGTTCTTTGTACTTACAGCAGGGCTGAGCGGTACATTCGCCAATATACTCATACCCCTGCAGGTAGGCGCCCGTGATATGGCATCGCCTTTTATGAACATGCTTTCTTACTGGTTCTTCTTTGCAGCCAGCATTTTCATGTTCGTTTCTCTTTTTGTACAAACAGGCCCTGCTTCCGGTGGCTGGACGACCTATCCACCATTGAGTGCGCTTAAAGAGGCGTCTCTCGGTTCGGGTGTGGGTATGGATCTTTGGCTCATCAGTATGTCATTGTTCGTGGTATCCTCGCTGCTGGGTGGCCTTAACTATGTGTCAACCGTATTGAATATGCGTACTAAGGGTATGACCATGACCCGTATGCCACTTACCATATGGGCCCTGTTCTTTACCGCAGTGTTGGGCATACTTTCTTTCCCTGTACTGTTCTCAGGTTTCGTACTGCTGATATTCGATCGTAACTTCGGTACCAGCTTCTACCTGTCTGAAATATTCATTGGCGGTAAAGCATTGCCGCACATCGGTGGTTCTGCTATCCTTTACCAGCACTTATTTTGGTTCCTTGGTCACCCCGAGGTATATATCATCATGCTCCCGGGCATGGGTATGGCTTCGGAAGTACTCTCCAACCACAGCCGCAAGCCCATCTTTGGTTATTTTGCAATGATCATATCGCTGGTTGGTATCACGGTACTTGCCTTCCTCGTTTGGGCACACCATATGTTCGTAACCGGTATGAGCCCCTTCCTGGGTTCCATCTTTGTACTGCTTACACTCCTTATCGCGGTGCCATCGGCAGTAAAGGTGTTCAACTGGCTCACAACAATGTGGCGTGGTAATATACGCTTCACAGTAGCTATGCTTTTCGCCATAGGATTTGTTTCGATGTTCATATCCGGCGGTCTCACCGGTATCTTCCTCGGTAACTCAGCACTCGATATCCATCTGCACGATACTTATTTCGTTGTGGCCCACTTCCATATAGTAATGGGTGTATCGGCATTCATGGGTATGTTCGCGGGCATCTACCACTGGTTCCCGAAAATGTTTGGCCGCTTTATGAATAATACGCTTGGTTATATACACTTCTTCATAACTTTTGCAGGTGCCTACCTCATTTTCTGGCCTATGCACTACGAAGGTATAGCAGGTATGCCACGCCGTTATTATGATTACAGCGCATGGGAATCATACAAGCAGTTCATCAGCATGAACGGTTTCATCAGTATTGTGGCTATCATCGTATTCTTTGCCCAGTTGCTTTTTGTGTACAATTTCTTTGTAAGCATATGGCGCGGCCGCAAGGTAACTGTACAAAATCCATGGGGTTCTCCAACACTTGAGTGGACCACCCCGATCAAACCCGGCCATGGTAACTGGGAAGGTGAGATACCCGAAGTATATCGCTGGCCTTATGATTACAAAGATGACGGTAACGGTAACGACTTCATACCGCAAACCACGCCTTTGCGCCCCGGAGAAGAATCGCACTAAACATATAAAGAGCCGCTCATTCGAGCGGCTCTTTAATTATATAGCAGCAGGCTATCTTTATTTACTGATACTGTTCAGTGCATGGTCTATCGTCTTTTGCCGGAATTTAAAGCGCCGTGCAAAGACGATACGCACACTGCCGGCCCCCAGGTACTCGTGCGTAGCTTTTACAGGGGTTACGTTTTTGGTTACCAGCCGCGTGTACTGCAGCCCGGCAAAATACCTGTCGTAATTATAACCTGCGCCCAGCCTGAATGCCATATCGAGCTGGGTACCTATTTTGCCATCCCTGCTTTTTGTTGCCGCATCAGAAAGTGTGGCATAGCTTAGGCCCCCGCCAAGATTTAGAGATCCTGAAACAAAATACTTTTTGTGTATCACCAGGGTGTAGGCATAACCGCCATTCACGATAATGCTGTAAATATTCGATTTGTTGAAGCGCTCCCTTTTAAAGAACTCGATGTTATTGATCTCGGCAGGTATTATGGACGAATCTGCATTAATGAGCAGGGCAAATGCGCCTGCCCCGAAAAGAAAGGAACCGGCACTTTTCTTTTGTATTTGTGTTTGCGAATAGGGGCTGGAGAAAGAGAATTTTTTTGCATTCAGGATATATTCGCCACTAATGCCTATCACGGCATTGCGCAGGTCGGGACGTATATAAGATGCATCTTCCGGGGTATTGTTCAGGATAGATGAGGGATCGGTTATGTAATAGCCGCGGTAATATTTACCATAAATGTCAATAGCTATTTTGGGCAGAAAGATCTGTGTGGAGAGGTCGAAACTTTTAGTCTTCCCGTATTGTTCATATTTTTTTACAAGCCCCGTGCGTATGCTGAAGCTTAAGCCAATGCCCCTATAGCTGGCACCAAGGCCTATATTCAATGGTGTATTGGCCCTGTACGTGATCGTTTCGTCTACATGCTTGTCGATCAGTTTATAGTCCAGGTAATTCCTTGTGCCGAATACTTTAAGGGTGAGGCGGCGGGGCTTACTTATATATGTGCTGTCATACTTTACCTTAACTGCTTTTATGATGGTCTTTAGGTCTTCTTTGAGCTCCTGTGCATGTGCATTAGATCCGCATGTGGCCCACAGGAGGGTAAGTATAACTATAGTATTGCGCATATGATGCCCTAAAGCTATAAATATTGCGCCACCAGTCTTTGTTGTGATATTCAACTAGTTACCAAGCTGAGCTAAGGCTGCCTTTACCCGGTTGCAAGTTTCGGCCTTCCCTATCATTTCAGCTATCACGAATACCCCGGGGCCATACTTACCTCCCACCAGCATGATACGCAAAGGCAGGAGCACATCGCCCTTTTTCAATCCATGTGCTTCCATTGTTTTATTAAAGCTCTGCTCCAGTTCATCATGCGTCCATTGTTCCAGGCTCTGCAGTATTTCCACCCAACTTTCGAAGAATTGCTTTTTCCTGTCCTCCCATTTTGCTTGTATTGATGCCAGGTCTATTTCTTTGGGCGTGTGGAAGAAAAAGTAGCCTTGCTGCACAAAATCGGGTAGTAAGGTGCAGCGTTCTTTTATCAGCCCGATCACTTGCAGCATGTAAGCATCGTCTGCGCTGATGCCTGCCTTTTCAAAATAAGGTTTTACCAGCGGTAGCAGCAGCTCATCGGCAGCATGCTGAATGTATTGGTGGTTGAACCATTTGGCCTTTTCGTAATCAAATTTGGCACCGCCCTTATGTACGCGGTCTATTGAGAACCTCTGTACCAGTTCGTCGAGTGAAAATATTTCCTGCCCGCTGCCATCGTTCCAGCCCAGCAAGGCCAGCATATTGACAAATGCCTGCGGTAAAAATCCTATCTCTTTAAAGCCGGTAGTGGTCTCATTGGTTTTAGGATCTTTCCAGTCCATAGCGAACACGGGAAAACCCAGCCTGTCGCCATCGCGTTTGCTGAGCTTACCATTGCCATCAGGCTTTAGTATCAACGGCAGGTGTGCCCACTGGGGCATACTTTCTTTCCAGCCCAGGTATTCCCAAAGCAGTAAGTGCACAGGCGCACTGGGTAGCCACTCCTCACCCCTGAAGGCATGTGTTATTTGCATCAGGTGATCATCCACCACTACAGCCAGGTGATAAGTAGGCATGCCATCGGCTTTGAGCAGCACCTTATCATCTACCAGGCTGGTATCAAAATGTATCTCGCCCCTTATCATATCAGTGAAGCTCACTGTTTTGTTGTGCGGCATTTTAATACGGATCACATGGGGTGTTTGTTTATTGAGCAGTTCCACAACCTCTTTGGGGTCAAGCGATAGGGAGTTGCGCATTTGCATACGCGTTTTATGATCGTATTGTGGATTGGGATTGTGTTCATTCTTCAGGTCATGCCGCATTTTCTCCAGCTCTTCCACCGTATCGAAGGCGTAATAAGCATAGCCGGCATCCACCAGTTGCTGTGCATACTGGTAATAGAGCGGTTTACGTTCGCTTTGGCGGTATGGGGTGTAGGGGCCGCCTTTTAAAGGACTCTCATCGGGCAGCAGCCCGCACCATTCCAGGCAATCATATATATATTGCTCGGCATCTGCAACATACCTGTTTTGATCGGTATCCTCGATACGAAGCACAAATTGACCGCCATGATGATGTGCGAAAAGATAATTGTATAAGATGGTACGTACCCCGCCCAGGTGAAGGCCACCTGTAGGACTGGGGGCAAAACGTACCCTGACCCTGTTGCTCATAAGGCTGCAAAGGTAGCAGATACATGGCTTATGAAAAAGTACAAAAGGCTGCTATCTCCTCAGAAACAGCAGCCTTTTTCAGGTGGTAGAAGTTGATGGGAATTAACGCCCAAATAAATAGCCTACCGATACACCCATGCCCCAATTGCGTATATAGTTGTAGCTATCGCCCTGGGGTAATATATTGGCCAGTCCAAAGCCCATATTGCCACGAACGAATAAACCCATAGGGCTTTCGTAACCCATATTCAGGTTAAGACCTCCGTCGAGCGGGGTAATATCGTCGTCGACTGAATTACCAATATAAGCAGTGGAGCTATGATCATTTTCGGTGGTGATCACACGGCCTGATGGCAGAATGATCGATGAGCCATTAGCATTTATGATAGTGCCATTAAGCGCAACGGCAACATATGGACCTGCGCCAAAAATGAAATGTCCGTGTCCCGGACGGCCAAGTTTGAATTCAAGGTTAAGGGGCATTTCGATATAGTTGATCCTGAAGTCATTCCTTATTTCTTCGGTACGTATGGTACCATTATCGGTAGTGGTAGTGCTTACATATTTTTCCTGTGCACCCTTCATGTTATAGAAAAGTCCCGGCTGCAGGGAGAAGTGCCGTGTAAATGCTATATCCACGATACCCCCTACTTTGAGGCCGGCCCTCATGCCATCGCTCACATCTACGCCGTTATACCTTTCCATAAAGCTCGTAGAATTAATACCGATTTCAGGACCTACAGTTACCCACTGTGCACTGGCTGAGCATACGGATGCTATTCCTAAGCCTGCTAACAATATCATCTTTTTCATGTTATTATCCTTTGGTTCGGCTACCAACAGGTAATACCATGCCAGCGTTAAACGATGACCAGTTAAAAGTCTGGTTAAGCGCTGTTATTCAATGGCTTGCACACGCTTTCTCCTATCGCCGAACAAGTAGCCTATGGCAAGGTCCACACCCATATTGTGGCTTTTTGCGCCGGGATAATTACTCAGGTTGGACAATCCTAACCCAAATTCGGCCCGGAAGTAGAAGCCCCCGGAAAATTCATAACCTTCACATATTTTGAAGCCGTAATCCATGTTCTTATAGCCGAAGCTATCATTGGCAAAAGTGTTGGATTTTGTATCCCTTAAAGATGAATCATAGTTAAGAACAAGTGCCGCACTTAAACCTATATCCTGTGTCACGGTTTGTTTTCCGCCTATTCCATAGGCCACATATGGGGCAATGCCTATAAAGAAACGCCCGCTTCCCGGCTGTCCCCATTTATAAGTAAGATATACCGGCACTTCTATATAGCTGAACTTGCTTTTCTGAGCCATGTTCACACTACCGTTCGCCGCCACATTGAATGTTGATACAGGTACGTTTATCGTAAGGCTGGTATTAGCGGTCTCTTTATTGCTTCTTATCGTATAAAATACACCGGGTTGCACATATACATGTTCTGTGATGCCATAGTCGCCGATGATCCCAAACCTGCCGCCAAAGGTGGAAGACGTAATGGATGTAGCGCCCCATACGTTTTTATTGTCGGTCATCTTGTTGTACGCTCCGGCAAGCTCCGGGCCGTAGCGAAATTGTGCAAAACCGGGTGTGAGCGGTAACATCAATACGATCGCTAATAGGTATTTTTTCATTCAGTTAAGTTTTATGTGGTAGGCCAAAGTTATGTAAAAGTCAATAGGAGTGAATATTATCAAACAGCAAATTGTAAATATGTTTAACGGTGCTGTTGTTATATCTTTTATTGTTCAAGCTGCCTACCCATTTTACTTGCCTGATCGCATTGCTCAGGAAAAGCTCATCTGCGTCATATAGGTCTTGTTCGGTAAGCTCTTTTTCGGTTACCTCCATACCGTGCCCGGCCAGTGAGTCGATAATGTATTCCCTCATCACACCGGCTATGCAACCTTCGCTTAAGGGAGGCGTAAAGACCTTAGCTTCTTTAATAAGGAATATATTGGCAATGCTGCTTTCAATGATCCTGCCATGGGTATTTTTTACGAATATATCGTCCCAGCCATTGACCATAGCCTGTCTTGCTGCAAGTGCATATATAAGGGCGCTGCAGCTTTTTATATTAGCGATATTGTCAGGGCTTTTTGCCAAGCCTGTGGCAATACCTGTATGGAGGCCCTGTGTGTTCAATGATAAGACCAGGGGGTCCACAGGCCAGCATTCGATCATTAGCTGGGGCAATTTTTGCTCCCGCTCATACAGGCTCCCGTTACCTGCCGATACCTGTAAGCGTACACGGCATACATTATTTATATTGTTCTTTATTGTTATTTCAACAACTTGTTTTTCCAGCCATCCAGGGGTGAAATGTGTGGGTTTTGCAATGCCCAATTGCTCCATACCCCTAAACAGGCGTACGCAATGCTGCTCCCAGAGCATTATAACACTATTTTTTACAAGTATTGTTTCAAATAAACCATAGCCATAGCGCAGGGCCGCATCGCCGGTCCTCTGCATTGTATCCCAATTGGTCAGTTCGCCATTAAGATTTACGTATGACAATGTAAATTATATGTATGATGTTTACAAATATATCCTGTACAATCTATTACCTACTCTCTGCTAACTTACGTACTTTTGCCCAAATTTAATTTCGAATGGATTTTAAAGAGCCTCTGCCTGTCAAATGGATCGCTGAATTTACGGGGGCAACTATTAAGGGTGATGCTACGCAGCTGGTCACTGGCATTAATGAGATACATAAGGTCAGGAAGGGCGACATTACCTTTGTGGATATTGATAAGTATTACAACATTAGCCTCAATTCTGAAGCTACTATCATTTTAATAAATAAAGAGGCTGATTGCCCTCCGGGTAAAACCCTTTTAATGCACCCTGACCCCTTCTCCGCGTACGTAAAACTGGTGAAGCATTTTTTCCCTTTCGAGCCTGCTAATAAAATGATCAGCGATACGGCTGAGATAGGCGAAGGCACGCACCTGCAGCCCAATGTGTTCATTGGCAACCATGTTAAGATCGGCCGTAATTGTCTTATTCATCCTAATGTGACCATTTATGATCACACCATCATCGGCGATAACGTAATTATTCAGGCTAACACGGTAATAGGTGGCGATGCATTTTATTTTAAAACCCGCCGGAACGAAAACGAAGCAAGGCATGATAAACTGGAAAGCTGTGGCAGGGCAATTATTGAAGATAATGTAGAGATAGGCGCTTGCTGCACTATAGACAGGGGGGTAAGCGGCGATACCATAATCGGCAAGGGTACCAAACTCGATAACCACATACATGTGGGTCATGGTGCGGTGATCGGTAAGAATTGCTTATTTGTGGCGCAGGTGGGCATTGGCGGCAAAGCCATTATTGAAGATGAGGTAATGCTTTGGGGCCAGGTAGGTGTGAGTAAAGACCTTACCATTGGCAAGGGCGCAATAGTTTATGCGCAGAGCGGTGTAGCATCGAGCATTGAGGGCGGTAAAATATATTTTGGAAGCCCGGTAATGGAAGCCCGGGAAAAAATGAAAGAACTCAACTGGATCAAGCGCATACCCGAGATCTGGGAAAAAGTATCCAAAGACGATCAGTAGGCACTGGCTCAGTAGTTATAAATTTGTTCTACATCCTGGTATCCTTTGGGAACAGGATGTTTTTTTATGAACCGTTCCTCAGCTATCCCGTTCACAGTTTCCCCATTCAACACATTGCCGCTTAGTAATTGCTGTACCAGTTTGTGTGGTATTGTCTCTGGCACCAGGGCCTGCCTGCCATCTTTTACAAAGCTTATGATATAACAGGGCTTGTCCCCTATATTTGTTTTACCGGGGTAAAGCGTTACCAGCATTTCCCCTGTAAACGTTTCTATAGTGTAGGTCGGCGGCAGTACATGTGTTTGTTTCAGTAGCAGGATAGCTTTGCTGCCGGAATAGATCGTGTCAGTTGGGGGGTACATGTTTTGCGCCCCTGCAAACTGGCTGGCACAACAAAGTATGGCGCACAGTAAAAGTTTCATACGCTGCTTTATATAAATTTACTATTTAGCGAGCACAAAAGAAAAGCCCGGAATTCCGGGCTTTTCTTTTGTGCTAAACTGTTTTTATTCTTTTACGAACTTTAATATTGCCCGGCTGCTGCTGCCGGAGATATTCATATAATACAGACCGGAGGGTACATTGCTGCCGAGTTGTATCACCTGCCTGCATTTATTGGCGTTTGTTTTAAGCGCTGTGCTCATTATCAGCCTGCCGGTCATATCCCTGATATCAATATCGAGCTGGCTGTCACTGGTATTGCCGGATAGGGTAAACGTGCCATTCCCCGGGTTGGGACTAATGGAAAAGTTATAGCCCGGCTTATTTGCATCAGCTATGTATGCCCCTGTAACCGTAACAGTATCTGAGTTTGCACCACAGCCATTACCATCTGTTACGTGCACATAGTAGTCGCCGTTTTGCTGGGCTGTATAGTTTTGGTTTGTTGCACCGTTTATGACTTGCCCATTATAATACCACTGGTAAGTAGTGAAGCTGCCGGTACTTAGCTGGTTGTTGTTTTGCATTATGCTTGCGCTGGGCAAAGGGTTAACGGTAACAACAGTGGTGGCTGATGTATCACCGCCGCAATTATTATTTTCAACTACGGTGTAGTTGCCGGCCTGTGTTACTGTGTGTGAAGCGTTGGTAGCACCGGGTATGATATTGCCATTGAGTCGCCATTTGTATGTAATACCATTCCCTGTATTGGCATTGAGTATTACACTGTCTCCTTCGCAGAAAGTGGTAGGGCCTGCGGGGGTTATAAGCGCTATCGGCACTGTATTGACCGTTACATTGAAGCTTTGGGCAGTACTGCTGCCGCAAGCATTATTAGCAGTAACTGTTATCGTGCCTCCCGTACTGCCGGCAGTTGTTAATATGCTGGTAGTATTGCTGCTTCCGGTCCAGCCACCCGGCAGGGTCCATGTATAATAAGTGGCGCCAATGACTGGTGATATAAAATAGTTCTGGCTTGTACCTCCGCAAACGGTATTGTTGCCGGTAATAATACCGGGTTGTCCGGGAGCTGTTGCACAGTCTCCGAATTTGGCGAGGAAGCCATCGGGGTTGCTGCTGAATGCAGTTTGATGGGCATTATTAGTAGCAATTGCTGCGCTGCTGCCTGTACTGCCGCAGATATATATGTCGTCCACGTTGGCGCCTACGCCACTACCCTCATCATCGCCGCTGCCGCCATAATAGGTGCCCCAGTCCATGCTGCCGCTATAGGTGAATTTTGCCAGGAAGGCATCGCGCCCGCCACCGATCGTATTTTGATAAGTTGTGGGGCTCGCAATGTTGTTAGTACTGCTGGTAACACCGGTTATATAGATATTCCCGCCTGCATCACAGTTTACGCTGGTTGCGGAATCGTCGCCGCTGCCGCCATAATAAGTAGCCCACTGCCTAACCCCCGTACTGTCGAACTGTGCGAGGAAGCCATCGGACGCGCCACCTCCGTAGCTGCTTTGATTGGCAAGATTGGTGGCAATGGTGCTGGTGCCATCGGTACGCCCGCAAATATAGAGCATGTCGCCGCCATCGCAGGTCACACCCAGTAACTGGTCATCACCTGCATCGCCGTAATAAGTGCTCCACGAAGTAGTACCATCAATGGTATTGAATTTAGCAAGGAAGCCGTCGTTACCACCACCGGCATGGTTTAACTGGTATGCTGTGGCACTTGCTATATAATCTGTGCTTGTGGCCCTGCCGCATAAGTATATATAGTTTGCTACGTCTGTGCATACGGAGTAGCCATAGTCGTCGCTTGAGCCGCCGAAATAAGTACCCCATTGCCTTACACCGGTACTGTCAAATTTTACCAGGAAAGCCTGGTATCCACCAAACTGGAAAGCCTGGTGTGTGCCGGCGGTTGCTATATTATTACCGCTGTTGGTAGCTCCGCAGAGATAAACATTATAACTGCCGTCGCAGGCAACACCGTATCTGTACTCATTCGAAAAGCCTCCGTAATAGGTGCACCATTTCAATTGCCCGCTGCTGTTCAGCTTTACCAGGAAGGCATCACTGAGGCCGAACATTGTGGTCTGGTGGGCAAGCGGCGTAGCTATGCCACTGCTGCTCAGGGTACGGCCACTGGCATATACATTTCCAACACCGTCGCATGCTACCGAGTATAGGTAATCGTCATCGCTGCCACCATAGTAGGTACACCATTGCAGTACACCATTGTTATCGAATTTTGCAATGAATCCATCCAGGCCGCCCGCAAGATTGCTTTGCTGGGCGCCTATGGTCGCTATATTACCGGTACTGGCAGTGTAGCCGCACATGTACACATTTCCGCTTGCATCAGTGGTCACACTTTTGCTATGATCCTCATTCGTGCCACCATAATAAGTACCCCATGTCAATATAGGATCGATGGTGCACGGGCCGCTGTGTGCTGCAAGATCAAAGCCCAGCTTATTCCCTTCAAACAGCTTGAAGGATGACTGGATCGCCCTGCCGTTTTGTGCATAGGCATAGGGTGCATGTTCTGTTACATTACCAAATGGGGTGCTGATGGTCACACTGCCGTCTGCTGCCTGTGCTATAGCATCTGCTCCCGTATATTGTAACTGGATGGATGCAGGGTCCCCGCCTTCTTTTACATCAAAATCATATTCCAGCAGGCCATCTTTCAGGTACAATATCCAGTCTATACCTGGATAAACATCGTGATACCGTATCTTACTATATGCCTGTGCTGTTGCGCCACCAAGCCCCTGCAACAGGTAATTGTAATGGCCCGGCAATATATTTTCCCGGGTAGCTACTGCATTCATGTTTGCATTTACGAGTGCCACATCCAGGCGGTAAACATCGCTTGCCTGTCCCTGGCTTTGGTTTCGGGCAAACTGGTAATGCAGCGAACCGTTCCCGATGAATATATTAAGCCCTTCGGCACGCAAAATGAACTGCACATCATTTCTCGGTTTACCGTATTGGTCTTTTACCTGGCCCTTATTTTCTATGAAGCCAGCATCCTGTTTAGGTAAGCTAAGGCGGGGTGCTACATTTTTTGCCCCGGTACTTAATGGAAATAAAAAAATGGCAAGGGCGCTTACAAGTGTTTTTATATGCATGGTGCGAAATTTTTGTCTATTAAATTTACATATATTGACGCATAAATACAGCCTGCCGTTGGACGGAAAACCTGCATAAAAAAAAGAAGCTCCGTATACGGGAGCTTCTTTTAAAATAAGTTGTTGAAGGTCATAACTTTATTAAGTCATCTGTCTTCATGTCGTAGAAATGATATTGTGTGAGTGGCGAATCATTATCGGCCACCAAATCGATTGTTACCTTATATTTTCTTTGCCATTTATGCCTTATAGAGCTAAAGAATAGTCCCTTATTGAGGTAAGCTGCTAATATCGGGTGCACATGCAGTTTCAGTTTGCGGTGACCCTGGTTGATAAGATAACTCAGGTCTTTTTCTATATCATCGGCCAGTAATATAGATGGGCCTATCTTGCCTGTCCCTTTACAGGTAGGGCATACTTCGGCAGTAGATATATTCAGTTCGGGGCGCAGCCTTTGGCGGGTTATCTGCATCAGGCCGAATTTTGATATGGATAATACGGTATGCCTTGCCCTGTCGTTGGCCATAGCCTGTTCCATAGCATCGAGCACTTGCTTTTTGTGCTCCGCCAGTTTCATGTCTATGAAGTCAATGATAATGATGCCCCCAAGATCGCGCAGGCGCATTTGGCGGGCTATCTCGTTTACCGCTTCCAGGTTGGTGGCAAGGGCATTTTGTTCCTGCCCGGCTTCTGCACTGCGGGTGCCGCTGTTCACGTCTATTACATGCAGCGCTTCCGTATGTTCTATGATAAGGTAAGCGCCGCTATGCAGGTTCACTGTTTTGCCGAATGACGCTTTCATTTGCTTCGATACCCCGAAGGTGTCGAAGATAGCCTGGCCACCATTGTGGTAGCTTACGATCTCTTCTTTCTCGGGTGCTATGCGTGCTATATAGTCTTTGGTTTCTCCCAGCAGCTTTTTATCGTTCACCACGATCTTCTGGAAGCTGTCGTTCAGCATATCGCGCAGTATAGAGGTGGTCTTGTCCTGCTCGCTGTGAATGATGAGGGGGGCTTTGGCTCCCTTCAGGTTGTTCTGTATCGATTGCCACATCTGCGCCAGTTCCAGCATATCGCCATGCAGCTCGGCGGTGTTCTTGCCCTCCGCAGCAGTGCGCACGATGACGCCGAAATTTTTGGGCTTGATGCTTTCAATGATACGCTGCAGGCGTTTGCGTTCGTCAGCCGAATGTATTTTTCGGGATATGGCTACAATGTCGTTGAACGGCGTAAGTACTACGAAGCGCCCGGGCAGTGATATCTCGCAACTGAGCCGGGGCCCTTTTGCAGATATCGGTTCTTTCAATATCTGCACCAGTATCTCGGGCTTACCCTGCATCACTTCAGTTATCTTGCCCGATTTCAGTATATCTCCTTCGTTCTTGAATTTTCCGAAGTCATTGCCCCAGGGCGTATTGCCTTCTATAGACTGGCGGCTGAATTTCACCAGCGAGCGGAAATAAGGGCTTAGATCGGTGTAATGCAAAAAGGCATCCTTCTCATAACCCACATCCACAAAAGCAGCATTCAGGCCGGGCATCAGTTTTTTCACTTTGCCCAGGTACAGGTCGCCCACGGCAAACTTGTCCTGCCCGTGCTCGTAGTGCAGCTCTACGAGCTTTTTATCCTCCAGCAGGGCAATCTCTACCCCTTCGCCGGATGCATTAATAATAAGTTCCTTATTCATTCTTCCGTCTTTAACCGATCCTCTCCTGCAGGCATGCGTTCATGCATGGTCAATAAACTACCTGTAATACGGTTATCCCCTCTGCATATACAGCATGGTCCTGTATGTTCAATACAAGAAGTACCATATAATATATACAGATACCGGGGATTACCGGGCATGAAGTGCCCTTAGCAAGAGGTTGGGTATGTTAACCTAACCGGCCTTGCCTACTTGTTCTTCTTCTTATGACGGTTCTTTCTGAGGCGTTTTTTACGCTTGTGAGTGGCAATCTTATGTCTTTTCCTTTTTTTACCGCAAGGCATACAATAAGTTTTAAAAAAATTATTTTAATGAATTTATGTGTTCGTCAACATTCCTGCTGAATTGGGGGTTATTCACTGTTGTTTTGGCCCGTTCCAGCATTTCAATTGCTTTATCCTTTTGTCCTTTTGCTTCATATACCTGTGCCAGGTATACCATAGCATCTACGTTCGAGGGTTCTGTTTTCAATACCGTTTCAAACCTGGGTATTGCCTTATCCAGCTGACCTGATTGTATGGACATTTCGCCCAGGATCATATTGGCTGGTATGTCATCAGGTTTTTTCTGAACTATCTCCCGCAGCAAGCCTACGCCCTTCATTGGTTCTCCCGTCAGTACATATCCTTTAGCAAGTCCTATCTTAGCTGTGTCGTTGTCCGGGTTCAGACTTAATGCACGCTGAAAACAGTCCACGGCCTGCATCCCATCCCAAACCTGCACATCTTCCGTGCTGTCTTCCGCTAACCGTTCGAGGAAGAATTGGCCTGCAAAATTGAGCTTTTTTTCTGAATTCTCCAATTTTGCGCTCAACGAGGTATAATAACCGGCTATACGTAGTTGCTTATGATCGTTCCAGAAGTGCGCCAGCCGGTAAAAAACTACAGCCATACGACTCGAGTCATGTATGGCTGTCAGTTCATTTTCGATGGTTTTAACGCTATCGGCCGTTATCGTTGCCAACTGGCCCTTTGCTGCAGACAGCATTGAGTCGAAGGAGGCCGGTTTCATGGTGTTAGGCCCCGGGGACATTCCAGCCATAGGCGGTGTGTTACCTGCCTTCTTGGCCGGGGGAATGGTGTTCCCACCCCAGTATAAAATGGCGATTATTATGATTGCCGCTGCAAGCGTGAGATAATGTACCGGTCGCAAAATGTATTAATTTCTGCGCAAAGGTAATGAAACATGGCTTGCAAAAGCCGCCAATACGTTTGATTAGTCTACCAGGTCAACTTCATTGTGTTCTACCAGCTCATGGGTAGATTCCTTCACTGCCTGTACGAACTCTTTTGCAGGTTTGAATGCCGGGATGAAATGCTCGGGTATCTCTACTGCTATGTTCTTTTTGATGTTACGGCCTATTTTTGCAGCGCGCTTTTTCAGTATAAAACTGCCAAAACCACGTACATATACGGGTTCACCCTCAACCAGGGATGTTTTAACTTCTTTAAAGAAGGCTTCCAGGGCTACCAGTATATCTACTTTAGGTATACCTGTTTTCTCTGAAATGCTGCTAACTACGTCGGCTTTTCTCATATCAAATTTATTTTTGTGTGTAAATAAAAAAGGCGGTGTTTTCAATGCCTGCGTAATAAAAATTGTGCAGGAATATCATTCCTTTCCGCAATAATCAAACCAAAAGGCCAACACTCCGCTTTTTTTTATCTCTTATAACCGCTTTATTTACAAGGAAGGTCGCGCTTTCGTCCGAAAGCCAAGCCTGTAGAGGCATAGCGCCTGTTTTATTATACAGCTATTTTTTCAAAGATAATAAATCATTGGTAATATTGATTTTAAATATTATGATTTATATGTGGAATTGTGTGGAATTTTTTACACACAATTACACACATTTTTTAGCGCAACTGCTACTGGATCAGGCGGTAAGCTTATTTTTGTTTTATGTTATCTTCTTAAATGTTGAACAGAATTTTAGTGCTTTCAACCTATTTTTGAGCCAAAGATCTAGCAATGGAAGGGGATATGCGCAAAAGAAAGGCTGTAGCTTACTGGCTGATAACCGGTGTTTTAATGATCATTATCCAGACCCTTTTGGGTGGTGTCACCAGGTTAACCGGTTCGGGCCTTTCCATTACCAAATGGGACCCCCTTTTTGGCATACTGCCCCCCCTCAATCATAAACAGTGGGAAGACGCTTTTAATGGCTATAAACAAATAGGCCAGTTCAAGTACATGAACAGCGATTTTACCCTCGGCGATTTCAAATCTATCTTTTTCTGGGAATGGCTGCATCGTTTTTGGGCGCGTATGCTGGGTGTTGTGTTCATGGTTGGCTTTATTTATTTTCTGATCAGGCGCTATTTCGATAAGAAGATGATCGTTCCTTTCGTGGTCCTTTTTCTCCTTGGGGCTATGCAGGGGGCCATCGGCTGGATCATGGTGGCCAGCGGCCTGAACGATGCTCATCTGTATGTAGATCATATCAGGCTGGCCATGCACTTCATCTCGGCTATGATACTGGCCTGTTATACCCTGTGGTTCGCCCTGCAGCTTTTAGTGCCCGAAGAGCAGAGGCTCGCCAATAATAAATTACGCAATTTCACCTTACTGGTACTCCTTGTCTTATTTGTACAGTTGACCTTTGGGGCATTCATGGCCGGGCTGAAGGCTGCAATGGTAGCTCCCACATGGCCCGATATAAATGGCAGCTACCTGCCCGGCACATTGCAAACACAAAGCCTGGTCAGCAACCCGGTCAACGTACATTTCATGCACCGCGAAATAGCCTACCTGGTGTTCACACTTATTATGATATGGTTCGGCATTGCCGGTCGTAATGCTAAGAAAAATGCAGGCACATTGCTGGGCAAAACACGCTGGTGGCCTTTTATCCTCGTCTGGCTGCAGGTCATATTGGGTATAGTTACCGTACTGAGCGCGCCTCAGCAGCAGCTGAATAAATTCGGCACATTTGAGTTGCTTGCAGAACTGCACCAGATGGTGGCTATGTTCCTGCTTATGTCGGTAATGGTGAACCTATATGTAGTAAAGAGGAGATAGCCACTTTAATCCTTTACGTCATTCTTCAGGTTGTGTTTCTTTTCCTTGTCCAGCGGCAGCAGGTACAGGAAAGGAACAAGCCCATATATGGCGAAGGCGAGATAGACCGACACCCATGCCAGGAAGCCGGCAATGAGGTACATAAGCGGTGCAACAAAAAAGGTAAGCCGCACATTCTTCATCACAGACCGTTTATCATAGCTTTCTTTCAGGTAGTTTTTGGCATTGTAATAATACAGCCAGGAGAGCATGCCGCTGGTGAGCGATACGGTTATGCCCCACAGCATAATGAATACCGGCAGGTGGTAATGGCCCATTAAAGATGTGGGAAATGGCAGCAGGCAAACAAAAAATAGCAACAGGGTATTGATCCAGATAGCGCCATAGTCGCTCCGGGTGGCCATATGCATGATCTGGTGATGATGCAGCCACATAATGGCAATAAAGAAAAAGCTGATGACCCAGCTGTAAAATGCAGGCAGCTCTTTTACCACGGCATGCCATACTTCCTGCATATTGGTGGCATCTTCTATCTCCGGTATCTTCAGCTCCAGTACCAGCAGCGTAATAACAATAGCAAACACTGCATCGCTGAAAGCTTCCAAACGCCCCTTGGCAAACTGCCATTCTTTGAACCTGGTAAAAAAGCCCATAACATACGTGTTTTAGGAATGCATACAAGATACAAAAGCAGGTGAAAATTAAAACGGCCCCCGATGCTTTCCTTTATAGCTGCGGTAAGACACTTCAATATTAAATATTTCCGTTTCAATGAATTTCCCCTAAAAAAGCGGAACATTTTTTGTAGTTTACTGTAGTAATGACAAAAGGCGCCCTGAGAAATAAGGTAAGGCATGTTTACTACTTCCTGCCTGTTCAGTTAGTGATCCTTCACTTTCGTAAGTACCAGCTGCTGCTTTTGTTTTGGCTAATGCTTGTTGCGACACTTACTGGCCACTTTGCTGCTCATTTTGGTGCTGCCACACTCTTTCTTGCTCCCGAGTATTTTGGTAATGTAAGTTTTTACAGTATGCTTTTGCTGGGGGGCGCCATGGGCGTATTCATTATGTCCTGGCATATCACCACGTTTATCATCAATGCACACCGCATACCTTATATGGGTGCGGCCCGCCAAACTTTTTTGGTGTATGTGATCAATAATTCTATTATCCCCCTTGCCTTCCTTATCTTTTACTCCGTTGTCAGCATTCATTTTCAATGGTACTATGAGCATGCCGATGTCAAATTCATACTCGTCACGCAGGCTGGCTTCTACCTGGGCCTGTTGCTGGTGGTGCTTTTGTCTTTTGCATATTTTTTCCGCGTAGGCCGCGATCTGCTCAAGACCGTGCTCACCACGATAACCAACCCTGCGCGTATACGCGACATCATTCCTTATGATGCGCTCGATTACGAAGTGGATATCATCAGGGTGGATAATTACATTACCGAAACATTCAGGGTCGCACATTGTGATGAGCTGGAGCGGTATCACCCGCGCATGCTCAATGCCGTGCTCCGCCGCCATCACCGTAATGCCATTGCTGCCACCGTTTTTGCGGTGGTCTTGCTTTTCCTGCTCGGTATATTTATGGATCAGCCCCTGCTGCGTATCCCTGCCGCAGCGGGTTTTCTCATTCTCTTTGCTATAATGATGGGCGTAGTGGGTGCTGTAAAATATTTCCTGCGCAGTTGGGAGGTCTTAGGTTGGGTGGTCATCGGCCTCGTGCTTTCAGCGCTGGTTAGCCGTCATGTGTTCGATCTGCGCAGCATTGCTTATGGGCTCAATTACCATACATCTGCGGCCGGGGAGCCGGTATATGATTATGAACACCTGAAAGACCTGTTCAACACGCAACGTTACGAAAGGGATAAAAAAACGGAAGAGGCCCGTTTGGATAAATGGAAGACCAAAAGGGACCTGGCAGGAGTGTCAAAACCGCCATTAGTGGTCATTACCATCAGCGGTGGTGGTTCGCGTGCTGCATACTGGGCTTTCCGCTCCATGCAGTATGCCGATAGCATCACCGGCCAAAAACTGTTCAGTAATACGGTATTGATCAGCGGTGCCTCCGGTGGCATGATGGGCGCAGCCTATTGGCGCAGTGTGCACAGTGCCTATAACGATGGTATCATTAAAGATCCATATGATGAGCAATACCTCGCCAACATTGGCAAAGACCTGCTCAATGCCATCATTTTCTCTTTTGCCAGTGTAGATCTTATCAATCCGTTCAACAAAATATCCATCGAGGGGCATAGCTATACCAAAGACCGCGGCTATGCCATGGAGCATGAAATGGTGAACAATATGGGCCCCATGATAGATAAGACCATAGGCGATTTCAAGCAAAAAGAGGCAGATGCAGATATACCGCAAATGATATTCAACGGTACCATCATTAATGATGGCCGTAAGCTGATGATGGCGGCCCAGCCCATATCTTATCTTGGTCGGCCCGGGTATTCATTAAGGGATACCGTGGATCCGCCGATAGATGCTATTGATTTCGCTGCTTTTTTTGAGCGGCAAAACCCTTATAACCTGCGCATCACCTCAGCCATACGCATGAATGCCACTTTCCCTTTTGTGTTGCCGGTGGTGAAGCTGCCATCAAAGCCTGTGATGAATATAATGGATGCGGGTATGCGCGATAATTTTGGCACCGAGATAGCCAGCCGCTATCTTTTTGTCATGCGGCGCTGGATAGAAGAGAATGCAGGCAATGTTATTTTCCTGGAGATACGCGACACACGTGAGGGTGAGATGTTCCCCCCGGCAGAGCAGCACTCGCTGAGCAGTATGATATCCGATCCGCTCTTTGTGATACAGAACAAATGGGAAGTATTCCAGTCCTATTATCATGGCTACCTGAAAGATTTTGCACCCTATTTCCTAAACGGCAAGCTCCGTTTTGTGACCCTTGAATATGTACCCGAGGAAAAAGACCGCTCAGCCGCGCTCAATTTTCACCTCACACAAAAGGAGAAAATGGATATATACCGCTCTATTTATTACCCGCGCAACCAGGCTGCATTCGATACGTTACAAAGCCTGCTGAAATGATATTACTTTTACAGGCCCTTAACGGCCAATGACCACGATCGTTTTTCATATCAATGTACTCCTTGCCGGTGGCATAGAGAAGGTCCTGATCGACCTGCTCCGGGCGCTCGATCCTGCCAAATACCGAATGAAATTATCGGTAGGCTACCACCTGCAGGAGCTGGAGGTATTGAAAGGCAGCATCCCTTCTTATGTGGAGATAATTTACCTGGTAGATAAGCCTTCGCTCACTTTTGCAAAGAAGAAGAGAATCGCAGGGAACTTGTCGATACCGGGCAAGCTGTATAATGAGCTTGTTTTGTCACCGCTGCAAAGGCTGCTGTGGAAGCGCCGCCTCGCAGAAGTAACGAAAGATGCAGATGTAGTGATTGATTTTGATACTACGCTGGCGCCTTATTATAAGCTCCTGGCGGGTAAAAAGAAGATTGCTTACTCGCACTTCAGCCTCGCCCATTACTGGCAGGAGCATGGCAACGCCGGCCGCCGCGATAAACTGGCCGCTCGTTTATCGCACTATGATAAGGTGATCATGATATGCGATGAGATGAAGGAGGAGGCGATAAAGTTGTACCCGCAGTTAAAGGATAAAGCGGTCAGGTTATACAATGCCTTCGACCAGGAGAAAATAAAGGCTGCAGCCGAAGCTCCTTTGGCCTTGCCTGGGGGCGTAAACAAGGATAACTATTTCCTTTCATTGGGCAGGCTTAATGAGAGCCAGAAAGATGTATCGACCTTAATAAAAGCGTATGCGGCATCTGTACGGAAGTATGACATAACCGAACCGCTGGTAATAGTGGGCGATGGGCCGGACAGGGCATCGCTCGAAACACTGGTCAATGAAGAAGGAGTGGCAGCACAGGTGTTCTTCACTGGCTTCAGCCACAATCCCTACCCGTGGATAAAGCACGCAAAGCTCTTTCTTTTTTCTTCTAAGAACGAAGGGCTGCCCACTGTGCTTATAGAGGCACTGGCCTTAGCTAAGCCGGTTGTGGCAACGGCATGCCCTACCGGGGTGAAGGAGATATTGATGTATGGCAAAGCGGGTAAGCTGTTACCCGTGGGCGATGTAGCCGAAATGTGCGAAGCGATATGGGAATTAAAAGACAATGAGGCAATGCAGGCCGGGTATAGGGAACATGCGCAGCAGGTATTGAAAGAATTTGATATCACTACGGTCATAAAACAGTTTGAGGATAAAGTGATCAACTAATGGCACAGGGCATGAAGGTAACGGGATTTACATTTATAAGGAACGCAATAAAATACGACTACCCGGTTGCAGAGGCTATACGTTCCGTATTGCCCCTCTGCGATGACTTTGTGATAGCCGTAGGGCGTTCTGAAGATGATACCCTCCAATTGGTCAAAAATATCGACCCTGAAAAAATAAAAATAGTGGAAACAGTATGGGACGATTCGATACGAGAAGGCGGAAGAGTATTGGCTGAAGAGACGAATAAAGCCTTTGCAGCTATCGGGGCCGATACCGACTGGTGTTTCTATATACAGGGCGATGAGGTGCTGCACGAAAAATACCATGATACTGTGCGCAGGGCAATGCTGCAATGGAAGGACAATAAAGAAGTGGACGGCCTGCTCTTTAAATACCTGCACTTTTATGGTTCTTACGACTATACAGGTATTTCCGGTACCTGGTACGATCACGAGATACGCATCATCCGCAACGATAAGCGTATCTATTCATACCGCGATGCGCAGGGATTCAGGAAGGGCAATAATGAAAAGCTGCAGGTAAAACCTGTGGATGCCTATATATATCACTATGGCTGGGTAAAAGACCCCCGTGCCATGCAGCAAAAGCAGGAAGACTTTAATAAACTCTGGCACGATGATGCCTGGGTGGCGCAAAACATTATTAAAGCGGAAGAATTCGATTACCTGGAACGTATTGATGCCCTTGAAAAGTTTAGGGATACACATCCCGGGGTGATGCAGCAACGCATCGCCCGGCGCAACTGGCAGTTCGATTACGATATATCCTACAATAAGCTTTCCTTAAAAGATAGGCTCAAAAGACTGGCCTCTAAATGGCTTGGCCTGGAGTTCGGTTACAAAAATTACAAACTACTCCGCTGATACCCGTCTTGCTTAAAGCAGTAAAAATGCATTGAAAGGATTTTAATCCCGCGATGCATTCAGAATATGTTCAGAAACATGTCTTTAGTTTGCTGTAAACAAAGCGATACACATGAAAAAGATGATCCTGGCAGTTCTGATATTATCTGTTACAACTGCCTCAGCACAAAAGATTTCAGCGAATAAGGTACCAGCAGTGGTCAGTAAAGCGGTAGATCAAAAATTTCCGGATGCTCAGGCGCTGAAATGGGAGCGGGAGAACGACAACTTCGAGGCAAACTTTAAAGATGGCCTTAAAAACAGGTCCGTGCTTGTAGCGCCTTCAGGAAAGATCATGGAAGTAGAAACGGCTATCGGTACAGCTTCATTACCCGCCAAAGTTCGGGAATATGTGAGCGCCAATTATAAGAACGCTAAAATAAAAGAGGCCGCCGAGATAGTCCAGGCCTCAGGAGAAATGAATTATGAAGCTGAAGTAAATGGTATGGACCTGCTTTTTAGTTCAAAAGGAACATTTATCAAAGCCGTTAAAGATTAACTGTAAGAGTGGCTCCGGCAGTATTGGTGGTTGACAAAAAATAAAGCAATTTTGTAACAATACAATGAAAGTATTGATCATAGAAGATGAGGAGGCATTAAATAGCAGCATTGTTGAGTATCTCAGATCACTCGACTATACCTGCGAGTCTGTCACCAATTACAGGGATGCTTTACAAAAGATAGATTTGTATGATTATGACTGCGTGATTCTCGATATAATGCTGCCCGACGGAAATGGATTAAAACTGCTCCAGGAGATAAGAGCGCAAAATAAAGCAGATGGTGTAATAATTGTATCAGCAAGAAACCAGTTAGACGATAAGCTAAAAGGGCTTTCACTGGGTGCGGATGACTATTTGACCAAGCCATTTCATCTTGCAGAACTGAGTCTCAGGATCGCGGCGATAGTGCGTCGTAAAAATCACCTGTTGACCGACAAACTTGAGTTTGAAGAGATATCTATTGACCTGGTAGAGAAAAAAGTTACGGTCAATGAGATCGCGCTGCAGCTCACCAAGACGGAGTATAAATTTCTTGTTTACTTCATAGTTAATAAAAACAGGTTGCTGTCTAAAAACCTGATCGCAGAACATTTATGGGGTGATGATATGGAGGCTGTACAGAGTTTCGATTTTATGTACGCCCACATAAAAAATCTCCGCAAAAAGCTGATCAATGCAGGTAGCGGCGATTACATCCATAGTGTCTACGGCATGGGCTACAAATTCGGTATCTCATGAAATTATTTACCAGGTATAACCGTATAAATGTTGCGGCCACCATCGCCATATTCCTGTTGGGTAGCTGCCTGTTTTATTTCCTTGTTCATTACATATTGTTACACCAGCTTGATGAGGCGCTCGAGACTGAACGGACAGAGATACTGGCCTTCAGCCAAAAGCATGGAAAACTGCCTGAAGTATTGAACACCCCGGATCAGTATACGTTCTATCAACAGGCAAGCACCCCGGTCAGGGAACATTTTTACAATGGCTACGTACGGTATGTAAAGGGGCGTGAATGGTCCCGGCAGATAGATTTTCCTGCGGAGGTGAACGGTATTGCTTACCGGGTTACCGTAAGTAAACCTTTGGAGGAGACCGAAGGCTTATTGAGTGTCATCATTGTTGTGACCATACTCCTTATAGCCCTGGTGCTGATTTCCTCCCAATTGATCAACCGGGCAGTTTTGAATAAGCTTTGGCACCCCTTCTATGAGGCGATCGATTTCCTGAAAAGATTTAAAGTAGATCAAAAAGGCGACTTCGCACTTAAGCCATCAGGTATCGATGAGTTTGATCAGCTTAATAAAGGCATTAGTGACGTGCTGCGCAGAGTGCAGGCCGATTTTGAGTCGTTGAATGAATTTACTTCTTATGCGGCGCATGAAATGCAAACACCCCTGGCGGTAATTCGGGCAAAATTGGAGCTGATACAGCAGGATGAAAGCGTTTTCAGGCAATATGCAGGCCATATGGTGGCTATAGAGCAGGCAGTACGTAAATTGTCTAAGCTTTACCAATCCCTGCTCTTGCTTACAAAAATTGAGAACGGGCAGTTCACATTCACTGAGCAGGTCAGGATGGACGAAGTTTTGCAGAACAAACTGGGTGAGCTGGATGACCTTATCAATACGAAGGGAATTTCCATTGATACAAACATTGCCCCGGCATCCCTTACATTTCATGCTTACCTGGCGGATATACTCGCAGGCAATATCCTGAATAATGCTGTTCGCTACAATTTTGATGGTGGAATGATCTCTGTCAGGCTTACCGGAAATGAGCTTGTGATCAGTAATACTTCATACCTGCCTGCTATGGAACAGGAGCGTGTCTTTCAGCGCTTTTTCCGCTCTGCAGAAGCAAAGGAGGAGGGCAACGGGCTTGGGCTGGCCATCGTTAAGCGTATTTGCGAGGCCGCCGGGTATTCCATAACTTATTCATATGCGGGTGGCAGGCATTCTTTCTGCATAGTATTCTAAATTCTGAATTTCTACAGATTTGGGGCCTTGATTTGCATCCGGTATGCGATGCGCACTATTTCTTTTTATATGTCTTGTCGCCCTGCTTTCCACGAGGATAGCTGCACAAGAGCACGACCTCGGGTATTTTTTAGCACGAGGACTGGCAAACAGTCCCTTACTTAAAGATCTGGATAACCAGGCATCTGCGGCACAAGTGGATAGCAGCCTGCTGAAAGCAAATTATAAGCCACAGGTGTCCTTGACCAGCGACAACTTCTATCCGCCGGTGATCAATGGTTATGGTTATGATGCTGCTGTCACCAACGGCGGCACGTACAGCGCCCTCGTAAATGTCAACCAGGCCTTTATTGGGAAAAAACATTTACAGGCACGGCTCTCAGGTTTACACCTCGTACAAGATTCCTTTAGGAATGAAAGGAAAATATCCGAACAGGATCTCAGGCGGACCATAACAGCGCAATACATAGTAGCCTACGGCGACCAAAAGCAACTGGAATTCTATGATCGCGTACGCCGCCTGCTGGTGGATGAGGATAGTATTTTAATGCGGCTTACACGATCGAATATCTACCGCCAAAGCGATTACCTGGCCTTTATGGTGACCTTTAAGCAGCAGGATCTCCAGGCAAAGCAATTACAGGTACAATACCAGGCTAACCTGGCAACACTTAATTATTTGTGCGGGATATTTGATACGGCTTCCTGTTCACTTTCCTACCCGTCTATTCAATTGTCCCTGCCCGGCGAGGCCGATGGGTCTGTATTCTATAGAAAATATGTACTGGACAGTCTTACGCTAAACAATAATTTATTGTTGCTCAATTACAATTACAGGCCTAAGCTTACAGGCTATGTAAATGCCGGTTACAACTCCTCCCTGGCTTACCAGGCGGAAAAGAATTTCGGCACCGGTATTGGTCTGAACCTGAGCCTGCCGATATATGATGGCCACCAGCGTAAGCTGCAAGCCCAAAAAATTGCATTACAGCAAACCACCCTCGGCAATTACCGCGATTTTTTCAAAACGCAATACGATGAGCAGATCGGGATGCTGAAAAAGCAGCTTGCGGACACGAGGTCGCTGATCAATGATATCAATGAACAGGTAAAATATGCCGAAACGCTGATAAACGTGAATAAGAAATTTTTAACGACCGGGGACGTGAAGATATCAGACCTTGTAATTGCCATTAATAACTACCTGGCCGCAAATAATTTATTAACGCAAAACAATATCACTTGCATGCAGATAATTAACCAGATCAATTATTGGAACAGACAATAAGTATTATGAGATATTTTTTCACGTGCTTGGCTGCATTGTCATTGGCCACCACAACGATGACCTCGTGTACCGGTAGTACGAGCGAATCGGATGAACAGGTAAGGGCGATAGAAACCCCGGTTACGGTCGATACTGTCAAACGATCGGATATGGTGGAATATGCAGACCTCAGTGCCACTGCCGCCTTTCTGCAAAAGAATATCGTCAAGGCCAATACTGCCGGGTACATACAGGCTGTGAATGTTCATATAGGGCAATATGTAACACAGGGAACCGTGTTGTTCCGTGTTAAGACCAAGGAAGCACAAAGCATCGGCAATGCAATTAATAAACTGGACCCTTCTTTCGGCTTTAGCGGGCTCAGCGACATAAAGGCAACAAGAAGTGGTTACATAGCGCAAATAGACCACCAGTTGGGTGATTATGTACAGGATGCAGAACAACTGGCCGTTATCACCGATAAAAGCAGCTTTACATTTTTATTGAACGTTCCTTATGAATTACACAGTTATGTAAAAACAGGTAATTCTGTGCGGGTCATGCTGCCTGACGGAGCCATTATAAACGGCCATATAGCATCTGAGTTGCCCACAGTCGATTCGCTGTCACAGGCACAGACCTATGTAATAAAAACCGACGTTCCTGCCGACATACCCGAAAATCTCATCGCCCGGGTGCAGGTTATCAGGAAGGAGAAACAGGACGTTGTTTCCGTTCCTAAGAGCGCAGTCCTGGCTGATGATACGCAAACCGATTTTTGGGTAATGAAAATGATAAATGACACTATAGCAGTGAAGGTGCTTATAAACAAAGGGCTGGAAACATCCGGACGGATTGAGATATTATCAGGGGCAGTACAACCTGCAGACGTTGTATTGATCGGCGGAAATTTTGGCTTGCCGGATACGGCTTTGGTCAAAGTAACTAACAAGTAAATTATGAAGAACTTTTTTGTCAGGTACAAAAGTCCGGTAACAGTTCTGCTTGCATTTGTGCTCATGGCAGGTGCATTGGTATATACCAGGTTCCAGACTTCCTTATTCCCTGAGATCACTTTCCCCAAGATCAAGGTAATAGCAGATGCAGGCCTGCAACCTGCGGACAGGATGATGGTGACGGTAACAAAACCGATCGAGGATGCGATAAAAAGAGTGCCGGAACTGCAAACTGTTCGGAGTACCACCAGCAGGGGCAGTTGCGAGATATCGGCCTTTATGAACTGGAATGCGGACATTGACCTCAGCCAGCAAAGAATAGAATCCCGCATCAATGAGATCAAGGGTTCACTGCCTCCTGGGACCCAGGTCACTATTGAAAAAATGAACCCATCTATCCTCCCGGTGATGGGCTATACGCTCGAGAGCAATACCTTGTCGCCTATCCAGTTAAAGTTACTCGCCACTTATACCATTAAGCCATTTTTATCGCAGGTGGAAGGAGTGGCGGAAATAAGGATTATTGGCGGCAGGCAAAAGGAATACTGGGTAATGCTGGACCGGCAAAAGATGTCGGCCTTGGGGATAACCCCGGAGATGCTCAATGCTACATTGAGCCAGACCGGGCTCATAAAAGCGAATGGCTATTTATCGGACTACCGTTATTTGTACCTGAGCGTTACAGATGCCACTGTGCACGATATTGACGAAATAAAAAGTATGGTGGTGCGCAACGACGGAAAGCGTCCCATCCTGCTCAGTGATATTGGTCGGGTCGCTGTTCATGAAGCTACAGAATACACGCGGATAAATGCTAATGGGAGAGATGCTGTGCTTGTCGCAGTTATCAAACAACCCAACGCCAACCTGCTAACGGTAGCAGATAGCGTAAGATCAAAAGTGGTTCAACTTTCAGATTTGTTACCTGCCGGTGTTCATATCCGGCCTTACTATGATCAGTCTGCATTTGTAAAAGACTCGGTTAAAAGTGTGACGGATAGCCTGTGGGTAGGACTGGCATTGGCAATAGTGGTCGCCATTATCTTCCTGAGATCTGTAAAGGCAAGCCTTACCATCCTGGTTACTATTCCCATCACACTCTGCCTGACGCTTATTGTCCTGTACCTTGTTGGTTACTCGCTTAATATTATGACCCTTGGTGCTATAGCTGCTGCCATCGGCTTGATAATAGATGATGCCATTGTGGTAATGGAGCAGATACACCGTACCCACGAGGAGCACCCGGATGAGCCTTCTACCAGCCTCGTGCAGAAAGCAATAAAATATTTATTGCCTGCCATGATAGGCTCCTCTATCAGTACCATAGTCATTTTCATACCCTTTGTAATGATGACAGGGGTTGCGGGCGCTTACTTCAATGTGCTTACCAATACCATGCTCATCACGCTGGTTTGCTCCTTTTTCGTTACATGGATAGGGCTGCCGGTCATTTATTTACTCATCAGCAGGAAGCCCGGCAAATACAAGCAGGAACAGGCCCATTCGGTAAAGAAGCAGCGCTGGGTATCATTTTTCATCAACAGGCCGTTTATTAGTTTTGCTATTGTGGCCGCCTTCATTCTTTGTATCGCGCTCGTGCTGCCGCATCTGCAAACAGGATTTTTACCCGAGATGGATGAGGGCAGCATTGTTTTGGATTATAGCTCTCCACCCGGCACATCTTTAGAGGAAACGGACAGGATGCTTCGCGAAGTAGAGAAGATCATCGTAAAAATACCTGAAGTAGAAAGCTATTCAAGACGCACCGGCACCCAAATGGGCTTTTTCATTACAGAGCCAAACAGGGGCGATTACCTCATACAGTTGAAGAAATCCCGGAAACGCAGCACGGAAGACGTAATTGCTGATGTCAGGAAGCGAATTGAAAGTACCCAGCCCGCATTGCGGGTTGACTTTGGGCAGGTAATTGGCGATATGTTGGGTGACCTGATGACCTCGGTGCAACCTATCGAGATCAAGATATTTGGAGATAACCAGCAGAAGCTCCATGAACTTTCTACTAAAATAGCGGATATAGCTTCAGGTATCAGTGGCGTAGCCGACGTATTTAACGGCGTGGTTATTGCAGGGCCTTCTGTCAGCATTGTTCCGCATTATGCATTACTCGCTCAATATGGAATAACACCGGCCAACTTTCAGACACAGGTGCAGACAGCGCTCCAGGGCACAGTGGCGGGCAATGTGTTGGAAAATGAACAGCTCACCAACATCCGCCTGATATATCCGGGTGCAAGGCAGCTTGATGTAAATGCGACCAGGCAACTCCCGATATTTTTACCGAATGGCCAGCTAAAACCTATCGGCGAATTGGCTACCGTGAAAATCGAGACCGGTGAAGCAGAGATCCAGCGGGAGAACCTCCAGTCAATGGGCGCAGTTACGGCCCGGCTGGATAACCGGGACCTTGGCAGCGCCATTAATGCCATTAGGAAGAAAGTGAATGCAGATATACGATTACCCAAAGGTTATCATATTGTGTATGGAGGCTCATATGCCGAGCAACAACAATCTTTCCATGAGTTGCTACTGATCCTCATTGCTTCGGCATTGCTGGTCTTTTCTGTGATCCTGTTCTTATTTCGTAGTGTCGCCGTTGCTGCATTGATCGTTGTACTTGCCGTGCTGGGCATTACTGGTAGTTACCTTGGGCTATTTTTAACCGGCACACCTTTGAACGTTGGTAGCTATACTGGCCTCATAATGATCGTTGGGATCATAGGCGAGAATGCCATTTTCACTTTTCTTCAGTTCAGGGATGCATTGCAGACCCAATCGGTGAAGGATGCGGTGATCTTTTCGATATCCACCCGTTTGAGACCTAAATTAATGACAGCGTTGGGAGCCATCATAGCATTGATGCCATTAGCCCTCGGCATTGGCACCGGTGCACAGTTGCACCAGCCATTGGCAATTGCCGTGATAGGAGGCTTCCTGACCGCACTTGTCTTATTGCTGGTAGTGCTTCCAACTTTCCTGGTGTTGTTGTATAAAGTCAAAGATACCCATGGAAGCATTATCCCGGGAAAGGACAGGGCTTGACTAGTAGGGCATTCGGGTATTTAAAAATCGTTCAGCTATTACCATATCGTCATGCAATACCCGGTCATGCTCCATCATACTGACCTCTTTACGCAAGGCGGCATGAACTTGTTCTATGGCTGCCGAGCTTTTCAAAGGACGCCTCAGGTCCAGGGCCTGTGCCGCAGTTAGCAGCTCAATGGCCAGTACTCTTTGCACATTCTGTATCACACGGTATAGTTTGGTAGCAGCATTGGCACCCATACTTACGTGGTCTTCCTGCCCGTTGCTGCTGATGATGCTGTCCACGCTGGCAGGTGTGCACAACTGTTTGTTCTGGCTCACTATCGATGCCGCAGTGTACTGTGCGATCATAAAACCGCTGTTCAGGCCTGCATCGGGAGCGAGGAATGCTGGCAGGCCGCGCTGCCCGCTTACCAGCAGGTATGTGCGGCGTTCTGATATATTCGCGATCTCTGCCATGGCGATGGCCAGGAAATCAAGGTTTAATGCTAATGGCTGCCCGTGGAAGTTACCGCCACTCATGATCGCATCCTCATCATGGAACACGATGGGATTATCCGTTACCGAGTTGATCTCAGTTTCAACCACATTCCGGATACTGTCCACAGCATCTTTACTGGCCCCGTGCACCTGGGGCATGCAGCGGAAGGAGTAGGGGTCCTGTACCTGCTCTTTATGTTCTTTTTGTATCTCGCTGCCTTGCAATAGCCCCAATATTCTTGCTGCGGTATTTACCTGTCCTTTATGCGGCCTTACCCGGTGTATGGGATGTTGGAATGGCTCATCTTTAGCCATGAAAGCATCGGCGCTCATCGCTCCCGTAAGATCGGCCCACTCCAGCAACCTTTGTGCGGCCATAAGGGCCCATGTGGCATAGCTGCTCATGAACTGGGTGCCGTTCAGCAGGGCCAGGCCCTCTTTAGCGGCAAGGGGCATTGGCTCCAGTCCCAGTTCTTGCAATACTTCGGCAGCAGCCCTCTTTTGGCCTTTATAATTCACTTTGCCTTTGCCGAACAGGGGCATGCTCAGGTGTGCCAGCGGTGCCAGGTCGCCCGATGCGCCCAGCGAACCTTGTTCATAAACTATGGGATGCACTCCATTGTTGTAAAACTCGGCAAGCCTTTGCACTATCGCTGGCCGCACACCGCTGTATCCCTGGCTAAGGCCATGTATCTTGAGCAGCAGCATTAGCCTGACGATCTCTTCAGGCACTTCATCGCCCATGCCACAGGCATGCGAGCAAACAAGGTTTTCCTGCAGCTGCGCCAGTTCGCCTGTAGCTATTTTTACATTACATAGTGAGCCGAAGCCGGTATTGATGCCATAATAGGTATTATTCCCTTTGAGTATATTATCGAGGTATGCCCGGTTATCCGCTACCCGTTTGTGTGCAGCTCCTGAAAGCTGCAGGCTGTCATCATTATTATTTTGTAAAAATTCAATAGAGAGATGTTCGGGTAATTCCATGATAAGCGCCTGTATTAATGGATGCAAATGTACTTATTCCCGCCAACTTAAGGGCTTTTACATATGTACTGCGCTGCATAAAATAGCATAATTGCAGCTATATTTGCCTGTCAATTGATAAGATATGCTGCCGATACATTTATTCCGTCAAAACAAGGACCTGGTACTGGAAGGATTAAAGAAAAAGAACTTTAAAGAGCTCAGCCTCATCGATAAGATAATATCGCTTGATGAGCAGCGCCGCCAGGTGCAGGCCGAGAACGATACCATTGCAGCAGCGGTCAATTCAGCATCTAAGAATATCGGCCAGTTGATGGCCAAAGGCGAAAAAGAGCAGGCTGAACAATTGAAGGCAGAGGTGGCGCAAAACAAGGAGCAGGCAAAGGAACTGGGGCAGAAACTGGGTGAGCTGGAGAAAGAGCTGCACGATACGCTGGTGCTTTTACCTAACCTGCCCCACGGTAGTGTACCAGCTGGTAAAACACCCGAGGAGAATGAAGTGTTGCGTAGCGGAGGTGATACCCCCGATCTTTCTGCACAAAAAATGCCCCATTGGGAACTGGCCGATAAGTATAAGCTGATAGATTTTGAGCTGGGCAATAAGATCACCGGCAGCGGTTTCCCGGTGTACACAGGGCAGGGCGCAAGGCTGCAGCGTGCCTTGATCACGTATTTCCTCAACTACAATATTGATGCGGGATATACGGAATACTATCCCCCTTACATGGTAAATGAGGCCAGTGCATATGGCACAGGCCAGCTACCGGATAAGGAGGGGCAGATGTATCATGTGACCGAAGATGGTTTTTTCCTAATACCCACCGCCGAGGTACCGGTGACCAATATACATCGTGATACCATACTGGCCGGGCAGCAATTGCCCGTAAAAATGACCGCGTACACACCATGCTTCCGCCGCGAGGCCGGTTCTTATGGCAAGGATGTACGGGGCCTCAACCGCGTGCACCAGTTCGATAAAGTAGAGATCGTGCAACTGGCCCACCCCGATAAAAGCTACGAGGCGCTGGAAGAAATGGTGGCCCATGTGGAAAAGCTGGTTCAGTCGCTGGGCCTGCAATACCGCATCTTACGCCTTTGCGGGGGCGACATGAGTTTTGCCTCTGCACTCACGTATGATTTTGAGGTGTACAGTGCAGCCCAGGAGCGCTGGCTCGAGGTAAGTTCCGTATCCAATTTCGAGGTATTCCAGAGCAACAGGATGAAGATACGCTACAAGGATAGCAACGGTAAGACCCAGTTGGTACACTCGCTCAATGGTAGCTCACTGGCATTACCCCGTATACTGGCCTGCATCCTCGAGAACCATCAAACCCCGGAGGGGATAAATATACCAGAAGCCCTGCAACCCTATTTTGGCAAGGCGCTTATAAATTAATTGCTTTTTGATTTTTGGCTTTTTACTTTTGAATTAACATGATACAACGCATACAAACTTTGTGGCTCTTCCTGGCAGCATTGGTCAATGCAGGGCTTTTTGTTTTTGACCTGTACCGCCCTGCTGATGCAAGCGGCACGCTTAAGCCCCTCAACGTGATCGATAATTATTTCTTTGTGCTTATAGCACTGGTAACCATAGTACTGCCCTTAGTTACCATATTTATGTTCAGGGACCGCAAAAAGCAGGTGCGCATGACGGCTGTATCTATAATTGCTTCGCTTAGCTTTATTTCCACCATGCTCATGGAGGTAAGAAGCTCTTACCCGGCCGGTACCTCAGGTTCTTACTGGATAGCTTCCGTACTGCCTGTACTCGCGATCATATTTCTTATCATGGCTATCCGGGGCATCCGCAAAGATGAAAAGCTGGTGCGTTCGCAAGACCGGTTGCGATAGGTTTTACGGTCACAGGTTCATCGATATACCTACGCTGAAACCAATGTTGCTGAAGGGAGCAGAGAATGCCAGTGTTTTGGTTGGCTGACTACTGCTGTTATTGTCCCGTTCTGCATAATTGTAAGTATACTCAAAATGCGTATCGCTGGTGTTGATAAGCCCCGCTATTTGCTGCCCGTTCTGGATAATGCTGGTGTACTGGCCTGTTTTAGGGCGCAGCGACAGGGCCATGCCATTCAGCTCTGCCCATAGGCCCATCACCCGGTTCATTTTATAGCATATACCCGCAGCGCCGGCCAAACCAATGGAAAACCTGTTCTTGATCTCAAAGGTTGCGGACTCAGTACCATTCAACTGGTCGGAATATTGTTCTTCAACGATCAGCTTGCCCGATACCGGCATCGCCAGCCCGGCCCTTGCATAACCCGAAATACGGGTATTACCTGTTGACACTACAAGCGATGGTACCAGCACTACCGGCAACTCTGCGTACGAAGTGAAATTGACCGTAGCAGGATTCCCCGGTGCTGTAGATGTATAATTGAGTGTATATTTTTTCATGGCCAGCCCAAACATGGCTGCTACCTCTACCCCGAAATGCTCATTGAACATGAGGCCCGGGGCGATCACTGTGCCAAAACCGGCTGCAAAGGAAGCCTTTTTCAGATCGTAACTGTCGTAAGTGCCGTCATAAGTGCGCTTGCCGCTGATGGGCTGCAGGTATGTGTCATACACCATCGACTCGCCACCGGCGATGGGCAGGGCATAACCAAAGCCTGCGCGCAGGGTAAAGGAGGGATCGAACAGAGGTTCTTTTTTCTTTTTTGCATACGCAGGCAGCGCCGTTACGGCCGCAACGATAAGGATAAGGAGCTTTCTCATTGTCAGTATGTTGTTTAAGAGTTATTTACGTTTCATGCAGGCTTCAATCTCTTCTGCCGTTATGGGTATGTTCTTAAAGAGGTCCTGGTTGCCGTTCTTCGTGATCCAGATGTTGTTCTCTATGCGTATACCCATTTGCTCTTCTTCTATGTAGATACCGGGCTCTACGGTGAAGAGCATACCTTCCTTCACTGCATCGGTACGTGTGCCCAGGTCATGCACATCTATGCCTAGGTGGTGGGTAACACCATGATAGAAGTATTTGCGGTAAGCCGGGTTGGCCGGGTCCTGGTTCTTGATATCGCTTTTGCTGATCAGCCCTATGCTTAGCAGTTGCTTTTCCATCTCCACATTGATCTTGTTCACATAGTCGGGGAATTTGATGCCGGGCTTCAGTATCTTCTTGCCATAGTTGTGCACGGCCAGCACGGCATTATACACTTCCTTCTGGCGTTTGGTGAATTTGCCGTTCACCGGTATGGTACGCGTAAGGTCTGATGCATAATTGCCATATTCCGAGCCAAAGTCCATCAGTATCAGCTCGCCGTCCTTGCATTCACCATTGTTCTCTACGTAGTGCAGCGTGCGTGCCCTGTCGCCAGAGGCTACAATGCAGCCATAGGCGTGGCGTGTGGCCCTGTTCCGCAGGAACTCATGGGTTATTTCGGCCTCTATCTCGTACTCCATTACACCGGGCCTGATGAACTGCATCACGCGGCGGAATGCTTTTTCGGTAATATCGACGGCTTTCTGTGTTACGGCTATTTCTTCTTTTGTCTTTATAGCGCGCAGCTCCTTCATAATGCGGGCCGAGCGTTCGTAGTGGTGCAAGGGATAGCGCTTCATGAAGTCATGCACATACAGCAGGTCGGGGCGGAAGAGCGTAGTATCCAGCCTGTCGTTCTCGTCGCTGTTGAGGTACACATGGTCGGCATGGTGCATCATCACCTGCAGCATGGCATCTATGCTGTCCATCCACTGTATGTTCTTTATGCCAGATATGGCAGTTGCTTCATCTTTACGCAACTTATGCCCTTCCCATTTTTCCAGGTCTTCGTTGGGCCGCAGCAATACCAATACCTCCCTTGCGCTTTGATCGGGGTTGTCGGGATACAGGATCACCATACTTTTTTCCTGTACCACACCCGAAAGCCATACCACATCCGAATTGGGCACATATACATAGGTCTGGTCGCCATTGGTGGGCAGTACCTGGTTGCCCGGGAATATGGCCACCGAGTTAGGCTTCATCTTTTTGATAAAGCGCTGGCGGTTCTGTACATAAAGCTTCGACGGTATCGGTAAGTATTTCATCTGTGGTATTTTATTATGAGGTTGTGAAGTTAAGGAAAAATGACAGGTTGGCAAGTTGATAAGTGTAAGGTGAAAATCATGGGATGCTATAGGCTATCCCCGGTTAAATTATAAATAAGAATGCCCTGCAATGCAGGGCATTCTTTAAAGATCAGTTCTTATTCATAATTATACATTCGCCATCGCTACAGGAGCGGCAGAGAGGATCTCTTCGCTGGCCTCAGACGCATATTTATCAAAGTTCTTAACGAAAAGCTGTGCCAGGTCATTGGCCTTCTTGTCGTAAGCTTCTTTATCGGCCCATGTATTGCGTGGGTTCAGTATTTCCACCGGTACATTGGGGCAGCTCTTAGGCATCAGCACGCCAAAGGTTGGATGCGCTTCATATTCCACGCTGTTCAGTTCACCGTTCATGGCTGCAGTTATCATAGCGCGTGTATAACTCAGCTTCATGCGGCTGCCGGTGCCATATGCGCCGCCACTCCAGCCGGTATTGATCAGCCATACATTCACATTATGGTCTTCTTCCAGCTTCTTGCCCAGCAGTTCTGCATACCTGGTAGGGTGCAGTGGCAGGAACACGCGGCCAAAGCAGGCCGAGAAGGTGGTCTGCGGTTCGGTAACACCCACCTCGGTACCAGCAACTTTAGCCGTATAGCCGCTGATGAAGTGGTACATGGCCTGCGCCTTGGTCAGCTTGCTGATGGGGGGCAGTATGCCGAAGGCATCGCAGGTGAGGAAGAATATATTTTTAGGAGCGCCGCCGTAAGAGGGCTCTTTTGCATTGTCGATATGGTCGATGGGGTATGCAGCACGGGTGTTCTCCGTAATGCTTCCGTCGGCATAGTCCACTTTATTAGTGCCTTCGATGAATTTGATGTTCTCCAGCAATGCGCCGGGTTTGATGGCTTTATATATCTGCGGTTCTTTCTCTTCGCTCAGGTCTATGCATTTGGCATAACAGCCACCTTCGAAGTTGAATACCGTATTGTCCGACCAGCCATGCTCATCGTCGCCTATCAGTGCGCGTTGTGGGTCGGCGCTGAGGGTGGTTTTGCCCGTGCCGCTGAGGCCGAAGAAAAGGGCTACGTCGCCATCTTTACCTTCATTGGCCGAGCAGTGCATGCTCAGTACACCATGTTCATGCGGCAGTACATAGTTGAGCACACCAAAGATGCCCTTCTTCATTTCGCCGGTGTATGCCGATCCGCCGATCAGGATGATCTTGCGGGTAAAGTTCACTATGGTAAAATTGCCCTGGCGGGTACCGTCCACAGCCGGGTCGGCCTCGAAGCCGGGGGCCTGCAGGATCAGCCAGTCAGGGTTTTGTGTTGTTATTTCCTGTTCGGTGGGGCGCAGGAACAGGTCGTTGCAGAATAAATTGGCCCATGGGGTCTCATTTATCACGCGGATGTTCAGGCGGTACTTAGGGTCGGCGCAGGCATATGCGTCGCGTACCCATACTTCTTTGCCGGTCATGTAAGCGCAAACCTTGTCATACAGTTTATCGAAGGCTTCAGGAGCTATGGGGATGTTAATATCGCCCCAGTCCACGCTGTGTTCTGTTTTTGCATCCTTTACGGTAAATTTGTCTTTTGGGGAGCGGCCGGTGAATTTGCCGGTGCTAACGCAAAGTGCGCCGGTGTCGTTAAGAACGCCTTGTCCCAGCTCAACTGTCTTATTTACAAGGTCTTGGGGAGATAAATTCCAGTGTGCGGTTGCTACGTTAAGCCCCAGGTCAGCAAGATTAGCCGAGGGGTTTTTCTTACCAGATTCCTGCATAGAAGAATAATTTTGTCTAAAATTTTAGGAGGCAAAAATACTACTAAAATGCCATCTGCAACGTTAATTTCACAATTGAATACAGAATTTTGTGCAAAGGCCAAATAGGTGTCAGCAGAATTAATGGTAAATTAATAATATATAAAAGATGGCTGTCTGCTGGTATAAGCTTATTAATATCGATCAATGGAAAGGAATAAATTACCATATATGCTGTTGATATTTGCAAGTGCATTATTATATGTATTGAGTATCATGTGGGGCATGCAGCACAAAGCATGGGCCGGAGGGCTGGAAAAAGTGGCTGAAATATCGCTGGCCATCGCTCTTATCGTTTTTTTTATCATCCCTAAAAAAAAGTAGCACACAGCCCTATAAATAGGATAAGCACGAAAAAAAGTAAACCTTTCTTTTTTTTGAATTCCAAACCCGTATCTTTGCGCAAAATTTCAGGGTCGAGTAATGAATTTTAATAAATTAATCGTTGTTTTTTCACTGGTAATCATGGCCTTGGGACTTGCTCCAAAAGCCCATGCAGCAGAAGAGGCGGCGCAGGCAGGTGAAGAAAAGAAAGGTTTCAATGCAACCGAAGTAATTTTTGGCCACATTGCAGATTCACATGAGTGGCATTTATTCGATCTGAATGGCAGCCCGGTAGCCTTCCCTCTGCCTGTTGTGGTTTACGGCGCCAATGGCCTGCAGGTATTTTCGGCCGGTCATTTCGAAGAGTGGCACGAGAGCGAAGACGGCAAACTGCAGATCAGCAATTCATATAATGGTATGCACCTTGAAAAAGGCATGAAAGAAAAACTGGTTGCAGATGATGGCAGCAGTATATACGACCTTTCGCTTACCAAGAACGTGGTATCCATGATCATAGGTGTTATCCTGCTCCTGTGGGTGATGACCTCAGCAGCTAAAAAATATAAAGCGAAGGGTAGCATGACCGCACCTTCGGGCATGCAAAATGGCCTCGAAGCGGTGATCATTTTCATGCGCGATGAGGTGGCCCGTCCTAACCTGGGGCATAAGGCCAATAAATTCATGCCCCTGATACTCACGATATTTTTCTTTATCTGGATCAATAACTTACTGGGCCTGCTGCCTGGTGGCGCTAACTTTACCGGTAACATAGCCGTTACCTGCTGCCTGGCAATCGTATCGTTCATCGTAATGCTCTTCAATAGCAATAAGCATTTCTGGAGCCACCTGCTGAACCCGCCTAATGTGCCCTTCCCCATTAATATACTGCTGGTGATCATCGAGCTGCTCTCCCTGCTCATCAAGCCCATAGCCCTCATGATACGTCTTTTTGCCAACATGCTGGCGGGCCATATCGTGATCCTCAGCGTTATATCCATGATCTTCATCTTTGGTGCGCTGAACAAATTTGTTGGTATTGGTTTTGTGCCGGTTTCGCTGGCCTTCTCCGTATTCATGTTTATGCTCGAGCTGCTGGTGGCTGCCATACAGGCATTCATCTTTGCCAACCTCACGGCGGTGTTCCTGGGGCAGGCTATCGAGGAAGGACATGGTCATGAAAATGAAATTATAGCTTAGTTTTTTAATCAAAATCCATATACACATGTCGTTGTTAAACACAATTATGTTAGCAGGAGACTTAGCCAAAGCAGGTGGTGCCATAGGTGCCGGTGTTGCTGCTGTTGGTGCAGGTATCGGTATCGGCCAGATCGGTAAAGGCGCAGTAGAGGCTATTGCACGCCAGCCCGAAGCTATGAGCGATATCCGTGCGAATATGATCCTTACAGCTGCCTTCGTAGAAGGTGTTGCCCTGTTCGGCGTTATCGCAGGTCTGCTTGCTATCGTACTCTAAGGAGTACCAGGGTATTAACTGCATCCAACGCACAGGGCCGAGGATGCAGTTATTTAAACCACTATCGTTTTTAAAATTGAATATTGACCTTTTTTATTAATAAATAAACACAAGCACAATGGATTTGCTGACCCCGGAACTCGGCTTATTTTTTTGGACACTCATAGCATTTCTTGCAGTGTTCTTCATCCTGCGCAAGTTTGCATGGAAACCCATACTGGAAACACTGGGCGAACGTGAGAAAGGTATTGCCGATGCAGTATCTGCTGCCGAACGCGTTAAAGCTGAAATGAGCCAGTTACAGGCCGAGAACGAAAAGATAATGGCTGAGGCCCGTGAAGAAAGCTCGCGCCTGATGAAGGAAGCCCGCGAAACAAGGGACCGCATTGTGAATGAAGCTAAAGACCAGGCTAAAACAGAAGCAAACAAAATACTGGTGGATGCGCAGCAGCAGATACAGCAGCAAAAAATGGCTGCCCTCGCTGAAGTGAAGAACGAAATAGGCAACCTGGCCGTGGAAGTGGCTGAGAAGATACTCCACACACAGCTGTCAGCCGCAGATGCCCAGAACCACTTTGCCGAAATGCTGGCACAAGACATTAAACTGAACTAATTTTTTACCGGGACGATGAGGTGATTTTTTTTAACCTGCTGACTTCTGACCTTTGAATTAATATATGCCAAATCCACGTCTTGCATCGCGCTATGCGAAATCATTGATGGACATCGCTGTTGGACAAAACAGTGTGGAAGCTGTGTTGAACGACCTGAAGACACTTGATGACGTATGCCAGAAGAACCGCGACTTTGCCGTGATGCTGCGCAGTCCCGTTGTCAAAGCCGACAAGAAACTGGCGGTATTCAACGCCGTATTCAGCGGACACATCAGCAACCTAACCATGGCCTTCGTAAAGCTGATGACACAAAAAGGCCGTGAAGAATACCTGCAGGAGATCGTGCAGGCTTTCATTGCCCAGTACAACGAAATGAAGCACATAAAGGTAGTGAAACTCACAACTGCTGCGCCGGTGAATGATAAAGTGAAAAATGCTATATTGGGTAAAGTGGCACATGCGCTCGAAGGCAACACCATAGACCTGAGAACGGCAGTGAAACCCGAACTGATCGGTGGCTTTGTGCTTGAAGTGGAAGATAAATTATTTGATGCCAGTGTGCGCCGCGACCTGAATGATATCAGGACCACGCTGCTGGACAATAGCTACATCAGCAAGATGTAAGTGAATATTTTTTGATTTTGACTTTTAACTTTTGAATTTTTAATATATGGTTCAGATAAAACCGGATGAAATATCGGCGATACTCCGCCAGCAATTAAGCAGCGTTGATACGGCTACAAGTCTTGAAGAAGTAGGTACCGTACTAATGGTGGGCGATGGTATTGCCCGTGTATATGGCCTTAATGGTGTGCGCCAGGGCGAACTCGTTGAGTTTGAGAATGGCGTTAAAGCTATCGCGCTTAACCTTGAAGAAGACAATGTGGGTGTGGTACTGATGGGTGATAGCGAAGGCATTAAAGAAGGTGCCAAGGTGCGCCGTACCGGCCAGATAGCCTCTATTAAAGTGGGCGAAGGTATGGCGGGCCGCGTAGTGAACACACTGGGCCAGCCGATAGACGGTAAGGGTCCCCTGCAGGGCGAGCTGTATGAAATGCCGCTGGAGCGTAAAGCCCCGGGCGTTATCTTCCGCGAGCCGGTAAAAGAACCACTGCAGACAGGTATCAAGGCGATAGATGCCATGATCCCAGTAGGCCGCGGACAGCGTGAGCTCGTTATCGGCGACCGCCAGACGGGTAAATCGGCTATCTGTATCGATACCATCATCAATCAAAAAGAATTTTACGAGGCTGGCAAGCCTGTATATTGCATATATGTTGCCATAGGCCAGAAGGCATCTACTATTGCCGGTGTGATGAAAACACTGGAAGATAATGGTGCGATGGCTTATACTACCATCGTTGCTGCCCCGGCCGCCGATCCTGCACCGCTGCAGTTCTTTGCGCCCTTCGCAGGTGCTGCGATAGGTGAATTCTATCGCGATACTGGTCGTCCGGCACTGGTTGTATTTGATGACCTTTCCAAGCAGGCCGTGGCATACCGCGAGGTGTCGCTGCTGCTGCGTCGCCCCCCGGGCCGCGAGGCTTATCCCGGTGACGTATTCTACCTGCATAGCCGCTTGCTGGAACGTGCTGCGAAAGTTATTGCCAACGATGGTATAGCTAAGCAGATGAATGATCTTCCCGATAGCATTAAGCACCTGGTGAAAGGTGGTGGTTCACTGACCGCCCTGCCCATCATCGAAACACAGGCCGGTGACGTATCGGCTTATATCCCTACCAACGTTATCTCGATTACCGACGGGCAGATATTCCTTGAGTCTAACCTGTTCAATGCCGGTATACGCCCTGCGATCAACGTGGGTATCTCGGTGAGCCGTGTGGGTGGTAACGCTCAGATCAAATCAATGAAAAAAGTAGCTGGTACCCTGAAACTTGACCAGGCCCTCTACCGCGAGATGGAAGCCTTCTCAAAATTCGGTGGTGACCTTGATGCTGCTACCAAGATCGTACTTGATAAAGGTAGCCGTAATGTGGAAGTACTGAAACAACCCCAGTTCTCTCCTTATACGGTGGAAAAACAGGTAGCGATCATCTACCTGGGTACCAACAACCTGATGCGCGAAGTACCGGTTAAGAACATCAGGGCGTTTGAAGAGGCTTTCCTTTCACAGATGGAAATGAAGTTGCCTAACGTACTTGCTGAGTTCAAAAAAGGTAACCTGCCTGAAGATGGTATCAACAAGATGATAAAACTGGCCAACGATATCATACCCCAGTTTAAGAACTAATAAAAGCCTGGAATTTAATAATAAATGGTTCCGCCCCGCATCTTGCGGGGCGGAACTTTTTTTACTTTTATCATAACATGGATATAGCAAGCGCAAAAAGAACAGGTTGCCGCAGAACGCTTTATGCAGTTATCATTGCACTGGCCATCGCCTACCTGTTGATGGTATTGATAACAGGTGATGATCTCTGGCTGTTTTCAGAGCCCGGTATCATGCCCAATATACTTGCCGGGCTTGTATTTGTCCTTGCAGCGGGCATATTCATTGGGCGAAACACGGGCCTCAGCATCCTTATCCGCAAACGTAACAGCTACTGGATCAGCATCCGCAATAGTTTCTATATACTTTGGCTGGGTACTTTCCTGGCATCATTGATCGGTTTTTTTCGCGAAGGCATATACAGCCCTCTTGGCCTGGCTGATGGAGCGGACAGTTATATACTTAAGCCCCTGGCTATGGTCACTGTTTTTGGTGCCGTTCCTACTATTATTATAGCGGTTATATTGGCTTACTCAATAAAAAGTACAGGTGGAAATAAGAGCAGTAAATAAAGACGACCTTCAGACCATTCACCGCTTTGTCTGCGAACTGGAAGATGAACAATTCGATCTTGAACTATTCAGGCCTCTGTTCCTGCAAAACATAAACACCCCGCATTATCATTACCTGCTTGCGGTAGAGGGCGATAAAGCAGCGGGTTATATAAGCTGCCACGGGCAAACGCTTCTGCATCATCTTGGCCTTGTTTACGAGATACAAGAGATATTCGTAGACAGAGGATACCGTAGCAGGGGTATTGGCAGAATGTTGTTGCAGGCGCTTGAGGCCCTGGTAAGCAAAGAAGAGTATCAACTGCTCGAAGTAGCGTCAAATATGCGTCGTAAGGGCGCACACCAATTCTATCTCAACACGGGCTTTGAGTGCAGCAGCTATAAGTTCAAAAAGCGGCCGATGGGTTAATTATCCCATAAGGGCTCCTGGTGTGTGCTATATACAGCAAGTACCATTACCGCTTTGCTTTCTTCTTCAATAGTATAATGAATGAGAAAAGGAAATTTATCTACTCTGGCACAGCGAATGCTATCATATCTTACGCCATAGTAAAGAGGGTTAGTTTTAATGGATTGGAGCGTTTTTTCAACTTGTCGGGCAAAGCGTTTACTTAAATTCCTCTGCTGTTGTTCGTAATAGGTACAGGCTGACTCGATATCCTTAATAGCGTGGGGTGAAAACAGGATACTGTATCGTTTCATTTAGCAAGGGCTTTTAGCTTTTTTGTTGCCCCCGACCAGTTTATGGCCTTCTCCGGATTTTTCTTAAGTTCTTTTAGTCTGGCTTTTACTTGTTTCTTTTGCCAGTCGGGGATGTCGCTATCTTCCGGTTCAACCAGCTCAACCGCATCAAGCTTTCGAAGATCCTCAATTATAGCCGATGCGTAATCTTTTTTGATACGCAGAAAATAATAACCTGCCATATAACCTTATCTTGTTTCAATATAAAGTTACGCAAAGAAATTTGTATCCGCTTGGATATTGTAACGAAGCTATTCTACTTCTTCAGCCCTATCTCCCTCAGTCGCTCATCCAGGTATTCGCCGGCTGTATAGTCCTCGTAAGCTTTAGGATGTGTTTCATTTATGCAGCTGTCGAGGCAGGCAAGGCTCATTTCGCTTTTCGGATGCAGGAAGAAAGGTATGGAGAAGCGTGATGTGCCCCATTTTTCTTTTGGAGGGTTTACCACCCTGTGCGTGGTCGATTTCAGTTTGTTGTTGGTCAGGCGCTGCAGCATGTCACCCACATTCACTACTATCTGTTCGGGCAGTGAGGTCACCGGCACCCACTTATCTTCTTTGCTGAGTATCTCAAGCCCGTCGGCCGATGCACCTACCAGCAGTGTGATGAGGTTGATGTCCTCGTGCTGCTCGGCACGTATGGCCGATTTAGGTTCCTGTGTAATAGGCGGGTAATGTATGGCCCTCAGTATGGAATTGCCATTATGTACATGGGGATCAAAATAGTGCTCGTCCAATCCCAGGTATATGGCTATGGCCTGCAGCAGGGCCATGCCCGACCTTTCAAATGCTTTATAAGCATCATGCAGTGTGGGTGTGAACGGGGGTATCTCTTTTACGGTCACGTTATCCGGGTATTCACTTTTTACCGGGTCATTATCTTCCACATCCTGCCCGTACTGGAAAAACTCTTTCAGGTCCGGCGCATCCGAGCCCTTGGCATGTTCGCGGCCAAATGAGGTATATCCCCTTTGTCCCGCCAGTTCAGGTATTTCGTACTCCGCTTTTGTTTCCGTTGGCAGCGCGAAAAAATCCTGCACGTACTGGTACAGGTGTGCGATCAGCTCATCGGGTATGCCATGATTCTTCACTGCTACAAAACCCACTTCTTCATAGGCTTTACCCAGGTCGTTAACGAATTTCTGTTTGAGCTGCGGATCGCCGCTGCCGAAGTCTGCAAGATTTACTACAGGGATATTCATATACTAAGGTTATGTCTTATTACAAATCTACGCAACAAAGCTACTGCTATGCAATAGCCCCAGGGGCTTTGAAAGTTATTATTATTTTATATTTTTTGTAAATCGCAAAAAATGAATGTTATTGAAAAGTATAAGCCTTGATATTTTTTATTTCGATAGCGTTCTTTGATCCCTTGACCACATAATAATCATAGACTTTATGCTGGTATTCAAATCCTATTATATAAGTATAGGGCTCCTTGCTCTTCCGCAATACAGGCTTTAAATGATTACCCCCCCTTGGCATGGTGAACATGCCGTCGGCATTGTTAGGCCCATAAGCGGCCTCAATGGCATAAGTACCTTTACTGCTGTATTCGTTGGTCTTTATCTTTACGCTGAAGCTGAAATGATTGAGCGGGTCATCCGTTACCTCCATACTATCCGCAGCCACAATAGTGCCAGGCGGCGGTGGATCATACTGGTCTGCATCGTTTATGGCCAGCAGCCGGGGCCCACGGTTGTTTCGCGCTTCATTATTATTGCAGGAGCCTAAAACCAATATGATTATAGCAAGCAGTATGCGGTTCATCAGGGCGCAAAAATAAGCAAATAGCATACTGTAGCTTGTTAGCGAAACAATATATTTTAATCTGTGACGCGAATACCCTACTTTTAAAGCGTTTTCAAACCTTTATTAACAATGAATAAGTGGAAAATTCCTGTTATGCTTTTAATAGGCACACAAATGCTGGCAGCATGTAATAACGGCAGCGGCGATAGCCCCAAGAGCGATACCCTCACCGCCAATGAAGTGAATGTGGGTTACGATAGTACTTTCAAAGTGCAGGCACAGTCATTTGCCGATCTTCAGTTGCTGCGTTATGAAGTACCCGGCTTTAACACCCTGAGCCTGCAACAAAAGAAGCTTGCTTATTACCTGTACGAAGCCGCCCTTAGCGGTCGCGATATCATTTATGACCAGAAGAGCAAATACGGCCTGTTGCTGCGCAAGACGATAGAGACTATTTACGGTACTTATAAAGGGGATAAGAACAGCGATGACTGGAAAAAGTTTGAGGTTTATTGCGGGCGTTTCTGGTTCAGCAATGGCAACCATCATCACTACAGCAATGAGAAGTTCATTCCTGAATGTTCTTACGATTACTTTGCTGAAATATTGAAGAACAGTGATACGGCAATGCTGCCGAAGAACAGCGATGAAAGCGTAACGGCCTTCCTCGCACGCATCAAGCCAATGGTTTACGACCTGAAGTTTGAGCCCAAGGTAGTGGACCTGCGCCCCAATGTGGATAATGTGAAGAACTCTTCCAACAATTTCTATGAAGGTGTGTCAGAAAAAGAGGTAGAAGCATACTATGCCAAATTTGACACCAAGGGCAATGCGCCTTCATGGGGCCTGAACAGCAAGCTGATGAAAGATGCCAGCGGCACGATAGTGGAAAAGACCTGGAAGGTAGGCGGCATGTATGGCCCGGCAATAGAAAAGATCGTGGGATGGCTGGAGAAAGCTGCTGCTGTGGCTGAAGACAGCGCACAGAAAAGATCGCTGGAACTGCTGGTGCAGTTTTACAAAACAGGCGACCTGAAGACCTTTGATGATTACAGCATTGCATGGGTGGCGGATACGGCTGCGCGTATCGATGTGGTGAATGGCTTTATCGAAGTGTACCTGGATGCCATTGGTAAGAAGGGTAGTTTTGAGAGCACCGTATCGATGAAAGACCTGGAAGAGACCAAGCGTATCAAAACCATAGCTGCGCAGGCACAGTGGTTCGAAGATCATTCGCCTATTATGGACGAGCACAAGAAAGATACTGTAAAAGGCATCACTGCGAAGGCTATTACCGTAATTGTGGAAAGCGGCGATGCAGCTCCCAGCACCCCTATTGGTATTAACCTGCCCAATGCCGACTGGATACGTGCCGATCATGGTTCTAAGTCAGTATCACTCAGCAACATCGTTCACGCTTACAATGTTTCAAATGCAAAGAGCGGCATGGCCGATGAATTTGCTGTAAACGATACGGTATTGCAGCGCATGAAGCAATACGGCAACCTGGCATCCGACCTGCATACCGATATGCACGAATGTATAGGCCATGCATCGGGTAAGATAAACAAAGGTGTGGAAACAACCGATAAAACGCTAAAGACCTACGCCTCTTGTCTCGAAGAGGCCCGTGCCGACCTCGTAGGGCTCTACTATATTTACGATCAGAAACTGGTGGATATGGGCGTTATGCCATCGCTCGAAGTAGGTAAGGCAGGCTACGACAACTATATAATGAATGGCCTGATGACCCAGCTTACCCGCCTCAAACCCGGTGAGCAGCTTGAAGAGGCCCATATGCGCAACCGCCAGTTGATAGCCCGCTGGGCTTATGAGCACGGTAAAAAAGACAATGTGGTTGAGTTTGTAAAGAAAGACGGTAAGACCTATGTGCGTGTGAACGATTACGACAAGCTCCGTGTACTCTTTGGCCAGTTGCTGCGCGAGATACAGCGCATCAAGTCCGAAGGTGATTTTAAGGCAGGTAAAAGCCTTGTGGAAACCTATGGCGTAAAGGTGGATCCTGCATTACATAAAGAAGTGCTGGAGCGCTATGCTAAGCTGAACATAAAACCATACAAGGGCTTTATACAGCCACGCCTCGTGCCCCAAATGCAAGACGACAGTATTATCGACGTGAAAGTGGAATACCCGGATAATTTCTTCGACCAGATGATGGAGTACGCAAAGAAATACAGCTACTTGCCGGTAATGAATTAATGGATTGACCATCAATATTTAAAGATGTCCTGCGTTCGCAGGACATCTTTTTTTATGCATTAATATTAAGAATAGCTTATCTATTATTTAAACCAAAGTTAATATTAACCCCGTTCCTTGCAGTAAAACCACGCATATGCAATACGAACAGGTACACTACATGGTGGATAAAATATTTGCATTGTATGAGGAGTACGGCCAGGAGGCCTATAATGAAGAGGCCACAATGCTGGCGCACATGATGAAATGTGCCCGCCTGGCCGAGGAAGATGGCTATGATGATGAAATGATAGTAGCTGCCTTCCTCCACGATGTGGGGCATTTTTTGGAGCTTACCAAAAAGAGCGCTCATAAGGATATAGATCACGATGAACTGGGGGCGAGGTACTTGCAGGAACTTGGTTTTCCTTGTCGCATCGCCGAGCTTGTTTCCGGGCATATTGCCGTAAAGCGGTTTCTTACCTTCACGAATCCTGCTTATTACAACAACCTGCCCGATACCGGCAAACTGTCTTTGAAGAATTATGGCGGGCCTATGAACTGGGATGAGGCCATTGTATTCTGCAAACAGCCTTTACTGTCGCGCTATATACAATTATCCTATTGGGATGATAATGCGAAAAATGCAACGATAAAGGTTGGTGATGAAGACATCTGGCGGATGAAGGAAATAACCACGCGTTACCTTATATCCCAGGTCGAGTCGCCTATTGCTTACGTATGATCCCCCGGCTTATCTTTTGAACAGGTTTTTCTCTATCCTGTTCATCAGCCCTTCCTTGTAGTTTTTACTGATGGGTATCTTGCCTGTTTCCAGTATTACCTCGTTGCCGTCTATTGCCTGTATCGCACTTACGGAAACCAGGAATGATTTGTGTGTGCGTATGAACTGGTCTTTGGGAAGCTGCTCCTGTATGCCTTTGAAGGTCAGGTAGCTCACATGCTTTTTTTGCTGGGTGTGTATGATGATATAGTTCGACATACCCTCCAGGTACAGGATGTCGGCAAAGTTTATCTTTTCTATCTTTTGCCCGCTTTTCACAAAAAAGAAATCATCCGCGGCAGGTTGCAATTGCTTGTGCTGCAGGTAAAATTTGTCCTGTGCTTTCAGGGCAGCTTTCAGGAAGCGGTTAAAGCTTATGGGCTTCAGCAGGTAATCCACTATATCCAGTTCGTAGCCTTCGATGGCATATTGCGGGTAGGCAGTAGTGAATATTACAAGAGGCTGTACGGGCAGGCTTTTTAAAAAGTCTATACCCGTAAGCTTAGGCATTTGTATGTCCAGGAACACAAGGTCCACTTTTTCTTTCTGCAACAGTGCCGATGCTTCGAGCGCATCCTTGCACTCGCCCACGGGGTTCAAAAAGTCTATCTCCTTTATATGCTCCAGCAGGCCCTGCCTTGCCACAGGTTCATCATCTACCACCAGGCAGTTAATAATCATAACGTATTTTTAGCGTCGTTTCAAATACATCCTCTTTCTGTGCTATATCCAGCGAATGTTTTTCGGGATACAGTAGTTCCAGTCGCCTTTTTAAATTCTGTATGCCAAGGCCCCCGCTGTTGATGAGGTGTTTGGTATGGTTGCTCTTATCGTAGGTGTTGGCTACATATACGGTCAGCTCGGTGCTGCTGTCCACCCCCAAAAATATATGCACTTTGTTTTGCCGCGATTCTTTGAAGTGCGATACATGCTTGAAGGCATTCTCTACCAGGGGCTGTATCAGCAGGGGGGCTATTTTGAATGCAGGGAAGTTATCGCTTATCTGCAGCTTTACGTCCGAACCCGTCTCCATACGCATGGCCTGTATGGCCACATAGTTTTTCAGGTAGGCCAGCTCTTTATTTATGGCTATCTTATCGGTGGTGCATTCATACAGCTGGTAGCGCAGCAGCTCCGACAATCTTTCTATCGATCCTCTTGCCTGCGCGTTATCCTTATTTATCTGGAAGTATATCGTGTTCATTACGTTGAACAGGAAATGGGGATTGATCTGTGAGCGCAGAAAATCAAGCTCGGTGCGTATCTTCTCCTTCTCTACTTCGTGCAGTCTTTTTTCAATACGAAACCGGTCCGAGATGATCTTGAGTGTTGAAGAACAGGCTATCGCCAGCAGGTTGTCCCAGATCAGTACACTGGTAAGCGGGTAGTCTGTTTCCCTGCCCATGAACACAGGCTCTCCTGTCAGCAGGTGATTAAGGCCACGCAGGATAAAAAAACCTGCAGCGGTAGAAAGCAGTACCAATGCAATGAGGGAAAAGATGTAAGCCCCGAACTTCTTTTTATAAAGCAGCCGTGGTATTAAGCGGTATGCGGCAAGGTAAAATGCCGGCATACAGATCACTACGAACAATAAAGCCCAAAGGAACTGGTCACGCACGCTTGTTTCATAATCATAGTAAGACAGCATGCTGAAGAGCGCTACCATCAGCCACATCAGCACATGCAGCAGCTTGTATTTGAACAGCCATTTCGTGTAGTCTATAGCCATAGTTACGGTACTACAAATTACAACAAAGCCATCGTGATTCTATATTCTTTCGCCAAGTAAAGGCCTTGTTTGGTCAAGTAATTGTTACCATTCGCATAAGCTCCGCTCAATGGTTGGTGAACAGGCCGTGATACTGCCGGGTAAATGTGTGGGTGCCCTCACTATTCCGCTCGCTTTAAATGGGTTAAATATATTAGTCGTATCTTTGTAACCTTATTTACTGCTGAGTTCCTACCTTTTAGTATTAGCCAGCCTATTTAAAATAATAATGACATTTAAAGAATTGAATTTGATAGCTCCCGTACTACGGGCGCTCGAGACCGAAGGGTATACGCAACCTACCCCCATACAGGAGCAGGCCATACCCATCGTAATGAAAAGGAAAGACCTCCTTGGCTGTGCCCAGACAGGCACCGGTAAAACAGCAGCCTTTGCCATACCCATATTGCAATTATTGGATAGCGCACCCAAAGACAATGGCCATAAAGCCATCAAATGCCTCATACTTACACCTACCCGCGAGCTGGCGATACAGATAGGTGAAAGCTTTGCCGCCTATGGCCGCCACCTGCGCATTAAGCACACGGTCATATTTGGTGGTGTATCGCAGGGTGCGCAGGTGCAGGCACTGAAGCATGGGGTCGATATACTCATCGCTACGCCCGGGCGCCTGCTCGATCTTATAGGACAGAAGTTTATTAACCTCCGCAATGTGGAGCTCTTTGTACTCGATGAGGCCGATCGTATGCTCGACATGGGCTTTATACACGATGTGAAGAAAGTAGTGACCCTGTTGCCGCAAAAGCGGCAGTCGCTCTTCTTCTCGGCTACTATGCCGCCGGAGATACAAAAACTGGCCAATACCATACTCACCGATCCCGAAAAGGTAGAGGTTACGCCTGTTGCCAGCACTGCAGAGACCATACAGCAGGCTATTTTGTACGTGGAGAAGAAAAACAAGAAGCAGTTACTGGCACACATGCTTGGCGATAAAAGTATTGATAGGGTACTGGTGTTCACACGCACCAAGCATGGCGCTGATAAGGTGGCTAAAGACCTTTCGCGTATTGGCATACCTGCCGAAGCCATACACGGCAATAAATCGCAGGGTGCGCGTCAGCGGGCCTTGTCTAATTTCAAGTCTGCGGCTACAAGGGTGCTCGTAGCTACCGATATTGCGGCACGGGGCATCGATATCGATGAGCTGTCGCATGTAATTAATTTTGAGTTGCCCGAGGTGCCCGAAACTTATGTGCACCGTATTGGCCGCACGGGCCGGGCAGGTGCCAGTGGTATTGCCTATTCCTTTTGCGATGCTGAGGAAATGGATAACCTCAAAGCCATACAAAAACTCATAGGCATCCAAATACCCGTTATTGAATCGCATCCTTATCACATGCTTGCACCGGGCCAGGTAAAGATCAACCTGCCTAAAAATAAAGAAGTGGTCAAGCGGCCCAACGCAGTTAATGCTTCTTCTGGGGGCAACAAAAGACGTTTTAACAATAACAGGCGCAACCGCTGGTAGCTGCTACAGTTTGAAATAATATAGCGATAATAAAAAGAGTCCCGCGATCGCGGGACTCTTTTTATTATGACTTAAGTACTTTTTACTGGTCCAGTGTATAAGTTACCGCAGTGCCGTCCATCACCATACCACCGCCCATTACCCTGAGGCCTGTCAGCAGCAGCTTGGTATGTTGGTTGGCATGGCTGTTCAGGTCATTGATGATCTGTTGAGTCAGATCAGCGCCATTTACAGTTACCGGGCTGATCAGTACAGTTGCATTTTGATCGTCAGATACCAGGGAAAGGGTATATTCCGAAACAAAATATCCTGCTGTAGCGGTCTGTAAGCCGGTTTGGGCAGTTATTGCAGCAATAGTACTGTGGTTAGCGGGATCAATATTACCTATAGTTACGGCAGGGGGATTTTGTGCCATCACTTTACTTGTAAAGCCTATAAATAACAGCATTACCGACAGCACAATTGTTATTTTACCTTTTGCAAACATGATAAATTATTTTTTTAATGATGAATAAGTTTAGCTATTCAATATTGATTTTTTGCTTATTTGTCTCATAAAAATAAGGCAAATATTTAACAGCAACAATAAAGACAGCAAAAACAGTAAAAAAAGGTGGGTATCAGGCCACCTTTTTTTTAAAAAAACTGCGCTATGCAGGTACTGCAAAAGCATTATTTTAATCAATTATTTATCTCCCCCGCTTACTTTATGGTCTTTTACTTCAATAGCACTATAGGAGTTAAATACTTTACCGCCATTTGTCAGGCAGTGTACCTTTTTCACTTTATATTTTGCCGGGCTTATACTGATCTTATCCAGCAGCCGCTCTGTTTTTTCATTTATTGTTCTTTCCAGTTCCTTATCTATCGGCATTATCCGTGATGCAGTGCCATTATACTGGGGTCTTATGCCATCAAAGTCATAATATACTATATGCCCCGAAGCGCTGGTCACTATATTGCTAATGATCAGGCTGTAGTTCCCGTCGGGCAGTTGTGACAGCTCATCCTGCAATTGGTTTTTCAGGTAGGCGATCAATGTGCTCTCTTTCACCAATAGCCCGGGCTGCACATTCACTTCTTCGATATAGTAGATCTGCTCGCCGTTCATTTTCACCGGGTATTGCTCTATACGGGTCACTTTCATTTCAGCTTCACCGGTTATAGGATTCTCCGTGATCACGGTGTCTTGCGGCATGGCCTTGCTCAGCTCAAATTTGTTGCCCATGAAGGTTACCATATCACCCTTCCGCTCTTTCTTATGAGATAAGCCGTTTTGGGCAAAGCAGATAACACAGGCCGCCATCAGCGGGATAAAAACAAATGTTTTGATGCGTGCTGCACGCGATGATTTTTTTGTGAGCATAATAATTCTCTTTTTTATAGGTGAACGATTGAATGAATGAGACAGGGCAGGGGCTGACGCGAGTGCGGACTGCTCCAGCAGGAACTGACCGTATTCATGCGGCGCTTGTGTTGCTATACTGTCGGCCTGGTACTCGTGTACCATCAGCAGGTTTTTGTTGTATAAATAACTGAGCGGGTGGAACCAGGCAACAATCCGTATGCATTGCAGCAGCAGCAGGTCGGCAAAATGATACAGTTCCTTATGCCTCTGTTCGTGTGCTACCACTATCTGCCACTCTTCGCTGCTGTATTGTGCTTTGCTGTTAACAAAGAGCAGGTTCAGTAATGAGAAGGGCGCATGCGCACTGCCGGTTTCTATCACTTTGAATACACCCGCTCTGCTCACCCGGCCATTCCGGTACAGTTTTACAAGTTTTACGATCTCGGTGATAAGCAGCAGGCAGCTTATGGCTACCCCGGCCAGGTAAATGTCCCAAAGCCAGTTTTCCAGGCTGTTGATATTGCTACCCGCTGTAGCGGCGGTCACGATACCTTTTTTTGCTTTAATAACACTTTGCACACTGTTGGTATCGCTGTAAAATGGTTCCCGGTCACCCCATTCTACCAGGGGGAATATTGCGCCCAGCAGCAGTGTGAACAACAGGTAAAACCGGTTGTAAGCATGGAAGCGCTCCCTGCGAAGCAGCAAGTCGAAGAGCAGCAGGCTCAGCAGCCATATTGCCGTGGCATTAATAAGATATTGCAGCATAGAATTTTGTTTTATGGTTTATTTGATACGCTGTTCTTTTTCCAGCTTTTCTATTTGGGGCAATTGCTTTTTATATACTTCCACGTCCCATACAAGGTTCCAGTGGGCCAGGTAGTTGGCAAGGGGTTGCAGGCCCACTGAGGCCCTGCGCTCATCCACATGGTCCGGGTCCTCCAGTGGCGACAAGTAGTATTTACCATTGTCCATACCTACCTGGCTGCCATATATTTGTTTACGGCCCTCCCGCAGTGCCACCCTGTCCTCGAGCAGGGCCAGCGCGCTGGGCTGTGCCCTGTGGTCTTTCACAGCATCGCGCATCATCGGCAGGTACTTTTCCTGTATCCTTATATTGGCATGTTGTATCACGAGGAACAAGGCCTGGGCGCCTGTCAGGCTTACAACATCAGGCCCCGGCCAGCCGCGTGTGTCCAGTATATTACAGACCTTGATTACGTTGATGGAATCCTTCCTGTTGATCTCTGCCCACATTTCCTTTACTTCTTTCGAGTCAAATCCCTTTTGCCGTTCTACAGGTTCCACAAGCATCCGCCCTTGTTGATCGTCGGTGAATATACTGTCGAGCTGTGCTGCCAGCACAGGGTCAAAGCTTGCGGCAGCCTTATGCTTATCCTGCGCACAGGCATCGCAGCATATTGCTAATACAAGAACAAGAAATAAGTTTTTCATCACCGTATCATTTTATTTCGCTTTGTTGGCTTTATCCAGTGTTTTCATCAGCTCGCCCAGCTCTTTCAGGTTCATATCTTCGCTTTGCACCAGGAAGCTCACCAGCTTTTTCGGTGAGCCGCCAAAGTATTTTTCCACCAGGCTTTTTACGCCATTCTGTGCATAGGCTTCCTTGCTCACTACCGGGAAGTATTCATACGTTTTGCCATAAGCCTTATGGTCCACAAATCCTTTCTTTTCCAGTATCCGCACTACCGATGAAACCGTACTGTGGGGTATGTCCGGGTCGCCCAGCTTGTCTATGATGTCGCGCACCAGGCACCGGTCCATTTCCCAGATTATCTGCATTATTTCTTCTTCAGCTTTGGTAAGGGTCGCTAATGTCTTATTCCGTTTCATAACGTAATGTTACGTTAAATAACTGAAATTGCAAATTTTTATGGCATTATTTTTAAGAACGATTTTTAAAAAGCTGGATGATATGAATATGGTAGTGGAAAAAAGTGGCCTGCTGAAGGTGAGGCAAATGGTGGAGAAGGCGGTTAAAGAACCCGTAGCCGGTAAATATAAATGGTGGCACGCGGCGGCAGCCCTGGTAGTGCTTACCCTGGTAGGGGCCTTGCAAAGCGGCAGCCGGAAGAGGACACGTAAATTTTATCAAAAAGATAATAAGCAGGCACCCTGGGCCCCGCCGGCATGGCTCTTTGGTCCTGCATGGACCGTAAATAACATATTCCTTTTATGGGGATTGCTTAAGATACTCAACGATAAAGGCTTAAAGGGCCGCAGCACTTTGCTGGGTTTGCAGGGCGGTATCTGGGCTATATTCCTCTCTTTTGGCTATGTATATTTCCGTAAGGGTAGCCCGGTACTGGCTGAGGTTTGGACACAGGCCGATGCCGCCCTGGCCACCGCAAGTATCAGCACGGCCCTCCGTGCCGATAAAAAACTGGCACTCGCATACCTGCCCTTATTTGCGTGGACATGGTTTGCGAGTTCTTTATCTGCATACCAGGCATTAAAGAATCCCGACCCGGTATTGGGTACTCCTGCACCTCTCGCTTAAGCAGGGTTGTTTTATACTTTCTATGCGGTATTTTTACGTGGTCTTAATCCATGTATACAAAAAGAGCCTTCTGTTTTTTGCTGTTCTTTGTTACCATCGCTGTAGCAAATGCCCAGGTCACTTACCTGCCCTTAGGGGATCCCGGGTATCACCTGCTCGATAGGATCGAGACACGTTCCGGCAATTTGTCCGATAGCCTCTTTTTGGTAGATAAGCCCGTCTCGCGCAGGGCCGCAGTCGAGTTTTTGCTCAATACCCGTCCCGATGCACGTTATATTGAGCTCAGCAAGGTAGATCTCTACAATATGTATCATGCAAGATCGGTGAGCGGCGAGTGGGACCTTGAGCATGATGGGGCTATTCCCTCAAAACACCCGGTTTTTAATACCTTTTATCGCCGGCAGCCCGATCTCGTTTATGTTAATACACCCGGTTTTTTCTTAAGCCTTAACCCGGTATTGGGCATACAGGGCACATACGAAACGGTCAATTCCGCATCGCAGTCATTGCTCAGCCATACCGAGGGCCTTGCGCTGCGTTCCTGCATAGCCGATAGGGTGGGCATATCGGTTACCCTCACCAATAATTACGAAGAGCCGGTCTCTTTTGTTACCAACCGCGCAGTGCAGGCGCATGCTTTGCAGGGGGTGCGGGGCGAGAACGTCATTGCCACGGGCAAATACCAATATATACAAGGTGAAGGCACGCTTGATGTAGCGCTCATCAAAGACCATGTGAACGCCACCGCAGGCTATGGCAGGCACTTTATTGGCGATGGTATCCGCAGCCTCTTTTTAAGCGATTATGCAGCGCCCGCAGCCTACCTGCAGCTCTCCACCCGCATCTGGAAGCTCAGGTACCAGAACCTCTATATGCAGCTTACACCGCAGTTCATCCCGGCTATGGGCATGCAGCACACACATAAATACGCCACCATGCATCACCTGAGTGTCAATCTTACACGCTGGCTCAATTTTGGCCTCTTTGAGGCGGTGGTTTTCGACAGGTCGGGCCATTTCGAGATCGGCTATATGAATCCCATTATACTGTACAGGCAAACGGAACGCGCACTTGGCAGCCCCGATAAGGTGAACCTGGGTATCGATTTCAAAGCTATTGCAGCAGGACACCTGCAGTTCTACGGCCAGTTCCTGCTCAATGAGTTTACCGCCAGTCAGTTTTTCTCGCACAATGGCTACTGGGCCAATAAATGGGGCCTGCAGTTGGGTGCCAAATATTTTGATGCCTTCACGCTTAAGAACCTCGACATCCAGGCCGAGCTCAATATGGTGCGCCCCTACACCTTTACCCATTACGACAGCACAGCCAATTTTACCCATTACAACCAGCCGCTGGCCCATCCCCTCGGGGCAGGTTTTCGTGAACTGATCGCCCGGCTGCATTACCAGCCCGCTAATAACTTATTTATCGATCTTAAGGCCATGTACTACCAGCAGGGCGTTGATACCGGCTCTGCCAACTATGGCAGCGATATTTTTAAGGATTATGACACCCGCAGCCAGGATTTTGGGGTGCATATGATAAATGGCCCAAAGACCACCTGCACCCTTCTCAGCCTCAACTTGTCTTACCGCCTGCGTGAGAATCTCTTTATCGACCTGGGTGCTGTGAACCGCAATTTCAGCTACGAGGGCGATCTGTACCCCGCCAATACGAGCACCTATTTCTATGGTGGCCTTCGCCTTAACATGGCCCGGCGCGATTATGCGGTCTATTAGTTTTGTGGCACATAGTTTTGTGGCACAGCACATTGGTTGTTCACGGGCTTACAGGCAGGGCAAAACGTGCTTTTAGCGCCCAGGCACCTTAAAACCCGTAAACATATAAACTATTTCATACACATTATGCTTATTATCCCTATTCTTATGTTTACCACATACTTTATAATCATATAATTTGGATACTTCACTTTCTTAATTAATTTTGTCAATCAAATTAATCACACATAAAATAAGAACTGTGGCGTACGATAACAAAAACTTTAGTGACAATCGCAACAACGAGAGCCTTTACAGTAAACGAATTAAAGCAGGTAAAAGAAGGACTTATTTCTTTGATGTGCGTGCTACCCGTGGCAATGATTACTTCATTACGATCACAGAAAGTAAAAAGCGCTTTGATGACAATGGTTACGACAGGCACAAGATGTTTCTTTACAAAGAAGACTTCAACAAGTTTGTGAATGCACTTACGGAGACTGTTAATTATGTGAAGACCGATCTTATGCCCGACTTCGATTTCGATGCCTACAACCACGACAACGAGAACGAAGAATCTGTGCCTGCCACAGCTGCTGAAACGGTGAACAACGCTGACGAAGGCAACGTAGACGACTGGAAGATTTAATAACCTTTCACTTCAATATATATCATTGGTCCCGTGCCTCATGCGCGGGACTTTTTTTATGATCACATCACATTTGCCATAAAGCGGTACAGACTATTCGTTCACTTAATATACTTTTGCCTCATAAATTCCCTTTATGCAATTTGACAGGAGTGGTTTTTCCAACGAGAAGCTGGTAACATTATATACCGAACTGCTGCGCCCCCGCATGATAGAAGAGAAGATGCTGGTACTGCTTCGCCAGGGCCGCATCAGCAAATGGTTCAGCGGTATAGGGCAGGAGGCAATAGCTGTGGGGGCTACCCTTGCCCTCGATAGCGATGAGTATATCATGCCCCTGCATCGCAACCTCGGTGTATTTACCGCCCGCAAGATGCCCTTCGATAAGCTCTTCATGCAATGGCAGGGCCGCAAAGAGGGCTATAGTAAAGGGCGTGAGCGCTCCTTCCATTTTGGTGCCAATGAATACCATATTTGTGGCATGATATCGCACCTCGGCCCCCAGCTCGCCATAGCCGATGGCGTGGCGTTGGCACACAAGCTGAGGAAAGAGCATAAAATATCCCTCGCATTCAGTGGCGATGGTGGTACCAGCGAGGGCGATTTTCACGAGGCGCTCAATGTAGCAGCCGTTTGGGGCCTGCCCGTTATATTCCTTATTGAGAACAACGGCTATGGCCTCAGCACACCCGTCAATGAGCAGTTCGTATGCAAGCAGCTCGCCGACCGTGCAGCAGGATATGGCATGCTCGGCATCACCATCGATGGTAATAATATACTCGAAGTGCACCGGGCCATCATCGAGGCGCGTCAATATTGCATCCGCGAGCAGAAGCCGGTACTTATCGAATGTATGACCTTCCGCATGCGCGGCCACGAAGAGGCCAGCGGCGTAAAATATGTACCAAAAGAGCTCTTTGAAGAGTGGGGCAAAAAAGATCCCCTCGCCAATTTTGAGCAATACCTCCTCAACCTCAAGGTCCTCGAACAGCCAGTCATTGATGAAATAAAGGCAGGCATACAAAAAGAAATAGAGGATGGCCTTGCGGCAGGTTTTGCTGCACCCCCGGTAAAGGCCGATACACAGGAAGAGCTTGCCGATGTGTATGCACCTGCACCTGCCGTCATACATTCCACGGCCCGCAGCAAAACAGAAAAAAAATTCATTAACGCCATAAGTGATGCCCTGCGTGAAAGTATGGAGCGCTATCCCGATCTCGTATTGATGGGCCAGGACATTGCAGAATATGGCGGGGCTTTTAAAGTTACCGAGGGCTTTGTACAGCAATTCGGTAAAGATCGGGTACGCAATACCCCCCTCTGCGAAAGTGCAATTGTCGGTACGGCGCTGGGCCTCTCTGTCAAAGGCTATAAGGCCATGATGGAAATGCAGTTCGCCGATTTTGTTACCGTAGGTTTTAATCAAATAATTAATAACCTCGCAAAGATCCATTATCGCTGGGGGCAAAATGCCGATGTAGTGATACGCATGCCCACGGGCGGCGGCGTAGGTGCAGGGCCATTCCATTCGCAGAGCAATGAAGCATGGTTCGTACATACTCCCGGCCTTAAAGTGGTCTACCCTTCAACTCCCGAAGACGCAAAAGGCCTGCTCAATGCAGCCATTGCCGATCCTAACCCGGTAATGTACTTTGAGCATAAGGCGCTATACAGGGGCATAAGTGGCGAGGTGCCAGATGACTATTATACTATAGAGATAGGGAAGGCCCGTCATGTGCAGGAAGGCAGCGATATCAGCGTCATTACATATGGCAGTGGCGTACACTGGGCTTTGGAATACGCTGCGCAGCACCCCGCCCTTTCCATCGACATACTCGATCTCCGCACACTCCTGCCACTCGATTACGATGCCATCCGTGCCGCAGTGCAGCGCACAGGTAAGGTATTGCTTCTGCATGAGGATACGCTCATTGGTGGCATTGGCGGCGAACTGGCGGCATGGATCAGCGAGAACTGCTTTGAATACCTCGATGCGCCCATTGTGCGTTGCGCCAGCCTCGATACGCCTGTTCCCTTTGCCATAGAACTGGAACAGAATTTCCTGGCCAAAAGCCGCCTCCACGATTGCATAACGAAACTAATGCGTTTTTAACGGGGCAGCGGCATCGTTCAGGTTGCACAGGCACTTTATGACCTTTCAGGAGCTTTACCGCTAATATGTAAAAAGGTATTTTATACATTCATCCAGTTTATTACTTTCGTAAGGAAATGTGCGCGAGATGAAAGCTTTTTATGTAATACCATTTATTGTCCTTTGCGGCTTCTTGTATTCATGCAATGATATGGATACGAAAAGCCGCGGCCCCATCATCATGGGCGATAGCAATACTATTATTACGGAAGCCGATTCACAATATCTCCACGATTTTGTTGCCGATATTACGCCGCTCGAGCCGCAGCCTGTTGCCGATACAGCCCATGCAGATACGGCACAAAAAGATAGTACGCAGGCCCTTGCTGCACAGGCACCGGCCGCGCCCGCTGTTGCTGCCGCTGATGGCAAAGGCCTGAAAGTAGCCTTCAGCGAAGTGGCTCTTTTCTTCCCGGGCATTGAAGCACGCCCTGCTGCCAACAGCCGCAACCTGCAGCATGCCACCGGGGCCACCTACCAGTTATTGAACGGCGAACTTAATGGTAATACCGTAAAAATAACTTCGGGCAATATCACTGATGTGTCCATGCGCTACATGACAGGCGTACATGCCAAAAACCAGTTGGGTATTTTAAAGCTCGATCTCGGTACCCTTACTTCCTGGCACTCGCTTAAAGGCAGTAATGGTGTTTATGAAATATCCGGCCTCGACGATCGCCACCTTGTTACCGATAAGGCAGGCCCTTCGCAGATACGCAGTTCGGTGATACGCGCCACACGCCAGGCCCGCCTGAGCCGCAAAATGCAGCGCGAGTGGCAGAACAGCCTCCGCAATGTGCGCAGTGTCAGGCAGCACCCTTTATCTGTTTACCTGCGTAGTGTAATGTGGAAAATAGAAGGCAAAGATGCCAATGGCAAACCTTTTATGAAACAGGTCCGTATCGATCTCTAGTGTCTTGGTTTTATCTACCACACATATTCTTCTTCCACGCGCTTTTTCAGGCGTTCCACCAGCGTAAGTGTGGCAGGGCAATGCTCCAGGTTATTCGTGAAGGTATCGTTATACAGGTCAAAAGGTTTTTTGTTGTGGTGTGGAAACTCTGCGCAGTCGCTGGGCCGCACTTCATAAATGCTGCACATATTATCTTTCAGGAACTGGCAGGGCTGTTTTTTATTTACCCAGTCGCCCGTATCCTCTTCTTTCACCAGCCACTTATCTTTAAATGCCTGCGGGCTCATATCCAGGTGCGCCGATATTCGCTTGATGTCTTTCGGGGTGAAGGTCGGTGTCATCGTCTTGCAGCAGTTGGCACATTGCATACAGTCTATATCACGCCATACGCTTGCATCCGTTTCGGCCACCACTTTGGGCATATCATGGGGCACTATATCATCAAGTTTCTTTAAAAAGGCGGTAAGTGATTTTTTTTTCTTGGCGGCTCTTTCCCTGAATTTTTTCAAGTTCATGTCGTAAATATAAATGCTTTAACAAAAGTATAACCAATATTTTTTATCATGAGATGAATAAATAAATGTTCGTAATTTAAAACAGGCAAGGTTTTTGATTTTCCCAAACAGGCCGCTATTTTATCAGCGGTCTTTATACTGGTTTATGTGTCGTAAAAGGATAGTGTATATATTCATTTTGCTTGTCTCCATGGCTTGGGCCTGCTCTGCCCATGCCCAGTCGGCAGATACCTTGCAGCAAGGCAACGACTCCACTGCGGCACTCCCTCAAAATGATACTACTGTCCGGCATTTTTTAAAACCTGCTGAAGGAACAGGGCATAAACTATATACCGTCAAAGGTATTGTACAGGATAAAAGCACGGGTGAGGGCATTGCCTTCGCTACCGTCTTTTTCCCCGGCACACCAGTAGGTACTGCCGCCGATGAAGATGGCAATTTTGTCCTGGAGTTTGATAAAATGCCCGAAAGCGATACGCTTCGCGTAGAGTCAATGGGTTATACCAAATTCAACAAACGCCTCGACCCAAAACAGCACAAATACGAGCTGCTGATCGATCTTTCATTATCGGCCGCTTCCCTTAGCGAGGTAGTGGTGCATGCAGGCGAAGACCCTGCCGTGGCCCTTTTTAAAAAGGTGGTGAGGGCCAAACCTTACAACAATCCCGATCATACGGCTAATTATCGTTACGAGGCATATAATAAGCTCGAGGTGGACATCGAGGATTTCTCCAAAAAACAGTTCCGCCGCCTGCCCATACCCATGATCCGAAAGTTCAGTTTTATATACAACAATGTCGATTCCACATCTGGCGATAAGCCATTTTTACCACTCTACCTCGTCGAGACCTTATCCGATTATTATTTCCAGCGCAAGCCTAAAAAGCAACGCGAGTTCATTAAGGCCAGCCAGGTAAAAGGCGTTGAGAACCAGAGCATCACTAAGTATCTGGGTACAGCTTACCAAAGCATCAATCCGTACCATAATTTCATCCCTGTATTCGACAGGCGCTTTGTAAGCCCTGTCAACGACGAGGGGCTTTTCTATTACAAGTACACGATCATAGATACCCAGCACCGCTACGACCACGATATCATACATATGTCATACCGGCCTTTACGCCCCGGCGAGAACTGTTTTAGCGGCGATATATGGATAGTCGATTCTGTTTATGCACTGCAGGCCATAAGCATGGATATGCCCAAAGTGGCCAATGTAAACTGGGTAAAGCAAATGAATATTTACCAGGAGTTTGCACCGGTCAACGACCAGTTGTGGTTTTGGACCAAAGACCAGTACACTACGGAGTTTGCTCCGCCATACAACCTCAAGCTGCCCCTGGCTATAGGCCGTAAGGCCACCTCCTATAAAAATGTCGTAGCCGACGATGAACTTACTACGCAGGTGCTGAACGATCCCCGGTACAGGGAGGATGTTATTGTCAGCGATTCAGCCCGTACCCGCAGCGATGTATACTGGGCTGCAAACCGCCACGATACCCTCAATAAAAATGAGCGGGCCATATATCATATGGTTGATACGCTCGACAGTATGAAGTCTTTCAGGCATTTTAAGCACCTCATGTATTTTGTTGTAACAGGCACTTATAAGCTTGGGCCTGTGGAGCTCGGCCCTTATTATTATCTCTACAGTAGTAATGCCATCGAGGGCCAGCGGTTCCGTTTCACGATGGGCACCACACCAAAACTGTTTAAAGACATTTACCTCAATGGTTACCTGGCATATGGCACGCTCGATAAGCGTTTCAAATATAGTGCATCCGGGCTCTGGTTGCTCAACAGGAAACCGCGCATGTATCTTTACGGTTCATACACCAGCGATCTCGATCTCGCCAGCAATTACTACGTCGATAACAACCAGGTCAGCGGCGATAATGCATTCAGCAGCTTATCGCGCAAGCCCGGTGTGCCCTGGAAGCTTGCATACCGCAAAGAGGGCCGTTTCGAGTTTTACAAGCAATACTTCAGCGGCTTCAGCCACGAGCTCAATTTTGTACATCGTGAATTCACACCGTACGCACCGCTCCCCTCTGCCGGCATTTTTAAAGATGAGAAAGGCGAGGCTACAGATCATGTTACCAGTGCGGAGGTAGGTATTAAGCTGCGCTATGCATATAAGGAGAAATTCCTGGAAGGCAATTATTACCGCGTCAGCATAGGCAGCAAATATCCTATTGTGAACTTTGAGTACAGCAAAGGCCTTAAAAATATCTGGAACAGCAATTATGATTACGATAAACTGAAGCTGACCATATCGGGCGATCTTAAGATACCTCCACTTGGGCTGCTGACCATCACCGCTTTTGCCGGTAAATATTTTGGCACATTGCCTTATCCCCTTTTGGAAGTACACCCCGGTAACGAATATTATTACTACAACCCTTATGCTTTTGAAATGATGAACCGCTACGAGTTCATCAGCGATCAGTATGCCGGTATCATGCTCGATCATTCTATTGGCGGTGGCATATTCAATTATATACCCGGAGTAAAAAGGTTAAAGCTCCGCCAGTTCTGGACAGCCAAGGGCATCATAGGTTCCCTCAGCGATGAGAACAAGGCCCTCAATCTAAATAAGGGATTCCCATTCCGTACCCTGGGCGGAGAACCCTACCTGGAATTAGGTACGGGTATCGAAAACATCCTGCGTATTTTCCGGGTCGATTTTGTTTGGCGTGTTACCCCAAAACCTCAGCCGGGTGAGAACCAGGCCAGTTATTTCGGCATCTTCGGCAGCATGAAGGTTCGCTTCTGATTAACATGGAGCACAGCCCCTTGGGGCATCCTGTTTATAGCAGAATGACATCAGGGAAATGCGGAGCTCCTTCGGAGCGTCCTGCACCCACATAGCGTCAGTACCGCAAGCGGTCATACGCGTTAAGGATCATATTGTATGGAATATCCCAGCCCCTTTGGGGCGTCCTGTTTATAGCAGAACAATATCAGGAAAATACGGAGCTCCTTCGGAGCGGCCTGCACCCACATAGCGTCAGTACCGCAAGCGGTCATACGCGTTAAGGATCATATTGTATGGAATATCCCAGCCCCTTTGGGGCATCCTGTTTATAGCAGAACGACATCAGGAAAATACGGAGCTCCTTCGGAGCGTCCTGCACCCACATAGCGTCAGTACCGCAAACGGTCATACGCATTAAGGATCATATTGTATGGAATATCCCAGCCCCTTTGGGGCATCCTGTTTATAGCAGAACGATATCAGGAAAATATGGAGCTCCTTCGTATGGTCCTGCACCACACAGCGGTCATACGCGTTAAGGACCATATTGTATGGAATATCCCAGCCCCTTTGGGGCGTCCTGTTTATAGCAGAACGATATCAGGAAAATACGGAGCTCCTTCGGAGCGTCCTGCACCCACATAGCGTCAGTACCGCAAACGGTCATACGCATTAAGGATCATATTGTATGGAATGTCCCAGCCCCCTTGGGGCGCCCTGTTTATAGCAGAACGACATCAGGAAAATACGGAGCTCCTTCGGAGCGTCCTGCACCCGCACAGCACCTGCACACCTCGCAAACTGTCAGACATCACAATCCCCATTCATCTATTATTTGCTGCGCATGGTCTTTGGTATCCACCTGGTCTATTATGCCCGCTATTTTCCCTTTTTCATCTATCAGGAAGGTAGTGCGGAATATACCCATGTAGGCGCGGCCAAACATCTTTTTCTCACCCCACACACCATAGGCATTCACCAGTGTATGCTCCGTATCTGCCAGCAGGGTGAAGGGCAGTGAATATTTTTGTTCAAAGTTCTTGTGTTTTTTCATGCTGTCCACGCTCACACCCAGTATCACCACGCCCTTCTTCTTTAGCTTTGCAAAGTTGTCGCGCAGGTTGCAGGCTTGTTCCGTGCAGCCCGGTGTGTTATCCTTCGGATAAAAATACAAGGCCACTTTTTTACCGGCATAATCGCTTAGCGATACCATATTGCCGTCCTGGTCTGCTATTGTAAATGCCGGGGCCTTCATACCTTTTTTCAAATTCGTGCTCATAACTTTTTTCGATTTTATGATCCTACTTAGTGAAAGTAAACTGTAAAGTTTGTTCGTTATTGTTCCCATCGCTTGCCTTTATGATCAGTTCATGTTTGCCCTTGCTGCAATGTTCGTCAAATTCATAAAAATAATTATCGCGGTGTCGCTCCAGGCATACCCATTTGCCGTCCAGCTCTGCCCTGTAGGTTTTTATATAGGTCACGGCATCCTTTATGGTAAAGCTCATCCGCGATGCTTTCGCTAAGTTGCTGCCCTCTTTTTGCTGTGGTACGATCACCGGGGCCACGGTATCCGCAGCCAGGTAAAAGGTGCCAAAGTCTCTTACTGCTGCCATATACCATCCCGCTCCGGCGTCTTTGGCTGCATGTCCCTCTTCGTTCTTCCCGTCCCAATAGATCATGGCCACCTTGTCCCTCAGTGCAAAGGGTATGGGTTTGTTAGGCTTTATGTAAAGGTCATAGTATTTATGCGCTGGTATATTCGGTGTGCCCACCAGGTATTTGTCCGAATAACTGCCTGCCCCGCCCGGCGAACTTTTAAGCTTGAAGCAAATGTTATCATACAGCATACTGTCCCCTAGTGTGAATTTAACATTCGGGTGTTCGAAAAGGTTCGCATCGCCGGGGTGAAAAACATTGCATAGTGTGTCTTTTACAGCTTTGCCGCTATATCGCAGGTAAAAGGATACCCCGCTTTCATTTCCCTTATCATCGGTCACTTCTATCCTTATTTTATGCACAGCGCTGTCTTTCAGGTCCAGCCCGCCCCTCAGCCAGTTTTGCCGGTATATATGGTCCAGCTTATTGCCCTGTAGTTCAAAGAGGCACTGTATCCAGTAGCCTTTTAGCACCTTCGTACTGTAATCGGCATACGCGTTTACATAGCGGGTCTCGTCATAGCCTATATCATCCAGCCGCACAGTGCACTCCTCTTTATCGTCTTTATAAAGTTTTGCCGTGTAGAAGGCCAGGGTGTTATGGCTTCCGTTCATATAGTCATTTACCTGCAGGCCTATACCTGCTATCAGGGCATCGGTTTGCAGCGTGTCTTTTGCCGGCACATAGCTTGCACCCTTTTTGTGTAGTTTATATTCTTCAGGTGGGCCGTTATATATGCTGTGCAGCAGGTCATATATAGCCACGCATGTAGGCACAGGGGATATGTGGTCCGTTACTGGCAGGCTAAATAGCTCCGGGTTCAGCGGGTGTTCCGTTTGGCTGTTCCTGATCTCGAAGTGCAGGTGCGGCGCCGTTGATGCACCCGTATTGCCCGACCACGCTATTTGCTGGCCTTTCTTCACCGGGAATTTTGTGGGGGGCAGTTGCAGGTCCAGGTTCCATTGCTCTTGTTCATACTGTTGTTGCCGCAGGTATTCCTGTACCGGTCCTGTGTATTTATTCAGGTGCGCATACAGTGTGGTATATCCATTGGGGTGTGTAATGTATAAGGCATGTCCAAAGCCCCCCGGCTCTGTTTTTATGCGCGATATATAGCCGTCCGCTGCCGCATATACAGGCAGGTTTTCCCTGCCATTTGTTTTTATATCTATCCCGCTGTGAAAATGCCCCGGTCTGCATTCGCCGAAGTTGCCGGCAAGCAATATGGGAATGTTCAGTGGGTTGCGGAAATAGTTTTGGGGATAGTTGGGTTTATCGCCTGCGTCTTTTTGTCCATAGCCTAAGTATGGTAATATGCAGCACAGCAGCAATGATGAGATTATTTTATTCGGCATCAGGCTTTAAAAGTAAGGCTTCTCCGGCAGCTATAAAAAAAGGTATGCGGGCAGCATGTTGTATATATATGCACGGGCAAATGTTAAAGGGGTTGAAGGTGGGCCGCGTCACATGATGATCCTGCAGGCTTGCATACCATTAGCTGCCTTTATTTATCTTACCTTTGCAAAATATGAAAGAGTGCTGTAAAGAGGCCTTTGGTGATAATAATGTTCCCGCCGAAAGATCGAAAAGCAAGATGGCCGGCTTTTTTAAAAAACTGTTTGCGCGTTTGGGCAGGAAGCGGCAGCCCGCGAAAGCAGGTCATAGCACCGCTAATGCAGGATAGCCCGCAGCACCGCCAGCGATTTTATGGTACCCAGGTGCTGGCTGTGCTGGTGCAGAAATTCCAGGTACCAGTCCAGCATCCGGTAGCGCATGGCGGCATTCATACTTATCTTATTTAGTTTGCTTTCATCATCCGTCAGGAGCAGTTGCGCCATAGCGCGCGCCTCTTCATCAGTCGTAAAAGGCTGCATTGCAGGCGGATGTTTGGTGTAGGCGCCTTCATACAGGTTCAGGTGAGGCGTTTCACTGCTGTAATTGCCATGTATCGGGTAGCCCAGTATCCGGCCGCATTGCATGGCAAACCATAAGGGGAAATTGGCTGCCTCGTTCACCGGCATCACATCCAGTTTGCTGAAGTAGTGGAAGCTGAATGCGAAGAGCTCTTCCATGATGGCATGTTCGGGCAGTAGCCGCAGTAAGAGCTCGGCCGAGAATAAAGCGATACTGTTTTTGATTATTTCCTCGTGGAGCGAACTGTAAATATGTGCAGGATGAAATTCCCTGATGCGCTGCAGGTTTTTCTGCGGGTTGTGGTACACCGTCATGTCCAGCAGGCTGGCCGGCTGTAGCAGTCCGGCTTTCTGGCTTTTGGCTTTAGCGCTCCTGATGCCCTGTACTATATAGCTTTGTACGCCGTATTGTTCCGTGAAGATCGTCGTGATCAGGCTGCTTTCCCCATACTTTACCGATCTTAATACAATACCACGTGTATTATGCAGCATGCCTAATTCATAAAGACGATTTTCCCCACATGCTTCTGTGAGCCGTCTTTATTGCTGATGAATATAAGATAAACACCCGATTGCGGCCTGCGGCCTGTGTAGTCATAGCCGTTCCAAACAGCCTGTCCGCCCAGTGCGGTTGTGCGGTAGATCAGTTGTCCCGATATATCGGTAATGCGCACATCGGCATTTTCCACCAGTCCCTTTATGGCTATCATGCCGCTATATCCTGCAGGCACTGGGTTAGGGAAGGCAAGTACACTGTCGTTTTGTTCACCGCCGTCCGTGGCAGTGCTGCGGTAGCTTATCAGGCCCTTGTCGGTGGATATATATACATCGCCGCTTATAGGGTCAATACGTATAGTGCTGATATTATTCGATGGCAGGGGGCTGTTATCGGCAGTAAAGCGTTCTATGATCTTCGATGCGTCCGGCGATAGTAGCCATACACCGTTCGTAGTGCCCACCCATTTCCGGTCTGCACCGTCCACAGCTATTGCCTTTACGCTTTCGCCTGCATACAGGTAGTCGGCAAATTCGTCATATTGCACTATACGTTGCTCTGCCTGGCAGTCAATGTTCGTAGCGCCGGTGCCGCAGTTGATGATGCCTATGCCATTATTCGTGCCCACCCATATCGCATCGCTCTTATCCTTCGCAATGCAGTAAACATTTGCGCCCGGCAGGTTGCCTGTTGCCCCCATGCCGAAGTTGCGGTACAGGTCGTCTGATGCCAGTTCCGGTGTGTTATTGTCATTATATACCATTACGCCGCCGCCGCCGGGGCATATGTACCATACCTGTCCGCTTTCATCTATTACGGGCCGCGCCGCCGCATTCGGGTATGGGCGGGCCACCGGCACTACGAATGAATGCCAGCTACCGTCGCTTGTGCGCACACTCAGTTCATGTGTTGAGCCGAACATCGTTACCCACATATTCCCGGCATCGTCAAATGTCAGTCCGCCTACTTCCCACAGGCTGGGGTTAGGTACACTATGGTCCAGCGGGCTGTTCTCTTTGAACTGTTGCCAGTTGCCGTCTGGATTAATGATCAGCAGGCCATCACTTGCCGATCCAAGGTACACGGTGCCGTCCTGCGATTTATATACTGTTGTGATGTTCAGGAAATTATTTTTTAGCGGGTCATAGTTTTGTGAATTATAATTGGTCCATTTACCATTTTTATATTCACCAAAGCCCAGGTACGACGTGCCCCCTGTAGGTATCAGCAGGTCTGTTGTTGTTGTCGCTGCCACCAGTACATCCCCGTTATAGGCATATATATCCGATGCATAAGGGCCGGGTGGTCCGTTCGGGTTCGAAAAATCGAGCTGGTCCCCGCTCACGCGTCGCTTCAGTCCGTAGAACATATCAGCATACCAGGTATAGCCATCGGCCAGGGTAATGATCTGCGAGGGTTCTCCCGTAGTGTGGAATGAATCTGTTATTTGTGCGCTGGCATCCATTTGTATGCCCATTCCCCTGAAAGTGTTCGAATGATAAACGCTCATCCATATTCCGTTCTTTACATTGTCCATATGCACAATGTCATCATTGGCAGCGGTCGTATATACAGGTCTTAGTGTATCATTATCCAAAACAAAAGCAATACTGTCACTTGCAGTGAATACTTTCCCGCCCGATGCGGCTATGCTCATTAGCACATGATTGCTGTCCAGCGCCGTCCATGCCGAAAATGCCTGTAGGTTGGGCGCATTTTTATTAGCCCGGTACAGGCCGGCACTAGTAGCGGCATAGAAATAATTACCGTTTTCAGTAAGCCCGTATATGTTTACGGCCTGGTTGTTTTTGGTGAATTCGTAGGTCTCTTTTATTTCTCTTTTGTCAATATTCACCACTACGATACCAATGGTGGTGCTTAAGTAGGCAAGCCCGCCTGCTGTATAAATATGATTTATGGTCTTGTTACCCGCTACGCTTTTTAGCTTCAGGTCGGGGATATTATAGAAGGTATTGTCTTTGAACAGGTCGATATTACCATTTTTATAAGCAAGTATCGCATAACCCGTGGTTGCATCATAAGCTACATATTTCATATCCAGGTCACTCATCCCCTCTACTTTGCTGTATGTGTTAAGCTCTTGTGTAGCAGAGTTATAGGTATAAAATGCCAGGTCGGTTACAGTATATAAGGTTACCCCGTCACTGGCTACGCTTATGGCATTGGTGTAAGGCATATGCGAACGCCAGTAGCCTATAGGCCTTTCCTGGGCATTGAGCTTGGGCAAAAGGCATATACATAATAAAAATATAGCTGAGAACTTGGATGTATTCATATTGTTATAGGCTCCAAATGTACTGAAATAAACGTTTTTGGCTCGCCAAATATTGTAATTATGGCTCATTTTACTCCTTGCCTGCAGCCTGCTTATTATCCGCCGCATATTGCTCCGGGTTGGTAAAATGCAGTTCCGCATCCCATGTGCTGCCCGCTGCCCACGAATAGAGCACAAGGTTCACCTTGCTGGCATGCCAGTAATAGGTCAGCGCATCATCTTTTTCTTCTTCTTTATTTTCTTTACCATAGGCCAGGCTGATGATCCTTTTATAGTTCTTCACCCCGCTCTTGCCGATCAGGCCCTGTACGCTTATATACACACCCGAGAGTTGGCCCGCAGTGTCGAATTTAAGATATATCTTATGTATGCTCGAGCCGAATGCTGCCAGCGCATTTTTGCCCGTATAGCGGTAAGCGCCGTTTTTTAAGGCTTTCAGCTCACCGTCCCAGCGCTCTTTCGTCTTACCGAATTTGAATTCCTTAAAACCATTCGCCTTATCCAGCTTATCAATGCTTTGGCCCCTTGAACTGCTTGGGAAAATAAAAATTATGGCAATAAATAAAAGGTATCGCATAAGTGCAGCATTACTGCAATAAAGATAGCCCCTCTGCAGCACATGACGAACATATATTTCTTTTGTTACTCGTCCTCGTGGTGCAGTGTTTCCACCTTTGAGCTAAAGAAGTTGAGGAACAGCACGATGAACGATACCACCAGCACTGCCTGCACGCATACCATGATCTTGGCAAGCTCGGTTTGGGGATGAAAATCGCCATAACCTATTGTGGTCGATGTTACAATGCTGAAGTAAATATAATCTACGTACGACTGCGGCTGATTGCCAAGCAGGTGCAGCCCCGCATATATTACCGCAAATGACAAAGAGATCTCTAAATAGTTGAATGACAGCATCAGGATATTGCGCCGGTACGACCGCGGCTTCACGAACATATCCGATACGAATATCAGCGAGGCCACATAACATATCGTTTCCATCAGCAGGTAAGACGATATGGTTACAGCCCACAGGTTTTTATATAACCCTGTAGTAAGGAACACCAGTGGCAATATAGTCTTGAACACTACAAAGAATTCTACCGCCACATTGCGCCCTATCGTCCCGAATCTTCCGAACAGGTTGCGCACATGTACGCCGGGAAATATGAACTGGATAGACACAAGGAATAACCGCAATACTTTTTCAAAACCTACATCATTATGCTTTTCGTTATTCCATATTTGCTTCAGGTTCTTCGCCACGTTCTCATACGCCGATATCTTTATGGGCCGGTTATACTCCGGCTTGCCTAAAAGTAATTTGTAAAGAAAACGTTTCATGATACGTGGTCGTCTTCGAAAAATAGCAATATTAATACGGATATCAAAACCGGCACTTAAATGAAAAGCCTAAGCATTGCTTAGGCTTTTCATTTATTAAATAACATACAATTAATGGAGCACGCAGGTGCCGCTATAACCTTGGCTGTTGTATTTGGAATCCAGCGTGGAGCAATCATAATCCGCATCCTCCCTGGTTCGGTCATTTAGGTCGGTAGTTTCTTCTTTATTAGCTATTGCCGTATCATAATTTACATAAGTGCATTGACAGGTATAATTTCCTTTTTTAATTATATCGTCGGTTTTACACATCGATGATGTTAGTACTAAATACAAGGTAACGCATCCTAAAAAGGGTAGTAGTTTTTTCATAACACAAATCTTTTATAGTTTATAATAAGGCAAATATAACTAATAGTGTGATTTATACTATATCATATAAATTTTTTCAGAAAAAAATCCGGGTCGGGGTGAAACTGTCTTTTTATGCTGCTGACCTTTGTACTAACTTAGCCCTGCTATGTCCGATAAGAAACTCTTTTTGCTCGATGCAATGGCGCTCATATATCGCGCCTACTATGCACTCATACGCAGTCCGCGCATCACCAGTGCAGGGCGCAATACCAATGCACAATTTGGCTTCACCACCACCCTGCTCGATCTCATCAATAAAGAAAAGCCCACCCACCTTGCTGTGGTATTTGATACCGCTGCACCTACGGAGCGCCACACCGATTTTGAAGCCTATAAGGCCAACAGGCAGGAAGCCCCTGAGGACATTATATCCGCGCTCCCCGATATCAAGCGCATCGTCACAGGTTTCAACCTGCCCTGCATGGAGCTCGATGGCTACGAGGCCGATGACATCATTGCCACACTGGCTATCGAAGCGGCCAGCCTGGGATACGATGTCTATATGGTTACCCCCGATAAAGATTATGGACAGGTAGTGCGCGAAAGGGTTTCTATCTACAAGCCACCCTACCAGGGCAGCGAACCTGAGATAATGGGCCCGGCCGAAGTATGCGCCAAGTGGAACATACAAAGGGTCGACCAGGTAATAGACATACTCGGCCTTATGGGCGATGCGGTCGATAACATTCCCGGCATACCCGGCGTGGGCGAAAAAACGGCGGCAAAGCTCCTCGCACAATACGATAACATCGAGAATATACTCGCCAATGCGGAACATATAAAAGGCGCCCTGGGCGAAAAAGTGCGTAATGGCAAAGACCTCGCCCTCATGTCCAAAAAGCTGGCCACCATTATTACCGATGTGCCTGTCGCTTTTCACGAAGAAGATTTCCGTGTGAAGGAAATGAACAAGGAAGTGCTCACGGAGATATTCGGCGAGCTCGAATTTCGCGCGCTCGGTAAGCGCATCCTGGGCGAAGGCTACAATATCAACGACAAAGCCACCGGCCCGGTCAATACCGATCTTTTCGGCAATGCACTGCCGCAAAAGCAGCAACCGCAGGCTGCTGCTGTAGTAGTGGCAGAGGAGACCGTGACCATAACTGAAGAGATTGCAACCAGTATAAAACGTGCCACCGATGTGCCCCATACCTATCATTTGCTGGATGACGAAGAGGGCATTAAAAAACTCGTGGCCGCGCTCCTGCAGCAGGAGGAAATAGCCTTCGATACCGAGACCACCGACCTCGATGCCAATCTTGCCGATGTAGTAGGCTTGAGTTTTTGCTGGCAGCAGGGCGAGGCATGGTATGTGAATATGCCTGCGGAACGCGAGGCCGCCATCGCCCGTCTCAGCTTGTTCAAGCCCCTTTTTGATAAAGAGGACATCCTCTGGCTGGGGCAGAACATCAAGTATGATATGATGATCCTCAAATGGTATGGCTACGAACTGAAAGGTAAGGTTTACGATACCATGGTGGCCCATTACGTCATAGAGCCTGATGGCAAGCACAGCATGGATATGCTTGCTGCCAAATACCTTGGCTACGAGCCCATCTCCATCGAGACCCTCATTGGCAAAAAAGGTAAGGGCCAGCTCAACATGCGCGATGTACCCCTTGCGGAGATCAAAGAATATGCCGCTGAAGATGCCGACGTGACCCTGCAATTGAAGCAGGCCTTCGTGCCGCTGGTGGCGCAGATGCAAGTAGGCAAAGTGCTCGATGAAGTGGAAAATCCTTTGGTGCCCATACTGGTGGATATAGAGACCGAAGGGGTACGCATCGATGTCGATTTTCTTCGCGATTATTCCAAAGAGCTGGAGCGCGATATCCGCGAGGCCGAGGCCAATGTGTACAAACATGCCGGTGTCAGTTTCAACCTCGCATCACCCAAGCAACTGGGCGAAGTGCTCTTTGATATCATGAAGCTCGACCCCGGTGCAAAAAAGACCAAAACCGGCCAGTATGCCACCGGTGAAGACATACTGCAAAAGCTGCGCAACAAACACCAGATCGTGGACGATATACTCGTCTTCCGCGAGCTGAGCAAGCTGAAGAGCACTTACGTGGATGCGCTGCCGCAGATCATCAACCCGCGTACCGGCCGTGTGCATACCTGCTACAACCAGGCCGTGGCTGTTACCGGCAGGCTCAGCAGCACCAACCCCAACCTGCAGAACATACCCATCCGTACCGATCGCGGCCGCGAGATACGCAAGGCCTTCATACCACGAGATGATAAGCACCTCCTCGTCTCTGCCGATTACTCGCAGATAGAACTGCGCATCGTGGCGGCCATAAGCGGCGATGAAGGGATGATACAGGCCTTCAAAGACAATAAGGACATCCATACCGCCACCGCCGCCAAAGTGTACAACGTGGAAGAGCACGATGTGACCCCGCAGATGCGCCGTGCAGCCAAGGCCGTGAACTTCGGTATCATTTATGGCCAGTCGGCATTTGGCCTGGCGGAGAACCTGGGCATCAGCCGCACTGAGGCCAAGGGTATCATCGACAACTACTTCCTGCAATACCCGTCCATCAAGAAGTATATGGATAGTTCCATCAACTTTGCCAAAGAGTTCGGCTACGTGCAGACCTGGATGGGCCGCCGCCGATACCTCCGCGACATACACTCGGCCAACCAGACCGTGCGCGGCTATGCCGAGCGCAACGCCATCAACATGCCCATACAGGGCACTGCCGCCGACATGATAAAGCTGGCCATGATCAGGGTGCAGCGCGAACTGCAGCAGCACAACATGCGCTCTAAAATGATCCTGCAGGTGCATGACGAACTGGTATTTGATGTGCCGGAAGAGGAGCTTTCGGAAGTGCAGCAACTCATTAAAGAACAGATGGAAGCCGCTATGGAACTGCCCAACAATGTGCCCATAAATGCAGAGACCGGCGCAGGCCGTAACTGGCTCGAGGCTCACTAAGTATATGGTTGAAAGCAGCGACATAGAACAACTGAAAAAAGATCTGTTTAGTGATGACTGGAAATTAATGCAGGCCTCATCAGAGCAATTGCGTGATATTGGTGGGGAGGAAGTTTTTCATTTTTTTATTGATTGTCTGGACCTGGGCAACAGCAGAAACCGCACAAGAAATATTGCTGCATTGCGCCTCAAAGAAATTGGAGACAATCGTGCACTGGAACCATTACTAGCAGCTATTCTTAAAAAAGAGAATATTAACTATAATGGTACTCTGGTCTATGCGCTTTCGGGTTTGGATTGCACACATAAACTGTGTGAATTATTTGAAATGCTGTTTTATCATGGCTATGAAGCTAAACTAGGGGCCTATAATATCATTAGCGAACAAATTTTTGAGTTTACGAGGCAGGATATACTAAGCATTGCGTCTGAATGGGAAGATTTGAAAAAAACTCCGGAGAGATGTCCCGCATTTAATGATGCAAAGGCCTTAATAGAAGATTGTGTACAAGGATTCTTACCTTATCTTGACCAATCATAATTTCATCGCGCCTTAAGTCCCTTTAGGGATTTAGGGATTTCTCCATCAGCACATGATCTATACCTACCTCGGTGAAGATATCGCTGCTGTTGCGGTAGCCCGCCTTTTGGTAAAAGCCCTCTGCACTTACGCGGGCATGCAGTACCACCTGCCGGTAATTTTTTTCTTTTGCAAAAGCTTCGGCATATCGCAGCAGGGCCATACCCACATCTTTGCCCTGCCATGCAGAGGCCACGGCCATCTGGCGAAACTTGATGATATCGCCGCCTCGGGGCTGCAGCATGATGCAGGCGATCACCTTCTCGCCAACAGTGGCTGCCAGTATATGGTCGCTGCGGTCGGCGCTAAGGTCCTCATTTTCCAGGCTCAGGCCTATGGGGCGGCGCAGCAGCGTTTCGCGCAGCTCGTACACCCCGCCGTATTCCGGGTCGGTGATGAAGATCTCTTTTATCTTGATGCTTTCCATCAGCTGTTCAGTTCCAGTTCGGTGGTTTCGTTGGGCTTCACGTTGAAGCGCAACCTTGTTTCATCATGCACGGGCATATTGGCATGCTTGCGGTAGCGCACCTCGTACAGGCCGGGCTGCAACCTTATCTTCTGGCTCTCGGGGTCGCCGGTCACATTCACATTGCCGAACTGTACGAACTGGTCGCCGAGAGGCGTGTAGAGCCCTGCCTTGCCCAGCGCATTGGTATTGGTTATTTTCAGCCAGCCCGGCTCGTCTATGGTGATCACCGTTACGTTATCAAAGTCTATATCCACATTGCGGTGGGTAACGGGTACGGTATTGATGGTGATGTGATAATTGCCGCTCTCATACTCCAGGTCCACATCGCAGTTCTGCATCTTGTCCGATCCGCCGCCGCCCAGCACACGGTTGGTCACCCGGGCCTGGAATTCCGACACCGGTTTATCGGGTTTGCCCTCGTAAGCAAAGTGCAGCGAGCCGTTCGATACCACGATGGTCAGCTTGTTCACCCTGTTGGGCTGCACCGGCACATTGCGGGCCACAAGCATCGTCTTGCCGGGTATGTTGATGTTATAAGTGCCTGCAGCCAGTTTTTGCGGGTCGGGGCTGCCCTGCGCATTCACACTGCGGATGAAGCGCTTCACTTCCTTGCCGTTATCGGGGTTCACGATCGCTATTTCGGGCGTGGTGGTGTAAAATTTCCCTTTGCCATCCGTAAAGTACAGCTCTACCATCGTCTCCGGCGATTCGCTGGTCTGCAGCACATAGCTCACCAGTTTTTCATCGGGCTTCTTAGGGTCGGGCTTTGGCGGCGGGTTGTTCCTCGGCTTGCGCGGCGTTATGGCCACTTTGCTGTCGGGCGGGTTAGGTGGCGGCATGGGTATATGCGGCACCTGCACCGGGTGTGTTACCGGCGATAGGTAAGAGTGGTTGGGCAGCGGCCTGTAGGCATTCTTCATGGGCAGGTAGGCTATCTCCTCCCTTACCCTCGGTTTCGGGGCAGGCTTGGGCTCCGGTTTAGGTTCGGGTTTGGGTTCCGGCTTCGGTTCTTCCTTCACCACCACCTCCTGCTGCGCAGGTTTGGGCTCTTCTTTTTTCACCACTACTTCCTGCTGTGCGGGTTTGGGCTCTTCCACCTCCTTCGTCACCTTGAAGGTGGGCACTTCCACCTTCAGGATGCTGGGCGTGTTCACCATAGCGCTCTCCAGCTTCTTCAGGTCGCTCTTTATCATGTTCAGCATGGGCCGGTACGATTCCACTATCGTGCCTACCGCTTTGGGTATATCGGCCTCGTTGGTCACCTCCAGGTAATTGCCCAGGCAGTCATACTCCAGCTTCAGCTTGCCATCGTTCACCAGGCTGATGATGTAGGGCTTGAAGTGGATCTTGCGCTCCATCAGCATTTTGGCAATGGCGCATATATCGCCGCCGCAGCTCTCCTTGCCATCGGTTATCAGCACCAGGCTGTAGAAATATTTATTGTCTTCGGTAAGGTCTTCCTCGGCGGCCTTTTGCAGCGAGTAGGCTATGGGCGTGGTGCCCAGCGGGTGCAGGTCTTCGAGGCGCAGCTGCATCTGGGTGCGGTTGTTGCGGCTGAACATTACCTCGCGCTTGGTATCATAGCAGTTGTTCTCCTTCACATTGTGCTGCTCGCCAAAGGCCCTGAGGGCAAACTCCACCGAGTTATTGACGCTGTACACGCTGTCGATGAGTGAGAGGATGATCTCTTCGGCGGCTTTATACTTTTCGCTGTTTTTGGTCCATGGCTCTATCATGCTCGACGATTCATCGAGCAATATGAGCAGGCGGGGCTGCTTCATGCCCTGGCCCACCTGTGCCTCAACGCGGCGGGGAGCTATAAAGGAGACAAAAAGGACAGGCAGGAACAGTAAGAAACGTTTCAATAACATGGCATTACACTCTCTGTCGCAAACCTACATTAAAAGCCCGAAGATTAGAATATATTATATCACCCGGGGGGCGGGATTTGCATATTATTAATAATAAACGACACATATTAAGCGATTATTGCGGGTAAAATGTTAAGATGCATTGTATGGTATAATTCCATATCAATTGCATAAAGGACCTCAGCCCCTGCCCCTCTTCATAAAATGGAGAGGGGTGTGTTATTTGACGGTGTACCTGGGAGGAGAGGGGAAGTAGGGGATGTTGTTATCATCGCAGAACTTTTTTAGTTTTTCTTCATCGAAGCAGAGCTCTTCATTCTGTGCTATGGCATTTTCGATATCCTGCCGCTCCTGCCCGGGGGTGCGGCCAGCGAAATGTTCATTGATGTCGGGCATGTCGCGGTCGTCGAAGTAATCGATGTCGGTGGGTACGTGGGTCTGCTCCATTTTCTCTTCCATAAAGGAAGCAGCATGCTCCTGTAATTTTTCGGCCAGTTCCGGGTCTTTTTTGGAGACATGCACACAGAATGCGGTGACGCTTTCCATATTCTCGCTTACCGATGATGTTTGCCTGAGCTTCATGATGCACCATACAAGCTTGCGCATGACATCGGCCTCGTGCCATGTGGGGTAACGTGTGCCGGGTATGCGGCTGCGGATGCTGTGGCCCAGCTCCTGCAACTGTGCATACATATCCTCGACGAGCATGGATGGCATACGGAACATGGCCATGCGGAGCTTGTTCCAGTTGCCCTCGTTGACCCAGAGACAGACGGTCTTTTTGGCGACGCCGACGTATGCGGCTATTGCGGCCTGCGAAAGGTTGGTATTAAAATAAAGATCGCGTGCGAGTGATTGTTGTTTCGGTTTGGTATTCATAGTGAAAATTAAAAGTCAAAAACTGTATATCCTGATTGGGCGGGGTTGCAGGCCTCAGCGTTACACTCCCCTGAATGTTTTTGAGACGGCCTCAAAAACATTCGTCCCCTCTCAAGAGGGGAATAATCACCCCGTCCTGCTTCATTCAAAGGAAGCACATCTTTTGTCTGAAGCAGTCCACCCCTCTTTGTATCCAGGCACAAAGCCATCCAAAGAGGGGAGTTGAAATGAAATGTTACTGCGAAAAAGTGTTCACTTTTGGGAGGGGGTGGAATGGGTTGGAAGGGTTGATAATGCGGTGTTATGTTGATTTTTGAAATGTTGCTAAATGTTAGTTGATCGGTTGAATGGTTGATTTGTTGATTGAGTGATCTGTTCATTTTTGATAAGGTTTTTAGTGTCCATATTGTTTTTTGCCTTGATGGGGGGTGTTGCAGGCATCAGCTTTTTCCAATGCGAGTGAACCACCCCGCCACTTCCTGCCACCCCTCCGGATTGCTTCGTACCTCGCAACAGGAGGGGAGCTTTGGGACAAAGGTCTTATGCGGCGGGGAGATGGGCAAAACGAATTTTTATGATACCCCGTTTTTTGGGGTATGATACCCTGATTTTAGGGGTATCATACTTTTTTGTTTGGGCGGTAAGTGAAAAACACTTGTGATAAACGTGGTTTTTAGCCCCTTCGGGGCGGGCTGTTTGTAGTAAATGTGATCTAATTCTATTGTTAGCCCTGGGGGGGCGACCTGAGTTCGCAAGCGGGACGCTTGCGTTATCATGGGTCTAAGCGGGACGCTTAGACCAGACGAGGCAAGTACTGGGCAGTTACAAACTGCAATTATTTATAACCACAAGTCACAGACTTGCGGTAGCGGGGAGAGGGTCGGGGGTGAGACAACTCCCGGCTAACACATCCCCGGCATCACCTACCGCCTCCCCGATGGCACCCTGAAGCTCATCCCGCCCTACAAAAGCAAGGAATACTATGAGATACCCCTATACCTGCGCGAGCGGCTATATACTATGGCTGGCGAGCCCATTAAAGACCGCAAGGTCAGTCGCTACTTTTAACAACACTTATACCCGTATTGACGAATATTACCCCTTCCTCCCGTCCAAAATAATTACCTTTGCGGCACTCAAAAAGCAGCTCAGTTAAATATTAGTGATTTTTGAGTTTTGCCCCGCCTGTGGCGGGATCATAGAAATTTGAATTTTGAATGAGTATGATACCTACAAAGGTTGTAGAAGACGTAGTGATAAAGTTCGCCGGCGATAGCGGTGATGGTATGCAGCTTACGGGCAGCCAGTTCACCAATAATACGGCGCTGATAGGGAACGACCTTTCCACATTCCCCGATTTCCCGGCCGAGATACGCGCCCCACAGGGTACTGTGCCGGGGGTGAGCGGTTACCAGTTGCACTTTTCCAGCAATCATATATACACGCCCGGCGATAGCTGCGATGTGCTGGTGGCCATGAATGCCGCCGCACTGAAGGTGAACCTGCCCGGCCTGAAGCCGGGGGGCATCATCATAGCCAATACCGATGGCTTCGACAGCAAGAACCTGAGGCTGGCCAATTATCCCGATGGCATCAACCCGCTGGAGGATGGCAGTCTTACCGGTTATGAGCTGCACAAGATAGACGTGACCAAACTGACCCGCGAGGCACTGAAGGATATAACCATGGGCACTAAGGAGAAGGACCGGGCGAAGAACATGTTCGTGCTGGGCTTCCTCTACTGGCTCTACAACCGCGACCTGCAAAGCACCACGAACTTCCTGCAGGAGAAATTCGGCAAGCGGGCCGAGATACTGGAGAGCAATGTAAAGGCCCTGCAGGCCGGCTACAATTATGGCGATACGGTGGAGGCTTTCACCAGTCGCTATAAGGTGGAGAAGGCCAAACTGCCCGCGGGCACTTACCGGGGCATCACGGGCAATACGGCACTGGCCTATGGCCTGGTGGCGGCGGGGCAAAAGTCGGGCCTGCCCATATTCCTGGGCACTTACCCCATCACCCCGGCATCCGACATACTGCACGAACTGGCACGATATAAGAACTTCAACATACGCACCTTCCAGGCCGAGGACGAGATAGCGGGCATAAGCGCAGCTATAGGCGCGGCCTATGGCGGCAGCCTGGGCGTGACCACCACATCGGGCCCCGGCATGGCCCTGAAGACCGAGGCCATGGGCCTGGCGGTGATGCTGGAGATACCCCTGCTGATCATAGACATACAGCGTGGCGGCCCCTCAACGGGCCTGCCCACAAAGACCGAGCAAAGCGATCTGCTGCAGGCCTATTATGGCCGCAATGGCGAGTGCCCTATGCCGGTCATCAGCGCATCGGGCCCGGCCGACTGTTTCGATGCCGCGTATGAAGCGGTGCGTATAGCGGTGCAGCACATGACCCCGGTAATCCTGCTGAGCGATGGCTATATAGCCAATGGCGCGGAGCCCTGGCGTTTTCCGCAGAGTGCCGACCTGGAGCCGATAGCAGTGACCTTCAAAAAAGGGCTGGATGATAACGAAGCCACCTTCCTGCCCTACAAGCGCGATGAAAAGCTGGTGCGGCCATGGGCTGTGCCCGGCACTGCGGGGCTGGAGCACCGTATAGGCGGCCTGGAAAAAGAAGATATAACCGGCAATGTGAGCTATGATGCGGAGAACCACCAGCATATGGTGAAGACCCGCGAGGCCAAGGTGGACAAGATAGCCGACCATATACCCCTGCAAACGCTGGACAGCGGCCCTGAAACGGGCGATGTGCTGGTGCTGGGCTGGGGCAGTACTTATGGTGCCATAAAGAGCGCAGCGCTGGAGCTGCAGGCGGCCGGCAAGAGCGTGGCCCATGCCCACCTGCGGTACCTGAGGCCCTTCCCCCGCAACCTGGGCGATATGCTGAAGAACTATAAGCACATACTGGTGCCGGAAATAAATAATGGCCAGCTCATCAAGATCATCCGCGACAAATACTTTGTGGATGCCAAAGGCTATAACAAGATAAAGGGTGTGCCGATTACCAGGTCCGAACTGGTAACAGCTATTAGCGATTTGTTAAAGTGATAAGCGCAGATAGCAAATAAATTATATAGGCAACATTTTTTATAGTGAATTTCGCTAACTTTACAATATGGTATTGATCATTGCATTTGCTGTAGGCGTGCTGGTGTATTTCATTATACAACAGATGAACCGTAGGAAAGGGCAGCAACTGGACAAGGTGGAATTGAAGCGCAGGGCCTCTCTCGACGACATCCTTAAAAACAATAAAGACAGGTACGCAGGCTAAGAGGCTGCGTATGTGTGCATCCCTGTACCACTGTCTTTTTTCTCAAAAACGAACATAAGGGCATCCCGCTTGTTACTGCAATATGCAGGAGACCATTTCTATATGCTGGCTGCGCCGCGACCTGCGGCTGGATGATAATGCGGCGCTGTACTATGCGCTGCGTACGGGTGTGCCTGTGCTGCCCCTCTTCATCTTCGATACCGATATACTCGATGGGCTGGAAAATAAGCAGGATAAAAGGCTGGCCTTCATATACGACAGGATAGCGGAGATGGCCGCACAGCTAAAAAAGATGGGCAGCGGGCTTAAGGTAATGCACGGGCGCCCCATAGACTGTTTAAAAGAACTGTGCGGTGCATATGATGTAGCGGCAGTGTATACCAACCACGATTATGAGCCCTATGCCCGGCAGCGCGATAAAGAGGTGGCCGATATGCTGCGGGAAAAGAACATCATGCTGCACAGCTATAAAGACCAGGTGATCTTTGAGAAAGATGAAGTGCTGAAAGACAATGGTGAGCCCTATACCGTGTACACGCCATACAGTAAAAAGTGGAAGCAAAAGCTGGATGATTTTTACCTGCGGTCTTACCCCACCGAAAAATATTACGGCAACTTTTTGAAGCAGGAGGCCGCTCACCTGCCGGCGCTCGAGACATTGGGTTTTGAAAGAGTGGCCTATGATGTGCCACCGGCAAAGCTGAATGAAGCTATTGCCAAAGATTACGAAGCCACCCGAAATTACCCCGCAGTAGATGGTACTACCAAACTCAGCGTGCACCTGCGCTTCGGGACGATAAGCCCCCGGATGCTGGCAGCGGAAGTGAAGGAACTGAATGCGCAACTGCTGAACGAGCTGATCTGGCGGGAGTTTTACCAGGCCATATTGTGGCACTACCCCCAGGTGGTGACGGAGTCGTTCAGGAAGGAGTATGATCACATAGCATGGCGAAACAATGAGCAGGAATTCGCGCTATGGTGCAAGGGGCAGACGGGCTACCCGGTAGTGGACGCGGGTATGCGTGAGCTGAACGAAACGGGCTATATGCACAACAGGGTAAGGATGATCGCAGCCAGCTTTCTTACCAAAGACCTGCTGACAGACTGGCGCCGGGGCGAGGCCTACTTTGCGGAAAAACTGATGGACTATGACCTTGCGGCCAACAATGGTAACTGGCAGTGGGCGGCAGGTACGGGTTGCGATGCGGCCCCCTACTTCAGGGTGTTCAACCCCCAATTGCAGGCAGAGAAATTTGATCCCCGTGGCGAATACATTAAGCGGTGGGTGCCGGAATATGGATCGCTGGACTATGTGCAGCCTATAGTGGACCATAAGGCAGCAAAGGACAGGTGCATAGCTGCATATAAAAAAGCGCTGGCGATGAAAAGATAAACTACACGGTCCGCAACGTGCCTGAGTATATAGAGTGGCGTTGACGCTATTTACGAAAGACTGAAATGTTCCGTAGCCATTTTCTGTACCTCATTGCCGATGGCGAGTGAGGCCGTTGCTGCGGGGGATGGGGCATTGAGGATGTGCAGGGCATTGCCACTGTGCTCAATTTTAAAGTCGTCTATCATCTCGCCCTCTGAGGCCAGGAGCATGGCGCGTACGCCGGCGCGGCCGGGCACGAGGTCGTCCATCTCCAGGCTGGGAATGAGCGCGCGCAGGCGCTGCAGGAAGAGCCGTTTAGAGAAGGCACGCCTGTATTCATCGAGGCCGAACTTCCAGTGTTTGGCAAAGAACTTCCAGGTGCCGCCGAATGAGAATGCCTCCATAGTATCGCGCCAGGAAAAGTCGGTCTTGCCATAGCCCTCGCGCTTGAAGACGAATACGGCATTAGGGCCGCACTCTGTACCACCCTGTATCATGCGGGTGAAATGCACGCCGAGGAAGGGGAACTTTGGATTGGGTACGGGGTAGATGAGGTTCTTCACTTTGTGCATCCCTTTTTCACTAAGATCAAAATAATCGCCACGAAAGCCTACAATGGTGGTATCGCTTTTTGCACCGTCTTTGCGGGCTATGCGGTCGGACTGGAGGCCCGCGCAGGTGATGATGTATGTGCCGCGAAAGGTACCCTTAGGGGTGATCACATCGGTACAGTCGCTGTGCTTTTCGAAGGCGGTGACCTCGTGGCCGGTAAGCACTTTGCTGCCCGGGAATTTTGCATGGATGAGCTCCACGTATTTACGCGCCACCGCCGCATAGTCTATGATGCCGGTGCAGGGCACCCATATGCCTGATATGCCTGTGCAATAAGGCTCTATCTCTTTTATCCTGTTGGCATCGATCAGTTCTATACCCTCAACGCCGTTTGCCAGGCCATTGTTGAAGACCTTGTTCATATGCGCCAGTTCCGATTCTTTGGTGGCCACGATCACTTTGCCGCATATATCGTGTTTTATGTTGTGCTCTTTGGCAAAGGTCACCAGTTCGCGGCGGCCATCCACGCAGTTCTTTGCTTTATAAGAGCCGGGCTTGTAATAGATACCGGAGTGAATGACCCCTGAGTTGTGCCCGGTCTGGTGGGCGGCCACTTCATTTTCTTTTTCGAGGACGAGTATTTTTTTGCCGGGGTATTTGAGATTGATCTTGTAGGCCGATGCGAGGCCTACAATGCCACCGCCGACAATGATTATATCGTAATTATTAGTATCTGCCAAGGTGCAAGCGTTTTGCCGGGCGCAAAGATACCCTGAAAAACGGAAGGAAGGAAACAGGCTGTATCCGAAGCAACAAGCATGGTATCCTATGATAAGAAATGTCAATGATGCAGGAACATAAATCCGTTTACATTTGCAGCATTATGACAAATACGGCATTTGAGCAAATAGCAGCGATCATTAAGGGCAGGAGGACCACAAAACCTGCATCGCTGAACGGGGAAAAAGTACCTGATGAACAAATAAACCAGTTGCTGGAGCTGGCTAACTGGGCCCCCACACATGGACGTACAGAGCCATGGTATTTTTACGTGTATACCGGCGAGGGCCTCAAAAACTTTGGTAAAACGCATGGCGACCTGTATTGGGAGCATACACCTGAAGACCGCAGGAAGGAAGAAACACGCGAGAAACTGACACACAATGTAGATAACGCATCGCACATTATAGTGGCGGTGATGAAGCGTGGAGAGAACCCTAAAATACCTGCATTGGAAGAAATTGCTGCAGCATCGGCGGCAATAGAGAACATATTATTGGGCGCAGAAGCACTGGGTATTGCTGTAATGTGGAATACCGGTGGTATGACACATCACCACGCGCTAAAGGAATACCTGGGCCTGGGACATGATGACCTGGTGATGGGCATCTTTTACATCGGCTATACGGATGAGGAAAAGCGCGAGGGAAAAAGGCATACGGAGATAGGGGAAAAGGTGCGGTGGTATCGGTAGACCACAATTCACACATGATTTTTTTAGATTGCTGTGATGCGTGGTATTTATCAGCGTATGAAACAGCACAGGTCGCTCCTATGGAGTTTGTATTTTTTATTGACGTGTTGCTATAACAGGCTGTCCCGATGGGACTTCTCCTTGTTCAGGAGATGCGCTCTTTGGCAAAGCTACTTAAGCTCATCATGCATATGACCGCTTTGAAGCGGTGCTGACATTGCCTGTTTAGTGTGAACCATTTATTTTCTTTTGGCCCGTTCGTATTGGACGGGCCATTTTATATCATAACCCAATTCGCGGGCAGCGCGTAGCGGGAAGTAAGGATCGCGGAGCATTTCGCGGGCCATGAATATCATATCTGCTTTGCCGCTGGATATGATGGATTCAGCCTGGTCGGACTTAACAATGATGCCTACCGCGCCGGTGAACATGCCTGAGCTACGGCGTAGCTCTTCGGAGAAGGGCACCTGGTAGCTGAGGCCTGCGGGTATCTTTATGCCGGGTATCACGCCGCCGGAAGAGCAATCGATCAGATCAACCCCTTTGTGCTTCACTACATCGGCCAGTCGCACAGAGTCTTCAATGGTCCAGCCCTCATCGGTCCAGTCGGTAGCGGAGATGCGGAGGAAGAGGGGGTATTCGCCGGGCAGCACCGAGCATATCGCTTCGATGATCTCCAATAAAAACCGTATCCTGTGCTCAAAGCTTCCACCATATTCATCGGTCCTTTTATTACTTAGTGGAGAGAGGAACTCGTTAATGAGATAACCGTGTGCGCCATGTATCTCTATTACTTTGAAGCCGGCTCGTATGGCACGTTCTGTTGCAGTTTTGAAGTCGGCTACTATTTTTTGAATCTCCTGTGTAGAAAGTTCGTGCGGTGTATCGCTGTCGCCGGAAAACGGTACAGGGCTGGGTGCAACTGTTTTCCAGCCGCCTTTATCTATAGGTACCGGTTCATCATTGTTCCATGGTTCGGTCTTGCTGGCTTTGCGGCCTGCATGTGCCAGTTGAATACCCGCGACAGCACCATTATCGTGAATAAAGCCAACGATCTTTTGCAGCATGGGTATGTGCTCGTCTTTCCAGATGCCGAGATCGTGCGGTGATATGCGGCCTTCGGGTGATACAGCGGTTGCCTCTGTAAATACAAGCGCCGCACCACCAATGGCCCGGCTACCCAGGTGAACCAGGTGCCAGTCGTTGGCAAAGCCATCGGCAGATGAGTACTGGCACATGGGCGATACCACGAGGCGGTTCTTAAATTCGATACCGCGTATTTTGAGGGGTGTAAAGAGTTGCGGCATACTGTAGTGTTTTTACGAAGGTAGAAACTGAATAAACAGTATTCAAAAAACTAATAGAAATATTATATGATTAATAGTAATGACAGTGATCACCAGTATGTTGCAACAGGTAGCAAGTGTATCTATTGATTCCTGGCATTTTTTGTTGCATCGCGCCACTGGAACAGTTCAGGATATTTCGCGGCCATTTTATCAGGGTGCGTGTCGAGTAACTGATTAGCTGCCATTTCAAAAGATGTTTTCATTCCACCGACAGGCGTAGCGGCAATACTCTTTCCTAATGCAGATACCACGCTAATGGGCTGTGAGGGTGGTAGCGGTGGCGCTGCTGTATGCTCAGTTGTAAATGCTTCGGACAAGCTGTGAATGCCAGCATTTTTCCTGTTGTTTACAGATGCTGAATACGGCTTGCCGGGGGTAAATACATCGGCAAGGAACTGGAGCACGGATGTATGATCGAATATGTTATGACATATGCTCCCATTACCTGTAAAAGGAGATATAATAATACCGGGTATTCTTGGTCCGAGGCTATCAAAATGATGCACCGGGTTTCCGGTGGTAGTGTACGGAATAGAAGGTGGCGAGACGTGATCATAAAATCCGCCATGCTCATCATAATAAACGATCATTGCAGTATTACCCCATCGTTCAGGGTTAGCAATTACGGCTTCGTAGGTGCGGCGTAAGAATTCTTCGCCCCAGCCGATAGCCAGCGGGGCGTGATTATCATTTGGCCTGTCGGAGCCGATATGAGGTGCATCTTCATAAGTCGGCTCAACAATTATCACCTGTGGGTCGTTGGGGCCGACAGGGGCTTTCATATCGAGGTATAAATTCTCATAATCCCTGAAGTTATTGCCCAACACGTACTTCCATAAATTGCTGTAGAGGGCAAAAAAGGAGAACCCATCGTGATAATTTCGCCAACGGATATTATGTGCATTCATCCAGTCGAATATGCTGGATGGTGTTGTAATGATACGGGTCTTTGTATCGTATATGGGGGTATCGCCACAAAAGGCCATTGTCCTGTTGGGTTGTGTACTTGTAGGCAGCGCTGAGAACCAGCGATCGCAAGTACAAAAATTTTGTGCAAGAAAACTTGATATAGGAACCAGATGAGATGGGAAATATCCTATTGGGTCAGCCATAGGATTGGGCTCATCTTTTATGAAATCGGCATAGGCTTCAATAAAGCCACGCATGGTATAACGTTGTGTAACCGGAGATTTGGCTAATTGGGTATCTACATACTGCCATTCATGCGGTACATCACTTTGCAAAAAGCTATCGGCTTCTACCCGGAATAGCGGATAAGAACTGCCGTTGTAGAGATTGTCGTAAGCGCTCATCGGTTGTTTCAGACCATCGACTGCAGTATTGATATTTTCGAGGCTCAGGTGCCCGAGCATATGGTCGAACGAACGGTTTTCGAACATGAGCAAGACTACCGTTTTTATTTTTTCTGATACATCTATCATAGCTTATTGAGTTTCATATTTTACAGTAACGATAAGAGATAATTTTTCGGCAGCGGTGGACATATCCGCTTTTTCCGCAGCCGTAAGCAGGCTGCTCATACGCCAGGCACCATTTAAAGCGGTGCCTTCAAAAGCGTGAGAGGGTGTGCCTGCTGCATCCAGTAAGGTTGTTGTGCCAGCATGAGATACATTTAGCGGCCTGCGGGAACCTGAGCTTACGGTAACAACGCGGTAATTATTCCCCCACCTTATACTATCTTTTGTACAGGAAGCTATGAGTGTATCGCCATGCAGGCCTGTAGCACAAACTACACTATCGGTGCTGTTTACCGGCTGCGTCACTACCTGGATCATTTTTTTTGCCTCTTTACCATTCTTTTGTGCAACAAGCGTGAATTCGAGATACCTTACTACAGCGCTATCGGGAGTGCCGGGTCCAGTAATATTTCTTTGGTGGTAAAGTAAAGTTGGATGTCCCGTTACATCCCAGTTGAACTGCAAAGTATCGTTTGCGCTTATCGTCCGTTTATTAACAGTAAAGGAATTGATCTTAGGAGTACAGGAGTAAAGAAAAATAAAAAAGAAAGTTAATAACCAGGTACCGATCCGGAATTTTAATTTTTTTATCATAGTAGCAGGCTTGTAATGTATTTTATAAATGTACATGCTATTTGTAATAGTTGCAATAGGCCAGGATGCCAGTCCTCATCTGACACCAGTTATTACGGGCTTATATTTTCGTAAATTGGCTGCCTGAACAGACGGAAATAATCAATGACCGATACCATCTTTACCGACCAGCGGCTGCTTGATGAACTGGATAAATATGCACGCCACAAGAGCGTGGAAAAAGACACCGTGCTGATGACGCCAGGCTCGGATATTGTTTTTGTGCCGATAGTGACGAAGGGTGTGCTGCGCATAGTGCGGGAGAATGATGAGGGCAGGGAGGTATTCCTGTATCACCTGTACCCGGGGCAGACCTGCGCTATGGCCATTAACTGCTGCCAGGCCGGGAAGAAGAGTATGGTAAAGGCCATAGCAGAAGATGATACCGAGGTAATGCAGATACCGGTGAAGCTGGTGGAAGAATGGTTCAAATATCCCGAATGGAAGACCTATGTGAACAGCACATACAGCAACCGTTTCGCAGAACTGATCGAGGTGATAGACCTGATCGCCTTCAGCAATATGGATGAACAGGTGCTGCATTACCTGCAGGAGCGTGCAAGAGCAGTAAATACCAAAGCGCTGTACATTACCCACCAGCAGATAGCCGATGAACTGCATACCCGCAGGGAAGTAATCAGCAGGCTGCTGCGCACAATGGAAGAAAAAGAGCTGGTGCGGCTGGGGCGGAACACTATCGAGCTGCTGTAATTTGTCATTTGCATATATGCCTGCGCAAAGGTGTACCACACTGTTCGAAGTGTGGCACACCTGCTTTGCCGTAGTGTAGCTATCAATAAATCCAATAGCCTTATTTTATCGCTAAAGCCGTTTATGTGACTATTGTCACCAAAAGGGCGTGCGGGTGTTTCTATGTTTGCATTATAAAACCAAAACAAAGTTTTATGAAAAAGAACGTAAGCACAACAGACCGCATCATCCGCATACTGGCGGCTGTACTGATCATTGCCCTCTATGCAACGGGCAGCATCAGCGGAACTCTTGCCATCATACTGCTGGTAGTTGCGGGCATATTCATCGTGACCGGCTTTATTAGCTTCTGTCCCCTGTATGCAATATTTGGCCTGAGCACCAGGAAAAAGGGGCAATAAGCCTAAATGGTGACGAAGATCATTGACGAGAAAACAAGTATCAAAACATTATAAAAATGAAAGTAGAACAAATTTATACAGGCTGCCTGGCACAGGGCGCTTATTACATCACATCGGAAGGGGAGGCTGCCATAGTGGACCCCCTGAGAGAAATACAGCCTTACCTGGATAAGGCTGCTAAAGACGGGGTGAAGATCAAATACATTTTCGAAACACATTTCCATGCCGATTTCGTATCGGGGCACCTGGACCTGGCCCGGGCCACGGGTGCAACGATCGTATATGGACCAACGGCAAAGCCATCGTTTGAAGCTCATGTGGCCAAAGACAATGAGACCTTTAAGCTGGGCGCGGTAAATATAAAACTGCTGCATACGCCCGGGCATACGCTTGAATCATCGTGCTACCTGCTGCAGGATGAGCAGGGGAAGGACAATGCGGTGTTCACAGGTGATACCCTGTTCATAGGTGATGTAGGCAGGCCCGACCTGGCACAGAAAGCGGCCAATATGACGCAGGAAGAACTTGCAGCTTTGCTGTTCGATTCGTTACGAAATAAAGTGATGCCCCTTGCCGATGATGTGACCGTGTACCCGGCACATGGGGAGGGCTCGGCCTGCGGTAAGAATATGAGTAAAGAAACGGTATCGACAATAGGTATGCAAAAGCGATCGAACTATGCATTGCGTGCCGATATGAGCAAGGATGAATTCATCAAAGAAGTGACCGATGGCTTATTGCCCCCTCCTGTTTATTTCCCGATGAATGTGCAGATGAACAAAGAAGGATATGACAGTATAAACGATGTGCTGAAAAGGGGCACGATGCCCCTGTCGGTCGATGCATTTGAGGCGGCTGCCAATGAGACCGGAGCCTTGATACTGGACACCCGTAACCCGGAGCATTTTGTGCAGGCCTTCATCCCCAATAGCATCAATATAGGTATTGACGGCACCTTTGCCCCATGGGTAGGCGCTTTGATACCCGATATTAAGCAAACTGTGCTGCTGGTAACTGAACCGGGCAGGGAGGAAGAAACGGTGATACGTATGGCACGCGTGGGTTACGACCATGTGATCGGTTACCTGGAGGGTGGCTTTGAGGCATGGCGCTCAGCAGGTAAGGAAACAGATCGTATCGAGTCGATATCGGCCTTCGAATTTGCCCATCGCTATAATACACAGCCGGGGATAGAAGTGATAGACGTGCGCAGGCCGGGTGAATATAATGCCGGTCATCTAAGCAGTGCAAAAAACCTGCCCCTGGATTATATCAACGAGCATATGGCATCGTTCCCCAAAGACAAGACCTTTTACCTGCACTGTGCCGGGGGGTACCGCTCGGTGATCGCAGCATCGATATTGAAATCGAGGGGCTATGAGCATATGGTGAATATAGCCAGTGGTTTCAGCGCTATAAAAGAATCGGGCATAGCTGCCGCACAATATGTAAGCGGCGAAACAATACAATAGTAATGAAGGCCCTGGTACAGAAATATAAATTAGAATTGACTGGTTTAGTAATAGGAGCGGTAGCCGGATGGTGTTACTGGTATTTTGTGGGTTGTGCGTCCGGCACCTGCCCTATTACCTCAAAACCGCTGAACAGCAGCCTGTATGGTGCGATGATGGGTGCCGTGCTGTTCAGCATGTTCAGAAAAGAAAAAAAAGCAACAAAATAAAAAAACAGAAAATGACAAGTATCGCAGAAATGTTGCGTACAGGAAACGCTACAATAATAGATGTGCGGACCCCCGGGGAATATGCCGGTGGCCATGTGGCAGGCAGTATAAATATTCCGCTCAACGAGCTGCCGGGGCGCATAGCAGAGTTGAAGGACAAGAAGAATATAGTACTGTGCTGTGCCTCGGGTGCAAGGAGCGGCAGTGCTACCATGCTGCTACAGCAACAAGGCATTGCATGTGCCAACGGCGGATCGTGGCTGGATGTAAACTACTATTGCAACAACTAAAACAGGACACACAATGGAACAAATAACAGAACAAACAACAATACCAATGCCGCGTATAGGCGATAAGGCCCCGGAATTCAAAGCCGTGACCACGCAGGGTGATATCAACTTCCCCTCCGACTATTCAGGCAAGTGGGTGATACTCTTCAGCCACCCGGCAGATTTTACGCCGGTGTGCACCTCGGAGTTCATGACCTTTGCCACACTGGAAAAGGATTTTGAAGCGCTGAACTGCAAGCTGGTAGGCTTATCGGTGGACGGCCTTTACAGCCACATAGCCTGGCTGCGCACGATAAAGGACAAGATAGAATACAAGGGCATGAAGAACGTGGAAGTGAACTTTCCGCTGATAGAAGATATAACCATGAACGTGGCCCAAAAGTATGGTATGATACAGCCGGGTGAAAGCAGCACTAAAGCCGTAAGGGCGGTGTTCTTCATAGATCCGAAGGGCATCATCAGGGCTATCATTTATTACCCGCTATCGCTGGGCAGGAACTTTGATGAGATAAAGCGCGCGTTGGTAGCCATGCAGGCCGCTGATAAATATAACATAGCGACACCGGCCGACTGGAGGCCAGGCGATGATGTGATCGTGCCAACGGCAGGATCGTGCGGAACAGCGAAGGAACGTATGGAAGACCATAGCGGCGATATAAAATGCTATGACTGGTTCTTCTGCACCAAAGCAATGCCTAAAGAATAAATTAACCTTAAATAACAAAAGGACATGTTACAGTTTATAAAAAAAATGCTTGGCGGTGGCCCTAAGGCAGATATCGGGGAACTGCTTGCGAATGGCGCAATAATACTGGATGTACGCAGCCCGGGAGAGTATGCATCGGGACATATAAAAGGCTCTTTGAACATACCCCTGAACGCGCTGCCTATGCAGATGGCGAAACTGAAAAAAGATAAGGCCATTATCACCTGCTGTGCCTCGGGTATGCGAAGCGGCTCGGCAAAATCGATGCTGAAGGCGAACGGATTTGCAGAGGTGCATAACGGGGGTAGTTGGTTTAACCTGAAAAAATACGAAAGATGAACAGGCTGAAGGCAATGCTGATGAGTGAGTGGGACCTGATGAGGATAGTGCGGCTGGCGATAGGCATATGGCTGGGGATAGAGGCGGTGATGCAGATGGAAGTGTTTGCGGGCCTGGCCAGTGCCTTTTTCCTATACCAGGCCATAACCGGTACGGGCTGCTGCGGAGCACAGGGCTGTTATGCCCCGCTCCGCAGCAAGGCAGGCAGCCAAAGCATACAAGACATAGAATATGAGGAAGTAAAATAAACGTATATGGAAACAAAAACATTTTCGGAAATAATAAAAGACAGCAAGCCTGTGCTGGTGGACTTCTCGGCAGAGTGGTGCGGACCATGTAAAATGATGGCGCCCATACTTGCCGAGCTGAAAAAGAGCATAGGTGATAAAGCCACCATCATAAAAGTGGATGTGGACAAGAACCCGCTGGCTGCCGGTGCATACCATATATCGGGTGTGCCTACGCTTATCCTGTTCAAAGAAGGTAATGTATTATGGCGGCAATCGGGGGTGGTGCCTGCCAACCATTTGAAACAAGTGATAGAACAATATACAAGTACGGTAAATACGAATTAAGATGAGCGTAACACATGATTATGAAGTATCGCTGCATTGGGAAGCAGGCCGTAAAGGGGTATTGAATGCACCGGGATTGGATACAAGTATAGAAGTGGTGACGCCCCCGGAATTCCCAAATGGTATACCCGGCAAATGGTCGCCCGAACACCTGCTGGTGGCCTCGGTGAACAGCTGCCTGATGACCACCTTCCTGGCCATAGCGGATAACTCTAAGCTGGAGTATGTGCATTTTGATTCACATGCATCGGGCAAGCTGGAAATGGTGGAGGGTAAATACATGATCAGCGAGGTGACGCTGAGTCCCGTGGTAACCATTGCGAATGAAGAACAGAAGGAACGTGCCGAGCGCGTGTTGCAAAAAACGGAGCCGAATTGCTTAATTTCCAATTCGGTAAAGTCAAAGATCATTTTTAAACCACAAATAAAAGTTTTAAACGCAAGCACAGTATGAGGGCCATATATTCCGCATTGATATTTTCATCGTTCCTGTACCTGGCCAGTTGCCAGGATGCCACTACTGCCGATGCGCAGCACAATATTAATAAAGAACTGCAGGTGGATGATTATGAGCAGAAACTGAATGCAACAGCCGGTGCACAACTGGTGGATGTAAGAACGCCGGGCGAATATGCAGAAGGGCATTTGAAGAACTCGGTGAATATAGATTACAATTCGGATGCCTTTGCGGATAAAATAGCCAGGCTGGATAAACAAAAACCGGTTTTCGTTTATTGCCTGTCGGGCGGGCGCAGCAGTATGGCTGCAGAGCAGATGCACAATATGGGTTTCAGCGAGGTGTATAATATGAAGGGTGGTATCATGAAATGGAACCGGGCAGGAAAGCCAACCGTAAATGGTGGTGAAAGTAAAAAGGCGACCGGCATGAGCATGGACGACTTCAACAAACAAGTATCGAAGAACGGCTACGTAATGGTGGACTATAATGCGCAATGGTGCGCGCCCTGCAAGAAGATAGCGCCGATGCTGGACAAAGTGGTATCGGAAAAGAAAGGCAAGCTGGACCTCCTGAAAATAGATGCCGATGAGAACAAGGAGCTGCTGAATGAAAAAGGCATTGAAGGCATACCTTACCTGGAGCTATACCGGGATGGTAAACTGGTATGGACACACAGCGGGCTGATAGATGAAGCAACATTATTGAAAGAAACGAAACTGTAATGGGTGTAAATACGATACTTATACTGATCATGATAGGCCTTGTGGCCGGGATACTGGGAGGCATGATAGGGCTTGGCGGGGGCATTATACTGATACCGGCCATGGTGATGTTCCTGGCTATGGACCAACGCATGGCACAGGGTACGACTGTTGCGGTGATGCTGCCGCCTATAGGGCTATTTGCCGTCATCAATTATTACAAGGCCGGGTATGTGAACCTGAAATATGCACTTATTATCGCTGCGGCCTTTATGATAGGTGGCTACCTGGGCTCAAAGGTGGCATTGAGCATCCCTCAGGTAATGATGAGAAAGATATTCGCAGGGTTACTCGTAATTATAGCTGCAAAAATGTTTTTCCAGAAGTGATCTGGGTAAGATTGCCGGATAAAAGATGAGCCGGGACGATCAAGTCCCGGCTCATCTTTTATAGTGGTGAATGATCGCTTAATTGATATACATGACCTCCACATCGAACATAAGTATTGAATTAGGCGGGATGGATGGCCTGCCGGCGGAGCCATAGGCTAATGCTGAGGGCAGGAACAGGGTGGCCCTGCAACCTTTGTTCAGCAGTGCTATGCCTTCGTCCCAGCCGGTGATCACCTGGCCGGTACCGAGTGTAAAATTAAGTATTGACCTGCCTGCCACCGGTTGGTAGTTTTCGTCGATATTGCCATCGAAGCGTTTGCCATCGAGGAAACGCCCCAGGTAATTCATACCTACCTGTTGACCGGCCTTAGCAGTAGGGCCTTCCCCTTTTTTGTTGATAACGTAGTAGAGGCCTGAAGCCGTTCTTTTGGCCTTAATGTGATTCTTGGCAAAATATTCTTTCAGGATGGCTTCGTCCTTAGCTGGCTGGTCTTGTGCGACCGCTGTAGTGAAAATGGCGGTAAGCAAGAGCAGGGTGCCGAGTATGTTTTTGAGCATTGGCGTATTGTTTTTGTGAAAATAGGGAAATATTCCATTCCCCAGTTAAAGCTTGTGCAGGGAAGATTTTTTTCAGGAATAGAATAGATTACATTTTTTTAGTATTTTCACTATCCCTGTACCGAAAAAATACTCCATGTTACGCACATTATCGATAATTCGTCTTGTTGTGGCCGTTTGCATTACAGGCCTTCTTTCATTTAGCGAATCGTTTGCCCAATTGCCCGATTGTTCCAGTGGCATTGTTTACTACATAGACGGGAGCCATATTTACAACTATGATCCGCTACAGCCTTTAGGGCCGGGAAACCCGGTGCAAAACACTATAGCGCTACCGCCGGCTGGTGCTGCAGCATTGGCTATAAACGATAATATTAACGGCCCTGGCCCCTCGCCAACATTTTACGTTGTAAGCCAAAACAACTATTATTATTATGATGGCACAGGTTGGGTGAATACGGGGCATACGGCGGGTGCCATAAATCCCGGTGGTGCAGGACCATTTATCTTCAGTATTGAAGGTGGATCGGGGCAGGTGTATAAATATGACGGTACGGGAAATGCTACCCTGCTGATGACCATTACCGGATTTAATGGCGGCGGTCCCTATGATCTTGTGGGCGGTTGTAACGGCCATTTCTTTGCGCTGAAGACGACCATGCCGGACCAGTATATGCGTGAATATGACGAGAACGGTAACCTGGTCAACAGCTGGACGCTCACCAATGCGCCGGATATGGGTGCCGGGGGTGGCTTTTCTATAATAGGTGACAAGATATATTATACCAACAATGGCCCCATCAATATTGGTACGATAACGGGTAATAATATTGATGTGGTGCCGACGGCAGATTTACTTAACCCTTCTCCATCTGATTTTGGCACCTGCCCCTCCTATGTTGGCGGTATATATGCCAGTGTAGACACAGGATATTATTGTGACAGTGCTGTGAACGTGCCTGTGAGCGTTGATGGCAATGGCCCCTTTACCTGGACGGTCATCAATGGGCCGGCAGTGATCACGGGCAGTGGTCCATCGATAACCGTAAGCACCACTGATTTTGCCCAGATCGAAGTAGTGGGTACGGGTGGCGGATGCGGAGCAGGCACCGACACGATCACTTTTATCATTCCTAAAGCCACCGTTGACGCAGGCTTGCCGGATACAATTTATGCCGGATGCGAAGATACCCTCCACGGTTTCCTTACAGATACTACTGCGGGTCTTAATTATAGTATCAGCTGGTCGCCGGCGGCGACTATCGTATCGGGCATCAACACACTGAACCCCGTGATAGACCCCACTGTACCGACAACCTATACTATGACGGTAAGTACAGATGCCAATCATGGCGGATGCAGCTGGAGCGATACGGTACATGAGCATGTATTGCAGACCTCAAGCATACAGGCCGATAAAGATACTGCCTACTATTGCGGCAGCGGTCCGGGCATTACGATCACAGCTACCGGTACAGCACCATATACATGGAGCGTACTAAGCGGCCCCGCAGTGATCAGCGGTTCGGGCGCTACGGTTACCGTAACAGCCACTGCCACATCGCGCATAAGGGTGAGCAATCCGAACCTGTGCGGCAACAACAGCGATACGATTGCCCTGGTGGTGCCAACGGGTACACTTGATGCAGGGCTGACGGATACCATCTTCACCGGTTGCGGTACTACTACCGATACCCTAAATGCCACATTTACAAATACCCTGGCGTGGCTGCCATATAATATAAGCTGGACACCTGCGAACTGGGTGGTAAGTGGTATGACCACATTGCAGCCTGTTGTGAATCCCCCATCGAACACTACTTTTTATATCAATGTATCTACCGATCCGAATCATGGTAACTGTAGCTGGAAGGACTCTGTTGATATAGGTGTAATGCATGTGCCGGTCCATGCGGACTTCAGCAGCGAGGTGCACCCGGGCTGCGCCGGTGATACCGTAGTGCTCACCAACCTGTCGACAGGTTACATCACCAATACCTGGAACTTTGGTGATACTACAGCCATATCGAACGCGGTGAACACGATGCACGTCTTTGCACACCAGGGCACACATACCGTAAAGCTCAGGATAACGAACGGGCATTGCAGCGACTCGCTTACGCAAACTTTCGTGATCAACCATTCTGTTACGGCAGATTTTGAGTATAGTATAGACCTGGACAGTGTGTGCCAGGGTGCCCCTATAGTATTGGTCAATCATTCAAGTGCGGTGAATGACAGCAATGCAGCCCCTACCTATACATGGATATTCGGCGACGGGGAAACATCGAACGAAAGCGACCCGGTACACCTGTATGCCAACTCGGGCCTGTACCATATAGCCCTGGTAGCACAGGACCTCATCCCCTGCTATGATACTGCATATAAGACCATCGAGATCGACTCGCTGGTATACAACAGCAGGATGTATGTAACCGATACCAATATATGCCTGGGACAAACACTGGACTTTAGTGCAGATTACGAATACTATACCCTGAAAGCGGTGCACTGGGACCTGGGCGATGGCAAGCTTACCGAGAATGTGAACATACTGCGCCATACCTATGAAGCGCCCGGTACCTACCAGGTGACCATGATAGCCGACTACCGTGTGTGCCCTGACGATACGGTGACGAAGACCATACATGTATACCCATATCCCATAGTATACCTGGGGCCAGATACTGCCATGTGCTCTAACGCTCAACCATTGGTGCTGGCCGATCATATAAATGAAGGTGATGCAGGTGCGAGCTGGCTGTGGAACACGGGGGCAAAGACCTCGCATATCACTGCGGGCCAGCCTGGCACTTATGTAACTACGGTGACCAAAGACGGTTGCAGCGCATCGGACACGATAGAGGTGCGCAAGGACTGTTATATAGACATACCCAATAGCTTTACGCCTAACGGTGACGGGATAAATGATTACTTCTTTCCGCGCAACTTGTTGTCGAGCGGGCTGGTGTCGTTCAAGATGAACATCTTCAACCGCTGGGGCCAGCTTATTTATGAGGCCAATAGCCTTGACGGACGTGGCTGGGACGGAAAATTCAATGATGTGCCACAGCCGCAGGGGGTGTTCGTATATACTATAGAGGCCAGCTTTTCGGATGGCAGGATGGAAAAATACCAGGGCAACCTGACCTTGCTGCGATAGCTATTGTTTAAACAGCAGGGTGAAGAATTTTAATGAGGTTATCTGTTGCAGGCTATATCATGCATACCATAATAGTGTAGGTCTAAAGAGCATAACAGTTAAACTTTCTCTTCCACGAAATACATATCTATCTCGCCCTTGTGTTTGGCATTTATCTTGCCGCGGTGGGTACAGGCGAATTTGTCTTTTACCAACTCGTAAGTGGCGCCGCTGATATTGATCTTTCCTTCTTCACCGCTAGACTCCATGCGGGATGCGATGTTTACTGTATCGCCCCAAATATCGTAGGCAAACTTTTTGATGCCCACCACACCGGCTACAACCGGCCCTGTGTGGATACCGATGCGTATATCGAGATAGGTATCCCGGCCTTCATTGCTTATAGCACGCTCCTGTTTTATAAAATCCCTTATCTCGATAGCGGCACGTACGGCATCTTCGGCATTGCTGGTGTTGGGTGTAGGAATACCCCCGGCGCACATATAGGAGTCGCCGATGGTCTTTATTTTTTCGAGGCCATACTTTGAGATTATTTTATCGAACTCACTATAGCGAAAATGGATCACGTCCACGAGTACCTGTGGCGGCAGTTGCTCGGCCACCTGCGAAAAATTCTTGAAATCGGTGAACATAACAGTAGCCATCTCGTAGCTTACTGCTTTGGTGCTGCCATATGTTTTCAGTTCTTCGGCGGTGCTGTGTGGCAGGATGTTGAGCAGCAACGTTTCGGACATATCGTGCTGCTGTTTGAGCTTTCGCTCCGTTCGGCGCATACCTATATCGAAATAGGCGCCCCATATGCTGAGGAAGAGGAAAGAGAATGATATATTGGTAATGCCAAAGAAACGGATGATGCCACCGGGGAGATGGTATATGGGCGTCATATCGCGCATGAAATACTCGGCATAGAGAAACCCGAAGAGTACGCCGGACAGCAATATTACTTTCAGCAACACATTACCGGTAGGCATCACAAACGGCAGCATGGAGATAATGAAAATGTAGTAATGAAAGCCTGAATCGATACCGATATAATAGACACAGAGCAACTGGTGCGCGATAACCTCTATCATGCCAAGGGTGGTGATAAGCATGAAGTAGCCCCGGGAATTGAGGTAAATAGTAAACGAGAAGAGGCAGACGCTAAAAATATTGAACTCCCACATTTCTTTAACACCATAGGTGTAAAAGAGTATGAGCCAGAATGTGTGGCAGCAGAGTGCAAAGGGGTGCACCAGCTTATTGAGCAGGTAATAGCGGTAGTGGCCCAGAGAAATATTATCGGGCCTGCGTGTAAATCTTTCCTGTAGTTTCGATAATCGCATAAACTATGTTGGCTGTTTCGCCCGATTCCAGCCTGTTGCCCTCATCATCCATTCTATCAAGCCGGGGAACAACCTGTGTGTGAAGACCGTAAGTCCTATAGGTAAAGGTAAATATGAATCGCCACGGCCACGCATTGCGACCTGTACGATCCGCCGGGCCACATCTTCGGGTGTGAGGGTACGGAATATATTGCTAATGGCGGGGATGCGTTCCTCGCTCCCGGGGTTGTGCCCGAAATAAGTACTGCTCACCTTGCCGGGCACCACCAGGCTGACACGAATGCCTGTGCCCCGCAGATCGGCCTTGAGGAATTTTGAAAAACCTGCCATAGCCCAGCGGGCAGTGCCATAGGCCAATGCGCCGGGGATGGGTATAAAACCAACGGGCGAGGTAATATTGATAATATGCCCGCTGCCGCGCGCAATCATTTCGCTGATGAAATTGCGCGTGGTATAGAATGCGGCAAAGTAGGGAAGGCTCATCATTTCAACGGCTTCAGCTTCACTCGTTTCATCGATGGCCAGCCAGCGGCCAAGCCCTGCATTGTTGACAATGATATCGGGTATTCCAACACTTGCTTTTATTTTTTCAGCAGCTTGCTGTACTTCGGCAGGCTTGCTGAGGTCGGCAAGGTAATAAAATGCTTTGCCACCCTGCTTTTCGATGCTTTCTTTGACTGCTTCCAGTTCAATGCCCCGGCGTGCCAGCAAGACCACGGTTGCACCTTTTTGTGCAAAAGCTTTTGCGGTAGCGGCACCTATGCCGCCGGAAGCGCCTGTAATAACAGCTATTTTGTTTTGCATGAGCAGATGGCAACAGGCTGTATAAACCTTTACCTGTGCTAAAGCTAATAAAAGGGGGTGTATTTTCAATCGGGGGCTACAGAGGGGGCTGTTAAAGGCTAACAATCAAATTGTTAGCACTACATACCGGGTATTTACAGGCTCTTGTCCATCACAGTACTTATCTTTTGTGCCAGTACGGGAAGCACATCAGTAGTGAACCACTTGTTTTTGGCCTGCCAGATATTATTGCGTGGCGAGGGGTGTGGTAAGGGAAGATATCGTGGCAGGTAGTTTTCGAAATTACGCACTGTATCGGTAAGTGTGGGCATTGCCTTATCCTGCAGGTAATAGTTTTGTGCATACTGGCCGATGAGCAGGATGAGTTTTACATTTTCCAACTGTGCCAATATCTTAGCATGCCAGGCAGGGGCACATTCGGCACGGGGAGGCAGATCGCCGGAGCGGCCCTTGCCGGGGTAGCAGAAACCCATGGGCACCAGGGCGAAAATGCCCGTATCATAGAACTGTTCTTTGTTTACGCCCATCCAGTTGCGGAGCGTATCGCCGCTTTTATCGTTCCAGGGGATGCCGGTTTTGTGTACGATACTGCCGGGCGCCTGGCCTATGATGACAATACTGCTGGCGGCACTTGCTGCTATGACGGGATTGACGCCATGTTCAAGGTGCTGCTCGCATAGCCTGCAATTGTGTATCTCCTGTAAGAGTTGTTTCATGGTGGTGCAGATCATTTTGCATGGTATCGGTCGATAAACAGGACCATAACCGGCATACTGTACTAATATCAACTTAAATAGTGCTATTTTGAATTGTTTTCAAAATTTGAATATGGGCAGGTTTTTAAAATTAATAAGTGTTCCCGGTATTCTTATCTCCTTGATAACAAATGTAGCTGCCCAAACAGGGAAAAGTGGGCAACAAACATTTCTCTTTTCAAGGATCGACTCTGCGAACAGGAGTTATATCAATACTGCCTATCCTCCATTTGAGCTGACATTACTGGATGGAAAGAGCATTAACAATTCCATCTTCGAGGGGAAAGTTACTGTATTGAATTTTTGGTTCGAAGACTGTATGCCCTGCCGTGAAGAATTTCCCAACCTGGATGCAGCATACCATGATAACATGGGGAACCCGAAATTTCAATTGATCGGGATAACTTTTGACCCGAAAGAAGATGCCGCTAGGGTAGTGAAACAATTTGACCTGGCATTCCCCATTGGACTGACAGGGAGTATCGAAAAATCGCAGGAAATGAATTTTCGCAACGGGTTTCCCACTACGATAATCATTGGCGCAGATGGAAGGGTGGTGTATGTAAAGTTGGGTAAGATCAATTATAGCAGAGACACAAATATTCCCAATAATATATACCCGATCCTGAAAAAATATTTAAACTGAAAAATGCCCATTTAATCACAAGCTTGTAGATAATAACGTTCTATACTGGAGCATATAGCTTGCTTAATCTTTAAACCGGATGATCACCCATAATCTTCCCGTAAGTTTATTGAGTAATGTTTGCCAGGTCTCTCCATGGTAAGAGCCGCTGGTGTAATATATATCTGAGTAATCCTGCAGTTCGCCGAACCGGATATCATTGACTAAAAGCTCGTCCAAACGGATACTGTTGCTGAATTGCTTAAAATGGTTTCCTCTTATATACCTGTCCATGTCGACCTGATCTTTGTTGATATCAAAGTGGGCTAATTTTGTATTTAGTTCTTTGCTGTACACACAACTGTAAGTGCTAATTTCAGGGATGTCCACCCTGGTATGTAATTCGATATTGTCGATATTGAATGCTTCACAGTCCCTGCGGTCGTATATGTAGCGGATAAATGACCTAAGCCCCCATAGCGCTGCTCCGCCAAAGGCAAGTACACCGGCCAGTACAATGATGACAATTTTTATGGTTTTGGTCATTGCTGTTTTTTCAAGAACGTGCGTGGCTGTAAAATAGTATTACCCACCCCAACCCTCTCTGTCCAAACTCCTGTATTGTATGGCTTCTGCCAAATGCTCGGGGCGTATATCTTCACTGGCTGCGAGGTCGGCAATGGTGCGGCTCACTTTCAGGATGCGATCATAGGCACGGGCGCTGAGGTTCAGTTTATCCATGGCGGTCTTCAGCAGGTTCTGGCCCACGTTGTTGATCACACATATCTCTTTCAGCAGTTTGCTGCTCATCTGTGCATTGCTGTATATACCCTCATGGCCTTCGAAACGCAGGCTCTGTATCTCGCGGGCCTTTATCACGCGGTCGCGTATATTGGTGCTGGGCTCCGATGTTTTCTCTGCCGATAGCTCGCTGAAGGCCACGGGTGTTACTTCCACATGCAGGTCGATACGGTCGAGCAGGGGGCCACTTATCTTATTGAGGTAGCGCTGCACCATCACCGGGGAGCAGGTACATTCCTTATCCGGGTGGTTGAAGTATCCGCATGGGCAGGGGTTCATGGATGCTATGAGCATAAAGCTGGCGGGAAAGTCGATACTCACCCTGGCGCGTGATATGGTCACGCGCCTTTCTTCCATAGGCTGGCGCATCACTTCAAGCACTGTGCGCTTGAACTCGGGCAATTCATCGAGGAAGAGTACGCCATTGTGCGCCAGCGATATCTCGCCGGGCTGCGGTATGCCGCCGCCGCCTACCAGGGCTGCATCAGCGATTGTAGTTTTGTTTCAGTGCATCATTAGGGCTATTTTCCTCATCCCGTAGTTAAATCACAAAGCTATGTTAAATAAAAAAACATTCAAACTATTCAGCAGAAACAGTAGTCTCTAACAGCACAAACAGAATTGATTATGTCAAGAAAAAACCGCAGTGTCAAAGCAAACAAAATCCTACCAAATGTACTAGGCACATACATTAGGGTATCAACTCCCAATCAAGAAAGTAAGGGATATTCTTTAGGTATTCAAAGGGAACTGGGCCAGCAAAAGGCTAAAGAATTAGGCTGGACTTATAAAGAGTATAATGATGGGAGCATATCAGGCGACATTGAGCCTATTAATAGACCAATGGTGAAGTCTTTATTAGAAGATATAGCTGATGATAAGATTGGTGGATTGTTCGTTATAAAACTGGATAGATTAAGTAGAGATGGTGACTATATAGATGGTCAGGTGATGATAACGATGTTAAAGAAAGCTGGGATAAAAGTGTTCGCTAATGATATGGAGAGGGAATTACAGAACCCAGCAGCAGAAATGGCGGTCAGAATTGAGAGTGTAATATCCAGTTATGAAAGATACCTGATTAGAGAGCGCACCAGTTCAGGTATTAGAAAGTCAATAAAATCGGGCAATTCGGCTAATGGTGGGGCTATTATGGCTTATGGGTTTGATAGAAAAGATAAGAAGATGGTGATAAATGCTAAAGAAGCTAAAGTAGTTAAACAGATATTTGAGTTGTATAAAAAGGGTTTTGGCACACAAAGAATAGCGGGTATATTAAATGACAAGGGAATACCGACTAAGCGAAATACTATTGCTGCGGGCAATATGCTGGTGAAAAAGACAATTACAAACAAATCAGGCGAGAAAGAAACAATTAAGATAGTTAAACATGGTAAAGATTTCGTTTGGCGTGATAGTGTTGTATATAGTATGTTGACTAATACACTATACAAAGGTGAGAAACAATGGAACGAGTTAATTATACCTGTACCACAAATTGTAGATGCTGATACATTTGATTTGGTACAATCACTACTTAAAGAAAGAACAAGATTTAAGAAGCCTATTAAAAATCAGTTTCTTTTGAAAGGCTTAATAAGATGTGGTGAATGTGGTAAATCATTCTACGGACATAAAAGGGCAGATTTGAGAGATAAAGCCTATAAATGTCTATCTAATAGATACAAAGCTGAATGGTGTGGTAACAGAGGGATAGGTATTGATTACATAGAGGATTTGGTATGGAGCGAGTTATTAAACTTTGAGAAGAAAGTAATAGATACTTATAAGTGGATGGAGACAGATAAAGCGGTGAAAGTATATGAGGCTACTATTAAAAAGAGTGATGCTATAATTAAAGATAATCTTGAAATGATGGATAGTCTTACTGAAAAGTATATAGCTAATAAGATAGGAGATAAAGACTATAATAAATTCAAAAGTAGATATGAAGCAGCGATAGAAAAAGCTAATGCTGCTAAATCAGATGTGGAGAACGATAACTTTCTTTTGGTGAATAAGAAGCAGATACTGGATGTAGTAAAAGAGTTTACAAAGGGAATGAAGCAAACAACAACGTTTGAAGGTATGCAAAGCTATGTCAGGGCATTTGTTGATAAGATTGTTATTCAGTCAGGTAGCCCAGCAGAAGGGGACTATTATCAAAATGTAGCTATATACTATAAGATGGACCAGTTTACACAGTTCTATTTAAAAGGTGAGGTAGATGTGATGTATAAAAGGAACTGGCACCGTTTAAGGTCAGAAAGCAAAGCACTCACTGTAATGATACATCAGGACGTTAAGAATAGGGCTGAAAGCTTTGGTGAGGCTCTACATGTAACAGGCTTTTAGCTTGCTAACTCTTTTTTCAAGCGTTCAGCAGTTAGTTTGTCAACAGCGTATTTATCAATAAGGAAATCAGAGGGCTCTTTGGCGCCCTCTTTTCTTTGCTTCTTAAACTCGTCTAGTAGTATTTGTGTATAGATTTGGTTTTCTATCAGCGTTATTTCTTCAATGGTCATAGGGCAAAGTAAAGAATTTCAGGCTCACTAACTTTTGGTTATTGTAAAAAAATATCAACATTTTTTTGGTCACGTTTTTTTGATAATGTATATTCGCATTAACACCGTATATAGTTTGTATATGTTTCAAAACGGTGTCGGGTAAAGTGGCTTGATTGTTTGCTTTCCCGCTATGAGATACAAATTCCATCAGGCTTTAACGCCTACCGACAAAGCTGCCTTAAAGGAGCTAAAATCACAACTATCTAACAGTCAAGTTGACCGCCAAGCGGTAGAAAGCCTAATAGGCTCTATGTCTGACCGACTACGTCCAGCTAACATAATTTGGCGTTCTGACGGTATGCTAAATACTGTTTACCTAACCGAAGAATTGAAACCAATTGCCAGGGCGGCAACATTAGCGAAGCTTAAAAAGCAAGTACCCGCAGCCAACAAGCGTATGATCAAATCAATCGGTAGTAAGCTGGCAAGGCTGGACACAAAGACTTTACAAGAAATGAATAAGCTATTAGCACCCCTAAATCGTTCGGTATAATCCTGAACATTCGGGGTAGTGACTTTAATTGGTTACTACCTCGCTAACCAAATTTGACTATAATGCATAACAATCAAACAACAACACATCAGATTATTATTACCGGGCCAGTATTAGACCGTTTTATAAAAATGGACAAGCTTCATAATGAAAATCCTGATTGGTCTATGGAGCAAATAAATGAAGAGGTACAGAACATGGCGAATGGTGTACACAGGCGCAAAACAACAAAGGAAAAACTGTTTATTCATCTATTGAAAAAACACAAACTAGACACCTATGAGTTACCGTTTGAGGAAGTAATGGACATCATCGGCATAGATATTCAGAAGTATAAGAAGTATGAACCGCTTAGGAAAGACTTTTATGAATATGCCGATAGGCAGTTTAATCAAATACTGAATGATATGAGAGCTGCTAAGAAGTAGTAAGGTATGCAGCGACTGACTGAAAAAGTCAGACCCTGCATTAGTCTAATAATTTACAGGGTCTTAAACACATTAGAAGGAAATGAGTTTAAGACCCTGTAAAACGCATTTTGGGACGTTTTGGGACACTTTTAGTGCTTGCTGATATATTTTGCTAGCAGTATTAAGTCAACAGTCAGGACAGCGACCAAAATCGCAAGGATGACTATAATAGCTATATCGTATTTGTCAAGACGTTTCATAGTAAAAAGCGGAAAGGACACTAATCAGTGTCCTTTCTCTTATTATGATGGGTTAGTAAATCACTTTATTTGACCCCAGTTAGTGCAAGCATCGTATTGAGCATCAGGGCGCACAATCTGACTAGTCTGATTATCGTACTTGCCCATATTATCACAAGCAACCGATGCTTTTGTATTGTTACGTGCCTTAACTGTTATGTTAGTCGTTTGCTTGTTCAGTGAACAAGTGCATTGATATTCTTTGTTGCAAGCAATCAGACATGTTGCAAGCGTTAATAGTGTTAGTGTTCTTTTCATAATTCATTATTTGTTTTGTCAGGGTGTAAAGTAGCCCTTTACCTTCATATTACCAAAAATGACCATAAGATTTTTAAGAGGTTTTTTCTAAGCGTAAATCTTCTATGGTATCAGGGTCTATCCCTAAATCTTTACAATGTGAGCGGTAAAACTCTCTATCATATTCCCATTTCTTTTGCAAGCCATTGATTACCTTTTCAAGTTCTAGTACTGGAGAACCAGTTACATCAGCTATATCTAAGTGACTTCCTATTATTCTATTGTGTAGAGTATCTACTATTTCTTGTGCTACTAAGATTAATGCATTGGCTTGTGGTCTTGTAGCGGTATAAGCTACTGTATCAAAATTTTCATCTAAGTGGGCATAGACACCATTTCTTTGTTCAAGCAAATTATCTATCGCCTTATTAAGTGCTTTGATTTTCAATTGCCAGCCTCTTAACTGGTCGGTAGTAAAGCCTAATTCAGGATGTTCACTTTCTAATTTCCACAGCAATGTTTTAAGATTAAATGTTTCAGTGTGGTTATATAGTTTGCAAAGCTCCATTACAACGGTACGCCAATGTATCTTAGCATCAAATGAAAAGTAACCATTTCGTTTTATAAATCTCCTATCCCTATCAGTTTCAGTCTTCATTAAGCTATCTACAATCTTCATACATTCTTGAGCTGTAAAGACTATTAGCTTTGTGCTCTCTAAGTGTTTTTTCAAATCTTCCATATGAATATTTTAGACTGCAAATTTACCACTATACTATGATAGTATTTGATTAATTCTTTCAGCTCTAACCTGTATCAACCTTTGGCGTTGTTCATTCTCATTTAGTGGATAACTCCAATAGTCTATACCTAATTCTTTCAGGTACTTTTTAAACAGGAAAAATAGCGGTGCCATCTTTCGCCACTTATTCATATCGGCATACTCACATAGTTGACTTCTATTTTGGCAACTCTTAATTAGTTCTATGTCGGCTATCATTTTCTTTTTCATTCTACACGTAATAATTCATTTCATCATCTAGCAGGGCTATTATATCATCAGTGCTATCAAATTGGTATGGGCGGTATTCAGCAATCATAAAATCACACTTAGAGCTGTCTATATAAAGTAGGTCGGGATAAAGTAAGAACTGGAAATGTTCATCATCATTTTGCCAGCTTAGTAAATAGTAGTTATCTATTATTTGGTTATCTTCTATTAGAGGTTCTAATGTTATACCCCATTTAGTAATCAGATATATTCTTATGTCATCAATGGTTTCTTTGTTAAACTGTTTCATAGTGTATATATTCCCGCATAAAAAGAAGTTTAAAAAGACTGGATTGTTTAAGGGTAGGTATAGAACCTTTATTCCCCAGCAAGTAAGAATTTCAGACATTAAAAACAGATTGCTCTGTTACTTGATTTGACATTCTTACCTACTAGAGCGTATAATCTTTACTGGCTTATTAATTATACTGTGCATCAAAAGCTATGTATCCCCTATTCCTGCGGGCAATGAGTAGTTTATTAAACTTGCTGGTCGGGCGTTGTTAGGTTTAGAACATTGCGCCCACTGGTTACTCATCCATCTATTTCCTTGGGCAAGTTATTAATCAATCCCAAGGCTCTAAGCTACGATACCGGTCATTTCATTCACATCATCTAAGTATGATGTAGGGGTGAACCCGATTAAGACCCTACATCTTATATATCGGGTTGCTAAATAGTTTTTAGAAAGACTGGATTGTTTATGTTGAAAAACCATTTCCTGTATTTATGCGGTTCTTCGTGAAGTAGGTAAGATTTTTTGATTGCTCGGAGATGCAGTGTTTACGTTTGGTTCAGCAGGATCTGCAAGACCTATGATATATACTATACACTATATATACATTCTTATACTCCCATAGACCTTTCAACCAATCTTAATAGCGACTTGCGTAGCCCCCAGCGTAGCAACAAAGCAGTAAGAGTATTGAACCGCATTACATCATATCCTTTACCGTTTTAGGCTTTACAATACGAGTGTAAACACTTCTGTAAAACCACGTACTCATTTTTCTTTTTACTACTATTCTGAATTGTGTTATCGCCAAAGCACTAGACTCATTAAACAATTTATGTGCGTTATTATATCTTTCACGGTTCAAATTTCCCACTTCCATTTGCATTGCCTCTAAAGCAATGGACATGGCGGAGACAGATTCAATTAGGTCTTGTTGCTCTTTTTTCTTGGGATTAAGTAATAGTTCTACGGCAGCTCTATGTTTTAAGTAGGTGTAAGTATCTTTTGGATTACTTGTAGCAGCCATAAATCCAGCCACTTCATTCCTTAATATGGTAATCCATTCATTCTTTCTAGTCCTTATTGATAAGTATGTGGTAATACTGGCTGCCAATACTGCGGCAAATACGGCTACACAAATTTGTAACAGGTCTTTATTAAGCATAGATGACTGATTTACCGATACAAGATAAAAAGATATTCACATTTTGTATGACAAAGCATCACCACATTCAACCGCCTACTAATTTTAGGTTATGAACCCGCATTTAATACCCGACATATTCCAAGCACACCTACACAATCATAACAAGGTGCTGCAATTCCCACATAAGATGGCAGTAAATGAATTTATTAAACTTAATAAGGACATTCTTAAAGAGATAACGGCTAAGGTGGGTAAGCAATACGGTATCAATCCGAAAGAGACTAAGTTTAAATACTATTTCAGAAAGGGCACCGAGAATTATTTGCGTGCTGAAAATATGTTGGTAGAAGAAAACAAGGCTAATGAACCAGTATATCAGTACGGGCTAAGTAGTGGAGTTAAGAAACATTAGATTATTTATTATCTTGGTGACTTAATTATCTAATATGGCTAAATTAAAAGAAGAAAAGAAACACACTGGCCCGCTACCATATGCTTATACAAAAACGGTTGATGTAAAAAACATACAAGATGATACAGTATTTGGTGTTATTTATGAAACTGGTAAAGGCAAGAATAGAAAAGTAATGAACTGGTCAATTACACCTAGTGAAACATTAGCACCATCTATTGTAGATTGGTATTTGAAAGTAATGGAAGTTGCAACTGATAGTGGTACACAAATAGAAATGCATTTTGATGATGTTAAACTGGAAAAGTTATTTACTCAAATATTAGCATTAGACAATGTTAAAAATTATAAAGGGAGTAAACGGAAGAAAGAAGGACATTGGGAACTCCAATAGATTATAAAAAGAGCCGATAATTATCGGCTCTTTTTATTTAAAAAACATTAGTAAATACTGGGTGCCTTCTTTTTGTTCTTAGCTTTCAATTCTTCCAGCTCCTTAATTTGTTTCTCTGTTTCATCACCAGTCATTATAATGACCTTATGAAATAGTAAAGCATCTACATCTAGCGGGTCTAAATGGATAATGTAATTGCCCGTACTATCATAAATATCATAAGTGCCATTATCAAAATAATATACCTTGTTTGTTTTGTCGGCAAGTGCTGCTAATATTTTCTTCTTTTGGCTAGCTGTCATTGTAAGTCAATTTGATTAAGAATTTTCTTCTGTTGGTTCTTCTATGTAAGAATGTATAGGGTTAAACTTTTCAAGTTCCTTTCTTGTCAGGTTAATATTAACCCACTTTGATTTAAATTCTTTGCCTTTAATATCAATCACTACTAACCTACATTCTCGGTATTCAGTTTTAGCCTTTATTGCTACCTGTGATATATTGGTAGCCTTTGGATTTACCTTTAGCACACTGTTTACGCCAGCAGTAAACTGGTAGTTTTCAGTCAGAAAATCATTTGGTTCTAATAGTATTGGAAATTTGCGACTTACAAAATCCATTTTTGTTTTAATAAAGTCTTTTCGGTCAGGTTCAACATCATCCATAATCAAATCAAACCACATAGTTCTAATCAGTGTTTTCTTAGTGCTATGATTGATAATGTTGAAAACGGCACTGGTGGTTTTGCGTTTATCATAGAATGTCGTTAACTCATAGTGTGTAACTATTTCCAGCTTGACCTTCTTATTGTCAAAGTAGGTGAAGATTTGCCAGCCAATACTAAAGCTAGACACTAACAAAGCTATTATAGAGACTATAACGGGTGCCGTCATTCTTTAGATGGTTTTCTTTCAGGAACAACTAATACCTTCTCACCTTTTTTAAAAATTCGCCTTGCTGCACCACTGTAAAACATTCGGCTAATAGTGTCACCAAGTTTACCCAAATTCTCAGGCTTAATCATTTCCTTATCATCAATATACTTCTGTACATAATTATTCAAGAACTCCTTTATCTCTGTAATTGTTTCTTTAAAAGCATCCACTTCTCTTCTTCGCTGGTCAGCTTCAACAGTCTTATCAAACTTGTCACGTAGCTTTTGTAAAATGGTAAATGTGAGTGCTATTACCTCATTAGCCAGTTGCCTTACACGGTCTTCTATTAATTCCTCATCTGTTATTTTCTCTTTCTTGTTATATACTGGGGCTTTATAGGTTTTTTCTAACCACTTTCCCAATCCATCTATACGGGCCACACATTCGGTATAGTTAGTGGCCCGCATATCGTGCATAAAAGTATTACGCACTTCCATAAATTTTTGAAATTTTGTCCTATCACCATCATTTAAAGCGCCAATGTCAATTAGCAACATCACTTTATAGTGAAATGAAATGCCATTTTTACCAAGTGATTTTGAGTTATCAGTATCATCAATATCTAGGAGCTTACCTAAAAATGATGTGATATAGTTTTCAACTAATAGGGCAACTTGTAGAACTAATATACGGTCATCTACATCAGGTAGACTTAATCTTTCCATAACCAAACTTTTTGTTTCACTGTCATAGCTATTTTATTGTTTTGCTTACACAATCAAGATGGTTAGCTACATCTTTTAAAGCATCACCTTTCATATACGCATTAATGGCTTTCATAGGGTCATTGCCTACTGACCTTTCTATAACCAATTCCACTATTCTCAAAGTATTTCCTATAACTGCGGAACATAGAGATTCAATTGCGGATCTTAGCTGTAATTCTTTAGGCAAGTTTTTGTCTTGTTCATAGGTTTTAAGTAGCCATTTTTCTAACCCGTCTATTTTGGCAACGCATTTTTCATAAGTATCAGCCCAAATGTCGTGCATAAAGACATTTCGTATTTCCATAAACTTAGTGAAGATTGTTTGCGCCTCCTTATCTAATGCGCCTATATCAATTAGCAGCATAATCTTTTGATTAAAAGAAAGGCTTGAGCTTTTATTAAGTGATTTTGCCGTCTTATAATCTTCCATCCCCAGCAGGTTAGCAATCAAATCACTTATTTGAGCTTCCATTAATAAAGCCATCCGAAGGATAGGTATTCTATTTTCAACATTGATGTCAGCTAATAGCTCTTTTCTAAATTCCATAACTGTAAGTTAAGAAAAGGCGCACAATTGCCCACCTTTTTTATTAATAGACAAAATGAATAAAAAGTCCACTCTTTTTAAAACAATAGTTAGTGCAAGAATATATACAGTATAAAAATTAAGAACAACACTATGACAATACAGGACATTGATAAATATTTAGCAACAATCAATTATGATGTAGTAGAACCTACTGACCTTGTATTATTGCTAGACAAGCAAAGTATGAGAGTAGTATTTAAAGCACTAAACTATTCTGACCAAGTAACAAACCACCCATTAGTGTACGACATTACACACTATTACAAAGGTGTTGCAGTCAGGTGTGCAACAAAAAATTAAGAACAACACTATGAAAACCTATAACACTATCAAAGACGAAATACTAAAAACCTCTCTCAAAATTACCAAAGCAATTGCCAAAGGCAACATTGGTAAAGCTGAAAAGCTGAACGAGAAACTAAACCAACTAATTATAAGAGCTGCCAATATTAAGCCGAGTGAGACAAGTAAAGATTACTATGGCGTAGTAGTTGATAGCAAAGTTAGTGGGTGCATATTAGGGCCGGGCTATGACCCAGTTTGTGGCAGCAAGAAAAATAAGTAAGATTAATGAGGACAATAATTATTGACACATTATACTGTATAGAAACCCAAGCTCCTATTAAGAGTGAAGGTTTCACTACTGGCTTTGATTTTGATTTTGATGGTTTGCTTATAGCTATAGATCGCCAAAGAAAAATTGATGCCATTCTATATGATATTCCTTATGAGGCAATAGATACTACATTATTTCTGTATCAATTGTACTGCGATGGATATTTTGATGAACATAACACAAGGAGAATGAGAGCAACCGCAAGAAAGAATTACAGCAAATGAATGATACAACCATAGACCCACTATTTACAATTAGATGCACACTGCAAAAAAATAGCCTGAAACCACCTAGCTATATCAAACTACGTACCTACGAACAACGTAGAATATGGGCAGAAATGCAACACGTCTATATAATCCTGGGCTGGTTAATGCGTGACCGCATCTTACCCCATTTAGAACTAAAGAAACTGGCTGATGCCGCCACTAAATGCTACTTAGAGATAGCTACAACCAATTGTAAGCTATCATTACTGGCTTGTATAGAACTAGATAAGGCTATTGCTAAGTATCAAAAGCAAGCCATGGATTTAGAACTATATAGAGTAGTAGCCAACTACCAAAAATTTACCACCCTGCTAAATTGAACCGACAAGAAATCCTAACCTACATCTATCAGAGTGATTATATCAATGCTACACTAAAAACCATACTAAAGAAATCAGTCGGTGAGCATAAATATTCCTTTTATTATGATGATGCTAAGTCACATTTCTTAGTCTGTGTTTCCTCAATTAAAGAAGCGACATTATTAAGAGTATTCAATGAAAAAGGCATAAAAGGTATAGAACACTATTGCGCTGGAATAATCAATAACCAATTTGCCAGTAGTACATCATCCTTTTATAAACAATTCCGCAACCCGAAAGTAGTAACCTGCCAATTATGGAACATTGATAATTACAGAGAACACCTAAAGGATTTTACCGTGGATGAATTGTCAGAACAACAAGATGAACTAATACACCAAACATTAAGAAAGCTGGCTGATACACCCGAAGAAGTATTATATGCCCAACATCAGAAGTGGAAAGATGATAACATAACCAAGATAAAGAACCTACTACTACACCTACCACCTGAATTAGGATTGCACTGTAAAATAATGTTTGAACTATACTACTTCAAAGATTTAACCTACCAAAAGATAGAAGAAATATCCGGTGTCAATTATCAGACAGTAAGGCTATATGTACAGAAAACATTAAAGCACCTAAAAAAAGAACTGAAAACTAATATATAAGAGATATGATAACCCTATTAAAAATACTATTAATTGCTTACAGCGTATCAAGAATAGAACCAATCAAATGGTTCTTTGATGCATTACACGTAAAGTATGATTTGCTAATTGTACCAGTAGCATCATTACTACTAACCTGTTTCAAATGTTTGAGCCTTTGGATAGGTGTAATATCGGGTCATCCATACGAAGGAATGATTGCAAGCATAATAGCAACCATCTATGAAAAATACTTTAGCCAATGGGAGAGGAAACTAATTTAAAACCTTACAGCGATTACATGGCTTTAATGCAGTTGATGAAATCAACCATAGCCGACCAAGATACTATTGATAAAGTTGAACACTACTTTAAGCAGTACATAGACCCCTATTTCAGAGGTCCGATTGTAACCAATTGCACTTGTAGTAATTCAATATCAACCGTGTTTGGAAAACTAAGAACGTGGTTTGAAGCCAACCAAAATACATTTAAACAGGATGAAGAATAGAATAAAGCTATTAGCATTAATAAAACAATTGGCTGCACCAAATAACAATTTAGTCGGCCCATTCTTCATTGGTGATTTAGTAGCTGATGCTATTGAAATAATAAATGGCGGGTCAGATTTTCAGTTGATATTTTGGATTAATGATTTTGAGTGGAATAGATTATCAGAGGAACTAAATGAAAAAGAAATAGATGAACTGATTAGACAGTTTGAACAATTAACAGGGAACTAAAAATATAAAACACACTATGGAAAAGAATATGAATCACATAAAGAATAACGCAATTCAAACTTATGAAATGATTTTGCTTGATACTGTTACATCAGAGAATATAAATAGCTGGTTAAGCGAAATAGGACGTAACATTAATGAATTGGAAGCTAATGAGACATACGCTATGTATGATAAGTTGCTGGATGAAAATTACCTAATAAAATTCAGTGCTGAAACAATTAAGAGAATGAAAGAGAGATTGATGACTGATGTTGTCAAAATATTGCAGCATTCAATTAGGGACTTGTTTGCAATATCCCAATCTAACCATATTGATATTTATGTGAATAAAGATAAGTACACGATAAAGTTGGTAGAAAAAGGAGAATAATTACGTTGATTGAATTACCTATTAACCTATCAAAATCTAATCGCTGGAAATGCAAGCCAGTGAAGACTATCAGCTTAATGTAATCAGAGAGTTACAATAGTCTGGCGGATTTCCGTAATGCCGATTGATTAAACTGGGGGTGGCGCACCAAAATAAACCACACCTACAAAAAATAACCATAACCAAATGCCTAAAACTTATGAGATAATAAGCCTACAAAATGATTTGATTGAAAAGATAACCAAAGATGCCTATTCGCCACAAGCTGTATTAGATTACCTAATGACTGATAAGGGCTATAAACAATCGTATGCCTATGAATTAAGGAAAGATGCCTATGATGCTATCCGTGAAATGCTGAAAGACAATTTGATTGACTTGTATTCCTTTCAGATGATAAGACTGGAACATAGACTAGTAAAAGCTGATAAGAAAGGAGACGAGCATTTAGCATTGAAGATATTGCAAGAAATGAATAAGATAGGTGGGTTGTATAAAGAGCGTGTTGAGCATACGGGCAATATCGTGATTAAAACCAAATGGGGCGGTGAAGAAGATGCAAAAGATGACTTTTTCAATATAGACTAGACCTATAAGCTTTTCCACATTCCGGGCATCAACTAGCCCAGCACAAAACATAGGACTTTCCACTAGTCATAAATCGCTGGAAACATCAGGAAAATCAGCGTTTACCTCCCTCGCGAGGGAGTAGGGGAGGGGCTAAATGTCAGGGCTAAAATCATTGTGTCAGTGTGTGGGGGGATACAGGGTAAGAGGTATAGATCCTAACAATTGCTAACTAATTGCCTATGTCACCAAATCGGTTGAATATGCACTACTGACAGATAGACAGGGCAAGGGTTTCAAGCAATCAATAGGTCTAAACTAGGTAGTGATAGGTCCGATTTATTTATCATAACGGATATTATAAGGCAAGGGTATTTAGATACCCATCAACTGATATTATCAGTATAAAAATTGACAGTATGACAGAGTGGAATTAGTGTTCATTAAGCCCCATCAGAAGCAAAAAGAAGTAATCAAATCATTAGACAATCCCAAGTATCAGAACGTTGTTATTTGCGCTGGTAGGCAGTCTGGAAAGAGTGCCATAGTTCTCAACTATTGTGTCAAGTATTGTAACGATGATGCAGGCAGAAAAGTATTATGGGTTAGTCCTAAATACAGTCAGTGTAAAGAGGTATATAATGAGATATTAGATAAGTTTTACCATCCCTTAATAGTCAAATCTCACAAGTGCGGTAAGGGTGAAATGGAAATAGTATTTAGCAATGGGTCTAAAATACTGTTTCGTTCGGCTGCATCAGGCGATAGTTTAAGAGGCCCTACGGTAAGAGGGATATTAGTCATTGATGAAATGAGAGATATTCCACGGGATGTAGTGGATAGCGTGCTATTGCCCATGTTGAATACTGCGGGCAAGGCTCTAAAGGTTATCATCACTTCTACCCCAGCCGGCAAATCTAATATACTATATGAATGGTGGTTAAGAGGTAACAGTGATGAATACCCTAACTACATTAGCCATAGGTGGACGTGTTATGATACACCGACTATATCTCCTACTCTATTAGAAGAAAGAAAGAGAGATACACCTGATGCCATCTTTCGCCAAGAATATTTAGCCGAGTTTGTAGATAGTTCATCTGTCTTTGACAATATAGATGATGCATTGGTATTAGAACCAATGAATGAGCCAGTACCAGGTACTTACTATATGGGTGTTGATATTGGGCTTATACGGGATGCCACAGTATGTTGTATCATAGATGAAAGTGGCAATTTGGTTAAGTATTATAGATGGGTGGATGACCTTGATACTAACTTTCTTATTGCTGAAATCAATCGGTTAAATGAGAAATGGAAGTTTAAGAAAGTGATGGTTGAGAGTAATAACCAAGGTGGGCCTGTGATTGATTTGCTACGCAATACGATGAGTAACGTGGTTGAGTTCAACACCAATTCCAACTCAAAGCTAACTATTATCAATAACCTGATTAGTCAATTCAAGACTGGTGCAATCAAGTGTGTCAATGATAACCTATTGAGAGATGAACTAGAGAGCTTTATATTTATTCAAAAGGATGGTGGTTATATGCAATTCCGTGCCGGTACGGGTCACGATGATATAGTAATGAGTTTGGCTATTGCCATTGAATGCTTTTTACAACACAAGTTCAATCCTCGCTATCTACGCATTTATGGTGATGACTTCAATTAAAAGTCCTCTCTAAAAGCCTCATAGTATTCCTTACCCCAGTCATTAGCCACTGCTTTGACATAGGACACTAAATATTCTTCCGCCTGTGATTTAGCATTTACAAGGATGTAATTGATATGCTGGCGGATTTCTTCTTCGGTTAATTCTTCTGTGTTTGGCATAAACAAATATAACCAAAACGACCTTTTGAAACTAAATATATACTGTATCGGAAGCCAAAAAAAATACTACAACCGATATATAACTCTATATGAAAATAATCAAAGTTAAAGGTCAAGACTTGTCTATTCCAGAAAGCTGGGAAGAAACATCTATCCTACAATGGATTGAACTAACTAAACTACTTGACAACAAGTATTTAAATGAAGAAGAACTGAACATTGATATGTTAAGTATTCTATGCACTTCAACCAATTACTTCAAAGCTGACAAAGATATTACAGAGGGTACGTTTATGGACGTATTTGAAACGGCAAAGGAAGAAATATCGCATTTAGTTTCACAAATTCCAATAGCCGTTTTTAATGAGTTAATGGAAACTACTTTAAATGTCTTTTTAGTAAAAGCAGAAGGACAGGATTTTGACCATTTCACTATTGACGGTAAAGACTATGCTTGGATTAACGGTTACGAGAAATGCACATTAAATGAGGTATCTACTATTAAACAAGCATTAACGATAGCTAATAAAGTTGACTCATCAGGCAAAGAGGGTATTACTAGGTTGTTACCAATCATATTGAGACCTGCCATAGAAAAGTTAGATGCTGAAACTGGTAAAACATGTTGGGAATTAGAAACCCTTGATACTACGAATTTGGAGTTTAGGAGATTATTGCTTTTACACAGGCTATCACCAGTTCAGGTTGTGAATAATGTCCGTTTTTTTTTCAATGGATTGACCAAATTGAAAAAGCCTACGCCCCGTTATTCAAAAAGAAAGACGAAAGTGAAATAAAGGATATAGATGAATTAGAAGATGAAGAAGCATTAAATGAAGAAGATGAATTTAACGAGAGGTGGCAATGGTTTGAAATCTATGAATTGCTATCCAAAGGTGACCCCTTAAAATGGGATGCACTCGGTGAATTAAATTATTTGTTCTGTTTAAATCTCTATTCCTACCGAAAGGAGAAAGCTGATTTGGAGAGCAAAAAAAGGGGTAAGAATCCTGAATAAAAAACTTATAAACTATCAATGAACGAAACTATCACGCTTAAAAAGCTGGCATTAATGATAAATGAAATCGCAGTCGGTCACGATATGGTGAACTACTGCGGTTTTGGTGATAAGCCTGATATGACGGGGGTAAAATTCCCTTATTTATGGATTCAGCCTTATAACTCAACTGCATTGTGGAGTGATGACACTTCGCAAATGTCGGATATATACTATGGTTTGAACCTTTATGTATATGATAAGATTGATAAAGGTGATGGTAACTTTTTTGATGTGATTTCTGATTGTGATTTTATCATTAATACGATACTAGCGCACATTACACTACACCCTAAGTATGAAGAATACGAAATTTCAATTGACCAAAATACATCGTCTGATATAGTTCTACACGAAACTGATGATGATGCTGCTGGTTGTGTATCAACCGTATATTTTAAAGTTCCTTTCCGCTATTCTAATTGCAATATTCCTATTACTCTATTAGGTGACTACACAACCGTATTAAATACAGACATTACTACACACCGATTAGTTGGAGCGCAAGGCCCGATTGGCCCACAAGGCTTCCAAGGTGATAGAGGATTAGATGGCACTGCTGCTAATGTCGGTGCTACTGGTGCCCAAGGTTATCAGGGAGCTGATGGCTCAATGGGTTATCAGGGTTTCCAAGGTAGTAACGGTACTGATGGTATGATAGGCTTCCAAGGATTTCAGGGACCGCAAGGAAACGATGGTGCAAATGGTTCACAGGGACCACAAGGCAGTCAAGGGTTTCAGGGTAACCAAGGAACACAAGGTAATACTGGATTGACTGGTGTTACTGGTTCACAGGGATTTCAGGGTGTGCAAGGTGTAGCGGGTCAAAATGGATTGAATGGAGCGACTGGATTTCAGGGTTTTCAAGGAACACAAGGAACTAGCGGCATTAACGGTGCAAATGGTATTACTGGTAGCCAAGGTTATCAGGGATTCCAAGGCAATTCAGGTGTAAACGGTTTGAACGGAGCCACAGGATTTCAGGGCTACCAAGGTAACCAAGGCTTTCAAGGTCCTGCAGGAATTAATGGTATTACAGGTTCTATTGGAGCGACTGGTTACCAAGGTTATCAGGGCGCACAAGGCAGCCAAGGTAATAGCGGAATTAATGGTATCACTGGCTCTATCGGGGCAACGGGTTATCAGGGCTTCCAAGGAACGCAGGGAATTGGAGGAGCAAACGGGCTAATTGGTGCTACGGGCTACCAAGGTTTCCAAGGAACACAAGGCAATGCAGGGGCAAACGGTTTGAACGGGATAACGGGTTCTATTGGTGCTACGGGCGTGCAAGGATTTCAAGGCACACAGGGTGTCCAAGGTAGTCAAGGTGCCGCAGGCGGTGGTGGCTTAACAATGCAAATTGCTTACATCTCTACTACCTTTTCAACTTCTACATCATCAGCAACTGATTTCGGTTTAACATTCTCAATTGGCGTAGCTGAAACGTGGTATTTTGAAGCTGACTTTATGGGCATCAGCTCTAATAACAGTGGTTGCAAATTTGCCGTTTCATATCCCGCTGGCGCTACTGCTACTGGTTGGTTTCTAAATACTGGCTCTACAATAAACACACCCGTATATCAATACTGGACTGCATCAAATGCTTTATGTTCAACTTTTGTTCATAATGCTAGTGCCGCATTGGCACCTGATAGAATATGGGGTACAATTAGAGGTGGTGGCTCTAGCGGCTTAGTGTCATTAAAGACGGCTGCATTTGGTTTAGGAAACGTAATAACTATTTACCCGTATGGGACATTAAAAGCAATCAAGTTAAACTAACCGATGTTCAATAAAGACTTTAAAACAGGTAATCTTAAAAAAGCTTTTCAGAAATACGGAGAAGAATTTATTAGACAGCTAATAAAAGAACTTTTGAGTAAGGATAAGAAAGCAACAGGGCAATTAATTAAGTCATTGAGTTTTGATATACAACAGGCAGTAGATGGTTATTTCCTGAACATTAGGGCTAATGACTACTTAAAATACGTTGACCAAGGGCGAAAGCCAGGCAAGATGCCACCAGTTGATAAGATAAAGCAGTGGGTAACTACTAAGCCATCAATAGCAAGGGCAATTACTAAACACAGTAAAGCCATGTCTAAACATGGTAAGTCCATTAAAGACTTGAATAACCAAGCGGCTTGGGCTATTGCAAAAGGAATAAAGAAGCACGGTATAAAACCGAGTTATGTAATACAAAACACATTATTAAGGATTGAGAAAATGAAGATGGATTTAGGGCGGGCGGTTGCGCTAGACCTGAATGAATTTATATATCAAACACTAAAAGAATTTCAAAGAAAATAATCAATGGCAGCACCAACAGTAAATTTAGTTAGACAACCAAACCCAATAGAACCTATTAATGATAGTAATAGAGGCGAATGTATTTTTGTCTTAAATGGCACTGGTAACATTCAGCAAAATGATAGTTTCCAGTATGTGATTGATTTGTATGAGATGATTTTACAATGGTCAGTTACATATTCAGTAGCTAACAATCTTGGAAGATATAAACTTCCTGCAGGCCCTGATGGCAGATGTGTTTTTGCCGCTAACCAAATACTACAATCTCAAACACTAAATGATTATGTAGTGACTTTAGGTGACCCAACAGCAACTTCTTTGCCAATTACTGCATATGCTATTACCTATGGCTACGAATATAATCCCTACATCACATTTACGTCTATTACCCCTACCACAATTGGCCCTGATACATTTGCAACCCTAATATTAGCTACGGCATCTGATTTAGCCGTAGGTGATTTAATCACAATATCTAAGGACATTCTATCTTATAACTCATTCTATAATGGCGTTCATACGGTTCAGCAAGTAACATCACCAACCGAGATAGTTACTGATGTTTTATTTAATACAGTACCTATTGTAGAGACTGGCAAGATTATAATGAAAACCCATTTAGTGGGACAATCCGATAGGTTTCATACTTATACTGGTACAAGACAATTCAATCAATATGATAAGAACTTTGGCACTCAATTTTTGGTGCAATCAGTTAATAGCATTTATAATTATACAGGCCCGAATTATGTTTATTCAGGTGATACTTGTTTCCTAACTAATTATCAGGACTACAAGCCAATTTACTTGTATCAGTTTGAGGATAGTAATTTCATAATGAAGTGGTCAGATTATCCAGTAACACAGGTATATATCTACACATTTAATGGCACTCCATCACCAACTACTTTAACCAATATCTACTTTGTCTCAATGGGTCAGTGGATAACTGATCCCGATGAAGTTATGTACAAAATGGGAACTGGTTCTCTAGAAGTGGAGCTATGGTATGGCATACCGCTTTCAACCAGTAATGTAACACACTATGCAATTAGTGTATCACACGTATCATTTAGTGGTGTAACACATAGAGCGGTTGTAAGACGACAAATCATTAATAGTGACTGTGGTACTGCTTATGTAAATCCTGCTGATACTTCGGCAAGACGTACGGCAAATCCAATACCTGATGACTGTATTAGATTGAAGTTTCTTAACCCCCACGGTGGATGGGATTACTGGAATTTCAGTGGTAAAAATACTAAAGAAACCGAGATAACAAAAAACCTATTCAAACAAGCTTATACGACTGTACCACGTTCATATGATCGTGGCGACACTGTATTATCAGTAAAGGCTAATCAGACAATTACAGTTACTACAAATTGGATTAAAGAAAGTGATTACGCTTACTTAGATGAGCTATTAAGGTCACCTGAGGTGTATATAGTCACTCAAAGCTATTTACAGGCTTATTTAGACGTGGAAATTGGTTTAAAGGATATTCCAGTGATAGTAACCACTCCAAAATGGCAGTGGAAAAGAACAAGGGACGGCAAACTATTTTTTGCTTCCGTGGATTTAAAATACAGCTATGATATAGCCATACAAAATAGTTAACACAATGACATTTAGAATACTAGTAGAGCTACAAAAGTTTGATAACAATATTTATTTACCATCGGATATAGTTTACCCTGATAAATTAAAAAGGGAACTGGATTTGTTTGATGATATACCGATAGACACAACCTACCAAATATCCGACATATCCGATATTACCTCGGTTAATAGTTCATACACAAAGACTATAACATTGCCAGCTACGCCTAAAAACAATAAAATCTTTTCATTCATTTTTCAGATTGAAATTGATAAGAATGTAGCCAGTGATTACTATTTCAATCCAAAGAGGAAAACCAAATGTTGGATGATTAATGAAAGTAACGTACAATTCAACGGTTACTTGCAACTCACTAAGGTTAATATTAACAAGGAAAGCCACATCACATCGTATGAAGCTGTTATTTATGGTGAAACTGATAACGTGTTTTCAACATTTGGTGATGGCTTAATTACAGATGTAACAAGCCCTGAATTTGTTTTTGCTACTCAAAGTAGCAACTATGATTTTAACGATTTAAATCACATCTACAATGCTCAAAGCATTACCGCTAGTTGGGATGATGTTGATAGCGGATTGAAGCCATATTATCCTATGATTGATTACGGCAATGGCTGGGATTATAACTTTGTCAATAATGGGACTGTCAGTAATGGTTTAGGGACAGAAGATTTATATCCTGCTATTCCTGTTAAAGTATTATGGGATAAGATATTTCAATCAACAGCCGATTTTACAAGTGATGGACTGATGTATCAATACGTTTCCCAATTCTTGGAAAGTGAATTGGTAAAGAGGTTATACATTCCAGCATCAGGCGGTAAAATGCAAAGAAGGGCATCAGGTGTAGGATTTGATGGGATTGATAAACGACCAACATTTAAAGTAGGCGGCACATTTTCAAGCTACACCAGTTATTACTTATCTACCCAGTTCTTTAATCAGTATGCGGTTATGGACACCTTATTTAATCAACCGAACAATACACAGTTCCAAGCTCCATACTATGACTATGGATATACTTATAGCATTAACGGTGACCCATATTTTAATTGGCCCGTTGATAACTGTTATAAGAACCTATACATGGAAACAGAGCCAAACACGGGTGCAACCACATCAACGTTTAAACAAAGGTTTCACTTTGACTTTAAAATAGGTACACAGCTAACCAGTAAGGACGCAATTCTACAACAAGACCAAGATAGCACTACCGACTTTCCAAGTCATCCGGGGCATCATACGGGCTATGCAGTTGCACCATCTACTTTAACTATTGATAAGTTTGGTATTAAGATTTGGGTGGTCTTTTATAGGCAGAATGACCCTAATACTGGTTTAGAGCATCCCGCCTGGGCTTCGGGTTTAGGTGAGCCAATTCCTAATGAGAATGGTGAAATTCGCCATATCATAAACAATGACCCGCTGTATTTAAGTGGCGATATGGATTGGATTGGCTTTATCAATGGATATGGCCCATACGGAGTAGACTTAACCAATGCAGAAAGAAATGTTGATGTAAATGAAGGTTCTTGGTGCGCTCCAAATCTATTTCATTCTTCACCAAGTCATATTCCAGCCCCATCATTAGCGGCTAATCCACTTGCTTATACATACGCACCTGAATTAGCTGGTGATTTCTATACTGGTAGATGTACTACTGCCTTTTTAGACGGCAGATATAGTAACAACCCTTTAATCTCATATGCACCGCTAATGAGTGGTGAAAAGGTAAGAGCAAGGGTATTTACAGCAACTTGTAATGATTGGTATAATAACATTTGTACCGAGGGCGTATTAGGTCAAGTATGGTTCCCGCCACAAAGGGCCTATGTAATTTATGATGACCCAGAAGACCATATATTTCCTGCTGGCACATGGAATGCCACACAAGCGAGTAATATTACTACTACTCAAACATTCGGCTATGGTAAAGGCACAAGCCTTTACAATGAAGTATCATTAGATGTAATCAAGGGAATGATTATTGACTATTCGCAAATACTGCCAAAGAACATTAAGAAGAAAGATTTTATTCTGACTATAATTAAGATGTTCAATTTGTATGTAGAGCCATTTAAGAATAATGAAAAGCAACTATTAATAGAGCCGAGAGATGTTTATTACACTTTAGGTCAAAAGAAAGATTGGACAAAGAAAGTTGATATGAGCCAAGATATTGAGATTGATATACTGGCTGAAAAACAGAACAAATCAAATGTGTTAGCTTGGAAAGATGATAAGGATTATTACAATACTCTTTATAAAAACTCAATTGGTGATGGTTATGGTAACTATACTTACTACATCAATAATGAGTTCTTGAAAGGTGAAAAGAAATTAGACCCTGTAATATTCTCGGCAACACCATTAGTAGAACTATATGGTTCTAATCGTGTTTCTGATTATTCAGAGTTTATTATTCCTGTCATTGCGAAAGAGTTTAATACTGCTAATCCTATTCCTACTGGTGCGGTTGAAGATAACATTAGAATACTGATTAGACCTAAGAGCGGGAAACAACCGTTAACGGCTAATACATGGAAGTTTGAGGGAGCTACTTACAACTATTACCCTTATCTAGGTCATATTGATGACCCATCACCATTATCTACACCTGCATTTGATTTAAATTTTGGACAACCGCTTCAATTATTCTACAATACCCCAGCCTATACAGCTAATAATTTAGTTGGTGTGTATCACGCAAGGACACTAGACGAGGTAGCGGACGTCAATTCGCGTCTTTTGGTTGTTAATATGTATTTAAGTCCTAAGGACATTTATAATTTCTCATTCAGTGACCTAATTTTCTTGCAAACTGGTGTCGGTGGCGGGCAATACTACAAGGTTAATAAGATTTCAGGCTATGAACCAAGTAAAAAGGTTACATGTAAGGTTGAATTACTTAAAACACTAGCAGTAGAAACAAGATTGCCAGCAATTGGAGTAGGAAATGTAAATAATACTGTGTTAGATGCATCATTAATCGCTGCACAAGCGCAATTAGCACCTTTATTTGTTGCCCCAGCACCTTTAAATGTGATTGCCACTTACTTTAATAACAATATTCAAGCTAATGCAGTAATTGCTAATGGTAATTACAACAATATTCAGTCCCCAGCATTAGTAAACGGCAATTTCAACCTAATTAATCAGACTATTCAAAATGCAATAGTATCAGGTGACTTTAATTTCCTTGGTAATAACATTTTGAACGCTTTAATACTCGGTAATAACAATGTCATTACCGCCAATATTGAAAATGCAGTTGCTATCGGTAATAACCTTACTGTAAGAAACAGTAATAGTATTACAACCAATTCAAAAATTATTCAGCAATCAGATTTGATTAGTGCCGGTAGAAATGAAGTCTTAAATGAGTTTCCTGATATATCAACAGTCAATTTTGTAAGTGGTGGTAGAAATAAAGTAAGAGGCTTAGGCAGTGTATCACCAGTAACTATTATTAGTGGCGGTAGAAATGAATAAAAAATTACCTGAAAATTGGATATATAAGTAGGGAGATAAAATAGATAACAATTAATGGCAGAAAATATTACACAATGTAGTAGATACTCACAGCATAGTATTTATAACGGTGCTTCAACCTTTACGATACCATCAACCGATATAATCAAAGATTTAGAGGTAACCGATTTAGTAGTAAACGAGTTTGGATTTAATGAGGGTGAAAAAGCCATTTATGCAAGAATAGGTGATAACGATATTAGGGAGGTACAAACAACCATTACAAGCAAAATTAGTGTTGGTACTGGTAGCGGTACTTACTCTATAATGTCATTTGATTTAGATGCTTTAGGCATCAATTCAATTTCATTTGCCATAAATGCGATTGCTTGCACAACCGATAACTACCATTTGAATAGTGTTCTTAACCCTTATGTAATATTGGCTTCTACCTATTCAAGCGGTATGGCTACACATTCATTTGCAGGTATCATTACACCAACTGGACAAGTGGATAGAAAATTTCCAGTATCAGGCAACAACTTATCAATGAATGTATCAGCAACTGGTTCTGTCTTTACAGTATCTATTGTAACCGATAATAAAGCTGGCAACTGGCAAATCAAAACAACTATGAACACTCTATTTAATGATGTGAATAGTTACAACTCATTTAATGCTGATACAGGCAAATTCACCTCAACCGATGGAACTATAACCTACGGAGGATAAAAATTAATCACTATGATTGGACAATTCGTTAGAAATAAAAATACAAACGGCAATTGACGCCAAAGATTCCGCTAAGACCGTAGGTGAATTAAAGAAAGCTATTAAAGACATTAATAGCTTAATGATTGAATTTGGGGATAAGAACCCCGAAGCTGTAAAGAGACTTACAATTGAGGCTGGTGCTGCCAAGGATAAGATTAAAGATATTGCCGAGGCAACCAAGTCAGTAACAGGTGAACCAGTTGAAAGATTAGCTGGGTCATTTGCATTAGTAAAGGATAATATTTCCACTTTGGATTTTGGCAAAGCTGCCAGCTCTGTAAAGCTATTTACACAATCATTCAAAGACCTTTCAGGAAAGAATGTAGGCAATGACCTAAAAGAACTTACTAAATCAATTAGTGAGTTAGGCAAAACTATACTTACATCTATTGGTGATAATCTGAAAAACAGACTGTCATCATTACAAAGTGGCTTTTCTTCTTTTGGTAGTTCTATCAAGCAAGCATTAGGCGGTGATTTTACAGGTGCCCTTAAAGCAGTTAAAACGAGTTTTACAGAGCTTGGTGATGCACTTAAAGTAAATCCAATATTCTTACTAGCAACTGTTATAGCATTAATAGTAGCCAAGTTTGATGAGTTAAAAACTGCGGGCGGTTTAATTGGCGCAACATTTCAGGCAATCGGTCAAGTAATAAAATTTGTTACTGATGCCGTTACTGCCTTTACCGATGCTATTGGACTAACCAATATTGAGGGCGAGAAGCAGACAAAGAAGTTTCTAGAGAATAAGAAAAAAGAGGCTGATGCAATTACCGCTAGATACGATGCCGAAATTGCTTTGGCTACTGCTACAGGTCAATCTACTGCAATATTAGAAACACAAAAGACACAGGCACTTACTAATAATGTCAATCAGCAAATTCAAAAGTTAGAAGAATTAAAAAGAGCTAATGGTGAATTAACTGATGATGAAAAGAAAAACCTTGATGAATTAAAAGTTTCCTATCAGAAACTAAAGGACGATGAACTGACTATTGAAGCTAAAGCCAATAAGGCAATATTAGACCAACAAAAAGACTGGGCAAAAAAGACAGAGCAAAACAATATTAATCTTATCAAGGATAAGAATAAAAGAGCTATTGCCCAAGCTGAATTTGATGCCAAAAACAGACAGGAAGAATTTACTAACCAAAGAATAGAAACGGCAAAAAATACGCAATCTAAATATGATGCTCAATTAAACGCTGCTAAGGTTGGTTCAAAGGAATATAACGACTTAATAAAGAAACAGGAAGCTGATGAAGCTGCATCTAAGGCAGCCAGTGATGCCTTTAAAATTTCCGATGAAAAGGCTACACAGGCTGAAATAGCTAAGATTAGAACCGAGGCTGCGAAAGAAGCATTTGAGAAAGCCAAGGCAAAAGCTAAAGAAGCTTATGATGCTCAATTGAGCCTGTTAAAGCAGAACTATCAGGATATAGCAACACTGGACACTACAATTAGTGCCGATAGGTTGAATAAACAAGCTGCTAATCTTGACCAACAGGAAGCACTTACTAAAGCTTATTATGATAAGGAAATTGCTAGAGCTGGCTACACTAAGCAACAGAGAGATAATTTAAGGTTACAGGAACAAAAAGACCTGACAGCTTTAAATACTGAAAGAGAGAAACAGGAAAAGGACTACACCGATTTTGTAATTGCTCAAACTAATAAGAGAAATCAGGCTATTGCTGATTTGAATGTATTACAGTCTAAGAGTGATAGAGAGTTATTAGATGCACAAATAAACCAAATTAAGGTTAAGACTGCAATTGATATACAGGACAAAACCAAGACCGAGGAAGAAAAGAAAGCTATTGAGGCTAAAGCGTTAAATGATATTCAGGCTTTAAGAGATGGTTTTAGAGACAAGACCAATGCAGCCGAATTACAGGCAGTGCAAAATAAAGCGGATATAGCTGCTATTGAATTAGCCAATGATGAAAAGATAGGTAACCTACGTGTTAGTGGGCGTGTTGCTTTACTTAACAAACTAAAGGATTTAGAAATACAGGCGTTAAAGACACAAGCCGACCAACAAATTCAGCTTATTACTGAACAAGAACAAAAGGAGCTTTCTTCTAAAGATTTGTCAGAAAGTGATAAGGCTGCCATTGTGGCTAAATATGCTGGGCAAAGAAAAGATGTAGAGGAAAGAACTAGTGATGAAATCAAGCAAAAGGAAATAGATAGTCAGAAAGCTGTATTAGATGCCAAGTTGGCAAGTGCTAACCAAGGCTTACAAATTGCTCAATCGGCTGCTGGTGCATTAGGTGCATTGAATGACCTGATAACACAAGGTGAAAATCAGAACCTAAAGAAAGGTGAAAAAGCATCGGTTGAAGTGCAAAAAAGGCAATTCAAAAGACAAAAGGCTTTAGGTATAGTAAACGCTGCCATTAATACGGCACAAGGTATAACTGCTGCCTTAGGTTCAGCACCACCACCATATAATATAATCCTGGCTGCAATAACTGGTGCTGCTGGTGCGCTCCAAATAGCTGCCATAGCATCTAAGAAATTCAACCCCGATAGCGGTGGTGGTGATAGTGGTTCATCAGCCCCAGCCATTCCGTCCGGTGGTAGCTCAACATCATTCAATGCACCATCATTAAATAATGTTGGGTTGAATAACAACCAAGCTAATACACCACAATCGGCTAATAGTAACCGTGTATATGTGGTTGAAAGTGATATTACATCAACACAAAACAAAGTGGCTAATATTCAAAATAGAGCTAAGATTGGATAAAAAATAACCTATAAAATGCCAAAGAAAATAAAGTATCAAAATGAATTACCTGTTTATGAAATCTACATTAAGGAAGAAGATTTAAACGAGGAAGATTTTACTGGTTTAAACTATATATCTATTGTCGGAGATCCCGCAATAGGAATTAAGGCGGTAGCATTTAAAAAACATAAGTGGAAAACCGAGGGAAATAACCTACCACCTGTACATCCAAACTGTCGGTGCAAACTAATTGATGATGGTTACTGGAAAATTGAACCGAACGCCTGTCAGTTGTGCTGGGACAAAAGGGCTAGACACAATGCTGGTAAAAGGAGATCGGAGAACCGAGAGAAAAAGGACAAATCAGCACACGATGCACCACGTTCATCAGGTTTTTCTATTGATAAGGATAAAATGATATTGGCTGGTCCATGTCTTATACCAGACCAACTTATATACAGAAAGGATAAAGACGGTGAGTATATGGTGAAGTTCAGTGCTGAAACCATAAGAATGATTTCCGATAAGTTTTTTAAAAATAATAATAACTGTGCTATCAATGTTGACCATACTAGCCGAATAGTAAACGGTTTCATTATAGGTCACTGGATTGTTGAAGATACTTATCACGATAAGTCTAAATACTATGGGTTTAATCTTCCAGTCGGCTCCATGTTCACTGAGGTGAAGATTTTAGACAAGGAATTTTGGAAGAATGAAGTAAGGGAAATGGGTAAAGATGGCTTTTCAGTACAAGGCAGATTAGGACATAGATTAGTTGAGATGGCCCGCCAAATGGAATTGCAATGTGAATGTCCTAAACACTATTTAACCGATTATAAAAAAGAGATACAAAAGCTGTCAGATTTAGACTTATTAAATCTTGCCCTTAGTATTTGTACGGAAAAGGAAATAGAAGCTCCCAAAACGTCTGAAATGTTGTTTAACGAGTGTTTTAGTCTGTGTATCGGTGAGGTAGATGATGAAGAATATTATGAAGATGATGAAGAATTTGACTAGCAAATTAAAAAAGTCAAAATAACCCATATATAAGTGGGTATAGAAAAATAATTCAATTAGATGAATGAAGAAAGAATAATAATTGAAAAGCTTAAAAACATATTTTCTAATTCAAAGGAAATACAATTGGCGGCTGACAATGGCACATCATTAAAACTAAAAGACGGAACCGAAATAATCGTTTCAGGTTCTGAAATCGCTAATGATGCACAAGTTTATACAGTTGATGCAGACGGCAACCAAACACCTTTAGCTGATGGGACCTATACACTGGAAAATGATAAAACATTTACAGTAGTTGGTGGTAAGGTAACAGATTTAAAAGATGCTGCTACTGATGCCCCAGCCGAAGCTGACAATACAGCTATGGAAGCTCCAGCCGAAGAAGCATCTGAAACGCCAGCCGATGACGCTAAGGAAGAAGATGATGTTGATGCAAGATTAACAGCATTGGAAGAGCAAGTAAGCCAAATAACTGATGCAGTTAATAAGCTAATTGATATGGCTAACAATGCGACCGATGTGGCAATGTCAACACAAACAAAACTAGCGGAGTTTATGGCTCAACCAGTAGAAACACCAGTTATAAGACAAGAAATAAAACAAACTGCCGAACAAGCGAGAATTGAAAGATTTAAAGCATTGGCAAATTCCTATAAATAAGGAACAAAAAATATACCCTATGAAATGGCAAATTTTAAATACAAAAACCAAGAATTTAGCGTAACCTATACCTCTATCAACACCTATGTTGACCAAAATGCAAGTGGTTTTATTCCATCTGTTATAGGTAAAATAAAAACACTGGATTATGTAACACCAGTATTGGATGTTAAAACATCCAAAGTAATGCCCGTATCAAAACATACATTTGACTTCGTTGATGGCGATGCTTGTTCAACAATTGCAAATAGCGCAACATCATCACTTGTAGGAGTTACGTTAACTTCAAAGAGATTGAAAACAGAAGAAACATTCTGTTTACAAGATATTGAAAAATACTTTCCAGAATGGTGCAAGAGAGGTTCAGATTTACAAGACCTACCATTAGAAGGTGCTTTTATCGCTGAAAAAGAAAAAGCGGTGGCGAAATCAATTGACAAAATATTTTGGTTAGGCAATCCATTAATTACTGGTATGATTGCAACAGCGACAGCATCAGGTTGCATTGGATTAACAGCACAAGGATTTGGTGTATCAACAGGATGGACAGATGGCATATTGAAGACAATAGATAATATGTGTGCATCATTAGATGCTGATGTAAGGTCAGAAGAAGATGAAGTAATATTTGTTGGGACAGAAATATTTGACAACTATGTGCTTTCTATAAGAAACGTAAACAACTATCATTTAGACCCAGCAGATGTAAAAAATTATGAAACTAGAGTAGCGGGTAAACCGAATGTTAAGTTAGTTGGTACATCAGGATTAAATGGTTCAAATCTTGCATTTATGCATAAAATGGAATGGACATTTTTTGGAACTGATATAATGCCCGATGAAGAATCAATAATGGCTTGGTTTGACAAATCGCTTGACAAATACTGTCTGAGATACAGGGCAAAAATTGCGGTTGCTTTAGCTAACCCTACATATGCGGCAGTTGCAACTAGTAGAAATACACTATAAAAAAACAAAATCATTAGGAATGTGGTGAGTGTCTATAAGACGCCGCCACAATTCCAACTGAATAAAAAAATACTAATAATAAAATGGCGTGTTCAAATATGAGTCCCACAAACCTTGGATGTAAAGATAACCGTGGTGGTTTATCTAAGGTATGGATAGGCGACTATACCAATAACCTTACTTATACAATAACTGCTGGTTTAATTGGCACATTCAGTGCTGGTACATCTAGTTTCTATTTAGTAGAGCAACCAAAAAATGTTTCAGAATTACAAGAGAAACCAACTTCAAGCCCTGAAAACTGGGGTTACTTTGTTGACCAAACATTGGTTCTTACATTCCCTAAATTAAATGCAGTTAATAATAACAAAATTCAAACCTTGATGCAAGGTCGCTTTAGAGCAATAGTTCTTGACAAAAACGGAACATATCACTTTATGGGCGCTCAAGATGGAATTGACGCTACAACTGGTGAGGGTGGAACTGGTAAAGTGGGTGCCGATTTAAATGGTTTAACAGTAACATTTACGGCACAAGAACCATACTTAGCATACGAGTTAAGTCAGACTGCGGCAGCTCAATTAATTGTCCCTTAATCTTAGGTACAACCGCATTAAAACACACCTATTGCTAGGTGTGTTTTGTCATTAATAAACTTTTGAAAATAGATATATAAGGTATATGGCAAGAAATATTACATACAGAATATCCGATTTAACGCCTAAAGAAGATGCTTTAGATACGGAGATAGTATTACCAAACGGACAGATACAAGCCCTTAGATACGTAGAAACAGGGCTATACAAACATCTATACATATCAGGCTACTCAAACCTTTTTGATATTGAAACGGAAGATATAACACCTGATACAGATGATATACAAACTGCTTTAGCAACTTCATTAGGCTTTACACAAAGCGATAGAGGTAGCATAGGTGGTAGCGATGAATAAAAATTAAACAATCAATGTTATACCTGAATGTAGCTAGTGCCAGTAAAGTAACAGTGACACTATATGAGGCAGCACAAAATGTAGATAATCCATTTTTTACATGGAAACTCTTTAATGCAGAAAATGAAGTAGTATTTACGGCTGATGATATTTCACCAGTTCCTTACTACTACAATTCATTTACTATTTCAGTTGCAACCTATTCAGGATTAACAGCGGGAATAATTAATGTAGAAACTGGACAATATACCTATGAAGTGTATGAGATGGAAAATCAGTATGATTTGAATTTGTCCAATGCAATTGGAATGGTTGAAACTGGTATTTTAAATATCGTGGGCACTCATTCAGAAACTAAAGCCTATGTCAAAGCTGACAATAAAATTAAGGCTTATAAAAAACGATAGACTATGAATGTTAGATAATAACAACCTACACAATGTTGATGGGCAATTTTACAAAGTAATCAATCTAAACGCCACACCTTTAGACTACAAAGAAAGTACACATCTTGGCGTGGTTAAATTTGGTAAAGACAATAATTACCCGCAATACCTATTAGACCTTTTAAATAAAAGTACCAGCCACTCGGCAATAGTAAAGAATAAAGCTGCTATGATTGGTGGCGGTGGATGGGACACTTCATCATTAACTGACCCAGCTAAAATATTCTTGCAAAATAAGGGGGGTGGTAAAGGTAAATCGGCTGATGAAATTGTAAAGATGAATGCCGAGGATTTGGAAACCTATAATGCCTTTGCATTAAAAGTAATTCCTAGCCGGGATAGAACTACAATTGGTGGCATTGAATACGTTGACCCGTATAAATTGCGCATTGAAGAAACTAACCCTGATTTTCCTGATGTAGAAAACTACTTTATTGGTGATGACTGGTCAAAATACAGAGTAAATAAAATATGGTATCAAGGTTTTAATCCTGATACATTCCTAAAATCAGGGGCGCAAATACTTTATGTAAGAGGTAGCAAACCACAGGGCTTAAATAAATATACCTTACCTGATTACTATTCGGCAATCAATTCTATTCTAGCAGAATATGAAATATCAGCCTACCATCTAAATAATATTCAAAACAGCTTTTCACCTAACATAGTAATCAATCATAGAACTGGTCAACCAACACCTGAACAATTTGAGATGTATATAAGGCAAATGAATAGAGATTATACAGGTGCTACGGGAAACAAGATACTGCATATGTTTAGCGATAAAGATAATAATGCAGTAGTAACACCTATTCCTTCCGGCGATAGTGATGGTGCATACAAAGATTTAAGTAAGAATATACAAGACAACATATTTGTCGGTCACCAAGTAAATAACCCAGCTCTTATGGGTGTTAGAGTTCCTGGCGAATTAGGTAATACAAATGACCTTACTAAAGATTTGGCAAGATTTCAAGAACAGCAAATTTCACCAAGGCAGAAAATAATTGAAGATGCCTATACAAAGATACTAAGTGCTAAAGGCATCAATGATAAATTAAAGCTACAAAGGTTTACAATTGATGTAAAGGTTGACATATCAGTTGGTGACTTGCTTTCAATATTAACATCGGCTTGTCCTGATGAGCAAAAGATACAAATAATGGTAGCTATCGGTTATTCAGAGAAAGAAGCTACAAAACTTGTAAAAAGCGGACAAAAACCGCCACAAAATGATCCTACACAGAATGGCTAATTACATAACCTTTATAGACACTGAATATTTATTTGATGAATGTGGCTTTGATAAGAACATTGACCCTAAGATTTTAGAACCAATTATAATCAAAGTGCAAGATGTTTTCATTGAACCTGTATTAGGCACTACTCTATTTCAAAAGTTAATGGATGATGTGGCTACTGATACGCTTGCTAATCAGTATAAGACGCTTTTAGAGGATTATATAATGAAAGCCATGGCATCGTGGGTGGAAGTTTATTCAAAAACCAAATTGAATTACAGACCTACTAATAAGAACGTAGCTAAAAAGAGTTCTGAATATTCACAAGCTAGTGACATGGAAGAAATAGATTCTCTTAAAGCCGAGGATAGGCATTTTGCCGAAACATATACTAGTAGGATAACTAAATATATACACGATAACATTACCCTTTTTCCTGAACACTATGATTACTCACACTTAGTAACTGTACCGCCAATTAATAATCACTTTATCGGTGGTATGTATATCGGTGGTAAAAGATATTGGGACAATAACGATTTAAGATATGTCAGATAAGAAGAAAACGAGAGGCATTAATAAAGCTAATGAGGCAAAGATTTTGGCTTTAGTAAGTCAAGAACAAAAAATAAATAAACAAAGTGAAACAAGCGTTCAACTGGATACTAAACCATCTTAGCGAAGTATCAATTGCCGTAGTGGCATTAATACTACCTATCAAACCACTATTAGGCTGGATGATGGCCCTAATACTAATTGATTTAATGACAGGTATATGGGCTGCCTACAAAAGGGGTGAAAAGATTACATCTAAAGGATTAAGACGTACACCTATAAAGCTGGGTGGGTATCTGATAGCAATTATTGCATCGGCAATTATACAGCTACCTATTTTCATTGGTGACTTAATACCGATTACAAGATGTGTAGCTACGTTCTTGGCAGTAGTAGAGTTAAAGAGTATAGGAGAAAATATTACCAGTTTAACGGGTGTTCCCATCGGTAACATTATAAAAGGGCTATTTAAGAATAAGGACGTTATTAAAGAGATTGCTGGGTCAGATGATACGAATACATCAGAAACAGAAACGGACGTCCCAAATAAGTCCTAAATAGCTAAAAAATGACTTTTGGGAACTAATATATAGTATGTGATGTGAATGATTAATTTTTATGAAAAAAGCCCCCAATTTGGGGGCTTTGCTGCTTTAAGTAGCTACTGACTAAATCACAGTCCATAAATCAACTGTATCAGTATTCTTTTTCTTCCATGTTTCTAATGCTTTTAAAAGCTTAGTCTTTGAAGCATCATCAGGTACAGTAATAACACCGTTATAACCTACCTTTTCTTTTGCAAATCTTGCACCCTTTACTGATGATGCAATGTCTTTAACCCAATTGCGCCAAAAGTGGTAAGTTGTCTTAGCTACTGCAATTGGTTCTGTTTTTGCTACTGGTGCTGCTTTCTTTGCTGCTGTCTTTTTGTTGTTTGTTGCTGTTGCCATATCATTTTGTTTTTGATAAGGCTAATGTCAGGAGGATATACCGCACGGCGGAATTTCCGTGATGGTTATTATTTATGGGAAAACAGGATATAGAGTATATCCCTAGTTTAGACCTATAATGTGGACAACTATGCTACTCCAAACACATCTCTATACAAACAAAAGCACCTTTTTTGTTTCTCAATTGTTTTCTTTAATAGTGATTTAACTTCTTTATTCGCTTTCAATAATTCTAAATCACTTTGTTTAAGTGGGTAAGTTTTTGCCAGCTTAATATCTAACTTGGTTTCTAACTTGTTTACTTTACCATAGCTTTTATCAAGGGTCTTTTTATTGTATTTCCTTTCATTCCAATCTACATTCTCTAAATAGTCTAGTTCTGATAGGTTGAAAATATAAGTTCCCTGTGGTGTAGTGTTGATGTATAGTATTGATGCCCCAGTTCCTACGGAAACTGCTTTTAAGTCTTTATACTTAATTTTCTCTAGCATCAAATCATCATAGTGTGTGTTTCTGATTTTCATTTCTATTACATAGCTCTTTCGCATTGAATGGGTTTCTTTGTCAAATAGCATTACATAGGCATCATAAACATCTTGGCTTTCGGCTGCTGTGAAATAATATTCAATATTGTATTTGGCTTTATTAAAAATGCCATTAATTATATTATCTAATAAAACACGTTCATCCTTTGATTGGTTAATAAAATACTGCTGCATACAATATCTATTAACCTATAAATGTTAAATCTTGAATTACTGGATTGTTTATCTATAAAACGGTTCTACCTTTGATGCCCACAAAAATATTTTAGTTATGACTTGGCAAGAAAAATTTACAGAATTACAGAAAGCATTTATTGAGAAAGGCAACGTTTATATCCCATTAGAAAAGGAGATAACTAGCGTTAAAGGCTTTGGTGATATGGATGAATTGAGCGCCTATTACAAAGCAAAAAAGGAATGGCAGTTAGCAGGTAACCAGTACAACGATTTTTTATCAAGAATACACGGTAAAAATATTGACCCAAATGGTGAATATAACCCAGCTATCTTGTTAAACTAAGTTTTAGTTCTTTCACTAGTTGCTTAATTATAGCCCTATCAACAATGTTTGCATCAGTGTATAGACTTTTCAAATAGTCTATGCAGGCGTCCGGGCTTTGCTTAAAAAGCTTGTTTATAGGGGTCAATTTTGAAAATCCTTTCCTAAAAGCATATTCATTATTAGGCAGAACATAAAACAATTCACCTAAGGTTGATTGTCTTAACATGGTATATACTCTATTGTTCACAAAGTATATATTAACTTTATAGTATGCCTGACAAGAAAATGTTTTTTGCCTATTTTGATTTACTAGGATATAAAGATGTAAATCTCGGTTCTAATCCCAGTAAGCAACCTTCTATGCAAGAACTGGCGAGGTTTACCGATTTAATGCAGGGTGCAATAGAGCATTCATTGACTGATGAATTGAAATTTGCTAAAGATGGTAGGAGCGTTATTATAGATGTTGATGCAGTAAAAATTCAAACCATAGTTTTCAGTGATACAATAATATTTTTTACCAGAGGTGATACTGTAAAAGACTATCTAGAAGTCTTAAAAGTTGCTTACACTTTTAATTGGCGAAGCTTGCAAGTTGGTTTCCCTTCCAGAGGTATAGTATATTATGGTGATTTCAATCTAATCTCTGGTCCCGTACCTAAAGCAAATGGTCAAAATATCATTCAATATACGTTAGGTTATGGCCCTGCGGGAATGGAAGCACATTTAAAATGTGATTTACAAGAATGGGCTGGCGCTTGTATAGATAAATCAGCTTATGAAATTTTAGCGGCTGACCCTGATGGGAAAAAGGTTTTGGACAATGTTAGTGTAGATTATGAGATACCATTTAAAAATGGGGACTATAAGTTCTTTTCCAGTTTTATCAACAAATATATTTATGCAAGACCTCATAAACTAATAAAGCGTTTTGGCGTATTTTCTAACAGAGCCTTGCGACTGTATCAAAATGTAGGTGAAACTAAGTTTATCTTTGAAAGTGTTGAAAGTCATTTTAAAGCATTCGGTAAGCAGATAAAAGGGTCGGTTGTAGATAAATTTGAAAATACTAAAAGGTTCATTACTCATTTAAGTGAACTAACAAAAGCAATGGAAGAAAAGTAATAATTATTCCATTTGTGATAACAAATACTAACCTAATTTGCACTCTCACTAAAATAAATACAATGAAAAATTTTAGAGATTACACATGGGCAGAACTTGACCATTTAGTGGTTAATAAGCAGGATACAGAGTTTATCCTTGATAGAGCCGATACCGTTGTTACATTAGCAGGGACACCAATAGATGTGGGTTTTGAAGTGCCGCCTATTATTTACACACAGGCTGCAATGAATAAGGCAATAGGCTTTACATCTACCGATACACCTGCTGGTAAATATCAATACTTTATGCTGGTTGTGTATAACAATAATGGCAAGCTTTTCTACAATGAAAACGATAAAGATAGCTATGTGGTAAAATTGCGCTGGATGCGTTATAACCCTTAAAACCATAGAAACTGAAACAAATCTGTTGAAAACCCTATTTTCTAACTGATTGATTATCAGTCCTGAAACTAAAATAGGGTCATTTCGCTCACGGTATGGTGGGGTGAGCGGAAGGGCCGCTGTGCTATGAGCGATGTATTGACGGGTAACTTGCCGGCCACGGAGTGTATCTTGGTGGTCTCCAGTGCCTCGTGCAGGGAGAGGGGTGGGAGTATGGTAGGCAGGCGCTTGGCCAGCATGGTCTTGCCTGCGCCGGGCGGGCCTATCATGATGGCATTGTGGCCACCCGCTGCGGCTATCTCGAGGGCGCGTTTTACATTCTCCTGCCCTTTTACATCGTTGAAGTCGATATCGAAAAAATTCTGCGCATCGAAAAACTCTTCGCGGGTGTTCACCTTCATGGGTTGTATGCAGCCGGTGCCGTTGAAGAAGCCGATGACCTCGCTGATATGTTCTATGCCGTAAACTTCTATGTTATTCACGAGGGCAGCCTCGCGGGCGTTCTGTTTGGGTAAGAGTATGCCTTTGAATTTTTCGGCCCTGGCTTGTATGGCTATGGGCAGTGCGCCCTTTATGGGTTGCAGGGTGCCATCGAGCGATAGCTCGCCCATGATGATGTAGTCTTTCAGCTCCTCGTGCGGCAGTTGCCCTGTAGCTGCCAGCATGCCTATGGCTATGGGCAGATCGTAAGCACTGCCTGCCTTTTTGATATCGGCAGGGGCCATATTCACCAGTATCTTGGTACGGGGGCGATCGTAGCCTATATTTTTCATGGCGCTGAGGATGCGCTCTATACTTTCCTTGACCGCATTATCGGGCAGGCCTACGATAAAGTAAGAAGTTTGCCCGCCGGGGGTATCTACTTCAATGGTAATTGTGATAGCATCTACGCCATATACCGCGCTTCCGAAAACCTTGACCAACATAATACATCCTGTTTTACTAATTACCTTCTAAAATACCTTAAAATCACCTGATGCAAAATTAATATGATGGATAAGCGCTATCCAAATGAAGATATCCACATTTTTTGGCTGTATTATAGGATAGTAAATTGCCGCACATAGCTGTGCAATGAAGTATAGCCGGGCCCTGCCCTGTCTATAGTTCCGGACCGCTTCGCTTATTAGTGCAGTTCATCGAGTATGCCGTCGTAGAAAAAGCCGGAAAGCCTGTGTTTGCGTGCCTTGCGGGTCTTTATGCGGTGGACCAGCAAGCTGATGCCTCCGCCCAGTGCCAGCAATGCAATAAGCAATAATAACAACGGCAACCAGTTATTTGCTGCTCCCTCCAGTAAAATAGTTGTCATGATCATGGTTTGGTATGTGCAAAATTATTGAGAATAACTGGTGCATATAATGCCTGTAACATATTTAACATAATGTTCTCATAGTACCAGTTCCCAGTAGCTGGTATCTATCCATTTACCGAATTTATAACCTACCTGGCTGAAGCTGCCTACATATTTAAAGCCCAGCGCTTCATGCAGTTTCACACTGGCCGGGTTGGGCAGTGCGGCACCGCCTATTGCCGCATGTATGCCCTGCTCTTTAAGGATGGCCAGCAGCCGGGCATAAAGCTGCCTGCCTATACCTTTACCTGTATGCTCTTCAGCCACGTAAATTGAGGTCTCTGCGCTGTGGCGATAGGCCGCCCTTGTTTTCCACTGTGTGGCATATGCATAGCCTGCTACTATGCCATTATCTTCATACACCAGCCATGGGTAGCGGGCTGTAATGGTCTCCAGCCTTTGCTGCATTTCCGCTATGCTTACAGGTTCTTCTTCAAAGGTCACCACGGTATGCAGCACATGGTGGTTGTAGATGTTGCAGATAGCGGGCACATCAGCCGCTGTGGCGTTTCGTATCATTGTATATCATAAAAAAACGGGCCGCTTTTCAGCAGCCCGTAAAATATCATTTAACAGTATAGCTGCTATTCGCCCATGGCATGCTGCACAAGGCCCAGTAATTGCTTCGGCGTCTGGTAGCCCATCTCATACATCAGCACTTTGCCGTTCTCGTCGAGGAGTATGAGTGTAGGGTAGCCCTGTAGCTGGAATTTGTTGGCCAGCTTCACGCCTTCATCCACTTCGCCGTCGAAGGAGGTATTGATGAAATGGGAATTAAAATATTCGCCCACTTTTTTGTTGGTGAAGGTTTTACGCTTCAGCATTTTGCAGGGGCCGCACCAGGAAGCATAGATATCCACGAAAATGGGCTTATGCTCGGCTTTGGCCTTTTGCAGGGCAGCATTCCAGTCGCCCCTGAAAAACTGTATGCCTTCGTCGCTATCGCTGTTCGCAAATGTCCTTGCGGCAACAAAGGCCACTATGGCCAGCACCGGCACTATGATCCATACTTTCTTCATGCCTGCAATTTAAGATATTAACAGGAATTTGTTATTGTTTTTCATGAAGCAACTTGTTAAAATCCCAATGATGTGGGAGGAGCCGGGTTAATAAGTCCCAGAGGTCAGCAGGCAGGCATTATTGGTAATTAAACTTACCTTTGCAGCCTTCAAAATACAGTACATGAGCGAAGAAAGGTCACTTAATTTCCTGGAAGAGATCATAGAAAAAGACATTGCCGAAGGCAAGAACGGGGGGCTTGTGCATACCCGTTTTCCGCCGGAGCCCAATGGCTACCTGCATATAGGGCATGCTTCGTCCATATGCCTCAACTTCGGGCTGGCCAAAAAATATAATGGTAAGTGCAACCTGCGCTTTGACGATACCAACCCCGTGACCGAAGAGACCGAATATGTAGAGAGCATCAAGTATGATATAGAATGGTTACTGGGCTACAAATGGGACAATGAATTTTTTGCTTCGGATTATTTTGAGCAGCTGTACCAGTTTGCGGTAACACTGATAGAGAAGGGCCTTGCCTACGTGGATGACAGCAGTGCCGAAGAGATAGCTGCCACCAAGGGATCGACAACCGAGCCGGGCAGGAACAGCCCCTGCCGCGACAGGAGCGTAGCGGAGAACCTGCAGTTATTCGCAGCTATGAGGGATGGCAAGTATAAGGACGGCGAAAAAACGCTGCGTGCCAAAATAGATATGGCCCATCCTAACCTGCTATTGCGCGACCCCCTCATGTACCGCATCAAGCATGCGCATCACCACCGCACCGGCGATAAATGGTGCATCTACCCGATGTACGATTTTGCACACGGGCAGAGCGATAGCATAGAGCATATTACACACTCCATATGCACGCTTGAGTTCATACACCACCGCCCCCTGTACGATTGGTTCATCGAGAAGCTGGGTATATTTCCCTCAAAGCAGTACGAGTTCGCACGCCGCAACCTGTCGTATACGGTGATGAGCAAACGTAAGCTGCTGCAACTGGTCAACGAAAATCATGTTAATGGCTGGGACGATCCCCGTATGCCTACCATAAGCGGTATGCGCCGCAGGGGCTATACCGCTAAAGCCATCCGTGAGTTTTGCGACACCATAGGTGTGGCCAAACGCGAGAATATGGTGGACCTGGGCTTGCTGGAATTCTGCGTTCGCGAAGACCTGAATAAAACGGCTAACCGTGTGATGGCTGTACTGGACCCGGTAAAACTGGTGATCACCAATTACCCCGATGGACAGGAAGATATCTTTGAAACGATCAATAACCCGGAAGATGAAAGTGCGGGCACACGTTCGCTGCCCTTCAGCAAAGAATTGTGGATAGAGCGCGAGGACTTCATGGAAGAGCCGGCAAAGAAATTCTTTCGCCTTGCACCGGGCCAGATGGTACGCCTGAAAAGCGCCTATATCGTAAAGTGCGAAGGCTTTAAAAAGGATGAGGCAGGCAATGTTACCGAAGTGCATTGCAGCTACCTGCCCGAGAGCAAAAGCGGTAACGACACCAGCGGGCTGACCGTAAAAGGAACCATACACTGGGTAAGTGTGGCCCATGCAAAGACCGCTGAAGTGCGTCTTTACGACCGCCTTTTTAAAGTAGAAGATCCATCGAGCGAAGAAGGCGATTTCAAGAGCTATATCAACCCGGATTCAATGAAAGTATTACCGCAGGTATATATAGAACCTGCACTGGCTGTTGCGAAAGAAGGGGAGCATTACCAGTTCATGCGCAAAGGCTATTTCTGTGCAGATAAAGACAGTACTTCAGAAAAACTCGTTTTTAACCGGGCGGTTACTTTAAAAGATACCTGGGCCAAGGAGGCGAAGAAAGGGTAAAAAATAAAGGCTGCAATCTGCAGCCTTTATTTTTTACCAGAGATCAGCTTCAATGAGTTTAAATAATCATTGTCGAAATAGATAATACGGACATTTCCGGGTTTGAATGTTACTTTTCCCCGCCATTTACCATCAGTATCTAGAAAATCCAAAACAAGTTTTTGGGTATCTATTGTGCGTAGTCTGCCTGGATACATCGCTCTTTCTGATGTAAGTTCTATATAAAAGACCTTATGTTTTTCATTAAGGTATTGGAGTATGGTTTCAATATTGTAGAGAGGCACAATGTCATCTTCTACTGGCATAGCACCTTTCAATTTCATTATTTTCTCTTTGAATCTCTCTTCATTTGCCCGTCTGTAGCCTTCTATATTCTTATTCCGGAAAATAACAAAACCGTCCACGACGTAATCGACCGGACAATATTTTAAAAGCGTCCAATCTTTATTGTGATCGATGACAATACCTTCAATTATCTCCTTTCTATCAGTGAATTTGAACGATAGGAAATGCCCGATATGCCTTTTCTTAGCCATAACGTAATAATTATCCTGCTGCCACCATGCTTATCTCTACCCGCACCCCTTTAGGCAGGCCTGCAACCTGTACCGTTTCTCTTGCAGGGTAGTTATCGCTGAAGTACATAGCATATACTTCGTTCACTTCGGTAAAGCTGGCCATGTCCATCAGGAAGATGGAGGTCTTGATGACATTGCTGAAGTCCATGCCTGCAGCTTGCAGCACGGCCTGCAGGTTTTCCATCACCTGTTGGGCCTCGGCTTTGATACTGCTTTGCACCAGTTGACCGGTTGTTGGGTCCAGCGCTATCTGGCCTGATATAAAAAGCATATTGCCAGCCTGCACGGCCTGGTTGTAGGGGCCAATGGGTGCAGGGGCATTATCTGTACGTATGATCTTCTTTTCCATGCTGCAAATGTAATATGCTCCTTACATTTGCACACTATTCATGGTACACATATTACACATAGACACTTCGGGCGCCACGGGTATCGTAGCGCTGGCCGCTGATGGCAGGGTGCTGCACAGCAGGGCAAATACCGATACGCGCAACCATGCCGCAAGCATCAATATCATGATAGAAGAGCTGCTGCGCGATGCAAATATTACTTTGAATGATATAGACGCTGTAAGTGTATGTGCAGGCCCGGGTTCTTATACCGGTTTGCGTATAGGCACGGCCACTGCAAAGGCCTTCTGTTATGCGCTGGATAAGCCTTTGCTCGCAGCTAACAAGCTCGTATTGCTTGCTTATGAACAATATCATAAACATTTGTCGGAATATGACTTTTATGTAGCGATCCTCGTAGCCAGGGAGCAGGAATATTTCTTATGCTCGCATAATAATAAATTCGATTCGGTAATTGCCCCGATCCACCTGCCTGAGGCTGAGCTTGCAGCACTCGATACCTGGAATGGACGCGTGCTGGTAACAGGCAATAGCAATGAAAATATATTTAATGTGCTGACAAATAGCAAGATAGAGATTGTCAAAACAGAGATTGTAGCTATAAATAGCTGGGCATTATATGCTTTTGAGCAATACAAATGTAACAGAACTGTCAATTTATCAACATTTGAGCCCTTTTATTTAAAACAAGTTTTTACTCATAATAGTAAGAAAACCATGTAGTTACAAAGAGGTGGTATCAGTATTTATCCCCATTTTAAATCTTTTTTAACAAGCATTACAATTTTTTTCTTGTTTCATATTTGCGGATTATGTATGTTTGCAAACTAATACGTAAGGTATCTACCGAAACGTTATAGTAAGTAATTTTTATTATTTAACCTCCGTAAAATTCAAAAGTAAATGGAAACGACTATGTCAGCTAATACGCTGGTTATTCGCAAAGATGAAGGTTCGAACGAACAGATCAAATTGGATTACATGGCAGTGAAAAGTGCAGCAATGACACTGAGGGCTATCAACCACAAACTCCGCCAGCAGATCATCAAATTGCTGGAAGAAAACAAACGTATGAACGTTACGGACATCTACGTAAAACTGCGCTTAGAGCAGTCTGTAGCATCGCAGCACCTGGCGATATTACGCCGTGCTAACATCGTAATCACAGAGCGTGATGGTAAATTCATCCACTACGCACTGAATCATTCCCGTATTGCAGCAGTAGCTAAGTTCGTGAACGAACTGGTGAACTCTGATGAGGCTTAATTTAAGCTGATAAAAGACGGATTACCCAAAAAAATATTAAAGCCCCGCATTTCGCGGGGCTTTAATATTTTGGGAAGCCAGTTTTTTAAATGATACTTGTCAACCATTCAACTTATTCAACCATTTCCGCCCTTCTTTATCTGCTCCCACGTTTCATACAGGGCTTCCTGTTTGGGACGGTCTTTTGGCATTTCATACAGCGGTACACAGGCCACCAGGCTGTCGTAGCAGTCTTTTGGTAAGGTTTGGTATAGCTTAGTGCCCTTGGTTTTCCATTCCAGCATCTCGTCGCTTACCTCCTTGATCATTTTGCCCGGGTTGCCGACATATACACTACGTGGCGGCACCTTGGTATTGGCATTGATGAAGGTGAGCGCGCCTATGATACACTCATCGCCTATATCCACCTCGTCCATTATTACCGAGTTCATGCCCACCAATACATTGCGGCCTATAGTAGCCCCGTGTATAATGGCTCCATGCCCTATATGGGCCCCTTCTTTAAGGCGTACGGTCACACCGGGGAACATATGTATGGTACAGTTCTCCTGCACGTTGCAGCCGTCCTCTATCACTATACCGCCCCAGTCGCCGCGCAGGGCAGCGCCCGGCCCTATATATACGTCGCGGCCTATCACTACATTGCCTGTAACCACTGCCTGCGGATGTATAAAAGCACTGGGATCAACAACCGGCACGAATCCTTTAAATGAGTAAAACATGGTTCAAAAAAATTAAGCAGAAAAAAATTTCGAAAAAAGAAAAGATAGGTGTACACAAAATTACGCTAATAATTCACTACACGCTCTTTGCGCTCTGCACCCGCTCTTTTTCTCCTCCCCTTCTTTGGAGAGGGCTGGGATGAGGCAAAACCCGCTCTCCGTGCCCGCACTGTTCAAGGCACCGGGTCATAGCCACTGCCGCCCCAGGGATGGCAGCGACCAATCCGCCTCAGGGCCATCCAGCCCCCTTTGAAGGGGCCATATTTCTTTATAGCCTCCAGGCCATAAGCGCTGCAGGTAGGCGTATAGCGGCATTTAGCGCCGAATAAGGGCGATATGAAGGCTTGGTAGACCCTGATGATGCCCATGAATAATATGGAAAATATCTTACGCATGCAGCTTTACCAGTTTATCGATGCCCTCCTTCACCGCCTTTTGTATAGTCTCAAATTCCGGCATGGTACTGTCTGCAAAGATAAGGAACACCTGCAACTGCTTTTCGGCAGGTATTGCGGCATAGAGATCATGTTTCTGCAGCCGCCAGGCCTCTGCTATAAGCCTGCGTATGCGGTGGCGGTGTACCGAGCTGCGAAAACGTTTTTTGGGTATGGAAAAGCCCACTCTTACGGGCGATAGCTCATTACTACGGGCTACAGTAGTATATACGAACCTTATGGGAAAAACAGAAAACGCTTTCCCGGTGCGGAAAAGCGTATCAATATGCTGCTCGCGTTTGAGCCGCTCGTATGCTTTGAAAGTATTACGAATGGCGTTTGCTTTTTAAAATATTATTTAAGACGGCTTTCGTCCGATACGGTCAGCTTTTTACGTCCTTTCTTACGGCGTGATGCCAGCACTTTACGGCCATTAGCCGACTGCATACGCTTACGGAAACCATGTACTGTCTTACGGCGGCGGCGGTGTGGTTGAAATGTACGTTTCATATCTTTATATTTTTGGCCTTACTACAGGCTGTAATGATTATTTTTTAACGGAGTGCAAAGGTAAGCCATAGATTTTAGTTAAACAAATTGTTTTATGACCATAGCTATACTTTTATTTACATGTATAAAGTTGATCAATATAGAGACAGGGAGCAGCATTTATGGCTAAAACAAGTGCGGGCATATTAGTATACAGGTGGCATAAGAATGGCCCGGAGCTGTTGCTGGTGCATCCTGGCGGGCCATTTTTTGCCCGCAAAGACAAAGGTGCCTGGACCATACCCAAAGGCGAATTGGCGGAAGATGAAGCCCCGCTGGCTGCTGCAAAAAGGGAATTCAGGGAAGAACTGGGCCTGCAGATAACCGGTGACCCCATACCACTGGCGCCGGTAACGCAAAAGGGTGGCAAAAAAGTGCTTGCATGGGCTATAAAGCAGGATATTGACATCAGTTCATACCAGTCTAATACTTTCCAAATGGAATGGCCCCCGGCTTCCGGTAAACTGCAGGAATTTCCTGAAGTGGATAAAGCGGAGTGGTTCTCTGTGGACATTGCTAAAGAAAAGATAAACCCGGCCCAGGTGGCTTTCATAGAAGAATTGTTAGAGAAATTGGCCCACCCTTAACTATTAGCGATAAATAAATTAAATTTGAAAGATAGGCAACACCAATTGCGTCTTATGAAGAGAAACTTACTGATTATCACATTGTTATTATCCCCCCTATTATCATCTGCCGGTGGTTTCCAGCTCAATCTCCAGGGCTTGCGCCAGTTGGCCATGGGCGGTGGCGGCACGGGCTGGACCTGGGATGCATCCACTATATTTTACAATCCCGGTGCTATAGGGCATATGGATGGTATGCAGGCATACGCAGGTGTTATTTTCCTCAGTCCGCACACGCGTTATGTACAAGCGCCCACCGGCAATTATATTGCCGATGCGCAATCTCATTTATACACACCCTTCAACCTGTATGTGGGCGGGCCGTTGAAGAAGAATAATAAAATAGGTCTTGGCCTTGCAGTATATACCCCATTTGGCAGCGGTATAAAATGGGACGATGACTGGGCAGGCCGTTTTATCATACAAGAGATACAGTTGCAGAGCATCTTCGTGCAGCCTACATTCAGCTATAATATAACAGATAAGTTGGGTCTTGGTGCCGGCTTTGTTTATGGATTTGGCAGCCTGCTGCTGCGCCAGGCCTTGCCTGTAACCGATGCGAACGGCAAGGAGGGTGAGGCACAATTGAAAGGAGCTGCCGGCGGTTTTGGTTTCAATATGGGCCTGCACTATCGCTTCTCCGATAAGGTACAGGCAGGCATATCATACCGCTCGCAGGTCAATATGAAGGTGAATAACGGGAAGGCTACTTTTACCGTACCCTCTTCGCTCAGCGACCAGTTCCCCAATACTACTTTTAAAGGGGGTGTTAAACTGCCCTCTGTATTATCAGTGGGCATAGGTTATAGACCACTGAAAGCGCTTACCCTGCAATTCGATATCAACCTGGTGAACTGGAACAGCTACGATTCGCTGCATTTCGATTTTGCACAGGAAACGAGCAACCTGAAAGATATAAGCCAGCCACGCCTGTATAAAAGCGTGATGGCTTTCCGCATTGGCGGCAATTATAATTTCGGTAAGATAGCTGTAATGCTGGGCGGTGCATACGACCCTACACCGGCGCATAAGGGCTATATATCGCCCGACCTCCCCGATGCCAACCGTATAGTGCTGAATGGCGGTATCTCGTACAGGCCTGTGACCAAGCTGAGCATCATTGCTGCCCTTGAATACCAATTGATAGGAACACATGAGGATAGCTACGATCCCGCAGGTTTCAGCGGCAAGTACCAGGCCAAAGCTGCGATACCCGGCATTGGCATAACGTATAATTTCTAAAGCCCTTAAACGAAACAGAACAATGAAGAAGCTTTATTTAATAGGTATGCTGGCCTGCTGCTTTACTGCATGCAAGCCCACATTTACACCTGATGCACCGAGCGCAGGCAATGCTGATTTTTCCCGGTTCATGGTCATAGGCGATTCTTATGCCTCCGGTTTTGCAGATGGCAGCCTTTACCATTCGGCACAGCAAAACTCTTTCCCGGCCATGCTGGCAGCGCAGTTCAAACAGGTTAATGGCGGTGATTTCAAACAGCCGCTGGTGCCCGGCGAATCGGGCCTGCCCCATCCCAAGAATGTATTGGCCATAGCTGCCGGCTGCGACGGGATCCCATCACTGATGCCTGTGCCCGATAGCCAATGGGACACGGCAGGTAACCACGATAACATTAGCGCACAGGGGCCATTCAATAATATCTCCACGCCCGGCCTGAGAGTTGCCGATCTCATGTTTACCGATTATATTGCCACTTTGAATTTTTTAAAGCCCGGTGAGTTGCCCTATGCCGCACGCTTTTATAACGATCAGCATTACAGCCCTTTGCAGCAAGTGCAATATACCCGCGATGCGATTGATCCCACCTTCTTCACCATATGGCTGGGCTTTTATGATGTGTTCCTGTATGCGCAGGCAGGTGGTACCGGTAGTGCATTTCCCCCCGGTGATCCCGGGCTTACGGATATAACCCCACTCCAGCTTTTTAAAACCAATTATGATAGCCTCGTACAGAACATGGTGAAGAACGGTGCCAAAGGCGTGCTCATCAATATCCCGGATATCCTTGATATGCCTTATTTCAATACCATACCTGTTAAAGATAACAATGGTAATTACTTTAAAGTAAAAGACCGGGCAGTAACAAAGAACATAGCCGATGATGAGCACTTCCTGCTTGAGATGCCCATAGATTCGCTTAAGTGTGCAGGCTGGGGGGTATCTACACCCATCCCCGATAAATGGGTACTGACCAATGTGTCCCCCAACACGGAAATCGATTTCATCCGCCAAGCTATTGCCAGCTACAATGCATTCATTGCCAGCGAAGCCGACAAGTACGGTCTTGCTTTGGTCGATATCAACAGTTATCTCAAAACGCTCGATCCCGGCATCCTGTTCAATGGTGTAACGTATAATCCTAAGTTCGTTGAAGGAGGTGCTTATTCACTCGATGGCCTGCACTTTACGCAACGGGGCTATGCACTCGTTGCCAATAAGGTCATCACTGTGATCAATAGTAAGTATGGCAGCACACTGCCCCTGGTCGATGTGAACAAATACCAGGGCATCTTGTTTCCCTAAAGCGTTATTGTGAGCTGCGGTATGGATAAGTGCCTGCATCTACCACCTGTATGCTTTGCCGGTATGCAAAGCGGGGATTGGGATAAAAAGATATGGTTCGGTTATCGATATACACCAGTTCCAGCCTTTGTATATCGGCCAGTGTTTGCGGTAGCCTGATAACTCCACTGAATACCACATCAAGTTCCTGTAGTTTTTTGCAATAGCCTAATGATTCAGGCACATAGTCCAGTTGGTTGCGGGCCAGGTACAGGAACTGGAGATTTTTAAGCCTGCCGATATTTTCGGGTAATATGTCCAGGTTATTTTCACTGAGGTCCAGCAGGCTAAGTTTGGGTAGTAATACTATACTTGCGGGCAGGGTGTCTATCACATTTTGTGCAGCACGCAGGATGTCAAGATTGCGCAGGCTACCGATTGTATTGGGAAGTTTTTGCAGGCGGTTACCGGTCACCTCCAGATTTACCAGGCGGGGCAGGTACCCTAAAGAATCGGGCAGTTGCGTAAGCCGGTTGAAGCTTATGTCCACTTCCTCCAGCCTGCTGAGCCGGCCTATAGCTTCGGGTAGCACGCTGATGCGGTTATGGTATACAATAAGCTTACGTAGTTTTTTGCAGCTAAACAATGAGGGTGGCAATGCGGTGATACGATTATTATTCAGTTTTACCACCTCGAGATTGGGGAACTGGTCAAAGATATCGGGTATGGTATCGAGATTATCCCATGCCATTCGTATTTCAGTGACCCTGAAGCGGTTGTCAAGCGCCTGGTCCCAGTTGGAATATGACTCGCCTTTACCATAGAATGGCAGCAGGATGAGCAGTAGCGATAACAGTTGGTGATGATAGCGCATATCTAAATTTACAGCAAAATGCGCTATATAACAATTATTTTTTACTTAACTCCTGGTATTCTGCGGTGCTGATGATCTTATAGTCTTTGGGTAGCCTGAAGGCTCCATTCTCCACCACACCTGGCGCTACCTTTTCGGCACGGAAGTGTATGAGGGCCCCGTTGCCTGTTTTGTAGGTAAAGTCGAGCGGGAGGCCGTTTATGGAAGGGAAATGCTCAAAAAGATGTTCGTCCTCAGCTTTCCAGTCTTTGGTATATAATATAGGTACCGATGAGCCATCGTTATAGTGTACGGTTGCTTTTTGCACCGGGAGACCAGCTATGGCCGGGCTGCTGCCAGCATCCTCTATGCGGAACCCGGCATAGGCATTGTCATGTGCCATAAGTTCCTGCAAATCGAGCTGTATCGCATATTTCTTGCCCTGGGTAGACTTGAGTGAATAGGCAGTATTACCATCGCCATTAATGAGAATGGTATTATCAAAGTTATTATCGAGCCTGAATTCTTTTTTTACCTGCTTGCCTTTTATTGTGATGATGTACTTGCCACTGTGCGTGCCCATATTAGCCCCGTCGGATGATACTGCCTGTAATGTAGCGGTGTACTCTATAGTACCTTCGAGGAAGGTCTTTTGTGCATCTGCCAGCAAGGGAGTAGCTAAACAAAGAATAATAGCTATAGTATATTTAATAGTGTTGTTCATTAACGAATAACGGTCGCTTACTAATTTACAATAATTAATCCTTATTACAGGTATTAATCAAAAGAAATGCCATAAATAAAACATCCCGCCAAACAGCGGGATGTTTTAATATAAAGCATTGATAACCAATTACTGATGTGTAAATTTCCTCGTGGCGATCACCTGGCCTTTTGAATCGATAAGGCGCAGGAAATAGATACCTGTAGGTATGTTTTCGATATCGAGCTTAGCACTGTTATTGCTTGTAAGCCTGTATACGGTAACAGCTTTACCGATCAGGTTATAAACGGATATGATCTTTACGTCCGCATCGGGATTGAACAATACGTTCAACTCATTTTTTGCAGGATTAGGATACAAAGTGATATCATCACTCTTGGTTGTTTTAGCAACAGATGTAGGGAATTTGTTGATGATGAATGTTATATTCTTTGAGGTAGGGTTTGCATTTGTATTATCCCTCAGGTTAATAGTGACATATCCCGTACCGCTGGCAGCAGTAGCCATGCCGCTGCCCAATTGAATATCAAAAAGTTTGGTGTCACCTGCAGTATATGGGGTGCCTACAGTAGTATAAGGACCACCATTGAACAGATCGCTGGTGCTCGGGGTATTATTACGGCATAGATTAGCATCGCAAATACCAAATACATCTTGCCAGGACTGGGGCAAATTGAATGATGTTACTTTCCACTTTATGTCAATATCAATAGAACCTGAATTGGTGATGTCATTATGATATGTGCCGCCGTTCGTTGTAGTTATAAACACGGTATCGGCTTCTGTAGTAAATGTCTGGGCTTTTACCGCGTAGGTAGATACCAAACTTAAAACACTGAAACTAATGAGTAAACTCTTCTTCATCGTTGGTCTTTTACACTTTTATATGTCTTGCAAAATACACTATTTTTTCAATCTGTCAAAGCTTTAGTATCTATAGCTTGTTAAAATTTTCTTATAGAATATCTGCAAGCCATATTTTCGTACATTGCTTTGTTTTTCAAAAGACAAGGATTGTGCCAATATGAAAGCGTTCATTAAAAAAATTAAGCATGCAAGGGGCTTTGTTGCCGGTATTTGCATTACAAGCATATTCTTTTTATTTATACGGGCAGGTAATACGGATTCTTACTTCGAGATATCCAAGAATCTGGACATTTTCGCTACTTTATTCAAACAACTCAATACTTATTATGTAGACCCAATAGAGCCGGGTAAAATGGTAAAGACGGGTATCGATGCCATGCTGGACGAACTGGACCCCTATACTAATTATATTACCGAAGCCGATATAGAGGATTTTGAATTTCAGCGCACAGGTAAATATGGCGGGATAGGCGCTACCATGCACAAAAAGGGGGAAGATATTTATGTAGGCGATGTATATGAGAACAGTCCTGCGCAGAAAGCCGGCCTGCACCCCGGCGACCTGATCATATCGATAGATGATAAGCCACTGAAAGGAAAGAGTATTGATGATATAAGTGTATTGCTAAAAGGCTCACCCGGGACACAGGTGACCCTGAGCATTAAAGATGTGTATTCGGGCACCGTATCGCCAAGGATGATCACACGTGGTGAGATAGAATTATCGAGTGTGCCTTTTGCCGGACTGGCGGGGCCTGCTCAGAATATAGCCTATGCGCGCCTCACACAGTTTACACCAGCCTGCAGCAAGCACTTGCGCAGCGCGCTGGACAGCCTGAAAAAAGTGCAGCCCAACCTGAAGGGGGTGATACTGGACCTGCGCAACAACCCCGGCGGACTGCTGGACGAGGCAGTAGCAGTATGCAACATCTTCCTTGAAAAAGGCTCACCTGTAGTGACCACTAAAGGCAGGATGCATGAACTGGACCGGGAGTATAAGACCCGTGAAAGTGCATGGGATACAAAGATACCGCTTACGGTGATCGTGAACCATTCGTCAGCATCAGCATCGGAGATTGTAGCGGGTACTATGCAAGACCTGGACCGGGGCGTGATCATAGGCGAACGCTCCTATGGCAAAGGGCTGGTGCAAAATACAGTGAGCCTGGGCTACAACTCGAAACTGAAACTGACCATCCAAAAATATTATACGCCAAGCGGCCGCTGTATACAAGCCATAGACTACAGCCACCGTAATGCCGATGGCAGTGTAGGCTATGTGCCCGACTCGCTGAAGAAGACCTTTAAAACAAAGAACGGGCGTACGGTACTGAGCGGTGGCGGAGTAGAACCTGAAGTGAACCTGAAAGATGAACTGCCCAGCAGGCTTGCCATAACCTTATACACCAAAAATTATCTCTTCGACTATGCTACAGAGTATAAAGGGAAACATCCTTCCATACCTGACGCGGGCACATTTACCCTCACCGATGCGGATTTCAATGACTTTTCCAAATGGCTGACCAATAAGGACTATGCATATGATACAGAAACAGAGGAAGCCTTCGATACCTTGCAACAGGTGGCCATAAGAGAGCAGTATTATGATGAGGCGAAGGCTGAATTTGCAGCCCTGCATGCTAAGATATCGCATGATAAAAAACAAGACCTCGTAAAGCATAAAGAAGAAGTGAAGGACCTGCTGGAGAACGAGATCGTATCGCGCTACTACTTTTTGCGGGGGCGTATACAGCAAAGTCTGAAGAATGATAAGGAGTTTGCCAGGGCTATCGAATTAGTAGAGAAACCGGCGCAATACCAGGCTTTGCTGACAAAGAAATAGTAGAATCGAGTCGATTGGGAATGGCGCAATGACTCAATGCCAATGGACAGGGAAATCTGTGACAAAAATACAGGATCATGATCCGCTATTTTGCCCTTGTACTTTATTGTCAATAGCCTGTCTCACTGCCAAGGCCCAGGAGCGAGTATTTAATAATTTCCTGGATACAACTGTAAGTCCCAATAAAGAGATATACCAACTGTGGAATAATTATTTCAAGGCCCGGAAAGCTGATGCATCGCCATTTTGGCGTGCGGACGAGGAGGAAAAATTCAGATCATATGACCTCCTTAAAAGCTGGGGTTGTGGCGGTACTTATTCAGAGATCAGCCATGTGCTTAAAATAATGCAAATCGATAGCAATACTTTTGAGTTGAAGGTAGGAATGGGTTTTGCAGATAGTAATAGTGCAAGCATTTTAAGCGTACTAAAATTTATAGTTAAGAAGGAAGATAATATTTACAGGCTTTCTAATTACCTCCTGTACAAAACGCGTGACTGGAAGAGCTATAGTACAGAATGGCTTAATTTCCATTACCCGCCGGATTATACCTTTGATGCAGGTGATGCAAGAAAAAGTGAACTCTTCCTTGAAAAAATGTACCAATTGTTCGATATCAAACCCTACCACATCGAGTTTTACGTAGCAACCGGGCTCTCGGAAATTCAGGAAGCCGCCGGGTATGAAAGCTTCATTGATGATGGCATTAGAAATATCGGCGGCTGCTATGATGGGTATAATAATATTGTGTTTTCTGGAAACGGTATTTATTACCCCCATGAGCTCGTGCATGTCATCAACGACGCATTCCCAAAGTCGCACAGTTTATTTTTATGCGGTATATCGGGGTTGTTGGGCGGGCATTTTGGCAAACCGTTGTCCTATCATCAGAAGAGATTACAGGTGTACTTAAAAAACAACAGAGATAAGATAGTATCCTTGACAGACTTCTATTATATGGACACATACACCAATCCGCAGTACCTGGTAGGTGGGTTGTTTTGTGAGGAGGCCATACGCATTGGCGGATATGATAAACTCAAAAAATTAATGTCGTATGGTACCGGGGATGAGGATTTTTACACGGCGATAAAAAATGAGTTTGGAATTGAGAAAGAGCAATTAATAAACTATTTTTTCAGGAAAATGGGCGACGATAAGCTATTTGCCAATTACTAATTCTGCACCCAGGCTTCCAGTGCATCGGCTATGACCCGGTCATTACCAAGACGGGGCACTTTGTTCTGCCCGCCAAGTTTCCCGATGGATCTCATGTATTCGATAAATGCGTGAGGTTTCATTACGTTTATCTTTAGCTCCTGGAGAATGTTGCCGTTAATGAGATCGTTGTAGTAAATATTTTTCTCGCGCAGGTGTTGGTTCACGCTATGCGCAAAGGCGGCTATATTATCGGGCGCCTGTTCAAACTCCACGAACCACTCATGGTAGGGAAGCTCACCATCGGTATTGATCTTGGGCGCTACGGTAAACTCTACGATATGTGCATTGTGTTCCTGCGCTGCCTGCATCAGGGCAGTATCTACTTCTTCGCCAATGACATGCTCGCCGAATGCGGAGATATAATGTTTGATGCGGCCTGTTACAACTATGCGATAGGGGTCGGTGCTTACAAAGCGAATGGTGTCGCCAATGTTATAGCCCCAGAGGCCTGCATTACTGTTTACGATGAGTGCATAATTCTCGCCTACTTTAATATCGGCCAGCGAGAGGCGCGTGGGATGCTCGTTGAATATTTCACCGGCAGGTATGAATTCATAAAAAATGCCGGAGCTGGTGTTTAATAAAAGTCCTTCTTCGGGAAGTGTATCCTGGAAGGCAAAAAAACCTTCGGATGCAGGGAACGTTTCTATAAAATCTACCTCGCCGCCCAGGCTTTCCAAAAGTTTGGGTTTGTAGGGCTCAAAGTTCACACCGCCATGCACAATGACCTGCAGGTTGGGAAAGAGCTCCTTTATTTTTTTGCCTTCGCTGCGCTCCTGCAGCCAGTCGAAATACATCTGCACCCATGGCGGTATGCCGCTGATGAGCGTCATATCCTGCTTTATGGTCTCATTTACTATTTTGTCCAGCTTTTCTTCCCAGTCTTCGATACAGTTGGTCTCATAAGAGGGTAATTGGTTGCTGCGCAGGTAGCGGGGTATGTAATGGTTCACAATGCCGCTCAGGCGCCCGGTAGGGATGCCGCCCACGCGCTCCAGTGTTGGAGAGCCGCTGAGGAAGATCATTTTACCATCTGCAAAGGATGAGTTGCCGCTATGCGCCATATAACATAATAATGCATTGCGCGCGGTATCGATGTGGTTGTGTATGGAGTCGGAGGTGATGGGTATGTATTTAACCCCGCTGGTAGTGCCCGATGTTTTGGCAAAGTATATGGGCTTGCCCTTCCACAATACGTTTTGCTGACCTTCTTTTATTTGTTCTATATAAGGTTTGAAGGCCTCATAGTCGCGTATGGGTATGGCTTGCCTGAATTCGTCGTAAGTTTTTACATCCTTAAGTCCGTGGTCTTTTCCAAAATTGGTACGCGCACCTGTTTTGAGCAATTGCTGCAAAATGGCCTGTTGATCGGCCACAGCAGTGCCCATGCCTTTGCGTATGCGGCTATAAACTATCGACGCATATGGTTTGGCCAGGAAAGATTTAAATTTCATCATACCTAATGTGGGAGGACAAAAGTACAATTATGATACGCAGAATGCCATATAATAATTGTGCTCAGTGCGTGATATTTTTGGTGAAAAAGGTTAAACAGGCAAAAAAATAAAATTTATTTGCCGAAAAAGAAAAAAGAGTATTATCTTTGCGCGAAATATTTTTAGGATTCATGTTTGCGATTGTTAATATAGCTGGTCAGCAGTTCAAAGTTGCTAAGGACCAGGAGTTGTTTGTTCACCGCCTCCAGGGCAATGCAGGTGACAAGGTAGAATTTACAGATGTGCTGATGAGCAGCAACGGTGGAAATATTTCTTTTGCCGGTTCTAAAAAAGTTCAAGCCGAAATAGTTGATCATCTTAAAGGCGATAAAGTGATCGTGTTTAAAAAGAAACGCCGCAAGGGCTATCAAAAATCAAATGGTCATCGCCAATCCCTGACCAAAATAAAAATCAACGAAATAATATAAAATTTAATTTTCTTTATTAAATTTGTAACCAGAATATAGAGCATGGCACATAAAAAAGGTGAAGGTAGTGTAAAGAATGGCCGCGACTCGCAAAGTAAAAGATTGGGAGTGAAGATATATGGCGGGCAGCCTGCAATAGCGGGTAATATAATAGTTCGTCAGCGTGGTACAGTTTATCACCCAGGTAAGAATGTTGGTCTCGGAAAAGACTTTACCATATTTGCAACGTCGGATGGTATCGTTGAGTTCCGTAAGACACGTACCAAGACATTGGTATCAGTAAAAGAAGTATCAGCTATCGCCGAGGCCTAACCCCCTCGGCGATTTGCCATATAATATTTAAGATTTTTGTTTAACCCTTAAATTCACACAATTATGGCAACAGCAAAAAAGGCAGCTCCTAAGAAAGCTGCAAAAAAAGCAGCTCCTAAGAAAGCTGCAAAGAAAGCAGCTCCTAAGAAAGCAGCTGCAAAAAAAGCGGCTCCTAAGAAAGCTGCTGCAAAGAAAGCGGCTCCTAAAAAAGCTGCTGCAAAGAAAGCGGCTCCTAAAAAAGCTGCTGCAAAGAAAGCGGCTCCTAAGAAAGCTGCAGCAAAGAAAGCAGCTCCTAAAAAAGCTGCTGCTCCTAAGAAAGTCGCTGCTCCTGCAAAAAGGAAAGCTGCTCCTAAGAGGAAGAAAGCTGCTAAAAAGTAAGATGAATTTTTTAGCGATCGAAAAGAGACTGTATAACCCACAGTCTCTTTTTCTTTTAGCCTCTTTGTCATCATAATGTAGCATTCAGCATCACATTACCCGTATTAAAGTACATTCTCTGTATCTTTGCAGCCTGTGCAAAATGTAAAAGAAATAACTGTGGCGACCAGGCACTTCCCATTGGAACGTGTGCTGGGCCAGGGCCTGCAGGTACTGCAAAGCGAAACGATGCAGGTAAGTACCTGCATCAAAGCCGAGTGGCTGAACGTTGCTTTTACTGAAAATACATTACCGGAAGAGCACGCAAGACTATTGTTGTTCCCTGTTGCCGATAATGAATTTTGTTTGCAGTTAGCATATATACGTCCATCTGAAGAACAACCTTTTGCAGCCGATATTTGCTGGCTGGAGTTCATGCCTGCTTTTTTTGCGCAATACCCTGCCGATACGCTGATGGCCAATATGCCTTTCAGCTTCGACCAGACGGTGGAGCAGCAGTTCAATATATGCGCACAGACCAAAGGCCTTTTGCAACAGCTTGAAAATATAAATGCCATTACGCCGCTGCTGTGCTCCCTGCATCAAAGCGAACTGGCACTGCAAATGCTGCGCAGGGCTATAGAGCTGATCACTTTACCCTTCACTGTTTGCCAGGTGCCTGCCTGCCGTTTCCTGGCGCACGATAGCGAGCGCGAGAAAGTACTGGATGCTCAGCGTATCATAGAGCAGAATGTTGATCAGTCGTTTACGATTAAAGAGTTGTCGCGCAAAGTGGCGATGAACGAGTGTTACCTGAAAAAAGGTTTTAAAGCACTGGTAGGTAAAACGATACATGAGTACCAGCAGGAGCTGCGCATCAGCAAAGCAAAACAATTATTGCAGCAGCAGGGGCAATCAGTATCGGATGTGGCCAATGCCCTGGGCTACAGCAGTATCTCGCATTTCAGCACTGCCTTTAAGAAGGCTACTGGAATGAAGCCATGCGAATTGCTGGCTTAAGAAAAATATTTTCCGATTACCGGCAGTCCTTTTAATTCTTTCCCCTCGGTCCTTAATACAAAGCCGGCATAAGCTACCATTAATATCGTACCGGTCAGGCGATGTATCCACAGGTTTTGCGTGTAGTACACAACTATGCTTTGCAGTGCATAGAAGGCCAGCATCACGGTAAAAAAGTAAAATACTTTGCGCAGGTTGTAAGGCACGCGGTATACCCTTTGCCCCCATAAGTAAGAGATAAGCATCATGCTGCCATAACAGGCAAGCGTAGCCCATGCGCAGGCCATGTAACCATATTGCGGAATGAAGATGTAATTAATGATAATGGTGATAATGGCCCCGATAATGGTGATGATAGCCCCGGCACTGGTATTGTTGCTCAGCTTATACCAGATGGAGAGGTTATAATACACGCCCAGGCACATATTGGCTATGAGCAATATGGGCACTACTTTAAGCCCCTCCCACATATGCCTGTTGCGGATGAATTCCCGCCAGATATCAATATAGAGCATCACGAACAGAAACATGCTGCATATCACAATGACGAAATAATTCATTACGCGTGCATAGGTATTACGGGCATCGCCTTCTTTTGCTTCTTTAAAGAAGAAAGGCTCGGCACCCAAACGAAAGGCCTGAACGAATAATGATATAAGGATAGAGAGCTTGTAACAGGCCCCATATATGCCCACCTGCACTTTCTGCGCATGCAGGTCGCCCGGTGCCCACCACCCGAGCATCACCCGGTCGAAGGTCTCATTGACCACGCCGCCGAAGCCAAAGACCATTATGGGCAGCGCATACAGTATCATTTCTTTCCACAGCTTGTTATTCCATTCGAAACGGATAGACAAAAATTCGGGCAGCAGCAATAGGAATGATAATGCAGACATAGCAACACCGGCAATGATGACATAGCCTGTGCCCATATTAGGATCGTACCAGCGGGCAATAAATGAGTCGGGGTGGCTATGTGCAATGCCTGGCAGTATACTGTAGCAAAACACCACAATGGCAATATTGAGCACAATACCTGCTACCCGGATAAATGCATATTTTCGTGGCCTGCTGTCTAAACGTAGTTTGGCAAAGGGTAGTGTAGTCAGCGCATCGAGCGCTATGATCCAGGCCGACCAGGTAATGAATTGCGGATGCTCGCGCACGCGCAGCAAAACGGCTATCGGGTCCCTGAATAGGATGATAAGTGCAGTGAACAGTAAAGTGCTGAATAGCATGGAAAGGCTACCGGTATTGAATACGTGCTTTTCGTTTTCATCTTTATTGCTAAAACGAAAGAAGGTAGTTTCCATCCCGTAGGTGAACAGCACATTCATAAAAGGGATGGCTGCATAGAGCATACTCATCTCCCCATAGTCGGCAGTAGCAAGGTAGGCCGTTAGGTATGGCGTCAGTAAATAATTGAGCAGGCGCGCGAATATGGAGCTGATGCCATACCATGCCGTTTGTCCTGCAAGTTTTTTAATTGAAGCCAATGACCGTATTAATGATTAGAAGTCAAAAGTAAAAATTCAAAAGTCAAAATTACCCTAATATTCCGTCAAAGACCTTTTTGGCTTTTCACTTTTGAATTATTCAATGACCCATGTTTCCTTGCCGCGCAGCAGGGCATCAAGATTCCCGCCCCCTTTGGTAGCTATCGTCTCTTCGATCTGCAGGCGCATCTCATCTTCATAAGTGGCGCGCTCATGGGCAAAGAATACACCGAAAGGACGGGGTAAATGTCCCGGGTTGGCAGGGTTATCAAAAAAGCGCGTCAATATCTGTGCTTTATAAAAATCCTTTTCGTCGTGTATCCAGAGGTCATCGGTGCTATGGCCTTCATTAAGGTCCACAAGCAGGGGCTTGTAGCCGTCCAGTTTGATACCCTTGTCTTTATTGGCACCGAATATAAGCGGCTGTCCCTGCTCCAGGAAAAGCGCCTGTTCTGCCTTCGAACTCTTCTCGGTATATATCTCGAAAGCAGCGTCATTAAAGATGTTGCAGTTCTGGTATATCTCGAGTAATGATGCGCCATGATGACCATGCGAGCGCAGCAGCATTTGCTGCAGGTGCTTCGGGTCGCGGTCCATGCTGCGGGCAATGAAGGACGCATCGGCACCTAATGCCAGTGCCAGCGGGTTGAAGGGATGATCGAGGCTGCCGAACGGCGTGCTCTTGGTCACCTTGTGCTCTTCAGAAGTAGGAGAATACTGGCCCTTGGTGAGGCCATATATCTGGTTGTTGAAGAGCAGTATGTTGACATCGAAATTGCGGCGCAGCAGGTGTATGGTATGATTGCCGCCTATACTCAGGCTGTCACCGTCGCCGGTCACTATCCATACACTTAGTTCTGGCCTCGTTGCTTTCAGGCCTGAAGCTATGGCAGTAGCGCGCCCGTGTATGGAGTGCATGCCATAGGTATTCATATAATACGGAAAGCGCGAACTGCAGCCTATACCCGATATGATCACAATGTTCTCACGGGCTATGCCTGTTTGTGGCAGTATGGTCTGTACCTGTTTTAATATAGAATAGTCACCGCAGCCGGGGCACCAGCGCACTTCCTGGTCGGTGGCAAAGTCCTTTGCTGTCAATGCGGGTATTTGCGGTGTAATTACGTCGCTCATAAAGTTTTGCAAAGTTACGCCTTTAGCATCCGCTGTCCAAAACACTATACACTATTAAATATGCTTTAACGATACGGGCATAATATTTGATTATTATCTTTATATATACAAACTATGCAACATGAAAAATCTATTGATGATACCACTGTTCCTGCTGGCAGTATTTGCTGCAAAGGCACAGGAAGCTGAAGATGCAGCTACGAAACCGGATACTGTATTGGAGAAAGGCACTGTATCGGGCATGGTCTTCAATGAAAATAATCAGCCGGTAATGGGGGCTGAGATTTATGTTTACGATGGTAGCGATATTATTGGTTCGGCTACCAGCGATAGTGCAGGCAAGTACCTGACCAACAGGATGCTGACCGGTACCTACGACCTGGTAACTAAGTATAAAGGATATAACAGGCAGACAGTGAAAGGTATAATGGTAAAAGCATGGCAGGATACCAAACAGGACTTTAACCTGGTGCCTATGCCGGTGAAAGTGGATACGCCCCGGGCAGATGCCGTAAAGATAATTGCTGTGCCTGTGCACAGGCGGCCCTGGTGGCGCAGAAAGTAAGGGTGCTGTAACGTATGAATATATTGCCGGGCTTGCCCGGCATTTTCCTTTTATAAAATAACAAATTCTCCCTTAAAGTCAAATTGAGACGGTAAAACATTTGTAAAAAATAAATGTTTACAAAACTGTGATAAAACATTTTATCGCTCAACTCGTCATCAATATAAGAGCGATCGCCTATCCTTTTAAAACAAAAAACTTAGTTTATGAGAACATGTTTGATCATGGTATTTGCACTGCTGGCAGTAGTGCATTGCCGGGGCGGTTCAGGCGAGATAAGCGGTACTGTCCTTGACGAAAAAAAGATGCCGGTCATCGGTGCAGTGATTAGTGTTAGCAGTGCGGGTATAGTAAGGGCTCAGACGGCGACAGACTATGACGGGATATTTGTGGTAAGCCCTTTGCCGGCAGGTAGCGATTACGAATTAAAGGTGACGTACAAAGGTTATGTCACCCAAATAGTGAAGAATATAATTGTGCGCGATGGATCAGCCACAAAAGTGCATATCCATTTAGCGCCCGATCTTCACGAATTTAAAGAGGTAGTTATTACAACATATAAAGCACCTTTAATAGAGATCGGGCATCCACATAACATTATGGATGCAGGTATAAGGCATACCGGTATTACGAATACAGCCGATCTTGTTTCCGTAGCCAGTCCCGGTGTACATGTCAGGCATGGGGAATCAGAAGCGTTTGGAGGCAGGGTCAGTACCACCACCTTTATCATAGATGGTGTAGAGGACCACGCAACAGCCGCTCCGGCAGAAAAACACGGGGGCAGGCTTACTTCGGGGGAGGTAAATGATTTCAGCAAATGGAAGTTATGGAAAGACCTCAGTAAAGGCGAGCTGAGCATGTATAGTAACATATGGAGTATGCTGCCCCGGCATCGTTACACCGTATTGTTAAAGAGTAAGGACAATACCCCTTTGTGCAATGCACGGGTATTACTGAGAGATAAGGCTACAGATTGCGTGCTGTGGGCTGCGGTAACAGATAATACGGGGAAAGCAGAATTGTGGGACCGTATATTTACCGACAGTAACAAAGACCACAGGATATATGCAGAGCTGCGCTACAGGGGCGAGCGTTATAAGATCAGGAACTTACGGCCTTTTAGCAAAAGGATAAATGTACTGAACCTGCCTTTTCCATGCGATGCACCTAAAGGCCTGGATGTAGCATTTATAGTAGATGCCACCGGCAGTATGCAGGATGAGATCAACTACCTGAAAGAAGAGTTGTACGATGTAATTAATAAAGTAAAAGACTCGCTGCATGAACATGAGGTAAGGCTCGGTGCCGTATTCTACAGGGACCATGGCGATGACTACCTCACGAAAGTATCGGCACTGGACAATAATATCAAGACTACAGTGGATTTTATTAAGGATAATAATGCAGGCGGTGGCGGTGACGGCCCCGAGGCTGTGGATGATGCGCTCGATGTTGCCCTGAACAGGCTGGAATGGAATAAAGATGCACTTGCACGGATAGCTTTCCTGATACTGGATGCGCCCCCGCACGATCAGGCAGAAGTGGTAACGCGTGTACACGACCTTGTGTATGAATATGCCAAACGTGGTATCCGGTTAGTGCCTGTGGTTTGCAGCGGTTCTGATAAAAGCAATGAATACCTGATGCGTTCGCTGGCGCTTGCTACCAACGGCACTTTTATTTTCCTTACCGATCACAGCGGTATCGGCGGGCATCATACAGAGGCGTCCACCGATAAATATGATGTAAGTTTTGTGAACGAGCTTATCTTTCGCACCATATGCCAGTTCGCCTACTCAACTCCCTGCGACCAGGTGATGATGCAAATAGCCGATACGCTTAAAATGAGTAATGAGCCTGCAAGGGATAGCCTTGTGAAGCTGGCTAAAGACACGGTAAAAAAAGACACATCGAAATATGTGCACATGAAATTTTATCCTAACCCTACCGATCGCATACTGTACACAGAATATGAGAATGTTAAAGGCAATATTTATGTAAGCGATATAAGCGGGAAACTCATCCTGAAAACAGAAGCTGATAAAGGAGGTAAAATGGAGATAGATATGTTTGATTTTCCTTCGGGTATTTACTTTATAAAATATGAGGATGAAAAAGGTGTTTGGCTTAGCGGCAAATTCATTTTGCTGCGGTAGCGAACGGGGTATAAATGAAGAAGCCGGTTTTTTTGACCGGCTTTCTTTACTTTTATCGTTTAATAATAAGCATGGCATCGCATCCCATAGGTATATTTGATTCGGGTTATGGCGGTTTGACGGTTTTCAGATCGATAGCCGCACGCCTGCCGCAGTATGATTATATATACATCGGAGATAATGCCCGTGCCCCATATGGCTATCGCCCTTTTGAGACCATATACCAATATACGCTGGAGTGTGTAAAGGAGTTTTTTAAAATGGGCTGCCCCCTGGTCATCATAGCCTGCAACACGGCATCGGCCAATGCGCTTAGGGCCATACAGCAAAACGACCTTCCTGCAATAGATGAAGGCCGGCGTGTGCTTGGTGTGATACGTCCCAGTGCAGAGGTGATCGGTAACTATACCAAAACAGGTTCCATAGGTATTATGGGCACCATTGGCACCGTAAAATCGAATGCCTATAAGATAGAAACGGAGAAGTTTTTTCCAGGTATCAGGATATATCAGCAGGCCTGCCCCATGCTGGTGCATATTGTTGAGAATGGTGATTATGATAAAGACATCGCCGGCACTTATGTGAACATGTATCTCGATGAACTGCTCTCAAAGGCGCAGGATATAGATACTGTTTTGCTGGCATGCACGCATTACCCCCTGCTCATGAAGAAGATCAAGGAGCACCTGCCGCCAAATGTAAGTGTGGTATCGCAGGGCGATATAGTAGCAGAAAGCCTGGAGCACTATTTACAGCGCCACCCGGAGATGGAAAGCAGGATCACGCGCAATGGCAGCATGCAATTCTATACAACTGAGTCGCCGGTGGATTTTGATGAACACGCAACGATATTCTTCGGCAGCGAAGTAAAGTCCGGGCATTTACAATTATAAAAAGATCTCCCGGTGGGGGAGATCTTTAAAATATTTTAAGCTCTTTAGCATTTTAACTTACACCCCTACCATCAGTGGCATCAGCAGCATCAGTTCGTCCTCATGCTCTGTGGTTTCCACCGGGCGAACAACACCGGCACGTGTAGGTGTGCTCAGTTCTATTTGTATATCGCCGCTGTTCATATTGGCCAGCATTTCTATCATCAGCTTGGCATTGAAGGCTATCTTCATATCCTCGCCGGTATACTGGCAGTTCAGCGTTTCCTTACCCTCGTAAGAGAAGTCGATATCCTGTGCGCTCAGTTGCAGCGAATTGCCGTTGATGTCCAGTACCACCTGGTTGGTGGTCTTGTTGGCAAATATGCTCACACGGCGCAGCGCGCTGATGATATCATTGCGGTTGATGATGAGCTTGTATGGATTATCTGTAGGTATCACGGCCTTATAGTCCGGGAACTTAGCATCTATCAGGCGGCAGCTCATGCTCAGCCTGTTGCTGGTTACGAAGAGGTGGCTGCTGTTGTACGACAGTTGCAGTTGAGAATCATCGGCAGGCAATGTGGCGCGCAGTTGCTGCAGCGGCTTTTTAGGCACTACAAAGCCTTCAGCCGCAGGGCAGTTCACATCATCACGGCGAAAGCGTACCAGCCTGTGTGCATCCGTAGATACAAAGGTGACGCCATTCTTGGCCAACTCGAAATATACGCCGGTCATGGCAGGACGCAGGGTATCGCCGCTCACCGCGAACAATGTTTTGTTGATGCTCTCCAGCAAAGCCATCGATGACATATCGAAGCTGGTGGCATCGCCGGGTGCAGGTTCTTTAGGGAAGTCATCTGCTTTTTCACCGCCTATACGGTACTTACCCACATCGCTCGACATTTCTATCGAAAGGTCCTGCTCGTTGATATTAAAAGTTATCGGCTGTTCCGGTAAGTTCTTCAGGTAATCGGTGAGTATCTTGGATGGTATGCAAATGCGCCCGTCACCCTGTGCATCGTTCACATCAAGCTGTACCCGCATCATGGTCTCGAGGTCGGTACTCGTAAGCGTCAGGGTATTGCCCTTAAGTTCAAAAAGAAAATCTTCCAATACAGATAGCACGGTGTTTGAACTGATGACACCGCCTATTTGCTGCAGGTTTTTGAGCAGCGCGGTTGAGGTAACGATAAAACGCATTTCAATAAATTGGTTTGATAGCAAAGATAGTTGTTTGAGGGATTTATGGTAGGGATGTGGATAACCTGCAGAAATTTGGTGAATAAGTGAGCCCGCAGGATGGTTCTGCTATTATGCCTTACGCTTTTTCGATGCTTTTGCCTTCTTGTTGAATTCAAGGGCAAGCCCCGTCCAGTAGGCCAGGTCCTTACTGCTTTTCATCCCGCTTTCGTTCACGAACACGTAGCCCGGCATAGGCCTGCCGGTAAAATCCATCTCCCGGCAACCTTTGCGGCCCAGGGCCTGCTCGTATATGGCAGGATCTATGCGGCACATCAGTTCGTCGCCCACAATGCCCAGGCACATCTTGCCCTTTATCATAAAAGTAAGACCTCCCATCATTTTCTTTTCCTCCACATCTTTTAGGGCCGATAGGCTTTGCCTTATCCTGTCGGCCAGTTGTTCATTATATGCCATATGAGCAGTGCTTAGTGTATATTTTGCTAATATATGCAAAAAGTTCTTTGCTAAGGGCCATATAGATTGACCGGCTTATATTTAAGCATTATTTTTATGCCTTCTTTTTTCCGATTTTTTATTAATTTAACGCCACGTTTGAACCGGCAGCACGGCTAAAAGCCCCGGGCTGCCCAAAAAAGTAAACGATATGCAGATAAAAAAGGCCGTTGTATATAGCATTCTTGGTATCCTGGCTATCATGACCAGCTCTTGTCATCGTGACTATACATGTAACTGCTACATTACGACCAAAAGTATCAGGCAGCTTCAGACCTATTATATCGGCAAGACATCCGAAAGTGATGCACTTAAAACATGCCAGAACTCCAATCCTTCTACCAATGACTCCTGCTTTGTAACCAGCCAAAGCAATTTGTAGCAGGAACAGGTTTAGAATATTTTCATATCCCCACTTTATCCCCATAATCCGTTTTAACGGGATAATTGATCCATTATCTTATTGAGCTATTGCGCAATTAAGTTGTATCTTTGTACGACCAACAGCCAATTCCCCTCAAAATTTATTTGTGTGTACGGGTTGCGCACCGGTCTTCAAAAAACAGGAGCGTTATGACAAAGTATATTTTTGTAACCGGAGGTGTTACTTCATCGTTAGGAAAAGGAATTATAGCAGCATCTCTGGCAAAATTACTCCAGGCGCGCGGTTTCCGCACTACCATCCAGAAATTTGACCCCTATATCAATGTTGACCCCGGTACCCTGAACCCTTATGAGCATGGCGAATGTTATGTAACGGAAGATGGGGCCGAGACCGACCTGGACCTTGGGCATTACGAACGCTACCTGAATACATTCACTTCGCAGGCCAATAATGTGACCACGGGCCGCATATACCAGCATGTCATCAATAAAGAACGTGAGGGCGCTTACCTGGGTAAGACGGTGCAGGTGATACCACATATCACCGATGAGATAAAACGCAGGATGACCCTGCTGGGGCAGGCTAATGAATATGATATTGTCATTACAGAACTGGGGGGTACGGTAGGCGATATAGAATCGCTGCCTTATATAGAAGCGGTACGCCAGCTTAAGTGGGAAATGGGTGATGAGAATTGTCTTGTGGTGCACCTCACCCTGATACCTTATCTCAAGGCCGCTAAAGAACTGAAAACAAAGCCAACACAGCACTCGGTGAAGATGATGAGCGAGAACGGGCTGAACCCTGATGTACTGGTATGCCGCACCGAGGAACCATTATATAAAGAACTTAAAAGAAAGATAGCCCTCTTCTGCAACGTTACGCAGGATGCGGTAATAGAGGCCCTTGATGCAGATACCATATATAGTGTGCCGCTCGAAATGATGCGGGAAAAACTGGATGTTATTTGCCTCCAGAAGCTGAACATGCCGATGGGTACCGAGCCGGACCTTACACGCTGGAAAGAATTTTTAAATAAACTGCGCTATCCCAAGTCGAAGGTCACTATTGGGCTTATCGGTAAGTACGTTGAGCTGCAGGATGCGTATAAATCGATACTGGAAGCACTGATACATGCCGGTGCCATGAACGAGTGCAAAGTGGAAGTGCGCAACATACATTCCGAATACCTGACCACAGATAATGCTATAGAAAAACTGCATAACCTGGATGCTATACTCGTGGCGCCGGGCTTTGGCAGCAGGGGCATTGAGGGTAAGATAGATGCCATACGCTATGCTCGTGAAAAGAAGATACCTTTCTTTGGTATCTGCCTGGGTATGCAAATGGCCTGTGTGGAATTTGCGCGTAATGTACTGGGGCTTAAAAAAGCACACTCTACAGAGATGAACCCGGATACGGACCAGGGTGTGATCGCGATGATGGAAGAGCAGAAGAGCATTACCCAGATGGGTGGCACTATGCGCCTCGGTGCTTATGCCTGCGAACTGAAAGAAGGTTCACGTACGTCATCCATATACGGGGCTACGAAAATATCTGAGCGTCACCGCCACCGTTATGAGTTCAACAACGAATATCTTGATTCATTTGAGCAGGCCGGTATGACACCGGTTGGCAGCAACCCGGAGACCGGGCTTATAGAAATAGTAGAGCTGCAGAACCACCCCTTTTATGTAGGTGTTCAGTTCCATCCCGAATATAAAAGCACGGTAGAGAACCCACACCCGCTTTTCGTGGCATTTGTAAAGGCTGCCAAAGATGCCCAGGAACTGCGCAATGGCATTGGGCAGATAGTGTATCAAAGGTCGGTAGCGGAAGGAAATTAAACAGGCTTTTCAAGCAAAACGCTTCTCAAAATAAAGTTGATAATGCCCCGCGTTCCCGCGGGGCATTCTTTATGCAGTGCTTTAAAAATTATAAGGGGTTATCTTATCAGCGTTATATCGCCTTTTTGCTTGTGTTTATTGCTTTTTATGCCGGCAGTGTACTGCAGCACATACATGTACACATCGGCAACGGCTTCGTGGCCTTTATATCTGCCGTCCCATCCCTCGTCGGGATTGCGGGTGCTGAATACCCTGTCGCCCCAGCGGTTATAGATGTTTAGCTCAAAGGAACTGAAACTGCAATCAGGCTGCAATAAAGCCCTGAACAGGTCATTTTTGCCGTCATTGTTAGGCGTAAAGGCATTCGGCATGGTCACCATGCAATCGCAGAAGCCATTGTTCACATGCACGGTATCGCTGGTAACACAGGCACCCGATTGTACTGTGACCCAGTATACACCTGTTTCGTTCACATGCAGTGTCCGGTTGGTACTGCCATCATTCCATTCGGCCGATGCACCTTTGGGCACATTGGCCTGCAGGTCCACATCTATGGGCACATCATTGCAAAGCAGCACATCGTGCAGGTCCTGGTCTATATTGTTGTAGGTAATACGGATGGTATCAGTATAAGAACAGCCGCTTTTGCTAACGGTCACATAATAAGTGCCTGAATGATCGATCAGGTAAATACGGTTCCTGTTGCCATCCTGCCAGCGATAGCTCACATCGGGCAGCGATACATATAAGGTCATGGGTTGGCAGATGATCGTATCACTGCCTAGTGAAAAAGACAGGTCTACCTGGTTCTGCATAATAAAAGTGTCCAATCGCACCAGGCAATCTTTTATTGAAGAAAGCCAGTATGTGCCGGGGTTGGTAACCACTCTTGTTTCGTTTTGGCTGCCGTCATTCCAGGTATAGCTGGTGTAGCCACCCGGGGCTACCAGCGTGGTGCTGTTGGGTGTGCAGATACTGGCCGTTATTTTATTACGCAGGGTATCCGGCGACGAATACCTTACTTTGAAACTGTCTACCTGTATATCGCAGGTGGCATAATTGTACAGCCAGTAAGTGCCTGTATCGCTGATGACAAGGGAGTCCGCTTTCGAACCGTCATTCCATTTATAATAATTAAATCCCGATCGGGCATGTAATACTAGGTTATGTACGGTCAGTTCACATATCGCCGTGTCATGCAGCACATAAGTAGTATCTGCCGGTGCCACGCTGGCGCAGGCATTTGGCAGGCCTATCGATGTTTCGGTGCCGGGCAGGAGGATCACGGCACTTTGCACATATTGGCAGGCAGGGCCACCCTGCCCGGGATTGGCTATACAATCCAGTGCCCTGGTGCTGTCATTCGATCCCAGGTATATTTTTCCGTCCGGGCCCAGTTTCAGGTCCGAGAGCCCGCGTTTCAGGTGCACCAGGTAGCGGGATCCGATAATGGTAGTGGCAGGCAGGCTCAGGTCAAACTGCAGTACCATATTCACTGCAGTTGTATAAGAATTGGTATGCAGGTATAACTTGGTATTATCTGCCGAGAAAGCGGCCCCATACACACCGTAACCGCTTTGAGCGGTATCGATGAGTATTGCATTCGATACATTCCCCGTAGCCGGGCTGAAATCAAAAAGCTCAGCGCCCATGCTCATGCGTTTGGCTCCGTATTCGTTGGTGCATACCACCAGTTTACGCCTGTTGGGTGAGCATTTCATTACTCCCGATATGTAGGCGTTGGTGCCGGAAAAATTACCGGTATTGGACAATACAGGCGCACTGATGCCGGCATTGATGATATGGTAGGCACGGAAGAGGTGGTTGCCGAGGCCATGTACGATCATCCACACATCACAATAGTCACCGGGTACCACGGTCATCGCTTCGCTTAGGTTCGAGTCCAGCAATATGCCCGATTGCCAGGGTATCACATCGCCGTAGCCATTGTTCAGGCTCATATCTACTATGCTGTAGTAAAGGCGGCATGATCTGTGGGTGAGCGGGGAACTTGCCTGTTGCAAAGAGAAGATATAGTATTTGTTGGCATTGCCGGGCATGGGCGTTATCACGGTGCCCTGCGTGCTCCTGTCCGTATAGATATTGGGTGGCAGTATGTTATGGCCATTGGGCATCAGGCTGTTGTTTTTATCCCACACCTGGTTGCCGCTACAGTAAAACAATAAATGCCCGTTGGCATCGCTTACACTGGCACATCCTTCAAGGCTGCTGCTGTTATAGGGGGCGATAGCCGTTTGCACCGCTACGGGGTTGCCACTGGTAAAATCGAGACCTGCATGGAGCCCGAATGCCCATACCTTACCCTCCGGCGCATTATACTGCGCCTTTACGGCAAAGGCCGTCATGAGCAGTAAAAAGAGCAATGGGTAGAGTCTCTTCATTAAGCGGCACAATTTACTCCTGTATAAAAGACACCCCTATAGGGGGATGCGTTGGCATTTAACCTAAAGTTACGGCAAAATTACATCATTATATGCCCTATTTTCATACATGTTTTTTTGTGCGTATACTTAAGCCAACCTCAAGGCATTTTATGACCATTGTCATCATTGTCGGGTGATCCGCATCATTTTTTTGCATTTTACCCGGCAGTAATATTGTCATTGCATTAAGATAATTGTGCGTACCTGGAGCTTTATAGGGCCCCTAACCCGCAATGAGGCAGGCCGGGCGGGGAACAAAAAAGAGCTGATAGGGCACACAACAGCCCGGGCCATTGCCCGGGCTTATTTTTGTAGCATGCACATACGGTAATGATGCTTTTGTTGTGCCTATCTTTGATAAAAGGCCGTCTGGATGAAGCAGAAGGAAATAAGATCATGACCGCTAAAAAAATGGAGCTCATCAATGAGCAGGCATCACCACTCTTTCGCATTATGTATGTACATGATGCCAAAGAACCTTCATTGCGCAAATTTGACAACAACATTTGCGCTTTCCACATAGGCGATGGCTACATCTTGTCTGTTGCGCACAACCTGCGCAGTCCCGGAGTACTTCGTTCTATAAGCCCCGAAGTGTATGAGACCGGCTTGCAGGCACGTTTCAACAAGGATCAGGCGCGTTTCTTTGAGCAGCATTATCCTGTAGATTATTTATCGGGCAAGCATCACCTGGCCAGCAATGAACCGGCTGTGTTGCAGGAGCTGGCGAATATTTTAGCACAGGTCCGTTTTGATACCCGCTGGGTAACGCTGGCTGCAATGAAAGTATGTACCCCGCACTTGCTCATACAGTTTCGCAATGGTCTCTTTTATAACGACCGGGGCTTGACGGAGCTCATCGACCCCAATATGCAGTTTTTCGAAGGGGGCATTCAAAGGCAAACATACCTGCTGGAACTGGAACTGGTACATGCTTTTTACAACGAGGATATAGCGCTGTACCGCATTGTGAATGTGCCGCAGCAATTGCTGCAGCGCCTTCCCTGTGTGCGGCCCGATTATACCTTGCTCGATAATGATGTGCCCGCTATGTATTGCCTGCAAAGTGCCCCTGTGAATGAAGTAGGCCGGCTGCTCAATGATGCCAGGATCGAAGGTCATCTCGACCATTTTACCATGTTTGCCGATCACGTTACAGGCAGCTATGTTATAGACGGTATTCGCTATCTCGTAAAAGGCTATTTCCGTTTCGGTTCTTCCGGTGCACCGTATTTGCTGTATGACGAGGCGGAAAACGAATTTGTAGTGAACGCGATACAGAGCGAGGCAAGCCCTTTACAACTTTCCATCAACAGTAATATGGCGGGCAATTACCAGTATGTCAATGCTATTGCTACACCACTGCATAGTATAAAAGATAAGTTGGAGGAATTTATGACCGGTTAACGCTCAGGCCTTTTCTTTTCGTGGCATGGAGCGGAAGATCACATCCCATAGTATAGAGCTCACGCCAAAACCCTTATCGGGGTACTTATAGTGGTGCAGGTGATGGTTGCGCCATAGTGCTTTCATGAATTTAGGTGGCGCAAAAGCATGTATGGCATAGTGCATGGAGCCATATACCAGGTAGCCTGCAATGAAGCCGGGGAAGAAGGCAAACACCTGCACACCCAACAATAGCTTGAATACAGTGAATAAGATACTGGCCAGGATAAAACTGGGTATGGGGGGCATAAAGAGGCGCTCCCTGTCGCGTGGAAACTCGTGGTGTATGCCATGCATGGTGTACACAAGGCGTTTGCTGCGCTCAGTGTGCGCTACTAAGTGGAACAGGTAGCGGTGTATCAGGTATTCAAAAAGGCTCCAGGATAGCGCACCCACCGCGAAGAGTAATATACTCTGGCCCGCGCTCATGCCTTTATACGTAATGCCGTAATAGAGCATGAAGCCAATGATCGGTAAGTAAATGCTAAAGATGACTAAGGGGTGCGTTTTCGTCATCGTTTCCAGGTACTCATTCTTAAATAACCTTCCCTGTCCTTTGTTCTTGATTTTGTCAGCTTGCATATGGTCATTTTGCTTATCACAAAAACTGTACCCTTATGCTTTAGTCCGCCTCATCTTCATTTTCGTCTTCGTCCATAAGCCATTCAGGGTTCTTTATTTTCCTTGCAGCTTTATCCATCCACATCAGCAGCGCAGGCTGCAGGGTCAGGTTCGTCACCATCGCAAGGAACAGGGTTAAAGAGGTAAGGTAGCCCAGTGATTTGGTGCCATCGAATTGCGACAGGGCAAAGACGCCGAAACCTGCTATCAGTATCAGCGAGGTATAGATGATGCTCAGCCCAGTATCGTGTATGGTGCGTTGCACATTTATAGCTATACCATCATCGTGCCGCGACAATTCCTGCTTAAAATTAACAAGAAAACGAATGGTAACATCAATAGTGATGCCCAAAGCTACGCTGAAGACCAGTACGGTCGATGGTTTTATAGCTATGCCCGCCCAGCCCATCAAACCGGCTGTGATAAGCAAAGGGACTATGTTTATGGTTATGGATATCAGCAATATGCGCCATGAACGGAAGAGAAATACCATACAGCCGAAGATCATCAGGAAGGCCAGTATGAGGCTATCTCTTAAACTATTGATAATAAAGCGGCTGCCTTCCAGGAACACAATACTGGTGCCTGTGAAGGTTACGTTATATTTTGAAGTGTCGAAAAGTGTGTACGTTTTGGGACGTATGCTGTCCAGCAGCACAGGCAGTCTTTTAGAGCCTACATCGGCCATATTGATACTGATACGGGTCTTTTGCTTATTGCTGTCAATGAACGAGTTGACCAGCTTGCTGAACATACTGCTCTTACCATTGCCGTCACCGAAGTTGAGGTAAGGCTGCAGGAATGCGGCATCGAATATATTTTGCGGCACACCATAACTGCTGCTGTCCCCGTCAAAATAGGCCTGCCGGGCAAACTTCACCCCTTCCGTCAGTGCGAGTGAATGTCCTATTTCGGGAAAGCGATTGAGGTATTTTTGCAGCCGGTCCATCTTTTGCAGGATGGGCAGGCTCACCGCCCCGTTCTTGCGTTTCGTGTCTATCACTATTTCTAGCGGCATTACACCCCTGAAGTTTTGTTCAAAGAATTTAAGGTCCAGGTACACCTTATCGTCCTTGGGCAGGTCATCCACTATATGGCCCACACTGTGCAGGCGCATCATGCCCATTACCGAGAAGGCACCTATCAGTAGCGTGGCCCCGTATATCCATACCCTGTGGCCAAAGACCCAATTGGTTATGGCCGTTAGCAGGCCGTTCATCCACTTACTGTCCAGGTAGCTGGTATGCCGGCCCTTGGGCGGTGGCAAAAAGCTGAATAGCGCAGGGATGAACACCAGCGAAATAAAGAATATCGCAAGGATATTGAGGCCGGCCACCAGGCCGAACTCCTTAAGCAATGCGCTCTTGGTAAAGAAGAACACCCCGAAGCCTATGGCTGCAGTAAGGTTGGTGAACAGCGTCACCACGCCCATACGGTCCACCATGCGCAGCAGGGCCTTCATCTTGTTGCCATGCTTATGGTATTCGCTGTGATATTTATTGAGGAAGTAAACACAGTTGGGTATGCCGATCACTACGATCAGCGATGGGATCAGGGCGGTCAGCAGGGTGATCTTATAGCCCAGCAATGTTATAGTGGCCAGCGACCATACCACACCCACAGCCACCACGATCATGGAGGTAAGCACCGCAACACCGCTGCGGAAGAAGAGCAGCAGGATCACGGCCGTAAGCAGGAAGGAGAGCGCGAGGAACAGCTTCATCTCCTGCTGCACCTGTGCCGCCATCATGGTACGTATCAGCGGCAGGCCGCTGTAATGCAGCTCCACATTATGTTTCTTGCCAAAGGCATCGCCCAGGGCCAGGATATCTTTTACCACCTTGGTGCGCCCCGGCGAATTAAGTACCTGCTTATTGATACGCAGGGCCATCATGTAGGCATGGGCATCGGGGTTATAAAGGAAGCCGCGGTAAAAGGGCAGGTTATACAGCAGCGCTTTGAAGCTGTCCGGGTCGGCAGCATGGGGCATATCGGCCAGCTTCACCACGTTCAGCTTATGCGCAGCCGTATCCTTTACCAGTGTGATGGCAGCAGGTATGCTGAACACATTTTCTACTGCATTTACTTTTTCTATTTGCTTGGCGAGTGCAGCATAATCGCTGAAGAAGTCCTTATCGAAGAAATGCTCCGTTTGCACCCCCACTACCATAAGGTTGCCATCTTCGCCAAACTGGTTGCGGAAGGCCTGGTAATCTATATACTTGGGATTATCGCGGGGTATGGCGCTGGTGAAGTCGTAGCTCAGTTGCACTTTGGAGGCGAAATAGCCCATCATGCCCGTAAGCGCCAGTAATACTACCATCAGCGCTATACGGAACTTAATAACAAAAGCTGCGATACGATGCCACATTTTCTTTTAGACTAAGGGCTGCAAAAGTAGGTAAATTGGTGCAGAGTATTTAATATACCTACGCCCGGAAAGTTAAAATGAAGGGTATCATAAAAATTAATTTCCCCATCCCGCTTTCGCATCCGAACTTTGCAACGCAGCCGGTATTTTTACTGCAAACGAAAGCTCTTTTACATATGGTAAGATTCCCATTGTGGGGTCATAAAAACTTCTGTTTTCTTACGCTTAAGCCCATAACAATAGCATCATCTTTTGTTGGGCAGGTAAGGGTAGGAAATAACTATTTCCATGTTATGATTTGATATTCATTGGTTTGGAAACAGTTTCCCCGCCCCGGTAGGAAATAATACGGCAGGAAATAGAAACAGGAAATAACCCTTTCTTATAATATCATGAACTTATCCGCGTCGGCAAGGAAGGGTAACTGTTCGCGGGTTTCTTGCAGCTTTGCCCTGCTTAATGTCACGGTTTGCACCACAGGTTCGCTGCCCAGTTGGGCCAGCGGCTCACCAAGGGGGCCATACACGCCGCTCTCGCCCTTATAAAGGATGTCTTTAATATCGCTGCCCACACGGTTCACGCCCACCACATAGCTTTGGTTCTCTATAGCACGGGCCTGCAGCAAAGTGCGCCATGCCAGGCTGCGGCGCTCCGGCCAGTTAGCCGTGTAGATCAGCACATCATAGGCGGTATCATAGTTGCGCGCCCATACGGGGAAGCGCAGGTCGTAGCACACCATCAGGCATACCCGCCAGCCCTTCACCTGGGCTATAAGGCGCTTGTCGCCGGGGCTGTAGTGCTTGTCCTCATCGGCGTAGGCGAACAGGTGGCGCTTATCATAGTGGCCGGTGTTGCCATCAGGCTGCACCCAGAGCAGGCGGTTGTAATACTGGCCACCCTCTGCTATAATAAGGCTGCCGGTTATGATGCAGCGGTGTTGGCGGGCCATGTCCTTCATCCACTGTACCGATGGGCCATCCATAGGTTCGGCCATACGCTCCGGCGCCATACTGAAGCCCGTGCTGAACATCTCGGGCAGCACCACTACTTCCTTGTCCTTCGCCCCAGTTATCAGTTGTTCATAATGGGCCAGGTTGGCAGTTTTGTCTTCCCAAACGATATCGGGTTGCACCAGCGTGATATTCAAAAAATCATGAGCCATAATTTGATATAAAGACTTAAATAAATATTTTTAAGGCCTAAACAGCGATGTCATGAAAAAAGCACTACTTATCACCACTGCATTATTATCACTTGCAATATACGGCGAAAGTAAAGACATTACCGGCGACTGGAAAGAAGTTAAACGCATGAGTGCGAAGACGGGTACTTCCATAGCCTATACCGATACGATGTTCTTCCGCTTCATGAGCGGCAATGAGTATGTATCGCAAAAGAAGGGTGGCTTTATATACAAAGGCACCTACAAGATGGAGAATAACACGCTCGATATGGGCGCACGCTTCTATACCATACTGAAGCATACCAAGACCACACTGAAACTTAAGGATGATGGGGGCATATACGAATTTGTGATGTACACGCCGCAGGATGGCATGAGCAAACTGCCCGATGAGCCTAAAGCTGCACCGGTGACCGATATTACCCAGATGAAGGGACATTGGTCCGAGTTCAAGCGTACCAGCGACCATACCATACAGGAAATCGACTACCAGCGCCTCATCAAGATGATGGACATCTTTACCCATTTCGAGGACGGTAACTGGGGCTATGTATTCGCCACCCGCGATGCCGATAATAACCCCTCATGGCATATAGACAGCTACGACAGCAAAAGCCAGGTACTGCATTGCAGTGGCCGCGACAGTCGTGACCTTAAAGTGATGAAATGCCAGGACAATGAACTGGTGCTGGAAGAAAAAGGGATCACCTATTTTTTCAGGAGGTTTAAACAATAAACAACCCATTAGGCACGGATAAGCGAATAGCTGTAAATTTGTAAAAAGTGTTGTTTATGCGACAAGCGATAGATAAAGAGATCCAGCAGTTTTTACCCCTGCTGGGCAATGAGGAAAAAGAATCTATTTTAGCTGTGATCAGGTCGTTCCTGAATTTAAAAAAAGAAAACAGCGCGCGTATATCTGTAGAACAGTATAACAGGGAAGTGAACGAATCGATAAACGAGTATAAAAAAGGGAATTACATAAGCCAGGAAGATCTTGAAAATGAGGCAGGTGAATGGTAAGCAAGGGCTTGAATTTGGTATGGACCGCTAGTGCCAAAAAACAATTGCGCGAAATTATTGGCCATATCAAAAAAGATTCACCTCAAAATGCGATAAAGGTTCGCGAGAAGATATTACATTCTACAAGTTCAATCCCCGGACAACCCTTAAAAACATAATCCGGATAAGTTTAAACTGGATAACGACGGCAGCTTCCGGGCTTACGAGATTTACCGCTACAGGATCGTGTATTTTGTTAGCGAAAATACGATTGTTATTCTTCGCATCAGTCACACAAGCCGGGAGCCTAAGGAATATTAATGTCAGACCTGTTTCTTCTTCAAAAAATTGACCATATACACGCCGGTGAAGATGAGGGCAGTGGCCAGCAGTTTTACCGGCGTTAATTCTTCACCGGTAACCAGTACTGATATAATGGCGGCAAAAATGGGCTGCAAATAAATGTATGCCCCCGCAGTGGACGGGCTCAGGTGGCGCAGGGCATATATGTTCCACAGGTAGGTGAAGAAGGTGACACAGATAACAATAAAGGCCACGCTTACATAATCCGCAGTTTGGAACTGTTCCCATTGTATGGCCGCGAACTGCCGGTAACTAAAGGGCAGCACAAATAAAAAGCCGAAGAAGAATACCCAGCGTATCACGATAATAGGCCTGTAGCGCTGCATCAGCGGCTTGATGATGACCAGGTATATGGCATAAGAGGTGGCATTGAGGAATATGAACAGGTCGCCCAGGGCGGAGTTGCCGGTCATAGTAATTTCCTTGCCTGCGCTCATCAGTAATATAGCCCCGCTGATACCCAGCAAAAGGCCGATGCTTTTATTCAGCCCGATCCTTTCCTTAAGCACAAAAGTGGCAATGATGGTAATGAGCAGGGGCGTACTCATCATGATAAGTGCCGCATGTATGGGGAAGGTAAGGTTAAGGCCCATGAAGAACAGCATCTGGTTGAGGGCCACACCAAAGAGGCCGCCCAGTACCAATACAGGCCAGTCCTTTTTTTGAATTTTCGTTTTGTACTTCCTGCCTGCTACAATGCTCAGCCAGAACAATACCGTGACGATACTTACCCTGATAAAGATGAAACCGAGGGGCTGTATCAGCCGGGGCATTATTTGCTTGGCCACGGTGAAGCCTGCCCCATAAAAGAGATTGGCGCCAAAGAGTGCCAGGTGTGCTTTTAGTCTGTCTGAGCCGGCTTTGATCATCAGTGTGGTAAAGATAAGAGCCACTTATCAATAACTACCTTGTATTGGCTAAAAGCGTCTTTAAAGGGCAGGGTTTCGAAAGGGAAGGAGGCTGCCTCATGCAGTGCGGTTTCCAGGTTAAAATGGGCCTGGTCGGCAGTATAGAACAGGTGCTCATGCTGCATGTGCCGGGCAAGATATTCCTGCTCCGTTTGCCCCGGTGTAGGTATGAGGATGGCTTTTTTATGCAGCGCTGCCAGGTCCATAAGGCTGGAGTAGCCACTACGGCAAATGACCAGGGAAGCCCCTTCGATAAGTGGCAGCAGCGCTTCTTTGGTCAGCTGCCTGTGATACTGGATATGTGCCGGAACTTCTGCGGGGAACACAACATCATTGCTCCCTTCCACAAATACCACCCTGCCATTGTAGTGCTGCACCTGCTGCCATAGTATGCTGGCCAGTATGCTGCGTTGCGGCTCCGGCCCCGAGAGCATGATCAATAAGTGCCCGCCATCGTCTTGCTTTGCAGCCGGTTCAAATTGGGATAATAGCCCCATGTAGGCTGCATTGCGCGGCAGGCGCCCGGGGTGGGCCAGTGCAGCGCCGAGGTTAGGCTTCCCGGCCACATCCACCACCCAGCAATGGTTAAAATGCTGCAGCATACCATAATGCAGCTTACGGAAAATACGGTCGCTTATTTTACCCATCCCCGTTCGCACCTGTAGCTGGTGGCTCATAATAACAGATGATATGCCGGGATGGTGCAGGCCATAGCGGTTGTCGGAAATGATACCATCGAAATGGTGTTTGCCGCAGAGCTTCAATAACCATTGATGCTCGCTGCGTATGCTGTATAATATTTTCGGTACCTGCCGCAATATGGCGGGCATGAAGCTCTTTGCGGAATGGCTGTAGCTGATGTTATATCCCTGTAAATGAGCGCTTTCTATTCCCGGGAAGGTTTTATAAATAAAATCTATTTGCCACTCATTGCCTGCAAATACTACCTTGTGTCCTGAAGCCTGCAAATACTTGATGATGGGGATGCAGCGGCTGGTATGTCCCAAACCCCAGTCGAGCGGAGCTATTAAGAAATTTTTAAGTGTTGCGCTGGACAATAATTCAGTATTTTTACAAAAGTAGATTTATTAAGCTGTAAAGATGAAGAAAACGATGGTATACATCCTGTTATTAAGTTTTGGCATGATATTGGTACAATCCTGTGCAGGGTCTAAAAAAGGCTGTGGCTGCGGATCGGATATCAACAAAGCCTACAACAGCAAGTCCCGGCATTTGTTCTAAAAATGTGTGTTATGTGGCAAGGACAAGATAAAACGTGGTTACATTATGTAAAAGACATCATCGCCGCTGATGTATATTCTGCTGTTTTCCTGGCCAGCTATCTGCGCCAGATGACCCTGCGCAGGAGCTATGTGCCTGCTCTCGAAGTGATAGACCTGCAAAAATACCGGGTGATCAATGAACCGCGCAAAGTGAATCATGCACTGCGTGAGCGCATGAGTATACCATTCGTTTTTGTAGTAGGAAAAAATTGATCTGCCGCAAAAGGCAGCTTTAATCTGCCTGTTTCTTTTCTTCTTTTTTGTCCCCCTCCTTACCGTCTTTGGCATCTTTGAATTCTTTCATCCCCTGGCCGATACCGCGTGCCAGCCCGGGTATTTTGCGTGCGCCGAAAAGCACGATAATGGCGATCAGTATCCAGAGCCACTCGCCGCCGCCGGGCATGGATAACAGGTACAAGGGACGAATATTCAATATGGTCGCTACCATAACAATGAATTGAGTTCATCTAAAGGTACGAATAAATATCGGGCTACTTTACCCATTCCGGCCACCACAGGTCTTTATCACATACGGTAATGGTTCTTGTGGTTTTGGTTGCGGGGTCGATGACAGCTATCTGTGTGTTGGTCAGTCTGTCGGACCGGTATTCATAAAGTATCATACCATTGCCCGTCCAGCTGATATGGCTGCACATACATTGAGCCAGTACTTTCTTTTTATTACTTTTAAGATCAATAATTTCGATGTTGTCTGTATCCTGTCCCTGTGTGATGAACGCAATATATCGACCATCCTGCGACCATGCGGGGAATTTTTCTTTCAGTTCCCGGGTATTGGTGAGGCGCCTGGTCTGCTTGTTGTTTATATTCATGCTGTAAATGTCATAGCCGTTGGAATAAGCTATGTATTTGCCATCGGGCGACCATGCGGGGTTGCGGGCATCACTCACCAGCTCTAAAACATTGTTACCGTTCGTATCCATGAGGTATATCCCCGACCGCTTATACGCTACATACTCAAAGGCAATATGCCTGCCATCCGGCGACCAGCGCGGGTAACAAACGTTTAGCCCGTATAGTCTTTTAGCCTGTTTGGTCCTGAGATCCATGATCCAGATACTGCCTGTATTATCTGCATGTTCCGGTATAATATAGGTAATATTCCTGCCGCCGGGTGATGCAGAGGGTACTGAACCATTGGTAATGAACACAGGGTCGCTGCCATCACTGTTTACCAGGTAAATGACATCGCGGCCGCGCTCCTTCTGAGCAGCCACGAGTATTTTTCCCAATGGCAACTGTTGTGCTGGCGCGGGCAATACAAAGTATATGGCTAGTAATAGAAGGGCAGTTTTCATTCCGGTATATTTGTATTAAGAAAGATAAGAAGAAACAGGAAACTTACACAGGGTCAACATCGAACAACACCTGCAGGGACGTAAAGCCACGTTCTGATGTGATAATATTGCGTTGTTCTTTAGCCACTGCTTTGGTCTGCTCCAGGAGTTTGACACCACGCGGCAGCTTTATCCATAGCTCCTGTATGTATTGGTTGCGCACGCGCGGCACCAGTGCGGGCACCGGCCCCTGCACCTGTATGCCCTCTATGAGCTTTAGCGCATCGGCCATCTGGGTGGCGGCAGCTACGGCCTTAGGCTCATCTTTATGTTTGAATACGATCTTGATCAGCCGCGTAAAGGGCGGGTAAGCAAAGCGGTTGCGGTATTGGATCTCGTGCTCGTAACAGGTTTTCACATCGTGCTCCTGTACCCATTTCAATACCGGGTGCTGCAGGTTATAGGCCTGGATATATACTTTGCCTGCACCATCGGCCCGGCCTGCGCGGCCGCTTACCTGCTCCATCAACTGGAAGGCCCTTTCGTTGACCCGGAAATCGGGAAAGCTCAATAGTGTGTCTGCACTCAGTATGCCCACCATGGCAATGTTGGCAAAGTCGAGCCCTTTTACTACCATCTGTGTACCAACAAGAATATCTATTTTATGCCGCTCCACTTCTTCAAGCAGCTTGGGCATGCTTTCTTTGCCACGCATACTGTCCAGGTCCATACGGGCCACGCGCGCATCGGGAAAGCATTGCTTTACCTCTTCTTCTATACGTTCCGTACCGAATGTCTTGCTCTGTATGCGGTTGCTGCCGCAGGAGGGGCAGGTGTGTACAAGGGGGTATTTAAGCCCGCAGTAATGGCAGTGCAGCTTGTCGGTGCTTTTGTGGTAGGTGAGCGATACTGCACAATTACGGCACTGCGGTACCCAGCCGCACATCATACATACCTGGAAGGGCGCATAGCCTCTGCGGTTCTGGAAGAGGATGATCTGCTTGCGCTGCTGCAATGCTGCGAGCATGGCCTGTTGCAGCTCTGGGGTCAGCACCTTATAGCCCAGTTGCCGCACGGTGTCCAGCGATTTGGCATTGATCACTTCAATGGCGGGCATGTTCACGCCCATATACCGTTCGGTGATCTCTGCAAAAGCATACTTGCCCTGTTTTGCATTGTACAGGCTTTCTATCGAGGGGGTGGCAGAACCCAGTATCACCTTAGCCCGGTGTAAGGAGGCCAGGTATATGGCGGCATCGCGCGCATGGAAGCGGGGGGCAGGGTCTCTTTGTTTGTAAGAGCTGTCATGCTCTTCGTCGGCTATGATAAGGCCTATCTCGTTATAGGGCAACCATAGTGCCGAGCGTGGCCCCACCACTATTTTGTATTTTCCGGTGCGCACCTTTTCCCATATCTCCACGCGCTCGTTATTGGTGAAGCGGGAGTGGTATACACCCAGTTCTTCGCCAAAGTAAGCGTATAGCCTGCTCACCAGTTGGGTGGTAAGCCCTATCTCGGGCAGCAGGAATATGGCCTGCCTGCCTGACGCGATCACCTCTTTTATCTTATGGATGTAGAGTAGCGTCTTGCCACTGCCCGTTACACCATGCAGCAAGGCCACATCTTTTTCTTCCAGCCCTTTTTCCAGCTCGTCAAAAGCTTTTTGTTGTGCCGGGCTGAAGGCGATCTCTTTTGCTGCTTCTGTTTCTTTATAGACCAGCCGGTCGGCTTCTTTTTCTTCAATAAGGAACACACCTTTGTCGGCCAGTGCTTTTACCTGTGCGCCTGTGGCACCCGAGCGTTCGGTAAGGTCCTGCTGGCGTACGAAATGGTTCTTTATCGATAGCTCTATATAGGCCATCAGCAGTTCCAGTTGCTTCGGGGCCTTTTGCAGCTTATCGAACAGCTCATGCATAGCGGCTTCCTCTTTGTAGGGAGGAGCCAGCGCTACTATTTTTTCTTTTTTTGGCCGGTACGATGGCTCCAGGGTATCGTTGATGAGCACTACTTCTTTTTCCAGCAGTTCGTTGAGCACATTGTTGAAATGTTTCGGGCCAACGATGTTCCTCAGCTCGCTTATCGATAATTCTTTGCGCAGCTCCAGTGCCTCAGCTGCCAGGTAAGCTTCGTCGCTCCATTCATATATGGCATGTTCCACCGCAGGCGACCATATGAGTGTGGTCTCTGCCATTAACTTCAGGTGAGCGGGCAGGGCCGCCTGCATCACCTCGCCGGGCGCTGCCATATAGTAATGTGCGATCCAGTCCCAGAAACGGAGCTGTTTGTCATTCACCACAGGCTCCTCGTCTATGATACTGCGTATAGGCTTTATATTATAGAGTTCGGGCTTGTTATTATGTATGCGCTGCACCACGCCCGCGTACTGCTTGTTACGGCCCAGTGATACCTCTACCCGCATACCGGGGCGCAGCATATCCTGCATATCGGCAGGTATGCCATAGGTAAGCACCTGCGGCAGGTTAAGGGGCAGAATTACATCGGCGAACATGAAGCTGCAAGTTAAGCCCAAAGCCCTGAAAGGGCTATATATGGGCTAAAAAGGCGGTGAAATGTGGATATCTTGGGCGCTCATATAAGATGTTAAAAGCAAATATCCACCTCTTTACCATTCGCTTTTATCGTACCTTTGTGGGATAATACCATTACACTAATTACATGGCAAAACAGATGGAAAGAAAATGTTCTTTTTGCGACCGGGCGGAAAGTGAAGTAAGCATCCTTTTTACCGGAATGAAAGGCAACATTTGCGACCAGTGCATTGAGAATGCCCATTACCTGCTGCAGGATGCAATGGGTGAGCAAAAGAAGAAAGACAAGGACCAGAAGCCCGGCTTCGACCTTTCGCAGCATAAAGTTTACAAACCCCGCGAAATAAAGCAGTTCCTCGACCAGTATGTTATCGGGCAGGATGATGCAAAGAAAGTATTATCGGTGGCAATATATAATCACTACAAAAGGCTGATGATGCCCCCGCAGGATGATGTAGAAATAGAAAAATCGAATATCATCATGGTGGGTGAGACCGGTACGGGCAAGACCTTGCTGGCCAAATCAATAGCACGCCTCCTGCAGGTACCCTTTGCCATAGTGGATGCTACTGTATTTACCGAGGCAGGCTATGTGGGTGAGGATGTGGAGAGCATCCTGTCGCGCCTGCTGCAGGCCAGCAATTTTGATGTGGCTGCCGCCGAGCGCGGCATCGTGTATATAGACGAGATAGACAAGATAGGCCGCAAAAGCGATAACCCCTCGATCACGCGCGATGTAAGCGGTGAGGGCGTACAGCAGGCCATGCTGAAACTGCTGGAAGGTGCTGAAGTGCTGGTGCCCCCGCAGGGCGGCCGTAAACACCCGGAGCAGAAGATGGTGAAGGTGAATACGCAGAACATACTCTTTATTTGCGGCGGCGCTTTCGAGGGCATCGATAAAATGATCGCCCGCAGGGTGCAGACAGCGGCTATAGGCTACAATGCTATAAAAGTGAGCAAAGACCTGGACAGGGCCAACCTGCTGCAATACGTGAATGCACAAGATCTGCGCAGCTTCGGCCTGATACCCGAACTGCTGGGCCGCCTGCCCATCATCACTTACCTGAACCCGCTGGACCCCGATGTGCTGAAACGCATCCTTACCGAGCCGAAGAACGCACTCATCAAGCAGTATACCAAGCTGTTCGAGTATGAGAATGTGGCACTGGAGGTAGAAGATGCCGCACTGGATTACATGGTGAGCAAAGCCGTGGAGTATAAGCTGGGCGGCCGCGGGCTGCGGGCCATTTGCGAGATGATACTTACCGATGCCATGTTCGACCTGCCATCGGAAAAACACGATGGCAAATTGCTGATAACCGAAGCCTATGCACACCAGATGCTGGAGCATGCAAAACTTGGCTTGTCCAACGCGGCTTAATTTTTTTAACCATAATAAAACTTATATGCAGGAACTGATCGACCACCTGAAAGAAAAGGCCGGGATAACCGAAGAACAGGCTACCAAAGCCGTACATGCCATTAAAGACTATTTTTCTGAAAAGATACCCATGCTGGGCGGCATGCTAGAGAACCTGGCGGGCAATATCTCTAAAGAAGGCCATAACCTGGGTGATATGCTCGGCGGTATGCTGGGTAAAAAAGACTAAGCGACTTTACGAAAACGCTAAATAAGAATGTCCCGCATGATCATGCGGGACATTCTTATTTAGCAGAGGCTGCTTTCAGTATGAAGTGTTGTTTTTCTTTGAACTCGTCTTTGAAGAGCAGCAGGCCAGCCTGGTAGAGGTCTATGCTCAGCCTCACCTTTTTGTCGGCCACCAGTTCATTCCAGTATTGTGTATGCAGGGGGCTTTTATGAATACCAGGTACCAGTAGTATACTGTTCGCATCTCGCATCCCTTCCAGCCTTGCTTTCCAATCCCTGGCATTATTTCCGCCCGATATCGTTTCCATGCCGAGGCAGCTTTTCAGCCTCTCTTCAAGAGGGGTATTACTTTTCTTGCGGAGCACATTTTCTACCAGTGCGTAAACGAAGGGCGAGTGAACGCCATGTCTTGTTTTAGCCTTCAGCCTGTATTTGATATACTCGGTAAGGGCATGCAGGCTCACAGGTCGATATGTTCAAATTTTTGGAAAGTGAAGGCATACTTATTGGCCTCATCAGCTTCATGTTTTTCCTCCCATACCAGTTTCCAGTGACTATGGTCTATTTCCGGGAACCAGGCATCTGCCCCGTAAACAGTAGTATGCACCCTTGTTATGTACAGTCTGTCTATCAGTGGTACTGCTTCTTCAAATATTTTCCCGCCGCCTATTACAAAGGCTTCGTCGGTGTCTTCCTGCTGCATGCGTTCCATGCCTTTATCGAGGCTATCATAGAGCAATACACCTTCGGGTAATTGCAGGTCTTTTTGCCGGGAGATCACAATATTCAGCCTGCCGGGTAATGGTTTGCCCAGCGATTCGAATGTCTTCCTGCCCATCAGCACAGGTTTGCCCATTGTCGTCCGTTTGAAGAACTTCAGGTCTTCAGGCAAGTACCAGGGCAGCCCATTTTGCTTTCCAATGGCATTATCTTCGGCGGCGGCTACAATGGCAGAAAGTATCATATTAATTCAAAAGTAAAAATTCAAAGATCAAAATAGTGTGCAATACTCAGACCGCTACCGGTGCTTTAATGGCCGGGTGGTGCTGGTAATGCTCGAGGCTAAAATCTTCGTATGTAAAATCAAACAGGTCTTTAACATTAGGGTTTAGCCTCATTTGCGGCAGGGGGTAGGGTTCGCGGGTCAGTTGCAGTTTCGCCTGCTCCACATGGTTGTTATACAGGTGCACATCGCCAAAGGTATGGATAAAATCGCCCGCCTGCAGGCCGCAAACCTGTGCCATCATCATGGTAAGCAGCGCATAGGATGCTATGTTGAAAGGCACCCCGAGAAATACATCGGCACTGCGCTGGTATAGCTGGCAACTGAGTTTGCCATCCGCCACGTAAAACTGGAATAGTGCATGGCAGGGGCTAAGCGCCATCTTGGGCAGGTCGGCCACGTTCCATGCGTTCACGATCATGCGTCTGCTGTCCGGGTTGGTCTTTAATTGCTGCAACACATCTTTTACCTGGTCGTATGTTTTGCCATCTGCACCGGTCCAGCTACGCCACTGGTGGCCGTAAACCGGCCCCAGGTCACCCTGCTCATTGGCCCATTCATCCCATATGCTCACACCATGTTCCTTCAGGTAAGCAGTATTGGTATCTCCTTTAAGGAACCAGAGCAGTTCATAAATAATGGATTTTAAATGCAGTTTTTTGGTGGTCACCAGGGGGAAGCCCGCCTGCAGGTCGAAGCGCATCTGGTACCCAAATACGCTGGTTGTGCCTGTACCGGTACGGTCGCTTTTGGCTGTGCCCGTATCCATTATGTGCCTGAGTAAGTTTAGATATTGCTGCATTGGTACAAAGGTACTATAAAGCGCTTTTACAAAACAGCGGCCGGCCGCTATGGGGATAATGCGTGAATAGTTTACAAAAATGAACGTATTTTGCGGCTTTAACATTACCCGCAAGCATGAACGGCAAGTTGTCTATAGTGATCCCGGCCTATAACGAAGGCGCTACCATACACCACATACTTGATAAAGTAAAGGCTGTGGCGCTCACCGGGGCTATGGAAAAGGAAGTGATCATCGTGAATGACTGCTCTAAAGACAATACCGAAGAGGCCATACTTGCTTACAAAGACGCTAACCCCGAATTGCCCATCACCTATCACAAACATGAGGTGAACCAGGGTAAGGGCGCGGCATTACATACGGGAATACGCATCGCCACAGGCGACTATGTGATCATACAGGATGCCGACCTTGAATATGACCCCGAAGAATATAATATCCTGCTAAAACCTATGCTGGATGGCTTTGCTGACGTGGTCTATGGTTCCCGCTTTATGGGTGGCAACCCCCATCGTATCTTGTTCTTTTGGCACTCGATAGGCAACAGGTGGCTTACCACGGCCTCCAATATGTTCACCAACCTGAACCTGACCGACATGGAAACCTGTTATAAACTCTTTAGGCGGGAAATAATACAGGGCATCAGGCTCCAAGAGAAACGCTTTGGTTTTGAGCCGGAAGTGACCGCTAAGCTTTCACGGGTGCCCAAAATACGTATATACGAGGTAGGGATCTCCTATTATGGCCGCACCTATGAGGAGGGCAAGAAGATAGGCTGGAAGGATGCGTTCAGGGCCCTGTATTGTATCATAAAGTACAACCTATTCAAATAAGCGGGATCGCCCCGCTCTATTCTAAATTATAAAATTGCATTGTCATGCCAGTGATATTACCTGTTAAAGGCACCATGCCGCAAATACCGGAAGATTGTTTCGTAGCGCCCAATGCCACAATAGTAGGCGATGTGGTGATGGGTAATGAATGCAGCATATGGTTCAATGCAGTGGTGCGCGGCGATGTGAACAGCATCCGCATGGGCAATAAGGTAAATGTGCAGGATGGGGCATGCATACACTGTACCTACCAGAAAACACAAACCGTTATAGGTGATAATGTGTCCATAGGGCATAATGCCATAGTGCATGGCTGCACAGTGGAGGATAATGTATTGATAGGCATGGGGGCCATAGTGATGGACCGGTCGAGAATAGGCCGGAACAGCATAATTGCAGCAGGAGCTGTGGTGCTGGAGGATACCGATGTGCCGCCCGGAAGCATATTTGCCGGTGTGCCGGCCAAAAAGGTGAAGGATATAAGCCAGGAGCTTTTGAGCGGTGAGGTAGAGCGTATAGCCAATAACTACCTGATGTATAGCAGCTGGTTCAAATAATTTCCGGGTGGCAATATTCCGCTCTTTTTAGCGTTTCTTTTCCAGCCGGTATAGTATTCGGCTGATCTCAGACAACAAAACCGATAAATTTTATGAAAAGAATGTTCATCACTATAGCAGCCGTATGCGCTGTTACAGGCACTTTTGCACAAAAAAACTCCATTTTACTTTACGGCCGTGCCGGCATCAGCGCCACAAAAAGCGAAGATTCCTCAGGGAATAAAAGCACGCAAACACAGGCCACACTTGCTCCTGCCATAGGTTATTGGTTTACCGATAATGTTGCTGCGGGCCTGCTCTTCAGCCTGGGGTACCAAAAGCTGAAAACGAATTATGTGCCGAAGTCTGTTACCGTCGCTGATTACAAGGGTTATGAATTTGGCGCCTTTGTAAGATACCGGCGGGCGATCAATGACCTTTTCTTTGTGCATGCCGACCTGTATGGCGTATACGGCACCGGCACTAGCACGGTTAATGATACACTGAAGATAAAAGGGGACAGGGTGTTTACTGTTGCAGTACTGCCTGCATTGGGTATTAATATAACGCGGACCAGTGCGGTTACACTGGCCCTGGGCTCTGTATATTACACAATGGAGCATAACCCGGTAAACAAGGCGAAAACTTCAGGCTTTCGCATGGATTTCGGCCAGTTGCTGAGTATAGGCTTCCAGAAAAACTTCCCCTTAAAGAGGCACAGAACTGCCATACAAGAGCCATAATAAAAAAAATCTGCAAAAATCATAGTTTTCAAGGCGTAAAGAGGCAAAAAGGAGGTTTTTTAAAAAATTTTTTGAAAATCGCTTTGATTAGTAATTTTTTGTTCTTTTATTTGTGCTTGCAGCGACTGATAGACGGTCCACGTAAACACCAGTGCAGAGAGGAAAACCGGCAAAAATATAGCAGGTTCGCGGATGGAAAGACAAGTTTGACAAAGATCACAGGTGCTGCAAAAACAGTAGTATTTTTTAACAATAACTAATATATTTGCTCCAAATCAAACACACAATCTATATGAAAAAATTGATCCTTGCTCTGTTGGCTGTAGGTAGCATAGGTACAGCTAATGCTCAAAGAAATTCCGTTTTAATGTATGGAAACGCCGGCGTTGCTACGGATAATGTAGATTACGGTCCTTATAACTTAAGAACCACTACATGGGGTATCAACCCAGGCGTAGGTTACCAGGTAACAAATCACCTGACTTTAGGTCTCGAAGGTGGTTTCAATCAGACAAGAACTCCCATTACTGGCGCTACTATCACCGGTGACAATACACTGGCTGGTGTATGGTACACTCAGGTAAATAACGATTGGGGTATAGCACCTTTCCTGCGTGTTACACACTATCTTGGTAATATATTCTACTTCTACAACCAGTTAAGCCTCGGTTATGTAGCAGGTACATACGAATATGAAGGTCTTTCTCCAAGGGCATTCTACAACGGCCTCCAGACTTACTGGTATCCTGCAATAGGTGCTTTCGTAGGCAAAGGCTTCGCACTTAACTTCAACATCGGTGGTATCTATTATCGTTACACGAACACTGATCAGGGTATCCCCGGTTCTATCAACATAGACCACAATACCTTCGCTATCGGTTTCGGTCACCAGATCAACATCGGTATCTCTCGTAACATCGGTTGCGGCAGCATGCACCGCTATCATGGGCATCATGAGCCGGGTGATGATACTCGCCACATGAACATGAGCGATGATGATGATGATGATGCACCAGCACCAAAAGCACACAAAGCTAAGAAAATGAGGAGCGACGATGACGAATAGTCATTAAGCTACAATCAAATATTTAAGCCCCGCATTTGCGGGGCTTATTTTTTATCTGTACCTGCTGGCTGACTGCCCTGGTTTAATAGCGGATCAATATGGCGATTGTACGAACAATTGGCGGGTACTGCTATTGACTTCGTCCTGCCAGAGATAATAAATGTCGCCATTATGCACCTTTACCTTTTCTGCGAATGGTTTGCGGAGCGTGATGGTATTCTTCTGCTTTTCGCCTGAATGGATGTCCAGCTCTTCAAGTGTTTGGGCGGCCATATCATATAAGTAGAACCTTTTGGTTACCAGGTCTTCTATAATGCCAACCCGGAAGGTCTTGCCGGGATCGAATTTTATACCGGTCTGTTCCAGTGCGGTATGCACGGGTACGAAATAATTTATCCGCCCCTTATTGAAGTCGAAGATCACCAGGCTATCGGATGTACGGAATATAGGCAGGCCCAGGCTGCGGTAAGAGATGTCATTCCTTAAACGCCGCATTCCATCCAGCATTGCAGCCCCGCGGAAATCGCCAAATTGCAGCATACTCATTATTTCCTGCATCTCCTCTGCATTGCCTTTTGCATCGGCCGGCTGCTCTATTTTATAAAATGGCGTAGCAATACTGTCCTGCAGTTGCCATGAGCTATATACAGAGCTGAATGTTTCTTTGTTGGTATAACGGTAATAGTATGTATCCTTTATTTTCTGTTCACATTGGCTAAGTAGCGGCAATATTTTACTGTCCATAGCCCGTCCCAGCGCAATAGATCTTCCAGTGATATCAATAGGATATAACTTATCGGTGCAAACGCAGTAATAATGGCCGGTGCAGCTTTTGAACAAGGCAACAGGCTCATCGGGAAATTTCTTCAAGGCCAGCGTATCGCCGGCATTATTCAGCAGGAAGAGCTTGGCTTTTCGGCCATTGTTGCCACTATAGGAAGCTACCAGTATATCATCGCCCACAAAGTCATAGTCCACTACATATTCCATTGCTGAATGCAGTATGCGACGTACTTTCCTGTTATTGATATACACGTCCTGCAAAGCCATAGATAGTGGTGTTATTCGTATAACAGCACTGCCGGTATTCCTCAAAGTGTCGGGCTTATATCCCTGGCGTACAGCAATGAAATATTTTGCTGGCGGAGCTATACTTACAAAGCCGTCCTTATCCGAATTAGCGATCTCTTTACCATCAGGAGCTATTATGGAAACAGAGTTGACCGGCGTGTTGCTATTGCCGTCGATGAACTGTAGCCTGATACGTTGCTGGGCCCGTAAGCTGAACGCGTGGCACAGCAGGCAGCCTAAAAGAATGCTGTATAAGGATAGTTTTTTCATAAACAGGTAACTGATATAAATTTAAATAAAATAGCAGGCAGCCAGCGTAAAATTACTGTCAAAGGATTGTAAATATTACAAGCTTTCTTTACCTTTTCGTACCTTTGCAGTCCGGTAGGCCATAGCATTCACCGCTGTTATACAAGCATATGGCACTAATATGGCCGGGTGAAAAAATCGTCTTAATAAATTATGTCTTATTCCCATAAGAACAAGATCAGGATAGTAACTGCAGCTTCTTTATTTGATGGGCACGATGCCTCTATAAATATCATGCGCCGCGTGATGCAAAGCAGTGGTGCCGAGGTGATACACCTTGGCCACGACCGTAGTGTGCAGGAGGTGGTGGATTGCGCCATACAGGAAGATGCCAATGCCATAGCCATTACCTCGTACCAGGGTGGCCATGTGGAATATTTCAAGTACATGTACGACCTGCTGAAAGAGCGTGGCTGCAGCCATATCAAAATATTTGGCGGCGGCGGCGGTGTGATATTGCCTTCAGAGATCGAGGAATTGCACCAGTATGGCATTACCCGCATCTATTCACCTGATGATGGCCGCTCAATGGGCCTCCAGGGTATGATAGACGACCTGCTGCAAAAAAGTGACTACCCGGTAGGTAACCAGCTGAACGGCGAAGTGGGGCACCTTATGGAAAAGGACCCCAAATCGATCGCCCGCCTTATATCAGCTACGGAGAATTATCATGACCTGCCCGAAACACAGGCCATGCTGAAAAAGGTAAATGAGCTGGCTGCTCAATCAAAGACCCCTGTGCTGGGCATTACCGGCACTGGTGGTGCCGGTAAGAGCTCGCTGGTCGATGAGATAGTGCGTCGTTTCCTGCTTGATTTTAAGGACAAGAACATCGGGATCATTTCAGTTGACCCTTCCAAGAAAAAGACCGGGGGCGCCCTGCTGGGCGACCGCATACGCATGAATGCCATACGCAATGCGCATGTGTTCATGCGCTCGATGGCTACAAGGCAAAGCAACCTGGCGGTATCCAGGTATGTAGCAGATGCGGTAAATATTCTGAAAGCTGCAGGCTACGATCTTATTATACTGGAAACATCCGGTATTGGCCAGAGCGATACGCAGATAACTGATTACAGCAACCTCAGTATGTACGTAATGACCCCGGAGTATGGTGCGGCAACACAGCTGGAAAAGATAGACATGCTTGATTTTGCCGATATTGTTGTCATCAACAAATTCGATAAGCGTGGTGCCATGGATGCCCTGCGCGATGTGAAGAAACAATACCAGCGCAACCAGAAACTCTTTGATAAGAAGCCCGATGATATGCCCGTTTTCGGCACCATCGCTTCGCAGTTCAACGATCCCGGTACCAATACGATGTACCGCTCGCTGATGGATATTGTGGTGAAGAAAACAGGCGCTGATCTTGAATCGCATTTCGAGATAAGTGATGAGATGAGCGAGAAGATATACATCATCCCGCCGGCACGTACACGCTACCTGAGCGAGATATCGGAGAACAACCGCAAGTATGATAAATGGGCTAAAGACCAGGCAGCAATAGCGCAGAAACTTTTCGGTATAAGTAAAACGATAGAGACCCTGCAGAACAGTGATATAGAAGACAAGGACAGGCTGGTGAAAACCCTGCAGGAGGTATATGCTAAAACCGAGCTGGACCTGGACCCCAAGAACAAATACCTGCTGGAGCACTGGGAAGAAAAAAAGAAGCAATACCTCGGCGATTATTACACATTCAAAGTGCGTAACAAAGAGCTGCGGATAAAAACACATACCGAATCGCTCTCGCACACACCGATACCCAAAGTGGCTGTGCCGCGCTACGAGGCATGGGGCGAGATATTACAATGGGCGCTGGCTGAAAATTTCCCGGGTGAATTTCCATATGCTGCGGGTATATACCCTTTTAAGCGCGAGGGCGAAGACCCTACCCGTATGTTTGCGGGTGAGGGCGGACCGGAGCGTACCAACAAACGTTTCCACTACGTATCGCTGGGTATGCCTGCCAAACGTTTAAGTACGGCATTCGATAGTGTAACACTATACGGGCAGGACCCGGATCATCGTCCAGATATATATGGCAAGATCGGCAACTCGGGCGTAAGCGTTTGCTGCCTTGATGATGCAAAAAAGCTATACAGCGGTTTCGATCTCTCACATCCCAAGACATCGGTATCGATGACCATCAATGGCCCCGCGCCAACGATCACCGCCTTTTTCATGAACGCAGCTATAGACCAGCAATGCGAGCGATATATCAAAGAGCATGGTCTTGAAGATGAAATGAACAAAAGGATCGATGCCATCTATGCCGAAAAGGGTCAGCAGCGTCCTGTCTACAATCCATCGGTATTTGGTGGTGGCGCAGTGGGTAGCCTGCCGGAAGGTAATGATGGTCTCGGTCTCATGCTGCTCGGCATTACGGGTGACCAGGTACTGCCGGCCGATGTATATGAAAAGATAAAGGCAGACACCCTGCATGCCGTGCGCGGTACAGTACAGGCAGATATATTGAAGGAAGACCAGGCGCAGAATACCTGTATCTTCTCCACGGAGTTTTCCCTGCGGGTGATGGGCGATGTGCAGCAGTATTTTATCGACAAAAAAGTAAGGAATTTCTATTCTGTTTCCATATCGGGTTATCACATAGCTGAGGCTGGGGCCAATCCCATATCGCAGCTCGCATTCACCATAAGCAATGGTTTTACCTTTGTTGAATATTACCTCAGCAGGGGAATGCATATAGATGATTTTGCGCCCAACCTGTCCTTTTTCTTCAGTAACGGTATCGATCCCGAATACAGTGTCATCGGCCGTGTAGCACGCCGTATATGGGCCAAGGCCATGAAGCATAAATATGGCGGTAACGAGCGCTCGCAGATGCTTAAGTACCATATCCAGACATCGGGCCGCTCGCTGCATGCGCAGGAGATAGACTTCAACGATATACGCACTACTTTACAAGCCCTCTATGCAATATACGACAATTGCAACTCGCTGCACACCAATGCTTACGATGAGGCTATTACCACACCTACCGAAGAGAGCGTGCGGCGCGCAATGGCCATACAACTGATCATTAATAAAGAACTGGGCCTTGCTAAAAATGAGAATCCGCTGCAGGGGTCATTCATAATAGAAGAGTTGACCGACCTTGTAGAGGAAGCCGTATTATCTGAGTTCGACCGTATTACAGAGCGCGGTGGGGTGCTTGGCGCTATGGAGACGATGTACCAGCGCAGCAAGATACAGGAAGAAAGCCTGTACTACGAAACGCTGAAACATACCGGTGAGTACCCCATAATAGGGGTCAATACCTTCCTGAGCTCAAAAGGCTCACCGACCATCATACCGAGAGAAGTGATCCGCTCCACTACCGAAGAGAAAGAATTCCAGATACAAACGGTGCAGAACCTGTGGAAACGCAGCGGCGACAAAGGGCAGGAAATGCTCAGGCGCCTGCAGCAGGTAGCTGTAAAGAATGGCAATATCTTCGAAGAGCTGATGGAGACGGTGAAATACTGCTCGCTGGGGCAGATCACTAAAGCCCTTTTTGAAGTGGGCGGGCAATACAGGCGGAACATGTAAGTACATCGGCAATGTCTTGAACTTAAGTGTGCCACACCTCCTGTATTATATGTAAGAGGTGTGGCACACTTTCCGTACAACTTCTGTTTACCACTTTACTGTTATACCAGCCAGCCAGTTAAAGCCTGCCTGCGGGTAATAATAATTCACTAATGTTCGCTCTGTGCCTACGAGATAGCTATAGGTATAACCATTGCTTTCATACAGGTGGTTGAAGATATTGTTGAGCGCTATATTCAGCCCCAGTTCTTTAAAGGGTTTTACATGCATGCTGTAGTGCAGCAGCACATTGCATACAGCATAAGGGTCTATAGTGGCCGCTTCATTGCCTGTATTATCCAGGTATTGCTTGCCCACATATTTGCCCAGTATGCTCAGTTCCAGCTCAGGCTTGTGGGGCATATTACGGAAGGGAATGAACGTAAGCCCCCCGCCTGCAACAATAGCCGGCGAAAAGGCGATGTCCGTATTGCTGTGCTTTATGGTATCCTGGCCCAGGTAATCATAGGTGGCCTCATCATACTTGTCAATATACTCTGCCGATTCGCTTATTTTGTTTTGTGAGTAAGTGGCATTAGCACTTATCTGCAGCCATGTTGTTGCCTTTAGCATGGCCTGTAGCTCTGCACCGGCACGATAGCTGTTCGGCACATTGGTTCTTGTATAAGCACCTACATCGTTTATTTGCCCGGTAAGCACCAGTTGGTCTTTGTAGCTCATATAATACAGGTTAAGTCCTGCGGTCCATTTGCTTTTGTTTATTTCATAGCCGGCTTCTGCATCATACAGCTTTTCAGGCTTCGGCAATGTAGTGGTAGCTGTCTCAAAATCGTCATGGTTAGGCTCATGATTGGCCACAGCTATCGAGGCATATAGTTTTTCCTTGTTCCTGCTGCTGTTGCGCAGCAGGTAGCTGAGGCCGGCCTTAGGGTTAAAGAAATGGTAAGTAACTGCAGGATATAGTGTCGGGTTATTCCTGAAGCCGTTGATGAAGTAGCCTATGGTGCGGTATTGGGCATCGGCATAGAGCACCAGTTTATAGCCGATATATTGCTGCCATTTCAGGTACACATTCAGGTCGTTCTTTTGGGCATCGTGTGTGTACCACCGGTAGTGCTCGGGCACGCCACCGTTTTGTGCCCATAATACATTGCCATAGTTCTGCCCCGTGAATTGGTTCCATCCGCCACCAAGTGTTAACTGTGTCTTGCCGCGCTCATACATCAGGTAGCCTACGCCGCCATAATAGTAATTATCCAGCCATAGCTGGCGCACGATGTCTGTATAGCTGATCGTATCATTGCCCGGTGTCACAAAATCGGGCAGGCCATAATCCGCATAAGCAGCAGCCTGTTTATACTCTTCATAATAGCCCCGGCCCCTTGTCAGGAACAGGCCGATATGTCCCGTAATATAGTTGCCGAATTTATGGTCGGCAAACAATTGGTAATAGTCTTGCTGGTAATTATCGGTCTGGTTGCTGTAATAGCTGCCGTCAGGCTTCATGCCCAGTTCATTATACTGCCTGTTGGTTGCCAGCGAGTCCTGCGGCACACCATTCCATGCCTGTCCTGTTTTCTCCCTGCCGGTCAGCAGCATAAAGTGGAATGATGTTTTTTCACTTGCTTTCCAGCCTGCGGTAAACTGTGCCGATCTCAGGTCAGAGGCAGAGCGCTCTATATAGCCATCCGAGCTTATTTTAGATAGCCTCACGTCGAATTGCCATCCACCTTTAAGCATACCTGTACCGGCATGTACCGTATATTTTTGTGTATTGAAGGATCCTGCGCTAAAGTTGCCCGTGGCTCCTGCCTCCTGCATCTGGCCCAGTGTGCTGATGCTCATCGTGGCGCCAAAGGCCCCGGCCCCGTTGGTAGAGGTGCCTATACCCCGCTGCACCTGTATCGAGTTGGTCGATGAGGCCAGGTCGGGCAGGTCTACGAAATAGGTACCCTGCGATTCTGCATCATTTACCGGTATGCCATTCAGTGTTACGTTGATGCGCGTGCCATCAGTGCCCCTGATGCGCAGCCCGGTGTAGCCCACACCCGCACCTGCGTCCGATGTGGTAACGGCCGATGGGGTGTATTGCAGCAGTATCGGCAGGTCTTGCCCCAGGTTCTGTTTTTGCAAAGCTTCGCCATCTATATCGGTACGGGCAAAGGGCGTATTGCTGCCTGCCCTTACGGCGCGTACCTCGATGGGCTGCAAAGCTTGTTCGGGTATTTTTTTAGTGCTGTCGCCCTGCTGGGCACGGCTCGTGTTTGCTGCAACTAAAGCAGTTAATAATAAAGCAGGATATATCTTGCGCATGGCTTTTTATTTGTGGCCACCCGTTATGCTGCTGTTCTGTTTTGAAATGAAAAACCGCTTTAGCTTTTGAGTCCTTTCAAAAAGCCAAATTTTTCTCTTTTGACTTTTAATTTTGACTTAAACTGCGCTCCCTAACCGGCATTACCCGGTCCAGGTTCAGCGGGTATGATCTCAGCCCTTACAGGCACCCCGGATAACCTTTTTTCAGATTATTGCCGCAAATATAGAAAAACTATCAATAAAATCTATTAAAAACCCAAAAAAACTAAAGTATTGACGCGGGCAATTTAAATTTTCATTAAATTGGGTCTTCTTATTTTCTAAAACTAAATTATACCAAATGAAAAAAGCTTTATTAATGCTACTTGCTGGTGTGGGTTTATCTGTGGCGGCAAATGCGCAGTTAGCACCGGGCTCTGTAGCGCCCGACTGGACGCGCCAGGATCTGAATGGTAACTGGCACCATCTGTATGCCGATCTTGATTCAGGCTACACCGTATACCTTGACGTATCTGCAGCATGGTGCAGTCCTTGCTGGAGCTATCACAACTCACAAAATCTGGAGAACCTGTATGCTGCACATGGTCCTGCTGGTGATAATACCGTAAGGGTTTATTTTATTGAAGGTGAAAGCACCAATACCCATGCACAGCTTTATGGTACTGTGGCTAACCAAAACTATGATGGTTTCACACAAGGTGACTGGGTAACAGGCACACCGTATCCGATCATCGATACCAATGGTTCTGTTCAGTCTACATGGAACCAGCAATATGCGATCGGATATTTCCCAACCATATATATGATATGCCGCGATCACCTGATCCGCGAAGTTGGCCAGGCTACTACAGCAGACCTTTGGGCTGCATCGCAGATATGCCCCAGCTATGCACCATCAGCTACTTATGATGCCAAAGCTGTAGACTATACAGGTACTAACTATTTTGTATGTAATGCTACACCTACGGTTAAGTTCCAGAACTATAGCGCTACAAACAACATTACCAGCGCTAGCATCAAAATATACAGCGGCGCCAACCTGCTGACCACTGTGCCATGGACAGGTAACCTGGCTCCTTATGCAGTAGCTACGGTTAACGTTCCTTCTTTTGCAGGTTCTGCTTTCGAGCCGTATAAATTCACCGTTACCGTTGCCGGCGATACTTATGCTGCCAACGATAGCAAAGACTCAATTATCCGTGTATATGCCGCTGCCAACGTAGCCGCTGCACCATACAGCGAAAACTTCGAATCTGGCCCGAACTTCCCTTACAAGTTCTCTGGCGATGGTGGTATATTCCTGTATAGCGGTACCAACCCTGCAATAAATGGTGTGGATGGTAACCCTACACGCGCTATGGGCTTTAACTTCTATAACCTGAGCGCGAATGCAACTACCGAAGTGGTTATTGGCAACTTTGATATTTCAGCTCTTGGTACACCTGCGCTTAATTTCGATGTGGCTTATGCACAGTATGATAATACTACCAACGACCAGTTGGAAGTACTTGTATCTGATAACTGCGGTAACTGGACATCAGTTTACAGCAAATCAGGCGCTACCCTCGCTACCCATGCAGCTACTACCAGCGTATTTACGCCAACTGCAGCAGGCGACTGGAGGCACGAACAAGTTGGCTTGGGTGCATACAGCAGCAGCAACAACCTCGTGATCAAATTCAAGGGCACCTCTGCTTACGGTAACTATGCATGGGTTGATAACATCAACCTGCACAGCGCAACAGGTGTTAAAGAAGTATTGTCTGCCAACAGCATCAATATCTTCCCTAACCCTGCTACCGACAAGGCTACACTGCAGTTCAGCCTCACTGAAGCTTCAAAAGTTCAGGTGGAAGTGATTGATGCTATGGGCCGCGTGATAGGCAATGTTGCTAACGAGCACATGAATGCCGGTGTAAATACACTGAGCATCAATACTGCTAACTATGCAGCAGGTATCTACAATGTGAAAGTTACTACAGCAGGCAATGTAAGCACACATCGCCTCACTGTTGTGAAATAACTGAATACCTCAATACTTTTAAAATGAGGGGGCTTTTTAGCCCCCTCATTTTTTTCAGAGAAATGGCATATTTATTGTGTGTAATATCTGGTTACTGTAACGACCGCTAAACCTAAATCGTACTTTATGCAGTTAAAAACCTTTCTGGTATTATTCTTATGTGCTCTTGTGGTGGCTTGCAATAAGAAGAACGAAAAACTTACGGGTACGCGTGTATGTGGTGATGAACAGCTATATCCCTATTTTTGGCAGTACAGTTACGATAGTGTTGCTACAGTGATTGCAAGAGTGTATTTTAAAGATAGCTTATTTGACCAGCTGATTGATGAGCGCACTTTGAATATAGATTCTGTAACTGGTTCCGGTCATCATAATGTATTGTTCGCACTTGATATGAAGGATAGTTTTGATTATGAGCTCATACTGCCTTTGCCTGGGGATACCTTCAGGATATCCCGGATCACTATGGATCCCCGTTCAGAGACCTACGAATATAACAATGGAGATCGTAATCCCGGCCCTGTATTTTGTCTCAATTATTTTCATTCCGATGAAATGAAGGTTACATGGAACGGGCAACCTGCTAAGGCAAACTTTTATTCATTATTGCCGGGTAATCAGGCCTTGGTAGATTTTACGAAATAGTTGGCCTTAAACTCAATTTATGGGTATAAAAACAATACTAAGTATATCGTTCCTTTGCCTTGCTGCATGCAGCAAAAACAAAAGCCGCTCTTATACCCAACTTATTAGTTGCACCGATCAGCGGGTATATATCAGGTTTTCCGGCTACGAGGATACTGAACTGACCTCGGCAATAGTAAGAGCGTATATTAATGACGGTTCTTTCACTACCCTGGCGAACGAGCAGACAGATACGATTGACCATAAGGGCTGGGGTGAAGGATATCGCAATGTTTTAGCCCAAACTGAGTTGGTACAGCAATACGATTATGAGATAATATTGGTAGGACCAAATGATACGTTTCGCATCTCACGCATAGCAATGCCCGAACGGAACGATACCTCGTATTGTTCAGGTGAGGAGGCTCATATCCGCTGTTATCCCGATTATTGTTTTAATACCCTTCAGTTGAACGAGCTTTACCTGGTGAAGAACGGCTTGCCCGATACGCCTGTTAGGGCTAATAGTTTCGCACCTGGGAGCAGTGAACTGTTGATATTTAGAAGATAATATTCCACCCTTACAATTGTTCCTCATTAACAATGATGCACAATAGTTTAGGAGTTTACATGGCAAATAAATGCACTAAACCCATTAAATTTATATTCCCAATGCGCTTAATAATTTTTGCCATACTAATGCTGATGCTGTGCTCCTCATGCGATAAACAGCCGGATGAATACATTACACGAACGGCAAACTGCGCAGACCCGCTTTTGATACCTCATTTTGTAAATTATGATTACAGCAAAATAGTTTAGCCCATGTGTAGAAAATATGTTAAAGATGGTGTTTTTGACTCACTGCTTAGCGAGCAGGTAGTTCCCATCGATTCTTATTTCACATTTTATGATACCCGTAACCTGCTTCATTCATTTGAATTGACCCCCGGGTTTGACTTCGAAATAATTTTACCCCTTGTAAGGGATACGTACAGGATATCGCATATAAATGTCACCCCAAAAACCATCACCTATCAATACAAAAAAGGAGATAGATATACAGGCCCTCATGTGTTTTGCATGAATGATTTTTATGCCGGCAGAATGCTTGTTGCCCGCAATAATGTAAAGGATACGTTCACGCTGGCGGTACAGGATCCCGGAAATGTTTACATCATGCATATGAACAACTAAAGTTTCAAGCCCTTATGAAAAAACTGAGAAAGGCAATGGTATTGGTTATTATGCTACTATACTCTTGTAGTAAAAGCGAATACCCTGGTCACGGGCAGCAAGGACCGGGTGATACGGTACTTTCCAAAGCTCCTGAAGTGCCGCTGGATACAAGCCAGGTAGCGGGTGTGTTTTTGATGAAAAAGGTAAATGTATTAACAGAGGTTTGGGTATGGATTTATAACGACCAGCATACTGCATATCTGCCTCTCGATACGGTACTGTTTAATGGCTTTAGCTGCAAGGAGGGGTTCTTCTGGCCATCAAATAATATCATACTTTATCCGGAAAACCTCTACCATACAGAGAATGTTAGGGATGTAACATACTATCTGAATTATCGTATTGATAGTAGTGTAAGGTGGCAAGCAAAAAGTGAGGGCAATGCTATTAATATTGATTACGAACAAACGGGAGTTTTCCCGGCTTATTCAGATAGCATGAGCACTACGATGAATATTTCTACTGGCTTGACATTTAATTTTGATAGCCTCCACCTTGTTGGAGCCGATTCGATTCAATTAACGTTTGGTAATAATGCAGATAGTTTAACGAGGACATTTGAAGCCAAACAGGGTATGGTTAATATCAGTTATCCTGAATTGGCTTTTTTACTTAAAGGTCAGGAGGCATTTGCTGGCTATTTTAAATACACAGCGTATAAACTATCGGTACAGTATATCGGTGGTAGGAATTATGCTTTTATCAAGGAACAGTCTAAAGGTATTTCAGTGACCTATGTAAAATGATACGTTTTATAAGTACGGGGAGTTGTATTAACAATTTCAACCCTATCAATACTTATCCCCAAAATTTGGCGGTCCCTTTTTCGTCATCGTAACTTTGTTATCGCCGGAGCTTTTTTTGCTGGCGTTTAATTAAGTTCTTTGAAATATCGACTACCCATAGGCATTGATAAGTGCCCTGCATCGGGCACAGACCGGGCAGCCTCAGTACTGCTTTCCCTGCTCAGGCGCGTTAAGGATGCTGGAGAAACCGGGCGTAAACCGGGCACAGATCGGGCATCAATCGGGCATGTTCAAGATCATAACCAAATGATTTTCAAAAACAAACACTTGCACAATGCCCGATTCAATTTTTAACCGGGCATTCGGGCACTTTGAAAAAGACGCTAATAACAGGAGGGTATTCACCGCTTCCACTCATCCTTCAGCAGTCCCGTGATCACGATATCCTCCAGGGCGCCATTGCGCAAGTGGCTCTGCCGCAGCACCCCTTCGGTACGGAAGCCCAGTTTCTCGGCTACCACGGCACTGCGGGTATTGGTGGGCACAAAATGTATCTCCAGCTTGTTCAGGTCGGTCTTCTCAAAAAGGAAATCAATGAAGCGGTGCATGCATTTCAGGATAATGCCCCGCCCTTCATGCGCCTTATCGATCCAATAGCCCAGCATGGCCTTGCGCAGAGTATGGTCCCAGTTGTGCATGCCTATGCTGCCAATGATATGCTGCTCGCTGAAGATGCCCAGGGCTATGGCCTCCTGGCTGTTGAGTTGCTGTATCGATTGCTGTATGAACTGCATCGAGTGTTCCTGTTTCGTGGTAGGGTCCACCCAGTTGAGCCAGGGCCGCAGGTGTTGCCGCGATGCCTCCACTGCGCGAAACAGTTCCGCCGCATCCTCCGGCTGAAAACTGCGCAGCAGCAGCGCATCATCTACCAGTATCGAAACCATGCTATGAATATAAGCATTAGTGTTTAAAGTGGCGTATGCCCGTCATCACCATGGCCATGTTATGTGCCTTGCAATACTCAATGCTGTCATTATCGCGCACCGAGCCACCGGGTTGTATCACTGCGCTTATGCCCGCCTCGTCGGCCATCTGTACACAGTCGTTGAAGGGGAAGAAAGCATCCGATGCCATCACCGCCCCCTGCAAAGAAAAGCCGAATTGGCCCGCTTTGCCGATGGCCTGCCGCAATGCATCCACGCGGCTGGTTTGCCCGCAGCCCTTGCCCACCAGTTGTTTGTCTTTTACCAGTGCTATCGCGTTCGATTTCAGGTGCTTGCATACTATATTGGCAAACATAAGGTCATCCCTTTCTGCAGGTGTGCAGGGCCTTGCACCCGCATCGTTCCATGTGTCGAAGTTTGCCCGGTCGGCATCCTGCACCAGCACACCGTTCAGGATGCGCTTGTATTCTTTCACCAGGTGCAGCCCTTCTTTTTGCTGCAGCAGTATGCGGTTCTTCTTGCTCTTCAGCAGGGCCAGTGCATCTTCATCAAATGCAGGCGCTACCAGTATCTCGAAGAACAGCTCATTTATTTTTTCGGCTACAGCTTTATCTATAGTTTGATTGGTGATGAGCACACCGCCAAAGGCACTCTCGGGGTCGCCGGCCAGTGCAGCGGTCCAGGCATCGCTCACATTATCGCGTTCCGCCAGGCCGCATACATTGGTATGTTTGATAACGGCAAAAGCGGCGCCATTGAATTCTGCGATCACCTGGCAGGCCGCATCGATGTCCACCAGGTTATTATAAGAAAGCTCCTTGCCGTTCAGCTTGGTGAACAGTGCATCGATATCGCCATAGAAAGCGGCCTGCTGGTGCGGGTTCTCCCCGTAGCGCAGCGATTGCTTATTACCGAAGGATAGCTGGAAGCTGTCGGCCCCGGCACCCTGGTTAAAGTAATCGGCAATAGCTACATCATAATGGGCGCATTCGGCAAAGGCGGCAGCAGCAAAGCTGCGGCGCTCGGCCAGCGTGGTAGTGCCGTTGCTCTTATTCAGCAGCTCCAGCAGTTCACCATACTGCTTGCGCGAGGCTACGATGCATACGTCTTTGTAGTTCTTTCCGGCAGCCCTTATCAGCGATACACCGCCTATATCTATCTTCTCTATGATCTTTTGCTCTTCGCCCGTGCTTTTCACGGTTTCCTCAAATGGGTAGAGGTCCACGATCACGAGGTCCAGCAGGGGAATCCCATATTCCTGCACATGCTGCTGGTCTTCGGCCAGCTCGCGGCGTGCCAGGATACCGCCAAACACTTTGGGATGCAGGGTCTTTACCCGGCCACCCAGTATAGAGGGGTAGCTCGTCACTTCTTCAACCGCCGTGCAGGGTATGCCCAGTTGTTCTATAAAGGTTTGGGTGCCGCCTGTGGAATACAGTTTTACGCCAAGCTCGTGCAGCCTGCGTACAACAGGTTCAAGCCCGTCTTTATAAAATACAGATACCAGTGCCGATTGAATAGTACGCTCCATAAAATGTGAAATGTGCAAATATGCTGATGTGAAAATTATTTACGCCGCGAAGATACTTTAATGTGCAAAAAATACCTATTCCAGCACAAAGGCCCCATCCTCAGGCAGGTAGTGCAGGCACAGGGGAAGCTTGCTGCAGGCCACTTTCCAGCGTTCGGCCTGTGTACCAGACTGGCGGGGCAGTATGATGCATTTAGGATGAAAGCTATTGCAGAGCAGTGCTGCATCGGCCGGTACAGGCCGGCAAAGTACAATATAGTCGGCATGGATACCGGTATATGGGCGCAGCATGCTGTCCTTGTATAGCAGCACAGTTTTGCCCGCAACCTGTAATAGCTCTGGCTTGGTCTGCATCGGCTCCTGCCGCCATGCATGGTAGCCGGTATGGGCAGCTTTGGTGATGTAGCTGACCTGTTGTGCCACAGCGGTGTCTGTGTTCAATACAGTGTAGTGCTTGCCCTTTATGAGCTCAGCATGTACTGTTTTGCCCATATTGTAAACGATAAGCCGCTGCTGCCGCAAAGCAATATACTCGTCGCGGCAAAGCAGGCCGGCAAAAATGCAGGCAGCAATGAGGCCGCTATATAAGCCCGCCTTTTGTTTATTAAGCACATGCAAGGCCAGCCCGGTAATAAGCACATAGAGCAACAGCAGTTCGCTTATGTCGATCTGCAGATAGTAGAAAGACTCGGGATTGAACTGCTGCAGCCAGTATACGATACGGGTAAAAAGGCTTACCAGTGCGGTACAGGCTATGCCCAGCCACTGCGCAATAAGCGGTGCGAAGCTGAACAGGATGAGTGCCATACCTAAACCCAATATCAGCACCATGAACAGGAGTGCGAGGATATTGGCCACAATAAAGAGTGCAGGGAAAAGGTGAAAGTAAAAGATGACCAGCGGTGCAATAAGTATTTCCACAGCAATACTCGCTGCAATGGCCTGCCATAGTTTTTTGCTGAGCCAGTTGCCTGCTGCATACAGCTTATAAACAGGCCCATAGAAAATAATGAGTGATAAAACGGCAATGAAAGAGAGCTGGAAGCCCACAGCATGGAGCCACATGGGTTGTGCGCAGAGCATTATAAAAGCGGTAGCCAGTAAAGTGTTCAGGCTGCTGTTGTTGCGTTGCAGGGCCAGCCCGATGGCCAAAAGGGAGAACATCAGCGCCGCGCGCATGGCCGAGGGCGGCGCACCGGCCATCAATACATAAAACCAGGCCAGGGGCAGTGCAATGAGATACTTCAGCCATTTATACCGCTTATGGCGCAGCCACCATAATAGGCCGCTGACCATCAAAAACAGCAGGCCTATATGTGTGCCTGATATGGCTACAATATGCACAATGCCCGTAGCAGCAAAGACCTGCCTTGTTTCGGTATCCAGGTTCACATTGTCACCGGCGAGCATCGCCGCGAGGATGCCCAGTGTTTGTTTGTCTTTTATATAGCGGCTCAATAAGGTCATGCATCGATCGTGGCAGCGTTCGGGAAAGCTTAGTTCCTTATCGGAACTCTTATTGTACAGCACGATATCCCCGGCGGGAAGCCCCTGCTGGTAATAGATGCCGTTATAGGCACAGAAGGCAGCATAATCAAATTCATAGGGATTACCGGCGTTACTGACCGGCGACCATTTGTTAGGCACCAGTATGGTATCGCCTTTATTGAACTGTGGGGCCGATCTTTCTTTTATTATGTACACGAAAGCATCGCCGGTTGCGGGTGATAATTTACCCGGCTCCATAGTGCTGAGTACCGATACCCGCAATTTGTAACTATATTCCTTTTCAATCGGGGCATCATTTATGCGAACCTCAAAAAAATCGGCAGTATTAATTTTATGGCCAAACCAGTTTTGGTCATTACGGATATCGCTGCTGTAGCAAAGCAGCCATGCCATAAAGAAGACGGCTGCCTGCATGGCAATAAAAGAGATGACTTGTATATTGCCGGCAACCTGTTTTCGCCATGCCGTTGCCATAAAAAGAGAAAAAGCAGCAAAGCCAAATGCCATGACCGGGTAGAGCGATAGCTGCATACAGGGATACGCAAGTATGCCTGCCATTAATGGCAGCAGCAAACGGAAGAAAGGTGCACGCTCCCAGAAATACGCTTTATGTAACGGCCAGCGTTTCATTTTATGAAACGTCAAAATACAAAAAGCATACAATTAAAAACTATGGCAGGGGCTGCCCTGAATTGATCTCTGCAAGGCGCTTTCTCGCGGTTTGTACATAGGTGCTGCCTGGGTAGTCTATAAGCAATTGCTCATAGTATTCTTTGGCTTTGGCAGTATCGTGCATTTGCTGGCTATATATCTCCGCTGTCTTGAAGGTGGCATCATCGCCCAGTACATCCTCTTTATACTTATCCAGTATAGCAGCAAAGTAGCCAAGGGCTGCTTTATAATCGTGGTGTTTCTCCGCAATGCGGGCATGCAGCATCAGTATGTCGTCCTGCAGCGAGTGTTTGGGCCATGCTTTTGCTATGCTATCCAGCAGTGTTTCGGCTTCTTTGTCTTTGTTCTGGAAGAGCAGCAGGTCGGCATAGGCAAAACGGCTGAGTGCGGTATAATCACTATCCTGGGTATTCTCCGTTATCAGTACCGAAAGATACAGGGCATCGTTGGCGATAAGCTCTGAAGTAGCGGCTTTTAGCACCGAAAGCTGTGTCTGTGCCCATTTGAAATCGCCATGGTAGTAAGACAGCTTCGCATTGCGATACCGGGCCTCTTCTCCGAGGGCATCCTGCTTGAATTCCTTGTCTACCTGGCTATATACCAGCGAAGCCTCCCATGTCTTGCCTGTAAGTATATAGTAGTCGCCCAGTTGCAGTTTGGCTTTGCCGATCACATTTTTGTTCATGCCGGCCGCTGCAATGGCTTTTTGCAATATCTCTACGCCTTTTTGCGGGTCGCCAGCAAACTGTGCTTCAAGCATGGCATACTGGCAGGCTATATCAGAACCATAATAGCCGGGAAATTCTTTAAAAAATGATTCGAAGGAGTCGGCTAACGCCTTGACCTCATCCCGGGTGTATGCAGGTACATTTTGCAGGCGCTCAAGTCCTATACGCAGCTTTTCGGATTTGGAGCTCATGTACAGGTTATTGTCCTTTCCCTTAGCCACGATATCCTCCAGGGCTTTTTGCGCCACTTCATACTGTTTCTCGCGTTCCGCAACGTGGGCGAAGCTGAACAGGCGCCTCCCATCTTCTTTATTGCGCTCATCTACGGCTTCCAGTTGCATCAGTGCACCATCCCAGTCGTTCTTCTGCGTATATATCCATGTGAGCAGTTCTGCATAATAAGGGTTGTCGGGCGTTTCATTAATGCGTTTTATCAATACTTTCTGTGTCTGCTGTATCTTTTGCGGGTCGGTACCCAGGAGTTCCAGCAGCAGGTTCTTGGTGTTTTCCAGGCCATATACCTGTATGGGTACTGCGTTGATCAGGGTGTTCAAGGCCTTGTCCATATCACCTGTTTTGGCGTAGAGCCTTGCAAGCGGTTCGCTGTATATGTAATTATTGCTGAGCATACCGGCGCCGCGCTCATAGGTTTTAATAGCATGTGCCGTATCGCCGATCTTCGTAAAGGCATTGGCCGTTTGCTGGGTAAGCATATCATCGCCGGTCAGGAAGCTCACGGCATTGTCGAACTGGTCTTTTGCCTTGCCTTCCTTTTTCTCCAGCGAATAGACCATGCCCATATCAATAGCTACCAATGGGCTGCGCGGATGCAGCGCTTGTTGTTTCTCCACTACTTTCTCGGCATCCTTATATTCTTTCATCGTTACCAGCAGTTGCAGGTACTCATCATACACATCGCTCGATGAAGGATCGTCTTTATAAAGCTTGCTATAAATACCGGCAGCTTTTTCATAGTTCTTCAGATCAGCATTCATGCGCGCATCTTTCAATGTATTTTCCTGGCCGAAGGCAAAGCCCCGGGCCAGTATCATAAGAACTACCACACTTATATGCCTGTATATTTTTGTCCTGCTCATCTATTCCTTCAATGATTTATTTGCCTCTTTGTCATACACATAATGAAAGCCATCGAACCTGTAAATATAATAATCGCGCGATCCCGTTCCTGCATTCGCATTGTCGGCTGTTCCGGCTGCGGCTGTTACCGGCTTCACTTCAAGGCTGTCCCTGCGTGGGGCAGGGCTGTCTTTTTTCAGCAGGGGCACATACATGGTCTTACTGTCATCGCTCAATTTAATGTTCGCATCGTCTTCGGCCCATTCACCGTAAGGGGCCATATCATGCTCTACAGCTATGGTATGCTGCAATTTACCATTTGTCTTAAATATAGCGGCGGGAATTAACGAACCTTTATCAATTGTATAGGCGTGTATCGCATGGCCGCCGCCCCGATTGTTATATACTTTATGGTCCATTACGAGGTAATAGGTCTTGCCCAGTAAGGTGCGCACCCTGCATACATCGCTGTACAGTGTGCCGGCGCGGTCGTCATTGGCATCGCCACCGGCAATATCGTTCAATACCAGCATGCGGGTATTGCCGCCTTTTGCAGCTACCTGTGCAATGGCATTAAAATGGTTTTGATAAGCGCCTGTGCGTGTATCCCAGCAGTAGATGCGCAGCCTGTTATCCTGGGAGGTAAGTATATTGATACCACTGAGCGGGTTGCCTGCCGAATCGGTAGGGCGCACCTCGTCCTGCAAGGTGCCGGGCTGCCTGGCACAGACCTTTTTCAGGTAGGCCATCATTTGCGCATTGACCAGCCAGAGTGAATCCTGTTTTTGCCGGTTGATATTTTCACGGTGCAGGCGGTTGATGCACTGCAGCCAGGCCTCGATCTTATTTTCCACCACCTGGCTGGGATCCTGCTGGGCCTTTAGCCCCATGCTGCATACGAGGCAGAGGAGCAAAACAATAATAACAAGGGGGTATTTACGGTTCACCATGCAGGCTTTAGCGGGCGTGTTTATCGTACTCAAAGTTATGCTCATTCAGCACATAAACCATAAAATCACCTTTAAAATAGCCGTCCCTTATCTCGGGTATGTACAGCTTATCGTGTGCATCGTTAAAGTGCAGCAGTATCTTGTCTTTGCCATCATCGTCATCGAGGGCATAATAATAGGTAAGCTCGCTATAGGTGCCCGTACGGTCTTTGAAGATGGGTATTTTGGCCAGCTTATGCTCTACGATGCCATAGGCTCGTATACCTTCTATGCGGCGCGGCAGGGTACGGTGATACAGGGCGAGAAATACAGTGCCCTCAGTGGTCTTTACCGGTATTATAGCATCGTAAAAGTAGCAGGGCGTATTGCGTTTCTCGAAGGTGGCAATATCGGTATAGCGGATGTCATAATAGGTCATATAAGCAGCTATATTCTCAATGTGCTGCCTGTCAGGGTCGTCTTTGCGGTCCCATGCGAAGATGCGCATACGCTGGTCGGCAGATGTGCTGATGTTCAAACCTTCTTTTACAGCAAGCGGAAAGGGGGCCGTTAGGCATGAATCGTGCCGGATGACCGTTCTTTCCAGGTACTCGATAAAGAGGTCATTATTATTTTCGAGCGAGTCGGCCCCGCCCATTTCTTCATCGGCATGAAGGTACCAGTAGCTAAGCCTGCCCAGGTAATAGGCCATCCGGGCGTCCATATCTTCCATGCTCTGCGCCCGGCATTGGGGCTGGCAGCATAGGAGCAATAATGTTATGTAAATTAATTTTTGCATCTACGAGGATTTTAAAGGTACAAAGTTGAGGGGAGGGGGCAAAATGAGGTAATTGGAACAGTCGCCTTGATTTGGAGCCAGATGTGCCATGTTTTAAGACGTGGCACATCTGGCTAAGCCAGGCCAAGCCCTCAATGCGCCTGACCGTTTAGAGCGGTGCTAACACTACCTGGATTTGTGAGGTTACTCAACGCGTTTAATCCCACCAAGTACGGATGTTGTAGTATTTAATTCCTCAATGGTTTGCCTGTCTGCAAAATGCTCTGTAAGCGCTCCAGCGTTTTACGCTGCCCGCAAAGGCTCAGGAATGCTTCGCGCTCCAGGTCCAGCAGGTATTGCTCCGATACCAGGGTGGGCTGTGAGAGATCGCCGCCGCACATTACATAGGCAAGTTTTTCAGCGATCAGTTTATCATGGTCGCTGGCATAGTTGGCCCGCCACATAGCATGTATGCCGGAGCGTAAGCCGCCCAGTCCGCCGCGGCCCTGCACTTTGATATCGTGGCGGGGTGCAGGTTGTGTATAGCCTTCCTCGTGCATGGCCAGTATCCTGCGTTTGGCATCGGCTATGCGCCTGTCGGGGTTGATGGAAATATGATCGGTACCGGGACGGAAGATAAAGTTCTCAAAACCTTCCTCTGCCGATGTGGCCACTTTGGCCGTGGCCACATTGATGAATAACTGCTGCAGGTAATTGACCTCGATATCTTCTTTTATGTTCCGGTCGCTGGCGCGCAGCACCAGTTCCTTTGTGCCACCGCCGCCGGGTATGAGGCCTACGCCTACTTCCACCAATCCTATATAAGTTTCGGCCGCTGCCTGCACTGCATCGGCATGCAGGCACATCTCGCAGCCCCCGCCAAGCGTAAGGCCATGCGGGGCCACCATTACGGGTATGCTGCTATAGCGCAGGCGCATGGTAGTGGCCTGGAACTGGCGTATGGCAAAATCGAGCTCATCATATTCCTGCTCGGCAGCAAACATGAAGATGAGGCCTACATTGGCCCCGGCGCTGAAATTGGCGCCGCCATTGGCCAGTATAAGCCCTTTGTATTGTTCTTCGGCTATGGCTACGCTTTTCTGCACCCCTTCCAGCACCTCGCCGCCTATGCTGTTCATCTTGGTGTTCCAGCGCAGGGCCAGTACATCGTCGCCAATATCATACAGTTTGCAGGCGCTGTTCTTCCATACCACTTTCTCGTCCAGGTGCTCCAGCAGTATCATGCCGCCCATGCCCGGTATAGGCTGGTAGCTTTGCGTACGTATATCGTAATATTTGCGTTGCCCGTTCTCGGTCTTGTAAAAAGTTTTAAAGCCTTTTTCCAGCATCTGCGGCACCCAGTTGGCCACTTCAAAGCCGGCAGCCTTCATATTCTTAAGTACCTTTTCCACACCCAGGACGTCCCAGCTCTCGAAAGCCCCCATATCCCAGCCAAAGCCTGCTTTAAGACCATCATCTATCTTATACAGTTCATCGGCTATCTCCGGTATGCGGTTGGAGATATAGGCGAAGATCATGTGGTGCACGAGGCGGTAAAACTCTCCGGCCTTATCCTGCCCGCTGTATAATGCCTTGAGCCGTTGTGCCAGGTCGTCAATGGGCTTGGCCGTCTCGATGGTCGCAAATTTTGTTTTGCGTTTCGGGCCATATTCCATAGTGCCCAGGTCCAGCGTCAGTATTTCCGACTTGCCTTTTTCGCCTTTTATTTTTTTATAAAAGCCCTGGCCTGTTTTATCACCCAGCCACTTGTTCTCCAGCATTTTTTCGAGGAAGGGGGGCATTTTGAACAGGTCTTTGGCCTCATCATCGGGTGCATTGGCAGGTAAGTCTTTAGCCACATGTACCAGGGTATCAAGCCCCACCACATCGCCTGTGCGGAAGGTAGCTGATTTCGGGCGGCCCAATATAGGGCCCGTCAACAGGTCCACTTCGTCCACGTTAAGGCCCAGCTCCTGCATGGCCTTGAATACGGCCATAAAACCAAATACGCCTACCCGGTTGGCGATAAAAGCGGGTGTGTCTTTACACAGCACAGTGGTCTTGCCCAGGAACCGGCTCCCATAATCCATAAGGAAATCTAGCACCTCGGGTTTGGTATGCGGGTCGGGTATGATCTCCAATAAGCGCAAATATCGCGGCGGGTTGAAGAAGTGTGTGCCGCAAAAATGCTGCTGGAAATCCTCGCTGCGTCCTTCGCTCATCAGGTGTATGGGAATGCCCGATGTATTGGTCGTGATGAGCGTGCCCGGTTTGCGGTGCTGCTCTATCTTATCGAATACTTTCTGTTTGATGTCCAGTCTTTCCACCACCACTTCTATCACCCAGTCGCAGTCGGCTATGCGGTGCAGGTCGTCGTCAATATTGCCCGTCTGTATCAGCTCGGCTGCTTTTTTGCCATATACAGCCGAAGGTTTGCTTTTCAATGTTGCCTTCAACGCATCGTTTACTATGCGATTGCGTACCGGTTTACTTTCCAGCGTTAAGCCTTTTGCTTTTTCTGCCTCATTCGGTTCGCCGGGTACTATATCCAGCAGTAATACCTGCACACCTATCCCTGCAAAATGGCAGGCTATGCGGCTGCCCATAACCCCGCTGCCAACAACTGCAACCTTACGAATGGCCCTGTTCATAATTCAATTCTTTTAGACCACACAATTTATTGAAAAATTATCTTATGAAAGGTGATTTAAAACCTGGAGCCCTCCTGTGAGGCATAGTACTATGGTTAATATTAAGGCTATGGCGTTCTTTTGCCTTATTATATCATATGTGTTTTACTTTTTAATAGCCTGCCCTAATGGCTGGCATCAGCTTAATATTATTTACTGTTCTAAAAGGAAGCCTGAGTTGGTCAATAGCTTCTTATCGGCGTTCAAACAGATAAAATACTGGTTGATCCTGATTATATTGTTGTTATCAGGCACCCCGTTATGATCACTGTCATAGCCTATGATAGCTACGGGTTTCCCGGCAGCTAATGCATTATTTGCAGCAAAATAATAAGGCATATACCGGTCACCCGGATCCTTCGCCCGGCAGATGATCTGCTCGCCGGAGTAAAATTCTAATTGAGAATTAAGCGCGGAGCATACAGAGAATACATAATGTACACCCTGCTTTTCAATATAGTTTACCACTTCCACCAGTTGGGCGTTCGTGGTTGGGTTACATTGGTAGTCTTTAAAGGTCCACATAGCGTAAAGGCCCGGAATGATAAGCGCGATCAGTGCAGCCCGGAAAAACTTTTTCAAAGGGACGATTTGGTAAAAAAGGTAGAGTGCGAATATAATATATCCCGGTATCGCAAGCAGCCACCGGGGCCTTGTATTGTTCTCCAGAAATAATACCATTACGATACTGAGCAATAAAGAAAGCACAGAGGAAATAAAAAGCCAGTTCCTCCGCTCTTTGTCGAACAGGTTGTAGATACCCATGAGCAATAAAAGCCAGACACACTCTGAGCATATAAAGCCAATAATATCGCAGGCTTGCGATGCGGGCAAAATATAGCCCAATACATATGAGCCCCGCATCCCATTGAAGAGATATTGCGGGAACGACAGCAATTTTTCATAGGCCGCGCTGACAGAAAAATCGGCTTGTGTGCCGGCGTAAAAGTGCGATGCGTTATGCTTCGCTACCAGCATGGGTACAAGTACTATGATCGCTCCTATAAATAAAAAACCTTTTTCCCTCCATCCCTTTTCGCTAATGGTCTTATACGCCAGCAGCGGCAGCAGGCCGGGAAGCCATAAAGGCTGGCTGAAATAGGTCATCGCCGCCAGGGCACCGATAGCCCCCCAGCTTAGCCTTGTCTTGTTCTTCCCGAACAGCAGAAATAAGAACAGCGAGAAGAACAATACAGATGTCAAATACCCGCCCCGGGCCTTCATCGACCATACGGCCCATGCTGGGTTAACGATAAAGGCGATCGTAAACAAAAGCGCCGCGACCCTGTTCTTTTCATTCACGCGCAGCATGCCAAGATAAAAGAATACCATCCCCAGCGTCCAGAGCAGCAGCATGCCCAGTTTTACCCCATAATGGTTTACGCCGGTAAACAGGAACATGAATGCCGATGCCGAGCACTCCACTAATGAGAAGCCAAAGGCCTGCCCATAAAAAAAGACGGGGATATTTTTGCCCTCGTATAAATGCTTTGACATTAAGCCGACTATGGCCTCATCAGTATCCAGTACCAGGTAAGGGCTAAGTAGCTGCGGCAGCCTTGTAACAACACAAAGCAAAATAATCAGCGAAATACTTAAATATTGTTGTCTGCGAGTCATGCATTTATCGTCATATGTAATCTGTCATTTTAAGACATTATTACAAAATTGAACGATAACGCTTTATTTTCCTAATTTCAGCCAACAAATCATTCATCATGTTAAGCATCAGAAACATCGTGAAACAATATGGTTCCTACAGGGCATTGGATGATGTGAGTATGGAAATAGAGCAGGGCAGCATATTTGGCCTGCTGGGGCCCAATGGCGCCGGTAAGACCTCACTGATCCGCATCATCAACCAGATCACTGCACCCGATTCGGGCGAGATATTATTCAATGGTCAAAAGCTGAACCAGTCGCATATAGAGCGTATAGGCTACCTGCCCGAAGAGCGGGGCCTGTATAAGAAAATGGAGATCGGTGAACAGATCATTTACCTGGCAAGGCTTAAAGGGCTAAGTACCGATGAGGCCCGCCGCAGGATAAAAATGTGGTTCAAAAAACTGGGCATAGAAAGCTGGTGGAACAAAAAGATCGAAGAACTATCGAAAGGTATGCAGCAGAAAGCCCAGTTCGTGGCCACGGTGCTGCATGAGCCGGAGCTGATCATACTCGATGAGCCCTTCTCGGGCTTCGATCCCGTGAATGCCGAAGTGATCAAGAACGAGATACTGGAGCTGAATAAGAATGGGGCGACCATTATATTCTCCACGCACAGGATGGAGTCGGTGGAAGAACTTTGCGATTCCATAGCGCTTATTAATAAATCGCATAAGATACTGGAAGGAAAGGTTAAGGATATAAAAGGTACTTACCGCAATAATACTTACCTGCTGGAATATGCCGGCAGTAAGGCTGAGATCAATGGTGCCGCGCCCTTCACAGTAGTAGAGGAAAATAATACGGGCGATGAATACAGGCTGAAATTACAGCTGGCCGCAGGTGGTGATGCCAATAGCATCCTCAGCCATTTTATGGCAAAAGGCCACATCAGCCGCTTTGAGGAAGTGATTCCTACCATGAATGAAATATTTATTGATAAAGTAAATCAAATGAACTAGGCCATGAACAAAGTATTCCTCATTATCAGGCGCGAGTATTTATCGAGGGTAAAGAAGAAATCATTCATCGTGATGACCTTCCTGGTGCCCCTGCTGTTCATAGGTATGTATGCGCTTATTGGTTACCTGATAGCCAAAGGCGATGAATTTGGCGATGTAAAGAATGTGACCGTTGTTGATGAGAATGGCATGTTCCGCGACCAGCTGAAGGACGCAGGCAATATTAAATTCACCTACACAGGTGAATCTTACGAAAAGGCAAAAGCAGGAATAATAGGAAAGGAAGATGCTTACCTGCTGCACATACCTGTAGCGACCGCCAATACCGAGATACTGAGCTCCAAGAAGGCAGGTGCAGGCATGGTGAGCACCATCGAAGACCAGATGAATGGTATCATAAAAAATAACAAGCTCATCGCTGCGGGTATAGATACTGCCGTTTTACACAGGTCGCAGAGCCATATCAATATCAGCGCCAAACAGATAACCAAAGAAGGGGAGAAAGATGCCGGCACATGGATAGCTTATGGTGTTGGTTTCCTATGTGCTTTCCTCATTTACATGTCACTCTTTATTTACGGCACACAGGTAATGCGGGGTGTAATAGAGGAGAAGACCAGCAGGGTTATCGAGGTGATCATATCTTCGGTAAAGCCCTTCCAGTTGTTGCTGGGAAAAATAATCGGTGTTGGCCTGGTGGGCCTTACGCAGTTCCTGTTGTGGATCGTGCTGAGCATTGTGCTTACCGGTGGCGCCAGCACCATGATCATGAAGAACAAGGCCGATACAGCACAAACGGCTATAATGAAAACCTCGCCGGCGGGGCAGGCTGCCGCCATGAACACAGCAGTGGAAAAGAGCAATGATAAGGACATGAGCGTAAAGATCATGCAGCAGATACAGGATATACCGGTGGCCTATACCGTATTCACCTTCCTGTTCTATTTTCTTTTCGGCTACCTCTTGTACAGTGCTATTTTTGCGGCGGTAGGCTCGGCGGTGGACAGCGAGACGGAAACGCAACAGTTCATGCTGCCCATTACATTGCCGCTGGTTTTCACCTTCATCCTTTCGCTCAATTTTATCATCAATAACCCGGACAGCAGCCTTTCTTTCTGGCTGTCCATCATACCATTTACATCTCCTATCGCCATGATGATCCGCATACCTTTCGGTGTGCCGCTATGGCAGCTTGGCCTCTCTATGGCATTGCTGCTTGGAGGGTTCTTTTTTACCGTATGGGTAGCCGCCCGTATCTACAGGGTAGGTATACTGATGTATGGTAAGAAGGCAAGCTATAAAGAGCTGGCCAAATGGTTCTTTTATAAGGAATGATATCACAAAATATTTTTCATTAAAATGTCCCGGGTCTCCAACCGGGACATTTTGATATAACACATTCTTTAACAAAAGCCGCCTATCTTTGTTGCATGCAATCCTTACAGGAACAGATAAAGATCCACGAGCAGGAGATCAATGCTTTCACGCCGGCTGATGCTGGTGAACTGGAAACCTACCGTATCAAATACCTGGGTACAAAAGGTATAGTAAAGGCGATATTCGGTGAAATGAAGCATGTGCCCGCAGAGCAGAAAAAAGAGGCCGGGCAGTTATTGAATGCTTTTAAACAACTGGCTGAAAGTAAATACGAAGATCACAAACACTTGCAGGACGGTGGTAAAAAGACCGGCCCTGCCATTGATATCAGTCTGCCGGCAACACAATTGCCATTAGGCACACGCCACCCCATCCGGATGGTGGAAAATGAGATCGTATCGATATTTGAAAAGATAGGTTTTAGCGTTGCCACTGGCCCGGAGATCGAAGATGACTGGCATAATTTCACCTCGCTGAACATGCCCGAGAATCATACGGCCCGCGATATGCAGGATACCTTTTACGTGTCGCAAAACCCCGATTGGGTACTGCGCACACATACCTCATCGGTACAGGCGCGTATACTGGAGTCGCAGCCATTGCCCGTAAGGGTTATTTGTCCCGGCCGTGTATACCGTAACGAGACGATCTCGGCCCGTGCGCATTGCTTCTTTCACCAGTGCGAGGGGCTTTATGTAGATAAAGATGTGTCCTTTGCCGATCTGAAACAGACCCTTTATTATTTTGTTACCGAAATGTTCGGTGCTGATACAAAAGTTCGCTTTCGCCCTTCATATTTCCCCTTTACCGAGCCCAGTGCCGAGATGGATATATCCTGTACGGTATGCGGGGGCAAGGGTTGCAGCCTTTGCAAGCATACAGGCTGGGTAGAGATACTGGGCTGTGGCATGGTGCATCCCAATATGCTGCGCAACTTTGGTATAGACCCAGAAGTATACACCGGTTTCGCATTCGGTATGGGTGTAGAGCGTATCACGCAGATAAAATACCAGGTCAATGACCTTAGGTTATATTCACAAAATGATGTCCGTTTTTTAAAGCAGTTTCAGTCAATATAGGCCGGAACTCGTTTTTTGCTTTTTAATCATGATCCTTGTAACAGGCGCAAGCGGATTTTTAGGTCAGCATCTTGTGCGCGCATTGGCCGCACAGGGTAAGCAGGTTCGCGCCCTGTACAACCGGCATGCTCCTGACGGCGAGCTAAAAAGCTTACCCGGTATAAGCTGGGAAAAATACGACCTGCTGGATATTTTCGAAGTGTCCAAAGCCATGGAGGGGATCACCCATCTTTATCATTGTGCTGCCATTATCTCTTTTGACCCTGCAAAGCGCGGAGAGATGATACATTTCAATGTAGAAAGTACGGCCAACCTCGTCAACGAGGCACTGGAAAGGGGTATTGAGAAAATGGTTTACGTCAGTTCTATAGCCGCATTGGGAAGGCCGGAAGACGTGAAGGGAGAAATAACAGAAAATGAAGAGTGGGAAGAAAGCAAATACAATTCCGGCTATGGGCTAAGTAAATATCTTGCAGAAATGGAAGTTTGGCGGGGCATGGGTGAGGGCCTGGACGCCGCCATACTTAATCCCGGTACTATACTGGGCGAAGCCAGTAGCTGGAATGATGGCTCTGCTACCATCATGAAAATAGTTTACAGGCAGTTTCCGTTCTATACTCCCGGTTGCACCTGCTGGGTCGATGTGACTGATGTGATGAAAGCAGCGATAATGCTTATGGATAGCGATGTGTGTGAAGAACGCTTTATCATCAGTGCAGGTAATTATACCTTCAAAGATATCTTTACCATGATGGCCGCTGCACTCGATCGCAGGCCACCAAGCATCAAAGCGGGGGCTTTTTTAACGGGTCTCACCTGGCGTTTTTATCGTTTAAGGCAATTGATCACCGGCAAGCGTTCGGTAATAAGCCGCGAAAGTTCAGAGATCGCCTCACGGTATTCCCGCTATGATAATAGTAAGTTTTTAAGTTTTTTTCCGTCGTTTACATATACCCCTATAAATAATACGATTGGTAATATGAGTACTGCTTTTCTGAACTGGGTACACAAAAAACACTGATTTTTTTTAGTTTATTAACAAAAACATTTGTAATCTTGCATCATAGGAACGGTTTTTGTTCCCATCCTTTCATTCGGTTTCTGAATTTTTCCTTTTCCAAATAACCGGTTTTTTCAGAAATTAAGTCGAGAAGAGATTTATCAAACATTAATTATTCAAGCAAGAGAAACTCAAATCTTTTAGAAAAAACTTAAGCATGCCTTACGACATTTTGCAATTGAACGATATGCTCGTTCCGGAGCTTGTAGATGTAGCTGAGAACCTCAACATTCATAACCCCGGTAAGCTGGATAAACAAACGCTTATATATAAAATACTGGATCAGCAGGCAATTAAAGCCGGCGCTGCTCCGGGTGCTGAAGAGGATGAACCTAAAAAGCGCCGCGGCCGCAAACCCAAAGCCGAAGCTGGCCCTGCACAGAAAATAGGTCATAACGGATCAAAAGCGAAAGCAGCAGAACCTGCGGAGGAAGAAACGGATAAAAAGCATCGTGGCCGCAAAGCCAAAGCGGAAGCAGAGCCTGCTGAAACAAGTGCCGGGGCTGACTGGAGCAACGAAGAGGGCGCTGAAACTACAGCAGAAGCTACCGAAGCTGCCGGGCTTGAAGGCAATGACTCTGGTATCATTATGCCTCCGCCGGAAGACGCCCCCGAAACACCGCAGCCCCCTATTGCCGATGTGGAAGCACCTGCTGCCAATAAGCCGCAGCACCAGCACCAGGGTAACCGCTACCGCCGTGAGCAGCAGCAGCAACCCAGCAATTTTAACGTGGAGTTTGATGGTGTGGTAGTAAGTGAGGGCGTGCTGGAAATGATGCAGGATGGCTATGGTTTCCTGCGTAGCAGCGATTACAATTACCTTAGCTCACCCGATGATATATATGTATCCCCATCGCAAATAAAATTATTCGGCCTTAAAACGGGCGATACCGTGCGCGGCAGCGTGCGCCCCCCGAAAGAAGGTGAAAAATATTTCGCGCTCCTGAAGGTAGAGACCATCAATGGCCGTCTGCCCGATGAGATACGCGACCGTGTACCTTTCGATTACCTGACCCCGCTTTTCCCTTTCGAAAAGCTGAGCCTTACAACGACGGGTAACAATTACAGCACCCGTATCATGGACCTCTTTACGCCTATAGGTAAAGGACAGCGCGGCCTTATCGTGGCCCAGCCCAAAACAGGTAAGACCATGTTGCTGAAAGAAGTGGCCAATGCTATAGCACGCAACCACCCTGAGTGCTACCTGATGATCGTGCTGGTGGATGAGCGCCCTGAAGAAGTTACCGATATGCAGCGCAGTGTTAATGCGGAAGTGATCGCATCTACATTTGATGAACCTGCCGATAAGCACGTAAAAGTGTCAACCATAGCATTGCAGAAAGCCAAGCGCCTCGTGGAAGTAGGGCATGATGTTGTCATACTGCTCGACTCTATTACCCGCCTGGCCCGTGCCCATAATACCGTGGCCCCAGCCAGTGGCAAGGTATTGAGTGGTGGTGTGGAAGCCAATGCTATGCAAAAGCCAAAGCAGTTCTTCGGTGCCGCCCGTAAAATAGAGAATGGCGGTTCGCTTACTATACTGGCTACTGCCCTTATAGATACAGGCTCCAAGATGGACGAAGTGATCTTTGAAGAATTCAAGGGTACCGGTAACATGGAATTGCAGCTCGATCGCCGCCTGGCCAACAAGCGCGTATTCCCTGCAATAGATATCACATCGTCATCTACCCGCCGCGACGACCTGCTGCTGGATAAAGATGTACAGAACAAAATGTGGTTGCTGCGCAATCATATCGCCGACATGAACACGGATGAAGCGATGAACTTCCTGCTGCAGCAAATGAAAGGCACCAAGAGCAACGAAGAGTTTTTGGCAACGATGAACAAATAAATATTCGATCTTACATAGCAAAAGGTAACCATCTCGGTTACCTTTTTTATTTTACGGTATAAATTTATGCTGCCACGCGTCCACAAAATATCAGTGCTGCTGTACCTGTCAAGCCTCGTTTTGCTGGTATGCTGGGGTATCAGCCTTAAAGAGCTGCTCATGGAACAGGTAATCGTCGCGACACTCTTTATAAGCGCCATATTATGGCTCATCACCGGCTACAAAAAGCTCGGCAAAGCAACCAAAATTTACCTGTTCTTTTACCCCTCTTATTTATTGCTGGCTACTCTTTTGTTTTTTACCGAAAGGATAATGTTTGTCGTGCTGCTCATCCCTTTTTGGACCTTCATCTTACCACAGTCTTGGTTATGCGAAGCTGCAACAGGGATGCGAAATGGTCTGATCTGCATATCATTTCGAACGACGGTAGCAGTATCAGAATATCAGTTAAAATAAATGGAACGGATACCGGCCTGGTGTTTAAGTAGTATTGAGTTAACTGCTATGGTCTACCACGATCACCCAGTGGCCATTTATTTTTCGCACGAGCAGGGTAAAGTCGCCCGATACATCGCCGGCACTTCTTTTTAAGGCCCACTTGCCTACGATAAAGTAATAGTTGCCCGATAGCCTGCGCATTTCGCTGATATTGGTATGCAGTTTTCCCATGTATGCATCATCGGGGTAGGCCTGCTTGTATTTTTCCAGTGTGTTCTTATAACCATACCTGGGGCCCTTTGAACCAATGAATAAAAGGCTGTCGCTTTCCCAGTAGCCATGCATATAGCCCGCAATATTGCCTTTGTTCCATTCAGCAACCTGTGCATCCAGCAACTGTTTTATTTCCTGCTCATCTTTATTTTGGGCATGGCTGCTATATGCCAGGAGCATTGCCAGCAATACGGTAAGGAAGCGTTTCATATCCTTGTTTTGCTAACTAATTTACGGAATAGGTCCGTAGGAAGGGCATAAAAAAAGCAACCGCAGGAGCAGTTGCTGATTTTTCAGCACCCTTGATGGGTTCATAGGGGCTGGACGTTCATAAAGTGTACAGCAAAGTAAAATAAAGTATCTCTTTCCTGCTCCTGTATTTGACCAAATGACATTTTGATTAGACGAAAATAGCGTCAAGTTGGATGAAACACAAAAATCTATATTTTATTAATTAATAATGAAATATAGAATGTAGTTATCAACTTTAAGTTCATTTCATCAAGCGTCGGGCAATTTTTATACTTTTACGGATATTTAATGATTAAGCAGATTATGGCCAGTCAATTGTTACAAGGCAAAAAAGGGATCATATTCGGCGCACTTGATGAGCGCTCGATAGCATGGAAAACGGCACTCGCGGCCCATGAGGCAGGTGCTCAACTGGTACTTACCAATGCACCCATTGCCCTGCGTATGGGTAAGATCAATGAACTGTCAAAGCTTTGCGGCGACGCGCCGGTAATACCCGCCGATGCCACATCTATGACCGACATAGAGAACCTCTTACAAAAGAGCATGGAAACCTTTGGGGGCAAAATAGATTTCATGCTGCACTCGATAGGCATGAGCCCCAACGTGCGTAAGAACATAGAATATACCGGTACCAACTACGATAATTTTCATAAGACCCTTGATATAAGTGCGCTATCGCTGCACAGGATACTGCAATCGGCCATGAACCTGGATGCGCTCAACGAATGGGCTTCTGTGGTAGCATTGAGCTACATTGCCGCCCAGCGCACCTTCCCGGGCTATAACGATATGGCTGATGCCAAGGCATTGCTGGAAAGCATCACGCGCAGCTTCGGTTATTATTATGGCTTTAAAAAGAAGGTACGCGTCAATACGATCTCCCAGTCGCCTACGGTCACTACAGCAGGTTCGGGGGTGTCTGGTTTTGATGTATTCCTCAGCTATGCCGAAAAGATGTCGCCCCTGGGTAATGCCAGTGCCGAAGACTGTGCCAATTTCTGCGTTACCATGTTCAGCGACTATACCCGGATGATCACCATGCAGAACCTTTTCCACGATGGTGGCTTCTCCATGACGGGTGTGAGCCAGGCAATAGTAGAAGACGAGCAAAAACTGGCATCGGGAGTATAATTATATCATAAGGCTGCAAACAGCAATATTTAGGAGCATGAAACGTTTTAATAGGCGTATGAACTGGAAAAAATGGATGACTGCGGCAGTAATATCCTGCTGCTGTTTGAGCGCCGGGGCACAGGTCACCGGTGGTGAGCGTGCAATGGAGTTCCTGCGCCTTTCAAATGCGCCGCATGTATCTGCATTGGGGGGCATCTGTGTTTCTTCAACAGCCGATGATATTGCCTTTGCCCTGCAAAATCCTTCCCTTATGCGCCCCGCATTGCACAACCAGCTGGGCCTGAATTATAATGCTTACTATGCAGGTATTGGCGTAATGAACCTGCAATATGGTTATAACGTCGAAAAGCTCAGCACGGCTTTTGCATTTGGTGTGCAATACCTCAATTACGGCAGCTTTACCCAAACGGACGATATAGGCAACCAGTATGGCGATTTTCGTGCCAGCGATTATGCATTATCGCTGGCTGCATCACGCAGCTATGGCGAGCACTGGCGTTATGGCGCTACATTGAAGTGGGCACACTCCATGCTTTATGATAAACGCGCGGGAGCGGTACTTGCCGATGTGGGCATAAACTTTTTTGACAAGAATGCGCTGGTCGATGTAGGCATTGTGGCCAAAAACATGGGTTTCATGCTGCATAACTATACTAAGGGCAATAATGAGCCTCTGCCCTTCGACCTGCAGCTTGGCGCTTCAAAACAATTCAAGCACCTGCCTTTGAATCTATATGTTACCGTGCATCATTTATATGAGTGGGACATACGCTATGATAATCCTGCTGATGTGCAAACGAATATACTTACCGGTGCCGATACTGCTACCAAAAAGAAGAGCTACTTTGCCGATAAGCTGTTCCGCCACTTCATCTTCGGTGCGGAGTTCACCCTCGGTAAGCGCATAGCCCTCTCGGCATCTTACAACCAGTTGCACCGCAGTGAGCTGGCTATAAAAGAACATACTGCACTGGCCGGTTTCTCTTTTGGGGCGGGCATCAATCTCAATAAATTCCAGGTACACTATTCCCGCGTGTACTATTCCTCAGCAGGCGCATACAATGAGTTTGGCCTTAATATGGCCCTTAATAAACTCTTTGGATTGGGCAAAAGCGGCGAGCGGATACACTGGAACGCTACTTACCCCGACGAACTTCAGTGATCATTTCCTTTTGGGATAATTGAATAACCACGAGCTAAGCAATGGTATCCCGAATACGGCTACCGTAAGTGCCGAGGTAAAAAGATCGGCATTGGAACTGGAGAGCACTTCACTTAGCTTAGAGCCTTTCATATAATGTTCGCTCAGCGATAATACCAGCTTTACACCAAGTAGCCCGAGTATCACATAGGCTGCTGTTTCAAGAAAAGGGTAGTGTGCAATGAGCTTTACAAAACCCTGTGCTACGAAACGCATGGCCAGTATGCCTATGAACACGCCTGCCCAAACAAGAAAGATATTGCGCGTAAAAGCGACTGCGGCAAAAACATTATCAAGCGAGAAGGCGATGTCCATAATTTCCACCATCAATACAGTTGCCCAGAACGGGCTGGTCACTTTAACGAATTGCCGGTATAGCCAGTTGCCTTCTTTTAATACTTCATCCTCTTCCGCATTTTTATTCTTCCGCTTTACAAAATACTTTATGCACAGGTAAGCCAGGTAAGCCCCTGCTATTGGCTTAAGCCACCATATATTGATAAGAAAGGCGGCAAAAAATAAACAAATACCCCTGAAAATATAAGCGCCTATGATGCCATATCTCAATGCTTTTCCCCGTTCTTCCTTGCCCAGGTTCATCACCATAGTGGCCAGTACTGCTGCATTATCCACAGAAAGCAGGCTTTCTATAAGCACCAGGTTAAAAACAATGGCCAGTGAGGCCAGTGGTTTCTGTACGATTTCGTGCAACAGATCGGTAAATGACATTTTTACTGCTTCCCCCCTTCTTATTATTTCAAAGTTAAGTGTTTAGGGCTTATGCGTTTCTTCCAGTGCATCACTGAGCGCCAGCACCAGGTTATAGGGCAGTTGCAGCCCTTCCTGGGGCACTATATCATACCTGCCCAGCGCCGACCATGTCATGAAAAAACGGGGATAGCCCTTTATATTCACTTCGTAGTACCTGCCATTATTGCGGACTTCTGATAATATTACGGCAAGCACTTTTTTGCCATCATAATTTAACTGAACTGAAAAATTCTTTTTCATCTTTCCCGACCAAATAATACTACATGATACAATAACAATAACTATAAGCCAAATATTTGTAAGCATTTATTGCCATTGCAATGATTTAACATGCTGTTCTCAAAAAAATTCCATCTTAAGCTATTATTAACCAACGAATAGTAATGAATCTACGTCTATATTTGCAGCACCGCAGCTAAAACTTACCATTATTGATAACATATTTTAAAAACCCTGGAATAATATATGAACTTAGGAAAAGCCATCAAATCAGTTAGACGACAATTGGGTATCACCCAGTATGAATTAGCAGAAATTTGCCAGATCTCCCAAACATCATTGTCCCAGATAGAGACAGGTGTAAAAAGACCAAGCCAGCGCACCATGAAAAAAATATGCGCAGCATTTGAACTGCCCGAATCAGTATTGTATATCCTTGGTATGCAGGATACCGATGTTCCTGCCAGCAAAAGGGATATATATGCAATGCTGTTCCCCTCTATTCAAAGTCTTGCCTTGCAAATGGTGACTGCCGAGCATACCAAATTGCTCGAAGGTGATGTTGCATAAAATACACCTTTGCCGCAGGCCCCGCGGTTAAGGATATTTTTATTATTTATTGGTCTGAGGAAAAGTATGCAACAGGAGCTTAGTTCCTTAGCATGGAGCTTATTTTGCCCGCGCCCGGCAGCAATGCGCGCAGCAGGGTAAAGATATGGCTGGTCGTTGCTATGTCTTTCTTTATCTGTGTAGTGGTCACAGGTCCCGGTTGTGGCCCCGGTACAACATGCACAATGGCAACTTCGCGGTCTGCTTTATGCCGGATCCCGTTGAGTACGTCATCCCAGTTAATAATGGTCATGCTGAGTAAATACAACAGTATGGACCACAATAAAGACTTGCTGATGAATTTTATTTTTTTAAATATCCCTTCCCTCATAGCTATAATATTTAAGGACCGAAATTTACCTGTATAAATTTCGGTCCTTTTAATGTATGATCATCTACCCCCAAAAGGGGGATATTTTTGCTCCATTATTCTTTGATCACTTTGGCCAGGTAGCCTTCACAGGACACGAGGTAGATACCCGCAGGCCAATTGCGGGTATCTATGTCCACTTGTTTTTGCTTTGTATTTATGCGGCGTATTTCCTGCCCGGTGGCATTATATACCTGCACCAGGCCTGTTTTGAGGGCTATACCCTGCAGGTCCACATGCAATATATGGCCAGCAGGGTTGGGCCAGGCCTTTATCATTCCACTGCTCTTTGCAAATACAGGCACACCGGCCACTGCCGACAGCTTACCCATCTTCATGCCATTCCCAAAGCTGCTCACCCATATTTCGCTGTTGTCGTATGGGTTGAAAAACACACGCTCGGGCTGGCGGAAGGGGTAGCTGTCTACAAGTGAGAATGTGGGATTGGCACTATTCATATTGCTGCTGTAGTTGAGGCCCTGTGTTTCCGTGGTCAGGTAAGCTACGCTGTCATATTGCGGATCGAAAGTAATGGAGGTTACCCTGTCGAATTGGTTGCCCGTGAGCTTGGTCCATGTTGTACCGCGGTTTGTGGTTTTATACAATCCGCCTTTTGGCCCGTTCGCATTGCCCCATGCGCTGAAAACGCAGGCATACCAGCTATCCTGGTTGGGGTCAGACGGATCTAATACAATATCTTTGGTCCAGTATTGCATATTGGGATCGCTCCTGTCGGCCCATGTGCCGCTTGCAGGATCGTAGAGAAATACACCTGAGCTTGCCGTAAAGCTGTTACCGTTTATCCTGCCCGAGAAAGTGCAGAGCACTTTACCGTCATTCAGCACTATGATGCTGGCAGGGTGACCTTCTGTACGTGGTGGCGCGGGTAGTTTGGTCCATGTGGCAAGGCCGCTATCCGACAGGTTATGTGTCACATATACCCCTCCTATACTCGTATCATGGTGTATCACGCTGGCATACATGGTATTGGTGTCATTGGGATCAATGGCCAGCCAAAACACAGGATGATTGAACTGGTGCAATGGCTGCCATTGTGCACCGTGATTGTGGGAGAAGATGATCTTCCCGGTCGCATCAAAAGCATCCAGTTGGGCGTCTTTCAGCCTGGTGCTTTGATACATATCATGTACGTTCGATGCGCCGGCATACATAGTGCCATCGGGTGTTTTGGCGATTCGGTACACCGAGTTGGCCGCCACCCCGCCAAGGGGGTAGCCCCAGCTTTTACCGCTGTCATTGCTGCGTATACCTGCAATGTCACTGTAGCAGGCAAACATATCTTGAGGGCTTTCCCAGTCCACCTGCCAGCATGTGGTGTTCTCCAGTCCTATTGAATGGTAAAAGCCGTATTGCGGCGTTGGCGCAGCAGCAGCATGCTCGTCACTATTGCTTACATAAGCCTGTTTCCAGTTGGCTCCGCCATCACTGCTCACATGTACAAAACCAAAATCACCAAAGAGTACCTTATTTGGGTTATTTGGTGCAACTGCAATACCGAAGGCTGTTTCGCCCCAGCTCCATTGCTTATCACCGTTATATCCCTGCCATCCGGTTATTATATTCTGGTTATTAATAGTATTGAATATGTGGCTCCAGCTGTTACCGCCATTGCTCGATTTTAGTATTACTTCGTTACCGATATGGCTGCCCCCTGCCAGGTACATGGTGTTTACATCATGCTCTGCCATAGCGGTATACATCACAAAGTCATTGGAGAAGTTGATACCGGTCGATGCAGCTACCCATGCTCCATTTGCATTATCCATGGTATATACGCCGGTTGCATAGCCATAATAGTCCCAGGGCATAATACCGTTGTACGTATTATTGTTAGCCCCGGTGATGCATACAAAGCGCATCGTGCCTCCGTTCGCTGCACCGGCAAAGCTCCATATGGCATCGCTCCCGGGTATGCCTGTAGTGATCATGGTGCTGAACGATGTGCCCCCGTTGGTGGAGTATAATATGCCTTCGTTGGTACCTATATAAATACTGTCGCCGGTGTAGAATACACCACCCATGATGATGCCTGCCCCGTTATTGGTGGCCTGCTTCACCAGGGTGAAGGTGGCCCCGCTGTCCTGCGATATCACGATCTGGCCATAATAATTCATCAGCAGTTGGTTAGGCTTGTTATAGTTGGCGGCCATGCGGTATACGCCCCCCTGGTTGGCGTCAAAGCCCGGCAGTGCCGTCCAGGTATTGCCCCCGTCATTGGTCTTTACGGGGTAGCCCTCGTTACCATCATTATAATTGCAGTAGGCTACATTGCTGTTGCTCGTGAATTCGTAGGTCGATACATTGAGCACAGCCAGCTTGCTGAAGTGTAATTGCGTATAGCTGTCACCAAAATCGGTGCTGTGGAACAACTGGCTCATATCACAACTGATATAAAACTCATTGTCATTGGCCGGGTTGATCTTGGGGAAGAAGAGCGCCCCACCACCACCTATACCCCTTGGCGCAAAGCTGGCAGGCTGTGCATCAGCCCATATTCCGCAGCATGTGAGTGCCACGATAAAAATTAAAGTAGCTTTTAGATACATACGCTGATTTATTTTAAAATATTTATAAAGATGAATGGAAGGGCAGGCCGATAATTTAAAGCACAATAAATATGCCATTTTTTTTATTGTATAAATGTAGCAATAAAAAATTACGATTTAATTTATAAATACCCGAAGACATCGTATTTTCTTTTGATTTAAATAAGTATATAGTTAACTTTATTAACTAAATATTGAAAATGTGAAAAAGATCATTTAAAAATTACCATATGAAAAAAATATACACCTTAAAAAATTTCCTGTTCCTCTCCGCTTTACTCCTTTTTGTTACCAGCCGGTCCCTCGCGGGAGGTATTATTAACTGCACGGTAACGGGCTCACCCTTTTGTGCCTGCGATGTTATTAATGTAGACTATAGTGTAAGCGGTATTCCCATCAATCCCGGCAATGTATTCAACGTGCAGCTCAGCGATGCTACTGGCTCCTTTGCAGCACCCATCACTATCGGTACATTAGTATCCACTGCTACTACAGGCACCATAGTATGCACCATACCATGTGCCACATTAGCGGGCACGGGTTACAGGGTAAGGGTAACATCCAGCAACAATGCCAGCACAGGTGCTTCTAATGGGGTCGACCTGGTCATTAATGCACAGATCACACCCACTGCTAACTTAATCGTTTCACCTAACGATACTTTATGTGATCTGGCATCGGTTACATTTACCGCAAATGTCACGAATGGCGGGCCATCTACTACATACCAGTGGGAGATAAATGGTAACCCGGTAGGAGGGAATACGCCAGCATATACCAGTAATACGCTTAATAACGGTGATACGATATACTGCCTGGTGACCAGTAGCGATCCCTGTGCGGTTCCCGCACAGGTGTCTTCCGACACCGTGATAATGGTCATAGGCAGCACGGCGCTGGCAGGTTCCATTGGTAATACAGAGACCAATACTGTGAGCATAACCGCAGCTACTGATGTACATTATCCGGCCGATTGCGACCTTATGGCCTCGCTCACGCCATCGGGGGCCAGCCCGCTTAATGGTAATACAACCGTGGCAGTGACCATAGACAATACGGTAAGCAATTATAATGGTCAGCCTTATGTACAGCGCCATTTCGATCTTGAACCGGCCAACAATGCGGCTACCGCCACGGCCGATGTGGTACTTTATGCCTATCAAAGCGAGTTCGATGCCTACAATGTAGCGGCCGCCTCTGCCAGCCTGCCATTGCTGCCCACGGGCGCAGTGGATAATGGTAATGTACGGATCAGCCAGTTCCATGGCATAGGCACTGCGCCTGCTAATTATCCCGGCCCCGAAGTATTGATCACGCCCACAGTTAGCTGGGATGCCGTACATGGCTGGTGGGTGATGAGCTTCCCTGTTACGGGCTTTAGTGGTTTCTATATACATACGGCATATGGTCATCCTCTTTCTGTGAAGCTGGATGACATCATTGCGCGCAATGAAGGTGCTGTGAACCGGGTAGACTGGAAACGCTCGTCCGAAACCTCCGGTGATATATACACCCTGCAACACAGTGCTGATGGCAGTGCTTTTCTCGACCTGGCATTGGTAAAAGCTGATGGTGGTACCGCTTATAGCTACCTCGATGAGCATCCATACAATGGCATAAACTATTACCGCATACTGCTGCGCGATGCGGCCGGCAATATGGCCTATACCAAAGTGGTGAGCGCTGCGGTGCAGCACGGCACGGGTTTCGATATCACCATTGCCCCCAACCCGGCACATAGCAGCATCACGGTGCGCAGCTACGGGCTGGAAAAAGCAAGCGGGACCATTACCATCAGCGATATGACGGGCAGGACCTTATTGCAGCAGCAAGCCACAGGCAACAGCAGCACGGTCGATATCAGCGCATTGTCGCCGGGTATGTATATGCTCCGCTACAGCAGCGATGCCGGCAAGCGGAGTATCCGCTTTGAAAAGACCAAATGATCTTCAGCGATAAACAAAAACTTCTGGCATGTCCTCCTTTCAATGGGGGGCATGCTTTTTTTGCGACCGGGATAATACTCGCACATACAGCAATTATGACATAGCTACGACATGCTCTATCAAATAATTGCGTATTTTTAATGTTTTACATGATAACGTCATCGCTTATATGAAAAGGCCTCTATTGGTTATGTTTTTGTTGCTGGTCAATGCTGTAGTATATGCCCAGCAAAACAGGATGATCTCTTGCAGCTACCTCAAACAGCATATGAACGCCGCCGCAAGGCCCACGGTCGCCAGCCCTGCTGAAGACGATTATGATGTGCAATATGTAAAGCTCGATCTCGCGGTTTCCAATACTTCTACCTACATCAGCGGCAATGCATTCACACGTGCCAAAGTGCTCAGTACCACCATGCCTGCTTATGTCTTCGAGCTTACAAGCCTGCTTACTATCGACTCCCTGAAAGTGAACGGGCAATTGCGTACCGTTACCACTAGCGATTCTATAAGAACGGTAAGCCTGCCCACTGCGCTCAGCCAGGGCGATGTATTTACCGTACAGGTATTTTATCATGGGGCGCCGGTATACCAGCCGGGCTTTTACTCCGGCATCAGCAACGATGTATCACCTACATGGGGGGCGCAGGTCACCTATACTTTAAGTGAATCTTATCATGCATTGGGATGGTGGCCCTGCAAACAATCACTTACCGATAAGATAGATTCTGCCGACGTATGGATTACTGTCGATACCGCGCTTAAGGCAGGTAGTAATGGCCTCCTGCAAAATGTAACCCCAATAGCACCCGGCAAGGCCCGTTATGAATGGAAAGAGCGTTACCCTATCGATTATTATTTGATATCCTTCTCAGTTGCTCCATACGTCGACTACTCTTATTACATGCACTTTACCAATAGTAACGATTCTATGCTGGTGCAGAGCTATGTGTATAACAACCCCCTTACTTTACCCTTTTTCAAAAATGATATTGATTCTACGGGTATGATGATCGATTATTTCTCTACCATCTACGGGCGTTACCCTTTTTGGAAGGAGAAGTACGGGCATTGTATGGCCCCGCTTAGTGGCGGTATGGAGCACCAGACAATGACCACACTGGGCTACTTTCATGGCACACTTACAGCTCATGAGCTCTCGCACCAGTGGTTTGGCGATAATGTTACCTGCGGTTCATGGGCCGATCTCTGGATGAACGAGGGCTTCGCTTCGTATTCCGAATATCTTTACGCTAATCATTTTTGGGGCCCGGATTCTGCATTCCTTTACATGAAGGATTTCCAGGACCACGTTATGGACGATCCCTCAGGTACGGTCTTCGTAGTGGACAGCCTGAACGAGAACAGGCTCTTTGATGGCCGGCTTACTTATGCAAAAGGTGCCTGCGTGGCGCATATGCTGCATTTCATTTGCGGCAACGACAGCACTTACTTCCAGGTATGTAAAAATTACCAGCAGCAGTTCTCAGGCGCTACCGGCACTACCGGTACACTGCAAGGCGTGGCAGAGGCTGTACTGGGACAAAACCTGGATACTTTTTTCAGCCAGTGGGTATATAAGGAAGGCTGGCCGGTATATGATGCCGTATGGGCGCAGGGCGGCAGCCAGGTAGTTGTTCGGCTTAACCAGTCAACGGTCATGCCCGCTTCGGTACCGCTATTTATTACCCCCATCGAGCTGAAGTTCACCTCGGCAAACGGCGACACCACCATAAGGGTGGATAATTACGTAGCCTCACAGTATTACATTTTCAACTGGGATAAAACGGCCACAGGTATGCAGGTCGATCCGAACCGATGGCTGCTCAGGCAGGTGAACAGCGTGGTCAATGATCCTGCGGTATTGCATGTACCCGGTGTAGCCAGGCAAAATTTTTCTGTTCAGCCCAATCCGGCCCACGATAGCTGGCAGCTCAGTGCCGTGCCCGAAAATACCGCCCTCAGGCTGATGGATATTACAGGCCGCACGGTATGGCAAAGCAATAACCTCAATGCCTATAGTATCATCATACCTGCCGAATCATTACCTGCCGGTATGTACATACTGCAACTGACCGATAATGCTAAAACAACTGTTGTAAAACTGGAAAAACAATAAACATCATGCTTTTGAAACGGCTCTTTCTACCCTTTATTTTACTTTGCTGTATGTCGCAGGCCGGTGCGCAGTCTGCCGATCCGGCCGATCTCTGTGCGCAGTCGCGTATAGCGCACCACGATCCTTTAGGCAAAGCTACAACAGCTACCCCCGAAGAAGATTATTATGATGTGCATTATGTGAAGTTCGATCTGCAGATGAACGATACCAGCACTTATACCCGCGGCAACGTTACCACCTATGCTACGGTGGTCACACCAACCATGAGCGTGTATGCTTTTGAGCTGGATACTACCCAGGTCATCGATTCTGCGAAGTATAACAGCCAGCTTATCGCAGTGCAAACCAATGGGCCCATAAGGACGATTAATCTGCCCTCAACGCTCAACCAGGGCGATCCATTCAATGTACAGGTATTTTATCATGGCTATCCATTGCCCGCCCAGCCAGGTTTCTTCACGGCTATGACTCATGCGATAACTGGTACAGGTGTTGAAATGCTTTATACCGTTAGCGACCCATATGTAGCAAGGAGCTGGTGGCCCTGCAAACAATCTGTTACGGATAAGATAGATTCTGTCACCATGTGGGTTACCGTGCCCGATGGACAAAGGGTAGGTAGCAATGGTCTGCTTGGGTCGGTCACTACACCGGTAGCCGGTTTCAAACAATACAGGTGGGCCACGCACTATGCTATCGACTATTATTTGATATCACTGGCTATAGCCCCCTATTTCGATTACTCTTATTATGTACATTTTGATAATAGCCCCGACTCCATGCTGGTGCAGAATTATTTTTACGATTCTGCCACCTTCATGCCGGCATACAAAGCCAATTTTGACAGCGTAGGCTTGATGATCAATTATCTCTCCAGCCTCTTTGGCCGTTATCCTTTCGATCATGAAAAATATGGCCATTGCTACACCACCCTGCAGGGTGGCATGGAGCACCAGACCATGACCACTATCGGTGTTACAAACACAGAACTCATTTGCCATGAACTGGGGCACCAGTGGTTCGGCGATCATGTTACCTATGCCGACTGGCACCAGGTATGGCTGAGCGAAGGTTTTGCGACTTATTGCGAACAATTATACCGTACGCATTTCTGGGGGCCGGCAGCAGGCCTTGCTTACCGTACCAATCAATACAATAATGTGATGGGCCCTAACGGTGGTAAAGTGTATATCGACGATACCACCAGTGTCATTCATCTTTTCGATCCGAGACTGGTATACAAAAAAGCGGCTGCCGTCATACATATGCTGCGTTTCCGTGCTCCTGCCGACAGCGTGTTCTGGAATGTGCTGAAGACCTACCAGCAAACCTATGCCTTCGGCAATGCATCTACCGATGATTTCAAAGCAACAGCTGAGGCTGCCTATGGTCAAAACCTCGATACTTTTTTCAACCAGTGGATATATGGCGAAGGCTATATAAAATATGCCGTGCGTTGGGCGCAGGATGGCAATATGGTTGTTATCAAGCTCACGCAGACCACTTCTATGCCTTCATCTGTTCCGCTCTTCTCCACACCGCTTGAGATACAGTTGCATACCACGCAGGGCGATACGACCATAAAAGTATATAACGAAGTTGCAGAGCAGTATTATTTCGCTTACGTATCCGATTCTGTGACTGGCATAACCATCGACCCCAACAACTGGATACTGGATAAAGTACTCAGCAATACCCACGACCAGGCGCTCCTGGGTGTTAATGAAACGAAACTCAATGCATTTAAGGCATATCCCAATCCCACCCGCAGCGACTGGAATATCGACGGCCTGCCTGCAAACAATACTGTAGTGCTCAGCGATATAAATGGCAAGGTATTATGGCAGGGCAATAGCGGCAATGGTAAGCTTGTGATACCGGGCAGGCAATTACCGGCCGGTCTTTACACACTGAAACTGGTGAGCGCGGAAGGTAAGAATGAAACGATCTTGCTTCAGCATCTATAATACATATACAGAAAATAAAGGCCCCGCATTATTATAATGCGGGGCCTTTATTTTACCGCTCTTCCTTTCCGCTACAGATCGTAAAAGTCGAGACCGGTTACCTGTATCAGGTGTTTTACGTAATCAAGTATTTCCAGCATATCATTGCTGTTCCTTATTTTCTCACGAATGTATATGAGGGTCTCAATATCATCGTCGGATAGTTTTTTAGGACGCATGTTTATGACGTTACTAATGCTGGTGATCAATTGCTCTTTAGACTTCATTGTTTTTCAATTCTAAGGGGATTGATGAGAAACAATTGGCGTAAAATATAAAAAATATCTAATTTTTATTAATTATAGATTAATAATACGGAAAAATTCATGAATAAAAACGTAAAATTAAAAAGTGCCCCTGAAAAGGGCACTTTTATGATATTTGATTAGATATTGAGACCTATGCTTCTTCCAAATATGCTTCTGTAGGTTCGCAGGTACACACCAGGTTGCGGTCGCCATAGGTATTGTTTACACGGGCTACGCTTGGCCAGAATTTATTGGCCTTTGTATAAGGCAGCGGGTAGGCGGCTTCCTGCCTGCTGTACTTATGGTTCCATTCGTCGGCAGTGATGACGAACTGCGTATGGGGGGCATGTTTTAGCGGATTGTCTGCTTTATCGGCCCTGCCTTCTTCTACAGCGCGTATCTCTTCGCGTATGGCGATGAGCGCATCACAAAAACGGTCCAGTTCTGCTTTGTCTTCACTTTCAGTGGGTTCTATCATGATCGTACCTGCTACGGGGAAGCTCATGGTAGGTGCATGGAAACCATAGTCGATAAGGCGCTTGGCCACATCTTCCGCCTCTATCTCAGCGGTTTTCTTGAATGGCCTGAGATCAACGATGAACTCGTGGGCGCATGTGCCGCCGCTGCCGGTGTACAGTATGTCGTAATGGTCTTGCAGCCTTGCGCGCATATAGTTGGCATTCAGTATGGCATATTTAGTGGCCTTACGCACGCCTACAGGGCCCAGCATACGGATATAAGCGTAGGATATGAGCAGTATGCTTGCGGAGCCATAAGGTGCCGCAGATACTGCATGTGAACCGGCTGCATTGCTGTCAAATACGTGCCCGGGCAGGAAGGGGGCCAAGTGTGCTTTAACACATATAGGGCCCATGCCGGGGCCGCCGCCACCATGCGGTATAGCAAATGTTTTATGCAGGTTAAGGTGGCATACATCCGCGCCTATAAGGCCGGGTGCCGTGAGGCCAACCTGTGCGTTCATGTTGGCGCCATCCATATATACCTGGCCGCCATGTTCATGCACTATAGCGGTAATGTCTTTAATAGTTTCCTCATACACACCATAGGTAGATGGGTAAGTGATCATGATGCCGGCCAGCTTATCGCTGTGCTGTGCTGCTTTGGCCTTCAGGTCATCCATATCTATATAGCCATTCTCCAGCGCTTTTACCACTACCACTTTGTAGCCGGCCATTACGGCGCTGGCCGGGTTAGTGCCATGTGCGGATATGGGTATGAGCATCACATCGCGGTGGCCTTCGCCTTTGCTGATGTGGTAATCGCGTATGGTGAGCAGGCCCGCATACTCGCCCTGTGCGCCGCTGTTGGGTTGCAGGCTGCAGGCATCGAATGCGGTTATCTCGCAAAGGTATTTTTCCAGTTCCTTTGCCATTTGTATATAGCCTTCGCACTGGTCTTTGGGTGCAAAGGGGTGCATCTTGCTCCAGTGTGCCCAGCTAAGTGGCATCATCTCGCTGGCTGCATTCAGCTTCATGGTGCAGCTGCCCAGCGATATCATGCTTGTGTTCAGGCTCAGGTCGCGGTTCTCCAGCATTTTCAGGTAACGCATCATCTTGGTCTCGCTATGGTGCGTGTTGAATACCTGCTGCGTGAGGAACTCTGATGTGCGGGTGAGCGAAGTAGGTATATGCGTAAGTGCAGTGTCTTCATTGATGCTGAAGGCAGAGGCGTCGTCGGTATTGGTGAAAACGGCTATGATGTCCAGCACATCGCTCGGCGTAGTGGTCTCATCAAGGGCTATGCCTACGAGGTTATTGCCATGATAGCGGAAGTTCATGCCCATGTTCTCGGCATTCTTACGCACCTGGTCGGCATTATTCACATAAACAGCTACGGTATCAAAATAATTTTTGCTGTGCAGTTTCAGGCCGGCTTCTGTAAGCGCATCGCCCAGGCTCTGTGCCAGTACGGCTGTGCGTTTGGCAATGTCGGTTAGCCCGTCGGGGCCATGGTAAACGGCATACATAGCGGCCATATTGGCCAGCAATGCCTGCGCGGTGCAGATATTAGAGGTTGCTTTCTCGCGTTTGATATGCTGCTCGCGTGTTTGCAGGGCCATGCGCAGTGCGCGGTTACCCTGTGCATCCACACTGATACCGATGATACGGCCGGGTATCTGGCGTTTGAAATCGTCTTTAGTGGCAAAGAAGGCTGCATGCGGGCCGCCATAACCAAGCGGAACACCGAAGCGCTGTGCAGAGCCAAAGGCCACATCGGCGCCCAGCTCGCCCGGGGGCACAAGCAGCGTTAAGGCCAGCAGGTCGGTAGCCATGGCCACATAGGCCCCGGCATTGTGTGTCTGCTCTATAAAGTTCCTGTAGTCTTCTATGCTGCCCTTATCGTTAGGGTATTGCAAGAGCGCACCGAAATAGGTACTGTCTATTGAGGCCGCTGCATAGTCGCCATACACCACTTCGATGCCTAATGGCGTAGCACGGGTAACGACCACATCTTTTGTTTGCGGGAATACTTCGTTATCCACAAAGAATTTAGGCCTTTCCGGGTTATGCTCATCTTTATTCAGGGTGTGGAAGAACATGCTCATGGCTTCGGCTGCTGCAGTGGCTTCATCTAGCAAAGATGCATTGGCCAATGGCAGACCTGTAAGGTCGCTTACCATGGTTTGGTAATTGAGCAGGCTCTCGAGGCGGCCCTGGCTTATCTCGGCCTGGTAAGGGGTGTACTGTGTGTACCATCCCGGGTTCTCGAACACATTGCGCAATATGACGCTGGGTGTATGGGTATCATAATAACCCTGGCCTATGTATGTGCGGAACACTTTATTCTTAAGCGATATCTCTTTTATCAGCTTCAGGTACTCTGCTTCGCTTACCGATTCGGGTAAGTTGAGCTTATGGTCCATGCGAATGGCCGGCGGCACCGTGCGGCTGATCAATTCATCCATTTTGCTGACGCCTATGATGCGCAGCATTTGCTCGGTTTCGTGTGCATCAGGCCCAATATGGCGACCTATAAATTCTTCGTTCTGAACTGAGAAAAGATCCATGTTTATTGATAATTCAAAAGTAAAAAGTGAAAATTCAAAAAAAGGTCTTTATCGCTGTAGGCTAAAAAGATGTGCAAAGTTAATGGAATAATACGAGTAAAAAAGTGACATGAGATAGCATGCGCATACATTTGTATGCTAAAAATTATTATTCGAATGTGCTTCGCAGTAATGCTATTTGGTAATGTAGATACCCGGCACCTCAGTATTACCGGAGTTGTGTTGCACATTGTGTTCCGCAGCATCGAGCCGGTACGATACCAGCCTGTTAAAGCATAAGGGCAGTGTCTTATCGCTGCAGCCATGCTTTATGTTCTCGTAATATTTGCCTTCACTTTTTATATCGCTTATTTTATACGTATAGCCCGGCAGGCTGAGGGCATAATCGTAGCCTTCTTCCACGAAGATGCCGGAGAATAGGGTATCGCTGCCGGGGGTATCGCGCCATTTTACGGAAGAGTCTATCAATTGAGTGTATGTGCCGTCGTTGGCATAGCGTTTTATGGTCACGGTATCGGCTTCGCCGGGGGCAAAGCCCACAAAATATACTTGTAACATCTCTGTGCTGCATTTATAATTATCGTGGCACTGGCAGGCACTGATGAACAGGAGTAATAAAAGGGATAGATAAAGTAAGCGCATAAGTTTGGTGTTTTTTTAGAAAGGTAATGCAGCACAAATTATGCCGGATATAGCCCGCGTACATCTTTTTATGCTTATCTTTCTAAAGCCATATAATAGGGTATGGTTTTTTTAAGTGTATCTATTTATGACGCAGTTATCATTATCACGCAGCATACAGGTACTCCTTTTTTTCTTTCTCCTCTTCGGGGGCTTATACATCGCGCGTGCATTCCTGGTGCCGGTAGCATTTGGCATGCTGCTGGCCATGCTCTTGCTGCCGCTTTGCAAAAAGATGGAGCAGCGGGGCATCAATCGCGCCCTGGCCGCCTTACTTTGCATCCTGCTGATGGCAGCCGTCATAGCCGGGGTCACGGCCATACTCTCCTGGCAGGTAAGCGGTATAGCCGAAGACTTTTACAATATAAAAGGGCGCATACTGCAGATGATAGAGCATAGCGAGCAATACATCAGCCAGACCATAGGTATTGCCCCCAATGAGCAGGAGCAAATGCTGAAACAGCAGCAACAAAACCTCTCCGGTCATGTGGGCAGCCAGTTGTTATCGACCGCCGGTATGGTGGCGGGTTTACTGGGCAACCTCCTGCTGACCATTGTGTATATATTCCTGTTCATCTTTTACCGCGATCATTTGAAGCGCTTTGTGCTGAAGATGGTATCGGAATCGCATAAGCCAAAGGCCGAAGAAGTGATGCATAATGCAGGCAAGGTGGCGGAGCAATATCTCTCCGGCCTGGGCCTGATGATCGTTTCCTTATGGATCATGTATGGCATAGGCTTCTCGATAGTGGGCATAAAACATGCCCTCTTTTTTGCGGTGCTTTGTGGCATACTGGAGATAGTGCCTTATGTGGGCAATATCACGGGTACATCACTTACGGTGCTGATGGCACTTACACAGGGCGGCGGCAGCAGCATGGTGATAGGCGTGCTGGTGACCTATGGCCTTGTACAAACCTTCCAGACCTATGTGCTGGAGCCGCTCGTTGTCGGTTCGCGGGTCAATATCAATCCCCTCTTCACCATCATGAGCATCATAGCGGGCGAAATGATATGGGGCGTGGCGGGTATGGTACTGGCCATACCATTGATGGGTATTGCCAAGATCATACTGGACCATATAGATGTGCTGAAGCCTATCGGCTTTTTGATAGGCTCACCCCCGCAAAAAAAGAAGAAATAGCTACCTGTTAATCAATAGTTTTTGCACCGCACTTTTGCCGTCAATTACGGTCTTGCATAGGTAAAAGCCGGGGCTGAGGCATTCTACCGGTATCATATTGCGCGTCCCTTTCAGCGCAGCGGTAAGTACCAGTTGTCCTGTAATGTTATAGATTTCCAGTCGGCCATCTGTACAAGCGCCCGTATAGGTCACGGCTATACTGTTGTTTGCAGGGTTCGGATAAATGGTCACATCTCTGCTGGCAGCAGTCGCTTCATCCACGCCAAGCGTATATGTTTCGTAATAAAAATAAGTACTGTTCCCCGGGTCACTGTAATACTGCTGGGTAGTATCGTTCCATAAATGCTCCTGCGCTGTCACGGGCTGATCATAGGTATCGTAGGTATATGCGATGAACTCTTTACTCGTCAGCATCATTGTCGTTGCGTCATAAGAAGCTGAGAATACGGTATCAACAAGTCCTGCCGTTATATGCTTTGTAGTAATAGTGTAATCTATAATTGCGGAAGGACTGTAGTCATCGTACCGGTCAAAGACATAAAAAGGATCTATGCCATTGTATCCGAATGAGTCCCTGCTAACGGGTTGCCAATTGCCATTGTAAGTAGAGTCGAAATAAGTAGACAGCCGGTTTCCGGCATCATAGGTCATTGTATAGCTTTCCGAAGGGATCCAGGTGGGAGCGTTATAATATAACGATGTCGTTTTTATCATGTTCCCGTTAGCATTATACTCGTAATCGTTTCTTTCTATTACCTCCCATGAGTTTGGCGCATGCTGCCAGGTGCTGTCAGATATCAGGCGGCCACTGGCGTTGTAGGTAAATCTGCGCAATTCTACTGAATCCCACTGTGGGCCTCCGCTTCGTTCCTGGTAAACTGAAGTAACGATCCGTTGCTGGTTGTCGAAGGTGTTTAGATACCGCGTATTCCAGTCTCCTGACGAATCTTCCAGCAGTTCAACTATTGAGGTCACATTATTGACAGCATTGTATTGGCTGATGCGGTCCTTCCACTTGCTAAGCGGTGATAAAGGTGTGAAGGGATCGGCCAGCCACATCTTCATGGTGTCGGCCTGCACGTCCGGGCGGTCATTGGGGGTATCATAAAGTCCGGAATAGCTATAGAAGTCAAAATAATAGCTTCCGTCCAATAGATATTCATTGGTAAAGCCCATGAAATTGTTATTGAATTTTGAGCCCCTTCCATTGCTGTAAACGTACACATTCGAGTCGAGTTGCCAGGTGTTGTTAAAGCGTGAGCAATCTGCCTTAAGTCTTTCGCCCAGTTGTGTTGCTTTGGCTTGTACCGTTGGCAGGTTATGAGATAGCAGGTAATTCTTAAAGCGATCGTTCCATTGCCTGTGCTGTTCCCGGCTCATGTCTTTGCGATGGAGCGGAGTGGCGGTTACAGATGAAGAGATAACTGCCAGCAGCAGTAAGAAGATAGTGTTTTTCATAAGTATGCCTTTGTGTTTGAACTAGTATGCGATAAAGATATGAAAATAAATTATCGACGAAAACGAAATATACTTGTCGTTATTGTAAGGACAGGCCTTAAATGCAGTATCGATAGGACTATTTATTGGCAAACTCCAGCGGCATACTGATCTCCTTGCCTTCGCGCAATACTTTTACTACGGTTTTATCGCCTGCGGCAAATTTCCCCAGGGCCTCCATATAGGTCTGCATGCCCTGCACCTTGTTGTCGCCAAGCTGTATGATAATGTCACCGGTTTTGATACCTGCTTTAATGGCCGGCCGGCCTTCGGTCACGCCGTCCACGCGCACACCTCCTTCATTAAAGGTATAGTCGGGCATGATACCCAGTGTGACCTTAAAACGGGTTTTGCCCACGGCAGGCGCTTTGGTTATTGTATAGCCGGGCTTGGGCTCTTTGTCCATCTTCGCTACTATATCATACATATAGCGCACCACCATCACTTCGCCGGGATAGTTTATCTTATCGGCATCGTCGGTAGGTTTATGATAGTCGCTATGCAGGCCGGTGAAGAAGAAGAGCACAGGTACCCCTGCATTGTAAAACGAAGTATGGTCGCTGGGGCCTATGCCTGAGCTATCTACCACTATTTTAAAACGCTTATCGGGCCTGTCCATGAACTGTGCCCATGCCGGTGAAGTGCCTATGCCGCCCATGGTGAGCGCATGTGTGCTGTCGTTGAGCCTGCCCACCATATCCATATTGATCATGTAGGCCACCTTGCTGCTATCGAGCCCCATGTCCTTTACAAAGGCCTTGGAGCCCAGCAGGCCCAGCTCTTCGCCCGAAAAATTGATAAAGAGATAATTGTAGTGCGATAGTTTCTTCCGCTTATTATTGATGAGCTCAGCCATCTGCAGCACGGCGGCTGTGCCACTGGCATTATCGTCGGCACCATTATGCACTTCTTTGTCGTTGCCGCTGTAGAGGCTGTTGCCATCCTCGCCAAGGCCCAGGTGATCGTAGTGCGCGCCCAGTACTACGGTGTAGGGGGCTTTATTGTCTATGTATGCAGCAATGTTTGTACCGCTGCGCTCCACTTTCCTCACACCGATATTCAGCTCCACGGGCAGGCCGGGCAGGCCATCGGTTATGTATTCTTCGTAATGATCGTCGGCTATATATTTATTGTATGCGGCGGCGGTAATATAAGCTACGGGTATATCCACAGTTTCGTATTCCGACTTGCGGTTGAACTCCGGGGGATATTTTGCACCGTAGTTATCGTAGAGCAGCAGGCCGGTTGCGCCCTGTTTAGCAGCTTCCACGGCTTTATCGAATACCGCTTTCTCCCATTCGAAATGAGGGTCGCGGGCCTCATCTTTATCGGCATACAGGGGCATCATCCATATTTTGCCTGTTTCCAGTATGTCGGGCAGTATCTCGCTTTTTACCTTTTTCGATTTGCTGAAGGGGAATACGATAACCTCTTCCGTGGGTTTGAGCACCACATTGCCCAGGCGCACCTGGGTGTTAGGCGCCAGCTCGCGGCCAAAAGGAAAATGGAAAATGCTCCTGTATTGTTCCTTGTAGGGGCTGATACCCAATTGCTTATAGCGGTTCTCTATATAATCTCCCGCCTTGCGCTCGCCCTCGCTGCCGGTACGGCGGCCTTCCAGGCTATCCGATGCCAGGTAATATATATCGGCTTTGATACGGGCAGCCATGTTCCGGTCTGCCTTTTTCTGTGCCCCGGCAGGCAGTATACCGAACACAGGGCTTATTACCAATAAAAGAATACATATGCGCAAGCTCATCAGGACTAATTCTGGGGCAAAAATACATTTACTATCAATATAAGAAAATAAAAAAACATCCCACGCCGATGCAGGATGTTTTCTTTGCTATGATATTGCTCTCTACTCCCCGGTATGCAGAAGGGAACCGTCTTCGGTAACGATAAGCGCTCCCTCATCCCCCGGTTGTGCTTCCTGCCCGTTTGTGGGCATTACTATTTCAATATTTGTTATGTCTTTAAGTTGCGGCAGTTGTGCAGGGTTGTTGATACCCAGGTAATCCATGAAGTTCTTGGATGTGGTATAGATGAGTGGCTTGCCCACCATCTGCTCATTACGGCCTGCTATCACGATAAGCTCCTTTTCCAGCAGCTTTTGTATAGAGTAGTCGGCGCTTACACCGCGTATATATTCTATTTCCGATTTGCTTATGGGTTGTTTGTAGGCTATGATGGCCAGGGTTTCCATAGCGGCAGCCGATAGCTTCTTTATATGCTTGTCGCCATTGAGCTGCAATACGGTCTTATGATATGCTTTCTTGGTCAGGAACTGGTAACCCCCGCCTGCCTCTCTGAGCTGGAAAGGATAATAAGAAGCATCATATTTTTCACGTATCGCATCTATACAGGTGGCAATACGCTCCATTTCTATCGTTGTTTCCAGGGCAGGCCCCAGCAGTTCTACCATCTCTATTTGGGTAATGGGACGCTCACTGGCAAATATAAGGGCCTCCACATGGGGCATCAGCTGTTCGATATCCATAATTCTGCATTTACTGTTCACATCGAAAATAGTACAGTGTACTTATATAGGGGAAAAAAGAAATCAACAGGTGTGGGTAAGTTTTTGACACCGGCTCTATCCCGTATTTGGGTACATGCAAAGTTACGGATATAGCAGGGCAAGGGCAAAAAGACTGTGCTTTTTTAACATACAGCCATATAGCGTGTGGCTAGATAGTGGCGGGATCGTTTTTGGCTTTTACCTGCAATATTTCAGGCATGGCCTCGCTGAAGGTGGCTTGTATCTCATCGAGCAGCAGGATAATAGCATCTTTATCTTTTTCGCCTCGTGCGATCGACTCTATCTGGTTCAGCTTTTCAAACATATCGCGCACTTTTACAATGCTCACGCTCGATTTCAGGAAATGGGCCTGTTTATAAATAGCATCGAAATCATCGGTATTGCGGATCAGCTCATCCAGCTTCACCATACCTTCGGGCGTGTTGTCAAGGAATATCTCGATGACATCATAAATGTATTTGGGGTCATTGCCCGCCAGTTCATAGAGATAGCTGAGATCCAGCAAGGGTGCTTGTGCCATGCCATTAAGTTTTTGAGATCCTGAAATGAAATTTTCTGTTCCTTCTGATTTGGCTTTAAGTATTTGTTCATACAGTTCACGCGGCTCAAAGGGTTTTGATATAAAACCGCTCATCCCTGCTTCAAAACAGCGTTCTGCCTCGCCTTTCAGGGCATCGGCTGTCATAGCTATTATGGGGATATTGTTCTTCAATACCTCGCGTATATACCGTGTAGCACGGTAGCCATCTACTTCAGGCATTTGCAGGTCCATCAGTATCACATCATATTGCTTGTTCTTAAGCAGTTCTATCACTTCCTTGCCATTAAAGGCCAGTTCTACTGTGGCACCTTGCCGCAGCAGGGTATTCTTCACTACTTTTTGGTTGATGAGGTTATCTTCAGCTACCAGTACGCTTATACCGTTCAGCATGCTCTGCGATTCGTCGGCATTGTTTATAGGATCTTCCGTAACCGATACCTCGTTGCCTACCTTGTAAGGTATGCTCAGGCTGAAGACCGATCCTTTGTTGAGCGCGCTCGTCACCGATATCTCGCCATATTGCAGCTCTACAAGCTGTTTTACGATAGCCAGTCCAAGGCCTGTGCCGCCATATTTGCGGGATGAGTTGGCATTGTCCTGTGTAAAACTTTCAAAAATATAACCCAGTTTGTTTTCCGGTATCCCTATGCCGGTATCCTTTACGCTCATGCAGAGGTCTATATGGCCATTTTCCTGGTCTGTGCAGGAAACGTGGATGCTTACCCCTCCTTTTGATGTGAATTTTATCGCGTTGCCGGCAAGGTTGATGACGATCTGCTGCAGGCGCAGGCTGTCGCCTATAAGTATATCCGGTACGTTCTCGTCTATAAGCAGTTCCAGCCCAATGAGTTTTTCATCGGCTTTAAATTGCAGTGGGTATAGGGTCCTGTTCAATAACTGCCTCAGTTTAAATGGAGAGTGCTCCAATTGGAACTTGCCCGATTTTATTTTAGAGAAGTCAAGCAGGTCGTTGATAATGGCCAGCAGGTTATGGGCCGATTCCCCTATGTTCTCTGTAAACTCTTTTTGTTCTTCATTGAGCGGGGTGCTCATCAGCAGGTTGCCCATGCCTATGATGCCGTTCATAGGTGTGCGTATCTCGTGGCTCATATTGGCCAGGAAACTCTCCTGGGCTGCCCTGGCCTGTTCGGCCTCTTTCTTTGCTTTCAGCAGTTTCAACTCCACTTCCTTACGTTCCGTAATATCTGTTGCCAGCCCGCAAATATGCCTTACTTCACCCATGTCATCCAGCAGGGGAAATTTGCTCACCCATAAATATTGTACTTCACCATTCGGCTGGTTGATCACATCCTCGAAAGTGCACATCGTTTTATTGATGCGTACTTTGTCGTCAGAATATTTATACTCCAGGTAGCGGGCGCTGTCGCTCACCAGTGTTTCATCTGTCTGTCCTATGATATGTGCTGCCGTAGTATGCAGCATTTCTTCCATCTTCTTATTGATGAGCATATAGCGGCCTTCAAGGTCCTTGATATATACTATGCCCGGTATGTTATCTATTATATCCTGTATCAGGCGCTGCTGGTGGCGGCGTTCGGCCTCCATGGCCTCTATTTCCAGTTGCAGTTTCTTTTCTTCGTCTATATCCCATATCACTACCTGCCATTCTTTTGCTTCCTCGTTATCCTTGCTTACGGGAAAGATGCGGCAGGATACCCATTTACTGTCGCCTGAGCTGGTAAAGAGTTGCAGCTCTACGGTATTGTTATAATTGCCGGTAGTGGTAAGCGAGTGGATAACGTCCTCAGCATTTTTCTTGAATTTGCGGGGCATGCCGTCCATAAAGCTCATGCCGGTGAGCATATCCGGGTCAAAGCCCAGCAGTTCGGTAATGTTCTTACTGGCAAATTTTATGATCCCTTGTGCGTTGATCACAATGGTGGTAAGCCCCGAATCTTCTACCAGCACCTTATATTTTGCTTCATTCAGCCTTGCGCGCTGCTCGGCCATTGTTCGTTTTTTGATGCTCTGGTTTATTTTGTACAGAGTTATGATAAGGAACAGGCTGATAATGATATAGCTCAATAACGAAAATATGGCCCTTGATTTGCTGTAATAACGGTTGCTGTCAGTACGCTGTGCCAGTACCTTATATTCGTCCATCTCCAGCGCTTCAATATATTTTGCTATGCTGCCATTGATATGTTTAAGTCGTTCAATATCGGCTTGTGCTACATTGCCGGCATCTCCTTCCAGTATTTTTTGCGTTATAGCAAGTTTTTCGTTTACTAACCCGTTTAATGCCTGGCTGCGCTCGCTTTGTTTAGGTTCATCTGTGGTCAGCACGTTCAGGTGGTACAGGTCGGTATTCAGGTCTTTGGTATAGTGCTGTATGTCATTGCTATACTGCTTATCACCGGTGAGGCGATAGTCTTTAAGGGCAGCACTTATTTTTGTGACATTGGCATCGGCCGACTTGATATTCATCAGCTCGTCGTTGGTGTGTATCACCCATTGGTCCGACTCTGCCGCCCGCTTGTACAGGAAATAGGCTTGCATCAGGTAGAGAATAAAGGATATGACAATGAACACATTAATAAGAAAGAATGATTTCCTTATATGTGACGCAACAGCCTGTACAGCGCTTTTGGATAACTGCTGGCGGTTTTTCATATCCTGCTCAATAATAATGTAATGATTTCCTCTACTATAATGCAGCCCGCTCGGGGCAAATATGTGGCAAGTTAAACTACATTAAAAAAAAATTGAAGGAAATTGGCTTTATTAACAAGCCAACAACAATTAGATATGTTCTGTATATCAGTAATAACAGCATTAGTATTATACACATGCAATTTTTAAAATATTTGTTTTGAGCTATTAACATTGCATTTATCGTACCTTTGCCGTATCTTCAAAAGGAATGAAATGAAAGCTTGTGAAGAATATCTTAAATATTCTTATACTGAGCGTAATATGGCCCTTTTTCATTTTTTTCGCTGTTATTGGTTAAGAGGCAACACCACCATGTAAATGCAATATAGGATAAGGATTCTCCCGCGCTGGATCATATTTTTATTAGATCTGGCTTTGGTCGAAGTAGGTATTTTTATTTCTTTCCTGCTTCGTTTCAATTTTGATCTCAACCTGATGGCCCGGTTCGAGATACGTTCGATACTGCTGCTTTCACTGGTATTGAATATGATACTGTTTTGGCTGCTGCGCAGTTATGCAGGCATCATACGCTATACCAATATTGAAGATACCTTCCGTTTATTTACGGTCACCACCATAGCAGCTTTGTTTTATTATGCGGTCAATCTTATTGTGAACAGGCCCCCGCATGCCCACCTGCTTTTTCCCAAAGCGGTAGTGGCCATCAATTTTTTCATTACCTCTTTTATACTCATCGGCTACCGTTTGCTGATCAGGTATTTCTATAACTTTTACCAGCAGCACCGGCTCGATGAGAAAAGCAAGACCAAAGCGGTGGTGTTTGATACCAGCGAGCATGGCCTGGTGACCAAAAGGGTGATAAACGGGATGCCGAACGGGCGTATACAGGTAGTGGCCTTCCTCGACGATGGTGGCGAAACAGGGGGCAAAATGATGGAAGGCCTGCCTATCTACAATCTTGACGAGATCAGTTTCCGCAAATTGAAGCAGGAAGACGTGAGCCTGCTGATCATTGCCAATCGCAACCTTTCAAAAGAAAAACTCAACTACCTCGTGGACGTATGCCTGAACTACGGCATGCGTATACAGCAGGTACCACCTATACAGGAATGGCTCAACGGTACGCTCAATACCGATCAGCTGAAGGATGTTAAGATCGAGGACCTGCTGGAGCGCGATGTAATTAAGATCGAGAACGATTACATAAACAGCCAGCTTAAGGACAAGACCATACTGGTTACAGGCGCTGCAGGCTCTATAGGTAGTGAAATGGTACGCCAGCTCACTGAATATAAGCCTGCCCTTATCGTAATGTGCGATAATGCAGAAACGCCCATGCACGATATGTTCCTGGAGATGAATGAGCGTTTTGCCGATGCGAATTATAAGATATTCATGGGCAATATCACCGACAGGGAACGGATGAGATACCTCTTCGAGACCTGGCACCCCGACCTTGTGTTCCACGCAGCAGCATACAAGCATGTGCCGATGATGGAAGATAACCCTACCGTGGCTATCCTGAATAATGTGCTGGGCACCAAAACCATAGCAGAGCTTTCGGCAGAATATGGTGTGGAGAAATTTGTAATGGTCTCTACCGATAAAGCGGTGAATCCCACTAATGTGATGGGGGCTTCAAAACGCATAGCTGAGATATTTACCCAGAGCTTCTTTAAGAACCTGCAGAAAAAATATGAAGCCTCCGGTAGCCGGGGGGCACAGCCTACCCGTTTTGTTACCACACGTTTTGGTAATGTACTTGGTTCTAATGGTTCGGTGATACCCCGTTTCAAAAAACAGATCGAGAATGGTGGCCCGATAACCGTTACCCACCCGGAAATAACCCGCTACTTCATGACCATACCCGAAGCCTGTCGCCTGGTAATTGAGGCAGGTGCTATGGGTCAGGGTGGCGAGATATTCGTATTCGATATGGGCTCACCGGTTAAGATCGTAGACCTTGCCAGGAAAATGATACGTCTTTCAGGCAAGGTGCCGGAGGTAGATATACGCATCGTTTTCTCGGGCCTGCGCCCGGGAGAGAAATTGTATGAGGAGCTGCTCAATAACTCCGAGAATACCATGCCTACTTATCATAATAAGATAATGATAGCTAAAGTGCGCGAGTACGATTTTAAATCGGTGAATGAAAAGATAGAGCACCTGATCGACAGCGCTGCAGGGCACGATCCGCTTGGCACTGTGGCCAGCATGAAGGAGATCGTTCCCGAATTTATCAGCAACAATTCCATCTATGAGAAGCTGGATACCAGGCCTGCTGTAAGCAATTAGGCGGCCTTTTTTAACAAATTCTATTATCCTGTGGCATGGTTTTTAAAATAATGACCAACAGCCTTATGCTATGGATAATAAAATCACGATTCAGGAGCATGATGATATATTGATTGCTTTCCGCAAACTTTCCGCAGGCATTATAGATAAATATTGCGCCATGCGATTGCCCTACAAGCCGGGGCTTTATAGCATCTATTGGGAGTCGATGTACAGGTTAACAGGTTTGCTTAACGAACTGAATGCTGCTGCCGATAAATTGTGGCAAGTGCATAAGAGCGAAGTCCTCGCAAAACAACTAGATGATATTATTCACCTCGGCTTATTGCGATATGTGGAAAAGATATACGGTACGGAATATGCCGATATAGAGCAGCCCCAATGGATGATACAAATAGCCAGGCGCCTGCAGTTGTACACACCGCTGCGCTCAAATGCCTAGGCTTTTACTGCTAACAAAATTGCCCTGTTCAGTACAAATACGATCACCAGCAGCATTGCCTGGCTATAGCGTCCCATACCATACAATAGCCATCCTGCCATACAGAACAGGCTTAGTTCCATTAAAACACGAATTGCTAAGGGCAGCTTTATTTTTGCTTTGGGTGAGAGAAAGAAACCCCACAAAACCGCTATGACCATAGCGGCCGCTGTGCCTGCCAATACTTGTAAAGATCCACTGCTTCCGTATTGATAGCCCCAATAGGCAAAAGCTGCCAGCAGGCAAAGCTCCAGTATAAAGCGCAGACCGAGGTTAATGTTTTTTATAGCTGCAAGCATGTTTTAAAAATAGCCATCTTTTGCCATTGTTTTGTATGGCGTTTCCCTTGTTACCTGTTGCATTATACCAACACCAAATACTGTTGCAGGTTTGAGTGGGGGCCATTGTTCATGACTTGGGTATGAGCTGCTGCCGGGAAAATTTGTATTTTATGCGTTGATGAGGCCCGTTAAAAAGCAAATATATCCAACTGAACCGCTTGATGGCAAGGAGCGTGATTATCTTATGCTCATCTACCACACCCGGCTCAGGTTTTTTGTTCCGGCTTTCCTCGTGTTGACCGTTGCGGCCGTCCTTTGCAGTGTCTATATCGCCACGGTCACCCGCGAGAAGGATGCGCTCCCCCTGCTGCCACAGGCCTGCTTCAATTTTCTCTTCATTGGTCTGCCCATCATGTTTTTTGCATTGCGCATCTATTACCGGCGTATCCACGTTTATAAAATCGATGTGGAAGGGGGCGTAAAAGAAATGATACCCTTCATCATCAGGGAGAAAGAGTCTTTCCCCCTGACAGGGCAGTATTATTTTAAGATAGACGACCCTGCAAATATGCACCACGAGGTGGACGCAGAAATGTTCGGGTCTTATAATACCGGCGATACCTTATATATCGCAAGGGCACCACGGTCAAAACAGTCTTTTGAGTATGGCGGGCGCTTTTCCCTCATTTAGTTTTATCGCAAAGTTTCCCGTATTTACCCCAGTTTATTAGCCGATATGCCTTGCTTTGCTAACATTGCAATAGCAGGGCACTTGAATAATGTACCCGGGGCCATTGCGAGAACAGGATGATACAATGCAGTGCTTACTGCTTAAGATAAATTAAGATGGTGGGGGTGGTTTTAACGCTGAAGGCTGGTACTCATGTGCCAGCCTTCTTTTTTGGCCCGCGAACGCTTAATTTTAATACCCCGACAGGCTATATATGGAAAACAAGAACGTCCTCATACTGATACATGTGCTATGCTGCCTTATCTTCCTGTTGGTGCCTGCATTTACACTGCCGCCCGAATATGATAATATCAACGCGGCACTCCTGTCATTGCCCTATTTGCGCGACATGGTGGGCTATTTGCTGACCATAGGCTTCTTTTATCTCAGTTACTTTTATCTTATCCCGGAGTTTTATTTCAGGAAAAAGTATTTCCTCTTTTTTGCCTTCGGGCTGCTTGGCTACCTGTTGAACACCGCCCTGCCCAACCTGCTCAATTTCATTTATACCGATGTTCCTCCGCATAGCGCCCTGCAGCATATGACTCCGGGCAGACCCCCTATGGGCCCGCCGCACGACCATGATCACCACCAGCGCGATGTGATCGCTCACCTCACGCACAACTTCCTGCGTTTTGCCGTGGTGTTTTTTATTGCGTTGCTGTTAAAGATCAATGAGCAGTACAAAAAGATGAAAAAAGAAAAGATAGAGGCTGAGCTGGCTTACCTAAAGACCCAGATCAACCCGCACTTTCTTTTCAATACACTCAATACCATCTATTCTCTTGCTGTAGAACAGTCGCGCGAAACAGCCGATGCAGTGGTAAAGCTATCGGGCATGATGCGCTATGTGCTGAAGGAAACCACCAAAGACTATATTCCCCTTGATGTAGAGCTGGAGTACATTGCCAGCTATATCGATCTGCAAAAGAACAGGTTTGATGATACGGTAAAACTGAGTTATACCGTAAGTGGCGACCCTTCCGGTAAAAGGATAGCACCTTTACTGCTTATCCCTTTTGTCGAGAACACTTTTAAACATGGCATCAACCCCGAAGCCGATTCGGTAGTGAATATCAGCATAGTTGTAGCCGGAGATGAATTGCATATGAGCGTTGTGAATAACATTGTGCCGGTGCAAAGCGAAGAGCCTGGGAGTGGTATAGGTATTGAAAACACAAGGGCACGGCTGGCGATGCTATACCCTGCTGCGCACAAGCTGTCTGTTACAGGGCAAAATGGTATCTTTATCGTCGACCTTAATTTGCATTTGTCATGATAAGGGCCATAGCTATAGATGACGAACCACCTGCGCTCAGGCTGCTTGCAAATTTTTGTAAACAGGCAGGCTATGTGCAATTGCTCAAAGTGTTCACCAGGCCGCATGAAGCTATACAATGGTTGAAGGATAACCGGGTCGACCTGCTTTTTCTCGATATACGCATGCCTTCAATATCAGGTATCGACCTGTTCAAATCGCTGGAGGAGAAGCCACTAATCATCTTTACTACCGCATACAGCGAGTATGCCGTGGAGGGCTTCGATCTCGATGTGGTCGATTACCTGCTTAAGCCTTTTACCTACGAGCGTTTTCAAAGGGCCACTGCTAAAGCAAAGGAATATTATGACCACATCAACGCACCAAAGCCCCCCGAAAAATTTATTATCGTTCGTGCCGACTACAGCCTCAACAAGATAATGCTGGACGATATCCAATACATAGAGAGTGCAGGCGACTATCTTAAGTTTCACTTGCTGCAGGCAAAGACCATCGTGGCCCGCATGACCATGAAGCATATTTTGGAAAAGCTTCCGGCTGCTAAATTTATCCGGGTGCACCGTTCTTTTATCATATCCTTCGCCAAGGTAACCGGGATACAGGGCAAAACGGTTTCAATAGCCGGTACCGAAGTGCCGGTCGGCTTGAATTATGAACAGGACCTCTCCAGCAGGTGGAAAAACTTTAACGGAAGGGATAAAAAATAAGCCGCCCCTCAAAAGGGGCAGCTGCATTTATCATTTTACCTAAAAACTCATTGGTTTAATTTTTGCACCTTCAGGCTTTGCCTGAAATCTCCGGATGCCGTAGCTACATTTATGATATAGCTGCCATTCGCCAGCTTGGGGCTTAGCTTATTAAGGTACGAATTTACACTGTTTCCTGCGCCGGAATATTTTGCTATTTCCCGCCCGGTAACATCTGTTATTTGTAGGTCCAGGGTTTTGTCCATTAATGAGGCCGATATGTTCAGGCCCAGCTTATTGTCAAAAGGATTGGGATATGCGCTTACCTGGTCCTTTTTCTGGGCAGCTAGAGGCTGTGTATTGGCCGCTGCATCACCGGTATAGAGGTCTTCCCAATAGTTATGGTGTTCTCCCGTTCCTTTGAAGGCAGCGCTCAGCCATGGCCTTTCCTTGGTTTGTATCTGGTCGGGGCTTGCTGCCGATGGGCAGCCCATAGCGTTGGCAAACACAAGGTAATGAAAACCGGTACGGTCATTTTGCCTGCTATAGGCAATGCCGGGTGTGAATGAGGCTTCCTGGTTCGATAAAGTAACTGCCGTACCCACCTGCATATAATCCACCGGGCTGATCAGCGCACCTGTCTCGTCCATTTGTACGTCCACATAGCCGCCTATATTTGGTGCATAGAAAGAGGATGCACCGGGGTCTTGTGTATACCAGCCCACATTCAGCAGGCTTGCTACTGAATCGAAAGAGATCGTTGGCCAGTCATTGAGCTTAAGTGGTATTGGCGCAGGTACCAGCGAAGATCCTGTGATATTATGCGTTACCGGTGTGCCAAACTGTGGGGCATTGAAATTCCTGAAACGCACAAAGATATCGTTGGGCTGCATCAGGTCTATATAGCAATAGGCCCAGTTATCCACACCGTAATGGTCGGGTGCGTCTATTCTTGTCTTCAGGTTAGGTATCGAGAAGTATGGTCCCGGTAACACATTCACATCGTTGATCGTAGGGCATACTACAAGGGGCCCCCACGGTGGCCCAAGTACAAATGGCGTTTCCGATTCCGTGATGTTGATAGATGTGCCTGACAGTGTATAATACACGAATTGTAGTTTTAGCCCGCTGCTGGCATGTATAAAGGTCACATCGGGATTGGTCTCGCCAAGTGTGCCGCAAAGCGTGGTTACCGGGCTGAAGGATACACCTGCTATCGTGCTGTTCATGAACCCGTACACGAAGTTAATGCCTGCAGTGGGGTCTTCCCAGGTAATGCACAGGCCGTAACTGTTATGCCCGTCCTGGCTGATGCGTGTAAAATTGGGCACTGTAGATAATTGCGTACGGGACACAAGGGTCAGGCCGCCTGTGCCTATAGGTGCAGGCCTGTTCCAGAGATATACATCCACATAATGTCCTACCGGGCCTATCGGGCCGGGTGTGCTGTTGTAATAGCTTACGGTTACATACCATGCGCCCGTAGTGCCATATACCCACATGGCATAGCCATTACTGTCCTGCATTATCGACATCTCTATGTCCTGCACACCGCGCGGGTACATGATAAAGCCCTGGTCGTAGATGGTACCGGGCATGCCGCTGCCTGTTGCCCTGTTGATCCAGGCTATGCCTGCCGTGCTGCCGGGATCATCCCAGCTATGTACGAGCAGGTCGCTGGTAGTGCTGCTTGGTGGGGCTATCTGCGGGAAGGGTGGGCCGGGCATAGGGGTTGGCGTGCTGAGGCCATATGGGGTCATGTAAGAGATGTGCCCCATACTGTAGTCGTAGGTATGCGTGGTACTGTTTACAGGATTGGGCCATGCACCGGGGATGATGGTGCCCGGCACCGGGTAGGGATATTCCGGTTGCGATGCCGCATTGAACTGTGCTTTCGCGCTGCTGCCTGCCGTTACCAGCAATACGCACACAGCGATGATCTTTTTCGTTACAGGCCATAGCCCGTGTAAACGCTCTCTCATAGCTTTTAGTTTTTGGTGAATAATATTTCACTAAACTAAAATGCCCGGCTAGCCTGCTTTGCAGCACTTGGCCATAGTGCTTCCTTTCTTGGTAAGCGTATCAAAAAACACAATGAACGTCACCAGGGGCCTTTTATCATTTGCATGAAGCCTTCCTTTTTCCTGAACGATACCGGCAATTCTTCTTGATTGCTCATCATTACGGTAACGCCATCGGCCTTCAGCACTTTTTCTATATGGTCTATATTGATAAGGTAAGATTTGTGTATCCTGAAAAAATTGTGTGCTGCCAGCACTTGTTCAAACTCCTTGAGCAGCCGCGATATGATGTAATGTTTCCCGTCTTGCAGGTACACATGGGTATAGCTGTCCTGGGCTTTACAATAGATAATGTTTTCGGGGCGCACGGGATAATAGCCCTCCATAGTGCTCAGCACTATTTTGTTCTGGTGATTTGGCTCCATATTCATAGTTCCGGTTTTTTAGCAGGTGCAGGCTGTTTGCGCAGCACGCAGCGGGTATTTGCAAACGCAGCTTATGAGTATCTTATACCGGGTATAGGAAATGGAGGGGTGATCAATTACGGGTTCTTTTTGTTCGCTTGCATTGCCGCTTTTGGCGGCGGGCAATACCATTTGTTTACAAAAAAAGAATATCGCAATTTAACTTCTTTAAGCTTTATGAACAACCGTGTTTTCACGTATCTTTATAGATGATAGCTTTGCATCAGAGCACAATACTCATCCCAAATTATTGCCCATGCAGCAACTGAAACAGGTATTATACACGCTTTGCAGGGAGTATGTCAATAAAGGCATAGCCGCTGCTGAACAGGCTATTGCTGATGCGCGCACAGCCGCCGACGAGGATGATAAAAGCAGCGCCGGTGACAAATTTGAGACCGCGCGCGAGATGATGCAGCAGGAAATAGACCTCAATGCAGCCCATGTTAACGAAATGCTAAAACTCAGGGTAACACTCGATACCATTAACCCCGAACATCACAGTGATACGGTGCAGCCCGGCAGCCTGGTACGCACTTCGCAGGGCGATTATTATATAGCGATCAGCATAGGTAAGCTTATGGCCAATGGTAGCCCCTGTTATGCCATCTCTGCAGCAGCTCCGCTTGGTGCCATACTCATGGGTCATAAGGCTGGCGACAAGCTTAGCTTCAATGGTAAGGACTTTGTGATAGAAGCAGTATTATAGTTATTAGCTCAAAACAAAAATAATTATTGTGCCTGTGCTTCCCGCTTTTGCTGGTTGCTCATGATCTCCTCCATATGGTCCTGCACCAGTTGCTGCAGCGTTTCTGGCTTTATGTCCAGTGCATGCGGGTCTTCCGGCAATTGTCGCCAGGGCCTGCGGCTGCCGAAGGGGTACTTGCCGTAGATGACCACGGGTGTGCCCCGCACCTTTATTTTGGTGCTGCTTTCCAGCACCCACTGGTCGGCCCAGGTGTAGAGATACAGGGCATCTTCCTCGTGCAGGCGCAGGCAGGAGTGCGAGGCCGGGTAGCCCGGTAACGAATACTCATGCCAGCCCACCCCGCCATGGTTAATGACGTTGAAGTTCCATTTCAGTATCCATTCATCATTCACGGTGCTGATGGCCTTTTTCGATTTCCAGTTGGTATAGTAAAGGCCGGTAGGCGTCTGGGCATTCTGGCGGCCCATATTGGTAGGGCCGCTGCGCTCCATTTCGCCATAGGTGTAGGCAGCAAAATACTGCGCGGGGTAGGAGAAGAATATGATCTTATGCACCCCTTTAAGAAAAGGCAGCGAGCGCGGGAAGGGCGAATAAGCCTTTGCATCAAGGCCCAGGGTATCCGGCACGATCACCGTGTCCAGCCGCCCGATGTGGCGCGCGTCTATACGGTTCAGGTTCAGGATGATGGCCATCTGCTCCGCCGAAAAATACTTGCTGATGTGGCCGATGCTGTCTTTATCGCTTAGGGCACGGTAGTGCAGTTCAGGTGCTTTGGGAGCGGGTGGCTCCGGCGCAGGCTTTGTTTCTGTCTGCATCCCCTTACTCAGGGGTGCTTGTTTGGCCTCTTTGCATGCTGTAAATAACAGTATGAGGGCCAGGGCGCTGTAATACCTTATCATATAGATCCAAAGCTAAAAAAATCTGTGCCAGCCTGCCCTAATAAGTTTAGCTACAGGCATTTGGGGCATCATCCGGCGGCCATTTCATCCGCTGCGGCATCCAATAGTTCAAAGAGGGCCGAGAGGTCGCTGAGCAGGTCTTTCATATCAAAGCTATGGCCATCCTCGCAGGCGATCAGGTAGCCCACCAGCAGTTTGCGCAGGTTGCGGTTCAGCCGTTCCGGCGCGGCATATTCAAAAAAAGTGCTTACCTCGCCCTGTAGTTTTTTCGATAGTGTCTTTTGCTCTGCCATAGTGCTAAAGGATTGCCCTGTTACTGTTTTTGCGGCTTGTTATAGTTTATCGTTTCTTCGGCCAGCTTTAATGCCTCCAGCCCGTCTTCCTCATCCCGTATCTGGTAAAGTATCTGCTCGCTCAGGAACTTTATGCGCAGTTCCCTTGCATCCAGCCCGAACACTTCTGCCAGTAAGGGTACCATTTCGCGGCTGGCATATCGCTGGTTGGTCTCTATCTTGCTCAGGGTCGATTGGTCTATGTCCAGCCGGGCAGCCAGCTTGCGCAGGGGCATGCCTGCGGCCTCCCTTAGTCCGCGTATATATGAACCGAATGTTTCCTGCTGCATCTTGATTTTTTTTTCTTGACGATATTGTCAAAAGTAAATTAAATGCGCAGTGATGTTATGGGATGGGCATGGAAGATATCCACATTTTTGAGAAGGGCGCAGCATCGGGATGCATACTGATCTAAATGTCTCGTTATAAAGTGTGTATCAAACCCACAAAATACTGTACAATATGCCATATCCATATTCCGACGGAATAGCCGCCTGCGAGGCCTGTAATTAACCTCATAATATTGCTGTGATACCACAGCTTTTTGTTTTGCAGGTACCAGTCGGCATACATGAGCATGCAGCCGGCTATACCGAGATACCATGGGGGCAATGGCGCTGTAAAAAAGTTCAGCGCGGCTAGCGTATGGCCAATAGCTGCACCCAGGCAGCGGGCGCAAAAGGGCATGTGTTTCCCCTTTATTTTAAAGCATCGCTGGGGTATGCCATGGCAACCAAGTGTAAGATCACTTAATTGCATTTACCAGCTATGTTTGCAGTTAAGGCAGGTGAGTTGCACCCTGTTCGACTTATGTGTACCGCATAGCAGGCCGAGGGGACCAACAAGGAATGCGCCGCAGCAGGCTTTCTTGCCGCTAAAGCCTTTCTTGTCCGCGAAAACCTGTGTAGAGCCGCATCTCGGGCATTTTATTTGATCTCCTGTTGCCACGTTGTTAGGATTGTTCACAAGCATAATAGAGCAGATGTTTATTTGATATTTTTCATGTCAAAATAGTGTTTAAATACCTAATCATCAAGTACTGTATAAATATGCTCTACTGGTCTAAGCGTCTCGCTTAGACCAGTAGGGACAAGATCAATTGATAAACAGCATGGAGTAGAAAATATCCGGTATTACCGAAGCACCAGCTTACCGCGAATGACAGCGCCCGACGAACTCTGTATGGTATAAACATAGACGCCGCCGGCCAGCATCCCCAGGTCGACGCCTGCCTTACTGGTTCCTATCATTTCGCTATATACGCAGCGGCCTGTTATATCGCAGACCGACAGATGCCCCAGGGCTGCATTGCCGCTAAAAGTGAAATATCCATCAGATGGATTGGGGAATACTTTGAGGCCAATATCCGTGGTAGTTACCTTTTGTGCTACAGAAGTCACAACAGGCTGGCTGCAATTAGTGCTGCCGAACTTGCACACATACCAGTTAAAGTCGCCGCCTATGTTGTAAACAGTATCAGGACCTGTAGCCAGTTCGTAGTCGAACTGGCCGCCCATGTAAAAATTACCGAAAGGATCGGATGCTATAACGCCGGTGTTACCCCCGGCCATTCCCCCGCCATTGCCCGGGAAAATGTTAAAGCCGCAGGGCGCCCATAAGGAATCGACAGCTATCACAGCTCCCGTACCCGCATTTAGCCTCGTGAAATATGCCCTGTAACCACAATTCATTTCCCTTGTAAGCGTATCGGTACCCCAGGCCATCATTTGCGTGGCATACATGCCGAAGACGCCCACAGTATCTCCGCATACTGCCACCTGTGCTGCGTTTACGGTACCGGTGTTATCGCTGTGCTGCACCCATATATTATGGCCTGCGGTATCCATTTTAATGACCGCAGCGCCGTTATAACCTGCGTTGGGTATAACGGTGCCGTTAAAGCTGAAACCATTGTCGCACCAGGCCGCAATATAGATATTGCCGTCCTTATCTAAGGTAGCACGGTTGCTGCAAGAGCCAAACAGGCCGCCCTGGCCTGCGCTATCCTGTATCCGCAGCCATTGCATACTGCCCGTATCGTCGAAAGCGGCAACAAATATGCTTGGCACAAACTGGTTGTTGATCCACAGGCTGTCGCCGGGATACTCACCGTTCAGCCCGTATATTATACTCCGGTGCCTTTTGCTATCGCGCGTGATGCGCGCATCGGGGTTTATATGCCCTACGAAGTGGAATGGAAAGTGGTAGCCGCTCTGAAATGTGCCACTGCTATTGTATTTGAACATGTAGAGCTCCTGGTTTTGGTAAGCACCCCAACCACCGGCGTGGTTGACGATGAAAGCCCCGCCTGCATATGCGCCATTGCTCACCGAACCCAGCATATAGATGGTGCCGTCGGGATCTACATCCATGTCAAATACCCCGGAGTTATTGCTGTGTATCGTGGCAGTGTCGGGCTGCGGAAAACGGATCCATTTGTAAGCACCAGCGGTATCCAGCTTGAGCAGGAACCAACTCCTGTTGATGGGGTATGGCCATTGCCCCAGGGCCGTGTCCACCTGTGTTGCGTCTTCCAACGTACAAGTTCCGTGGTTGCCAATATTATTTGCATAGCCTGTAACGTAAACACCACCAAGGGTATCCACCTTTATCGAACGGCCCAGGCCGTCGCAGCCGTACATCATCTTCATCCAGCGCAGGCTGCCATCGCACTTGAAACTGGAAATACAGATCATGGATATCCTATCATCGCCAGTCGTGGGAAACTGGTAGCCCGCTACATCGATATTCCTGTTGAAATGATGCGCAACCACATATACATTGCCTTGTCTATCAGTAACAATATCGTCAAGGTCTTCAGAAGGCCCGTAGGCCTGCATGCCTGATGCCTGGGAGCCGCCCCGCCGGGCCCATTGCCAGGCTTGCGATTGAGCGAAAGTGCTGCAGCTGAGCGCTGCCAGCAATACGGTGATGAGTGATCTTTGCATGTGATGGAGATACTGTAGTGAAGACAGAATTTTATAACCAGGGGTTGGAAAAAAGATTTAATAATACAACCTATACTGTAATAACCACTGGTCTAAGCGTCTCGCTTAGACCCAAAATAACGCAAGCGTCCCGCTTGCGAAAAGAACTACTCAATGAATATAATATCGATCTCACCCTTTCCCCCGCAATAATCATAAGCGCTACTCCACTTCCAGTTTTCCGGTTCGGGCACGAAGCCGGCCGCTACCGGGTTATTATGGATATAGGCCAGCCGTTGTTTCAGCATGTCGGGTTTCGATAACTCGATGGGATGATTATGCTGCTGCCATAGCTGGAAATCTTTATTGTTGCTATTATGCAGCCCCGCCTGTTTGAATAACCACATCATCCACTCTTTGCGGCTTTCGCTATTATGATTTTCTATAGCTAATCGTATATGCCGGGAGGTAAAGCTCTTTAAGTCGCGGATGATATCCTCAAGTTTATTACTGCCATCGGTACTGATGATCAAATGTACGTGACTGGTCATGATACACCAGGCAAATATTTGTAGTCCCTTATTTTGCTGGCAATATTTGATGCTATCTACTACGATCTGCCTGTAATCATCACGTATGAACACATCTACCCAATTCACGACCGTGAAGGTGACAAAGTACAATTCCTGTTGGTCGTGAATGCGGTACTTCCTGCCCATTTGACGCTAAAGTATCGCTTTTTGTCCGCAAGCGGGACGCTTGCATTATTGGTAGGTCTAAGCGAGACGCTTAGACCAATGGTGACCAAATCGGTAATTTCTCATCCTGCATGACCGACTCTTCGTGGTCTGAATATTATCCTAACCCCGGCATTACCTTACACCTAACATGGCGGCATGTGAATGGCGTTTATGAACTGTGGGCATTCTAAATGAGGCTGAACTAAAATGAATTCCATTTGCAAACCGGCAGAATTGTGTTGACAGGAGTTTAGCTGTACGCAGAGCGGGGCTACAAACTCGCCAAAGGCGACAATCGTCACTACAGCGCAGTTACAAACTACCGTTACTTATAACCACAAGTCACAGACTTGCGGGAGTAGGGGGGACTTATATTACATCCCATACTTTTTTAAAGCTTTGGACATCTTCAGATGATAACATCCTCCTCCGCACCCCAATACTTTTTTTATTGTTTGTCTTTTTAAATGTAGTTGCAAAACTTGACCATGCTATCCTGTTTTCAGTATTGTCACGGTGATATAAATAGATAAATCCTCCTCGTGTTTCTTTTTTTAAAATCGTAACTGGAGGATATATATGACTTTGCGTTTTGTTCTTATTGTGAAATCGCATTATTATTTGATCCCCTTCTTTAATATTATGTGCGAACGGTGTATTAGCTCGCCATCTTATAAAGCTAATTCCATGTGTTTCTATATTTTCTTGTTTGGAGACCTCTTCTATTTTCGGCTCTACATATCCGCTAATTTTATTGTATAGCTTGTCGCTAAGTGGGAAAACTGAAATGAACCAATAGTTACTACCAAATCTTTTTCGTCTTATTCCCGATACCTTTTTAGGTTTTTGAGGAGTTTCAATTGTTGGTAATTTTAATAATCTTTCGATATCACGTTTATTTAACGGAAGTGCTTCGTTTTGTAAATTGTAGCAAAAAGATCTTGCCTGGGAAATTACACTATCATTTTGTGTTATTATTGCTGCCTCGGTTAAATAATTCGCACTACTTTTTGATAGGTTTGCCGAACCTAAGATCAAAACACTGTTGGTTAACAAAAGCTTTGCATGTAGCTGAGAATTTGAATAAATCTTAACCCCTTTTTTATAATAATTTTGAAGGGTTTGCGCTGACGTTTGTTTGTATTTTATGGCATAATCTGAGACATCACATATTAATGTGTCGCCGTTTGAAAGAGATAAATTCGCAAAAGTTACGTAGGCAATGCAGGCGATTTTATTCTCGTTTTCTTTTACAATCTTATTTGCCTGTTTCCAAATATCTCCAGTAATAAACTTTTCCATTTTTGGTATAGCTGCTTTAGTCTTAATAAAAATAGTATTGGCGTGGGATATATTTAATAATTTTTCGGTTTTGCATCTCTTTCTTAATTTTATCTGAGAAGTTTACCTTGCTTAATACACAACGATGAGAGAGGATTTGGTAAATGCAATATACGCGGCTTTAAATAATCTAGCCGGTAAGGAAATCAATGGCGGCTACCATCATCTGGCCAACGAAGTACCTGACACTTTTGTGCAACAGGGGCTATATTTTTTCTTTGACCCTGCGATTCAAAGAGTGCATGGGGGAGAAAAAATTATCAGAATTGGTAAGACGGGTGACAACGGTAATAACCGGCTCGGCTTGCATAAGAATGGTAATGTCAGCAATTCAGTCTTTAGAAAGCATGTGGCACGTGCATTAGGAGTACTTAACGGTAATGAGGCTACAAGAGCTGAAATAAATGCCTATGTCCATCCGCTACCGTATTTGTTTCTCCCGGTGCATGTTGCTGAGCATTTGCAAACGCTGGAAAAGCGCTGCATTGAGATTATTTCAAATAGCAACCAAGCCATTCCGATTGATGTCCCGACGACAGATTGGTTAGGTTATCAAGAAGGGCCACAAATAAACGCGGCAATTGCTTACTCACATTTGTGGAATGTACATCATGTCAAAAATTTTGAACCAGAGAACGTTGTTGTTTATGATAATGCGCTAAACTCACTGCAAGGTTACATTGACATTTTGCCATAGCTTCTAAGACTTATACTTTGAACATGCACAAGTGAAAAATATTTGTGCCAATCGGGATATTACACTTAATCAATATGAATTCCGTTGCAAACCGGCTGAATTTTATGACACGAGTTTAGCTATACAATAGCTGGGCTACAAGTTCGCGCCAGAAGGGGTATTTAGATCTACCTCACACAATAATAGAAATCTTTCACCCAATTCATTTAGCCTAAAGCCGTAGTCATCAACGTCCATTTCAATGCCTGGTTGATACCAGCGATTTTGTAGCTCTTCAAAATCAAGACTAAATTCCTCTATATACATTCTTGGAGGTAATTGTCTAATAAGCCCTAAACGAGTTAAATTTGCCTTCTCATATTCTTTTAAATTGAGCTTATATCCATTTAGTTTCTCAATTTCGTGATTAATTAACGCAACTCGTCTTTCTCTACTGTCGATCGGTAGTTGTGAAATATTATTTTCTTTTTTTCTAAAGGCCGATTCTTTATTAGATAGTTCTTTTAGTTCTTCATATTCTTGTATAGATATTTGACTGAGTAAATATGGGAAAATTTGATTCTGTAAATTGTTTTCTGAATCCGCCATGTTGGCAATCATATTTGCCCATTTATCTTGTAATTCCTCACTATTTTCCAAAGACGCATTCTCTAACAAAGGCACAAGAATTTTTATTGGAATTTCTTTCAACGCAATGTTTTTTCCTTTCTACAATTTTTTTTGCCTTTAGGAGAATATTTACCTGATTTTTAAAACGATACAGTTTTACGTTGTCAGATATTAATAAACCAATTTCTTCAATTGTTGGTGATATTAGTTTTCCTAAAAAGTCTTTTGCTAATTCCAACCCTTTCTCTATTGTGGAGGATTTGATGTTTATTTCGGTCATTAGTTAAATTTTGATTTTCATTTTTGTTTGGCAATTGACACTTTATATATCACCACCAATATATCAGCATTCATGCCAATATAATATTTTATTAAAAATAATGACACTTATTTGGAGGCAGTATTTTCCCCACTGGTCTAAGCGTCTCACTTAGACCCAAAATAACGCAAGCGTCCCGCTTGCGTACAATAAATTATCCCCTTCTACCCATCAATAAATTCAATTTTATACATCCCAATATTCCCCCGAAATTTGCAGCGTCTTAAACACTATTCAACATAGCGTTTGGGCTATTAGTTCTTTAAAATATTGTAGCAAAATGCAAACCTTTTACCATATCAGCTATTTATTCACAGGCAAACCTGGCGCCACGCTGAGCTTGTCAATCGGGCGTAAATCGGGCATCGGGCATTCCTGCAAAGCATTGAAAAACAAATTGTTGTCCAAAATCAATGTCCGATTATTTATTTTATGCCCGGTCGGGCATTGTCATAAACTTACGTAACACCTCCTCTCCTTTGGAGAGGTCGGGTGAGGCAAAAAACGATAATGACCAGAACTCCTCTCCTGGTCGCCATTGAAAAGACAAACCAGCAATGACCAGAACTCCTCTCCTGGTCGCCATTGAAAGACAAACCGGTAATGACCAGAAATAACTCCAAGATATGATATGGTAAGTCCGTAGCGGCTTTCAGCATATCGCGATTTCCAAAACCGGAAATAATAGAATGACCGGAAAACCGGAAATAACGAAAATATATAATGAACATTAGCTAATCAGCTAATTATCAAATTAGCTAATTAATTTTACCACATGGATTTAACTGCTCCCTCTAAAATAGCCAATTACATTGCAGGCAGCCTGCAGGCGCCGCTCAATGGCAAATACATAGATAATATCAATCCTGCAACGGGCGAGGTATATAGCCAAACCCCCGACAGCGATGCCAAAGATGTGGATGAGGCCGTAGGTGCGGCGAAGATGGCCTTCGAAAGCTGGGGCAAGACCCCTGCCGAAGAGCGCTTCAGGATACTGAACCGCATAGCCGAGCTGATAGATCAGAACCTGGAGGCACTGGCGCTGGCGGAGACCAATGATAACGGCAAGCCGCTCTGGCTGAGTAAAAGGGTGGACATACCGAGGGCATCGAGCAACTTCCGCTTTTTTGCTACGGGGGCTATGCACTTCAGCACCGAGAGCCATAATATGGAGGACAAGGCCATCAATTATACCCTGCGCCAGCCCATCGGTGTAGTGGGTTGCATCAGCCCATGGAACCTGCCGCTGTATCTCTTTACCTGGAAGATAGCGCCGGCGCTTGCTGCGGGCAACTGTGTAGTGGCCAAGCCCAGCGAGGTAACACCTATGACGGGCTACCTGCTGAGTATCATTTGCAAAGAGGCGGGCCTGCCCGATGGCGTGCTGAATATATTGCATGGCACAGGGCCCTCTTGCGGTGCGGCCATAGTGGCGCACCCCGGCATCAAGGCCATATCCTTTACCGGCAGCACAAGGGCGGGCAGGGATATAGCGGCAACGGCAGGGCCGATGTTCAAAAAAGTATCGCTGGAGCTGGGGGGCAAGAACCCCAATATCATCTTCGCCGACTGCGACTGGGACAAGATGATGCGGGTGACCCTGCAATCGTCATTCAGCAACCAGGGCCAGATATGCCTCTGCGGCAGCCGTGTGCTGGTAGAGGAAAGCATTTATGAAAAGTTCAAAGAAGAGTTCATAGCCCGCGCAAGAAAACTCACCGTCGGCGATCCGCTGGAAGACAGCAGCAGGCAGGGAGCGGTGGTAAGCAAAATGCATTACGATAAAGTGATGGGCATGATACAACAGGCTAAGGACGAAGGGGGGACGATATTGCTGGGCGGTAACAGTGTAGCATTAGAAGGCCGCTGTAAGAACGGCTACTTTATAGCACCCACCATAATAGAGGGTCTTGGTCCCAACTGCCGCACGAATATGGAAGAGATATTTGGCCCCGTAGTGACCATGCAAAGTTTCAAGACCGAAGATGAAGCCCTGCAACTGGCCAATACCAGCGACTATGGCTTATCAGCCACCATCTGGACACAGGATGTGAGCCGTGCCAACCGTGTGGCGGCACAGGTGCATAGCGGCATCATCTGGGTGAACTGCTGGCTGCTCCGCGACCTGCGCACCCCCTTTGGTGGCTTCAAGAACAGCGGCGTGGGCCGCGAGGGCGGCTGGGATGCCCTGCGCTTCTTCACCGAGCCGAAGAACGTGTGCATAGAGCTGTAAAATTAAGCCCCGCACAAAGGCGGGGCTTAGCTGGTGGTCTATGATGCTTTTCAGTGATCTACCGGTAGCTCCTCTTTGGAGAGCACGTAGTATAAGTTTTGCAGGCGATGGAGGTATTTCACCTCCCAGAAGTGTATCATCGATTCACCCCTGCTGCTGTAGAGTACTACGTGGCCATTCTGGCGGCGCAGTGAGTAGTTTTCACCTTTTAAATTAAGTTTCAGCTTTCCGAATTCATCAAACAGTCCCAGTTTCGCTACAAATTTATCAGCAAGCAAAATAGGTTTGATATCTATAGTGGAAAGCCTTGCTTTTATGACCTTTCCATGGCTGTTGCCTATGTAAATGTCAAAGTCATTTTTTTCTTTTCCGTCTATGGCAACCACCACCGCTATCTCACCATCTGCATATACCAGGTTGCCTATTCTTAAATCTTTCGGATCCATAAAATCGGCTTTTGGTTAAACAATGTTTTATCACATTATAATTTGGAAAGCCATGCCAAGGGCCGGGTGCTGAATGTTAAAAACATTAAGAAAACAGGGGGTGTTTTAACAGTACATTAAGAGAAGAGGTGGGTTACCTATGGTTATGTCATGAGGCTATAGAAAATAAATATCCCCTGCGGTAAGGCAGGGGATATTGTGCTCATGGTGAAAAGCTTGCGCTTATTGGGTGGGGCCGTTATCTACTTGTGCTTCTATTACATTTTGTATAGACGTGGAAACATTGGAAAGGAAGTCGTAGCCTGTGGCGGATTCTATCGCATTAACGGTAGTGCGGTAATAATCCCATGTGTGTGCATTCACACTTTGGTTGTTGGGCATATCCACGGCTATTACGCGTGTACTGGTACTCACACGGCTTACGTCGTTGCTGCCATTGGAGAGCACTACGATCACTTTCCAGTAGTGTGAGGGCACGTTGATATTGCCGCTTGCAATAGTATTGGTGGTACCACCGTTGCTGCCTGTACCCCCTGTGCCATAACCGCCTGAAATGATATACAGTTCATTGCCGCTGTTAGCCAGTGTTCGGCAATAATCTTCCAGGTCGGCCCAGGTGATTTGGTTAAGATGAGGGGCCTGTGGTGTGATGTTGGTCATCAGGAAGGTAGCGGCATTATCTGTTGCGTTAAGATTACGATCGGCAGAAGGGCACATATGACCACGATCGAAGCCGGTATTGGTATAGTTGGAAGTAACTGCTTTGTAATATCCTGCAGGTAAAGTGTTATCACCAGTAAAGCAATCGCAGCGCGGCGTATTGCCCAACCATGCAGCGCTGAGGTGCCAGCTTACCCAGTTGGCCATGCCTTTAGCGCTGTTGTATGCCAGTGTGTACTGGCTTTTTGCCATAAGGTAATTGGTGCTGTTGGCTGTATTGGTAGTGGCCCCGCTGGGATTGCCCATGGCCATATTATCGTCCTGCGTGGGATTGGTGTTGTTATTATCTTCTATACTGAAGTCATCGATATTCAGCCTGCCGCCTGATATTTTTTTGATCTCGAAGCGCACATTACCGGATATATTCATGGTAAAGGTGGCTGTATTGAGCGAGGTGGCTGATGTAGTGACGGTGCTGCCTGTTTGTGTCCATGTGCTGCCGCTGTTGGTAGAGTACCATAGTTGCCATGTGCTTGATGCATCGCTGCCATAAACGCCATGTGCAATAGTAACCTGGCTGGCGCCATTGGTAACGTCGAATTGCATGCTTACGATACCTGTGTTCTGGATACGTACGCTTTTGCTGCCGTTCTTCCTGTCATTGGCCAGTGAACCGATAAGGGCATCATCCAATGTCCATGTGCCGGAAGTGAGTGTTACATTACCGATAGCATAAGCGCCTTTGGAGCCAGATTCGAAGGTTTCCGGGTAATTGCCGTAGACACCCATGCTGCCGCCGCCTGCAAAGTCCTGTTGTGTAGTAGTGGTACTTGTAGCAGGTGTGATATCACGGTTATTCTTTTTGCTGCAATCGCTGAATACAAAGAGCAATAGTGATAAAAGTAAAGTGCTGTTTTTTTTCATTTGGCTGATTTTAAGACAATTATACACTGACAATATTACCTGAAAAGTATGGTAATGTTAAGCCTGGATTATATATTATTTACCGATAGCGCAGCTTCATTTACCGATAAGTTGCGGACATTGACCGAAAATAAAATGAGGCTTGTCCGGGAGCATATAGCTTTGCATTGTTTTTTAAGCGGACAGCATAGCATGAATACCATAGCGAGATCAAGAAAGGAAGGTAAAAAGTTCATTAACCCCGTGCCGACAAGAACATCGACGGGGAGTTTTGGGAAGATCTTTAAAGCATATTTTACCGGTAAACAGGAGCGGGTGCCCCGGATACCGTTGGGGCCATTCGCTACTGATGCCAGCATATATGGCAAAGCAGCTCCCGGGGGCTTGCGTATCACCTGGATGGGCCATTCATCGCTGCTGATCGAGATAGACGGCAAACGATTGCTTACCGATCCTGTTTGGGGGCCAAGAGCTTCCTTCACGAAGTATGCAGGGCCTAAACGATTTTTCCCAGCCCCCTTGCCGCTGGATGAAATGCCGGAGCTCGATGCTATTATCTTATCGCACGACCACTACGATCACCTGGATCATTTTACTATAAAACAATTTGTGAACAGCAGTGTGCCTTTTTACTGTTCCCTCGGTGTGGGGCAACATCTGCAGAAGTGGGGTGTAGCGGCAAACAGGATACATGAGATGGACTGGAGCGATACCGTAAGCATTGATGACGCGCTGCAATTGACGGCAACGCCGGCACGCCATTTTTCGGGTCGTGGTATTACGAACAGGAACGAAACGCTATGGTCGTCGTTCGTAATAAAAGGCCTGGAGCATAATATCTTTTTCGGGGCTGATTCAGGCTACTTTCCAGGTTTTAAAGAGATCGGTGCGGCCTATGGCCCTTTTGACCTGACGATGCTGGAAATAGGGGCGGCAAATGAGAACTGGGCAGATATACATATGGGGCCTGAAAAAGCCACAGAAGCACACCTGGCGCTGGGCGGCAAGGTGATGATGCCCATACACTGGGGCACCTTTAACCTGGCGGTACATGGCTGGCGCGAGCCGATAGAGCAGTTACTGGAATATGCATTTGACAAGAACATACTGCTCTTTGCCCCCGAACCGGGTATGCCCACGGAAGTAAAAGAAGAGGGCTATAACAGCATATGGTGGGAAGAACAGTAAACAAAGGATCTATTCATTTTTAAGATAAAGCATATGAAACATGAAGGCATAAAAGGCATACTGCATACAGCCATAGAACAGGCGGATGAAAAACTACTGAAACTGATGTATATGATGGTGAAAGGTTATGGCAACAACGAACAGGCTATTGCCGCAATGGCTGAGCTAAAGGAGCCACGCCCCAAAGCGATGCTATTTAAAAGGGAAGCTGTGTAGGCTTATTTTTTATTTGTTCCGGAAGTTACATCATCGAACATCCCGTCAAGGTCGGCGGGTTTAAGGTCATATATGGTCTGCGATTGTTTAAGCTCCACATCGGCAAGCAGGCTGATGCATAGTTTAATGGCTTCAGGGTGCATATCTTTGAAGAGCAATTGTGTAGTGCGGGTCATGAACGGATAGAGGCTCTGCAGCATTTTCTCCCCTTTTTTTGTAAGGCTTACGAGCTTGGCCCGTTTGTCGGTATCGTGCCGGCGCTCTTTGATATAACCAGCTTTGATGAGTTTGCTGAGCGCGTCCATGCCTGTAGTATATTCTATGAACATATACTGTATCAACTCAGTCTTCTTAGCTTCCTTAAGCGTATCAAGGCTATTGAGAAAATAGAAGGTTTCGCGAAATGGCGCCCCGGCCTTGTGCATAGCCGCATGGTGATATATACTGAAAGCGCCAAGTATGCGGCCCATGATCTTGGCCAGTGTTGATTCATCTGTAGGGGGTACGCGGCCCTCAAAATTCTTTATCTTTTTCCCGGCCTGTTCTTTGGCGAGATAATAGCGGCAAAAGTTACTGATATCACCGCCGGGATTGGCTTGTTCAAATTGATCCCATTCATTGACAAGACGCACTAATTGGTTCATATATTCATCGGTTTCGTATCAAAAATAATGAAAATGCTCCGGTATTTTTGTTTTTATATCTGTTTAGATATACTTTTGTGAAAAAAATAACTGAATCGATATATTTTACTTGATGTGAACAATGCTTATAAAAACCATTCACCGACATCTTTGTTTTGTTTACCGATATAGGGTAACGTTTAACCGAAACGGATTTTACAAGGCTTAAAAGGAGTATAATTTTGCAGTGTCAACAGATAAAAAGATGAAAACAATATTACCAGGAAAATCAAGGAACAAATATAAAGGCCTGAAAGGGCTGATAGCCATACCATTGCTCTTATGGAGCATGGCTGCTGCCGCGCAGGTGAAAATAAGCGGTAAGGTAGTAGATGATAAAGACAGGCCGGTAGCAGGTGCCAGCGTATCGCTGGATAATACGCTGGATGGCAGCACAACCGACAGTGCAGGCAATTTCAACTTCAATACAGAAGAAAAAGGCAACCAAACGATCGTGGCCACAGAGGTGAGCCACCAAAACGCAGGCATGCCTATAAATGTGGATAAAGATGTAAGCGGGCTGATACTGAAAATGAAGGGCAATAAGGTACACGACCTGGACCAGGTAACGATAACTGCGGGATCGATAGAGGCGAGCAATGATAACAAGACCGTACTGAAACCACTGGATATAGTAACGACCGCAGGCACACAGGCCGATGTGGTAAGGGCGATACAAACACTGCCCGGTACACAACAGCAGGGCACAGAGACAGGCCTGTTCGTGCGGGGTGGTGATGCCAGCGAAGCCGCTGTAGTGGTAGATGAAATGGTAGTGCAGAACGCATTTTTCGGCGGACCTCCGGGTGTGGCTACGCGCAGCCGCTTCGGGCCCTTCCAGTTCAAAGGTGTTTCTTTCAGCAGCGGTGGCTACAGTGCCCGTTACGGGCAGGCCCTGTCGAGCGTGCTGGAACTTAATACCCAGGACCTGCCGGACAAATCGAATGCTAACCTGGGCCTGAATATGGCAGGCGTATATGCATCGGGCGTGCACCTGTGGAAAAAGCAAAACATGAGTATAGAAGGTGGTGCATCATACAATAATCTTACGCCCTTTTACAAACTGGCCACCACAAATGTTGACTATTATAAAGTGCCCGCAGGCGGGAGTGCCAATACCCGTTTTGTATGGAAGCCGAATAAAGACGGCATCTTTAAGATATCAGGCAACGGATCTTATTTCGCCACAGGTATAGGTGTGCCGAATCCTTTTAGCGCAGGAGACCCGAATGCACCGAAAAATATCAATTACGAAATTAAGGAGCAGAACTACTACAGCAACGCCTCATACCGGCAGATGTTCAAAGATAAATTCAGCCTGTACACTGCCGCCTCATATAGCTACAATAAATCGGACAATAAATTCGATACCATTGCCATACCGCAGGATGACCAGCGTGCACAGGGAAGAATTGAAGGCAAATATTATGCTACCAGCAGGCTGGGCATATTACTGGGCGGAGAATTTCAATACTACAAAATAGATAAGGCCTGGGGCACGTACCACTATGGCTTCCACGAAACATCGGTAGCGGGCTATACGGAACTGGACTGGGCCCCCTTCGCATGGCTTGCCATAAGGCCGGGGCTGCGCTTTGAGCACAGCGAGCTGCTGCAGAAGGAGAATATTGCCCCGCGTTTATCGCTGGCGATAAAAACAGGTACCTACAGCCAGGTGTCGCTGGCAGGCGGTTATTTCTACCAAAACCCGGATAATATTTACCTGTATGGCAGTGCCCATCCTGCATTTGACTTCCAGAACGCGATACATTATATAGCGAACTGGCAAATGACCCGGAACGACCGCACCCTGCGCATAGAAGGCTATTATAAAGACTATATGAGCCTGGTAAAGGAGCACGGTGCCTATGACCCCAACAGCTATAGGAATGTACTGTATGCCACATCGATAGATAACTCGGGGAAAGGATATGCCAAAGGTCTTGAACTCTTCTGGCGCGACAGAAAATCGGTAAAAAATCTTGATTACTGGATATCGTACAGCTATATAGATACCAAAAGGAGCTATAGCAACTACCCGGACAGTGCAGGCCAGGTGACGCCCACATTCATATCGAACCATAACCTGAACGTGATCGCCAAGTATTTCATAGATAAGATACATACGAACATCAGCGCTACATACAGCTTTGCTACAGGCAAGCCGTATTATGACCCTGATCCTGCGGTTGCCTTCCTGAGTGAGCGCACGCCGGTATATAATAACCTGTCGCTGACCTTCAGCTACCTGACCCATATCAAGAAATGGTTTACCGTGGTGTATGCAGGGATCGACAACGTGACGAACCAGCATAACGTGTTTGGGTATAATTATATAAGCGATGGCAGCGAGATAAGAAAGACGGAAGTGCGCCCGGCATTGTACAGGAGCATATTCGTAGGTGCTAATTTCTCGCTATCGGAATTCAAAAAGGATGAGCTGTAGTGAATAGTGGCGGCCCCCGAACAGATAACGAATGATAAAGCAAAACAACAACATAAAAAACAAAGCAATGAGAACACTGATCCTTGTAATAGCTACTGCTGCTTTTGTGTATATAAACCATGCACATGGGCAGGACTTTAAAGCTACACTTGAAAAGACCTTCACCGCATTTGATACCACGCATGATCCGCAGAAGCAGGTGGAACAAAGCAATAAACTGAGCCTGATAGCCAAGAAGTGGAACAACGAGGCCATGGCGCACTATTATGCATCGCTGAGTAAGGTGATCCTGTCGTACACCAATGGCCTTGATGCAGCCAAGAGGGATGCTTACCTGGACGATGCCGACAAGGAATATGACGATATGATGAGCAACATGGGTAATAAACCTACGGATGAAACTTATGTACTGGCTGCATTTATTGCCAATGCCCGCCTGGGTGTGGACGGGGCAAACCGCTGGCAGAAGTACGGGAAGATATTCAATGAGAACCTGGAAAAGGCTAAGGAACTGAACCCGGATAACCCGCGCATCTATTACCTGCAAGGTACGAGCAAACGTTTTACGCCTAAGATGTTTGGCGGGGGAAAGAAAGCGGCACTTCCCTATTTTGAGAAAGCCGAGGGACTATTTGCCAAAGAAAGCGGGGATGATATATTGAAACCAAGTTGGGGAAAAAGAACGAACACATACTTCCTGAATGATTGTAAAGGCGAGGATAAAGACTGATAATGAATGGTTTAAAACAGGACAGCCGGCCCCATGCGGGGCCGGTTTTTTTATGAATATATGCCGGTGGGCTGTCTTGGCATGGTTATACTATATACAATGGCAGAAATAAATATCAATTTTCCTCTCTAATTTTCTCTCATTATTCCTCCTCCGGGGAGCGACACAGGCCGGTGCCGCTCCCCGTTCTTTTTCTGCTAATTAAGAATTATTTATTTTTATCATTATGAAAAAGGCAACACTCATATTGATAGCCTTGCTATGCATAGCAACAGGCGTATATGCACAAAAAAGCTTCAAGGCCCAGCAAAAGGAACAGGAAAGGGCTATAAAAGCCGCATACAAACGACATAAAGTGACCCAAAGAGAATACTATAAACTAATGGATGAGCAGGATGCGATAAAGTATGCGATAGAAAAATATGAAGCGGACGGCTACTGGACGCTGCATGAAAAGGATGTAGTGCGGGGCAAACTGGAGCGCGCACACGACCGCCTGCGGCGTTACAAGACCAACGGGGAGCGCTATTAAAAAGGCCGGGGCATAAAAAAGCACAGGTGGAAACCTATGCTCTTTTATCCTATGCCTGTACAAGAGTTATCCGTACAGTGCTATTAAAAAATGTCCTCCCTGTATTAGACGCAGCTAAACAAATGTTGGTTGGCAGGTACCGTCTTAAAAACATTGAAACAGGATATATAAAGGTTTAATCGTTAATTTTGATGCATGAATACTATAGACGAATTAAGGCATTTGCTTGATGAACGCATCGTGATCATAGACGGTGCCATGGGCACGATGATACAGCGCTATAAACTGAACGAAGCGGATTATCGTGGTGAACGGTTCAAAGACTGGCCCAAAGACCTAAAGGGTAATAATGACCTGCTGAGTCTTACGCAACCGGGTATCATTAAAAGCATACATACAGAATATCTTGAAGCGGGTGCAGATATCATAGAGACCAATACCTTCAATGCGCAGGCTATATCGCTGGCGGACTATGATATGCAGGAACTTGCCTATGAATTAAATGTGGCTTCTGCGAAGATCGCGAAAGCGGCCGTGCAGGAATATATGGTGGTGCATCCCGGGGAGCAGAAGTATGTAGCAGGCGCCATAGGCCCTATGAATAAAACATTATCGCTATCGCCCGATGTGAATAACCCCGGTTACCGGGCAATGACCTTTGATGAGGCTGAGGCGGCCTATTACGAGCAGGTGAAGGGACTGATGGATGGCGGCGCGGATATACTGCTTGTGGAAACCATATTCGATACACTGAATGCCAAAGCAGCCATTTTCGCCATTAATAAATACCTGCGCGAGCATGACCTGCGCGGGCAGGTGCCGGTAATGATATCGGGCACCATAACCGATGCCTCGGGCCGCACACTGAGCGGGCAGACACTGGAAGCCTTCCTGGTATCGGTGATGCACGCAGCACCCATAAGCATAGGGCTTAACTGTGCCCTTGGCGCGGCGCAAATGAGGCCGCATATAGAAGAACTTGCAGGGCTTGCAGCCAGTTATGTGAGCTGCTACCCCAATGCCGGCCTGCCTAACCCAATGGGTGAATATGATGAAACACCGGCTGAGACCGCAGCAATAGTAGCCGGTTTTGCGCAGGAAGGCTGGGTGAATATGGTAGGCGGCTGCTGCGGTACCACACCAGCACATATCAAGGCCATAGCACAGGCGGTAAAGCAGCATAAGCCAAGACCAATGCCGGAAGCCGAAGCGGTACTTTAACAGTATTTTTCAAACTATTATATACAAGGGGCTGTCTCTAAGGACAGCTTTTTGTTTTTTATCAATATTAACATCCAATGCGTTATATTGCTTATCCTTAAAAACCAGCTATATTGAAGCAATACATTTTCTTATTTCTTTTTTCATGTGTTTGGGCCGGTACTGCAAATGCCGATGGCATTGTGAAACTGCATGGCAGGATACATGCCCCTGTATCAGACAGTATCTATATCACGTATAACAACAGCAGGCTTACCTACGACCCCGTGCAGCAAGGCATACTACTGAACAGGGATGGCAGCTTCAGCACTACATTCAGCGTGAGCGAAAGGTTTACGCCGGTAATATTAAAACATGGCGGCATGAAGGCTGACCTGGTGGTGGAGCCTGGTTATGACCTGGAGCTGGGTGCTGAGGGGAAAAAATTTGACAGCAGCCTGCACTATAAAGGCTATGGCCACGAGGTGGCGGGCTTCGCTGCACAACATACCATGGACCGAGGCCTGATGGAAAACTACCTGCTGAAGATGCAGCCAAGGTTTGGAGACACGGCCGCTACATTTAAAAAAGAAATAGAGGCACTGGAACAGGAAGAAGTATTGTACCTGAATAACCACATGTCGGGCCTGCGTACTGATTTTGTGCAGTTCTGGGTAACGTACTATCACTTTTTCAGCTATTTCGCGCTGCTGCAATATCCCCTGCTGCACGAGATGGCCAAACAAAAGACCTATTATGTGAAGCAAGTAAGCCCTGCCAATTACGAGAGCATATCGGATATAGTTGATCTCTTCAGCGATTCGCTGCTGGGCGTACCCACATACAGGATGTATGTGGACCAACTATACAAAATGAGGATGAACGCAGCGGGCTTTGTAAATATGCCCAATGACCCCGATGAGGCGAAAAGATACCAGCAGGATGACAGCGTAATGTATATGGCCATAGCGCACATGCCGCCACTCACGGCGCAATATGCGGTAGCTAATATACTATACGCCAATGCGCGTGTATACCCGCTGGCACGAACCGAACACCAGTTGGAAATGTATAAAGGACGCTGGCCGGACAGCAGGTACATAACCCTGATACAAAGGCAGATAGCCATAATGAAGCGCCTGGCAAAAGGACAGAAGGCCATGGACTTCGAGATAAACACGCCGCAGGGTGCGCATACCAAACTATCGGAACTGAAGGGTAAGGTGATACTGCTCACCTTTTGGTCGAGCGCTTATGAACAAGGAATGGCAGACCTGTACATTGTGAATAAACTGTTCAATAAATTCAACGAGAACGGTGTGGCATTTGTATTCGTATCGATAGACGGTAATGACCAGGTATGGAAAACATCGATAGAAAAATACAGGCTTTCGGGCATACACACCCATGTGGATGGCTGGAAATCGCTGCTTGCAGAGCTGTATGGCATACAAGCCGTACCTACCTTCTTCCTTATAGACAAACAAGGTAATTTCGCTACTGATCCCGGGCATGTACCCTTGCCCAGGCTAGGTGATGCACTGAGTAATGAGCTATCACGTTTGCTCAAAGAATGAGCCATGGCCTGACTTAACAATACATTAAAGGGGGCTTAATATTAGATTCATATTCCTTTCGTCATTTTGTATAACCAAAAGCTTCACTGAAGCCAACAGAATGTCGAAAAGAGAAGTGGATATTGTAGTGCTGTCGGACATACACTTAGGAACTTATGGGTGTCATGCCAGGGAACTACTGCAATACCTGAAAAGTATTAAACCTAAAGCCGTGATCCTCAACGGCGATATCATTGACATCTGGCAATTCACAAAAAGGTACTGGCCATCCACGCACATGATGGTGGTGAAGCACCTGGTGGGGCTTATCGCCAAGGAGATACCTGTGTATTATATACCCGGCAATCATGATGAAATGCTGCGGAGGTTCAAAGACTTCCAGGTGGGCTCGCTAAAGATCACCAATAAATTATCGCTGAAGATAGACGGTGCGAATGTATGGATATTCCACGGTGATGTATTTGATGTGGTGATGCAGCATAGTAAATGGCTGGCCAAACTGGGCGCGATAGGATACGATACCCTGATACTCATCAATCGTTTTGTCAATTTTATTTCGCAAAAGCTGGGACGCGGTAAGATATCCTTATCGAAGAAGATAAAGAACGGCGTAAAAGGTGCGGTAAAATTCATCAACAAATTTGAAGATACGGTGTGTGGCATAGCAGCAGAGAACAGTTATGATTTCGTGATCTGCGGGCATATACACCAACCGGAAATAAGGAGCATAGACACCGCGCATGGTAATATAACCTACATGAACAGTGGTGACTGGATAGAAAATTTAACATCTCTTGAGTATACGGACGGAAAGTGGACCGTTTATAAATATTGGGAAGATCCTGTAGCGCAGGCTGTGGATATAGATAAAAAGAAGCAGGCCAAAGAAACATCGAAAGAACTGATGGTAAGCCTGATGCAGGAACTGAATATGGTAAAAAGCCAACCGAACGGTAATATGGGAAATATAGGATCGGTAGAGGCTGCATAAACAATATAAACGTGAAAATACTCTTTGCTATCCAGGGTACCGGTAACGGCCACTTAAGCCGTGCGCGGGATATCTACCCCGAACTCCAGAAATATGGTTCTGTGGATGTGCTCATTAGCGGTATACAGGCCGATGTGGCATTCCCCTTTCCCGTAAAATATAAATTTCATGGTATGAGCTTCATCTTTGGCAGCAAAGGCGGAGTGGACCTTTGGAAGACCACGAAGACGATCAGGCTCCTGCGCCTGATACGGGATATACGCAGCCTGCCGGTAGCGGAATATGATCTTGTTATCAACGACTTCGAACCTGTGGCGTCATGGGCCTGCAAATTGAAAGGAATACCCTGCATAGCACTAAGCCATCAAAGTGCGGTCATAGATAAAAATGCGCCCAGGCCTAAAGAGAGCGACTGGTTCGGTAAACTGGTGCTGAACCATTATGCACCCCATACCGCGGCCTATGGTTTTCATTTCAAACAATATTCGCCTAATATACACACCCCTGTCATCCGGAGGCAAATACGCGATATAGAACCCAGTGATGAAGGGCACTATACGGTGTACCTGCCGGCATATGATGATAATACGATGATAGCGCACCTGTCGAAATTTGAAACTGTGCAATGGCAAGTATTCTCGAAACATAACAAAGAAGCATTTACGTTCAGGAACATATCGATACAGCCTATAGAAAATGATGCGTTTATCAGGAGTATGGCAAGCAGTACCGGGGTGCTGTGCGGGGCTGGTTTTGAAGGCCCGGCAGAAGCCCTGTACCTGGGTAAAAAATTATTGGTGATACCTATGGTGGCCCAGTATGAGCAACATTGCAACGCTGCCGGGCTTGAAGGACTGGGTGTGCCGGTAATAAAGCAACTCAGCAAAAAGTATTATGATGACATACACCGCTGGATATTATCGACGGAGCGGGTAAAAGTGAATTTCCCCGATAATACTGCTGCGGCAGTGGAACAACTTATGAGCGAACAGGTAGGTGTGAAGAGTATGCAGGCTGTATTCAGCTAGCAGGCTATTTGTTTTGATCCATTATATCCTGCCTGATGATCCCGGCGAGATCAGATTCAAGGCTTTTGATTACGGACTCTGTAATACGCCCTACTTCTTTGTTGTCCCTGAATAGTATTATGGTAGGCACTTTGGTGATATTATAGCGCTCACGTTCGGCGCCAAGTGCATTTTTATCGCGGTCGACACCATACATGGTGAGCCTTGGAACAGGGAAATGCATTTTATTCAAGAGGCTGTACAGTTTGGGAATAAGGTAATGCGAATCATCGCACCAGGTGCCCATGAATACCACCAGCGAATATTGTGGCAGGTTATCGGCAAGGTAGCGCATATCATGATATTCCGGTGTGTAGCCGGTAAGGTTCTCATCAAACCAGGAAAACTTTGGCTCCTGCCGCAGGTCGTCAAAGGACAGGGGGCCGCGAAATATCAATTGTCCTGTTTTTTCGTCGGTAGAAATGTCATAAGCATTTTGTGCCCCGGCCTGTATGCCTGTTATCATCAGTATTACGAATAGTAAATGTTTCATTGATCAGGCCAGCTGGTTCTTAATCGTGACGAGCCTGTTGCGTAACTGGAGGAGTGCCTGTCGCAGGTCGATTGACTGGCCTGCCATCTTTTTATGTTCTTTGAGCTTGGCTTTGGCCCCGCTGATGGTGTAGCCGCGCTCCTTGACCAGGTGATATATGGTACGGATCTCCTTTACCTGGGCCACGGTGTAGAGCCTGTCGCCCTTGCGCGTGGTGCGCACCTTCAGGGCAAACTCGTTGGTCCAGAAACGAATGTGGGATGTTTTTACATTGAACAGTTTGGCCACTTCACCGATAGCATAGTATTGCTTATCGCCTTTAAAGTCTTCGAGCAGGTCTTTGCCTTTTTTGGCTGATGGTATATATATATCCGGTATAGCTTCGGATGGGGCTTCCTCTTCTTTAACCTCCTGTTTCTGCACTTTTTTCTTTACCGGCTTTTCTTTTGGTTTTTCTTCTTCAGCCTTTGCTTTTTTTGCTGCACGGCCCCTGCCCACGGCATTTATCTCTTCCGGTACGATCTCTTCGCCAAAAAGGGTAAGAATTGTTTTGCTCATCAGTACAAAATAACGAAAGTTTAATAACGAAAACAATGGTGCGGTAAATACTCAGAAGGGATAACCAATGGCCAGGTTGAGCACCAGGTTCTCCCTGCGCCAGGTGGGATCGCTGAAGTTGATGCGGTTAAAGACCCAACGTTCACCTTCTGGCAGCCAGGGCTTGCGTACCGGCATGCCGAGATCTAAGCGGAGCAGGAGTATCTTAAAGTCGAGGCGAAGGCCAAGGCCGAGATCGGCAGCCATCTCTTTATACGATTGGGATGTGAACTTGCCACCCGGGAAAGCCGGGTTATCGCGGTAGAGCCATATATTGCCTGCATCGGCAAATATGGCGGTATTGATAAATTTGTAAATATTGATACGCAGTTCTGAATTGCCCTCTACTTTAATATCGCCCAGGGTCTGTATATAGTTATTGGTGCCAAACACGTATTGCTCATTAAAAGTACCCGGCCCTACGAGCCTTGACCTGAAGCCGCGGAGGCTGCTATTGCCTCCGCTGTAGAACTGTTTCACATTAGGGAGTGAATAGGAGTTGCCGTAAGGATAACCAAAACCGATCATGACCCTGTTGGCAAATTCGAAGCCGGGAAAAAATTTGAAATAATAGCGGGCATCGGCCTGCAGTTTTACATACTGGGCATAAGTGCTGCCCAGCAATTTTTGCGGGTTGTCATTATAATCGGCCTTTTGGGCGAGGCCAAGTATATTGCCGGACAGGTCGATCTTGCCATTCAAATAAAGATTGTTACGGTGCGGTGCCCCGGCCTGCGAGTTGTAGGTATATTCATAGGTAGGGCCCAGGATAATACCATTGAAAATCAGATTGCCGTAATAAAGGTTGAGGTTTTCCCTGCCAAGGGTATCGGTATGCACATAGGTAAAGTTGATGGGGTAAAGCTGGTGATCTTTACGAATATCTTCCTTCCAGTTATAGCCATAGGAAAATTTGTAGGAGTTGATGCGTAGCAGGTCGGACTGGGATTCATAACTATAGCTGCCCTTTATTAAAGTGCGTGGTATAAAGTAGCTGGATCCTTTGATATGCGCAAAAGGTACCAGGAAACGTGGGATGCTCAGCTCGGCTTCAGCGCCTGTATGATATATGTTGGGGCGTTTCGCCTGCCCGGCATACTGGGCCTCGAAGCCGCCGTTCAGCCTTATGATAAACTCTTCGGCCCCTTTGAATGTATTCCTGTTCTTCCAGCTGATACTGGCATTGCTGCCATAGCGGCTATCGTTTTGGGTGAGGCCGCCAAGCTGGAACTGTAATGATTTGCGGGGGAAAGGGGTAAGATAATAGTAAACGTCGAGCACGGAATCATTAAGCGGCTCGAACCTGTTCTTTACAAATTTGAAAGTGTTGAGGCTAACCAGCCTGTTGAGCGACATGTTCTGGTCTTTGCGGTTGTATTCTTCACCGGGTTTGAACTGCATGGCCTGTGTAAAGACATAGGGTTTGAATGTTTTTTTCGGGTCGACAACATAATAGCCATTATAAAATACTGCTTCTGCTTTACTGGTGTCCTGCTCCTTGCCTCTTAGCCTGTAATTGGGGTAAATATATACTTTGCCGATATCGTAAATGTTGAATGCCTGGTAGGGCACGGCACTGTCTTTTACGGTCACATACAGGTCGACCTTGTGATCACCAACGGATGAATCGGCCTTGATGAGTATATAGTCGGCACTGAAATAGTAATAGCCAATTTCTTTAAGTCCCCTGTCGATGCGCTCGCGTTCTGCTTTGATGAGGTCGAGGTTGAAGGGCTGCCCGGGTTTTAGCAGGGTCTTATCCTCAAGGCCCGAAATATCTTTTGCAACGAGTGATGAATCGGACGGGAACACTGTTTTATTGATGAGGTATTGAGGGCCGGTAACGATATCGAAGTAGGCCCGTGTTTTGCGGCTCTTCGAAGTTTCAGTATGTCCTGTTACTGTCGGGAAAAAGAAGCCTTTGTTTTGCAGGGTATTGGAGAGGATATCTTTATTTTTCTGCAGGTCGAAATTGCCGGCCAGTACGGGCGGTTCGCCGATCTTGTTGCGCAACCAGTTGCGCAGGCCTTTTTTCTTCTTAGGTTCGCCGGCAAGGTTGTACAGGCTAAGCTTAAGACGGATACCCAGTACTTTTGTATTGGGGCGCGGACGAACGGCCCCTTCCAGATCTTTCCTGATGACCTTTCGCTGTTTCGCGGTCACCTCATTATCGTTGATGCGCACCTTGCTGCCCACGAAAAGCGACTCACCTGAAGGCAGGTGCCTGCTATTGCTGCAAGCTGCCAGCAGCATAAGGGTGATCATGAACAGGTATGTGCTTATGGTCTTCATTTAGTTGTGTCGGCTTTATCCACGTTTTTATCTTTTTCCTGTTCTGCCTTCTTCCTGCGGTGTTTCCTGAAAATGTGGCTGAACTTATTATAGTCCAGGCTTACGATAAAGTTCAAGCCCGTTTCGGTCACGTATCCTTCCAGCACACCTTCATCCTGCTCCTGCCGATAGGCACGGAGTACATAGCGGCCATCGGGTGTAAGGTCGTAATCGGCAGCAAGGTTGCCAGGGATGTAGCTGGCACCCTGGTTGTTATTGGCCGTTTGCGGGCCCTCAAGCTCAAAGTTGTTACCAACTGTTACTTTTAAGCGATCGTTGAGCAGTCTTTTTGATGCGGCTACATTCAGGTCGGTACGTTCTCTACGTTCCCCGGTGGTATAATCCTCGGACGAGGCAAGGTCGAGCGTGAGATCGATACCCTTTATAAGACCGCCAGCCAGTTTGTTCAGTTGCTCGCTCACAAAACGGCCCACACTCTGCTTGGCCACAAATGCCGCATTGGTGCTGCTGCCTGAAGAGAAGGGGTCTTCGGCAACAAAGCGGTTGAGTATGAGCAATGCGAATACCTGTTTATTCAACTCTGATGTATCCCTGCGCATCTGGCTTAATTTGGACTGAACGAGGTCTATCTGCTCGGCCGACAGGCGATAGATCTTATTTTCGGGCAAGACGATATTGAATGTAATATTCGGTTTCATCAGCTCGCCTTTCAGAATGAGCTGTACCTGGAAGGGCAGGCGCTGCTTGTAATAGTTGAGTTGTGTAGGGTCGGGAACCTGTTTTTCTACGAGTTCGTATGGGGGTACATTAGCATCATAAACTGCGGTAATATCCAGTTGCGCATTAAGGGGGTCGCCAGCCAGGGAGATCATACTCCCTTTTTGTATCTGGAACTTACGTTTGATGAAATTATAATTGAACTGGTAAACACCGTCATTCAGTTCATAAGTGCCGGTAACGGACATATTGCCCCCCGGATCGACAGAGGTATTCAATGCTGCAGTGCCCCTGACGCGCAGGAAATCGCCGGTAGACTGGTCTATTATCACACTGAATTCAGCTTCTTTGTCTACTTTGATATTTACATTAACATCAGATCCGGGCGACAGCGCGGTTTTGGGGGTGGTATCTTTTATTCTAGGCTGTAATACATATTTATTTCCCGTATCGCTCATGTCCACAAAGGTTACAATGCCCTGCCTGCTCTGGATGCCGGGATCTTTCTGCGGTATGGTCACGTTGAATTTCGTATCCTTCAATATATTTAAGCTGCCGTCCACATTGGGTGCAGTGGGTGTGCCGCTAATATCAAGTTTAGTGGTTAAAAAGAGATCGCCATAAAATAATTTATTATTGAGACTTGTGGAGTGTAATGCGTGCCAGTCGCGTGCAGTGACATTAAGGGCCAGCTTAAGGTCGCGATAATTCTTTGTAATTATTTTACCATCTATTACTGCTTTATTCCCTGCACTGTCCAATATCTTGAATTTTGCGAAATCGATCCCTTCCTCAGTGAACACGATCTTTTCATTCGGCATGTTATAGAAGGCATTGAGCATTGTTACCGTTGTGCTTAACTGGTCGGTATGCAGCTCGCCAAGTATCAGTGGTGCATCGGCCATGCCCTTAATGTGCAATTGCCCCCGGATGTAACCGGAGCTGTTTTTGATTTGGTGACCGGTAAACCCTTCCATGCTTTGCAGGTTAAGTGCATTCAGCTTAAGGTCCATGTCGAAGCTATTGTTGTTGACAGGCGTAGGATAGTATAAGCCTTTCAGTGAAATGTCATTGCCACGCCCATCGATCTTCACATCTGCATCAATAGCACCTGGCCTGGTATTGTTGACGTCTATGTGCAAATTGCCTACAGTATCGCCCAGCACCGATAAGTTCTGCACCTGTAATTTGCCTGCCATTTTGGGGTCAGGCTGCAGTTGCATGATATTGATATCGCCACCCAATATGCCATTGGCCAGCAAAACAGTATCCTTGCTTATTACATCTGTGATGTTTGCCAGGAGGAAATTGCTGATGTCGACCTTTATGGGTGCATTAGGTGTTGGTGTCTCGCTGTTTACTTTTAAATACTGGCCGCCATTGCTGATGTTAAAATTTTGTACGTATAAACCTTCTTTAGCCATGGCTATTTTATTCGGCTGCGACACATCCCAGGTGTCGTAATTGAGTTTAAGGCCGGGGCGCAGGCGCACCAATTGTGTATCGCCCTGCTGCTCTAAAGATGCAGAAAGGGCAAAACGTTCTTTTTCGGAAGAATCGGATATGCTCAGGTCTGTACTTACAGAATGCGCTGTAATGTCACCGCTTGCCTTCGTTTTAAAGAAGTGCATATTTGCCGCGCTTATCTCATCAACCGTTACGTTGTAGGTCATAGCTGAATCACTCCCGCTTACATGTGCTTCGCCTTTATTTATCGTATTGCTGCCATAAGTTATTTGCGGCATTATGACATTGAGCATCAACAGGCGTGGTTGTAATTTACCGTCAATATGTATTGTGTCCAGCGATTTTAATTCGGGCAATATTCCATGTAGTATGGGCCTGTCTGATATGTTCGCAACCAGGTTCAGTTCATATGATGCGGGCAAAGAATCCTGTTCGACCGGATGCTTCATTGCAGCAAATCCATTGGCCGTATCCGTGCCCATGTAATGCCTGTTGATATTTTCCTGTATGATATCGCCCAGTTTAGTAAGTGGTGTCTTGCCGCTGATATGTGCTTTCAGGGCGTCGAAATCCAGTACAATATTCTGCCCGGTATCTGCTGCAGGTTTAGAGGAGACATAGAGGCTATCGGTAACATAGCGTTTACCATCAGCCACAATTACGGGATCGCGCCATACCAGGATGCCATCGGGGTAGTCGGGGTTCAGGCTCGGGAAATCCATGTCGATGGTGCCCCTTGTGCGCAACTCGGTCTTATATAATTTCAGTGCCTGGAAGTTAATGCTGTCCATTTGCAGGGTGCCCTTCACTGCAGCATATTTACCGCGCATGTCGGCATGGGCATTTAAAGCCAGCCGTGCATTGGGGTCATCAACATTAACAATAATATCCGCTAATTGTGCTGCTACCTTCCCTTTCAGGCTGATGTCGTGATAGGCATAGCCTTTAAGTTCTGCACTTTTTATGGCCCCGTCTATTGCAGCGGTCATGGTCTTGATGTCAAGCCCCCGACCTTTTATTTTAAGATCGGCTGTTACAGGGCCCAGCAGGCTGTCTTTTTTCAGTATGCGTCCCAGGTTTAATTGGTTGGTCTTTACATACATATCATAGCGTTCCCTGCCTTTGCCTGGCGACATATTTACGTAGCCCTTTACAGCAGCAGTTCCATCTGTACTGGTTACCAGCAGTGCCGTATTATAATCTTTGGCGGTGCCGGATATCTTTCCACGGGCCGTGAACTTATTGGGTATGCGTATTTGCGCTATGGAACCCGGCGGCAATATGTCTTCAAGGTCGTTGCGCGAAGATTGCAGTTTGGCAATATCCAAATCGTAATTGAGTTTATCCGCATCCGGCAAGCCATTTAATTTCCCTTTGACATCAACTTCGGTATTGCCAAGGCCTGAAAGCTTGAATTTATTGATATTCAGCGCCCGCATATAGCCATATATGGCGGCATCGAGCCGTAGCCTGCCGTTACGGTTCCTTTTGAAAAGATCCTGCTGTTGCATTTGGGGTGCAAAGAGCAAAATGTCATGAATACCGACAATGCTGTTCTTTAAATTAACAGCCAGCATCATTGCCCCCATATTTGTTTTCAGTGCATCGAGCGATGGATAGGCGACCTGCAGGTAATCCTGTAAAATAGTATTGGGTGTTTGCAGGTAAAATTGCCTGAGCACTGCCCCCTGTGGGTTATATGCAAACTGCGTGTGCAGTTCATACAGGTCAAGGCCGCTTTGCTCTTTTACTGCAAGATGTTTGATATTACCGTTTATGGTATCGCCGGTATAAAGGATGTTATTGGCATCAAGGCCCAGTTGCTGAATGCCGAGGTGTGCATAGTCGATCCCATACTTTTGCCGGGGCTCATTGTCATTATCCATGGCAAAGTTTATCCCCTTCAGTTGTACCTGGCGGGCTACAACATGCCAGTTGCTTTGGGGCAATGTATCAGCCAGTGTATCCATCTTTCCCGGTATGTAAGATCGTTTGCCTATTACCAGTTTTATACCTGTCGTGTCCAGTTGCAACTTGTTCAGGATCACTTTTTGTTTGGCAAGGTCAAATAGCTCAGGTTGCAGTTGCAGCTTAGCCAATGCGAGATCAAAACGCATCTTATTGAGCTTGTTGTCATAATTAAGAGCTATGTGCTGTAGTTGTATATCATCAGCGGCAAGTTTGAACTGCGTGTCTTTTTTGCCGGTATCGGGTGCAGGTGGCAGGTAAGAGGTATCCTGCATGAAAACAGTTTTAAGACCGGCTACGGATAGCTCCTTTAGCCTGAAATCCATGCTGTCGAGGTCCATCTTTTTCATCCGCAGGTTTAATTTATCCAGGTCGAGGGCCAGCCTTGTGCCCCCGGTATAATCGTCGAAGCGAATATGGATATCGTCGAAGACCAGTCGTTTAATGTCAATTACAAGCGGAGCAGAGGAAGTGTCTTTGGCCGTAGTTTCCTTTTTGGTTTTGGGTTTATCTCCTGCAAAAGCCGTTATGATGTAGGAAAAATTGAAATTGGTATCGGGAGCATTACGGTATATGTGTGCATGGATGCCTGAAAGATGTATTTGTTTAATATCTACCTGCTTTTTCAACAGCTTTAGCATGTCGATATCTACCCTGAGCTCCCCGGCGGCCAGCAAGGTATCTTTTGCCTGGTCTTTTAAAAGCACATCTTTAAGTACGACCATTTTGGGTAAGCCATAACCCAGTTCACCAATATATACCTCGGTTTTTAGCTTTTTTTGCAGAAATGCAACAACTTTATTTTTAATGAGATTTTTAGCATAGGGTGTGTTCAGTACGATTATAAGCAACAAAAGCAGTATAAGGATACCGCCTAATATGTAGCCTATGGTTTTCAGTACTTTGTGCATGTGTCAAAATGTATAAAAAAACTATACCCAGCCCCTGCCAGGTAGCAATTTTGCCCCAAAATATAGGCTCTAGGACCCTTAAAAAACTGCCATTTTTACATTGGTAAGTAATTTGATGCTATAGAAATAAAAAAATAGATATGGGTGCATATATGGGTTATTGGGTGCTTGCAGGGATCCTTTTCCTTGTGGGTATGGCTGTAAGCAATACCTTAAAGCGTAAGTTCAAAGAGTATGGGGAACAGCCTTTAGCGGCCGGGCTGAGTGGTAAGGAAGTAGCGGAAAAGATGCTGCGTGAAAATGGCATCTATGATGTACAGGTGATCAGTGCGAACGGTTTCCTGAGCGACCACTACAATCCCGCCGAAAAGACAGTGAACTTAAGCCCCGCTGTATATAGCGGGCACAGTATAGCATCGGCCGCTGTAGCGGCCCACGAGTGCGGCCATGCTGTGCAGCATGCTACCGCATATAGCATGCTGGGCCTGCGGAGCGCGCTGGTACCTATAGTAAATATCAGCACAACGTTATCTCAATGGGTGATACTGGCGGGGCTTGGTGTTATGGGTTTTGGTGGCGGTAACCAGTTGGTACTGCTTATCGGTATCATACTGTTTTCGGCATCTACCATTTTTTCACTGATTACCCTACCGGTGGAGTATGATGCCAGCGCCAGGGCCCTGAAATGGATGGAAGCCAGCGGACTTACCGGCAGAGGGGAGCATGACAAGGCCGCCGATGCCCTTAAATGGGCGGCAAGGACCTACCTGGTGGCCGCTGTGAGTTCGGTAGCGACATTACTTTATTATATACTGGTATTTTTAAATCGAAGCAGGGACTAAGCGCGGATTACGTAATTTCGCAGCGATAGTAAAGCGGTATCAACCCGGCTTTTTTCATTTTTTATTATAGAACAGGTATTACATGCAAATAGAGCAATTATATACAGGCTGCCTGAGTGAAGCAGCTTATTTTATCAGCAGTGATGGTGAGGCAGCGGTAATAGATCCCCTGCGTGATGTGGATGCCTATATCAACATGGCTAAGGAAAAAGGTGTCGAGATCAAATACATCTTCGAAACGCATTTTCATGCCGATTTTGTAAGTGGCCACCTGGAACTGTCGAAGAAGACCGGTGCCCCCATTGTTTACGGGCCACAGACCAATGCCAAATTCCCCTTTCACCTGGCAAAAGATGGGGAGGAATTCCATATTGGCAAGCTGAAGCTGAAAGTATTGCATACCCCGGGGCATACCCTTGAAAGTACCTGCTACCTGCTTGAAGACGAAAGCGGCAAGCCGTATTGTGTGTTTACCGGTGATACTTTGTTTGTAGGCGATGTAGGCCGTCCTGACCTGTTTAGCGGTGATATGAGTAAAGAAGAACTGGCGGGTATGATGTATGACAGCCTGAACACGAAAATAAAAACGCTGGACGACAGCGTGATCGTGTACCCGGCTCATGGACCGGGCTCATCATGCGGCAAATCTTTAGGACCGGAAACGTTCAGTACCATAGGTGCCCAAAAGAAGTCCAATTATGCCCTGCAGGATATGAGCAAGGAAGATTTTATCAAAACAGTTACAGATGGTTTATCCAGTCCGCCGGCTTATTTCCCGATCAATGCCCGCATCAATAAAGAAGGTTACGCCGGTATGGATGAGGTGATGGAACAGGGATTACAAGCACTTCCGATAGCTGCATTTAAAGAAAAAGTGCAGGATGGCGCATGGATACTGGATACCCGCGCGGCAACTGTATTTACAGAAGGTTTTGTTCCTGAATCGATCAATATAGGGCTTGAAGGAAGATTTGCCGAATGGGCAGGCAGTTTACTGCCCTTTAACCAGCCGCTGGTATTGGTTGCAGAAGAAGGAAAGGAAAAGGAAAGCCTGGTAAGGCTGGCAAGAGTGGGTATAGATAAAGTGCTGGGCTACCTGGAAGGCGGCTTTGAAAAATGGAAAAGCGCAGGTGAGGAAATAGACCTCATCATAGACATAGAACCGGATGAGCTGGCAATGGACATGCCACATGATAACAGGCTGGAAGTAATAGACGTGCGTAAAGCCACGGAGTTTGCCGCTGGGCATGTGAAAGGCGCTGTAAATACGCCCCTCGATACCTTGATGGATCCCGTTAATGTGGCCATGATAGATACGGAGAACAACCTGTATGTGCACTGTGCCGGTGGTTATCGTTCCGTGATCGCTGCATCGCTGCTGAAGCGACAGGGCTATCATAACCTGAGGAATGTATTAGGCGGCTACAGCAAAATAAAGCAGGTAAAAGGAATACCTAAAGTAAGCCCCACACAGGAAGCAGTGTAAGCACACAATAAAAACGGTAAGCTGGACGTTAAAGGTTCAAGCGAGCGAAATATTAGTATAAAGCGATAGCCGGCAGCCTCAAAACTGCCGGCTACCCTTTTTTAAGGAATACGTTTTATATCCGCACCGAGGGCATTAAGCCGCTCGTCTATTTTTTCGTAGCCACGGTCTATCTGGTCGATATTCTGAATGGTACTTTTCCCCTGTGCGGAGAGCGCAGCCATAAGCAGGGCCACACCGGCACGTATATCGGGCGATACCATTGATATGCCCCTGAGCGGCTGCTGCCTGTTGAGGCCTATGACCACTGCGCGATGGGGATCGCAAAGCACTATTTGCGCTCCCATCTCTATCAGCTTATCAACAAAGAACAGGCGGCTCTCAAACATCTTCTGGTGCACGAGTACGGTGCCTTTGGCCTGGGTGGCCAATACCAGTACTATACTCAGCAGATCGGGGGTGAGGCCGGGCCAGGGATGATCATAGACGGTAAGTATAGAGCCATCTATGAATTTCTTAATTGCGTAGCTTTCCTGTGCGGGCACATAGATATCATTGCCCTGTATGGAAAGGTTAACACCGAGGCGCTCAAAGGTTTCGGGTATGATGCCCAGGTGGGCCACATCGGCATTCTTAATTGTGAGCTCGCTCTTTGTAATGGCAGCAAGGCCTATGAATGAGCCTACTTCTATCATATCTGCCAGCAGGCGGTGGCTGCAACCATGCAGCTTGTCAACGCCTTCTATCACCAGCAGGTTAGAGCCTATGCCGCTTATTCTTGCGCCCATCTTATTAAGCATATGGCATAGCTGCTGCACATAGGGCTCGCAGGCTGCATTATAGATATTAGTGACCCCAGGTGCCAGCACAGCAGCCATTACTATATTGGCTGTGCCGGTAACAGAAGGCTCTTCCATGAGTATGTATGCCCCGTGCAGGCCATCACCATCAAGGGTGAAGAGATGCTCTTCATTATCGTAATTGAAGGTAACGCCCAGTTTTTCAAAGCCGCGAATGTGGGTGTCGAGCCTGCGTCGGCCTATCTTATCGCCCCCGGGCTGTGGTATGTGCGCCCTTTTGAAGCGTGCGAGCATAGGCCCGGCAAGCATTACGGCCCCGCGCAGCCTGCCCGATTTTTTCTTGAAATTCTTATCGATAAAGAAATCAGGATTTATATTATCGGCATGCAGGCTCAGAGTATTAGCCGCAGGGCGTTCTACCTTTACGCCCATATCGCCCAGCAATTCTACCAGGGTATTTACATCCAGTATATCGGGTACATTGGTATAGGTAACCGGCTCATCGGTGAGCAATGCAGCACACAGCACCTGCAGGGCCTCGTTCTTTGCACCCTGGGGATTAATACTGCCGCTTAAGCTACGGCCACCGCGTATCTCGAATGAGCTCATAAGCAACAACAGGTTTATTTATTCTTGTTCTTGAACTTGCGATTCTTATTGTAACCATTGCCATTGCCGTAATTACGGTTGCCGCCCTGGTTATTCTTGAAGTTGCGGTTACCACCGCCGCTGCCGCTATTGCGCTGTTTGAAATTGCTGCGTGTATCAAAATGCACGCGGTATCCACCCGTTTCATAAACAAGCTGACCGCCGGAGAGGATGTTCAGCTCATTCTTTATCATATCGTCGTGCACCGGCTCTTTATGCCAGTTGGTATAAGCCAGTTTCATATAGTAGCCGATAAGCTGGGTGAGGGCCTGGCGTTTTTCGGGGTCGGTCTCTACTAATGTTTTATCGAGCAGCGCTGTGAGGTTCTTGCCGAGGTGACGTTCCCGTATAGATCTCTGGGGATAAGACAGTGGCTTAGGCTTTTTAAATACTTCCTCGGCTGTTGGCGCCGGGTAGGGAGAATCCACATCCAGTTTGAAGTCTGTCATCTGGTAGAGATGGTCCCAAAGCTTATGCTTATAGTCCTCTACTGTTTTAAGCTGGGGGTTCAGCGTACCCATGAGTTCTATCACAGCTTCTGCATTACGGAGACGTGTAGCACGGTCCTCGATGGTCAGCAGGTATTCCACCATTTTCTGCACATTGCGGCCATATTCCGGCATCAGCAGTTTTGTGCGCGTAGTATTGTATTCCATTGTTAAGTCTAAATCAAAATTCAAAAATTAAAAAATGCTTACCGCAACGCGGTTGAGAGTCAAAAGGTGAATCTTTCTGTAAAACGCGATGTGTTGTGTGTGTTGCAAGTATCTGCCGTGGAAAGAGTTGGCTGAATGTTGCCGGGGACCGCGTAATACAAATATACACTAATTCAAAATTGAAAAGTCGAAACTCAAAAATAGTTTCCGTTAATGCGTTAAAAAAATGTTTTAAAGACGGTGTTAAATAGCCGTGGGTTAAGGTGCAAAAGGTGTAACTTACATGCTATTATTTAGTATAAAAATGGGCTCATACAGTATAGGCGAAGCGCTGAATCTTTTACTGGAAAGATCGAAATGGAAGCCAAAGGTGACAGAACTGCGTATGCGTGAGGAATGGGAAGCCATAACCAGCAAGACCATTGCCAAATATACCCGCGATGTAAAGTTGCAGAATGGCGTACTGACCATTTATACCGATGTGGCCCCCCTAAAGCAGGAGTTGTTTTTCGGTAAAGAACAACTGATCCGCAACATCAATGAATACTTCAAAGAAATGGTAGTGAACGATATTGTAGTGAAGTAAGCTGCCCCTTACAGTATTTCCATCAGGTCTTTCAGGTGATGTACTTCGTGTGTGGGCGTACGGTCGTGTGCCGTTTTATGCGGGTTGAAATAAACCTGGTCCCATCCGGCATTAAAGGCCCCCAGCACGTCTATATCCAAAGCATCGCCGATCATCAGGCTATGTTCCGATAATGCCCCGGCGGCTTTCAGGGCATAGTCAAATATTTCGCGCTGCGGTTTTATGCTATTACTTTTCTCAGAGGTAACAACCTCCTGGAAATAGGGGGATATGCCGGAGTATTGCAGCTTTAGTAATTGTGTGGTTTCAAAGCCGTTGGTGATCAGGTGCAGCACATATTTGTCTTTGCAATGTTCCAGTATGTCGATAGCGCCGGGTATCAACGCGCCCTGTGTGGGTAGTATCTCCAGGTAGGCGGTGCTCAGTTCATGTGCCAGTGCTGTATCACCTATTTTAAAGTCGAGCAGTGTAAGCCAGATGCGTTTCCAGCGCAGCTCATCGCGTTTAATATAACCATTGCGGTAGCGCGCCCATAGTTTGTCGTTATGTATGACATATTGTGCATAAAAGGCGTCGAAATCCACTATACCCCTTCCTGCAAGCTCATATTCTCCATGCAATTGCCTGAGTGTCAGTTCTGAGTTCTTATCAAAATCCCAAAGGGTATGATCAAGGTCGAAGAAGATATGTTTGTAGCCTTTTTTCATTATAGGACAAAGTTAGGGTAAATGACCGACACGACAGGTTGTGTATTCCCGGGCATGGGGCAAAAAAAAAGCTACCCACCGGGTAGCTTTCAATATGTGTGATGTAACGTAATGTTTTACTTCTTGCGATAGTATATCTTATCGTCGTTAAATTCATTGATAGCCTGTAAAGCAGGATTGGCCATGCGCTCATAGATACGCGATATCTCTATCTGCTCTTTATTTTCGTGGATCTCTTCCAGGTTATCGCCATGTATTATGAATTCATCAAGCTTGCGGTGCAGCTCTTCTTTCATTGTTACAGATATCTGGTTGGCACGCTTGCCTATAACGGCTATCGACTCATACAGGTTACCTGTTTTATTCTTTATAGCGATCACATCCCTTGTTTCCACCAGGGGATTAACTGACGCAAGCGCTCTTTTATTTGTGCTCATCGCGGAGTTGTTTAATATGATTATCTGCCTGGGTATAATACTTTTCGGCGTCGCGAAGGTACGAAGATTTCGGATATTCGTCAACTAATTCATGGTAAGCAGTTATCATACCTGCATAGCGCTCCTCCTGCTTTTCCTTCACGCTCTCGTGTGCATAGTGGTACAGGGCCCTCACCTCCATGTATTGGTACATATCCATTTTTGGCGATTCGGGGTAGCTGTGCATTACGCTTTTATAGGCCACACTTGCCGCCTTATATTGGCCTATGTCGTAATATAGTTTTGCTGCGCTTGCTGCCTTCATTTCCATTTTATCGCGGCAGGCTTTTACATAGGTATTGGCCTCTGTGGCATATTTCGATTCAGGATGCACATTTACGAAAGATTGCAGGGCTTCCATGGCCTTAATGGTATTGGTAGGGTCCAGGCTATACTTTGGGGAATATTTGTAAAGGCAGAGGCCATACATGAACTCGCATTCTACAGCATCCTTACTACTGGGGAAGAACTCGGTAAAATTCTTGAAATGGTAAGATGCCGAAAGGTAATCCTTCATGTAATAGAAGGTGTAAGAATACCTGTAGTAGAGCTGCTCGTAATTACGGGTATGTTTCATTACCGGCAGCAGGCTCTCGTAGAGCTGGTTGGCATGCTGGTAGTACTTTTTATCGTAGTATTCATTCGCCTTGCTGAGCTTCAGGTTCACGTCACTGCTTTTCAGCAGTTTTTCGTAGCCATTACAGGCACTGAGCAGCAGGATAGACAGGCAAAAAAACCATAAATTTTTCCGGATCGGCATAATTAGCGGGCAAAAATATGGAAAGAAATGAGTAATCCCTAAAACACAAGGTAAAAGTGTGTTAAAATAGCCACAGCAGCGCTTTTCACAGCTTATCCACAGTAATCCACAGCATTTTCACATACTTTTTGCACAGTATGTGCGCAAAGAGGCTGAAAGTTAATGCAGGCTTGACTTTCCTTATTATATATAACTGTGGAAAAATATGTTGTACATTTGTGGTGGTAATTTGTGGGGATTTGTGTTATTTTGTGGTAATAATTGAAAAACAGCGTATTTTAAAGGCATGACAAGTTTTTCGGGCGAATATGAAATAGCGATCGATGCTAAAGGGCGTTTCTTACTCCCTGCAGCATTTCGCAAGCAGCTGCCCGAAAATGCGGCCGAACGCTTCGTGGTGAACCGGGGCTTTGAGAATTGCCTGAGCATGTACCATATTGATAAGTGGAACGCGCTTACCCAAAAGATGGCCAGGCTCAATGACTTTAACCCGAAGGTGCGCGAATTCAAAAGGCTGTTCCTGAACGGGGCCACTACAATAGATGTGGACAGTGCCGGAAGGATGTTGCTGCCTAAGCCTTTGCAGGAGTATGCCGGCATAAAGAAGGACCTGATATTATCTGCGCAGACTGACAAAATGGAGCTATGGGACAAAGATACATATTATAACTACATACGCGAGAAGGCGGCAGGTTTCAGTGACCTGGCTGCAGAAGTGGCGGGAGGTGATTTTTTGAACCCCTTTGAAATTGAGTAGCAAATGGGTAGCCCCGCTTTTTACCACACCACGGTCCTTTTGAAGGAGGCAGTGGATGGGCTGGCGATAAAAGAAGATGGTGTGTATGTGGATGCCACATTTGGCGGCGGCGGGCACAGCCGGGAGATATTGAGCAGGCTGGGGCTGGAAGGCAAGTTGCTTGCCTTTGACCATGACGAGGATGCATGGCGCAACAAGCCGGATGATGAAAGGCTGATACCGGTGAAAGAAAATTTCAGGTATGTGAACCGCTTTTTGAGGTTGCACGGATATAAGACAGTGGATGGGATATTGGCTGACCTGGGTGTAAGTTCTTTTCAGTTTGATACTGCAGAGCGCGGATTTTCAATACGCTTTGAGGGGCCGCTGGATATGCGGATGGATAAACGCAGCCAGTTGACCGCTGCCGATGTGCTGAAGACATATGGCGAAGAGCAACTGCACAAGCTCTTTGAGCAATATGGAGAAGTGCGCAATGCACGCCAGTTGGCCAGGCATATAGTAATGCACCGTGAGCGTGCCGCGCTGAACAGTATAGAGAGTTTGAAGGCCATGATAGTCCCTGTGATGAAAGGCAACCCGAACCGCTACCTGGCACAGCTGTTCCAGGCGCTGAGAATAGAGGTGAATGATGAGATGGGTGCGCTGGAAGAGTTTCTGCAACAGGCAGCAGCAAGTTTAAAGCCGGGTGGCAGGCTGAGTGTGATCACCTTCCACTCAATAGAAGACCGGATCGTGAAGCAGTTCATGAAGAAGGGTACCTGGGTGGAAGAAGAGCGGGATATATATGGAGCGGTGAGAACGAAGCCGCCATTGCGGCCGGTAAATGCAAAACCTATAGAACCTACAGATGAAGAAGTGAAAAATAATCCCCGTGCAAGAAGTGCACGGCTACGCATAGCAGAGAAACAGGATGAGCAGCAAGAGTAAAGATATAGCAGCGGAACAGGGCGAAATGGCGCCTGTGCAGCGTATCAGGAGCGACTGGAACATGTTGCTGGAGAAAGTGTCTTACAAAGCAATTGTGAATAATATCCCCTACCTGGCTTTTATAGCCTTGCTGGGCGTGCTATATATCAATAACTCGCAGCGGGCGATAGAAACGCAGCGGGAATTGAACAAGCAGAATAAAGTATTGAAGGAACTGCGCTGGAAGTATATGGATATAAAGACGCAACTGATGAATGCAAGGATGGAGACAGAGGTGATAAAGAGCGCAGGCAAGCTGGGCCTAAAACCCATGATGCTGCCTGCGTATAAGATAGAAGCGGATAGTGCAGTAGTAAAAAAGTAAGTAATAATAGCGCGTTTGGATATAAAGAAGGACATACGGTTTCGTGTTTACGTGGCATTTACGGGTATATGCCTGTTTGGCCTGGCTATTGTGCTGCAAGCGGCTAAGATACAGGTAAAAGAAGGCCCTGAGCTCAGGAAGCTGGGCCAGGAGATGTATACGCGTACCGACTCACTGCCTGCTGAGCGGGGTAATATATATACAGAAGACGGGCAGTTGCTATGTTCGTCCATTCCCCAGTTCGATGTGCATGTGGATTTTTCGGTGATCAGCGAAAAGCTGTTCAGCGAGAATGTGGACAGCTTGTCAAAATGCCTTGCAGGATTGTTCAAAGATGGTACAGCGGCCCAATACAGGCAAATGCTGGAAAAGGAATATAAAAAAGGCAGCCGCTATAGCCTGCTGCGCAAGAACCTGGCTTATTATGATTACCAGGCTGTGCGCTCTTTCCCCATTTTCAATAAAGGAAAAGCATATGGCGGTTTTATAGCCGACCCGCGTGAGAAGCGCATCAATCCGTATGGAATGCTGGCTTATCGCACCATAGGCTTGTGGCGGGAGAATAGCCAGGCCGTGGGCCTTGAAAACAAATACGACAGCCTGCTTAAGGGCATGGATGGCATACAGGTGGCGCAAAGGGCCACCGGCAATGTATGGGTACCCGTAGAGGGCTCTGAGGTGGACCCCCTGAATGGTAAAGACCTCGTGACCACTATAGATGTAAGCATACAGGACGTGGCAGAGCATGCGCTGATGAGTGTATTGCAGCAATATGAATGCCTGTATGGCACCTGCGTGGTAATGGAGGTGCAAACCGGTAAGGTGCGCGCACTGGTTAACCTGGGCAGGCAAAAAGACGGCAGTTACTGGGAAGACCTGAACTATGCAATGATGCCTACCGAGCCGGGTTCCACTTTCAAGGCGGTAACATTATTGTCGCTGCTCAATGATAAGTACATAACTGTGGATGATAATGTGGATGCTGAGGGTGGCGCTATACGTTTTGGCAACAGGACCATGAAAGACTCGCACTTTGGCCTGCATAACATGCCGATATGGAAGGCCTATGCAGAATCATCGAATGCGGCAATGGCCAAACTGGCATATACTTATTACTATAAACAGCCTGAGAAATATGTGGAGCATCTCTACAAACTACACCTGAACACCCGTACCGGGATAGACCTTACCGGTGAGCGCAGGCCGGTGGTGAAATCGCCGAAAGATGCCAGCTGGAGCGCTACTACCCTGCCATGGATGGCTACGGGTTATGAAGTGCAGATAACGCCGCTGCATACCTGCATGCTGTACAATGCCGTGGCAAACGGTGGCAGGATGATGAAGCCCTACCTGGTGAGCGCTATCAGGGAATATGGTAAAGATGTAAAGACGATAGAGCCCACAGTATTGGAAGAACATATTGGTGATTCATCAGTAATAGCGCAATTGAAGCGTTGCATGGATTCTGTAGTAACCATGGGTACAGCCCGCAGCATCAAGTCGCCATATTATGCGATAGCCGGTAAGACGGGTACTGCACAGGTGGCCGATAAGGGCATCAGTTATGCGGATGGTGTTTACCAGGGCTCGTTTGTGGGTTTCTTTCCTGCAGGGCAACCTAAATATACCATAGCCGTAGTGGTGCGTACCAAGCCCCATTCAGGAGCATACTATGGTGGCACAGTAGCGGCGCCTGTATTCAGGATGATAGCCGACAGGATATTTGCGAACAGCAAAGGGGCATGGGCAGGTCCGCTGGATAGCCTGGCAAGAAGCGGGAAAGATAAGGTGCAGGGCGCGGCAGCTACTGCATGGAGTTATAACGTGCTGCTGAATGACCTGGGCATAAAAACGGAAGCCAGTATGCCTGAGCAGGCTATGGCTGCTGTACGGACAGATTCGAGCCAGCGTGTAGTCATGCAGCCTAAACAAGTATACAGGGGTTATGTGCCCGATGTGACCGGTATGGGGCTGAAGGATGCTGTGTACCTGCTGGAGAGCCAGGGCATGCAGGTGCAATTGACCGGTAAAGGCAGGGTAATGTCGCAATCGGTGCCTGCAGGAACAAAGATCAATAAAGGACAAAATATAATACTGCAATTAAGCTAATGATCATATTAAAAGACATACTGAGCCGCATCGCAGCTATAAAAATAGCAGGCGATACTGCTGTGCAGACAGATGCGCTTTGCATCGACTCGCGCAAGGTGCAGGCAGGCAGTGTCTTTATTGCTGTGCGCGGTACGCTTGCCGATGGTCACGATTTTATAGAAAAAGCTATTAGTCAGGGTGCAGTGGCTGTTGTTTGCGAAGTATTGCCGGAGCCCAGGCCGGGTGTTGCATATGTACAGGTGAAGGATAGTGCAGCTGCTGCAGGTTTGCTTGCATCGGCATTTTATGGCGACCCCTCGCATAAAATGAAAGTAGTGGGTATAACCGGCACGAATGGTAAAACCACTTGCGCTACATTGCTGTACCAGCTATATGAGGCAATGGGCTATAAATGCGGCCTTATATCCACGGTGCAAAACTTTATACATGATATAGCAGAAGTGGCTACGCACACTACGCCCGATGCTATATCGATACAGGCCCTGCTCGCGCGGATGGCTGCTGCTGGCTGTGAATATGTATTTATGGAAGTAAGTTCACATGCCATACACCAGCGCAGGATAGAAGGGCTGCACTTTGCGGGCGGGGTATTTACCAACATAACGCATGACCATCTTGATTATCATAAGACATTCGATGAGTATATAAGAGTTAAAAAAAGCTTCTTTGATAGCTTGCCAGCCGGGGTCTTTGCGCTTACCAATGCAGATGATAAGCGAGGCATGGTAATGCTGCAAAATACTAAGGCGTTAAAAAACACTTATAGCCTGAAGATGCCTGCTACCATAAAAGGTAAAGTATTGGAAAATAACCTTACCGGGCTGGTGATGATGGTGGACCAGCAGGAAGCACATTTCAGGATGACAGGCACTTTCAATGCCTATAACCTGCTGGCGGTGTATGGCACAGCCATATTGCTGGGGGCGGATAAGGTGCAGGTACTGGCTATACTGAGCAACCTGCATGGCGCACCGGGGCGTTTTGAAACCTTCATGTCGCCCAATGACAGGATATTGGGTATAGTAGATTATGCACATACCCCCGATGCCCTGATCAATGTGCTGGCAACGATAAAACAACTGCGTACCGGCGGTCAGCAGATCATAACGGTAGTGGGTTGCGGTGGCGACAGGGATAAGACCAAGCGCCCTGTAATGGCCGAGGTGGCCTGCGAACATAGCGACAAGGCTATACTCACATCGGACAATCCGCGCAGCGAAGATCCTGAAGCCATACTGAACGATATGGAAGCGGGCCTGAGCATGGCACAGAAAAGGAAAATGCTGCGTATAGCTGATCGCCGCGAAGCGATAAAGACAGCAGTAGCGCTGGCCCTGCCTGATGATATATTGCTGGTGGCAGGTAAAGGACATGAAACATACCAGGAGATAAAAGGGATAAAACACCACTTTGACGACAGGGAAATATTAACGGAAACATTTAAACTATTGAACAGGTAATGTTCTACTATTTATTTACATACCTGCGTGAGCATTTTGGCCTTTTCGGGGCGGGGGTTTTCTATTACATCACCTTCCGTGCGGCTTTGGCCATCATATTGTCGCTGATCATCACGTTGCTGATGGGTAAGCGACTGATAAACTACCTGCAGCGTAAGCAAATAGGCGAAACCGTTCGTGACCTGGGTCTTGAAGGAGAAAAAACGAAGAAGGGTACCCCGACCATGGGTGGTATTATCATTATATCGGCAATACTCATACCCACCATATTGTTTGCACGTATCACCAATGTGTATATCATCATGATGCTGGTATCAACAGTATGGCTGGGGCTGGTAGGTTTTATTGATGATTATATAAAGGTATTCAGGAAGAACAAAGAAGGACTTGCCGGGCGTTTTAAGATCATGGGGCAGGTAGGCCTTGGTATCATAGTGGGTGCTACCATGTACTACAATAATAATGTTGTAGTGAGCCGTGAAGTGCAGAAGGGTAAGCCGGTGATATACAATGCAGCCGAGAAAATTATTTCAGGCCCCTTTACGAGGAAAGATGAGAACGGTGTGCAGCATGAGTATATGCGTATAAAAAGCGCTACGACCACGATCCCATTTGTAAAGTCGCATGAAATGAGCTTTGCCCGCATCGCCCGCATATTCGGTGAAAAATCGGTAAAGGTCGTTACGCCTGTTATCTATATCATCTTCGTGATATTTATTATAGTGGCCGTATCCAACGGGGCCAATATAACAGATGGTATTGACGGGCTGGCCACGGGTACATCAGCGATAGCCGGCATTTGCTTAGGTGTCTTTGCCTACCTGTCGGGCAACTACATATTTGCCGATTACCTGAATATCATGCACATACCCAATCTTGCGGAACTCTCCATTTTTACCGGGGCCTTCATTGGCGCCTGTGTGGGTTTCCTCTGGTACAATGCATACCCTGCACAGGTATTCATGGGAGATACGGGCAGCCTGGCATTAGGAGGTATCATCGCATCGCTTTCCATTATAGTTCGTAAGGAATTATTGATACCGATCATTTGCGGCATTTTCCTCGTGGAAAACCTGTCGGTAGTGATACAGGTATGGTACTTCAACCGCACATGGAAAAAATATGGTGAGGGCCGACGCATCTTTTTGATGTCGCCACTGCACCATCATTACCAAATGTTGGGATATCATGAAAGTAAAATAGTGACGAGGTTTTGGATAGTGGGCATTATACTGGCCATATTGAGTATAGTAACATTAAAACTGCAATAGTGCACACGAACGCAAATAATAAACTGGTAGTGCTGGGCGCCGGCGAAAGCGGTGTAGGAGCTGCTATGCTTGGCAAGCAGCAGGGCTGGGATGTGTTTGTGAGTGACGGCGGCAGTATAAAGCAGCACTTTAAAGAAGCTATGCTGCATGCAGGTATAGCTTTCGAAGAAGGCAGGCACACTATGCCGAATGTATTAGACGCACAATGCGTGGTAAAGAGCCCGGGAATCAGCGAGAAGACGGAACTGATGAAGGAGATACGCAAGGCCGGCATAGAAGTATGCAGCGAAATAGAATTCGGTTATCGTTACAAAGGCGATAGCAAAATAATAGCCATTACAGGCAGCAATGGCAAAAGCACTACCACAAAACTGGCTTATCACCTGCTGAAGGAAGCTGAATATGATGTAGCTATGGTAGGTAATATAGGTTACAGCTTTGCCAAACAGGTAGCCGAGCAGCCATGTAAATGGTATGTGATGGAAGTAAGCAGTTTTCAACTGGATGATATACATCACTTCAGGCCCGATATAGCTGTGCTGCTGAATATTACACCCGACCACCTGGACCGGTACGATTATAAGTTCGGAAACTATATCGCATCAAAATTCCGCATAGCGGAGAACCAGGGGGCTGAAAATTATTTTATTCTCAACTACGACGACCCGGTAATTAAAGATTACCTCTCAACACATACCATTAATTCACGCAAAATATATTTCACGATGAGCGAACAGAACTCGATTAACAATGAAGGAGGCTTTGTGGAAAATGATAATATCCACATCCGCTTTGGCGATGAAGAGCTCAATATGTCTATTCATGACCTATCGATCAAAGGAAAACATAACCAGTATAACAGCATGGCAGCAGGTATATCAGCAAGGGTAGCAGGGATAAGGAAGGAAAAGATCAGGGAGAGCTTTGCAACATTCGAAGGCCTGGAACACAGGCTGGAGTTCGTGGCAACGATTCGCGGCGTGGACTTTATCAATGACAGCAAGGCTACCAATGTAAATTCGGTATGGTTTGCGCTGGAGAGCATGAAGACCCCGGTGGTATTGATACTTGGCGGCCAGGACAAAGGGAATGACTATAACGAGATAATGGAACTGGTAAAGCAAAAGGTAAAGGCTATAGTATGCCTGGGTATAGACAACAAGCCTATACACGATGCCTTTGATGGCGTGGTGAGTGCTGTGATAGATACGCAGAGTGCATATGATGCCGTACATGCTGCTTATGCATTGTCTGAAAAAGGCGATTCGGTGCTGCTGGCACCCGCTTGTGCCAGTTTCGACCTGTTCAAAAATTACGAAGACCGCGGACAGCAGTTCAAAGATGCTGTACGTTCATTATAAGCTATGAAAACGGTGTGTTATGAAACAGCTATTAAATAAGACAAGAGGCGACCAGGTGATCTGGGGGGTGGTGATCGTACTATCGTTCATCAGCCTGATGGCTGTTTATAGCTCTACGGGTTCATTGGCATACCGGATGGATAAGAATGCCAGCTATTACCTCGTAAAACAATTGCTGGTATTGGGGCTCGGCCTGCTTATCATTTATTGGGTGCATAAGATCAATTATACCAAGTTCGCAAGGCTGGCTTTATTACTATACGTAATAAGCGTTCCCTTGCTGATATATACCCTTTTCTTTGGTACTAAGCTCAACGAAGGTTCGCGCTGGATAAGGCTCCCGGTCATTAATCTTACTTTCCAGACATCAGATCTTGCAAAGCTGGCCCTGTTCATGCTGCTGGCCCGGGTACTGAGTATGAAGCAGGCAGTGATAAAAGATCTGCGTAAAGGCTTTGTGCCGGTGTTGATCCCGGTTATCCTTACCTGCCTGCTCATAGCCCCTGCAAATCTTTCAACTGCACTGATGCTCGGTTTTACCTGCAGCATACTCTTTTTCATAGGGCGTGTCAAAGTTAAGCACATTGCTTTGCTGGCATTGGGTGGTATAGTGGGTGCGGTACTGCTCTTCTTTGTATCTAAGGTCACTGGCTTTGGACGCGCAGCTACCTGGGAACAGCGAATAGAAGATTTTGCAGGAGGTAAGAAAAAAGACGGTAAAAAAGGCGATGCAGTATACCAGGTGCAACAGGCCAAGATAGCAATAGCCAATGGTGGTATCGCAGGCATGGGGCCGGGCAATAGCAAACAGCGTAATTTCCTGCCGCATCCTTATTCCGATTTTATTTATTCTATAATCATAGAAGAGTATGGTTTGATAGGTGGGGCCGCTATAGTGTTCCTTTACCTATTGTTCCTCTGGCGAAGTATACTCATATTCCGGCGCTGCCCCTATGCATTTGGTGCATTCCTGGCGGTGGGCTTAAGCATCACGTTAGTGTTCCAGGCCATGCTCAATATGGCAGTGAATGTGCACCTGGTGCCGGTTACCGGTCTCACACTCCCAATGATAAGCATGGGGGGGTCATCTATATGGTTTACCAGCATAGCTATAGGCATTGTGCTGAGTGTGAGCAAATATGTAGATGAAATGGAAGGGAAGAAAAAGGCGCAGGCAACAAAAGAAATAGTGGAGGAAGAGGAAGAAGAAACCGAAGAGGAAGAAGAAAAACCAAAACGTAAAAGGACCAAACAAGTAATACCGGCATAAACAATGAGCAATATGCGTATCATAATAGCAGGCGGCGGCACCGGGGGACATATATTCCCTGCAGTGGCCATAGGCCATGCTTTGCAGCGGATGGCTGCAGGCACGCAATTGCTGTTTGTAGGCGCTAAAGGTAAAATGGAGATGGAGAAAGTGCCGCAGGAAGGCTTTGAGATAATAGGCCTGGATATTGCGGGTTATAACCGCAGTAATTTCTTTAAGAACCTGCTCCTGCCATTCAAGCTATTGAAAAGCAGGGCGCAGGCAAAGAAGATATTGAATGATTTTAAACCTGATGCTGTGGTAGGTGTAGGTGGTTATGCCAGCTTCCCGGTGCTAAACGCTGCACAGGGTATGAACGTACCTACGCTGATACAGGAACAAAATTCCTTTGCCGGGAAAAGCAATAAAATGCTGGCAAAAAAAGCAAAAGCTGTATGCGTAGCCTACGATCATATGGAGCGCTTCTTCCCGAAGGATAAGATAATATTCACCGGTAACCCGGTGCGCAAGAATATATCCTCCATGAGCATTAGCAGGGCCGAAGGACAGGCTTGGCTGGCTATGAATGAAGCTAAGAGAACGATACTGGTGGTGGGCGGCAGTCTCGGTGCCCGTTCGATAAACGAAGCGATAGATGCCCATTTGGAGGAGATACTGGCGGAAGGTGTACAGATAGTATGGCAAACCGGCAAACCATACTATGAACAGGCCAGGAGAAGAGTTGCTTCTTTGAGCGATAAGGTGAAAGTTTTTGAATTTATAAGGGAGATGGATTATGCCTATGCCGCAGCTGATATCGTGGTTTCGCGGGCAGGGGCACTGGCGATAGCGGAATTATGCATAGCGGGCAAACCCGTGGTGTTTGTGCCATATCCCTTTGCTGCCGAAGATCACCAAACCAGCAATGCGATGGCCCTGGTAGAGCATAATGCAGCTATGATGGTAAAAGACAATGATGCAAGAACAGAACTGGTAAAAAAGATAAAACACCTGCTGCACGACGTGGCCATGCAGGATATAATGAGTAAAAGCCTGCGAAGGCTGGCAATAAAAGATGCAGACGAAAGAATAGCTAAAAAAGTAATAGAAATAGCGACAAAGTAATGAACGTAGGGGAACTTAAACGGGTTTATTTCATAGGTATCGGTGGTATCGGTATGAGTGCACTTGCGCGCTTCTTTAAGCAGCGCGGAGCAACTGTGAAAGGCTATGACCGTACGGAAACAGACTTGACCAAACAATTGGTGGCTGAGGGTATAGAAGTACATTATACAGATGATACGGGCTTGCTGGATAATGGGGCTGAGTTGGTGGTATATACACCGGCCATACCGGCTACGCTTACTGAGTTGAACTGGTACCGGGATAATAATTACCCGGTGTATAAACGCAGTGATGTATTGCAATGGATAACAGGTGCTATGCATGCGATAACCGTTGCAGGCACGCATGGTAAAACCACCATATCTACTATGACAGCATACCTGCTCCGTGAAACTGGTTATGGTTGCAATGCCTTCCTGGGTGGGGTATCGGTAAATTATGACTGCAACTACTGGAGCAGCGATAATGATACGGCAGTAGTGGAAGCTGATGAGTATGACCGTAGCTTCCTGAAGCTGAGCCCGGATATAGCTGTGCTTACTGCTATGGACGCCGATCACCTGGATATATACGGTACGGTTGCTGAAATGGAGCAAGCCTTCATACAGTACACAGCCAATATCAAGCCCGGAGGCACTTTGCTTGCTAAGCACGGGCTAAAGAGAGGTGGTGACCTGGAAGGAGATAATAAACTTACATACAGCCTGCAAAATGACAGTGCAGATGTGTTTGCATACAATATTACCCAACAGGATGGCGAATACATATTTGATGTAAAAGGTAAAGACTGGGCCATGCATGAGATGCACCTCGCCATAGGTGGGATGCATAATGTAGAAAATGCTGTTGCAGCTATTGCAGTGACGCAATTGCTGGGTATCAGCCCCGGTAAGGTGAAACATGCACTGCCGGGTTTTAAAGGCGTGAAACGTCGCTTTGAATATGTGATCAAGAACGATGAACTGGTATATATAGACGATTACGCGCATCACCCCGAAGAGCTGGCTGCATTGATAACGAGTGCCAAACAATTGTTCAAAGGCCGTAAGTGCGTAGTGGCTTTTCAGCCGCACCTCTTCACGCGTACCCGCGATCTTGCCGAAGGTTTTGCACATAGCCTTGATATGGCAGATGAAGTGATATTGCTGGATATATATCCCGCCCGCGAATTGCCTGTTGAAGGCGTGAGCGCGCAGATGATAAAAGATAAGATGACCAATGAAAGTTGTACCATCTTGTCAAAAGAGGGCTTGCTGAAATATGTACAGGTAGCGCCGCTGTCCTTGTTCATCACGGCAGGTGCAGGAGATATCGATCAATTGGTGGAACCTATTAAAAAGATATTAGCAAACAAGTAAATGACCCCGAAGCGTAAAATATCGGTCCGCAAAGTATTGCAGTTCCTGGTCACGATCATCGTGACAGCAGGCTGTATCGTGGCCATATCCAGCGCTTCAAAACTGGAAGATGGGAAATTTATAAACAACATAGATATACAAATAAGGAACGAGCGTAAATGCAGGTTTATAGATAAAGGTGAAGTGCTGGATATACTGGTGAATAGCAGGCATGCAGATATAAAGCATATACCGGTGAGTAAGCTCGACCTGCACAGCATGGAGCAGATCGTGTCGACCAATCCATGGGTTGCGAATGCAGAAATCTACGTGGATAATGTGCATGATCTGCATGTCAATCTCACGCAGCGTGTGCCGGTAGCCCGTGTGTTCGAAGAGGACGGCAACAGCTATTACCTGGACACCGCGCTGAAAGCAATGCCTTTGTCTGACCGCTATATATATTATACTACTGTAGTGACCAATGTGCCTGTAGTGAAGGATGACAGTGCTGGCATTGCCCTCAGGGCGCAGGTATTAGAGGTGGTGCGCTTTGTTGAAAATAGCAACTTCTGGAAAGCACAGGTGTCGCAGATCATCATGCTGCCCGATAGCACTTTTGAGCTTGTTCCGGTGTTGGGCCATCAGCGCATATTGCTTGGCGATACTTCCATGCTCGAAGAAAAGTTCCGTAATCTCTATGCATTCTATAAGAAGGTATCGAACCGTATAGGCTGGGACAAATATGATGTGATAGATCTGCGTTACAAAGGCCAGGTAGTGGCATCGCCCGCACTGCCCTGGAAGGCCCCGGTTGATAAGGCCATGAGCAGTATGAACTGGGTGAAGAACATCGTGGGTAAAGATATCAATACTACAGAGGCCGCAGTTCCGGTATCGGTACCCGCTGCACCAAAACCGCAGCCGGCATCCCCGGAGCATGCAATGGCCACAAGCGCAATGGGTGCTGTAACAGAAAGATCAAAACCGGTAAAGACAGAAGTAAGAGCAGGAGTGAAAGCACAGGCGCATGCGCCCCCAGCTAAAGCCCCGCCACCACCCGCAGCAAAAAAAATGGTACAGGCTGAAAAAAAGGAGTTGAAGAAAGATCCGGTAACAAAAAAAGCTGCACCAAATGAAAAAAAAGAAGAAGGAGCAACGAAAGAACAAACACCAAAATATTTATACAAAGCCAATAATGATAATCACTAAAAGTGCCGCAATATGAGTAAAAATGAACAACCCATTATCGTAGGCCTGGATATAGGGACCACCAAAGTGGCTGCTATAGCCGCCCGTAAAAATGAATATGGAAAGCTGGAGATACTCGGTGTAGGCCGTGTGGACTCTGCAGGTGTCAACCACGGTGTGGTAATGAACATCGAGCAGTGTATCCGCTCCATAGAGAACGCCATTGAAAAATGTATCCAGTCGAATCCTGAACTGGTAGTAAAAGAAGTGTATGTAGGCATAGCCGGGCAGCACATCAAAAGTCTCCAGACCAGGGGCGACAGGGTGCGTGTGTCTATGGATGAAGAGATCAGCCAGCAGGATATAGACCTGCTTGTGGCCGATCAGCGCCAGACATACATCCCCGCCGGTGACGAGATCATCGACATCGTACCGCAGGACTTTACCGTTGATAGTACCACCAATGTAATTGATCCCATTGGTATGAGTGGTGTAAAGATCGGGGCCAATTTTCATATAATAACCGGCGACCGTAATGCCATACGTAATATTAAACGTTGCGTGGACAAATCTCAGTTGGTAACAAGGGATATCGTACTTCAGCCGCTGGCATCGGCCGCTGCGGTAATGAACGATGAAGACCTTGAGGCGGGCGTTGCCATAGTGGATATTGGTGGCGGCACTACCGATATGGCGGTTTTTTACGACGGCATCCTGAAGCATACTGCCGTAATACCATATGCCGGTGTGAATATCACCAACGATATACGCAATGGCCTTGGCGTACTGCGCGCTCAGGCTGAGCAAATGAAAGTGCAGTTCGGTATGGCACTTGCCGAAGAGGCTAATTCAAATGCCTATATCACCATACCCGGTCTGCGCGGTTTGCCGCCCAAGGAGATATCTATGAAGAACCTGGCGCACATCATACAGGCGCGTATGCAGGAGATATTGGACTACGTGTTGTATCACCTGAAGCAATTAGGCCTGGAGAATAAGCTATATGGTGGTATCATCCTTACAGGTGGTGGTGCGCAGCTAAAGCACATCATCCAGCTTACGGAGTATATAACCGGCCTCGGCGCACGTATTGGTTATCCCAATGAGCACCTGACCGGTAAGCTGGCTGAGGAACTGATGAACCCCATGTACTCTACCTGCATTGGGCTGATACTGCGCGGCTTCCACGATTATGAAAATGGCAAGATGGCTTTCGTGGGCAATGGGGGCAACTTCATCCCGATGCATGCCGATACGGTGAACGAAGCTGCTGCTATGGCACAGGCAGGAGTTGACGAAGAACCTGTGGATGAAGCACAGCAAACCAAAAACAAGGCAAAGCGCGCGGCAACGCTTACCAACCTGTTCGATGGTTTGAAGGGCAAATTCATGAGGCTCTTTGAAGACGTGGAAGACCAGGAAATATTATAAACGATCTAAGAAACACAACCTAAATAATATACTTACTAACTAATAATCATTTACTAACCCACAAAATAAACTGTTATGATACACTTTGAAATTCCAAAAAACCAGTCGTCTATTATCAAAGTGATAGGCGTGGGTGGCGGCGGCGGTAATGCTGTGAATTACATGTTCGATCTTGGGATCGAAGGCGTTGACTTTGTTATTTGTAATACGGATTCGCAGGCACTGGCCCTGAGTCCCGTACCTAATAAAATACAGCTTGGCCCGCATCTTACGCAGGGTCTGGGTGCAGGGGCTAATCCCGAGATCGGTAAGCAGGCCAGTGAAGAAAGTATTGAGGATATCACCAAGATACTGAAGGTAAATACGCGTATGGCCTTCATCACCTGCGGTATGGGTGGTGGCACGGGTACAGGTGGTGCACCTGTGGTGGCTAAGATATGCCGTGAGCTGGGTATACTTACGGTGGGTATAGTTACCATGCCCTTCACTTACGAGGGCCGCAAGCGTATGAAGCAGGCCCAGGAAGGCATTGACCGTATGCGCGAGCATGTGGATACGATCCTCATAATATCTAATGACAAGTTGCGCCAGCAATTTGGCAACCTGCCCTTTACACAGGCCTTTGCCAAAGCCGATGATATCTTGTCTACTGCAGCAAAGTGTATCACTGATGTAATAAATACTACCGGCCAGATAAATGTGGACTTTGCCGACGTATGCACGGTAATGCGTAATGGCGGTGTGGCCATACTGGGCAGCGCATCGGCTGCCGGTGAGAATCGTGCTTTGCAGGCAGTTGAGGAAGCACTTAACTCTCCGCTGCTTAATGATAATGATATACGCGGTGCCAAATGGTTACTGCTCAATATTACCTCGGCTGCCGGTGAGCATGAGCATACTATGGACGAGGCCGAGGCTATACAGGCCTTCGTGCAGCGCCAGGCTGGTGACAATTGTGATGTTATCCTGGGTATGGGCCACGATCCTGCCCTGAACGACCAGATAGCAGTTACCGTTATTGCTACAGGGTTTAATCATAAAGATTTTGTTCCTGAAGCGCAGGAGAAAAGTAATGAACCTGAAAAGGTATATGTGCCACTGGCCACGCCTGCTAATTCGGGTAGCAGTGCTTTTTCAGGCACGGCAGTTGCTGCGGCACCCGTGAAGCAACCCGATGCTATGGCACCCACAATGGTAGAGATGGCCCCTGTTCAGCGCCATACCGTGATCATAGATGCCAAGCCTTCATTCCCGGCTACAACACCTACTGCTACAGAACGTTTCGAACTGGAAATGAAACAGCAAAAAGACGAGCATGCAGAAAAGCCGGCTGAGCCCGTAGCTAAAGTTGAGGAGAAGAAAGAAGGAGAAAATGAGATAAAGCTGGTGATCAAAAATGAAATGCCACCTGTAAAAGAGCAGCAACCCGTTGCCTCTGTAAAGATAGGTGAGCATATGCTTACTGCCGATGAACTGGAAGAGAAACAACGCTTTGAAGAACAGAAACGTGCCCTTGAAGAGCGTGCCGAACGTCTTCGCCGCATGAGCTTTAATATCAAGAACTCGGAAAGCACTGATGATATGGAGAACGTTCCCGCTTATGTGCGTAAGAATGTGAACCTCGACAATTCGGTGGCCTCGGCCGATAAATTCCTGAGTGGTTACAGTGTAGGCGTGAACGACCAGCAAAATAATACACAGGCTTCCATTCAGACCATCAATACTTTTCTTGATGGCAAGAAGCCCGATTAAAGAGCATCACCTTTTTTGTTTATAATTTCATATTGCGTACGGCTCCCGTTGTCTAACGGGAGCATTTTTTTGTACCTGCTTCATACATTACGGCTGGCTGTTATCCTCTATTACCGATAAGATATTGCCTGCAGGATCTTTGAACCAGGCTATAGATGGGCCCATTCCTTTTGATATCCCTTTCTCGTCGGTTTTTATATCCCCCTCATACTGCTCAAATACCACGCCTTTTGCATTAAGCTCATCCACCGCCTTATCAATATCGGCAACAACTATGTTCAGCACTGTAAAGTCTGCAGGCTTATGCCCTGGCTTGGGATATATGATCGTTTGCATGCCGCTTTCGGTATTTATCTGCAGTATGTTCATTTCATTGCTTTCCGATACGTTCATGCCCAGCACTTCGCTGTAAAATGTTTTCGCCTTTTGTATATCGTCGGTGGAGAAACTGCTGAATATTCGTTTATGAGCTAACATGGTTTCGTGATTTGTTTATGTAATTTACTTATTATGGGGTTACCCGGCTATTATGTTTTTGCTGTCATAGGCCGCATTCTTTATATTTACCCATCAAATAGTGTATATGAAAAAGACATTGGTATTTGTGATAGTTTTTTTTACCTGCTGCGCGGCTTATGCGCAGGATGCTTGCAGTAACTGGAGATGGCGGGTTAAGAACCTCGTTGACGATTCAGGTATCGACTGGTTCAATACTACTCCCCGTCATACCTCATTGGCTCACCTGGATTACAACAGTACCATGGCTTTTGAGCCTGAGGAAATGGAAGAAAAGCATGCGGGTAAGGGCCGCCTGGGCTCCGAAAAGGAATTGGTATCCCTTACCTGCTATGTTTATGATGTAAAGACCGGTTATAAAGACGGGGACTACCATCTGTTTTTGTCAAACCATAAGGATGGTACCGGGAAGCATATGGATGCCAAAATACCCGATCCATCCTGTAAAGGACTGAGACGTTATGCACGCCTGAGGAATATGTATGACGATGCACGCAAAGAGGCGGAAGTAATAAAAAGCTGGACCGATGCCGGCTATGTGGTAAAGGTAGAGCTGGAAGGTGTGCCCTTCCGTTGCTTTGAATATGAGGCGCGCGACAATGCCTATTATCAGAGAGAGATACACCCGGTAACTTATTTGAAAGCCTACTTGCCTTAACGACAGGTATGGTTAATGATTCATGTGTTCCATTTCTTATGTTTTGTGGAAGGATATGTTATTAAAAATATTTTCGTTCTGATGATATTTATTTAGTATTATTTTATAAATTTGGTTTTGCTGCAATTGTTTTTAATTATTTAATTAAATGAATGTAGAAATAGCTGAGCGAGTATACCAGGACAAGTACAATGATAAAATGACCTGGGAGCAATACTTGAATAAATTAAATACCGGCTTGCAACTCATTGTGGAGGAGAGCCTGCTCTATAATAAGACCCTGGATAAGCTCCAGGCTGCGAACATTGCGCTTGTTTATTATCGCGAGGTATTGTTGTATCACCTTGAAAATTAGCCTTTACTGCATCGTTTTCCTATTGTTTATTTATCCATCCTTGAGTCACCTGCACCCGCCAGAGTGCGGCATGGCATGGCATGTTAAAATTTTCACAAGTCATAATGGCCTAAATAATAAAAATGCAGGGCGATTTGTTACTTTTGAACACTAATACACACTACGCTCATGCGACTTGCATTCTGGAAAAAGAAAGATGGTGAAAAAAAGAAAAAACCTGTTTGGCGCGAATGGCTCGATGCTGCTGTCTTTGCAATAATAGCAGCTACCCTCATTCGCACTTTTTTTATAGAAGCTTATACCATACCCACAGGCTCTATGGAAGGCAGCTTGCTGGTAAACGATTTTCTGTTTGTAAGTAAAATATCATATGGCCCTCGTATACCCATGACACCTATCGCTGTGCCGCTGGTACATAATACCATGCCCATCACAGGCGGTAAATCTTATACCGATGCCGTGCAGTGGGATTATCATCGCTGGTGGGGTTTTGGTAATGTAAAGCGTTACGATGTAGTGGTCTTTAATTTTCCTGAAGGCGATACCATTATGAAAGAAGAGCCCGAAAATGACTATTATATTCAATGCCGGGTAATGGGCCGCGAAGCTGTCAAGGCCGCCTATACTATTGAGAGTCGCCCGGTAGATAAGACCGATAATTATATAAAACGTTGCGTAGCCATTCCCGGCGACAAACTGGAGCTCAAAAGCGGCACTTTATATATAAATGGTCAGCGGTCACCTGTTTTCAGGCATTCTAAGAACGAATATATCGTTAAAACAGATGGGAACCTGCTACCACCTGATGTACTGGAAGAAAACGATGTGGAAATAAGGGGTAATAGCGGCCAGTTATATGATATGCTAATTGAAAATGGCAAAGTTCCGCTTATTCAAAAACTCCCCCATGTAGTGTCCATACAGCCTGCTGTAATGCCCGCAGGTGTGGTGGGCAGCGTAGGCGAGTGGACCTTCCCGCAGGATACGGCACATTTTAAATGGAATGTAGATAATTTCGGCCCGCTGATGATCCCTAAAAAAGGCACTACCGTACAGTTGAATGCTGAAAATATAGCTTTATACAGGCGTATCATTTCCGTTTACGAAGGCAATAAATTTGAGGAAAGGGCAGGCCAGTACATCATTAATGGACAACCGGCAAGTTCTTATACCTTCAAAATGGACTATTACTGGATGATGGGTGATAATCGTCACAATTCGCTCGATAGCCGTTACTGGGGCTTTGTGCCCGAAGACCATGTGGTAGGGAAGGCATGGTTCGTATGGCTTAGCTATGGTAAGGACGGGCTTACGGATATACGCTGGAGGCGTTTGTTCCATAGTATCCATTCGCTTGAGAAATAAGGAGTTATTCGGTTTTTTCTGCTGATAGGTATCATATGATTTTTAGCTGCAGTGTAGCGGTAATAAGCTACATTTGCAGCAACCGCCATCATCGCTTTTTATTTTTTCACTAAGTAAAAAGTGCATTTATTATGTCAGTTACCCCGACGAAAGAGCTTAAATTATTTTCAACTGATAAACTGTCGGCTTTTGATGCCATTTCAAGAGCGCAGTTTATTGCTTTTGCCCCCTACATTTTCCAGGCAGCAGTGCTGCTTCGTGATCAGGGCATATTACGGCATATAGAGCTGTCCGGCAAAGATGGTACTTCTATAGATGAACTGGCTGCCGGGCTGCCCCTAACTAACTATGCACTGCGTGTGCTGTTGGAGGCGGGCCTGGGCATTGGCCTCGTTTATCGCCTCGATGACAAATATTTCCTTGCAAAGACCGGTCACTTCTTTTTGAACGACCAGATGACACGGGTAAATACCGACTTTATGCGGGATGTTTGTTATGATGGCGCACAGGAACTTGCTTCTTCGCTCGAGGAGAGCCGCCCGGCTGGTTTACATCATTTGGGAAACTGGGCAACGATATACGAAGGATTATCCCGCTTGCCCGAACCCGCCAGGACCAGTTGGTTCCGTTTCGATCATTTTTATTCCGACAATGCCTTTCCTGAAGCCCTGCCGATCGTCTTCGACCGGGCACCCGGCAAAATAATGGACATTGGTGCAAATACCGGTAAGTGGACACTTGCCTGCCTGGACTATGATAAGAACGTAGAGCTATGCCTGGTGGACCTTGGCGTGCAGTTGCAGGTGGCAAAGAAAAATATTGAAGAAGAGGGACACGCAGGCAGGGTGCAGTATTATGAGTGCAATGTGTTGGAGGACGGTGCAGTACTGCCTGGAGGTTTTGATGTCATCTGGATGAGCCAGTTTCTCGACTGTTTTTCTGATGAGCAGATAGTATCCATATTGAAAAAATGTTATAAAGCTCTGCCCACGGATGGGAGTGTTTTTATTAATGAAACTTTCTGGGACAGGCAGCGTTTTGAAGCCTCCGCATTAAGTTTACAGATGACATCTTTATATTTTACCACTATGGCCAATGGCAATAGCCAGATGTACGATAGTGACGTATTTATGAAACTAATAGCCGAGGCGGGTTTTGAAGTTGTCAAACAAATTAATAATATTGGCTTAGGTCATACTTTATTGGAACTAAAGAAACTGTAAAGAATACAAACAATTTTGTATCTTTTTTTGTAATAACTGTTATGAGTATAAAGAAACAAGTTGACGTACTGGTAATAGGGGCTGGCCCTTCCGGTACCATCGCCGCATCACTTATGCACAAGGCCGGCCTTTCGGTGCAGGTAGTGGAAAAAATGAAGTTCCCCAGGTTTGTGATAGGCGAGAGCCTGCTGCCCCGGTGTATGGAAGCGCTTGAAGAGGCTGGTTTGCTGGATGCCGTAAAAGAGAAGCATTTTCAGCAAAAGGACGGTGCCAAATTTGTCTTTGGCGATAAGGATTGTGATTTCAATTTCTCCCAGCAGTTCACCCCCGGCTGGAAGTGGACCTGGCAGGTGCCGCGGGCCGATTTTGATAAAACGCTGGCCGACGAGTGCGAAAAGATGGGGGTGTCATTGGAATACGAGACCGAAGTAACTAATATAGAGATAGCTGCCGATGGCAGCTCGAAAACAACGATCAAAGACAAAGAAGGGAATACCAATGTGATAGAAGCACGTTTCATTGTGGACGGAAGTGGTTATGGCCGTGTCATCCCGCGTTTATTCGGCTTGGAGAAGCAATCGAGTTTGCCGCCCCGTAAAACGCTGTTCTGTCATATGACCGACCCCAAACGCAGTGCCGCATTTGAGCCCAATCGCATTATCATATATGTGCATAATCCCAGGACATGGATATGGGTCATACCATTTGCCAATGGTAATACTTCGGTAGGCTATGTGGGCTCACCTGAGTTCTTTGAGGCATTCGAAGGAACGCCTGAGCAACAATTCAGGCAGCTCCTAAATGCCCAGCCTGAACTGGCAGAGCGCTTTGGCGACTCGGAAATGCTTTGGGAACCTCGTACATTACAAAGTTGGAGCGTAACGACAGAAAGTTTCTACGGTAATGGCTTTGTACTTACGGGCAACGTTACGGAATTTCTCGACCCTGTTTTCTCGTCAGGGGTTACGCTCGCATCAGTTTCGGCGCAAATGGCCGCTAAATTAGTGATAAAACATCTGCAGGGCGGGCAGGTAGACTGGCAAAGTGAATATATGGATCCTATGATGAAAGGTGTGGACGTCTTCAGGACCTATGTTAACGGCTGGTATGACGGTACATTATTCACTATTTTCTTTGCAGAGAACCGCAACCCGGAGATCATGTCGCAGATATGCTCTGTGCTTGCAGGCTACGTATGGGACGAGAACAATCCCTTCGTAAGAAGCCATGAGAAAAATGTGCGTACACTTGCACGTTATCTCGAAACAACTAAAACCACCGTTTAGCTAAAAGCCGTATTTACAATTTGGAGCAGATCAGTTTGAATATCGGCCATTACCTGCGTGTAAGTAAAGAGAAGCTGGTAAAGGATGGTAATAGCATATTGCCGGAAGGAATAAGGACAGCAGACGGGCCTGAAGCACTTTACAGGCACATGCAATATGCTTATCCTAAGTTCTTTAAAATGGATGGCCTTTGTAAATGGGCCTGGCTGGCCGCTGAGCAGTTGCTCAGTGCTGATGCAGCTATGGTATATGATGACATTGATAAAAACAATGTGGCAGTAGTACTGGGCACATCGCATGGCTGTATCGATGTAGATAGGAAATATCATGAGACAATGAATAGCATTCCCAGCCCGGCTTTGTTTGTGTATACCCTTCCTAATATTATGCTCGGCGAGCTGTGTATCAGGCACGGTTTCAAAGGCGAGCAGGCCTGTCTTTTGAATGATAACTTTAATAGCGAAGAATTATATTTCTGGGTGAAGGACCTGCTCCTTAACCGCGGCATGGAGGCATGCCTTGCCGGTTGGGTAGATGTGGCGGGTGATAAATATGATATATGCCTGTTTTGGGTCACGAAGAGGACTGAAGGCATCGGTTTTTCGGGTAGCGGCATGCAATATCTATATGATAATTAAAAGAACGACCCGGAGTAAAAAATGAAAAAGCTGAGATTGATGAAACCCTGGGATTTGAACACTTTAAGGCAGAAATTAAATGCCGATCTGTGTATATTTGCCCCCGGAACTATTACCGGGATAACCTGTAAAGGCCCTTCAGATACCGCATCGGTTGTTGGTGTTGCAAATGCAGCCCATTTACAGCCGGAATGTATGTTCAGACCGCAAAATGAAGTCCTTTACGGGAGAGTACTACCGGTTTACCCACGTAATAATACAATATGATGGATCAGCAGGCCTATGTTGTAAATACCGGCTTGATAACGGCTATAGGGAACAATACCGGCGAGTGTTTGGATGCGCTCGTGGCTGGCCGTAGTGGTGTGGCAAAGGCTAAGTATTTACAAACGCATTGGCGTGATGAAGTGCCCGTAGCGGAGGTGAAATTATCGAATGAAGAACTGTCAGCCATCGCGGGAGTGGATGCAGGCTGGCCACGCACGGCCCTGCTCAGTGCTATTGCAGCAGCGGAAGCCATACAACCTTTCAGGGGCAAGCTGCAAGGCCTGCGTATAGGCTTCTTTTCTGCCAATACCGTAGGCGGTATGGACCTTACCGAAGATTTCTATGCCGGTTTTGTTGCAAATAACAAAAGCAGCGCCCCCCTCGCAAATGTCACGAACCATGAATGTGGTGCTGTGACCGAATTAGTTTCCGATCATCTTGGTATACACGATTTTGTTACCACCATCAGTACGGCATGTTCCTCATCGGCCAACAGCATCATGATGGCGGCTCAAATGATCAGTAAAGGTATGTTGGATGTGGCGATAGCAGGCGGGGCAGACAGCTTATCTAAGTTTACATTGAATGGCTTCCATACCCTGATGATACTGGACAAAGAACCTTGCCAGCCTTTTGACCAGAACCGCAGGGGTCTTAATCTTGGTGAAGGGGCGGGATACCTCTTGTTAATGAGTGAGAAGGCCATGAAACAATGTACTGCTGCCCCTATATCTGTAGTGAGCGGCTATGCCAATACAAACGATGCCTATCACCAAACAGCATCTTCGCCGGAGGGTCTGGGCAATAAAATGGCCATGCAGCAGGCATTGCAGAAAGCAGGTTTGCAGCCATCGGACATCAATTATATTAACCTGCATGGTACCGGTACAGCCAATAATGATAGTTCAGAAGGGCTTGCCATTACAGCCATATTTGGTGACAAGGTACCCATGGCCTCGTCTACAAAAGCTTTTACCGGCCATACACTTGGCGCTTCCGGTGCTGTGGAAGCTGTTTTTAGCAACCTCAGTATCAGGGATGGCCTGGTGTTCCCCAATATACGCTGGCAAACCCAGATGGAGGATATACCATGGAAACCCGTTACCGAACTGCAAACAGCTTGTGATATCAGGCACGTATTGTCCAACTCGTTTGGCTTTGGCGGCAATTGTTCATCCCTTATTTTTTCAAAAAGCTAAAGATGGACCTGTACATATATAGAGCTGGCCTGGTGAGTGCAGCAGGCGACAATAGCGGGGAGCAATTTCTTGCCAACGCACCCTCATACCATACCGACAGGCTACTGTGCGATGAACTGGATTATACGGCTTACATACCGCCCATGCAGCTGCGCCGCATGAGCAAAGCAGTGCGCATGAGCGTAGCAGCCGCAAAGATCTGTATGAGGCAGGATGAAAAAGCGGCAGCAATTTCGGTAGGTACAGGCATGGGTTGCCTTTATGATACGGAGCAGTTCCTCTCAAAAATGGTGACCCAAAATGAGCAAATGCTTACGCCTACCTCTTTTATCCAGTCCACGCACAATACGGTTGGCGGGCAGATAGCCATGCTCACCGGTTGTCACGGCCATAATCTCACCTTTGTACAGAGGGGACATTCTTTTGAGAACGCCGTTATTAATGCCGGCTTGTATCTTGACGAACATCCGGGCGAAAAGATATTGACCGGGGGCTTTGATGAATTGACAAATACGAGCCTCGCTATTTTAAAAACAGCCGGCGTTTATAGTATTGAGCCGCGTGGCCCTGAGAACGTTTTGCATCATACACGCCCCGGTGGTATAGCCGGTGAGGGGGCCTCTTTCCTTTTAATGGGTAAAGAACCCATGCCGGGCTCCCTGGCCATTAGAGGCCTTTCTCTTTTTGTTACCAAAGACACAGCCGATGCACTGCAGCAGGTCACCTCTTTTTTACAAGCGCAGGCATTGGAGCCGGGTGATATCAGCTTTGCTATGCTGGGTACGAATGGTGACGGAAAGTATGAACCCTTTTACAAAGCACTCAGGCAGGATGTATTCAAAGACTGCAGCACAGCCGTTTTCAAGCATTTATCGGGCGAGTATCCCACTGCTGGTTCTTTTGCTTTGGCCCTGCTTTACTGTATGACAAGCCAAAATTTATTCCCCGCCTTCCTTTTTAACGATACAATGCCGGGAAAAGTAAAGCATATAGTGTTGGTTAATAACTATGTAAACCACTATACCTGCTGGCACCTCGAAGTAGTTTAATATTTAGCAGCTTAAGGCCTACTTTTGTATTGGCATCTTTTTTATAGTCCATTTGCTGAACAGTATATAACTGCTTATGTCTCGACACACTTATGAAACTGGTATCATAGGTAATTGTGCCTTTTTAGCCCACGTTCATCTTAATACAAACATCTCCTGGCTTTGCTGGCCGCGTTTCGATAGCGGCTTTATTTTCGGGGGTATGCTCGATAAAGAGAAGGGTGGTAGCTTCTCCATTTTACCCGAAGAAGATTATACTTCCAAACAATATTATATCGAGAATACCAATGTACTGGTTACCGAGGTGACCTGTGCCGATGGTAAATATCGTATTACCGATTTTGCCCCCCGTTTTCGCTTATACGAGCGCTATTTCAGGCCGCTCATGCTCATCCGTAAGATTGAGCCTATCGAAGGGAACCCCCGCCTTAACATAACCTGCGAGCCTGTTGGTAATTATGGCGAAAAAAAATTAAAAGCTGTGCCAGGCAGTAATCACGTCGATTTTTTCGGGTTGGAAAATACCATCAGGCTTACATCCAATATCTCTATCAATTTCATCATGGACAGGAAGCACTTTGTCCTGAATGAGACTAAATATCTCGTCCTTACATATGGTTCACCACTCGAGGCTCCCCTGCAAACCACTGCTGAAGAGTTCCTGGCAAGGACCATTTCTTACTGGCAGCAATGGATAAAGAATACAGGTGTCGAAAACATGTACCAGGCACAGGTCATCAGGTCTTCCCTTGCACTTAAGATACACCAGTATGAGGATACAGGCGCCATGATCGCAGCAAGTACCACAAGCCTGCCTGAGGCCGATAAAAGCGGGCGCAACTGGGATTACCGCTATTGCTGGCTCAGGGACGCTTACTATATCCTTAATGCATTTGATAAGATAGGCCACTTCGAGGAGGTCGATCAGTATTTCCACTTCATAGCAAATGTCACCATTAGGGAAAATGGGCGTTACAATCCATTATATTCCATTACAGGAGGAGCAGATATTGGCGAACGCGTTATAGACCTCGCAGGCTATAAGGGCAATGAACCGGTACGTATAGGCAACCAGGCCGTAGAGCATATACAGAACGATATATACGGCCAGGTACTTTTATCTCTTTTGCCACTGTATGTTGACAGGCGTTTCATATTCGAAGAACGGCACGACTCCTCTAAATGGATACAAAAGATATTGAACCAGATAAAAAATACGATTGATGAGGCCGATGCCGGTATTTGGGAATTCCGCTCTATGGCCTTTCATCATTGTTATACGAGTCTCTTTCATTGGGCAGGTTGCCGTGCAGCGATTAAAATGGCCCGGTACATTGGCGATGAAAAACTGTTGCATACCGCTCGTGAGCTGCACGATAAGGCTGTAGAGAAGATCGAGGCATGTTACGATCCGAAGCGTAAGGTATATACACATGCTATAGGCAGGCCGGAACTCGATGCCAGTACCTTGCAGCTCATTATGATGCATTACCTCGACCCCGCTTCCGAAAGAGCGAAAGATCACCTCAAAGCCCTCGAAACTCAGTTGAAAGCTGACGGGGGACTATTCTACCGATATATACATGCTGATGACTTTGGTAAGCCCAAAACCACTTTTTTAGTTACAGCCTTTTGGTACGTAGAGGCACTGGCATGTGTAGGCCGGCTCGATGAAGCTATAGAGAATTTCAATCAGCTTATGCAATATACCAATCACCTGGGCTTGCTGAGCGAAGACGTAGATGAGGCCGATGGCAGCCAGTGGGGCAATTTCCCGCAGGCATATAGTCATGTGGGTTTGATGAACGCCGCCTATCGCATCGCGAAAAAAATCGACCGTCCCAGTTTTCTTTAGCTAACCTGTTGGTACAAATACCCTAATTTTGGGCCATATTATCAAGACAGATGGATTTACAGGAGATATACGATAGGGCCATACGCTCGGAGTTTTTAACTATACAAGAAGGGGTTTTTCTTTTTGAACATGCACCCCTTACCGAACTGATGTATGTGGCAAACGAGCTGAGAAAGAAACAGGTGCCGCATGGCAAGGTTACCTGGATCATCGACCGCAATATGAACACTACCAATGTGTGTGTTGCCAACTGCAAATTCTGCAACTTTTATCGCATACCGGGCCACCCTGAGTCATATATCACCGATATAGAAACATACAAACGAAAGATCGATGAGACATTTCGTTACGGTGGCGAGCAATTATTATTGCAAGGTGGCCATCATCCCGAATTAGGTCTCGATTATTACACCACTTTATTCAAACAATTAAAGGAACTGTATCCTGATCTTAAGCTTCATGCGCTTGGCCCACCGGAAGTGGCGCATATCTGCAAGGTATCGGGTGTATCTCATCATGATGCTTTATCCGCATTAAAAGAGGCAGGGATGGATAGTATGCCCGGTCCCGGGGCCGAGATACTTAATGACCGGGTGCGCAGGCTGATCTCAAAGGGTAAATGTGGTGCACAGGAGTGGCTGGATATTATGCATGAGGCGCACAAGATCGGCCTTACTACCACCGCTACCATGATGTTCGGCCATGTGGAGACCATCGAAGAGCGCTTTGAGCACCTGGTAAAGATCCGTGAGGTGCAGGCACGCAAACCGGAAGGCGCAAAGGGCTTCATTGCTTTTATTCCCTGGACCTTCCAGGACGTAGATACCTTACTGCGCCGCATTCGTGGCACAAAGAACCTTACTACGGCCGATGAATATATACGTATGATAGCGCTAAGCCGTATCATGCTCCCTAATATCAAGAATATTCAGGCTTCATGGCTCACGGTAGGTAAGCAGGTTGCACAGGTTTGCCTGCATGCTGGTGCTAATGATTTTGGTTCTATTATGATTGAGGAGAATGTAGTTAGTGCTGCCGGTGCCCCGCACAGGTTCACGGCCAATGGTATCCAGGAGGCGATCCGGGAGGCGGGTTTTGAACCGCAGTTGCGCAACCAGCAGTATGAGTTCCGTGCTATGCCCCAGCATATGGAAGAGCAGCTAATAACTTATTGATCGTTTTTTTACAGCATTAAAAAAACAAGCCCCGCATTTTGCGGGGCTTGTTTTTTGTTTTAGCAATCTCGTATTTATTGCTTGGTTATCTTAATGGTCTCGGACCTAGTGTCGTCAGTGTATTTGATCATATATACACCTGAAGCAAGATGGCCCATATCCATGTTAGTTATCTTATCGGTAACTTTTACTTTTTGTATCAGTTTGCCGGTTACATCGGTTAAGCTCAGGTAGCTTGCTCCGCTGCGTGTGCCGGTTACGTTTACAGAAAGTGTATTTTCTACAGGGTTAGGATATGCATGTACAGAGAAGTCGCTGTTACCGGCATTACTTACATTAAGTGCTGCATTGTCGGTATGAATGTAGAAGCCGCTGAAACCGGTTACAGGGAATGTAATGGCCCACCAATGATAAGTGGTATCCCATTCTACTGCTGTTGGTGTTAATACTACTGTTGGGCCGGGATAGTTTGCAGGTACATTGCCCACACCGTGGAACTGTGTTACCCTTACATTCGCTATACCAGCAGCATCAGTTGGGTTGCTTGGCAACAGTGGGAAACCCCAGCCTGTGGCTAAAGTATTATAGCTGTCAAATTCAGACTGGTAAGCGTAGATAGTAACGGTTGCTGTTGCATGCTCTTCGTCCATCACAGGGTTGATATCAAAATGGCGTTTTACATATGGCTGGCCATTGTAAGTGTTTTCTGAAACGCTCAGTGATACCGATACATTGGTAATGTCATGTATGGGTGATGCACCTGTTGGGTCTATTGTAGCGATCAGGTTACATTCAGGATCGCTAACAACATACTTGTAACCCGCCATGGTTATTTGTTTCAGCGTTGGGTAGCTTACGTTGCCGGCAAGGAAACCACTGGTAACGATCTTAGTGGTCATATTGTTGCTGCTTGTAATTACAGGTGTAACACATGCTGCACTGCTGGTAAGGGTACAAGAAACAATGTCTCCGTCTGTCAGCGTATTATCCATGTAAGTGCTCGTATTATTACCTACAGGGTTGCCGTTCTTTGTCCATTGGTATATAGGAGCAGGACCTCCATTTGTAGCTAATGCACTGAATGTTACACTTGTGCCGGGACATATAGTATCGGTAGGTGTAGCATATACGAGTATCGTTGGTGTTGATGGGTCAGCAACGGTCATAGTAAGATAGTTGCTCGTTATGTTAACTGGAGTAGCGCATATGGCACTGCTTGTATAAACACAGTAAACAACATCACCGTCCACTAAAGCATTATCTGCATATGTAGGACTGTTGGTACCTACAGGCAGGTTGTTCTTATACCATTGGAAATTTGGAGTAGGTCCGCCACCGGTATAGTTTGCAGTAAAGGTAGCTGTGCTATCGGTGCAGATACCGGTACCGGGTGACACCGTAACATCAACAGAAGTATATACTGGTGTATTAATAGTAATATCAGTACCATTGTTGGCACCTGTAAAAGCAGGGTTTGTTGATACTGTCCTTAACCTGTAACCTGTTCCTGTTGGGGTAGTTGCCGGTATGGTACAGCTAATTGTACCGCTTGCAGCTGCTGATGTCAATGTACCGATAACGGTAGGTGTTGCAAATGAACCGGTAGCGTCGCTTAATTCTACATTAAAGTCGTTACCACCTACGAAAGTGAGGCCGCTTGAGTTATAACTCATGATAAAGGTCTGGCCTCCGCAATATGAGTTAAGCGGTATTGTGCTGGTTAGGCTGGTGAGCTGTATGTTAGCTATGTAATACAGGATATTGTACCAAAGATTGGGGCCTTGTGGTTGTGGCTGCCACCAGTTTGGTTGTGTCATCGATCCGAAGAATGCGATACCTGTGCCCCATAATTTTTCAGAGCATACAGGATGGTTAGGCAGATTTTGTACGTTAATAGTACCCATGAGCAGGTCGGTCAGGCCAACACCATCAATATAGGCATGTGCAAAGTAATTACCCGTATAGCTTGTAGCCGTAGGCAGGTATGGGCCTAAGAATATGGGATTGGTAGGCGATACCGCATCGGCAGTGGAATAATAAGATGGTGGGTATTGCAGTGTTGTGCCGCCAAATCCCCAGTTCATATTACCACCCTGGTTAGGGGCAGAATTAAAGAACAGGCGACCACCCTGGTTTACCCAGGCTTCTATGGCAGTTATGTTCGCAGTGATGAAGGTGTTCATCGCTGTAGCATTACCATCACTGCCTTCCAGGAACACAAGGCAACTGGAGGGTGAAAATACAACTGCGGGGTTTGCTGCAGTATAGCTGCTTTGCTGCCAGCTGCCTACACCATAAACATTGTCCATCGCAGTAATGTTGAACGTCTGCGACCAGGGGTTGACGTTAACAATATACCATGCGCATTGGCCATTAGCATTGTACTGCAAGAGGGAGAAACAGGCCATCAGTACCAAAAGCCTGAAAGATGAAAGTAAAGTAAGTGTTGATTTCATAACATTAAGATTTTTACCAAAGAGTATGGCTTTACGAAAATAAGGAATCTTATTATATATCCAAATGAATTTTTTAAAAAAAGTTAAAAATATATGACAATGATGATATTGTTAAATGCTATAATGTAATGGGCGTTTTTTATACAAATTTCAAACTAAAAAAGGGTCAAGATTTATTGACCTCTTACTAATATAGATGGGCTTCAATTTAAATTCGTTGGTCTGTTTTTACATATTTATTGAGTACATGCATTTCATAGCATAGTGCAATGATTATTAGTTATTTATGAATAATTGATACTTTACGTTTAATGTCTCCGATATTCAAATTATATTATTACATACTGCATGTGGAATATTTGTATGCCCTGCGTCTTTATTATTATTCAGCATTTATCCTTTATGTTTGCACCTCGAAAAGAAATTAACGAAATGAGTAATGATGACCGTAGTCGGAAGGGTACTAACTGGCAACGTATACGGGCTATGCAGCACATAGGTATGGGCGCTGTGTATATTATAATAGCCTGCCTGTTGTTCTGGGTCAAAACTTTTGGGTCCATATCATTATCCAATGGAGTGGCCTATGCATTAGGGTCCCTATTATTATTATATGGCGCTTTCCGTATCTGGCGCGGTTTCCGGGATCTCAAAAATGGTGAGCAATAAATATGTTTTACCACTCCGTTAAATAATTGTTACAACATCTTCAATTGCACAGTTTTTTATGCAGATAATGTCTAAAATTGTCGCCATGCCATATTTAAGAGATCTTATTGGGGCCTTTATACCGGCTTTATTGCTGATGGCTTGTGGTAATAATGCACCCAAACATCCGGATACATTGAGTAAAGGCAATATAGATATATCAGTTGACGAAACATATCGCCCCGTCATCGAGCAGCAGCTCAAAGTGTTTGACAGTAGTTTTCCTGAAGCTAATATAAACGCGCATTATAAACCGGAATCAGAATGCTTCAAAGATTTCTTCGACAATAAAGCGAGGCTTATCCTCGCCACAAGGGAATTGTCTGCAGATGAAAAAAAATATTGCGAACAGAACAATATTGTACCGGTTACAGTTCCCCTTGCCAAAGATGCCGTGGCCATAGTGCTTAATCCTTCGTCCGAAGACACGATACTTGATGTCAATTCCGTAAAGGGGATACTTACCGGCGTGTATAAAAAGAAATATACCGTGGTCTTTGACAACCCGGGCTCCAGTACATTAAGGTATATACAGGATTCCCTTCTTGGCGGACAGAAGTTAGGTGCAAATGTATTTGCAGCCAAAGGCAATGAAGAGGTCATAGACTATGTAGCAAAAAATCCTGATGCCATTGGCTTTGTAGGTTTGGGCTATGTGGGTACACACAGCGATAGTACCGGTGTTAACGAATTTATAAATAAAGTAAAGGTAGCAGGCATATATAATGATAGTGCCCGCCGTGTTTATAAGCCCTACCAGGCCTACATTGCACTCAAATTATACCCTTTCACACGCAGGCTTTATTACATCAACCGCGAAACCTATCCCGGTCTCGGCACGGGATTTGCAAATTTCTTGTATGGAGGAAGAGGGCAACTTATTTTTGGGCACGCTCATTTATTCCCCTTACAGATGAATATGGTTATAAGGGATGCGGCTATAAACCAATGATAATATCGTGACAGTTTGCTTGAAATAATTATTGGATAAAAACGTTTGGAATATATTAAAATAGCATTACGCTACAATTTTTAAGAAAAAATGAAAAGAACCATTGCATTTATCGCAGCATTGTTATTTGCTGCAGGGCTTAAGGCACAGTCGCTTGATGAAGGGATAAAGATGTACCGTTACGAACGCTACATGTCAGCTGAGAGAATTCTTACACCATTGGCAGCTTCCGATGCCAAAGCCAATTATTATCTTGGTCTTGCCCAGCTCGATCATGGGAATACCGCTGCGGCACAGGCTACATTTGCCAAATATCCCGAAGATGTGGCCAATATAGCAGGCACTGCACGTGTTGCTTTTGAAAACAAAAATACCACCCAGGCTATGCAGATAGCCGAGGCAGTGGCCGGTAAAGCAAAAAGGAAAAACTGGGAACCGCTTTTTTATGCGGCCGATGCTATCACTTATACCGAAGGTGGTAATTACCAGCAGGCTATTGACTGGTACAAAAAAGCATTGGAATCGATACAGAACGACCCTTACGTTTTTATATCGCTCGGTGATGCCTACCAAAAGATACAAGGTGGTGGTGGTGAAGCGATGAACAGTTACGAAAAAGCCGTTTCTATCGATCCTAAGAATTCGCTCGCTTATTCACGCATCGGCAGGTTATGGTATGATGCGCGTAATTATCCGCTTGCCCTTGAAAATTTTGGTAAAGCAAAGGATGCAGACCCCGCTAACCCCCTGCCTTATCGCGATCTCGCTAATGCATACTACCGTAGCGGTAAATATGAATTGGCCAAGCAAAACATTGAGAAATACAGGGAACTGTCTGATCCTTCATATGATGTGGAACGCTACTACCTCGATATCCTGTACCAGTCTAAATATTTTAAAGAAGCAATACAGAAAGCTGCCGAATTACTCGATTCTGGTAAAAAAGACTGTCTGATATATGGTGTTAAAGGCTTTAGTGAACAGCAAATTGGTGATACGGTAAATGCGCTGAAAGATATGAAGGTGTTTTTCAACTGCCCCGGTAAAAAAGTGTTCCCGTCCGACTATATCACATTTGGCAGTGCGTTCCTGATGAATAGTTTTCCCGATTCAGCAGACTTTTATTTTGGCAAAGCTATAAGTATAGATACAGCTAAGGATAAGTCCGATACTTATCGCCAGATAGCTGAAGCATTTAAAGACAGGAAAGAATATAAGAAGTCGGCACAATGGTATGAGAAACTGGTTACTGAATATCCCGAAACACAGCCGGTTGATTACTTCTGGGCCGGTGCTATGTATTATTATTCGCAGGACTATACCAATGCCGACCGTCTCTTCGAGATGATGGAGAAAAAATATCCCGATCAGCCTTCTGCCACATACTGGCGCGGCCGTGTAGGCGCAGCACAGGATCCCCAGGGCGATACCTGTAAAGCAGCCCCCTTCTTTTCAAAATGGCTCGATATGGTAGGCCCTAATTATGATAAGAAGAACGACCTTAAACTGGCATATGAATACCTGGTGCTTTGTGCCTACAAAAGCAAGAATAAAGACACCATGCATAAGTATATGGACCTCCTCAGGGCACTGGAACCCGAAGATTCTTTGCTGAAGCAGATCGAAGAAGCCGAGAAAGCCGAAAAGGCAGCAGGCTCCAAAGGGAAAAAATAATAAGTAACCTTAATTATTATATTAAATGTGCCACACTCATTACAGTGTGGCACATCTTTTTTTAGCAAAAAATGTGGATATCATTATTTGGAAGCGCCTTATCAAATATCGTAACTTGCTGGGGCAGGTAGCCGTTTTTTGAGCTTAAAGCTATCGGCTGTCATATCAGGTATTTACCTGTAAAATGCCTGGGATCGGGCACGGTTCGGGCATGCTGATTTTGATTTAGATTATTCATTATCAGTAATTTGATTGTAAACAGATGCCCGGTTTTTATTTTTTTGTGTAAATCGGGCATTCGGGCATTTCTGTTATACGCTATTCGTAAATAGCTATGGTATCATTTCCCTAAAATCATGAAATTTGTAAACTATGCGATTTAATATAGAACGGCCATATCCGCCTGCAGGTGACCAGCCCGAAGCCATAAAGCAATTGGTTGAAGGTATAAACGATGGCGAGAAGTTCCATGCGCTCCTTGGGGTTACCGGCTCGGGTAAGACCTTTACCATGGCCAATGTGGTGCAGGAAGTCCAGAAGCCTACTCTGGTATTAACGCATAACAAAACCCTTGTAGCCCAGTTGTATGGTGAGTTCAGGGCTTTCTTCCCCAACAATGCAGTGGAATATTTCGTTTCGTACTACGACTATTACCAGCCCGAGGCATACATGCCCACGAGCGATACCTATATCGAGAAAGATCTTTCTATAAATGAAGAACTGGAAAAACTGAGATTACGGGCAACCTCCAGTTTGCTGAGTGGCAGGCGCGATATTATCGTAGTGGCCTCCGTATCCTGTATTTATGGTATGGGTAACCCTACCGAATATGAGAACGGTATCATACGCTTCAACAGGGGCGATAATATAGGCCGCAATGCTTTTCTTCATAGCCTCGTCAATTCATTATACAATCGCAGCCAGGGCGATTTTACAAGAGGCACCTTCCGGGTAAAAGGCGATACGGTCGATATCAACCTGCCTTATGTGGATTACGGTTACCGCATTACCTTTTTTGGCGATGAAGTGGAAGAGATAGAAAGCTTTGAGACAGATACGGGAAAGCGTATCGGTACAATGGAAAATGCGGCCATTTTTCCTGCCAATCTATACTTGGCACCCCGCAACCAGATCACGCAGATCATTTACGAGATACAGGACGAGATGAATGCACAGGTAGAGTATTTCAAAAGCATAGATAAGCCACTGGAAGCGCAGCGCATCAAGGAGCGGGTGAGCTATGATCTTGAGATGATACAGGAACTGGGCTATTGCAGCGGTATCGAGAACTACTCGCGCTTCCTCGACAGGCGCAGGCCCGGCACACGGCCCTTTTGCCTGCTCGATTATTTTCCCAAAGATTACCTGCTCATCATCGACGAAAGCCATGTGACCATACCTCAGATCAGCGGCATGTATGGCGGCGACCGCTCCCGTAAACTGACCCTTGTCGATTTTGGTTTCCGCCTGCCTTCGGCACTTGATAACCGCCCGCTCAACTTTCATGAGTTTGAGCAGCAGCTCAACCAGGTAGTATTTGTTAGTGCCACGCCCGGCAGGTATGAGCTGGAGCAGACAGGCGGCGTGGTAGTAGAACAGGTAGTGCGACCCACTGGCCTGCTTGACCCGCCAATTGAGATACGCCCCAGTATCAACCAGGTCGATGACCTGCTCGATGAGATAGATAAGCGGGTACAGAAAGGTCATCGCATACTGGTCACCACGCTTACCAAGCGCATGGCCGAGGAAATGGATAAATACCTCAAGCGTATAAACATTAAATCCCGATACATACATTCCGAGGTTGACACGCTGGAACGGGTAGAGATACTGCGCGATCTGCGTCTGGGCAATATAGATGTATTGGTCGGTGTCAACCTTTTACGTGAGGGCCTCGATCTGCCCGAAGTTTCTTTAATGGCCATATTGGATGCAGATAAAGAAGGCTTCCTGCGCGATGAGCGCTCACTTACCCAGATGGCAGGCCGTGCTGCCCGTAATGTGGATGGTCTCGTCATCTTCTATGCCGACAGGATGACCGAAAGTATGCAGCGCACTATTGACGAGACCAATCGCCGCAGGGAAAAGCAATTGAGGTATAACAGCGAGAATGGCATCATGCCACAAACTGTTATAAAGTCTAAAGAGCAGATTTTCAGGCAAACATCTGTACTCGACATAAAAGGATACGATGAGCAAAGCAAGTATGCAGTTAATGATGAAACCCTGACCATTGCTGCTGAGGACAATGTAGAATACAAGAATGTGGCTCAACTGGATAAACTGATAGCGCAGGCAAAAAAAGCAATGGAAAAAGCCGCGAAAGACCTGGACTTTATGGAAGCTGCCCGTCTCAGGGATAAATTCCTGCTATTGCAAAAAGAAAGAGAAGCACTGAAATAAAATCAGCACCTTGCGTTTTCACTTCTGTCATTAAGCTTTATTAACTTTTGATGCAGGCGACTGCGGTAAAAAGTTATTGATCTGCTAAATATTTGTTACATTTATGAGACCTTTTTGCTCCTTGCCCCAAACTAAACAAGGAGTATGAGCAGTCTATATTAGTACCACTACTTCGAATTATGTTATGAAAAACATACTTACACCAAAAGTTATAATTCTTATTTGCTTGCTGGCAGGCGCTTTACAGGTTGCTGCTCAACCTCTTCCCTGCCCTCCGGGCAATACTACCGCTTCCGAATCATCGGGTGATACCACGATATGTAATGGCGGTTGTGCTACGATACATGCCACAGGTACTACAACGCTCAGGTCCACATCTGATTATACCATTTCTACCATTCCATACCTGCCTACCAACTACGATACGGGTACCCAGATACTGGCTAACCAGGATGATATCTACAGTCCTGTTATCGATCTTCCTTTCCCCTTTTGTTACTTTGGCACTAAATACACGCAGTGCGTTATAGGCTCTAATGGCCAGATATGTTTCGACATAGCCAATGCCAATGGCTTTTGCCCCTGGAGTATACCCGGCCCTGCCCCGGTTAACAATGCGGCAATGAAGAACTGTATTATGGGTTGCTACTATGATATGCTCCCCGCTACAGGTATTCGCTGGGCTGTATACGGCCAGGCTCCTTGCCGAACTTTTGTCGTGTCCTGGTACAATATCCCGGAGTTTAGCTGTACCAATCTCATCGGTACGCACCAGATAGTGCTTTATGAAAGCACTTACGCGATCGATGTTTTTATAGAAACCAAGCCTATATGTGCTAACTGGAATGGCGGCAAAGCCATACAGGGTATAGAAGATCAGACAGCTACTACTGCACTCTGTGTTGCAGGCAGGAATGCTACACAATGGACCCCTGATGTAGGGGGCGATGGCAAAAGGTTTACACCTAATGGTTCACCCACCTGGACATTTACCTGGACCGATGAGAATAATGCTGTAATAGGAACTTATACAACTACTGGCGATACTGCAAATACAAGTGTTGTTGTTTGTCCTACGGTTCAATCTGTATATTATGTAACGGCAGTAGCCAGTTCCAATTGCGATTCGCTTACCTATGTTGATAGTGTTATAGTTCGTCTTGGTTTAGGACCGGAAATTGACTCTACGGCCATAACCAACCCAACAGGCTGTGGCTACCATGATGGTACTATCTCGCTGCACGGGGTCAAACCGGGTGATTCATTTGTTGTCAATTATAACCTGAACAATGTGGCCCAGCCACCTGTCATATTAGTGGGCAATGCTTTTGGGGTTATTACGCTCACGGGCCTTGGTGCCGGTACTTACGACAATGTTATTGTAAGCACAATTACGGGTTGCCTGTCAGATCCCGTAGGTCCTTTTACGCTAGTGGACCCGGTAGTTACTATATCGGGTTCTTCAAAGATCGACCCTTCGATCTGCGGTGCTCACGATGCCTCGGTGACCTTACAGGGCCTTGTGCCGGATAGTACCTATGCCATTCATTATACTTTTAATAACGTGGCGCAGCCTACGATACAAAAGGCCACCGATGCTTCAGGCAATGTAACGATAGATAGCCTGGGTGGTGGTGCCTATGCATTTTATGTTACTTACCGGGGTTGTACATCCAATACAATTAATGTAAATATTGTTGATCCGCCGTTCCAGGCCGATTTCACTTACGTTACGCACCTTGGTTGCGATGCGGATACGGTTGTCTTCCAGAACAATTCCATTGGTGGGTTCTACTTTGGCTGGAATTATGGTGATAATTCACCGATAGATACAACGTTTAGCCCCGTACACATTTATAATGTACACCAGCTATACGATGTCACCTTGTTTAGTACAAATAACCTGTGTAACGACAGCCTGACAAAGCAAATAGATCTCAATCACCCGCTCCAGGCTGATTATGCTGTTAGTGCCGATAGTATCTGCCAGCACGGTTCTGTTGATTTTACCAATAATTCTATTGGTACTGCACCGGTATCCTACTTCTGGAGTTTTGGTGATGGCGCGGTTGATAGCAGCATGACACCACCGGCACACTTTTATGATAATGTGGGTATATATACCACTATGCTGGCTATAACCGATTTCCTCTCCTGCCACGATACTGCCTATCATACTATCGTGGTGGATACGATACCCTATGCATTTATACATGCTACTGATACCAGTATCTGCCAGGGAAAGAACGTATCCTTTGATGCCGACTTCTCAGACAGGGGCAGCACAGGACTTAGCTGGGATTTTACAGACGGGCAATATAGCTACAACCAATGGCCTGTTACCCATTCCTTTGATGCACCGGGCATCTATAGTGTAAAGCTGAACATTACTTACAGTTATTGTCCCGATACCTTTGCCATACAAAAAATAATAGTGAAGCCTTACCCGATCATAAATCTTGGCCCTGATACCACTATGTGTCCCAATGCGGGGGATATCCTGCTTGCCGATCATATTAACTCAGGCAACCCGCTTGCAACATGGTTATGGAACAATGGCGCAAAGACCAATTATATACATGTAACCGAACCGGGTGAGTATTCTGCTACTGTGTCTATTGACGGCTGTAGTACTGCAGATACCGTATCTGTTAAGAAAGATTGTTACCTCGACATCCCCAATACTTTCACACCTAACGGTGATGGTACTAACGATTACTTCTTCCCCCGCGGACTATTGTCTGCAGGCGTTACTACGTTTAAAATGAACATATTCAACCGTTGGGGACAGGAAATATTTAAAACTACAAATATTGAGGGCCGTGGCTGGGATGGTAAATTCAATGATGTACCACAGCCCGTTGGTGTATATGTATATGTGATCGATGTATCATTCAAAGACGGGCGCTCTGAGCACTACCAGGGCAATGTAACACTGCTTAAATAATTAATTTTCAATTTAATAGGCGTCTTGCGGATAAGCAAGGCGCCTGTTTTTTTGTGTCAATCATATGCTCACGGTTTTGTTAATGACTTGTTGCAGATTTGGTAAGCATACGTTAACAGCCACCCGCGGTTATAAAAAACTGGAGTGGATGAGTACTTTTGTTTACATATAAGAGAACTATCATCATTTAAAAAAATATGGTCAAAAGGATACTTGTTACAGGGGGAGCCGGGTATATTGGTTCAGTATTAACACGGCAATTGCTTGAGAAAGGCTATACCGTTCGTGTATTGGATAACCTGATGTACGGCGGTGAGCCAATTATTGATCTGCTTAATTATCCCAGTTTTGAATTTGTAAAGGGCGATATAAGGCTTGAGGCCGATGTGCGCGAAGCTATGAAAGACGTGCAGGCCGTGGCCCATCTCGCGGCTATCGTAGGCGATCCTGCCTGTGCAAAGCATGCCGAGCTTGCATCATCTACCAATCTTGAGGGCAGTAAGTTATTATATACTATAGCTAATGAAATGGGCGTGGAAAAATTCGTATTTGCGTCAACCTGCAGTAACTATGGCAAAATGGATGACCCGGATGCTTATGTGAATGAAGACTCGAAACTGGCGCCGGTATCCTTATATGCAGAGACGAAGGTAGCCGTGGAACAGTTCCTTTTGTCGCAGCCTAATGATAATACATGCAAGCCCACGTGCCTGCGCTTTTCTACCGTGTACGGTCTGTCATTAAGGCCTCGTTTTGACCTTACGGTCAATGAGTTTACCAAAGAGCTGGCTATGGGCAGGGAATTGCTGGTATTCGGCGAGCAGTTCTGGCGTCCGTATTGCCACGTCTTCGACCTGGCAAGGTCGGTGGTAAGTGTGATAGAAGCTCCGGCAGAGCTGGTGGCTTTTGATGTATTTAATGTAGGCGATACATCAGAGAACTACCAGAAAAAAATGATCGTGGATGAAGTGATGAAAGTGCTCCCCGGTGCTAAAGTAAAATATGTATCGAAGAATGAGGACCCGCGGGATTACAGGGTCTCCTTTGAAAAAATAAATAACAAGCTTGGATTTAAGCTCATGTTCAAAGTACCTGACGGTATCAGGCAGATAGCTAAAGTGCTTGATGATGGCTTTATTTTAAATCCGGACGATAGCAAGTACAAAAATGTATAAGGAGGTAATAGCACATATACGCACACTGTTTGGTACAGGGGACGAATTCGTTCCGCTGCATGCCCCATATTTTGGTGGCAATGAAAAGAAATATGTGCTTGATACCATCGATTCCACATTTGTTTCGTCGGTAGGCGCCTATGTGAACCGTTTCGAGGAAATGATGGCTGAGATAACGGGGGCAAAGTATGCGGTGGCTACTACCAGTGGCACTACAGCCCTGCACCTGGCCCTTATAGTTGGTGGTGTGCAGCCGGGTGAAGAGGTGATCAGCCAGCCACTAACCTTTGTAGCAACGGCCAATGCGATAGCCCATGCCGGGGCTATACCGGTATTTGTTGATGTGGACCGCGATACTATGGGCATGTCGCCTGTGGCGCTTAAAGCCTTTTTGGCAGAGCATGTCACGATGCAGGATGGTATGGCTATAAACAAACACAGCGGCAGGCGTATTGCTGCCTGCGTGCCCATGCATACATTCGGTTTCCCGCTGCGTATCGATGAAGTGCAGGAAATATGTGCACAATACAATATTATGCTTATTGAGGATGCTGCCGAATCATTGGGCAGCACTTACAAGGGCAAGCATACGGGTACCTTTGGCCAGGTCGGTATCTTCAGCTTCAATGGTAATAAAACAGTTACCTGTGGAGGTGGCGGTGCAATAGTGACCGATGATGAAACGATAGCCAAACATGCCAGGCACCTGTCAACCACAGCTAAAGTGGCCCATCCATGGGAGTTTGTACACGATGAGGTAGGTTATAATTACCGCATGCCAAATATAAATGCAGCCCTGGCCTGCGCACAATTGGAACAACTGCCGGCAATACTTGATAACAAAAGGATGCTGGCCGATGCATATAATGAGTTTTTCAGAGAGCGAAATATCAGTTTTGTAAAGGGGATAGAAGAGAGTTCACCTAATCACTGGCTTAATACGATCATACTGGATAGTATAGAGGCCCGTGATGCTTTTTTGCAGGAAACCAATACGCAAAAAGTAATGACAAGGCCCATCTGGCAACTAATGAATAAGTTGCCGATGTATGCTGCATCAATGTGCGGCAGTCTTAGCAATGCGGAATGGCTGGAAGCAAGAGCGGTGAATATACCCAGCAGCTACAGGCCCGGAACAAATAATATTGCGATCACCTCAAAAACTTCAGATCTTGTACCTCAACAATTACCTTGATTACGACACTGTAATGACAACGCCAATGCAGGCAAGAGAAACACAGAAGCATACGATCAATAAGCGCTTATCGGTGCGCGATGCATTGCTGAAGCTTAACGACCTGAGGGCCGATGCCATCTTATTTGTTGTAGATGATAATGACAGGTTGCTTGGCGCACTTACTGATGGCGACCTTCGCCGCGGTTTCATCAAAGGCCTCACCTTCGATACGCCGATATTGGACTATATCCAGCCCGATCCGCTTTTCGTGTACCAGGACGAGGTGCACCTTGCAGATCTTAATGACCTGAGGAAGCGTAACTTTCTTATCATCCCCATAGTTGACAGGGACAAGATCGTAGTTAAGATACTTAACCTCCGTATCAACTATTCGGTGATACCCGCCGATGTGATCATCATGGCCGGCGGCAAAGGCCAGCGCCTGATGCCCCTTACGCGCGATACCCCAAAGCCTATGTTGCCGGTAGGTGACAAGCCTATACTGGAGCATACTATCGGGCATTTATCAAAATACGGTATCAAAAATATTTATATCAGCGTCAACTATCTGGCCGATAAGATCATCAACTACTTCGGCGATGGCAGCGACAGGGGGCTAAGCATAAATTATATACATGAGGACAAACCATTGGGCACGCTAGGCTCTGTAAAGCTGGCTGAAGACCTGGAGCATGAATATGTATTGGTGATGAACTCGGATGTATTGACCAATATCGATTTTGCCGGCTTCTTCCAGGCATTTATCAAGTCGGGTGCTGATATGGCCGTAGCGGCCAGTACCTACCATGTAGAAGTGCCATATGGTGTGCTTGAGGTGGATGGAAACAACCTCGTGAATTCATTAAGAGAAAAGCCGAGCTATACGTATTACTCCAATGCAGGTATATATCTTGCTAAAAAAGAACTGGTGAACATCATCCCGGATGATGAGTTCTATAACGTTACCGACCTGATGAGCCACCTGATCAATGAAGGTAAAAAGGTGATGTCTTTCCCGATATTAGGTTATTGGCTGGATATAGGCAAACATGAAGACTACCGTAAAGCGCAGGAAGATATAAAATATATAAGCCTGTAAGATAAAGCGCTTAAGGCAAGCTTGCGGTTGCATATTTTCGCATTATAAATAAATCACCAGTTTTATTACTTTTGCGAAAAATAAGAGGATGCTAAATTTAAAAGGACGAAGTGCCGAACTGCGTCTCTACCTGCTGATATCACTGTGTATCACCAGCCTTTTCACCGCCTGCAGTAGTAATAAAAAGATCACCTATTTTAAAAACGTCCCTGACTCTTTGTATCATGCAATGTCGATGCAACATGCACCGTATACCGACCCGCGTATACAGCCCAACGACATATTGCAGATCAATATCCAGACCATAGATACGAAGACCTCTTCGGAATTGCAGGGGGCTCCATCACCGGGTCTGCCGGGTGTGTCTGCGGCCAATTCGTCTATGGGGGCTTCTGCGCCAGTTATTACCGGTTTTCTTGTGGATAAGGACGGAAATGTAGCCATACCGCTTGTAGGCAAAATAAAGATAGGCGGGCTGAGCACTGCCGAAGCCCGCGACCTGATTACCCAAAAGGTATCGGTATACTATAAAGAACCGGTGGTGAATGTACGCTTTGCGAATTTCAGCATCACGGTACTTGGAGAAGTAACACGTCCCGGCACATATATCATCAGCAATGAAAAAGTGAGCCTGCTCGATGCGATCGGCATAGCCGGCGACCTTACTATATACGGCAAGCGTAATAATGTGATGCTGATACGGGAGGAAAATAATAATAAAACTTTCGTGCGCTTTAACCTTAACTCCAACGAAATTTTCAAATCGCCCTATTATTACCTGAAACAAGGCGATGTGGTATATGTGGAGCCCAATAAGGCCCGCACAAAGTTAGGTACTACCGACCCAACCCGCGACCGCATATTGACGATAGGCATTACCGCATTATCGCTGCTGGTAGCTATTTTTTCAGCAACAAGAAATTAATTCACGCAACATTTGAATTGAGTAAACCATGGAACAAAAACCACACATTGCCGTTATTGGCCTTGGCTATGTAGGCCTGCCGCTTGCAGTTGAATTTGCGAAACATCATCCCGTTACCGGTTTTGATATCAATGGCCCGCGCATCAACGAATTGCGCAATGGCAATGACCATACCCTTGAAGTGGAAAGCGATAAGCTGAAAGAAGTGAATGTAGATAAGCCGGGTGGGAGCAAAGGCTTGTACTGTTCTGATAAGCTGGAAGACATAAAAGATTGCAATTTTTATATCGTAACGGTGCCCACGCCGGTAGATAAATATAACCGCCCCGACCTGACACCGCTCTATAAAGCGAGTGAAACAGTGGGTAAAGTGCTGAAGAAAGGCGATATAGTAGTATATGAATCGACCGTGTATCCCGGTGTGACAGAAGATGAGTGTGTACCGGTGCTGGAACATGTGTCGGGCATGAAGTATAATGTGGATTTTTATTGCGGCTACTCACCCGAAAGAATAAACCCCGGCGATAAGAACCATACGGTGACCAAGATAAAGAAAGTGACCTCAGGCTCTACACCAGGGGTAGCTGAACAAGTAGATGCCCTGTACCGCTCTATAATTGTGGCGGGTACACACAAAGCCTCTTCAATAAAAGTTGCCGAAGCGGCTAAGGTGATCGAGAATGCCCAGCGCGATATCAATATCGCCTTTGTGAACGAACTGGCCAAGATATTCAACAGGCTGGAGATAGATACGCACGAGGTGCTGGCAGCATCGGGTACCAAATGGAATTTCCTGCCCTTCAAACCGGGCCTTGTAGGCGGCCACTGTATCGGTGTAGACCCTTACTACCTGGCGCAGAAAGCACAGGAGGCGGGTTACCACCCCGAAATAATACTGGCAGGACGCAGGCTGAACGATGGTATGGGTGAATACATAGCCAATGAAGTGGTGCGCCTGATGATAAAGAACAATGTGGGGGTAAAGAATGCCGATATCCTGCTGCTGGGCATCACTTTTAAGGAGAACTGCCCCGATGTGCGCAATACGAAAGTAGTGGATATAGTAAGGGGGCTAAGTACCTACGATATCAATGTAACGGTATATGACCCATGGGCCAACCCCGAAGAAGTAGCTCATGAATATGGCATACAAACCATAGATAAACTGCCTGAAGGCAATAAGTATGATGCCGTAGTGCTGGCCGTGGCCCATAACGAATTCACCGGGAACGACTGGAAGAAATGGGTGAAAAAGGATGGCATCATATATGATGTAAAGGGCTGCCTGGATAAAGAAACAGTGGATGCAAGGCTGTAAAATTCAGGATCTTGAGGATGCATGACACAGGTCATATATCATACAGGCCAAAGTTTCAGTATATTTACTATGCAATTTTTGCCTGTATCCTAAAATAGTGTCATATGCGATATCCCGGTTATTTTAAGTTGTTCCTGGTTTTCACTGCATTGGTTGTTGGCTGCACCAAAGAGAAGGGCGATGACGGCCCCGGCAAAGGGGGGAGTGCCAACCTTACCATTTATCCGCAGCACCACCTTGTGGCTAAAAACCTGCGGAACATGATGGTATATATTAAGTACAATACGTCCGTTCCTCCTGCCAATGGTATTTATGATGATTCTATTGCCTGCACCCGGAATGATACGGTTTCAGTAGCCATGTTCAATGGCCTGAAAAACGGTGCATATTATCTCTATGGTTACGGATATGATACCTCCATCTTCCAGAACGTGAAGGGTGGTATACCTTATACTATTTCGCAACAAAATGATCAAAGCGTTTACCTGCCGGTAAGCGAAGATTGACAGACTGTTTAAAGCAGATAAAAAGCTTTTAGTATTTTTACCGGTACTAAAAGCTTTTTTCATGTTGTGTAAACGCTTACTGAGTATCGCGATCTTACTCTTTGGACCATATCTCTATGCACAGGCACAGGTAATTAATACAATAGCAGGCAATGGCAATATTGGCTACAGTGGTGACGGCGGGCCTGCTATGATGGCGCAGCTTAATGCACTGGGTGTTACAGTGGCAGGTAACGGCGATATTTATATACCGGACGCTGCCAATAACCGGGTGCGTAAAATAGATGCGGACAGCATCATTAATACTATAGCAGGCACTGGTACTGCCGGCTATAATGTGGACAGTGGAGCTGCATTGACCACCTTATTATACAATCCAAGCAGTGTGGCGATAGATACCGCAGGTAATATCTATATCGCCGATCAGCGTAACCAACGCATACGTAAAGTAGATACGGGCGGTGTAATGACCGTTATTGCAGGCATTGGACTTACGGGCTATAGTGGCGATGACAGCGCAGCGATAAATGCAAAACTCAATAACCCGGTAGGTGTAGCGGCAGATACCTTTGGTAATATCTATATTGCAGATTATGGCAATAACCGTATTCGTAAGATCAATGCGGCAGGTATCATAAGTACCGTAGCTGGCACTGGCATAGCGGGCCATAGTGGTGATGGTGCAGCAGCAACTGCTGCCACGATCGATTCGCCTACCAGTGTAACAGTGGACCTATCTGGTAACATCTACATAGCCGACCGGAATAATAACTGTATCCGTATGGTGGATACAGACGGGATTATGAACAATTTTGCAGGCGATGGTACGAATGGTTTTAGTGGTGATGGCAGTGCGGCAACGGCCGCCCAACTGGCTCATCCTTATGGTGTTGCCGTGGATAAGTGGGGCAATGTATATATAGCCGATGAAGAGAACCAGCGCATACGTAAAGTGAATACTTCGGGTATCATCAGTACGATTGCAGGCTCGGGTACTTTATCTTTTTGCGGTGATGGGGGAGATCCCTTGCTGGCATGCCTCAACCATCCTAAAGGTGTAGCCCTTGATAATGCGGGTAACATATACATAGCCGATGCCCTCAATAACCGCATCCGTAAGATCACGGTGCCGCTTGCGGTGAAAAATGTGGCAAATGATGCAAAGAATATAAAACTTTATCCCGACCCGAATAATGGCTTTTTCAGCATTGATGGGAATATAAACGCGAAGAATGGCATAGCACGGGTGCAGGTATTGGACCTTGTGGGTCATGTCGTAGCCAGCCGGATACTGCCGGTGACCAATGGCAGGATAAACGGGGATATGCAAATGCCACAAAATGTGCCGGGAGGAATATATCTCCTGAGGATCAATACAGACAGCGAAATGATACCGCTGCGTTTTGTACTTAATTAAGTGCAGGCAGGATCAATCATCATCTATGTTCACCGGTTTTATTCGGTACCGGGCAGCATGTGCCAGGGGGTGTATGGGCCTTCCTGTATGCCTGCCCCAGGCTTTGGTAAAGGCAGCGCCAAAGTATAGAATGAGGGATGAGTAGAATACAAATAAAAGCAGGAAGACCATTGCCCCGGATGTGCCATAAAGACTGCCAAGATTCCCTTGTGACAAGAGCATCCGCACCAGCAACTTACCTATAGTGAACAATATGCCGGTTACCAAAGCTCCCGCCAGTGCTACCTTAGGCGCAGGGCGCCCGTCGGGCAGGTACATGAACAATACGAAGAACCAGAGTGTGACCACAATAATGGAAACCAACTGGCTGAAAACAGCATTGATATAATAGGTAGTGACAGGGGCTATTTTGATAAAATATTCGCCGATGATAGACTGCAGGCCATCGGCCAGCAACACCCCGAGGAATAAAATGCCGGTGAATAAAATGATGACAATGGAGTTGATCCGGGAGCTGAACCGCTGTTTGATATTTCTTTTCGCGGCAATCCTGATATCCCATATCTGGTTCAGCGAATTTTTGATAACCCGGAAAAGTGTGGTAGCGATGAACAGGAGAAAGATAAAGCTACCTGCTGTTATCAGCCAGTTGTGCTGCAGGGCCCTGAAGCTGCGTATAGTGGTTATTACCTGTTCAGCACTTTCCCGGCCTATTACTTCATTCAACTTTTCAAATATCTGCCTGCCAAGGCTGCGCTTATTAAAAAAAATGCCTAAAGTGCGGATGATGATGATGATGATGGGTGGCAGGGCAAAAGTGGTAAAGAAGGAAGTGGCGCCTGCCATACGCAGGGGATCGTTCTCCAGCAATACTGCAAGTGTATTTTTAAGCAAGTGATAAACTGTTGAAAAGAATTTTTTCATCGTTTTACAGTTTCATTCTTTTAGCCCCTAATTACCCACAAGTTAAAATGAATTTTGAAGCGCGGCCGGCAATTGGAATATTAATATCTAAATATCATGCCAGTCAGCTATTTAAGTAATGTAGCAAAATCCGGAAGTTCTTTGTTACTTTAATACCACAATTCAATATGCAGTCATATTACATATTAACGGTTATCATTACTATCTGTGCCGGGTTTGCCTATTTGAACCACAGGATCATAAAGCTGCCGCCTACTATAGGTATCATGGTGTTATCGCTCATAACCTCGCTGGCAGTAGTAGCTGCGGGCAAGGTCATGCCATCTATTTCGCAGCCCCTTACCGAAATGATATCCACCATTGACTTTCACGACCTGCTGATGAAGATCATGCTGAGCTTCCTGCTGTTTGCAGGGGCCATACATATAGATGCTGCCAAACTTAAAGCAGAGCGCCTGCCCGTTATCGTACTGGCTACTGTGGGTACGCTTATATCCACTTTTTTAGTTGGGGGGCTGATATACTTTTTATTTGGCTTCTTCGATGCGCATATCGATTTCATTTATTGTTTATTGTTTGGCGCCCTCATATCGCCTACCGACCCGATAGCCGTGCTGGGCATATTGAAGCGCACTAAAATACCCGGTTCGCTGCAATTAAAGATAGCCGGGGAATCTTTATTCAATGACGGTGTGGCAGTGGTGATCTTTCTTACGATAATGGAAGTATCGGTAAAGGGAACGGATAATTTAACCTTCTCAGGGGTCAGTCTTCTTTTTTTGAGAGAAGCGGTAGGCGGATTGATCTATGGCGCCCTGTTAGGCTATGCCGGCTTTTTCCTGCTGCGCTCAATTGACAATTATAAAACCGAGGTGCTGATCACTATTGCCATGGTAATGGGGGGCTATATGCTGGCCGATGAGCTGCATATCTCAGGCCCCATAGCTATGGTAGTGGCCGGGCTGATCACCGGCAATAAAGGAAAAGAACTGGCCATGTCGGACACTACGAGGGATTATATAGGCAAGTTTTGGGAGTTAATAGATGAGATACTCAATGCAATATTGTTCCTTCTTGTAGGCTTTGAGATGCTGGTTGTCAAAGTGAATATTGGCATTATGATCATTGGTGTCATTACTATATTCGTGGTACTGCTGGCCAGGTGGATATCTGTAGCCTTACCTATTACCCTGCTACGGCCCTTCGCCCGGTTCGAGAAGCATGCCATCAGTATACTTGCGTGGGGCGGCCTGCGCGGCGGCATATCCGTAGCACTGGCTTTATCATTGCCTGCAGAGATGTACCGCGACCAGTTTGTATCCATTACCTATTCTGTAGTGATATTCTCAATAATTGTCCAGGGCCTTACCATTGAGCGCGTGGCAAAAAAACTGGTCAATACCGACTGATATGAAAAGGATAATGGTGATCATAAGGGCGGCTTTGCGCAACCTTTTCAACCTTCATTATGATAAGGATGATGATGCTACGATCATAGAATCCATATCGCGGAATGTGAATTTTAAGGGTGCGAATATATGGGCGCTTATATTTGCCATATTCATAGCGTCGATAGGCCTGAATGTGAACTCTGCGGCTGTGGTGATAGGCGCTATGTTAATATCACCGCTTATGGGTCCTATAATGGGCATAGGCCTGGGTATAGGCATCAATAATTTCGACCTGGTAAAACGTGGTATTACCAATTTCCTTACAGCAATGGTGGTGAGTATCATCACATCCACCCTATACTTTTCACTAACACCGCTGCATGATGCCGGCTCTGAGTTGCTGGCACGTACCACACCGTCGATATGGGACGTGTTTATAGCCTTCTTTGGCGGGCTGGCAGGTATCGTGGCCAGTACGCGAAAAGAAAAGACCAATGTGATTCCCGGTGTGGCGATAGCAACTGCGCTCATGCCACCGCTCTGCACGGCAGGATATGGCCTTGCCAATGGCCAGTTCTTTTACTTCCTTGGCGCCCTGTATCTCTTTTTTATCAACAGCGTATTCATTTGCCTGGCCACTTACCTGATCGTACGTTCACTGAAGCTGAACAAAACACAATTTGAGGATGAAGCGCGGGAGAAACGTGTTAAAAGGTATATACTCATTATTGTTACCATTACGGTACTGCCCAGTATCTATATGGCCTACCGTATAGTGGACAAAAGCATATTCGAGAGCAATGCGAATAATTTCATAACGCAGGAGTTCAATTATAAGAATACCCAGGTGGTGAACAGGTCTTTTAACTATGACAATGGTAAAAAGCAGATAGATGTGCTGCTGATAGGCGAAGAACTGGATAAGGCGCAGATAGATTCGCTGAAGAAGAAAATGGATGCCTATAACATTGGTAAGGCGAAGCTGAATATCAAACAGGGACTTAATGCCAAGCAGGAGATAGACTTTGCACAGGTAAAGGCAAGCATACTGGAAGATGTGTTCAATAAAGAACAAAAAGAAAAGGAGTTGCAGAAAGCTAAGGCCGATTCAGCAGGCCCTTATCCCGGTTTGCGGGAAGAACTGCGCTCACTGTACCCTGCATTACAGCGATATACAGTAACGAAGACAGTATTCAACTACACCGACAGTATGCGCAGGGATACCGTGATATTATTTGTGGGAGATTTCTCAAAACCCTTTGCTAAGAAAGACAGGGAACTCTTGCAGAACTGGTTAAAGTTCCGCATACATGCCGATTCGGTAAAACTTGTAATAGAATGATAACATTGCCTTACTCTTTGCGTTTTGGGATGAAGTGATATAAATTGTACCTTTACCGTATTACTATCCCGCAACACAGGTATCATTCGTTATTGCCCGGCTCCATACCTGCAGCAATTGTGTTCCGGAATCTTCTGAAGCAATTGCTTCTCTATTTTTACAGACTTAATGAAAGGCCCGGCATAGGCAGCGAAGCATTGCATTTGTGTTGCTGATAATGATTAAGTCGTTACCATGGACGATCTATGACGAAAAAAAGGCTTTTTATCGTATCGAACCGCTTACCTGTTAACGTAGAAGTAGTTAACGACAAGACAGAAATACATCCGTCTTCAGGTGGCCTTGTTTCGGCTATAAGCAGTTTCCTCGACGATGAGAAGGAGAAGAAGTTGAATAAGTATTCGGATACTTATTGGGTTGGCGTACCCGGGTGCACTGCGCCTGTATGGTCGGCTGCGGGGCAAGATCTTAACGATGATAATTATAAATTCCTGCCCGTATTCATCAGCAAAAAGGTTTATGATGCTTATTACAATGGCCTTTCCAATTCTATGCTCTGGCCCTTGTTCCATTATTTTCCTTCTTATGCCGAATTTAACAGCGATGCATATACCAGCTATAAAAAAGCCAATGAAGAGTTTCTCGAAGTGTTGCTGAAGCACCTTGGTCCCGGTGACGTGGTGTGGATACACGACTACCATTTGCTGCCTCTTGCAGGGATGATAAGAAATGAATTGCCGGAGATAACTATCGGTTTTTTCCTGCATATACCTTTCCCATCGCACGAGATATTTAAGATAATGCCCAAAGAATGGCAGGAGCATATACTGGAAGGGATGCTGGGCGCCGATCTTATTGGCTTTCATACGATTGACTATGCTGCACATTTTCTCAAAACCGTGCAAATGGTCTTTGGGCTGCAGAATGAGAAGAATATCATAGAATATAAGAACCGGCTGGTAAAAGCTGAAGTATTCCCGATAAGCATCGACTACGACAAGTTTCATGATGCATGGGACGATCCAGCTGTGCGTGAAAAACGGCATGCTTTAAAAAAACAGTTCAATGAGCGGAAAATTATTTTTTCTGTTGACCGGCTTGATTATACCAAGGGGGTATACAATCGCCTTAAAGCCTATGAATATTTTTTAAGTAATTATCCCGAATACCATGGTAAGGTGGTGTTCATTATGAATGTAGTGCCCTCGAGAGACAGTATATCAAAATATGCAGAGCGTAAGAAGATAATAGACGAATATGTAGGCAACCTGCTTAGCACAGTGGGCACGGTTACATGGCAGCCTATAATTTACCAATATGCCAACCTGGATTTTGATGAACTTGTGGCCATGTACACCAGTTGCGACCTGGCACTGATAACACCAATAAGAGATGGTATGAACCTTGTGGCCAAGGAATTTGTTGCCAGCAGGAGGGACGAGCGGGGTGTACTGGTGCTCAGCGAAATGGCCGGTGCCGCACGCGAGCTTACTTATGCGCTTGTGATTAACCCCATAGATACAGAAGAGATAGCGCTCAAGATAAAAGAAGGTCTTGAGATGACCGGGGCAGAGCAGGCTATGCGTATGAAAGCCATGCAGAAGGCAGTGCAACGATATAGTGTGAATACATGGGCTGCAGACTTTTTTAAAAAACTGGAAGGGATCAGGAAAAAACAAAAAGAATTCGAAGTGAGATTTTTAGACAACGACTCAAGAATAGAACTGTTAGGTAGTTTTAACAATGCAAAGAGCAGGTTGCTGCTGCTCGATTATGATGGCACCTTAAAGCCCTTTGTTTCACATCCTGCACTGGCAAAGCCTGATGATAACCTTTTGGAGATATTGCGCGCGCTTGCTGAAGACAAGCGTAATCATATATACATCATTAGTGGCCGCGATAGTACTACCTTAGGCAGTTGGATAGGGCATTTGCCGATCAATATAGTGGCTGAGCACGGGGCGAAATTCAGGGATGCAGGACAGGACTGGCAAAATGAGCCATCGATAAACACAGAATGGCTGCCGGTGGTGGAAGAGATCATGATGAACCATGCCAGGCAATGCGAAAGGTCGTTTGTGGAGAAAAAGGAATTCTCCATTGCATGGCATTACCGCAATGCAGAAACAGCCCCCGGCAAGCTGGTAGCCGATGAACTGTATAATGAATTGCAACAATACACCAGTAGCCTGAAGATAAAAGTGGTGAAAGGCAATAAGATAATAGAGGTGCGGAATAAAGGCATCAATAAAGGTGTAGCCGTGAACCGGATATTGAAAACAGGCAAATATGATTTTACCTTAGCCTGCGGCGACGATACCACAGATGAAGATATGTTCCGCCAGTTAGCAGATATTAAAAGTGCTTATACTATAAAGATCGGCCCGGAAGCCTCCTATGCAAAATATAACCTGTACACTCCCCAAATGGTAACATCCTTGCTGAATACTCTCAAGGATATCGTGGAGCACTCCGGTAAGCCGGCCCAGCTAAAGGCTACAGGTGATTAGCCAATTTATACACTATGGTTTAATGTTTTATATGACAGGCAATATAAACAGGCACCCTGCGTTTAAACTTCTTCATTAAAACGTACTTTTGTAACCTAAAAATTGATAAAATGCCGGGAACAGAACTGTTTGGAAGCGAAGAACGCAAGGAGATACTGGATGTGGTGGATAATGGTGTCCTTTTCAGGTATGGGCACGACCAGCAACGTAACGGGATATGGAAGACCCGTGAGTTTGAAGCCGAAGTGTGTAAAATAACAGGGGCTAAATATGCCCATGCCCTCTCAAGTGGCTCTGCCGCTGTGGCAGTAGCACTTGCAGCATCGGGTATAGGTACAGGCGACGAGGTCATTGTCCCTCCTTTTACCTTCATTGCCACCATTGAGGCGGTATTGTTCCTTGGTGCTATCCCGGTATTTGCCGAGATCGATGAGTCCCTCTGTCTTAGTGCCGAAGGGATAAAGAAGGCCCTCACAAGCAAAACAAAAGCCATTTGCCTGGTGCACATGTGTGGTGCTATGGCTGATATGGATGCCGTTATGCAGGTAGTGAATGAGCACGACCTGGTACTGGTGGAAGACGCGGGACAGGCCTTTGCTGCTTCATATAAGGGCAAGGCTGCGGGCCTTTTTGGTAAAGCAGGTAGTTTCTCTTTCGATTTTTTTAAAATAGCAACCGCAGGAGAGGGTGGTGTATTTGTGACCAATGATGAGGCCACCTATAAAATTGCCGATGCTTATTCCGACCATGGCCATAATCATGAAGGCAATAACCGGGGTATGGAACAACACCCCGTTCTGGGCTTTAATTACCGTATTAGCGAACTGCATGCTGCGGTGGGCCTGGCCCAAACCCGTAAAGTACCGCAAATACTTAAAGCGAACAGGGAACATAAAAAGCTGCTGTGTGAGATACTTTTAGAAACAGACGGTATCTCATTTGCGCGCGTTGCTGATCCGGAAGGTGATTCGGCCACATTCCTCAATTTATTGCTGCCCGATACCGAAACGGCAAAGCGCACTGTAGAACATTTGAATAAGGCAGGTATCGGCGGTTTTAATTATTGGTACACCAATATGTACCATTTCATTAATCAATGGGACCATTTGAAAGAAATGCGGACAGCGTCAAAACTGCCCGTTGAGTTATTGGGCAGCCCGCAGGATTATGCAAAACTGGAATTACCCAAATCGCAGGAGGTAATGGGCAGGCTTATATCATTTGGCATCCGTTGCACATGGACAGATGTGGATGTGAGGATGCTTGCGGCAGGCATTTCAGGCTGTGTGAAACTGGCAATGGGCGTGCCTGCCCTTTAATACAATAGATATAAATGCACAAGAACTTTAAGAATATTGAGAAAGTAGTATTCGGACGCGGCAGCTTCGATATGATGGATAGCATCCTCTCGGAGCGCAGGACGGATAATGCAAGATTTATACTGTTTATCGTTGATGATTTCTTCCGCAGCAAGGAGCTGGAGCGCCGCCTGCCGGTAAGAGATGAAGATGTTGTCCGCTTTATTGATGTGGACCCGCAGGAGCCCACAACCGAGCAAATAGATACCCTGCGCGATGAAGTGCTTGTATCCAGGGGCATACCTGCCGGTGTAGTGGGCATTGGCGGGGGTAGCATCATGGATATTGCCAAGGCAGTATCGCTTATGTTCACCAATGAAGGCTCTTCTACATTATACCAGGGCCTTAATCTTATAAAAAATCCCGGTATCTATCATTTGGGTGTGCCTACTATTTCGGGCACAGGGGCCGAGGTATCTATGACCGCGGTGCTTACAGGGCCAGAGAAGAAACTGGGCCTTAAGTGCGACTGGACGGTATTTAACCAGGTGATACTGGACCCTGAATTGATAGCTACCGTCCCCACCGATAAGTGGTTCTATACCGGTATGGATACTTACATCCATTGTATTGAATCGGAAAATGGCATCCTGAATAATGCATACAGCCATGCCTATGCCGAACAATCGCTGAAGTTGTGCCGCGAAATATACCTGGGTGATAGTGCAGGACAAACGCCGGAAAATAATGATAAGCTCATGGTGGCGTCTATGATGGGCGGGCTTAGCCTCACTTATTCCGAAGTTGGGGTATGCCATGCCTTGTCGTATGGTTTATCCAAGATACATGGTGAAAAGCATTGCTATGCCAATTGTCTTGCTTTCCAGCATCTTGAGGACTATTATCCCGAAGGTGTAAAAGAGTTTAAACAAATGCTGGCTAAGCATAAGGTAAGCCTGCCCCAGGGTCTTAGCAAAGAGTGGAGCGACGATGAGATAACAGCAATGGCACAGGTGGCCTACAACCTGCATCATATGTGGAACCACGCTATTGGCACCGATTGGCAGGAGAAAATAAGCCTCGATACCATCAAAAAGCTTTACGAAAGAATGTAATTATGAGCGACAAAAAAATTAGGGTCGGCAATATAGAATGTGGTGCAAATGAGTTATTTCTCATTTCAGGCCCTTGTGTGATAGAGGATGAGACCACGATGATGAAAACGGCTGAAACGCTGAAAGAAGTTAGCGAACGGATGAACATCCCCATCATCTATAAGTCGTCGTTCACAAAGGATAACCGCAGCAGCCTTAAATATTATGACGGCCCGGGCCTTGAAAAGGGCGTAAAAATACTGGCTAAAATAAAAGAGCAGTTCGGTTTCCCGGTATTGACCGATATACATTACCCGGAGCAGGCAGCACCTGCCGCCGAAGTATGCGATGTGTTACAGATCCCGGCATATCTCTGTATGCAATCTGGCCTCTTGGTAGCGGCCGCTAAAACAGGGGCCGTCATTAATATAAAGCACGGCCAGTTCCTTGCACCGGAGAATATGAAACACCCTGTTGGCAAATGCATAGATGCCGGTAATGACAAGATCATCCTCACTGAGCGGGGCTATACCATGGGGTATAACGACCTTGTTGTCGATCCCCGAAGCTTTTATCACCTGGGGCAATTAGGCTACCCGGTAGTATTTGATATTACACATTCCATACGTAAGTATGGCATACCGAGTGCTGATGCAAAAGGTGGTGCCCGTGAATTTTTGCCTGTTTTGAGCAGGGCTGGGGTAGCGGCCGGTGTGGATGGTGTGTTCATTGAAACGCACCCGGAGCCGGAAAAAGCACTTTGCGATGCTGCCAGCCAGTTATGTGTTTATGACCTTGAGGAGTTTTTGAAACCATTGCTGGAGCTGCATGCGCTTGAAGTAAAGTACAGGAAATAATGAGTTTTGTTTTGTACGTATAGTTTTTATAATTTTGTCGTATAAACGGGCTTAGCGATGGATGCCAAGATAACGATGAGTTTTGATGCTGCAGTAATAAACAAGGCCAAGGAGTATGCCGAAAGTCACGGCATGAGCCTGAGCCGCCTTACCGAGGTTTTACTTCGTAAGGTAGTGGCTGGTGATTACCGCAATATAGAAGATATGCCGGTAGCTGATTGGGTATCAATGGTGTCTGAAGGGGAAGTCGAGTATCATACCCGCTCCCGCAGCCGTAAAAAACTGAAAAACGAATATTACAATAATAAGAAATGAGGCTTTTCCTCGACGCTAACATTCTCGTTTCGGTACTGAATAAGGAATACCCCGTATATCCATACACGGCAAGAATATTGAGCCTTGCCGATAATAAAAGATACACCTTGGTAACCTCATCTATTTGCCTTGCCATAGCATATTACTTTGCTGAAAAGAAGCATGGCGATGTAAGTGCAAAACAGAAGATAAGTATACTGCTACAGCATATGGATATAGCGGATTGTGGAAAAAAAGAAGCAGTGCTTGCTGCGCAGGATAAAAAAGTGCATGATTTTGAGGACGGCTTGCAGTATTATGCCGCAAGAAATTCAAAGTGTAGTTGTATCATTACAAGCGATATGGATGATTTTTATTTTTCTGAGCTGGATGTTTTTGAACCTGAAGTATTTTTAAGGAAACATATAAAATAACAAAGCAATACACAATACATGGAATTATATCTTGATTCTGCCAACCTGAAGGAAATAGAAGAAGGCTTTAAGCTGGGTTTCCTCAATGGTCTCACTACCACGCCTACGTTCATGCAGCGGGAGGGTATCACCGATATTGACGCTACGATTGTAAAGCTCTCGCAGATGGTGCCTGTGCTGCAAATAGAGGCTTTGGGTAATTCTGCAGAGGATATACTCAGGGAGGCCCGCCGCCAGCTCGATCTTGGGCTTGATCCCAAGCGTACCGTATTCAAGATACCTGTATCGCTCGAAGGGGTGCGGGCTTGCCACATGCTGCGTCGCGAAGGCCTGCTGGTCAATGTGCACCTGGTATATACCCTGCAGCAGGCATATATGGCCATGCATGCAGGGGCTACGTATGTATGTCCCCTCGTTGGCCGCCTGCAAGACCAGGGTCATGATGCACTGGCGCTGGTGGAGCAGTGTGTAAATGCTGTTTACCAATACGGTTATGATACCAAAATAATGTTCAGTTCGGTGCGCAATGTAGAGCATGTGCGCAATGCCATCAATATTGGTGTGCATACCATCACCGTTCCGCTCAAGATATTGAAACTGCTTACGGAGAATAATTTCACAACACTCGGTACGGAGCAGTTCATCAGTGATACGCGACTAATGACCGTAAGGGTAAAGGATGCCCTGAATGGCCTAAACCCATTGGTGCAGGCTGATGCCAGCATGAAAGATGCTATCGTAAAGATGACCGGCTACGGCTTTGGCGCTATAACGGTTGTGGATAGTGAGGGCAACCTGGAAGGAGTTTTTACAGATGGCGACCTGAGGCGTTTATTGCAAAATGAAGGAGAACATATCCTTGATAAAAAGCTGGGCGATATGGACTACAAAACCCCGGTAAGCATAGATGCCGGTGCCCTCCTGAATGATGCCGCAGCCTTATTTAAGAAAACGAACGTAGATACCATATTGGTTACGGATAATGGCAAACCATATGGTATGCTGGATATACAAGACCTTAAGAACGACTGATTTTTGATAAGCCCCTAATGGATAAACTCAGCGAGATAAAAAAGAAATTCACAGGTAGTTTTCTTGCAGAACCCGCAGTGCTGCAGGAAAAGCTATCGCATATAAAAGCTTTTATCTTCGACTGGGATGGTGTGTTTAATGATGGTCGTAAAGATGAGCATGGTTCCAGTCCCTTCAGCGAGGTAGATTCAATGGGGGTCAATATGCTGCGTTTCAATCATTACCTGCATATGGCTACGCTGCCTTCAGCGGCCATCATATCGGGTGAGCGAAACAAGGCATCGTTTACATTTGGCGCCCGCGAGCATTTTCACTCGGTTTATTATAAAGTGTTGAGTAAGGTTGATGCATTAGGGCATGTTTGTAACAAGCATGGTATATTACCCCATGAGATAGCATACTTTTTTGATGATGTGCTCGACCTGGCCTTTGCTGAGCAATGCGGGCTGCGCATTATGGTTGGCAGGTCCTGTAATCCATTTCTTATTGAATATGCAGACAGGAAGGGCCTGGCTGACTATATAACTGCAGCAGATGGAGGAAACCATGCTGTTAGAGAGGCTTCAGAGCTTATTATGGGCCTGCGTGGACTATATGACGATACTATAGAGCAGCGCACTTATTTTTCCGATAAGTATAAAGAATACCTCAGGCTGCGTAATATGGTAGAACCTGTATTTTATTCTACCGTGCATTCCGAAATAAAAGAACAAGTACCCCAATGATAGTTGGCATCATCCCCGCACGTTATGCATCTACCCGTTTCCCGGGTAAGCCGCTTATCGAAATAGAAGGGCGGAGTATGATACAGCGCGTATATGAGCAGGCTGCAAAGAGTTCATTCCTAAGGAAAGTAGTGGTAGCCACCGATGATGAAAGGATATTGCAGCACGTAAGGGCTTTTGGCGGAGAGGCGGTGATGACGGCAATGCACCATCCCAGCGGTACCGACCGTTGTTGGGATGCCTTGCAGCAGTTGCAGGAAGATTACAGTTATGTGATAAACATACAGGGAGATGAACCTTTCATATCACCTGGACAGGTAGACGAGCTGGCGATAGCATTACAGGATGGCAGTACAGAGCTGGCTACGCAGATGATCGCTGTTGGCAGCCATGAATTGCTATTTGATAAAGGGGAAGTGAAAATAGTGTTGAATGACAGGAACGAGGCGCTGTATTTCAGCCGTTCGGTCATCCCTTTTCTCAAGGGTATTGATGAAAAAGAATGGCACCTCCATCATATTTACTACCGGCATGTAGGTATGTATGCATACAGGAGGGATGTACTGGAAGCAATAACCAAACTACCGGTATCCGCTCTTGAAAAAGCAGAATCGCTGGAGCAACTGCGCTGGCTGGAGCATGGGTTTAAGATAAAATGCGTGCCTACCAAATACGATAGCCATTGTATAGATACCCCGGAGGACATAGACAAAGTATTGGCCATGATAAGAAAAAAATAAAAAATGCCCCGGTACCGGGGCATTTTTTATTAGATATTATTTACGCTGTTTAGTTCTTTACAAATTTCAGTTTGTTGCTGCTAATGCCCTTGTCATCGGTCACTGTTACATAATAGATACCGGCGTTCAGCGATGCGATATTGATATGCGCATTTTTGTCTTCACAGTTTGTTATGTACACTTTCTGGCCGCTTATGTTGTAGATGGCTATAGTTTTCATACCCTCTACTTGACCGGCTATAGTGATAACACTGCCGGCAGGGTTAGGATATAATGAGTACTGTCCATGCTTTGAAACAACTTCAGCTGTGCTGGTCGGGATGACTATGCTGTCACCGTCCACCGTTACATTATCAAACCTGTTGTTGCCGCTAGTGCCAGTGTTGGGTGTACCTAATTTTATACGCAATACCAGTTTAGCATTATTTTTTATCATGGTATCGGCAGCAGAGGACAGGTGCAGTGTTACCAGTTCCCAGTCATTTGATTGCGCAAAAGTGAAAGAAGTACTGTCGAGGCCGGTAGTCACCCATGTAGCACCGCTATCTACGCTGTAGTCATACATTTGACTTCCCGGGCCGTTGCTCGATTTCTGGGTGGCAAACTTGATCACGATATTTTCAAAACCATTGGTAGGCATGTATATAAGGCACTCCATGCTATCGTTAGGATTACGCAGCCTGATGCCCTCATGTATACCGCCGGGCGTATCGGCACCCATTCTCACGTTCAGCGTGGTATCTCCCGGATCAAAGTTGTCCACATAGCCGGTATCGGCACCGGCACCGGGCACAGCCTGGTTAACGATCATAGCACCGGCAACAATAGAATAGTCAGGTACCAGGTTGTTAAGATGGTCGCCGCTCACGGTGTCATTATTAAAGTGCCAGTAATGGACCAAAGTTTGTCCCTTCACATTTTGGGTCAGGCAAATTGCGATAGCAATAAAGGATAATAATAATTGTACATTTTTTTTCATCATGTATTTTTTTTATTCACTGCAAAGGAACGCCGCTACAGTATTAACCACAGTATTGGCTACATTATTTTAATGTTAATTGTTAGCTGTTGGACTGATAGCCATTTTTTTATGCAAGTGTATATATTGTAATTTAAAAACAAGGTCGTTGATGTAAAATATATACGCCAGGCGAAGAAGCTGTATGATTGTAGCGTCTAAAATGCATTGATACTTTCCCGTTTCACTTTATTATTGAGAAGGAGTACTTTTATATGGTAGCGTATTCAGCAAGTAAATCTGACACCATCATGAATGAAGTATTGATCAAAGCCGTATTTACCAAAATGGCTGAGTATAAACCTGCCCTGCAAAAGTACCTCATAACAGACGATGATGAGGAGGAAGAAATAGATACAAGAATACTCGGCGACCTGGTCATTAAGAATCTCCCCTGGCCCATAGGGGTGGAACTGAGGCGGCTTTTGTCAGGTTCCATGCGCCAGCTCGACCGGGCCCGCCTCGACCAGTTGTTCAAGACCATAGAGCGTACCATGCAATTCCTCTCCTTTGTACTGGTAGCCCAGCTTTGGGAAGAGTGCATAAAAAAGCAAATAACCCTTTCCGATGATTTTGTCAACCAGTTCCGCAACAGGTTTACCGTGCTTACGATGGGTAACTATACCTGGCTGATAAGGGGTATCTGCAAAGTCTTCTCTGAGAACAATACCGACCATTTTATTATAGAAAAGAAAGATATTTTCAATAAAAAGTTTTTCGATATGCTCGATTTCTGGGTGCCCGAACGCAATGATATCGGGCATTACCAGATAAACCTCACCCAGGACGAGATAGAGCGACGCTGCGTGGAGTACGAAGAAAAATTGAAACTGATACTGGAGGCCATAGCATTTTTTGCCCGCTATAAACTGGTGACTGTGCGCCAGATAAGCGTGATGAAGCAGAAACACCGTGAGGCTACTTTCAATCACTTTTTCGACCTGCTCAACAGCTCCGATTCAGATTTTAAAAGCACAGAGATACAGCACGATGTATATGTGGACAGTAATGCCGTGCTGGTGATGAAGGATTTTAAAAGCCCCAACGAATTTCTTAATCTTTCACCGCTTGTGATAGATACACGAACCGAGATCATTGACAGTAAAGATAAATTCAGCATAAAGAAAGATATATTCCTGTTCACCAAATTCCAGAACGATAAGATATTTTATGTAGGGACAGAGGTGACCAGCAAATGCGACCTCTCGTACCTCAGCAGTTACAAAGACCTTGTTGAGCAGTATAAAGAGCTGGCCACCACTATTGAACAATCACGTAACCCCGCATGAGACCAGGCTTATGTTAAAGACACCTTTTAAATTTCTTGATTCTTACACCAGCGATGATAAGGACATCTTTTTCGGGCGCGAGAAGGAAGTGGAGGAGTTGTATTATAAGATATTCGATGGCGACCTGCTTATTGTTTACGGTTCCAGCGGCACCGGCAAAACCTCGCTGATACAATGCGGCCTTGCCGGCAAGTTTGAGGATGCCGACTGGATGCCCGTTATTATACGCAGGGCCGGCAATATTAATGAGTCGATTAGGAAAACACTCCGTAATATTGCGATTACCCCCCTTAAAGAAAAGAATACGCTTGCACAGGATGTACAGTCCATATACCTCGATTACTTCAAGCCGGTATTCCTGCTGTTCGACCAGTTTGAAGAACTCTTCATTTTTGGTAGCGATGAGGAAATAGAACAGTTTGTTGACTCTTTAAAGGAGTGCCTTGAGGCAAAGCAGAGCTGCAAATTCATTTTCGTCATTCGCGGTGAGTACCTGGAGCATATATCCCGATTTGAGGATAAGATACCGGAGTTCTTCAATAACCGTATGCGTATAGAACGCATGACCCGCCGCAATGCCGAAAGAGTGATCACCGAGCCTTGTAAACTGTTCAATATAGAGGTTGCCGATGGGTTCCCGTCTAAAGTGCTCGAGCGTCTCGGCCATGATAAAACTGCCTCTATAGAGCTTACCTATTTGCAGGTGTACCTCGATAAGTTATACAAGAAGGCAGCCACAAAAGACCCTGGTCATATTGTTTTTGACGATTCTTTATTGGAAGAGTCAGGACGGATAGATGATGTGCTTTCGGAATTTCTTGATGAGCAGATAGCCCGCACGGAGAACCCTGAAGATGCCCTCACGATCCTGAAATCATTTGTGTCCAATGAGGGTACGAAGAAACAAATGTCGGCCGGTGATGTATCGGATTTTATTAAAACGCTGGGCAAAAAGCTGCCTGGTGAGACCATTGAAAAATACCTGCGCCAGTTCGTAGATCTGCGCATCCTTAAAGATAAAGACGACAACAATAAGTATGAGCTGCGCCACGATTCGCTGGCAGCAAAGATATTTGAGCAGATAAGCTATTCAGAAAAGGAAATGCTGGAGGTGCGCCAGTTCATCATCAATCGTTATAACGATTATGAAAAACGTGGCACTCATTTACAGGAATCGGATATACAATATATACTGCCCTATGAGAACAAAATGTTCCTCAACGAGGAGCAAAAGGCTTTTGTGGAAGAGAGTATCCGCAGTGCAAAAGCGAAGAAGAACCGCAGGCGTAATGTATTTATAGTGGGTGCCACCCTTTTGCTGGTCACCCTTACAGGTTTCTCCATATTTGCCATGAAGCAGCGCGATGCGGCCCTTGCGCAAAAACGTATCGCAGAGCAAAAAACGAGAGAGGCCCTTAACCAGAAGGAACTGGCTGAAAAAGCCAAAGACCTGTCCCTAAAGGCCTCCCAACAGGCGCTCGATGCCAAATCTTATGCAGAACTACAGTCTAATATAGCGGTAGAGCAGAAAAAACTCGCCCAGCAACAGGCCATGAAGGCGCAGGAACAATCGGAAATCGCCAACCAGCAAAAGAGCATTGCAGAAGAACAAACTGCAATGGCCACACAGGAAAAGAATAAAGCTGACGAAGAAAAAGAAAAAGCGGAAAAGGCCCAGACCGAGGCCAACCGCCTTCGCCTGCTGGCGCTCAGCCAGAATGTAGCTTTTAAATCCTTGCAATTGAAGAATGAGCCGCAGTTGGCTGCGTTGCTCAGTACCGAAGCCTACAACCTTGCACAGGAGAACGGCGGCAATATACAGGATGCACAGCTTTACGCATCATTATACCAGTCGCTAAAGAATTTTGATCCTGCCAATTATCCCAATACGATACAGGGCCCCGCCGAAATACTGGCAATGAATACATCGCCCGATGGCAACACTATGGTACTATATGCCAATGGCAGCATAGCATATTATACCGGCGATGGTGCAGCACCTGTAAAAACGGTCCCGGTAAAAGGTCCCGTCATTAACACGGGTTACATAAGCAGCAATGGCAAGTATGTATTGACCGCCTATGAAGACAATTCGGCCAAAGTGTGGAATATGGCTGATGGTGGGGCTGGTTCTCCGCTGATGAAAGGTCACACCGGGCTGATACGGGCCGCAGCGTTTAGTGCTGATGGCAGTACCCTGGTAACAGGTGGCCGCGATAGCCTGGTGCTTGTGTGGGACGACTATAAAATGACCAAAAAAATAAAATATCCCTCGCGGGTTCGCTCGGTAGCTATAAGTAATAATAAAAAGAAGATACTTGTAGGCTGCGAGGATGGTATTGTATATGAGAATGAACTGGGCAGCAACGACAGGGGTATTCTTACCTCCTATACAGGGGCCCGTGTTCAAAACGTTATGTACAGCAGCAATGGTAAATATATGATCACTGCTGCGTCCAATGGCGAGATGAGCATTTTCTCTTCGGCAGGTAAATTGCTGAAGAACATAGCCGGTAGCAGCAGTGCCGATCATATTGTGGCTGATGATGCTACAGGCCTGCTAGTTGAAGCTGCTGCCAACCGCAGGGTACATATTTACGATCTCAACGAGCTGTCTGCCAAGCCCATCGAGCTTGCTGACATCAATAGCTTTATCAGGGATATTGCCCTGTCGCCTGCCGGTATAGTTTCAGTAGGCATGGCGAACAACAACATCAGGCAATATTCGGTCAAGACTCCTGTTATACAAAAGAAACTTGCCGGGCACATCCGGCGCAATATGTCGGCTGACGAATGGAATACCTATGTAGGAAAGGACGTGCCTTACCGCAAGATCAATACAAGTTTACCTTAATTAAGCATTAGCATGAGATATACCAGCTCATTTATTATTGGCCTTTTGTTCTGTATGTGCAGCAATACATCCAGTGCACAGACAGATACCTGTATCCTGCACCTTAAGGATGCAGGTAACAAATATGAACAGGGTAATTTTGATGATGCTATTACGCTGCTTAAAAGCACTATAGAACATTGCCAGTTGGCTAAAGATGATGAGATACAGGCCAGCAAGATCCTCATACTTTGTTATCAAAATATAGATAACCTTGAAGCCGCAGATAGAACAGCAAGGGCAGTACTTAAGCTCGACCCCAATTACCGTCCCGATAAATTTAAAGATGATGCATCGCTCATAAAGCTATTTGATAAATACCAGCCGCAACCAACTTTTTCAATCGGCCTCAGTGGTGGTATCAATATGCCATTCGTTAAAACAATAAATAAGTATTCCATTGTTCATCCTGATGCCGATCCGCAGACAAATTATAAGAACAGGTATAACCTCCAGCTTGGTTTGCAAATGGAGAAAAGGATCTACAAGGGCTTTTGGCTGCAACTGGGTTATCGTTACCGGGTAACAAAATATGAGCATGAGTTATTGGACGTGAACAATACTACTGTTGATTACGTTGAAAAACTGACCTATTCAGATATACCGCTTTCACTTAAGTATTACTTCGGCTCCGCTGCTATAGTGCCTTACGTGCAGGCAGGTGCTGAAGCGGCGCTCTTAGCCGGTGCACTTAGCACCACTACCCGCGACGATCAGAAGGATATCATCAACCGTACAGCCCTTCGCAACAAGTTTTCTGTAGGCTTCTCAGCTGGGGCAGGGGCTGCTTACAGGCTCAGGGCATTGCTCCTGTTTGCCGATCTCCGCTATACCTATTTTTCCCGCAGGGTAAATAAAAACGGTACTCGTTATGATGATCCTGTTAACCTCTATAAGTATTATTATATCGATGACGATTTCAGGATGGATAACCTGCAGCTTAATGTAGGCGTATCGCTTATACTTTCTTATAAGAATATGAAGGTAGGTAAAGACAAACGACACAACTGATGAGTTTTTTGAAGAACATAGTATTACTTGTATGCGTTGCGGCCACGGTCTGTTCCTGTAAAAAGAGCAATACCACACCGCAGGGCAATACGTTTATAAAAGTTTTCGAGGAGCCTACTTTGGCCTTTAATGCCGGGCCTAATTCTTTCCAGTCCAATACCGGGGATGTAGTAAGCGATGATGCGGGAAATTATTATTGCTGGTATTACGAGCAAAATACGGCAGCGGGCGGATGGGCTACAAAGCTGGCCATACTTAAAACAGACCCTAATGGCAATAAGCTCTGGAGCCGGGTTTATTTCAGTTTTCACGTAGCTGCTTATTCCTGGAACAGGAGAGCGATCATGTATAACAACTTCATTTGCGACGGACAATCGCTTTATATCGCCGGTACCAATACCGATGGTGCACCTTATATGCTTAAGTTTAATTCCGATGGTGATGTGATTGCCCAAATGCCTTTGGATATCATACCGCAGGGTCGAACATTGCATGCTTTATACAATTTATGGCCCTTGAGCAATGGTAACTTTATGATCAATGGCACTTACTCCATAGCTACAGGGCCAACCAAGGGCGATGATGGGGGAACAATACCCTTCGTTGCTATGATATCTCCTTCCGGCGGCATATTATGGCAAAATAATGAACTTCCTTTTCCGCTGCAGGATACCAATGCTGATAATGCTACTATCGAAGGTATGGCCGAAATGCCCGATGGAGGCTATATCTTCTCAGGTACAGGTGCCTACTCTACAGATAACACTACTTTGTCTGGCAAAAAGACCACTTTCATCAATGTATATAAATTGAACTCAGGTGGGCAACTGGAATATAACAAGACCTTGTATGGCGGGCAATATATCGAGACCCGTGGTTCATCAACTACTTTCGCTTTGCTTACCGATCATGATCTGCAATTCTCACAGGTGTTAATGATGCCTTCGGGTGATCCCCTGCTTATCATGGCTATCCTGCAAAACAATTCCGGCGATTTTTCGATACGGCTCATGAAGCTGGATGCTTCTTCCGGTTCACCGGTCGATTCTTCCGATATCAATGGAGGCGATGCCCTGTATTTGCGCAAAGCCATCAACAGGTCCGATGGCAACATATTGATCAATGCCTGCACAAGGTTTAATACTACCACGCAGTCTAAGCTATATACAGTGGGTTCAGATCTGCATATTATGAATACAGCAACGTTTTCTTTCCCTAATGAATCTATTTATACATCCGGGCTTTGCGAGGTGGGAGGCGATCACTACCTGCTCCCGGGTACGATACAGACGTTCGGAAATGATTCCAGCAGTTTAATGATGATCAAAACGAATGGCAATGGGCAATATTAAAGGGGCTATATGTTTGGTATGCCTGTTATGTTTCTTTTCCTGCAAAAAGAGCACGCCGGACACTTATACCAAATTCAAAAGTTACCGTATAGGTTACGAGCTTGCTTCAGCTATACCATCTATACAGCTAAGCGATGGAAGTTTTATAACGGCTACACTTGATGAACATGGTGCCTGCTTGATCATCAGGCTTGATGCAAAAGGTAATAAGGTATGGGAAAGGAATATTTCAGAATCCTCGCTGCATCCTACCTGCCTTACAGCTACCACAGATGGTAATTTTGTACTTTCTGGTTATAACACGGTGAGCCGTAGCAGCCTTTTTGCTACCATGTACAGCCCGGGTAATGATAGCCTTTGGCATGTCGACTACGATTTTCAGCCGGGTAATGCAAATAATATGGCGGCTTGCAATGCCGCTGATGGCAATATCCTTTTCAGCATTGGTGCCAGCAGCAACGATATGGCCAACCCGGCTACTTTTATATTGAAAGTGAACCGTGCCGATGGCAGCCTGCAGTATATGAAGCCATTACAGGGTATTCCGGATAGCGTCAGGTTTCAGCCCCTGAGTATGGTTGCCCGCAATAATGCGGTCTATATTACAGGCTCCTATTTTGTGGCACAACAAATGGGGCCGCTGCTCAATGGCAGCTCATGCACTGTGGCTACTAACGAAAATGGCGACTCGCTATGGCAGGTCACGAAACCACCGGTTTTGAATGATGTAGTTGCGGGTATTTACAATATTGGGGAATCCATAGCATGTTCCGCAGATGCGGGGTCAGTTGTTGCAGGTTATGTTTCCGGTCCCTTTGGCTACCGGGCACTCAATATTCTGCCCAATTCCATCAATCAGGTGTGCGGCGCTGATATAGTCCTTGAAGCATACGATGCGGCAACAGGTTACCGCTCCGATACGGCCTCTTTTACTTTCGAAGATCAGTCATCCCTGACCATAATAAAAAATGCAACGGATGGTGGCTATATCCTTGCCGCCACCGATAACTTTTTCCTTGCCAATGAGAATTCCACTACCCATATTGCACTAGCCAAAACCGATGCACATTTTAATGTCAACTGGCAAAGGACCATCAACCTGCCCGATGCGTCTACCATGCCATTAGGCATATTCCCGGTCGACAATGGTTATGTGATCATTGCTTATGTTATTTCCGACCCTAAGAACGATGGCAGTTATTCCGATCTGGTATTCCTGAAGACCGATATGAACGGCAACCTTGTTGATGGCAACTAAAAAGAGGGCTTTATGCCCCCTTTACTTCTTTTGATATTTATTTATCAACTTACCATCCGGCTTTATCAACCCCGCCCTTTTTGAATCCTGCATCATGGGGCAGGTCTTCTTTTTTCAGGTAAGAGCGTGCTGCCAGGTAATATTCCTTGTATATACGTATGGCAAATGGTATCAGTGTGATCATCAGCAGGGATGAGAACACGAACAGCCCGTAAGTCAGAATAGTATGATGTTCTAATGGGAAATTTATTTCAAATACATGCGCCAGCATGCTCAGGAACTCGAACACTATTTCAGGTATCAGCAGCATAGCGATCATCACTTCCAGTATCCTGTCTTTTTTCTCACGTTTCTTTTCTCTTTCCTTCTCTTCTTCCTCCATATGTTCCTGCAGTATCCGGCTTATATCGGCAAGCTTATCTTTTATGTTGCTGAACATTTCGCCCAGTTTCAGGTTGTTCCTGCAAAAATCAAAGAAGTCATTGTGCTGGCTGAAGTAAGATACCTGCATAAAGAAGGTGCGCAGCTCTATTTTCGATAAGTTAGATGATGCTTTTAACAGCTTTTCTTTCTTAGGTTGGCCTTCATCATAGAGGTAAGATAGCTGCTCGTCCATTTCTATGAGTGCAAGCCTTTGGTAATAGGCAAGGAAGTAGGTCCATATATAGCGGTTCTTCACCACAAGGTCATAGTCTTTCAGGAAAGCCGGTAATTTGTCGGCATCCTCGTTCACGATAACGGCACAGCCCTCTATCGAGGCGCCGAAGTGTATCTGCTCGAACATTTGTTCCGATTCTATGGCTTTATTGATATAAGCCCTGCCCGGTGTATAATTCAGGTTATATACATGCCTCAGCCTGAAGGAGGCTATTTGCAGTTCTTCCTCATCCAGCTTTTGCTCCAGTTGGGCGTAAGTGAACGCCTGCAGGCGGTTGGGCGATAAAATATTCACCTTGCCGGTTGGTATTTCCTGCATGAGGATATTCACCAGGGTATTCACATTCCAGTTGTGTTCTGTGCCTGCTTCGTTTTTGCCCCCGGTATAGAACTGGCTAAGCTTTTCGGCCAGCTTGTTTTCCTGCTCCTGCGCAGCAGGGTGTTCATTCCTTGCTATACTAAAGTCGCCGGAGTCGCCCCTGCCGAATACACGCAGCTTATAATTCAGGTTGATCAGGTTCTCGAGCGTGTTGTCTTCCTTCATCAGCACAAAGCCGAATGATAATATACCTATCCCCGTCAGCGGGTTGTATAATATCCTCGGGCTCAGTATCGATTTATCTGTGCATAATTTGAACTGTATCGGCTTTTCTTTTTTATCATAGGTTTGCGATGGGCGGGATAATAATTGGGTAATGAGCCCCAACTTATCTTTTTGCGCATCACTTAGCTTGTTGCTGTCAAGTTCATAGCCCAGGCAGCACGATTCATCGGTTATCGCTGTATCGTCACCATTATTCTTAATGAAGAAATCCTGTACGTGGCGGAAGTAGAAATTCTTTTCAGGTTCCAGCCCCGACCGTTTCCACATAGAATCAGCCTTGTTCAGTTCTGTAGCTTCAGTTTTGAATGCATATAGGAAGAGTGAGAAAGAATCTGCCAGTTTCATTTAATATAATGCTGTAGTACAGGGGCTAATATAAGGCATATTGCCGATAACCCCGCCTTTACAGGCCATTGCTTACACACATTAAAAAAGCATGGTTTCAAACCATGCTTTTTTATATCGTTATATTACCTGTTCTGTATTATTGGTCGCCGCCTTCGCTCTTGTTTATTTTATCAAATTCAAACATCAGCGAGAAACGAAGTGTGTTCGATAATGGGTTGCGGTTGATACCCGATCCTGAGGGTACAAGGTAAGCAACATTCAGTGCAAAGACATTGTAGCGCACACCCAGGCCACAGGTGAAGTATTTGCGGTCACCCTTTGTTTTAGGCTCGTAGAAATAACCCGCACGTACGGCAAACTGGTTTTGATACCAGTATTCAAGGCCTGCAGATATGTCTATTTCTTTCAGCTCTTCGTTAAAACCGCCCGGTGCATCACCAAATGAGCCCAGCATACCTGCTACCACACCTTTGTCAGGATAATATTGATTGCCTGCGACATCAAATTGTGGGCTTGGTACCAGCAGCTTGTTAAAGTCAAGTGCAGCAGTGATCTTATTATAGGCATCGGCCTGGTACGTATAGGCAGCGCCTATGCCCAGGTTGATCGGTATAAAATCTTTGTGTGTTGAGTTGTAAGATATTTTTGAACCCGCATTGGTAAGGGCAGCGCCTATGCTGATATTGGTCTTGCGGTCTTCTTCAAGCTCGGTGGTCTTGTTGAAATATACACCTATGTCAGCGCCAAATGCATTCCCCGGTTTGTAATCGGTGCCTGCAGTAACGCTAAGACCGGTAATAATGGCTGAGTGTATATAACGCAGGCTTACCCCGGTTGACAAATATGGAGAAAGACGGCGGGAGTAACCTAAGTCGAAGGAATATTCGCGTGGCTTACCCGTACCAAGCGATTGTGCAAACTGGTCGGTATAATTGATATCACCAAGTGAAAAGTAGCGCATCGACATGCTGATGGCCTGGTTGTCATCCTGGCCGAATTTAGCATAGCCGGCAAGGTAAGCAAGGAATATATCCGGTACCAGGTCTTTCAGCCATGGGGTATAAGTAACAGATATACCATACTTTTTCTCTGCAAATGGTATTTTGCCCACATTCCAGTATTGCGCATTCGCGTCTGCTGTTGTGGCAAGTCCTACATCTCCCATCGCTCCTGCCCTTGCATCAGGCGATATTCTTAAAAAAGGTACTGCTGTGGTAATAGTATTCGTTGTGCCGTTCAGGTTCACATTCGAGCCTTGTGCATAACTTTTGCTGCACAATAGCCCCGTTATTATACTTATCCCAATAAAAGCAAAGCGTTTCGCCATTATTATATTTATTTTAAAACTATTTAAGGTCCCTGTTTTCGGTTTGCAATATTACGCCTTAATTCTCTAAAAATCAGGAACAACATTGCTTATTTATATTAACGTAGCAATACCAGCTTTTGGTATGCACTGCTTTGTGCACCTGTTGCGGTAGCTATGTTCACGCGATACACATATACGCCCGCAGGCAGCTTGGCACCGCGGTCACTCGTTCCGTCCCATGTTATTTCATTACTCCGGCTGTTAGTGGGGGTAAAGCTCTGCCTGATCTTCCGCACGGCCACACCTGCTGTGCTGTATATATTTATTTCCACATCCAGCGCCTCTCCGGGATGATTGTGCTCAAAGAAGAAATGAGTGACATCCTTAAAGGGGTTAGGGTAGTTGATAAGGTCCTGCACTTTTACAATAGCGCCGTCCACCACTTCAAAGTTCACCACGCCCTCTCCCGAATTGTTGTTCACGTCCCATGCTTTTACTACTATGGTATGCTTGCCCACGCTCAGTCCGTTGAGCGGGAAGTACACATGCCCGCGTTGGTACGTATTAGGCTCTGTTTCATAATAGTCGTTCAGTATATAAGGCACTTCAATATCTCCGTCCATCACTGCCGTAAGGTCATGGCCCACTGCATTGCCTGAAACATTGATGCCTATTTCGTCTTCCAGGCTCACATACAGCAGGGTATTAGGCCCGGTTATACCCCCGTCTTTGAACAGGCTGTCCCCTATGTAAGGCTTTACTATAGGTGCTACATTATCTGTCACAGGGTTGTCAGAATAACCGCCTATAGAAAAAGTAGTGTCTGCACCCGCAGCATCGGTGATGCCGTTTTCGGCATATGAGCTTAATTTGCCTTTGCCAAATTCATAGTTAATGTCCTTAGGCACGATAAAAGCATAGGAAAATTGCCCGTTCGTTACAGTAGCCTTCCCCTTGTATATGATGTTATTCTGTGTTTGGAATGATTTATTACCATAGTAAGTGGTCACATTAGTGGTCCTGGGCTTGTCATAAAACGACACATATAGCTTACCGTTAAAATCCGTCAGCACCTCGCCATTATCACCCCTTACGCTACCATAAACCATATAGGACCCAAGGGCGCTCAGGGTATCAACAACTGATGATGAACTGCTGTTCTTTATAGAATCGGTAACCACAGTATATTGGGGGAAATCGGGTAGTAGTGCCGGGTCGCCTAAAAGAGCAAATTTCCTGAAGTTGATCAGTGTGCCCGCATCCTGTACCGTATGGTAGGTCTCATTCTTGCCAATACGGAATGCATCCCCGAAGCGGTACCATTTATTGTTGGGCAGGTGCGTGAATTGCGACCTCAGGAATGCTTCGTTCAATATCCTGTTTGAGTACTGGTACACTAATTGCGTAGTGGTGAGCCCTGCTATTGCACCGCCATTATGTTTTAATACCAGTGCCTCTCCCGCCGATACATACGATGGCTGGTCAAAGCGGCCAAAATCACATGTCGCGGTCACCATAAAGGGCAGATGATCGTAGTTGGTCCAGGCATTGTAATCATCAGAGGTTAATATTCGTTTCCCCGACCATACTGAAGTATTGCCATGACCGCTGTAATTCACAAAAAAGCAGCCTTTGTATATCTGGTCGTTGATGATCTTATTCGCCTGCGGGCACCTGGCACCTCCCGGGCTCGATACCGTTGGCAGTGCATCGAGGAACACCTTCGTATGGTTATAAATGATACTGCCGTTGGTTACCGTTTGGCACATAAGTTTACCATCATCCATATGGGGGCCTGCAGGGTCTTCATTATCAGCTACAACAAGGTCTTGCAGCCGCCAGGGGCCAAGCGATGCGGGGCTTTTATAATGTTTGATCTTTTCCACCATCGCCATCGCATCCGCTTCGCTGTTAACAGGGAAGCGTCCCATTCCCAGGTCCAGAGTATTGGCAATGCTGGTATTGCTGATATTTTCATTGTCGTCCAGGAAACCAAAAAAGTCATCATTGCAGAAACTGCTGATCAGGTAATGTGATTCTTCCGACTCGTATATCGGCACATAATCATTGTTGTTGGTCACCCTGTTTTTAGGGTCATAAGAGGCATCTCCTATCAGCAGCAGGTAGCGGGGCATTTGAGTAGTGTCATTGCCTGCCCGCACATAGAACATACGTGCAAAATCCCTTATGGCGCTTATGTCCTTTGAGCCTGATGAGAACTCATTATATACCTGTGGGGTCGTGGCTACAGCTACCCGCATATTATCCTGCGTGCGGTGAAAATCGGCTATTGCATTGGCCGCATCAAGGAAATCGGGATGCGTAACGATGATCAGGTCCACCTGTCCCGCTCCGTGCAGGTTTTGATTGGCCACACCGCCTACATATTCCGGTACATTTAATTGGCTGCTGTTCAGGGCCGCGAATTCATGCAATGTATCCGCATATTGCGAAAAGCTGTAAGTACTGCCCGATAGCGTACCGCTCATGCGTACAGGTTCCAGCGGGTTGGTCACATCCCACACTTGTGTATTGCTGCTGGCATTGGCTATCTGGTAACTGGCTTTGTTGCCTGCACCCGTACTGTTAAGATCGCGGAAGGTGAATTGTGAGGCATTAAAACTTAAACCGCGTCGTGTATTGATTTCTATATAGTCAAGATACCCTTTGTCATCGCTGGAGTACGGCTGGTACGTAAGCGCTACTGTAGCAGTACCGCTAAGCGCCATATTGAAATCGGCATTTTTTTCCAGTATGGTATTCATTTCATCGGTCTGCCCGGCTTGCGAATCAAATACAATGGTACTTTTTAGATTGCCGTTCACAGTAACCTTAAAGGTATTACTAAGTGCTGCAGAGCGTGAGCCCAGTACGATGTGGAATTTCGCGGAGTCAACCGTATTGCCCAGGTCAAAAGTAAAAGAGCCAGTGGTCGTAAATCCAGGGCCGCTGCTATAGGCTTCGCCCCACCATTGTTTGCCGAAACCGCCCATATTCACAAGGTCCTGCTCATGCAGGGCATAGTCATTATAGCTGTTTACGGTTACGTTGCTTTGCGGTATATCGCTTTGGTTCGCCACACGCTCCCCGGGGGCATCGAAATTGATGAAATAATAGGCCTTGTCGTCATACAGGTTGCCCTTATGACGAAAAACGGGATAGAAGGGGTCTTTGGTCCATGCCACAGGTCCCTGGGCGTAGAACACTACATAATCTCCCTGGTTAAAAGCATTGTCACCACCGTCATTTACCCATATGGCATTTTCTGTCAGGCCATCGGGCCTGGCTATGGCATTGTTTTCCGGCAGCATATGGCCGCCATTCCCGAATACACGGATGTTGGCCGGGTTAATGTTGGCGGGGTTCACACCCATCTGGCTCAGCAGGTTGTAATCAATTTTATAAAAGCCGGTCTCGGAAACAGATATTTTATACCAGGTACCACTTGCCAGCGGCGAGTTGGTGGCAGTGCCTTTGGCTGCTGTTTTGCTGTAGCTGAAAGGAGCTTCACCACCGGCATCCTCTTTGACAACAGCAGTAAAACTGCTGAGCTGCTTTACCTCCTGGCTACCGGTAGCTGCACTGTATGCAGGTACCGATATGAGGGCAAAGGGGCGTTTGCGGTCCTTACCCAGCGTTACATTAAATTTTGAGGGGTCGGCAGGGATAGCATCCACAGGCAAAGCCACACCGCCGGTATAGCTTACATCCTCCAGGCTGATCTTGGGCATCCTGTAATGGTCAAGCCATATTTTTTTGGTTACATAGCCATCATGTATCTCGTCTTTTGATACGCCGAATGCATGGTCAGGTCCGGCCTTCGCTGAAAAGAAGGCTATGGATGATACCGCAATTGTTATTGCAACTTTTCTCATTTTTTATAACTTAGCCGGGTTAAGGGATATATTTTCAAAATTAAGCAATAAAAATAAGCCGTAGATATTGCTGTCTACGGTAATATATTAACGCCGGATTTGAAAAAATAGTATAAATACAGGTAAAATGCCTTAAAAACTGCTTTTTTTTTATTCAAAACCTGGAAAGCTTGACATTTTGAAAAGAATGCTCTAACATTGTAACACTTTTAGGAGTTATCAACAAATTTGTAGCAAAATATTTTTCTCTGATTATGAAAAAATCTGTTATCGGCCTGAGCTTGCTGTATTTAGGAGCAGCTACTCTTTTCTCAGCTTGCTCTTCGAACAAATCCAGTCACCCGTCCAATGTTTCTACTGCGACAGGGTGGGATTATAACGATAAGCGCTTAGGTGGCTTCCCCCTTGCAGATTATCCCGGGCAGCAAACTGGTCCAGGCCTGACATTTGTAATGGGTGGCCGTTTTACTATGGGCCAGACTCAGGATGACCTCCCTACTTATGAGCACAATAATATACCTCGTACCGTGTCGGTATCGTCTTTTTACATGGACGAAACTGAAGTTGCGAACGTTCACTATCGTGAATATATATATTGGCTAAGGCGTACCTATGGTTCGGATTATCCCGAATTAATAGCTAAAGCCTATCCCGATACTACTTGCTGGCGCCAGGCCCTTTCTTACAACGAGCCACTGGTAAAATATTATTTCAGCCACGCTGCATATAACTTTTATCCGGTTGTAGGTGTTAACTGGAACCAGGCACAGGAGTTTTGTAACTGGCGTACTGACCGCGTTAATGAAATGATCCTCATTAAAGAAGGTAAGCTGAAAAGAAATCCTAACCAGGTGAACGAAGACGTGTTCAATACAGAAACATATGCTTATGGCCAGTACGAAGGTACTGTTGGTAAAAAACGTATGAGGGATCTCGATCCAAGCGGTTCAGGCACACGTAACGTAAACTTCGGTGATGGTTACCTCCTTCCTGCTTACCGCCTCCCTACAGAAGCTGAATGGGAATATGCAGCTATCGGGCAGTTAGGCAATAACCCCGAGCCGGCTACTAAACGCCGTCGTGGTGAAGAAGTTTATACAAACCGTAATATATACGCTTGGGGCGATGCAGGCAATACTCGTTATGAAGTACGTAACGAATATCAGGGTCAGTTCTTCGGCAACTTTAAGCGTGGCCGTGGTGACGTAATGGGTATAGCCGGTGGTCTTAATGATAACGCCGATATCCCTGCTCCTGTTTATTCATTCAATCCTAACGTTTATGGCTTGTACAACATGTCGGGTAACGTGAGCGAATGGACATTGGATACTTACCGTCCTACTTACGACGATCTTAACGATTTCCGTCCCTTCCGTGGTAATGTTTATGAAACATACAAGCGTATTGCTGAAGATAATTCACTGGAAGATAAAGATAGCATTGGTCATATCCCTACACGTCCTATGACAAGGGATGAGATCACTGCTACTAATAACTATGACTCCAGGGATGCAGATGCACGCGACTACAGGGATGGCGATACACTGTCTCAGTTTGTGTACAGCTTCGGTACCAATACCCTCGTGAGCAATGAAGCTAAAGTGATCAAAGGTGGTTCATGGGCCGATCGCGCTTACTGGATGTCACCCGGCACACGTCGTTTCATGCAGGCTAACCAGTCTAGCCCAACAGTTGGTTTCCGTTGCGTAATGGATCGCCTCGGTAGCCCCGACAAAGACGATGATCCGCTGAAAGGTGGTAACCGCTTTGGCAAACAAAAGAGGAAATAGATAATTGCTGAAAGATAAAAAGAGAAGTCCCCGCATATTGCGGGGCTTCTCTTTTTATAATAATGTTTTACTTATTTGCGCTTATTGTCTAATGAAATAAATGCAGGAGAAGCGTACTTATTCTTTATCCAATACGCTGTCGATCTTCTGTGCCAGTTCTTTGAGGTTTTCCTGCAAAATCGGGTCCATTACTGCATCTAAGGCATGGTCGGCGGCATAAGACAGCAGGCACATCGCGATAAAGTCCTGGTCATCTTTTCCAGCATAGCTGTTACGCATTTCCTGTACCTTCAGGTCGGCCAGCTTCACCGCTTTACGCACGGCTTCTTCCTCCTCCTGTTTGATACGGATGCGGTAGCTGCGGCCAGACAGCCATACATTTATCGATATGTAACCTTCGTCACTCATATATTATTGTGTTACGGTAGCAGGGGTAGCTTTTTTATGTACAAGCCTCTTTTGAAAGAATACTAAAGTTAACACGCCAATGGAAATAGCCGCATCGGCTATATTGAATACCGGTTCAAAGAATTCAAATTTTTCTCCCCCTGCAAATGGTACCCATGAGGGAAGATGTACCGTAAATAAAGGGAAATAAAGCATGTCAACAACCCGGCCATGCAAAAATTTACCATAACCATGCCCCATTGCGGTCAGGTGGGCAAGGTCAAAAGTGCTTTCGGTAAATATAAGCCCGTAGAACATACTGTCTATCAGGTTGCCCATAGCACCAGCAAGGATCAGCGCACCGCATATGATGGTACCCCTGCTGTATTTTTTTATAACGAGTTTCTTTAGCAGGAAAAAACCAAATATCACAGCCCCAAGCCTGAAGAGGGTAAGCACTACTTTCCCAATATCGGCCTGGCTTAGCTTCATGCCGAAGGCCATACCTTCATTCTCTATAAAATGCAGCCGGAACCAGTGTCCCATCACATTTACTTCCTGCCCATAGTAGAAATGAGTCTTAATATAAAACTTCAATAACTGGTCAAAAAATATGACGAGCAATACTATGATTATGGCGTGCCGGTACTTCACTGTTTTTACTTTATTGCGCCAAAGATAACCATTGGCAATTTATGATTACTGATTTTTGTGCTTAAATTAACTTACTGCTGCGGCCCGCTCAAAGATCACCTGTAGTAATGTTTGCCCCACAGCTTTCAGCGTGTTTTTATCAATAATGCTCATGTTGTCATTGTGTGTGTGCCAGTGGGCAGCAAAAGGGCTTTCCGTCATCAGCGAAAGGTTTATAATGTCGATAGTGGGTATATGTGCCAGCTCATTTACATATTCATGGTCGTCTGTAATGGCAGCACCCTTTGCATAGGTGAAGTAAGAGGAATAACCGGCCCTGCCGGCAGCAGCCCATACCTGTTGCTGCACATCATGCGCATACCTTCCCGATAGCTCTTCCATCGGGAATTGTGCATTCTTAGCCCCTGCCATATCCAGTAATATCCCGAAGTCTGCATGATACCCCGGCACATGCGGATGCAAAGCCCAGTATTGGGTACCCAGGCAATAGGAGTCATCCCCCCATTCAGTTTTACCGTAGTCTTCCACGTCGGTAAAGAGTATATCTATACCTGTTTCCGGCGATAAATTGTTGATTTTCAATTGTCGGGCCACTTCAAGCAATATGCCGACCCCGCTGCCTGCATCATCGGCGGCATCTATAGGCTTATCCTTGTCTTTGGTATCCATGTCGGCCCACATGCGGCTATCCCAGTGGGTCAGCAGCAATATCCTTTTGCTGGCTTTGGGATTAATGACCCCTATAAGATTGATACATGGCAGTATTTTACCATCACCGCCCCTTACGCTCGTCTCCTGCCGGTAAACGGTATCACAATAGGCCTTCAGTCTATCTTCCATCCAGGCTGCACATTTTTGCTGGGCCTGCGATCCCGGGGTTCTCGGCCCGAAGGCCACTTGCGTGGCTACGCTTTGGTAAGCACTGTCTGCATTGAAGGGAGGCACATTAATAACCGGGGTGTTTTTTTCACTTGCAGTATTACCGGGGGCTTGCTGCTCGCCACTATTACATCCTGCGGTCATAAGCAGGCTGCAGGCCATGAGCGGCAGCATATAATATCGTATTTGCATCTTTCCTTAAAAATATTTGCCTCATCCGTTAAGACAAGGCAAATATCATTTTTTTTATAAAAAGCTTTTGTTATTGTTTCAACTCAGTTTCTGCTGCCTGCAGCACGCGCTTATCGTTCGTTTCTGCATTCGAGATAAAGGCTACTACCTTGCAGTGCTCCGCTTTCCATTCCGGGTTTACCTTATACAGGTAGCTGCGGGTGAATACCCTCCCGGCGGTTTTAGTATTCAGGCTGTCCAGTACCGGTGATCCCAGTGTGGCCGATACAAAGCCACGTAATACAGCCTTGAAATTATAGCTCGAGTCTATCGGGTCGGGGGCAGCTGCAGGGTCCTCCTGGTAGTCGATCAGGTCGCTCTCCGTTATGGCCACAGATAGCGTATTTTTTGTGCTCACATCTTGGGTATAAGCCGCTTTTACAACAATATAGGCAGTGTCACCTGCTGTGTTCAGTGAGCTGCTTATAGTAAGGTTTACAGAAGGTACACTATCCAGGTATTTATTGATAATACCTGACCATTGGGTACTGAAAAACAGTTCGGGTGTGCTCGACGTCACAGCCAGGCGGTTGATGCCCGCAACAGGCATACCGCTTATTCCATTATACACGCTGTTACCAAGGTCGGTTCCCTCCTGTGTCCGGAAGTCATACTTTGCTCCTTCCCATGGTTCCGATTGCGTAAAGTTGAAAATATGCAGCCCAAGGCTCGCTATCCTGTTGGGATGTTGTGTTTCCAGCGAGCTCAAAATTTCTCTTGCTGCCGGGCAGTTAGAGCAGCTTGCACCGGTAAACTCTTCTACCAGTACCACGCGTTGCTGTGGTGCTTCGGTAGCCGCAGTATAAGTTGAATCTTTTGCTGTGTGGCCGCCAAGGTCTATGATCGGGCCTTTTTCTTTACACGAACTTAATATTGCTAATGCAATGATGAAGCTGGCATATGATATTTTCTTCGTCACTTATATATATTTTGTGGCTACGAATTTACTAAACATAATACAATTACTCAGACGGTAAGCGTAAAAATCCTGTCATAAAGCTGCATTTAGTTAACTTTACCTTTCGGTAAACAGCTAATCATGGAAGAAAGTAAGCGGCAAAAGCAGGTGGCACAGGTGGTGCTCGAAGAAATGAGCGATATTTTTCAGCGCGAAGGTATGAATATAGTTGATGGTGGTATGGTGTCTATATCAAAGGTCATGGTCACCCCCGACCTGCTTGAGGCCCGTATCTACATCAGCTTTTTCCAGGTAGGCGACCAGGCTAAATTATTGCAGGAGATAAAGGACCGTAGTGGTGAATGGCGTAACCTGCTGGGCCGCAGGGTTAGGAACCAACTGCGCCGTGTGCCCGAATTGCATTTCTTCACCGACGATACATTGGACCACGTCTTCCGGATGGAAGAACTCTTTAAAAAGATCAATGAAGAGCGCGCCGGGCGTGGTCAGGATACAGATAATCAGTAATGAACAATACCTTGGTATGGCAGCTCGCCTTCAGGTACCTGCGGGGTAAGCGCACGGCAAATGCAGTGCCTGTCTTGTCACGCATAAGTATGGTGGCCATAGCCGTAGGCAGTTGTGCCATGATCGTGCTCTTCTCCGTTTTCAATGGCTTCGAATACCTGGTTAAAGATCTCTACAAAGCCTTCTACCCCGATATAAAGATCAGCCCGGCTAAAGGCAAGTTTTTTAAACTTGAAGATACGAAGCTGGCTAGCATAAAAGCATTGCCGGGTGTAGCCGCATTAAGCTATGTGCTCGAAGATAAGGTCTACGTGATCACCGACAATAACGATCAGAACGTAGCCACCATTAAGGGTATCGACAACAATTATTTCAAGGTCAATAATGTAGGCCCGTACATTACTGATGGGCGCGATTCGGTTGTCGCCGGCGATATACCCACCGCCATCATTGGCGAGCAAATGGCCAATAGGTTAGGCCTCGATCCTAATAGCGCCTTTAGTAAACTAATTGCCTATTATCCCAATGCACACGCTACTAATATCGCACTCGATCCCGCAGCGGCATTCCGCTCCTTACAGTTAAAGGCCGATGGCGTTTTCCGGGTGCAGGACGAGTTCGACAGCAAGTATATACTTGCCCCCCTCACCCTTGTGCAGTATCTCCTGCAGCAGGATGGCAGCTATTCTTCCATTGAGATAAAACTGGCCGAAGGGGCCGATAAAGATGCATTGAAAAAGCAGGTACAGCAGATTACAGGCCCTTCATTGCATACACAGACACGCTTTGAGCAGAATAAGACCCTTTACCTGGTAATGCGTACCGAAAAATGGGCTGTGTATGCGATACTGCTCCTTGTCCTGCTTATTGCATCCTTCAATATGATCGGTGCATTGTCACTCCTCGTGCTTGAAAAAAGGAAAGATATGGCCATACTCAGGGCCATTGGTGCCCAGCCAGCCGATGTGCGCAGGATATTTATTGCCGAAGGTGTTTTATGGTCGCTTACTGGTGGCCTTACTGGCTTGCTATTTGGCTTGCTGCTCTGCCTCGGTCAAAAACAGTTTGGCTGGATAAAATTGCAGGGGTCATTTATTATAGAGTCATATCCCGTACGCGTGCAGCCATTCGATCTGTTGCTTATCATAGCCACCATATTGCTGGTCGGGCTGATAGCTGCCTGGTTCCCTGCCATGCGTGCCATGAAGGGCACCGATATGCCCGGCTTAAAAAGCTAATGACCGCCACCCCTCCCTAAGTATGCCACTGCTCTAAGTGTACCCCTCCCCAAAGTGTGCCACACCTCTATAGGCTACCACGTTGGTGTGGCACACTTTATTTCACTTCACGCTCCATCATATTTGGTGTGGCACACTTTATTTCACTTCACGCTCCATCATATTTGGTGTGGCACACTTTATTTCACTTCACGCTCCATCATATTTGGTGTGGCACACTTTATTTCACTTCACGCTCCATCATATTTGGTGTGGCACACTTTATTTCACTTCACGCTCCATCATATTTGGTGTGGCACACTTTACTTCACTTCATGCTCCATCATATTGGTGTGGCACACTTTACTTCGCTTCATTCCCTTTCATTTTATTAATACCTGATAATCACTTCTTTAATAGCTAAAATAGCGGTATGATACCCCTGGAAACAGGGTATCATACCCTCAAAATCGGGGTATCATAAAAATTCGATTTTCCCATTCCCCATCCCCGCCCGAACTTTGTTAGCTTATTAAGCTCCCCTCGGGTTGCTTTGCCCTTTTCCATGCTGGACAAGTGTGTTGTAAAGCCTTGTAAATCAAATAAAATGGAGTGCACGTTAAATTAAAGTACATTCTTTAACCTGAACTTGAATCCAATCCAAACTCATACCTTCGTTGCTTTTTTGCATGTGCGGATTGGGGTTGATTCGGAGAATATCATCAACTGGAAATTTCTACGTTTGTAGTCTCGCATTACGTTTTATCCCAAGATAATTGCATTCCTCGGATATAACCCTGTGCAGCACGAGCACAATGGAGGGCAAATACGAAATACCGGATTGAACCATAGTTTGTCTCAGCAGGTCTTCGCAAATCTTAGCGGCCTCGATGAAAGCAGTATCTGCTTGTGCGAGAAAAATAATAAACAGCCGTTGCCGAGTAAGCGAAAAATCCTTGACGACCTATTGAAATCCAAAGAACTCTCAAAATGAGGGCCATTTATCTGAATAGTTAATCTTGTGCGAGACACTCGTTTTACCATGTGTTGCCTTTTACCGAGCACGAGGCCCGGATAAAAAGGCAAAAAAGAAAGACTATAAATGCTTATAAATCAAAAGCAACATAAAGGAAACGACGCTATGACAAAAATATAGACAGGTATAAACGTTAGCTAGTCATGTAAAACACGTAGTACTAAGAATGTAAAATGAATTGACAAAGGGACTATCATTACTACTCCACAGTCAATAGCAAATTAAAAATGGCCTTTGAGAGGCCATTTTTTTAACTGTCACTTAGTGGATTTAGAGTGAATTCCAGAAATCTTCAAATAAGTTATCTGAAAGGTTGCCATCACCGTCTACTGCCATGTCGCTTGGGATTTTAGTAAGATACTGTTTCAGTACTTTCTTCTCCCGTGGATTGAATGGCTGCAAAATGCTATTTATGTCAACTGTCTTAGCAGCTTGTTCGGTTTGCAAAATAAGCATCGATAATCGACCAATATCGCTAACTAAGATTGCTTTTACACTCCTAGCCTCTTCATTAATGCGTGCCTTCTCATCTTCGTCCGCTTTCCTTGTCTTTTCCGCTACAAGTTTCGTAGGTAATTGATGCTCAATTTCATCCCTTTTAGATAATGCATATTCGCGTACTACCGCTGCAACGATCAGGGTTAACGCAGCGGTTATTGCAACAACTATGGCGTATTCTATAGGACTGATAAGACCTGCATCCTTATTTCCGATCATGTCCTTATGAAATACATCTAACTTCCGAAATAAGACTAATGCCGTAGCAGGGGGGAAAACAAACAAAGGTAAGAAGCTCAGGCCAGCAGAAGAGAAGACATCTATAAAATTTAATGATGGTGTTTTTTTGCGCTTAACATACCCCTCAACCAAGAACGTTGTAAGGGTTATGACAACTGATGACAGCACAAAGCCAGCAGCGTAAATAACTAAGGTATTTCCAGTAAAATTCAGGGGCATTAATGCAATGTACCTGATGTAAAAAAATGCTAACGCTGATCCAAAGGCACCATCAAGAAAAATAATAAGCCTAAAGCTTATTTTAGTCTGTCGGTGCAAATTCTTATCTTCCTCGGTTAATGTGGGAGAAATAATGGGTGCTATGCTGAGGCGGTCAATAATTTCTTTAACCCTCTTCCACAACTTACCCAATTTATCGAAACCATCTCTGATTTTATTTACCTGTGCAAATATATGTGAGTCCATTTTGAACCTGTTTTTAAAAATGTGTGAATAAATGTTTGATTGGTACTACTGGAGCATTTCGCACACCGAATGCGAGTCTAAAGCATCCTTTTGGCTGCATAGAATTTCTACATTGTCGGTGCTACTGTTAGGGGTCACCTGATACAGTTTTACATCCGTTGAAAAGACTGGTTTCGGTGGATCGTAGTTATATGTACCAGGCAAATCATGCTGTAGATCGCTAGCAGCTATTAGGGCTTTGACATCTGCCGATGACGCCTCTAGGTATCGTTTAATATTCAACAGTGCCCCTCTTATATCTGAAGCATGGTGTGGCCGACTATAATAATTTTGTAAGTAATCAGAAATAGGTTGGGCCACACTGTCAACAAATTGATTGATTGAATGTGCAACTTCGGAACTGTCATATAGGTACTGCTCAAGAGACGAATTATACAAGTCTACTTCCTTATAAAAGTCTTGATCCCCATATTTATTTACTGGAGAAAGTGGTCTTACCGGAATTGGAATATCTGGTAGTTGCAAAATAAATGGTTGAACCTTTCTTGCATCTTCAACCACAGGTTCAATGCGAAAACTCCGACCATGTCCGTAGAGAAGTTGTCGAATCATTAGTTGGACCTGATCGGTTTGCACCGAGGGTACTGCATGGCCTTTTTCTGCAGAGGGAGTGTTGTCTATCATGAGCGCTGCAGCATGAGTTGGCATGGTGCCATTGTTGCGCACTGATGAACTATCAACCTGCATATCTTGAGTACAAGATACCAGACTGGTAGTGAGTAAAATCGTACACGAGATTGTGTACTGACATGCCACCTTTAAGCACCGATTAGAAAACAAAGCCAAGGGCACACCGGCCCCTGGCTTTGTTGTAATGTTTGGACGCATCACTTACAATTTTAGACGTTAAAAAATATTGAGAAATTGCCATAATTATTTTTCCTACAAACTTTGAAATTGCAACATAAAATTAATGAAGAAATGTATTCACCCAAAATATATTTTAAAAACGAGAGCCTTAGCTAAGGCTAAGGCTCTTTGCAATTTCCCAATTTGTGATGCGTCCAAACATCCTAACCGGAAACTCTGACTTGACTTTATGTCAAGAATATTGTAGATTAAGAGGGCCTGCAACTGTCCGTCAGGCCCACTTAAATTAAATGAATGTTTTATTTATTATATATAAGTAGCTGACACTGCGCAAGTAAGAGTGCATTGAGGATGTTTTAGTTCGTGCCGATTTTTTTTGATACACTACTCCCTAAGTTCGACTGCAAAGATAAACGAATTTTTAAGCAAATTTCCAAAGAATTTTGCTAAAATTTTCCATTTTGGGGCTTTGGAACCACAAAAATCGTTAGAAATGGCTGAAACTAACTTAATTAAACCACTTACCTAATAGCCATTTCCATGCTTCGATACATTGTTCTTTGGAATTGGATTCGAAAATTTTCACCGAAGACTGTATGAGTTCATCTAAGGCATATTTGAAATTTTTTCTCTGATCCCAACTTAATTTTTGAATAACATTATCTTTGGGGACAACAGGCATAGCACAATCCCATTCATCTGTCTCGGTCCTCTTTAAGTATTTTAATAGCTTGTAAGCTGTTTTAATAAAGGAAATATCATCGCGTTTATCCTCACAATAAAATGTGTTAACCCAAAGTGTAAACGATAGGCCATTTGGCATTTTTTGCTGATTTCTTCCTTTTACAACATCTGCCCAGGCTTTAAAATACATAACCAATCGTTGTTGCTGCGTACCTATGACTTCGGTTTTGAGCCAGTCAGTAAATTGCTTGGGATCGGAGGGATGCCATTCCTTGCCTATACCTAAATAGATAGTACCTGTTTTGATGTCTATGTAGTAAACCGGCAAGTCTATATGGAAAAGATTTGCGTAGTACACTCTTACGCACTTTTGTCGGATTGATGCTTTTTCATTCGTATGATTTCCTATAGCCTTAACGATATTTGCTTGTATTGTTGCAGGTTTAATCCGAGGCTTTCCTTTAAAATATACTCCCACATCAATATCACAAGTGTCGTCTTGTTTTCGGATGACGGTGCCATGTTTTACCGATCCCTGTATGTAAAATAAAGGTGTAGTTGTATTCGTCTTTTCAGAAAAGTATTTTTTTATCTTGGTTTGTAGTACTGTGCGAGCTTTATTGAGCTGTCGCGCTTTTGTTGGACTAAGGTTGAGACGTTCAGCGAATGCCATAAATTCATCATGACAATCAGAGTCAGAAGATACTCTAAAATTAGACTCTCCAGATTGAGAAAACAGTAATCTTAGTCCGCTATAAACTACAATACCGGCTAATAATATTGGAACCATGGTTTTGGAACTCTATGTGAGCTTTTTCGGAGAGCTTTTCCAGCCTGCCCTTGTCGGTATCGTCCATTTCTATTAAGCACGTTTCATCCAAATCCGTATCAATACGGTTATAGATAAAGTTCTCCTTTTCTTGTTTGTCAATTCCTCGTAGTAATAGGCTTATTAAATTTTGCACCTGTTGTGACTGGCCCTGCATGAATAACTCTATTATGCGCTTTTTATTATTCTGAGTGACCCAGTAATGAAGTCCCCACTTTTTCCGACTACAGGCATCTGCAAACCGTTGGTGACCGGTTCCTAAAGACAAAACCTGTAAGTCAGCTAAATCGACACCAAAGGCCTTTTGCGCTTCAACTATACCCAACAAAGTTGGATTGTTGGCAAACACGCCGCCGTCAACTTTGTTACTAAAGGTCTGAACGACCCCTTTTAAATCTGTATACCTAGTGGAATACGGATCAAAATAAGTAGGTGCAGCTGACGTAGCTAGTGCTGCCTGATATGCGGGAATATGATAGTCGCGTATAAAGTTCGTATGATAGTTATTTTTCAGTACTGCCGGCTTTCCCTGCATAAGGTCATAGATTGGAACGCAGATATTGGTTTTGCAGTCTTTCAGAATGGGGTCTTCACCGTCTTTGGTTTCTTGAAACTTTGCACGTATCAGAATTTCGAGAGCTGATCGATCATAAGCAGAATATAAGAACCGTCCCCAAAAGCCCCTCTTCGATCCGAAAATCTTTCGAGCATTCTCCATATACAGCTTATAGATATCAATCGCAGGTATGCCCAATGCCAATGCAATAGCTATAATCCCGCCCGTTGACGTACCACAAATGAGATCAAAATGCTGAAATATTTGAAATTTACTTGTACCTCTAGCTTCAAGTTCCTTTTCGAGATTGGCAAGAAACATCGCAGGAAATATTCCCCGTATACCTCCGCCGTCTATTGATAGTATTTTAAATAGCTTCTTCTCCATAGTATTAGTTGTGTTTTTTCCCGCCTCCACTCCAAATACCGGAACCCACCCAAAGCTCGTAATGAAACAACCATTCGTGCGCCCAGGGAATTACTGTTTTTGTCAATAGTAAGCCTGGATTCCACTCCGTACCATCCGGGTAATACAAGCACAACTTTTGTTCTTCTGTTGAATACACATGTGGTAGTTCGGCATGGCCATTAGCCAACTGCAATGGCTTAGGCTCTATTACATAAAAACTTAAACTCTTATTTTTTATGTAATGGAGTTTCACTTTATACCAAGCGCCCAAAGGAGATGGCGTAATGGTATGCGTCCAGGTAAGATAAATTTCACGAAGTCTCTTTACCTCACTGTCGGGGTAGTCCTGCTTTAAGTGAATAGTTTGTGTTGCTAGCGATAGCCATTTATTCTCCTGCCCCATAAAAGTTATGATTCTTAATTAAAGTACCAGCGCTGTTTACGATACCGGTTTTAGGTGTAATGAACTGTTTGCCACTTTCTCTCAGTTCGCGTGTGTGCTCTGCATAGTTTGAAAATGCCTTGATAACTTCTGATCTGCCAAAAGGTGTTTGCATAGCCTCCCTGATGTAATGAACACCATTATCAATCTGCCCAAGAATGTTATATATATCATGGCGTAATTGTTTTACCCACATATAGAAGTTACGTTCCTTCTCAGGGTATTCTGCCCATTTATCCGCAAAGTTCTCTAAAGGATTCACCGGATTGGGAATCCATTTTACATATCGTCCCAAACGCTCATCGTAGCGTTCTTCTATTGTCGTGTCTAACTCTCCTACTACATTTACTAATGCTGAGATAACATCAGTTTCTTTACTGTATATTCTAGCCGCCAGTGTAGTAATAATAATAGAGATCGGTTTGTGCTGGTCACCATTGAACATCATGTCTCGATGCCGTTTCAGTATCTGTACAGCGCGTTGCAATGGGAGTTTATTCAACTGATATTTGGGTACTGGTTTAACCGCTTCCGTTAAGGAGAATGATTTCATCAGGTCAAGAGAGGCACGTTGAAAAAACCACCTACCAAAGCCAAAAGGATTACACAAAAGCCATTCATTTGGATTGATCGATGTGTCATAGTCAAGGCGTAACTTATCAGTTATTCTGATGGCCAGACTATCATAGTCACTACTATCAACTGCTGAAAAGGACTTCTCTAACGTATAATAACCCTGACTGATTAATGCAGGCAGGATGTCCAAATGGTAATTTGAATCCTCTGCATACATCAACGTCCAACACCTGCGACCATCAGGACTTAGGAGCATTTTCTTATACTGTTCATGTTCCTTTATTCTATTCCCGACAATCTGTTTTAGTTCCTTTTGAGTCCAGGTAGAATCCTTGCCTGTCAGCTGGCACACTAAATCAATATCCAAGTCATCGTTCTCATTAATCGGGCGTATCATCGTCCCGAGAAGAAATGAGCCCTGCGGTCGAATTAACGGCTGATAAGGTGAAAGCAATGAATCTTCCTTTGATAACCATGCTCCAACTGCCTGATAACTTCGAACCGCAGCATCAAATTGTGCTTCCGTAATATCCAGCGTCTTACCTAATTCTTCTAAAATATCGCTGAATTGTTCCCGTTGTTCTTTGGTAAGTTTTCTTTCCATTTATCTCTATATTTTACTTGATGCATAAATGCTCAACGCATTAATGCTTGGTATCTTTCGAAGTTTTGGGGTCATTACCCGGTTTTACAGTGTCACTATCCCGAATCTTTCCATCCAGGCCATGAATTCTGACCTCTCCACCCCCGTTATTGCCGGAGAAGTGCTTAGCCATTTTTTCTGCTTCCTTTTGGGTGTCAGCTGATCCGCTCGACTTCTGTCCACCTTCTTTTTGGATATTCCATTTTCCTGTTTCTTTGTCTTTCGACACATGATAGTTTGCCATATTCGTGCTTTTTAGTTACGCAGATTTGTTTTCAAGCGTAAATTTCGTTTAGTTTTAACAAAAAAGATGAATATTTTTATCCACAGGTTGGGTATTAAATGTTAATTTCGCTTATTTTAAAGCCTGGGATGATTGTAAGCTTCACTTTAGAAAATTTCCTATCTTTCGGATCGGTAAATACTTTATCCTTTATTGCTACCCCAATAAAAGATAAGGCAGATAAGACATTTACACCCCCAAGTTATCAGTGGGATTATCGATTACTACGGTCTGTAGGAGTATTAGGGTTTAATTCGTCTGGGAAAAGTAATTTTCTTAAAGCGATAGCAGCGATGAAGTATGCAGTTCTTTACTCTGCAGCTAGCTCTACAAATGTCTTTTCTTCCAGCATTATACCCTTTTTATTAAAAAAAGAAAATCTCGATCCTACCCATCTTGAAATTGTATTCTTTCTTGGGAACCGAAAGTATAGGTATGGGTTTAAAATACTAAACGGCGTAGTTAGTGAAGAATGGCTCTACTATGCCGAGCCAAAAGTGCGGGAAAACAATCTTTTTTATAGACGTAATAAAGCAGTAAGTCATAATAAAAACTGGAATAAAGAGGTTGATAATAGTCTAGATACCCTGTTTAAAAGGGCCCAAGACAATACCTTATTCCTTTCTGTCCTTGGCGTTTTGAATGTTCAACCAGCAGTAGACATACTCAATTGGTTTAAGCGGATAACAGTTATAGAATCGTTTGATGTAGATACCTTTATTGATTTTACGTCCGAGAGACTTCAGGATGATATTTTCAGATTGAACTTTTTAGGAATACTACGTGAAGCCTCTTTAGGGTTTAACGCAATAATCGAGACAAAAGCATTACAGCCCTCGCAAAATGTAAAAGTTGGGGCTGACTTCATGCAGTTTATGATACAAAACGAATTGCTGCCGAAAGCTCACTATATTGTACATACCGTACACTCTATGTATGACAATGATGGGGCAGAAGTTGGAACTGTGAGGTTTGATCTCCGAGAACAAGAATCTGCTGGCACTAAAAAATTCTTTGGCTTAATTGGCTTGCTTCTTGACTCGATGCTAAAAGGCAGCATATTGTTGTTTGATGAACTTGATGCCCAGTTTCATTTTGCAATGTACGAAACCCTTGTAGCCTTTTTCAACAATCCGAGAATCAACCCTAAAGGTGCTCAACTCATTTTCACGAGCCATAATACAACTTTACTTAAGAAGAGTAAGATTCGAAGAGATCAACTTTACACAATCGTAAAAAATGCTAAGGCAGAATCAGAGCTACGTAGAATCCATGAGAAAGGCAACACAGTACGAACAGATGTATCAATCGAAAAAGAATTTACAGAAGGGAGCCTTAGAACACATCCTAATATTGATTTCAATTTATTTACTGGGATTTTAGATTTCCCTGACTATTAATTGGAATGCGTGGGAAGATAACTAGGCGTTTCTGACTCCTTGGCATTTTCTAAAAATAAAAGAAACTTATCTCAATATGAGTTGTTTTATAATTTGAGTACCTTCCGGTTACTTGTAATTACTGACAATTTTTTTCTGAATACTTAAATATTTTCCTACTTTAGATATATAAGCAGCAGAGATGCTGAAACTGGCTAAAATAAACCTTCGTTATGAATCAAAAAAGTGAAAATAAATTTACTGATACAAATATTCGGAAAATATTCGGCTCTTATGACGGAGAAGGCGAAAATATTACTCGATTAACAGAGTACTTTCTAAAAACGGATGTATTTGATTCTATCACATCCGATTTACCTGTTCGAATATTGGTTGGAAGTAAAGGGGTCGGCAAATCAGCATTATTTCGAGTAGCAATCAAAGAAGCCAAAGAAGCCAAGACAACTGCCATACTAATAAAACCTGATGATATTGCTGAAATTGGGGAAACTCATGAAAGTCTAGTGCTCAGCATTCGAAAATGGAAATATGGATTGATAAGAATTATTGTGCGAAAATTCTTAGATGAATTTGATTTTTTTGATGCGAGTATTGTTGATACTCTTGCTGTTGATTCGGTAAGGGTTGGAGGAAAAGTTCGTTCAGCAATAAGGAATTTCATTTCTCAATATGAAGTAAGCCAAGCTATACCTGACGATATTAAAGCTAAAATTGAAGACGTTCTTCAACATCAGAAAATTGAAATTTATTTAGATGACTTAGATCGAGGATGGCAGAACAGGAAGGAAGGACTTATCATGATTTCAGCCTTAATCAATAGCATTAGAGATTTATCTAGCGAAAATGAAGATTTATTTTTTAAAGTAGCACTGAGAACCGATGTCTATTATGCAGTTAGAACTGCAGACGAATCATCTGACAAGTTCGAGGGAGAAGTCGTTTATTATACATTTACCCTGCATGAAATTTTCGTGTTATTAATTAAACGAATTTTAACTTTCGAGGGTAAGCAAGTAAATGATGAAACCCTACTTCGAACAGAACAAAGGCATCTTGCTTTTCACATGGATTCAATTTTTGAAAAAAAATTCGCTGGGAAAGGTGCCTGGGAAAACGCATACATGTCCAAAGTACTTCTTTCATTAATTCGAAATCGCCCAAGAGATTTGGTCAAATTATGCACTTTAGCCGCAAAAGAAGCCTATAGAAATAGAGATTCACTTATTGGAGCCAAACACATACTTACAATTTTGCCCGATTATTCTAGAAATTTAATTGCCGATACAATTGCTGAATATAAATCTGAACTTCCCACTATAGAGAGGCTTATTTATGGGATGAAGCCAGATAAAATCAAGAAAAGTGCTGCGGAAATTTACCTTTATACTACCCCTGATTTGCGAACTAAGCTTTTCAAACTAAAACAACATGGTGATTTTAAATTTGCATCTAATGATGTCGCAACTCCTCAAGAGCTAATTTCATTCCTCTATAAAATCGGGTTTCTAACAGCTCGGAAGAGAAACGATGATAACATTATTATCAGGAAGAGCTATGAGGAATACTATAGCCTAGCCATGACGACAGTAGATTTTGGATACGATTGGGAAGTTCATATGGGATATAGATGGGCGATTCAACCCGAGACTTTAAATGATCTGTTTTCTAGATTATAGGCCCAAAAGCTTAATTATGAGGTCATACTTATCATGGCGCACAATCATTATTTGTTGTTTAATGTCTATTTTTTTCTCAGAGATGACATTAGCCCGCCCTTCCCACAATAATGATACAATTGTAGTTGACGCGAAAATATATAGTGTTAAACCTTTGCACGCTAACGTTCCTAATTCCGGGTTTGATATCGGAAAAAACATGCCTTGGATTACAGTATTATTAATTGGTATTTTTACTGTATTTACGAATCTATATATCGGTCGCAAATCGAGAATTTCAAATTTATCAATTATTGAAAAGCAAATAACGAATGCTCAAGCTATTGCCTTAGATCAAATAGAACAATCGCGGCTGAATAGCGAGAGGGATTTTAATAAAACTGTAATTACTGGGTCTAGACAAGTTTGGATAAACAATTTACGGGATTTCATTTCCAATATATTGGCATTGAACAGTAAATTCTTAATGTACCAGACTATTTCTAACGAGGATGCAAATGAACTATGGTTACAAGTTGCCAAGGTAGAACTCTTGCTAATTGCATCGGATTACAGAAGTTTGTTAGGAATTGTGAAAGAGCTAGAACATTGTTGCAAGGAGGTGCAAACGGGAAATCAGTCCTACGAATGTATAGACGACATACTGGCTAGACTAAAAGCACAAGCGTCCATCGTGCTTAGGGAAGAATGGCAGAAAATTAAAAGTGGCTTTTAAAGGACTACTGAAATGCATTGATCAATTTCCAGTTATGCACTAAAATTCATCGGTATGCTATGTATAAGTTTTATGATGTCCATTCCGCTATCGCTCTACAGACACTTAGGTAAAAAGGAATTTGGCTTCCCTGCTCAGCCAATATGCCGCCATGCCAGGCTGGCCCTTGCCAAGCAAGCACCAGCCTGCCCGAACTAAACGGCTGCTATCGCATACCCTTTAGATCGGGTTCGCCTGTCACCATATTTGCAGCTCACAGGTAAGCCTCATGACAGCTCCCCGCGTCCTTACAAACGCTGTTCCAGCCTATATAAGTCCGCCCGCTGTCCCGCGTCAGTGCTCGCCTGCGAAGCCACCGGCTGCGTTACAGATTTTGCTACACCGCACCCCGCATATTTACATGCCATCGCAAAATCCTGCACTGTGCGACCTGGCACTACGTGACAAAGCAGGTCGCGCCAGCCTGTGGCGCTCGCACCTTCATTCACTCATTATAATCGTTCATTTCGGTTTTTACGGCGAGCTGGTTGGAATTGATCAAAAATAAAAAGCCAGCCTGAGATCAGGCCAGCCCCTATAAACCCTATCACTATGAAGCTACAAATTTAATTCAAAACGGACACTTATCAAACCTCATAGCTTATTGTGCAACGAACCACTTTAAAAAGCTTTTGCTCTTTCGGAGGATATTTAAACGCCTTGAACTCGTTGTTCATTACGGATATTGCCTTCTTCCTGGATTCATAAATCTCTATCGACCGATTCCATGAAGCTATTCCGGGGGCTTGTCTTTTCCCGGCTCCCCCTTTTTGCGCTTTGTTACCCTTGTAATAGATAGCCCAGGCCTTTTGTGTTGTGGTCATGCAGGTATTTTACCATTATGCCTGTGCCGCCGCGAAGGTCTGCACGCAGTCAAGCCCAGAAAGGTCAAGCGTTGTTTAGCTGCGACAATCTCCAGTCTCCGCTACGGTGTTTCGTAAAATAACCTTCGCTTTCAACTTGTATTCTCTTAGCCAAAACCTTTCCAGTCTTTCCTTTTGTGCAAATGGATTGCTTACCACAGGCAATAAGGCTTTTTAAGCCGCATTCTTTTTTGTAACAGTTAAAATCCACAAGCATGGCAACAAGAGTAGAAAGACTATCCCGCCTGATGACCATAAGTTGGGCCATCCAGAGGCGGCAACACAGTACACGCTCCAAAGCATTGTCCCAGGCATGGGGCATTATCCAAAACGAGGATATTACCATTACCTATCTCGTACAGCGACTGAACCACAACAAACCAGTAAAGCCCGGAGTGCGCGGACAGTTCAGCTTATTTCAACGGTAAAGCATTTATTCACTAAAACTACACAGCATGGAGATCATCGGAAGAGTAACCAAAGACGCACAGGTACGGAAATTAAAGGATGGCAGAGAACTGGTAGCGTTCTCTATTGCCATAAACGACCATTACAAGACAAAATCGGGAGAGAAACGCGAGGAGACCACCTATATTAATTGCAGCTATTGGGTCAATGTCAAAGCCGCCGAACTGATACGCAAAGGTGGTATTGTTTCCCTATTCGGGCGCATTGGCCTGAATGCCTATAAGAGCATGGATGGCGACTTTCATGCACACCTGACCTTTCATGTGAACGCCTTTAAAGTCATCGCACAGCAAAAGAAAGGTACGGCAAAAGAGTATCAGCCAGTTAGTGCGGGAGCTGATAATGACGACCTGCCGTTTTAAGGCATCAAAGCCCAGGAGCGCTCCATCCGAATGGATGGAGCGCTGTATTCTAGATATTATAGGGTATGAATAAGAAAATAGCCCTGGCATTGGATAATGCAGGGCTTGGGTTTATCATGGTTATATCAGAACTAATTACGCTTCCGTTTGCTCCTCTTCTTCTGTCTCCTGTTTCAGGTTCAGGATAAAGTCCACAGCAGCTTGGGCCTGCGCCGCGGTGATATAGATGAAGCGTTTGTCTCCCTTTAGCTTCCCTAACCAACCGGCGATATAGGCGGCACTTTGCTCATATTCCTCGGTGATACCCGCATAGGACTGCAGGTAGCAGGCACCGATCTCCGCAGTAAGTTCTTCCTGGGAATAGGCATCTCCTCCGAATTCGGACATCTCAATGATGTTCTTCCGGGCAAGGCGGCTATGGTGGCCGGTACTGTGGACCAGTTCATGGAAGAGGGTGAGGTAATAGCTCTCGGCAGTACCAAAGCTGCTTTTCTTTGGCATGTTGATGTAATCCATCAAGGGGTTATAGAACGCCTTTTGTTCCTTGTGCCTTATTGATGGACATTGGGGCATACCGGCTATTATGTCCTCACAGGCCTGTATAGAGCCGATAACCTTTGTTGCGGCCGGAATATATCCATCCGGTATGTCCTCGCATTGGGAAACGTTGAAGACGGTGTAGTAGCGCAGGATGGCCTTCTTTTTGGGTTCCTGTTCTTCCCCGTCTTCCGGCTTATCCTGTTTTTGGTCTACATAGTTCCAGTACACGACCGGGCAGCCCTTTTCTCCCTGTTTTACCTTACCGCCGATCTCTTTGAGCTGCTTAAAAGTGATGAACAGGTTTTGCTCGTACCCGAGCGCAGAGAGCAAGAGGAGGTTAATACCCCGGTAGTACTTCTTGGAAAATAGGTTGCGGGGCAGTCCTGCTTCTGTCCAGGGCCTTTGCCAGGGCACGGTCCCCTTTTCCAGTTGTTCGATGATACGCTCGGTGATGAGCGCGTACACGTCAATGCGTGTGTTGTTTGGAGTTTGTGTGTTTGTCTCCATGATCTACGTTTTGATTGTGAAAGAAAATGATGTCTTTCCCAGTGTAGATGATGGAGCTTATTTAGGCAGGAGGAATATTTTGCCGAAAACGGCAATTATTTGAACGTCAATAATTCAGGCAACGTAACATCCAGAGCCTTAGCGACTTTTTGAAGGGTAGCTATGCGCGGGTTGATAAGACCAGACTCCAGGCGGGACATGTTTGATTTCTCATAATCGAGTTTGGCCGCTAACTCCTGTTGGGACATGCCTTTGCTTTCCCGTAATTCCTTTATCCGACCCGCAAGTTTCTTGAGAAAAGCAGCTTCTGTCATTAGTTATCAAAATTGATAACTAAGTTTTCGGAATTTTATATATTTGTGGTTATCGAAAACGATAACTAATGAAAATGATAATTTGTTTGAAAAGAAAACTACCAGCTACAACTATCCTCTTTCTTCTTGTTATGCAACTTACAGCAGCGTGTAATAAACAAGGTAATGGAGAGGTGGATACCTCCCCCATCATTGGCACCTGGGGCTGCACTTACGATTCAGAAATTGGCCCTCTTAAGCACGATCACAGGTACACTTTCGAGCTGGATGGAAAGGCTACGCGTCTCGTCTATTTTAACGATACTCCCCTTCTTGATCGATACACCTGGACCCTGGAAGATCGTGCCCTCGTTTTACATGACATTAAGAAGGGCTGGGTAGATTCATTTCGCATAGAAGATATAAACACTCAGGAACTGCACCTTATCCGATACTTCTTTGACCTTCCCGCACAACAGGCATTCACCAAAATCAACATACACAAATAAAAAAAGCACAACATGAAACAAAGCATCATTACACTTTTACTCGTCGCACTGAGTATTTTTTCAGCCGGGCAGGAATATACATTGCCATTCGATCCCAGCACGCACAAAGTGAACTACACAGACGTTGTTGAAGCCCAGGGCGCTGCAAGAAAAGCTCTCTATGAGAACGGCAAAAAATGGATACTGACCAAAAACTCCAGTACCAATCCTTACTCGGTTTCCTTTGATAACGAAGCCGATGGAACGGTCACTGGCAAAGGTACATTTATGCTCTCAGGAGACAGGAGGAATTACGTTGTCCGATTCACGATCAATATCGAAACGAAGGAAGGAAAATACAGGTACAGTTTTACCGACTTTATCATCCAATACCAAACAGAGGCGGAGTACCATTCCGGCGGGTATGGTATGTGGCGGCACACAACCCATACCGATGCACAGAACCTCGAGTACGGGCTGGAGACCTTTTATCCCTCCCGCCTCGAGGGACGGAAGCCATCGATCAAATGGTATGAGGAAATAAACAAGAAGTCTTTTCAGCAGATCGACCAGACAATGCAATCTCTTGTCGGCTCATTGAAGCAAGCAATGATCGTCAGGAAGGACTGGTAATTATTAAACAAACTCAAAATAGAAAAGCATGAAAAAGAAACTCATCATAATGCTGGCAATGCTAACCACCATTACCCTTGTCTCCTGTGAGAAAGAATATACCTGTTCCTGCCGTGAAGTGGATACCAGCACGGGGCAGGTGACAAAGTATTGGACACCACAGAAAGGCACCTACACCAAATCCGATGCAGAAACCTGGTGTTATGGGCAGGAAGTATCAGGCTTCGGCATTGAAATAAAATGTGATCTGAAATAAAGAGTAGCAAATACATCAAAATATTCGACCACATGCTGCATTATATTTTTATTAAATAGAAAAGTTATCCACACTGTATTTCGTTTTCTGAAAAATCATTTTACATTTGGTGCGATCAAATAACTATATTCTTATCGGCATGAGTTTAAAATCTCTTCCTATATCACTATTAATTTGGCTGTTAATATCACCCATACTATTGTGTGCGCAGGAAGAAAATATAGTTGTGCAGCAAAGTAAGAATTATCTCGATATAAACATCCGCTGTTTAGATAAATACTCTCACAGGCTACAGCACCAACAAGAACGGCTAATCAAAAATCTAAAAAGAAAAGAACATCGTTTCGCCCGCAAGCTACAGCGTAATGATTCAGCTTCATATGCAAGCTATCAGGAACAAACACTCACCTATGATTCGATTGGAAAACTGATCCATCCAGATAGTGCTACGCTCGTTGGTAAGTTCAGGCGCAAAAGCAATAACATCATAGATAGCCTAAAAGGTGTGCAGTCATTCCTCCAAAGCAAATCTTCACATAATGACAATCTTTTGCAAGGTTACGACTCAAAGCTGGACAACGTGAATAGTGAGCTCAATTATCACTCATATATTAATGATCTTATTAGTGCGCGTACGAAAAGCCTTTATCACATAGGGGGGAGCACAAATAGTGACAAAATATCGATATTGACTGGTATTAAGAAACAAGTTTTTTATAGCAACTCAAAAATGAAGGTCTATAAAGACATTGCAGATAAGCCATCAAAGGTTGAAGAAATGGCTCTGGAATATTTGCAAGGAACACCTGGATTTAGTCAGCATCTAAACCGCGCTATGAGCGGTATTCCTATAGCCAACAATTTCTTAGACCAGCAGGAAATGGAGCAAATGGGATTTCAAACCAGAAAAAAGATGCAAACTCATTTGACACAACAATTTGGTAAGAATACAAATTTGGTAACTAAAAAAATTGGTTCTCAGATCAAAGATCATCAAGATAAAATCAATGGCCTTGTAAAAGATGCTAAAGAAACAAAAAAGACAGTAGGACAAATTAAAAGAGCTCGTCATTCTTCTTTCAAGATTAATCCTATGCGGGAACTACCTTTTTGGAAGAGAATCGATAAACAGTATTCTTGGCAGACATCCAGAGCGACTATCGATGGTAAACCAGCTATGTTGGAAGCAGCAGCTACCGCAGGGTTTAAGCATACGCCAAGAATTACTTATGGGATTGGCTTAAGCACGGTAATTGGTCTTGGCCAAAATTGGAACAATATTCATTTTTCGTGGCGAGGGATAGGTTTACGAAGCTATGCTTCTTGGGAATGGCAATTTGGAATAAACATATACGCAGGTTATGAACGGATGTATAAAAAAGCCACTTTTAGCAATGCCGCAACGCATGACTCTGAATATGTCTCAAATTCACATAGTACATCAAAATGGAACGAAAGTGCATTATTTGGCCTTACGAAATCCTACTATATAAACTCAAAATGGAATGGAACGATACAAGTACTTTATGATATTTGGTGGCAGCAAAAAGAGTTAAGAAGCCCTATTGTTTTAAGATTTACGATACAAGCAAAATAAACACTAATGATAAGAACGACTGTTTGTTTTTTTATTTTTCTCTGTGCATTTCCCAGTATTGTGAATGCACAGGACCGATATGCGCATGACAACCTAATGAGCACGTTTGGTTCTAACGATGTAATATCATCTCAAAACAGTATTCATGTGGACTATTACACCGGCAGGCCAATAATAGGCTACAAATTATTCAGTTATGAGAACAATGATAAAAGTCTAAAAAATGATGTAACACTAGTTTATAATAATGGCGGTGGCAATAAAGTTGACGAATTGGCTTCTGATGTTGGTTTAGGATGGACCTTATTTACAGGCGGTGAGATTGTTCGTGAGATCAAAGGAATACCAGATGATAACATTTGGGGTTTTTTAAATGCCGATACAGTACCGTCTAACACGCTTATTCACAGCAATCCCGCGATACTCGATAAATATCTAAAAGATAGTATTGATGGTGAGTTTGACACATATAGTTTTGTTGCAGGCAGCACAACAGGCAAATTCATTATTGGGAAAAACGGACAAATTTTGTGCATCCCGCAATCAAACATTAAAATAGAGCAAATAGCAAATCCCAACACCACACCCTCTGGACCAATGGATAGTTGTCAAAGTGATTTTTTTAAAATTACGCTTGATAATGGGATAAAATACTTCTATGAAAAGTATAATTGCGTAGCCATAAAATATTATAACAATGTATTTCGATATGCTTCAACAAGGTGGTATTTGACAAAAATTGTAGCTCCGTTTGACCAGGATTCAATTGTATATAATTACACGACCCCGGAAGTAAAATACACACTTGCAGATTCAACAACACTAACATACTACATATATGATGGATTAAACCAGGGATATTCATTTTGTGGAGTGCCAGTTGATGATAGATTACAGCTTAATACTTCCCGGGATATGACTATTAGCAGTATCGCGTATCCTGATGGGTCTACTATCATCTTTAATTATGACAGTTTTCCAAGAATGGATGATCCAAGCAATCATGCATTGAACAACATTACAATAATGAATAACAATGCTGATACCGTGTATGGCTATAAATTTAGATATGCATACATGAGCAGCTTGCCCAGTGCTATTGATGTCACTTATGGAAATTATCTTACTACGGCAAGTATGTATAACAATAGTTGGGATGGCAACTTACATACCAATTATTATCGGCTACAGTTGAATGGCTATGATAAATTTTCTGGCAATGACACCTTGATCGGCTGCAGATATATGTATAATTCAACCAATTTGCCAGCCAGGAATTACAAATCTGGGGTTGATCATTGGGGGTATTTCAACGGGAATTATGCGGATACCAGGCTAATGACAAATAACCCGGATAGCTTCATTTATAGAAGGCTACCTAATCTACAATATGCAAAAGCCAAGGTTTTAGATAGCGTCACCCTGTCAACCGGTGGCATTGTTTCCCTTGATTATGAATTAAACACCAACCACAAAAATTTTGTAATCCCATTAACACAGCAGACGGCATCATTAACTACTGTAGGAGGATTAAGGATCAAAAGACTCATATTAGACGATGGCATGAGCCAAAACAATCAACTCGTAAAAGATTTCAAATACGTTGAAGAGGACGGTTCATCATCAGGCGTTTTAGGAAATATTCCATTATATGGTTTTGCATATACGGAGAATGCAGTAAGTGCAACCTACGATCCAGGTTTTGCATTAGCTAGTATTTGCCCAAATTATGGAATGTTTACACCACCTAATTATTTTCTTGTACACGGGAGCAATTCTTTAAACTCATTATTATATACTAATGGTGCACCTGTGGGTTATGATCGAGTTGAAGAATATTTTGGTACTGTAAATAATTTCAAAAAGAAAACTGTCTATAAATTTACCACAAGCGAGGATTATCCATCTTCATTTAATAATGAAGATTATAATGACTTGCCTTTCCTTAATATTCCGGACCTGGATTTTTGCAAAGGATTATTATTAGAGACGGCCACATACAATGCGTCCGGGTTATTGGAGCGAAAAATAAAACATCAATATTCCTGCTACCAATACCCATACAACATAAAAGAATTTAAAACGATCAAGACCGCATTGAATTACTATGATGTCCAGTATTATCCAGATACTAATAGCTTTGTATGGAAATATTCATATCCGATAACAGGTAAAGTTTTTGAGACTAAAACCATTGACAGCCAATTCTACGCAAACAATAAATACATAGTAGATACAACAAGAATCTTTTATGACACCGCGCACAATATTATCGATTACACACTTGCAACAAATGCTTTAAATGAGCAGATAAAAACCAAATATTATTATCCGGTTAGTTTTACTTATGGAGCATATTCAACTTTAACAGCAAAGAATATTTGGCAGCCGATAAGAGTTGAAAAATGGAATAATACTTTGTCGCAACGATTAATCAATGCATCTATAGTTGAATATAGTAGCTATAATAATATCATTAAGCCTTACAAATTTTGGAGTGCTGTATCAAACCAGGTTATCACTGCGTCTACTTGGACATATAATGCAGGGAGTATCATACCGGATACCAACTTGGCAATATTACAAAGTACGATGAATAACTATGATGAAAAAGGCAATGTACTTCAAGTTACCACGAAAGACCAAACCTCTTGTAATGTATGGGGATATAATAAGCTATTGAATATTGCAACGGTTAATAATGCAGGCGTTAATGACGTAGCATATACAAGTTTTGAAAATGAAAATGAGTTGGGTGGTTGGACTATTACAGGAACCTTATCATACAACGCTTCCCCGTATACTGATCATGCACTCACCGGGGAAAGTTATTTGTATCTGCAAGGTAGTAATAACCTATATAAGGACAATTTAGATTCTACCAAAAAATATATTTTATCCTTCTGGATAGATTCAACACAATCACCGCCGACAGTCATCCGCTATCCCCCAACAGGGTCTCCGTGGTCAATTTCCCCTACTGCATCAGATATTCATAATGGTTGGCAACTCTATACTATCGAAGTAACTAACGCAGTAAAAGTCTCATTAAGCACATACGGACCAATCCCGTTGGATGAAGTGAGATTGTATCCTGCTGGCGCATCTATGATATCTTATACGTTTGATCCGCTTTTTGGCATTAAAAGTGTTTGCGATCCGTCTAATCATGTTTCATATACCGAATACGATAATTTGGGCAGACTGAAGTACCAAAAGGACATGAATACAAACATTCTAAAATCTTTCGACTATAAAAATCTGGAGCCTCAAAATTAGACCACTCAGGTAAAACAAAAAGTATGAATATATCTCACCACATACGGTTTTTTTTATTTTGCGCTATACCCTTCAATGTTGTTGCACAAAACATACCCGATACATCGTCTATACCTTCACCGACCAATATTGTTGCCTACCCTGGCGCATTTCCTTATGGCACGAAGGTAAACTATATAAAGGTGCATAATATTCAAGTTCCAGTAACCGATCCATCGAACATTAGCACTTTGCCCTATGCCCAAGATCATATGGTTACGGAATATTTAGATGGGTTATTACGCCCAATACAATACGTCAAACGAAGACTTATTATTTCGGAACAGGATATTGTAAAACCAATGTACTATGATTCATTCAACCGCGAAAAGATAGAACCAGAAGTATATATCAACAGTTCTGACTCATTAAATAATGGATCATTTAAGAGAAATGCTTTCGCAAATCAAGTCAGTTACTTTACCAGCCAATACCCTAACGAATATGCTTTTTATGATAAAACACAGTATGATGATACCTCATTATACCGGTCTGTAAAAAAGATGGCTTCCGGGGCCAGCAAATCTGGTAGCGACATCGGGCGTATTAGAAGTACTAAATTAAATAGTTCAAGCGACAACATTCGTAAGTGGCAATTCAACGGATTTACTAGTGTACCAACTACTACACAAAGCTGGGGTGATAATACACTCTATATAACTGAATTTACCAATGAATATGGGAAGCGAGGCAGAAAATATGTAGATCGTGAGGGTAAGTTAATTCTTGGTAAAATTGAAATCAGTACATCTTCGGCCGCAGATAATACGCATAACGGCTGGCAATGCACGTATTACGTGTATGATGAATATAGTCGACTTCGACAAGTGATCACACCTAAGGCTGTAGATAGTATTGCAAATAATGGTTGGAGTATTTCTTCTACTATTATGAGCAATTTGTGTTACTCCTATAACTATGACAATAAAAATAGGGTCATTTCAAAAAAATTACCTGGGCAGTCTGCAATAAACATACTTTATGATCGCTCCGACAGGCAAGTAATGGTTCAGGATGGGAATCTTACCGCCAACCATCAGTGGTTGTTTACTAAATACGATGGACTGGGCCGAGAGATTCTAACGGGAAAATTCATCAACACAGGTAACCTAAGTTCCACCACTTTGCAAGCACAATTAGATGGTACGGCAACTAATAGTTTTGTACAATTCCTAAAAACGAAAATTAATGAAAATACTTATGACACTTCCAGCTCAATCCCTGATGCACAAATATTTCAAATCAACTATTACGATACCTATAATTCAACTCCCATAAGTTATAGTTCGTATAACGATGATGCAGTACAAAACCTGATAAATGGCAACAATTCGATAACAGAAAAGCAATCAGCGGAAACGAGAGTCAAGCCAACAGGAAGTTGTGTCCGTGTAATGGATGGGAATAACGTTACAAACCAATGGTTGAAGAGCGTATTCTATTACGATACATACGGCAATCTGATCCAGACGCAAAGTACAAATTATAACAATGGGCTTGATACGGCAAGCATGCGTTATAACTTCAACGGACAGATAATAAGTAGCCTGTTTTCGCAGTCGAATCCAGCCACAACAAATATCACTCATGTTCCCAATGTTAAAACATATAAGACATATCACTATAATGATTGGGGTAACTTATCGTCTATCCAGCAAAAAATAAACGACGAATCTTATTGGCGTACAATCACAAGCAGGCAATATGATAAGTTTGGGCGAATAAAGATTAAAAATTTGGGCGGCTTAGCAGAGTCCCAAAATTATACATATAGAATATGGGGTGCCCTAGAGTCCATTAATAAAGATTATTGCCAGTCCGGGACCGGGAATCATTTTTTTGGAGAGGTTATTAATTATGACTTTGGCTTCACTTCTAACAGTAACACTGAGGCACCTTCAGGGATGACATGGCGCTTAAAAGGTAGCCCGACTATACAACGCGCCTACGGATACCAATATGATGCTTGTGGCCGGTTGCTTAGTGCCGATTACAGGCAAAGTGATAACAACGCTTCATATAGTAATACAGTAGAAGATTATACCGCAAAGAATATTACTTATGACGGTAACGGTAACTTGCTTACAATGGACCAATGGGCAACAAGTATAGCATTTGGCGGTCCAGTTAAAATTGACCAGCTAAAATATCGATATTTGAACAATGGATTAAGTAACCAATTGCAAGCTGTTGATGATTCTATAACGCAGGCGTATGACCTGGGAGAATTTAAAGAAGCGGTGGGTACTACTGCTACGGATTATACCTACGATGTTAATGGTAACCTTACAAGAGACACCAACAAGAGTTTGTATTTAATACAGTACGACCATAATGACAAACCATATTATATACAATTCGACAACTACCGATCTATCCGGTTTACATATTCGGCTTCGGGAGATTTACTGAAAAAAACAATAATAAATACTACCCAAAGTCCGTCTACAACTACCTTCACCTATTTTGGTGGATTAGTTTATAAAAATGACAGCTTAATTACCATCGGTCACGAAGAAGGCCGTTGTCGTCCGGTACCAGTACTTGACACCAGTCATAATCCACACGTGACGTATGAATATGATTATTTTGTAAAGGACCATCTAGGTAATGTACGTAGCGTCCTTACTGAAGAATTAGATAGTAACAATAATTACCTATATTATGATGCAGTAACCCGGCAAGTCAGTATTACCCCCATATATTATGACCCAAGGGCTGTAGTATTGCCTGCCGCTTACACACGATTTACCATTGGGAACAGGAATTATGTTGTGACCAATGAGTTGAATAATTCACTTCAGGAAGAAGCTACTTTTGAAAATATACCAGACACGAGAAGTGACAAAATAAATACCCTGGATACTAATGATCTTAAAGAAACGCTACTTAATGGTGAGGAAGGAAAAATTATAGGTCCTAGCATGATGTTGCGAGTTATGGCCGGAGATAGTTTGTCTGTGAATACCGCTACTTACTACGATTCCCCGGATTGGGACAGTTCTACGGTTACAGTACCTGTAGAAGATGTTGTTAGCAGCTTGCTAACTGCACTTAGTGGTGGCGGGCCATATAGCACCCTTAATATAACAGGTTTCGAAGGTGGTGGCGGATCCAGCACTATCAATATAGGTGGTAATTCCAGTACTATTCTGCAAAATGCACTTGAATCCATTCAAACAGCTAATGAAGCAGACAGCATATACCCACAAGCATTTTTGAATTACATTTTCCTGGACGACAATATGCAAGTTGTTCCTGAATTAAGCGGGCGGTTGCAAACTGATGCAGCAGATAATTGGAGTAATTTAAATGTGGCTGCATTTCCTGTGACTAAAAACGGCTATTTTATCACATTTTTAAGCAATGAAAGCCATATTAATGTTCACTTTGATAATTTGCTTGTTAAGCATTATAAAGGGAAATTGCTTGAAGAGAACCACTACTACCCTTATGGACTCAGTATAAAGCGTGCGGCAATTCTCCAAGCCCCTGATAACAATACATTATTCAGCAGCAAGGACCTTAATCATAAGGAATTCTCTGATGGCTCTGGCTTGGATTGGTATGATTTTGATGCACGGCAATTTGATCCACAAATTGGTAGGTGGCTTAAGCCAGACCCATTATCTGAGTATGCCCACAACTGGTCTCCTTATCGTTATGCCTTCGATAATCCTAATTTGTTTTCTGACAACACTGGTTTAATTGAAAACGATGGACCAGGGGATGATGGTTATTGGGATCACGATGGCCATGTAAATGGACCAATACCAGAAGATTGGGATAATAGCGCACCTAATCACTATGCAACCCATGATGCTGATAGAAATGTGTCAGATCATTATACAGCCCATGAAGAAGATAGAGAAGAAGATCATGAGGGCACTGAACCTAGTGGGCCAGGCGAAGATGAACACGGAATTGCAGAAAATTATCTGATAGCTGATGTGTATGAACCTTTTTATCTAAGACCTCTTCATCCACGCGGCAACCAATTCCTATCAAATTCAACCGCATACTTTCCCGGTGCTGTTATACCAGCAGCTAGTGTACAAGGTATGATTTGGGAAACAATTCAAGGTGCTGCTGCCGATTTTGCTTTTGAAGTAGTTCCGGGTATCGCGGGTACTGTGGGAGCAACTGTTTTTGGCATATTTTTACCATCAAATTTTAACCAACCACACCATCATGATGAAGTTCCATTTCACTGGATATCCCCTATCACTTTTGATCCTAAAGCATTACCATGGGTTCCTGGGGTATCTCCTGGCCCTGCATGGAAATGGAGGGGAAATGGAACTCCAGAATCTGGCAATGGAAATTGGGTGCATCCAGATGGTACAAAATTAGATCCTGATATTGATCATGAATTACCTAAAGGCCCTCACTGGGGAGTAACAAATCCTGACGGAACTACTGGTGATGTAACCCCCGATGGTGTATATCATCCAACAGGCTGGAGTGATGGTAAAAAAATTCCACAATGGTGGCCTAAAAAATAAACTATATGAAACTTGAAGTTCGCAAATTAAAAAATTCAATCTGTAAGGATTATTTAAATGAACATCTTGCTGGTTGGGGTATTTTAACAGCACAAATAATTGACAATTACAATGTATCTGCTGGTAGTTTTTATTGTCTGGCCCCAGTGAATATTGATGATAAATCTTTATATTCCTTTTCTACAGCAAAAGGTGATATTATTTCTACACCCTGGCCTCAAGAGGTTGTCATAAATTTTATACATGGATATTTGAAATCATCAAAATTTAAAAAGGCTATAATAGAGAATTATTCCTTCAAGCCAAACGATGAGTATATTATACGATCGAAAAAAGAATATTTTTTAGTACAAGATGTTATTTTTTATCTCCTTGATGCAAACAACACAATGGACGACATAAGAGAGTGTTTTAAATTAGCATCTGGCTATGGATTTTGTCCGATGTTAATAGAAAGTGATATAAATTTAATAGCGCAATCTGAAAATATAAATAAAGAGGATGAAAATAAATTACTGGAAAATACATGCATGTTTTTAACTCCTATATATGATGGAGAGAGTTACCTATTCTGGATAAAAGAAGGATATACAGAATTATTGCAAGCATTTAAAAAACAATTAAAATCCCATAATGGGGAAGAATAACGGAGTTAGAGCTAGATAGCAAATGGGTATGTAGCTCCAGATGCTACGTAATTACGTTCAATTTAACACATAAGCCTTCCAAAGGACCACATTGGGGGGCTTTACTCATACCGCCGGGTATGCAAAAAAACATCACAACTGCTGGTAAAAGCATCAAGCGTTATTTTTGAAGTAGATACAATTAAATGAAATAGCTTTTGGATTCCCATTTAAAGGATGGCTTTATTTCACTAATCAAATTATTAGCAATGCTACCAATGATAATGTGAAATATAAAGGTCATGGTGGATAATTATTAAGTTGTAAAAAATATAACGAAATCACATGAGAGGTAGCAGATTAGTATCAAAAGCAAAACAATTATTGAGTGAAAAGCAAATTGACTATTGTCAAGTGGCAGGATTGCTTGAAAGAGCCAGAAAATTACAACATCCTGAGGCTATGTATGCCTTAGGAACATGGTACTTTCATGGTGAATACTTCAAAAAAGATATTAAAAAAGGGTTCGTGCTCATGTTGGAGGCGGCAGATTTGAATTTCTCCGATGCTTGTTTTGACGTGGCGGTTGCGTATGAAAAAGGCCGAGGCGTCAAGAAAAACGTTAATAAAGCCTTCGAATATTATTTTCGCGCGCTAATTTTAGAAGATAAACAAGCAATTTTTGAAGTTGGACGATGTTATTTTTATGGTATTGGTATTCCAAAGAACAAGAAGATGGCAGATGTAATTATAACGATTGCTAGAAATCAATATGGGTTAGAATAAACCTTTCTGCAATCTTAATAAAAAGGTATCCAATATATATACCCTACTAACATAGTCGAGATAAATGTGCGGACCCATACTAATAAAGGGAAACTTCATAAACAAAACTAGGCATGATAAAACCTTGTTTTTATATCTTAACTGTATTTGTTATTATAATAGTAATTATCGGTCTTTTCTATACTGAGTACATACCGGACCGATATATAGAAACATTTAGGTTGGTTAGAAGAATAAGTGCTGTTATTCTTCTAGCACTTGGAGTTATCATCCAAAGAAGTGCATATAATAGAAAGCAAAAAAACACCTGATGAGAGAATCAATAAAATTTTTGATGAAAACAAATACTTCAAAAAAGAATCATAAATAGAATTCAAAAAGGCAATTAGTTTGTTCTATCGGGGTGAAAAAAGGAGGTTATTTCCACCTCTTCCCTAAAGCTAAGCCTACATACAAACTCCCCTGGTAGGGGTAAGCCTTCCTTTCGGCCATGATCGGAAGGCTTTTTGCATAAAGCGCAAACTGCGTACCCAAAGTAATCGTTTGTATAAAGACCTTGCTTTTTTGTGGCTCTAATGTAAATGCGGCGTCTGCATAGCCGCCGGGTACGTAAGTGATCTTGTCAAGGCCTTTGCTCCATTTGGCGCTTCCTAATATCTCGTCCTGTTTCAGGAATTTGTCCTTGTTCTGTTCTGTATATCGTTCTTCCTGCAGGTAAGCGGTATTATTACTAAGATCTGCATAAATGAGTTTGATATAGTAGGGCTTCAGCATAGCCAGGCTAAATCCTGCCTGTGCCCGGAAACTTATGGAAATATTCCCTTCCAGCACGCCGGGCAAAAGCAGTAACTCCCTGCCATGGCCTATTTGCAGTGTATAAAGATTATTCACCTTGCCGAAAACAAAAGGGCTGGCATTACCCAACTCCGGGAAGTTCTTATTGCTTCCCTGCTGCTTTACCTGCTTTTCATGCTTTATCTCTGAGAAGCTCAGTTGGTAAAAATGGGCCTGTGTGCGGCTTACCCGCTTTTGGTAATACATCAGCCCGCTCCAGCCATTGGTATTTAGCCTGCCCCCAAGGCTGAACTGCTGCCTGTAGTTGGTATCCAGTCCCCATTGCTGCAGGTGCTCTTTGAATTTCTTTATTTTACCCCGCTCCTTATGTACCTTTTCCCTGCCCCATTTTGAAGCTTTTTTAGGGCTGTCCCAGGTGCTGTTTTGGGCCCCTACGCTTAATGAATGAAAGACAGCAAAAAGGAGCAGTATAAGGGCAAAACGATATGGGGAAGGTGCGGGAAACATAAGCTTCAAAATGATAGCAATATTAGGCAATATTGACCGGTAAATATAGCGCCACCACCTGTATTTTAGCGACTGCTTTTTGTACATTTGCCTGAGGGCCATGCGCACGGCAATACGTACATATCAATACCTACCCTTTCAGTTCCTGCTCATTTGGCTGATGCTCTTTGCCCCGGCCTCAAATGCCCAGACCGAACAACGGTATAACCGTTTCCAATATCACCAATTCCATTGGCGCAGTTTTCACTCAAAAGCATGCAATGTATACTTCCCGGCCGGCTGCGATAGCCTCTGCGCTTTTATCGCCGGCAAATACCCGGTCGCATTGGCCTGGGTAAAAAAAGCCATGATCAGCAGCCCCAAAGGTGAACCGAATATTATTATCTACCCCTCTGCCGACCAGTTGTACGAAAGCAACATAGGCAGCTTCGGGCCGCAGCAATACACACTGCCCACATTCGTGCATACAGGTAGCCGCTTACTGCTGCACTTTAACGGCAGCTATGACGACCTTGGCGACCAACTTAAAGAAGCCCTGGCGCGTGCCGTATGGGAAGCGCAGTTCAAAACGGAAGACCTGCCTGCCCAGGCAAAAAGTGCAGCTAAAGACGATCCTATACCTATGTGGTTTAGCGAAGGCGCTATCCGCTATTTCGCTCATGGCTGGACCATAGCGGCAGAAGATGCCCTGCGAAGGTCTTTTCAGCAAAATAGCTTTACAGCCTGGCAGGATGTCATTAACTATGAGCCACGCCTGGGCGGGCAGGCATTCTGCTATTTTCTTGCCCACAGGTATTTCAGGCAGGCAGTAACCTCATTGTTCTTCCAGTTGAAAAAGAAGAAACAATTGCCACGGGCCATCCGCTTAGTAACCAAGACGCCATTGGATAGCATGTACGTGGCCTGCTTCCGTTTTTATCAAAACAGGTTTGAACATGATCCGGCTGAAAACATTATAAGGCAAGCAGCAATAAGCGCCGTGCCGCATAAGAAAGGCATCATCAGAACCATGCTGATAAGCCCCGACAAACAGGACATAGCCTATGTGCTCAGCAGCTATAACAGGCGAACAGTGTATTGTTATCATGCTCCGTCAGGAACCACCACTAAGATCAGCACCTATCTTTTACCGCCATGGATAAGCGACCATAGCACAGACATATACCCGCTTATCGGCTGGGCAGATAACGGCAAAAGTATAACCGTAAGCCAGCCCGTCAACGGCAGGCTTACCATCAGGAGCTTCACTGCCAGTGCAACTGAGGTGGAAAATATTAAGCTTTATGGTGTGGACGGTATAAGTGCAGCAATTAAGACCGGCAACAGGCAATATCTCCTTGCGGCCTATCGGAAAGGACAGGAGGATATCGTTTCATATAATGACAACAAAGAAAAGTATACTCCTTACACTAAAGATGTATATACGGACACAGACCCCCTGATAGATCCGCAAAACGGCAAGATCATATTTATCGCTAAGCGTCCTGCAAAAGAAAGTACGCCAAAGGAACCGGTACAATTAAGGCAGGGGATTTTTACAATTAGCGACGAACAGATAAATCCCCTGGTAATAGATAGTATCCCTTTTGTAAAGTGGGATAAGCCTGGGTTCATGCAAGGCAATACATTGCTGGTGACACATACCCGCTTTGGAATGGAACGCTTTGCCTTGTTACAGGAGGGCACTGTGCGCACTTTGTCAGGATATATGCCATATCAATACCAGCCCCAAAGTTCACAGATATCATTTTATACCAACCACAAGGATACCTTAACGATACAAACAGAGCCGGTACAGGACTGGATAGCTGATAATAAGGTAAAAACGGGCGATACAATAAGCCCCTGGCTGCGCGATTATCGTGAAAAAGAAGCAGAACAAGCAAGGGAAGATTCTATCCTCAAAAGAGCAAAACGGAATAACCCATCTATATTGGAGGATGTTTTTGTTTCCGAAGACACAAGAGAACGTGCCCGGCAAGCGAAGGACAGCAGCAGTAAAGAACAGGGATATGACCCGAAAAAGGTAAAGAAATACATCCTGCAGCTTCACAGTGCCTATTTCACAGCAAAGGTGAATAATGATTATTTCATAAACCGATACCAGCCATACCTCAATTACCAGGGACAGTTTAAATTTCCCGAAGTAGGGGGGATGGTACAGGGTGGTGTTACGGACCTCTTCGAGAATCACCATTTTACGATCAGTTATCGCCTGCCGGCGGGGTCAGAAGGCAGTGACTTTTTCGTTCAATACCTGAATACTACAAAAAAAGTAGATTGGGGCCTGACCTATTTCAGGAAAGTGGAGACCCTGAAGCCAGATCCTAACCGAAACTGGGTAGACGAATACGGCAGACTATATCCCCCGGCCGCAAAAGTGAAAAGCTTTTATTATGATGTATCCGTTCACTATCCATTAAGCTATGACTGCTCTCTCGGATTGCAGGAGGCCATACGTAACGATCGAACTGTATTTCTGGCTACGAATAAGTACAGTCTTGAATTCAACAATGTAGAAAGTGTATGGTCTATCACGACCCTTACAGGAGCGCTCAACAAGTTGAAACCGACTATTCCTAACCTTCTTAGAGGTTTTAAAGGAAATGCAGCCGTAGATATATTCAAAGGGTTCACCCAGGAGCAGGCATTGGTCTTGGGTAGTACCATCCATCTGCAATATCACTTGCCGCTGTATCGATACATCACATTGGTCGCGCAGGTGCAGAGTGGTTATAGTGCTGGAGACAAGAAGGTGTTATATACACTGGGAGGTGTTGACAACAATGTTACACCCAAAGTGGATAGTGCGGTACATTTCAGCCAGGCTGTACCCTATGCATTCCAGTCACTGGCAACACCGCTTAGGGGGTATTTACAGAATAGTACCTATGGTAACCAATATGCATTATTGAATGCAGACCTGTATTTCCCGATATTTGAGACATTGATCCCCCTGGAGACACCATTACCTTCTGTCAACCATTTGCAATTAGGCTTGTCCAGCGACCTGGCTAATGCAAGGGAAAGCTGGCAAAGTAACCCTAACAACACGAAATGGTTATATTCATATGGCCTGTCAGCAAGAACGACCCTGGCCGGTTATCCTATAAGATTTGATCTTGCCTGGCCAGGCAGCTTCAGTAAAGCCCCCGTATGGTATCTATCCTTAAGTCTAAAATGAATTAAGGCAACCGGTAATGGTTGCCTTAAAATAAAGTTAACTGCGATCCGTCCCGATAGTCGTCTTCGCTTTCAGACGGAAGCTTGATATCGGCAACATTTACAGCTTTTGCCTTGGTCGCAAATGAGCTTTGGTACATATGCCATATTTTAGACCGCTCCTTATCCGTTATCCTGAATATCCCGAAGGGCAGGAACGAGGTCACATAGCTTACCCTGAAGTCCCCCGGCACAAGCGCATTGGCGCACATCACCTCGGCATGGAACACGCCATTGAGGAAGAGGTTAAGCACGGCCATCTTTACACATGTGTGGTCTACGTCTATGCCGTAGAAGTTATGACGCCAGCCTAAACGATTCGCGGAGCACATAAGCGCCCTGCCGCTGCCGCAGGAAGGATCAAGAACCCGCAAAGGGTCTACATGCTCATGGTCGTCCCCTGTCAGACTGGCCGCCATAAACTCACATATAGGCCAGGGCGTGAAGAATTGCGATAGACCCTTGTTGGGCAGGTTCCGCTCGTAGTAGTCCCCTAGCACATCATTGCCCATGTGGTCGCCGATGCGTTGTTCCATCTCCGTTGTTAAGGCAGCTAGCATCTTAGGAAACAAGTGCCGCAAATCGCTATTCTTGTACCTGTCTATTGTTTGCATGTACAGGTCTTCGTCATAGGACTTTTTGGTTTGCGGGTTGTGTCCGAAGGCACAGATGGTCATGGTCAGGAAGTCATCGAAGACGGTGCGCAGGTCAAAATGGTATTTGAACCGCTCCATAAGGTCGGCGAAGGTCTCTTTTTTGCTTTTCATTGAACTGTTTTATGAAAAGCATATCGGGAGCAAGCTCGTCTTACAGGTAGGAATAATTTGCCGGTTTAGGCAATTATTGCTCCCCTTCTGTACATAAGGACACCGCCAAAGCCTCAAATACCCGTATGTAGTACTTGGACTGGTTTCGCTCTTCCCTGCGGTATTCTGTGGTCAGTTCCGGGTATTTATGCACCAAGTAGGAAACGATAGATGCTTTGGTGACCTGCCCATTAGAGGAGAACTGCCGCTTGATGTCCGACAGCCTGCAATACCGGGCCTTGATCCCCTTCCGCTCACAGAGTACATTGATGACCCCTAACACCTGCCCGAAGGAAAAGGAATCCGGCAGCTTATCCGGGACCTTCACGGCCACCGCCTTGATATCGTAGGAGGCAAAGAGCTTCTCTAAGGTGGCGAGCATGGCTTTTCGCTTGGCATCAGACCACTTCCCCCGGAAGGTATGCACTCGCCAGGTGATTAGTTCACGGTTGTAAAGCACGGCAATGCCGATATGCCTGCTCCCGGGACTAATGCCGAGCCTGACCTGCATAGCTGCGGAGCAGTGAGGTGAATAATGCGCCACGGGTCTTGCGTATCTGGTCTGCAGGCACAGAGAGGCTGCGCATGAGCACCTTGCGGAGGATGGCTTCGGAATAGACAAGCACATAGCGACGATGGGCCTGGATGGAATCCATATCATCGAGGGCGCTTGCGATCTCTATGGCAAGCCGTTCTTGCTGGGGAGTGAGTTCGTTGTTCATAGGTTTGTACGGTTTCGGCAAATTCCTTTGCCGGGTTACGCAAATAATTAGGACAAAACACTACGTACGTCTAACGCTAAATACAAATACGTGAACGTACGTTACTGGTAAAAGGAACGAGAATACAGCGCAGCGAACAAGCATTTGCCGACTTCGGCAAAAGATGGGGAAAACCAGGGTATGTTATGCTCAGGGATCGCGGCCGCGACGTTTTATGGCCTGTTCATGTGGGAACAATTCCTGCCCGATCTCCCGGTCCAGTTCATAGATCAGCTCATTAACAAGTGTCTTGTAGAGCTTGGAGAGCCGCACGGCGTTCTCCAGGCTCAGGTTGGCCTTGCCCGTCTCCCAGCGGGAAAGGAGGCTTGTGTCCTTGTGGCCAAGCCTGCGGGCCACTTCCTTTCGGTTATAGCCCATGAGGCGGCGGTATTTTCGCAGGCGGTGAAAGTACTTGTTCTGTGCATGGGCCATGAGTTGATTATCTGTTATGAGAAAAAGTTTTACAGGAGGAAATATTTGGCAAATTCGGCAAAGGGAATTTGATAAAAATGGTACAGTAAAGCCCGCGGCGACTGCGCGGGCATACTGCTCCCAAATACTATTATAGCTATGACGACTAAACTTTTTCTAAAGAGGTCTTAACGATTTGTGTTGAGATCGCTTATTACCCTTAGATTGTGTTGGTCAATTACCCGGCTGCACCTATGGCACAGGTACAGGCCATTCCATCCCGATGTCTTATCCGGTTCGATCTCCTTCCCCTTAACGTCACAGGGATAGAAGCCGTCGGAATCCGGCGTATTACCGCAGATGCAGACCCATGCATCCTCATCCTGGTTTTCGTGTGTAATAAATTCCTTAGTCATGCTTAATCTCTACCACACTAAATGAATAATGTAAACGGACTTTAATGAGGCAAGCCAATATCATTAAGCGGATGTTTTGTCATTTGGTTTCTCAAAAGTTCCGCCGTCGCAGACAAGTAGATCGTTGTGGTGGATATATCAGCATGTCCCATCATGCGGGAAATGCTGATATATCGCATCTGCCGTCCAGCATAAAGGTCGCAAAGGTGTGGCGCAATTTGTGTGCGCTAAGCTCAACCCGGAAGCATTACATACCTGCCCGATGATATTCTTAAGCCCACCCACTCTAAATCCTAAATCCTTATATATATGGAGGAGAAGAACAATTAGACCAGCTCGCCAGCATCCTCGTAGATATATACCTTGAGCAGCAATGCCAAAAGACCAACCACGCAGCGCAGCGGTGTGAGGAGTGCCGAGAACGATTGGATGACTTAGACCGGCTTAGGACGGGAAATTATTGGTAAGCCTGTTGTGTTCGATTTCTTTCTGTATTTGGGCGTACAGCTCCGGGTACAGATCTCTCGGCTGGGCGTTAAAGAGAACACAGAGCCGGATGAGATTAATGAGACCTGGGACAGCTCTGCCGCGTTCCCAGTGGCAGATACGGTCAATGACCTCAAAGCCCATGATGGCGGCCATGTCTGTCTGGCGTAAGTTGAGGCTATGGCGGTATTCCCTGAGTTTATTGGTGCAGATTTCATTGCGATATGGATTGTCGTAGTTCATATGATTGAATGTGCCAAGAATGGCATTAGGTTAGTAGAGAGAACTTATTGCCGGATTCGGCAATTCAGGGAGGTTTCTCTCTGAGTATGTCTGCTAACCGCTTAACGTCTTTGAGCCATTCCCGGCAGGTTTCTACCGAAACAGGTGGGGATTTGTTAGAATTGGCTTGTTCGTAATCCTGTCCCTTAATGGGCACTTGAGAGGACAAAACAGGTGGAATTATGTTTTTCACCTTGAAAATACTGGCTATTTCCTTGGTTCGAAATTTTTGATTTTCCAAAATGATCCCTTTGGGAAATTCGAACCATTGTAATTTTAGCCTTTGTTCAAAGGACGCTTTTGCCCATGTTGCTGATGGCTGTTTCAGGTATTCTGCTGCGAAATCGATAACCTCCTCATAATTCTCATCCGTTGTATCGGGTTTAGCCAGCAGGTCGGCATGGGCCTGTACCAGTTTATCATCCACCAACTGCAACTGCCGTTTTAGGATCGAGTCGCTGATAATTCCCCGCTCATTCTTATCAATCAGGGACGCTTGCCAATCATTCAGGTCAGCTATATAAGCACGTAATTTATCTGCTTCTTTTACATCCTTTGCGATAGTGTTTCCTAAAGTTTCCTTTAATGCTGTCTTAAAGTATGCTATATGCTCATTTCTGAGCGTATAACGCTCTATAAAGCCCCTAAATGCCTCTTCAAGGGCATCCTTGGGTATATCTGCCCTTCTTATGCCAATAAAGCGGTAGTAGGCATAACGCTTATTGCGCCCCTTGGCCCAATGCCCGGTCAGTTTGAGGCCTGAGGGGTGGTGTACAAATCGACGGAGTGGGAAATCGGGGTTTTCCCTTTGGTATATGAAGCCCTTATGGGAGCGGCGCTTCAATACCCGTTGCACCTGCTCAAAGAGTTCTTCTGATATGAGTGGTTCGTAGAGCCCGCGATGCCGTTCCCCGAATTTATTAATCCAGCCGCAATATAGTTCATTGTTAAGCAGCTTGTAAGTGTGAGATTTAGTTAAGAGATTACCCTTTGCTGTCGTAAGCCCTTCTTGGGCGAGCCGGGCACGTATGACATCCACTGATTCCTGGTTTCTTGCGACGGCCTCGAATAACTCACGCACTAACGGAGCTTTGTTATTCAGATATATGTTTGATTTGCCACCTGCGGCCATATTGGAATAGCCCAAGGGAGCGACCCATACATAGCGGCCTTCCCTCATGGCATCCTTCATGCCGCCAATGCTACGCTCGGTGCGCACATCGTTATCAAACTGTGCAACATTGGCGATAATGTTTTCCATGAAGCGTCCCGCAGGTGTATCCTCGAAATACTCAGACGTGGACCTGATCTCGACCCCGTATTTGCGTAGCTTGACCTTGATATAGCGGTAGTCATCTATATTGCGGGCAATGCGGTCCACCTTATAGGCAATGACCGCCTGGACGTCATTCTTCTTGCCGGTACAGTAGGCCAGCATCCGATTCAATTCGGTGCGGTTGGTGTTTTTCGCGCTCTGCCCTTGTTCGATGAACTTTTCAACGATCGTATAGCCGTTCTTTATTGCATAGTCTTTGCAATGTTTTTCCTGGGAAGCAAGGCTGTTCCCTTCATCCACTTGCTCTTTCGTGGAAACGCGGCAGTAGATCACCGCGTTCTTAGATGCCCTCCCGCTGAGGTTTGTGTGCATTTCGTTTACATTCGAGATAAATGTCCACAATGATCTGGGCCAGCTCATCCAGGAGCATTCTCTCGACAACCTTAGTATTAAGTTCCAAAGAAGGAGAGCGGGTACCGGCATTGTTGCTGAACAAACGCCTCCGCTCTCCTTCTTTGAATTCAAGACCTTTATGATTGCCTGTATTGAATTGGCGTTTGTCCAGCGCCTTCATACTAACACATTGCCATATATATTTAAAGGCGACAGGGATAATTATTTGCCTCATGTGACAAACCCAGCTGGTGTCCTTTATGGATATTGTTGACACTACATCCTAAAAAGCGTGTATAGTTTTAGTTAGAGCTATTACATGTGAAATGATAATTATATCTTTAGGTTAGCCAAAACTACACACTATGACAGAAGGCAATAAGGATCATATAGCCAATAATCCTCTCACAAATAATACGGAACTAGCATCCAACATTTCCGATTTAAAATTGGAGTTACTACAGTATCAGCTTTGGGATAAATTTAAAGGCAAGCTTTGGACATTGCTGATTGGTGCAATTACCATAACCAGTATATTGGGAGCTTTGGGCGTGAAAAATTACATCGATAGTAAACTTGAAAAACAAATATCCAACACGCAAGACTCTATAAATAAATACAAACTACTGCTGGTCACACAAAGCAGTGAAATTGTTTTAAAGACAAAGATGTTAAGTTATTTGTCATATAGATGGCAAATGGATAATCAAACTTTCTATCAATTAGTCGAATTGTGTAAGCATGATCTTGATTCTACGTTTGGTCGCAATAGAAATATGGATGAGGTGTTTAATGATATCCAGAATAAGCAACTAAATGAGAAAGCTTATGCAAAGGTCGTAATATTTTTCACTGATATTTTAAATGGGAAGGCAGGTATAGGTTCTTATAAGAACATACGCATTGATACATTAACATTGAAACAAGATGACGAATTTGAGAATATTACAAGATTGAGATTCCAGAATTTGCACGTATTAATAACGATGTATCCACATTTAATTACCTTGGAAAGAGTCATGCAACATTGTATAAAATCGATTTTTGACGAAGATTTTGTAAATGTTAATCAGAAAAACGATTTTTTTCGGATTTACGAAAAAAATATTGGGGAATTCTATACAAATGAGTTTGTGGAATATCATTCATATTGGAAAAGCAACAACAATTCTAAATTCAGTTGGACTTGCCTGCCTTTAAATGGGAATGACGCAATGAAGATGATTAATGGTAGACTATTTCATTTTAATTGATCGGATTAATAGTTTTTACTGTATATAATTTTGCTTGTTTCCCCTGATTGATTTTAGTTTGGTCAATTTTGACATTGATATATCACAGGTGTAAAAGGATATATCACAGGTGTAAAAGTGACAATAAATATATATTGTCTCAACAGTTCCTATATGCTTATCTCGGCAAAATAATCCTTCTGAATTTGATATTGTTTTTAACCGATACTCTTCCTATATGGAAGAGATCGTTACCCCAATAGGGATTACTAATTATCGCAACACCAATCAGAAGTTTGGTATTAAAGACAAAGACCGTCTAAGGCATATCTATGTCATCGGCAAAACGGGTGTCGGTAAAAGCACCTTGCTTAAAAATATGGCCCTCTCAGACATTTATCGGGGCAATGGGTTATGTATTCTCGACCCACACGGGGATATTGCCGTTGAGATCATTGAACACATACCGAAGTGGCGGACAAAAGACCTGGTCTATTTCAATCCCAGGGACATGGACAATGTCATTGCCTTTAATCCCCTGCACGGCATACAACCGAAATACCATCACCTTGTCGCCTCCGGCCTGGTGTCGGCCTTCAAAAAGATATGGGCGGACAGCTGGGGGCCGAGAATGGATTACATATTGCGGTATGTGATCCTGACCCTCCTTTGGGTGCCTGATGTCACGCTCTTAGACATACAGCCCTTGCTTACGGATGAGGCCTATCGTAACCGAGTACTGATACATGTAAAGGAGCAGTACATACTCGATTATTGGGACAAAGAGTTTGCTAAATACAATAAGGCCTTCCGCATGGAGGCCATTAGCCCTATCCTCAACAAGACAGGCCTATTCTTGTCCAGCGCACCGCTACGGGCTACGGTAGGCCAAAAGGCGCGGGATTTGCGCTTGCAGGAGATCATGGACAAGAAGAAGATACTGATCTGTAACCTGTCCAAAGGTGAGTTGGGAGAGGAGGCCAGTTCCCTGCTTGGTTCGATGATCCTCTCTACAATACAGCAGGCCGCTTTGTACCGTGCCCGACTGCCCCAAGAGCAGCGGGTGCCGTTCTACTGCTATATAGACGAGGCACAAAGTTTTCTGACTCTGTCCTTTGTAGGTATTCTGGCCGAGGCCAGGAAGTACACTCTATCCCTGTTTATGGCACACCAGTACATAGAGCAGTTGGATGAACGGATACGGACTGCCATCTTTGGAAATGTTGGGACCATCATCTCTTTCCGGGTCGGAGCACCCGATGCAGAATATTTGGCCAAAGAGTTTTACCCGGTATTTGATGTTGAGGATTTGATCGCCCTTCCGAGGTATTCAATGTATCTGAAGTTAATAGTCGATGGGGCTACAAGTGCACCCTTTAGTGCTACTTCGCTACCTGAAACTTATTAAAATTTAAACAATTGTACAATTTTCCCTAGAAAAGACTCGATAAACTCAACGGTAGCGCTTCAAAGTGTACCGTACATTATCCCTAAAATGCGAGAAACTAGTTTAGACATTTGAAAATGTTGAGATTATTTTTTTACTGGATTGGTGCAATGGATAAGCATTTTAACATTAAAAAAGTAAAACAATATCTTTAACGGTAAACATTAATGTGTGTTTCAAAAATCTCATCAAATAATGATGCACACTTGCGTTTATTTCTATAAGTCCATATTTTAAATACAAGTTGAGGCGGCGCAGCAACAAGCATAATTGGTGTGCTAATTCTTGCCCTTTTATATTTTGCTATTTTTCTTAGTGTGCTTCTATCTTGCCCACTCAGATACGCTGTTGAATATGGATGAGTATGCCAGTCTCCTATGTAAGTTTCACAACAGCCAGAATCCAAATAAACTTTTGCAATCTCTGCCTCATGAAATTCCTGGTCAGGGAGAAAAGAACTACGTCTATGGATAGCTTTAGGACCAGGACCAATTATCTTTGTAACAACAAATTCAGTATCAGAAGTCTTATAACCTACCAGCACTCCTCCTGTTTCATTTGGAAGTTTATTCCTACCTTCTTGAAATATTTCCTGTATCACAATATCGCTTACCCATACTTTAACTTCATATGTTTTTAGTTCCACAATAAGGACAGTTTGGGTGTTTCTTTAATTGATATTCTGCCCATTGGGGCAAAATAGATTGATAATCTTTATCTACTAAAGATAATACTCCAACATCAGCTTTCAAATCAGTATACCCTCCCTCTAGTGCGGTTAAAATGCCAATCGCCATTCTCACGCCAGCTAATGCAATATTTTGTAACTCAAAACTTGTCCCAACAAATGAAATGTCCCCGCATCCAGCAGCTTGGATATTCCCATCTGGATTTGCCGGGGGATCAGGTATTGAGCCATCTTCCAAGGCATATCTTAAGCACATCCAACAACCTTCCGTTTGACTAGGAACAACCTTCAGTACAACACCACCCCATACTCCCGGTGTCGCATATATTGATACAAAAGGAAGATTTCTTTTTTTTGCCTCATTAAACAAAAAGTGGCTTATGCCAATTTCAGCAGTTGCATCATAGATTAAAGAAGCTTTATCAAGGATGGGCGAAAGCTTATCCTTTTGAATTTCAGTAATCACATCCTCTGCAGCAATAGCGGCAGCACCAATTCTGTAGACATCGCTAACAATGTCTGTATTAGGATAGTTTTCTGATAAAAAATTTTTCAACGCATCCGTTTTGAACTGTCCTGCGTATTTTAGTCCGAGTGGCCATCTGATAAATGTGCCTGCATCAACAGTATCAATATCTAGCAGGCCTAATCTGCCAATTCCATTCCTTGCAAATTCTATGGCTGACGGAGCCCCTAATGCACCTAAGCCGATAACTGCAATATTTTTATCAGCTAATGGGCTTAACGATGGGGCTCTAAAAGATAAATCATTTCTACTAATGTGATTGACCTTGGAATAATATAAGTGTTTTTCCTTGACTTTTTTTATTCCGCCATCTTTTTTTCGTACCGGTTTTAAAAAATCCAACGTTGATATAAAAAGCCATCCTTGCCCTATTTCTCCCGGCCTAATCTCTTCGGGAAATGTTAGCCCCACTATTTCCTTAAGTATCCCTTCGGGTTTCGACAATTTCACTTCCTGCCTGTATTCCTTAAATCGCTCATTACGTTTTTCCAATTCAGATTTTAACCAAGCTAAATCCTTTCCTGCATCGAATGATGGTGGATATTTGTCCAATTTATAAATAGGAACTCTAACAGTCTCATCATACAGGCCTTTAATATTGTCTTTTGCATCAGCGATTCTGTTACCATGCTCATCGAACTGTCGTAAGGCAAACATGTGAAATGGCCAAACTGGACGGGTTTTATAACCCAAATCAACACTCCCGATTAAACTAGCACTATGCCCGGTGGCCGGGATCGCATCGTATGCAGTAGTGTCGAATAAAATGGGAGCAGTGTTAACTGTTTGATAGTACTCGCTAACAGGTTCTGCCTGCTCCTCTGGATTATCTTTAAGAATGTCCGATGATGTCTGTTCCCCCTCTGTTAAGACTTTCCAAAGTTGTTCGTTGAGAAGCGTTACTAACAACGTTTCAGGCAGCCAATAGCTTGTCTGCCGTGGCAGTAGACAAAGATTTTTGCCAGTTAAATTCTGATGCCTGGCTAAAGCAATATTTAGTGCGTAAACTTGTGGTCTGCTGTATGGATATATATCTGGAAATACCACTGTTAGTTCAAGCGGCAAAAATTTATCCGGAATATCCAAAAGGATACTTTCCGCAGTGATGGTCAAATTAAGCCTTAGAACGCCATACTTTTTGGCGTTTTCATCTACTTGATAGGAAATTTTAGCGGCCTCGAGGGCCGCTATTTCTTTATCATACCGTTCTTTATTTTCATCAAACCAATTATTCATACGTACTTATTTAACCAACTTGTCGTTTGCCTGGAGGTGTGGGAGGATTTTTGGGACCTGGATCGGGTTTCGGAGGAGGTGTGCCGCCGCTGGAATCATCATTATCTTCCAAACCAAGTCGTTTCATTACGCATTCTACAAAAGTTTTTCTGGGCCTTGGAGCATGAATTGTTTTACAGCAAAGCCCAATAGCCTCTTTTATCTTTGCATCAGAGATTTCTGGATAATGCTTCTTAATTTTTTTTACGAGGTACTCCACTTCCCATTCCTCTTCACAGGAAAAGAAAAGCCTATCCTCTTTTTTCTTTTTTTTGTCGTCGTAGTCCGACCAATCTTCTGATAAAACTTTTTTTGATGACATGATCTTAATTTTTTTGTTTACAATTAAATATTAGCGTTTGGGCGATATTTCATTTCCTATTATGCCCCCAATAGCTCCACCTACTAGTGTTCCTACTGGCCCAAAGGCAGAGCCTGCAATCGCACAAAGGGTCACGGCTGTAATAGTATTAACTTCTTTAAGTTCTTGCTTTTTCTTTGCAGCATACGGTGCGCGGGATTTATTATTCCAGCTTCTCGCAGTTTTTGCATGGTAAGTACTTTTATCTAAGTTACACTTGACGCATGCGGGAAATAAATTATTAACGTGATTGGTACCACCATTAGCCTTTGCTTTGCTGTGATCAACATGCCAAGCTCCGCGAGACCCATATGATCCGTAGTTAGAAAAGGCCAGTTTTTTATGGCATATGTGACAGCAGCCGTCTGTCTTATCAAATATCTTATTTAACTTTTCGTTATCGTATCCCATATAAATGTGTTTGAATGATTCAACATCTTACTTTAGACGAACAATACAAAGAAATACAGCCATGGCGAACTGATAATTCGCCATGTAAAAAAATTTCAAATTTAATATTCAATAATGTAAGCAGCCAGCTTTTAAGGCTTGGCAAACCTTATCTGCGATGTGCTTTGGTGAGATAATTTTCACGTCAGGTGTTTTGCCTAAAATAAATTCGTAAAACTCGTAGGAAGGAATAATTTTAATAGATATAGTCAATCCGTTCCGGTTATCTTTTACAGTGGTTTGAGTCGCATGGATAGGTAATGACCGAATATAGGGTGCTTCCTGTTTTGAAAACCAAATAATAATCTTTTCTACGGGATCATCTGGCGTGGTAATACCAAATGAGAATTTAAAATAATTTTCAGGATCAAATGCTTCAATATTGCTATATTTTTCATCTAGTACCTTTACATTACTCATCCTATCCAACCCGAATATTGCAATGTTATTGTGCAGTTGGGTCTTGCATATTAAATACCATCTGTTTTTAAATTCCTTTAAAAAATATGGCGCAACAATTCTTGAACTCGTTTCATTATCGTTGAATTTCTGGTAGTCGAACGAAACAATCTGTTTTTCAACTATGGCCTCAACCAAACTTGAAATGTATTCATTCCCTCTTACGATTGGCACAGTATCAGTCTGAATAATCTGTTCTACCTTATTACCTCCGGCCAGCTTTTGCTTGATGTCGAGCCCTGCAATTACTTTTTGAATCGCAGAAGAGAAGTCATCAAAAATGCTGTAACCGCTATAAAGAGCCAAACGCGCTGCATAAAACTTTAATGCTCTTAGTTCACTTTCTCGTAAATTGAATTTAGTAATAGAGTAGTTGTTATCTGTATATCTATAGGCTCGTTTTTTACTATCATATTCAATCGGCGCATGATATCCAACTTTTGGATCATAACGCATTGCTTCAATATCTTTTTGTATTGTACGTGGTTTGACCTCCTTTCCAAGATATTCGGAAATTACTTTTACCAATCTTACTGTATTCACGGAAGGCCAACGTCTAAGCTCTCGGTCAATAATATTAAATCTAATGGATTGCGAATACGATTTCGGCATAACTAATTATGTATATTTATATGCGTGTAAACATAAAAAGTAATCAGGACATGTGGTACGGGAAAAACACGGTATTTAGCCAAGCTTAATTTTTTACCTAGTGATACCGTGTTTTCACGCTTGACAAGGAGTAGCAGAATCCTAAATTTTACACTATTCTTTCACCCAAAATATATCTACTATGTATGGATTTCTGCAATTCCTGCTTGACAACGCATGGGTCATCTTCAAATATATCGGTATCTTTTGCCTCATATGGGTCATATTTTCGTACTTCACCAGCCCGATCCGCAGCTTTGATAACATCACCAATACCTGGTATCAGCCCTTCGCCGATCAGCACTATTCCGTTTCTGATTTCTATACTTTAGTGGAGGAGATGCTGAAGGAAAAGAAGATCAAGAACCTTGAAATAAGCCGGGTACATCATTCTGAGCAATATGTACTCTCATCACGGCAATACCTCCAGATACTTTGGGGAGATCAAATGGTCCTGGTCTGCGCATCGCCATTCGGGACCGATTTCTTTATTTCCGTCCGGCATGGGCAGCCGCTTAATTTCTTACAAGACTTTTTCATGCGCATACCGAAAATTGGTAAATGGATCGCAGCCGCGTATTTCCACAAAAGCTTTTATAGACTGGACACGGACGCGATGTTTCAGGCTACCGTGAAATATTGCATTGACCATGCCATACAGCGCATGACGGCCGCCATTGCCGGCCGCATGGACATTGCACCAGAAATAGGCACGGCATCCCATTCCTCTATCCACCCGGCATAGATGCAGCACTCCCTTTCAGAACGGCTTACTACCCAATTCTATGAATGGGAGATCCGCTGCCGCGGCTGGGAAGCCTATCCCCTGTCCGTAGACCTCGAGCCGCCCTTTGTCCCCTTCTTCGGTCATTGGGTGCCGCCCGTGCCCGTCCCGGACGATGGCAAACGGCCAACTATCCTCGGCCACATCGTAAACGCATTCTTGCCTAAAAAGAAACCGCAGGTTATAGAAGAAGATAACGAACCGCTTCCCCCATATCTCTTTGACCGCACCTACCCATTTAAGGTCTTTACCCTCACCATACCCAAAGGCTACAGGGTCGGGGCACAGGAAACGGAACAGTTGCTCCTGATGCTATCCAACACCCACTACCTCTTAAGCTTCGAGATCATCGGCAGTGCTACCCGTATCTCCCTGCAACTGGTCTGCAGGACACCGGACGCGGCCTATGTGTACAATCAGGTCAAGGCCTATTTTCCTAGTTGCACCATCACGGAGCAGCCGGACCGCATAGTGGAGATCGTAAACCAAGGCGTCTTGGGCTATACGCAGGACTATGGCCTGCGGGATGAGTTCATGCGCCCGCTCGTCATGACCGATCGTTTGGATATAGACCCTTTCATCGGTCTCTTTGCAACATTGGAAAACTTACAGGAACAGGAATATGCCGTGATACAGGTACTCTTTAAAGGCACCGTCAATCCCTGGGCGGAGAGCATCATGCGCTCTGTCATAGGCACGGATGGCAAATCTTCATTCTTTGCAGATGCGCCGGAGATGGTACAGCTCGCCAAAGAGAAGATATCCGCACCGCTTCACGCGGTCGTGCTGCGGACATTTGTCAGCAGTACCTCGGAACAAAGTGTGTACCGACTTTCAAAATCGGTAGAAAGTGCGTTCGTTCGCGTATATACAAATTCCTACAACTCCCTCATCCCCCTAAACCCTCCCGGTGAAGATTTCCAAGAGAACGTAGACAACCTGTTGCTCCGGGAATCGCAACGGCTGGGCATGCTCTTAAATAGCCGGGAGCTTGCAACCATCGTACACTTCCCTTCCGAGTGCATTACCACTGCCAAACTGGAACGAGATGCACGGAAGACCAAAGCAGCCCCGGCCATTACGGAAGGCCATAAGCTGGTACTTGGCCTGAACACCCATGCCGGCCGGGAAAAGCCGGTTACCGTCTCCAATGCCCAGCGATTGAAACACACCCACATCATAGGAGCAACCGGCACTGGCAAGTCCACCTTTTTGCAGAGTATCATTTGCCAGGACATACAAAATGGCGAAGGGCTTTGCGTGCTTGACCCGCATGGTGACCTGATCGAGAGCATATTGCCCTATATACCGGAATCCCGCATTGACGATGTCCTCCTTATAGACCCCGCAGACGGGGCCTACCCGGTGGGCTTCAACATACTCAATGCTCATTCGGAGATAGAGAAGGACATCCTATCCTCCGATCTCGTAGCGGTCTTTAAACGCCTGAGCACGAGCTGGGGCGACCAGATGAACAGCGTCTTTGCCAATGCCATACTGGCCTTCTTAGAGAGCAGGCAGGGCGGAACACTGGTAGACCTCCGGCGCTTCCTGGTAGAGAAGGGCTTCCGGGACAGCTACCTCAAAGGCGTATCTGACCCAAGCATAGTCTACTACTGGCAGAAGGAATATCCCCTGCTTAAATCCGGCTCTATAGGGCCGATCCTGACCCGTTTAGACACCTTCCTACGGCCTAAGCTCATCCGTAACATGGTCGCCCAAAAGAAAGGGTTGGATTTCGAGCACATACTGGATAGTAAGAAGATCGTGCTGGTCAAGCTGTCGCAGGGGCTTATTGGCACAGAGAACAGTTACCTATTAGGGACGTTCTTCATCACCAAGTTCTACCAGGCTGCAATGGCAAGACAGGCCAAGGGCAAGGAGGAGCGCCGGGATTACTTCCTCTACATAGACGAGTTCCAAAATTTCATCACGCCCTCCATGAGCGCCATTCTATCCGGGGCCAGGAAGTACCATTTGGGACTGATACTGGCTCACCAGGACATGCAACAGCTTGCCAAGTATGATACCGAACTGGCTAGCGCCGTGGCCGCTAATGCGGGAACAAGGATATGTTTCCGTTTGGGAGACACAGATGCAAAGCGCTTCGAGAGCGGCTTTTCCTTCTTCACACGGGAAGACCTGGAGAACCTGCATACCGGGGAGGCTGTCGGGCGCATTGAGCGGCCGGACTATGATTTCAGCCTTACTACTATTCCCCTGCAACCCATAGAAGCTGCACAAGCAAAAGCAAGAACACAGGCAGTCATCGAAAAATCACGACAGCAGTACGGCACACCCAAAGAAGAAGTAGAACAGTCATTACTGGAATTAGCAGGCATTTCAGGTACTACCGACATTGTACTGGAAGAAGTATCCATACCGACACCTGCCATCACCAAACCACAACCATTGCCAGATATCCCGATCCTTACCCCGGAAGAAGAAACGGAAACAGTGGAACGCTTCATCAAACAAAAGGAAGAGACCCGGCACCGCTATTTACAGAACCTCATCAAGCGAATGGCAGAATTGCGCGGCTATAAATCCATTGTGGAGCATCCCACACCCGGCGGGGATGGCAGAGTAGATGTGCATTTGGAACGCAACGGAAAGAAGATCGCCTGCGAAGTATGCGTCACCACAGAAACAGAATGGGAACTGCACAACATACAAAAATGCCTGGCGGCTGGTTATGACCTTGTTGTAGAGATAGCAGAGGAAAAGAAAACATTGGAAAACCTCTCCCGCAAGATAGCAGCAAGCTTTGATGAACCTGCCCGAAGTAAAATACTCACGTACACCCCGGATGACTTCTTCCAATACCTCGATACAGAACTAGCCAAAGAAGCCACTACCGAGACCCGCATTAAAGGCTATCGCGTGAAAGTGGAGTACAACGCAGAAAGCGGCGGTATGGAACATAAACGTAAGGAGATCAGCAGGACCGTAAGCAGGACGAGCAAGAAGAAAAATGAAAAATAAACCTGTTCACTATGACGATACAAAACGGCATATTTCGTACCTTTACAAGGCTATCGTATCTAGCGTTTACGTTTATTCTTTTTCCACTCCGTACGATATGTGAAGCATGGCTTCCCGCACTGAACGATAGCATTCTCGATCATTCTTTCATAGTAAAACTACATATGCATGGAACACAAGAAATCCATCGGCATCTGGATACGAGTATCTACGGAGGACCAGGCCAGGGGAGAATCACCCGAACACCATGAGAAACGCGCACGACTCTATGCCGAGTCCAAAGGCTGGGACATTGTAACCGTCTATCACCTTGAAGCCCTCTCTGGAAAGTCCGTCATGAACTATGCCGAGACCAAACGTATGCTCAAAGACATACGGGATGGTAAGATAAGCGGCCTCATCTTCTCCAAGCTGGCACGGGTTGCCCGCAATACAAAAGAACTCCTTGAATTTTCTGAAATATTTAGAGAAGAAGGGGCTGACCTCATTTCCCTACAAGAAGCCATAGACACCAGTACACCGGCCGGCCGGCTCTTTTACACCATGATCGCCGCAATGGCCCAATGGGAGCGGGAGGAGATCGCAGACCGCGTTGCCGCCTCTATCCCCATTCGGGCAAAACTCGGCAAAAGCTTGGGCGGTGTCCCCTCCCTGGGCTACAAATGGGAGAACAAGGAATTTGTCATAGACGAGCAATACGCGCCTGTACGCAAACTGGTCTATGAACTCTTTTTCAAGCACAAGCGCAAGAAGACCGTCGCCAACCTGCTCAATGAGCAGGGCTACCGTTCCCGTAACGGCAAGAAGTTTACCGACATGGCCATCTACTACCTCCTGCGTGACCCGGCCGCTAAAGGCCAGCGCAGGGCCAATTATCTCAAAAAGTCTGGAGTGACCATGAAGTTCAAGCCCGCATCAGAATGGGTCATCACGCCATGCCCGGCCTTGGTGAGCGAAGAACTGTGGAACGAATGCAACCGGCTATTGGATGAATCGGAGAAAAAGCACAAAAAGACCGGCCCCAAGCCCAAGCATCTTTTGGCAGGTTTCGTGGAGTGCAGTTGCGGCAAGAAGATGTACGTGTTCCATCAGACCAAAGAGCCAGCTTTCGCCTGTAAGAAATGTAACAACCGCATCCCGGAAAACGATCTCAACGAAATTTACCGCGAACAATTAAAAACGTTTTTGCTAACCGACATCGACGAAACAGAATATTTGCAAAAACTCGACATCGAATTGAATGAAAAAGAAAATTTGCTGAAAATCGTTTTAGATGAACGGGCAAATCTCAAAAGAGAAATCGACGGATTGGTAAAGATGCGTTCACGGGATGAGATCAGCAAGGACATGTTCCTAGAGCAATACCAGCCCTTAGAAGAACGCTACCGCCAGTTGAACGACCAGCTACCTGAACTGCAAGCAGCTGTTGACGTCATCCGGGTCCAATACCAATCCTCCGATGTTGTCCTCCATGATGCCCAGGATCTCTATTCACGCTGGGATTCCCTATCCTTTGAAGATAAGAGGCATATAGTAGAACTCATTACAGACAAGATCATTGTTGAGAAGGAGGATATCCATATTAAGCTATCATATTTACCAACGCCAAAGAACGAACAGAACCCGCCCGCCACCCCAAAAAGCAATACAAATCTAAATAGCGGAAATAGTCCTAATAACTCTCCTGTTTTTAGGAGGGGATGTACCGCTGAAAGCGGTACTGGGGTGGTTAATGCGCGCCGGATAAAAGCCTGTTTAATGCATTCCGCTTAAAACAACATTATTAACCAACCAAACCCTTTTAGCTCCCTCTCCTTTGGAGAGGGCGGGGGGTGAGGCAAACACTTTATCACTATGGACCCTAAACAGCAAGCCGAGCACCTCTTCCTCAATACGGAGACCTCGCAAAAAGACATTGCCGCACAGCTCGGCATCGATCCCAAGACCCTTTACCGCTGGATGAAGCAGGGCCGCTGGCGCGAGCTCAAATCTGCCACCCGCCGTATGCCATCTGTATTGGTCGAGAACATTTATGAGCAGCTCGATGACATCAACTACAACATCGCCCGGCGCGATCGCGGCGACCGTCACCCCTCTAAAGATGAGTCACTCACCATCAGCAGGCTCATCAACAGCATAGGCAAAGTAAAAAAAGAGACCACCCAGGGCCAGAACATTGAGTTCATGATGAACTTTATTAGCTGGATACAAATGCAAAATGATGAGCTCGCAAAAGAGCTCACTGGTTATGGATCCGCCTACCTCATGGCTGGCCGTACCAAAGGTTTCCATCCCTACGACATAGAATACGGTGCGGAAAGCGCTCCTCCTTATTTTCAAGGAGGAGTACCCGTAGAGCCTTCCGAAGCGCAGGCCGGGGGAGGTGGTTCCGCGCTCGCGTTCCCGCCTTCAGCGGCACGAGACACAAAACAATCTCACGATCACACAGACACACGCCAGGTATGGCCCGTCGATTCCAACTGTCCGTTACCACTGCCTGCTGCTACGGATACCACACCCGCCGACCCCAACTGTCCGCTGCCACTGCCCGCTGTCACGAATACCGCACCCGCCGATCCCAACTGCCCGCTGCCACTGCCTGCTGCCACGAATACCGCACCGGGCATTAACGAAATCGGGCACGATTCGGGCATCCCCCTTCAGCTTCAGTTATCCGCTCAAAGCAATGATAGTCAACAAAATGAAGCGGCAACACCTGCTCCATCAATGCCCGGAATGCCCGAAAATAATTTACCGCAGCATCGGGCATCCACCTATCCTTGCGAGGATTGCATAACACCTCGTATAGCCCCTGTGAAGCAAGCCCCTGCTGATGCTACCGGTCATGATGATCGCGGAAAACCGGTCGATATTGCTCCTCCAACGGCTATTGTTCCTGGTGAGGGGACTGTTCCTTTAAATGATGACTTACCCCCTCTTGGCCATACACCCGGCACGCCGCCACTGCCTGCTGCCACTGCTTACACGCCACCCACCGACGAGGAGCGTGCCGATCCGCAATACTTTGTCAAAAGACACCTCCGCGAAAATGGTATCGATCCCGGTGAAAAAACGCAGTTATACTCAATTGGCGAAGCAATATTTACCCTCAAAGTACCCGGTGATAAAAGACAAAAGGGCTGATGTTCCTCCAAATGTGTATTAACTGTTGATTACAACTGGAGCACAATAAAAAATCCGCCTTCTTTTAATTAAGTTTGTATAACTGCTCGTATTATGAGGATACGCTATTTTTTCTCGTTCTTTTTCACTTTCCTGTTATCGGTACTGCTATCGCTGTCTGCCCTTGCGCAGCAGGAGATCAATGGTATGGTCAGGGATCAGCAAAGTAATGACCCACTTCCCGGTGTCAATGTAGTGATAAAGGGTACGCAAATTGGTGCTATGACCGATGTTGATGGCAGGTTCAGCATAAAGACCGACAAGGCATACCCGCTAACCGTTGTGGTTTCTTTTCTTAGCTATACTACGCAGGAGATACAGGTTAAAAGTGCCAAAAAGATCACGGTAAGGCTCAAAAGCAATGAAGTATTATTGGGCGATGTGCATGTGACCGGTAGTCGCATTACCGAGAAGGAGAAAGAATCCCCGCTCACGGTCGAGTCCATGAGCCGGATAGGCATTAAAGAAACACCCGCTGTCAATTTTTATGAAGGTCTTGGTGAGCTGAAAGGGGTAGATCTTGCCTCGGCCAGTTTTGGTTTTAAGGTCTTGAATACCCGCGGCTTCAGCAGCACTTCTCCCGTTCGTTCCCTCCAGTTGATCGATGGCGTTGATAACCAGTCCCCCGGCCTCAATTTTTCTTTGGGCAATTTCCTCGGTGCTTCTGAGCTCGATGTGCAGAAGGTGGAATTGATCGTAGGTGCCAGCTCCGCATTTTACGGCCCTAATGCCTTTAACGGCGTCATTAGTATGACCACACGCAGCCCATTCGATAAACCCGGTTTGGAACTGAGCTTAAAAACAGGCGAGCGTAATATGTTTGAAGGTGCGCTCCGTTGGGCCCAGGTCTTTAAGAACAAAAAAGGGGTGGAGAAGTTCGGTTATAAGCTCAACCTTTATTATCTCCGTGCACTTGATTGGACAGCTGATAACAAATCGGCCACGCCACAGTCGTTGAGCGATACCCAAAATCCGGGCGGATACGATGCAGTAAATACCTATGGAGATGAATACATAAACGGGACTGATTTTACTAGTTCGCCGAGCATCTATCCTGGTTTGGGTGTTTATTATCGGAAGGGTTATGAAGAAAAAGATCTTGTTGATTACAATACGCATAACATTAAGGCGGGTTTAGCTTTTCATTATAAGATCAATCCCAAAACAGAGGCTATTCTCGCATCCAATCTCGGTTCAGGCACTACCATATACCAGGGCGATAATCGTTATATGCTAAAGGATATCTTCCTTTTGCAGAACAGGCTGGAGATCAGGCATGAGAACAAATGGTTCATAAGGGCTTATGCTACCAATGAAAATGCAGGCAAATCATATGATGCTTACTTTACGGCCCTGCAATTACAAAATGAAGCTAAACCTAATGGTAACTGGATACAGGATTACGATAATTACTGGACCAATCATTATAGCCTTAGCTATGTGCGGACTTTACCCAATTTCCCCCAACCGCCCTCCGGCAATCCACAGGCATATAAAGAATGGCTCACACAGATAAATCCATTCCTTTACAATAATTATTACGATTCGCTTTTGGCTTGGCATAATGCGGCCCAGGCCTATGCCAATGGCCCCGGCGATACACTAACCAAAAGCGATCTCGCTTACTTTGCCCCGGGTACTTACGCTTTTGACACCGCATTTGCCGGTATAACATCCCGGAAAACTTACGGGCAAAAAGGTTCGATGTTTTATGACCATTCCGCTTTGTATCACGTACAGGCTGAGTATAAGTTCACACCGGCCTTTTGCGATATAACCGTCGGCGGCAATTTTCGCATGTATATGCCCAATTCGGCGGGGACGATATTTGCCGATACCAATGGTGCCCGGATACGTAACTATGAATACGGCTTGTATACAGGCGCTGAAAAGAAATTTTTTAAAGAGAAACTCAAGGCAGATGTGACCCTGAGAATGGATAAGAACCAGAATTTTCCTTACATCTTTTCCCCGGCGGCTTCTTTAGTTTATCAGCCTGTAAAAGACAACTATATACGCCTTTCCTTCTCTTCTGCAGTGCGCAATCCTACGCTTGCCGATCAATACCTGTATTACCAGACAGGGCGGGCTATCTTGATTGGTAACAAAGATGGGTATAAAGGCCTCGTCACCGTGCCATCATTGCAGGCTGCGTATAATGCCAGCCAGGTTTTTGACTCGCTGGATTATTTTGATATCAAACCGGTTGTACCTGAAAAAGTAAAAACACTGGAGATCGGTTACAGGGGCACTTTATTGGAGCGGGTATATATTGACGCCGGAGCTTATTACAGCTGGTATAAAGACTTCATTGGTTATAAGATAGGCGTGTCGGTCGATACCCTTCGTTACCAGGGTGCACCAAAAATAGTTTACAATAATGCATACAGGGTCGCCTCTAATTCAGTCGACCAGGTTACCACCTTAGGCTTCGCCATTGCAATAAATTATTATATAGGTAAATATTTTGCTGCTACAGGTAACTACTCATTTAATAAGCTGGATAGGCATGGCTCTACTGATCCGCTCATACCGGCTTATAACACTCCTGAAAATAAATTCAATATCGGTTTTAATGGCAGGGATATAAAGAACTGGGGCTTTAATATTAACTATAAGTGGGTGCAGGGCTTTGATTTTGAAGGCTCGCCTCAGTTTACTGGCCATATAGATAGCTACGATTTGGTTGATGTACAGGTCAACCGCCGCTTCCCCCGTTTGTATTCTACGCTAAAAGTAGGGGCAAGCAACGTATTGAATAATATGCACTATGAGGTGTATGGTGGCCCGAAAGTGGGCAGGGTCGCTTATATTTCTTTGCTTTTTGAGTTAAATAAGTAGGTGAAAACACCCGGAACCATGTTTTGAAATTGCTTTTTTTATTATCTTTAGTGAAATTAAATCACATCTTATGCTGAAAAAAATCTACTTTTTGATGATGGTGATGGCCATTAGCTCCTTTGCGAGCGCCCAGCGTTTTCTTAGCGAGATATTTCCATCTTCAAGTGTATCGGCAGATATTAAATATGGAAGAAATATATCCATATTTACAGGTACACCTACACCCACAGATCTGAAAATGGATGTTTACGAACCTTCAGGTATGCCTGATCCCATGACAGCCAGGCCACTTATTGTTTTCATGCATACAGGTAGTTATATACCCGCACTGATAAATGAATCGCCTACCGGTAGCCGTAATGATAGCGCTACTGCTGAGCTGTGCAGGCAGTTTGCACGCAGGGGCTATGTAGTAGCTAACATTGATTATCGTTATGGCTGGAACCCTTATGGTGGTAACCAGGATATACGCGGTGGTAGTTTATTACAGGCTGTATATCGCTCTGTTCAGGATGCTAAAGCAGCAGTACGTTATTTTAAAGCCGATGCTGCAGGTGCTAATACCTACAAAATTGACTCTAATGCAATAATACTTGGTGGCCAGGGTACAGGGGGCTATGTCGCGCTTAATTATGTAGCACTTCATGACACAATGCAATTACAGATACCCGGTAAGTTTATCAGCGGCACCGACCAGCCTACATATGATTTTTATACCGGCGAATGTTATATCAATGCATCACATATGGGCGATCTTGATGGTCACGGCAGTATTCCCACATTGAATATTGACAGTAATTCGAATGGGCATACAAGTAATGTGCGCTTTGCTTTCAACCTCGGCGGAGCCCTTGGCGACAGTTCATGGCTTACTGCCGGTGTAGCCCCAATGGTATCTTTCCATTGCCCTTCCGATCCTTTTGCTCCTTATGGCAATGGTACGGTATTCGTTCCGGTATTGAATTTGCCTGTAGTTGATGTTAGCGGTTCCGGCTGGGTGATTCCCCGTGCCGATCAGTTGGGCAATAACAGTTGCTTTAATCCTCCGCCTGCATATACCGATCCCTATTCTGCCCGCGCAGATATGGTTAATGGTGGTGCAGATGGCTTGTTCCCCTTCATTACTGTTACACCTGAAGGCAGCCCCTGGGAATGGTTCGATTCGGCAGCCACAGTGCAGGCCGGTACTGCCCTGGGTTATACAGTTGGCCATTGCGATACTATATATTGGAACGCCTTGCAGACCAATCCTAACATGAGCAAAACAAAAGCGCTCAATTATATCGATACCATTATGAACTACCTGAACCCCCGCCTGGTACGTTGCCTCGGTTTGCCCATATGGCCTGCCGGTGTGCAGCAAACAGCGCTTTCGGACAATGACATAGATCTGTATCCCAACCCTGCTACAGATATTGTATATGTGAAAAGTTCAGGGCCGCAGATAAATACTATTGTCGTCTCCGATCTTACCGGGCGCATGGTCCAGTGCATCACTGGCCGCAAAACACAGCTCGCTTATGTCAACATGGCCAACGCGTCCCCCGGCATATACTTTATGAGCATCAGCACTGCTGAAGGAATGCTTACTAAGAAATTTGTCTTACAATAAATACATGCAGAACTGCGGCCACAAACCGCAGTTCTTTTTGACCTGTTCGAATAAGTGTACATACATGTATTATAGCTTTGCCTTATTGTCCTATCAGGTTTTCTATTTGGCCAGCCTCTATGGATCATACAAATTTGCAAAAGAAAACCAGTGTTATGCAGCGTCGTAGATTTGTAAAAAATGCCGGCTTGCTGGCACTGTCACAATTGGTAAATATGTCAGCATTATCTGCGCTCAAAGCGCTTGGGAATAACTTAAATAATACAGCAACAATGCCGGTATTGTTCATCGGCCATGGCAACCCGATGAACGCTATTGCCGGCAATGCATGGCACAAAAGCTGGCAGGCATTAGGAAAAGAATTGCCGCGCCCGCAGGCTATACTTTCTGTATCGGCACACTGGATAACCCGGGGCACCAAAGTGGCCACGACTCCCCATCCGGAAACGATACACGACTTTGGCGGTTTTCCTAAAGAGCTCTTCGACCAGCAATATCCCGCACCGGGCAGCCCTGATATGGCAGCGCTTGCACAGGAGCTCATCACAGCATCGCATGTGCAGGGCGATGATACCTGGGGCCTCGACCATGGCACATGGAGCGTGCTCCTGCCTATGTACCCGGCAGCCGATATCCCTGTCTTCCAGCTTAGCCTCGATTACTACCAGCCGCCATCCTATCATTACGAGATAGGCAGGCAACTGGCAAAGCTGCGCAATAAAGGGGTGCTCATAATAGGCAGCGGCAACCTGGTGCACAACCTGGGCAAGGTGCAATGGGATGGCAGCAATAAAGTGTATGATTGGGCACAGGAGTTTGATGCCACAATGGCAAAATGGATAGCGGAGGGTGACCATACAGCTATACTTGATTATCAAAAAAGGCTGGGCAGTACGGCCACAATGGCGCACCCTACTTATGACCACCTGCTGCCCCTCTTTTACACGCTTGGCCTGCAGCAAAAAGGAGAAACTGTAAAGTTTTTCAATGACCAGTTCGATATGGCTTCAGTATCGATGAGGTCTTTGATAATAAGCTAAGATGTAAAATGGCGGAAGGCTTATTTGCCGTTACGGTCCACGAAGTATTGCTTCTCACCATTAGGTAGTATGATCCTTACGCTGCGCAGGCCGTTCTCGTCATAGTCCAGCAAGGCTTGTAGCTGTTCATTGGGTGATGGCTTGTGTATATAGGCGAGGCCGTCTATCAATACGGTCTTGCTGGTAATGATGATCGAGCCGTTTTCTGTGCCCTGTACCACATGCTCAGAGCCATCGGTGAGGAAGGAAATGGTTTGCGTACGCCCGTAGGTGAAGGTCTTGCCGCCGCGGCTAAGCATCCTGTAGAGAGCTATGGATAAGCCGGCAGCAATGATTAATAAGACCGTGCGCATGAATGAAACAAAGTTATTAGCATTTCCAAAATTATGATCTAAGCCCGGTTAAACCTGGGTGCTCATATGCTGCTTGTACGGGCATATCAAAGTCGCACCGTACATTAAACACATTACTTCCCTCATGCAATTTTACTACAAAAAAACAAGATATGGAAATAAGCAGCTTAAGGTCTTTGGCGCTGGGGATAAAGCCCTTCTTTTACATAGAATAAAACTATGCCTGAAACAATAATACCAAATGCACCAAGTATGAAACTAAGTTGACTGGTGAACAATATATACAGCCATATACCTACCGATATGATAGCAGGTATGGGAAATAAAGGCATACGGAAAGGCCGCTCATCATCCTTGCGGTTATAGTGCCAGGCCATAACACCCACCGCCTGCGATACGAACTGGATAAGGATACGCATCACCACTATGGCAGTAATGACATCTTTAAGCTTAAAGAGCAGGCTGAAGACGAAGGCCACAGCCCCCAATGCCAGCAGCGATACATGCGGGAACCTGTGCCTGGGATGTACACGCGCAAAGACAGGGAAGAAGTTACCATCCTTAGCGGCTGCATAGGGCACACGCGAATAGCCGAGTATGACCGAAAAGAGCGATGCTATGGCAATGCAGAGGATCAGCACTGTGGCTACCTGGCCGGCAAAATGCCCGTAGATATGTTCAAAATAAGTGCTGGCTATGAAGTCTGAACCGGCAACTGTTTGCCAGGGCAATACACCCAGTATTACCGACTGCATGCCAAGGTATAGTAATGCGATGATGCTGATGGATATGAAGATGCTGCGGGGTATATTGCGTTCCGGGGCCTTGATCTCTGCACCCAGGTGGCAAACATTGTAATAGCCCAGGTAAGAATACACCGCTTTGAGCGAGGCCTGGCCCAGGGCAAAATAGAGCAGGGAACTGGTATCCCAGCTGCCGGTATGGAAGTTGAATGCCTGTGCTGCATTGAACTGTGGTATACCCGATAGTATAAGCCACAATATAGTGCCACCCGTAATAATGCCGAATACCACGGATATGCGGCCTATGCTCTTAATATTGCGGTATAGCAGCGCCACCAGCAGGACGACGAGCCCGCCGCTCACCATCTTCTTTTGTATATCGCTGAGGGGCAGCAGGTAAGTAAGGTATTGGGCAAAGCCTATGGCCCCGCTGGCTATTACTAATGGGGCCTGTATGCTGGTTTGCCAGGTAAAGAGAAAGGCCATTAGCCTGCCCTTTTTGCCAAACAGTTTTTGCAGGAATAGGTAACTGCCACCTGCATCGGGCCATTTGGCGCCCATCTCGGCCCACACCATACCATCCATATAGGCCAGCAAAGCGCCAATGAGCCAGGCAAATATGCTGGCAGGCCCCTGCATAAGCCCTACTATGAAGGGTATGGTGACGAAAGGGCCAATACCCACCATATCGATCATATTGATGGCTGTGGCCTGCGGTAGAGAAAGCCCTCTTTCGAGGCGGGTATCTGTATCGTGTGTATTCAAGTAGTAATTTTACACTCACAAAATAATAAAGGAAATGAAGGGAGCATATCATTCTTATTTATGGCGGCTTGATTTTTTTGTACATGTGCGCATGAAATATATATTGGTCTTTATCCTGCTTGCGTTTACAGGTACTTCATTAAATGCACAACCTAAAGCACTGGGCTTAAGGCTTGAAGGCTACACTTATCCATACCCGGTACATTATATGAATACGGAGGTGCAGCACAAGCGTATCTCGATCGCTTACATGGATGTGCGGCCGGTGTACAGCAATGGTAAAATCGTACTGCTGCTGCACGGTAAGAATTTTCCTGCGGCATATTGGAAAGGGGTCATCGGCACGCTGGTATCAAAAGGCTACAGGGTAATAGCGCCGGATGCGCTGGGCTTCGGTAAGTCATCTAAACCCGTAATACAGTATAGCTTTTCGCTGCTGGCCTTGCTCGACCGGCAGTTGCTGGATAGCCTGGGCATAAACAGGGTGAGTGTCATAGGTCATTCCACAGGTGGTATGCTTGCCGCAAGGTTCGCACTTAGCTACCCGGAAAGGGTGAGCAAACTGGTGCTGGAAGACCCGATAGGGCTGGAAGACTGGCGCGCCAAAGGAGTTCCTTACCGTAAGGTGGATGAATGGTACCGGGAGGAGCGCAATGCCACTTACGATAAGATCGTGAATTATCAGAAAGGCTATTACCCTGAATGGAAAGAGCAGTACCGCCAGTGGGCCGATGTGCAATATGGCCCGCTAAAGAGTAAGGATGCAGCTACCTATGCTATGGTGAGCGCGCTCACCTATGATATGATATTTACACAGCCGGTCATCCACGAGTTTGGGAATATCAGTGTGCCTGTATTGCTGATGGCAGGGAAGGAAGACCACACTAAGATAGCGCGCGGTGCCTCTAAGCAGCTTACGGAAGAACTGGGGCATGTTAAAGACCTGGCAAAAGACGCAGCGCATGAAATACCCGATTGTAAACTGATCGAGTATGATGATGTGGGCCACATACCGCACCTGCAGATACCGGAGCGTTTCTATACAGATGTGCTCAAATTCCTTGCTAAATAAATTTATTGTCTTTGGCCGTCTTTATCGCATCGGCTTTGGAATGTACATTGAGCTTGTGGTAAATGTTCTTGATATGCGACTTTACCGTTTCGAGGTCGATGTATAGCTCCTGTGCAATGCGCTTGCGGCTTTTGCCGGTGGCTATCTGTTCCAGTATCTCGGTCTCGCGGCGGGTGAGCGGCGATTGTTCGTTGCGCTGGAATGAATGAATGACCATGCGTGCTATGTGTGCGCTCATTGGGCCGCCACCTTCCATCACCTCGTGTATGGCGCTGATGATCTTTTCCGGCGGTGTATTCTTGGTGAGGTATCCTGCAGCACCATTGCCCAGTGCGCGGAAGATAAGCAGCTCCTGCTCATAAACAGTGAGGATGAGGATATGTGTTTCCGGTACCAGCTTCTTGATCCTGGGCATGGCATCTATGCCTGATATACCGGGGAGTTCCACATCAAGCAGCAGCACATCCGGGTCGTCATGCACGAGCTTTTTTGCTGCATCTTCAAAAGAGGGGTAAGTGCCTACCACTTTATAGCCTTCGGTGTTGCCTATCAGGTAAGCATAGCCTTCCCTTATGGTCTCATCGTCTTCGATAATGGCCACACGAATATCAAGGTCCCTGCTCATAGTTCATGCATTTTTGTAAAGTTCAGCTATATGGGGCAAAATCGAATCACCCCAAAGAAGTTATTTTTTGTTAAATATCGGCCTTCCGGGTATTATATGTGTCCTGCTCAGGTATTTTAAAGCCGAGGCTTATGGTGGTGCCTTTGCCGGGTGCAGCATCTATGTAAAGCTTTGCATTGATCCGCCGGGCGCGCACATTCATGTTATCCACACCGTGTCCTTTCTGTACATGGTCCATATCAAAACCCCGGCCATTATCGGTAAGTATAAGGTGCATAACATTATAATGCTTTAAGGTCACATCCAGTTTTACCTTGCTGGCATGGGCATACTTAAGGCTGTTATTCAGGGCCTCCTTGAATATCATGATGAGGTTGCGGCTGAAGTCCATAGGCAGGGTAAAGTCCTTCCAGCGTTCGTCGCTACCTGTAAAACTGAAATCGATATCGGTATCCTGGAAGAGCTCGGCACCAAAATCGCGTATGCGGTGCAGTACCTGGTAAAGGTTGTCATTGGACGGCTTCAGTGACCAGAGGATATCCCTCGTGCCGCTATAGAGCTGACCTGTATTATCCTGTATCTGGTCGATTATCCTTTGGGTATCCGGGTTGAGCTGTATCTTATTCTTCAATACATTGGTAAGCACATTGATGCGGGTGAGCTTATTGCCCACCTCATCGTGAAAATCTTCAGCCGTGCGTTGCCTCACCTTGCTTTGCTCTTCGCGGCGCAGGTTGTCGAGCAGCTTTACCCGGTTTTGTTTCCGCCTGTTGGCGGCATATTGCAGCGATACGCCCAGCAAAATACAACCACCAAGGATAAGGAGCTTGAACCAGTTGGTTTTTTGAAAGGGGGTTATGATCTCAAAAGGGTAATTGAGCTGGCTGATATCCTGCTTATCGCCCATGGTTTTGCACTGCACCCGGAGTGTATAATCGCCGGGGGGCAGCGCGGAATAAGTGACCGCGTTGCTTGCCGACCAGTCGGACCATGGGGCTTCGAGGCCGTCCATATGGTAACGGTACTGGAGTTGTTCATCGCCACTAAGAGATATGGCCTGGTAGGTGAAGGTGATGTTGTTCTTTTTATAAGGCAGGTGCAAACCATAAGGTATTTTATACCATGCACTGGTGCTGTCGTACCACGTGGTATCGCTTATGTTCTCGCCAAATATCTTTACCGATTGCAGGGCTATGCTCAGCGGTTTTACCAATGTGGTCCTGGCATGGGGGTCGTAATGGACCGCCCCGTTGGTAGTGCCGAACCAAATACTGCCGTCATGCATTTTGTATATGGCATTATGGTTACTTTCCATGCCCTTCATGCCTTCCTCTTTGCCATAGAAAGTGATCAGGGGTTTGCCTTTTTCGGCAGGGCTTATTTTATGTATGCCATAGCCTGTGCCTGCCCATATATTGCCATCATCATCGGTAATGATATTGTAAATAAAGTCGGAGCGCATGCCATTACTTTTGTTTAGCACATAATAGCTGCCTGTGCGCATATTGTAGCATATGATGCCGTTATCACTCGTACCCATCCATAGCTCATTGCCGCGCCGGGTAAAGCACTGCACCTGTGCGCTGTCGGGAGCGCCATTGGTCTTGTAGGGGGTCAATATGCCATTGTGATAGAGCTTAATCCCGTTATATGTGCCGCTGTTGGTTGCCACGAGGGTGCTATCGGTACCAATGCTGATAAAATCGCCGACTACAGCCCCTTTAAGCGGCACTACATGAAAGTTATCGTGCTCGCGCACCGCGAAGCCATTAACAAAGCCGACCCACAACCTGCCGCCGGTATCGCTGTATAAGGAGGATACGGAAAAAAGCAGGTCGGACGGGAATGTATAAGTGTGAAAATCATTATCATAACTCCACAGCCCATTACGTGTGCCTATCCATAAAGTATTGTTCTTGTATAGCAGTGCCGTGATCGTGGCATTGAACCTTCCCGGGAAGGGTATTTTGCCTACTGTGCCATTCTCAAAAGAATACAGGCCTGCATCGTATGTGCCGAGATAGAGCTTGCCACTGTGACTGGCCGTAATGCCCATTACCTGTGCGCTGGGCAGGCCCATACTTTCATCGAGCACGGTAAAAGGGGATCCTGAAAAGCGAAAAAGCCCCTGGCCGTCACTAGCCATCCATACATTGCCTTCTGCATCGGTGAGTATATCCCTGAAGATATTGTCGCTAAGGCCATTGTGCTTGTTGTAATACTGCAAAGAGCTTGCTGTGAATTTGATAACACCGCTATTGGTGCCCAGCCAGTAAGCACCGTTGCTGTCCTCAGTCATGCAGCGGAGCACCGGCAACCTGTCGAGCGGCTGGCCGTGAATAGTATGCAGCACCAGCTTATCTTTTTCTACGCGGTACAGGCCGGCATTGGTCAATACCCACATGGTGCCCTGCCTGTCGTTGTATAGTTTTATGGGTACAGGTTCGCTATTGATAAGCGGCGAAAGGGGTACCGGGATACTGTCCCATTTTTTACCATCGTAACGCAATATGTTCCCTTTTACTTTTGCTACCCACAGCTTATTGCCTGCAGGCAATATAGACGTGATATTCGTGTCGTAGCCGGGTACCTGCAGCAATTCGTTTTTCCCTTTCGCGATGTTGTATATCCTGTTTTTGCCATTGCCGCCTACATTGCACCAAACAGAGCCATTGGCAGCGATCTCTATATCCTGTACATTATTGGCTATGGGATTGTTCTCTGCCGCCTGGAAGGAAGCATGTTTGAAGCTGTTGCCATCGAACCTGGATATGCCCTTCGAGGTGCCAATCCAGATATAGCCCTGCTTATCGATTGCGAGCGCATTAACGCTGTTATCAGCCATGCCATCGCGGAGGGTGTAGTTGACAAAGTTGCGGCCATCGAAGCGGGAAAGGCCGCCGATAGTGCCTATCCACAAGTGGCCATACTTATCCTGTTTGATGGTATTGACCTGCGATTGTATCAAACCATTCTCGACACTGAGGTTGTAGAAAGGGTAACGCTGTGCCGAGACTGTAGCGGTAAAAAAACAAAAGATCAAAGCATAGCATATGCTTTTGAATAAAGGATGACCGGTATGTTTTCCTGCTGTCATGGCCACATTAAGGTACCTAAAAATACAAATGCTTATTGGTATGTACACAGTTATTCCATAATTCACCCTACACGGGGTGAAGGTGTGCTTATTGACAGGGAATACATTTGTTGTATCAAAGCTGGTACCATGAAGAAAGGACTCGTAATACTGATCATTTTATTTTCGCTGAGCAATGGAATAATAGCTAAAAGCCCTGCAGGCAGTATATCGGGAAGCGTGACCGATGAGGCCGGAAAGGCGCTTGACGCGGTGAACATAGTATTGCTTAAACCCGGAAATATTTTGGCTAAGGCCGCGCTGACCGATGAGGCCGGACTGTTCCGCATTGAAGAACTGGAGGCCGGGCGTTATATCCTGAAAGCCACCCTGATAGGCTACCAGCCCTATACATCGGACACGCTTTTGGTGGGGACATCGCCCCTGCAAGTGCAGGCAATAAAACTGAACCGTAAAGCAGGAGCACTGGACGAAGTGACCGTTCGCGGCCAGAAACCATTCATTGAAGTAAAGGCGGGAAAAATAGTGGTGAATGTGGAGAACAGTATAGTGAGCACTGGTTCTACGGCTATGGAAGTGCTGGCACGATCGCCGGGTGTGATCGTGGACCAGAACGATAACATAAGCCTTAAAGGCAGGCAGGGGGTGATCATTATGATAGACGGGAAGCCAGTGCCTGTGGCCGGCGACAACCTTGCCAACCTGCTGAAGAACATGCCATCGACCAATATTGAAAAAATAGAGCTCATCTCTAATCCGGGTGCTAAATATGATGCTGCAGGTGCTGCCGGCATCATCAATATCAAGACCCGAAGAGACAGGCATATGGGCCTGAACGGGTCGGTTACCGGCAGCTTTGGGCAGGGCGTATATTCAAGGACCAATGAAGGGCTGAGCCTTAACTACAAAAGCAAAAAAATAAGCGCGTATGCCAATTATAGTTTTTTGGCGCGTAAAGGCTTTAACGGGCTGGTGCTTGACCGTAAGTTCTATGACAGCCCCGGCGGTAAGATAGATACGGAATACGTGCAGCAAAATAACCTGTTGCTACCCATGCGCTATCATTATGCTGCTGCGGGCATGGACTATAACGTATCGTCTAAAACGACCATAGGCTTTGGACTTACGGGAACGAGGACACGTTATGAGCCCAGCGGCACCAGTTTCTCAGATGTATATAATGAAACAGGCACCAAACAATCGGAATTCACGACCATCAATGATTCAAAAACAAAGCTGAACGATTATTCGTTCAACCTGAACTTCAAACACAGCTTTGACAGTGCAGGCACCGACCTGACGGCAGACGGGGACTATGCCCGCTACGGGTATAATACATCGCAGGATTTCACCAATATATTCTACGATACCGTTGGGGAATTATTGCAGCCGAACTATGTATTGCATGGCGATCCTAAAGGTGCTACGATCATACGTTCTTTCAAGAGCGACTTTACAAGGCCAATGCAGAACAACATGCGCTTTGAGGCAGGTATCAAGGCCGGTTATGTAACGGCGGAAGACAATTCGCAATACCAGGTTTATGATCAATCATTGCGCAAGTTCGTATATGACCCCGGCAAGAGCAATCACTTTATCTACAATGAAAATATTAACGCTGCATACCTGAACCTGGCACAGGACAGGGCTAAGTGGAGCTATCAACTGGGCCTGCGCACGGAACAAACCATAGTAAAAGGAGAACAGCTCACGATAGACAGCACCTTCACGCGTAATTACATACAACTATTCCCCAGCTTTGCCGTGCAATGGCATATGAGCAAGACGCATGACCTTGGGCTTACGCTGAGCAGGCGTATTGACCGGCCTAATTATGAGCAGCTTAATCCTTTCAAATTTTTCCTGGACCCCAGCAATTATAAAGTAGGCAATCCTAACCTGCAACCCAGCCTTACCTACTCGGCTGAACTGTCGCATACGTTCAAACAACGGTTCGTGACATCAGTGAATTACAGTATAACGAAAGACGCAATAACGGAAGTGATACAACCCAGCGAAACGGAGAAAAATGAAAGCATACAAACCAATAAAAATATAGACCGGCAAACATCCGTTAGTTTCAATGTTGCATATCCTTTCCAAATATTCAAATGGTGGAGCAACGTGACCAGCGGCAGCTATTACTATAATTATTTTGATGGCGATGTGGCCGGTACGCCACTGCATAACGGCAAACCTGCATTCTATTTTAATACAACGAACAATTTCCTGTTGCCTAAAAATTTCTCGGCAGAGCTAAGTATGTTCTACCAGTCAAACATGCTGTACGGGTATATGACCCTGAAACCTTTATGGTCGCTGAATGCGGGATTGCAGAAAAACCTGTTTAAAAATAAGGGCACGTTAAAGCTGGCGATCAATGATATATTCTGGAAGGTGAACCCCGTGGGTTATACGTCATTTGCCAAGTATCATGAAACATTCGTTGTTAAACGAGATACACGAATAGCGACCATAGCTTTTACCTACAGGTTCGGCAACCGTGCCGTAGGGCAGGTAAGAAAGAAAAGCGGCGGGGCAGAAGATGAGAAACGCAGGGCCGCAAGCAGTGCAGGATGATAACCGTTTTTATTCCCACCCTCATATTTTAACCAAAGCGCTGCATTCTGCAGCAGAAGATCAAAGCCCTCTGCCAGCCGTATCCGAAAAAGGCAGAGGGCTTTTTAATCAGGCCAGCCAGTCCATAGCATTTTTATACAGCAGTTTTTCTTTCTGTTCTTTTGAAAAACCGGCCATGCTTTCTATGAGTTTTCCGGGGTGGTGCTCACCTAAAGGGAAAGGATAATCGCTGCCCATGCATACTTTATCATCGCCCATAAGATCAACAACAAAATCGAGCGCTTTGTCATCGTGTACAAGGGCATCTATCCAGAATTGCCCAATATAGTTACGCGGGTTGATATCATTGTCAATGGCCACGAGATCGGGGCGTACATTGAAACCGTGCTCAATGCGACCTATGGTGATAGGGAAACTGCCGCCGCCATGTGCGAAGGCCACCTTCAGTTTAGGATGACGCCTGAACACGCCCCCGAATATCATGGAGCATATGGCGCGGCTGGTCTCAGCGGGCATACCCACCAGCCAGGGCAGCCAGTATTTGCTCATGTCTTTTTCGCCCATCATCTCCCACGGGTGCACGAAAATACTGCAGCCAAGCTCTTCGGCAGCCTGCCAGAAAGGCTCAAATTCAGGGTCGCCCAGGTTCTTTGCATTGATATTGGAGCCTATCTCCAGGCCAGGCATTTTCAATTCGTTTACGCAGCGCTCCATTTCTTTTATCGCAGTATCCACATGCTGCATAGGCACAGTGCCGAGACCAATGAAACGATCCGGGTGCTGCTCCACGCATTGTGCTATATGGTCGTTGAAGAAGCGGGATGTTTCGAGGCAATGTTCGGGTTTGGCAAAGTAGTTGAACAGAACCGGTATGGTGGATAATACCTGTTGGCTCACTTCGGTCATATCCATCTCTTTTACCCGGACACCTGCATCCCAGCAATTGTGTTCTATCTCGCGAAATACCTTGTCGCCTTTTATCATTTTGGCACAGCAGGGCTTATGATGCTCCAGGCGTATAAAATCGCCCCCGCCGAATTTCTCGAACCAGTTGGGGATATGCTCCGGCATGATGTGCGTATGGATATCGATCTTCAAAGTCAAAAGTTAAAAGTCAAAATAAAAATGTTTAAACTGCTTCATAAATAAGAGCAGCGCCCTGGCCAACCCCGATGCACATGGTGGCAAGGCCGTATTTAGCATTACGCCTGCGCATTTCGTAGAGGAGGGTAGTAGATATGCGTGCGCCGCTGCAGCCCAGCGGGTGGCCTAGTGCGATAGCACCACCGTTCACATTTACCTTTGCTGCTTCAAGGCCCAGGTCGCGGATGCAGGCAATGCTTTGCGAAGCGAAGGCTTCATTCAGCTCTACGAGGTCAAGATCGCTCACTTCAAGCCCGGCACGCTTGAGGGCTTTTAATGTGGCAGGTACAGGGCCTACACCCATAATGGCGGGATCGACACCAGCTACGGCCATCGACCTGATCTTCGCCAGCGGCTTGAGGCCGTATTTTTTAACTGCATTCTCTGAAGCCAGCAGTAATGCTGCCGCCCCATCGTTGATGCCGCTGGAATTGCCTGCTGTTACCGTACCGTCTTTTTTGAATGCTGGTTTGAGCTGCGCCAGCTTTTCCAGTGGTGACTGGCGGGGATGTTCATCGACTGCGAAGACATTTGTTTTTCCTTTGCCAAGATCTACCGTTACGGGCACGATCTCATCGGTGAACTTGCCTGAGGCTGCTGCCGCTGCGTATTTTTCCTGTGTATTGTATGCAAACTGGTCCTGCTCTTCGCGGCTGATGTTCCACTGTGCTGCTACATTTTCGGCTGTTTCACCCATGCCGTAAGGATGATACATGGCGCTCAGTTTAGGATTGATGAAGCGCCAGCCCATAGTGGTATCATATATTTCCTGCTTCCGGGAAAAGGGGGCGTCTGCCTTAGCCATAACGAAGGGTGCTCGGCTCATGCTTTCCACCCCGCCTGCAATGAACAGTTCGCCATCGCCACACATAATAGCCCGCGATGCATCCATAATGGCCTGCAGGCCCGATGCGCAGAGCCTGTTGACCGTATTGCCGGCAACAGTAATGGGCAGGCCGGCCAGTAAAGCAGCCATGCGGGCCACGTTGCGGTTGTCTTCGCCCGACTGATTCGCAGCGCCGGCAATAACATCCTCTATGGCATGTATGTCGATATTGGGATTGCGCTCTATTAATGTTTTAATGACCTCGGCTAAAAGGTCGTCAGGCCTTACCGTTGCTAAACTGCCCCCGTATTTGCCGATAGGTGTGCGGATGGCATCAATAACATATGCTGTACTCATATCAATTTATGGCTTGTTCTAAGTCGTTTATAATGTCTGTTACTGTTTCAATACCTACGCTCATGCGTATAAGGCCGTCGGTTATGCCAAATTCCAGTCTTTTTTCGGCAGGCACTACCACATGCGATGTAGATGCGGGGTGCGATATTAGCGTATCGCAGGTGCCCAGTGAAGTGGCACTAACACAGAGTTCCAGGTTGTCGATGAATTTAACCCCGGCATCATAGCCGCCCTTTAGTTCGAAGCTCATCATGGCGCCGGCATGTTTCATTTGCCTTTTGGCCAGTTCATGATCGGGGTGGGAGCTGAGACCCAGGTAATTTACTTTTTCCACTTTGGGGTGCTGTGCCAGGTAAGCGGCCACCTGCTCCGCATTGCTGCAATGGCGCTCCATGCGGATAGGGAAGGTGCGCAGTCCATTGGTAAGCAAAAAGGCCTCAAATGCATTGCTGTTGTTGCCTAGCAGGCGGTGTGTTTTTGTGACCTTTGTGTTCATTTTCTCTATATCGCGGCCTATCACAATGCCCCCTATGGCAGTACCATGCCCGTTGAGGAACTTGGTGGTGGAGTGCATCACAAAGTCCACATCGTATTTAAAAGGCTGCTGCAGGTAAGGTGTGGCAAAGGTATTGTCCACACATACGGTAAGCCCGTATTCTTTGCCCATCGATGCCAGGTGTTCTATATCCACGCATTGCAGGGTGGGGTTGGCCGGTGTCTCGAGGTACATCAGCGCCAGGCTCCCTTCATGGGCCTTTAAAGTCTCTTCAACTTTGCCCGGGTCTTTAAAGTCTATTTGTATAGCAGTGATACCGAGTGCGGGCAGCACTTTATCCATCATCTCCTGGGTGCCACCATATAGTGAGTGGTGCGTAATTACTTTATCACCTGTTTTAACATTGCTGAGCAGCATGGTGGTAATGGCAGCCATGCCCGATGAGTGCAGTATGGCTTTCAGTAGCAATGGTTTGCCCTGGCGGTCTTTGAGCCCATATGCCTCCATCAGGGCAATACGTTCTTCGGCCTCATTGATGGTAGGGTTGCCAAAGCGGCCATATATATACCCTTTCTCTTTGCCGCTAAACAGCGCGGCACCATGTTCGGCGCTATCGAAGGTATATGTGCTGCTGGCATATATTGGGGTCAGGTGTGCATGGTTGCTTTCCGTTTTATGCCCCCCGTGGATACACAAGGTCTCGAAACCCTGCGAATTAATTATTTCATCCATTGCAGGTTTGCTAATTTTGCTGCAATTTACAATATAAGATGAAGGAATTACTGTTACAGATGGCAAAGTATAATCTATGGGCCAATAAGCGTATCATAGCTGTGCTGCTGAAGCTGGAGGAAGAGCAACTGGATAAGGAGATGATAAGCAGTTTTCCTTCATTGCGTGCCACGGCATACCATATATGGGGTGCCGAATTCCTCTGGCTGCAAAGGCTGCAACTCACAGAGCAGCCGGTATATATGCCTTATATATACAAAGGCACATTTGAAGATGCCTGTGCAGACTGGCAAGATGTATCGCAAATATTAGCAGACTTTACCGGGCGCCAATTTGACGATAAGGCATTTGAACATGTAGTGCAATATTACAATTCGGAAAAAAAATCGTTCAAGAACCCAGTACACGAGATATTGCAACATGTGTTCAACCACAGTACTTATCACAGGGGGCAAGTGGTTACGATGCTCCGGCAGGCAGGAATAGATAAAATTCCTGAAACCGACCTTACGATTTACTTAAGGAAAGGTTAAAAAAAATAGATATTTTGTTAAAATATCATATTTTCTTATTATTTTGTATTACCATCTTATTCCCCCCGAATATAACCTGGCTGTATGAAAAAAAAATCTACCTTTTACTTAGCGGTTATTGTCATTTCCATACTGCTGCCATCGTTGCGGGCAGCAGCGATGCCGACAATGCAGTTCATCCCAAATAATGGCCAATGGCTGGAGCCATCGCTATACAGGGTAAACCTGAAAGACCTTGATATCTTCATGGAGCGCAATGCGGTCACTTATGTGCTTGCAGACCCGATGAATGCAGAGTATGTGCATGGGGCCATACATGGTGATATACCTGCTGACAAGCCGGTATTCCGTTATCATGCCTATAAGATGATATTAGAAGGGGCCAGCATGAACCCGGGGACAAAAGGCAATAATCCCCAGGAGATGTACTACAATTACTTTCATGGTAATGACCCTGCCCACTGGAAAAGTAATATCCATCCTTTTACCAGTGTGGATTATACCAATGTTTACCCCGGTATAGGTATGCATTTCCATTCGCAGGATAATCATTTCACCTATGATTTTATGGTAGCTCCCGGGGCAGATGCATCGCAGATCAAATTAAGATTTGCCGGTACGGATGGTGTATCTATAAAAAATGGCAACCTTATTTTAAAGACCTCGCTGCTGGATGTGGCAGAATCGGCTCCATATGCTTACCAGGAGATAGGAGGACTAAAAATAGAAGTGCCTTGCCATTACGCACTCAAGGATAATGTGATCAGTTATGTTTTTCCCTCGGGTTATGACCATAAGTGGCCATTGATAATAGATCCTTCCATCTTGTTTGCCACCTATACAGGCTCCACTTCCAGTAACCTGGGTTTTTCAGCCACCTACGATAACCAGGGCTATTCTTACGTAGCGGGCTGGGCAGGGGGTATCGGGTACCCGCTTACTGTCGGTGCTTTTCAAAGTACATATGGCGGCGGCAGCCAGGATGTAGGTATTACCAAATTCAACCTGGATGGTACTGCAATCGTATGGTCGACCTTACTGGGGGGCAATGGCAGCGACCTGCCACACAGCACTATGGTGGATGCTGTTGGCAATCTTGTTATCACAGGTGTTACCGAATCAACCAATTTCCCCGTTTCAGCAAGTGCATACGACCAGACATCGAACGGGAATAAAGATCTTTTTGTAACGAAGCTAAATCCTACGGGTACAGCCCTTATAGGATCCACATATGTTGGTGGCTCCGGCCAGGACGGCGGTAATGATGCCCCGCTTAATCATAGTTTTGGTGATACCTATAAAGGAGAGGTGACCGTGGATGACAACGGTAATGTATATGTGGCAGGTAATAGCCATTCATCCAATTTCCCGGTAACTGCGAATGCATTCCAGGCTACCAATGGAGGATCAGAAGATGGTGTGGTATTTAAACTTAATAGTGATCTTTCTGCTTTGCTGTGGAGCAGCTATATTGGTGGTAGCGGAAAGGACGCAGTTTATAATATTGATCTTGACATTGACCAGAGCCATTTCTTCATCTCGGGTGGTACGGAAAGTAGTAACTTCCCGGTAACAGCGGCTGCTTATCAAAGTACATACCAGGGGGGTACCCTGGATGGTTTTGTGGCCAGGATAGAGAATAGCGGCAATTACCTGCTTGAAAAAAGTACTTATATAGGTACCAGCTCTTACGACCAGTGTTACGGGCTTGAGATAGACCCCAGCAATGGCGTATATATTTGCGGGCAGTCGGACGGGGGCACTTTCCCGGTAATAGGTAATGTGTATTCCAATGCAGGATCGGGCAATTTTATTATGAAGCTCGATTATGATCTTACTGCTCCTGTGTTTTCTACTGTTATTGGCAATGGCACCCATACTTCGAGTGCGCTCTTATCCCAAACGGCATTTTTGGTTGATTCCTGTTATCATATTTACCTCACCGGTTTTAACCTGAGCCTGCCTACCAACTTCCCGATCGCCGCTAACCCGATGCAAAACAATAATGTGGGTTTTTACTTTATAGTGCTCGGGCAGGATGCCGCTACATTTGAATATGCCACGTATTATGGCAGCCAGTCGAACCATACGGATGGCGGGACAAGTCGTTTTGATAAACGGGGCATTATATACCAGGGTATATGCTGCTGCACCAATAACTTTCCTACCACGCCGAATGTATGGAGCCCTAACAGTGGTGACGGCTGTAACATGGTTATGCTAAAGATGACATTTGACACCGGCCCTGTGGATGCGGCTGCGCTGGCAGTGCCCATGCAGGGTTGTGCACCGCTTACGGTGAACTTCCTGAATAACTCAGCCAATGCGACCTCCTATGTATGGGATTTTGGAGATAATACGCCCATCAGCACGCTTACTGCACCTACTCATATCTATACCACTCCCGGCACATATACCGTAATGCTGGCAGCCGAGAATCCGAATTCGTGCAGGGTGCATGATACCGATTACCTGACCATTATTGTGGTGGACAGTGGCGGGCCTGACCTGGTGAGTGCTTTTACAGCACAGATATTGGATAGCTGTTCTCCTTACCCGGCACAGTTCACGAACACATCGCAGGGTACAACAGCGAATACGCAGTTCCTATGGGATTTTGGCGATAATACCAGCTATAACGGGGCTAACCCGCCCGTGCATAATTATCCTTCACCCGGTATCTATAGTGTGAAACTGGTGCTGATAGACAGCACAAGCTGTAATGGTAAAGATTCGGTGACGCAATCCATAAATTTCCCTGCACAGGTAGTGGTAAGTGCTGTGGCAGCCGTAGTGGACTCATCGGGTTGTAACCCGTTCACAGCCCAGTTCCAAAACAATTCGGTAAATGCAACATCTTACCTGTGGGATTTTGGTGATAATACCACCAGTACGGCTACGGCCCCGTCGCATACTTATACGTCACCGGGCACTTATACGGTCAAACTAATAGGCTATAACCAGTCAGGGTGTTTATATACCGATACCGCTGTGCTTACTGTTATCTCGGTTACCGACAGCAGTTTCCAAAGCGATTTTACCTTGTCTGTTACGGATAGCTGTAACCCCTATATTGCCCAGTTCACAAATGCATCGATAGGTACTACGCCCTTTACCCAATACCTTTGGCGTTTTGGCGACAATACGACTTATACCGGGCCTAATCCCCCGGCGCATAATTATGCCAGCACAGGCACTTATAACGTTACACTGGTCATAACCGATACTACGCTCACTTGTTCGGCAGGTATCGATTCTATTATTCACCCGGTCACCTTCAGCACTTTCGATGTTGATGCCGCGGCATCAGTCTCGGGCGATACGGCGGGTTGCTCTCCTTTCCTGGTGCAGTTCCAGAACAATTCGCAAAATGCCACTTCATATACCTGGGATTTTGGTGATAATACTCCTGCCAGCACACTGGTTTCCCCCGCCCATACTTATTATCTAAAGGGCCTGGATACGGTACGCCTTATAGCAGAGAGTAACAGTCCCTCGGCCTGTAAGTCAAAAGATACGGCATACCTGTATATACGGGTGGATAGTGCTGACCTGGCCGCCAATTTCACTTTCCAGGTGACGGATAGCTGCAATCCATATAAAGTCAGCTTCACCAATACAACACCATATACCACAGCACAATCGCACTTTAGCTGGGACTTTGGCGACAATACAACCTTTACCGGGGCTACTCCGCCGGTGCATTCTTACCCGGCAACAGGTACTTACCAGGTGCGCCTTATTGTTACCGACACCACAACCTGTAATAAGGCCGATACCATTATTAAGCCGGTTACCTTCACTACTTTTGATGTGGCAGCATCGGCTGCTGTTACTGCTGATACGGAAGGCTGTGCCCCCTTCCTGGTGCAGTTCCAGAACAACTCACAGAACGCCACATCCTATATATGGGATTTTGGGGACAATAGCCCGCAAAGCACGCTGGCCAACCCCAGCCATAGCTATACTATTTTTGGTGTTCACACAGTACGGCTGATCGCGGAAAGTACCAGCCCCTCGGCCTGTAAGAAAAAGGATACTACTTATTTACAAATAAAAGTAGACACTGCCAATATTAATGCCAATATCAGCTATACGATCATGGATAGCTGCGACCCTTATACGGTACAGTTCGGTAATTCATCTTCGGTCATTACGCCATGGGCACAGTTCACCTGGGACTTTGGCGACAATACCACTTTTACAGGTATTACCCCTCCATTACATTATTTCCCTGCTGCAGGCACCTACCAGGTGACCCTAACAGCCGTGGATACGGCGACCTGTAATGGTGTAGATACTATCAGCAAGATCATAAGTTTCAGCACTTTCAGTGTTACTGCCTCGGCATCGATACAGCCCGATACACCGGGATGCTCGCCTGTTACGATACAGTTTAGTAATAACTCGCAAAATGCAACATCGTATTTGTGGGATTTTGGTGATAATACACCAATGAGCAATAATGCAAGCCCCAGCCATACATATATTACTAAAGGGACACATCATGTAATGCTGGTGGCCACAAACCCCAGCCCCTCTGCCTGCAGGCATAGTGATACGGCATGGCTTGTTGTAAAAGTAGATTCGGGACTGGTGGCCAGTGATTTTGACCCTGTAATAATAGACAGTTGCGACCCTTACCAGGTATCATTCGTCAATCATTCACAGGCTGTGGGAAATACAACACAATATGCATGGGATTTTGGCGACAATACAGGCAGTGGTTTCCATACACCCCCAATGCATACTTATCCTGACAGCGGGACTTATTCCATCACCCTTGTGGTAAAAGATAATACCTCCTGCAATAAGATCGATTCAATAACAAAAACGGTTTGGCTACACGGTTACAGGGTGAAAGCGGATTTCTCGCATCCTGATGTGTGCGGGGAGGGCCTGATGCCCTTCTATAATTTCTCTACCAACGGCAAAAATTGGCTGTGGGATTTCGGAGATGGGACTACAGATTCGAACAAACTGGTGAGCCACCTGTATAGTTCAAGCGGTGACTATAATGTAGTATTGGTGGTTTCAGATCCGCAATCGTGCAATGGTACGGATACTGCGGCACAAAGCGTGCATGTGAAATTCAATGCACATGCGGCCTTTGATTTTGCTCCTGTGCCTCCGCAAAAGAACCAGCCAATTGTATTTGCCAATCTCTCTACACATGCCGACAGGTATGTATGGTCGTACGGAGATGGTATGACCAGCAATGAGAAAAACCCATCGCGCTTATATGACTGGACCGGTACCTTCAATGTATGTCTTGTAGCCAATAACGCAGATAATTGTCCGGACACTGTATGCCGTGATGTAGGTGCGGATATTGATCCTATAGCAGATGTGCCGACAGCCTTCAGCCCCAACGGGGATGGCATAAATGACATATTGTATGTAAGAGGTCCCGGCATAGATAAGGTGGAGCTGAAGATATATAACCGCTGGGGGCAGCTGATATTTGAAACGCATGATAAGAATGTGGGTTGGGACGGTACTTATAAAGGCGAGCCGCAACCTACAGAATCATACGCCTATGTACTGAATGTGAGCCTGAGGGACGGGCAGGTGATCCAGAAGGTGGGCAATATCAACCTGCTGCGTTAGGAAAGCATCAGTAGTGGTGCCATTCTTTGATCGTGAAATGCGTGCTATAGGTGAGCATGCATTGCAGTAGGCGCCCCTGTATGCGAATGTCGTAAATACCCGCCGGTGTGGATACACTATATTGCGGCGTAGCATCATAAATATTCATTGGGGTAAAGCTTATTTGCAGGTTAATGCCTGAGCGGTGGCGTTCGCCGAACTGCCAGTCGAGCCCTGCACCGCACATCAATGTCCATGTATCGCTGCCTGTATCGCGGGATATTTTCGTTATTACAATATTAGCATCTGTATTGTTCGAGGTCTCTCCCCAGTCGCTGAAGAAGCCTGTACCAAAATGAAGGTAAGGAATGAGTATACTGCTGCCGGTTTTAAATTGTGGCCCGGCGCCTGCGGTAATGTGTGTGTGAAATTGTTTTAGGTAGGTATGGCTTTTTTTATATCCCGGTGCAGGTATTTGTATGCGTACTGTGCCTGCGGTAGCATCGAGGAAAATGGCGAAACCATTTTCGGGCACGTACTTAAGGGCAAAGATACCGCCTGCACCCGGTGCAAAGGGCCAACTATTACTGTATGGTAATACCTTCTTATCGGGTATAAAGGCATCGTAATCCAGGCCAATACCAATACTGCCGAGCAGGCTTTGCGCAATAGCAATCCGGGGTATCACAAGCAGGAAAAGCAATATATAGAATAAGAGTTTTCGCATGGATGTCTAAAAAACGATACAATCTCATGTTTATTATAGGGCATAAAAAGAAAAAGCCGGAACATGTCCGGCTTTCTACGTGTTTATTATTTCTGCTTATTTCACTTCTTCATATTCAGCATCAGCTACATTGCCTTCGTTGCCGCCGGCATTTTCCTGCGGCTGTTCGGTGCCGTTAGCTCCCGGCTGTTCCTGGCTGGCAGTGTTGTAAAGGAATTCGCTGGCTGCACTCCAGGCAGTATTCAGTTCTTCCATTGCTTTATCTATGCCATCCATGTCTTCAGCCTTATGGGCTTCTTTCAGTTTATTTACAGCAGCTTCAATGGGCTCTTTCTTTTCAGCAGGTATCTTGTCGCCATACTCTTTGAGCTGTTTTTCCGAATTGAATACCAGGCCATCTGCCATGTTCAGCTTTTCTACACGTTCGCGCACCTGCTTATCAGCATCTTCATTGGCTTTGGCTTCGTTCTTCATGCGCTCTATTTCTTCTTTATTCAAGCCGCTGCCTGCTTCAATGCGTATGTTCTGCTGTTTGCCAGTCCCTTTGTCTTTAGCCGTAACGTGCAATATGCCGTTCGCATCTATATCAAAGATCACTTCAACCTGCGGTACGCCGCGTGGTGCCGGCGGAATGCCGTCGAGAATGAAGCGGCCCAGTGTTTTATTGTCTTTGGCCATGGGACGCTCGCCTTGCAGTACATTTATTTCCACGCTTGGCTGGTTATCGCTTGCCGTAGAGAATGTTTCGCTTTTGCGGGTAGGTATGGTCGTGTTCGACTCGATAAGCCTTGTCATTACACCACCCATAGTTTCGATACCGAGCGAAAGCGGGGTAACGTCGAGCAGCAATACATCTTTTACATCGCCGGTGAGCACACCGCCCTGTATCGCAGCGCCAATGGCTACTACTTCATCAGGGTTCACGCTCTTATTGGGCTTCTTGCCAAAGAATTTTTCCACTACTTCCTGTATCTTGGGAATACGGGTAGAACCACCAACAAGGATCACTTCGTCGATGTCGGATGTGCTCATCCCTGCATCTTTCAAGGCTTTGCGGCAGGGTTCGAGCGTGCGTTCTACTAAACTGTCCGACAGCTGCTCGAATTTCGCACGACTCAGTTTGCGCACCATGTGTTTAGGCACGCCGTCCACCGCAGTTATATAAGGTAAGTTTATTTCTGTTTCCTGTGATGAGGACAGCTCAACTTTGGCTTTTTCAGAAGCTTCTTTGAGGCGCTGCCATGCCATAGGATCCTTGCGGAGGTCTACAGCTTCATCTTTCTTAAATTCATCGGCCAGCCAGTCCATGATCACTTTATCAAAGTCATCACCGCCAAGGTGTGTATCGCCATTGGTTGATTTTACTTCAAATACGCCCTCACCCAGCTCCAGGATAGAGATATCGAATGTACCACCACCAAGGTCGAACACTGCGATCTTACTATCCTTATGCTGCTTGTCGAGGCCATAGGCCAGTGCAGCTGCTGTAGGTTCGTTAATGATACGGCGTACATTGAGGCCGGCTATCTCACCTGCTTCTTTTGTGGCCTGGCGCTGTGCATCGTTAAAGTATGCCGGTACGGTAACTACCGCTTCGTTCACTTCGTGGCCCAGGAACTCTTCAGCCGTTTTCTTCATTTTCTGTAATATCATGGCTGATATTTCCTGGGGGGTATACATCCTGCCATCTATATCTACGCGGGGCGTATTATTATCGCCCTTCACTATTTTATACGAGTTATGCGTCATTTCATCGGTCACCTCGTCGAAACGGCGGCCCATGTAACGCTTAATGGACATGATGGTGTTGGCAGGGTTGGTAATGGCCTGGCGCTTTGCAGGATCGCCTACTTTGCGCTCGCCATTTTTCAAAAATGCAACTACCGAAGGGGTCGTCCTGCGCCCCTCGTCATTTGCGATAACCACCGGCTCGTTGCCTTCCATCACGGCAACACATGAGTTGGTGGTTCCTAAGTCAATTCCAATAATTTTTCCCATAGTAAGTTATTCTTTAAGAGATCTTTATTTTATACTATTTCATTGGCAATGACTATGCCAGCAGGGCTTATTCGGTAATATTGTCAGCCTTCCTGTCATTCTGAAATGAAAATGCCTTAATGAGCTAACATTAAGGCATAATAAATATTATAGACAGGTTATTTTGTCTCTTAAGGGCGCGTAAAATTAATGGGGTAGGTCCTGGGGTCTGCCCTTAAAGAGTCAATAGTTGGTGAAATTTCTAATTTGAAGCCTGTACCCAGTTTGTTGACCCGGGTAGAGTAGAGGCCAAGAACGGTTCCACCCCTGATATTGGAGTAAAGGGGTTTTATTTCTCCGCCCGTCAGGCTGCTGGTCTGTGCCCCGGTAACCTGCTTATAGATGTAATAATCATAACTGCCGGCATACAGGTGCACCTGGAAACTATCGATGATGCGGAACCTGTTGCGTATATCATCAGAGGCAGGGATATTGGCCTGGAAGAAATCGTAAAAAGCTGTATTCTGTATCTTATATTCAAAACTTGTAGAGTGGAAGCTGATGTCAGCAGGCGGGTTGGACCACTCGATCACATGTGAAACGGTAGTACCTGTGTTGGCGAAGCTATCCCTGTAGTAAAAGTCAAGTACGCCCTCAAGCACAGCTATGCCTGCGGGGGCCTGTGTGCTATCGCCCTGTGGGGTAACATTGCCGCTCAGAGAGAACTTGTTATTGGGATTTTTATGAGCAATACTGATGGTCTTGGCCTGTGGGAACATGAATTCGGTAACACTGAAGTTCTGGTAGGCAGTATCAATTATTGCTGTTTCGGCACTATCTACTTCGCCGGTTTTGTTGTTGGTGATCACCAGCCTGTACCTGTGCGCAGCAACAAGGGGTTGCTTAAACTTATAGGCCATATTAGGGCTGGTAAAAAAGGCCCCGTCGGCTTTGGGATAACCTTCCTTGTCCATATCTACAAGAGGCAGGGTATAGACGTTAACAGGATTAGGATTCTGGGGTATCATCTCCTTGATCTTCACGTCAAGATCGCTGTAATAGCTGCTGTCAGCGATCTTGGCCATATCTAGGGCACTTTTATCATTATCAAGGAAGCCCTTCTCGATGCGAATATATTGCGCGGTATCGCTGAGGTCAAGAAAGGCGGTAACTACAGTAACGCTTTTATACGGTGCAGCCACATCGAATTTTTCCGAGCAGCTTGCCAGGCTCAATATGCCGGCAAGGCATGAGATATATAATAAGGTCCTCTTCATCATATGATTTACAAAGGAAACAAAGATAGGGCTTTCGCAGACATATCAGGCAGGGGAGCAAAAAATGGTAAAAGTTTTACAATTGCTTTGGCGGGGGAATCGTGTACTAAAAATAAAAGGCGCATTAATGCGCCTTTTATTAAATATGGTTGTCTGTTTAATCCATCATTGAAAAATCAGGGCGGGCGGTAATATTATCGGGATCGAAACCGGTGAGTACAAAGAAGCTTTCGAGCCTGAAATGCTTATCGCATTCAGTATAGAGGGCTACCATTACATAATCGGGGTCGTCTTGGTACACGTCCCATATTTCACCCAGTTCTTTTACGATGCGCGATGACAGCATAACTGCCATATCGCCATCATTGTTCTCTTCTTTTACGAAAATGATCTTATCTGCATCATCAGAATGCATGCGTTCAGACACGGAACTGATGAAATCTTCCCTGCTGGCGGCATTTTTCAGGCCCTGTATGATACGGTATTTCAGATCTTCGAAATGATCAAATGCGAGGTTATAATTGAATAACAGCGCTGCCTGAGCGCAGGCTACATCCCTCGAATTATTTACTGCATCCACAGCGCCGCGGCGTATCATCCGCTCTATCTTGATCTTTGTACCTGTAAGGATAGCCAGGCTAGGGCCATCGGCGCGATAGCAATCGCACATACGTGCTTTTTTATACTTGTCGTGTGCAAAAGACAGGTTGAATGAAAGCAACAAAAATATTGCAGATAAAAGTATCTTAGACCTCATAAACATTTTTTTGGCCGGATAGGCTAAATCAGGCAACAATGTACAATTTTACAATTAAAAAACAAAAAAGCCTGCCACCCGTTTATAAAATATAAAAATATGAATATTGAAGCGTTGCGGGAACATGCTTTGGCCAAAATTGGAGTAGAAGAAGGTTTCCCTTTCGGGGAAAGCGCTCTTGTCTTTAAGGTGAAGGGAAAGATGTTCCTTTTGGTAATGATCGATGCCATACCGCTGCAGTTCAATGTAAAATGCGAACCGGCAAAGGCCATCGAGCTGCGGGAGGAATATTCCTGTGTGCTGCCGGGCTATCATATGAACAAAAGGCACTGGAATACCATCATTGTCGATGGTACCCTTAGCCCGGCACATATCCGGGAAATGGTGGATCATTCGTATGACCTGGTAGCCCCTAAAAAGAAAAAGTAATGCTCCTAGCCCATCAGGCTGAGGATATAATCGACCTCTGCCCGGTTTTTACGTAGTTTTTCCTGCAGGCGTTTCAAAAGTTCGGCCTCCTGGCCTATTTCATAAGCCAGGTCTTCAGCAGTGAGTTCGGGATATTTTTCCAGTAATTTTTCACGTAGTTCCGGCCAGTTCTTTCCAATTTGTGCGTTGTCCATTGAGTGTGATTTTGTAGAATAATATAAAAAATCATGCCGTTCATGATCTTATATTTGTACTCTTCTTTACAGCAAAAATAGGCATATGGAAACAAATAATTTAGGTATAGGTTCAAGGGTAGAACATCCTCATTTTGGGAGGGGCGTTGTAGTGGATACCGCTACCGAATTTTATGTGATCTGGTTCAAATCGCAGGGAGGCGCTAAAAATATCGGTAAAGATTTTGAGCTGAAGATCATTGATGCAAAGGAAGATGGGGGGACAAACAGTGGAGCTATAACGCTTGCCGACATTGAGCAGGCGGTGGATAATATATTTGACAGGAGGCTAAATGAAGTGCAACTGGTGCCAATGGCCAACAGGTGGAATAATGGCACGATGATACTGAAACCTGCTGATGACTCACTGCAAGCCAAGGATGTGCCTATAGAGGTGTTTTTTCATAAGATAGTGATGGTGCGCGACCGGCTGCGACTTATAGAACAGAAGATCAATGCACATAAAGGCCTCACTGATGAGGAGAAGGTAGATATGCAGCAATATATTACGGCTATCTATGGTTCGTTAACTACATTCAACGTATTGTTCAAAGAGACCCACCATCAGTTCAAAGGCATGGGCAAAGAATAAAGCATATGCCCAACGGCATATGCTTTACTGTTCAACCTCCGTTTACAGCGATTTAAGCCAGTCAACAACCTGTTCACGGGTTTTGCCCAGCTTTTGCTGTAAGCGACCAAGCATTTCATCATCTTTACCTTCTTCATACTGAAGATCATCGTCTGTAAGATTACTGTTGGCTTGTTTGATCTTGCCTTTCCATTCGTTCCAGTGACCTTTGAATTCTAATTTGTCCATATCTGTTTTTTTTGCTTAATAATGTTAAAAAGCCATGCCATGAGGGGGATTTTCTCTGATGAGCAATAATTTTTGGGCTAACATTCATTTTTGGCTTGTTTTTTGTTTTACACCAGTTCAAGAGCATATAATAGCATGAAAACAGGAAAATACACAACAGCAATTTTGGGCTTGATAATGGCAGGTGTTTCATTTACCTCCTGCGTGCGGAATGATTATTATAACACAGAGCCCGGTCATAACCACAATACAGGTTACCAGAACGAATTTTATGACGATTTCAGCAGCGACAGGTATAACTGGAGCTATGGTTCGCCGCAGGATAGCGCATACGCCAATGTGCAGAACGGCCAGTTGCAATTCGTCAATTATGCATTGGCAGGCTTGCAGACAGCTGTAGTGAGTACAGGGGCAAATTTTAATGGCGATTTTTCGGTATCGGCTAAGATAAAATCAGACCACCGTATGGGTATCATTTTTGGCGCATCCAATTCCGATTATGGTTATTCCTTTACGCTGGATGATTCGGGAAGTTTCCTGTTATATAAAGAGGGCAGTCCAAGCCTTTTGGGCTCCGCCATTATTAACTGGACAAGCTCAAGTGCAATCACTATGGGGGCATGGAATATCCTCAAAGTGGAGCAATCGGGCAATTACTGGACCGGCACTATTAACGGCATACAGGTATTCCAGGTGGCAGCGCAGCCTATCAGCGGTTCGCAATGCGGCTTCATCCTGCTGCCCAATACGGTGGGCTATGCTGATGACCTGGATGTGAAATGGTAAGTTTGGTTTCGATTATATATAGTTACAGAGGAGCACCCTTCCGGGTGCTCTTTTCTTTATATTTGTTCTTATAAGCAATGGAAGAAAATCAGAATGGCAGGCAGCGGGAGTTTACCCCTGTAGGCTCGAAAAAAGAAGCACAGTTCCTGGAAGGGCCGCATGCACGCACCAGTGAAGGTGTCTTTTTGTTACAGGTGATACGCGAGTTCATCAGGGGCTTCCGTAAGCTGCATTTTGTGGGGCCCTGCATTACGGTGTTTGGATCGGCCCGTTTTAAGGAGGGGCATCAATATTACGAGATGGCCCGTAAACTTGGTGCTGAGATGGCCAGCCTTGGTTTTACGGTTATGACGGGTGGCGGCCCCGGGGTGATGGAAGCGGCCAACAGGGGCGCTAAAGAAGCTGGTGGTCGCTCCATAGGCTGCAACATAATTTTGCCACAGGAGCAAAAGCCTAATCCCTACCTGGACCGCTGGGTAGATATCGATTTCTTTTTTGTGCGAAAGGTGCTGCTCACCAAATACTCTTATGGCTTTATCGTAATGCCCGGGGGCTATGGTACTATGGACGAATTTTTCGAGTCGTTAACTTTGATACAGACTGCCAAGATCCTAAAGTTTCCAGTAGCGCTGGTTGGTACTGCTTTTCACCAGGACCTGTATAAATACCTGCAACAGCTAGTGGTGGCCAAAACAATAGACCAGGCCGACCTGGAACTATTTTTATTTACCGATTCTACCGACGAAGTAGTAGACCATTTTGTAAAATATGCCATTGACGGCTTTGGCTTAAAGAAATTGCATAAAGTAAAGCCCCTTGGTGTGCTGGGTGAAAGCAAGCCGAAGGCTTCGCGGAAAGATCTTAAGAAAAAGGTGGAAAAATAATTTTACATTCCCGCATCATACATTCCTTCTATCTCTTTGTTGTAATGTTGCTCTATGATCTTTCGCTTTATTTTGAGCGAAGGGGTTAGCTCTCCGCTGTCAATAGTCCACTCGCGGGGCAATAAAGTAAATTTCTTTACCTGCTCAGGATGGCCGAATAATGGGTTGTATTTATCTACCTGCTTTTGAATTTGTGCGGCGGCCTCCGGTAGCTTTACGAGCGCTTCATTGTCGGCAGGTACAGCAATGGCCGGATGATTGTCCTGCATGTATTTGCGTAACTGCGTAAAAGAGGGCACAATAAGGGCACTCACGAATTTTCGCCCTGCCCCGATGACCATCATCTGTTCAATATATACGCTCTCCTTCATCTTGTTCTCGATCACCTGTGGCGCTACATATTTGCCCCCGGAGGTTTTGAATATCTCTTTCTTCCGGTCGGTTATCTTGAGGAAACGTCCTTCCACCCACTGGCCTATATCGCCGGTATGCAGCCAGCCATCTATAATAGCTTCTGCGGTCAGGTCAGGACGTTTGTAATAACCCATCATCACATTGGGCCCTTTGGTCAGTATCTCACCGTCTTCGGCTATTTTCACTTCCACCCCTTGTATCAGGGGGCCTATCGAGCCTATCCTGCGGTCCTCACTTTCAAAGCGGTTCACCGAAATTACCGGCGATGTTTCCGTAAGGCCATAGCCTTCCATAATAACGATATGCGCTGCGGTAAATATCCGGATAAGCCTTTCCTGGCATGCGGCCGAGCCGGTAACGATGGCCTTTACATTACCGCCAAGTGCTTCGCGCCATTTATTAAAGATCAGCCTATTGGCCAATGCGAGTTGTATGCGATAGCCAAGACTGCCCCTGTTTATGTTGTCGTACTTTTTGCCCAGTTCCAGTGCCCAGAAAAAAAGTGCCCTTTTGATACCCTTCAGTTCCAGCCCCCTGCTTACAATACGTTCATATACTTTTTCCAGCAGGCGTGGTACTGTAGTGAATACCATGGGTTTCACCTCGCGCAGGTTGTCACCTATGGTGTCCATACTTTCGGCGTAGTATATGGATATGCCGGCACTGATATAGATATAGGTGACCATGCGCTCAAAAATATGGTTGAGCGGCAGGAAGCTCAATGCGCGTTCCTGGTATTTGGCAAAGGTAAAGGCCGGCATGGAGTCAAGCACATTGCTCACGATATTATGGTGGCTCAACATTACCCCTTTGGGATCGCCGGTGGTGCCCGATGTATATATTATGGTGGCCAGCGTTGCCGGGCCAATGCGGTTTAGAACTTCTTCATCAGGCTGAAGGTTTTTATCCGTAAGCTCCTGCCAGTTTTTTACACCTTCTGTTTTTTCGAAAGAATAGATGTATTGTAAAGTAGGTACTTGCGCGAAGGCCTCTTTAAAATGCTCATACAGTTCTTTATTCGCCACGAACAATATGCGTACCTGTGCATCGTTCAGCACAAAAACGAGGTCGTGCGGGCTTACGGTAGGATATATGGGTGTAAGCACGCCACCTGTTAGCTGCACGGCTACATCAGTTATCATCCATTCGGGCCGGTTGGGCGATATGATAGCTATTTTTTCCTGTTGCTCCGGCACAAGCTCTTTATTGGCAATGCCGATGGATAGCAATCCACCGCAGAGTTTCCGCGCGGTATCCCACACATCTTTGTAGCTATAGCTGCGCCATTGCCCCTGCTCTTTTGCGGCCAGCATTATGGCCCCGGGTTCTTCAGCAGCATTTTTTGATACTATGTCAAACAGGCGTTCTATCATGCCTAAATTTAACAAAAAAGCCTTTCTGTTATTAGTTAAAGGGGCAGGAATACTTAAATTTGTTCCTTTCTATGCAATTATCCCTCCGGCAGATAGTCCCAACCCCGCTCCGCGATAAGATAAACGCGTACAACTCGGGTATCTGGCAGCAAAATATCGACCTGTATAAGGGCGAAAGGATATTCATACAGGCCCCTTCGGGTACGGGTAAAACCACTTTTATACATACCCTGTATGGTTTGCGTACCGACTTTGAAGGTATTATATACTGGGACGCTTATAAGCTGCCCGGCATGAGTGTAGAAGATATTTCCAAGCTCAGGGCCATGTATGTAAGTGTCATTTTCCAGGACCTGCGCCTTTTTCCCGAACTCACCACCTGGGAAAACCTTGAAATAAAGCGGCACCTTACCGGTACGGCATCGCAAGACGAGGTGGAAACCTGGCTGGCAAGGCTGGGGATGAAAGATAAAAGAGACTCACTCGCGGCTACATTATCATATGGCGAGCAGCAGCGGGTAGCTATTATACGGGCCCTTTTGCAGCCCTTCGAATGGTTGCTGATGGATGAGCCTTTCAGTCACCTGGATCATGCCAATATTGAAAAGGCGGCTGCCCTGGTATCGGAAGTGGTGCAACAGAATGGGGCTGGCATGATAATGGCCGATCTTGATGACAATGAATATTTTCCCTATACCCGGAAGTTATGGCTGTAAAACAAAGACAAAAGAAGCGCCTCCTGAGGAAACTGTTGCTGAGCAGCCGCAGTAATTCGCGCTTATGGGCTGCCCTGCTGGCGCTTTGTATCGGTACCAGCCTGCTGCTGCTTTCTGTCATGATCTGGTGGAACTTTCAGCAATTGCTTGAAGGTAAACAGGACAATGACAGCCTGGGCAGTACCTTCCTTACGATCAGTAAAAAGGTTACTGACGAGAACATGGCAAAACCCAAAATGACCCTTTTCACCGATGCGGATATCGATGCGCTGGACCATGCACCGCAGGTACGCGATGTGGGGGCGCTTACCTCCAATCGTTTCCCGGTATATGCTACCCTCAATGCCTCATTCGGATTTGCTACCGAGATGTTCCTGGAGGCCGTGCCCGACCGCTTTATGGACAAAAAGCCCGAAGACTGGTACTGGCAGCCATCGAGCCCGGAAGTGCCCATTATATTATCCTCTGAGTTCCTGAACCTGTACAATTATGGCTTTGCACTGAGCAAGGGGCTGCCGCAACTGTCCGAATCGTCTATCGAGTCGCTGGCCTTCGACCTTAAGGTGGGTGCCGGTGAGAACAGCCAGACCTATCGCGCACATGTTGCCGGTTTCTCCGACCGTATTACTTCTGTACTGGTACCACAATCCTTTATAGACTACTGCAATAAGGTATATGCCAATGAAAGCTATACGCCCCCATCGCGCCTGATAGCCCGTGTTGCAGACCCGTCGGATAAGGCATTCATTCAATACCTGCAATCCAACAATTATACTACCAATTCGGAACAACTGAGATGGAGCAGGCTGCGTGGCGTAGTAGAGGTAGTAAGCAGCGCTACCGGTTTGCTGGCGATATTGCTGCTGGGTATTGGCGCATTGGTATTCATATTGTTCATTGAGCTCACTATTGCCCGTGCGCAGCATTCTTTAAGCCTCCTGCTGCAGATCGGCTACAGCCCGCGTTACCTGGGCCGGTTCATGATGCAGCATTTCTTTCCACTGCTGTTATTTACTGCAGCCCTATCTATGGCTATAGCTGTATTGGTGCAAATGGCCGCTGCCGACTGGATAAAGCAACTGCACCTAAACCTGCCGCAGTGGCCGGGCCTGCCTGTGTGGGGTGCACTTGCTGTAAGTACGGTTATTTTACTGGTATTGGTAAGCAGGTCTATTATAAGGGCTATTGGGCGCACTACCTGACCAGGTACAATACAACTCTTAGCGCAAATCTTTTTCGGTTTGTGCCTGTGTTACCTGCTGTGGTGTAAACATGGAATTTTAGTGGTTTGTTACATCCACTGTGCGGCAAAGTCATTGAACTCATGCCGTAGTTCATTGATCACTCTTTCTTCACCCGTGAACTTATCGCTAAAGGCATTGTGCTGTTCGGCAAGTTCGCCGTCTATATAACCAGCCGAAGCATCCTCTAGTTGTTTCTTGATACTTTTTACGTTCTGCTTTATATCGTGCGTCAGCACCTGGATGTTGTCTTTCTGTAGTTTGAACTGGTTCTCGAAATGCTCCACATTGCGCATCACTTCGCGTGCCGAATTCTTCCCGGCTATTTCAGTAAGCCTGTTCCTTAAAATGCCTATCTCATCTTTGTAAAAATTGAGCGCACGCAGCCAGTCGCTGTGCACATTGCTTACGTGCGTAATGCTTATTTTCTCCATTGTTTCCATTTGTTATTAGTTTTAATAATGAACTTAATATGTTTAAACAAGGTATTGCAAGCACCTACTAATTTACTGCTAAAAAGTATTAAAAGCAGCCTCTTTTATAAATTTTTCAGGTATAATTTTTGCTGATAATGGCAATCAGCTGGCTATAAAGAATATAAGTATAGGAGTATACAGAAAGGTAGCATGCTAAAAGTTCTATAAAGAAAATGCCCCGCTAATGTGCGGGGCATTACTATGATTATTCTGATTATTACATCTTTTCTATCACCACAGCGCTGGCACCGCCACCGCCATTGCATATACCGGCCGCACCGTATTTAGCACCTTTCTGTGCCAGTACGTTCAGCAGGGTAACAATGATACGCGCGCCGCTGGCACCCAGCGGGTGCCCCAGCGATACAGCACCACCGTTCACATTCACTTGCTCCGGCTTCAGGTTCATCTTCTGCATATTCACCAGGCCCACTACACTGAAAGCTTCATTCAGTTCAAAATATTCAACATCTTCCATCTTCAGGCCGGCTTTGGCAACCGCCTTAGGCACAGCTACCGATGGGGTGGTAGTGAACCATTCGGGGGCTTGCTCAGCATCAGCATAGCCCTTTATTTTAGCTATAGGCTTAATGCCCAGCGCATCCGCTTTTTCTTTGCTCATCAGCACCAGGGCCGCAGCACCGTCATTCATGGTGCTGGCATTAGCAGCCGTCACCGAACCGTCTTTAGTAAAGGCTGATTTAAGTGATGGTATCTTATCGAATTTTACGTTCCATGGCTCCTCGTCTTTCGCAAACACTACCGGGTCGCCTTTGCGCTGCGGTATGGTTACGGGCACTATCTCGTTCTCAAAGCGGCCTTCATTTATTGAGGCCTGGCTGCGTTTGTAGCTTTCAATAGCAAATTCGTCCTGCGATTCGCGGCTGATGTTGCATTCTTTGGCGCAGAGCTCAGCGGCATTGCCCATTGCATAATTGTGGTACACATCGGTCAGGCCATCTTTTGCAAGGCCGTCTATCACGGTTACATTGCCGTATTTGCTGCCCCAGCGGATGCTCTCGTTATAGAAGGGCACATTGCTCATGCTTTCCATACCGCCGGCCACCACTACATCGTTATCGCCCAACATTATGGACTGTGCGCCCTGCATAATGGCTTTCATACCGCTGGCGCACACTTTATTTACAGTTGTGCAGGGTACATTGTCGGGTACACCTGCAAAGCGGGCAGCCTGCCTTGCGGGGGCCTGGCCCAGGTTGGCCTGCAGTACACAGCCCATCAGTACTTCATTTACTGCTGCGGCATCCACACCGGCACGCTCTAACGCACCTTTTATGGCTATGGAGCCCAGTTGTGTTGCCGAAAAACTTTTTAGCGATCCGCCCCAGCTACCCATCGGGGTGCGCACGGCCGATACGATATATACTTCCTTCATAACAAAAAAATTTTTTAAAAGACCGCCAAATGTAATGAAAAAAATCGCTCTGTGGCTTCCGGGTATAGAGCGGGCTTATAGCTTCATATTCACTGTTTTATTGTGCTCCCCTTGTTAAAATATGCATAAACTACATCTGTTGTATTTTGTAACTGAATAAAGAATAGTATCTTTGGTTATATCACATTAGTATATTATTAATAAAGTTTAAGGTCAATGAAGAAACTGATCCTGGGGATGTATGTATGCCTTATGTCTGCATTGCTGATAATGAAGCCTTCGCAGGCCAATGAATCTGCTTCGCTGGTAGCCGAAGCGGCTGTAAACCGTTATGTGGATGATATCTACATGCACCTTGATTTCTGTAATAATACCCGTATACCGTACGATGTGTTCGCCAAGGCCTGCCATGGTTATATGAACCTTAAGTATGCTGGCAAGCTGGGCAACGATAAGAATATTCTTACCATTTGCGATTTCACCAAGTCATCGAACGAGAACCGTATGTGGGTGGTTGACCTTGCACAGAAAAAGATACTGTTCAATACTTATGTGGCCCATGGCCAGGGATCGGGCGAGGAGTTTGCCACTTCTTTCTCGAATGCAGAAGGCTCACACCAAAGTAGCCTGGGCTTTTACGTGACGGGTGATACTTACGAAGGTGAGCATGGCACTTCGCTCCGCCTCAACGGCGTGGATGAATACTTTAACAGTGCAGCATACGATCGTGGTATAGTAGTGCATGGCGCCGATTATGTGAGCAATAAGTTTATTAAAGGTAATGAGCGCCTGGGCCGTAGCTGGGGTTGTCCGGCTGTGCCCTCCAATTTGTCCCTGCCGATCATTAATGCTATTAAAGATGGTTCCTGCCTTTTTATTTACTACCCGGATAAAACGTATCTCAAAACTGCCTATTGGCTGAATAAGAAGATAGACCAGATGCCTATGGACGAAATGGGTTCTGATATGCGTTTTGCATCGGCCATTATGCCTGCAAAGAAAAAGGATACGGTACTGGTATATTCTTTTGTGGACAGTCACAATAAAGAGACAAACATACGTGCCAAAGACCTACCTGTATTGAAGCTGCCATTATTCTAACTGGCAAGGCACCTGGTTTATAACTACTTCAGGTAAGATATCAGCTTGCTGTCCCTTTTATAAATGTCGTTGATCAGCCTGATGTGTTTGCCTGTAGTATCCTCATAGGCGGTCAGGTAAGTAATGTGCACGGGTATTTTATGTTTCAGTACCTCCCATTTTGTTTTATGGGTTTTTATGATCGCCTCCAGCTTCTCATCATCAAAGTCCTGTTGTTCAATTTGTGACAGGATATACACTGCCATTTCTTTTGGCTTTTGTACCCTAACACAGCCCGAGCTCTTTGCGCGGTAGCGCAGGGGGAAATCACTGCGGTGGGGCGTATCGTGCAGGTATATATCCCAGCGATTGGGCAGGTTGAATTTTACGTAGCCAAGTGAATTGCCGTCGCCGGGTGCCTGCTTATAAGTATAGTTCTTATAATTACTGCTGTTGATCAGGCTTGCATCGATCACATTGCCTTTGCGGTCATAGGCCTTAAGACCTTTTTTGCTGAGATAGTTTGCATTCTTGGTGATGCCCGGCAGTACATCTTTCTTCAATATGGTTGGCGGCACTCCCCACGACGGATTGATCACCACGTTGGCCATTGCTGCATCCAGGCTGGGTGTTTGCCGTTCAGGCCGCCCTACCACTACACGCATATGCTGTACATTTTTCCCTTCGCGTTTAAAAAAGAGCTCCATCAGGGGCACATCTACCAGTATGTAGAAATTGCCTATGTCACGGTACATCCACCTATAGCGTTCCAGGTTAGCCTTTAGCTTGTCTGTGATATTGTTTAGCGGCATGGCCAGGTGCCTCAGTGTGCTGCTGTCTGCTTTTCCCGTTACCCTTAAGCCCATATATTCCTGGTAGGCTGCCAATAATTGTTCATTTTCATCCAGTGAATCATCTGCCTGTGTATATATCCAGGGTAGTTCTGTCTTTATCACGTCTTCTGCCACTTCCAGTGTAGCGCTGTCCGCTTGCTTTGTTTTAGCTGCCTCATGCAGCACTTTGCTTAACGAATCCAGTTTAGGGTCTGCCATAAGCTTGGTGAAGTGTTGCAGTGCCTCACGCAATAGACCGTATGAGGGGATACTGCTTCTTGAGCTATCCAGCGAAATGTATTTATCGTGTTTACCCAGTTCGTTCACCAACTGTTCGGGTGCCAGCCAAATAGTATCATTGCGATGAAACCATAGTGAATCGGCCACTTTGGGTGCTACTATGCCCATCAGCAGGTCGCGCGATGCGTTTAAGTATGCACTCGTAAGGCTGGTATCAAATGCAATGACCCCATCCAAATTTGTTCCCTTGTCTTTGCCTTGTTCTATGGCATGCAATTGGTCCCTAAGTTCAGCTAAGCGGTATCGGGCGGGGTTTATCCCGTCCCACTGTATATCTTCCAGTTCATCCAGCAATTGCCGTGCGCTTTTTGTAGGTCCCTTTTCGCTAAGCCAAAAAGGCTGAAATGCATGCAGCCTGTAAGCAGAAGTCACATAGTCAGATACGTTTTTTGTTTTTTTATTTTTACCAGTGCTGTCCTCTGTGGATAGTATAGAACGCAATTGCCCGGCAAAATCTTCTTTATCGAATAATTTGGGGGAAAACAGTCCTTTGGCAGACTTTTTATCATTACCATTATCGCAGGATAGCAGGAAGCATATACTGAACAGGATTAAAAATACCGGCACACCATTCCATCGCACACAGTCTTTTGCCTCGCTTTCGCTCATAACGGATTTATGATTTTTGTTTCTTGGGGCTATTAAGATAAGTATAAAAATAATTGTTCTACAGTTCAAGTTCTTTCACCGGGTCCCAAAACAGCTTTTTGAATTCACAAACGGTATCATCTTCCACTTTTATACCCTCTTTTTCCAATAATTCCTGCATCAGCCCGGGTGTGGCAAAATGGAAACGCCCTGTCAGTTCACCATTCCTGTTCACTACCCGGTGTGCCGGTACTTTGGGTTTAACGCCAAAGCAGGCATTCATTGCATAGCCTACCATCCGGGCCCCCGACCGGGCACCTATAGCGGCAGCTACAGCTCCGTATGTGGTTACCCGACCTTTGGGCACACAGCGCACCACCTCGTAGATGATGTCAAAGATATTTTCTTTATTGGCTGCTTTTGTTTTCATGTCTTTGCGCCAGTAGTTGCGTCCTGTATGGTTCTTTTACATTCATATAATCATAAGGGCAGTTCATGCAGCCATTCCCGCAGCAATACCCTCTCTCTTCCAGGTAGCTTGCTGTAAATACCAGCCTGCCATCAGGAAGTATATTATAATCTGTCCCCTCCGTCAATGGCTGTTTCATTTTTTTGAAATCTTTCAGGCAGTGTTATATCATGCTCCGGCAGCGAGAACGAGAGAAAATATATGGTCCTCCCCTCGGCAAGGTGCATACGCTCATAAAAAGTCTGTATCGCCAGCGGCCCTGTTGCCAGTCCTTTGCCATAGATATCTACGAGGTTCTGGTGAATGATACAACCCTGCTCAGCTATCATCTCCAATGTAAAATCGTATAATTCTTTTGAATCTGTTTTTAAGTTTATGTTAGCACCCTTGGGTAGTATTTGCTGGTAAAGCCTGAGGAACCGGGGATGCGTAAGCCTGTTCTTGGCCCGGGAGCTTCTCAGGAAGGGGTCTGGAAAAATGATCCATATTTCCGATACCTCTCCTGCTGCAAAATACTTGGCCAGGTGATCAATTTGTGTCCGGAGGAAGGCAACATTTTCCAGTTTTTCCTCCAGGGCTATTTTGGCACCGCCGTATATGCGGTTGCCCTTTATATCCACGCCTATATAATTACGGTCTTTATGCTCACGGCCCAGGCCCACACTATATTCACCTTTGCCGCATGCCAGCTCTAATGTAATAGGGTTATCGTTCTTAAAAAAAGCAGCCCAATTACCTTTCATATCCTCAGGATACTGCAACACATTAGGAAATGTTTCTATCGCACGAAAACGAATTAACTTCTTATGGCCCATCCGGCAAAGATACTGCGAAGCCTGTTATTTGCAGGCCTTTCATTTTTTTGTCCGCTGTTCTTCGCCCTTCATGCAGCAAAATTCCCGCATCAGCCGTTTTGCCCTGTTTGATCCCTGTACAAGCTCTAATTTTCAGTTTGTCTTTGTATTAAACCTCATTCTAAAAATTATATGAAAAAAGGCGTATTACTTTTTACTGCTGTTATAGGCATTGGCTATTTAACATTAAGCAGTTATAAGTCAGGTCCGGGTCTGAATGGTCAGAACAGGACAGGGGCTAAAAATTCCACTACCAATTGTGGCGGGGGTGGTTGTCATGGTGGCAATTCTGCCAATACTGTGGTCACTATTACGGTCGATTCTGCAGGTTCCATCCCGGTGACCAGTTATGTGCCCGGTATGAGCTACACCATTGTAATTAATGGCAGCAATACCTCCTCATTACCCAATTTCGGTTTCCAGTTCGCGGCAGTGCAGGGCACAGGTGCCGGCCAAAGCAATGCAGGCACCTTTGGCACACCATTGCCCGCCGGTGTGCGCCATACTACACAGGCGCAAAGCGGCATACTTGATTTTATAGAGAATAAACAATCCATTATATCAGCCACTGCCGGTACATACAGTGTGTCATTCCCCTGGACAGCTCCTGCTCCCGGCACTGGTAATGTTACCATGTATTGCACGCTCAATGCTGTTGATGGAAATGGTAGTGAGAATAATGCAGATAAGTCGGGAAATACTTCCCTGGTATTGACGGAACAAGTACCTACAGCCGTGACCAATGCGGTAAAGGCTATCGAGGTAAAAGCCTACCCCAACCCGGTAGTGAACGAACTGGCTGTTGATGTTAAAAACGCAGAGCAGGGCATCTACCACCTTTCGGTGATAGATATGAATGGCAGGAAAATGGAGAACATGATGGTCAATGTTGACAACAGCAATTATCATATATCGTTAAACACAAGTGCATGGGCAAGAGGTACATATTTCATGCACATTGCTAACGGTAAGGATATGCAGGTGATACCGGTAGTAAAGCGATAAACCGTTACCGGGTTTGTGTGTAAAGCTACTCCGCTGGGGGAGTAGCTTTTTTTAGTGCCATAATACCAAAATGGCATACAGCAACATCATCCCGTCTATCAAGCCCAGGTAAACCCGGTCCGAAGAATGTTGCTTTGTATAGTTTATGGCCACTTTTGTTACAATGGCAGTTATCAGCTCACCGGTAAGCCGGGTGCCTGAGGGATAGCGGACATATTGTATAGTGCAAAGGATGACGAACAGCATCAGGGTCAGGTCCATCAACCTGTAACTGTTCTTCAAACCTATTAAGTTGGGCAGGGTGAAGATCTCTGAATTAAGGTCAGTTTGCATATCCCTGATATCGAAGGCAACGCAAAGGGTGAACATGAACACAAAGCGGATCAGTATTTCATAGGGATATGCCGTCCACGGTTTGTCCCAGTACAGCGTAGGCAATACGCTGGTCACTATGGTCCATACGCTGGTGAGCACGGTTATTTTTATCCAGCCGAAGTCGCGTATCCGTTTCTTGTTTTCAAAAGGCAGCAGCGGTATCGAGTAAGCAAAAGACAAAAAACCCAGTACCACGCAGCCCAGCAATATTTTCCACGACAGCCAGAACAGTGAGGCGATACATATGGCTGCACCACCAATGAAGAATATAAAGTGCCAGTACCTGTTCTTTTCCGTCCAGGCATAGCGGTCCGATGTGTTCGGGCGGGCCTTTTTGATGATGTAATGGGCATTATACACTACCAGGGTGCTGCCCAATACCAGTGCATGCAGGGCGGTGAATAGTGGTGGTATAGCAGCTATGAGTAACCGCTCAGTGGCCATACATAATCCTGTAGCACATATTGCTGCAAACAGGCTGGTGTATAGCATCCAATTGAGTAGCCGGTATGTAAATTCTCGCAATGGCAGCCGTATTATATGCACAAAAGTACGGCTATTGCCGTACTATCATGCTCATTTTATTCCGGAAAGGTTTGGATATTTAGCGCCTTAATGCCGAATTACAAAGGGATATTTCCGTGTTTTTTCTTTGGCATGGTATCTACTTTGTTCTCCAGCATTTTGTAGGTCCGTATCAGTTTGGTCCTCGTTTCCGATGGCAGGATCACCTCATCTACAAAACCACGCGCTGCCGCACCGTATGGGTTAGCAAACTTTTCCAGGTACTCCGTTTCTTTCTCTTTCAGTTTTGCTTCGGGGTCTGCTGCTTCCGATATTTCCTTTTTGAAGATGATCTCTGCGGCTCCTTTCGCACCCATAACAGCTATCTCGGCACTGGGCCATGCAAAGTTCATATCGGCACCTATGTGTTTCGAGTTCATCACATCATAGGCCCCGCCATAAGCTTTACGCGTTATCACGGTCACTTTAGGTACAGTGGCCTCGCTTAGCGCATATAACAGCTTAGCTCCGTTTATGATAATGCCATTCCATTCCTGGTCAGTTCCCGGCAGGAAACCCGGTACATCTACCAGTACCAGCAGCGGGATATTGAATGAATCGCAGAACCTTGTGAATCTTGCCCCCTTCTTGCTCGAGTTAATATCGAGCACGCCGGCAAGGCTTGCGGGCTGGTTGGCCACAATGCCTATACTGCGCCCGGCCAGGCGCGCAAAACCTACCACGATATTCTCAGCGTAATTTTTATGCACTTCCATAAATGAACCCGCATCCACCAGTTCCTCTATCACTTCTTTCATATCGTAGGGCTGGTTGGGATTCTCAGGCACTATACTGTCCAGTGTTTTGCGGCTTTCGTCCGCAGCCTCGTAGTTATAGATTGGTGCTTCATCCTCGCAGTTTTGCGGCATATAGCTCAGCAGTTGCTTCAGGTTTTCTATACATTCCACCTCGTTGGCGCAGGCAAAGTGCGTCACGCCCGATTTTGAGGCATGGGTTTGTGCACCCCCAAGCTCTTCACTGGTCACTGTTTCATGGGTCACCGTCTTTACTACGTTGGGCCCGGTAACGAACATATACGAGGTATGTTCTACCATCAGTATGAAGTCGGTTATGGCTGGTGAGTATACGGCACCACCCGCACATGGGCCCATTATAGCCGATAATTGGGGTATCACACCCGAGGCTTTTACATTGCGGTGAAAAATATCGGCATAACCGCCCAGCGATACCACACCTTCCTGTATGCGTGCGCCACCGCTGTCGTTCAGTCCTATCAATGGGGCGCCGTTCTGCATGGCAAGGTCCATTATCTTGCATATCTTCTCTGCATGTGTCTCCGACAGGCTGCCACCAAAAACAGTGAAATCCTGGGAGAAAACATATACCAGTCTCCCGTTCACCGTTCCGTAGCCGGTTATTACACCATCGCCCGGGTACACTTCCTTTTCCATCCCAAAATCCCTGCTCCTGTGGGTAACCAGCATACCTGTTTCCTGAAACGAACCCTCATCCAGCAGCAGTTGCAGTCTTTCACGGGCGGTAAGTTTCCCTTTTTTATGTTGCGATTCTATACGTTTTGCACCTCCGCCTGCTAATGCCTGGTCTTGTTTTGCTTTCAGTAAGGATAATTTGTCCATGATCTGTATATAAGAAATTCAGCGACAAACCTAAGGCAAAACAGGCAAAGATTTGATAGTGATGTTCACACAATTGTAACAATCCTTTATACATCATATAATTTGCAGCATGGCCTATTCACGGTAATTTTGCCTTTGGAAAGATGAAAAAGATAATATTTATAGCATTTTGTGTTATTGCCGGATATTCTGTTGCAACCGCACAAAACATCCCTGCATATAATGCTGATGCGTTGATGAAGCGGGCCTCCTCAGGCGACACCCTTTATGTAATCAACTTCTGGGCTACCTGGTGTGTGCCTTGTGTTAAAGAGCTGCCCTGCTTCGATACACTACAGGCTAAGTACAAAAATAAACCGGTAAAAGTATTGCTGGTAAGTTTTGATTTCAAAGAGGCCTACCCCAAAAAGATCGGGGCTTTCATCAAAAAGAAAAAGGTGGTGCCGGATGTGCTTTGGTTTACGGAGACAAATGCAAACGAATTCATTCCTAAGATAGAACGCTCATGGTCAGGAGCATTGCCGGCCACGCTCATCTTGCAGCCCTCGAAAAAATTTCGCTCCTTTACAGAGGGTACTATCACAACGCCGGTTTTGGCTGATGTGATAGACAAACAGCTTGGCTTATAAAGCACTTTTAATTGTTCCGGTTACAGCCATATAAGCGCCTTACCGAGGCCATACAGAACGAAGCCTTTGAGCCAATGTTCGCATGGGGCCTGCGCATGGCCATTGCAGCAGCAGTCCCTGTTATATGGGGTATTGCTACGCATAACCTGGAACCTGCTACATGGATAGGCCTTACGGCCGAATGTATTTGCTGGGTAGAACTTAAGGGTACATTCGGGCAGCGCATACGGGTACTTACGGGCGGCGCTTTCCTGGCGCTCTTCTTTGCTATACTCGGTAGTATTACAGGTATGGGCCTGTGGCTAAGTACCCTGTGTATGCTGCTTGTGGCTTTTTTATCCAGCCTGTTCAAAAATCTCGGCGATCGCGGCAGCGGCCTTTCTATTTGTGTTTACCTCTTGTTCATCATTTGCAATGCCTATCCTGTTATTGATATCAAAGGCATTGAGCAACGCTCTCTGCTTGTGCTTATCGGTGCTGGCTGGACGGTTGTTGTCAGCCTGCTCATTTCACTTTTTATGCCTGCGCGGCAGCCATACCGCCGTTCGGTAGCCATTATGTGGAAGGCGGTATCCAACCTTGTGGCCGAGATCGCACAGGGCTGGGATGGTAAAAGCCCGCGAAGCAGCATACGCGATATTTATATTAAAGAGCGCGCGCTGCGTACTGCAATTGATGCTTCTTTGACCTTTCATGCCGATAATGCGCAGCAAGCAGGCCAGGACAAGCACGAATACCAGTTAGCACAGCTCAGGAAAGCTACCGCACTTATTGGTACACATATAATAGCTATAGGCAGCGAATTGGAAAATGTAAACGCGCGGGATACGGATATAGCCTTACAACTGAAACTGTCAGCACTCTTCAGTGCATTGCAGCAGGCATCAGGTCGCATGGCGGTATATGTGCTTACACTCAGGCCTGAAGAACGCTTGTTGTTATTGTCGCGCATCAGCAGGCTTACTAATCTTGTCCGCTTGCTTAAAGAATATGAGCCGGGGCAGGACACACGTTTAAGCGCCATACTAGCGCGCATCATCCTCTTGTCCGAAAGGGTAATAAAGCTTTTTGAGAGCTGCATGTCGAGCCTTGGCGAAATGGGTGCTGATCTGCCGGTATTTCGTTCTTATTCACTGTTTAAAACATTATATACCCTGCATCCCAGGTACTGGATACAAAATATCAGGCTGCTTTTCAATTTTAACACCTTCACCACGCGCTATGCACTAAGGGCAGCCGTAGCTGCTACGGTGGCCATGTTTATTTACAAATACTTCGATATAGATCACGGCTACTGGTTGCCATTTAGCGTCATGATCATTTTGCAGCCCTATTTCGGTGCCACTTTCAAAAAGGCTATGGAGCGTATTGCCGGTACCCTTGCCGGTGGTTTGCTGGGGGGTATGTTGCTCAGGGTGCATGCCGGTATGTATATCAAAGAGATATTGCTTTGCTTCAGCTTCATTTTCATGATCTATTACCTGCGCCGTAATTATGCCATAGCCGCCTTCATTATTACGCTCAACCTGGTACTGCTTTTCAACCTCGAAGCCCCGGTCACTCCCGGGCTCATTATTACCCGGGCGCTGTCAACCGTTGGCGGCGCGGCGCTTGCCATTGTTGCCGGTTTTGCCTTGCTGCCGCATTGGGACAGGAAATGGCTGCCCCGGCATCTTGCTGATGCCATACGTACCAACTATGAATATTTCATCTTTACTTTTTTTTCACCCGATCCCACGCTGAATTGGACACGTTTTAAACGTAATGCCGAAACGAAGAACAGCAATGCATTCGATTCATTCAATCGTTACATGCAGGAACCCGGAAGCCGCAGGAAACCCTATAGCACTTATTACCAGCTGATAACCCACAATGTACGTCTCACCCGCGAACTGAATAATGTGCATATAGAGGAAGAAAGTGTGGCTGGCATGGCTGGTAGCGGAGCTAGCTCCGAACAACAGGAGAAAATAAACAAATGCCTGGATTATTTTAATCAGAATATACAGTTGCTGGCCAATTTTGAATCGGACATTAAGATCAAGGTCATACTTGAGGATGAGCAGTATCGCAGTCCTTTCCGCCTTACGGAAGCCCAATCATTGTACATAGACAAAATGATCATTGAGCTCCGGGAGATGTATTACGACCTTGAAAAACTGGCAGACACGTCTGCTAAGTTAACGCACTAGTGTTACCGTTCCTTTGTAGTAGTAGGTCTTATTTTCTGCGTCTTTAAACTCCAGGTAATAACCGAATACATCTCCGTCCAGTGCAATGTTTTTATATGTTCCGTCCCATTTATCGTTTATATGCTCGCTGTAGAAAACCTGGTTACCCCAGCGGTTGTATATTATCATCTTTGAGCTCAATATATCGCAGCTTATGGTCGCACCAAACTTGTCGTTTTTGTCATCATTATTCGGGCTGAAGGCTGTTGGTAATATCACGTTACAGGGGCAGCCGTCAAATTTTACAGTTACGCTTGCGGTAGCATTACATGTGCCTTGTGTTACCTTTACCTGGTAGCTGCCTTCCTTCACTGCTTTAAAAGTCCTGTTGGTGCTTCCATCCTGCCATATATAGCTTGCGCTGTCTACTCCGGCATCAAGTAATATCTCGGTTTGCCCGCAGGGTATATTCCCTTTACCCAGGTTCACATTTATCACCTTTTGGTGTACCCGTATCGTATCACTTACACTGCATGACCCCAGGCTCATGGTCACGAAGTAATCTCCTCCTGTTGTTACGGTGTACGTTGCCGCAGTGCTGTTATCCTGCCATAGATACGTAGCACCCGCATGGCTCGATGTTGCGTCCAGGCGTATGACTTCGCCCTTGCACAGCGCTGTGTCGTTGCCAAGGCTTACACTCAGGTCATTCACAAATTGTACGTGGAAGGTGTCTATCCGCTCGGCACATGCCTCATGCATCTGCACATATTTGGTGCCATCGCTGGTAAAGGTGTCCTGCTGTCCGTTTGTTCCGTCGCTCCATAGGTAGCTGAGGTATCCGCTGGCTGCCTGCACTGTGGCCGTATTGCTGAAGCAGATGATAGTGTCGGTGCTGTTCATACTGGTATCGGTTCCCAGCGCTTGTACTGCAAAGGTGTCTATGAGCAGGTAGCAAAGTTTTTGGGCATACACCCATTTTGTTGCCGGCCCGTTGAATGTGTTAGCCTGTGTGGTAGTGCCATCGCTCCACAGGTAATACGTGTATCCCGCTGGGGCAGAGACATTTATTGCGCCCATTTCAAAACAGATCATTGTATCGATACCATTTACGGATACCGAATCCGGCGGTATAGTTGTAGCTGTAAAGTGTATGGTGTCTATTAATAGATGGCAGCCATTTTGTGCTGTCACCCATTTGGTTGCCGTACTGAAGAAAGTATCGGTCTGAACTGTTATGCCATCACTCCATAAATAAGAAGTATAGCCACCGGGAGCCGTTATTGGTATTGGGCTGTAGGCAACACAATGGCTGGTGTCGGTGCTGGTTTTTACGGTGTCCATATAAACATGGACCTTAAAAGTGTCAATGAGCATTTTGCAGGAGGCGGTATCATTGATGCGTACCCATTTTGTTCCGGCTGAGCCTATCGTGTCCTGTTGTGTATTATGCCCGTCGCTCCAGAGATAGTTGCTATAGCCGGCTGCAGCTGTAAGGATGGGTATATTATTTACAAAGCATACAGAAGTGTCTGTGACGTTGATCTCTGTGTCCACCTGTACTATGTTCAGGTGAAACGTATCTGTACGGACACCGCAGGTGCTTGATGATATTACCCATCTTGTACCGCTGGTTGAAAATACATGGCTCTGTGTAGTGGCGCCATCATTCCATAGATAGCTTATATACCCGGCCGGTGCTGATAAGGTGATTGAGTTGATAAATACACATAAGCTGGTATCATGGCTGTAGTTCCCGATCTGGTTAGTGTCAGGCGGAATAAACACATTTCCCAGCTCATATGGTGCCCATGCATTATTGATCTGGCTGCTCACATAATTACAGGCTACCCCCGCAAGGTTGGGATTATTGATCACTGATATACCGCTGCTTGCCGCAATATATATTTTGTCATCCCGGCCTATCAGCATCCCCTGCAGCAGGTCGTTCGATATTAATGTTCGCGAATTTTTTACTGCCTGCACATTGGGCAGCAGGGTCATGTCGAATTGATATAGCTGCGAGGTAGGGAAATACTGCGCTACGTACAGCTTGCCGCCATCCGGAGAATAGCTGAGGCCATAACAGTGCAGCGTGTCGAGATCGATCGCATTGCTGAAAACACCGGTTGCACTATTAAAAGAGTGTATTTCCAGTACCTCTGGCATATGATCGTTTCCTACAGCGATATAATCATTGTTGGGCGACATTTTGATTTCACCGGTTACATAGCCCCAGTGAGTATACGAAAAGCCTGAGTAAGAAACGACTGGCGTTGTATTGACACCACTATAATCTACCTTGAAGGCGTGAAACATAGGTGGTGTATCATTCGGGTGTACGATAACCCAGTTGTAGCAGCCATCACCCTTTGCTACGGTCATTTTTTCGGTCAGGTTAGAGTCTATCTGGATGTTTTTTTGTCCCGTTATCACATCGCCCAATCCACCATTTAGGGTCATGTCGATCACTGAATAAAACAAGCGTCCGAAGCCAGTGGTCTGTTCGAGAGTGAATAAGAAATATCGGTCAGGGTTACTGAACGATTGCACTGCCACTACACCCTGCATGGTTGAATTTGCACCCGCTACTGCAAGGCCAGATCCGTTCGGCATGATATTATGGTTTCGGTCCCATACGGTTTCTGCGTTCGAATAAAAAAGTAGATTACCCGCTGCGTCAGACACAGTTGCACAGGCTTCTCCTGTAAATATATTGTTTGGGAAAGGAGTGGGAACAGGTGTGTTAAAATCCAGGCCACTGCCGTAGCCAAAACACCATATATTATTTTCTCCCTGGGCATGGAGCTTGAGGCTGGTGATCGGTAAGAGCAATAATAGGCAAAGTATAAGTCGAGGTATCATGTTTATAAAAATAGAATAAATATCAATAAAAATCAATAGAATGTATGGAGCTTTCGGTTGCCTTAATATTGTAGCTTCGCTTTATGAATTATCTTGGCCATGCCTTCCTTTCTTTTGGTGATGCGGATATACTTACCGGCAATATGATCGGCGATCATGTGAAAGGTCGCCTGGCATTGGAGCGCTACCCCGAAAACATCCGTAAAGGCATCCTTCTGCACCGTAAGATCGATGAGTTTGCAGACAATCATCCCGCGACTAAGAGGGCCAAACTGTGGTTCCGTGAAGCGTATGGGCTGTATGCAGGTGCTATTATGGACAGCCTTTATGATCATTTCCTTGCCAACGACCCGAAAATATTTGCCTCTGAAAAACACTTATACAATTTTACTATCGATAGCTATGAAAAACTGGAACAAAATGCTTCGTGGTTCCCTCCTGCATTTGCAGCATATTTTCCATATATGAAAGAACACAATTGGCTATATAATTACCGCACTATGCAGGGTATGAATCGCTCCCTGAACGGCCTGGCCCGTCGTGCAAAGCACATGCCCGCGGTAGATAAAGCCTACGAAACATTTGCAGGCCACTACTACCAGTTGGCACAGTGTTATTATGAATTTATAGACGATGTACTTACCTTTGCTAAAGTTGCGTTAAACGGGTAACATGTATCTTAGCCGGGCTTATTTTTGCACCATTTGATTGTAGAGTTTTATTATGCGTAGATTATTGCCAACACACACATTAACAACCATTTTAGCTGTCATTATTCTTATAGCCTGTCACTCCAAAACAGATCCTGTTTCTGCCCGCACACCCTACCGGTTTCATGATGCACCAGCAGGGCCGGGCAATAACCCCCTCAGTTACGATACACTTGGTGCAGAGCGCCAGCGGGTAATACATGAGCTCGATGATTATTTCGAGTCGCAAACGCGCATTGGTTTCAACGGCAGTGTATTGGTGGGCTATAAAGGCAACGTCATTTATGAACGTTACTTTGGCTATGCCAATAAAGAGGGCGGCAGAAAATTGAATGTCAACAGTAGTTCTCAACTGGCTTCTATATCCAAAACCTTCACCGGCGCGGCTATCCTATACCTGTACCAGCGCAAGTACCTGGATATTAATGAGCCGGTACAGCACTATCTCAAAGATTTTCCCTATCCCAATATCACCATCAAATGCCTGCTCGACCACCGTTCCGGCCTGGCGGATTATACCAAATGGGTAGGCCGATACAAAAAAGATACACGCACGCCCATCTCCAACGACGAGATGATGCAGATGATGATAAAATATAAACCTGCTCTTGAGTTCCGCCCCAATACACGCTTCAAATATTGCAATACCAATTACGCAGTGCTTGCCTACCTGCTGCAGGAGGTTACCGAGATGAACTACAACGATTTCATGCGCAAATATGTATTTGAGCCGCTGGGTATGAAACATACTTTTGTTTATAACCCCAAGGCTGGTCTGCCGGTCAATGCTGCTATCAGCTACAATCACAGGTGGCAGCGTGAGCCGGATATGTTTGCCGATGGCGTTTGGGGCGATAAGGGTATATACAGCACTGTTGAGGATATGTACCGCTGGGACCAGTCTTTTTACCATAATACCCTCCTCAGCAATGAGACTATCGAGCTGGCTTACGGGCCCTGCTCTTTCGAGAAGCCTGGGATCAAAAATTACGGTCTTGGCTGGCGCATGCTTTGCTATCCCAATGGCAATAAGATCATATATCACAATGGCTGGTGGCATGGCAACAACACCTCCTTTTATCGTTTCATAAAAGAGAATTTCACCATTATTATATTAGGCAACAAATATTGTAATGCCATTTATCACCAGGCGCCGCATGTATTTAGCATTGTAAAAGGCACCCCCGAGATAAGCGGTTTCGATACGGAAGATTAAGAACTACCTCCACTTGAAATAAATAAAGTCCCTCAGCAGGAGGGACTTTATTGTTTTATAACAATTATATCATTAGCGCTTAGTTCATCGCCTGCTATAGTTAGGCGCTTCTTTGGTGATCACCACATCGTGTGGGTGGCTCTCGGCCATACTGGCCGATGTAATACGCATGAACTGGGCATCGCTGTGCAGCGTTTTCATGTCTTTGGCACCACAGAGGCCCATACCTGCACGCAGCCCGCCTACGAACTGCTGCACTACTTCGTTTACCATGCCTTTATAAGGTACACGGCCCACAATGCCTTCAGGTACCAGTTTCTTGCTGTCCGTTTCATCATCCTGGAAATAGCGGTCCTTCGATCCCTCCTGCATGGCCTCCAGCGATCCCATACCCCTGTATGATTTGAATTTACGGCCTTCGAAAATGATGGTTTCACCCGGGCTTTCCTCGGTACCAGCAAATATCGATCCTGCCATAATGCAGGCTGCGCCTGCCGCAAGGGCTTTTACCATATCGCCGGTGTAGCGTATACCGCCATCGGCTATTACAGGTATGCCGCGTTTGCTCACAGCCTGGGCCGCCTCCATTACAGCGGTAAGCTGGGGCGCTCCTGCGCCTGTTACGATACGTGTGGTGCATATTGACCCCGGCCCTACGCCTACCTTTACCGCATCGGCTCCGGCATCAGCCAGTGCTTTAGCACCGGCGGCAGTAGATATATTGCCGGCTATTACAGGCATATGTTTAAAGTTTTTCTTCACTAGCCTGAGGCCATCAATTACCCCCTTTGAATGCCCGTGTGAGCTGTCGAGGGTAATGATATCGACACCTGCATTCACCAGTGCCTCCACGCGTTGCAGCATATCATTGGTAACACCTATTGCTGCTCCTACCAGCAGGCGGCCATTGTTGTCTTTGCAGGCATTGGGATGGCTCTTCAGGTGCATGATATCGCGGAAGGTGATGAGGCCTATCAGTTTTCCCTTTTTATCTACTATAGGTAGTTTTTCTATTTTATACTGCTCCAGTATGCGCTCTGCTTTGGCCATGCTGGTGCCTGCCGGCGCAGTTACCAGGTTATCCTTGGTCATTATCTCGCTTACCTTCTTTTTGGTATTTTTTTCAAAGCGCATATCCCTGTTGGTCAGGATGCCTACCAGCTTATTGCTGTTATCTATAATGGGTATGCCACCTATCTTGTTCTCCCGCATCAGCTTTACCGCATCACCTACACTGGCATCAGGGCTTAGTGTAAGAGGGTCGGTGATCAGCCCGCTTTCCGAGCGTTTTACCTTGCGCACCTGGTCGGCCTGGCGTTCAATGCTCATGTTCTTGTGCAGCATGCCTATGCCCCCCTCCCGGGCCAGCGCTATAGCCAGCGGGGCCTCGGTTACAGTATCCATCGCGGCCGATACCATGGGTAGGTTCAGCTTAATGTCTTTGGTCAGTTGGGTGGAAATGTTTACGTCCTTTGGGTGAACGTCTGAATAAGCCGGCACAAGGAGTACATCATCAAATGTGAGGCCTTCGCCGTAGAATTTAGATTTTGCAGCCATGTGCAAAGATATAACAGCATTTTGAATTTCCGAAAACAGGATTTTCTTATAGGCGTATAGGCTTGATAAGGATCATTTCAGCTCTATGAAAACAATTGTACTTTAGCCAAAATTTTTACCCCGTGCAATTTGAGCCAAAACTTGCATACGAGCCGCTTGCCGTGCAGGATGCCTTCCAGTTCAGGGCACTAAAGGAATTACTGGCCTACCTGCAGGAGCGTTCACCGTATTACCAAAGCCTGTTTGCAGCACACAATATTGATATTGCCAATGTCAAGAGCCTGCATGACCTTACTTTTTTACCCACCACCACCAAAACCGATATGCAGGAACATAACTGGGATTTCCTTTGTGTGCCTGATAAGGATATAAAAGAATATACGGCTACATCGGGCACCATGGGCAAGCCGGTGACCATTGCCCTTACGGAGCACGACCTGCAGCGCCTGGCTTATAATGAGCAGCAGTCGTTTCTTTGTGCCGATGGCAAACCAGAAGATATCTACCAGCTCATGCTCACGCTCGACAGGCAGTTCATGGCAGGCATAGCCTATTACCAGGGCATCCGGCAGCTAGGTGCTGCATTGGTACGCACAGGCCCCGGCTTGCCGGTTATGCAATGGGATACTATATTACGCCTGCAGGCGAATAGCATAGTGACGGTACCCACCTTTATACTGTCGCTTATCGATTGGGCCAAAGACCATGGCATAGATCTGAAGCATAGCCCGGTACACAAGGCGGTATGTATTGGCGAAAGCCTGCGCAACAGTGATTTTGAACTCAATGCCCTTGGAGAAAAGATACACAGTCAATGGCCCATAAAGCTGTATAGTACTTATGCCTCTACCGAAATGCAAACTGCATTTACCGAATGCAGTGCAGGTATGGGTGGTCACCAGCAGCCCGACCTGATAATACTTGAGATACTTGATGAGCACAACAAGCCTGTAAAAGCCGGGGAATACGGCGAGGTCACTATAACCACACTTGGAGTAGAGGGTATGCCCTTGCTGCGCTACCGTACAGGTGATATTTGCACCTACTACGATACGCAATGTTCCTGCGGGCGGAATTCCCGCAGGCTGAGCCCGGTATTAGGCCGCAAGCTGCAGATGATAAAATATAAAGGTACTACACTGTATCCGCCGGCCATTTTCGATATCCTCAATAATATTTCCTTTGTAAAAGAATATGCAGTAGAAGTATTCACCAATGAATTAGGGCTGGATGAGCTAAAGCTGCATTTGCACACGCTTTTGCCTGTAGACGATTGCGAGATAAAGATAAAGCCCCTGCTGCAATCAAAACTGCGTGTGGTGCCCTTGTTGCACTTTCATTCCGGCAACGAGATGCAGCGTTTACAGTTTCCCCCGGGCAGCCGTAAGCAGGTGAAATTTATCGACAACAGGGAAGGTAAATTAGTATAATAAGCTAGGCATTATGCACCCCTTTTTTTGCGGTATCCTTCCAGGAAGGCCTCAAATTGTGCCAGTGTGTAACTGCTAAGGTTGTTTTGAGCAGTAAGCCCTCCTTTTTGCGCAGCCATTACGCCGTAATACACATCTTTATAGCCATTTACGGAGTGTGCATCAGGATCTATGGAGAGCAGCACCCCTTTTTCAACTGCATAGGTTATCCAGCGCCAGTCCAGGTCCAGGCGGCGGGGATGCGCGTTTATTTCTATCACCACCTTATGAGCAGCACAGGCATCTATGATAGCTTTATGGTCAAGCGGGTATCCTTCGCGCGATAATAGCAACCTGCCTGTGGGATGGCCTAAAATAGTAGTGAAGGGATTTTGTATGGCCGCCATCACCCGGCTCATGGCCTTTTCCATACTCATCTTCAAATTGCTGTGTACGGAAGCGATCACGAGGTCAAATGTTTTTAAAATGTTAGGGTTGTAGTCAAGGCTGCCGTCACCTAATATATCTGCTTCTATGCTTTTGAATATTTTGAATGGCTTTAGTTTTTCATTCAGCGCGTCTATCTCTATATGCTGTGCCGCTATTCTTTCCGGGCTTAGTCCTTGTGCATAATAGGCCACCTCCGAGTGGTCGCTTAGCGCCAGGTATTCATAGCCTTTATCAATGGCGGCTTTTGCCATTTCCTCAATGCTGTTTTGCCCGTCGCTCCATTTGGAGTGTGAGTGGATGATGGCTTTTATATCACCCGGCTGTATCACTTCGCCAATGTCATATGCTGCAGCCTGCTCCAGGATTGCTGCTCCTTCCCTGCGTTCAGGTACTATATATTGTAAGTTGTTAGCGCTGAATATCTCTGCTTCACTGGCTGCGTTTGCGGGCAGGGAATATTGAGTCTTGAAGGCATGTAAAAAATCATCACTACCTGTACTCAGGAAGAGGTTTTGATAATAATAGTCCTTGTCGCTGAAATGAAATCTTATTTTGGGCTGGTTCGGTATATGTACGATCAATTGCTCATCTCCTTCCATGCTTATATCAGGTATATGTAGCAGCCATTTATTTAAAGTTTCCCGGCCTGTATCGCATAGTATATCTATATACTCCAGCGTTTCCGCATGGCGGCGCACATCGCCGGCCAGCTCAAAGCGATTGCCGGGGAATTGTTTGCTTAGCTGTGCTATGAAATACGTAGCCGTTTCCTCCACATCGGCCCATAGATGATAACCACGGTTCTGTTCATAGTAGCGTATGTTCTGCAGGATACTTTCCTGGCTTTTTGCTCCAAAGCCCTTATAGGTGCTTAGCCTGTTCTCATTGCAGGCATACTCCAGTTCGCCAAGGCTTTCTATGCCCATCTCTTTCCATATCTGCGCTATCTTTTTAGGTCCCAGTCCTTTTATATGCAGCAGTTCCATCACGCCGGCGGGCGTTTCGGCTATCAGTTGGTCCAGCAGCGACAGGCGACCGGTTTCCTGTATCTCGCGTATCTTTTTACCCGTTGCATCACCGATCCCTTTCAGTCCAAAGAGTTCGGCGTCATCCATCAGTACTATTTCCTTAGGTAGTTTCTCAATATTATATGCAGTTATGCTATAAGATTTCGACTTAAAGGAATTCTCCCCATGTATGTCCATGAGTTTGGAGAGCAAAGAAAAGTGATCTGCTATCTCGTTATTGGTCATGTTTGTACTATGATAAATTCATCAGGGGGTTGCCGCTTAAGGGTCTGTTTCCCCAAATGGCAAGTTAATCAAGTATTTTCAGAACAGTACGCCGGTAATGCGGTCAATATTGTCGTTCCGCATTTATCGACCTACATATGCTATATTTTATATAATTGCTACCGGTGCCTGGTAAATAATGAGCTAAGTATTGGGCAATATCACATTTGCATTATTTTTGTCCCATGCCGCATATATCGCAGCGTGGTGTGCACATGCCGCCATCACCCATACGCAAATTGGTCCCTTATGCCGAAGCAGCAAAGAAAAGGGGCTTAAAAGTTTATCACCTCAATATTGGCCAGCCCGATATTGAAACACCCCCTGCTATACTGGATGCGGTAAAGCATGCCGATATGAAGGTGTTGGAGTATAGCCATAGTGCGGGTTTTGAAAGCTACCGGAAAAAGCTTGTAGAGTACTACAAGCGCAATGACATACAAGTAAACCACGACCAGGTGATAGTGACCACAGGTGGCTCGGAAGCTATTCTTTTTGCTATTATGAGTTGCCTCGATCCCGGTGATGAGATCATTATACCCGAGCCATTTTATGCCAATTATAACGGCTTTTCTACGGCATCCGGGGTTGAGATCGTCCCAATCCATTCCGGTATTGAGGATGGATTTGCCTTGCCATCTATCGATGCTTTTGAGAAGGCTATCACACCCCGTACTAAGGCCATCATGATCTGTAACCCCAACAATCCTACCGGCTATTTATACAGCCGCGAAGAATTGGAGATACTCAAAAAGATATGCCTGGAGCACGATCTGTTCCTTTTGAGCGATGAAGCATACAGGGAGTTTTGTTACGATGGGCGCAGGCATATCTCCGCCCTTTCGCTTGAGGGGCTTGAGCAGCATGCTATTTTGCTCGATACCATATCCAAGCGCTACAGTGCTTGCGGGGCCCGTATTGGAGCCTTCGTAACCCATAACCAGGAGGTGCTCAATGCTGCAATGAAGTTTGCACAGGCTCGCCTTAGCCCGCCGTCTTTCGAGCAAATATTGGGCGAAGCTGCAGTAGACCTCCCGGCCGATTATTTCGATGGCGTTCATGCAGAATATACTGCACGGCGCGATTTGCTGGTAAAGCGGCTCGAAGCCATGGAGGGTGTAACATGCCCGCTCCCGGGAGGGGCATTTTATGCTATGGCCAAACTTCCCGTTGACGACAGCGAAAAGTTTTGCCAGTGGCTGCTGGAGAGTTTCTCCCATAATGGAGCCACGGTAATGATGGCACCTGCGGCAGGTTTTTATGCTACCAAAGGAAGGGGCAAAGATGAAGTGCGGCTTGCCTATGTATTGAATACGCAAGATATTAATGATGCTATGGATTGCCTGGAAGCGGCCCTCAAAGAGTATAACAGGAAATAGGCTACACGATCACGGGACTAAACTTAAAGTCCTTCCCGTCAAACAAGCCTTTATCGCTCAGTTTCAGTGAGGGGATCACTAATAGTGCCATGAATGATAGTGTCATAAATGGGGCCTTGAGTTTAGTGCCAAGCTCTTTCGCTTTTTTGTCCAGTTTCGAGTATTGTTTGGCAACCGTATAGCCATCATCACTGGTCATTAAGCCACCTATGGGCAGGGGCATTACCTCCACTGTCTCTGCATCTGCTGCCACAGCCACACCGCCTTTACAAGCTACAAGGGCATTCACCGCTGCGCATATCGATACATCATCAGCCCCCACTGCTATGATATTATGGCAATCATGCGCCACCGTCGATGCCAATGCACCTTTTTGCAAACCGAAATGTTTAATGAAGGCTGCCGACACAGGAGCATTCGGCTCATAACGGTTCACAACGGCTATTTTCAGTATATCATTAGCCACATCACTCACCAGTACCCCATTTTCCACCTTGCCGGGTTTTATCAGCTCATTCGTGATCAGTTGACCTTCTAATGCTTCTATTACCCGTATCTCCGTATGTTCTTTCCCGGATTTTATTACAAAGTCTGAAGGCTGTTTGGGTTTTGCAGAAAAATTATTGATCACCGGTGCCTGTACATGCGAGAGTTCAGTTTCTCCATCCTCAGCTACCAGTTCGCCGTTTATATAGGCCTGGTGCACAAGCCATTCTTCCCTGTCTTTAACCACGATAAAGTCCGCAGGGTCACCTTCGCGCAGCAGGCCCACGGGCAACTTATAGTGCAGCACGGGATGCACACAAGCGGCCCTAAGCACATCATACAGGTCGTGGCCCTTATCAAGGGCGCGTTTTACGAGCCTGTTGATATGGTGCAGTACCAGTTCATCCGGATGCTTATCATCGCTGCAAAACATCACCCTGTCCGGGTGCAGCTTTATGATATCCGCCAGCGCCTCGAAGTTCTTTGCCGCGCTGCCTTCACGTATCAATATGTGCATCCCCGCCTTTACCTTGTCCAATGCCTCTTCAAGGGTAAAGCATTCATGGTCGGTGCTGATACCTGCCGATGCATAAGCCATAGCATCGGCACCTTTTAGTCCCGGGGCATGCCCGTCCACCGGCTTACCGACTGTTTTAGCAGCTTCTATTTTGGCCATTACTTCCGGGTCCTTATTCAGCACCCCGGGATAATTCATCATCTCGCTCAGGTACCATATATCAGGCAAGGCCAGCAGGTTGGCTACATCATTCGCTCCTAAGTGAGCTCCCGCAGTTTCAAAGGAGGTAGCGGGCACACAGGACGGTGCCCCGAAGAAAAATTTGAATGGCGTTTTTTTACTGTTGGCGATCATGTACTGCACACCCTCTTTACCACACACATTGGCTATTTCATGCGGGTCCGATACGGTTGCCACGGTGCCATGCACCACTGCCAGCCTGGCAAATGCCGTAGGCACCAGCATAGAGCTTTCTATATGCACGTGCGCATCTGTAAATCCCGGCAATATATATTGTTCGGGGGCTTCGGTAATTTCTGTTACTGACGCCACAATTCCCTTATTTATTTCGATTTTGGCAGGGTACGTACGCCTGTTGAACAGGTCGATCAGTTGCCCAGATATACTAAAGGAGCTCATGTCTTAAATTTAAGGATAAGTAGCTATATTATACAAGGCCTTTACCCAACCGGGCCCATTCCACTTTCATTTTTATCAGGTTCATCATCAGGTAAGCCCTGTTTTTTATTTCATCGGCATTTTCCCCTTCAAATAGTTCGTTGGTAGTTTCGCGCCATAGCTCCAGCCACCTTTCATAATGCGCTTCTTCCAATGGCTCCTTCCGGTCTACTTCTATATGCTTTTTAACGGGGTTACCGCTATAGCCCGGTTTATTCAATAATATAGTCTCCCAAAATTGATACATAATAGGTAAATGCTGCGACCAGTCAGCGCCGATAATGTTGTGGAAAATATAACCGATCGAATCATCTGCTTTCACCTTATCGTAAAATGAATCAACCAATAATACTATATCATCCCGGTTTTTTATGTCTTTTTTCATGCTCTTGTTTCCCGCTATAAAGGTACGCTCCTTCTGATTTTTTAAACTATATAGAGTATATTGTAGCTATTATTATATACCATTACCGCTGTAGGCCATAATAATGAAGTGCATTTGTGCCATATTACTGCTATACTTATGCAATTGCACGCAGATAGCTGCCGTACCCGATACCAATAGATTACTGCATATTAATCTCAATAACGGCTTCCCTTCAAATAATGTTTATAGCCTTATACAGGATACTATAGGTTATTTATGGTTCGCTACAGATAATGGTATTGTTAAGTATAATGGTTATGACTTTAAAATATTCAATAGCAGCAATGGTTTGCCGGCTAGTGACGTCTATCAGTTATATGAGGATAAGCGAGGTAGGGTATGGGTACAAACATTCAGTTACCAATTTGGCTATATCAAAGACAACCAATACCATAAAATCAGCTTAAAGACCAGGGAGCGCATTTTTAGAGCATACGATATGGCCGACAATGGTGCATTCATGTTTTTCTCTTTTGTTGAGAATGGCATCTTTTATCTTGCGACAGTTAAAAATGACCTTATTTCTACCTTGCCCTTTTTCTCTTATGCCAGCCCGGGTATGCATATTGGTAACATGCAGGCTAATACGCAACCTTTGGTTATTAGTCCTGATTGTATGGCATGGTGCCTTTCTACCGATGGGTCTGTCTATCGTTATGATATGTTGAAGCCATATAAAAGCTACGAAAAGGTTTGTCAATTCAGTAAAGAACAGTCGCCCGTTATTTTCCCCGGCAAAATGTATATGAATGCCGGCCATAATTTTTATTATTTCTCATTCAAGGGCAGTCAGTTGATTTTTCTTGACACACGTACTTGTACTGTCCGATATATTTCATTCAAAAATTTACCGGATGAATACATATATGAAGTGCTGTCGGGCTATTTCACGCATGATAGTAACAACGATTATACGGTTTTAACCAATTACGCAATTTATACCTACGATAGTAATTTCGTGTTTAAGCATAGGCGGAAATTCGCTGATATAACAGGTTCCCCTTCTCAGCCATCTTATTTATTCAATGATGATTTTGGCAATCAGTGGTATACCACAAATACTGATGGCGTATGGTCGGTAGTGAAAAAATACCGGTCACTTGTGGATGACAAAAGGTTATCATCCCTAAGTGATATCAAGTATGTGGGGAGCTCACATGATGGCACTACTTATTGGTGGAACAACAGCCGGTCTGTTTTGTATATACTTGCATCTAACGGAACGATAAAAGCGAAACATTTCCTTCATAATACAGGTTTAAGGAGCATTTCCGATTGCGATGAATCATCGGTATACATGGCCCTGAGCTCAGGTATTAGTAAGTACGATCGTAACCACGATAAATTGCACGATATACGGACTGAAAATAAGGAATGGTTCATCTATCATTTTGATGTTGATAAACGGCTGGAAGTCAATAGTGATACTGTAGAGAAGATGTACCTTGGGAATCACTACGGGGTTCGGTCATACAGCCCGGACTGTTTCTTTACTATTGCAGTAAATGGTTTTTACGTATCCCAGCAATATAAAGATTCACTTGTTACAAGATCTTATACCGATGAAAGATATACCGGCCTGTATATAGACAGTGTGTGGCGTAACGTCTATGCATATAATGCCCAAAAAATATTGTTGTACAACATTGACACAAAAAGACGCATCACTTTTGATGCTGATTATACGAGCCGCCTGGGCATAAAAGAGGTTTTGAATATTGAAGTTGATGGATACGGAGATATTTTTATCCAGGATAATGATCGCATTATCATGTATAACCCTTTCCTGAACAAGGTCGCTACAATAAAAAGAGGCTTTAATCTTCAAAATTCCATTTTCCATATTTATGATAATAAGCTGGTTATGGCGGGTAAATATGGTATAGCAATGGCTCCAATTATCGGCCCCTTGATCGTTGGCGAGTTCAATTTGATCCCCAATATTAATTATGCTTACTATAACCGCATTTACGATTTTGTATTGAATGGCCGGTATGGAGCAATATTAAACACCGATAAGGGGTTCTATAAGATCAGTTTATCCGAATTCTTAACTGCTAAAGATTTATTCTATCCTGCAGGTGAAGATTTTTTCAGGCTGATACTTAAATATCCGTATGAAAAAAGGATTAACAACGGGGATACTATGATTTTTGATCAGGCAAGTGAGAAGGTAAATCTGGATGCAATAAATTTTTACGGAAAAGGTAGCCCTGCATATAGTTATTATGTAGAGGGTTACAACAACGAATGGCAACAATCAGACGGTGAAATATTTGTGGGCAATTTTTCCCCGGGCAAATTATACCATGTTGTTTGTAATGTAGCTGATGATATGTGGAAAAGCACAACAGTTCATTTTTATGTTTATCGTACCCCTTATTGGTGGCAGACAACAAAATGGATTTTGGTTTTCTGGATAAGTGGCATAACAGCTATTATGGTGCTACTGTTGTTAGTAGTATTAGCCACCCGCGCTGTTGTTGCCAGGACTAATGAAAAGAAAAGGGCCTTGCTCGAGCTTGAGCTCAGGGCGGTCTATGCACAGATAAACCCGCATTTCATATTCAATACGCTAAGCGCTGCTCAGTATTTCATAAATAAAAAGCGATACGATGATGCGTATGTACATGTAAATAAGTTTTCCCGTTTATTGAGAGCATATTTGAAATCGTCGCAAGACAGGTATGTCACACTTGATGCCGAAGTGCAAATGCTCAAAAACTATATTGAACTGCAACAGATACGTTTTGAGGAAAAATTTGAATACAACGTAGAAATTGAGAATAAAATACCATCCCAAAGTATCCGTATCCCGTCTTTATTGCTGCAGCCACTTGTAGAAAACGCTATAAATCACGGACTGTTTCACAAAAATGGCAGGGGCTTTTTGATGATAAAATTCCTGCAGGGCGAGAGTAGCGGGGAATTAATATGCATTATTGAGGATAATGGCATCGGCAGGCATCGTGCGAGAGAAATACATAAAGCAGACAGTACCAGGAAAGAGTCCTATGGTACAAAACTTACGCGCCAGCTGATCGAGATTTACAAGCAATATGAGCATATAGATATTACCCTGGAATATATTGACAAAGGCGGGAGCGAGACGGGAACAATAGTAAAACTCTTTATTAAAAATGTAAAATATATAGCGTGACTAGTAGGGCCTTTATCATGTCTGTTTTCTGCGTTCTCTTGCAGGTAAAATTATTCGCAGCAATTGATACTACTCAATTGTTGCATTTTGATTTGAATTCGGGTTTCCCATCTAATAATGTTTATAGCTTAATACAGGATAGGAATGGTTATTTATGGTTCGCTACAGATAACGGGCTTGTAAAATACAATGGTTATTCTTTCGATATATTCAACAGGAGCAAAGGCCTCCCTTCCAATGATGTATATCAGCTATATGAAGACAAAAGAGGCAGGATATGGGTATATACTTTAAGTTATGAATTTGGTTATATCCTAAACGACAAATATCATAAGATATCACTTACTGGTTTGGATAAAACATTGCATGTGAGAGATATGGCAGATAATGGTGCTTTTCTTTTTTTCTGTTTTTGGGAACATAGTCATTATTCTATGGCTATAGTACAAAACGATATTATCACAACACTGCCATTATATTATCCAATAGAGCGAGAGCGGGTAAAGAAAGGGACAAGAATAAGTTTTTGTATGATCAGCCCAAATTGTAAAATGTGGATAATTGGTTATGACAATGGCTTATACATGGTCGATTTATTACATCCCGGCAGGGGGTATAAGAAAGTGTGTACAATTAATGAATTTAATGCGAAATATAGAAATGATAATTCTGTCTCTCACGCTGATAAAAATGAGGATATCCTCTATTTTAACTTTAAAGGTTCGAACGTATTTGTGATAAATACAAAAAATTGTAGCTATAAATACGTTCCTTTCAATATTTCTGATGGGGAGAATATTTATGCGGTTTTGGATGATGTATGGGCAGGAAACGATAAGTGCGAGCATACTGTAATCACAAACACATCGCTTTATCTCTTTGATAAAAACTTTAAACTTCTTGCAAAAGAAAAATTGAGCGATCTGGTAAAAACCAGTGCACAGATATCTTATATATTCCAGGACGGAATGAAAAGCTTGTGGTATCCAACCAATGGTGATGGTGTTTGGTGTCGCTATAAACAGCACAATATATTTCATCTTATAGACTCTTCAAGCCTGCTGAAAGGGGCCAGGTTTATTGGCACCTCAAACACGCATACTTATTGGTGGAATAAGAAGAGATCGGTATTGTATGATTTACTACCGGGCAAGGCTATTAAGCAAATATCTTTTCCACCAAACGTAGGCCTTAGGTGGGTGGCACCTTGTACTGACTCTGTTGCCTATCTTACGCTTGTTAATGGTATCTTCAAATATAGTTGGAGAGATGAGCAAATTAAGAGCATTACCAATAACGTGCACAATACTTTTATTCACAATTATAATGTTCAAAAGACACTAGTAATTAATAGCGATACGCTGGAGAAAATATTTTTTGGAAATCATTATAAATTTTTGATCTATGATTCAAGCTCTTTTTTCTCGCTTTCTGCGGCTGGATATAGTTACTTTAAAAAATACAAAGCTGATTCCCTTGTTTGCAAGATTTTGGCAGAGGAGCGATACAATGATATATTTGTCGATAGCGTTTATAAGTACGTTATAGCATATAATCAACAAAAGATATCCATCTTCGATCCTGCGTCAGGTAAACTTATTACGTTTGATAATGCACAGTTAGCGCGATCAGGCATCAACAATATTGTTAATGTCGAGATCGATAGATACCGGGATATATACATCGAAAGTGACGGGCAACTCATATTATTTAATCCTCTGCTAAACACCGGCAAAATTATATCATGCCCTTTTAGTTTACTCGACGCAGTCTTTCATATTGCCGGTAACCAGCTTATCATTGCAGGCAAATTTGGTATAGCTTCTGCACCTATAAACGGGCAACTTTCAATAGGTGATTTTAAAGTGGCACCCAATATAAATCTGGATCATTACAACCGTATCCTTGACTTTGTAATTAGTTGCGATAGCGAAATGCTGCTTAATACAGATAAAGGTTTTTATAAGATCGGGCTTGGGGAGTTGAGACAATATGATGAAGTTGTAAGCACCGCATCCCCCATGTTTTTGCAAGCAATACTTAAAACACCTTTTGAGCACAAACTAAAAGATAATGACACAATTATCATTGACCAAAAACTTGAAAAAATATCACTTGATGCGATAAATTATTATGGTAGTGGCACACCTGTATATAAATATTATATTCAGGGGGTTACCAAAGATGTATTACAATCTGATGGTGATATCTACGTCAGTGGTCTTATACCAGGTAGATATTATGCAGTTAACTGTAGCATATCTGACGATTTATGGAATAGTAGGAACGCAGTCTTTTATTTATATCGTACCCCACGCTGGTGGCAAACAGTTAAAGGCCAGGTTATATTAAGTATAGCAGGACTTATTTTATTGGCGGCACTAGTATTCACCATTATATTCATAACCCGCATGGTTGTGGCAAGAGGCAATGAAAAAAAACGTGCACTTACTGAGCTAGAGCTAAAAGCGATCTACTCCCAGATCAATCCGCACTTTATTTTCAACACCCTGAATGCCGCCCAGTTCTTTATTAATAAAAAGCGGTTCGACGACGCATATACACATGTCAGTAAATTCTCGCAATTGCTGCGTGCATACTTAAAATCATCCCAGGACCGTTATATTACGCTTGAAGATGAGATACAAATGCTGAAGAATTACATTGAGTTGCAGCAAATAAGATTCGAAGAAAAATTTGATTATAAGCTGGATGTGGAGAATAAGATACCTGTAAATAGCATAAAGATACCCTCCCTGTTATTGCAGCCCCTGGTTGAAAATGCAATAAACCATGGATTATTTCATAAAGAGAGCGGGGGAATGCTTATTTTAAAGTTTTTGCAGGGTGCCAATAATACAGAGCTGTTATGCATTATTGAAGATAATGGGGTAGGCAGGGCGCGTTCCGCAGAAATAAAAAGGCAGGATAGCACACGCAAAGAATCGTATGGAACGAGACTTACCCAGCAATTGATAGATATATACCGCGAATACGAAAAAATGGATATTTACCTTGAATACACCGATAAAACTGCACCGGAAACAGGAACAATAGTTACTCTTACCATTAAAAACGTAAAATATGTTGCCTGACATCAGATGCATTATTATTGACGATGAACCCAAAGCGATCGATGTATTATTTGAAAGATTGAAATTACTTTTCCCCAATATCCAGGTCATTGGCCGCTATACCGACTGGAAGAAAGGATTGGAAGCACTACGCACTACACCGGTCGATCTGCTATTCCTTGATGTGTCCATGCCTGAAAAGACCGGGGTCGATTTCCTGAAGCTGTTCCCTGCTATGCCTTTCCAGGTGATATTTGTTACGGCACATACCGAGTTCGCAATGGATGCTATTAAGTTTTCTGCAACAGGTTACGTACTGAAACCTATTGATGATTATGAGTTATCCTTTGCCATAAATAAGGCAATAGAAAAAATGAAGGACTCCAAAAGTAGCGCCCCGGTAGTATTGAACAGCAAAAGAAAAATTGGAGTGCCAAACATAAAAGGCATTGACTATCTTAATATTGAAGATATCCTCTACTTTGAAAGTGTTAATAAGTACACGAAAGTTGTTACCAAAGAATACAGCATAATGAGCTCTTATAATCTGGGTGAGTTCAAAAAGATCATAGATGATGCTATTTTCTTCCAGGTACACCGTTCTTATATTGTCAACCTGAACCATGTGGTCAGGTATGAGACCTCAGGTTCTATTACGATGGAAGATAATATGCAAATACCTGTTTCCAAAAGTGTTAGAAATGATTTTATTGGCCTGTTTAATAAAATAAGCCGTACGGCAGGTTCAAAGCCTGGAAATATTAACCAATAATATATTTTTCATTCCTCCGTTTAAAAGTGCCTTTCGTCCGACCAAACGGCATTTTAGACCAATGGCGTTGTAGTATATTATTAATAGATGGTTACTTTGACTTAGGTAATGAGTTTTGTTAAGGCTGTTTACCTTTTACGGCAAGGCCCAGCCCTTATGTACCCTCAGAGGCAACAACATTTTACCCTTATAGACACCCTTAATGCTGAAATACATTTGTTCGGGTCACCCCCTGGATAAGTAGTATTTCGGCATTTTTATTTATCTGCATTTACAAAGAAGCAAAACACTTCCCCGGGGCCGTGTACGCCGGTAACAAGTGTCTTTTCTATATCAGCGGTTCTGCTGGGGCCTGTATTAATATTGACCATAGATGGAAGCTGCCCCTTATAATTATTTTTAAGAAGTTCCAGCCCTTGCGCAATGTCTTTACTTACCTGGTTGGCATAGGCCACTACCAGGTGCACCGGGTAGAAGATGCTGGCGCTACGGCCTTTATTTTGCCTGCTGCTCAGCAATATGGATCCGGTGCGCGCTATCATGCCTTCACAGCCTGTAATACAGGCATCAGCAGCTTCACTGCATTCATCCGGGCTCTTTACCCCCTTTATGTGGTTGTTATGAAACAATTGCAATAAGCTTTCTTCTGCGCAGGCCAGTTCTGTCCAGCCCCTGTTTTCGTATAGGGTATAGATATGTTCCAGTAATTCCTGTTCATTATCGCAAAAAACGAATTTGCCCCCTGCATCAATGAATGCTTCAGCAAAGCTCTCTTCGTCCGAGTTGTTGTTATACTCAAATATTACATTAAGCTGCTCTTTATCGGCATTAGGGTAAGGCATAGGCATACTATGCCCCTCAAGGTGCTTACGGATACGGCTAAGAATATTCTCCCGTGCTTTCGATGTTTTGAAGGTATGCATCAGCCATTATTTTTATCGTGCTAAAATTAAAAAAGCGGTGAAGAAGTTCACCGCTTTTTAATTAATAATTTCCCTGTGGAGCTACGCTGCCGGGTAATGGCGGGGTGGGCTCCATGGTGCCTTCGGCCATTGGAGGGTCTTCATAAGGGCGTGCCCCTATCAGGCGATCCAGGTCGTCTTTATAAAGCACTTCTTTTTTAAGCAGTTCCTCTGCTATTGTTTTTACCGATTCTATTTTTTCGGTAAGCAGTTGTTTCACGCGCTGGTAGGCTACTTCCACAAGCTTGCGTACTTCATCGTCTATTATCTTACCGGTCTCTTCAGAGTAGGGTTTGGAGAAGCTCTGGTCGCTCTGTGGATCGTAGAACGATATGTTGCCTATCTTATCATTCATGCCATACATTGATACCATGGCATAGGCCATACGGGTCACATGCTGCAGATCGCTTAATGCGCCGGTAGATATTTTCTGGAACATGATCTCTTCCACAGCCCTGCCGCCCAGGCTCATACACATATCATCCATCAGGTGGTCTTCATTTCGTATATACATTTCCTTGGGCAGGTATTGTGCATAGCCCAGTGCAGCTACGCCGCGGGGTACTATGGTCACCTTTACAAGCGGGTGGGCGTGCTCCAGGAACCAGCCCGATACGGCATGGCCTGCCTCGTGGTATGCGATCACGCGCTTTTCGTCCGGCGATATGATCTTGTTCTTCTTTTCCAGACCGCCTATCACACGGTCTATAGCGTCGTTAAAATCGCTCATATCCACCTCGGTCTTGCCTTTACGGGCAGCTATAAGCGCCGCTTCGTTACAGATGTTGGCAATATCAGCCCCTGCAAAGCCCGGTGTCTGTACCGCCAGCTTGGCAATGTTGAGTTCTTTCGATTTTTTGATGGGCTTCAGGTGCACCTCGAATATCTTTTCGCGGCCCTTTACGTCCGGTACGTCTATGGATATCTGCCTGTCGAAACGGCCGGGGCGCAGCAGCGCCGTATCCAGCACATCGGGGCGGTTGGTGGCAGCCAGCACTATGATGCCGCTATCGCCGCTAAAGCCGTCCATTTCCACCAGCAGTTGGTTCAGCGTGTTCTCACGTTCGTCATTGCTCATTACCACGTTCTTGCCACGCGCACGGCCTATGGCGTCTATCTCATCTATGAACACGATGCAGGGCGCCTTTTCGCGTGCCTGTTTGAACAGGTCGCGCACACGGCTGGCACCCACACCTACGAACAGCTCTACGAAGTCGGAGCCGGACATAGAGAAGAAGGGCACCTGTGCCTCGCCTGCCACAGCCTTGGCCAGCAGGGTCTTACCCGTGCCGGGAGGGCCTACGAGCAATGCGCCTTTAGGTATCTTACCACCCAGCGAGGTATATTTCTTCGGGTTTTTCAGGAAATCCACTATTTCCATCACCTCTACCTTAGCCTCGTCAAGCCCCGCCACATCATTGAACGTGATGGTAACGCGGGTACCTTTTTCAAAAAGCTGCGCTTTGGATTTGCCGATGTTGAATATACCGCCTGCACCACCTGCACCACCTGTGCCGCCGCCCATTTTGCGCATCAGCAGGAACCACATGGCCACCAGCAGTATCAGCGGCAGGAATATGGAGTTCAGGATAGAATGCAGCAGGTCGCCGCGGGTATCATAAGTAACGGTAATGTTCTTATACTCAGCAGGTAGCTGATCTTCGGCATCATGCAGTTCGTTATAGAACTGGTCTACCGAGCCTATCCTGAAGGTAAAGGCAGGACCTTTATCATTATTGTTCAGGTTCAGTGCAGGTATCTTGCTGTCGGGCTGCGGCTGTGCCGGTTGTGCGCCCGGTTTCAGGTATACCTCTACATAGTCGTTATTCACCACCACCAGTCTCGTCACATCACCTTTGGCCATGTAAGGCTTCAGCTCCTGGAATGAGTGCTCGTGGGCAGGACTGTTGGAGTTGCTCACGAAGAACTGCAGGGCCAGCAGCGATAATATGATGATGCCATATATCCAGTATATGTTGAAGCGCGGGCCTTTGCGCTGGTTACGGTTGTCATTCCCGGGCCCCATCGGGGGCCTTTGTTTGTTATCTTCCATTGTCTCTTAAAATCGTATTGTCTGTATCTACAGGGTTTTAATCATTGTGTTCTGTACGCTCGGCATCTTCCCAGAGGCTTTCGAGATCGTAAAATTTGCGGTGGTCACGGTCAAATATGTGTACCACTACATTCACATAATCCACCAGTGTCCATTGGAGGCCTTGCTCACTGTGGTAAGGTCTTTCGCCACACTCCTTCCATACACTTTCTTCTATATTATCGGCTATTGCTTTTATCTGTACATGGGATTGTGCTTCGCAGAGTATAAAAAAATCAGCTACAGCCTCATCTATCTTCTTCAGGTCCAGCGATACGATCTTGTCACCTTTTTTTTCCTGTATAGCCTTTAGGATGGTTTTAAAAAGTTTACTGTTTCTGGTTAAGCGGGTTGGTGATTTCTTTCTGCCCTGTAGCGCGGTTATTACTTTCTCCAAATTGGTGTATCTCTGTTTTTAGTTTCTCAATATCTTTACGAATCAATCAAAATTATAAAATTCTTTTGGCACTTGATGTTATGGCTATATTAGAAGCGCCTATTATAGAACTCGACTCTATAGATAGCACCAATAACTATGCCATGCAGCTAATAGATGCCGATACGGCACAGCCCGGCCTGACAGTGACCGCTATGGAGCAGACGGCGGGCAAGGGGCAGCGGGGCCGGCACTGGGCCGGCAGCAGGGGACAAAGCCTGCTAATGAGCCTCGTAGTGGCCCCCGGCAGGCCGCTGGAACAGCAATTCCCCTTTAGTGCCGCAGTTGCCGTAGCCGTGGCTGAGGTGCTTAGTACCCTGCACGAGGACTGGAACATACACATCAAGTGGCCCAATGATATTATAGTGAATGACAAAAAGGCAGGTGGTATTTTAATTGAAAATATATTAAGGGGCAATACCTGGGCATGGAGCGTCATTGGCTTAGGCCTAAATGTGCTGCAGAATATCTTCCCGCTCGAATTGCCTTATGCCATTTCGTTAAAGATCGCCTCGGGCAGGGAATTCGATATCATAAGCCTGCGCGACAGGATAAGGCAGCATATTATCAACACCCTGCATTCGGGGCTAAGCACCGAAGCCAACATGCAGCAGTACAACCGCTATCTCTATCGCCGGGGGGCTGAGCAGGCCTTTAGCGATGGCCACAAAGGCTGGCTGGGCATAGTGGTAAAGGCCGGTGCAGACGGCCGGCTGATGGTGCAACTGGAGAACGGCAGCATGGCCCACTATACCCACGGCGATGTGGTGTGGATGTGGTGAATGCACGAATCGGGATTCGGAGGATTTACGGATTACCCAGAAGGGTTATTCCCTGTTTTTCCTGCCGTAAGTTATTTCCTGTTCTTTGTGGCTTGATATGCCGAAAGCCTTGCCTGAGGCTACACAGAGAAAAAATAGTTATTTCCGGTCGTGACATGTTTGACTTTTAATGGCAAGGGTGAAAGAGTTCCTATCGTTACATGGTAGATTTAACTGTAAAGACGCTAAGGTGTTAATAGGGTTTACAATATTTCAAAGAGCTTATGCCGGTACTAAAAAGCGACGGCAACTTTGTAAAATACACTCTTTACCATGCGTTGCCTTTTTCCGCGCTCGATATACGGGTGCCAAACCGCCCCCATGACTACCCGAAAGAGCCGCAAACACTGGGAGAACACCTGCGGAAGCGGCGCTACGATCTGAGACTGACCCGCCGGGAGGTGGGGCGAATTTTCAAGGTGCATCCGGGGGTTATCATGCATTGGGAGAATGACCATAATGAGCCAAGTGGGTGCTACGAGGGGTTGATACGACAATTTTTAGGATATGACCTGATTCTAAAACGACATAAATAATTGTTCATTTAATAGCCAACTAGCAAGATTTCTAATCTCAACTGCGCCATATATAAATAGTTGTATCTTTATGTAACACGTTAAAACCTTAATTTATTATGGAGAAAATTCAAGTTATTAAACCTGGCCCAAAGCCAAAGAAAGATGATGGAACGGATGACAGAAGAAGGCGGGTTGATCCACCGAACAAACCCAAGCACCCTAGTTTAAAACCTCATAACCCCGATAAGCCAAAGAAGAGTCGATAGATTTGTTCCAAACGAAACTACATGTTCGCAAAGTAAAGCCGCTATATTCGATAGTGGCTTTACTTTGTGCTATCGCGGCTATTTCTTCTTTTTTCGCAGCGAACCTAAGACCGTCTTGTTTATCGTATCCTTCTTGCCCTTCATTTCGCTTTCGGTCGTAGGGTTGTACTCCACTTTGACCCGATATCCCTTTATCCGCGTCTCAGTGATTGCTTCTTTTGCAAGCTGCTCATCCAGATATAAGAAAAGCTGTTCCGGTTCAAAAAATAGTAGTTTAGCTTGCTCTGACGGCGTGAACGTTGTCTCTGCTGCCTTATGAATATTCCCGATGATCTTCTTATCGCTGGAACAGCATACGACCAGTTCATATCCGGCATTCAGGCATTTTGCAAGGTTGTGTATCTCCCAATCGGTGTCAGTGGTAACGGATACCTCGCAGGCAATGCGGCTATTATTGCGTTCAAGGCTCACATCCACTCTGCCGGTGCCATCTGGTGTTGGCGCTTCGAGCTTCACAACGTAGCCTCTCGATTCCGCCATTTTCTTTATCAGGTTCTGCAAATAACGATGTTGGGTTTCCTCTTTCTTCTTGGCTTCTTCCTCTATACTAACGGATGGAGCTATCTGCACCGGATCGGGGATAGGCTGCGGGGAAACAAGCTTCTTTTCCTTTACTGGAGGTTTAGGAATTGCCTGTTGGTTTGATATTTCAGTAATGAGGTCTTCTCGCAAGGATTCAAACAAGGCCTCTACTTCTTCTTTTGGCGTTCCATATTGCAACCGGGATTGTTCGATGACTGCTTGCGTGGTCGCTGCGCCCAGCACGGTATCAATGCTTGGTAATGGAACAGTCGTCAGGCTGAAATCATAATCCGGCCGTTCTATGCGCCCGATGGCCTCCCCGGTGTTCAGGTTCTCCAGGTCTTCCCGTGTAAAAAACGAAAAGCCGCTCTCAAAGCGTTTCGCGTCTGTGTCTCCCAAACGGAAGCATATCCTTGTTCCCGCATTAGCTGCCACCGCACTGGCCAGTTCTGTATCGTACTTGGAAAGCTGCTGCATGTCCTGGTGGGCCAGTATCAGTCCGAAGTGATATTTTCTAGCTCCGGATAGTATGGCGCTCATGGAGGGCGTGATGAAGTTCTGGAATTCATCTACATAGAGGAAGTAATCCCTGCGCTCTTCCTTGCCTTTAGCCTGTCTTGCCATCGCGGCCTGATAGAACTTGGTGATGAAAAGCGTCCCTAAGAGGTAGCTGTTCTCTGTACCGATAAGCCCCTGCGACAGCTTAACCAATACGATTTTTCTGCTATCCAAAATATGTTCAAAATCCAACCCTTTCTTTTGGGCAACCATGTTGCGGATGAGCTTAGGCCGCAGAAAAGTGTCTAAACGGGTCAGGATCGGCCCTATAGAGCCGGATTTAAGCAGAGGGTATTCCTTTTGCCAGTAATACACGATGCTCGGGTCGGATACGCCTTTGAGATAGCTGTCCCGGAAGCCTTTCTCAACCAGGAAGCGCCGGAGGTCTACCAATGTCCCGCCCTGCCTGCTCTCTAAGAAGGCCAAAATGGCATTGGCGAAGACGCTGTTCATCTGGTCGCCCCAGCTCGTACTCAGGCGCTTAAAGACCGCTACGAGATCGGAGGACAATATGTCCTTCTCTATTTCCGAGTGCGCATTGAGTATATTGAAGCCCACCGGGTATTCGCCATCTGCGGGGTCTATAATAAGGACATCTTTAAAGCGGTGTTCCTGTATATACGGCAGTATGCTTTCTATCAAATCTCCGTGTGGGTCAAGCACGCAGATACCTTCACCGTTTTGTATGTCCTGGCAAATGATGTTCTGCAAGAAAGTGGACTTGCCCGTGCCGGTCGCGCCAATGATATGGGTGTGTTTGAGCCTTTGGGTGTTACTGACGGTAACTGGTTTTTCCTTGCCTGCATGACTGTTTATGCCAAGCACCAGCGTATGGCCTTCCGTTATTGCAGGTGCTGCCTTGGTCTTTCTGGCATCTCGTTCTAGTTTTGCGGTAAGGACGGATTCAGACGGTAGGTGTACGATGGTCGCCAGTTCTTTGCTGTTTAAGAGCATACCTAGCCGCTGTGATTCCCGCAGCAGAAAGTTGTCTATGTTCTCCTGGAAATCGCTGCCGGCGGGCTGCAAAGGAATAAGGGAGTTATACGAATTTGTAAAAACGCGAACGAGCGCACTTTCCACCGCCCTTGAGAGCGTGAAGGTTTCCCGTTCTGTTTTACTGCTAACAAATGTCCGCAACACGACCGCATGTAAGGGACTTGCTATCTTCTCTTTGGCAAGCTGCACCATTTCAGGGGCGTTATAGAAAAAGGATTTTCCGTCACTATCAAGTACTGACCGCATGATGCTCTCGGCCCAGGGATTCAGTGTTCCTTTGAAGAGGACTTGGATAACGGCATATTCGTTTTCCCGCAGGTTCTCCAAGGCTGCGAATAATCCCGTAAACGGGTCTATTTTGAGGCTATCTGTCATAGCAAGCGGACGCATGAATTCGTCCCGCATCCCATAGTCCTGTATGTAGCCGACAGTCCCGGTTTGTAAAATATGGTCTATATGGTCCGGCATCTCGGCAATGATGCAGCCCGGAAAGAACGCCTTTACCTGGCTTTGGAGGTAGGCGACATCCGAGGTACGGCAAACGAATTGCAGGGATATGCTGGTATGGCCACCGATGATCTCAAAACTCAGCGGGTACTGGCAATTAGAGAGCATTAAGAGCAACTGTTCCGTCTCCTCAATGCCCACCTTGTACCCCTTAGGAACAACGAGCGAGAACACCTGTATGCGCTCATCGCACTCAAAAAGATATGGCTGTATGGGTTCTGGCTCTGCTTCCTGTGCTGGTGGCGGCTCTTTGGGCAATATGGCGTTTACGATGCGACCTAGGATGGTAGGACGCTTGCCATCATCTGCAACCGGAATACTCGGTACACTATGCCCAAAGAAGGGATGGAATGGAGGTTCGAGATCAACGGCCAGTTCATACGCGAGCCAGCCGCGGCCGCGGAGCTCCCAATCGTAGAATTGGGCGGTAAGCCGTTCTGACAAAGATGGCGGCATCAGGCGAATTCGATATCCGGTTGGCCGCCGCCGTTACTTATGGGTGCTAGTGGTACCCGCTCCGCTTGCGTACCTGTGATGTGGTCAATGGCTGCCAACACGCATTGATGCACTGCTTCCCGGAACATGGCATCTGTATCCTGCTGAAAAAAGGTCTTGCGGAACAAAACGGCGGTGAGCGATTCGCCGATTTTAGGGATGCGCATGCACATATCTTGCAGGAAATGCACCGGCTGGCCTTGTCGCCACGATATGAAATAGTCTGTACCGAAGGGTGCGGCGCAGATGAGTATCATCTGGTCGCTCCTGCGTATCTGCAAGTACTCCCGCGACCCGAGAAAGGTGTCCGAATAGATAACCCGCTCGATGGAAAGATATGTAATCTTCTTCTCGCGGATCGCTGCATCTACAAGGCGGTAGAATTCCTGCGCCGAATAATGCTGGTTTGCGAATGAACGGTGCCAGGTGCTTGTAATGTTGTCGAAGGTGCGGCGGGGATTGAATGTGTAGGAAAATAGTACCCACGCTGCCATGATAATACCGAGATACTTGAGTATCTCAATGATGAAATCTGCCATAGTAATACATTTTGGTGAAGTAACATTATGTGGTTTTTATGCCTATATAACTGTGAAATTTAAAAAGTCTGTTTATTGCTTAAACTGAATAGAGATACGCTCCTGTAAATGTTTAACATCCTGAGCATTACATAAGCCAGGGCCCATTTTTAATAAATTTGCAGTTCCGGTCGCAACCGCAATATTGATTAGATTTTCGGTATCATAATTGTGATAAAGGCCAAAAGAAATTCCACCAACCATTGCATCGCCACAACCAATTTCATTTCCTTGAATATTGTCGAGCCTGGACTTCAGACCTCCAATCCAATAGCCAGAACGATTATTTTGAGTAACAATCACACCTTTTGCCCCTCTCGAAACAAAAACAAATTCAATACCCATTCTATTAATAGCTTTTGCGGCATTTACAATATCTTTTTCTCTACTAAATGTGCCGTTGGTAATATCCGCTAATTCCTTGATGTTTGGTTTTGCTAAATATGGTTTTGCCTTAATCCCTTCTTTTAAAAAGAGTTTACTAGAGTCAAATACTACTTTGGAACCTTTTTTATTAAAATATTCTATTAGAGTCCTATACGAATTTACTGGAACGCCCCTGGGCAAACTTCCAGATAAAATTATTATATCATTTGATTTTACAATTTTGTTTAATGCTGCATATAAATATTCCAAGTCTATTTCAGAAAGTGTATAACCACTTGTTTTTAAATGGGCAATCAAAGAATGGTTTCTATCTATAAGAGTAATGTTATTCCGTGTGTTTCCAAATACCTTAAATAGCTTCAATTTAATATGGCTTGAATTAAGCTGAGAAAAAAAGTTATAGTCATTTTCACCAACAAAACATATTCCGGTAACTTTAGTCTCCAAGCTTTCTAATGTTTTGGCTGAATTCATAGCTTTTCCAGATGGAAATGCGAAATGCTCGTCTGATTCAATCACATGACGAGACTTAATTTTTTCAATTCTGATTATTTTATCTACAGCAGAATTCAGCGTTATTGCTATTATTTTTCTACTCATGCCAATATGAGGTTTGTAGATGTTGTCTCAAAAAATTTCTCATAGTTTGAAATTGTTTCCTCAAAACCGTCTGAAATGGTTATAACATCAAGAGAGTCATCAAACGTTGCAAATACTCGCTCTTCTTTGATGCCAAATTTTGAAGGGTCGGTAAGTATTATTCTCTTTTTAGAGTAGGATAAAATGTCACATTTTGTATATACTTCCACATTATTGTGTGTACTAAATCCAAAATCAGAATGAATACCGTTACATCCAACAAACGCGATATCTGCATTACCAAAGCTGGTGAGCATATTCTTAAAGTCGTCGTTGTATTTTTGTTTGAATTCAAGATTGTCATTTACAACTGCAAGAGTATTTGGACGAATTCTACCACCGATAATATAAACTTCTACTAATGAAGAAACATCATCCCAGCCCATTTCAGACGAAACACTTAGAAGTTCGTTTGCTGCAGAAAGCGAGTTTGTAATTATTTTCAGATTTTTCCATGCCTTCATTCTTAAACCATTGCCGATCTGTTTGGATACTTCAAGGGTAGTGGAACCCGCATCCATAGCGATAATATTTCCAGACTCAATTAAGCTTACTGCTTTTTTAGCAATTCTCTTTTTAGCATTTGTAAATACAGCAGTTTTCCATGCGAAATGCTCTTCTTCTACAAAAATGTTTAACCCATTACAAACAATACCAGATAAATATCCTTGTTGTTGAAGTCGCTCTAATAATTTTAAAAATTGGGGGAAATTGAGTTTGTTGAATTCCTTCTTATTTTGAACAATTTTATACAATTCTTCTATTTCAAGCGATGTATCTCTACGATATGGATACACTATCAACCTTATTTGATCTGCTACTTGTGCCGTGTATTGATCTGCTTCATCTAATAGTTGAATAGTTGTTTCTTTAATTTCATTTTTAGGCGCTTTGTTTATGTCCCTGCTTAACCAAGCAAAAAGTTCTGAAATAATGCTGCTTGCAAGGTTTCGAATACTGTTTTCAGAAAAATCTAAACAAGATAGGTATTTTCTTTGTGAAAGTATTTTTAAAGCTTCGTTACTAATAGCATCTCTTTCTAATAGAACGGGCAAGATAAAAGTTCTTCCAATTTCTGCTTCATGACTTAACGCCCAAGACAATTCTTTTAAAACCCATGACGAAGTAATTGTACTGCCATCGATAAAAAAAATAATGTAATCAGAATTGGTTTCGATGGCATCCTTTATAGAATGTTCAATATTATCGCCAATTAATAAATCCTTCTCATCGATCCATAATTTAATGTGCTCAGGAAAATGAGATTTAATTTCCCTAACTAAAGGCTTATTTCTACTGCTATGACTAAGAAATATTTTCATGTGGCCAAGATTTATTACATAGCAAGATAATAAATATTGACATAATTGTATGTATATGGATAAGACACAGAATGAATTTCTGTGGTAATAGCGATCTTTCCTAATTTAATTATAGAATACCTATCTTCTTGAACGCTTCTGTTAAATCTGTGTTTGCTGTATAGAGTAAAGCATTAATACCTATCAAGTTTGCTCCAGAAACATAATTCGGGTTGTCATCTATGAAAATAACTTCTGATGAGGCAAGCTTAAGCTTATTTAAAACATATTCAAATATAATTGAACTTGGCTTTGTAGCTTTTATTTCGCTTGATATAACAATAATGTCGAAAAGAGAAGAAAAAGAATTCGATTCAATAATAGCTCTTAGAAATTGAGAAGGAGCATTACTGCAAAGTGCAATAGTGTATTTAGATTTTAGCGATCTAATAATTTCTATCAAATCCTGATTTATATGCACTAACTCTAACCATTCCTTTTCTACTGCCTCCCGGTTCTTTGATACTATTTTTGCAAGATTGGAAAAAAGTTCTTCTCCTGTAATTTCTCCAATATCCGCAGGGTAAACGTATTTTTCTTTTAATTCAGCTATTTGGTCCTTAGAAAAATACTTTCCAAACCAAAATGGAGCTACTTCAGATGATATAACCCCAAAGAAATCAAAGATGATCGCTTTGTATTGCATGAAGTAAATATATCACTTCCAATAAAGAAAAGTAAACTCTATTTATCCAAATTTATTAAAAGTAATAAAGGGCTTCGTCACTTATAGAATGTATTCATTAACTATATTAAGCGATAAAACGACTTATGGCACTAAAAGATACACATGTAGCACCGTTAATCATTAGTTTTAAATACATGTTATACCTCGGCAGATTAATCAAATCCTCCTGATTAAACACCGGATAAAACTCTTTAGCCAAGTATTCCGCATCACTAGCGCCCACCCGGAAGGATATAATCGTTCCCACATTCCCAAAAATCGCCGCCCGGATGCGCTCATCCAATTGTTCAAGGTATTGGTGTGCAAGGAATAAGGATAAGCCGTATTTTCTGGACTCTGCCAAAATACCAATGAAAGACAAGGTGAGAAATGAGTGCATCTCATCTATGTAACAGTAAAAGGGCACTCGCTCCTCTGGGGCCAGCCGAGCCCGATACAGCGCCGCATGTTGGATAGTAGTCAAAATCACAGAACCTAACAAAGCGCTGGCATCTTCTCCCAATTCACCTTTAGACAGGTTGCAGATAAGTATCTTCTTCTTGTCCATAACCTCCTGCATCCTGAAACCTCGCGTTTTCTGTCCCACAGTAGCCCGGAGCGGTGCGCTTGCCAGGAATAGCCCGGTCTTATTCAGTATCGGGCTAATTGCCTCCATACGAAAAGCCTTAGTATACTTAGCAAACTCGTTATCCCAATAGCTGAGAATGTGTGCTTCTTTGACATGCACCAAAGCTCTATTTCGATATGCTTCATCTGTAAGCAAGGGCTGTATATCTAAGAGCGTTGCATCCGGCACCCAAAGCAGGGTCAGGATAACATTGCGTAGTATGTATTCCATTCTCGGCCCCCAGCTATCCGCCCAAATCTTCTTGAATGTAGATACTAAGCTGGATGCCACGAGATGGTGGTACTTCGGATGTATGCCTTTTAGGGGATTAAAGGCTATCGGATTGTCCGTGTCTTTAGGATTGAAATAAATAAGGTCTTCCTTCCTCCAGGCAGGGATGTGTTTTAGTATGTCGGTTGCAATATCACCGTGGGGATCAAGGATACAGAGGCCGTTACCCCGCTCGATGTCCGAAATAGCCATGTTCTGTAACAAGGTGCTTTTACCCACCCCTGTTTTTCCGATGACATAGATATGCCCTAATCGGTCTTTGTCTTTGATGCCGAATTTGAGATTAGTGTTTCTGTAGTTGGTTATGCCAATGGGAGTAATGCCGTCCATTTAAAAAGTATGACAGCCTGTTAGCTACGCTGGCAGGCCTGATATTTCCACTCCGGAGGTTAAGCCTCACAAGATTAAAAAGCACCTCTGCCAGGCTTAACAAGACTATGGAAGGATGGTAGAATGGATGGGCAACACAACAAGTCCATAAACGACGATGACTTTATTGTACCCGAGGAGGGGCAGCGAGACTTGTTGTGTTGCAACAAAAAGTCGCTTCGCTGTCCCTCTTTGAGTTATGAATATATCGAATCAGAAGAATTGCTTAACAAAGCCTACGATTTTCTGTTCGATGAGCTATTAAGAGACAACTTCTAAGCCAATGTCTAATGAAAAACGTATAGCTACATACGCCCGCGTATCCACTGCCCGTCAAGAAGAAGAACAGACTATACAGACGCAGATAACAATATTCAAAGAAGAGATTCAAAAAAGAGCTTATACCCTTGTCCGCGAATATGCTGACGAAGGTTGGAGCGGTGATACCCTGGCCAGACCGGGATTGGATCAGTTACGGGCAGATGCCAAATCTGGCGTATTCAATGCCGTCCTGATATACGATCCTGACCGTTTGGCCCGGCGCTACTCCTATCAGGAGCTTATTATGGATGAATTACGGGAAACGGGTGTAGAAGTTATATTTATAACTGTCTCTGCTCCTAAAAATAGTGAAGATAAAATCCTCTATGGCGTAAGGGGGCTATTCGCTGAATATGAACGGGCAAAAATATCCGAACGTTTCCGCTTAGGTAAAGTGCGCAAAGTCAAAGAAGGTCATTTACTCGTTAGCGAGCCGCTTTATGGGTATAGCTACATCCCTAAAACAGAAAATGCACATGGCTATTATGTAGTCAACGAAAAAGAAGCCAACATTGTCAAAATGATATTTTCCTGGATAGGAAATGAAGGGCTAACGATTAGAAAGGTCATTCGCCGCTTGCAAGAAATGGGCATTTCACCCCGGAAGAGTAAACGGGGAGTCTGGAGCACCAGCACCTTGTCGACAATGCTCAAGCATCGGGGGTATCTCGGAGAAGCACATTGGGGAAGTTCTTATGCAGTAGTACCGACCAAACCAATAAAACATGAAAAATACAGAAAAATAAAAAAGACCAGCCGTAAGATAAGGCCGGAGGAAGAATGGTATACGATTCCCATTCCTGCAATCATTGACAAGACGTTATTTGAACAGGCTGCCAGGCAATTAGAAATCAACTTTGCTACATCCCGGAGAAACAAAAAGAATGAGTATCTCCTCGTAAACAAGATATGGTGTACTTGTGGCAACCGACGATGTGGCGAAGGCCCGCAACAGGGTAAACACTTATATTATCGTTGTAATTCACGGGTTACAAATTTTCCTTTGCCATCGCCTTGCCAGGAAAAGGGCATAAACGCCCGGATTGCCGATGCTGTCGTTTGGGATAAGATATCGGAACTAATGAGTTCACCGGAATTGATAAGGCAGCAGGCCGAGCGTTACTTAAATGAGAAGACTGCAAACAACAACAAGGGTAACATTGACGTAAAAGTTCTCGAAGAGAATATAGAACAATTAAAACTTGAAGCAGATCGATACAATAAGGCCTATGGAGCCGGTGTATTTACTATAGCTCAATTAGCTGATTATGTATCTCCTATAAGGGAAAAGATCGCCTCATTGGAAAAGCAAGTTGTTATTAACCGCGCAGAACAAGAAAAAGCTTCGTTCAGGCTGCCGCATTCAGATCAAATCGAAGCATTTACCATTGGAGCAAGGGAAATGCTTAGTAACTTGAATTTTTGGCAAAAAAGAGGCATAGTGCTACAGGTAGTAGATAAAATCATCAGCAGTAAGGAGGAAATAAATGTTATTGGGCATATCCCGATTCCAGAAGCTGGCTGCACAACGGTTTTTACACCATTTGACGAAATAAGAAATGAAATTAAGGCATCGTCCATATTAGAAAATGTCGGGCAAAGTTCTATCCATAGGTATAGCCTGGACACAGCACATAATTCCCCAGGATCAATACCATTTACCCTCAGAATAAGCATGAATCTTAGTGGAAGGAGCAAAAAGGGGCCACTTGACAATAACATAAAAGAGGGAATATAATGTAGCTACCATCGCCGTCAGGCGTCCACAGCCTTCTCTGAAGGCTGTAAATATCGGGTACGGTCACTCATGTACATTAAGGACTTCGACAACTGGAATATTGTAAAGAAGCGCATACAGGGAGAAGAGCGCGAGGTGAACATCCGAAAGGGCGAAATACGCTGGGTTTCTTTTGGCGTCAACGTAGGGAGCGAAATTGACGGCAAAGGCATATCGTTCACTCGTCCTGCCCTTATTCTTCACGTCATAGGCGCACATCTCGCTCTCGTTGTCCCGATGTCAACTAAACTTAAGAATGTCACGGGATATGTATCCTTTGAGTGGAAAGGAAAGATTACCGCTCTCTGCCTGCAACAGATGCGGGTCGTTTCCCAAAAACGAGTGCTTGACCGCATCGGGAAAATATCTGAACGGAAACTGGCGATATATAAAAGGCAGGTGGCTTCTTTTTACGCGCTCACCAATCAGTAGCAGTTAAATTAATAACATGGCTTTATCTGCACCTGCCGCAAACAGGTGCATTAAATGCATCCGGACGCTGATAGTTCGCTGCGCAGCTTCTTATACGTCGCAGGATACATCTTACGCAGGTTTACGCAGGTCTCGGTTCCCAATAGCACACAAAGGGCAAAATGCTCTCCAAAGGTCGGTAGGTTCTTGTCCCTTTCCAGTTGCCGGAATAGCTTGTCTATGCGCTTTAAAGTCTGTATTTCCCGCATGGTTGTAATGGTTCTCTTTCTTGTCTTCGGCATACAGGCACTCTATCCGCCGCCGGGGATTTGTCAATAAAGTGGAAAAGCTAATGGAAAGCTAAACGCCAGGTAAAGGAAATCTAAACTACAGATCTAATATTCACAGTTTTCCACACAACCAGCACACCAAAGTCTAAAAATCACTCCTCCCGAAGTAATGCGGCAAACGGTATTCTGGTATACATGAGCCGGAACAAATTTGCATACCGATTGCGCAAGCACCGAAAGATGATGCGGCTGAGCCAGACCGAAGTGGCCGAGAAGCTGAAGCACAGCAACACGAACCTGATCTCGCGCTGGGAGCGGGGCGTAACTCTTCCAAGCTTGGAGAATGTCTTGAAGCTCTCCGTTATATACAAGACGCTCGTTAATGAACTGTTCTACGACTACATCCTCGAATATCAAAAAGAACTGTACCCCGATGAACGAAAGTCTATAGACAGGAAGTGCAATAGCCCGTGAAAGAGCTAACTAAGGGCTGGTTTCTGAATTGTTTGCCACTCGGGCAAACGCTTCTTAACTGCGCCGTATATCGTTCTTTCTTATCAGTAACGTACGTTCACGTTGTATATATAACGTTAAACGTACGTAGTGATTATCCCCACTATTCACCCTAATTGGTTAAAGGTTTCCACCGTTTTAACCCAAGAAGTATACATATGACCAATGAACTCAACCCGCAACAGGAGCGGCTCGCGGTAGAGATCGCAAGCGCTCTCGATGACATGGATTCGCTCGCGGCCCACCGCCGATATGTGCTTATCTACTCGGAGGCAGTCCTTCGCAAAGTGCTTATGAAAACGCTTTCCATTCCCGAGAACCAGATACGCAAGACGCGCGGCGCATTATTCACCTCGCTCCTCAAAGGCTATGCAGGTTACGGTAGGCATTAGTCCTGGGAGCATGCATACCGGGATTGCCGTACTGTATAAGGGTGAGCTTATCACAGGCAGGCTGCTGTACTTCCGGGGCAAGTGGTCTGAAGCCAAGCGCGAACAAATACTTTCAGCATTACCAAAGCTATTTGCGTCTTACTCTGTTGGGCGGGTTGCCGTGAAAATACCTGATGTTTTTCCGGATTCTCAAGCGTTTAGCCAGACACTCGGGCTTATTAATAATCTGTGTGAGCGTGAAGGCATTCAAGCTGAGTACTATACGCTCTCACATATTAAGCGGCAGTATGCTAAAAATGGTGTGATTACAAAAGCTGCTATCATTTCGCATTTGGCTCATGCATATCCTGAGCTTTTGCATGAATACCGGAAAGTGACAAATGGCAAAGCCCGGCATTATATCAAGGTCTTCGAAGCTATAGCTGCAGCACTGTGCTGAAATGAACAAGAGGCGATCAGTTGATCGCCTCTTGTTGCTGACAAATTTTATTGTGCTTTTATCAATTTACTGTTGCCGATGTTTCCATTCACATCCGTAAGTTCCAGAATGTAGGTTCCCTGTGGCAGCCAGGCTATATTGAGTATTTCTTTCTTATTGGCGACGTATCCTGAATAAACTTGCTGACCAACTATATTAAATAGCCTAACCCTAGTGCCTATCTCCGCATTCTCTATATACAGCTCATCGCTGGCTGGGTTAGGGTAAACGCTCACCTGTTCCATCCCCATGACATTGGTTATGCCCACTGCTACCTGCACAGTCTGACAATAGGTATTGCTGTCACACGCAGTGTAGACCGTTACGCATACCTGATAAGTGCCCGGCAACGCATAAGTATGGGATATTGTATCGTTGCTGGTATACGCCATATTGTTATCTCCAAAGCTCCATTTCAGACTATCGTAGGGAGTGCTGCCGTTGTAGGTAAAATCAGCTGAATGCGCCGCGTTGTTAACGGTAGAGACATAGCTGGCAGCCGTTTGAGTGCAGTTGCAGCCATATTTGGCAATAAAGAAATCAGATTGGCCTCCAATGTTTTGAAGTGTGTCGTGCATTATTCGCAGATCAGCCGAAAAATAGCCTCCTATATACAAGTTCCCACGACCATCACCTGCAATTGCATTGGCTTCATCATTATAGCCAAACGAACTCCCTAGTGTATCCACCTTCAATATTTGCCCTGTGTGCAAATTGAACGTCGTAATAAAAGGATCAAAACCCTGGTTGAAATCGTGGTTGGGAACTGTGGCGGCTCCCTGCCATAAAAGCTTGCCCGGATAACTACCCGCAATTGCTACCTCGTTTTCAGAACGCAAAGCACAGGCGAAAGAATAGCTAGTACCATTTGTATTAGCATTTTCGGCCCATTGGTTATTACCATTGCTATCCACTTTCACTACAAAAGGGCAGGTCGCACCGCTAGTGGTAGCAATATACCCATTAAAATTATCGTTAGCGGTTATGTCGCCAGTTAGAATGATAGACCCGGAATCGTCAATCACAGGGTGGGCATTAAATCCCCGATTTAAGACTGTATTTTCTCGTTTCCAAATATATTGCCCAACATTATTAAATGCTCCGACATACATTGAATGAGTAATCGGGTTTCCATTGAAAGAAAATGTCCCCCCGAGGCTTTTAGTGCCGGCAACATAGTATCTTCCGCTTTTGTGATCATGTTTAAAATGTGATCCATAAAATTCAGCGCCATTAGAGCTGGAATAGGAAATCTGCAATTGCGTTCCACTTTGAAAAACGCCCTGCGCATTATACTTCAGCACATAAAGGCCTTTTGAGTTAACGATAAATGCGCCATTGGCATAGGCTCCGGGAGGTAAAACGCAGAAACTGTAACTGTCTCCATTTTTATCAACATCAATATCTACAACATTCGTTGTCGTTGCTGCAAGATATGTTACAGTATCCGCCTGAGGCATTCGGAACCATTTATAAATTCCAGCCGTATCATACTTTAAAAGAAAGATCGTTTTATAGCTTTGGGGAATGGTTGTATCGGTATCAATGTGCCCTGTATATCCCCAAATGATCAAATTCCCGACAATATATACCCCACCAAGCGTATCTGTTTTAATACCGTAAGCATAATCCTGGTCATCAGCTCCAATCACCTTACTCCAACGGTAGCTGCCATCACAACTAAAGCTGGAAATCATGATGTCCCAATATCCATAATTGGTTTTAGGATGTCCATCAACATTCAAATCAGTTTGAAGTACCTTGCTTAAAACATAAATGTTGCCACTTTTATCGGTTGCCATGTCGGTAACCGTTTCGTTATTATTATTCACATCATTATCACTACTGCCCCCTCGCTTACCCCATTGCCAGCCCTGGGCCATACAGACATGGGAAAGCAGCATTCCCAATAGCAATAGTGTGTAGTATTTTCTCCTCATGGTTTAGTTTGTTATTACAATTTACAAAAATCACATAAATGTAAAAAACAAGGGCGGCGATCAACCGCCCTTGTTCCTATGTAGCTCAATGTACCCTCATCGAACTATACTTAGCTTGCTTTGCAGCAATACTCTTCCATCCTGTCTTACGATCACCACGTACATGCCGGCGGCGTATCTGTTCAGGTCGAGATTCCAGCTACCCTTATTTTCGGTAACCATCATTTTATCCATCAACCTGCCAGTCATGTCGTACATTTCCAGATACCTGTTTCCGCCTGCTTCACTGAACGTATAATCCACCCGTGTATCATTCTGCGCCGGGTTAGGGATTATCGTCATTTGCGCCAGGCTTGATTTCATGGTCACCTTATTCACACCGCGCACCAGGCTGTCGCCGCCGTTCCATTCTTTAGGCGCGTAACTGTTATCGCAGGGTTCGATCTCGATCGGAAGCAAGGTTATGCAGGTCTTGCCGTTGTAGGTAATGGTAATGACGATGGTATCAACCGGCCCGGTGAAGCCCGGATCGGCGATGTAGCGGAGCGTTTCCGTACCTGCGTAGAACGCCGGTTCCGTGCCGGAATACGGCAGCAGCGTACCATGATGAGCGGAAGCCGCCCAGCCTATGGACGTTGCAAAACCACCCGTGAACTGTATCACTACAAAATCCCAGCAATGGTCTTCCGTCGAATCTTTATAGACCGAATCTATGGTTACCCACCGCTTGGTGGGACATTCACAATTGCTGTCCACGGTAAGACTCATATCACCGCTCGTATCGCTGCATAAACCATTGTTCAGGATAAAATTGTAGGTTCCCGCAGCATTGACCGTGTAGGGCGACGGCACGCTATAGCTGCCATCGAGGTCAACCGTCTGGTTCATCAGCCAGGCCCAGTAATTGAATTGGATGATAGGCCCTACCAGCGTTCTCGGCATAAAGTCGGAACAGAAGGTGAAGCAGCCTGTCGGGAAAGTCCACATATAAGCCTTGGGATCGCGGGGCACGGTGATGTAGCTCGAATTTCTGCAGCCGAAGTTATCCGTGAAGGTAACCTTATACGGGCCTCCCTGGTTCACATTAATGCTCGCGCCAACATCGCCATTGCTCCAGTTATAATAACCGGGATCGTCCGCATCCACCGCGTCGAGCTGTAATGTGTATGTAGGACAGTCTATAACGCTGACCGTAACCATCGGCGGCGCAGGTAAATCATGGACGGTTACCGTAAACACATCGCTGGTATCAAAGCACGGCCCATGCGCTCCGTTCACGCGCACAATTACCTGGTAGGTGTGGACACCCGCGACATTGAATAACTGGGTCAACTCCGGGCTGCCAGGATAAGGCGTTCCATCAATGATCCAGCCATATACATAGGCCGTGGTGAAGCCCACATACCCGCTTAACGTAAACGATACGTTGACGCACTGGTCTTGCTCGCCATAGATGACGGCATCCGGCACTTCTGTAATGTCCGGAAATACCTTGCCCGTAACTACCCGACATCCATAATGACTAGTGCCGTTTAGCCAATAGGCCCCAGGCTCATAAACGTTTACACTTGGAGTTGTTGTATACGCGAAAGGATCACCGTCAAATATCCAGTTGTAATAATCTGGATAGCTCCCTAAACCAGGATTATAGGAAATGGTTATGGGATCACCATCACAAGCATAAGCTGGAGCCATCGTTAGTGACCCAATCAAATCATGTACATGAATAAAGATAGTTTGCGCTACTGTGTCACGACAGCCATAGTCATTGCTGACATATAGCTTTACAGTATCAATACCGCTACTGCTGTATACATGGTATGGATTGGTTTCGTAATTATGAGTAGCATCCCCGAAATCCCAAGAATAGCTAGTTGCGCCGACACTTGTATTAGTAAAATGCACCGAAGTGTCTACTGCGCAGGCGCTGTCGAAGGCGTAGGTGAATGAAGCAGTCGGCAGCGCAGGTAAGCTGACATTTACTGATGTGCCGCAATTCAGGTGCGTACCATCTCCAATGGTCAGGCCAAAAGTATAACTGCCCGGCGCAACGCTGAGGGAATAGCTGGTGAGCGGTCCGCTTTGCGATCCGCTTGTCGGCCCCGTTATCGTGAAGTCATAGAAACTGATCGGCGTAACCGGGTAATAGCTCGAATGGTCGAACAAGGTCACCAGGTAGTTGCCCGGATTGCTTGTATCACAGGTTATGGTATAGAGCAATCCTACAATGTACGGTATGGTATCGCTTATATGCGCTTGTATCAGGCAATCATCGGGCGGCGGAGTCCCGTTAGGCGTCAGGACATTGAAGAAACCCGTAAACACCCCTGGCGCAGGATAAGTAGCAGTCGCCACGCCGCTCACTGTCGGAGATATGCTGGTCGCGCCCGGAGCTGTCCATTCCACGCTGGTTACCGTGCCACCGCTCGTACTGCCGGTAAACGTAATTTCGCCGCAAGCGGATACAACGTCTGAAACCGAGATCCCGGTGGGCGGGTCTATGGCATTGCAGGTCGGCGAATCGCAATGATTGTAAAAGGCCACCACATTCGTCGTGGCGCTGCAACCTACCGAGTTTGTTTCCGTGCAGGAGATATATCCCAGGTCGTTAACATTGTAGGTATTCGTTCCGGTAAAGGGACAAGTTGGACAGCCATTCCAGACATAGGTGGTAATCGGCCCGCCATAGCCTGATTCCGCGTCGGCGGTCAGTGTTACGTCATCGGGGAGATCGTCACAGTAGAGAAAAGGACCAACAGGGGTTATGAAAGGTACCGGAGCAGGTTTTACCCAAATGTCTCGGGTAAAAACGTAGGTGCCTAAGCAGCCGTATGCATTTGTTACCGTCGCGGTAATGGTATAGCTCACCGGAGACATCGAATTAAACGTCGCATAGGCGTGGCTTGCCGTTGCTCCCGTGGTCACGTAGCCATCGCCAAAATCCCAGGTCGTGGTTGCGGGGCCAGTCGGGCTTAAGCCGACCGTTAACAGGTAGCCCGCGCAAATCGTATCAACATTGGGGCTGTCAATAATCGTAAAGGACGGATTGCCCCGCACGAAAACCTTGAAGCTATCCAGGTAAGTTGTCGCGCATTTGCGCATTTTTAAAATCAGCCATGCCGATTGCCCGGCCGGGGGCGGATTATTCCAAAGCACGGTTACCGCTGGCGAGCCGTTCACCGGGCTCACGCTGCCGGCTGTTGCGGGAACGATCGTCCAATTATAAGTTTCCCCGGTTAGGTAGTCCGTATGATAATTCTCATACGAGCTGCCGCAGACCGAATCCTGCCCTTGAATGTCCAAAACCACATGCGGCGGGTATACCTGTTTTTGAATAATGACGGATTGGCAATAGGGGAAACCGTAGACCGTTTCTCGCCAGAGCCGGACGATATACGGGCCGGGGCCTGAAAAGGTCACGTAGGTGGAATTGCCGTACTCGGCATTTGGCGTGCCGCCGACAACCTGCCAATGGAATACGGTATTGGGTATAGGGTTCATGCCAGTAAACAATGCCGGTTCGCCAACGCAGATCGTGTCGGGCCCTACAATACTGTCGGCCCGCTGCACGGTGTCCACCGTCACAAAAACAGCATCGGGCGGGCAATAGGAGCTTGTCGGGCTTACCGCCTGTATCATATACGTGCCCACCTGGGCTGCGGTAAACGTGAAGGTATGCCCGGCCGAAAAGGTCTGGGTATTATCTGGGGCCGTAATCGTCCAATTGGCCGTAGCGGTGGGGAACGGCGTGATCTCGCCGCCTACCGTGCCGCCTAAGCAGGCGATAGGCTGCACGGAAATAGCCGAGGCCGGGAGCACGCGAATCCTGATGGCGGCCACGCCGCCGCAGCCAAGCAGCGTGTTATGGTAATTGCACTTCAACTGGATCACATCCGGGCCGGTGCCTGTCGTCAGGGCAATTTGATTGGCCTGGTCGGTATGCGTGATGCTCGCAGTGCCTGACACAGATTCTACGTACCAGTTATATTCGGTCGTCGGCCACTGCGGCAAGGTATAGATATATTGCGTATTGGGACAAGTGATTAACTGTCCTTGTATGTTACCCGTTTGTTGAACGATGGGTACGATAACCCTGGTCGGTTGTGGGCAAGGCAAATGGCAGCTTGTATCAGGTATGAATGACACTAATCCATTGCCGCCCTGCGCGGAAGGGTTGTCCCAAACCACGCGAATGGTATTCGTATAGGGCATCGTGGAGACGATAGTGCCGCCGATGACGTTCCAGTCATACGTTCCGCAGCTTGCGTCTACCGAATAGGTCGCTGTGTCATTCTCGCAGACTACGGACGGGCATTCGATCTTTACGCCTGTCGAATCCATTACGGTAATGTCCCAGGAATAGGTGCTTGAGCACCCGCAGGCGTTTGTTACTGTCAGAGTCGCCGTATAGGTGCCAGGGGTAACATATTGGTGGTCAATGACCACCAGCGGGCCGCCCGGCGCGCCGCTGGTAAAGCCATCTCCGAAATTCCAGTACCATGAAATGATCGGCGAATTGGGGTCGCCCACCGATTGGTCTATGAAATGAGCGATTGCGCTGTCGCAGACAGCCGTATCAGCTTGGAATTTGGCTTTGGGCGGCTGAACAAGCGTAATGCAGATGGTTATCGTGGTGACGCAGCCCCAGGGCATTGTCTCGGTAACCGACAAAGAGCCGCTGCCCATAGCCGGGTCCCAGTCAACAACGCATGTGCCCGCCGAGAAAAATGATATCGTCCCTCCGGTGACCGTCCAGGTTGATGTGCCGCTGGTATCGCCATGCAAGGTATATGTCACCGTGCTCCCATTGCAATATTTATAACAGCCCAGGCTATCAGGCGGCGGGTCATGGTCTAAATATTGCGAACAGGCTATCGTGACATCGCTTGTCAAATACAGGTCAGGCGGCGCATAGACGACAACTGTTTTGGTCGCCGTAAAAACGGTATCCCCGGTTGTTGGGTCGATACCGTAAAGCGTAATGGTCGCTGTTCCGGCATTGCTCCACAAAATGGTCGCAAGCGAGCTGTCCCCGTATACGGTGGTAGAAGTGACCGCACCCTGCGCCGTTACCGTCCAGTTATAGATGATTCCCGCCGAATCTTTGGCCTTATAGACCACCGATCCGCCGCGGCAGACGGTATCGGGTCCGACAATAGTTGGCGTGGCTCCCCGCGCGAGCGGAGCCAGACCAAACAGCAGGGCTATGCTGAATAGCCAATGCAGTATCCTGGTTTTCATTTGTATGTGTTTTTTTGTGAAAAATCATTCGCTGCCAATAGCAAATGTTCGTACACACAAATTCATCGTCACTGGCTTCAACCCATACCAACGTATCGCTATTGTCGTATTTGAAAAGAGAGATTTAAGCCGTTATAGGGAGAAGCGGCTTAAATATAGGGCGCATCATTTCGTGGTGGTGACAGGCGAGACGCCTATACAAGCATCTCTGTACGCCACAAGAATATAATAAAAAATCCGAATAAAAAACCGTGTTTTCACGGTTGATTTTGTCGTTTGTTTTTTGTATTGGAAACAACGGATATAGGCTGCCGCTGTTTTCTGTTTCGCTAATCTGAATGAGATTGGTAATCGTTCCTACCAATCCTTATTTGCCGACATGGCTTCTTTGAGAGAGCCAACAATCGACTGCATCGTTTTGTCTATTTCGCCAAACGATTTTTTGTTTATCTCTTCATACCATTTTATGGACGGCTTACGGCTGTCGAGGCGCGAAGGGTAAAAGGTTTCCAGGCTATATTCAAGCGTTTCCGCTTCATGGTAGGACGAGTGGCCCCAATAGCCGTAACCGCCGCCGCTTGAGCCTGCTTCCGTCTTGTATTGAACGATAAAGTCCGTCAGCGAATATTTGTACTTGCCGTCCTTCACGGCTAGGTTGATGGCGAATTGGACGATGTATTTCCTGCGATCTCCCGGCAGCATAAACGAGCCTTTGCCGGCAACGCTCCCGTCAGCTTCATTTTCGAATGTCACGCTGTAGGGATTGGTAGCGGTATTTTTCGTCAGTATCCATTTCTTGGCCTTTTCAAACAAGGCCTTCTTTGTAGCGCCTGCGGCTTCGCCGATATCGGCATAGCTGACTTTGTGCGTCGCCGGGTCAAGCGGCAAGGTATATTCCTGGGCTGTCATACCGATGCTCCAGCCGATGAGCAAAAGTGTAATTAAAACCTGTTTCATGCTATATCTGTGTTTTATTTGTGACGATGTGCGGCTCAGGGCCTGCGCCTGAGAATGATGCCAACATTGACGAGGGAAGTTCCATAGCTTACTTCGGCCATGAGCCCGAAGTGCGAGCGCAGCCAATAACGCGCCCCGACTTGCAGACCGCCCTTAATGCCTTCCGATTCCGAGGCCAGTTCCTCACCGCGGGAGCCATAAATGGTAGAGCTTCCCCATACGGTGGTATTTGCCGATCTCTTTTTCAGGTAAATGCCGTTATCGCAGGCTAGCACGCTGGCCATCACCCCGGCGTATACTTCAAAGCGCTCTTTTTGGATGAAATAGTAGTTGCCGCGCAAGCCCAGGATAATGAGGCCGCCCTCTGCGGGACTAGTGCTGTAGACATTGGCGATATTTTCTTCCGTGTACCCTTCGAACAGCCCGGCGCAGATAATGCCCGCTATGCCGAAATGACGTATGCGCTGCTCGAATTGCAGGGCAAGCATGGGGGTGCTCGTCCGTATGCCCGACTTAAACGCCTTATGGGGGTAACCGAGGCTTATGCTTACGGTTGCGATCGCAGGCGTAGTTGCGCACAGTAGAAGCATAATGGGAATAAATAGATGTTTTCGCATGGCATAGAGATTGTATGCAGCGAAATAATTTCTTAGTTTTAAGCAATCAAATTATTTAGTGGAATACTTTATTCCGAAAATGGAATATTTTATTCCTCACGGGAATATTTTATTACTATGCCAGAAATAGCCACGCCACATATCGGCAAGAAGATAGAACGAATACGCAGCCTCCGCGGCATCAAGCAGGAAACACTGGCCGCAGCGTTAAACATGTCACAGGGGGCAGTGTCAAAGCTTGAGCAAAGCGAAACAATCGAGGATGAGAAATTAAAATTGATAGCTGAGGCATTGGGCGTAAGTGTCGATGCGATTAAGAATTTTGATGAAAATGCGATATTAGGTACATCCAATTTTTTCAACTCACATTTTCAGGATAATGCTGCCGCGGTAATAAATCAATTTAATCCCATTGAAAAGATAGTAGAACTCTATGAACGCCTCCTAGAAAGTGAACGCCAGAAAAATGAATTGCTGGAAGCCCAATTGCAAAAGCATACACCATAGAATGGTTTTACATACGGATTAGTAGAATCTCAGGCCGGTGTATCCATACCGGCTTTGTCTTTAACCTAAGAAGGTTAAAGAACACCACTGCCGCATTGCTCCCACCGCATCTACACTGGGAAAGACAACAATTTTCTTTCACAATCAAACAGTGTAGAATATGGAGACACAGACTCCTTCGCAAAACAACACACGCATCGACGTGTACGCGCTCATTACGGAGCGCATCATTGAACAACTGGAAAAAGGTACTGTACCCTGGCGCAGGCCCTGGAGCGACGGCGGCCTGCCCCGCAACCTCTTTTCTAAAAAGTACTACCGGGGTATCAACCTCATACTCCTCTCGGCTCTTGGCTATGAGCAAAACCTGTTCATCACCTTCAAGCAGCTCAAAGAGATCGGGGGCAAGGTTAAGCAGGGCGAAAAGGGCTGTCCTGTCGTGTACTGGAACGTTAAAGACAAAGCAGAGGAAGACGAAACGGCAACCGAGCCGAAACAAAAGAAGGTATCCATTCTCCGCTACTACACCGTCTTTAATGTCTCCCAATGCGAGAATATCCCGGATGGATATATTCCCGCTATTACGAAGGTCATCGGCTCGATACAGTCCTGCGAGGATATCGTAGCTAACATGCCACAGCGGCCGGATATCAGGCACAAGGAACAAAAGGCCTTCTACAACCCGCTATTGGATTTTATCAACATGCCGAAGAAGAGCACCTTCGGCACGGCAGAAGGCTACTACTGCACGCTCTTCCATGAAATGATCCACAGCACGGGCCACCGGAGCCGCCTGAACCGCAGGGACCTCATCGAAATGGCCGAATTCGGTTCTGATCCATATTCCCATGAGGAGCTGGTGGCGGAGATCGGGGCCTGTTACCTTCAATCCCATGCGGGAGTTACGAGCGAGTTCGAGCAGAGTGCCGGGTATATCGCAGGCTGGCTTGCGAAACTCAAGAATGACAAGCGCTTCATCTACACCGCCGCGACCCAAGCCCAGGCTGCTACCGACTTCATTCTCAATGTGAAGCAAGGAGTGGATGAGAGCGAGCAGGCGGAAGAATAGCTTTGTTCTGATATAACCATACCATAAACCCATGCCCTGCATTATCCAATGCGAGGGCTTTTTCTTATATTGCAGTATCGCATTAGGGTAAACTAGAGGCTACCCTATGCAATAATACAAAAACTAAAGCCGCTCTTTTTAGGGCGGCTTACCATTTTAATGCTATCTTCATAAAATAATCATCGGCAGAGATCCTTGGATTCCCAGACTGGCCGCATCTTATACAAGGTACGTTACAAACATTCCCCCTGCATACACAAATACAGAAGAGCCGTTTTATCCAAAACGGCTATATTTTTAAAAATAATTTTTCGTGAGGTTCAAATAATAACATCTGAATTAAAAATCCATAAATTTACTGGCATTATTAACCTCTAAAGCAAGAATAACAAAATGCAACTCAAAGATATACCAGTGTACGACTTCATGGTTATTGGCTGTGGACCCGCAGGCTCTACGGTAGCCACCAAACTGATACGTAAAGGCTATTCCGTATTGGTGTTCGAGCGCACCAAATTTCCCCGCCAGCATGAAGGTGAGTCCTTATTGCCTTTTTGTTACCCCATTTTTAAGGAACTTGGCGTTTGGGATGAGCTCAAAAAGCATTTTGTTCGCAAACCCGGTGCCCGGTTTACTAACTATGATGGCAAGCAAAGCTGTACCTGGTTTTTTAAGAGTGTCATACCCGATGAGAGCCACTTGTCGTTCAACGTAGAGCGTGCTTACTTTGACGACATCCTTATGCGTAATGCTATCAAGAATGGAGTTGTGGTATTGGAAGAAACCAAGGTGGAAGCGGTAGACAAAACCAGGCCGGATGGACTTGTTGCAGTAAATACCGTCAACAAAGCCGGGGAAAGACAAACCTGGATGGGCAAATACATCATTGACGCAAGCGGGCAGGAAACCTTCCTTGCCAAGAGAGATGGCGCTAAGAACGCCTACCAGGAACTGGACCGCATCGCATGGCTGGGACATTGGAAAGGTGCACATTACAAGCATGGGGCCGAACAAGGCCTGATAGACATCGTACATATGGGGAACGGGAAAAAGGGCTGGTTCGCCATACAGCCGGTGGGCAAGGACCTGATAAGCCTAACCATGATAGTGGAACGGCAGTATATGAAAGAACAAAAGAAGCTTCTTATGGATATGGGCATTGAAGACTGGCAGGAAGCATTTTACCTCAAAGAGATACGTGAGTGTCCCGTAACACAGGAAGTACTCTGCGATGCCCATATGCGTGCCCGCTTCGTAGTAGTGTCGGATTATTCTTATTTTTCAGACATTATATATGGCGATAACTTCGCGCTCATAGGGGATTCCTACAAGTTCCTTGATCCCATATTTTCTACAGGCGTATACCTGGCAATGAAGAGCGCCGATCTGTTTGCCGAAGCCATACACGTAAAACTCAATAGCGATAAGGAAGCTGGGGATCAAAAGCTCGAAGAGACCTTCAAAACGATCCGGGGAGCATACGATCTGGTAGAAAAATTCATCAATATCTATTATGATCCGGCGACATTGAACCTCGCCGAGTTACAGTCGCAGGCCAGTTCGAATTATGAAGGCTACGAGGAAGCTTTTAGCCTCATACATTTCCTGTTAGCGGGTGATTTCTTCGATAACTATGACCGGTATGCAAAATTCCTGGATATGATCAAAAATCCGTTAAAGTATGAGCAGTGGAAAAGTCTGATCGTGGACAGTGTATTCGATGCTGATAAATATCATTTCAGTTATGAAGAGATATTCGGTGAAATAATAGACAAGACATAAAAACACGCTTGTTCTGAGGTTCAGGCAAATCAAACACTCTGTGCAATTGCTGCGGCATTTAATGTGCCATAGTGGCGAGCAACACCCTGATACCAGCAGCCAATCCATACAGGCAGTATTTTCCATCCATATCCCTTACAGCAAACGAATCTTATCTTTTCCGAAGCGCATCCGCGAACTCGTCATCAGCATTTTGGCTATTATCGTCGCATTTTATGATTGACAACCATAATTCTTCATAGATCCTGGTCACTGTAGCACTTTCAAAGTCCAGAAGTATTTCAAGCAGGGTTTCTTTGTCGGAAAAGCTTTGTTCCTCTATGTACATAACTAAATGTTGGGGCGTAAATGTAGAGATAATTTATGGCTCCCGCATTTTCTTTTGCTTCTTTTCCTTTGCTGCTCCCGGCAAAGAAAAGAAGTCAGGGGGAAGAAGGGGCCAATGGTCCCTCAAATTTCGATTGCGCTAGAAGACCTAAAATGGCAGATCATCACCATTAGCTTCAACACTGGCTGGTTCCGGCGCTCTTATTGCACTTTTCTTTTGCTGCGCTACGACCTTGAAAGCATTCACATGAAAGGTCAGGTGCGCATGGAAGTCTCCGTCCATGCTCTTGTAAGCGTTCAGGCCTATACGCCCGAAGAGGGAAACGATACCGCCTTTGCGTATCAGTTCCGCAGCTTTCACATTGACCCAATAGCTACAATTGATATAGGTGGTTTCCTCACGCTTCTCACCCGATTTTGTCTTGTAATAATCGTTAATGGCAATAGAGAACGCTACGAGTTCTCTGCCATCCTTTAATTTCCGTACTTCTGCGTCTTTGGTTACTCTTCCGATGATTTCCATGCTGTTTGGTTGTTAGTGAACAAATGTATTACCGTTGAAATAGGCTGAACTGTCCTCGCACTGTCGGCTTGATAGGCTTATGGTGATTCAGCCTCTGTACGAGATAAGACACCGTAATGTCCTCGTTCAGGATAATGCCCCATGCCTGGGATAATGCTTTGGAGCGCGTACTGCGCTGCCGTCTCTGAATTGCCCAACTTATGGTCATCAGGCGGGATAATCTTTCTACTCTTGTTGTCATACGCTTAGATTTTAGCTGTTACAGAAAACACGTCGGCTTAAAAGCCTTATTGTCCTCTGGTAAGCAGCCATCCTGCACAAAAAGAAAGACGGGCAAGGTTTTGCGGAAAAGAATACGACCCGGGAACGAAAGTTATTTACAGAAAAAGACTGGAGTGAAGGGTGGAGATTGTTTTATGCAAACCAAAGGCTTGACCTTGCCGGGCTTGACTGCGTGCATACCTTCGCGGTGGCAGAGGGACAATGCAAGTGTCAATGTTTGGTATTTATTCCGTAATTTTATACCTTCATAGTGATAGGGTTTATAGGGGCTGGCCTGTTTTCAGGCTGGCTTTTTTATACCATGAGTTAAAAGGAGGTCACAACATGGCTTTGGGTATATCGAATGGAAAAATCGTTGCGACCCGCAACGATGGACAGGCATCATTCCAGCGTGTTGTTATTACCTATACACGCCCGGATGGCAAAAGCCTCACATACACCCTGGCCAATCCTGTCGAAGAGCCCCTTGAACAGTACCTAGGCAAATACCTGCAAGTGGAAATGACCATGTTATCGGGAGTGGTATGTATGAAAGAATGGTTTACTGATGAACTAGTGTAAGTTGAAATGGTGTGGTGGTCAGCAAATTAATTTTATACAGCTGCATAAAAAGAACTAAATGGAATTACGATCGATCATTACCTGCCCATCATGTGGCCATCGGAAAGAAGAGACAATGCCGGTCAATGCCTGCCAATTTTTTTACGAATGTGAAAATTGCCATGCGAGAATCAAGCCGAAACCGGGAGATTGCTGCGTATTTTGCAGCTACGGGACCGTAAAATGTCCCCCGGTTCAATCAGGCAATTCCTGCTGCGGGTGATCTGTCAAGCTTCTGACGGGCATTCTTGTTACGATGTAGTCTGTGACTATAGAGACTACGGCAAGTTTTATTTAAGCCGCAGCCTTGAAACTGCAAAAGACGAAGTTCTGCACCGTGTTGAAAGGCGTAATATGGTCAACTGTTATGCACTTGATCTTGTTGAAATGTTTTTGTAACCGTTTAGAGAGTGTCAGTTCGGAATACTGTTTAATATCAATGCCGCTGCATTTCTTTGGCCCTTGTTCAGAAAAGGTACCGACTACTAAAACGCCATCAGGCTTTAGGCCTTTCTTAATAGCATTGATGTAGTTGGTTATATCTGGTTCTTCGGTAAGGAAATGGAAGGCTGCCCTGTCATGCCAAAAATCGTACTGTTCAGTCGGCTTGAAACTTGCCGCATCGGCTACGATCCACTTAACATTTGCAGCTTTATCACCCAATCTCAGCTTAGCCCTGTTTATTGCCGATGCTGAGATATCAAGCACCGTGATATCCGTATATCCCAATCCAAGGACATGGTCGACAAACAAGCTATCTCCACCGCCAACATCAATGATCCTGGCATCGAAGGGAAGCTGGAACTGCCTGAGAAAGGATAAAGAAGTACGAGGCGTCGGCTCGTACCAGCTTACTTCGTTAAGCAGTTTGGTACTATATATCTTATCCCAATGAGCTTTTCTATCAAATTTCATATTGGCTTTTTGCGAAGGTACGAAATGCCCCACCGGCTTAGGTGACAAATATCACATAAACTGGCTAGCCGTAAAAGACGGAATGAACGGAGCAGTGAGTGCAGTCCGCGAGCGCCACAGGCTGGGGCGATCTATAAGGCCACGTAGTGCCAGGTCGCACAGTAAGGGCGGGTGCGTGGCATGTAAATAAGCGTGGGCCTGTGCCAGCACCCGCCCGACACGCAGCCGGTGGCTTCGCAGGCGAGCACAGACGATGGGCAACGGGTGGACTTTATGAGGCGGCGGGAATGAGAGCGTAGCGAGAATGGATACCGCGTTGTAAAGGACACAAGAGCTGCCATGAGGCGTTTCCGTGAGCTGCAAAGAATATGACAAGCGTACCCGATCCGAAACAAGCGATAGCGGTTTTTGGTTTGGGCGCACAGGTTCTTGCGTAGCGAGTGGCTTAACGAGTAGCAAGTGCCTGTGCGGCTTGGCGGATTATTTGCCGAGTTGGAACGCCGAATACCGACTAACCGTGCGACTGGATAAGTCGCGAAGATTCACTGTTAGCATTAGCTTTCAATAATAGCTAACCTGCGTATTGCAGCAAGGTTCCTACTCCGGCAGGCATTTTGGGTAACGAATTTGTTTGAAGTCCGGAGCATATAACCTTAAATGACAACTCGCAAGAACATAAAAAGCCCTTAATGCCATTGGGCAAGGTATTAGGAAACCCAGATGTACAAGAGTAAAGAATGTGTTGGTTTATAACATTACGCTCTCCGGTCGAAAGGCAGGTTCTAACCCATCCCATGAACAACGCTTGAATTAAGGTCACTACAAAGTATTTTTTTTAATTATGCTCAAGGTAATTGTTGAACAGAAAAATTAAAAAAAATATTCTAAATTGGCATTATCAAAATAATTTATTGTGCTTTGGACAAAAAGACTATTACACTAAAAGGCGATATTCATTTTAAAATGCGCTTCAACACCACACATGGCGATACAAACCTGTATTGGCGCATAATTATTGAGGGTGAACAATACCTGGCCCGTAGTATCCAATGTTATGTTGCGACTTACTCGGACAGATCCTATGATAATACCGCCCGGGAGATCAAATATCATATTTCAGGGGACTGCCGAGAGTTTATACTTGATAAGGATAAGAATGCTGTTTTCAAATAGCATCGGCATATCAATCCTTCTTCTACCGAACTTCTTCTTAACAAAATTTTATAACTTCTGTAATGAATGAGAAAAGCAAATGCTTTATCTTGATTCTTTCCCAATTTGCCATTACATGCGATATCTGCTTTATTTTGTATTATCTTTTTTGGGATGGGCAGTACTCTACCTGACGTTTGATCTTGACGCTGACTTTTCATGTGTCGGCATAGTTTCCCTTGGGGCATCGGTAATAACCTTACTTGCGGTCAGATTTACATTTAAGCCATTGAAGAAATGGTACAGAAAGAACTTCAGCAAGTCCTATCGGTTGTCAAGAGGATATGATGATTAAATGCCACACAATCCAATTATTAACTGAAGGTTTGCTTCCCTGCATTTCTTTTCTATTAGCCCCGAAACATTCCCGTATTCAAAAACCATTTTCCTGATTTTGTATGGGTTAAGGTGGATCATGTTTAAAATTTGCCACCTGAACAAAACGAACAGGAATGTACCAAAGACAAACAAGAAGCTTATTGCTTTTATTGACCTTATTATTTCTTTCATACAGCCCGTCCAGGGGTAGCACTTTAAAGAATGGAGCTGTTAAAGGCTTTATCACAGCCGATGATAATAAACCGGCAGCCAATGTGGCCGTAACCTTAGCCGAACATAAAAAGACAATATTTACCAATGACGAGGGGCAATTCTATTTTGGTGGCTTGGCCGCAGGAAATTATCACCTGGAGGTCCATCTTGCAGGCTTCGAAACCGTATTCCGGGATATAACTGTAAAAGACGGACGTACCGAAACCATTGAAGTGCAACTCAAAGTGTCCCGACAGCAATTGAACGAGGTGGTTGTAAAGAGCGCCAAAAATAAGTACAAGAGTGACAAGATATCGCCGAGCCTGCGATTGGCAGAGCCAATCAAAGAAGTACCGCAGAACATCCAAATTGTATCCTCTGCCGCCCTCGAAGACCAGCAGGTGATCAGTATGAGCGATGGCGTGATCCGTAATGTAAGTGGAATTACGCGACTGGAGCATTGGGGTGATATGTACACCCGCATCAATATGCGCGGTTCCCAGATCGGAGCCTTCCGAAATGGCATGAATGTAGTCAATTCTCCATGGGGACCGCTTACAGAAGACATGAGCTTTGTAGATCATATCGAATTTGTTAAAGGCCCAGCAGGCTTTATGATGGCAAACGGTGATCCCGCAGGTATCTACAATGTCGTTACCAAGAAGCCGACAGGGTCAGGATTCAATGGCGCTGCTTCTTTCACGTTCGGCAGTTTTGATCTCTACCGCAGTACTCTCGACCTTGATGGCAAATTCGACAAGGCAGGTAAATTGCTTTATCGCATTAATCTTATGGAACAGAGCAAAAACTCATTCCGACCTTACGAATACAATGACCGTTATAGTATAGCACCGGTGCTCGCTTATAGAATAGATGATAAAACCATGCTCACATTGGAATATACCTTGCAGCATGCAAAAATGTCTGATGTCGGCAGCTATTATGTGTTCTCGACAAAAGGAATGGCTACCTTGCCCCGTGACTTTACTTCGGCATTGCCAGGCCTCGATCCTACGCGGATCAATGACCACAGCGCTTTTTTGAACCTGCAGCACAAGATCAACGACAGTTGGACGTTTACCGCCCAGGCAGCCTATTTTGCCTATACTCAGCAAGGTTCGTCCCTTTGGCCTAATTCGGTTGATTCTGAGGGCAGGATGGTACGTTCCGTGGGTATTTGGGATGCCGCAAGCCAGATGAAACTCGGGCAAGCATACCTGAATGGTGATGTGATCACCGGCCAGGTGCATCACCGTATTCTTGCAGGTCTTGATCTTGGGACGAAAGAGTATCTTGCAGACTGGAGCCAGTCGTACGCGCTTGATTCTGTTGGCGCAGAATTCAATGCCAATGACCCTGTATATACGACACCTGTAAATGGTTATCCCGTTTTTGACCGTAGCCAAAGCCTGCGCGCAAGGGCTAATAGTACGGGAGGGACGATCAACCAGACCTATTCGGGGTTGTACTTACAGGATGAATCAGGTTTCTTTGATAACAGGGTAAGACTGACGCTTGCCGGCCGTTATACCTATATCAGTCAGTCCAGTTATGGCGGCGCACCTGAAACCGCAAAGCATATCACTCCCCGCATCGGCCTTAGCGGTACCATCAACGAGCAAACTTCGGTTTATGCCCTATATGACCAGGCTTTCCTGCCGCAGGCGGGCATCCTGCGAAACGGCGGCTCTATTAAACCCATTACAGGCAATAATATCGAAGTGGGTGTAAAAAGGGACTGGCTGAACGGCAGATGGAATACCACCCTGTCTCTGTATCGCATCATAAAGAATAACGAATTGACCGCAGACCCTGCTAATACGGCCACCGAAGCCTATTCGGTCGTACTGGGACAAAAACAATCACAAGGTATAGAGTTTGACCTGAAAGGGGAGATCGTAAATGGATTGGACCTGATCTTTAACTATGCCTATACCGATTCCAAAGTGACCAAAGTAACCGATGGCGTGCCCGGTATCAATGTGGGCGACAGGGTCCCCGGCTTTGCAAAACATAATGTGAATTTATGGCTTAGCTACCAGGTACAGCACGGCGCTTTGAAAGGTCTGGGTATCAATGCCGGCTTTAGTTACCTGGCAGACCGTGACACCTGGAGCTGGGGCGGTCCCGGCACAGAGAACCTGCCTGATTATTTCCGGCTCGATGGCGGCTTGTTTTGGCAGATCGGCAAATTCAAAGTGACTGCTAACATGTTTAATATACTGGATACCTACCTGTATAGCGGCGCCTATTATGCGTATGGCGGTTACTATTACTGGCAGGCTGAAGCGCCGCGTAACTATCGGCTTGGAGTAAGCTATAAATTTTAAGTGTGACCTTTAAGAAGGCGGTTGGAAAGATACACCTCTGGCTCGGACTTGCGTCCGGGCTGGTGGTGTTTATCGTGGCGCTTACAGGATGTATTTATACATTCCAGAAAGAGATCAGCGAAAGGCTCCATCCTGACTTGTATTTTGTTCCTCCACCGGATGACCATGAAAAGCTGCCGTTATCGTTTTTACAGCATGAAGCGCAGGCAATGCTCGGTAAAGACAAGCCGATAAATTTTATTGTCGCCTACAATGACCCCGTAAGGGCCTGGGAGTTTAGCGCTTACAAAGAAGGGCCAGAAGATGCCCTGACTTATTTTGATGCCCTGGAGTATTACAAAGTGGTTCGTGTAAATCCCTACACCGGAAAAATAACCGGAACCACCGATTATAAATATGAGTTCTTTAATGTGGTCAAATACCTGCATTGGAGTCTGCTGCTGAGTACAAAATACGGACAACCTATAGTGGGAATTGGCACGCTTATTTTTGTAATCCTGCTGATCACCGGACTTATACTCTGGTGGCCTAAAAAATGGAACAAGGCGAATTTCAACAAGAGTTTCAAGATTAAATGGAAGGCCAAATTCAAGAGGCTGAATTACGACCTGCACAATGTGCCGGGTTTTTATTCCCTGTTCTTCGTGCTACTGCTTTCGCTGTCGGGCATGGTATGGGCATTTCGCTGGTTTCAGTCAGCTGTTTATGTGGTTTCCAGCTTAAGCGTCACACCCCCTAAGGAAGAGGTGTTCAAATCGGGTATATCACATGAAATAGATGCCGCCCACGCGATAGATGTTGCCTTTACAACCGCGGCCAGCTTAAGTCCGGGCGCTAAGCGTATCGGTATTTCGCCCGCTTATGGGCCTGATGCCGCAATAACTATTTACGCTTATAAGGGCAGGGAGATCTATTACGACTATGATGAATTATCCTTTGACCAACACAGCGGGAGGTTATTAGGGCGGCAGGATTGGTCGAAGAAGAATAACGGCGAAAAGATCATTGGGATGAACTATGACATACATGTGGGTGCAGCGTTAGGATTGCCAGGAAAGATCGTCGCCTTTATAGCCAGTTTTATTGCTGCGAGTTTGCCGGTTACGGGATTCCTGATCTGGTGGGGTAGAAGAAATAAAAAAGCTATACATTAAGCAGGCAAGCGCATTTAAGTCTCCTTGTTTGAATACGGGATATTCGGTTGCTTATTTTTATGCCCCGGTATGAATATAATCGCATGGGTTTTGCAAGTCGTTCTCGCCGCTTTCTTTGTAATGCCGGGAATAGGGAAGATCAGTGGAAGCAGGGAAAAACATATTTCCGACGGGCACATTTAAACCTGGCGGAAATTTATTGCCTATCCGTATACTCGGTGTATTGGAATTGTTGGGATGTCTTGGCATTATCCTGCCCTGGTTGAGCAGGATAACACCCGTATTTACACCGATCACAGCAGTAGGTTATGGTGGCATAATGGTGGCTGGCATAATTAATCACACATTAAAGAAAGAATATAAAATATTGCCAATGCTTACTACGATATTGATAATCAGTATATTTGTTACATATTTTCGTTTTGTTTGCCTGAATTCAAATTGAATCCCGGTTGCATACGGCAACTGTCATGTCGGCCTTTTTCACTATCTTTATCCAATGGGATTGCTCAAGAGTATATACATTCTTGTTTTATGCAGTTTAGGTATTTTATCCCCCCGGCCGGTATTTGCTAGTGCCAGTAACCAGGAGAAAATAGGCGCTTTCTTTCCCGAAGGAACAGAAAGACCTTTACCATTCGCTTTTTTAGGCAATAACAATGTACATGACCTGTTGCTTGCACCACAGAATGACCTGGGCAACCCTTTTGCAAAAACATCTAATGGGCCCGAAAGACATAATGATATCTGTTATGATCTGGCTTATTTCTATTCATACCGATGCTTACGCCTACTTACTGAACTCAACAGGAGATCGGCAGAAACGTATTTTACCGCCATTCATTTAAAAGACTTGTTCCCAAAACATTGGTTTTGGTGACAGGTAGGGTTTTACAGGACTTACTGATGTAGGGCTACAGCGCAATGCCAGCTATTCATAATCATAAAACCATTTAAATGAAAGATACACATTTATATGCCGTGATCATTATCACGGTCATAGCGTTTATTATATTGTTATTTGTCTACCAGGCAAAACGACAAACTAAAAAGAGGCAGGCGGATATGCTTGATATATTATCAAAGATAAACAACAATTATGGGCTGAATCCCGATAAACAGGAAGTATACCAAAATAAAATCCTGGCTCTTGACAGCCAGAGAAAGTTTTTCGTGTTTGTAGGCAAGTCGGAAGATGTACAAGGGGAAGCCATTGAACTGGATAATGTTGTCGAATGTAAGATCAAAAAGCTGACCACCCGGGTATCGCGACTGCGGAAAGGGAAAGAACAGGAAATTGAGGAATCGATACGCAAAGTTCAGTTATCTTTTTTGAATAAGGATAGAAGCGAAACAGACGTGACGATCTATTCCGAGATCGGGGACGGCCTTTTTGAGTTGCAGGAACTGACAAAAGTCGCAGAAAAATGGCAGGGTATGATAAAAGAAGTCATGAACGTACGCTTTACCGGATAATACAAGGTCATAAAACGAGAAGGGATGACTGGTTATACCATTAGTACGCAGGAAATATTACTACGTCTTCTGTTAGCTGCTCTGTTAGGAGCCATTGTCGGTTGGGAGCGAGAGCGTAAAGAAGGTACAGCGGGATTAAGAACGCACATGCTGGTTTGCATAGGTTCAGCATTGATAATGCTGGTATCCATGTTTGGATTCAAGGATATCCTTGGGCAGCCGAATGTCGTTCTTGATCCATCCCGTGTTGCGGCACAGGTGATCAGCGGCATCGGGTTTCTGGGAGCAGGAACCATATTCTTTTTAAGGCCCCATATCGTTAAAGGCTTAACAACAGCAGCCGGCCTGTGGACGGTTGCAGCGGTCGGCCTGGCTGCCGGTGGCGGACTTTATCTTGCCGCGACAATAACCACTTTATTGGTATTTGTAATCCTGGCGCTGATAAAACCTGTTGAGGGCAAGATCAAAAATATGTCAGCAAAAAACATGGCTATTATGTATGAAACAGGTAAAGTCAGCATTACGGATATAGAAGCAATATTTAAAGAAGCAGGTTTGCAGATTTCGGGAATGAATATACGGTCATTACAAGAAGAAGGTATGAGTGAAGCCTTTATATTTTTTAGGCACACACCAACTGGCGATATATTAACACAGACGATTAATAAGGTCAAAGATATGGATGGGGTCAAAGAAGTGCGATCAAGGCGATGAACTGAAGAAAATAACAAATGAATATTGGTAAAATAATCAAGGCAATCAGAACACAAGCGGGCATGACTCAAGCTGAACTGTGTTCACGATGCAGCATCTCACAAACATCAATGTCTCAAATTGAGAACGGCTATAAAAAAACTAGAGAAATGACAATGGCAAAAATATGCCGGGCACTCAATATCTCTGAATCATTGATTTACATTCTGGCCATGCAAATCGCAGATATTCCTGAAAGTAAAAAAGAATTGGGAGACATGCTATGGCCAACCCTGCAGTCTTTAATATTGCAATTAATTTCAGACGAATTTAAAACGTCTTTAGTCAAAGCTATAATGGACCAGCAAGATGTCATATAGCATGCGGCCTTCCTGATCTGTCGTGCCAAGTTTTCCAATATCATAATTTAGACACTCTCCTCAACGTAGTACATTCGTAACATACCTTTATTCTTTGCCTCAACTTCACCCCGATACTGACATGAGAATTTATCTTTTATCAGTTGATAGGTACTTTCCGATACATTGATCCTGCCGGGAGAACTGTTTTGCTCCATTCTTGCTGCCGTGTTTACAGTATCACCCCAAATATCATAGGCGAATTTTTTGATCCCAACGACTCCTGCTATTACGCTTCCGGTATGTATGCCTATTCGCACTTCAAACGTTCTGTCACCCAGGATAATTCTACGCTCTTTTATAAAATTTATAATGTCTATAGCAGCAACCAATATGTTTTCTGCATGCTGATCGTTGTGTACCGGAAGGCCGCAAACAGCTAAATAGGCATCGCCAACAGTTTTGATTTTTTCGATATGATATTTGTCCATTATGGCGTCGAAAGCTTTGAAACAGCTATCCAATTCATTCACTAATTGCTGCGGATGTATTTGTGCTGCAATTTTTGTAAAGCCTACGAAATCCGCGAATAATACGGAGACGTTATCGTATTGCTTCGCCCTTGTATGACCGTTCTCTTTAAGTTCAACCGCTATTTCTTCCGGCAATATATTAAGCAGCAGATCATCGGATTTTCTTTTTTCATTGACCAGTTCCTGTGTACGTTCTTCCACCTTTTGCTCAAGCAATAGGTTTTGATCGAGTATTAGCAGTTCGTTTTCCCTGGATGCAAGTAATAACTGGTCCTGAGCTTTTGCACGCTCTATCTTGTAAATATTGATTCTGTCTGCAAGAGCTAATGAAATAAGGAGCACCTCCAGCGCTGAGCCAATTTCCATTGAGTTCTTTGTAAACTGTGTAGATTGAATAAAATTTTGCATCGCCAGCGTAAATATGATAATGCTGATGAGAAAGGGTATCCACGCAAGGATATAATATTTTGCCGGCTTAAATCCGCGCTTATAGAGGTGAATGCCGATAGTGAGCAATGAAAAAGGAATGACTATCGAGAAGATGTTGACGACATTGTCAGAGGTCCAGACATCTCCTGAGAGTTCGATGCTGATCGGGATAATGAGTAGCGCCGTGATCAGCGTCAAATATTTATGAAACCTGGGCGCATTTTTTTTCGTGTCCAAAAATGTCATGGAAAAGATGACCATTGCCATTAAAACGATACTGGCCAATGTAACTATTCGTCTACTCATCCAGTTTTGAAATATCCCATCGTTAAAATATATCAGGTGGCCATATACACATGCATTAAACAGGCCGATACAAAAGGCATAAGCAATATAATACAGGTACACTTTGTCTTTGATTGCAAAGAATAAGAACAGGTTATAAAGGATCATGATGGAAATAATGCCGTAATAGAGGCCGTGCAATAATCCTTCCACCGTCATCTGCATGAAAAATCCTTCCACCGTGTTCGTAAAAAGAGGGACTTGCATTGGCGAGTTTGCGGCTGCCCGGATGTAATATATTGCGCTATCACCCCGTCGTAAGTTTAATCTGAAAAGGAATGTCGGAGTAAAAAGCAGCCTGTTTGAAGGGAGTATATGAGTGCCTGCCTCTATAGACGTATATGTACCGGCAGCGTTTAATTCATAGAATGTGACAGTATCTAAAATTGGGTTGTCAATGTTCAGGTAAAGGGTATTGGGCGAATTGTTTTTAATGATTGCTTTGACCCACAGGGCATGCCTTGTGATCTTGAAGTTTGGAGCATCTAACAAGGTGGGTAAAAACTTTTTTTGGTATGGAGGAGTAAGAATTTGTTTGAACGTAAGATTAGACGTTGTATCCTCGAAATAATACGCATTTCGACCAATACTTTGGGCCAAATCGCCATTCGAGATCGTTGTTGTAGATTGCGCAAACGAAGATAAACAGCAGAAAAAAAGAAAAACTATAATGCTGTAAGAACGTTTCTTAAAAAGCATATTTGACTGTTGTACGAACTTTTTAACCTGATGGACGGAGCGCTAATGTTATCTTTATTCTCCTCATAAATGTAATAAAAACATTTTTTCTTTCATTAATTTCATTTACCTTATGCCATCATTAGATTATTATTGAGTTCGATTTTTATATATTTATAGAAGCCGACCGAAATGGGCCAGCTTCTTTAGATCACTAATTGAAAAATGGTTCTACATTTCTGTAGCAGAATTTTCGTACCTTAGCATCGCTACGCAGTACTAGCGTCCACTCTTATATTTCAACATAGTGCTTATATGCGAAGATTCCTTCCCGCACTGTACTGGTAGCAGATAACGTTCATTCTTTCACAAGAAAAGCACTGTAGCACATGGAACTTAACAACAAAGCTGTCGGTATCTGGATACGTGTCAGTACCGAAGACCAGGCAAAGGGAGATTCACCCGAACATCACGAACAACGCGCCCGGCTGTACGCCGCTTCAAAAGGCTGGGAGGTCAAAGAGGTGTACCACCTCGAAGCCCTCTCCGGCAAATCCGTCATGGGCTATCCTGAAACCAAGCGCATGCTTGCGGATATCAGGAGCGGGGCCATAACCGGCCTCATATTCTCGAAGCTTGCCCGTTTGGCCAGGAACACCAAAGAACTGCTTGAATTTGCAGACATCTTCAAGGCCGAAGATGCCGATCTCATTTCCTTGCAAGAGGCCATAGATACCTCAAGCCCTGCCGGTCGTCTCTTTTACACCATGATCGCCGCAATGGCCCAATGGGAGCGAGAGGAGATCGCCTCGCGGGTGGCAGCCTCAATACCCATCCGGGCAAAGATGGGCAAGCGCATCGGCGGCCTGCCGCCGGTCGGCTATAAATGGGAGAACGGCCAGTTCCTGATAGACGAGAAATATGCGCCTGTCGTAAAGCTCACCTTCGAGCTCTTTTTAAAACATAAGCGGAAAAAAGCCGTTGCCCGTATGCTTAACGAGCAGGGCTTCCGCACCCGTAAGGGAACCAACTTTGCTGATACCAATGTGCATCGGATACTGCGGGATACCTGCTCTAAAGGCGAGCGCCGGGCTAATTTCACCAAAACCCTAGGCCCTGGTAAAGGCTCTGTCCCAAAACCCATGTCCGAATGGGTGGTATTTGCCTGTCCGGCCATCGTGAGCGAGGAAATCTGGAACGAGTGCAATCGAATATTGGACGAGTCAGAAATAAAGCTTAAACGCAAAGGCCGCGAATCCAAGAACCTCCTGGCCGGATATGTGGTCTGTGAGACCTGCGGCAAGAAAATGTACGTATACCACCAAAAAACGGCCAATCCGGCCTATTACTGCAAGACCTGCAAAACGCGGATATGGGTGTCGGATCTCGATGAGATTTTCCATGAGCAACTCAAGACTTTCCTCCTCACCGAGACTTCGATTTCAGATTATTTGCAAAATCTGGATTCGACGATTTTCGAAAAACAAAAATTGCTCGACCGCGTTTTGGAAGAAAAGACAAACATTAAAAAGAAACTGGATGCTTTGGTCGACATGCGCATCAATCATGGCATGTCGAGGGAATTGTTTGAGGACTATATACGGCCTATAGAGGAACAGTACGGCCAGGTCACCAACCAGCTTCCGAGCCTTGAAGCCGAGATAGCCTTCCTCAAGGTACAGCACCAATCGAGCGATGTAGTCCTCCAAGACGCCAAAGACCTCTATTCTCAGTGGAATACATTACCATTTGAAGATAAAAGAACTATTGTGGAGACAATTACAGACACCATAACTGTAGGGCAGGAAGATATCCATATTAAATTATCATATTTGCCGACGGCAAAGCCCCAAAGCCCACCCACCATCCCAAATGGCGGAACTAAGCAACACATCCATTAACAAGGCGAATCCAAATAATGATATCCACATTTTCCGCCTCGCCGTCCCAGCTCAATCTTTCGTAATTTACCTTAGTATTATGAGCGGGGAGCAGCAAAGAGCGGTACGCAAGATCATCCATATAGATATGGATGCCTTCTACGCATCGGTGGAGCAGCGCGATGACCCTGAACTCAGGGGCAAGGCCCTGGTGGTGGGCGGCTCGCCCGAGGGCAGGGGCGGGGTGGTGGCCACGGCCAGCTACGAGGCCCGCAAGTACGGCATCCGCTCGGCCATGTCGTCGAAGCAGGCTCGGCAGCTTTGCCCGCATGTCATCTTCGTTTATCCCCGCTTCGATGTGTACAAACAGGTGTCGGAGCATATCCGGGAGATCTTCCGCCGCTATACCGATATCATAGAGCCACTCTCGCTCGATGAGGCCTACCTTGATGTAACTACGGATAAACAAAACATAGGCTCGGCCATAGAGATCGCTAAACGCATCAGGCAGGCCATAAAGGACGAGCTGAACCTGACGGCATCGGCAGGGGTATCGGTCAATAAGTTCGTGGCCAAAATAGCCAGCGACCTGCAAAAGCCCGACGGGCTCGCCTTCATAGGCCCCTCGCATATAGAAGAATTCATGGAGCGCCTGCCGGTGGAGAAATTTCATGGTGTGGGCAAGGTGACGGCAGAGAAAATGAAGGGCATGGGCCTGCATACCGGCGGCGATCTGAAACGCCTGAGCGAAGAAGAGCTGGTGAGCCGCTTCGGCAAGACGGGCCGCTTCTACTACCGCATAGTGCGGGGCATAGATGAGCGCGAGGTGCAGCCGCACCGCGAGGCGAAATCGGCAGGGGCCGAGGATACCTTTCCTTATGACCTGACCACCGTTGAAGAGATGGACCGCGAGCTGGAGCGCATAGCCGGACTGGTGCAGCGCCGCCTGCAGAAATATAACCTGAAGGGCCGCACGATAACGCTGAAAATAAAGTACAGCGACTTCCGCATCATCAACCGCAGCCAGTCGCTCCCCCATGCTATCGACGACCTGGAGCTGATAGCCGAAACGGCCAAAGAGCTGCTGCGCAGCACCGACCCCAGCGATGTGCAGGTGCGCCTGCTGGGCATCACCCTATCCAACTTCTATGAAATGGAAATGGGGGAAAAGAAAAACGATAAGGGGCAGTTGCAATTGCCTTTTGAGGATGAATTGTAGTAAATTGTTTTCGCCAATCGGGGGATTGGCTACCGGTGCGACGTAGTCGGAGACTACGCCGAGCTTGGCCGGCGCACAGAGCTTGGCGGCAGACTCGCGCCAGTGGAATCTTCTGTAATTTTGCCGATTGGAAAGCCATCTGTACGTTTTAATACATCATCACCAATTATTGGTCAATAAAAACATCTTTATGAACGAAAAGGATAAATATGCATTGGTAGTATCCGAAAATATATCGCTTGGATACACTATCATGGAAAAAGATACACGCAGTTATGTATTAATAGATGATACAACCGAAGCAAGAAAATTAATTGATATTTTATTGAATACTGGTTGTGAGGTGTTTGAAACTGAGGGTGAATTTAACAGAATATATCGTCCGTTGACTGCCGAAGAACGCTTAAGGATGAGTAAGGAATTTTTTGAACGAAAAAAATAATAATTCTACCTCTGCCTCCCACTGGCGCGAGTCTGTGCGTGGCCTTTGCGTAGGCCGGACTCGTGTCTGCGCAGTTCAGCCGGTTTGCAACCGGAATTTAAGCAACAAAAGCCGAGAATTAAAGTATCAGCCTTGAAATGGGCAATAAGCCCGGCTTATCCTCGTAATAATCGATGGCGCTGCTATACTTATACTGCGGCGCTTCCCATACAATGCCCGCTCTCACCGGGTTCTCGTGCAGGTAAGTAAGTTTTTTCTGCTGTATCAAGCGCTACGGGATGATAATCCTGCTGCCAGAATTGAAAGTTCTCATTACTGTTATTATTCCTGCCTGCGTAGCCAAACATATTGAGCATCCAGTCTCGCCTGCTTTCCTGTATGTTGTTGGCTATTGCATCTATTATGGCCTTTGATGTGTGCTTCTTGAAGTCGCGCATGATACCGCTTATTGTGCTACCCTCCCTGGCACTGATGACCAGGTGTATGTGGTTGCTAATGATGACCCATGCGTGTAGTGATAGGCCTTTCTTTTCGGTGCAATGCAAAAGACTATCGCAGATAATATTCTTATAGATATCGCGGGTCAAGGCATTGACCCAGCCAATGACGGTGCTGGTGACAAAATGCGGTAATTGATCGTTATAGACTTTATAGCGTGAGGACGTATTGCTAATATACGGCTTGGGAACAGACCTTGTGCTTTTTCGCTTTGAATTCCGGTTGCAAACCGGCTGATTTGCTTAGACACGAGTCAGGCTGGCGCACAGAGCTTAGCGGCAGACTCGCGCCAGTGGAAACGGAATTTAAGCAACAAAAGCCGAGAATTAAAGTTTAGTCTTTAAGCATTAGTACATCCCCACCCAATTCTTCAGCAATTGCAAACCATATTCCGTACCCACCGATTCGGGGTGGAATTGCACTCCTATTGAAGGGAATTTTTTATGTGCTATGGCCATGATGCAGTCATCATCCTTCGAGCTGGCAATGCATTCCAGTTCTTTACCATCCATGTCATCGAGCACCAGCGAGTGATAGCGCATCACTGTAAAGGGATCGGGTATCCCGTTAAATAGGGGCTGCCCTTTATGGTGTATGCTGCTGGTCTTGCCATGCATGGGCCGGGGCGCCTGCATCAGCGATGCGCCATAGAACATGCCCAACGCCTGGTGGCCCAGGCATACGCCCAGTATGGGCAGCTTATTGTGAAAGTAACCTATGGCGCTCATGCAGATGCCTGCCTGCAAAGGCGTTTCGGGGCCGGGCGATATGATGAGCCGCTCCGGGTTCTTATCAATAAGTTGCTGTAAGGTTATTTCATCGTTGCGGTACACTTCGCAGTCGGCACCTGCCTGCTGCAGGTAGTGCAGCAGTATGTAGGTGAAGGAATCGTAATTGTCAATGAGCGCCCACATGGTCGGGTAAGTGTTGGTTAACGCCATCGAAGTAATGCTGCAGGTCGGCAAATATATTTTTGGCAAAGGGCAGCACTTTGCCGATGTGCTCAAATACCCAGGGGGCTATGGGCATAAAGTAGCCATATGTTTTAGATGAGGCTATGGTTTCGGGCGATATGATGTGCATCTGGTTGCACAGCCACAATAAGGAGCTCCATACCAGCGCGGCCATAAATGCATAAAGCAGCCCCCCGATCAATTTGTTGACCAGGCCCAGGAAAACAGCCTGTACGCTCTTTTCTATTAGTTTGGCTATGAAGCGCACCAGTATCACTACGCCGAGAAAAAGCACCACATAGCTTATCAACTGGGCCCAGCCCGAAGTAATGATGCCTTTCCCGAGCAGGTAAGCGGCCAGTATGCCCGATAGCTTCAGCGCGCAGATGATGCCCAGCACGATAGCCAAAAGCGAGAACGCGGCTACAATGATCCCTTTCATGTAGCCGCGTATGAAAAATATGATGACTATCGTAATGCCGAGTATATCAAGCGCCATGGGCCGGATATTAGGACAATAACTGTTTTACGGTTTCTGATATGGCCTTACCGTCGGCCTGCCCGGCGAGTTGTTTGGTAGCCACGCCCATTACCTTGCCCATATCGGCAGGTGAGCTGGCGCCTACCTGTGCTATAATGGCTTTGAGGGCTTCTTTCAGTTCGTCCGCGCTCATTTGTTTGGGCAGGAAGCGCTCAAGTATGTCCAGTTCTTCGCGTTCTTTGGCCGCCAGGTCCTCCCGGTTCTGCTTCTCGAAAATATCGAGTGAGTCGCGGCGCTGCTTGGCCATTTTCTGCAGCATTTTGGTCTCATCGGCTTCGGTAAGCTCCTTGCCCCCTGCTTCCGATGTCTTTTCAAGCAGTATGGCAGCCTTGATGGCGCGCAGGGTACGGAGCGCAGCCTCGTTCTTCGCCTTCATGGCCTGCTTCATTTCTTCCATTACTTTTTGTTCCAGTGACATATCGCGTTTGGTTGATTTTATTGAATTGTTGATCGCTGCCTATTTACCCTCTTCTTCCAGGGCCTTCGTGGCTTTGTCGTGGAAGGTCTTGGCAAAGTCTTTCATTTCTTTGGCCAGCGCTTCGTTCTTGGTGGCACGCAGGTAAGTATCGGCCATCTGGAAAAGGCTCTGGTAAAAGAAGTCGTTCATTTCATCCACCATCATCTTGCCGGTCCACAGGTCTATACGCAGGGCCGTCTTTTCATCGCCGTCCCAAAGGCCCAGTAATATGGCCTTGGCCTGCTGCATGCCTTCCACGCCGCCATCCGGCGCATTCCATTCTATTGTGGCCGGTACCTTTTCTTCGTCCAGCTCTACCTGTATGTTTATGTTCGATCTGTATGCCATGTTAATTCAAAAATAATCCCGCCCCGGCGGGACAAAGGTCAAAAATTTGTTCCGGGGCAAAAATATACTTAATTGCTTAAAAGGTTAAACAAGCCCCGGTTCCCCTTCGCTAACTGGTAACCGCCCATTTGTTCAGTTGTTTCACGCAGGCGGCTATATCTTTTGGTAAGGGTGCTTCCACTTTTATTTCGGTACCGTCCTCTTTCGTGAATTCAAGCCGCGATGCATGCAGTGCCAGCCTGCTCAGCAATGGCCTTTCGGCCTCTTCGTTTTCCGAAAGCCGGTATTTGCGCTTGATACCCGAAAGGAAAAAAGGTTTGCCATCGCCGTACAGCTCATCGCAAACTATAGGGTGCCCTATCGATTGCATATGCACCCTTATCTGGTGGGTGCGCCCGGTATGGATCCGGAATTCCACCAGTGAGTACAAGGGCCATTGCTCCAGTGCTTTATAGTCGGTAATGGATGCCTTACCTTTTTTGGCGGTCACCATCTTTCCTTTCACATGCGGGTGCTCTATAATAGCTTTTTCTATCCGTCCTTCTTCGGGTATCAGGCGGCCGTTCACCAGGCCCAGGTAATGTTTGCTGATATCCCGCTCCTGGAAAAGTTTGGACAGGTACTTATGTGTTTCCTCGTTCTTTGCAAAGCAAATAACACCACTGGTTTCCCGGTCCAGGCGGTGTACCACCCATAGCTGCTGGTCCAGTTTGCGTTCCAGTAGTTTGTTGAGTGAGGGCAGGGCACTGTTAAAGCGGTCGGGTATCACCAGCAGGCCTGCCGGTTTGTTCACGATCAACAGGTCATTGTCCTCAAATAATGTATCTATCTGCATGTTCAGTCTTTAAAATATGCCCCCAGGCATTTGTCTTCCATTTTCCGCATCTGTTGCTTATCGGCCTCTTTTTTATCAGCAAAGCCGCAAAGATGCAAAGCCCCGTGAAAAATGACCCGGTGCAGCTCATCATTATAAGTAACGCCGAATTTTATGGCATTTTCACGCACCCGTTCCGCACTGATATAGATCTCGCCCAGCAATTCATCCTTGTTTTCGCTCATGTCGAAGGTGATGATATCTGTCAAAGTATCATGATCGAGAAATTGCCGGTTCATGCCTAACAGGTATTCATCGCTGCAAAAAATATAAGTAAGCCGGGCCTTTTTAATATTGCGCAAATGCTTATGCGCCAGGTCGTCGAGGAAAGCCGATAGCTTCCTTTTGCCCTTCAGCCGGGCCTGTATATCCTGCTCATAAAACCTTGCGGGCATTCAAAAATGATTTTGCGCGAAGTTCGTAACATTTTTCCAGAGCTGCCTATTTAGTCGTATTTTTGTACAAATGAATGTGTTGGAAGAGCAGGTAGTACGCCTTTCCCAGTTGCCATCAGGCAAAAAGGCGGTCATCAAATCGCACGAGGAAAGCGATTTTCAGCTTACATTAATGGAAATGGGTTGTGTGCCGGGCGAGCCGGTATGGGTAGAGATGATAGCCCCTCTTGGCGATCCCCTGGCCATACAGATCGCAGGCTATTACCTGAGCATCCGTAAAAAAGATGCGGAGAAGATACTGGTAGTGCTGCAATAGCTGCATAAAAGGCGTCATATTTTAATAATCTTGCTCCTTTAGGCAGATAGGCCGTTTTTAGTAGATTTGCCTTTATGCACATTGGCTTGTACTTCGGCAGTTTTAATCCTATACATACGGGTCATCTCATTATCGCTAACCATATTATCGCCCATACCGAGATCGATAAGGTTTGGTTCGTAGTATCGCCGCACAACCCACTTAAAGAAGCACACTCCCTGCTCAATGAATACGACAGGCTGCACCTGGTGAACCTGGCCATAGAAGACAATTCCAAATTCAGGGGCAGCAATGTGGAGTTTCACCTGCCCAAACCTTCGTATACCATCGATACCCTCACCTATCTTACTGAAAAATTTCCCCTGGAGCGTTTCTCTGTCATTATGGGTTCAGATAGTTTTCAGAATATACATCGCTGGAAGAACTTTGAGCAACTGGTGGCCCGTTATTCATTCATAGTATATAACAGGCCGGGCTTCGAGGTGAAAGAGACCCACGGCGCTAACATTACAGTACTAAAAGCTCCATTACTGGATATATCGGCCACCTACATACGCAATGAGGTAAAGGAAAAAAGGTCCATCCGCTACCTGGTGCCCGATGCGGTGCGGGAGTATATAGAAAGCAATAATTATTACCAGAAATAGGTTAACCGCTCCTTTTTTTATCAGGCACTTTCAGCTTATCGGCTTTTGGTGCAAATTCAATATTGTATATACGCACCAGCAGCAACAGGTAGGAGATCAGCAGGGGGCCGAATATAAAACCCATGAAACCAAACATGGGCAGGCCTACCAGTATACCCACCAGTGTAATTACAGGGTGCACATCCCCGATCTTCTTAAGTATCGTGAAACGCAGGATATTGTCCACGTTCACGATGACGATCAATGAGTAAACGAAAAGACCTATGCCGGCACTCACTTTGCCAGAAGCAATAAAAAATATACATACAGGTATCCAGATAGCAGCCGTGCCTATTGCGGGGAAGAGCGAAAAAAGACCTGTTACCACACCCCATAGTACAAAGTCATCCAGCCCGAAAATGTAATAGCCCAATGTGGCGCTGATGGCCTGCGCCAGTGCCAGCAGGGGAATGCCTACCGCATTGGCCACCACCATGGTGCGGGTGGCCTGCCATATATCGTCAATATTATGTTCCTGCAAAGGCAGGAAGCGCTGTATCCTTTTTTCCATTTCCCGGCCCTGCACCAGCATGAAGAAGAGGGTAAAGAACAATAGTATCAGGTTGATCATGACATTAACAGTAGAGCCCAGCAGGCGGGGAATGGACGAATTGATGTTTTCGGATAGCTTATCTACCTGCAGGCTGTCAGGCTTCAGGAAAGGCAGAAAATGGGTCATCTTACCTGAGAAAACGCTTAGGGTAGCATCAATACTGCCCGGTGCGGTCAGCCGGTACACCTCGGGCAGCAAAAGCTGCACAAGCAGCACAAAGGGGATTATGAATACAATAATGCTGGCAATGATCAGTAATACTGCCGTTAGGTTCCGGGGCAGCCTTTTGATCACAATGAGGTAAAAATAAAAGTGCCGTAGCAAAATATATAAGGTGATTGCGCCAAGCAGCCCGGGAAAATAAGGATACAGCTGCCAGCCTATAAGGAAGGCAAGCAATATGATGATCCCGAGAAAGAGGTATTGTTTTACGTACTGGTAGTGCTCTTTGTTCATGAGTATGCGTGTTTAACACATTTGGTATGTTACCTTTCAATGATCTTCGTCATTAAAATCCTGCCAATGCCAGAAGCTGGCATGATATTTATTAATTTTGCAGTACATAATCTATCATTTGTAAACAATTTAAAACACAGAACTATGGCAAGCACAGGTAAGACCGTCGCAACATTATTGATAGGAGCAGCAATAGGGGCAGCAGTAGGATACATACTGGCCACAGATAAGGAAACACGTAGCGAAACAGTGGACAAACTCAAACATCGTCTCGACGACCTGAAAGCAAAATTGACGAAGAAGGGCCAGGACCTTGAAGAGGAAATATATAACGCCTGATTTATTTAAAGCCGATGAGCTTCATTGACAAGTGGAAAGATAAAATAACAGAATATGTGGATGTGCGCGTGCAACTGATCAAACTCAGCTTCGTAGAGCGCACATCACATATACTGGGCTATTTTGTTTACGTTTTTATCGTATTAAGCCTTTTGCTGCCCATACTTATATTTTTAGGTATGGGGCTTAGCGAGGCATTTACTGAACTGTTCGATTCACGCACCGCCGGATACTTCATGACCCTGGGTGTTTATGTGTTGCTTACACTCATTGTTATGTTGTGCCGTAAGCAGCTTATCAACAAGGCGGCGGGTATCTTTATCGCTAAGCTTACGGATGACGATGATGATAATGATGAGGAACAACAGAAAACTACAGTATAACAGCTATGAGGCTTTACCGGAAACAACTGAATAGTATCGAAGAGCTGCGGCGCGAAAAAGCCGCCCTGCAACTGTTGCGCAAAAAAACGGAGCAGGAAGATATATTCTCTATGAAGGATATAGTCCCTTCATTCGGTAAAAAAGAGAAAAGTGATAAAGATGATGAGTACCGGAAAGAAGCAGAAGGCTTGTTCGCTTCGGTTAAAGACATGCTTGGCGGTCTTGACATCGCCACACTCCTGCCCCTCATATTAAACCCGCTGGAAGCGATAGCAGGCAAAAAAATAAGGAATAAGATCATCCTCCCGTTGCTTAAAGAACTGGTAGGCAGCTACCTCAAATGGAAGGCTGTTGAACTGGGCTTCGATGCCATAAAGCATTTTGCCAAAAAGAAGAAAAAGAAACGTGAGGCCCGCGAAGAGGGCGCATAATTCCACCATTATTTATCGTGCAATGCCACAAGCGGTATGTGCGTCATGCGTATCATAGCTTTTACATGCCCCTTGTGGAAGATACCCTCAAAAAATGAATGCTTGTGAGGTATGGCTACCAGCCAGTCGGCTTGGTTTTCTTCTACAAAGTTCTGTATAGCTGTGTCCACATCCTTACTGTCCACAAAATGATATTCAGGTTTGGCGGACGAAAGGTACATGCGCAGTTCTTCATTTTCCATTACGGTATCCGGGCTGAAGCCTTTGTCGTCATGGCCTATGGTTAGTACATGCAGTGCGGCTTTTGTTTCCTCTACAAGGCCCAGCAATTGCTGCGAGGGCAGTTCATTGGTGATGTGTTTCACATCGCAGGTGAAGCATATCTTGTTCACCGGCTTATAGCTCACACCGGGCGGCACAGCCATTACCGGGTAGGGCAGGTTTTTCAGGGCGTTCAGCACTGTGCTGCCCAGCCATATAGCACTATCATCATCCACATCACTGTTACCCAATACTATGAGCCATGGGCTGCTGTTCTCTTCGGTGTATTCCTGCAGGCTGTCCACAATATCGCCATACATCACTTTGCCGGTAATGGGCAATTGGGGGAATTCCGCTTGCAGTTTTTCCAGCAGGGCCGTCATTTTTTCCTCTGCTATCTCCCTTCCTTCATCCACGGGCATCACGGGCATGGGCGTATCGCTGAATGCGACGGGGATAATGAAAGAATGCGCTACAGTCACTGTTGCATCACAAGCCTTCGCCAGGTTGCAGGCATATCGCACTGCGTTTTCAGCGATGTCGGAGAAGTCGGTAGCAGCTATTATTTCAGACATGGTAATGAAATTTTCATCGAAAAATTACCACGAAAAAGCCAGATTGCAAAGTTTAGTAATTGTTAAGTGGCAGGCTGTATCAGTCCTTAGGCTTCACCACAGCGCCAAATATCTTGCGCACCACCTGCCAGGCAGTACTGAATAAGATATTCAGGTCCAGCCATATACTGCGGTTTTTTAGGTAGTAGATATCCCATTGTATGCGTTTGCGCAGCTCACGCTCCACGTTTATCTCGCCTATGTAACCTTTTACCTGTGCCATGCCGGTAAGGCCGGGTTGTGCTTCATGACGCAGGTTATAGTATGGTATATGGCTGGCATAATAGCGGGTGTGGTACAGCATATGCGGGCGGGGGCCTATTATAGACATGTCGCCCAGCAACACGTTGAAGAATTGCGCTGTTTCATCTATATGGCTCAGGCGCAGGAATTTTCCCACCGGCGTTATGCGTTTATCATTATAAGTGGCCTGGCGGGTGTCGGCTTCATCGTTCACGTACATTGTACGGAACTTGTAACAGTCAAATTCAACACCCTTATATCCTGTGCGTTTTTGTATAAAGAACACAGGGCCCCTGGAGGTAAGTTTTATAAGCAGGAAAACAATGGGGAAAAGCCATGACATGACCAGGATAATGAATGTCATGGAAATAGCCACATCCATAGCCCTTTTTGCCACCAGGTAATAAGGCGATGGTTTATAGACCATATACCTGTTGTGCATCTCGCTGAACATATCCCGGATCTCGGCAAAGTCGGAGCGGGTAGCAGCCTGTTTCTGCAAACGGCTCCGTTCTGCGGGAATTTTAATGATTACGGGATGTTCCATTTATTTTTTTAATGAGTGTTGCTAACTCATTATTTATATCAAAAATCGTGTCAGGTTGACCGCAAATTTCCAAAATTAATTCCACATTAACTCTATCGGGGTCCTTTCACGGCTCAAAATAACATATGTTTAGGACAAATTGCATGTATAAGGGGCTACTTTTCTACAATAATGAGCCTCTTATAAATATATACTTCTTTTATTTCAAATGCCTGTATTTTATGTTTAGTTTTGTTTAAAAGGTGATCCGCGGGTAATTTTTAATGAAAAACAGGTTAGTCAAAAATTTCTTTTCATCGGGTCTGCAGGCAATTTCCATCCAGATATTCGGTACGATTTTCTTTTATATAATATCGTTATATTTAAGTAAAGACGATTTTGGGATCATCAGTTGGGGTAATGCCACCTCTTCATTGATCATAACCATACTGAGTTGCGGGCTGGAGCAGGTAATGGTGCGCAGGGTAGCGCTCTCACGCACTTCCGACTGGGCGGCTGTGGCTTACCTTATACATGCCATTGTGGGGGTAATGGTCAGCCTCCTGATCTTGCTGATCATTAGTCTTGCGGGGGGCAATACTACTTACTCGCTGCAGTTACTGCCCTATTTTTTCATTGCTCAGTCGCTCAGCTATATAGCCAACCCCTTCAAACAGTACCTCAATGCCAAAGAACGTTTTACACCATATGGTGTGGTGGCCTTCATCAGCAATGCCGGCCGGATAGCAGTGGCGCTCCTGTTCATATGGACCAAAACGTTTACCATTTATACCACTATATATATCCTTATCGGCAGTGCTGTTTTTGAACTGGCAGCGCTTTCTGTATATACCTGGCTGAAGACCGACCTGCAACTCAATTTCCGTTTCCTTGCCTACAAAAAGCTATTGATGGAAGCACGGGCCCTCTACCTGGCCGTACTCTTTGATAGCAGCCTGTCGCGTTTCGACTGGTTCTTGCTGGGCCTTATGGCGGCTAACAGTATTACTGCCGATTATACATTTGCCTACCGGGCTTTCGAAGTGGCGCGCCTGCCTATTATGATCATCGGGCCTATTATTTTGCCTAAGTTTGCCCGTCTCTTCAATTCCAATAATGATAAGCTGGCCGCCCAGAAGAAAAGGCAGGTCAATAAATTCTTTTCGCTGGAAATATTCTTTGCAGTATTGATGGTGCTTTGCCTCAATATTGTTTGGGGGCCGGGTATCGACCTGATCACAAAAGGCAAATATGGTTATTCCAATTCGCTCATATTTTTTGTGCTTTCTCTTTGTATCCCCCTGCAGTTCACCATCAACCTCTTGTGGACCCTTACCTTTTCTGCCAAGAGGTATAAATCGGTTACGATTGTCACCTTCATTACGGCATCGATCAACATTTTGCTCGACCTGGTGCTGATACACTTTTATGGGGGCACAGGTGCTGCCATAGCCTTTTTGTCCTCTGTGTGCATCCAGACAGCAGCCTATGCTTTTGTGGTCAATAAATTTATCATGCGATTCTCCTTACTGCCATTGCTTATATTGGTAATGGCCGGTGGTATTGCCTATTTTGCAAGTACATACATTGCAGCAGGTATCCTGGCACGTATCGGCATCGCTGCTTTGTTATACATACTGCTCAGCCTGCTTACCAGGCAGGTAGGCCGGCAGCACCTCGATATTTTAAAGTTATATTTGAGGCGATGAACATCTTGTACCTCTGCGATGAGTATCCTCCCGGCAGGCATGGGGGTATAGGCACTGCAGTGCAGCTATTGGCGCGCGGGGTGGCGAAACGGGGCCATAAAGTGGTGGTGGCCGGTTTTTACGATTGGGGCTATGGTGGCCCTGATGAGTTTGAGGATGGTGAAGTGAAAGTGTATCGCTTCCGCAGGAAATTGGACCATGCCTTCTTCTCAAAAAAAGAATCGCTGCCGGTAAGGGCTGCTTATAAGCTGCTCCATCTTACAGGTATTTTCCAGCTTGATATCAGCAGCAGCATAAAAAAATATGAGGCTTTTCTGTTGGACATCATCAGCAAACATGAGATAGAAATAATAGAACAGCCGGACTTTAATGAATACGCACAATATTGCAGGAAGCCCGTGTACTTTCCCCGGCTGCCCCTGCCAACAGTGGTAAAACTGCATGGCAGTATCAGCTATTTTAATAAAGAAGCGGGTGGGGAGCCTTCCCCCGTGGTTTATAATATAGACCATAGTGTGTTGCATAAGGCTGATGCAGTGAGCAGCGTCAGCCGCTACACAGCGGTTAAAACTGCTGCATATATGGATTACAAAAGCCCCATCGAAGTATTATATAATGGTATAGATACGCACCTGGGCACAAGCGGCGGCAAAGAGCCCGGTCTTGTTGTATACACCGGTTCGCTCGTGGCAAAAAAAGGGATATACCAGTTGATGAAGGCATGGAACGTAGTGCAGGAGCAAATGCCTGCTGCAAAGCTCGAGGTTTACGGAAAAGGCCCGGTGGAAAGGGTACAGCAGTACCTGGGACAAGCCGCAAAAGCTTCTGTTTCTTTTAAAGGTCATATCCCGCGCCCGGATCTGTTCAGGCGGCTGGCGGCTGCCGGTGCGGCCGTGTTCCCATCGTATGCCGAGTGTTTTGCACTGGGGCCTATGGAGGCCATGGCAGCGGGCACGGCAGTGGTATACAGTACACGAACATCTGGCCCCGAGCTGGTAGAAGATGGGGTAAGCGGCTTGCTGGCCGACCCGGATAATATAGATGAGCTTGCCGAAAAAATAATATACCTGTTGCAAGACCGCGAAGCAAATGAGCGCATTGCTGCTGCCGGTAAAGCGCGGGTTGAAGAACGCTTTGATATACGCGTGATCGCAAAAATGAACGAGGACTTTTACAAGGCTGTTCTATCTGGCAGCCGGGCTTAGGCTGTCCTTGCCTTTATGGGTATAATATACATTATAGAAGATCATGGAGAACAGCACATAGATCACGATGCCCGCTTCGGTTTGCAGTGCAGCTTCTGCCATCATGAGCATTACGATACCTATATGGAATACTAAAAATACAGCTTTGCTATAGCTTTCCCTCAGCATAAAGAAAGGGATAAATAACATCAGCAGCAGAACAGCAAGACCCGGCAGGCCGATCATCAGCAATACCTGCAGGTAAGTATTATGCAGGTTGAAATTCCAAAGGGGTGGATGCTTATCCAGTGAGTGGGCTTTGGCATTGTAGGCCATAATGGTCTTTTGCTGCATGATGGCCACATCTCCGATACCGCAGCCCGTCCACCACAAGTGGTTTTGGTTCAGGTCATCTATGGCCATATCCCACAGGAACAGGCGAAGGGTAAGGTTATTGAACTCCTGGTTTTGATCGTGTACCAGTTGCAGTTCCGGTTGCCGTATCACATTTTCATAGCGTTGCCTGATCGGGTTGTGGGTGAATGCGATGATGCATCCAAGGATAATAATGCCCGACAAGCCTGCTATAAAAGTAAGTTTTGACACCTTACGGCGTAATATATTCCGGCAAAATAGGGGCACCACAACCAATATAAAGAGTGCGATGAATGTTTTGGAAGATAACAGTATAAGGAAAGTGAACAGGATGATGACCAGCACGATGCGCAGCCGGTTGCTGCTTAGGATATTGGTCCATTTATGCAGCAGTAACATGCCCAGGGCCATGAAGATGTAAAATGAATAATATACCGCGTTAGCATCAAAATCTTTTACCAGCGTATGATAAAAGAATTGGTCGGTGCTATGCGCTGTAAAGTAAATATAGATGCTTCGCAGCAGGCAAAATACCGCACCGCTGCAGCATCCCGCAACGAAGGCCGTAAATACCATTTGCAGCTTATCAGCCCTTAGCTCCGGGCCCGCGCCGATGATAAAGGGTAAAAGAAGGAAGCTTAGTTTGGTTTGCAGATCAAAGAGGGCCTGTGCTTTATCGGTACTATAAAAATATCCCGCCACATGCAGCAGGAAAAATGCCAGCCATAGCCACAGCGCCTTGCGCTCCATGAAGCGGGTGAAAAACTCTTTTTTGACCTGTAATACCCAGCTTAGTGCCAGCAGGATGATGGATAGCGAGGTTAAATTGAACGCTATAGGTATAAAGAACGCCACCATGCACAGCATCCAGTAATAGGCATTCCGCAAAAAGGCTTTTGATGGCATAAGGGGCAAATTTAATTATTTATACCTGGCTTAAGCAATTGCCGGTTAGCATAAATAGATACATTCTTGTAGCTTTGATGCTTTACTTTGGGCTTGACAAGCATGCAATACAATAGTGCCGGTGATAATACCCCGGAAAAGCGATTTTCATGGGCGTATATTAAGGAACAGGTCGATCCTGTGCTGCTCATTTTCCTGCTTTTGTTTCCTGTCGATAAGGTGGTGTTGAAGCCTGTTACCCTCTTTTTAGCAATTATATGGATCGGTCGTAAATTCAGTTTTAAAGATATTAAAGCGGCCCCGCCATTTTACTTTTTAATATTAGTACCTGCATTTGTTCAGTTGCTCTTCTTTAATAACGATTTTTCTGCCCCGCATATTATCAGCTTTGTCATCGGTACCTTGTATTGGTGTATGTGTGCCCTTGCCTTTGCCGTGATGCACAATAGGGTATCACGTGGCTACACGGAAAAGATAGAAAGGACGCTGGAGGTTTTTTTTCTCATCAACCTGCTGGTGTCTGCCGCCAACCTGGTATACGTTATGGTCATATCGGGCAGTCTCAACCCTTATAATATCGACGACCTGCGCTTTGGCAATTCCACAGGCGATTTTATCAGGGGCATTTTCATGGCCCCCAGTTATATCAATATGTTCATCAATGCCATGTTTGGCATTTATTTCCTGTATCGCGGCAGGTACCTGTACTCATTCCTGGCTATTGCCATTGCCTGCGCTACCAGCAGCAATTTTGCCAATATGGTATTGCTGCCCGTGCTGGTCGTCTGCCTGTTCCTGGTCAGGGATGGCAAAGCAAGGATTACCATAGGGCTTCAGTTATTATTATACATAGTTTTTTATGTGCTCATATCCCCCGGTAATCTTGCTTACCTGCGTTCTTCGGTCAGCGCACGCCAGCGCGATACTATGGAAGAAAGGGCTTTCAGTAAATTTTATCGCAGCGGGGGCAAATTGATGCATTATTGTAAGGTCATTTCAGTTTGTGAGACATACGAATATATGACCGCCTCACGGCAAAATTTTATACTCGGTGCGGGAATGGGTAATTTTTCTTCGCAACTTGCCGTACGTACTTCAGATCTGAATACTTCGGCTAAATCACGGCTGTTTCAAAAGTTGCCCACCTATACAGCACCTGCTTTTAAAGACAACCACTACAGCATATTCCAGGCAGTGTACAGCCTGCCGCCGGAGTATCATTCCATACGCCATTTCCCCGGTTCTTTTATCAACCAGCTCCTCGGTGAGTACGGTTTTGCAGGGCTGGCTATATTTATCTTTTTTTATATCAGCTTCTTTTTAAAACGATACAGGCATATAAGTTATACTATTGTAATGCTGGCACTTGCCTGCGGCTTCCTGGCTTTTGATTATTTATTCGAGTACCTCTCGGCAATGGTATTCTTTGAGCTCTTCTACCTGGTCGATCTGCGAACTAAACCCATACCGGTATTATGACAGGGCCATTGGTAAGCATTATCATCCCCGCGTATAATTATGCACGTTTCCTCCCGCAAACGCTGCAAAATATCCTTGAACAAAAGTATAGCGACTGGGAATGTATCATTGTTGATGATGGCTCGGCAGATGACACGGCACAGGTAGCCGCACAGTTTACGGCCGGTGATGCCCGTTTCCGTTATGTACACCAGCACAACCAGGGGCTCTCCGCTGCCCGCAATACCGGCATTGCGCACAGCAAAGGGACGTACATACAGTTCCTCGATGCGGATGACCTGCTCCATGATAATAAGATAAGTTTGCAGGCAGCATTTCTTGAAGCGCACCCCGCGGTTGAGATTGTCTACGGCGATTTCCTGTATTTTCATACCGACAGGCCAGCGCAGAAGTTGAAGGGCCGCGACAAAAAAGAGCATGCGGAAAAACATCTTTTGAGCAGTGGTTGCGGGATGGAGATGGCAAAGCGTTTTTGTGTCAATAACTTCATACCTGTTTCCGCACCTTTGGTACGCAGGAGCATTATTGATAAGACCGGGCTGTTCGATACGGCTTACCGCTCTTATGAAGACTGGCAATACTGGTTTCGCTGTTGCCTGCAGGGGGCTTGTTTTGAATACCAGCCTTTAGCAGGCACGGAAACGTACATCAGGTTTGGCCATGCCAGTATGATGGGCAACACTAAAAAGATGGTAGCCAATGGTATCAGGATACGTAAATTCATGACACCCCACCTTGATGGTGGCCTCAAAAGATATAACAAGTATCGCTTGCTAAAATTGCAAATTAGGGCATTGCTGGGATTATGAGCACTTATACACAAATATTGATCCTGAACTGGAATGGGGGCGCTGATACGGTGGCCTGTGTGAAAAGTGTGCTGCAATATCCCGATGCAAGGATAACGATATTGGATAACGATTCTGCAGACGATTCTGTTGCAGTGATAAAAGAGGGTTTAAGGGATGATGGCCTGTTGACGGTAAATGTTGGTGAGCCCTTTAGTAAAGAAGCCAAAGTAGTTTTGCTCCTGTCGGGTAAAAATCTTGGCTTTGCAGGTGGTAACAACCTGCTCATGCAGCAATATATGGAGGATGAAAATGTTGATAGCTTCTGGTTGCTTAACAATGATGCTGTGGCGGAACCCGCTACGCTCCATGCTATGAAGAAGGTGGTTACAGGCGGCAACACTGCCTTTGCGGGCTCTGTGATACTGGACTTTTATAAAAGGGATATTGTGCAATGTGCGGGGCTGCATTATTACAAATATTTTGGCGTTTCTAAGATGCTCCTGAAAAATGAACGGTGGTTAACAAGTGGCGACAATATTCCATATGGCAGGATGGATTTCCAGCATGGTGCCAGCCTGCTGGTGAAGAAGGAAATACTTCGCAGCATTGGCCTTATGGACGAAACTTTTTTCCTTTATTTCGAGGAGCACGACTGGCAGGAGCGCGCTGCAACGGCCGGCTATAAAAATAAACTTGCTGCTGATGCTGTAGTGTATCACAAAGGCAGCGTAAGCACCAGCAGCAAAAAGCACCTCTTCTTTTATTATTACAACAGGTCTTCTATGATATTTGCCCGCAAACACAATGATTTCTTTGTGAGGCTGTGTTCCGTTTTCTTGTTGTCAGGAGTTACTTTAGCGCGTACAAAGCTCAATTTCAAAAGTCTTGTATGGGGCTTTAAGGGCCTGGCAGAAGGTTTGACCAAAAAATTAGCATGAGTTTTAACAGAGCTTCACTATTCGGTTTTAGTTTTATCGATGCAGCTTCGGTGGGTGCCGTAGCTGCTGATATAATGAAGCGTTATGAAAGAGGAATGGAAGGAGGGGCGGACTTTTTGATAACACCCAATGCATCTACTGTTGTCTATTATAATGAAGGCAAACACACAGCACTAAAAGACTTTTACGCCAGCGCGGCTTATATTTTACCCGATGGTATGCCGCTGGTATGGCTCAGCAGGATGAAAGGAAAGCAAAAACTGCAGGCAAGGCTTACGGGTAGCGACCTCTTTCCCGTTTTGTGGCAGGAGATTAAACAAAAGGAAAGGCGGGTAACCATGGTGCTGGCCAGTGATGGCCTGGCAAGCCGTTATAGTGACGACTACAGGAACTGCAACGTTTTTATACCTGCTTTTTTTAATGCATCCGATGAGCGTTATATAAACGACTTTGCCGGCGAAGTAGCGGATGGGATAGTCACCAATAAGTCCGGTTTTGTTTTTCTCGGTCTAAACTTCCCCAAGCAGGAACTGCTGGGTATAGCTATAGTGGAGGCGTTGAAAGATAAGGGCTATAAACAACAGGTTCTGGTATTGCTGCTGGGGGCTTCTTTCGAGTTTTATTTCGGCATCAAGAAACGGGCGCCGGAGCTCTTTCGCAAAACAGGCATGGAATGGCTGTATCGTTTCATAAGTGAGCCCGGCAGGCTATGGAAGCGATATACGGTGGATAATGTACGTTTCCTGTACCTGGCCTTTAAAGAACTGCTCAAAAAATAAAACCGGCATTTGCCGGTTTTATTTTAGTTAGATGCTTTCGCTTTGAATTTGTTGATGGCATTCCGGGTAAAGTCGCTCAGCACCAGCCTGCCGCTTATTGCAGCCCTGTCGGCCAGTATGGTATCCCAGTGCTCGGTGCCATGCCAGAATATTTTTTTCAATTGTGCCATAGCGTCCGGGCTGCTGTGTGCCAGTCTTTCGGCAAGATCGCTAACTGCCTGGTCCAGGTCTTCTGTGCTTTGATGCACTTCGGCATACAGGCCATGTTTCTTGGCCCACTCTGCCGAGCGCCATCCCGTGGCGTCTATGGCCAGTTGCGAGAAGCAGGATACACCCACTTTACGCTCTACTGCCGGACCTACCACGAAGGGGCCTATACCCACAGCAAGCTCGCTGAGTTTTATCGCAGCATCTTCGGTAGCTATCGCATAGTCCACTGCCGCAGCAAGGCCTACACCGCCACCCACGGCCTTGCCATGTATGCGGCCTATGATCAGTTTATGGCATTTGCGCATGGCATTGATGACATGTGCAAAGCCACTGAAGAATTTTTTTCCTTCCGCCTCATTGCTGATGGCCATGAGCTCGTCAAAAGATGCACCTGCACAAAAGGCCCGTGTACCATAGCTTTTTAATACGATAACGCGCACGGTCTCATCAATACCTATATCATTTATGGTCTTTGCCAGGTCTTCCAGTATGGCGCCGGGCAGGGAATTACTGGCAGGGTGATAAAATTCAATGGTAGCGATGCCATGTTCTGTTTCGCTACGCACATATCCATCGGCATGTTGCATATAAGGCAGATTTATAAAGACAAATATCCGTTAAAAGTCAATAAAAGTAAAGGGTATATTGCCAAATAGGGAATTTTGTACTCCTAATGGCTTTTATAATATTTTAATTAAGGTCATCGCCAGCAGCAACATCACGAACAGGAATATATAAAAGCGGCCTTTCGCCTGTCGCCCGCGTTTCAGCGACCGTGATACGGTCACGATTACGTAGGGAACAAGAAAAAGAAAAAATACGGTCAGCAGCGCTTTGAACACCTTAGTCCTGGTTCAGCTTTTTTACCATGGTCAGTATGGTGGCTATAGCTACGGTCTCGCCCGTTTCATCATATACATCCACCAGCCATTTCACTATGCCCTTGGCAATATCATCTTCGCTGCGTTTTTCCTGGTCCACTTTTTCTTTCACGGTCAGCTTTACGCCTATCGTCATGCCAGGGTAAACTGGTTTTGTGAAGCGGGCTTCGTCTATGCCATAGTTCAGCAGTACAGGCCCCTTCTTTGCGTCAACGAACAGGCCTGCGGCTTTTGATAATACAAAATAGCCGTGTGCCACCCTGCGCTCGAATATGGTGCCTTCCAGGGATGTGGCATCCATGTGTGCATAGAAGTTATCCCCGCTCACATTGGCAAAGTTGGTTATATCGGCTTCGCTAACGGTATGTTTGGCCGTAGTGACCGTATCACCCACTTCCAGTTCTTCAAAATGTTTCCTGAAGGGGTGTACTATGGTCTCGTTTTGCCGGCCACCCTGCTGGTACACATTGATAATACGCGTTATGGTGGTAGGCGAGCCCTGTATAGCGGTACGTTGCAGGTAGTGCATCACGCCGCGTTTGCCACCCATTTCCTCACCGCCTCCGGCACGGCCAGGGCCTCCATGTATCAGCAATGGCATTGGTGAGCCGTGCCCTGTGCTTTCCTTCGCACAATCGCTGTTCAGCACCAGCACACGCCCGTGCATGGTAGCTACACCCAGTACAAACTCTTTGGCCACATCATCGTCCTGTGTTACTATAGAGCATACCAGTGAGCCCTTACCCATGCGGGCCAGTTCTATGGCATCATCAAAGGTATTGTAAGGCATTATAGTCGATACCGGGCCAAATGCTTCTATATTATGGCAGTCGGTATTGGTGAAGGGGTCTGTATTCAGGAATACCAGTGGCGGCAGGAAGGCCCCCTTTTCTTTGTCCGCACCAATTACTTCAAAATGCTGCATGTCTCCGATCACAATGCTTTGCGATTTAGCCAGTTCCTGCACTTTTTCGCGTACTTCGTTACGTTGCGAAATGCCGGCCAATGGCCCCATGCGCACTTCTTTTAGTCCCGGGTCGCCAATTGGGGTGCTTTGCAGTCGTTTGCCCAGTGCTATCTGCACATCTTCTACACGGTCGGCTGGTACTATTACACGGCGTATGGCCGTACATTTTTGTCCTGCTTTGGTTGTTATTTCCCGCGCCACTTCTTTGATGAAGATGTCAAACTCAGGCATGCCGTTATGTACATCCGGGCCCAGCACGCAGCAGTTCAGTGAGTCGGCCTCAAGGTTAAAGGGCACATTCAGCTCTATTACCCTGGGGTGCGTTCTCAGGCTGTTGCCTGTACTGGCCGATCCTGTAAAGGTAACCACGTCCTGGGCTTCCACGGTATCCAGTATGCCCCTTGCCGAACCGCAAATGAGCTGTAAAGAGCCTTCAGGCAAAATGCCTGATTTGATGATCTCCTGGAACACGGCTTCGGTAAGGTAAGAGGTAAGCGTGGCCGGTTTTACTATGGCAGGCACGCCCGCCAGCAAGTTCACCGCCACCTTCTCCAGCATGCCCCATACGGGGAAGTTGAAAGCATTGATATGTATGGCCACGCCTTCACGCGGCACCATAATATGATGACCAATGAAGGTATTGTTCTTTGACAGTTTTGCAGCTTCGCCATCCACGTAAAACCGCTCGTTGGGAAATTGCCTGCGCAGGCTGGCATAGGCAAAGAGGTTGCCGATACCACCTTCTATATCCACCCATGAGTCCACTCTCGTGGCCCCGGTATAGGTGCTCACCTGGTAAAAGTATTCTTTACGCTCCAGCAGGTATAGTGCCAGTGCCTTGAGCATTAGCCCTCTTTGCTGGAAGGTCAGTTTGCGCAGTGCAGGGCCACCCACTTTACGGGCATACTGCATCATGCCGCCGAAATCAAGACCCTCGCTGCTGGCGGTAAATATAGCTTCGCCGGTCACGGCATTATGGAGCAGTTCGCCTTCATTTTGTTTCCGCACCCATTTACCTTCTGCATAATTCTTCAACTGTGTCACAGCCATAACGAATACTGTTTATTTAAGGCCTGCAAAATAGTCAATTCCTGCATTATCGGCTTTATCAGCATCAGGACTGCTGCTCCTTTTTCGTTTTTAGCGCATTTTGAAATATCTTTCTGCTGCTTTGCGCATATGTCGATATCTTTAAATAAGAATAAAACTGATAAGCTGCTTTTCTGGATAGCCGTCTTCATTATGGCTGCAGGCATTATTACGCGGCTTGTCGTTTTGCTCCAAAACCGGAACCTGATCATTGATGAGTGTAATATAGCACGCAATATCTACGAACGGGGATTTGCAGCCCTCGCACAACCCCTCGATTACGAGCAATATGCACCACCCGTCTTTCTATGGGCATTGAAATTGTTTACAAACCTCTTCGGCATGAGCGAACAGGTATTGCGCTTATATCCTTTCCTTACCTCCATCGGCGCCCTCATCATGATGTACCTGGTATTGAAGGAATATACCTCGCTAAGGTCATTATGGTATCCCCTGGTCCTTTTTGCTGTGGCGCATATAATGATACGCTACAGTACCGAGGCCAAGCAGTATATGCCCGATGTGTTCATAACCCTTTTGCTTATATGGTTCGCATTAAAGACCGATATCCGCAGCATGCTTTGGTATAAGTTTCTCCTGTTTTGGTTCGTCATTGGCTCCATAGCTATCTGGGCGTCCATGCCGGCTGTTTTCATACTGGCATCTGTTGGGGTCTATTATGGCTATACCTGCCTGCAGCAAAAAGAGTATAAAAAGCTTGGCTTATTGATATTCCTGTCTTTGTTATGGCTGGGGCAATTTGCCTTTTATTACTATGCCATCCTGAAACCACAGATACAGTCTGATTACCTCCAGCAGTTTCACAAGGACTATTTCCTGTACGTATTACCACACAGTTACCAGCAGTGGAAACAGGATTACCATATCCTCGCCGACCTGCTTGAATCGGCAGGTGGCTACCATGCATTGGCTGTAATATTCCATACGCTTCTCATACTTGCGGCAACAGGTGTGCTTTTATATAAGCACACGGCAAAGGGGTTGCTGATCATCACACCGCTGGTCATAGTAGTAATAGCTTCAATGGCACACCAGTTTTCATTGCTCAACAGGGTGGCCTTGTTCACGCTGCCCTTATTGCTTATACTTATTGGCTATGGTTTTGATCTGTTCCTGAAAGTACGTTTCGTGGCCTGGCGTTTTTTGATGGTAGTTATAGCCCTCATATGCATTGTTAATCACAACAATGCATATAAAATGATCAATAAGCCTTTCTCAACTGAGGACTTCACGACCGGCCTTAGTTTTCTTAAAAAAGAACATATTTCCGGCGGGCAGCTATATATCCATAATGGTTCACGCCCCGCACTCATATATTATACCCGGATGCACCCTGCCAAAGAAGAATGGGCACAGTTCAAAGATGCGCACCTGCTATACTGGGATGCCAACTATGATTCCATTGCCACCAATGCCGGGGGGCGTATAGCTTTGATAATCACTAGTATATATCCTGATGAGCTGGCGCATATCCGTAGTGTCATGGAAGCACATATGCAACTGTTAGATAAAATGGACGACCATGATAAGCACAGGGTATTTGTTTATGTATACGAGAAAAGGTAAGTATCACTCCCCTACGCCAAACTGCCTTAAGTGATGCCAGGCATGTTTGTGCAGCAGTTGTACCGACATGTCGTAGTCCAGCTCCCCGAAGAAGGGGTTGGTCACTTTTTTACCGGGCTCATTTTTAAATACCTCGAAAAAATTATCCAGTTCGTCTTGCAGTTCGTCTATCGCTTCTTTTTTGCCGGCATGCTTCACGTCGGCGGGGGTATCACTCATTAAAGAATTGGGTGTGTTCTCCCTGAATGGTTTTTCGGATTCCAGGAAGGCCTGGTACTTGGGCAGGTGTTCTTCCGGGGTTTGTAGTGGCAATACCTCTTTCCCGCAGCCCACGCGCACATAGTCGCTCATATGCTCTATCATTTGCTGCACGTTCATTTTTCCCCATTTGCCGGCAGTAGCTGGATCAAGAGCAGAGAGTATTTGAGTATATTCCTTCCTGAGAAAATCTGCTTTTGCCGCAATGTTTTCCATAGCTATAGCAATTGTTTGATGAGCGATTCCTGCGTCACACCCTCAGCTTCAGCCTTATAATTGCGTATCACACGGTGGCGCAGCACGGGCAATGCCATGGCCTGTACATCTTCTATGTCAGGCGAGTATTTGCCGTTCAATAAAGCATGACATTTGGCGCCCAGTACCAGGTATTGTGAGGCACGCGGCCCCGCACCATACGAAATGTATTGGCTTGTCACATTAGGAACATTTCCTGAGCCTGGCCTTGTTTTATGTACCAGTCCTACCGCATATTCCAGCACATTATCAGGTACTGGCACCCGGCGCACCAGGTCCTGGAAGGCCAGTATTGCAGCACCGTCCAGCACTTTGGGCAAACTGGCCTCTAAAGCGCCGGTAGTATTGCGTACTATGGTCACTTCTTCTGCAAAACTGGGATAGTCCAGCGTTATCTGGAACATAAAGCGGTCGAGTTGGGCCTCGGGCAGCGGGTAAGTACCTTCCTGTTCTATAGGGTTTTGAGTGGCCAGCACAAAGAAGGGGGCCGGCAGTTTGTACAGTATGCCCCCGGTGGTTATGCTGCGCTCCTGCATAGCTTCCAGCAGGGCGGCTTGCGTTTTGGGTGGCGTACGGTTTATTTCATCCGCCAGTATAATGTTTGCAAATATGGGTCCTTTAATAAAGCGAAACTGTCTTTGCTCGTCCAGTATCTCGGCACCGGTTATATCACTGGGCATCAGGTCGGGGGTAAACTGTATGCGTTTGAATGAGAGGTCCAGCGCATCGGCTACTGTTTTTACCAGCAGGGTTTTGGCTAGTCCCGGCACGCCCACCAGCAGGCTGTGCCCGTTGCACAGTATCGAAATGATCAGTTTGTTCACCACATCTTCCTGTCCTACTATTATTTGCCCTATTGCCTTGCGTATCGATTCATAATGCTCCTTCAGCGAATGTGCTGCATCTATATCATTTGCGTAAGCCTGCATCTTTTTTCTTTCCTTTGGTAATAAAGAGTGGAAGTTCTGTTATTTTGTGTAAACTAACAAATCTCGCATTAATGGATATAACGATACGTGAAGCGCAGGCCAGTGTTGACCAATGGATACGTACTGTAGGGGTTCGTTATTTCAACGAGCTGACCAACCTGGGCATTTTGATGGAAGAGACAGGCGAGCTGGCGCGCATCATCGTACGGAAGTATGGTGAGCAGTCTTTTAAGGAGAGCGATCAGCACAAAGACCTCGCGGATGAGATGGCAGATGTGCTCTGGGTGCTTATTTGCCTTGCCAACCAGGCAGGAGTTGATCTTACTGACGCCCTGCAAAAGAATCTTGAAAAGAAAACTGCAAGGGATCGGGATCGCCATAAGCAGAACGAAAAATTAAAATAGTTATAAAATGCGAAAGGCTGCCTGCAGGCAGCCTTTCGCATTTTATAACTTAAGGTAATTATTTGCCTACAGTTATTTGTTGGCCTATACCGTCTCCTGCACTTGTGCGTACGAGTACGATGTAGTTGCCTGGTGTAAGATTGGCAGTCTCAACAGGAATAATGTGTTCGCCTGTTGACAGGTTATTTGCTGCCGTTTTAGTTACTACGCGGCCTGTAACATCCATCAGTTCTATCGTTACACTGGCAGCATTTTTCAACGCAAATTTTACGTTGGTGTTTGTTGTTGCCGGGTTAGGATAAGCGCCGTAGTAAGTAAAGTCATTCCTTCCTATACCATGTACGCTTGTAACAGTATGTATGATCACAACAGGGAAAATGGCGAGGTCATTCTTCAAGCCGTAGAAACGATAGTTATCAGCCCATGAATTACCTGAGCCAACAGCACTTTTCACGTTGTAGATCGTATCTGGGCCAACTACGGTATAAAGCGTAGTAAGACGCTTGCCGTCATTAGATGACATCAGGCCGATAGTGTCGCCGCCAACGAAGGGATATACATAATCCATTGAGAAACCAACGAAGAAAGAGTCAGTCAGCATTACATGACTAGGCAATACAGTGTATTTACCGGAATCCGCATGTGCGCCTGTTGGATCGATACCCAAATTTTTGATGCTTACATTGATCGAATCGAGTAGAGTATTAGGAAAACCATTATACTTAATAGGGGATGTGCCGGTTAAAGTCCCTTGCGACCAGGCCTTTAGTGTCACCATTTTGTTTGTGGAAGCTTGGTAATGTCCGGTAAATTCACTCACGATACCTAAAAGTTCCAGTGAACTGTCAGCGGGATTGAAATCATATCTTTCTGCAGCGGAATTGTAGCCAAAAGCATTCATACCATAGATATACCCCGGGGTATCTATGAAAGTGTAATAGAAGAATGTGTCAACATGGTTGATCAGAATCAGGGTGTCGCCATTCGCAGTACCTTTGGCAGCAAAATTATTGCCAAAGCTTTTCATTTCAGCAGCACTATTGCTTGCTGTGCCACTTACTCGCATGTTTTGGGCCATAGCGCTTACACTTAAGGCAGCTGCAACGGTGAATAGTAATAATTTTTTCATAAAAGCGTTGTTTTAAATTTTTGCTAATTTATTGAAATTGATTGTTTCGGCAAACAAATTAGTCTAAATAAGCCAAAAAGTACAAAATAATGACTATTCGTTCTTACCGGGCTATTAATTAGACGTAAATTTGCCTGTTTTTGTTAGTTTCAATTGTGTTCATTAACGCTTTTTAAGGATTATTAGGATTATGGTTTTTTCGTCTAAGCTGGTAGAAGATGCAGTGCAGGAGTTTTCCCGCTTACCGGGTATAGGCAAAAAAACAGCCCTGCGTATGGTATTGCAGTTGCTTAAGATGAAGGAAGGCGAGGTAGATACTTTTACCAATGCGCTCTCCCGCATGCGGCACGAACTGGTTTTTTGCGATACATGCCACAATGTTTCCGACACCACCACTTGCACCATATGTGCCAATCCCGGCCGCGATCGTAGCCAGGTATGCGTAGTGGAGAATATACGCGATGTGATAGCGATAGAAAGCACAAAACAGTATAGCGGCCTCTATCACGTATTGGGGGGCATCCTTTCCCCGCTCGATGGCATAGGCCCCGAACAACTGAATATAACTACCCTGCACGACAGGGTCAAAGATAGTGGGGTCGAAGAGCTCATCATGGCCCTTAGCCCCACCATCGAGGGCGATACCACCGTTTATTACATAGCCCGGCAGTTTAAAGACCTGCCCGTACGCATCACTACAATCGCGCGGGGTATCGCTTTTGGCGGCGAGCTGGAATATGCCGATGAGATGACATTGGCCCGTTCTATAGCGAAGCGCTTGCCTATTGAGAACTATGTCACGGTGCACAATAAGGCCAATTAAGATTATTTTTAAGACCAACCATAAGGAATAAGGTGATACTGGATAGTCATGGCAGGGAAATAAATTATTTACGTTTGGCGGTTACCGACCGCTGCAACCTGCGCTGTACCTACTGTATGCCGCATGATGGACTGCAATGGCTGCAAAGGGACGAACTGCTTACCTACGAGGAGATGCTGCGGCTTTGCAGGCTCCTGGTGAGCAAGGGCATATCTAAGATCCGTATCACCGGTGGTGAGCCCTTTGCCCGTAAGGATATGATGCATTTGCTCACTTCACTTTCCGAGATCGATGGGCTGAGCGAGCTGACCCTTACAACCAATGGGGTATTGACCGCCCCCTTCATTCCCGGAATGAAAAAGATAGGGATCCGTTCGGTAAACCTGAGCCTCGATACACTCGACCGGGAACGTTTTTTGGCCATCACGCGCAGGGATGAGCTCGATAAAGTACTTGATACGCTCCGTGCACTGCTGCAACAGGGCATGGGAGTGAAGATAAATGCGGTATTGATGGATGGCCGGAATACTGGTGATATCAGGCCGCTGGTGGAACTGGCAAAAGATAATGCCGTATCGGTCCGTTTTATCGAGGAAATGCCTTTTAATGGCGATGGCGCTGATTGCCAGCCGCCCGTATGGGACCACCCCCGTATTTTGCAGGAGATAAAAGCCCATTTCCCCGGCATTTACAAAATTCCCGATGCGCCGCATGCTACCGCATATAATTACAGTATTCCCGGTTATAAAGGCACTGTGGGCATTATTGCAGCCTATACACGCTCTTTCTGTGGTTCTTGCGATCGTATACGCATCACACCGCAGGGTACATTGAAGACCTGCCTCTATAGCGATGGTGGTTTGAGTGTGCGCGACTTGCTGCGCAGCCAGCAGAACGATGAGTTGTTGCTTGCCACACTCTTAAGTGCAATAAATAATAAACCCCGCGATGGCTGGGCAGCGGAGCATAGCCGCAAAGAAGGTAGAGTACTGGGTGAATCAATGGCCATTATTGGCGGTTAGCCGCAAACAAATTTTATGATAAGCGTACAGGAAGCTGAAAAGATCATTTTAGAGCAGGCCACCGGCTACGGCACCACCGATCTGCCTTTTGAGCAGGCATTAGGTCATGTGCTGGCCGCCGATATTCTTGCCGACAGGGACTTGCCTCCGTGCAACAGGTCAACGATGGATGGCATTGCTATTAGTTTCAATGCTTTTCTCGATGGCATACGCTCTTTCGCTATTACAGCGGTGCAAGCTGCTTCCGATGAGCCGGTTATTTTATCTGCTCCGGGCGATTGTATCGAAATAATGACAGGTGCTGCCATTGCTGCACCTGCCGATACGGTCATACGCTATGAGGATATCAGTATTCAAAATGGTGTCGCAATCCTGCAAACAGATGCGGTCAGGCAAGGGCAAAATATTCATGAGCAGGGGGCCGATAAGAAGGCAGGCGAGGTTATTGTGTCCGCCCCTGCCATCATCACTCCTGCCATCATTGGGGCAGCAGCCTTTACAGGTTATACGCGGCTGGCGGTTAAAAAGCAGCCCTCTGTTATGCTTTTTTCCAATGGCGATGAGTTGATGGAGGTTTCCGAAACACCCCCGTCCTATAAAATAAGGCGTTCTAATACCTATGCATTAGCGGCAGCTTTAAGGCCGCATAGTTTATTGGCCGGTAACAGGCACCTGCCCGACGAAGAAGAAGCAATAGAGCAGGCCATAGGAGAAGCATTGAATAAATACGATGTTATCATGATGAGTGGCGGGGTGTCTATGGGCAAGTACGACCTGGTGGCTAAAGTGCTGGAAAAATTATCGGTAAGACCACTCTTTCATAAAGTGAAACAAAGGCCCGGCAAACCCTTTTGGTTTGGGGTACATGAGCAGGGTGCAACAGTCTTTGCTTTTCCGGGCAATCCCGTATCTGCCTTTATGTGCTTTCACCGCTATTTCCTGCCTTGGTACCGGGCTTCAATGGGCATTGCAAACAAGCAATGTTATGCGATGCTTGCTGCGGATATTACTTTCATGCCACCCCTGCAATATTTCCTGCAGGTCAGGCTGCAGCTGGGCGCAACCGGTCAGCTATTGGCCACCCCCGTGGAAGGCAATGGTTCGGGCGACCTGGCCAGCATGACTGTAGCCGACGCCTTTATGGAATTACCCTTAGAACTTGATAACTTTAAAAAAGGCGATGTATATCCTATATGGCCTGTACGACCAATATTTATTTGAGCATGAACGATTTTTCACACCTGGATGATAAAGGCCGCGCAACGATGGTTAACGTTAGTGCAAAGGCCGTGACAACACGTACTGCTACGGCAAGGTGCATTGTATCGCTGCCGGGTGCAGTGCTGGCAAAGCTTAGCGATGGCGATATCCAAACTAAAAAAGGCGCGGTATTTCAAACTGCGGTAATTGCGGGCATAATGGCCGCTAAGCGCACGGGTGAGTTGATACCGCTTTGTCATCCCCTTGGGCTCGAAGATTGTAAAATTGAAATGAGCTTTAACGGCAATGATGAACTGTTGATAGATTGCACTGCTGTCATTACGGCAAAGACAGGGGTGGAGATGGAAGCCCTTGTCGGGGCCTCTGTTGCTGCGCTCACCGTTTATGATATGTGCAAGGCGCTGAGCCATGATATAGTAATTAAGGAAACGAAACTGCTGGAAAAGACCGGGGGTAAAAATGATTTCAAACGAAGCGAGTAATATGGTGAATGGACTGGTGCTTGCCGGTGGCAAAAGCAGCCGCATGGGGCAGGATAAAGGCGCTATCCCATGGCACGGCATGGAGCAGCGTGATCATCTTGCGGCCTTGCTCCAAAAATATTGCCTGGAAACATATATATCATGCAGGGAAGAGCAAAATATTGAAAGTGCTTACCCGCTCCTCTTCGATACAATAGATGGCGTTGGTCCCATTGGCGCTATACTTACTGCGTTTCAGAAAATGCCCGCGACAGCATGGCTGGTTGTGGCCTGCGATTTGCCCTTGCTTGATGCCCCAACCTTGCAATACCTGTTCGATAACAGGAATAAAAATGCCATAGCAACTACCTTCGAAAGCCCTTACGATGGCTTGCCCGAACCTTTGATAACCATATGGGAGCCCGCAGCATATCCATACCTGCTTGCGCTGCTTGGCGAAGGTTACAAATGTCCGCGTAAAGCGCTGATAAAAAGTGATAATGCGAACATATTGAAAGCTCCGTACCCCGATGCTTTGATAAATACCAACACACCCGAAGATGCAGAGAAAGTAAAAGCTATATTGAGTAAAACGCAGGTTAACCAATGATGCAGGATATGGAAAGATATAGCTGCCAGTTATTGCTGCCCGGTTTTGGTGCGCAGGCCCAGCAGTTATTACAGCAGGCAAGGGTATTGATAGTGGGTATGGGTGGTTTGGGCTGCCCGGCTGCACAGTATCTCGTTTCTTCAGGTGTGGGCACATTGGGCATGGCCGATTACGATATCATAAGTCTCAGCAACCTGCACAGGCAGGTCTTATATAGCGAGCATGAAGTGGGGCAAAAGAAAGTACGTATAGCTGCTGCCAGGCTGAAGGTGCAGAATCCGCACGTACAGGTAGTAGTACACGATGAGCGTGTGGATGTTGGTAACGTGGCTGCTTTGATAGCCGCTTACGACATAGTCATAGATGCTACGGATAACTTTGATACACATTATCTGCTGAATGATGCCGCTGTGATAGCAGCTAAGCCGCTGGTGCATGGTGCTATCTATCAGTACGAAGGGCATGTTGCCGTTTGGAACATGCTCAATCCCGATGGCACACGTGGCCCTAATTACAGGGACTTGTTCCCTGAAGTGAACGCCATGCAGGTACCCTCCTGTAATGATGGTGGGGTGCTGCCTACTATTGCGGGTATCATAGGCTGCATGCAGGCCAATGAGGCGATAAAGATCATAACCAGGCAGGAGGGCATTTTATCAGGCAGGATGCTGGTGTTTGATGCGCAGGCCATGCAAAGCCGCATCATTAAGATAGCAGCGCGCACGAATACAGATATTAAAGAACTCCCGCGTCCTGCAGCTATATCCCTTCTTGATAAGGGGCAATTGAAAGAATTGCAGGGCTGTGATGATGTGTTGCTGGTTGATGTGCGTACGCCCGGAGAACATGCTGCATTCAATGTCGGGGGTATTAATATTCCTTTGCAGGAAATAGAAGGTAATATACAACAGCTTAATAAAGGCAAACGCCTGGTCTTCTATTGCGCTTCGGGTAAGCGCAGCATGCAGGCGGCGCAACATCTTAAAGAGTCATTTCCTATGCTCGATGTTTCCTCGCTTCGGGAAGGGATAAGTGATTGGGACTAACTAAGGATGCGCATTTACCCATACTTCACCGTCCGAAAACACTTCTTTTTTCCAGATGGGTACACTTTCTTTCAGGCTGTCGATAATAAAGCGGCATGCTTCGAAGGCTGCTGCACGGTGTACTGCTGAAACCGCTATGACCACCGGCACATCGCCAACCTCCAGCACACCTGTGCGATGATGGATCACGATGTGCTGCACATCCCATTTAGCCCTTGCGGCCAGGGCTATTTGCTGCATTTCTTTCAGGGCCATACTTTCATAAGCTTCAAATTCCAGCCGCAGCACGGTTTTGCCTTTCGTTTGATTGCGCACCGTGCCAATAAAGATATCGATGCCGCCACCGGCATCATTGCGCACTGCTTCAATACAGTCCTGTATGTTTATGTCGGTATTAAGTATCCGGATGTCTGTCATAATATTATCCGCCGCTTACTGGTGGTATAATGGCTATCTCGTCATGTTCGGTTATGATCTCGTCGCCCTTTGCATATTCATTGTTCAGGGCTATCATATATGTCGATAGCTGTTTTAGCTTTGGGTAATGCTCTTCAAGCATAGCCCGCAGTTCTGCTACGCTTATCCCCGGCGTTACTTCAAGCCCGGTATTCGCTCCGCCCACTATATCTTTTGCCACCCCGAAAACTATGATTTCAATATTCATGCCCTGTAAAAATAAGTCCTTTAATGCAGATGCTTGATCAGTACCTCAACCCCCGCTACGAATACCAGTATAGCAGTAGTGCGCCTGATGATAAGGGGCTGGAACCGGGCCGCACCCAGGCGCGACCCGATTTGTCCGCCCGCGAATACGGCAACACATAAAATGGCGATCCGGTTATAGTTAATGTCCCGGGGCAGGTTATGCAACTGGCCCGCTATGCCTGCTATCGAGTTCACCAATATGAACACACTGGCCGTTGCGGCTATTTTTTTTGCACCATCCCATTTACCCAGGTTCAGCAGCGGCGACAGGAATATCCCCCCGCCTATGCCTACCATACCCGACAGGAAACCAATGGCCCCGCCAAGCGCACCGTCTTTCAGGTAATTGACCTTTCCCGCCTCAACCTCCGCATAATTACTTTTTGTTTTGATCCAGAGCAGCACAGATGCGCTGAGCAGGCTGCAGCCAAGCAGGACGAAGAACACATGCTCACTTATTCTTAGCCTGGCCCCGATATAGGCCATGGGCACGCTTACTAATACCAGTGGCAATATCTTTTTAAGGTTCACCTGTTTATTGCGTATGAAGATGATCGTGCCACCCGTTACCACGATGATATTGCATATCAATGCATTGAGCCGTATCTCGTGAAAGGGTAGGGCATATAAAGCCAGTACGGCAAGATAACTGGACCCACCCCCGAAGCCTACCGACGCATAAATGGCGGCAATGATCAAAAAGAAGAAGATGATCTCGAAATGTTGCATATACTAGAAGTCGAACCGTTCATTAAAATATAAGTCCCGTCGGGATGACCTGTTTATAGAAAGTGTAATGTTATTTAAGTTATATCCCCATGGGAGCGGCCTGTATTTGAATATGTAAAATGCATTTGGTACAAGTGTCTAATAAGCTACAGTCCCATCGGGACGCCCTGTTTATAGAAAGCACCTTATTTACGCTATAGCTCCATAGGAGCGACCTGTCTTTTAAAACTTGCAAAATGCAGATCATGATCATCAGCTTATGGAAATATCACCCTCAAAAACAAATTCCGCAGCCCCTCTTAAGGTCACCTGTTCTGCACTTGCCGGGCCGTTCTTCATAAAGGTCACTTCCAGTATGCCACCCGGTGTTTGTATCCTGGTATCAAAATACCCGGTCTCTGCACCACTTGCCGCTATAGCACTGGCAGTTACGCCTGTGCCGCAGCTTAGGGTCTCATCCTCTACGCCGCGTTCATAAGTGCGTACGATCAGGTTATCGCCATCCCGCTGTACAAAATTCACATTGATGCCATTAGGCTCAAAATCGTGCCTGTGGCGTATTGCCCTCCCCTCAGCTACAACTGCTGCATTTTGCACATCCGCTACCCATTTCACATAGTGTGGCGATCCGGTGTTCAGCAGGCAATAGTCTGTATAAGTATCTATCCCGTTCACATCGCTCATATGCAGGGTTATGGTGTCGTTGTCGTTGATGCTGGCCTTGTGAACCCCGTCGATAGCAGTGAATGAAGCATGAGTGCTGATAATGCCCAGCCGCTGCGCAAAGGCGGTGATGCACCTGCCGCCATTGCCGCACATACTGCTTTCATTGCCGTCTGCATTGTAATACACCATATGAAAATCATAACCCTTTTTGTCTTCCAGGAGCATAAGGCCATCGGCTCCTATGCCCCTGTGCCGGTCGCATAGCATCGCTATCTGCCTGCTGTTAAGCTGCAGTTCTTTTTTTCGGTTGTCCAGCAATATAAAGTCATTGCCTGTGCCCTGGTATTTATAAAAGTGGAGTTTCATTTTGTTCCTTAACGGTTGCGTATATATTGTTCTGCTCTTGAATTCAGGTTACTGCTGCCCGAGCCGCTTAATTTATATAAGTAATTGCGCCAGTCCGCATTCCTTGTTTCCCCGTTCACTGTAGAGTGGAGCAAACGGTAATCATTGATCATTTCCGGCGGCCTGTAAAACAAAAATACACCTTCCTGGTTCAGCTTGCCCGCATTACGGTACTCCCATATCTCGTAGGGCAGTGCACCAGCTTCATTCTCTACAGGTACTCGTTCATCAGGCTTGCCGTATTTCAGGTATATGATACCCCGGTCTGTTTCGTAGCCCCTTGTTGCACCTGCAGTGAATAATTTGTTCACATCTCTTACCTTATCTGCATATTTTTTCCATTCTCCTTCAGGATCATTCTTGTTGCGTGCCGACCAAAAGTTATAGATAAAGTACCGTACATACATTTCATCCGGCTTTTTCTGGAAGCTTTTTATCGTTTGTGTCTCCAGCGCATCGCTGATAGGTGATATCATTTTCAGTACCGCCATCAGTTGCGGAAAGCTGAACTTGTCTACGAACGTCTTGGCCACATCGATCATCTCTATATGTTCGGGCATGGTGTCTTTGGGGCTAACTGTTTTTACTTCGTCCGGGTGCTTGTTCTCTCTTTGGAAAAAATAACTGTTGGCTGCAATGCGCACGCCCTTTTTATCTTCCAGTACTGTATTCAGGTAATAGTTCCCCGAAGGCAGCACGCCTATGTCAAAGCTGCCATAAACAGGTCTTACGGTATGCCGCTCGATACTGTCTTTATGCATCATCCCATGTACAGGCATTTCGTATTCCCTCCTTGAAATGAATACCCGTTGTATAAGCGGGTATTCATCTGCACTAAGCAAATTGCCCTGGTACAACTCGGCATAATAATGCAGCACTTTGTGGTAGTCATCAAGGAAATTGCTGCATAGAGGTATCTGCTGGTGCTCATTCTTAGAGAACATATTCATAACCGTTGATGCATAGGATGTATCCAGCAATTGCAGGCCGCTGTAAAAAGTGCCGTTTTCTTTAGCCACGGTAAAAGAATCGATATAGACGAATTTATTGCCTTCATAGCCCGGCTCCGATAGTTGCAGCAGCATGGTGATCTTTCCTTCGGGCAGCTTATAGCGGTGCAGGTCTATGATATTCTGTTGCCGCGCATCTGCCAGCGACCCTGCCGGGGCGGTGCGCTGTTCAAGGTGCTGCTCGGCCACTATGCCCGTATCGCTCCTGAACAGGATGTCGGTCTTCAGCGTCGCCCGCCACTGGTCATCTTTATTAAAGTGCAGCCCACCCGGTATTACCTGCCAGTAAGCTTCTATATATGCCCCCCCAATATCGCCACTGCTCACTTCTACGGTATGGAACACGGTATGCCATACCAGGGCGTTCAGTGCGCTTGCCTGCAGCGAGATCAATAGTGCTAATAAACAAAGTCCTGTCCTCCGGCCCATTTTTCGTATTTTTCGCAAATTACTTCTTTTGTCCCGATATGGCTTTTGCGATCGCTTCATATATACCATTTCCTTGTATTTCATACTGGGTCGCATTGTCACGATTGACCGAGCTTAAACTGGATAATGCCGAGCATTTCGAGAAAATGAGTTACCGGAACAAGTATTATCTCGCCGCAGCTAATGGCTTGCTTACGCTCAGCATACCCTTGCAGCATGGCCGCGAGCAGCGCACTGCGATGAAGGAGGTGCATATAGACAATAAGGCCCGATGGCAAACGCAGCACTGGCGCAGCATAGTGTCTGCATACCGGCGCACCCCCTACTTCGAGTATTACGAGCCATCATTGCAGCCGTTGTTCACTCAGCCATACGACCTGTTGGCAGATTTCAATATGGCCTCCATGCTCTGGCTTAAAGATCAACTGGCATTGAACTTTACCATACATACTGTTGATGAATATAGCCCCGAATATCCAGGTGCGTTATATGACCTGCGCAAAGGCCTGAAAAGAAAGCCCGCTCCTGGCTTCCCGGAGTACTACCAGCCCTTTCGCGACCGCATTGGCTTCCTGCCCGATCTCAGCATCCTCGACCTGCTTTTTGCAGAAGGTCCCAATACTATGCACTGGATAAAAACGAACCGGGAAAACATAATTAACGGGTAGCGTCAGTGCCACTTAGGCCAGCCGGGTGTCTTGAGGCTTAAAACTTGCGCATCTTCCATACGCCATACATGGCCTCCTGCACGATACCCTTGGTCATCTTCGATACGCCCTCTTTGCGGTCCACGAAGGTGATGGGCACCTCTTTTATTTTAAAGCCTGCTTTCCATGCGCGGTACTTCATCTCTATCTGGAAGGCATAACCAATGAACCTTACCTCATCAAGGGGTATGGCCTTAAGCACCCGTGAGCGGTAGCAAATAAAGCCCGCAGTTGGGTCCTGCACCGGCATCCAGGTGATCAGTTTGGTATAGAATGCACCGCCTTTTGATATGAAGATCCGGTCCCAGGGCCAGTTCACCACCTTGCCGCCTTTTACGTAGCGTGATCCTACTGCCACATCCGCGCCCTGTTCGCAGGCTTCATAGAGCCGCTCCAGGTCTTTGGGGTTATGCGAAAAGTCGGCATCCATCTCGAAGATGTACTCATAGTTATGCTCCAGCCCCCATTTGAAGCCGGCTATATATGCCGTGCCAAGCCCCATCTTACCTTTACGCTCCACGATAAAAAGCCTGTCGGGATGGGTGGCCTGCATGGTCTTTACTATAGCGGCGGTACCGTCGGGGGAGCCGTCGTCTATGATCAGTACATGAAAATTGCCCTTAAGCGACAGTACGGCAGGTATTATCTTCCCGATGTTCTCTTTTTCGTTGTACGTAGGTATTATAACAAGTTTGTCCAAGGCGGGCAAAAATTAGAAGCGGCAAAATACTAAATAATACGTAACACCGCGTTATAAGGGTCTGCTAAACTTTCTGGCCCAGCTTGCCCAGTTTCATTTTGTTCAGTATCTCCGATATCTTTTGTTTGGTATGCAGGGCAAAATCGCTTTGCATCATCCAGTCGTAATATTGCGGCTCTTCGGTGAATACATCGGTCACCTTGCGGCCTTTGTGCTTGCCGAAGTTGAAGACCGGTGCGCCATCCTTCATCACAATACGGCGGGCATAGTCCACGTATTGCTCTGTGTTGGTAAAGTCGTGCAGGCCCTTTACTTCCTGTGCCAGTTGCTGGTAGCGGTCCAGTTGCGACTCCAGTACCTCTATCGTGGCCAGTATATCGGCCTCGGCGCTGTGTGCATTCTGCATTTCTTTATTGCAGTAGAAGCTGTAGGCTGCGCTTAGTGTGCGTGCCTCCATCTTGAAGAATATCTGCTGCACATCGATCATGTGCCGCTCGGTAAAATCGACATTGATGCCGGCACGCAGCAGTTCCTCGGCCAGCAGCGGCAGGTCGAACTTGCTGGAGTTATAGCCGCCAAGATCGCAGTTGTGCATCCATTCATACAGCTCCCGCGCTATGTGCTTGAAGAGGGGGCTGTCCTTCACATCTTTATCCGTGATGCCATGTATATCGCTCGACGATTTGGGTATGGGCATACCGGGGTTCACGCGTTTTACATAGCGCTCCCTTTTGCCATCGGGGTGTATCTTGATCAGTGCCAGCTCCACTATCCTGTCTTTGGCAGGATCGGTGCCGGTCGTTTCCAGGTCGAAGAAGATTATAGGGCGTTTTAATGTTAACTGTGCCATTGGTAAAGTATCAATTCTATTGCGAAACTAAGCTATTCCAGTCAATTCCGTCGAAGGTGCCCGAGCTCATCAGCAGCAGGCATACGGGCTTGCCGGCTGCCGCAAGTGCCTTGCTTACCTCCGTTTCCAGCTTGCCTTTCTCATCGGTGACGACCAGGTCATCGCGCATGAAATATTTTTTCACTGCGGCAGTTTCCAGTTCGGGCAGTCCTTTGAGTGCTATGGCATGGTGGCTGAAGTGCACGATGGCCTTATCGGCAGCATCCATGCTCCCGGCATATTCCTCCAGGAAAGTTTCGTTCAGGCTGCTGTAGGTATGCAGCTCAAAGCAGGCGATAAGCGCCCTGTCGGGGTAGGCCTCGCGCACGGCGTCCAGCGTGGCTTTCAGCTTGCTGGGTGCGTGGGCAAAATCGCGGTAGGCCACAAAGCCCTCGCGCTCCGTAAGCTTTTCCAGCCGCTTTGCAGCGCCGGCAAAAGTGGCTATGGCTTTATAGCAATCGCTTTTGCTAATGCCCAGCTGCGTGCATACCGCCACTGCCGCCTGCATATTCAGCAGGTTGTGCCGGCCGAATACCGATACCGGCACGGGGCCTTCTTCCGTATCCAGCACCGCCTCGCCATCCTCGTAGTGGAAGGCAGGCATCTGGTAGGGCACTGCATGCAACTGCCCTGCCGATGAGGCCACCACTTTTTTCACTTCCCCGTCCTCGCCGTTATAGTACAGGGTGGCGCCCGGCTCCATCTTATCGCGCAGGTAGGTCTCGAACTGCTGCAGGTATATATCGTAAGTGGGGAACACGTTGATATGGTCCCAGGCTATGCCGCTCAGCACGCTGATATGCGGGCGGTAAAAGAATATCTTCGGTTTGGGCTCTTCCGGCGATGCCGGGTATTCATCACCCTCCAGCACGATCAGTGGTGCATCGCTCAGCCGCACCGAGCTGTCGAAGCCCGCCACCTTTGCACCCACCATATAGTCAAAGTCAATGCCCTTTGCTTTAAGTATGTGCATGATCATCGAGGTAATGGTGGTCTTGCCGTGGCTGCCGGCCACCACCACGCGCTGCTTGTTTTTGCTCACCTCGTACATGTATTGGGGAAAGGAGTATATGGCTATGCCCAGCTCTTTGGCCCGCAGCAGTTCCGGGTTGTCGGCTTTGGCATGCATGCCCAATACTATGGCATCTAAATTTTTTGTTATTTTTTCAGGATACCAGCCATGTGCGGGGGGCAATATGCCTGCTGCGGCCAGGTTGCTTTTGGCCGGGTCGTTTATCTCGTCATCGCTGCCCGTTACCTTATAGCCCTGCCTTTGCAGTGCCAGTGCCAGCTGGTGCATGATGGCTCCCCCGATCGCAATAAAATGTATATTGTTCATTAATTTTTCTTATCTTCGTACAAAAGTAACTCACGTTTTTACTATTTTATAAGACAGTTAAACATGCGAATAAATTCAACCTTCCGCCGAATCGTACCTGCAATAGCTATCATTGCACTTGCTTTAATGGCTTCATGCGTATCGGGCCAGAAAAAATATGGCTGCCCGAACCATTTACACGCATCATCAGCAGCAGCACTTCGTTAATATTCAACGATAATATTGCAACAAAAGGTTGGTAAACTACGGGTTTATCAACCCTTTGTTGTTTATAGCCCGTACTGTAGTAATTATAAGGCTCCTGGAGGTATCAACCCACCCATTAGTTCCTCCTGAAACCCCCTGTCTTCGGCAGGTAAGCCTTTAGTTTGAATACCGGGTGCAGCTCTATGCCCGTGGGCGTGCAGCCATCCTTATCGCAGGGCATATTCCAGAAGGGCACGGCCAGCAGGTCCACCTTTACTACATAGCCGGCATCGTTCCAGCTTTTTATATCATCGGCCACATAGCGGGCATCGGCATATTTGCGTTTCAGGTAGGGGTATATGTTCAGGCTGCTGCAGCGCGGGTTGGGTATCCATGCGCTCATCTTATCGCCCGTGCCATCCTTATGCGTGCTCAGCAGCAGGCGGTATTCCATATCCTTTTCGTTCACCTTCACATCATATACATAGCAGGTCATTTTCACCATGCGGCGCTCATCGGCCTGGCGGTCCATATCGGCATCTTCCAGGTTGGTATGGCGGTACTCATTGGGTTCCTTCAGGTTGCGCAGCTCAGTAATGGTGGCCCTTTCGGGCTGTATGGCAAACCAGTCAATATTACTCCTGTCGAGCAGCAGCTTCTGCCGCCAGCGCCAGACACCGCATTCATCCTGTGCAAATAATTGTTGTGTACCTAATAAAAGGAAGGCCAGTAAGCATATCTTCTTCATAATTGTAAAAATAGGTTGCCAGCCTGATAAGTTGACCGGTTGATGAGCAGAGGATGGGTGATTTTTTTTATTTCCCATGTTTTTATTGATAATGAATGGTTTAAGTTAAAAAAATGTCTCAAAAATATCACAAAAATGTCTCACTATAGGGTGTTTTGCGGGACAGGCAGTGAACAGGGCCATTCAATTAAATTGAAAAGTAAACAGGAAAAAGCGTTCACTTTTGAAATAGCTGATGTTGCTGATAATGAGTTGTTTAACTGTTTTTCAAAGGTGATCATAGGTTAATTGAAGGTTTTAAAGGTCAATAACACCGAAAAGCCGTGGGCGCTTGTAACAGCGCTACGATCTTTCCTGTTTCCCTGCAAGTTACCATGACTGACAGATATGAGCCAAATACTGTGGAAAAGAAGTGATAGAATTGAAATTTAGAATGTGTGGGGGGATGGCTTATCTCCAATCTGAAGTTAGGCAACCGGGGAGGGCGAAACCAGAAGACTGCGATCAACTGACGTCACTTCTGTACAAAAACCTTAAAGGCTTGCCGAAAGTTATCGTTGACAACTTCGATAACCAAGGCTCCGCTTGGCAAATCAGATATCATTAATACATTTTGACTATATGGATGTTTTTTTACAGCAATTGTTCTACCTAATATGTCAAGAATATGAACCTGGGAAGTTAAAATGCTACTTGATTCAATAAATACAGTCCCATTATTAAAAGTGGGATAAACGGAAATTTTGCTGTTAATTGATTGCGTAGGTACAAGTGTACCGTGCCTACTAAACTTCAATGCCCAAAGATCATCATTGCCAAAGTTGATCAATTGAGATAAATCGCCGTCAGTGGAAGCAGTAAAGCCACAGAATGCGTAGTTGGAATCGGCACATTGGAATATGTCGCCGGGAGCATCAATATTACTTCCCCCTAAAACTCTCCCCCAAATAAACTGGCCGGTATCATTTGTTTTAAATATCCAAACATCTGTAGCATTAGTATCTCCATAGTGAAAGCCAACATCACCATCATCTGAATAGCTTGTAGCCATAGTTATATAGCCTCCTTCTTTGCTTACAAGTAACCCTTTTGCAACATCGCTTCTGCTACCACCATAATGCTTATTCCAGGTGATATGCCCGTTTTTATCAAGGTGAAATAGACAAACCTCATAATTGCGTGGAATATTTATAAAATCGCCGTCTGTAGAGCCATTCGTTAGTGAGATAACAAAACTACTATCAGCTAATTCCTTTATGTCTCCCAGTGTTTCGTTAGCAGACCCGCCGATAGAACGGCTCCACAGGATGGTTCCCGATTGATTGATCTTTGCTATCCAAACATCATAATTAAGTGAAACTCCATGATGATCCATTACGTCACCATCAGTCGATTGGCTTCGACCTGCAATTACATAATTGCCGTCATTTGTTTTAAGTATTGCCTGGGGAATATCATTATTTGAACCACCATAACATTTTTGCCATTCTAAAATGCCGTTCTTGCTCAATTTAACCACCCATATGTCATATGGAGCATTAATGTTTGCGTGCCAATTTGTTACATCTCCATCGTTAGTCGTCGTATGTCCTGTAAATATAAATCCGCTATCTTCAGTTTGCAGGATTGCGTATGCAGCGTCGTCAAGTGAGGTCCCAAATGTCTTTTCCCATTCAATCGTTCCACTACTGTCAGTTTTAACGATCCAACAATCTCCAAGTATTGTATCGTGCACAGTAGCCACATCACCGTTAGGTGATGATGCAAGGCCCGCAAATACATATCCTCCATCAAATGCTTCTTTAACGGCATCAAATCCACGAATCCCATCACCACGACTCCCCCCATAACATTTTGCCCACTTAAGGTCACCCTGGCTATTAAACTTTGTCAACCAAACATCTACTGAGCCGTGATTATTATTAACAGCGAAATCTATACTTTCGGTTTGGCCAATAGCCAAAAAATCACCACTACTTGTTTCAATTATAGAGCTGCCGAAATCCCCAGCTGTGCCACCTAATAATGTTTGCCACTGAATAGTTGGCGCAATTTGTTGAGCATGTAAATTGAAGACGAAAAAGCAAGGTAATAGCTTAACGAGGAGCTTCATAAAACAAGGCTATATTATATATGTAAAAATTTTCTTCAGATCGACTAATAATAGGATCGTTCTCTCCTTAGGTAAGTATCCCGTTTTCCAATAATCTTCTTTCAACTTTGTCATTGAACTTTAAACTCAATATGTCCCCATCAAAATCCAGGTTGTATGGTGGTTCAACATCGGTCTGCCAAAGTTGCTTACCCTGAAGATCGAATATACCCACCGTAAGTTCTTCCTGTTGAACTATATAGTTTTTATATTTATTCCATCCCAAGAAACCCACACCCGCATCTTTTTCAAATACTATACGTTTATCAGCAATGTTAAAAACCTTAACCACCGTACCGGCGCCGATAAATAAAGTTTGGCTTGTGTTTTCATAAAGCAAATTTGGGTGAAAACCAGCACAGTCTACCGGAAAGCTCCTGAAAGCAATTATGACATACTGCTCATGCGGGAAGCGGGTCGCAATAATTATATGTACTGCTGTCCCGTCATTCGCGAGGCCCTTATCATCAACAAATAGTGCATGCTTCAGATAATGGTCCAAAATCACCGGTGGCTCACCTGTGTATATGCTAATACTATATTCCTCTAATGAAAAAGTTACCACAAGCTATTTTAATACAATTTAAATCTACTAAAAATTTCCTTGAGAGAAATGCAACGGACATGGTTGTGGCGGCCTTGGCTAATACAGGCAAATAACTACCTTAGCGCAGCTAACTGAGTACCGGATAAAATGAAACAAAAAATAGCCAGGATATTTCGTGTAACAGGTATCATATTCTTTGTGGACCTGCTGCGCTACCGCTATATGTGGTTAAAGAACAGGAAGAAGAATAAACAATTCCTGGTCGAGAACCCCGGTATCGCCTTGCCCGGCCCCTATATGATCTATGAGACCTTCCGCCTCGATTACCAGCGCTATTATGAGAAAGGCCGGGAGACCGCGGAATGGGTAAAGGAGGAGGTGAGCCCCTTCATGGAGCTAGCCAGCCGCGATATACTGGACTGGGGCTGCGGACCGGGGCGCGTAGTGCGGCACCTGCCCGAAGTGATCGGTAAGGGCTGCCGCTTTTATGGCAGTGATTACAATGCCGCTTATATAAACTGGTGCAGCAGCCACATACCCGCTGTCACTTTCAGCAAAAACGACTTAAACCCGCCGCTGCCCTATGGCGACAAGCATTTGATCTCATTTATGTTCTTTCCATATTCACCCACCTTTCGGAGCGTAGCCACAGGGAGTGGTTTGATGAGCTATACCGCTTGCTGAAGCCCGGTGGTATCCTGCTGCTCACCACGCACGGCGACATTACCCGACAAAACCTGCTGCCTGATGAGCAGCAAAAGTTTGATGCAGGGGAGCTCGTAGTAAGGGGAAATGTAAAAGAAGGGCACAGGATGTACACCGCATACCACCCGGTAAAGTATATGAATACCCTCTTTGACCATAAAGTGACCGTATTGAAACATAAGGCGGGCACGAGACAAAGCTGGGGACTGGAGCAAGACCTCTGGCTGCTGCAAAAAGGCAATAGCTAAATAAGCACATCGCTGCTTGGCAACAACTTCAATTTATCTTTAATTTTGCCCCATGGCATATAGGTCATTAAGAGAGTTCATTAACGCGCTCGATAAAGCAGGCGAGCTGGTACGCATCAATACCTTCGTGGATCCCGTGCTGGAGATAGCGGAGATAACCGATCGCATATCGAAGACACCGGACCGTAATAAGGCCCTGCTTTTCGAGAAGACCGGTACTGATTTTCCCCTGCTGATCAACAGCATGGGCAGCGAGCGCCGCATGTGCATGGCCCTGGGTGTTAATGACCTTGATGATGTGGCCAAAGACATTGCCGACCTCATCAAAAAAGTTGCCGGCCCCAAGCGCGGCCTTATCGAGAAGCTGGCGATGCTGCCCCAGCTCAATAAATTTGCCTCATGGATGCCCCGCGTGCTGCCCGGCAAGGGCGCCTGCCAGGATGTGGTGATCAGCGATAAGCCCGACCTGGGCAAGCTGCCTATACTGCAATGCTGGCCTAAGGACGGGGGGCGTTTCCTCACCCTGCCGGCCATACATACCAAAGACCCCAATACGGGGGTACGTAATATAGGCATGTACCGCATGCAGGTATTTGGCCCCACTATGACGGGGATGCACTGGCACAAGCACAAAGTATCGGCCCGGCACTATAACGAGTACAAGAAGCTGGGCAGGCGCATGCCCGTGGCCGTGGCCCTGGGTGGCGACCCTGTATATACTTATGCCGCTACGGCCCCGCTGCCGGAGAATGTGGATGAGTATATGCTGGCGGGCTTCCTGCGCAAGAAGAGCGTGGAACTGGTAAAATGTATTACCCAGCCTGAACTGGAAGTGCCTGCCGATGCCGACTTCATTATAGAAGGCTATGTAGAGCCCAATGAAGAGCTGATATGGGAAGGGCCTTTTGGTGACCATACGGGCTATTATTCGCTGCCCGACTGGTATCCCCGTTTTCATGTCACGGCCATCACGCACCGCGATGATGCCGTTTACCCCGCCACTATAGTGGGCATACCCCCGCAGGAAGATGCCTGGATCGGCAAGGCTACGGAGCGCATCTTCCTGGCACCAATGAAGATGACCATGGTGCCGGAAATAAAGGATATGAACATGCCCGTGGAAGGGGTCTTTCACAACCTCGTGATCGCGGGCATTAATAAAGAATATGCAGGGCAGGGGCAAAAGGTGATGAATGCCATGTGGGGTGCTGGCCAGATGATGTTCAACAAGATACTGGTGATAGCAGATGGCGATGTGAAACTGGATGACTATAAAAAGCTGGCCAAATATGTATTCGACAACCTGGACCCTGCTACCGATGTGTACTTCAGCCAGGGACCTATGGATGTGCTGGACCATAGCTGCTCGAAACTGGGCTTTGGCGGCAAGATGTGTATAGACGGTACCTGGAAATGGGATGAAGAGATAAATGGCAGCAGGAAGCTATTTAAACTATCCAAAGATTTTTCGACGGCCGCATTGCAGCAGGCCTTCCCCGGGCTGGTTAGTATCAATGATATAGCAGCGAGGGAATGGGGCATACCGGTACTGTTCCTCGCCGTGCAAAAAGACCGGCCGGGCCATGTGCGTGAGTTGCACGAGGCCCTGTGCAAAAGGCCGGAACTGGAAGGCATTAAAATGATATTGTATGTGGAGCATACGGTAGATACAGCAGATATAGCCGATGTGCTCTGGCGCTTCTGCAATAACCTGGACCCTCGCAGGGACCACATGTATGGAGGAAAAGATAATAATATACTGGGCCTCGATGGCACCCGTAAGACCAAAAAACTAGACGGCTTTGAGCGGCCCTGGCCCAATATCATCGTTGCCGATGACCGCACGATCCACTCGGTGGACAAAAAATGGGAGCTATTAGGCCTTGATGATATAATAATTTCTCCTTCTTTGAAGTATAAAACCCAACTATATGGGGAGGAAGCATCTGTCTTAGATACAGAATAAGGCTAAATTTTCAGTAATTTTACTAACTTTAAAAAAAATAGCATAATGAAACGTTTTGTATTATCCTGCTGTATATTGGCTGTAAGCACTACGATGGTATTTGCGCAGGCTGCTAAGAAGACTACAAGCCCCAATAATAATAATGCGACTTTGAGCGCAACAAAAAATAATACTGCAACTACCCGGGTCACTGCGAAAGACCTGATGGCTAAGGCCAACGAATTTGAGGCGGAAATGACACGCAATAACAGGGATCTTGCCGACCAGCGTGCCGAGGATCTCAAAACTATGATGACCAATGACCTGCACAGCATTAAGCCCAAAATAATGAATGCCCCAAATGATACTGAAAAGAACAAATGGATGGGTGTGCTGAATAAGAAGCAGACGATCTATTTTGACATCATAGCAGCACTGCACGACAAATTGGGTAATAAAGACCTGATCGTGAAGAAGTGCCGCGAATACGCTGCAACACTGTAATATAAAAACAGGCTGCAGGCCGCAAACATATACGAGGCTATAAGTATGATCTGGTATTATGCTTATAGCTTCTTGTTTTAAGAAATTGATAAGGCAGTGTGCACAAGGCTGCAATAATGCATGTTTTGTGCTATTTTCACGCTGCCAAAGTATGGTATGGCCAGATAGGATCGTACCTGCAATTGCCATAAGCTAAAAAGTATATTGTGAAAGCAATTATCCCAGTAGCCGGAGCCGGCACCAAATTACGCCCGCTTACCTATACCCAGCCTAAAGCCCTGATACCCATAGCCGGCAAGACCATCCTGAGTGTTATCGTGGACCAACTGCTTGATGCAGGTGTTACCGATTTCGTGTTCGTGATAGGCTACCTGGGCGAGAAGATACAGCGGTATATAGCCAAAACATACCCCGACCTGTCGTATACACTGGTGACCCAAAGCGACCGCAAAGGTACGGGCCATGCCATATGGCTTACCAAAGATGCGGTGGAGAACGATGAGGTACTGATCGTGCTGGGCGATACGATATGTGACTACAATGTGCAGGCGGTGCTGCAAAGCAATACATCGGAGATAGGGGTGCGCAAAGTGGATGACCCGCGCAGCTTCGGGGTGGCTGAGCTCAGTGATAATGATAAAGTGCTGCGCGTGGTGGAGAAGCCGCTGATACCCAAATCGAACATGGCGATGGTGGGGGTGTATTATATAAAAGAAACCAAAGAACTGTTCGACGCGCTTGAGGAACATATGTCGGGCAGTGCGGCCAGCGAGGAGGGCGAATACCATCTTACCAGTGCGCTGCAGCATATGATAGAGCAGGGCATACATTTCAAGGCCTTCAGGGTAAATAACTGGTTCGACTGCGGCAAGAAAGAGACCCTGCTATCGACCAATGCCATACTACTGAAACAACTGTCGGAGCAGAACGGGGAGGAACAACAGTCGCATACTTATGATACCAGTGTGATCATACCACCGGTGAGTATAGCTGAAGGGTGCAAGATATCGCATTCCATCATTGGCCCCAATGTGACGATCGGTGAGCATACCAGCATAGATGCCTCCATTATCAAAGACTCGATCATAGGCTCTTATGCCGAGCTGGAAGAGGTGGTGCTGCATTCATCCATCATAGGCAGCGATGCCTTTGTGCGCGGGCTCAGCCAAAGCCTGAACATAGGTGATAATACAGAGATAGACCTGGGCTAAGACCATGTTCCTCCAAGGCTGTATTTCTTTAACAGATAATGTGCTATCTAATGTGACCTCAAGATATTACCCTCATTACATTATACATATATCATAAGTGAGGCAAGATGCTCAACATTGGAATATTAGATGAATTTGATGGGAATTGATCCCAAAATATGTTTTCAGGGCTAATGGTATTGAAAACGATCATATGCACCGAAATTCATTTTGCACTGTTAAAATGTATAACTTCGCACACCTGAATAAAATAAATGAGTTCCATAACCGACAAGCTGGAGGCTATAAAAGCAAGATTTGATGAGTTGGGCGTAGCACTGACCAATCCTGAGATCGTGAGCGATAATAAGAGGTTTTCGCAAACAAGCCGTGAATACCGCAAGCTGGAGAAAATAGTTGAAGCATATAAACGTTATAAGGCATGTATTTCGGGCATAGATTTTGCGCGTGAAGTGCTGAGTAATGAAAGTGACGAGGAACTGCGGGATATGGCCAAGGAAGACCTGGAAAAGCAGGAAGGAGAAAAGGAACAACTGGAAGAAGATATCAGGCAATTACTGATACCTAAAGACCCGCAGGACGAAAAGAATGCCATATTGGAAATAAGGGCAGGTACAGGCGGAGACGAAGCGAGCCTTTTTGCCGGGGAACTGATGCGCATGTATATGCGCTACTGTGAAAGAAGAGGCTGGAAACTATCGGTACTGAATGAGACTGAGGGAACCGTGGGCGGTTATAAGGAGGTGCAGCTGGAAGTGGTGGGTGAAGATGTGTATGGAACACTAAAGTTTGAAAGCGGGGTGCACCGGGTGCAGCGTGTGCCTGCAACAGAAGCTAGTGGCCGCGTGCATACATCGGCAGCAACGGTGGCAGTAATGCCCGAGGCGGAAGAGATAGATTTTGAACTGAAAGAAAGCGACCTGAAAATGGAGACTGCCCGAAGCGGCGGTGCCGGCGGGCAGAACGTAAATAAAGTGGAAACGAAAGTGATACTGACCCACGTGCCCACCGGAACGGTGATTACCTGCCAGACGGAACGTACCCAACTGGGCAACAGGGAAAAGGCTACGGAGATGATGCGTACAAAACTGTATGAAGAGCAAGTGAGGAAGCAGGAAGATGAGATAGCGCACAGGCGTAAAAGCCTGGTAAGCACGGGTGACCGGTCGGCCAAGATACGGACATATAACTTTCCGCAGGGGAGGGTAACCGATCACCGTATCAATATGACCTTATACTCGCTGGATGCTTTTATGAATGGTGAGATACAGGAAATGCTGGATGCACTACAATTTGCCGAGAATGCCGAGAAGATGCAGGCGGGTGAAACCGTAGCATGACCTGGCAGATTAGGAAATGGTATATCAAATACTTAAGTTTAAAAACATTTTTAACCGTATATAATAATGAGCACCCCCCGTTTCGATCTAGTAGATATTACGCAGACCATACGCAAGCGCAGGCGTTTTATACTGACAGTGACCATTATAGCAATGGTGTTGGGCATCGTGTTTTTCGCAGTGAAGAAGAAAAAGTATGTTGGTAAATCTGAGTTCCTGGTGAGCAACCCGCTTTATTCCGACCGCATCAATATGTTCGCTGCGTCCAGCAACAAGATGGACTACTTTGGCGATGACGATGATATAGATAAGGTAGTGGCGCTGGGGCAATCGGATACTGTAATAGACCAGATCATAAGAGGCGCAGGGCTGGATACGGCCTATAAAATGGATGTGAATGACAGGGCTAAGCTGTATGAGCTCAAAGAGCGTTTCCAGAAACAATTTGACCTGAAGCGCACCGAGACAGGGATGATGGAACTGACCTATACGGATGTGAACCCTGAACGTGCTGCAAGGGTGGCCAATGAGGCTGAAAAGGATATAGAACATGCTTATCGAAACATCTATATCACTATGCGTACTTATGTGCATGATGCGCTGCTGAACAAGATGCATGAGCAGGACAGTATGATCAATTCGCTGACCGATACGCTTGCCGTATTGCGCGAGGAGTCGGGAATATATGATGTGATAAGCCCCAACAGGGATAACATAATGATAGGTAATATCACTACACGCGGCAAAAATATGGGCCGTAATATAGAGCTGATACAAAATTATGAGTCGCTCAAAGACATGACGGTTTCGGACCGTGCCAAGATATCATCATTGCTGCAACAATATTCCACTGGCATAGAGCCTAAGGAGATGTCATTCTTTCATGTGATCACCAAAGCTACTCCGCCGGTAGAACCCAAAGGTCCCGGTTTTATCATCATACTGGTATCGAGCATATTCTTAGGATTTTTCTTCAGCAGCCTGTATGTATTGCTCAGCACTTATTACCGTGTGCTGGTGGCAGTGGAAAGATAACAATGGATCAACCCATACAATATAAATGGTGGCAGGGCATAAGCCTGGCAATATTATTCATTAGTATTGCCGCTTTCGCTTATACCGGCTCCTACCTTACACTGGTGGTGCCCGTAGGCTACCTGTATGTGCTGCTTATGGGCCTTAACTGGAAAACGGCATACTGGATATTGCTTTTTACTATACCGTTCTCCACGCAGCTTGAATTTTTCAACGATACATTATCTACAACGGTGCCGGATGAGCCGATGATGTGGTTGTTCCTGATCATGTTCGGTGTGACCTTTGTAAGACACCCCGATATTTTCCCTAAGCACTGGTGGCGCAACCCGCTGGTATTGGTGATCATGCTGCAGTACATATGGCTGATCGTAGCTGTTTATTATTCTAAGGAAACATTCATATCGGTCAAATTCCTGCTGGCCAAAACATGGTTCCTGATATCCTTTTTTGTGATCCCATTTTTTGTTTTCCGGGAGAAGAAAGATTTCAGGAGGGCGTTTTTTTTATTGCTGTTCGGCATAAGCACAACGATCCTGATCATCCTGATCAGGCACAAGGCTTATGGTTTTCACTTTCGTAAAGTAGAACAGGCTGTAAGCGGCATCTATTATAACCATGTAGATTACTCTACGGTGATATCTATGTTCTTCCCGCTGTTATTGGTGGCATTCCCGATGTTAAAACGCCGTCCCGGTCTTAAGGTACTGCTTGCCTTTATCATAGTGTTTTACCTTGTAGCTACTTACCTGACCTTTGCCCGTGCTGCGATGGTGGCAATATTTTTCTCGCTGGTAATAGGTGTGGCCACAAGGTTAAGGCTGGTGAATTTCGTTATGCCGCTCTTCTACGGTATGATGGCTGCTATATTGGTGTTTATGATACACCACAATAAGTTCATTGACTACCGGCCTAACTATAACAAGACCTACATGCACAAGACCTTCACGGACCATATAGTGGCCACTTTCCGTGGAGAAGATATGTCGTCGATGGAGCGCCTGTATCGCTGGATAGCCGGTATAAGGATGAGCAAGGACAGCCCGATAACAGGCTATGGCCCCAATGCATTTTACTACTATTATAAGCCCTATGCGGTAAGCTCTTTCCGGACCTATGTGAGCCGTAATACCGAGCACTCTACAACGCACAATTACTTCCTGTATATGCTGGTGGAGCAAGGCTGGCCTGCTATGATATTATATGCGGTGCTGGTAGCACTGGTGTTCGGGCAGGCGCAAAGGATCTATTTCCGTTTCAAGGATAAGTTTTACAAAAATGTAACGCTCGGCTTGTCGATGATGTTCGCTGCAGGTTTTATCAATAACTTCTTCTCAGAACTGCTGGAAACTCATAAAGTGGGTTGCCTGTTTTTCCTGGCGGTATCATTGCTGGTGGTGCTGGATAAGAAAAGCAAGGACGAGCAAAAACAACTGGCCGAAGGGAATACGGAGCCTATATCGTAGCAGGTTCTACCCAGGCTTCATTATCCTTTAAGAGCTGTATCAGCTCATCTACCGCTATTTCACTGGGCACATTGCGTTTCACGACTTCCTTGCCTTTATACAAAGTTATTTTGCCCGGGCCGCTACCTACGTAGCCAAAATCGGCATCAGCCATTTCGCCTGGGCCATTTACGATACAACCCATGATGGCGATTTTTACGCCTTTAAGATGGGTGGTAGCGGAGCGGATTTTAGCTGTGGTCTCCTGCAGGTCGAAGAGTGTGCGACCGCAGCTGGGGCAACTAATGTACTCGGTTTTACTAATGCGGGTGCGAGTAGCCTGAAGCACAGAAAAGGCCGTATTGTTCAGGAACTGGTGGTCGTTGCTGACGGGCAGGTAGGTGCGGCCACTTACCTTAAGGTCCTGAACGGGTTTGTTTTGCAGCCAGATGCCATCGCCGAAACCATCGAGGAAAAGCGCCCCGGTTTCTGTAGCGAGTTGTATCAATTGCTCATCGACGGTGTTGCCGGTACTACAAGTCTGCAGGATAACCGGATTTTGGCATTGCTGCTGCTGCATTTCGATAAGAAAACGCCTTACCGATGGCATAGCGTGCATGTTGCTGCTGCTGACGACCAGGACCGTATGCTTATTTGCTTTCGCCTCATCCAATACCAGCATCAATTCATCCCAGGGACTGTTGGCATTGATGGTAACAAAATGAAGGGAAGCAATGCAGGCTGTATCGAGGTATTGCTGTTGTGTATATAAGGGATGGTGTTTGATATTGCCGTCCGGGCAAGCATCACTATTGCAGATCACCTGCAATGTGCCCGGCAGTGCGAAGTCAATTATTTTGTTACCTGTATAAATGTAATCGGCAGCCCCATCGCGTATGGTCCACTTATCGGTGTGTTCATCGTATTGGTAGCCGACAGCCTGCAATGTGCCGGGGACGATCTTTGCTGCATTACTGAGACCGGCAACTACTACGGGCACATGTGCCTCACCGATATTATTTACCGCATCGGAATGGCGCCTGCTGTATGAGAAAGGATCATAGGGCAGGCGGTCTTTTTCCTGTGTGCTGAAAGGTTGCACAGGCTCATGTGTATTGCGGACCGTATAGCGTGCCACTATATCGCGGCAAACGGGTATCTCAAATTCAGGATCTTCCGTCAAGGATACACGTATGGTATCGCCTATGCCGTCTTCGAGCAGGGTGCCGATGCCTATGGCGCTTTTAATGCGGCCATCCTCGCCATCGCCGGCCTCAGTAACACCCAGGTGCAGAGGATAACATTCGCCAAACTCCTCATCCATCTGGCGTACCAGCAGGCGGTATGCCTGTACCATTACCTGGGGATTGCTGGACTTCATGCTCAGGATGATCTCATGATAATTCTCATCGCGAGCGATGCGTAAAAATTCCATTGCACTTTCCACCATGCCTATAGGCGTATCGCCGTAGCGGCTCATGATACGATCGCTAAGTGAGCCATGATTGGTGCCTATGCGCATGGCAGTGCCATATTCTTTACATATCCTTACAAGTGGTGTGAAGCGATCGCGGATGCGATCTATTTCTGCAGCATATTCGGCATCGGTATATTCTATGATATCGAATTTCTTTTTGTCTATATAGTTGCCCGGATTGACCCGTACCTTTTCGACGATGCGGGCCGCTATCTCGGCGGCATTGGGGGTATAGTGTATATCGGCAACAAGGGGCGTATCGTAGCCTTGTTTTCTTATTTCGTTTTTGATGAGCAACAGATTCTCTGCTTCTTTTTTGCTTGGTGCGGTGATACGCACCAACTCGGCCCCGGCCTCAATGCAGCGGATGGTTTGGGCAACTGTAGCAGCCGTATCCATCGTATCGGTAGTGGTCATAGTTTGGATACGTATAGGGTGCCCGTTGCCTAATAAAAGGTTGCCAACCTTTACTGAGCGTGTAGGCAGGCGTTGATACTTTATAAGCGAGGGGCAATATTGCTGCAACATAATATTTGTAAATGCAGCGCAAAGTTAGGTTAATGTGTGCATCATAAATGTGAATTTTAATACTAAATATGTATAATAAATTCATAAACCGTAAAGAGAAGAAATTGTTATGCTAAGCTTATTATTATGTATTTTTCAGGGAAACAATAGTATTTTAGCACAATCTATTAAGCGCATAAATGGAGTACGAAATCAAACATTTCGGGAAATTCAAGTTCGTAGAGGAAGGAGAAGGGGAGCCATTGGTATTGCTGCACGGGCTGTTTGGTGCCCTGAGTAACTTCAGGGACCTGGTGGATCATTTTAAGCTCACACACAAAGTGATCATACCCATGTTGCCACTGTATGACCTGACGATATTGGATACCACGGTATCGGGGCTGGCCAAGCATGTGCAGAAATTCATTGAGGCAAAGGAACTGAGGCAGGTACACCTGCTGGGTAACTCATTGGGTGGCCATATAGGGCTGGTGTATACATTAAAGCACCCTGAGGTAGTTAAGACCATAACGCTTACCGGGAGCTCAGGGCTGTTTGAGAATGGCATGGGCGAGACCTATCCCAAGCGTGGGGATTATGAGTATGTGCGCAAGAAGACGGAACTTACATTTTACGATCCGAAAATGGCCAGCCAGGAATTGGTGGATGAAGTGTTCGCGATCACCAATAACAGGCTGAAAGCCTTAAAGATCATATCGCTGGCCAAATCGGCAATAAGGCATAATCTTGGAGAAGAACTACAGGATGTAAAAGCCCCCACCTGCCTGATATGGGGTAAAAACGACACAATAACGCCGCCGATGGTAGCAGAGGAGTTCCATAAGCTGCTACCCAACTCGGAACTGCACTGGATAGATAAGTGCGGTCATGCACCCATGATGGAAGTGCCGACAGAATTCAACAAAATACTGGATGAATTCCTTGCGAAGCACAAAAGTTAAAATTGTCATCATACTGTTATTATTTATAAAATGAACAAAACTGGTGCGGGATTTGTACTAGTATGTATGAGCGTATAATAGAAGCGTGAACGAAAGATGAATATACAACAACTGATATCGCCCGTAGTACCTACACTGGAGCTGACTGATACCGGAAGCAGGGCATTATCGCTGATGGAAGAGAATAACATAAGTCACCTGCCACTGGTAACAGCCCGGCAATACCAGGCACTGATACACGAGAATGATGTAATGGACTGGGAAATGCCGGAATCGCCACTGAGCAAAGCTGATTTTCTGAATTACCGCCCGGCGGTATTTGCGAGCAGCCACCCGTATGATGCCATGCGTATAGCGCACCAGCATAACCTGAGCATAGTGCCCGTGATAGATGGCAGCAACAACTACCTTGGCGCGATAACAAGGCATGAACTGCTGAGCTATATAACAGAAAGCAGCGGACTGGATAATCCCGGCGCCATCATAGTGCTGGAACTGGACCCAAGGAGCTATACGCTGGTGGATATAGCGCGTATATGTGAAAACGAAGATGTACTTATCATCAGCACCCAACTGAGGAACAATAACCAGACGGGTAAAATAGAGATAACAATAAAGACCAACAGGACCGATCTCAGGGGTGTAGTATCATCATTCGAGCGCCATAACTACATTGTAAGAGATGTATATGGAGAAGTGAACGGGGAAACAGACCTGCAGGAACGTTACGACCTGCTGATGAATTTCATCAATATGTAAGCATTGTTGTGATAAAATATTTTCGTTCTGCCCGCGGTTTTTTCTGCGGGCAGAACTTTTCCAGGTATATGTATCTTTGCAACTCAAACCTTAATAATGATAGCTATAGATAGTGTGCTGCTGAGCGACGAGGTGATTGAAGCCCATTTTGTGTGCGACCTGCAAAAGTGCAAGGGTGGATGCTGCGTGGACGGCGATTGCGGTGCACCGCTTACGAAAGAAGAGACCGTTACACTGGCCGAAATATATCCTAAAATAAAGCCTTACCTGCCTGCCGAATATGTAGCTGAAATAGAAAAGCAAGGTACGCATACTATGGACCCTGAATTTGGCTACGTGACGCCGGCGGTGAACGGCGGTATATGTGCCTATGGCTATACTGATGAGATGGGGATAGTGAAATGTGCCATAGAGCAGGCCTATAAGGATGGTGTGGTGGATTTTAAGAAGCCGATATCCTGCCATTTGTTCCCGTTGCGGGTGAAGGAGATGCCTGGCTATGAAGCGGTGAATTATGAACCACGGGCATCGCTGTGCCGCCCTGCCTGCAAGCTGGGTAATAAACTGAAAGTGCCTGTTTACCAGTTTCTGAAAGAGCCGCTGATACGCAAATATGGCGAGGAGTTTTATGAGACCCTGGATGCGGTGGCGAAAAAATACCGAAAGGTATAGACCTTCAACTTGCCTGACGGCATGGAGCGGTATTGATGCTATTTGCTTACAATTCTTTTCTTAAACGCGCTACCGGGATATTCAGTTGTTCCCTGTATTTGGCCACTGTGCGGCGGGCTATGTTGTAGCCTTTTTCCTGCAGCATTTCGGTAAGTTTCTCATCGGAAAAAGGCTTGCGTTTATTTTCCCCCCCAATTATATCGGATAAGATAGATTTCACTTCGCGGGTGGATACCTCTTCGCCGCTATCGGTCTGCAGGGCCTCTGAGAAAAAGTATTTGAGCTTATACGTGCCGAACTCGGTTTGCACAAATTTGCTATTGGCCACACGGGAAACGGTAGAGACATCGAGGCCCGTAACCTGAGCTATGTCTTTTAATATCATGGGCTTCAGGCTGGTGTCATCGCCTGTAAGAAAGAAGTCTTTCTGGAAATCGAGTATGGCCTGCATGGTATGCAGCAGGGTGTGCTGGCGCTGCTTTATGGCATCGATAAACCATTTTGCAGAGTCGAGCTTTTGCTTGATGAACAGTACTGCCTCTCGCTGGCGCTTATCTTTTTTCTCGCTTCGATCGTATGCGCGCATCATTTCCTTATATCCCTGTGATATGCGCAACTCGGGCGCATTCTTTGAATTGAGCGATAACTCTAGGATGCCATTATTGTTGAACACAAAGAAATCGGGTATCACATAGCTCTCAGCTTTATTGATGACCGCAAATGCCGAACCGGGTTTGGGATTGAGCTTTATGATAACATTGATGACCTCTTTGAAATCATCATCATCGAGGCTTAGCTGGCGCTGTATCTTATCGTAGTGTTTCTTGATGAATTCGTTAAAGTATTTGTCGATTATGGCAATGGCATTTTTCACCTCCGGGTTCTGGGGCATGCGCTTGAGCTGCAAGAGGAGACATTCCTGGAGGGTCCATGCTCCTACGCCGGGGGGGTCGAAGCCCTGGATGGATATTATGATATCCGTTACCTCATCCATATTGGTGTAAATATTCCGGCCGAAAGCAAGGTCGTCGACTATGGCAGTAGGTTCACGGCGCAGGTAGCCATCTTCATCGAGGCTGCCGATCACCTGCTCGGCAATGGCATGGGCCCGCTCGTCGAGCTCCAGCATACCCAACTGGTCCAATAAATATTCGTGAAAGCTGGTCTCAACACTTACGGGTGTACTTTGTTTTTCCTCAGCATCGCCATAGTAGTCGCTGTAATCACCGCCGCCTTCATCGTCCTCATGCCTCAGGAAATCGTCGAGATCCACTTTTTCGGCAGTGTCATTGCTCAGTTCTACCTCCTCGCCATCACTGTCGAACTCATCAGCCGGGCTGTCATCAAGGTTATACTCGTCCTGTATGCCGTCCTCATTTCCTACTTCGAGGGCGGGGTTTTCCTCCATCTCTTCCTTGATGCGCTCTTCGAGATTGGCAGTAGGTATCTGCAACAGTTTCATTAACTGAATCTGTTGGGGTGATAGCTTTTGCAGTAATCTCTGGTGTTGCGACTGTTTTAGCATAAGTACCGTAAAGGGTAGCTGCAAATTTATGGTTTAGCAGCGTAAAAGCCTATTAAAGCTGTTGTTAATAAGTGTTTCAGTATGTAATGTTAACATCATTTGACCTGTTAAAAAACTTCTTTAATACCAATGAGTTTTGTATATTTAAGCAAAACCGCATTAAGTGGCAGGGATTACCAAGAAGCCGTATGTTTCACCATCGTTTTCATACATTCCGCTGGAAGAGACGCTGGAGATACTGCCGAAGAAAAAGCAGTTATTCATAGGCATACCTAAAGAGACCTCTTTCCAGGAGAACAGGGTAGCACTTACGCCTGAGGCAGTGAGTGTGCTGGTGAATAATGGGCATGATGTAGCTGTAGAACATGCGGCGGGCGAAGGCTCGTTCTATTTTGACAGTGACTATAGTGAAGCGGGGGCACGTATCATATACGACAAGGCAGACCTATATAAAGCAACAACAATAATCAAATCGGCCCCCGTATCGGAAGAAGAGGTGACGCTATTGCAGCCCAACCAGGTGATCATATCTCCGATACACCTGCCCTTCCTGAAAGCGGAGATGATAGAACTGCTGATGCAGAAGAAAGTCATTGCACTGGCACTGGAGTCGATAAAAGATGATGCGGGGTCTTACCCCATTGTGCGCTCCATGAGCGAGATAGCGGGCAGCTCGGCCATATTGACAGCAGCAAAATACCTGAGCAATGTACATAATGGCAAGGGCATATTACTGGGCGGTATATCGGGCGTGCCACCAGCGGAAGTGCTGATAATAGGTGCCGGTGTGGTAGGCGAGTTTGCTGCGCGGACGGCACTGGGCCTGGGGGCATCGGTTAAAGTGTTCGATAACTCGATATACAGGCTGATGAGATTACAGAATAATGTAGGCGCACGCGTGTTCACATCGGTAATGGAGCCGGTAACGCTGGCACAGGAACTGGCGAATGCAGATGTGGCGGTGGGCGCCCTGAAACCTGTGAACGGGATAACGCCGGTGGTGGTATCGGAAGAAATGGTGAGTCATATGAAAGCTGGCTCAGTGATCATAGATGTGAGTATAGACCGTGGTGGCTGTTTTGAAACCTCGCATGTGACGACACATGAGAACCCAATATACAAGAAATATGATGTGATACACTACTGTGTTCCCAATATCGCCTCCTCTGTATCGCGTACAGCGTCGCGGTCGATAAGTAATGTATTGATGCCGATATTGCTGCAATGTGCCGATATGGGGGGCATGGAAGGCCTGATACAGGGCAAAACGGGTATACGTAACGGTGTGTATATGTATAAGGGCTGCGTTACCAATGCACCTATAGCAAGGAGATTTAACTTTAAATATACGGACCTCGACCTACTGCTTGCCGCGCAGAGCTAGAGCACTATGCGACCTATGCCGAACAACCGAATGAATAAAACAATAGCCGGCTACCACTTGCTGATGATATTATCGGCAGTGGATTTTCGTATTTCGCCCGAAGAGGACAGGGTGATACGTGACTACCTTGTTACGGAGTTCCCGTTCCGTGTGAACCTGGACCGGGAGATGGCCGTGATCAGCAACCTGAAGCCTGATGAGTGGGAACAGCATTATATGAAGGCACTGGAAGACTTCTATGACGACGCTACGGAGCCGGAGCGTATAAAGCTCCTGAAATTTGCCATAGAGCTAACTAAGGCAGATAATGTGATCACCAAGGAAGAGAACCACTACCTGAACCTGCTTTTCGAACACTGGGGTGTTGCTTAGGTCCTGTCTTTTACTACAATACTTTTTACCATCGAGGTTTTAGCCTGTTCGGCTGCGGGTGCAGCATTTTCCTTTTTAATGATATTGGCATATATGAGGGCCAGGATAATGAGGCCTGCAAATATGCGGTAGAAACCAAAGGCGCGGAAGGAGTGCTTCTGCAGGTATTGGATAAAGGTGCGGATGGCTATCATTGCTACGATGAAGGCGATAAGATTACCAACACCCAGAGCAAGAAGGTTTTGTTTGTCTTTAAGCATTTCGGGCTGCTCTTTTATCGCTTTCAATATTTTATAGCCTGCTGCTGCACAAAGTGTGGGCACTGCCAGGAAGAAGGAGAACTCAGCAGCGAATTTTCGGGAGAGCTTTTGCTGCATGCCACCCACAATTGTTGCCGCACTGCGGCTTACGCCGGGTATCATGGCTATGACCTGCCACAGGCCTATACTAAAGCTTTTCAGGTAGCTGAGTTTTTCTTCGCTTTCTATCTCGGCCTTGTTGAATAAATTGTCGATGAAAAGTAAAGCGACACCACCTGCAATAAATGACATAGCCACAGTAACCGGGCTTTCAAGCAACTCATCGATCTTGTCGGACAGGAGATAGCCCAGTATCAGTGCAGGGATGACTGCGACTATGAGCTTATAATAGAACTGCAATCGGCTGAAATCGAAGAATTTTTTCCAGTACAGGACAACTACTGCGAGTATGGCCCCGGGCTGCACGCATATCTCGAAGAGCTTGGTAAACTCATCGCTGCTGATGCCCATGATGGAACTTGTAATGATCATGTGGCCGGTAGATGATATGGGCAGGAATTCGGTGATGCCCTCTACGATACTGAGAATGATGACCTGTAGCCAGTTCATGTTATGGTATATTGATGTATTTGTGTGTTTGTAAAGATAGCTGCCAGCGCGGATGCTCTTGTATATAGCTAATAATAAGCGGTGTCATCTCCTCTTTTTTGCTCCACTCCGGCTGCAGGTACAAGATACATTTTTCCGACACTTTGGCGGCATGTTCTTCGCCCCATTTAAAGTCGTTCTTATTGTAAACCACTACCTTGAGCTCATGAGCTTTTGCGAGGCTTTCGCCGACAGGCGCTTTGAATTTTTTGGGAGACAGGGTGATCCAGTCAAAACTGCCGCGTATGGGATAGGCCCCGGAGGTCTCGATATGTACCCGGAAGCCTGCATTGTGCAAAGCGTCGCAGAGCTCAGACAGGTCATACATGGCCGGTTCGCCACCGGTGATGACCGCTATGCGTGCGGGATGCGCCGCTGCGGTGGCAACAATGCTGTCGCAGGTCATCACAGGATGCACAGCGGCATCCCAGCTTTCCTTTACATCGCACCATACACAGCCTACATCGCAACCGCCCAGGCGTATGAAATAGGCGGCCTGCCCGCTGTAAGCACCCTCACCCTGCAGGGTGTAAAAGTGCTCCATAACGGGGTAAGCAGTTGTATTCGTTTTAATGTCGCTCACTATCAATTATACATGTGTTTCGGCAGTTTGGCTGCTTCAAGGGTATTTTTCATAAGCCCGCAAATGGTCATGGGGCCCACACCTTTGGGTACGGGTGTGATATAGCTGCACAGCGGGGCCACATTATCGAAGTCGACATCGCCCACGAGCCTGCTACCGCTTTTACGGGTAGGGTCATCGATGCGGTTGATGCCCACATCTATCACTATAGCGCCTTCGCGCACCATATTGGCGGTGACGAATTTAGGTTTGCCTATAGCTGCCACGATCACATCGGCTGTTTTGGTGATCTCTTCGAGATTTTTGGTACGGGAGTGGCAAAGGGTAACCGTTGCATTACCGGGATTGGTGTTGCGGCTCAGCAGTATGGTCATCGGTGTGCCGACGATATTGCTGCGGCCTATTATAACGCAGTGCTTGCCTGCCACATCAATATTATAATGCTCCAGCATCAGCATGATGCCGTATGGTGTAGCCGGGAGGAAGGTAGGCTGGCCGAGCATCATCTTGCCCTGGGAGATGGGATGGAAACCATCCACATCTTTATCGGGGTTTATATTGTTAATAATGAGATCGGGGGAAATGTGGTCGGGTAAAGGTAATTGCACCAATATGCCATCGACACCATCATCTTCATTCAGCTTCTTCACCTGCTCGAGCAGGGCTTTTTCTGTAATAGATGTATCGAAGCGGAGGAGGGTGGATTCAAAACCCAGTTCCGCACAGGTTTTTACTTTATGGCCTACATATGCTTCGCTGGCAGGATTGTTGCCTACCAGTATAGCAGCGAGGTGAGGTGTTTTGCCACCTTTGGCCTTTAACTCTTCAACTTCTTTTTTGAGCTGCTCCTTTATATGGGCAGCCACAAGTGTACCGTCTAAAATTTGCATGGCGCAAAGATAAGCTTAAAGGATAAAAAGTTTTATGTAAAAGTATTAATACTGATTTAAGTTTAGATGAAACATAATGGCATATTTTTGCACAAAACCAGAGACCTTGAAGAAATTTTTTTTATTAGCATTTGTTTTTGCCCCGGTATTGTCGATCGGGCAGATACCCCCGGGTTATTACAATACGGTAACCAACCTGACGGGCCAGCAGTTACGTATAGGGCTGCGCAATATTATCCGTAACCACACGCAGCTTAGCTATACTCCCGGCTTATGGAACGCTTATCAAAGCACCGACAGGAAAGCCAATGGCAAAATATGGGACATCTATTCGGATGTGCCCGGCGGCACGGCCGCTTATGAATATACCTACTTCAGCGATCAGTGCGGGAACAACAACCCGAATGCCGAAGGTGGTTGCTACAACAGGGAGCATACCTGGCCCAAAACCTACTTCAGCAGTGATACGCCTATGTATACCGACCTGTTCATCGTGATGCCGACGGACTACTGGGTAAATGCAAAAAGAAGCGATTATCCTTACGGCAAGGTGGGCACGGCTACCTATACCTCCACAAACGGCAGTAAACTAGGTAATAATGTTTATCCCGGTGCTCCGGGTGGCACCTGTTTTGAGCCAATAGATTCATTCAAGGGTGATATAGCGCGCAATTATTTTTACATGTCGACCTGCTACTGGGCAGACAGTGCGCACTTTAATAATAACTATGCTATGGCCAGCCAGGTGAACCTGAAGCCATGGGCGGCACAGATGCTGCTGGAGTGGCACCATAATGACCCAGTGAGCCAGAAAGAAATAGACCGGAACAATGCTGCCTACAACATACAGGGCAACCGTAATCCCTTCATAGACCATCCTGAATATGCAGATTGCATATGGGGTACCGGTAACTGCGGCCCGGCGGGTATAGCGGCGATGAGTGCGGGTAATAAGCGCATCATCATATACCCCAACCCGGCAAATGACCAGGTGGTCATCAACTGGAACAGTTGTGCCAAAGGAAGCGGCCTGCAACTGGAAGTGCTGAATATGCAAGGCTTGGTACTTTACAAGCAGGATGTAGCCAAACTAAATGAAAATGTTATCGCGCTGCCGTTAAGCAACTGGCCTAAAGGCTTGTATTTTGTGCGGCTTAACACAGTGGGTGGTGTGCTCACCGATAAGTTCGTAAAGCAATAACAGAAAAATATTTGTTCAAAATAAAAGGCAGCCATTTGGCTGCCTTTTATTTTTTGCATACTTAGCTTACTGCCCCCAGTTTTTTAAGCAGTTTCCTGTTTTCACGTTTATGGATGAGGTTGTACACCCGTGCATAGAGCACAGGCAGTATAAGCAGTGTAAGCACAGTGGATGTAATGAGGCCGCCGATCACAACAATGGCAAGTGGCTTCTGAGTTTCGGAACCGATACCTGTGCTGATGGCTGCCGGCAACAGGCCTATGGCCGCCATTAAAGCTGTCATTACCACAGGGCGTATACGCGACTGCACACCTGTTTCCACAGCTTTGTTCAGTGGCATCTTGTCCTGCAGGTTTTTCCGGAATACGCTGATGAGTATTACACCGTTCTGAATGCAGACCCCGAAGAGCGCGATGAAGCCAATACCTGCACTAATACTGAAATTGGTGCCGGTAATATGCAGGGCAAGGATACCACCTATCAGTGCAAAAGGTACGTTCATTATAGTGAGCAGTGCATCCTTCACATTGCCATAGGTAATGAACAATATCAGGAAGATGGCGATAAGGCAAAGCGGAACAACATTGGCCAGTGTTTTAGACGCGCGCTGCTGGTTCTCGAATTCGCCATTCCAGCTTATAGAATAGCCTTTAGGAAGCGTAAGCGCCTTTTTAACCTTTTGTTGCGCTTCGGCTATGGTACTGCCCAGGTCGCGCTCGCGATTTGAGAATTTGACCGCAATATGCCGGGTATTGTTATCGCGGAAGATGAATGCAGGCCCTGTAAGCGTGCGGATGGTGGCTATCTCGCTGATGGGTATGCGTGTGCCGTCTTGTGTAGGCACGCGCAGTTGCTGTATTTTCTCCTGCGTATTGCGGAAATCTTTAGCGTACCTGATGCGCACATCAAATTTTCTTTCGCCTTCATACAGTTCTGTAGCGGCCTTGCCGCCAAGGGCCATCTCGATCACGGTATTGGCATCGGCAATGCTTACGCCGTATAAGGCCATCTTTTGCTGATCGAGCTCTATGCGAAATTCGGGTTGCCCAAGATTGCGCAGGATGCCGAGGTCGTCGATACCACGAACGGTCTTCAGCACATTTTTTACCACGCCAGCCATTGAGTCGAGTTTTTGAAAATCGGGACCGAAGATCTTTACTGCCAGGGCAGCATTTACCCCGGCTACGGCTTCCTCCACATTGTCGCGAATGGGCTGAGAATAGTTGAATACACAACCCGGTATCTTGGTCAGTTGCCGGTCCATGCTGTCAATGAGCATATCTTCACTTATACCTTTGCGCCATTTGTCTTTCGGTTTCAGGTCCACTTGTATCTGCACGTTGAAGAAACCTTTGGGGTCGGTGCCGTCATTGGTGCGGCCTATTTGGGAAAGGGTCTGCTTCACTTCGGGAAACTTCCTGATGATCTGCAGCATTTTGTCACTAACTGTTTTTGCCTGTGGCAGGCTTACGCTCATCGGCAATTCACTTTCCACCCATAGTGCTCCTTCATCAAGCTCGGGGAGGAACTCAGTACCCAGGAATCTTGCAGAGAAAAAAGTAACGACCATTACGATAACAGCAGTAGTGAGACTAATGCCCTGGTGGCGGTATACCCAGCGAAATGCCTGGCCGATATACTTCTCAAAGAAATGCACGACGGGGTTGTGCTTTTCTTTTACATTCTTCTTTAAGAGCACACTGGATAATGCTGGCACCAGCGTAAGGGTGTATAACAGTGCACCCAGAAGGGCAAAGCCGAGGGTGTAGGCGAGCGGGGAGAACATTTTGCCCTCTACCTTCTGAAACGCGAATATGGGCACCAGGCAGGTAAGGATGATGATCTTGGAGAAGAAAATGGCTTTACCCATTTCTGTGCCTACGTTTTTAAACAGGCCCAGTTTTGCCAGCTTGTTAAAGCGCTCCATACCCACCTCCTTAGCTTTATGGTCGAGGGCCACGAAAAGGCCTTCCACCATTACTACCGCACCGTCTATAATGATACCAAAGTCTACTGCACCCATGCTCAAAAGGTTGGCCGACATACCTTTTATTCGCATGAGCATGAATGCAAAGAGCAGTGACAGGGGAACGATAATACCAACGGTAAGGGTCGTGCGCCAGTCGGCCATAAAAATGAGCACGATAACCGTTACCAATATTATGCCTTCTATGAGATTGTGCAGTACAGTGTGCGTGGCGTAATCCATCAGCACCGTACGGTCGTAAAAAGTGGCGATGCGCACCCCTTTAGGCAAAATATTATCGTTCAGGTCTTTTACTTTTTCTTCTAATCTTTTAAGCACCTCTCCCGGGTTTTCCCCTTTCCGCATTACTACTATACCCTCTATCACATCGTCTTCATCGTCGCGTGTTACCCAACCCAGGCGTGGCGCCCCGGCTTCGTGCACTTCGGCTACCTGCTTTACGAGTATGGGTACATTGTTTATTTTGGTAATGATGATGTTCTCTATTTCGCTGATATTGTTCAGGATACCAATGCCCCTTACTACAAAAGCCTGCCCGTTACGCTCCAGTACATCGCCGCCTACATTGATATTGCTTTTGGCCACCGCATTGTACACATCGAGCGAGGTGAGGTTGTATTTGCTCAGCAGGTTGGGGTTCACACTTATTTCGTATATCTTTTCTTCGCCGCCAAAGCTGTTCACATCGGCCACACCGGGTATGGATTTGAACTGCCTGTCGAGCACCCAGTCCTGTATGGCGGTCAGCTCATGTATACTTTTTGTCTTACTCCTTAGGGTGTATCGGTATATTTCACCTGTTGGCCCATAAGGAGGCTGCACGTCGGGTTTTACGCCCTCGGGGAGGTCGGCACTTCCCAGCCTGCTGAGTACCTGCTGGCGGGCGAAAGCGTCATCAACATGATCATCGAAAATGATACGGATATAGCTCAGGCCGAATGAAGATGTGGAACGCAGGCTTACCTTTTCCTGCACGGAGTTGAGCGCGGTTTCCAGCGGTATAGAGACGAATTTCTCTACTTCCTCGGCGCTGCGACCGGACCATTGGGCTATAATGATGATCTGGGTATTGGTAACATCGGGGAATGTTTCAATCGGGGTGTTGCGGTAACTGACAAAACCCAGTACCGCCAGCACTGCCGTGCAGAAAAACACGAAGTAACGGTGGCGGAGCGAGAAGTGGATGATCCGTTTTATGAATTTGTTCATAAAGTATTTTGAGCCTTTACTTGTTTTTGCAATTACTCATTGAGTAATTGGTTAAAAATGAATAACTGGTTTTTTGTGATCAGTTTCTGGCCACTGCGTACACCGCTCCTGATAAATGTTTTTTCGCCTACCGTTTTTATGATGTCTATTTCGTTTATCGTCATGTAGCTATTGTTATTATAAACGACCACATAGTTCTTGCCGTCCTGCGATACGATGGCCGATGATGGTATGCACGTAGCCTCTGACCCTTCCCTGTTGCTAACGATCACTTTTGCGAACATGTCGGGCTTCAGCAGCATATCTTTATTGTCCAGCGTCACCCGTACACGCATGGCTTTGCTCTGGGGGTCGAGCACCTGGCTTAGCTGGTCGATCCGGGCATTGTATTGTTTATCAGGATATGCCATGGGTATCACCACTGCATCGTAGCCTTCCTTCACTTTAGGTATATCGGATTCGTAGACATTAGCGTATATCCATACATTCTTCAGATCGGATATGGTAAAGAGATTATCGCCCATATCGGGCCGTATAAATGAGCCCGTTGCTATCTTTTTCTCCACGATATAGCCGTTTATTGGCGATACAATTGCGTATTGTCCTGCTTCAGAAGTACGCCCCCCCCCGTTGATGCTGATAACCGACTGTATCTTGTTGCGTGCAGCCAGTGCTTTTTCATAGTTCTGCTTTGCCTCTATGTATTCGCGCTCGCTGCTGATGCCGCTCTTGAACAATGACTCCGCATTTTCCATCTGCCTTTTGGCTATGGTAATATCCGCATTGGCACTGCTGAGGTCGCTGTAATTGCCTGCTATATCAGCACTGCGGATGACAGCAAGCACCTGGCCTTTGGTGACTTTATCACCAAGCGATACGCGCGATTCCACTACCTGGCCACTGCTGCGGGGGAATATTTTAACTACATTGTTCTCGTTAAAGCTCACCTCCCCGGTCAGGGACAATTCGTCGGCGATATTGCAGTATTGTACGGTGTCTATTTGTATCATGCGCTGCATCGAGTCACTCAGCACAAATTTTTTATTCTCTTCCTGTGGCTGTTCCTTTTTGCCGCAGGCGGTCAATATGCTTATCGCGATAAGGGCCAAAATGATATTGCTTTTCACTTTTCCTGATTTTTAATTTTAATGTTGTGTTATTTAATTACATCGATACCTACCTGGTAATTGAGCTCTTCTTTTGCCAGCTGTACATTTAACTGTTGCTGGAGTTCCTGCTCGCGTATGCTCTCGTAGCCATTGAAGTAATCGATAAACTCCAGCATGCTTATGCGGCGTTGCTTATAGCTCTGTACTACATTGTTGTATAGCCGGTAGTAATTGTTGTAGAACTCTTTGTTTTGCCCTGAACTCAGTTGCGTGGTATAGAGCAGCTTCCTGTAGGCATTTTGTACATCATTCTGCAGCTTTTCTTCGGCTGCCTGTGTGCCGGTTTCCTCTTTCTTAAGCTGCCAGCGGGCCGCTTTTATATTTCCCTGGTTGCGATCGAAGAAAGGCAGTGGTAGTGCGATGCCAAGGCCAAAGTAGTTCGGGGTAAAGTTGCTGTTACGGTCATATTCGGGGCCAATGGTAACATCAGGTATTGCAAGGGCTTTCTGGTAAGAAAGATTCTGTTTCTGATATAACAATTGCAAGCTCTGGAGCACGAAATCAGTATTGTTGCTGCGTGCAGAATCGATGAGCACCGGCAGGCTCAGCTCCGGGAGGCCATTATTCCCCTCATCGCCTGTTGTGGGCTGAATGAAAGTGTCGCCGGATACCTGCAAGAGCGTTTTCAGCTCGGCTTCTATGTCCGATATGTTCTTTTCATTATCCGTTATTTCGTGTTGCAGGTTCACGTCAAGGGCCTGGATACGCAGGTAGTCCTTTTCGGCAATGTTGCCTGCCTGCAGTTCTGCTTTCATAGCACGGAGCAGAATATCCAGCTGTTCTTTTTCCTGGTCGTAAAGCATGCCGTTGCCCTGTAGCTGTATGATGGTATAGAGATCTTTGCGCAACTGGTATTTAAGATTGCGCATCAGGTCCCTGAACTGCCATTCATTCATTTGCACGTTGGTTCGGGCCATGTTTACCTGCTTGCCCCGTTTGCCTGCGGTTTTTATGAGTTGCTGTAACTGGATGTATACCTGGCCTTCGGGATTGCCGGCAGCATCTGTTCCGTGTTTGAACCATTGACCATTCGAGTACAGGTTCTGGTCGGTATTCAGTATGGGATTATCCCAAAGCCGGGCCTGCTGAACCAGTGCCTTGCCTGCCTCAACATCAAAATGTGCCGCCAGCAGGGACAGGTTCTTTTCCAGGAATTGTTTTTCTGCGGCTTTTATATCCAGCCGTAATGTGTCGCCTGTCTGCGCTTTGAGTGGCGATAGCTGTAAAAAGTATATGCTGCAAATGGTGCATATGCCTTTCACAAACCTGTTGTGTAGCATTGTTTATTGTATTAATTGCAAAATGTTACCACAGCTATGAGGAGGTGCTGTGGTATAAATAAGTCCCTGTCATCAGCAGGACTTGGGCGGAGGCGGATTGATCTCCCTATAGAAGAGATACCGGTAATGTGGTGATATCAAAGGTGTAAGCGCTATTGCTTCGGATGGAATAAATACTCTGCTATTATTTTCAAAATCAAAATACAGGTCAAGGGAAATATGCCTGCCGTTATTGTATTTTTTATTGTGCCTGTGATCGCTGGAAGAGAAATTGTTTTTCTTATGGTCGGATGAACTGTTCAGGTGTTGCCCGCCATGGTGATGATATTGTTCGATCACGGCATGGCCTGTAAGCACATCGATAGGGTCAAAAAGCATTTCCTGTGCACCTGCCCTTGTGCCGGCAAGCGCTATAATGCAATAAAGGCCAAAAAAGTATTTAAATATTGTGGGCATTGCCTGTAAAAAGCGATGCAATAATACCTAACAAAACAATAAGAAGGTGTTAAATAATTTTAAGTTGGCTGATGAAAAAGACTTGAGCGTGCGGGCAGAAACCGTTAATTTTCCGATTCTTTAACAATGAGATCATGAAAGTAAAGGATATCATCAGGGCCATAGAGGAGGCTGCACCACCCATATACCAGGAAAGCTACGATAATGCAGGCCTGCAGGTGGGCAACCCGGAGGCGGAAGTAACAGCAGTGCTCATATCGCTGGATGTAACGGAGGCTATTGTAGACGAGGCTATAGAAAGGGGTTGCAATATGATCGTTGCCCATCACCCGGTCATATTCTTTGGGATAAAAAGATTGTCAGGACGCAGCTACGTGGAGCGGGTAGTGATGAAGGCCATAAAAAATGATATCAGTATCTATGCCGCACATACCAACCTGGATAATATGCGGCACGGCGTAAATGCCAAGATAGCGGAACGCCTGGGATTGGGGGATACTGCCATACTGGCCCCTGTTAAAGACAGCCTGAGGAAATTATATACTTATGTGCCCGTGGATGCTGCAGATAGCGTAAGAGAAGCCCTCTTTGCCGCAGGTGCAGGGCAGGTGGGTCTGTATAGCGAGTGCAGTTTTAATATGGAAGGGATGGGCAGTTTCAGGCCTTCGAAGGATGCGGCGCCTGCTATTGGCAATGCGGGGGGAGCTAGAGAACAGGTTAATGAGCTTAAAATAGAGGTATTGTTACCCAAACACCTGGAAGGAAGGGTGCTGGATGCCCTGGTAAAGGCACATCCATATGAAGAAGTTGCATATGAACTTGTTAACCTGTTAAATGTCAACCAGGATATTGGTGCTGGTATGACCGGCAATTTGCCTGAACCCATGGAAGAGGCTGATTTCCTTGTCCTGTTGAAAGGACAAATGGGCGCAGATTGTATCCGGCATACCGAACTAAGCGGTAAAAAAGTGCAAAAAGTGGCCATCTGCGGGGGCGCGGGGAGCTTCCTGCTCCGGGATGCGATCGCGGCGGGAGCCGATTTTTTTGTAACGGGGGATTTTAAATATCATCAATTTTTTGATGCAGAGGGGAAGATCGTGATAGCCGATATTGGCCATTATGAGAGTGAACAATTCACAAAAGAAATATTTGAGGCCATACTTAAGAAAAAATTCCCTAATTTTGCCACTCTTTTATCAAATTTATCCACCAATCCTGTAAAATATTTTTGCTGATATGGCTACAGTAAAAGACTTTTCGGTTGAAGAAAAGCTCATAGCGGTTCTGACCTTGCAGAAGATCGATTCTAAAATAGATGAGATCAAAACCTTAAAGGGCGAACTGCCTATGGAGGTCAAGGACCTTGAAGATGAAATTGAGGGTTTGCAAACGCGTATCCAGAATATTGATACCGACATAAATACCATCAACAATTTTATCGAGACCAAGAATGCTGCCAAAAAGGAAGCACAGGCCCTGATAAAGAAGTATGAAAAACAGCAGGACAACGTAAAGAACAACCGCGAGTTTGAAGCTATCAATAAAGAGATAGAAATGCAGGAACTCGAGGTGAAGCTGAACGAGAAGCACATAAAAGATGCAAATGCCGAGCTGAAAGAACGTGCTAACCAGCGGATAAAGACCGAAGAGAAGATAGCAGATGTGGAAGTGGCATTGAAAGCTAAAAAAGCTGAACTGGAAAAGATCATAGCCGACACTGAGAAAGAAGAAAAAGTACTGAGTGCCAAATCGGATGCGGCTAAAGAAAAAGTAGACCCCCGTTTGCTTTCGGCATACGAGCGCATACGCCACAGTTATCGTAACGGTCTTTCTGTAGTGCCTATCCTGCGCGATTCATGCGGTGGCTGCTTTAACGTGATACCCCCGCAACGCCAGTCGGAGATACGCCAGCGCAAAAAGATAATAGTATGCGAGCATTGCGGCCGTATATTGGTGGACAGCGACCTGAATGAATCAGTGAAAGTGTCTGATAAATAAAATAGTTTATAATGCTATAGAAAAGGAGCCTGTAAAGCTCCTTTTTTTATAAAACCTGCCAGAGCTCTTGAAGTTTCGCATATTTTAATTTTAGCGTAGGTTTGCAGCGATTTTTGATCCCTGAAATAATTAAATAATAAATCCACTTGTTCAAATGAAGATATTAGTTTGTATCAGCCAGGTACCGGATACTACAACCAAGATCGCCTTTGCTGATAATAATACACATTTCAATACACAGGGCGTTCAGTTCATCATTAATCCATACGATGAATGGTATGCACTGGTACGTGCACTGGAGCTGAAGGAAAGCGGTGCTGCCACAGCGGTGAACCTGGTGACCGTAGGTAAGGCAGATGCTGAACCCGTGATACGCAAGGCACTGGCCCTGGGCGGTGATGAGGCTATACGCATAGATACGGACAGCAGCGATCCTTATGTAGTGGCTGCACAGATAGCTGCCTATGCCAAAGCTGAAAACTACGACCTGGTGCTTTGCGGTAAAGAATCGATAGACTATAATAATGGTGTTACCGGTGCTATGCTGGCCGAGATGCTGGATATGAATTACATAGGTTTTGCTACTAAGCTGGACATTGAAGGCGGAACTGCAACCGTGAAGCGCGAGATAGAAGGCGGTGAAGAAACAGATGCAAGCAGCCTGCCCCTGGTAGTATCATGCCAGAAGGGGATGTCCGAAGCGCGCATACCCAATATGCGTGGCATCATGGCAGCACGCACCAAACCGCTTAAAGTGGTGGCCCCTGCAGATGTGCAGCCATTGAGCAATATCGTGTCCTACGAATTGCCGCCCGCAAAAACAGGAGTGAAAATGGTGAGCCCTGATAACATGGATGAACTGGTGAGCCTGCTGCATAACGAAGCAAAGGTTATTTAATTATTCAATTGAAAATTTACAATACTCTAGTATAATGTCTGTAATCGTATTAGCCGAACACACACAAGGCACTTTCAGGAAAAAAACTTTTGAAGCTGTGCAATATGCTGCAACCATTGCGCAGTCTTTAGGTACCAGCGTCACTGCTGTTGCATTAGGCAATATAGCAGAGAGCGAATTGCAGGGACTGGGACAGTATGGTGCTGCAAAAGTGTTGCATATTGCTGATGCCCGTCTTGATAATTTTAGCTCGCGTGCTTATACCAAAGCACTTGTTGCTGCTGCACAAAAGGAAGCTGCAAAAGTGATCGTTGCACTGCATGATGTAAGTGGGAAAGCAGTTGCTCCGCGTATTGCCGCTAACTTAAAAGCGGGCATGGTAGCCGGTGCGGTTTCGCATCCCGACTTGTCTAATGGTTTTGTTGTTAAGAAAGCGGTTTTCTCGGGCAAAGCATTCGCTTATGTGAACATAAGCAGCGATGTGAAAATTATCACCCTGATGCCCAACACATTCGCGGTTACGAAAGGTGAAGGCAGCGCGGCAGTTGAAAAAATGGAGGTGGCTTTTGACGATAAAGACTTTGGTGTAACCGTAAAAGAAGTGAATAAAGTGACGGGTGCTGTGCCACTTACTGAGGCCGAACTGGTTGTGTCTGGTGGTCGTGGTATGAAAGGCCCTGAGAACTGGCATATCCTGGAAGACCTTGCTAAAGAATTAGGTGCGGCCCTGGCATGTTCGCGCCCGGTGGCAGATTCGCATTGGAGGCCACATCATGAACACGTGGGCCAAACAGGCGGTACCATACGTCCTAATCTGTATATAGCTGTCGGTATATCAGGAGCTATACAACACCTGGCGGGTGTTAACGGCTCAAAGACGATCGTGGTGATCAATAAAGACCCTGAAGCGCCATTTTTCAAGGCAGCAGATTATGGAGTGGTAGGTGATGCGATGGAAGTTGTGCCCCGGTTAACCGAAGCTGTAAAGAAGTTTAAGGAAAGCCACAATTAAGTTCCCGCTAAGTTATTATTATGGCTTTTCCCATTTTTTTAGCCCTGGATTAAAACAGGGCTAAAAAAATGCCCGATTTATCCACATAATTGCTTTTAGTTTGTATTTATATTAGTAATAAATAATTTGTATAATGTTGATTATCAATTTATATATTGATTTCTATGCTGATGTGTAATTCTATAGTTAAAAAAACATAACGAAAATACCATTTGTATCTTTAAATTTTGTACTTTAGTTGGGAGTTTTTGTATAATAATCCGTACAGTATGAACAAAAAATACTTCTTATCTTTTGCTATTGCCTTATGTTGTTTTTCATTGGGGCTTAAGGCGCAAATGAACTATTACCTGATACCCCTGGCAGGTACTTATACCTCAATAGCAGGTACTACGGTGGCATTGACGGGAAATGCCGATGAAGGTTATGCCAACAATATCCCCATAGGCTTTAACTTTTATTTTGATGGCGGACCAACCGCATCTACCAGCCTTAGCGTGAGTACTAATGGTTTTGCTACACTGAACGGTGTATTGGCAAATGCCACTTCCACTAACGACCTTACAGGCGGCCTTTTGGGCAACAGGCCCATTATTGCACCGCTTTGGGATGATCTGGATGACCTGGATCCCGCAGCTATCAGCTATAATACTACCGGTACAGCTCCCAACAGGGTATTTACCATGCAATGGAATGATATAAGCTGGACTGCCATAGGCAGTGCTACAACCGCGTCCTTGTCATTCCAGATGAAACTGTACGAAGGCAATAACAATATTGACTTTATGTATAATAGTACCGGTAGCACTAATGGTTCGCCTGCGGCTTCTATTGGTCTTTCTGAAACTTTGCCAGGTCCCAATAATTTCATTTCGCTCAATAGTGCTGTTGCTAATCCTACAACAAGTACTACATCTGAAACAACGACCATCAACAGTCTTCCACCTACAGGTACCATATACAGGTTCGTATATTGTCCTCCACCGGTGTTGACGCATACTAATGTAACCATCAACAGCTGGACATCGAACTGGACCAATACAGGGGCAAGCTACTATGAATATTCAGTGGATAGCGTATGGAGTGCGACACCTAACAATGCTGTTTTCCAAACTACAAATACTACTCAATTCTTTGGCAATCACTCGCCTAATAATACCTTCTACGTTTATGTAAGGGCAAATTGCGGTGGCGGCCATTTCTCACCATGGGTTATAGATACGGTAAATACACCTGCCTTACCGCCATGTAATGCACCGCTTGGCCTTACCGTTTATGGTGTAACATATTACACGGCAAACATCATCTGGACAGCAGTACCCGGCGCACTCAGCTATCAATTTGTATTGAATCAAAGTCCGGTGACACCGGCGATACAAGGTACACCTACCGCGTTAACATATTATAATGCAACCGGGTTACTGCCAAATACTACCTATTACTTCCATTTACGTACGGATTGTAGTGGATATCCTACGGATACATCTTCATGGGAAACTATCTCATTCACAACATTACCGTTACCGCCATGTCTTATCCCGACGGGCCTCTATGCGAATAATATTACCAACATCGGTGCAGACATTGGCTGGAACCCGCAATCGAATATCATAGGGTGGGAATTTGTGCTCGATCAAAGCACCAATAACCCGGTAGTAGGTGCGCTCAGTACATCAAATGCGCTGTCGGCAACCGGCCTTAACTCGCTTACCACTTATTACCTGCATGTGCGAACAGATTGCAGCACATGGCCGAACGATACTTCGGGTTGGGCTATATATGCCTTTACTACACTGCCGGACAGTTGTACACAGCCAACAAACCTGCAGATATCATTTGTAGACCAATACACTGCATTTGTGAGCTGGAATGCCGCACCGGGTGCATATGGATATGAATACATCGTAGACCAGAATCCTAATACGCCGGCAGTTGGTGGCACGCCTACTTTCTCGACCTTCCACTCTGTTTCGTCATTGAATTCAAGCACGACTTACTATCTCCATGTGCGAACGGTCTGTGATACGAATTACTATGATAATAGTTTCACACCTTGGGTTACCTCGTCCTTCTATACCCAGCCTGGTCTTAAAGTAGGCAATGTAGCTGGTAATGCTGACTTTACAGTTGCCGCATTCCCGAACCCGGTTCGGAATAATGTAACTGTATCTATGGTTGGTGTACAGAAAGGAAGCAGTGCTCTTAAACTTACCGATGTAACCGGTAAACTGGTCAAAGTGATACCGGTGGACGGTAAAGAGCAGGTGGATATAGATATGACTGGCCTGGCTACGGGTATGTATATGCTTAAATATATTGATGAAGAGCAATCATACGTGCTGAGGCTTACCAAACAATAATAATAACATCTCTATTTAGTAATAAAAGCAGCCCCGTTTTACGGGGCTGCTTTTATTTTGTTATCATTATATTTTTTCTTCATGAAAATACTATATAGTTATTTATTTTTATTATTTTCCCAACTATATGGCAAACGCTATTGTCTTAAAGTAGATATCTAAAACCTGTTTTTATGCGTAAAACGATCCTCTTATCCATTGTCTTACTGTTATCCCTTTTTTCACCCCGGTTGTTACATGCTGCGTGTACTACACCCACTGTAGTTATATCAAATATCACGATCAATAGCTTTTCTGCCGGTTGGACGGGTGTACCTACAGCTTTGAATTTTGAATATATTCTAGATCAAAGCCCCGCTACGCCGGTTGTACCGGGTACGCCAACCACTAATAATACCCAGGCATTTACCGGTTTACTTCCGTCAACGACCTATTACCTGCATGTAAGGGCAAACTGCGGCGTTGCCAATGGTTTTTCGGCCTGGGTGAATAACCCGGTAACCACATTGTCCCTGCCTCCCTGCGGCCCGCCACCCGGCCTTATAGCGTATGGTTTTACGAACTTTTCAGCCAATATTGTATGGGCAGCAGTGCCGGGCGCTTTAAGCTACCAATTCTTATTGAACCAAAACCCTGCAACACCCATTGTGCAGGGGATACCCACGGCGCTTACTTATTACAACGCTACCGGCCTTGCTCCCGGGACTACTTATTATTTCCATCTCCGCACCGATTGCAGTGCCTATCCGGGCGACACATCAGGCTGGGAAACGATACAATTCGCTACACCACCAATACCACCCTGCCAGGCCGCAACAGGCTTTACTGCCAATAATATAACCAATAACAGTGCTGATGTTGCCTGGAGCCCCCAATCAAATATATTAGGCTGGGAATTTGTGCTGGACCAAAATCCATCAGATCCTGTTGTGGGTGCTTTGACTACTGCCAATGCCCTGGCTTTTACGGGGCTTACATCACTAACCACCTATTATTTGCACCTGCGCACCGATTGCAGTGTTTATCCAAATGATTCTTCGCATTGGGTACATTTCTCTTTTATGACCCACAGTGATAGCTGTACACTGCCCAGCGGGCAACAAATAACATTTGTATCGCCATTCACGGCTTTTGTAAGCTGGAACGCATCACCGGGTGCGTATGGTTATGAATATCTTATAGATCAAAACCCCGGAACACCTGCAGAAGGGGGGACGCCTACATTCAGCACTTTTCATAGTGTAACGGGACTGCTATCATCTACAACATACTACCTGCACATACGCACTGTTTGTGATACCGGGATATATAATAACAGCTATACAGACTGGGTAACCACGTCTTTTTATACCCAACCGGGGTTAAAAGCAAGTAATGTTGCAGGCAGCGATAATTTCATTATTGCGGCATTCCCCAATCCCGTACAGCAAGCCGTTGCAATAAGCATACAAGGCATACAGCAGGGCAATAGTACGCTGCAGTTAACTGATATGACCGGTAAATTGCTGCAAACAGTCGCGGTAGGTGGTAAAGATAAATTGACCATTAACATGAATGACTTTGCTGCAGGCATTTACCTGCTGCGCTATACTGATAACGAGCAAGTATATACCTTAAAACTGGTAAAGCAATAGGCAAGCTTTCTCCTTTTAAAAAAGAAAGTCCCGCAATTTTGCGGGACTTTTTCTATTACATCAAATACATCTGCGTTATAGTGTACGTTTTACTTCCACTTCATCGTAGCCTTCAATAATATCGCCAACGCGTATGTCATTATAGTTCTTTATGGACAAGCCGCATTCGTAACCGGCATTCACGTCTTTTACATCGTCTTTAAAACGCTTCAGTGATGCCAGCTCGCCGGTATAAATAACGATACCGTCGCGTACAAGATTCAGCTTGGTATTACGGGTCATTTTGCCATCAAGTACATAGCAACCTGCAATAGTACCTATGCCGCTTATCTTGAATATTTCACGTACTTCTATATTGCACACTACTTTCTTCTCTATTTTCGGTTCCAGCAGGCCTTCCATAGCGCTCTTTATTTCTTCTATGGCATCGTAGATGATAGAATAAGTGCGTATCTCTATATTCTCCTGATCTGCAAGTTTTGCAGCCTGCATGGACGGACGTACCTGGAAACCAAGTATAATAGCGTCGGAAGCCGTAGCGAGCAGTACATCGCTTTCGGTTATCTGGCCCACACCTTTATGCACCACATTTACAGCTACTTCTTCGGTTGATAATTTTTGCAGTGAATCGCTTAACGCTTCAACGGAGCCATCAAAGTCACCTTTGATGATAATACTGAGTTCCTTGAAATTGCCGAGTGCAAGACGGCGGCCAATTTCGTCGAGTGTGATATGCTTGCGTGCACGTATGCCCTGCTCGCGCATGATCTGCGCACGATGGTTGGCAATATCTTTTGCTTCGTCCTCGTCTTCATATACCTTGAACTTCTCACCGGCCTGTGGGGCACCGTTGAGGCCAAGTACCTGTACAGGAGCTGAGGGGCCTGCATTGTCCACCCGCTGGCCACGTTCGTTGAACATGGCTTTTATTTTACCGTAATACTGTCCGCATACGATCATATCACCCTGTTCAAGGGTGCCATTTTGCACCAGTATAGTAGCCTGGTATCCACGGCCCTTATCCAGTGAGGCTTCAATAACACTACCTGTTGCCAGGCGGTCGGGATTGGCCTTCAGTTCCAGTAACTCAGCTTCAAGACCGATCTTCTCAAGTAAAAGATCAATGTTGAGACCCTTTTTAGCTGATATTTCCTGGCTTTGGAATTTACCGCCCCAGTCTTCAACCAATATGTTCATATTGGCCAATTGTTCTTTTATCTTTTCAGGGTTAGCACCTTCTTTATCTATTTTGTTGATCGCAAATATCATTGGCAGGTTTGCCGCCTGCGCATGTGATATCGCCTCTTTGGTCTGTGGCATTATCGCATCGTCGGCCGCTACTACTATTACGGCTACGTCGGCCACTTTGGCACCACGGGCACGCATTGCCGTAAAGGCTTCGTGACCGGGGGTATCCAGGAAGGTTATTTTTTTACCTGTGCTGGTCTCTACCCTATAGGCACCAATGTGCTGGGTGATACCGCCAGCCTCGCCGGCTACAACATTGGCACTGCGTATATAGTCGAGCAAAGAAGTTTTACCATGATCTACGTGTCCCATGATGGTAACGATGGGGGCACGGGGTATCAGGTCTTCTTCGCTGTCTTCTATTTCTTCCTCTTCCTCGTTTTCCTGCTCCAGGTTGATGAATTCAACGTCCACACCGAATTCACTCGACACGAGTTCGATCACTTCAGCATCAAGGCGCTGGTTGATAGACACCATGATGCCAAGGCTCATACACTTACTGATCACATCTGCAAAGCTTACATCAAGCAGGCTGGCCAGTTCGCTAACCGATATGAATTCGGTCACCTGTATCACGTTATTTTGCTCTGCATTCTCAGCTGCAGCACGTTTTTCAGCCATTTCATCGCGCTTGTTACGGCGATACTTGGCTTTAGAGTTCTTGCCGCGTGTGCCGCCTGTCAGTTTGGCTTGCGTTTCGCGTATTTTATCCTGTATTGCTTTAGAATCGATCTCCTGCTGTTGCGGCGTTAAAGAGCTGCGTTGCCCGCGGCGATGGTCGCTGCGTTGTGTGCCACTGCGGCTGCCACCGGTACCACGCCCGCCGCCAAAGCCCTGGCCTCCCCCGCTACGCTGGTCGTGCGGCCTCTTTTCACGGTTTTGTCCGCCGCCCTGTTGGTCTGGTTTAAAGGTTTCCGGTTTCTTTTGTACGGGTATGCGTTTGCGGCTACGTTTTTCTTTATTATCGGGTTTGGTGCCTGAACCGGTGCTGGCTGCAGGCAATTGTATCTTACCAATGATCTTTGGCCCCTCGAGTTTGGGGGCCTTCATTTGTATATGTTCAGGTTTTAGCTCTGTAGTTTCTTCAGTAGCAGTAGGCGTAGGAGTGTCCTGTACAGCCGGGGTTTCTTCAGGGAAGGGTATCTCGGCTTCGGCCGTCTGCTTACCTTTCTTAGTGGTTTTCTTAGCTTCTTTAGCAGCTTGCTCTTCAGTAGTTTCCTCTGTTTCTTTGGTATCTTTTTTCTTAGCTGCTGCACCCTTTTTGGGCCTCGATGACATATTCATATCCTCGAGGTTGATCTTGCCGAGCACGTTCGGCCCTTCCAGTTTGGGGGCTTTTACGTTTTTGTTCCCGGTATCTGCAGGCTCTTCTGCGGCTGCAGGAGGCACCATTTCTTTTTCTTCTTCTTTAGCCTTCTTTTTCGTTTCGGGTTCTGCTACAGGCTCGGCTGCTACAACAGGTTCTTTAACGGGTTCAGGGGCGGGTTTCTCTTCTTTCTTCTTTTCTGCTACCGGTGCTGCGGGTTCGGGCTCTTCTTTCTTATCTCTTGCGGTAAGGTCCAGTTCGTCTTTATTCTTTTTAAGGTTGTCGAGCAACGAACCTTTGGGCAACGCGATCTCCTCGCTCTTACGTTTGGCCGCTTTGTCTTGTGCAAACTCGGCCTGTAAGGCGTCATACATTTCTTCCGTCAGCTTGGTATTAGGATTGCTGGCATTTATCTCAAATCCCCTATGGGTAAGGAATTCTACAAGCGTTTCCTTACCGATATTGAATTCTTTTGCTGCTGCCAGTAACCTTGGTGTCTTTATTGCTGTTGCCATTCTTTATTTTAGTCAAAAAAATATTTCTCTAAGTTTTGCCTAAGCCTGCCCACATAAATGTACAAACCTAAGCATTTTTGCCTGAAATATGCCCCTATCTGCCTATGTTGTAAAGGTTTGGCAGAGGCCGCGAACAGGCTTATTCTTCATTCTCAAACTCTGCTTCCAGTATCTTACGCACATCCTTAACCGTTTCTTCTTCAAGATCGGTACGGCGTACCAGTTCTTCTATGGTCAGGTCCAGTATGCTCAGGGCTGTATCGCAGCCTATGCGCTTAAACTCATCAATCACCCATCCTTCTATCTCATCTGCAAATTCATCCAGATCTATATCATAGTCGAGTCCTTCGTCCTGGATATCGCGGTACACATCTATACTGAAGCCGGTGAGCTCCTGCGCCAGCTTAATGTTCACACCCTTCTTGCCAATGGCCAGGGATACCTGGTCCGGGTCAAGGTACACATCTGCATGGTTCGTTTCGTTATTGATATCCATACGGTTGATGCGCGATGGAGTGAGCGAGCGCTGGATGAGCAGTTGCAGGTTGTTCGTATAATTGATAATGTCAATATTCTCATTGCGTAATTCACGTACGATACCATGTATACGGCTACCCTTCATGCCCACACATGCACCTACGGGGTCTATGCGGTCGTCATAGCTTTCTACGGCTACCTTTGCACGTTCGCCGGGTTCGCGTACTATTTTCTTTATAACAATCAGGCCATCCATTATTTCAGGTACCTCGATCTCCAGTAATTTTTCAAGGAATGAGGAGTGCGTGCGGCTAAGGATGATGATAGGCGTATTGTTACGCATCTCTACTTTCTTCACTACTGCACGCACAGATTCTCCTTTCTTGAAGAAATCGGTGGGTATCTGTTCGGATTTGGGCAGGATCAGCTCGTTGCTTTCATCGTCCAGCAGCAGTATCTCTTTTTTCCATATCTGGTATACTTCGCCGGTTATGATCTCCCCTACACGTTCGGCATATTTCTTCAGGAGGTTGTTCTTCTTCAGATCGCCGATACGTGCTGCCAGTGTTTGCTTTGCAGCCAGGATGGCACGCCTGCCGAAATCATGCACTTCCATCTCCTCATACACTTCCTCGCCTACATTATAGTCAGGTTCTATTTTTATAGCATCTGTATAGGGTATTTGCATATTATCATCTTCAATCATATCATCTTCCACTATTTCGCGGCGGCGAAATATTTCAAGGTCGCCTGTCTGGTCATTTACGATCACGTCGAAGTTCTCATCACTGCCAAATTTCTTGCGCAGTAAGGTTTTGAACACATCTTCAATAACCTTCATCAAGGTAGGACGGTCTATATTCTCCGCGTCCTTAAACTCCTGGAATGACTCAATAAGATTGATACTTGCCATTGTCTGTCACATTTGTCCCGCCAGTGGCGGAATTGTTTAAAAAATGATTTGTACTACTGTTTTTTTGATTTGTGAAAAAGGTATCTCTGCTGTTGTTATTTCTTTTTTCTTGTTCTTCATTTCTAATACGATCCCTTCATGTGTAACTTCTTTCAATATGCCTGTCTGTTCTGTGCCTTCGACCGGTGTGATCTCCACTTTACGGCCTATGTTCTTTTTATATTGGCGCAGGCCACTTAGTGGTTCGTCGATACCGGGACTCGATACCTCGAGCGAATAATCGCCCTCGGGGAAGAGCTCTTCTGACTCTATGAGCGCATATAGTTTCCGGTTAATAGCTGCACTTTTTTCAATAGAGAGCCCGCTATCCGAGTCAAGAAACACCTTGACATTGTTTATGGGCTTGATTCTCATATTCACCAGAAACATATCAGTGCCTTCCAGCAATGGCTCCAATAAACTTTTTATTTTTTCTAATACTTCTGCCATAAGATAAAAAACAAGGGGACAACCATGTGTCCCCTTCTTTCGAATTCTTTCCGTTGCAAATATACGGAACTTCTTATCAATTGCAAAAAATAGAGCTATATGATAGGCCTATTATGTTTTTGTTAACGTTGCTCAATGTTAAATTAGGTACCTTTGGCTTATTATGGTAAAAGTTCTTATCACGGCCTTTGTAATTGTGGTCCTTTACCGTTTTCTTACCCGGTTCGTATTCCCGGTATTCAAACTTACCAAACAGGCCCGCGATCATATGCAGAAAATGCAGCAACAGATGCAGGATATGGAGCAGCAAAGGCAGCAAGGCACGCAACATAGCAAGCCGTTGGATGGGGATTATATTGAATATGAGGAGGTGAAATAATTATTCACGAGGTCTGAAAATATCTTTTTCTATCGTCATCCCTTTTTCAAGGTGAATGCTTTGTATACCGGTTTTCCTTGCTCCTTCCACATGCTGCAGGCTATCATCAATAAATAAGGTTCGGGCAGCATCAAAACCGGTCTCTTCCAATATACGTTCATAAACCTCTTTGTCGGGTTTGCGTATGCCGATGCGATGTGAAAGATAGACCTTATCGAAAAACACACCGATATTGGGGATGCCGTTTTGCTGTATGAGTATTTTGTTAAAGGCCTCCTCATGGAGCTCATTGGTATTGCTGAGCAGCACCATATCGTAATGCAGTTGTAGTTGTTGTAATATTTGCAGCCTTTGTAAGGGGAAATCGAGCAGCATAGCATTCCAGGCATTTATGATATCTGTTTCTGACAGGGCCATACCTGCAAGTGCCTGTATAGCCTTTATGAATGTTGCTGTATCTATTTTCCCTGTCTCAAAGTCGTCGAAGAGGCTGGTTTGCTGTGCCTGCGAATATAATTGCGGAAAATTCGGGATGCCGAGCTTCGTAAATGCTTTTTCAGTCCGCCTGTAGTCTATATTCAATATTACGCCACCGAGGTCGAGGATAATATGCCGGATGCCCTGGATCATACTGCAAACATAAAGAGACGAGTGCTAATAAGCAGGCTTGCAGCCTAAAAACAGGTATTGTGCCACTTTCGGACTACCCCATAGTTTGGAAAATTTGATAGGGAAATAAATTTTATATCTTTAAGCTTTACCTGCTTAAGTTTAATATGTTATTCACCAGGAAGATAGGCCTGATATTAGGGAAAGGCAGGTGATAACCGAAGACCCTATGTTCGATCTCCAGGCGGGATATGATACCACTGTTTACTTGCTGCGGGTTACGAGTTTCAGGCATCATTTATATTCTTTGAAAGCGGGCTATCTTGAAAATCATATACCGCATATCGGTCTTAATGCTTCGTGGAATGCGGCCTACCTGGGTTTTATGCTCCTGATGGGTTTATACAATTTTTTCCTGTTTCTATCTATTCGTAACCGGCCATACCTTTTTTATTCATTATACGTGATATGTATTGGCATCTTTAATGCCAACCTGAACGGAACAGCCTTCCTGTATCTATGGCCTGCTCACCCCAACTGGAATCATGCAGAGATCGTTTTCAGTAATGCAGCAGGCATTTTTTCACAGTTGTTCATTCTCTCCTTCCTGGATCTTAAAAAATACTGCCGCACGTGCAATAAAATAATATGGACACTGGCAGTATTATATATATGCAACCTGCTTATAGCAATCCTTGGCTTTGATAAATTGTCATTTATGGTGATACAGCCTGTTACCTTCTCTTCGCTGGTAATGGCAATAGTAGCTTCTGTTACTGTATTGCGCAAGGGCTACAGGCCGGCACGCTTTTATGTGCTGGCATCGGGTTTTATGATATTGGGTGTCTTCGTTTTTTTGCTGGGCAACCGGGGAGTGATCCCTTACGGGGGTGTTTCTGAAAAATCGATACAAGTTACCTCTCTGGTAGAAGCTTTATTACTTTCTTTTGCCCTTGCCGACCGCATCAATACTTACAGGAGAGAAAAAGAACAGTTGGTACGTGCCCAAAATGAGATACTGGAGCAAAAAGTAACGGAACGCACCGAGGAACTGAATAAAAAACGACAGGAGTCGGAAGAGTTGCTGCTGAATATATTACCGGCTGATGTAGCCGCAGAATTAAAGGAGAATGGTGTGGCGCAAAGCAGGAACTATGAATCGGTAACGGTACTCTTTACCGACTTCAAAGACTTTACCTCTATAGTGGAAAAGATTAGTCCTGAGTTGCTGGTGGCCAATCTCAATGAATGTTTTTCGGCCTTTGATAAAATAATAGAGAAATATGGTATTGAAAAGATAAAGACTATCGGGGACGCATACATGTGTGCGGGCGGTTTTGGCAGTAATAGCGATGACAGTGTGCTGAATGTGGTCAGGGCTGGCCTCGAGATACGTGATTTTATCGTGCAGCGCAATAATAGCCGGAATATATCCGGCAGGAATAAGATGGATGTGCGCATAGGTATACATACCGGTCCTGTGATAGCGGGTATAGTAGGGATAAAAAAGTTTGCCTATGATATATGGGGCGATACGGTGAACATTGCATCGAGAATGGAATCGGCCAGTGATGCCAATAAGGTAAATATTTCAGGAACAACCTACGAGATCGTTAAAGATCACTTCACAGCAGTATACCGGGGTAAAGTGCCGGCAAAGAATAAGGGAGATGTGGATATGTATTTTGTGGAGTGGCCCGATGAGTAGACCGCTTCCCGAATATCAAATAATAAAAAACCAGCCACAAACCGAAAAGGTTAGAACTTTCAAGTGCCGCTCTGCAGGTGAATTAAATGCTCCTATAAAATAAAAATAAGTTATTTTGGTTACGATGAACGTACCAAGATTAAAGCTGGTCAGGGGAATAAATTTTTTGTCACTTGCGTTGGCAGTAACACTTTGGGTCATTTTTTTTGTGCTTTTTTTTAGCACCCACGCCTACAATAAGCTTAGCTTTCTGCCTTTAATACCCTATATGGTCGTTGCTCCTTTGTTTATACTTTGCTCGTTCATCCTCACAATCAAAAACAAGCATCACCTCGGAGTTTTGCTATATGCCTTGTTCCTGTCGTTGATGGTACAAAATAATGCATCAATGAATATTTATCAGATTTATAGTTTGTCGCCAGATCTGATCGTGGTTATTAGCACGGCAATATCATTTACAGTTCTTATTAAATCTCTCCAGAGTTTTCCGAGACAGCTCACTGAAAATGATATAAAAAGTGTATTCCCCCGAAATAAGGCCGTCTCCCGGTATTTGGTGTGGACGTTAAAAGGATATATCTGGGTGGTTTTTCCTTTAATGTTCGTTGCATTAGCCGCAATTGCCTCATACCAGGGTGGTTTCATAAAGTTACTGGTGTTCGCCACTCTTTTATTAACGGCACTAATGTGCCTTTTCGTTAACTATAAAAAAGCGATACAGTCTGAGCAAAATAAAATTTTGTGGTTATTTTGGGGGTTGATCTCTTATTCGTTCCTGGTATTGATAAGTGTGATGACAGAGCTGCTTAATGGAGAAATCGGCCCGCTTGCAAACCTTATTCTGACATCGGTAAAAGCATTGGTACTTACGATATCACTATTGATGAGCGTATTCTTTTTCGATACGTTTGACACCGGCACTATTATCCGGCGTACAGTTGTAGATGGTACTATTTTCACAGCTATAGTTATTATTTACAATACAGTAGAGCACTATTTTCTGCATTGGTTGTCACATACACTGCATTTATCCGATGCTTTAATTTCCTCCTTCTTATCCGGCCTGTTTGTTCTGATTTTCAGCCCTATTCACCACAGGTTGATGCACTTCCTGCAAAGGAAAATCAAGAGGCATCCTGATTCACATACGAATGCCAGGACTTGAACCTGTCCCGATAGCTATCGGAATCCTGATTATGGGCCAGGTACAGTGTATTTTTCAATTAGTTTTTTGAATGATCTCCAGGTATTGTATCAAATTCCTTATATGCCTCATGCTTTTAATGTGATTTTTTATGGCCATCGCCTGCTTCATTGAAGAACAATCTATCTGATATAAATTTCCCGGTCTTTTATCCTTGCAGTGTATTTTGCATCATAATAATTGCTTAGATGTTGGCTTAGCCGCTCAAAAGCAGTTAACATGGTAGCACCACAGTAATAGCTATCCTTTGGGGACTATATAGTATGTAAACACATGGCATAATAAAAAAACCAGCCATAAACGGCTGGTTTTTGTGGTCCCACTAGGACTTGAACCTATCCCGATAGCTATCGGGACCCTGATTAGGAGTCAGGCACAGCATATTTTTCAATTAGTTTTTGAATGATATCGGGATATTGCGTCAAATTCCTTATATACTTCTTACTTTTCATGCTTTTGATATGCTTTTCTATAGCCATCGCCTGCTTCATTGAAGAACAATCGATCTGGATATAAATTTCCCAGTCTTTTATCCGTGCCGTGTATTTTGCATCATAATAATCGCTTAGATGGTGGTATAGCCGCTCAGAAGCAGTTAATGTGGTGGCACCACAGTAATAGGTATCCTTTGCGGGACTATATAGTATGTAAACACATGGCATGATAAAAAAAACCAGCCATAAACGGCTGGTTTTGGTGGTCCCACTAGGACTTGAACCTAGGACCCCCTGATTATGAGTCAGGTGCTCTAACCAACTGAGCTATAGGACCCGGCTAATGAGCCAACCCGAAATATTCGGGAGTGCAAATGTAGTAGATTTTCGATAAAATAAAACAGAATTGTTACACTTTTTAGTAGCAGCCAGTATAGCTTACCATCTTATTTTAAGCCATTCCGAAAATTGTTTATTGGTCAGGGGCTTGCGCTCACTAAGGGCCAGGGGCAGTTTTAATAAGGCTACGGGCAGCGCTAACAGGCTATACAAGCCTACCGATAAGGGGGCTCTTTTGCTTCTGAAGCTGAACAGCACATGCGACAAGTATTTGCCGAAAAAATATGGTAATACCCAAATTAAGGGGTAATGCATTGCTACGATGAGCATATCATTGCGGGTGGCGTTGAACCTTAACCTGCGATACCAGGCAGCGCTGCGCTCTCCCGGCATATAATTGTGATAAACATGAATGCGTTTCGCAAAACGGAGCTCATAGCCGCTATGCACCATTTTTAGTGTAATATCAGTTTCTTCGCCGACGGAGTGAATGAACTTATTGAAGCCACCTACATGTTCAATCGCTTTCCTTGAGTAGGCACAGCCACAGGTGATATGGCTGCCAATGATCTGCCCGTCGGCCTGGATATTTTGTAGTTGGCTTAGATAGGCTTCATTTGGCGAACGAACGTCGAACATCAGGCAGCCGAGAGCGGGATATTGGTTAAAATATTCCTGGACGATGAAGAGACTGTCCTCATTCTCGAACCATGCATCATCATCCAACGAAACGATGATATCTCCTTTCCCTTGTTCTATACCTACATTTCGTGCATAGGCCTGCCCTTTATTGGTGGGTAATTTTATGTATGTGAAACGGCCATTTAAAGGAATAAGGTGCTCAATAGGATGTTCGCCGCAATCATCTATAATATAGACATGATAATCGGCGTATGCCTGCTTCTGTATCTCAGCTACAAATTTTTCAATATCCTTCGGGCGATTATATGTAGGGATAATTATGTCTATCATGAAGCAATGGCAAATGTAATTAAAGCTCCAGATTCAATTAGAAAGTAATTTCATGAATTGAAACAAGCTATTCATGTATCAATAAGCATAAATATATGCTGCAATATTTTATATTTAAGGCTGATTATGTTGCGGGAGCTAAAGGGATTTTGCATCGTTCTGTTCGTATTGCTCTGCGGACCTGTTTTCGCACAGCAGCCTTATAGCTACAGCTTCAATGAGCGGCATGGCTTTCCCATCAATGAGATCTATTACCTGTACCAGGATAAAAGAGGCAGCGTTTGGATAGGCTGCAATGACGGTATCTTCCGGTATAGCAATGGCTCTTTCCGGCAATTCACTAACCAGCAACGCAATTCAAGGGGCATCTCGCACATACTTGAAGATAAATACGGGCGCATCTGGTGCCAGAATTTCACCCGGCAAATATTTTGTATCGAGCATGATTCGATGCGCCTGGTATTCGATGCTTCGAAGTACATAACAGTTAATCCACCCATTGATGTGGACAGCGAAGGTAACCTATATGTTGGCGCCCAGGGGGCTTTTTTCGTCTTGTATGGAGATAAAAAGCTGAAACGGGTAGAAATGCCTGTAAATACTTCGCCTGCTGAAATATTTCACGATCGCGACGGATCAGTATTGATAGCAGCAGATAAATTGTACCGCTGGGAAAACGGGAAGCTTAAGACGATAAACAAGATCAGTGATCCTGACGTGATGCGCACATTCGGACATGGGGGCATGAAATTCGATTACCTCGGCGACAGGCTTTTATTATATTCGGAGCTGAACACACAGCGGCAATATTATTTGTCGGAGCTAAGGGGCGATTCCCTGCTGGTAAATCCCATACCGGCAGGCCTTACACAAGGGCGCATATTCAACATTTCACAGGTGCAGGACGGCAGGATATGGATCAATACGCAGAATGGAACAGTGTGTGTGGACAGTAATTTACATCCTGTTTACGGAGGAAAATATTTTTTTGGTGGCAGCAACGTGTCCGATGTGATGATGGATATGGAAGGCAATTACTGGATAGCGACCCTGGAGAGCGGCATTCACATCATACCCAATATAGGCATATGGCAATATACTACCGCTAACAGTGAACTGTCGGCCAATCATGTCACTGCCCTTTACGCCAGCAATACGGGGCTTTATGCAGGCTACTTTAACGGTATCGTGGACGTCCTGAATGCGGGACATGTTGAACACAAATTGTTTAATAATGAAAAGACCCAACTTGTTGAGAAGATCGATCAGTGTGCAGGCGATCTTTACATCAGCCATGGAGTAGTGCATGCATATGACATAAAGAGCGGGAAGACGGTGAAGCTGGGCCTTGTGCAGGGCGTAAAGGACTTTGTGTTCATAAACGATAATGAAATGCTTTATGCCACCAATGTGGGGGCGGCCATGTTGAAAATAAATGACAAGATACATGACAGTGCATGGTATGTATGCCCCTCGCCAACACGCTGTGTGGCATATGATAAATTGCGGCACCTGAGATGGGTAGGTTGCACGGACGGTGCTTATTATTATGATACAGCAGGTACGCAAAAAGAGCTCCTGTATAAGGGTGCGAAGATATATGCAGTATGCATGAGGCTGGGCCCTGACGGAATATTATGGATAGGCACTGTAAATGGTAACCTGCTGAAAGTAAAAGATGAGGAAGTAATTGACGTTTACTCCCGGCAAAAAGGCCTGCATGGTAATAACGTGCGCGTGATATACGAGACAGGTAAGCAGATATGGGTCGCTACGGAAAAGGGGCTGAATATTATTGATTCGACAGGCAATGTAACCTATATAGATAGCCATGACGGCCTGCCAGCCATGGAAATAAACGACATTCTTGTGAACGATAACATGGTGTACCTGGCTAGCACAAAGGGCTTGTTCGTTTTTTCACGCTACATAAAGAACATCAATGATGTATGCCCGCCGATAATCCTGGAGCGCTTGCGGGTAAATGACAGGGAATACGCGTTAAGCAAAATGCTGTCGCTGGGCAGTAAAGAAAATAAACTCACCTTTTGCCTTGGGACAATAGGGCTGGGAGAAAAGTACGAGTACAGCTACCGTTATAAACTGGAAGGCTACGATACTGCCTGGCAACAAGCAGCTCCCGATGTGAGTTGCATCAACTATTCTTCTTTGCCCCCCGGGGATTATACTTTTTATGCGAAGACGGTAAATGAAGACGGTTTTGAATCGTCGCAGCCATATATCATGAGCATAAGTATCAGCAAGCCTTTCTGGCAGCGCTGGTGGTTTTACTTGCTGGTGGGCATAACGGGGGCATTGATGGTTTCGCTTGTCTTCTTTTGGCGTATAAGGGCTTTGAAACATAAAAGTAAATTACGGCAACTGATACGCTCCTCGCAACTGACGGCGCTGAAGGCACAAATGAACCCCCACTTTGTATTTAATGCCCTTAACTCTATACAGGATTTTGTATTACGCAACGATATAAAGAATGCCAACCGGTACCTGGGCAGGTTCAGCGAGCTGATGCGTAAAGTTCTGGATGCTTCGGGTAAGGAGTCGATACCCCTGCAGCAGGAGATCGACATACTGGCCCTGTATCTCGATCTGGAAAAACTGCGCTTTGGCGCTCAATTCACTTATTCGCTGGATACCGATCAGGAAATTGATGCGGCTGAAATATACATACCTGCAATGATCATTCAGCCCTTCATAGAAAATGCGATAAAACATGGATTGCTGCATAAAGAAGGCCCCAAGCAATTAAGTGTACATTTCAGGCAACAGCACAATGAGGATGCTCATATCATTTGCAGCATAGAGGATAATGGTATAGGCCGGAAGCGTGCTATTGAGATAAAGCAACGCAGCGCAGACATTCGGTCGAATGGCTTTGCGATAAAGGCCACAGAAAAGAGGCTTGACCTGCTGAACAGCTATTATAAAGAGAAGATAGGGGTAAAGATCATTGACCTTTTTGAAAATGGTATTGCTTCGGGCACTTTAGTTGAACTGCTGATACCATGTTACAGGGAGCCGGTTGATGAACCGGGATAAGGGCCTTATGAAAATTTCTAACGGTTGATGGAGTATATTTTAATTTCACAAACAGCAAAGACGTGCAAATGGAGCAGGAAACAGTAAGATGTATCATAATAGACGACGAGGAGCCGGCAAGGCGTGCTCTGGCCAATATGCTGGAGCTATACTGCCCGGAAGTAAAAGTGGTGGGCGAGGCCGCGAACGTACCCGATGGCGTACTGGCCATCAATAAACATGCACCGCAATTGGTGTTTCTCGATATCGAGATGCCCGGGTATTCTGGTTTCGACCTTTTTGAATTTATTAAAGAGATCAATTTCGAGATAATATTTGCAACTGCATACAGCGAATATGCTATAAGGGCATTTGAAGTGTCAGCAGTGGATTACCTGCTGAAACCTATCGTCATTGATCACTTAACGGCAGCGCTTGCAAAAGCCCGAAAGAAGATACATGCAGCCAATATGCAGCAAAGGGTAGAGCTGCTCAAAGAAAACCAGCGTCAGCACGAGTTTAATCGCCTTGCCCTGCCGGTGGCCGATGGTTTGCTTTTCGTTGAAGTGGCGGATATCGTTATGCTGGAGGCCGACGGGGCATATACGCACGTATGGCTGCATAATGGCAGTAAAGTACTGGTAAGCAAAAAGCTGAGGTTTTTCGAAGATGTATTGGCAGCCCGCAGTAATTTCTTTCGTCCGCACCGTTCCTATATGATCAACTTCAATTTCGTGGCCCGCTACAGCCGGGGGGAAAGCCTGCTGATCATGGACAATAAAGCCGTAATACCGGTATCAAAAGAGCGTAAGTCCGAACTGGAAGATGCTATCAAAAATATAAGGGTGGGCTTTTAATGATGCCTGTATATAGCCCCGTGAATTCATAAATACTGCTGGTGAATTAGCTATAGTGCCGGCAATATAGCGCCGCTACTTTTACACTATAAAACCAATATATTATGAAACTACTTAAAAGCATTACCGTTACTATTGCGATGATCGCATATGCTGCATCATCATTTGCCGGGGCAACTGCCCCCGGTCAGATCGTTTTTTTTAATAAGAAAATAGCCTACCACAAAGCGACTACTGATAAAGACAATGAGATACTGAAAGATTGGGAACTGGGTGACCCGCTATATGCCAGCGCGATATTTGATAAGAGCCGTACCGATGCCTGTAAAGAGTGCAACAGTATGAACATGCGTTTTTCTGTGGACGGCATCAGTTACTCATCTACCCAGATGCGTGCCGACTATAATGATATATATAGTGCGGCAGCAGGCCCCACTTATTATGCATCAGCTACTGAGGCAGGCATCCAGATGGTGAGTGATAAGGGATGGTATTTCGAGATGTATGACCTTACGGAAGATGCATTCCGCATGTTCCTGAGCAAAATGAACAGCAAGCTTAAGGTGGGCACTACTGTGCCTGTGAAGGTAGAACTGCTGGCGACAAATGATAAAGAAGTGGATGGCACCGTACTGGCTACCGGGACTTTAAATGTTAAGGTTACCGATAAGGTCAAGAACAATGCAAACTTCCTGGTACGAGCCAGTGCAATGATGAGCGATGCCGCTGTAGAGAAGGCCATTGCCGATCAATATAAAGTTAGGATCACCGGTACTGCAAAGATCTATAAAGTGGTACTGAGCAGCAACTATAACTACAAACGTAATAGCAGGACCGGCATTAATGAGAACAAGAATATCGATGCATATGTTATGTATAAGACCAACGATGGCGCATGCTGGGTAGCGAAAAATAACTACATCTTCGAGTTTGAAGGAAACGATTTCTCCAAAATGGCAAAGATGGGTAAGATATTATTTGCGGCACCGGTGCCGGGCATCTGTTACGAATAGATATTCCTCATTTACCCGGGCAGCCGTAGCTCATTTATCTGTATGAAAACTAACCAATCATCCTTTTACCCCGGCCGCGACGAGAGTCGCGGCTTTTTTTATCATCCCAAAAAATATTTGTGATTCTACCGGGTATGCTATCTCTTTGTAAGCGTGAAAGGGTATTTTTTATTATTTGCGGGGCTTTTGTTCTTTAGTACTGTACATGCGCAATTCAGTGACAGTATGCATTACTTCGCAGGGTTTACATCTACAGGTTCTATTAACAAGACCAATACAACGAGTGCCTACCTGCTGAATAACGAGGTGAATTTGGGTGTGAAGCGGAAAGATGTTTCAGTGAGTGCTGCGGGTGCATGGGTATATGGTAACCAGGATAAAAAGCTTACCAATAATGATTACAATACAAGCCTTTATGCCGACTTGTATAAAACGTTCCCGCATTTTAATTATTGGGGACTTTTTACCTATAGCAGCAGCTATTCACTCAAGATCAATAACCGCTTCCAGGAAGGAGCAGGCATTGCATACAATATTATCGATAAAGATAAGCTGCGCTTCAACCTGAGCGATGGTATACTGTATGAGAACAGCGATATCTACACCAGCGATACGGTACGGACCGTTTATTTCACTTTCCGTAATTCACTCCGCCTAATGCTGCATGCTTCCTGGAAAGATATTATTGTTTTCGACGGCACCGGGTTTTTGCAGAACTCGCTTAACTATAGCAATGATTATATCCTGAAAGGTGATCTCAGCCTGGCATTTAATATCAGGAAGTGGTTAAGCCTCAAAACACAATTCACTTATAACCGCATTAGCCGTACAGAAAGCGAGAATGTACTCTTTACCTATGGACTGGCCATAAAGAAATATTTCTGATCTTTTCGCTAACCTAAGAAATGGGAACGCTGGAGTTACTTACAAGTCTCAGCCTAAGTAAGGGATATTTGTTATCCGCTTGTTAACTGCTTACAAAGGAGGCGTTAAACTATATTTCTTTAGCATGCAATACGCCTGGTGGTGCTGATATTTGTGTTTGCATGAAAAGCACACTCTTCATCTTCTGCGCCATTACCAGTATAGCTGCGGTAGTTTTACTGCTGCCTTTTTATGGCATTATGTTCCTTACACAGCAGTTGGCCTATATAAAAGACAAAAAAGGAAATAAGCACAGGCCTATTTCCTTGTAGTATATATTATTTTGCCTTCAGCTTAGCCGCCGAATGCGTCTTTTATCTTATCGAAAAAACTACGGTCCTCTTTCATCTGTTTAGCTTCAGGCCCGGGCTGGAAGTTGCCGGATTGTTTCAATTTTTCCAGCATTTCTTTTTCCTCGTTGCTCAGGTGCTGCGGGCTCCATACATTTACTTCAACCAGTTGGTCTCCTTTTTCATAGCCCTGGAAGGCAGGGAAGCCTTTGTCCTTAAGACGGAAGATCTTGCCGCTCTGCGTGCCTGCAGGCACCTTTATCTTGGCTTTCCCGCTTATGGTGGGTACTTCTACCTGTGTGCCCAGCACCGCATCGGGGAAGGATATGTGCAGGTGATAGATCACATCCAGGTCCTGGCGCTTAAGGTGTGCGTGTTTTTCCTCTTCTATTACGATGAGCAGGTCGCCGGGAGGGCCGCCACGCTCGCCCGCGTTGCCGCGTCCGCCCATGCTTAGCTGCATGCCTTCATATACGCCTGCCGGTATGTCCAGGCTCAGTGTTTCCTCGCCATATACCCGGCCCTCGCCTTTACAGTTACCGCATTTGGCGGTTATCTGTGTGCCTTCACCATTGCAGGTAGGGCAGGTGGTAACGGTTTGCATCTGGCCCAGGAAGGTTTGGGTAACGCGCCTTACCTGCCCGCTGCCGCCGCAGGTATTACAGGTCTGCACCGAGCCCTTATCTTTTGCACCGCTGCCATGACATACATTGCAGGATACATACTTTTTCACTTTTATTTTCTTTGTGGCACCGTTGGCTATTTCGGCATAGTCCATTTTTAGCTTCACGCGCAGGTTAGCACCGCGCGTGCCGCCATGGCGGCGTCCGCCGCCCTGCCTGCCTCCACCACCAAAGAAACTGCCGAATATATCATCGCCGAATATATCGCCGAAGTTCTGGAAGATGTCTTCCATGCGCATGCCGTGGCCGCCATAGCCGCCACTGCTGGCCCCGCCCATGCCTGCATGGCCAAAACGGTCGTACTGGGCACGCTTATCGGTATTGCTCAGCACATCATATGCCTCTGCAGCTTCTTTGAATTTTTCTTCTGCGTCCTTATTGCCCGGGTTACGGTCGGGGTGGTATTGCAGCGCTATCTTGCGATAAGATTTTTTGATCTCATCGGCGCTGGCCCCTTTTGCTACACCTAATACTTCGTAATAATCTCTTTTTGACATATGATCTGTTCCTTTCGGAATCGTGAACTTGTTAACTTATCAACCTATCAACTTACTTCCCAACTACTACCTTGGCATACCTGATGAGCTTATCGTTCAGGTAATAGCCCGGCTCTACCTCATCGATCACCTTTCCCTTCATTTCATCAGCCGGAGCGGGTATCTCTGTTATAGCCTCGTGGAGATCAGGGTTGAATTCTTTACCCTTGCTTTCCATGACCTGTAATCCCTTTTGCTGTAAAATATTGCGTAATTTATTGAAAACTAATGAGGTGCCTTCTTTTAGGCTGGCCACATCACCGGCACTTTCCATTTGTTTTTCGGCACGGGCCATATCATCCAGTACCTCCAGCAGCGATTGTACGATATCCTTGCCGGCTACTTGTATCAGCTCTATACGTTCCTTGGCATTGCGGCGCCTGAAGTTATCAAACTCGGCCACAAGGCGCAGGTATTTGTCTTTGGTCTCATCCAGTTCGGCCCTTAACTTTTCTTCTTCATCCATCTCCTCTTCATAGTTCCTGTTATCGGCTATGCTTTCATCTGTATTCAGTTCCCTTGCCAGGGCCTCTTCAGCCTGATCATTTTGTGCCATCTTGTCGGTATTCTCGTTCATAGTATTCTCTTTGTCAAATGTGTTTTCACTCATAGACCTCTTTTTTTTAAAAAACATGCTGTAAAAATACTGTCAATAACTTTGCCACAGCTTGTTTTTAGACAAATTGTCGCATTTATCACTTGAAATAACTAAATTTCATTTAAAATAATATCTCATGAAAGGTGGTGTAACTGTTGCAATTGTCCTGGCCATAGCGATCATAGTGGGCATCTACATGCTCGACAAAGCATACAATTACAAGTTCAAAACCCGCAACACGGTAAGTGTGGCAGGCAGTGCAAATTATAATTTCACCGCCGATCTCATAGTGTGGTCTGCCTCCTTCGATCATACCTCTATGGATATTAAAGAGGCTTATAATGCATTAAAGTCGGATGCTAAACAGATCAATGATTACCTGGTAGCACATGGTATCGATGGCAAAGAGATCGTTTTTTCATCTATAGATATCGATAAGCTGTTTGAAAGCACTTACAACCAGGATGGCAGGCTGACAGGTAATGTATTCAGGGGTTATAAGTTGCGCCAGACGGTTAAGATAGAGTCGAAGAACATTGATGCTGTAGAGAAGATATCGCGGGAGATAACCGAACTGCTGCAATCGGGCATAGAGCTTAGCTCGCAGGAGCCTATGTACTATTACACCAAATTATCCGACCTGAAACTGGACCTGCTGGCCAAAGCATCGATGGATGCGTATAACCGGGCCATGACCATTGCCAAAAATGCACACAGCCACCTCGGTAATTTAAGAAGGGCCAACATGGGGGTCTTCCAGATTACGGGGCAATACAGTAATGAAAGCTATACCTACAGCGGGGCCTACAATACATCGAGCAAGAACAAGACGGCAAATGTTATTGTGCGGATGGAATACGAACTGGACTAGCCGCCAAGCTTTTCTTTCAATTTCCAGAGCAGGGAGTCATTTTTCCGAATGATAAGATATAGTTCTCTCTCTGCACCAAAATTGCGGAAGAATTTTTCCACGCCGGGGTCCATACTGCCTTCAAAATCGAATATCTTTTTGCCCTTGTGCATGGCCTCTTTCATGGCATGCCAGAGCAGGGCCGTCATGGCGCGCTTATCATTTTCCGCAGGGTTTTTGGCTCCTGCAAGGTAGTAAGCGCGTTCATCATCCCACACCTGCCATAATATGGCCTGCACAGTGTCATCTTTCCGTGCTGTCCAAAGGGCCGTGCAGCCGTGTTCTTTACATGCATCGAAGAGCTTTTGCATTTGCTCCATGCTGTAATATACCTGCAGGTCTTTACTGCCCAGGGTTGCCTTTTGGAAATCATATAGTTTGTGCAGCATTTGCGGTTCATCAGCTATGCTCAGTTCGGTATCGGCCTTGCGTATATTGCGCCGGTAGTCCTCGTTAAGCCGGGCAAATACCGTTTCGGTGCCATGATGCAGGCCCATAAGAAAGGTTTGCTTTACCTGCAGATCAAATCCTTTATCCTTTAGTAAACCAGCCTGCTTAATACCGGGCTGTAAACAAATGTGCCACACTTTTGCCTCCGGCATGTCAGCTAACAGGGCATTTATGGTCTCGTGTTCAAAATTGTCGCGCTTACTTTCTTTAAGGTCATGCGGAAAGAATATGTGCGGGCCCGAGTAGGGGGTCAGGAAGGGGCTGCGCCTGATGCTTGCACCACCTTTATGCTCTATCGCATAAGGCCATATCCCTGATACTTTGTCGCCATTATGAACTATTGCCACATCCCAGTCTTTACATACAGCATCCATCCACCAGTATTGGAGGAATACAGGGATGCCGGTATACTGTTCACAGACCGTTTTATATAGTTCTTTATTGCTCACGCTATTTAAATTCAAGCACTTTAGCCGGGCTTATACGACGAATATACAAAGCAGGCAGCCACATACAAAGTATGCATAAGGCCAGCGTTGCCACATCTATCAGCACGATCTCCCACCACACTATGCGCACTGCGGCCTCGCTCATGCCATAAATGCTTTCGGATAATTTGATGAAACCCGTTTTTTGCTGCAGCAGGCATATGCCCAGGCCTATGATATTGCCCAGTATTACCCCTGAAAGACCGATGATGCCGGCTATACCAAGGAAGATATTGCGAATGTTGCCTGCAGGCAGGCCAAGTGCTTTGAGCAGGCCTACCAGCCTCGCCCTGTCCACCATGAGTATCAGCAGTACTGCGCTCATATTTATGATAGCAACCACACTCATGATCACCAGCAGTATCACCACGTTTACGTTCTGCATCTCCAGCCAGTCGAATACATTAGGGTAGATATCCCTCATGGAGTATGAAGATAAAGGTGAGGCTACCGGGAGGAAATTGTAGAAGATATTGGCAGCGACCGTATCGGAGTATTTGTCGTTATCGAGGTCTACCTGGTAGCCGCTTATGTCATCAGCCATCCAGTTATTGATGCGTTGCAGCATGCGGATATCGCAAAGGGCAAAGGTCTTATCGATCTCTTCGAGCCCGGTATGGAATATGCCGGCCACGCGGGCCTTGCGTATGCGGGGAAACATAGACCCTCCTTCAAGAAAGTAGAGTTCCACGGTGTCGCCTGCCTTTGCGAATAGCCTGTCGGCAATGGTTTGCGATAACACTACCTGTTTGGAATACGCAGTGTCGGTGAAATCGATATTGCTGCCCGAGAGGCTGGCACCCTGCATAAAGTGATAGCTGCTATCAATGCCTTTTAGCGCCAGGGCTTCCATCTCGCCATTGGTATGTACAATGGCCGGCTTAATAATAAAAGGCGATACGGAAGTTACATGGGGTATACGCTCTATATTCTTTACCAATACGCTATCGCCTTTTACCGGTACGGCGGTGGCCATTTTCTCGGTCTCATCCCTCAGCACTACGTGTACATGGCCCATGAAGCTGAACATCTTCTCCCTGATGGTGTATTTAAAGCCCGTGATGAAGCCCACCGATATGATCATTACCGCCACGCTCAGGGCGCTGGCCAGTATGGCCAGCCTGATGATGAAAGAGGCAAAGGCCCCTTTGTGCCTCAGCATATACCTGCGTGCTATGAAAAAAGAGAGATTCAATACCCCAAGCCCTAAAGGGGCTAATTTGTTTTTGGTGAAGTTAATTCATAAAAGCAAAACAGGTGCAAATGCACCTGTTTAATATATTCGTCTCGGTTCCACCTTTAGGAGGCGGGAGGGGAATTAGTCCATGGCTGTAGCGCCTTCTATAAGCACACTGGCGTGGTTATTCAGCACTTCTACAAAGCCGGAGGATATCTCGTACAGCTCGGTATTGTTCTTGTCTTTCAGGATCTTCATCTTGCCCTTGCCCAGTGAGGCGATCATAGGGGCGTGATTTTCCAGTATCTCGAAAGAGCCTTCTATGCCCGGCAATTGTATACCATATACGTTGCCACTGAATACCTTATGCTCCGGTGTTAATATTTCTAATTGCATGTTGTTAATTCAAAATTCAAAATTCAAAATTCAAAAAACTCATGAGGCAACGCTTCATTGAGCTATTGAGCAATTAGTTCTTCGCCTGCTCCATCAGCTTCTTGCCTTTGGCAATAGCATCATCGATAGTACCGACGAGGTTGAAGGCTGCTTCAGGATATTCATCCACTTCACCGTCCATGATCATATTAAAGCCGCGGATGGTCTCCTCGATGGGTACCAGTACGCCTTTAAGACCTGTGAACTGCTCGGCAACGTGGAATGGCTGCGACAGGAAGCGCTGCACTTTACGCGCACGTGCCACTGTTTGTTTATCTTCTTCACTGAGTTCGTCCATACCCAGGATGGCGATGATATCCTGCAGTTCCTTATAGCGCTGCAGTATCAGCTTCACGCGGTCGGCGCAGTTGTAGTGCGCATCGCCCACGATAGCCGGGGTAAGGATACGAGATGTAGAATCGAGCGGGTCAACCGCAGGATAGATACCAAGATCCGCGATCTTACGGCTCAATACCGTAGTGGCATCAAGGTGCGCGAAGGTAGTGGCCGGGGCCGGATCGGTCAAGTCATCCGCAGGTACATACACCGCCTGTACGGAAGTGATAGAACCATTCTTGGTTGAAGTGATACGTTCCTGCATCAGGCCCATCTCTGTGGCCAGGGTAGGCTGGTAACCCACCGCTGAAGGCATACGTCCCAAAAGGGCCGATACTTCAGAGCCTGCCTGTGTGAAACGGAAGATATTATCTACAAAGAAAAGGATATCCTTGCCTTTACCAGAGCCATCACCATCACGGAAGTATTCGGCGATAGTAAGGCCTGAAAGGGCCACACGGGCACGTGCTCCGGGGGGCTCGTTCATCTGGCCGAATACGAAGGTGGCTTTTGATTCTTTCAATTCATCAAGGTTAACAGATGAGAGGTCCCACCCGCCTTCTTCCATTGAATGCTTGAATTTGTCGCCATACTTCACGATGCCCGCCTCGATCATTTCGCGCATCAGGTCATTACCCTCACGGGTACGCTCACCCACACCTGCAAACACCGACAGACCAGAGTATGCTTTGGCGATATTATTGATAAGCTCCTGGATCAATACTGTTTTGCCCACACCGGCACCACCGAAGAGACCGATCTTACCGCCCTTTGCATAAGGCTCGATGAGGTCGATAACCTTGATACCTGTGAAGAGTATCTCGGAAGCTGTGCTCAGGTCTTCGAACTTAGGGGGCTTGGCGTGTATGGGGCGGCCATTGGCCTTGTTGATAGCAGGCAGACCATCTATTGCATCACCGGTCACATTGAAGAGGCGGCCATTGATCTGCTCGCCTATCGGCATAGCTATAGGCTTACCGGTATCCACTACATCAGTACCACGCACCAGGCCTTCGGTACCATCCATCGCTACACAACGAACGCTATCCTCACCGAGGTGCTGCTGTACTTCCATTACCAGTGTGTCGCCGTTCTCGCGCTTTAACTCAAGGGCGTTGTAGATCTCAGGAAGCTTATTATCGCTGCTGAAATACACGTCCACAACCGGCCCGATGATCTGCTTTATTTTACCAACGTTTGGCATATATAATTAATGCTTTTTGTGAAATTTGGCGCAAAGGTAAGGGTCTGTGAAGAATATTCAAAAGTAAAAATGGATTAATAAGTTGACATGTTGATAAGTTAGCTACTATGAGTGAATTAACAAACGGACAGGTTAGAAAATTTGTATTTTTCATATGTGTTTGATCGCAGGCGATTCGTGCCCGGTCGGGCACCAAATAAAAATCGGGCATTTCGGGCATTTTTTCCGGGTGTTGGCGGCTGAAAGCCTTGAAAATACTGTCATATGGTGATTTTGTGCCCATGCCCGATCTGTGCCCGACCTGCCCGGTAGTATACCGGATGGGCAACTTTAGGGTATAGCTAAACATTTTCGATTTCATATTTATAAGAACTTAAATAGACAGGCCGGGGTTACTTACCGGGCTAGCGGGATTGGTAAGGAGGCAGGGAGCACCAAATTTCGTATAGAAAAGGGGGATGGGGAAATTTAATTTTTGTGATACCTTGTTTTGAAGGGTATGATACCTTTATTATCCGGGTATGATAAAAAATTATTGCGTTTACAAGATGAAAAAACAGATAGTTTTTTATGATTTATTTCTCTTTTTATATATTTTTAAGTAGTGAAACCTGTTACCGTCCTTTACCTGTTGCTCCTGTTCTGCTGCCCGCTTTCCTCATTTGGGCAGGGGGAGAATAATGTGTGGTGTTATGCCAATCATTCAGCTATGGATTTCAATTTAGGTTATCCAGTATTTATCAATAGCAGTGTAAATGCCGGTAATGGCGTTGCCATGACAGACGGTGGTGGCAACTTGATCTTTTATGCTGATGCAGGAACCGTTTTTGACAGAAATGGTAATGTAATGCCAAATGGCTCAGGTATGGCTGGATATGCGGGTAGTTTGCAGGGTGTAGCGATTGTAAGGTCATTTAATAATCCTAACCAATATTATCTATTCACAAATAAGGATGCTTACGATGTTAATGGACCATGGGGAGTTTTTTATTCAGTGATTGATATGACATTAAATGGAGGATATGGTGATGTGATGGTAAACCAAAAAAATATATTGCTTGATATCAAGATGTTTCAAAAAATGCTCGTAATGAGGGGTAATGGATGTTTTGTTTGGTTATTGCTGCATGAACGGGATGATCACATATTTCATGCATTTAAGATTGATGCAACAGGTATTGCAACGACGCCCGTTATATCTAATTCAGGTTTTGTAAATTATCCAAATGCATATCCCTGGGGCGAAATGTGTAAATCTCCGAATGATAGCAATATTGTTTTGGTAAATACGAGTTTACATAGTATGGTGGAAGTCCATTCCTTTGATCGTAATAATGGTATTGTCAATAATGCAATTGAATTGGATAGTAATATTGGTCAAGTTATAAGTTTCTCACCTGATGGTAGTAAGTTATACGTTGATGCTACTAATGTATTTTACGAATTGTGCCAATACGATTTTTCGTTAATGCCGAACGTGCCTGCCGTAATCAATTCGAAACAGGTAATCGATTCAAACTGCTGCCATAGATACAAAGGCCTGAGGGTTGGGCCAGATGATAAAATGTATGTAATAAACGATAGCAATATTTACGTAATCAATTATCCAAATATGCCTGGAATAGCGTGCAATTTTAATCCTGTACCTATACGTACCTCAGTGATATGGGGCGGTTTTGGTAATGAATATGTGATACCAGATACACTGCATTTTTTTTCGCACGACACAACTATGTGTTTAGCAGACACACCAAATCTTTCGGCACCCGGCGGCTATATTAGTTATTTATGGAGCGATGGTAGTACAACACAAATGGATACCGTTACAACTAGCACAATCAAATGGGTAATATCCAGAAGTGATTGTGACATACGCACAGATACTTTTCATGTGTTTCAAACTGTCATAATTGATACTTCGGTTATTAAGGATACTACGGTATGTTTGGTTGATAATGTTTTGTCATTATCAGGTCCGCCAGGTTATGCAACCTATATTTGGAGTGATGGGATTATCACACAGACAGATACTGTTTCGAATGCTGGGGTGAAATGGGTGGTATCTATGAATGGTTCTTGCGATAAACGAACAGATACTTTTCATGTACATGCCATGTCTATAGCGACAATGAGTCTGATAAAGGATACCAATATCTGTTTTGTAAATAATATCCCAATACTAAGCGCACCACCGGGCTATGATACCTACCTGTGGAGCGATGGCAAGACCACGCAGCAGGACAGCATGAGCCAACCAGACACTAAATGGGTGCAGGCGCAGACCGGCTGCACGATGCTGGTGGATACCTTCCACGTACAGGACTGGCGAGACACCACGAAGCTGGCGATGGATACCAGCCACTGTGTGGCCTATTCGCCGATACCAGTGACCGCCCCCGGCGGCTATACTTCTTACACCTGGAGTGACGGACATATCGGGCAGACCGACACCTTCTTCAGTAGTACCACCAAATGGGTGACGGCCTTGGATGGCTGCAATATGCTGATAGACACTATTCATTTTACAGCTATAATTCCTGACACAGTGAGCATGTATGGAATCGACACCATTATATGTTTTGATGGTGTGAGCTTCGTAAACATATATGCTCCGCCGGGCTATACTTTCTACCTGTGGAATGATGGCATTACTGCACAAACGAACAGCTTCAGCGGCCCGGGCATAAAATGGGTCTATGCGCAGAAGCTATGTTATTTACTGATCGATACCTTCAGCGTATCGGCCCTGCCCACGGATACAACCACTAGTGTCACAGACACGATGATCTGCTTCAGCAATGCAATAAGCCTGGATGCCACGGCAGGTTATGATACTTACCTCTGGAGTGATGGCATCAGTACGCAGAGCGATACCTTTAGCCAAAGCGGTATTAAAAGCGTAAATGCCCACAAAGCCTGCGCGGAGCGCATAGATACATTTAAGGTGCAGTTCATCAACGACCTCAGTGTAGACCTTGGCCCCGACAGCTCGATATGCAAGGGCGAAACGCTGCAACTGGATGCGACCAGCGGCAATTACCCCGAAGCCCAATACCTGTGGCAGGATGGGAAGACCACAGCAGTATATAACGTAACAGAAGACGGAGATTACAGCGTAAGCGTAAACGTAGGCCCCTGCACAGTGAGCGATACAGTAAAAGTGCACCAAAAGGTAATAAACATAGACCTGGGCAAAGGCCTGATACCCTGCCATGGAGAATCGGTGACACTGGATGCGGGGGTGGACAGCGCGATCTACCTGTGGCAGGATGGGAGCACCGGCAGGACCTATACCGCAACGAAAGCAGGGAGCTACAGCGTGACGGTAACACAGGGTAACTGCAGTGCCACGGCCAGCGTGATGGTGAAATATGAGGGCTGTCCCTGCCATGTGCTGATACCTACGGCCTTCAGCCCGAACAACGACAGCAGGAATGATCAATTCGGGGTGAAGCTAAACTGCGACATACAAAACTTTAAGCTGATGATCTATAACCGCTGGGGCAACCAGGTGTTTTACAGCGAGGATGTAAATGAGAAATGGGACGGCACGAGTAATGGCATAATGCTGGATGGTGATGTGTTCAACTACTATGCAGAGTTCAAGGATGGTGAAGGGAAGATGTATTATTATAAAGGGACGGTGACGCTGGTGCGCTAAGGAGCGAACAACAATAGGAGGACGATGTCCCCCTATCAATTCTATTAAATAATGGTCTAAACCCCGAACTGCTCCAAATGGTGGTTGATGTGGAAATTGGCGAGATCGGTCCAGTCCTGTTTACTCATTTGTCCAAAATAAGGGTGTGGCGCAAAAGGATGATCCTCCGGTAAGCTATTGAACTCAGCGAGCAATTGCTTAAATGTATCTATATCGGCCTCGAAATGTGTAGGCCTTGTACCTGTTCCTTTTACCTGCGTATTACTGTCCATATCTTCAATGGTCTTGCCCGCTTTGGTCATAGCATCGATCACTTCAGGTGCAGTGCCACGATATTCGTGGCCCATTATCTCACCTTTGGCCAGGCGGAAGATATCGCCAATATGGCAAACCATCTGGCTGCAATTCATCTCGCCAGAGTGTGGCGTAGTATCGGGCTTTAATTTGTGCAGCCGCTCATGTAGCTGATTGAGGCCTTCGTCGGTATGGATAGTTACTTGCATATGTACTAAGGTAACTAAGGATTATGAAAATATCAATAGGAAGACTTGTTCTCTTAAACCCCAAACTGTTCAAGATGGTAATTGATATGATAATTGGCCAGGCCCAGCCATTCTTCTTTGGTCATATTGCCGAAGTATGGATGGGGAGAAAAAATGCGGTCGGCAGGTAAGCTGTTGAACTCATCAATAAGTTGCTTAAGTGTATCAATATCCTTTTTAAAATCTGTGGGTTGTGTGCCTTCCCCTTTTTGCTGATCGAAGCCTTTGGGCACCGGTACGGTCTTGCCGGCACGTGCCATTGCGTGTATCTCCCCGGCAGGTATAGCGCCATACTCCTGTGCTTTCATCTCTCCCTTAGCCATACGAAAAAGGTCGCCGATATGACAGATCATCTGGTGGCAGGTCATTAGCCCGAAAAGCGGCACTGTGCCCGGGCTTAGTTTTTCGAGGCGGCCATAGAGATAGTCGCGTCCTATTAGCGTATGGATGTGGACATACATATAATGTACTAAGATAAGCAGAATTGATGAGCGTGGCCAGCCACTATATTTGTTTCACCTCGCCGGGGAGAACTGCGAATACCCGGGCTGTTTTGATGCGGTCCATGATGCAGAGGCCTGTGAGTGTGCCGAAGGCAGGCAGCAACAGCACATCCCTATGCAGGTAAAAGCAGGGCAGGCGTGCCGACTGGTTGGCCCTGCCGCTGATTGCGATACCGGGGTGTATATGGCCTGCGATATTAAGTTTGCTGTGCTCAAAGGTCACCGGCTGGTGCGAGTAGATAAAATCTTCGTCTTCTATAAGATCATTGACGATATGCAGGCCAAGGCGTTCGAATTTTTCCACGTCCACAAAGTCATGGTTACCTTTTATCAGTGTGAACTCAATACCTGTATAGCTACCGATAAGGGCCTCGAAATGGTGCCAGTCGTAATTATAATCGCTGTGAAAAAGGTCACCAAGAAAATATACTTTACCGGGGCTTATCTTATCGATCAGTTGCTTTAGGTTCAGGTAATCGCCCTGCTGGGCATTCAGGGGCATGGATATACCCTCTTTCCTGAAATGATTGGCCTTGCCGAGATGCACATCGGCAATGATCAGTAAAGATCCTTCCTCGTGGTATAAAGCTTTCTGTGGTAGTAGTGTGAATGGCTTGCCTTGTAACAGTAGCTGCATTTTATTTTCCTTCCTGGTCTAATAGTTTTCTTACCCGCACCTCGAAAGGCTCGTTGCTGAGCCTCTCGCGGAAACGTTCTGCAAATATCGGGAAACAGAAAGGACTTAGCTCCTGCAATTCTTTGATCACGACCTTTTGTTTTTGCATACGGTCCAGGGCCTCCATAAGGCGTACCTGTTCCATCTGGAAGGTCATCACTTCATCGTAGGCCTCCTGCAGGAGCAGGTTGTCGTTTTCGTAATCGGTAAATACCTTAAAGAACAATTCTGAATTGGCCTGTAAATGTCTTGTTTTGGTTTGCTTGCCGGGATAGTTGCTCAGTACAAGGCCTGATATAGTCGCAATGTCCCGGAATTTCCTGCGGGCCATCTCCGCAATATTTACGCTGGCATATATATCGGCAGAGAGGTGTTCTGTATTAAAGAGGCCATGTTCCAGCGCTTCTTCAATGGCTATCTCCTGATCGCTAAGCAGCTCAAAGCCATAGTCGTTAAAGCCCAGGGAAAAAGTACCGGGCCTGTCTTTGGCGATACGGTATGCGAAGAGTGCTGAAAGTCCTTCATGTACATTGCGCCCCTCGAAGGAATAAATGAAAACGTGGTAGCCTTCTTTGGTCTTTATCTTCTCTATGAGCAGTTCGCTGACATGGGGCAAGTGTGATACCTGCTCCTGTTTCTCGAATAAAGGGATCAGTTTTAACTGCTCTATATCCTTTGCTTTGCGCCGGTAGTACTCGTCCAGCTTTACCCGTATAGCCCTTGTAAGTTGTGAAGAAAGCGGCATGCGCCCGCCCTGCCAGGAGGGGAACACTCCTTTGCTCTTGTTGCTTTTTCGCACAAAGGCCGTCATGTCTTTGATCCGTATGAGCTCAAGGTTATTGCCGGCAAACCAGAACACATCGCCGGGGCTGAGGCGGGAGAGGAACCCCTCCTCCACCATGCCCAGCCTTTTGCCGCCCATGTATTTGACCTGCAGCATACTGTCGCTTACTATAACGCCTATGTTCAGCCTGTGACGCATGGCTACACGGCGACTGATGACCCGGTACAACCCATCGACAAGGACCACTTTATGAAATTCATCGTAAGTGCCGAGCGACTTGCCACCCTTTGTAATAAATGCCAGGCACCAATTGAACTCATCGCGGGTGATCGAAGCAAAACAGTGTGTCTTTATCACTTCTTCAAAAAGCTCATCGGCCCTGAAACCATCGGATATGGCTAAGGTGACCATGAACTGGATAAGGGCATCAAAAGAACGGATATAGGGCACACGCTGTTCTATTTGCTTATGAGCAATAGCATAACGCATAGCACTGCCCTCGATGATCTCGAGCGAGTGTGTGGGCAGGAAATATATTTTACTCACCGCCCCGGGCTGGTGGCCACTACGGCCGGCCCGCTGCATGAAACGGGCCACGCCTTTGGGTGAGCCTATTTGCACTACCGTGTCCACCGGGCGGAAATCGACACCAAGGTCGAGGCTGCTGGTGCATACCACAGCTTTCAGCAGCCCGCCATGCAAAGCGCTTTCCACCCAAAGCCGTACTTCCTCACTCAGCGATCCATGGTGTATGGCTATCTGCCCTGCCAGCGATGGATCAGCATCAAGCAGGCGTTTATACCATATCTCGCATTGGGAGCGCACATTGGTAAATATGAGCGTGGTATTGCTGTTATGTATCACCGGCAATATCTTATCGAGCAGGGCGGTGCCCATATGACCAGCCCAGGGGTATTTTTCTATAACATCGGGCAACAGGGTTTCTATCTCTATCTGTTTTTCAAGCCGGGCGCGGATGAGTTTGTTTTTGGCTGGTTCTGTGCCCAGCAGTATTTCCTTTGCTTCTTCTATATTGCCTATGGTCGCAGAGATGCCCCATATTTTCAGTTTCGGATTTATGGCTTTTAGCCTCGATAATGCCAGCTCTATCAGTACGCCCCGTTTATTGCCCAGCAGTTCATGCCACTCATCCACCACTACAAATTCCAGGTTCTTAAAAGTTTCATTATATCCCTTTTGGGCCAGCAGCAGGTGCACACTCTCAGGGGTGGTGATCATGGCATGGGGCATTTTCTTTTTTTGCCTTTGCCTTTCTTTTTGTGGGGTGTCGCCTGTCCGCAGCGCTATTTCGTAATCGAGGCCCAGCTCATCACTTACCCTCTGTGTTGCCGAATGAATTTCTTTGGAAAGAGCCCTTAATGGCGTGAGCCATAAACAATGCAGTCCCCCGGACCTTTTCTTCCTGGCAAAATAGGATTGCAGTACCCCGAACCATATGGCATAGGTCTTACCGAAGCCCGTGGGTGCATTGAGCAGGCCGGAATAACCATTGGTAATAGCATCCCATGTATCCTCCTGGAATTTATGTGGTTGCCATTTATTGCGGCTGAACCATTCCTGCGCTATGTCGTGCTGCCTGTTCACCGGTTAGAATAATTAAAATTATACCAAACTGTAAAGGCGTCAGCAAATATTTTCAATGAGCGATTTATAAGGATATTTATTTTTTCTTTTTTGTTTTTTAGCTTCAAGGGTCTTTACATAATTCATAGCCTTTTTTGCCAGTTCCGGCCATTGGGTAATATGTTCCTGCGAGAGTTGCAGCCAGCCATTCATCGGGCGGCCTTCCATTGGTGTGAATACTTGCGCACCTTTAAGCTTCATCGCTTCGGTTTCGTCACGGGCATCCAGTTTAAATATCATATACTCTTTCCAGTACATCACACCAGCTTTGCCGTTGGGAGCTTTCATACATAACGCCCCGAACATTTTACTCTCTTTGACATCGGGAATACCATCGGCTATCTCGTGAAATAACGTTTCGGCTTTGGTCATATCGATATTTTTAGAAACAGGAGCTAGTTATTATAAAAAAATGTAACTTTCTACAAAACTAATTATATGAATTGGAAACTGGTCTTCCTGCTTTCATTGTTTGGTATGGCCATGGCAATAGCCACAGTGTTTTGGATACCCATAAATATTGAATGGCTATTTTGGCTTATTATCTTTTTAATATGCGCTTATATCATTGCAAAAAATGCCCCGGGCAAATATTTCCTCCACGGTTTTATGGTGTCTGTATTTAATTGCCTCTGGATAACAGCTGCACACTACTTATTGTTCGACAAATATATGGCTGCCCACCCCGGTATGATAGACGACAATGCAAAAATGCCGCTCGATCCTAAAATAATGATGCTCATTATTGGTCCTGTGATCGGTATAGCAAGCGGCCTGGTACTTGGCCTGTTTTCTTTTGTCGCATCAAAGCTGGTGAAAAAATGATCTGATCAAATTTAAAAACATAAATTATGGACGCAACAACAAATGCATTGAACTGGTTCGAGATCCCTGCAATGGATATAGACAGGGCAAAGAAATTTTATGATGCCATCTTTGGTATCGACATGGTGGTGCTGCCCGAAATGATGGGGATGAAAATGGCTGGTTTCCCGATGGAAATGGGCAGCGGCAAAGCAAGCGGTGGCCTGGCGCAAAGCCAGATGCACAAGCCCTCTGCCGATGGAGCTATAATTTATCTGAATGCGAACCCCTCGATACAGGCAGTAGTAGACCGTATAGAACCTGCCGGGGGAAAGGTAGTGATGCCGAGGACACAGATCAGCCCCGAGATAGGGTATATGGCTTTTTTTATGGACACTGAGGGTAATAAGATAGGGCTGCATGCCAACGATTAACGGGATATTATTAGGCCATTAAGTAATGATTAATCCAACCCCATACGGTATAACTGCCGCATGGGGTTGTTTATGTATATTATGAAATTTGCTCCATTCACTAACGATTTTTGTATTTTTACTGTCTATCTGTAAAAAGCAATAAGGTAACATAAATAGCCGTACAAATATGCCCGATACACCACTAAAAGGAGTATGGGTGTTGGCGGATCAGTTATTTATACGTTTATTTTGTTTATTATGCGTTTTTTGAAACTTTTTAATTGCATATCTTTAAAAAAATCTCAATATCCAAGCAAAAATTTACTTATGAAGTTTTCAACGAGGTTGTGGAGCAGGCTTATACCTGTTTCTGTATTGACATGTGTATTGACGCTGCAGACACAGGCACAGCAGAAAACAGACGTTAATGTCATATCAATAGAAAGAAATTCCCGCGATAATACAGCAAAAGCCATCCGGTTTTCGGAAAATTCATCTTTACGGAGTACGGATGCCCAGGTTATTTTCAGAAAATACCTGCCCGTGAATGGGGAAACCGATAAAATGGTACTGGCCAGCAGCACACTTACCAAAAGAGGTGTGCTCACAGAACGTTACGACCAATATTACAAAGGCGTAAAAATAGAAAGGGGTAATTACGTGATCGTATCCCAAAATGGCCGGGTAAGCTATATGATGGGTAATTTTTACAAAACCGACGGCAGCCTTTCCAACCAACCGGCAATGACTGCCGGCACGGCCTTCAATCATGCACTTGATAATATTGATGCCCAAAAATACATGTGGCAGGACGCCGCTATGGAGCGCATGATAAAAGACCGGTATCATAATACCGATACCAGCTACCTGCCCTCGGGAAAACTGGTTTGGATAGAAGATTGTTCAGCCGGGATACCTGACGGGAAATTGCACCTTGCCTGGGGCTTTGATATATATGCTATGGAACCCCTGGGCCGCTATGTGACCTACGTGGATGCAATGACCGGGAAAGTACTGTATAAGAACCCTCTTATCAAACATACTGCAGCCACCGGGGCAACATTGTATAGTGGCTCGATCACTACTTTGTCTACATCTTATTATGGTGGCAGCTATAAATTGTACGACTCTACAAGGGGCAATGGTATACATACATATAACCTGCACAATACAACGAACTATGGCGGTGCTACGGAATTTACCAATGCCACTACAACCTGGGGCCTGGAGGCTGCAATAGATGCACACTGGGCAACACAGGAAGTATATGATTACTGGAAAAACGAACAAAACCGCTTTAGCTACGATAACAACAATACATTAATGCTGAGCTATGTGCATTACAGCAATAATTATGACAACGCATTTTGGGATGGTACAGAGATGACCTATGGTGATGGTTCGGGCCTGCCATGGGGCTTTTCACCGCTTACTTCTATGGATGTAACCGCGCATGAGATAGGCCATGGTGTATGCGAATATACCTGCAACCTGGATTACCAGCTTGAATCGGGTGCTATGAATGAGGGCTTTAGTGATTGCTGGGGCGCAACTATAGAAAACTATGCTGATCCGCATGAGGTGGATGCTGTTGCTAAATCAACATGGGATATAGGCGAGGAAATAGGTGCTACGCCACTGCGCAGCATGTCGGACCCTACGCTGCATGGCGACCCAGGTACTTATATGGGTACTAACTGGTATCCTACAATAGGCTGTACACCCAGTGGCGGCAATGACCAGTGCGGAGTACACACTAACAGTGGTGTGCTCAACCATTGGTATTATACCGTATGCCATGGCGATACTGGCGTAAACGACCAGGCCAATGCTTATAGCGTAGCCGGAATAGGTATTACCGAAGGCGCCGATATACTATACCAGACAGAACTTTCACTGACCAATAATTCGCAGTATGCAGATTGCCGTACGGCATCTATAAATGCAGCTACCATATTATACGGTGCATGCTCACAGGAGGTGAAAACGGTAACACAGGCATGGTATGCTGTGAATGTAGGACCCGATTATGTGCCCTGCCAGCCGCAGCTTGGTTTTGCGCACGATACTACGAAGATCACAGAATGGGCCAACACGACCAACTGTCAGGGTTCGGTCACGGTCTTCCTGCCGGTTGCAGTTATCGGCCTTCCCCCGGCAGGTGGTAACCCAGTGGTCATAGCAACGCAAACAGGTGGTAATGCTGTTGCAGGCAAAGACTATGTAATGCTTAATGATTCTGTTACTTTCCAGGCAGCAATAGCGCCGGATACACAATTTATCGGCCTCAAAGTATTTGATAACGGTGCTATAAATGACGACCGTGATATAGAATTTACATTGACACTGCATACGAACGGCAGTAATTCTACACTTGAGCCAACTTTGACAATGGCGCATGTTATCATCAAGAATGATGATAATCCGCCTACATCAGGCTTCAGCCAGACATATACTGTTACGGGCCCTAATACAGTTACCAGCAATCTCACATCGCCATTCTTTAGCAGTAATAAAATGGCACGCACACAGTATATCATTACGGCTTCAGAAATGACTACGGCAGGTATAATGCCTAATGTGCCTATTACATCAGTATCCTTCAACGTTACCCAGAAAAATTCTACTATTCCTTTTACGGGATATACAGTAAGTATGGCGAACACTAATTTTGCCGATCTGAGCAGCAATTTTGTAACAGCTGGTTTCACACAGGTATATAGCAATGATTACACTACCGTGATGGGAACGAACACGATACCATTTACGACCAATTTTGTATGGGATGGTACCAGCAATGTAGCCATGAATGTTTGCTTCACGAATACGGCTACGAGCCCGAGCAATGACCGGGTCGATGGTTTTACTGTTGTTGATGATATAACCGATCACAATGTTTCTAACGTTGCAGCATCGGGTTGCAGCCTGGCATATAATGCCTTCCAGACATCGAATGCCAAACCCGTGATGACCTTCTCCCAAACAGTTCCGCCTACAGCGATAGAAACGAGCGCATCAAGCAACAGGCCATGGCCTGTAAGCCTCGGACAGGAGGTGTATTTTTACTCAACGGCGGATAGCCAGCTTATAGCAGGGCTCAAAGACCAGGCCGATAGCCTGGGCTGTGTAGATGCATCTGTAACACAGGGAGGTAATGGTTTTGTGCCTTTCGGGAATTTTGCACCGGTTAACAGGTCGGTAAAAGAGTTTGCTATGACAGCCTCTGTGAATACGAACAGTACCTATACAGCTAAATTGTACCTCACTGATGCAGAATTGAACGCTGCCAATACGGCCAACCTGCTTATCCTTAAAACAGATGCAGCAACAGATGCCGGTATTAATTTGGGTAATACTGAAGTGGTTACACCAACAGTAACGCCTTTTACTTCATTTACTGAGTTCAGCGGCAGTTTTACCGGTTTTTCACGCTTCTTCCTTATAGACGGCCCGGTTACGCTCCCTGTATCTGTGGCCAATGTAACGGGTAATGCTTCTGGGTTAAGTGTAGATAATAATCCATTCCATGACCAGATAGGTATTACATATAGCATTAATGCCGATTCCAGGATCAGTATCAGGCTTATGGATATTACCGGTAAGTTGCTGTATAGCGAGGAAAAGGTACTTGACCAGTCCCAGGGCCATTTTACGATAAACCTGGCTAGCCTGTACCTGGCTAAAGGCAATTATATATTGCAAATAACCACGTCTAAAGGGGTGATGAACAGCAAGATGCTTAAGGATTAAGTCCTATTAGTAATATTAATTTTTTCGAATAACGGGCATTTTTCCAATGCCCGTTATATTTTTATGAAAATTTCAATATTTTTACGGTACATTTATATTATCTGTATTTTTTATTTATCACCCAAAAAAGTAAATGATGAAAAGAAGTTTACACATACTTCTCGCTGCAATTTCAGCATCATGCTTATCTGTAAATGCTCATGCACAGGGCTGTGTGGCAGTACGGCCAATGGGTTGTACCCAACCCGGCAACCTGGAGTCTACACAGATAATGCAGGCGGGCCAGTTCCAGTTCTCAGGTGCATACCGGTATTTCAAATCGCACAGGCATTTTGTAGGCGACTCTTACCAGGAAGAGCGCGCTACAGCGGGTACGGAAGTTATTAATGTAGCACATTCAGTAGACCTCGGCATAGGTTATGGTCTCAGCAGGCGCTTCAGTGTTGCTGTTAACCTGCCTGTTATAAGCTACGACCGTTCTTCACTTTATGAGCATTATGGCAACAGTACCAAGACCAATCCTGACCAGCTGCGCTTCCATACCAAAGCTATGGGGATAGGCGACCTGCGTCTTACCGGTTATTATTGGTTGCTGGATCCGGCCAAGCCACACCTAAAGGGCAACGCATTGATGGGCCTGGGTGTTAAATTGCCTACCGGTAATTCTAATGTACAGGACGATTTTCACAAACGTAAGGCCGATGGTACCGACTCGCTGGTTAGCGGACCGGTTGACCAGTCGATACAGCTTGGTGACGGTGGGGTAGGCTTTACCGTAGAAACACAGTCATACCTGCAACTGACCTCGAAAATGAGCTTATATTTCAGTGGCTTCTACATGTTTAACCCAATGGTGCATAATGATACCCACAAAAGCGAGGTGGCAAGCATTACGCAATATCATTCCATTGCCGACCAGTATGCTGCACGTTTAGGTGCATCTTACTTCTTTACAAAAGCAGGCATTGCTGCAAGTCTTGGTGCACGTATAGAAGGTGTGCCTGCAATAGACATCATAGGCAGCAGCTGGGGTTTCCGCAGGCCGGGATATATCGTGTCTGCCGATCCTAACATTGCCTTCTTTTATAAGAAACTGGACATAACTATCGGTGTGCCTGTAGCTATATACAGAAACCGCATCACCAGCTTTTCAGACAGGGAAAGCGGCAAACATGGTGACGCGGCATTCGCCGATTACCAGATCAATGCAACTATCCGTTACAGGTGTGGTGGCAAACATGCACATCATGAGATGCCTGTTTCAGAACTGAAGCCATTAGAGATATCCAAATAGTATTTAAATGATCTTTAGGCGGGCACTTCTTTTTGAGGTGCCCGTTTTATTTGATCCTTGCAGTACCAGGGATATATGTGCGGTCAATTTACTTATCTTTAAGCGGCGTGATGTTCCGTGCCCGGAAAGCCGTCAAAATACCGTAAGCGCAATATGAAACAACAGCAAAAAAACAGGTTTGGTTTTTTATTACCCACGGGAGTGGTATTGGCATTATTGCTTTTATGGTTCCTGGTTTCCTTTTTTAAGCTAGTGCCCGCTTACCAATTACCTTCGCCGGCTGATGCCTTAAAAAGTTTTAAAGAAGAAATATTTGCCGGACGATTGTACAATGATATCATCGCCTCATTATGGCGTGTATCTGTAGGTTTTGCAATATCCGCTGTCCTGGGTATACCGCTGGGCCTGTGGATAGGGCAACATGCTGCATCGCGGCGTGCCTTATTACCCGTATTGAATTTTTTCCGCTTCCTGTCGCCACTGGCCTGGATACCTTTCGCAATATTGTGGTTTCATATAGGTGATAAGCCTGCGGTATTCCTTTTATTTATGGCTACTTTTTTCCCGTTGACGATATCTACGATGACAGCCGTAGCAGGTATCCCCAATATTTACTTCCGCGTGGCGCGCGACTACAACTATAGGGGCTGGGAGCTGCTTAGCAAAGTCACCTTCCCGGCCGTTCTGCCGCAGGTAATTACATCGATGAGGGTGACTTATGGCATAGCATGGGTGGTGATCGTAGCTGCTGAGATGGTAGGTTGCCAGGATGGCCTGGGCTATGGTATATGGGATGCCCGTAATGGCCTGAGACTGGATATTGCCGTAAGTTACATGCTGGTAATAGGCTTGCTGGGTGTGATCATAGACCGCCTTATATCACAATTGACAAAATTACCGAACGTTCGCTGGGGATATGAAAGATAATAAAATAACAAAGCTGCAACTGGAACATGTGTCGCATAGTTACGGCCCTGTTGCTGTATTGCAGGATCTGAATTTCAATGTGATGCCGGGCGAACTTGTGGTCATAGTAGGCCCCTCCGGCTGCGGCAAGACCACCTTGCTGAATGTATTGTCCGGGCATATAGAGCCGCTGGCGGGTAAGGTGCATCGTGAGGGTGTGATACGCACTGTTTACCAGCAGGATGGCCTCTTTCCATGGCTTACCGTTGCGGAAAATATAAGTATGGGGCTGAGATCAATGACGGAGCAGCAAAGAAAGCAAGAACTTAGTGAACTTTTCAAACTGATACACCTGGAAGGCTTTGAGAACCACTACCCGCACGAACTGTCGGGTGGTATGCGGCAACGTGCAGAGATCGCGCGTGCCCTTGCGGGTGAATCGGACATACTGCTGATGGACGAGCCCTTCTCTGCGCTCGATTACCAGACCCGCCTGCGTATGCGGCGCGACCTTGTGAGACTGCTGGCCCTGCGCCAGCGTACCGTCGTGTTCGTGACGCACGATATTGAAGAAGCTGCCCAACTCGCCGACAGGGTATTGGTATTATCGAAGCGCCCTGCCGCAATAAGCAGGGAGTTTACCATCAGGTCGGCAAAACCCCGCAACCTCACAGCTCCCGCAGTGATAGCGGCAATGAAAGCAATATTAAGTCAACTGGGCCTGCAGCCATGGGATGGCAATACAAGTACTATCTTTGATGATAGTATACCCTCAAGTCTTAAACCAGGAAAAGAAGAATTATCATGAAGCTGACAATGGGCAGATTTATAATCGGGGTTGTGCTTTTTATAGGTATTATCGGCCTGCTAAGGTTTCACCCGTGGACGAAGACGAAAGCGGATACAGATAAAAAGGGCACAGTGCATGAAGGGCCTAAAGGTGATGCGGGTCAATCACTCACTATTGGCTACCTGCCTGTTACCTGCCACCTTACCTGCCCGGTGACGGATTATGCATCAAAGACCACTAAATCGAATACTAATTTCAACTCGCAGCGTTTTACGGATTTCCCAACTGTTGTCAGCGCTATGGAGGCGAAGCAAATACAGGCCACCTTTATGATCGTGCCACTGGCCATGAAACTGCGCGAGGAGGGCGTGCCTGTAAAAATATGCTACCTCGGGCACCGTGATGGTACTGAGATCATGGTGCGTAAGGATAGTAAAGCCAGCAGTCTAAGGGATATGAAGGGTAAGACCATGGCGATACCAAGCCCCTACAGCAACCAGAATATCATGATCCACAAACTGATGCAGGACCAGGGCCTGAAACCTGATGATATTAATTTTGTAGTACTGCCGCCGCCGGATATGCCCACTTCGCTTGCTGCGGGTGCAATAGATGGCTACGTGGTTGGTGAGCCTTTTTGTGCAAAGGCCGAGCTGGATGGTACGGGCCGTGTGCTGTATTACGCCAGCGATATCTGGCCCGATTTTGTTTCCTGCGCACTGGTAGTGCATGAAGACCTGATCAATGAGCGACCTGATGTGGTGAAAGACCTCGTGCGCGGCATTGCCCAGTCGGGTAAATGGGCTGAGACGCATCGTGCCGATGCTGCTAAACTGGCGGCGCCTTATTTTAGGCAAGACAGGAAAGTGCTGGATTATGTGCTGAATTCAAGCACGAAACGTGTGAGCTATGTACAACTGACACCCACCGATGAAGAACTGCAACGCATAGATGATATGGCGGTAAAGATGGGTATTCTTAAAAGAACAGTTCCTATGAGTGAACTGATAGACCGGGAATTTATCCCGCATGATATTGAAGCCGCCGCTATCGAGTCGGATAAGATACCGGATAAGTAGTTCCTCAAAACAGGCTGATCTGCTCAGCTTTTTTGTGTAGTGTTTGAACAGTAGCCCCATTGTTGCCGGCGGTGATATGGTACAGGGCTGTTTCCTCGTATCGTGATGCGTGAATGATAGTAGTTTGCCCCGCATGTTCATTGAATAAAGCAGTAGCCAGTGCAGGATCGTTGTTGTCCTTGGAAAGATGGGATAAAAATACGTGGCTCATGAATTCGGGCCGCTGTGCTTTGAACAATTCCAGCGCTTGTATGTTGGATAGATGACCTTCATCTCCGCTGATGCGTTTCTTTAGGTGATAAGGATACCGCCCCTGCTCCAGCATACCGTCATCATAGTTCGTTTCAAGAAAAGCAGCGTGACATTGCTTGAAATGTGCGATCACATGATCGCAGGGTGCGCCTATGTCGGTAAATACGCCGATAGTGATATCCTGGTAGCGTATGGTAAAGCTATGCGGGTCGGCAGCATCATGCTTTTTGGGGAAAGGGTTAATAATTAGGTTGCCAACAGCTACGGGCTCATATGCCTTGAAATGCACCGTGTTGTTTTTCTCGAGCTTTAGCCTGCTGTACCGCAAAGTATCCGGGCTTATGTATACCGGAAGCTTGTATCTTGAGGACAGTACTTCTACGCCACGTATATGATCGCCATGCTCATGCGAAATGAAGATGGCTTTTACCTGGTCCATGGACAGGCCGATGCGTTTCATGCGCTTCACTGTTTCGCGGCAACTGATGCCCGCATCAATAAGCACCGCCTCATCGGCATTACCTATATAATAGCAATTGCCATTACTGCCCGATGCGATGGATGCTATGAAAAGTGACATGAGCTGCAAAAATAAGCCGATTTTGGGACTGGATCCTTATTGCCTGTTCCTTATACTGTTCTTTTATATCTTTAAAGAGGATTTTATTGACATGAATACAGCTACAGCGGCTATTCTTACAAAGTTTATTCAGGGCATACATCCACTGGCTGCAAAGGAAATGGATGCATTGTTGCAGCCATGGCAGGAAATAACCGTTAAAAGAAAAACCATATTGACGGCAGCGGGCGAAACGGAGCGTTATACCTATTTCGTGCTCGATGGTGTACAAAGGGCTTTTTACCTGGGTGACGATAATAAAGAAGCCACTATTGTATTTACCTATCCCCCGTCGTTTAGCGGTGTGGCAGATAGTTTTTTGACACAGACACCATCTCTTTACTTCCTGGAAACCCTAACTGCGAGTAGTTTGCTGCGTATAAGCCACGATGCAGTCCTGCTGCTGATGGATACCTACCCTGCCATACAGAAGCTTTTCTTTACAGCCACTGCACATGCACTGAAGGGTACTTTATACCGGCAGATAGAGCTGCAATGCTATACGAATGAAGAAAAATTCAGGACACTGATGCAGCGCAGCCCGCACCTGCTGAACCTTGTACCACATAAATATATAGCATCTTACCTGGGCATTGATGCTACAAATTTCAGCAAGCTGTTAGGCACGGTGAGGATATAAATGTTGGTAAATACCAAGAAGGGAGCGGGATATCGGGGGGACATTTGCTGCATCAAAAACAAGTCGATCCAATGAAAAAAGTCAATTCAGAAGTGCTTGTAGAAGAGCTGCAGGCTGATGTCCGTGCTATAATTTTGAAAGCCAACCGCTTAGCACATTATCCTGCAGATGTTTTGAACCGGCAGCCTGGTGCAGGGGGCTGGACCGTAGCACAGGTGCTGGAACATATGAATATTTATGCGCGCTATTACATTAAAACGATAGAGGACAGGCTACATAGGCATCAAACAAAGCAGCAGCCAACATTCAGGCCGGGCTGGTTAGGCAACTATTTTACCAATATGATGAAGCCGGGAGCAGGGGAGCTAATAGGGAATAAAATGAAAACATTTAAGAATGCAGAACCTTCGGCCTTGCCCGATGCAAAAGCGGTGTTGCAGGAATTCCTTAACCACCAACATCATTTGTTGACACTTTTGCCCATTGCGGGTGCTGCCAACCTGTCGGCAGTTCGCATACCTATATCCATCAGCCGGTTCATTAAGCTTAAACTAGGTGATACCCTGCAGTTTTTTATAGCACATGAGCAGAGACACATGATACAGGTAATGAATGTCCTGCAGTCTGTTGCGCCAGGTATGCAGCATTTTTCATGATCCCGCTGAAACCGGATAATGATGTGCAAGCAGCCGGTGGCTTGATTTTTTCCTCTTTTAAAGCCTGATAATATTGTGTGATGAAAAAGAAACATGTAAGTAAGGTATTGCTGGTGCTGGCCCTTTGTTTTTTGGCCTATGTTATTCTTTTAGTGTTTGATGTCGTAAAATAGACATGTTCCTGCAAATACAAAGGTGCAGGTCTTTTATACAGTGCAATACCTCGTCACTCACCGGACTTATTGAGGTTTTGAATGGTCCAGAATGCAGGCATATAGCAGTGTTTCGGATTTTTAAGTCGGGGAGACAGGATTCGAACCTGTCCCCGACCTATGGCTGGGGCCAAGCCAGCATGCTATCTTTATAAATGAATATTGGACAAAACAAAAAAAGCCCAGCATTTCTGCTGAACTTTTCATTTTACGTCGGGGAGACAGGATTCGAACCTGTCCCCGACCTATGGCTGGGGCCAAGCCAGCATGCTATCTTTATAAATGAATATTGGACAAAACAAAAAAAGCCCAGCATTTCTGCTGAGCTTTTCATTTTACGTCGGGGAGACAGGATTCGAACCTGCGACCCCCTGGTCCCAAACCAGATGCGCTACCGGCCTGCGCTACTCCCCGAACCCGGTCATTGACAGCAAGCCGCCAATTTCTTTATAAAATACAGCGGTGAGGGCGGGATTCGAACCCGCGGTACGCTTTAAAGGCGTACGACAGTTTAGCAAACTATTGGTTTCGGCCACTCACCCACCTCACCTGCATTCTTCCTGCGGGCAAGCCCACAGCTATTTATAAGAACTTTTATGCCCTGTAAAAGGGATTGCAAAGATAGATTTATTCGTCAAAAAACAAAAAGAATTTTGAACAGCATCAGAGGCTGGCAAGTTGCACTTTTTGCTGCAACTCAAGCAACTGCTCTTTATAGTCACCATCCGTATCCATCAGGTTCTCCACCGTCTGGCAGGAGTGTATCACTGTGGTATGGTCGAAGCCGCCAAAGTGCTCGCCTATATTCTTCAGGGATGACTTGGTGAACTTCTTGGCAAAGTACATGGTTATCTGGCGTGCCTGCACTACCTCGCGTTTGCGGGTCTTTGCCAGCAGCCGGTCATATGATATATGAAAATAATCGCATACCATCTTCTGGATATTCTCTATGGTCAGTTCGCGTGCCGCCGTTTTCACAAAGTTCTTCATCACGCGCTTGGCCAGGTCTATGTCTATCTCTTTTTTATTAAGCGTAGCCTGGGCGAAGAGTGCTATCAGGGCGCCTTCCAGTTCGCGCACATTGCTCTGCACATTATAGGCCACATACTTCACCACTTCATCGGGTATCTCCAGTCCTTCATGCTTCATTTTCATGCGCAATATGGCCTGGCGGGTCTCAAAATCGGGTGGTTGTATGTCGGCATTCAATCCCCAGCGAAAACGGCTGAGCAAGCGCTCCTGCATACCCTCGAGATCTTTGGGTGGGGTATCGCTGGTGAGTATGATCTGTTTGCCGCTCTGGTGCAGGTGATTAAATATGGCAAAGAATACATCCTGTGTTTTGATAGCCGGTACAAAGAGATGTATATCATCCAGTATCAGCACATCTATCAGTTGGTAGAAGTGGATGAAATCGTTGATCTCGTTGTTCTTGGTATGGTCTATGAACTGGTTGATGAATTTCTCAGCGCTCACATACAGCACGGCTTTATTGGGATGCAGCCTGCGCACTTCATTACCTATTGCTTGCACCAGGTGCGTTTTGCCCCAGCCTACACCACCAAATACTACCAGTGGGTTAAATGCTGTTGCACCGGGTTTTTGTGCCACATGTAAGCCTGCTGAACGGGCAACACGGTTGCAATCACCTTCTACATAATTATCGAAAGTATAATTTGCATTTAGCTGTGGGTCTATCTGCATGCGCTTAAGGCCCGGTATAGCATAAGGTGTCTTTATATTATGCGGGTCGTCCCATTTCAGGGGCATGTCCACATAGTTATTTTCTTTGGGTGGTTTTGAGTAGTTGCTTGCAGGCATATTGATGGATGCAGGATTGTGCTGCGATGCATTGCTTTCCATCAGTATGCGGTATTCAAGGCGCCCGTCTTTACCCAGTACGCGTTTTATGGTTTTGCCGAGTAATTCTACATAGTGTTCTTCAAGCCATTCGTAGAAGAACTGGCTGGGTACTTGCAGGGTCAGCACATTTTTCTCAAGCGCTGCTGCTTTAATAGGTTCAAACCATGTCTGGTAGGTACGCCAGTTCACATTGTCTTTGATCACCCCCAGGCATTTCTCCCAGGCGGCTTCCGCTTCATTCAAAATATTGTTAGGTGTATTGTAAAAGTTTTTGTCCATTTTCGGATTACTCATTCATCAAGTTAACATCATTTTGACAAATCTGGTAATGTAGAGCGACGAATTTTTTTCCCGGAAAAAAATAAAAAATTTTACGGGCTAAAACCAACCTTACCTTACCAAAAAATTATTATCTTATTGATCCCCTACCAAAACCATTCCCCTCAGAAGTTCCTGCTTGATTATTTTTTAGCAGGAAGACGAAATTGCTAACATTTTGTTGAAAAAAAAAATTAAAACCCTCTTGTTTGTTTTATGATAATTACAGATTGGGCATTCGAAAGTTTGGAACTCTTTTTGCTGTCAAAAACATAATCCAAACGCCCTAACCTGAGTCCTGCCCAGCCAACCTGGTTGATCATAGTTTCCTTTCCGCTCTTGTTCAATACTGGCACGGGTTTGTCAAGAAAAGTATGTGTATGTCCACCGATTATAAGGTCAATATTGTCCGTTTCTTTCGCCAACACCATATCACTTATTTTGTTCGAGTCATACTGGTAGCCAAGATGCGACAGGCAGATGACCATGTCGCAATGTTCACGCTTCTTTAACTTTTCTGCTACGGTGTTTGCGGTCATTACCGGGTCTATATACTTTGTATTGCCGTACGCGCTTTCCGGTACCAGTCCGTGCAGTTCTATGCCTAAGCCAAAGACACCGATTTTAAGCTTGCCTTTTTTGATTGTTGTATATGGGGCAGTTTTCCCTTCCAACGGTGTATTGGTGAAATCATAATTGGCGATCAGTATAGGAAAGTTGGCATGCGGCAATTGCTTTGCAAAACCGTCGATACCCGCATCAAAATCATGGTTGCCCATAGTGCTGGCATCATACTGCAGCATGCTCATGGCTTTTATTTCGGGTTCGCCTTTGTACAGGTTAAAGTAGGGGGTGCCCTGGAAGATATCGCCCGCATCAAAAAGTAATACATGCTCTTCTTCCCTGCGTACCTGCTCCACGAGTGCGGCACGTTGTGCCACGCCGCCCTGCCCCTGGTATTTTCCGCCGTCCATCGGGAATGGTTCCAGGTGGCTGTGCACATCATTTGTGTGCAGTATGGTTAGTTTTTGCGACCGCTCAGCGGCAAGGCTTTCGTATGGGAAGCCCCCGGCCATCAGCAAGGCACTGCCTGCAGCTGCTTTTTTAATGAATGTTCGCCTGGTTGCCATAGCTCAGCCTGTTTTCAAGTTTTGGGTGCAAGGGTTTTGCCTCTTGCTCCAGTTTTTTTACATAATCTATTAACGCATCCCTGATGAAAATATTGGTTGTTTCTTTTTTTAAGGGAACGAGAAAATCGCAATTATCTCCGCCGTTGGCCATGTAATCGTTCACCGCAATTTTATAGGTCACATGCTCATCCAGCGGTTTGTTATTGATATAAATATTTTTCGCCTCATTGCCCGCGATGTCAAATCTTATTCCACTCACAGGCCATCCTTTCATCTTTGCTATATGATCGCAAAACCGCTTCATTACATCCCCGGGTATATCCGCTATTACCAGCATATTGTCAAAAGGCATAAGCTCATACATTTTGCCCAGTGTTATCGGCCCGGTGTTAATATAAGGCAGGCGTATACCCCCGTAATTGGCAACGGATGCCACCACGTCTTTTTGTATTTTTCGCGCTGCTGCCAGTTGTGCATCTGTCATGAAATTACCGAGCGTACATTCGGGCTGCATTTTAGTAAGCATTGTATCGGTATGCCCGATCACTACCTGCATCTTATCGTCCATTTCCTTTTTATATGGGGCGATCATATGCACAATGTTACTATCCGCTTGTGCTGCGTCGTTTACAGTATAAAAACGATCGTGATGCTGCTCGATATAATAGGGCCTGTGGCAGGCCGATAAAAGAATAAGACCTGTTAGTAATATCCCGGAAATTTTTTTGATGAACGACATAACTGGAGTACGCTGCAAAAATACAATGCTAATGTTTATCCATCTCCCGGTAATCGTGAATCTCATGTTATATTTTAGCGGTCAGCCTTATCATTGTTATATTTGCCTATGGCCAATAATGATAGTTATATTGACAAATACGTTCTTTCGCCTATTAGGGAGTTCCTGGACGACAGCCGTACTGTTGGCGTAGTACTATTATGCTGTGCAGTACTATCTATTTGGCTGAGCAATAGCAGCGCGGCAGCTTCATACCAGGCATTTTGGGATAATGAGCTTTTTTCTTCCCCTGTTCTACACCTGCCACACACCCCTTTACATATTATTAATGATGCCCTGATGGCTTTATTCTTTCTGCTGGTGGGCATGGAGATCAAGCGCGAATTGCTGGATGGTGAGTTGTCTGATGTTCAGAAAGGAATGTTGCCGGTCATCGCTGCATTGGGCGGTATGGTAGTGCCGGCTTTTATATATTTCCTTTTTTGTGGCAATACGCCTTTCAGTGGTGGCTGGGGCATACCCATGGCTACCGATATCGCTTTTTCATTGGGTATTTTGTCGCTATTGGGTAAAAAGGCGCCTATTTCTATACGCATATTGCTTATGGCCCTTGCGATCATTGATGATCTTGGTGGTATCGTTACCATAGCCATCTTTTACACCAAAGGGCTTAATGGGATGTTCATGGGCCTGGCAGGTATTACCTTATTGATATTAGTAGCCATGAATTTCTTTAAGGTCAGGAGAGGTTATTCCTATATGATCGTAGGTACCCTGTTATGGTACTTTGTTTACAATTCCGGTGTGCATGCTACCATTGCGGGTGTATTGCTGGCCTTTACCATTCCTATGAGAAATATTAACCGTATGATACATGCCTACCACGACCCGGTAAGCTTTATCATATTACCGGTATTTGCCCTCGCAAACACGGCCATCACTTTGCCTGGTGACCTTGGGCATATGCTGCATACACCGCTTACCTATGCACTCATCTGCGGCCTTGTTATCGGTAAGCCGCTGGGTATTTTCTCTTTTTCTTATTTGGCAGTAAAGACTAAAATAGGTGCCTTGCCCGATCATATGGGCTGGCGGCATTTGCTTGGCATGGGCATGATAGCGGGCATTGGCTTTACCATATCCATTTTCATTGTTACGCTTGCCTTTCCCGGCGATGGTGTACAATCTATTGCCAAGATAGCGGTACTTATTGCTTCCATCCTCTCAGGTGTCATTGGTTATGTTTACCTCCGGTTTCTGAATAAGCGTATAAAAAAAGCGGTTAGCAAAGCCAACCGCTGATCATTGTGTGTGTTATAATATCCTTATACAAGTCGCTCCGGGTCAAATGCTTCAAGCTCATTGGCCACGGCTGTGAGGAAGCTTGCGCCCAGTGCACCGTCCACGATACGGTGGTCGTAGCTTAGCGACAGGTACATCATATGGCGTATCGCTATCACATCGCCATCGGGAGTTTCCATTACCATGGGGCGTTTTTTGATGCTACCTACTGCCAGTATAGCTACCTGCGGCTGATTGATGATGGGTGTGCCCATCAGGCTGCCGAAAGTGCCTACATTGGTTAGTGTGAAAGTGCCACCCTGCGTATCATCGGCTTTCAGCTTATTGCTGCGTGCCGCGCCTGCAAGGCCGTTCACATCTTTCGTAAGCCCCAGCAGGTTCTTGGTATCGGCGTTCTTTATCACGGGCACGATCAGGTTGCCGCTGGGCAGCGCTGCCGCCATGCCTATGTTGATGTCTTTTTTTACGATTATTCTTTCGCCGTCCACGCTGCTGTTGATCATCGGGTACTTCCGGATACAGTTCACTATAGCTTCTATAAATATAGGTGTGTAGGTTATTTTCTCGCCATATTTCTGTTCAAAGGCGCCTTTCACTTTATCGCGCCAGCGCACTATGTTCGTTACATCTGCCTCTGTAAAGCTGGTAACATGGGGCGATGTGGCCTTGCTGCGCACCATATGGTCGGCTATCAGCTTGCGCATACGGTCCATCTCCACTATTTCCACGTTCCCGCTTATTACACTTGGTGCAGCACTGGCCGCTTGTGGTGCAGCAGGTGCTGGCGAAGGTGCGGCTGTTGCCTGCACCGGTGCGGCATTTGTTTGCACCGGTGCGCTTTGTTTGGGTTCAGCTGCAGGAGCAGCTATTGCCCCGCCATTCTTCCTGTTCGCTACATAATTAAGTATATCTTTTTTGGTCACCCTGCCTTCATTGCCAGTGCCCGGTATTTGCTCCAGTTCGGCCATGCCGATGCCCTCCTTGCCGGCAATGTTCAATACTAGCGGCGAGTAAAAACGGCCACCTTCTGCGGCTGAGGCCGCAGGTGCCGCTACAGGTGCAGCAGGTGGTGTATATGCCGGTGGTGCAGCAGGTGCAGGTTTGGGCTGCTCCGCCACAGGCGCAGCAGCAGGTTGTGCTGCCATTGCGGTACCATTGCCTGCGCTGTCTATTCGGGCTATCACGGTCCCTACGGGTACTACGTCATTCTCTTTGAATAATATTTCGGTTATCACACCTTCGCCGGTAGAGGGTACTTCACTATCTACTTTATCGGTAGCTATTTCCAGCACCGTCTCGTCCATTTTTACTTTATCACCGGGTTTTTTATGCCATTTCAGCACGGTGGCTTCCATGATGCTTTCTCCCATTTTCGGCATTACCAGGTCAACGATGGCCATAAATTATCTTTTGTATGATTTGAAACTAGTGGTACAAAAATAGTTATTTGCATGGCAAATGTACAATGAAGCTTTTTTAGCCCACGTCCTTTTTGTGCCTGCAATATAAATATATAAAATAATAGTGCAATTACTATTGCACCCTGTCGTAATAGCTCCTTCGCTTCACGATCTTAAGATCCTGCAATACAGCGGCTTTTACCTGCAGGGTGAAGTTATAATTCCTGTTTGGCCCGAAAGGTATGGTTGATAGGGTCATCTGCCAGCAGTGCAGGTCGCGGTACAGGTTCAGGCTTGTGATCTGTACTTGCTTTTGTGTAAAGTTATACCCGCTGGTAAATCCTACTTTCCATTTTGTGGTAATATTAAATTCCCCTCCAAACATAGTGTAATGGTTCAGTACCAGGGTGTCTTTTTTTGAATATGATGAGTAATTATTGTTCACGGTCATGGTATAGCTTAGGTTAAAACGCCAGGGAATATTAAAGTCCACATATTCTTCATAAGCAGCATTGCGCATAATACCTTTGTATTCATCTGTTTTTACGGTCTCATTCTTCTTCGATGGTTTCGAGGTGAAGTTCGCGCTCAGTGATAAGTTGGCATCGCTGAAGCGTGCTATACCTTTATTGGCTTCCCACATGGTTTGCTTCAGGCGCCGGCCTGTTTGATAGTCAAAGGCATATGGGTCAAAGTTAGCATTGGCAATAAAACTTACCTTCTCCAGCAGGTTGGTACGAAACGATACATTTATCGCTTGCCATTGGAATGAGTCCACGGCCAGGTTATAGCCGCTGTGTATGCTGAAGTTGTCTATCAGGGCTATGTTCTTATAGCCGGTTATGGTGTCTTTCCCCGAGCGTACTTTTATTTGCAGGTTATTATCCAGTCCGAAACCAACAGTGCCTTGTTTGCCCGATGGTGGTGCACCGATAAGGTCCGAGCCAATGTATGGGAACAGGTATTGATAATTCTGGTAATTATTCAAAGTATCAAGCCGGGTGCGGTAATAATAGTTGAAGGGCGCCTTGCGGAAATCGGGGTTGTAATTAAAGCTGGCATTAGGTGTCAGCGTGTGCCTTATGCCCCTGAGTTTACCTTTCTTGAATATTTTCATGCCGTATATCTTGGTGCTTAAGTTCATACTGGCATTAAAGTCCCTTGCTGTGTAGAAGCCTGAATTCTGAGTGCTGTCTATACGCAGGTCGGCATCATTGTATTGCTGGCGCAGTTCTTTGGTGTACCAATATTCGTCATAGTTAACACCGAATGTAGTAGTAATGTATCGTAATATATTGTAGGAGGCATTTACAGGTATATGCTGGTGTATGCCATTGTCAAAGTCGCTCAGCGACAGGGTGTTGAAACTGAACAGGCTGTCGTAGAAGGTGGTCCTGTTCTTTGCGTCAAGGGTATAGCTGGTGGTTATCTTATCATACCAGCGGCTGGCCCCCGATGCATGCTTGCTCTGGAAAGGGTTCAGTTGTGATACGTAAAAATTGATATCCGGCAGGGTCACGTTCACCTGTCTTGTCTGCGTGTTTTGATTATGGTTGGCGCTTATGGTCAGCCCGTAGGGTTTATTGATCCAGGTCTTGGAGTAGGTAATGTTCGATTGGTATTGGTTCTGTGTTATCAGGCTGGGATCGTAGCTGTTATTCTGGTTAAAGTTGTTGGTTATGATATCTACCGATGCATTGAATGTTTCTCCCGGTTTTGCTTTAGGGTCTGTTTGGTGCCGCCAGTTTATTTTATAGTCCCGGCTTATCGAAGCGCCGGGTTCATAGTTTTCACCCGTTTTATTATAGTTGTAGTCAAATTCCAGGGCGCCTTTATAATGATAAATATTAGCATAATTGCTGATCGCGCTTACGCCATAGCTTCCTTTCGAAAAGATATTCGTACGCAGTTGCAGGTCGGCATGGTCATCCAGGTAGAAATAATATCCGCCGCTGAGCAGCCCCAGTCCACGTTGGGCTTCTACCGTATAAGTAGGCAATATAAAGCCCGAGCGCTGCCGCTGCGAGATAGGGAACAATCCAAAAGGAAGGAATAAAGGCGTCGGCACGCCTTCTATATATATGTTGGCCGGCCCCGATGCAATGACCCGCTCCGGCACCACCTTGATCTTTTTAGCTACAATGCCAAAGTGAGGTGTATCCAGTGCACAGGTGGTATATACATTGTAAAGGCCGTATATCGATTGGTCGGGGTTCCTTTTTATTTGCCGGCTGGCCACGAAGCCCTCACCGTATTGGGTACGTGCATTACGGGCTATAGCGCGCTTGCTCTTGAAGTTATATTGCAGCGAGTCGTAAGTATATTTATCATTGCCTTGTGAGAAGACCGGCCGCGATATTTGCCTCCCGTTGCTGTCGTATGCAGGGGCTGCCGTCACTATGCTGCTCTGTTGTGAGTAGGTCACGGTACTGGCATTCAGCTTCATATCTTCATAATTCACCTTAGCATCCCCATATAGATAAAAAACATCTTTGCGCAGGTCCAGCACCGCAGAGTCTTTAGCTTCAGCCGTTATTACAGAGGGCAGGGCATCTTTCGATATTTTTATGCCCAGCTTCTCCTCCAGGCTTTTATTGGCGGTACTGTCTTTTGATGTTGTATCAGTTTTTAGTGAAATAGAATCAGGAGCAATATTATCTTTCGTATGTTTGCCCGTATCGGCTGCAATGGCAAGGCTGTCTTGTACTTTCGTCTGGCTATAAGCCGTATTTGTTAAGACAGATATAAAAATGAGGGCACATAGCCATACAATGCAGCGTACTGATGAAATTTTTGGAATAAATTTACCGCTCAGGCTCATGAACTGGCGCAAAAATAGTTATTTGAAGCCTACGTTTATTAATTTGTATATTTAAACTCTTTTGTTAAGCACAATATGCGTACCAGATTTATAACGCTTATATTCCTTTTGGGTTTTGCTCCTTTGTCTCTCTTTGCTGGTAACGGCAAACGGATCACAAAAATTGTCCTCGATGCCGGCCATGGTGGTAAAGATATAGGTGCAAGAGGCAAATTCTCTATGGAGAAAGATGTGGCGCTTGACATTGTCCTGCGTATTGGCCGGCTCATCAAAGAGAATATGCCTGATGTCGAGGTGGTCTATACACGCACTACCGATGAATATCCTTCGCTTGTGGACAGGCATGAGATAGCCAACAAAGCCAATGCCGACCTTTTCATATCTGTACATATAAATTCCACTGCCGATCGCATTGAGCGTAAGGTGGTAGGGCATAAATATGTGAAACGGGGCCGCAAGAAGGTACGGGTACCGGTATATAGCGTCATCCGCCACCACGAGGGTAGCAGGCAGGGAACCGAGACCTATGTACTTGGGCTGCACCGCAATGGCCAGAAAGAAGAGGCTATAGGTGAGTATGGCGAAACGGTAAGCGATGAGCCCGGCCTGCTGAACGAGGACGATCCACAAACAGGTATTATAGTAGCCCAGTATGCACAGGCTTTCCTGTCTAAGAGCGTAGCGCTGGGCACCAAGATACAGCAGCAGTTTTACAACCAGGGCAGGCCCGATTACGGAGTAAAACAAAAAGGTCTTGAAGTGCTAGCTGGCAGTGCAATGCCCGGCGTGCTTGTAGAATGTGGTTTTATTAACAATCCCGAAGAAGAAGAATACATGAATTCGGAAAAAGGGCAAAAAGAAATAGCTAATGCCATATATAAAGGTATAAAGGCCTTTAAAAGCGATATGGAAAAATAAAATATTTCTTTATGGGTTTTAAAATCCAACTAAAGAGGATATATTTCCGTCATTATTCATAGTGATCAGGCAGAGTGGTAGAAATTAGAAATTTACTATTCTGTTGCATTTTAAAATTGTTTCGTTTATCTTTAAGCTTTGTTAAAAACATTCGCGCTAATGAAAGCTCGTTTCAGAACCATTATTCTCTCGGCATTAAGTTCAGTTCTGGCCTTTTCTGCCGTTACTTATAATTCTTGTACGCCTGATAAATGCAAGTCTATACGTTGTGCCTACGGCGGGGTATGCAAAGAAGGCACCTGCCTCTGCCAGTCTGGTTATGAAGGTAACCAATGCGAAACCGTTGTCAGGGACAAGTTCCTCGGCGTTTGGTCCGTATTTGAGAGTGGCACCATGACAGGCCAGCCGGCTAATTACACGGTATCCATACTTCCTGGCGATAATATCACAGATGTTAAGATCCATAATTTCTACAACCTGCTTACCAACGATGTATATGCTATAGTAAAAGGTGACTCTTTGGTTATCAACAGGCAGAGCATCGACGGCAGAACGGTTATTGGTTATGGCTATCTCGATCCTGATAAACATTACACAGAGCATGGCAAGCTGATCGTACGCTACGCAGTTACGATTGATTCTTCAGGCCGCACGGATGATTATGGCCTTTATCCTCAATATGGTGGTACAGAGTCGCTGTGGAATAAATAAGATAGAACAACTTCTTTATACAAGCCCCCGGTCATACCGGGGGCTTCTTTTTTTAGTGCAGCACAAAACGCTAATGGAGCGGGCTACAACAGCAAAGTTGTAGCCCGCTCCGTTTAAAGAATATGTCTTGGCAAGCCCTTTAGGCCTTGTAGAGAATCTGTTTTGCCCGTGGTATAATTACTTAGCAGCATTGCTGCCCGGCATCAAAGCTGTAAATAATATAATTGATCTAGGCCAGCCTGTTCCTTAAACTAATGAGGAACCCGATCACCATCACGATCACACCCAGCCATACAAGGTTGATGTAAGGGAACAGCAGTGCTTTCAGCACTATATAGTCGTCTTTGGGATTCTCTTGTTTTACCTGTATCACAGCTGCCTGCTGCTCAGGCAGTATCTTTTCAAGCCGGGCCATAATACCCTCGCTTTTAAGCGTATCGGTTATTTGGTTGTCGTACTTGTCGTGTATATAATATATGGGGCGCAGTTCGCCTTTTTGTTCTTTAGTGTCGTAGTAGGCCAGGTCGGCGGTTACGGCTATATCACCTTCCTGTGGCACATACCTCGGGTCATTTATCTCGCGGTTAAAACCTTTGAAGATAAGATAGCCCTGGCCAAGGAAGATGCTGTCGCCCTGGTGCACGGTATGTTCTTTGAATTCACCCTTATCTTTAGGTACATAGTAAGATGTCACGTAAGTAAAGATGTCCTTATCCCAATAATGCTTCGATGCCGGGCTCGATACAAGGCCTGTTTGTCCTTTGGGATTCACGAAGGCATCAGGATATAAGGTGAACTGCTCTTTCACTTTTTTAGTTGCAGAGTCTATGCGTTCATAATCTACCCTAAAGAATGTACGTGGGTCTGATGACGATGTAGAATCTCCCCGGTAAATCGCATAATAATCGCCCAGGGCCACCTTTGCGTCATGGAATAATACTACATTGTCCCGGCTTTCTTTCGCATTCTCGGCATCCGATTTCCCAAAGGGTATCACCACACCAAGCGTATTCACCGAGATCACTTGCTTATTGTACGATGATAGCAGGATACCCAGTAGCAGCATGCCGAAACCAAGGTGTGCCACCGATGGCCCTAATTGTTTCAGTTTGCCTTTTTGTATCGCAATAGCATAATATATATTGGCAACTATAGCATAGCTGGTTGAGAACAGCAGGGTAGCATATTGCCAGGCCTTAATTTGCTGGGTAATGCCTATGAACAAGGCAAGCACGGCAGCTATGGCAGCAGTAATACCCATGCGCTTCAGCGCCTTTTTGGTATCGCTCTGTTTGAATTTCAGGTACAGTATAGTTGCCGATAGCAGGGCAATGATGATAGCTACCCATACCTGTATATTATTATAGTGGGCCATAGGGTCCACAGGTGGGGCTACATCTTTACCCGTTATCCATTTTGCCAGCGGGCTCCATACAGGTATTGAGGTAGTGATACTGATCTGTATGGCCGAAAGCAGCAGCACTACCGAACCAATGAACATCCAGAACTCACGCGAGCTGGTCGCTTCCTCTGTTTTTACCCTCGGTATTTGTTTCCACCGTTTTAGCAGCGAGCCAATGCAAATAATAAGTAACAGGCCCAGCACTACGATCAGGTGCCAGTACAGGGCACTGCCCTCGCCGGTGAAGGCATGCACCGATGTTTTGCCAAGTACGCCTGTTCGTGTCAGGAATGTAGAGTACCATACCAGCAGGTAAGTAAGCAGGAACAATATGAATGTGACCACCAGTGAGCGTTTGGTCGCCTTATAGACCAGCAGCGTATGCAGCCCCGCCACCAGTGTTAGCCAGGGCACCAGCGATGCATTTTCCACAGGGTCCCATGCCCAGTAGCCGCCAAAGTTCAGCGATTCATAAGCCCATGCGCCCCCCATCATAATACCTGTGCCCAATACGGCCCCTGAAAATAACGACCACCTTATGGTTGGCTTCACGAAGCTTTCATAATCGCCCTTCCAGAGTGCCGCTACAGAATAGGCAAAGGGCATCAGTGTGGTAGCAAAGCCCAGGAACAGAACCGGGGGGTGTATCACCATCCAGTAATTTTGCAGCAGGGGGTTCAGCCCGTTCCCGTCCTTTACAAAGCTCAGGTAATTAGGACTGCTGAATATAGGTGCACCCTGCATCTGGTCGCGCAGCAGCATAAAGGGGGTACTGCCAACCTTAATATCCGGCCCAAAATAAAAACCCAGCAGCATTGTGGCCAGGCAGGCCTGCACGAACGAGATGATCGTCATCGTTCGGGTCTCCAGGGTTTTGGCAGTGTTCATTACGATAAGCCCCAGTATACTGTTCCACAGGGTCCAAAGCATAAAACTGCCTTCTGAGCCTTCCCAGAAGCAGGACAAAAGATATTTGGAGCGCAGGGCAAGTGATGAGTGCTCCCAGGCGTAATGGTATTCGAAAAGGTGATTGGCAATGATATAATATAATGCAAAGAAAATACCGACGATAGATGCCGTTTGCAGTATAAAACCATTGCGGGCCAGTATTTGCCACGAGCGGCTGTTGTAGGCATCACTTTGCTCCGTTTGTACGGCACGCCAATAGCTGAAGGTGCTGAATAATGCACTTACAAAAGTGGTGATCACAAAAAGATGGCCCAGTTTCCCGGGCCACAAATGTTCTCCTATGAATTGTGTATCCAATTGGCTTGAAAATTAAAATTCAAAAATGAACCCAACAACATTGAGCTGTTCAACCTTGGGGCTATGGGCTCATTAACTGGCATTGCCCACCACCATCTGGTCTTTTTTATACTTCGACGGGCATTTCATTTGTATCCCGGTACAGTGAAATGCATCACCATCTATATAGCCTTTCATTACGATCTGTTCCGAGCGCTCTATATCCCTTGGCTTCTCGCCGTTGAATATCACTTTATTGATATTGCCCGACTTGTCTTTCGCGTAGAACGTAAAATGGTTAGGATCTTTTACCGGGTCATAATCCATGCTTTTGTCTTTATCCAGGTAACCTATCACATGGAATGCTTTGCCGGGCTGTTTAGCTGCAGATGCGAACGTTTCATAAGTGCTGAAATCGCCGAACATGCTAACGATAACACATACTGCCGCAGCTACAAGAACGAGGAGTACGATATGCGTCTTTTTCATAATTTTTATGGATAGCAAAGTTACGACTAAATGGGATATAACTACCTCAAAAATTAGATGACAAAGTTCATCCGGCCGATGAAACGGGCCCCGGGAGCGATATGGCCGCTAAAAAACATGTACACATTTTCATATTTGCACATTTTTCACATTATTCATCTTAAATTCGCGCCCTAAATTGATTTGTAGCAATGGCCGATCTTTCGAAGTTTGACCCCAACTCGGTAGGCTTAAGGTCCAATAATATATTTGGCCTGCCTTTTAGTGAAGATGAATCTGCATTGGTTTTACTCCCTGTTCCCTGGGAGGTTACCGTATCCTACAGGCCCGGCACAGCCCGCGGCCCCGAGCATATTTTCGATGCTTCCATGCAGGTAGATCTTTATGACCCTGATGTTGTGGATGGCTGGAAGAAAGGCTTTTACATGCTGCCGGTCGATAAGAATATCCGTAAAAAGAGCGATTTCCTCCGCCAGTGTGCCGAATTGATCATCTCCTACCTGGTAGAGGGCGGGCATGTAGCTAAGAATGAACAGCTTTCTGAAAAACTACAGGAAATAAACTGCGGCGGCAAAATGCTGTACAACTGGGTGCACGAGATGACCGCCAGCCTGCTGAAAGAAGGGAAAAAAGTAGGGCTGATAGGTGGCGATCACAGTACACCCCTTGGATTCATCAAAGCTTTGTCTGAAGTGCATGAAGACTTTGGTGTGCTGCAGATCGATGCCCATGCCGACCTGCGCAACGCTTACGAGGGCTTTACCTATTCGCATGCATCTATCATGTACAATGTACTTAAAGAGGTGCCGCAGGTAAAAAAACTGGTACAGGTAGGCGTACGCGACTATTGCGATGAAGAACTGGAAATGATACAGAACAGCAATGGCCGTATAACTACTTTCTTCGATCGTGATATAAAAGCTCAGCAATACGAAGGTTCAAGCTGGAAACAGGTTTGCGAACAGGTAATTGACCAGTTGCCGCAAAAGGTTTACATCAGTTTTGATATCGATGGGCTTGATCCTAAGCTGTGCCCCGATACAGGCACCCCGGTTCCCGGCGGTTTTGAGGTAGAGCAGGTCTTTTATCTCTTCAGGTTGCTGCACGCCAGTGGTCGCGAACTAATTGGTTTCGATCTCAATGAAGTTTCCTGTGGTGAGCATAGTGTAGATGGTATCGATGCCATTGTAGGGGCACGCATACTCTACAAGCTCTGCAATTTCATGGTGGCGAATGTATAGCATCATAGCCTGCGCCACTTTGTAGCATCCCGGCTAAAATATAATGTACGAACTTTCGGCTTTGCACATTATTTTTAACGCCATGGAGCAGGTAACGATAACATCCAATAGGTCGGTGCATCGCGCATGGTCTATGTACGATTGGGCCAATTCGGCCTACAACCTGGTCATTACCTCCACCATTTTCCCTGCTTACTATAATGCGATTACCACCGTAAAGGAGGGCGACAGGATCATTAGCGATGAGGTCACCTTTCTCGGCTTTACACTCAAGAACAGTACACTTTTCGACTATTCCATTGCCGCGGCATATCTTATTATAGCCCTGCTGTCGCCCATACTGTCCTCCATTGCCGACTATAAGGGCAATAAGAAACGCTTCATGCAATTGTTCTGTTACCTGGGCTCACTGGCATGTTGCGGGCTTTATTTTTTTAAGGCCGATACGCTCGAGTGGGGCATTCTTTGCTCCTCTGTCGCGGCACTGGGCTATTGCGGCAGCATCGTTTTTTATAATTCTTACCTCCCCGAGATCGCTCTTGAGCAGGAACGTGATAAAGTAAGTGCGCAAGGCTTTGCCTATGGCTATATTGGTAGCGTCTTGTTACAGGTCATTTGCTTTGTCTTTGTGCTCGATCCTGCTTTGTTTGGCATTACCGATGCTTCTTTTCCGCCCCGCCTTTCTTTTCTCCTGGTGGGCATATGGTGGTTTGGCTTTGCACAGATCACGTTCTTCAAATTGCCCCCAACTTACCCTTCCGCCAAAAGGCCGGGTCATAATATTTTATCCAATGGCTTTTACGAGTTACGCAAGGTCTGGCGCCAGTTGCGCGATCTTCCGGTGCTCAAAACTTATCTCGGTGCTTTCTTTTTTTACAGCATGGGTGTGCAAACGGTGATGCTGGCCGCCACGCTTTTCGGCAGCAAAGAGCTGAAGCTGGAGACCACCCAGCTTATAACCACCATATTGGTCATCCAGTTGGTAGCCATAGCTGGTGCTTACTTTATGGCTAAGCTTTCGGAGCGTTTCGGCAACCTGCGCATCTTGCTGCTTATGGTATTTACCTGGATAGGCATATGCATTGCTGCTTATTTTATTCATTCCGTTACCGGGTTTTACATAGTTGCAGCCTTTGTAGGCATTGTTATGGGCGGTATTCAGTCCCTCAGCCGTTCCACATATGCCAAGCTGATGCCCCCCACACACGATACAGCCTCATTTTTCAGCTTCTTCGATGTTACCGAGAAAGTCGCTATTGTCATCGGCATGATATCATTCGGGTATATCGACCAGGTGCTCGATATGCGCAGGGCCATAATAGCGCTCATAGTCTTTTTTGCCATCGGCGCAGCTATTTTGTACCTTGCAATGAAGAAAAGCAAAGCGATCGCAGCAAGCTGATCTTTTTTAGATTTTGACTTTTTTTGAATTTTGACTTAGCATGAGGTTATTTACGATAAACACAGGGAATTTTAAGCTTGATGGCGGGGCTATGCATGGAGTGGTGCCCAAAACATTGTGGAATAAAGTGCATCCTGCCGACGAGAACAATATGTGCTCATGGGCCCTGCGCTGCCTGCTTATTGAGCATGGCAACTCCCGTATCCTTATCGATAATGGTATCGGGGATAAGCAGGATGCTAAATTCTTCAGTCATTACTACCTGCATGGCGACGATACGCTGCAAAAGTCGCTTGCGGCACATGGTTTCACTACCGACGATATTACCGATGTGTTCCTTACACACCTGCACTTCGATCATTGCGGCGGCTCTATAAAAAGGGATGGCGACAAGCTGGTACCTGCCTTTAAGAATGCCCAATACTGGAGCAATGAGGCACACTGGCAATGGGCCATACAGCCTAACGATCGCGAAAAGGCTTCTTTCCTGAAAGAAAATATATTACCCATTGAAGAAAGCGGGCAATTGCGTTTTGTGGATTGCGGAGATGGGCAAGAGTGGATGCCCGATATACGTGTGCGTTTCGTCAACGGGCATACCGAAGCGATGATGCTTCCGCAGATCAGCTATAACGGGCATACCATACTTTACTGTGCCGATCTGTTGCCCAGTGCTGCACATATAGGCATGCCATGGATAATGGCCTACGACATGCGCCCCCTCGATACACTGGATGAAAAGAAAAGGATACTTAAAGAAGCGGTAGCAAATGATTGGGTACTGTTCTTTGAGCATGATAATGATATCGAATGCTGCAACCTGCAGGATACTGAAAGGGGAATAAAAATGAAGGATACATTTACGCTGCTTGATCTGCATGCAAAAAGCTAGGCCCGGCTTTTGTTTGTTGGCAGGCCATTGACAAAATACATGTCCAGTTCGCCCTTGTTCTTGACCTTTATTTTACCGCGATAGCTGCAGTCGAACCGGTCTTTGACCAGTTCGTAAGTATTCCCTGATATATTGATGCGCCCCGGCTCAGAATGTTCTTCCATCCTTGCAGCCACATTTACCGTATCGCCCCATATATCATACTGGAACTTGTGCTGGCCTACCACACCGGCCACAAGGGACCCGCTGTTAATACCTATGCGCACGTTAAAGAACTTGCCGCTTTCATCACTGTTCACATATTGTAGTATATCCATAGCTGCATACAGCACATCGTTCGGGTTGCTGTCATTTTTTACCGGCAGGCCCCCGGCGCACATGTATGAGTCGCCTATGGTCTTGATCTTTTCCAGCCCACGCCTTAAAACGATAGTATCAAAGGCCCTGAAGTATTTATCTATGCGGTCCACCAGGTCTTCGGCATTTAATTGTTCCGCAGTTAGGGTAAAGCCTACGAAGTCTATGAACATAACGCTTACCAGCTCATATTTACGGCTGCGTGCAAAGCCTTTGTCCATGAGCTCTGTAGCGGTTTCTTCAGGCAATATATTCAGCAGTAGCTCTTCCGATCGTTTTTTCTCCGCTTCTATTATCCTGTTTCGGTGCAGTATCCTTCTTTGATTCCACCAGGCAAGCACACCGATCAGCAGCAGCAGGAAAGAAATGACTATGAGGAAAAGGTTTACTTTTCGGTTGAAAGTGATCTGGTTATATTGCAGTGCTATCTCCTTGTCTTTGGCATCAAGGTCATACTTTGCCTGCATTTCTTTTATCTGCTGCGATTTTTGCTGGTTGAATATACTGTCCTTCAATGCGCTCCAGTTCGAAAAGGCTTCAAATGCTTCCTTGTATTTACCCTCTTTTTGGTAAGTGTTCTTAAGATTGTCGTATGCATCAATGCTTATAGATGTCGCATTCAGCTTTTGGGCCAGGGCCAGTGTCTTTTCCGAGTAGCTTTCGCTCAGGGCATAGTTGCCCATATGATAGAACAGTATGGCCATGTTGTCGTTAATGATCGCATAGGCCGTAAGGTCGTTGACGGTATCGGTTAGTGTCAATGCTTGTTTATAGGCGGCAAGCGATGCTTCATAATGCTTATTGCTCTTCAGGGCAATAGCCATATTGCATAACGAACTCATCTCCGTTGCATTGTCTCCTTGCTCTTTGGCCAGCGTCATAGACTGTTTATAAATATCGATAGCCGTATCGTACCGTCCCTCTATTTTATAAACGGTCGCAAGGTATCCCATTACCTCAGCCTGTCGCTTGTTTACCCGTGTATCGTTGCTGTGTTCATTGCATATCGCCATAGCGGCCTCCACATATTTCCGCTCATTAGCTATGTCCCCTATCGCATCATATACACGCGCTATGCCCAGTGTGGTAGTTACCTCACGGTGGTAGAGATTCAGGTTTTTTTGGTCCTTTAAGGCTGCCAGGTAATGTTTCAGGCTTTTGGGATAATCAGAAACGGCTTCATAAGCAAGGCCCATTTCAAAATGAGCATTGGCGGTCATCAGTTTGTTGCCATGTTGTTCCGCCTCCTGGAGCAGTATTTTGGCACCCTTCAGTGCTTCCTGCGGGTCTGTATCCTGGATGTTCTTTATATAAGCATATAAGGAGTCGAGCCGGGCCGGGTCATTTTTTATTTGTTGTATCCTGTGCAGGGAGGCATTTGTGGCACCCGTTTGCTGGGCATGGGCATACACCGTAAATAGGAATAAAAAAATGACGAATAAGGATGCCCGCATAAAACAAATATATACAATCTGATGGTATGCGTATACTCCAATAGATCCCGAAGAATCCCACTGCGGGAAAGCTATAAGGAATAGTTTCACCATGCATTCCACGGTGAGGATAGCCATATTATCGCATCCCAAGTTTTAAAAATTTTGATTTTGACACTACTTATCCCCAATATTTGGAATCGGCTATGCCGGCATCGTAACTTGCACAGCAGGCGATCACCTTTGCTCCCGGCCACTGGCTGGCCCACGCAAAGAGGCTTCCTAATAACATTTATGAACTGTAGCACCCTATGTACACCTTTGATAACATCTGTAAATTCCCTATAAGCCAGTGAATACAATACATTCCACCATTTTAGCCCCATTCATAAGTAAACAATTTCTGCATTTACCTTTCAGCCCGCCATTCGTCCGTTGGGTAAAAAATGTGATATTTTTGGGATATTTTTTCGGCCTAACTCATTCATGATCAATGAAAATGTGGGAAATAATTTTTTTGCGCAACGACATAAAAACACCCCTGTCCAATCAGTTAACCAGGTCAACTGATACACATCATCACCAGACTTTACATTTTCCTGACAAAAAGGCTCGTTTATGCCAGCGCTTGGCCTTAGCTTTGCAAATTGTAATATATCCATACGCATGAAAAAAATCACCTCCTTATTATTGCCTGTAACTGTTGCCGCTCTGCTGCTCTCATCCTATGCCAAAGCACAGGATAATAAACTTGTGTACGGGGATGAGAAGCACTTTAAGAACATGCAGCAGGTAACCTTTGGCGGCGATAATGCCGAGGCCTATTTCGGTCCCGATAGCAAGCACATTACCTTTCAGCGCACCGATCCGCGCAAGGGCCTCAACTGCGACCAGATATTTTACGGCACCATCCCCTATAAAGATCTGCATATGAGGTACAAAATGGTAAGTACCGGCAAGGGTCGCACTACCTGTGCCTACATCATGCCCGATAAAAAGAGCTTTCTGTATGCATCCACACACCAAACAGTCGATACCTGCCCCCCGGTGCCCGATAAACGGAAGTTAAAAAAATATGTATGGCCCATTTACGATAGCTACGATATATACGTGGCCGATTTCAACGGTAAGATATTGAAACAGCTCACCGATACCCCCGGCTACGACGCCGAGGCTACGGTATCGCCCAAAGGCGATAAGATCGTCTTCACCTCCATGCGCAATGGCGACCTTGATATTTACATCATGAATATTGACGGCACCAATATAAAGCAGTTGACCCACGAGCTGGGCTACGACGGTGGCCCATGTTTCTCGCCCGATGGCACTAAGATCGTTTGGCGTGCCTCAAGGCCTAAGACCAAAGAAGAAGTGCAGGAATATAAAGAGCTCCTGGCCCAGGGCCTGGTGATGCCTACTAAAATGGAGATATATGTTGCCGATACCAATGGTAAGAACGTGAAGCAGGTCACTCACCTGGGCAATGCCAACTGGGCCCCCGCATTCGCCCCCGATGGCAAGCGTATCGTTTTCGCATCCAATCATGAATATGAGAAAGGCTTCCCCTTCAACCTGTACCTTGTAAATATAGATGGTACGCACCTGGAGAAGATATCTCACGATGGTGGCTTCGATGCTTTCCCCATGTTCTCTCCCGATGGCAAGAAGTTCATCTTCAGTTCCAACCGTAATAATGGCGGTGGTCACGATACCAACGTCTTCGTTTGCGACTGGGTAGAGTAATAAAATATTCATGTAGGAATTTCCGGCCGGGGACGTAACTTTAAGGAATGAGACTGTTACTCGATTTCCTGGTAGTAGGCTTTGGTGGCTTCTTTGGCAGCATGGCACGTTACGGAACAGCTTACCTCATCAGCAAAACCACGCATGGAGATTTTCCCTTTGGTACGTTTATTGTGAATATTTCGGGCTGCCTGCTCATAGGTTTGCTCTTTGGCCTGGGTAATCGCATGGCATGGCTTGAGGGCAATGGCTGGTTGTTCATGGTGAGCGGCTTTTGCGGTGGCTTCACCACTTTCTCCACCTTTGCACTCGATAATTCGGCCCTTATGGGAAAGCAATTATCCATGCAGGCCATGATATATACCGTCCTTAGCGTAGTGCTGGGCATAGTATTATGCAGGCTGGGCATATGGTTAACGAGATAAACGAATAATAACATCATGCAAAACTTTCAGTTCCCCTTCGAACGCTTAATGAAAACACAATTGCCGGCGGATATACAGCAATTAGTGGCCGCTGCGGAGCAGGTAGCCGATAAAGCATATGCACCTTATTCACATTTTAAAGTAGGGGCGGCATTGCTGATGGAAGACGGGAGCATGATCACAGGCTCCAACCACGAGAATGCATCCTACCCCGTGGGCATATGTGCCGAACGGGCAGCGCTGGCCACGCTCGATATGAATAATAATGCCAATAAGGTAAGGGCGATCTCCGTCACCTATAAGCCTACCGGGCATACGCACAATAATCCCGTAGCGCCATGTGGCATGTGCCGGCAGGCCATACTCGAGGTGCAGCAGTGGCAGGGACAGCCTATAGCAATATACATGTATGGCCCCGATGGCGAAGTGATATATGTAGAAAATGCAGCATTCCTCTTACCCTTCGCTTTCGGCGGCAGCGATCTCAATGCTGATAAAGCATAATATATATGCTTCTTTACTTTTTTGATTAATACCCTCTGGTTTGTTAATTTAGCGTCCGGAAATCCGGTTTTAAATGATAGAGATAAAAGTACCTACGGTTGGCGAATCAATAAATGAAGTAAGCCTGGTAAAATGGCTTAAAAAAGACGGTGAATGGGTGGACCGTGACGAGGTACTGTGCGAACTGGAATCGGAAAAGGCAACTTTTGAACTTAATGCCGAGCAGGCAGGCATACTGCATATAGTGGCGCAGGAAGGTGATACCCTCAATATCGGCGACCTGGCTTGCAAGATAGACGATAAGGCCCCGCAGCCTGAGGGCAAGCCAGCCCCGGCCAAAGAAGAAAAGCAGGTAGCTGCGAAGACCACACCGGCTACTGAAAAACCTGCGGAGCAGCCTAAAGCTACTACGGCAAAGGGCGACGTAAAAGCTACACCTGTGGCCCAGGCCATCATGAGCGACAAGCAGGTGAAGCCAGCCGATGTAAAAGGCAGTGGCAGCAAGGGCAGGATATTGAAGCAGGATGTATTGGATGCCCTGGAGCACCCGGGCCGTAAAGGCGGTGCGGAAGCATTCAGCCGCGGGGAGCGTAAAGATAAAATGACCAACCTGCGCAAAACAGTGGCACGCAGGCTGGTGGAAGCAAAGAACAGCACGGCCATGCTCACCACCTTCAACGAGGTGGACATGACCCGTATCATGGAGATACGCAAGGCCTATAAAGAAAAGTTCAAAGAAGCGCATGGGGTGAACCTGGGCTTCATGTCCTTCTTCACCAAAGCCTGCTGCATAGCCCTGCAGGAGTGGCCGGCAGTAAATGCCTATATTGATGGCGATGCACTGGTGTACCACGAATACTGCGATATATCCATAGCCGTATCGGCCCCCAAAGGCCTGGTAGTGCCTGTGATCCGTAATGCCGAAAGCCTCAGTATGGCTGAGATCGAAGCAAAAGTGGTGGAGCTGGCCACAAAAGCAAGAGATAATAAACTGAGCATGGAAGAGATGACCGGCGGCACCTTTACTATTACCAATGGTGGCGTATTCGGCTCACTCATGTCCACCCCTATCATCAACATCCCGCAATCGGCCATACTGGGCATGCACAAGATACAGGAGCGCCCTATGGTGATAGACGGAACAATACAGGCAAGACCAATGATGTATGTAGCGCTTAGCTACGATCACCGCATAATAGACGGGCGCGAGTCCGTAAGTTTCCTCGTAAGGGTGAAAGAACTCCTAGAGAACCCTGAACTTTTGCTATTCGGGCAGGATCCGGTAAAGACCCTGCTTGAAGTTTAGTCGTAATGTGTACTTTTGACCATACACAGGCCCTCTTTTAGGAATTTTATTTTTTTGACTTTTTTTTAATTGTCATGCAATACATCTGGGAACATATCAAAACGATCCTGGACACCTACAAGGGAGGTGCTCCATTGTCTTACTTTCTGAAGACCTACTTCAAGCAGTACCCCATACTGGGCAGCAGGGACAGGAAGATACTTAGCGAAATGACCTATAACTGGTATCGCTGCGAAAAGGGTATGCCACCCGAGATGCCCTTCGAGGAGAAGATATACGCAGCACTGTACCTCTGCGGTACCCAGACACGACTTATAGAACAAGTAGTGGAAGGGCCCCTGCAGTCATTGTGGCAAAATCATAATCCCGACCGTATAGCCGTGCTCGACCAGAATGGTATCACATTCCACCTGCAGGATATTTTCCCCTTTGAGTATGAGCTGTCTGAAGGCCTTGGGAAAGAGGAGTGGTTATATTCCCTGCTCGTACAGCCCGACCTCTTCCTGCGTGTGCGGAAGAAACAGGAAAGGATGACCACACTGCTGCACCAGAATGGTATCGCCTACCACTGGCTGTTTGAGAACTGTATGGCATTGCCCAATGGCGTGGCCATAGATAAGATATTGCAGGCCGATGATTACGTGGTGCAGGATGCCTCATCGCAGCTTACGGGTAATTATTTTCACCCCTGTGCTAACGAGACCTGGTATGATTGCTGTTCCGGTGCAGGCGGGAAATCGCTGCTGCTTAAAGATATGGAGCCCGAGATAGAACTATTTGTATCGGACAAGCGGGGCAGTATACTGGATAACCTGGAAGACAGGTTCCGCCTGTATCATCACAAACTGCCCGAGTCGTTCCTGATCGATTGTACCGATCCCGAGCAACTGGAGCTTTCCTTTGGCGACCAGAAGTTCAACGGGATCATTGCCGATGTACCCTGCACAGGTTCCGGTACCTGGGCGCGCACACCCGAGCAAATGTATTTTTACGACCCCGCGCACCTGGAAAATGTATCGGCACTGCAAAGGAACATCGTAAAGAACGTAGCGGAATACCTGGAGCCTGATGGTCGGCTTATATACATCACTTGTTCTGTTTTCAGGCAGGAGAATGAAGCTGCCATTGCACATATACTCAGCGAAACATCATTGCAACTGGAACATACCGAACTGATAAAAGGCATTGAACACAAGGCCGACAGCATGTTCGTAAGTGTGCTGCGCAATTAATATTTCACCAGCTTCTTTTGCATCCTGCCATCGGCAGAGATACCCTGTAAGATATACATGCCATTAGACAGGTATGCCGGGGCTTTCCAGTACTGCCGACTGATACCCTGTGGCACCTCTTTATGGAAGGTGGTTACCACAGCGCCACGCATGTCCGTTACGATGAAGGATACCGATTGCTGAAGAGATGAATTGATCTCAATGCTTATATCGTCACCTGAATGGAAATAGGTGGGATATATATTCATCCATGCCGTATTGCCTGCGGGGGAAGTGTGTATGTTGTTGGGGTCGTAGATAATAAGCGATGCCGCGCACATATCCGGTATGCCATAACCCAGTTGTGTAGTTGGGTTAGTAATATGATCGGCACTGCTGTCTATGGCCATGCGCAATTGGTAAGGTGTAATGGGGCCGGGGGCGTATTGCATGAGGCATGCTGCCCAGCCTGCGATCTGCGGTACTGCGAAAGAAGTGCCATCATAAGGCCCGAAGCCATTGCCAGGCAGGAATACCGAAGCGGCTACGCCCTGTGCACATACATCGGGCTTGGTGCGGCCAGCTGCATTAGGGCCATAACCGCTAAATGAGGCCGGGTTGCCTGATGAGTTAGCAGCACCAACTGTAAGTGCACTGTCCGCATCGCCGGGTGTGAGTATATAATGCCATGCGGTATTACCTTCATTGCCGGCACTGATCACGCAAAAGATACCTTTATGGGTGGCGAGGTTGGCTGCCTGTGCCACACTTGTGGTATTCCCGTCAAGATCGGTATATACAAAGCTGGTGAAAGGCGGGTCGAAAGTATTGTAGCCGAGCGAGGTTGATATGATATCGGCACCTATGCTATCGGCACGTTCCATTCCCGCTTCCATATTGTCGAGTTCTATAGGCTGCTCTGAGGTGATGTCTTCTGTAAGATACAGTGCATACTGAGCCAGCGGGGCGGAGCCTACAAAGCTATCGGGTATATAGCCTGCCATGGTAGAAAGCACTTCGGTGCCATGGTAGGATGTGCGGAATACAGAATCGACATGGAATACGAAGTTAAAGGAGTCGATCAGCCTGCCCGATTGCATAAGGCTATCGAAGCCGAAGTGCGTGTTGGCTTCTGTAAAGCCCTGGTCGAGCACTGCGATAAGTTTGCCCTGACCTTTATAACCCTGGTCGTGCAGGCAATCGCCATTTACAAGATGTGTCTGCGTCCATGTCTGGTTGTAGTAAGAGGGCTGGCCTGTAGCCTTAGTGCCCTTATGTTGCGCGCCATGTTCTGCCGCGAACTTAGGATTGCCATTCTGCTTGTAGTGTAAGATACTATCGTAGTGGGCCACGTAAGTCACATTCGCTATGTAGGGTATATTCTGCAGATTGAGTATTTGAGTGGAGTCCCTGAGCAACACCACGCAATTGTTATACCAACGGGAGGTGGTATGTAACACACCCCCTGTGAGGGTAAGCACATTGCGCACGTATGCAGGTGACACAGGCAGGTCGGTACTGTCAATGGCTATACCAAAGGTCGTCCGCCTGTCGATGGCGCGCTGTGAAAGAAATGCCTGCGGGTTATTGAGCGGCAGTGTACCATTCTTGTTAGTGAATGATACCCGGAATGCCCATTGCGGCGGAGGGGTATTGAGATGGTTGATAATATCTTTTGCGAGGCAGATGTCGGGTATGCCATAGCCTATCTGCGGACCGGGATTGAGGTAATGGTCGGCGCTGCTGTCGAGTGCCTTGCGTATGAGCCAGGGCTTTACGCCCGGTGCAGCCTGCAAGAGGCATGCTGCCCATCCGGACATCTGGGGTGTGGCAAAAGAGGTACCGTTACCGGTGCCAAGATTGTTGCCGGGAGTAAGGATACTGGTGCCAACACCTTTTGCACTCACATCAGGTTTTATGACACCGGCAGCATTGGGGCCGTAACTGCTGAAACCTGCTGGATTGCCGGAGCCATCCACCGCACCTACACAAATCACACTATCGCCATCGGATGGCGTCATCAGGTAGTGCCATGCATTACCGCCCTGGTTGCCGGCAGCGTTTACGAATACGATACCTTTTTTTGTGGCTATATTGGCTCCTCTCACAGCAATAGTAGAAACACCATCGAGGTCGGCATAGGCAAGATCATTGCCTACATTGGCAGGAGCATCGAATGTGCTGTAGCCAAGGGATACGGAAATGACATCGGCACCCAGGCTATCGGCACGTTCAGCGCCTGATACGAGATTGTCCATTTCAATTGCCTGTTCCGAAAAATCGTCTTCAGTGCGGTACAGTGCGAACTGGGCGAGCGGGGCAGTGCCTACAAAACTATCAGGGATATAGCCTGCAATAGTAGAAAGACATTGCGCACCATGATAAGAGCCTGTGTATACAAAATCATAATGCAATACAAAGTCGAAAGTATCGAGTAGCCTGCCTGACTGGCGCAGGCTGTCGAGCACGAAATGGGTATTTGCCTCCAGGTAACCAGCATCGAGTAAGGCAATAAGCATACCCTGGCCCATATAGCCGGAATCGTGCATGCAATCGCCATTTACTTGGTGCACCTGGTCCCAGGTGAGGTTGTAAAAAGATTGCAGGCCGGATGCTTTGCCGGCAGGTTGGTTCTCTATTTCGAACTTGGGATTATCGCGCCCCGGTTTATTGTGCAAGCCACTACCGTAATAGGCGATCCATTTAATGGAAGATATATAAGGCTTGTTCTGGAGGCTGAGTATCTGTGTAGAATCGGAAAGCAAAATGACACATTCATTGAGCCATTTTGACCTGAGATGATAGACCCCGCCTGTAAGTGTAAGTACACTATCTATATAGGCCTGGGAAACAGGCAGATCGAGACTATCGATGCCAATGCCTTGTGCAGCGCGCCTGTCGAGGGCTCTCTGGGAGAGGAAGGCAAGCGGGCTATCGAGCGCGGCGGTACCATTCTTATCGGTAAAAGTGATGCGGAAGGCCCATTGGGCTGGTAATGCGTTTGCTACAAGGCCTGATAACAGTGTAAAGGCAAGGAAAATAACAAGACCGATTTTCTTCATTATGGAAAGTTAATTAAGATATATGATACTGCAACAGCAGGCAGGGCTAAAATATCAATATTTAACCAGTCGCGCAGTATAAGCACCATTGGCCATAAGGGCGCGGAAGATATAAACACCGGCAGGCAATGTGGCAGGTATGGCGAAGGAATGGTATTGCTGCCCCATGCTTATATCCTGTTGAACTGTTGTTACAATATTGCCTTCAAGACTTGCAAGCACAAAAGAAACGGTTTCGTTGTTTGGTGCATTGGTTACTATACTTAAGGCGGTAGCTGAATGGAAGTAAGTAGGATATACATTCACCTGTTCTGCGGAGGGCTTTTGCATGACCTGCACATCTACTATTTGAGTGAGGGTATTACTTGCCTCGCAAACATTGGGTACCCCATAGCCCAAGTGTGCATCGGGGTTGTTAAAATGATCGGCATTGAGGACGATAGCCTTACGGAGCTGGTAGGGCATTGCTGCGGGGTGTGCCTGCAATAAACAGGCTGCCCAACCGGCCACCTGCGGTGTGGCAAATGATGTGCCGCTGGAAGCGAGATAACCGCTGCCCATTGTAAAAGTCTCGGCCGGATCGCCCTGGGCACAGACGTCGGGTTTTACTACAGATGCTGCATTGGGACCATAGCCACTGAAGGATGCGATGTTCTTTGAAGGGTCAACGGCCCCAACAGTCAGTGCACTGTCGGCATCGCCGGGAGTGAGTATATGGTTCCATGCATTACCCCCTTCATTACCGGCTGTGATAACAAACAAAATACCTTTTTTCACTGCCCAGTTAGCACCTTGTGCTGCGATAGTGGAAATGCCATCGAGATCGGAATAGGTAAGGTCGGCAGTATGAAAATCGGTAAAAATATTATAGCCAAGCGATGAAGTAATGATATCGGCCCCCAGGCTATCGGCGCGTTCAGCTGCCGCTACCATATTATCCATCTCAATGGGTTGCTCGGATTGTACATCTTCAGTGATGTATATAGCATAATCGGCGAGCGGGGCTGAACCGATAAAGGTATTGGGCACATAGCCCGCAATAGTGGACAGTACCTGTGTGCCGTGCAGCGAAGAATTATATACGCTGGTATTCTTCTTTACAAAATTATATGTTTCGAGCAGCCTGCCTGACTGGTGGAGGCTATCGAAACCGGGGTGTGTATCTGCATCAGTAAAGCCTTCATCCAATACGGCTATGAGTTTGCCCTGACCCTTGAAGCCCTGGTCGTGGAGGCAATCGCCATCAACCATTGAAGTCTGGTTCCAGGTGAGGTTGTAAAAACTGGGTTGCCCAGTGCCTTTGGCAAGGGGTGTTGCCGTTTGCTGCTCTATGGTAAATTTATTGTTGGTGGTAGTGCTGCTCTGCGGTTTGTTATGCAGGGTAGCAGCATAGAAGGCGATATATTTTATGGAACTAACGTAAGGCTTGTTCTGTATCGATAAAATGTTGGAAGAATCGGGCAGGAGTATAACGCAATCGTTCAGCCATTTCGAGGTGACGTGCAAGACCCCGTTGGTAAGGGAAAGTACCTCACTGATATATACCGGCGAAACGGGCAGATCTGAATTGTCGACAGCTATGCCATGTGCAGTACGCCTGTTGAGTGCACGCTGCGAAAGAAAAACAAGCGGGTTGTTGATATCCGGGGATCCGTTCTTATCGGTAAATGTGACCCTGAAGGCCCATTGAGGTGCAGCTGTAGTGTTATTCGCAAAGGCAAATAAAAGAAAAGTAACACAACACAAAACAATACCACACCTGCTCATAATACTATGTATTAATTATGGTCCATAGCCCGCATCCTGACATAGTAACCTTCCTTGCAGGCATTGAGGCCTGAGGAGTCGGGCTGTTGTACCCAGTGTGTCAGTTCGCGGTATACCATGCCTACATTCTTGGCATAAACTTCTTTTGCAAAGGTCCTGTATGAATAAGCATCAGGCCCGTCATCGGTGTTCAATGACTGATCGGCCTGGTTTACAGTAACTGTATTGTCAAAGTTGGCCAGGCCGGTGTTATAAGGCTGGCCTACATTAGCATAAGTATAGACCCAATTGCTGAAATATGCATAATCCTGGTCGTCTGTATTGATATAGCTATTGCCATTCCAGTACAGCCCGTCAACTACAGGGAAAATAAGCTTAATAAACTTAAGGTTGCTTTGCAGATATTCCAAAGTGTTTTCTGTAGGGATCACCAGTACATTGCCCTGTGTTTGCCATGAAGAGCTGTCTGCTTTGCGCTGGCGGATCTCGATACGATAAGCCCTCTGGGTATCCTCAGTAGAGAATGTATCGGCTACGGTATAACGCAGCAGCCAGTGTGTTTCCCTTACCGTGCAATCGAAACTGCTGTAGATGGTGGAATCGACAGCATAATCAACATATTTGCCTAATTCCAGTGGGAAGTATGCCTTAGTTTGCACCGTATCGTTATTTACGGTTTGCTTCCTGCATGAAGAAATGAAAGAAGATATTGCTATTGCCAGTATGCCGACAAGTAAAAATTTCCTATTCATAATATTAGACAAAGCTGTTTTCTATCCCGTAAATATAATTAAAGAAACGAAAAGTAGTATATTATTACGACTACATAAATATACTATTTTTTCCCCGTAAAAACGGTATTTATTAAGGTAAGGCGTTATATTATAACGTTCCCATCCGGATGATGCCACCCGCTATGACATCATCGCCCTCATAAAATACGGCAGACTGGCCCGGTGCGATGCTATTGACCGCATGCTCAAAATGGACCTGTACGGAATCCCCATCAGGGTTTAATATACTCTCTGTGCCGGGATCGCGATAGCGGATCTTGGTCACTGCATTCATATTTTCCTGAATGCTATCGTATTTCACCATATTGAGGCCGGAAACCGTCATCCTGCTTTGCTGCAGTTCATGGGCCTCGCCAAGGACAATGGTATTGGTCTCAGGGATGATCTTTGTGACAAAAACGGGTTTCCCCAGTGCAATATCAAGGCCCTTGCGCTGGCCGATGGTATAGAAAGGATAGCCCCGGTGCGTACCCACTTTCTCGCCACTTGCGAGCACAAAGTCGCCCCCTTCCACTTCGGCTTCCAGTTCCGGCAATTGCCTTTTCAGGAAGCCCCGGTAGTCGTTATCGGGTACGAAGCATATTTCGTAGCTCTCTGCTTTTTTAGCGAGTTCTTTATAACCAAGGTCGAAGGCCAGTTGCCGCACCTCGGTCTTAAGCATATCGCCAAGGGGGTAGAGGCTGCGGCCCAGGCAGTCCTGGCCCAGGCCCCATAGCACATAGCTCTGGTCTTTTGTAAGGTCTTTGGCCTTTGAGAGTACAAAGCGGCTATTCTCTTCACGGACTTTTACATAATGCCCGGTAGCTATATAATCACAGTTAAGCGCATTGGCCCGCTTGAGCAAGGCAGCCCATTTGATGTGTGTATTGCATAATACACAGGGGTTGGGGGTGCGGCCTGCAATATATTCATCGACAAAATTCTGTATGACAAAATCCCCGAATTCATCGCGAATATCGAGTATGTAATGGGGGAAGCCATGCTCTACGGCTGCCATACGGGCATCATTGAAAGAATCGAGGTTGCAGCAACCCGTTTCTTTTTTGCTGCCGCCCGATGCGGCATAATCCCATGTTTTCATGGTAATACCCACCACCTCATAACCCTGGTTGTGGAGCATAAGTGCAGTGACGGTACTATCTATACCGCCGCTCATAGCCACTAAAACCTTTCCGTTCCTGCTCATTTGGCTGCAAATTTACGAATAAGCAGGTCAATATGCGGATTTGCCTTGTTTATAGGCGGATAGAGGCCCAGAAAGAGTAAATTTGACATTCTATGCAGTTCTCTGTTTCATTTCCGGGCGGCACAGTGCAATATTTATTGCAAGACAGCTTCGACTCCTATTCAAAATATGCAGATGAGGTGAGCTGTATCTTTATTACCGACAGTAATATAGCAGGACTATACCCACAATTGTTCCGGGATAAAAAAACGATCGTGATACCTGCGGGGGAAGCTCATAAAAATTTATATACCATAGAGCAGGTAATACAGGAATTGCTGCAGTATGAAGCACACAGAGCTTCGTTCATAATCGGTGCAGGTGGTGGAGTGGTTACTGATATTGCCGGTTTTGCGGCGTCGGTATATATGCGCGGTATTCCTTTTGGCTTTATCCCAAGCACCTTGCTGGGTATGGTGGATGCTGCCATAGGTGGCAAGAATGGTGTGGATACGGGCTTGTATAAAAATGTGGCGGGCAGCTTCAGGCAACCGCAGTTTATTTTGTACGATACCTCGCTCCTTAACACATTGCCGGAGCCTGAGTGGAGTAATGGCTTTGCCGAGATCATAAAATATGCCTGCCTGTTCGATAAGGCATTGTTCGAAGAACTGTGGCAAAACGATGTGGCATATTATAAAAGTAATGAGGCTGCATTGCAGGCCCTGATACAGCGCTGTGTGAACTGGAAGAATAAAACAGTGCTGGCCGATGAAACGGAACAAAAGGAGCGAAAGCTCCTCAACTTCGGGCATACGCTGGGCCATGCTATAGAGAACCTGTACGGCCTGCCGCATGGCCATGCTGTGGCTATAGGTATGGTGGCCGCCTGCCACATAGCTGAAAAGGTGAATGGCCTGGATCCTAAAGTACGCAGGCAGCTTGTTGCATTGCTGGCGCAATATGAACTGCCCGCGTATTATGCATTTGACCCCGAACGTGTAATGGAAGTATTGATAAGGGATAAAAAAAGAAGGGCTGAGCACATAGACTATATATTGCTGGAAGATATTGGAAAGGCGATGATACAAGCATTGCCATTTGAAGCTATAAAACAGGGACTGACCCAATTACAGGATGCAAGTGATCGTTAACCCCGGTATGGTGAAGGGGACGGTAAATGCCGTGCCATCGAAAAGTATGATGCAGCGTGTGTGTGCTGCTGCGTTGCTGCATAAAGGCAAAACGGTGATCAGCAACCCGGGAATGTCTGAAGATGATAAAGCGGCCCTGCAGGTAATTGCGCAATTGGGTGCAAACGTAAAATTCAACGGTGATAAAATTGAAGTGGTCAGCAATGGCCCGGCTCCTGTGAGCGATCATATATATTGCGGTGAAAGCGGTTTGTCGACACGTTTGTTCACACCAATAGCAGCACTGAGCGATAAACGGGTGCGTATAGATGGGGGTGGGAGTTTGCTGCAAAGGAACATGAATGAGCTGGGACATATATTGCCGGAGCTGGATGTGCAGGTGCATGACTTCAGCGGCAAGATACCTTTTGCAGTACAGGGGCCATTACAGGCACGCAGCATAAAAATAGACGGCTCGGTAAGTTCCCAATATTTAAGCGGATTACTATTCGCCTACAGCTATGCGGTAACTACTGCAGTAACCATACAGGTGGATAGCCTGAAGAGCAGGCCCTATGTAGATATGAGCTTGCAGGTATTGGCCCATTTTGGCCGCCCGGTGCGGAATGATAACTACACATCGTTCCACATAGATCCTGCACTGTTCACACACAAAGAAGAAATAGCGGTAAGTATAGAAGGTGACTGGAGCAGCGCTGCTGCTTTGCTGGTAGCCGGGGCTATAAATGGTGACATCACTATCCTGGGCCTGGATACAAACTCTTTGCAGGCCGATACGGCTATACTTGATGTGCTGCGACTTGCGGGTGCTGTGCCTGAAGTAGCAGGCGGCAGTGTGCGTGTTGTAAAAAGCGCGTTAAAGGAGTTTGAGTATGATGCTACCAACTGCCCGGATATCTTCCCCCTGGTATCTATCCTTGCCGGCTGCAGTGATGGCGAAAGTTATATAAGCGGTCTGCACAGGCTATGGCATAAAGAAAGCAACCGTGCGGAGAGCATTGCAGAAATGTTGCTGCAGTTCGATGTGTTCTTTTCGATAGAAGACGATGTGCTGTGCATAACCGGTGATGATAAGTTGTGGGGCTGCTACATAGACTCGTATAATGACCACAGGATCGTAATGGCTGCCTGTGTAGGCGCACTACGTGCAGATAGCAGGGTGATCATAGATAATGCAGGGGCAGTAAATAAATCGTATCCCGGTTTTTTTGAAGATTTGGCTGCGATAGGTGTAAATTACAATTTCAAAGAGGAATAGCATGAATACATTCGGCAGGTTGTTTCGTATCAACATCTTTGGGGAGTCGCATGGTAAGGCGCTTGGTATCGTCATTGATGGTTGCCCTGCGGGCATAGCCATAGATACTGATGGCCTGGTGGCTGACCTTGAGCGCCGTAAACCCGGGGCTGCCGGCACCACGCCGCGTAAGGAAGATGATCTGCCGGATATAGTAAGTGGCGTTTTTAACGGTAAAACAACAGGTGCACCGATAACGATGCTCTTTGAGAATAAAAATGTGCGCTCTGCGGATTATGATGCAATAAGGGATACGCCACGGCCCGGGCATGCAGACTTTGTGCTGCATGAAAAATTCAAAGGCTTTAATGACTATCGTGGCGGGGGACACTCGTCGGGAAGGCTGACCCTGGGACTGGTAGCGGCAGGAGTGATCGCTAAAAAGATACTAAGCCCGGTAAGCATAGAGGCAAAACTTACCGAGGCGGGTGGTAACAAGGATATTGAGGCGGCGATAGCCCTGGCAGTAGAAAAACAGGATAGCATTGGCGGGATCGTGAGTTGTAAAGTAATGGGCTTGCCTGCAGGGTTAGGCGAACCCTTTTTTGATTCTGTTGAGTCTGTTATCAGCCATATTGTCTTTGCGATACCGGCAATAAAAGGAATAGAATTCGGTAGTGGTTTTGCTGCTGCTAATATGCATGGCAGTGTACACAATGATGCCATTATGGATGAAAAAGGTACCACGGAAACAAATAATGCAGGTGGTATAAACGGGGGTATCAGTAACGGGAATGAACTGTGTTTTAATATTGCGGTGAAGCCTGCCAGCAGTACTCCACAGGCACAGCATACATGGAACAAGAGCACGAAAAGTATGGAAGCATTCCAGGTAAAGGGCCGGCATGACCTGTGCATTGCTTTACGGGTGCCTGTGGTTGCTGAGGCCGCAGCAGCAATAGCGCTGGCCGACCTGTTGCTCATTCACAATGCTTATCAACCCTGATCGCTATTGTCTTCGATGAGCAGGCGCATAAGTTGTTGTATCTCTTCTGCTTTGGCCTCTTCGCGCTTGTAACGATAGCATAGGCTCAGTTCTTCCAGCATTTTGAAAATGACACGCTTTGACAGCAAGGGCGTAAAATATTGGTCCCTGTCATGGGCATTGATCTTGCGCAGGTAGGTATCTACATCCTTCTGGGTATATATCATGCCGTTTATCGGGTCTACATAGAATTGTATCTGTTGCACCCCTTCATCATCCGGGCTGTAAAAATGGTGCAGGGTATCGATGTAGGCCATTACAAACTGGCGTGGCAGATCGACCGCGAATATGGGAATATCCAGTAATTCGCAAAGTGCTAGGTATAGCACCCCTAAGGAAAAGGCATTGCCTTGTTTGCTCTCCAGTACCTGGTTAATAAAGAAATGCTTGGGCTCACGCTCTGTAAGCTCGTGCCCCTGCAGCTTGTAATAATTATAGAGTATGCTGTTGAATACGTTTACCTGTTCTATCGGGGTGAGGTAATTATTCAGTTCGAGCCAGACATTGCGGCGCACCTGGTCGAACTGGGTGAGTATAGAAGGCACATTAAGATCGGGGAACTGGTAACGGGCTACAAGGATAGCACCGCGTAATAGCTCCGGGTGTTTGGAATTGCTCCATTCCATAAAGTCGTGCTGGAGATCCTGGAAGTGAACGCGATGGATCAATATCTCGATCCGTTCCTGTATCAACTGGTCGGCAGTAACTTCCCAAAGCTGTTCCAATTCAGGGATTATCTTCCTGCCATAGTCGAGCAATTTCTCTGCCACCGTATCAAAGACTTCATCGTCCGGGTCATCGATCAGTGTCAGGAGTGCCGATATCTCTTTGTTTGCCTGCATATATGCCTTTCTCCACTCTTAAGGTACAAAAAAACCGGGATTATTTCTTTTTTCCGCGCGCCGATTTTTTTGGGGGATTGGCTTTGATATCTTCAATAATGGCTTTCACTTCTTCTATAGTAAGATCGGCAGCTGTATCGATCCTTTCTTTCGGTATCTTATAGTTGCGCAGGCCTTGTTTTATATATGGTCCGTAAGGGCCTTTCAGTATTTTTATTTTTTCTTTTTCAAATATCTTTATCGTATTCTCCGCAGCAGCTTTTCTTTTTTCTTCAATAAGCGGGGCCACCTCATCCAGTTCCACAGTATAAGGATCCATTTCTTTTTTGAGCGAATAGAACTTACCATCGTGTTGTGCATAGGGGCCGAAACGGCCTATGTTCACAACCACATCTTCACCTTCAAACAGGCCGAGTTTACGGGGCAGTTTGAATAGTTCCATAGCCTCATCAAAAGTGATGGTCTCAATACTTTGATTGGGGCGCAGCTTTGCGAAGCGTGGCTTTTCCTCATCTTCGCTGGCACCTATCTGCACCATTGGCCCGAACCTGCCCAGGCGTGCTACCACAGGCTTGCCGCTTTCAGGATCACTTCCCAGCTCCCGCTCACCTTTGGCCCTTGCTGCATTCTCTATTGTATGTTCTACATTTTCGTGGAAGGGATGATAGAATGCGTCTATCATTTTATTCCATACTTTCTTGCCGGTTGCTATCTCATCAAATTCTTCTTCGATCTGGGCGGTAAAACCATAGTCCATTACGCGTTCAAAATGTTCGCTGAGGAAATCGGTAACCACCAGGCCGAGGTCGGTAGGGAACAGTTTTGACCTTTCGGCGCCGGTATTTTCTGTTTCCGTAGTGTCTGATATCTTGTCACCTTTTAAGGATATTATCTTGTATTCACGTTTCACCCCTTCTTTATCCCGCTTTTCCACGTAACCTCTTTGCTGTATGGTGCTTATGGTAGGCGCATAGGTAGAGGGGCGCCCGATACCTAATTCTTCCAGTTTTTTTACGAGTGAGGCTTCCGTATACCTGGGCAGGGGACGTGTGAAACGTTCTGTAGCTTTCATTTCCTGCAGGTCAAGTACCTGGCCAACGGTAAGCGGTGGCAGCATGCCCTCATTTTCTTCTTCGCCGTCTTCATCATCCTTCCCTTCTGTGTACACCTTCAGGAAGCCATCGAAACGTAATACTTCGCCGGTAGCTGTGAGCGGGTCGGAGTGTGCAGAAACGTCAATTTTAGCTATGGTGCGCTCCAGTTGTGCATCGGCCATCTGGCAGGCCATAGTACGTTTCCAGATAAGTTCATACAGGCGTTGTGTATCCGTATCGCCAACATTCGTGGTATTCATGTCGGTAGGCCTGATGGCTTCGTGGGCTTCCTGCGCCGACTCATTTTTGGTCTGGTACTTGCGTTGCTGGTAATATTTGTCGCCATATTGAGATAAGATGGCGTTGCGTACATTCTCTATTGCTGTTTCCGAAAGGTTCACCGAATCGGTACGCATATAAGTTATGTGCCCGTTTTCATAAAGCTTTTGGGCCAGCAGCATGGTCTTTGAAACGGAATAACCCAGTTTACGGCTGGCTTCCTGCTGCAGGGTAGATGTGGTAAAAGGTGCAGCCGGTGATTTTTTACCGGGTTTTACCTGTATGTCTTTGACCTTATATGTTGCACCTATGCACTTCCTGATGTAGTTATCGGCAGTGTTTGTGTCTTTTAATTTATCAGGACCTTCTGCTTTAAAGGTTACTTTCTTTTTATTAAGGTCATCAGCGCGGAAGAAAGCCTCCACTTTAAAGCTGCTTACCGCAGTAAAACGGTTTATTTCCCTTTCGCGTTCAGCAATAAGCCGAACTGCCACGGATTGCACGCGGCCTGCAGAAAGGTTATTGCGCATGCTCATTTTGCGCCAAAGCACAGGTGACAGCTCAAAACCTACGATACGGTCCAGTATCCTGCGCGCCTGCTGGGCGTTCACGAGGTCCATATTGACCGTGCGTGGGTGCTGTACTGCACTTTGGATGGCAGGCTTGGTTATTTCATGAAAAACTATGCGTTTTGTAGTAGCAGGGTCAAGACCCAATACTTCGCAAAGGTGCCATGATATGGCCTCACCTTCGCGGTCCTCATCGGTGGCGAGCCATACTTCTTCAGATTTTTTTGCCAGTGACTTTAATTCTTTGACCACCTTTTGTTTGTCTTCGGAAACGGCATATTTAGGTTTGTAGCCATGTTTGATGTCAATGCCCATATCCTCTTTTTCCAGGTCGCGGATATGGCCATAGCAAGACTTTACCTCAAACTCACTGCCCAGTATTTTCTCAATGGTTTTAGCTTTAGCAGGGGACTCGACGATCAACAGGTTTCTGGCCATTCTTCAATTATCTTTTTTGTCTTTTGTGATATACGTTAATGGCCGGGGGGTATTTCCGGCGTGTGCAATAATAAGTATTGTTTTGTTAAAAATAAAAAGGGTATGCCCGGATGTATAAATAAAGATGCTGAACAGGAACATGTTTTTCCGGTGCACATATTCAAATAAAAAAAGAGGCTGTTCTTATTAGAACAGCCTCTTCTATGTAAAAAAATAATGAATTAATGCTTAATCGTGAAACGGCCGCTTGAGCGGTTTCCGTTTGACTCAACAGTAAAGAAGTAGGTGCCGCTTGCCAAATCTGAAGTGGGCAGGGTAGCAGTTGTTTGTACGCCTGCCTGTACGCCGTTCAGTGTTTGGGATTTGATCACCTGGCCCAATGAGTTGGTAATGCTAACTGTAACATTTCCTTTCGCGTTGGCCATGAAAGGTATGTTTATGTTATTATTCGCAGGATTGGGGTATGCTTCAAATACTTTTACTTTATTAGCTACATTCTGGATAGCCAGGTTGGTTTGTGGAACGCCAAAGTTAAGTTTCACGCAAGGAACTGTAGTGAAACCGAATATGGTACCGTTGCCGAATGTATAAGTATCGCTATTGTCTGAAGTGTCCTGTAATGCCTGTCCACCGAAATATTCGGTTGCAGGGAATGCAGGTGCATCGGCAGTCCAAAGTACCACATCCTGTGTAGCGTTTATCGTTTTAACTACTACATAATAGTTTTGGCCAAATGAGTCATTTGTGCCACCTGTAAGTATTGGTGAATTATTGCTGGCATCAGCAGGGAAGAAGTTGCTGCTCCATGTAATGCTTGTATTAGAAACGTCGCTGCCAATAAGTGTTTTGGTAGCAGAGGCAACCGGCTGGAAGATGCCGCCCGCATCATCATAAGTATAGATCTGTATGGCAACTGTCTGTCCTGAGCCGTTGTACAGGGACAGGTTCATTGAAGTAAGGGTATCGCTTTTGCCATAAGGTACATTAAAGATCGTGCAATACTCATAGGAGAATGCAGGAGCAGCTGATTTGTTCAGATAATAGCCATGTGCTGTAAAGCTTGGGCGTGCCTGCAGCCATGTAGTATCTGTAACTGAGAACTCAGCAGTATCTGTAGCCGAACCCTGTGTGAAAACGTTGGTATAACGATATGGCGTATTCAGGTCCGGGCTGAACGGATTTGATGTATAGTTGATCGCGCTGTCAAAGCCGCTTACTGCAAGGTTAGCCAGGGTTTTGTTCTGGTTGTAAGTCGGGCCACCAGCGGGAGTGGTAGTGATGCTGCTATTTACAGACAGGTTGGTCTGGGCGTTGTAGCCATAGTTGTCTACAAAGGTAAAAGGATGAACCTCTGTCATGAACTGCATAGGTATCACGCCAAGAGGATATTCTTCATAGTTACCTGTTTTGTAAGTATGTGCTGACCTTTGCAGGCGCACGTCAACCGGATCGAGGTCGAAGAACTTCAGATCATCGAATGCCCAACCATAGCCCTGGTAGTCGCCTTTCAGATGAAAACGGATGTAAACAGTACCTTGGTTACCTGCGGTAGCAGAGATGTTCACCAGCGTATTGAATGGATTGTCAGTTTCGTCATTAGGGCGCAAGGTATTGTTTTGATAAATGGCATAAGACGTCCATGGGCCCGAAGGGCCTGTAGCAATATCAATATAAACCGAATCCTGGAAACGGTTATGCCATTCAGAGATCGTTACGCCAACGTGTGCATGGCCTGTAAAGCTGAATGAGGAAGGGGAGGTGAGGGTTGCATCTACAGGTGCAGTACCTGTGTTGTCGTTGAAATCGAAAATTACCCATCCGTCTCCTGCTGAAGCAGACGCCAGGTCAGGGAAATAATTAGGATTTGTACCGGCATTAACCCATTTTGGCGAAACCGTACCGCTGGAAGCTGCTGGTATCCAGCCCGCAAGGGACCCACCCCAGGTTTCGGTGCTACCGATCTGCGCTATAGTAGCTTTACCATAGTGCATTGTTTGCACGCCAGGCATGTACACTGCTTCAGTTCCTTCCGCTTTTGCGTCAGTCTTTGCCCAGGGCAAATTCTTGAAGGCTTGCTTCGACTGGGCATTAGCACCTGTAGCTATCAGCCCCGCCGCAATGAATAAAATTGTTTTTTTCATCTTAAGTATTTTTAATGACAATAAAATGGTTTCGCTAAAATTAAGCATTCGTTATGTATTTGAGAATTTTTTTTGAGGCATGCGATTTAAATTAAATAAGAGTAAAAGTTGTTTTATACTGTGCAAGCTGTATACATAAAGAAGGAGGGCGTCATTGACGCCCTCCTTCTTTATGTGAATGAAACACTTAATTATTAATGAGTCACTACAAAACGACCGGTTGTACGTTGGCCATCAGCATTAATTGTGTAGAAATAAACGCCGTTTGCCATATCGTTGGTGGCAAAAGTTGCATTACCCAACTGGTGAGCATTGAGCTGACCTAAGTTTTGGGTTTTGATAACCTGACCTACTGCGTTCTGCAATGTTACCGTTGCATTTGCATCCCTGTTGGCAGTAAATGAAACCGTTACCGTGTTGTTTGCCGGGTTAGGGTAAACATTGTTATTGGTTACGATACTCATATTGCTCAAGCCTGCAGCAGGATTAGTATAGTAATTACCAAAATTGAGGCGTATCATAGGAACGTCCTGGTTGCTCCATGGCAGGTGGTCGGAAGTCTGGTTGTTCTCAATATTGGTACCAAAAGTTCCCGGTCCGCTAGTTACAGAGGCATCATTTATAGATGAATCCTGTGCTGCCTGTGAGCCCCAATAGCCGGTAAAGCCTGCGGGTGCGCCTGTATAGAACGAAACCTGGTCATTAGGAGCTACATGATCGGGGGTGATCACAACAGCATAAGTGAATCCGCTGGTGCCGCCGTCAAGTATTACCGGGCCGGCAGTTGGGTCCATGTAGAAATTACCAGACCATTGTGGTGCGTTTTGCGCTGAAATATCACCTGTTTCCAGGGTTTTGGTATAGCTTATACCGAAGATGTTCCATTTGGGTGTGGCAGAAGGGTCGAATTTCCATATTTGAACCTGCACCCTTGTACCCGGATCTGTTTTGTAGTAGAACACCACATTGGCCGATGTTACGGTATCAGATTTACCTCCGGGAACTCTGAAATCAGCACCATAGCTCCATGACCTTTCGCCGCCGTTAACATTCGCAGGGCGGTGCAGCCAGTAAGCGCCATTGGTGATAGCACGTGGGTCGGTGCCCATCCACGAAGAGTCATTGATGCCGTATGTTAAGGTATCGTGTGCTGTAAAGGCTCCTTTTGTAGAAGTGAATACTGCGCTGTATGTGGCACTCATCGTAGGCACATAAGTATTGGCACTGAAATCAATAGCAGAATCATAACCGTTGATCGCAAGATCAGTTGACAGGCTCTGGCTATATGCAGGAGCACCGCCTACCATTGAAGCACTAACAGACTGTGCAGTAAGCGCAGTGCTGCCGTTATTGCTTAAGAAGGTAATGGGCACCAGTTCAGTAACAAATGATGCAGGAAGCATACCTGTTGGGTAACCGTAGCCATTAGCCGCGTCGTATATATAGGCAACAACGGAGCGCTGGAAGAAGAAGTTGGTAGCGTCCAGGTCCACAAACCTTACGTCATCGATAGCCCAGCCATATGCATTGCTCGGAGCGTAGTAATGGAAACGTATCTTTACTGTAGCAGGATTTGACGCTATAGCAGCACTAACATTTATTACTACCGTATCAGAATTCCTTGTGGCACCATTGCTGGAAAGTGTATTATTCAAATATACCTGGAACCTTTTATTGGCAGGCCAGGTAGTGCCACCGTCAGTAGATACATCCACTTCGCAAGAGTCATTGAAGCGGGAGAACCACTGGTTGAAGACTAATCCTACATTGGTATGGCCTGTGAGATTATATACAGGCGAAGTCAGTGTAGCTTCCGCAGCAGATGTATTATTAGGATATGCATCGTAAGCAGCAAAACCATCGGACTCAGAAGGTGATCTCAGGTCGGGTATAACGGTTAATGTATTGGCAGCGCCTGTATCCGAGTGTACCCACTGTTGAATATTGGCAGGGTTAGCCGATGTCCAATTGCCAAATGAAGCTGCGCTAAACGTTTCCACAGAACCGATAACGGTATTGGTGCCTTTTGCATAAGCAATTACTTCCGGCGTAAGGGCTAATTGTTCACTCCCGGGCACCATGCTTCCGGGGTCATATGTTCCGGGGCTCGAGCTCTGCACGGCCGGGGCTTTAACAAACTGGGCATTAGCATTTAAAGCTAAAATGCCTGCAGCAATGAATAAAATTGTTTTTTTCATGTTCAATATTTTTTACGACAAATAAAATGGTATCTAAAGTTAAGCGTTATATATGTATTTGGCAATTTTTTATTTAGAAAATATCAGGGAAAATATGTAACAATATTTAAAAAAGGTAAAAAAGCCTAAAGAATTTACTCTTTAGGCTTTTTATTATTGATTTTATTGTTCCGGGAATAAAATTAATTGGTAAGGATCTCCCTCGATATTACGAGCTTCTGTATCTCGGATGTGCCCTCGCCAATCGTACATAATTTGGAATCGCGATAGTACTTTTCTACAGGGAAATCTTTGGTATATCCATATCCGCCGAATATCTGTACGGCATCGGTCGCTATTTTAACGGCGATTTCGGAGGCATAATATTTAGCCATGGCCGACTGTTTGGTCATCTTTTCGCCATGGTTTTTCAGATCAGCAGCCTGGTAAATGAGCATTTCTGCCGCTTCTATTTGTGTAGCCATATCAGCCAGCTTGAAGCTGATGGCCTGGAAATTGGCGATGGGCTGGTCGAACTGGTAGCGTTCTTTGGCATATTTCACACTCGCTTCGTATGCCCCTTTAGCTATGCCCAAAGCCAGTGCTGCAATGGATATCCTGCCACCATCAAGTACTTTCATGGCCTGCCTGAAGCCGTCCCCTACATCGCCCATACGCTGTGCATCACTGATGCGGCAATTGTCGAAAACCAGTTCTGCCGTTTCGCTGGCACGCATTCCCAGTTTATTTTCTTTTTTACCGGCTGTAAAGCCCGGTGTGCCACGCTCTATAATGAAGGAGGTGATATTGCTTTTGGTGCGTGGCTCCCCGGTACGGGCCAATACTACGGCCACATCGCCGCTAATGCCATGCGTTATCCAGTTCTTGGTGCCATTCAACACCCATTCATCGCCATCTCGCACGGCGGTGCAGCGCATGTTGCCTGCATCGCTGCCCGTATTGGCTTCGGTAAGGCCCCATGCACCTATCCATTGGCCCGAAGCCAGTTTGGGTAAGTATTTCTTTTTCTGTTCCTCTGTACCAAAATATAGGATATGACCGGTACAAAGCGAGTTGTGTGCTGCAGTTGAAAGTCCTATAGAACCGCAAACTTTTGCTATTTCGCTGATCACCGTAACATACTCGAAATACCCAAGGCCACTGCCACCGTATTCCGATGGTACCAGCACGCCCATCAGGCCAAGTTCACCCATTTTGTGAAAAAGATCGACGGGGAATTTCTGGGTCTCATCCCATTCCATCATATCGGGGCGTATATGTTTATTGGCGAAATCGCGTATCATTTCAGCTATGGAGCGCTGTGTATCCGTATAAGTAAATTCCATAAATCTTGTATTCCAGCGGGTAAAAAGTATAGCACAATTTTACAACAATTTTTTTTAACAATGTCTTATATGCCATCCATTTATGCGATCGGGTGGCTTAGGCACAGGCTCATGGCTGCTGTTGATGCAATACCGTCCTTTTGAGTATCTCGTTTTTGGTGTCGGTGCTGAAATGATATAATGCCCATATTTGCTTATATGATCTAAAACTGCCCAATTCACTTCTGCGCTGCAATACCCGGTGCGCCAGCTTTGGTCCAATACCATTAATACTGAGCAGTGTTACGGAGTCTGCCGTGTTCAGGTCTATTACGATATCTGTCATGGCAGCAGGGGCTTTGCTGCTTTTTTTCACTTCCCACATTTGTTGCAGTTTAGCTTGCTGAAGCTGTGTTTCAGTATGGGGGATAATGGTTTGCATGGCAAAGCGAAAGCTTATGATAATAGCTAATATTATTAAGAGCAGTGCGATGCCGATACGCTCGGTACGGGTAAAGATGCTGTATGTATTTAATCTTTTGTCCATACAGCACTAAGTTAGCTGATCAGCAACTTATACTTATAACTTTTTATTAAGCCGCATCAATATTATCTTTGCGCCGTATTAAAAAATATTTCAAATGAGTTTTATAAGCAGCATCGTTGCCCGCCAGATATTGGATAGCAGGGGTAATCCTACAGTAGAAGCAGATGTATATACAAGCGATGGCCTGATGGGCCGTGCTGCAGTGCCCAGTGGCGCATCGACAGGGAAGCATGAAGCGGTAGAATTACGTGATGGCGCCAAGAAAATATATACAGGCAAAGGGGTATTGAAGGCTGTTGATAATATAAATGAAAAGATAGCAGAGGAGTTATATGGCTGGGATGTGACCGACCAAAGAGGCATAGATATGGCTATGCTGGATATGGATGGCACAGCAAATAAAAGCAAACTGGGCGCCAATGCTATTCTTGCCGTGAGCATGGCGGCAGCAAAAGCGGCAGCACAGGCCAGCGGTTTGTCGCTATACCGCTATATCGGTGGTGCCAATGCCAGGACGCTGCCGGTGCCTATGATGAACATACTGAATGGCGGAGCACATGCAGATAATAAAATTGACTTCCAGGAATTCATGGTAGTGCCAATTGGTGCAGCCACGTTCAGTGAAGGGTTGCGCTGGGGAGTGGAAATATTCCATGAACTGAAAAAAGTATTGAAAGAAAAGGGCTATTCTACTAATGTGGGTGATGAAGGCGGTTTTGCCCCTAATATCCAAAGCAATGAAGAGGCGATCGAGACCGTGCTTAAGGCAATAGAAAAAGCCGGTTATAAGCCGGGCGACCAGGTGGCTATAGCCATGGATGCGGCAAACAGCGAATTGTATAATGACAAGGATAAAAAATATCATTTCCATAAAAGCAGCGGTGCCAAAATAAGCAGTGAAGAAATGGTGGCATACTGGGTGAAATGGTGTAAAAAATACCCGATAGTAAGCATAGAGGACGGAATGGCTGAAGATGACTGGAAGGGCTGGAAGGCACTGACGGATGCCCTGGGTAATAAAGTACAGCTGGTAGGGGATGACCTCTTTGTAACCAACGTGACCCGCCTGGAAAAAGGCATAAAAGAAAAAACAGCCAATGGGCTGCTGGTAAAAGTAAACCAGATAGGCACCCTTAGTGAAACCATAGATGCAGTGACCATGGCGCAGACCAATAGTTACAATACCATTATGAGCCATCGCAGTGGCGAAACTGAGGATGCTACTATCGCTGATCTTGCCGTGGCGTTAAACTGCGGACAGATAAAAACAGGCTCGGCGAGCCGTAGTGACCGCATGGCGAAATATAACCAGTTGCTCAGGATCGAAGAAGAGCTTGGCGCGAATGCGTTTTATCCTGGTAAAACATTGAAATTTAGTAAGTAATATAGGGCCTGAACCCTGGACTGTGGATATGTGGAAAAGGGTTTTGTGCTGTTTAGATGTATTATATTTAACTTTCAGGAATGAAAAAGTTGCTGCGCATCATTACCAATAAATACTTTGTGACCGGTGTGGCTTTCGCGGTATGGATGATCTTTTTTGATCAGAACGATTATGAATCGCAAATGCAGCGCAGGCAAGACCTACAGGCTACCAATGATGGTATAGCATACCTGAACGGGGAGATATCAAGTATGGAGAAGGCTTATACTGAAATAACCAGCGACCCCGATAAGCTGGAGCAATATGCAAGGGAGCATTACCGGATGAAAAAAGACAATGAAGACGTATACCTTGTAGAGCGTAAAAAATAAAAATAGCTAAGTAAATAGTAAAAAGCCCGACCAAACATGGCCGGGCTTTTTACTATAGTTTTCGTCTTTTTATTTCTTTTCGTATCAGCGAAAGCTCTCGTGACGTTTGGCCGGCAACGGATGTGTTCTCCTGTGCCCGGCGCATCAGGTAGGGTATCACATCTTTTACGGGCCCGTAAGGAAGATATTTTGCCACATGGTACCCGCTATGTGCAAGGTTAAAAGATATGTTATCGCTCATGCCGTAGAGCTGTGAAAAATACACATGCGGGTGTCCTGGGGGTAAAGCATGACCTTCCATATACTCTGCGGCAAGCCGGCAGCTTTTTTCATTGTGTGTGCCAATGAATACAGATATTTTATCCAGGTGTTCCAGGCAATATTGGGTTGCTATATCATAGTCCTGATCTGTGGCCTCTTTATTTGGCTGTATAGGGGATGGATAGCCTTGTGCAGCAGCGCGTTCGCGCTCTTTTTCCATATAAGCACCCCTTACCAGTTTTGCCCCTAATATATAGCTTCCGGCAGCAGCATTTGCATGCGATATCTTAAGAAACTCAAGCCTGTCGTGGCGGTATAGCTGGAAGGTGTTAAAAACAGTGGCTTTACCTTTGTTGTATTGCGCCATCATAGCATCAGTAAGGTCGTCCACCGGTTGTTGTATCCAGCTTTCCTCGGCATCTATCAATACCATTGTGCCTGCCTTAAATGCCGCACTGCATATACGGTCTATACGGTTATAAACTCTTTGCCATTCTTCCTTTTCGGCATCGCTGAGCATTTGCCCTGAATGTATTTTTTCAAGCAGGGCAAAGCGTGAAAAGCCGGTGATCTTAACACTGATGAAAGGGATGTTTTTTTGTGAAGCTGCGTAATTGATGGCTTTGATAAATTCAGGTACTGCGGTATCAAATTCATGTTCATCTTCTTTTCCTTCAACGCCATAGTCCAGTATGACCCCGACATTATATTTGCTTAGAATATGCGCTGTGCTGGCAGCCTCCTCCATAGTTTCACCGCCGCAAAATTGCTCAAAGATGGTGTGTTTTATCAAGCCCTTAATGGGCAGGTGCCAGTCCATTGCCCATTTGGTGATGCCCATACCTATCCTTGTGAGCACAGGTGAGCTCATGGATGAGAACAGGAATTCAGCGCGCTTTAGTTCTTTATTTGAACGGTATTCAAAAGCGATCGCCGTGTCGTCGAATTGAGGAAGCATAAATTATCTTGCTGGTGCAAAAGTAATCGAGCATTGCCATGCTGAGAAATAGAGCGGCAAAATTCTTTTTTATGAAGTGGCGGTGAAATATAAAAATATTTGGGAAAAAAGCAAGATTTCGTTATTTTTACTTTATATTTTATTGTCTAAAATTATACTGTAATGAGAAAAACACTTCTATTTATTGCTGCCGGGATAGTGGCTCTTGGCGCAAATGCGAAAGATGTGCATAAAAATGCACGCGGGAATGAGGCAAATGTTGAATTGCATAAGAATAACGCCAAAGATGTACATATTACACCGGTTAATCATCATTCGGCTGCAAAAGCAACGGCTGCTGCATTTTATTCCGAACATTTTGATTCTGCTTTACCAGCCGGCTGGACCACAGGTGCCGATGGTGGTGTGAATGGTACCTGGAAATGGTTCCCTAATGGGCAGCAATCCGGCTCACAATACCATATTGACGCTATTGCAACTACTACCGGTTTTATGATCTATGATTCAGACTCCATTGGTGCTGCCAATCCGTCTAAAAACCCGGTAGGCTGGATGAAAACAGCTGCCATCAACTGTACCAGCCATAGCACGGTTGCGATCACTTTTAACGAATACTTCAGGAGTTTCAACGACTCTTGCTTTGTTGACGTAAGTAACGACGGTACAAACTGGACAAGGTATGCCGTTAACCCGAATAACAATCTGAATGGTAATGACTACGTGTCGACAAATCCATATAATGTATTCATTAATGCTACGACAGTAGCTGGTGGCCAGGCCACAGTTTACGTACGTTTTTATTATTACGGTCCCGTGGATGGTGGTTATTCATGGCAGATCGATGACCTGGCCCTCGCTGAACTGGAACCTCATAACGTGGCTGTTCATGACGGTTTCCTGTATAGCGATGCTGTAGGTACTTATGCTTCTTCTATAGGCAATGTACCATTTGTTTTTGCTGACAGTATTTCTCCTGTCATTAAACTCGATAACCTGGGCGCAAATGCTGAAAACGCATCAATTACAGCTACCATTTACAAGAATGCAACGCAGGTATATACCAATACTATGACCTCTGCTTTGCCTATATCTGCCCAGGATAGTCTTGTAGAGTTCCCTTATTATGATCCGGGACAAACTGCCGGCTCGATGGGTGACTACCAATGTGTGTTCACCGTGAGTGTTACAGGTAATGCGAACACAACACAATTAACAGATACTGTTTCTTTTTCAGTTACAGATACGATATGGTCACAGAACCAGGGTCTGACTAGTGGCGGGTATTATGTGCACAGGCCAGCTACCCTTGGCGAATCTTCATTTTTTACGGGTACACGGTTTGATGTACCTGCAGGTGCCAGTGATACAATCACCGGTATAAGTGTAGCTTTTGATAATTCTACTACTCCTAATTCGGTAGTACAAGTACAGGTTTACCAACTTGATAATCCGTCAAGTGCAGGCTGGATCCCGAAATATGCTACTTTAGTGCATACACTTTCGGGAACAGAAATATCGACTAACAGTAATTTGGTGTACGCATTTTTACCAATGGATCTCAGCGGTAGCGACTACCCGATACTTACAGAAGGTACATGGGCCGCAGTGGTAACTGCGATCGGGGCACCCGCATCGTCTACAGTTACTGTTCTTTCCAGCGCACCTAATCCGGCAACTCCATATGCAGGCTTCTTTGGCCAATCGGATACTTCACATAACAATGGTGATTTCGATTTCGGTTTCCAGAATGAGGCAACTGGTCTTACTTCAATACCTTTAGTACGTCTTCACTTTGGTGTTCAGCAGGGCAATTTGAGTATTGCCAATGTTGCCGGAAATGTGAATATGGGTGTAGCGTATCCTAACCCAGCTAATAATACCGTTAATATTCCGTTTACACTGGCAACGGATGCCAATGTGAATGTTAGCATTATGAATACTACAGGTCAGGTAATCAGCAGCCAGTCTTTAGGCAAAGTAGCATCAGGTTCTTTAAAGACCACTACTTTCTCCACTGCGGGTCTTGCAAATGGTATGTACTTCTACTCAATTGATGTAGATGGTGTACGTAATACAGGTCGTTTTGCGGTTTCGCATTAATTGACCCGATAAGATAAAAAGTAAGGGGGGAACATCTTGTTCCCCCCTTACTTTTTATGTATGCTTGGTGTGTTGAATAATGTAATTATGGATCAATAGTCGCCAAGACTTGTCTCGGGCAATACTTGCAAGGCTTCTGCCAGTTGTTTGTCATTAGGGGCAATACCATGCCATTCGTGTGTTCCTTCCATAAAGGGCACGCCTTTACCCATAACTGTATGCATCAGGATGCATATCGGCTTTCCTTTACCTGTTTCAGCTTTGGCTGCATCAAGACCCTTTACCACTTCGGCCATGTCATTACCTTCCATTTTCATTACATGCCAGCCAAATGCAAGGAACTTATCCTCAAGCGAGCCCAGGTTCATAACAGTATTTGTAGAGCCATCGATCTGCTGCCCGTTAACATCAATGGTGGCTATAAGATTATCGATCTTATGGTGTGCGGCAAACATGATCGCTTCCCAGTTTTGGCCTTCCTGCAGCTCTCCATCGCCGTGGAGCGAGTATACGAGGCGGCTGTCGCCGTTCAGTCTTTTAGCAAGTGCTGCACCGCATGCCACACTCATACCCTGGCCTAGTGAGCCTGATGCGATGCGTATGCCGGGCAGGTGCTCATGAGTGGCCGGGTGACCCTGCAAGCGTGAATTGATAAGACGGAAAGTTGCCAGCTCACTGACCGGGAAAAATCCGGCACGAGCCAAAACGCTATAAAATACCGGGGAAATATGCCCGTTGGACAGGAAAAAAATATCTTCGCCAATACCGTCCATATTAAAACCAGTACTGTATTGCATAGCATGAAAATACAGGGCCACCATGTAATCGGTACATCCTAGTGAACCACCCGGATGCCCGCTTTGCGGAGTATGCACCATACGTACTATATCCCTGCGAACCTGTATCGCTATTTCCTGCAACTTGCTTAAGTCCATAATCGGTAAAAACTTATGCGGCAAAAGTAATTTTTAAAGGGGACTTTTTATAAAAAAATAAACACTGAAGGCAAGCTTATGTAAATTACAGCGTGATGAAACAGGGCAGAGAACGGAATGGCTTTTTTACAAGAGCATTACTCAGCTGGCATGCTGCAGATAATGATCGCAGCCTGCCATGGAAAAGCGAAAAAGACCCTTATAAAATATGGCTTTCAGAGATAATATTACAGCAGACAAGGGCTGAGCAAGGCAAGCCATATTATTTAAAATTCATTGATGCGTTTCCGGCAGTAGCGGATATGGCTGCGGCTGATGATGAATATGTGTACCGGTTGTGGCAGGGACTGGGTTATTACAACCGTTGTAAGAACATGCTTGCCACAGCCCGCTATATCAGTAACGAATTGGATGGCAGGTTCCCGGCTACATACGAAGGTTTATTAGCGCTTAAAGGTATCGGGCCGTATACTGCGGCTGCGATTGCTTCATTTGCTTATGGTGCGCCATGTGCCGTGGTGGATGGGAACGTTTACAGGGTATTATCCCGCTATTGGGGTATTGAAGAGCCTTTTGATAGCTCGCAGGGCAAAATGCTATTCCGCGAAAAAGCAGATGAATTGCTGGACAGCAGGAATAGTGCAGCATATAACCAGGCGATCATGGACCTGGGGGCTACCGTATGTAAGCCGCGCCAACCTGCCTGTGATAAGTGTCCTTTGCAAAAAAAATGTATCGCTTACCTGCATGGCTTGACAACAATCTTGCCTGTGCGAAGCAAGAAAACAGCGGTTAAGAAACGGTACTTCCATTATTTAGTACTACGAACAAGCGATGCTATTTGGCTGCATAAGCGTGATGGGGGAGATATCTGGCAAAACCTGCACGAACCATATCTAATAGAAGCAGATGGCGTACTTACCGAAAAACAATTAGAGCAGCATGCTTTGTATAAAGTGCTGAATATCGGGCCGGGAGGACTGCAATATTCCGGCAGAACGAGCCAGCGGCTGACGCATCAATATATAGAGACAAATTTCTATGTAGTTATGATCCCTGGGCCTGTAAATATACCTGTAGCGAACGGAAAATGGGTACTGATCGGGGATATGGGCAAGGTGGCTTTCCCTAAGACACTAGTTTCTTTTTTAGAAAAAAAATTATACTTTTAGAAATCTTAAAGGATATAAATTAGGATTAATTGAAAAATCAGAACTATCATGAGAGGCGTTAACAGAGTAATACTGATAGGCAACCTGGGAAGAGAACCAGACCTGCAGTACCTGGAAGGACATATCGCTGTAGCTAAATTTCCCCTGGCAACGACAGAAACCTTTAAAGACAAAAATGGTAACCTTGTATCGCAAACAGAATGGCACACAGTAGTATTATGGCGCGGACTTGCAGAACTGGCCCAAAAGTATTTACATAAAGGGAGCCTTGTGTTCATAGAAGGCAGGCTACGCAACAGGACATGGGAAGATAAGGATAAGAACAAGCGCTTTAGTACGGAGATCGTAGGAGATAATTTAGTGATGCTGGATAAAAGAAAAGATAGTGGGACTGATTATCAATCTAATACAGATTCGAATACGGAAACAAGTAATTTGCAGGTGCCGGGCAATGACATTAATTATGATGCCGGTGACAACAAAGATGACCTGCCTTTTTAATAATTAGTTATATTAAGAAAAAAAAGGAAAGAACCAGCGTTGCATTTCTTTCCTTTTTTTAATTTTGGTACATCATCAAACAAAAAGACACTTGGAAAGCACGGAAGGCGGGACGATACTGAATGCAATGTTACTGGAGGCCGCGAATACATCTTTTTCTGCATCTAACATCACGATCCTTATTATAATTATACTGGTTCTGCTGCTGCTCACTGCAATAACAGCCGGGGCCGAAACGGCGTATTTTTCGCTTACGGCAAAGGATATTAATTACCTGAAAACCAAAGAGGAGGCAGGCGCCCGGCAGGTGATCAGGCTGCTTGACCAGCCCAAACTGCTGCTTGCCACGATACTCGTAGCCAATAATTTTATCAATATCGCTATTGTTATAACCACCAATTTGCTTGTGAGCAGCCTTATGCCACAGGATATAAGCCCCATTATATCTTTCCTGGTACAGGTGGTTATCGTAACATTTTTGCTGGTACTTTTTGGCGAAGTGCTGCCCAAAGTATATGCTACCCAAAACAATATGCGTATGGCCTTGTTCTCGGCCCCTGTGCTGAAACTGATGTCAAAGGCATTTATGCCTGTTAGCAAGATGCTGGTATCATCTACCTCCTATATCGAGGGTAAGCTGGGTGCAAAAAGTATTAACAACCTCAGTAACGAAGATTTTGAGCATGCTATCGAGCTTACTGTCGGCCACTCGGCTACAAGAGAAGAAGTAAATATATTTAAAGGCATATTAAAATTCAGCAATATAACTGTGCGACAGATCATGCGCACAAGAATGGATGTTAGCGGGATTCCGTATGATATGAGCTTTGCCGATATGCAGCAATATTGCATAGAGGTTGGCTATTCGCGCCTGCCGGTCTATAAAGAGAGCCTGGACAAAATAAACGGGATGATACATACCAAAGACCTGCTCCCTTATACGGAGCAGAATGACTTGGATTGGCATGTACTGGTAAGGCCGGCCTATTTTGTGCATGAAGGTAAGCTCATTGAAGACCTGCTGCATGAGTTTCAGCAAAAGCGTATCCACTTTGCCATCGTGGTCGATGAATTCGGTGGAACATCGGGTATCGTGACCCTTGAAGACATCATGGAAGAAATAATAGGGGATATCAGGGATGAATTTGATGAAGACGACCTGAATTACAAAAAAATAGATAGCGGTAATTTTATATTTGATGGAAAGACCCTTATCAATGATGTTTGCCGGATAATTGGCGAACAACCGGATATTTTTGATTCGGTGAGGGGCGAAAGCGATTCGCTTGGCGGACTTATACTGGAGATATCAGGTAAGTTCCCGGCGATAAATGAAACAATAAGTTTTGAGAACTACGATTTCACGGTGCTGGAAATAGAAAAAATGCGTATTAAACGCATAAAGCTGACCATAAATGCTGTGGCGACGGAAAATGATTGAATTTAAAATTTTAAATTCAAAATTCATTTATTTGCAGCCACTTATAAAATCGTAAGCTATTGCATAAAAAAAACGGGTATTTAAAAAAATGCCGCGGATAAGATTTTTTTTTTAGACTTTTTCTGCCTAATTTACTGCCAAATATTTGTTAAAGTATTAACCATTACCCATTTGTACGTTTTATTTGGTTTTATAAGCAAACAATTTTAAAGACTATGTCATTTAAAAAGTTACCTCTCCTTGTGATGGCAGTGCTGCTTACCCTGTGCAGTAATACCTACGCCTATTATATGAACACGGCTACTTTTTATGCCACAGGTAACCCCGGTACGGACACTACCGGCTGGGTGAATTCTGTGGGTACTAAGGTGGATAATGCTATGATCATTTCCAATTCCGGTTTGCAGCGTGGCTGGGCTGTTATGAAGCCCAACAACCCGATACCCGTAGGAGCGGTGATAGCCAGTGTGGACCTGGTATTCAACATAACGAATGTCTCAAACCCCGGGGCAGGTACGTTCAAAATAACCATTAACCAGCAAGATGCCTCACAGTATGCAGGGCCTACTTTATACAGTACATTGGATCCTGCCCCTTTGATAAGCTCAGGTTCATGGGGTACCTCACCGGGCCAGGTAACGCTGCCACTCTCAACGGTGACCATGGCAGGCTATCTTACTTACCCGTCCATTACACTTGGCTTTATTGAGACCTCGGGCAATGGTGTTTATACTATTAGCGGTGAAACATCAGGAACCCTGGCCCCCCACCTGGTAGTGAGGTATTATACGCCATGTACCGGCACGCCTACAGGCGGTACGGCATCGTCAACAGCCAATGTAATATGTCCCAATACACCATTCACATTAAGTGATGTAAGCTATACAGTAGATACAGGTATCACTTATCAATGGCAGGTAAGCACAGCAGCGGCAGCAGGGCCATTCAGTGATATTCCTTCAGCTACTAACCCTGCATCTTACCTTGTTCCTGCGCAGGCAGTCACTTCCTACTATCGTCTTAAAACAACTTGTACTTTTAATAATAACATTGGCTATTCAAATGTCGTAACGGTAACAGAAAATCCGCCGACCTCATGTTATTGCATTCCTAACCCGGGATCGGGCGGATGTGCCAGCGGGGATGGTATAAATACCTTTGTGCTGAATGGCGAGAATGCAAGTGCCATTACCGATTTTGGTACGGGCTGCCATGCGAATGCATATGATGACAGAACAATAGAGACCGTGCAACTGATGCAATGTGTGAGCTATGGTGCCATCATTACCAAGATAACCAATAACGGGCAACAGGATAATGTAAACATCTGGATCGACTTTAATGATGATGGTGTATTTAGTGCTTCAGAAAGCGTGGCTACTGCAAGTAACATTACCAACAACTACCCGATACCCAATAACATTACGATCAATATACCCACCGGCGCAAACCCGGGTAACCACAGGATGCGTGTGATGGTAGGGCGTGGCGTGGCTGCTGCAAGTTTCGATCCTTGTAATGCAGGCCCCGTGTGGAACTATGGTGAGACACATGACTATACTGCCAACATATTGCCCATAATTGTGCTCACCAATCCTATCATAGCAGGTAATAACGATGTATGTGCAGGTAATTGTGTATCACTCACTGCAAACGTGCCCAATGCTAATGCGGGTACGCAATACATCTGGACCTACCCACCGGCATACACGCCGGTGATCACGACCAACCCAACTTTGAACATTTGTCCTGCAAATGTTACCCATACCGGTACTTATTCTGTAAAAGCATTTTACGGTTGTGATACAACCCTTGCCGGTACGCTCAATGTAACGGTACATGCACAACCGCAGGCTACGCCCAGCAGCAACAGTCCTGTTTGTAGTGGTACTACGCTGAATCTGAACGGTACGCCCATTGATCCCGTGACTAACTGGGAATGGTTAGGGCCGGTTGCTTATGACCAGTTTGGACAAAACCAGACCAGGGCAAATATGCTGACCACCTATGCTGGTACGTATACCCTGATCGTAACAGATGGATTTGGTTGTAAGGATACTTTTACAACAGATGTCACCGTGCTGCCGACACCAACGATAACACTTACCCCAACCAACCCCACGTCCTGCGTGCCGGGTAATGAGGGACAGATAAAAGTGAATGGCCTTACTACCGGCACATCATACGATGTTTTCTGGAATGGCCCCCTTAATGGCAACATGACAGCTACTGCAACAGCAGGCGCTATTACAATAACCGGTCTTATAGAAGGTACTTATACTGTTTATGTGACTACGCATACTTTGCCGGTATGCCAAACCGCAAGTGTAGTTGCGGTATTGACTAACCCCGTATATACGATATTCACGGTCACACCCATTAACCCAACAACGTGTACCCCGGGTAATGACGGTAAAGTGCAACTATGCGGCCTGCCTGCTAATACCAGCGGCTGGACATTCTACTACAATTATAATGCGGTACCGCAAACACCACTGACTAACCAGACGGTTCCTGCCAATGGCTGTTATTCCATTACGGGTCTGTCGATAGGTACTTATGATAATATATATGGTATCCGAAATGGCTGCCAGACGAATATTGTTGGCCCAACGGTGCTTAATAATCCTGTGTACACTATAACAAACGTTACATCGGTCAACCCGACGAACTGTGTACCGGGTTGCGATGGTACTATAACCATATCGGGTCTGACGGCCAATGTGGCCAACCAATGGGATGTGTACTACATCTTCAATGGTAATCCCGGATCGATGCTGAACCGAAGCACCAATGGCAGCGGCCAGATCGTATTGACAGGTATGTGCGAGGGGACTTATACCAATATATATGTTACCCGCACCGGCTGTACTACCAATACATGGGCCGGCCCAATTGTGCTCACAAATCCATCTTATTCGCTTACCAGCATCACCAGTGTTAACCCTACAACATGTACTCCCGGCAATAACGGGACAATAACTGTGTGCGGTTTACCCAACAACCTGACCAACTGTACGATCAATTACCTTAAAGACGGTAACCCAGGTTCATTTGGACCTGTTACCTCAACAGGTACGGGCTGTGTTACTGCTACCGGCTTGAGCGCGGGTACTTATGACAATGTGTATGTGGTGCGCGGAGGCTGTATCACCAATGCGCTGGGTCCAGTAGTGCTCATCAACCCTGCAGGCCCTGTGGCTACGGCCAGCAGCAATAGTGCCGTGTGCAGTGGTAATAACCTGAATTTATTTGGTGGCCCGTCAGCCGGTGTAACCTGGAACTGGACTGGTCCGACAGGCTTTAGTGTAATAGGTGTACAGAACCCAACACGTACTGCTGTAGCCACTGTGGATGCAGGAACTTATAAAATAGTGGTTACCGACCTTACATCGGGCTGTAAAGATTCTACGACTACCAATGTGGTCGTAAATAAAACGCCGACACTGACCAGTATATCATCTACGAACCCAACCAAGTGCGGTACATGTAACGGTACGTTCACCATATCAGGCTTAGACCCCAATACAAGCTATACCCTGCATTATCTTAAAGATGCCGTATTGCAGTTCCCGGTGAATTTTGTAAGTACAGCTACAGGTACCTATACACGTACTAACTTGTGTACAGGTGTGTATGATAATATTTACGTGACCTCGGCATTCCCGGCATTGTGCCCTTCGAATGCACTGGGGCCGGTTAATCTTGTTAACCCGCCGGCACCTCCTCAGCCGGGTGCGAACTCAAACTCGCCGGTATGTGCAGGTGATACGCTGAAATTGAATGCAGTATCGGGTACCTACGCTGCGATTTATAAGTGGTCCGGCCCGGCAGCCTTTGGCTCAAATGTGCCCGGTCAAAACCAATCGATACCCAATGTTACCGCAGCTTATGGTGGTAACTATTCCGTTACTGTGACGGATACCTTTAACTGTACATCGCTGCCAACAGTGATCAATACGGTTATCAAACCATTGCCTGTTATTACGATAGGCAGCAACACACCTGTATGCGTAGGCATAACTCTTGAGCTCTATGCCAGCAGTGATATACCGGGTTCAACATTTTTCTGGAATTATCCCGATGGTCCTACATCCACATTGGATAGTCCGACCAGGCCCAACGCCATACCTTTATACGGAGGTGAATATACCGTGCACGTAACATCGCCCTCAGGCTGCGTTTCGGCTGACAGTACCGATGTATTTATTGGTAATATACTGCTTGCAGGATTGCAGGCCAGCAATAACGGCCCATTATGCTCAGGCGATACGTTGAAGCTGAATTCAGGAGTATTAGTGCCGGGTGCGCAATATTCATGGACAGGTCCTAACGGTTATTATACACCCATCGCCGACCCCATAAGAACGAATATACAGGTTGCAGATTCAGGAGATTATATTTTGACTGCTGTGCTGAACGGTTGCCTGTCGGCACCTGATACCACCCATGTTATCGTAAGGCCTACTACCACAGCATCTATTACTATCACTGTGGATCCAAGTGATACTATTTGTTTGGGTGATAATGTAACCTTTACTGCCACTGTTACCAATGGAGGGAATGACCCCCAATATCAATGGGTGAAGAACGGCTACTGGGTACTTGGTGCTTTAGACAGTTTCTGGGGTTCGCCCTCATTATATAATCACGATAGTATATTCTGTATTCTTACCAGCAACGAGGTTTGCGTGACCAATCCTGTGGATACAAGTAATGGGATCGCTATAACATTGGGCACTACAATTACACCGTCGGTGATATTGACCGCCAACCCTGTAGTGATACTGCCCGGCCAGCCGATTGACTTTACGGCAACGGCGGTAAATGCAGGCCCTAACCCAACATTTGAATGGTTCAGGAATGGCGTACTGGTACCGAATGTAACCGGTAATACATATACCGGCTATAACCTAACAGTAAATGACCAGATAAAAGTGGTGGTACACAGCAGCTTTACATGTGCCCTCACCGATACGGCAAGTGCATTCTGGGGCAACCCGAATGTTACCTTACAGACAACATCTGTTGCTGGTAAAGAAAGTGCTATAACCTTGTACCCTAACCCGAATAATGGCACATTTACACTTAAAGGTGTGTTCCAGGATATTACTTCAGAGAAAGATATACCTGTTGAGATCATCAATGCCCTGGGACAGGTGGTGTATCGCGACCAGGCCAGCATTGTGAACAGTGTGCTGAAAATGCAGTTCTCGCTTGTTGACATGCCGCAAGGGATGTATGTCCTGAGGCTTGAAATAGGTAAAGACTCAAGAATGTTACGATTTACGATCAAATAATAAATCCCTGTCCAGGGAATTCAATATCTGTTTGAAAGCGCCGGTTCATACCGGCGCTTTTTCTTTTCGTATTCGAGCCATTACATATTGATATTTTTTATTCGAATGATGTTTTTTTAATTGCTAATGTTATATTATCTTTCTATCGCGTAAAGGTGTTTTTAGTACTTTTACGCATTATAAATGCTGCTTAATAAATTTTGAGGCATGAGGAAAAACTACTCGCTTACATTATTGCTATTTTTATCTATATGCTGCATCAGCTCGCTGAAAGCACAGGTCAACTATAGGTTCACTGCTTTGCAGGGTACGTATACTACGCTTACCGGTGCCACCAACGTTACACTGATCGGTAATACTAATGATGGATATAATGGTTTCATTCCCCTTGGTTTCAACTTTTATTATAACGGCGCGGCTACCCCTACTACAAGTGTGGGCGTAAGTACCAATGGCTTTATGACCCTTAGTGGCTTTCTCAATAACTCTACGCCGGTTAATAATTTGAACTCGGGTCTTGCAGGCCGCAGGCCGGTGATCGCACCATTATGGGATGATATTTCTGCTACATCAGGATTGAGCTACCAGACCAGCGGCTCGGCTCCCAACAGGGTATTTACTATGCAATGGCGCAACATTCACTGGAACCAGGCATATGTGCCGATAGCGGGCTCGTTCCAGGTTAAATTATATGAGACCTCGAATTTTATTGATTTCATTTACGACTCTACAGGTTCAACACAAAATGCCAGTGCATCCATTGGCTTGACTGCTTCCGGAACGGGTGCGGGTAACTTTGCTTCACTTGAGAATACAACTACGACCCCAACGGTCAGCACTACCGCAGAGGTCACTACACTGTCAACCATGATGGCTGGCGGCCAGATATACAGGTGGAGCTATGCGCCTGCTGCTACGGGTACTACCATAGTATGCATCGGGCAGCCGATCACACTTGATGCAACAGGTATTACCGGTGCCATATTTACCTGGACCGGGCCTAATATAGCACCAACAACGGGGCCAACGCTGAATATTGCCAGTGCTACAGTGGCCGATGGGGGTACCTATTATGTAACACAAACGATCAATGGCATTGAATCTGCTGCCGATTCCATCATAGTGGTTGTAGGATTGCCGCAAGGCGCACCTGTAGGCAGTGCTAATACACCAGTTTGCAGCGGGCAGACATTAAGTCTTACCGTTACCAATTTCAGCCCGGCATTTACTTATTCATGGACGGGCCCTAATGCATACTATTCCCCGATAGCTAACTCCGATATTAATAATGTAGCCGTTACCGACGCCGGTGACTATATAGTTACTGCGCTTGCATTTAATGGTTGCAGCGAATCGGACACCGTGCATGTAGATGTGATACAGACCGATACGGCCACGATAGATGTATCCGTATCGCCCAATGATACTATATGTGTAGGTGATGATGCCGAGTTTACTGCTGCCATCACCTACGGTGGCACTAATCCGCAGTACCAATGGGTGAAGAACGGTTACTGGGTTCTCGGTGCTACAGATAGCTTCTGGGGTTCAACCTCGCTGGTAACATTTGATACTATTTATTGTATACTTACCAGCAACCAGGCTTGTGTGTACAACCCGGTAGATACCAGCAACAAGATCGTAATGTCGCTGGCAAGTTACCTGGCTCCATCGGTTACGCTGACCGCTTCAGTAAACCAGGTATTACCGGGTCAGCCTATTGACTTTACAGCCACAGCCATTAATGCCGGCACCAATCCTACTTATGAATGGTATAGGGATGGAGTTATAATCCCTAATGTAACAGGTACAACATATACCGGCTACAACCTTACTACGAACGACCAGATAAAAGTGATCGTGCACAGTAGTTTCACATGTGCGCTCACCGATACGGCAAGTGCATTCTGGGGTAATCCCAATATCGTAATACCGACCAATGTTGTTTCCGCAAATAATGGAAATGACATTACGCTGTATCCTAATCCTAACAATGGTAACTTTACCATATCGGGTGATGCTAAAGGTATTGCAAACGGTTCGGTAGTGAAAACAGAAGTTATTAATATGGTTGGCCAGTTGGTATACAATGGTAAAACTGAGATCAGTAACGGCAAATTCACAAAAGAAGTGAGCCTGGATAATAACCTGACCGCCGGTATATATGTGCTGCGCGTGAGTGCAGGTAATGTGAAAAATATACTGCGTTTCGTGATCAATAAATAAGATATACTATAATGATTATAGCCCCATGTGTGAACATGGGGCTTTTTTTATTGGTACAGGCCAGGGGTGGTTTTATATATTTTCACATTTATGCAATTGCAGTTTTTAAAAAGTATTTTTGTGCAAAACAGAGCGGCTAATGACTATCGCAGCACAAATCAAAATGGCTACGGAAGATGCGTTGAAACACCTGTATCCGGGTGTTGAAATACCAGTGTCTTCAATTACAGTTAACCAGACCAAACCTGAATTTACGGGCGACTATACCGTTGTATTGTTCCCTTTTGTAAAACTATTGCGAAAAAAGCCCGATGAACTGGGCCAGCAACTGGGTAGCTATCTTATTGAAAAGACGGGCCTCTTTTCAGGATTTGATATTGTGAGTGGTTTCCTTAACCTGACTGTTACAGACAAATACTGGGTCAATTTCCTGCTGAACCATTTTAACGATCAGCACTATGCAGAGAAACCCAAGCACGACAGGCGGATAATGGTGGAATACTCATCCCCAAACACCAATAAGCCTTTACATTTTGGGCATTTAAGAAATATTTTCCTGGGTTTTGCTATGGCCGAAGTACTCAAAGCAAGTGGCAACCAGGTAGTGAAAGCTAATCTTATCAATGACCGGGGCATACATATCTGCAAGTCAATGATAGCCTGGCAACATTATGCACAAGGCGATACGCCTGAACGTACCGGTATAAAAGGGGATCATCTTGTTGGTGATTATTATGTTAAATTCAACGATGTCTATAAGCAACAGGTGGCCAAACTGGTAAGTGAGGGCATGGATGAGGCTATTGCTGAAAAAGAAGCCCCGATCATGAAAGAAACGCAGGAGATGCTGCGTAATTGGGAGGCAGGGGATAGCGACACACGCAGCCTTTGGGAAATGATGAATGGCTGGGTATATAAAGGCTTTAACGAAAGTTATAAGAGGCTGGGTGTTGACTTTGATAAAATGTATTATGAAAGCGACACTTACCTGCTGGGTAAAAAGATAGTGGAGCAGGGATTGCAAAAAGGGGTACTGTACAAAAAGGAAGATGGCTCGGTATGGGTTGATCTGGAAGATGAGGGACTCGATCAGAAATTACTGCTTCGTGGTGATGGCACATCTGTATATATAACGCAGGATCTGGGCACGGCAAAGCTGAAGTACAATGATTATAAGCTTGATCAGTCGATATATGTAATAGCTGATGAGCAGAACTATCATATGCAGGTACTGAAGCTGATACTGAAAAAGCTGGGTGAGCCCTGTGCCGATGGCATCTATCACCTCTCCTACGGTATGGTGGAGCTGCCCACAGGCAGGATGAAAAGTCGTGAGGGTACTGTAGTGGATGCTGATGATATGATGGACGAGATGATAGCCCTTGCCAGAGAACAGACGGAACAGGCCGGTAAAACAGAGGGCTTTTCGCAGGAAGAGCTCGATAAGCTGTACGAGACCATAGGCATGGGTGCTCTTAAGTTTTACCTCTTACGCGTGGATCCTAAAAAGAAAATGATCTTTGATCCTAAAGAATCTATTGACCTGCATGGTTTTACGGCCACATTCATACAATATGCGCATGCACGTATATGCTCTATACTGCGCAAGGAGAATGTGCCGCTCATGCCACCCAATACAAGGTTCCAGACCTTTTGCTGCAATGAAGCGATACTGCCCGCAGAGAAGAAGCTGATGCTGGCCCTGGAGCAGTATCCATCCATACTCGAGAATGCCGCGGTGGAATATAATCCATCCCTGCTCTGCAATTATTCGTTTTTGATCGCACAATTATTCAATTCATTCTATGATGAGCACAGCATATCGAAAGCCGAGAACGAGGAGAAGAAGCATTTGCGCCTGATGATCATAGTCATGACCGCACAGGTATTAAGGCATGCCATGCATTTACTGGGCATAAGATTGCCGGAGAAAATGTAGTTTTAAGTTAAGTGCATAAATATGCTCCTGTGCTGAGATCAACAACATTCAGATACCGGTCGTTCATACTATTGCTGCTGGTAGTGATGCTGGCATCTTTAAATGTATTTACGCCATTAAGGATCACTACCGATTCTTTCAGGTACCTGAATATCATGGAGTACCTCGGCGGTGGCCTGGGGCCCGATAGTTTGGCGGCTGCGGATTTTTACCCTCATGGTTATCCTTATCTCTTATTATGGCTTGAGCGGGCGCATGCGCTCAATGCCGCTGTGCTGGTATCGCTCAATATCATTTCGGTAATCGGTTCATCATATTTATTTACCCGTTTTTTCCCGGTTAAGCAGGTCTCGCTATTCTTTGCTTTCATATTGATGTCCTTCATTAATGTGAAACATATGACCTTGCCTGTAGCCGATCAGCTATTCACTTTGTTTTTGTTCGGCAGTATATTATGCGCGGCTAATGGCTTTGAAAAAAGTGCAGCATGGTTCATCCCGGCTATTATGCTTGCAGCAATAGCGATATACCTCAGGACCGCAGGCATTGTCTTATTTGCCGGTCTTGCATTGTATTTGCTATATCGCGGCATGGGTAGAATAAAATCACACAAACATTATAGGCTCATTCTGTTTGTCCTGCTGATCTTGCTCCTTGCTATTATTGCCGGTATTGTATTATTACCGGAAGGCAAGGTTAGTTATATTGATCAATTGGCATTGGGTAAATGCTTTACTCATCCCTCGTCCATTATTACAAGGTTGGGCTACCACTTGCAGGAAATGGGCGAGATGACCATTAACATACCCGCATCACAGGTAATGGGCCGCTTGCACCTGGCCTTCATACCATACCTGTTTATACTGGCAGGCCTTATCGTAGCATATATGGTTATAAGAAAGGCCATAATATTGTGCTTGTATCAAAAACTCCCCTTTTGGATATTTATGGCATATGCTGCAATGATCTTTGTATGGCCATATTACGATACCCGTTTCCTTATCCCTTTAATGCCATTTGCACTATACTGCCTGTTCCCCCAATTCGATCCCGGGCTTAGGGCTGGCTACCCCGCACGGGCTGTAGCAGGTGTCTTTATTTTCCTGGGCTTTGTTAGTCTTTGTTATTCAGCAATGCTTTCATTGAGTAAGCCTAAGTTCCTGCAGTATTATGGTAATGAGCCTAAGCTTACCAATGCCTACAAAGTGCATTTTGAAAAGCGGGATGCGGGCCAGTCATCTGCTGCGCATAATGACAGGGATACTACCGCAAGGATCATTTACCTGCTTGATAAGTACGATCAATAAAAAAGGGCCCTAAGGCCCTTGATAATATGTTTTGATCTGGATAATCAGAAGTCTGCGTTTTTAGGTGTGCGCGGGAAAGGAATGACATCGCGTATATTGGTCATCCCCGTAACGAAAAGCACCATACGCTCAAATCCCAGCCCGAAGCCGGCATGAGGAACAGTTCCGAAACGGCGAGTGTCCAGGTACCAGTACATCTCTTCGGCAGGTATATGCATCTCCTCCATGCGCTGGCTCAGTTTTTCCAGCCTTTCTTCACGCTGTGAGCCACCTACTATCTCGCCAATGCCCGGTGCCAGTATGTCCATTGCTGCAACGGTTTTCCCGTCATCGTTTTGGCGCATATAGAAAGCCTTTATCTCTTTCGGGTAATCGGTGACAATTACCGGCTTGTTAAAATGCTTTTCCACCAGGTAGCGTTCATGTTCGCTCTGCATGTCTATGCCCCATTTCACATCATACTGGAACTTCTTTTTCTTATACGCAGGCGAGTTGAGCAGTATGTCTATAGCTTCCGTATAGGTAACACGTTCGAATTTATTGTTCAGTACGAATTCCAGTTTTTCTATCAGCCCCATTTCGCTGCGCTCGTTCTGGGGTTTTTGTTTTTCCTCATCGGCAAGGCGTTGGGCCAGGAATTCAAGATCTTCCCTGTTATGCTCCAGCGCATAGCGGATCACATACTGGATGAATTCCTCAGCAAGGTCCATATTGTCTGTAAGGTCATTGAAAGCCACTTCCGGCTCTATCATCCAGAACTCGGCAAGGTGGCGCGGTGTATTGGAATTCTCGGCTCTGAAAGTAGGCCCGAAGGTATATACCTCGCTGAAAGCCATAGCGCCCAGTTCAGCTTCCAGCTGACCGCTAACGGTAAGGTTGGTGCTGCGTCCGAAAAAATCTTCTTTAAAATTTACAGAACCATCCTCGTTGCGGGGGGGATTGTCAAAGGGCAGGGTAGTGACCCGGAACATCTCCCCGGCACCTTCTGCATCCGATGCTGTAACAATGGGTGTATGCAGGTAGACAAAGCCCCTGTCGTTAAAGAATTTATGGATGGCATAGGCCAGCGCGTGGCGCACGCGAAACACCGCACCGAAGGTATTGGTACGGAAACGCAGGTGCGCTATCTCGCGAAGATATTCAAGGCTGGGCCGGTTCTTCAGTTGCAAAGGATATTCTTCATTATTGCAGGTGCCCATCACTTCAACCGATTCCGCTTTTACTTCCACCTTCTGGCCTTTGCCCTGCGACTCTACTACTGTGCCATGCACACTGAGCGATGCACCTACTGAAATGTTGCGCAGCAGGTTCTCGTCTGCATTTTCCAGGTCTATCACTACCTGCAGGTTATTCATGCAGGAGCCATCGTTAAGGGCTACGAATTGGTTATTACGAAAAGAGCGTACCCATCCTTTCACGTTTACTTTATACCCGCTATCATCACGTTGTAATACCTCTTTGATCTTTGTGCGTGCCATTTTATGCAAATTATGTATTGAATATGCTTTGATTAAATGTTGTTTTCGAACTTCACTTTGTAATCATTGATACTGTGCTGCAATATCTTTTTTGCCAGGCGGGCATTTTCAAAATCTTCTATCTTAACTACCTTGTTTTCCAGTTTTTTATACTCTTCAAAAAAATGCCTGAGCTCGTCAATGAAGTGCGAAGATAATTCACTGATGTCATTTACATGCGTTACGCTCATGTCATTCGCGCAGACGGCTATCAGTTTGTCATCTGCCTCACCCTGGTCCAGCATGCGCATCACCCCTATTATTTTGGCTTCCACTATGCAAAGCGGCTCCATCTCCAGTTGCGAAAGCACCAGTATGTCCAAAGGATCCCTGTCGTCACAATAGGTTCGCGGTATAAAACCATAATTTGCCGGGTAATAAACCGAGGAATACAGTACCCTGTCCAGTTTCAGCATGCCGGTTTCTTTATCCAGCTCATATTTTGCCCTTGAGTTTTTGGGGATCTCTATTATGGCATTTACGATATCAGGTACCTTTTCACCATAACTAACCGAATGCCAGGGGTTAAAAGCCATAAATTTGTCATATTTTGCCTGCAAAGGTATAGGTTAAAAGCCTTGCCATTTTCCTTTTTTAAGAAAATACAATAATTTCGGCTGTCAGGCGTTATGCAGGTACGATTTTTTACACGAGAAAGCAGTTAAGCCCCATAAATTGCTGGCTCGTTAACTTTGGGAGATTTTTTTATTTCTCAATTGTTTTTTTGAAGTGTAAATATATCTTTGCAAGCACGCTAAAAATCATTTTTCAGAAATTATAACAACAAACAAACAAAACAAAAATCAGTATTATGGCAGATGTAAAAACAGCCGCAGCAAAATCATCAGGTAACCAGGCCGGTAAACCAAAGAACGCAAATAATTTTTTGGTCAATTTACTGGTAGTTGTAGCATGTATTGCTGCAGGACAACTGATATTTTATATGGTGCTTGGCAATCCGAGCCACTTTATGGACGGAGCTACAAAAGAAAAGCCAAAAGATTTTATGGGTACTATGTACTCAGGCGGCTGGGTTGTGCCTATCCTTATGGCAACAGCGCTTACGCTTATCTGCTTCGTTATTGAGCGTGCACTTACCATCTTTAAAGCAAAAGGTAAAGTGAATTCAGCCGAATTCGTACGTAAAGTACAATATCACCTGGCTAATAAGAACATCGATGCAGCACTTTCAGAGTGCGACAAGCAATCAGGTTCTGTAGGTAACGTAATGCGTTCGGGCCTGGTAAAGTATCGCGAAATGATCAACAATAATGATCTTGATACCGACCAGAAAGTATTGAGCATACAGAAAGAAATAGAAGAAGCAACCGCACTGGAATTACCCATGCTCGAAAAGAACCTCGTGTTCCTTTCTACAATTGCATCCTGCGCTACGCTGCTTGGTCTTTTCGGTACGGTAATGGGTATGATACGCGCCTTCTCGGCCATGGCACAGGCTGGTGCGCCCGATGCGGCAGCCCTTGCGGGTGGTATCTCCGAAGCGCTTATCAATACGGCACTTGGTATCGGTACATCATTCCTTGCTATCGTATCGTATAACTTCTTCACTACCATCATTGATGGCATCACTTATGGTATTGATGAAAGTGGCTTTACCCTGACACAGAGCTTTGCAGCTAACTACAAATAATATTTACCGGCCGATTGCCGGGAATATTGTGGAAAAGAAATCAATTTGAGTCTTATTAGTTAAAAGCAGAGAAACTTAAAAATGCCACACGCAAAATTACCACGGAAAAGCACGAACATCGACATGACGGCGATGTGTGACGTTGCCTTCCTGCTGCTGACATTCTTTATGTTGGCAACCAAGTTCAAACCCGATGAGCCGGTGGTGGTAAAAACACCATCATCTATATCAGAGATACCTATACCTGATACGGATATCATGCTCATTACGGTTGACGAAAAGGGAAGGGTATTTTTCTCTATTGACAATAAGCTGAAACGTAAAGAGCTTATTGATAATATAGATGAATATAAGAACCTGGGTCTTACTGAGGGCGAAAAGACTTCTTTTGCCATTGGTTCTTCTATCGGCGTTCCTTTCAACCAGCTCAAATCATACCTCGCAGCCGACCCCGAACAGCAGAAAGAATATACCAAAGCTGCATCGGGCGTGCCTACAGATACCTCTGTAGACAGCGAGAACAATGAACTGGCCGCATGGATCAGGAGTGCCCGTAATACCAACCCGCGCTTAAGGATATGTATCAAAGCCGATGGCGATGCCTCATACCCCGCTGTGAAAAAAGTGATCAAAACACTTGAGGGATGGAAAATATTCAAATTCAATCTTATAACTGGCCTGAAAGCAGTGCCTGTAGGTTCAGCTGCATGGGAAATGTCCCAGAAAGGTGAATCGAAATAGGTTTGGATTGATCAGGAAAACAGATTATTCACTAAAATAAAAGCTTTACCATGGCTGAAATGGATACCTCCAGTGGTGGAGGACATAAGAAAGGCCCGGGGGTCAAAAAAGGTAAGAAACTTTCTACGCGTATTGACCTTACGCCTATGGTGGACTTAGGCTTCCTGTTGATTACATTCTTTATGTACACAACTACGATGTCTAAGCCCAAGACCATGGAAATAAATATGCCTAATACCGAAAAAATAGACCCTCAGGACCAAACCAAGATCAAAGAAAGTACTGCGATGACTGTATTGCTCAGCAAAAACCATCGTATCTATTATTACGAAGGTCTTGCGAACGATCCCAATACACCGCCCGACCTGAAAGTGACGACCTTTAAAGCAAAGGACGGCATACGCGATGCCATAATTGCTAAAAAGCAAAAAGTGGCTCAATTGCAGCAGAGTGGTGCTTTAGGTCCTAAAGACCAGGCAACTATTTTGATAAAACCCGACTCGAACAGTACTTATGATGACCTGGTGAACATACTGGACGAAATGAGTATCAATGATATCAGGGTTTATGCCATTGTGGATATTACGGATGTTGACCAGAGCTTTATTCATGATACAGAAAATGCCAACGGGAACCAGTAATGGTGCTCCTTATGGAAATTTGCACTGTATGCATCTTTAAATTGTATAAAAGGTATTTCTAAAATGGATATTAATAAAATACTCAATAGCGACTACCTCGACATACTGTTCGAGGGCCGTAATAAAACCTACGGAGGCTATGAGTTGCGCAGAAAATACCCTGAGCGTATGCGTAATGCTGCGATCATTGGTATCAGCGTGATCGTGCTTGCCGTAGCTGGGCCCGCCATTGCCAGCCTGCTAAGTCCCAAGGGCGATAAAAAGCCCATGGCTATAATGAAGCAGGTAACACTGGCTGAGCCACCGCCTATTGATCCAAAGAAACCGCCACCACCACCACCACCGGCTGAGCCGCCACCACCCGTAAAACCTACGGTGAAGTTTACGCCACCGGTCATTAAAAAGGATGAAGAGGTGAAGGAGGAGGAAAAACCACCGGAACAAAAAGAACTGAAAGATGCCTCGGCAGGTATCAAGACCGAAGCGGGCGATGTAAACGGTATTGACCCGGGCATAGTGGATAAGCCAGGCACCGGTACAGGTGTTGTAGCAGCACCCCCGCCTCCACAGATATATACGTATGTAGAGCAAATGCCGGAGTCTTCAGTTGATGTAAACAGTTATCTTGGGAAAAATATCAGGTATCCTGAACAGGCCAAGGAAAATAATATAGAAGGTCGTGTGATCCTGAAATTCGTAGTGAACGAAGATGGCGCTGTGTCTGATATTTCGGTAGTACGCGGTATTGGCGGAGGCTGCGATGAAGAGGCTAAACGAGTAGTTGCCAGCATGCCTAAATGGAAACCCGGTAAGCAGAATGGCCGCCCGGTAAAGGTGTACTTTACCTTACCCATCGTATTCAAGCTTCAATAGATCATTTTAAATATCAGTAAAGGCTATCCTTTAATGGATAGCCTTTTTTGATTTTAAACATAATTTTAAGAAAGTGCCTATGCGTAAAGTCGTTTTTTAGATGTTATTTTTGTTGCATCGGCACCGCATAACTTAGTTTTTAACCCAACAATATAACTTAAATGAAGAATACTGCAACTGTTTTAAGCGCACTTTCGCTGATTGGTGTTTTGATACTTTTCGGCATGCATTTCTCTGGCAAAAAAACAAATGAGCCTGCACAGGGTGCCAGAACATCTTCGGCTACTGAAATGGTGAATGGTGCAGGGCGCATAGCCTATGTGAATATCGACACACTCGAAGCCCATTACGAATACCTGAAGAACAAAAAAGACCAGTTCAAAAAACGCCAGCAGGATGTCGATGCCGAGTTGCAGCGTTCTGCACAGCAGATACAGAACGATTATATGAACGTGCAGAAAAAAGCACAGGCCAATACCCTTACCCAATCGGAATACGAAGCCGCTGAAAAAAGGCTTACGCAAATGCAGCAAAGCCTCGAAACACGGAAACAGGTACTCACCGAACAGTTATTAAAAGAGCAGGACGATTTTAACAAAGACCTGCAGTTAAGGCTCGATAAGTTCCTTGAAGGCTATAACCAGGATAAGCACTTCGATTATATACTGTCTTACTCTCAAGGCGGCTCTATATTATTTACCAACAAGGAGTTGGACATTACCAACGATGTAATTAAAGGCATGAACCAGGCTGCAAAGCAGAATAGTGACACTACAAAGAAAAATAAGTAGTATTTTTCTTGTAAAATCACATTCTATTGGAAAATAAACCTTCTTTTCATCGTTCGCTTACATTACTCGACGGGACGCTGATGGTTATCGGCTCCATGATAGGTTCGGGTATATTCATCGTAAGTTCTGATATAGCAAGAAATGTGGGCAGCGCAGGCTGGCTTATTGTAGTTTGGCTCCTTTCGGGCTTTATTACCTTATCCGCAGCCTTAAGCTATGGTGAATTGAGTGGTATGTATCCGCACGCGGGCGGCCAGTATGTGTACCTGCGCGAGGCATTCGGCAAAATGTATGGTTTCCTCTATGGCTGGGCCTTCTTTGCGGTCATACAAACAGGTACTATTGCGGCTGTGGGAGTAGCTTTTGCCAAATTTACCGGTTACCTTGTACCTTCGCTTGGAGAAGATAACATCCTCCTGGGCGTGAAGGACGGCTTTCACATTACGGCAGCACAGCTTTTAGGCATAGCTATTATCTTTCTCCTTACTTTCCTCAATACGCTGGGTGTCAAAAGTGGTAAATGGATACAGTTCTTCTTCACTTTCGCCAAAATCGCGGCCCTGGCAACATTGGTTATATTTGGCTTTATCTGGATAAAAGACAGCAGCATATGGCAGGGCAATTGGGACATTGCATGGATGGCTAAAAAGCTCACCATAACAAAAGAGGCGATCACGCATGAGGGTTTGTCAGGGGGCACTTTGGTCATAGCCATATGCGTGGCAATGGTGGGTGCCTTGTTTTCCAGCGATGCATGGAATAATGTGACCTTCATTGCGGGCGAGATAAAGAAACCCGAGCGCAATATAGGCCTTAGCCTTTTCATAGGTACTATGGTCGTTACGCTCCTCTATGTGTCTATGAACCTCATGTATGTGAACGTGCTCAGCATAACGGAGATCGCAAATGCTCCTTCCGACAGGGTAGCGCTGGCCGCCGCGCTCAAAATATTTGGTTCAGCAGGTACTACGGTTATTGCACTGATGATCATGGTGTCCACATTTGGCTGCAACAATGGGCTTATCTTGTCGGGCGCAAGGGTGTATTATACTATGGCCAACGATGGCTTGTTCCTGCCCGCAGCCAAAAAACTGAATAATAAAGGAGTACCCGGTGTGGCCCTCTGGATGCAATGCCTCTGGGCTTCTATTCTTTGCCTCAGTGGCAAATATGGCGACCTGCTCGATTTTATCATTTTTACCGTATTGCTTTTTTACATACTCACCATAGCAGGCATTTTTAAGCTGCGTAAAACACAGCCCGATGTGCCAAGGCCTTATAAAGCTTTTGGCTACCCGGTGATACCCTTATTATACATTATTCTGGCAGTCTTTATTTGCGTGGTGCTGCTGATGTATAAGCCTAATTATACCTGGCCGGGCCTGATAATCGTTATTATAGGGATACCCATTTACTATGTGGTACAAAAACAAGGAAAAGTAAAAAATGGATAAAGCAGGGCTGGCAAATTTATTTGAGCGCATGGGGCAATTGCACGTAGTGGTTGTCGGGGATGTTATGCTCGATAATTATTGGTGGGGTGATGTGGAACGTATATCCCCTGAAGCCCCTGTACCAGTGGTAGCCGTAAAAAAGCGGGAAAGCAGGCTGGGTGGTGCGGCCAATGTGGCCCTTAACTGTCGCGCTTTGGGAGCTAAAGTGGCTCTTGCGGGTATTACTGGCGATGATCATGAGGCTGGCGTGCTGGCCCAACTGGCAAAAGACGCTGGTATAGATACCAGCTTGCTGATGCAAAGTCCTAAAAGGACCACCACTACCAAGACAAGGGTAATAAGCAGGAGCCAGCAAATGCTGCGCCTCGATGATGAAATTAATGAAGAGCTTTATATTGAAGAAGAGCACCCTTTTATTGATATTGTGCTGCGCTATCTGCAGCGCGAAAAGCCCGATGTGCTGATATTTGAGGATTACAATAAAGGTGTGCTGAAAGAAAATGTGGTACAGCGGATCACTGCACACTGCAACGAGATCGGTATCGTAACGGCTGTCGATCCTAAGCAGAAGAATTTCCTCGTTTATAAGGACATTACTATTTTCAAGCCTAATCTAAAGGAGGTGCGCGAAGGTTTGCACATGGTAGTGCCCGGTACGGATATTAAGGCCCTTGATAATGTGCATGATAACTTAAAAGGGCTTTTGCAGCACCAAATGACATTTATTACCCTTTCCGAGTATGGCGTGTACTATAATGATGGGCGCACTTCTGCCATAATACCCTCCCATATCAGGAGTATTGCCGATGTATCGGGGGCGGGCGATACGGTGATCGCCGTTGCGGCTATGGTCTATGCTATCACGCACAACGCAGGGCTTATGGCTGAGCTTGCCAATATAGCAGGGGGGCTGGTATGCGAAGAAGTAGGTGTGGTGCCTGTTGATAAACAACGTTTGTACCATGAAAGCGAAATGCTACTGTCCTAGATCTGTGCTGCTTTTCTTCCGGCACTAAAGGTTACCTTTGCAGGGTTCAAATAGTCACATGGATCTGTTGAATAAATTGCGGTTTAAGGCAGCCGGAACATTATATGTAATTAATGCACCCGGAGATTGTCATTACCTGTTTGAAGGGATGGAGGTAAAAACTTCCTTACCGGGTAGGCCGACTGCTGATCAACTCATATTATTTGCGGAGAGTAGTAATGTATTGGATAGCTTTGTTGCAGAGCTGGATGGTAAATTGGCCGATGACGCTGTTTTTTGGATAGCATATCCTAAAAAGAGCGGTAAGATACAGTCCGACCTTGTGCGGAATGAAGGCTGGAAGCTGGTGTTCAGCCTGTACAATGGTGTTTCTTCAGCTGCAGTAAATAATGACTGGTCGGCGGTAAGGTTTAAGAAAAAAGACCCATCTAAAACAACTAACTGGGTGCCTATGGAAGAGCGAAAAACGGAAGGTGTTGATTACGTGGCCCGTACTGTTGTACTGCCCCCGGATGCGCTGAAGGCAATGAAACCTTTTAAGGGCCTCGATGAGTTTTTCTATGCTATGTCTTTCTCTCACAAAAGGGAATATGTAGAAGCCATAGCTGATGCTAAAAAGCCTGAAACAAGGCTGCGGCGCATAGAGAAGATGATAGAGATGCTACTGGTATTGAGAACAGAAAAAGAATTAAAGAAAAGCAAAACGAAACCATGACGTACAAAGAAGTGCCAACGGGTTCTGTATTGAAGTATATCAAAGAACATTTTGAAGGTAAATTAGTTACAGAATCCCGTTCGCCGGCAGGCAACTGGCTGCAGTTTACCCTTGAGCATATAGAAAAAGGCAGTGCAACCATATCACTGGAGGTGAGGAAAGAGATGACCAATCCCTACAATAATATTCACGGAGGCATGATGGCCCTCGTCATGGACGAGGTGATAGGTTGGGCTGTAGTTAGCCTCGATATGGGCATAAGCTATACTTCGCTGAACCTGAATGTTGATTTTCTCTATGCAATAAAGCAGGGCGACAGGCTAAGGGCTACATCAAGGGTGATACGGGCCGGGAAAAAGATCATACATGTGGAATGTACCGTAGAGAGCACAGAAGGCGTATTACTGGGAAAAGCGAGCAGCAACCTGATCGTAACGAGTATGAAACCTGTTGACGGCGATTTTCCTGTAGCCAGCTAATATTTCGTTTTTTTAGCCCCGGGAACTTATTTTTGAGCAAATTATGCTTAACGGAAAGAAAATAGTTATCGTTTTACCGGCATATAATGCTGCAATGACCCTTGAGCGTACCTATAGCGAAATACCTTTTGATATAGTGGACGAAGTGGTATTGGTGGATGATAACAGCCGTGACGATACGGTGCAGGTCGGTGAGCAATTAGGGATCAGGCATATTATCAGGCACGAAAAGAATAAAGGCTATGGGGGCAACCAGAAAAGCTGTTATGCTAAAGCACTGCAGCTCGATGCCGATATCGTCATCATGCTGCACCCCGACTATCAATATACCCCCAAGCTGATACATGCTATGGCCTCAATAATAGCCATGGATGTGTACCAGGTCGTGCTGGCTTCGCGTATACTTGGCAAAGGGGCTTTAAAAGGGGGGATGCCTATGTATAAATACATCGCTAATCGTTTTCTTACCTTGTTTGAGAATATAATGATTGGTCAGAAGTTGAGTGAATACCATACCGGTTACCGTGCATTCTCAGCAGAGGTATTGCGTTCTATAGATTTTTCGCACAATAGTGATGATTTTGTTTTTGATAACGAGATGATCTCGCAAGTATTTATGAATGGTTATGATATTGCCGAGGTCACCTGTCCTACCAAATATTTTGAAGAAGCCTCCAGCATCAATTTCAGCCGCAGTATGAAGTATGGCAGGGGAGTGCTCAGGGTTTCGCTCATTCATCGACTCCACAAATGGGGTTGGATAAAAAGTGATCTTTATCGCAAAAACGCATAAAAAAAATGCCGCTCCATGGAGCGGCATTTTTTTTATGCGCAGATGTTTACTTCAGTGTTACAACAGGAACCGCGGCCTTAACCTCTTTGGTTACAGGCGCTTTTGCAGTTTCTGTTTTAGTGTGGTGTATACTGGCAATGGTTGGTGCTATCACAAGGGCTACTATCGACATCAGTTTGATCAGGATGTTCATAGATGGTCCTGATGTATCTTTAAACGGATCGCCTACGGTATCGCCGGTCACAGAAGCCTTATGTGGTTCCGATTTTTTATAATAGATCTCGCCATTTATTTCCACGCCTTTTTCAAACGATTTTTTAGCATTGTCCCATGCACCGCCCGCATTGTTCTGGAACATACCCATCAGCACACCGCTCACTGTAGCACCTGCCAGGAAACCGCCCAGTACCTCGGGGCCGAAAACAAAACCTATAAGCAGTGGCGATATAATGGCTATAGCGCCGGGCAGCATCATTTTGCGGATAGAGGCATGAGTGGAAATGGCCACACATTTATCATATTCAGGTGTTCCCGTACCTTCCATGATGCCCGGTATGCTGCGGAACTGGCGGCGGACTTCCTCAACCATGCTCATGGCCGCCTGGCCTACTGCGCGTATGGCCAGTGAGGAGAATATGAAGGGTATCATGCCGCCAACAAACAATCCTGCAAGCACATCGGCTTTGTAGATATCGATTCCGCTTATACCCGCAACACCTACGAAAGCTGCGAACAGTGCCAGTGCAGTAAGTGCAGCCGATGCTATGGCAAAACCCTTACCCGTAGCAGCAGTTGTATTACCTACCGCATCCAGTGTATCTGTCTTTTCACGTACTTCCTTGGGTAGTTCACTCATCTCGGCAATACCACCGGCATTATCAGCTATAGGGCCAAAGGCATCAATGGCCAGCTGCATAGCTGTGGTGGCCATCATACCCGCCGCCGCTATGGCAACACCATAGAGGCCGGCACACAGGAATGAACCGTAAATACCACCTGCCAGTACCAGTATGGGCAGCAGTGTGCTTTCCATACCTACTGCAAGACCGCCAATGATATTAGTGGCATGGCCGGTAGAAGACTGGCGTACTATGGAAAGTACGGGGCGTTTGCCCATGGCAGTATAATATTCTGTGATGATGCTCATCAGCGTGCCCACTACAAGGCCTACTATGATGGCACCAAACACACCATTCTTTGTGAATTCATGGCCGCGAAGGGTCATCGTATCCGGCATGAGGTAATTTACAAGGAAGTAGCACGAGATCGCAGTAAGCACTATCGAACCCCAGTTACCCATGTTAAGGGCTTTCTGCACGGCTGAGGTGCTTACTCCAACATTGTCTGACACGCGTACGAAAAGGGTACCTATAATAGAGAACACGATACCGAGACCCGCTATGAGCATGGGTAGTAATATGGGGGCAAATCCATTGAAATTATCTGCACCGGCAACAGTAGCTGTTTCCCTGCCCAGCACCATAGTAGCCAGTACGGTTGCTACGTAAGAGCCAAAAAGGTCGGCACCCATACCGGCTACGTCACCCACGTTATCCCCCACGTTATCAGCTATGGTGGCAGGGTTGCGTGGGTCATCTTCAGGTATGCCTGCTTCTACTTTACCCACAAGATCGGCACCTACGTCGGCAGCTTTGGTATAGATACCGCCACCTACACGTGCAAAAAGCGCGATGCTTTCAGCGCCCAGCGAAAAACCGGTAAGCACTTCTATAGTGCGTTCCATTTCCTCAGAATTTACGCCAGCTTCGGGGGCAAATATCATTTTAAGAATTATAAAAAGACCGCCTAATCCCAATACGGCAAGGCCAGCTACGCCAAGCCCCATTACCGAGCCGCCGCCGAAAGATACGGCCAGTGCTTTACTCAGGCTCGTACGGGCTGCATTGGCGGTGCGCACATTGGCCTTCGTGGCAATACGCATACCGATGAAGCCTGCAAGCGCGCTGAAACAAGCGCCGATCACAAATGCCAAAGCTATTGCCGGGCTCGATTTCGGATTGCTGTAACCCATAAAAGCCAAAAGCAAACCTGCAATAATTACAAAATAGGTAAGTATTTTATATTCAGCTTTCAGGAAAGCCATAGCTCCTTCGGCTATATATTTGGAAATTTCTTTCATCCGGTCATTACCGGCATCCTGCTTGCTCACCCAGGAACTTTTGAACATCGTGTACAACAGGGCGAGAACGCCAAAACAAGGCACGAGGTAAAAAGATATATTCATAAAATATTAAAACGGTTAAAAATGACTGCAAATATAGTTGATACAAGCAGAAAAATACAAGCCGTCTGTATTTTATACACATAAACGGAATGATTTTTGAACATTTAACCCTCCGCGCTCCCTCAATTAATTTTTATTAGGTAATTTAGTCTGCCCGTGACTACAAAATTGCAAGTACAAGTGTCAGATTACAAAAAATTTCCCGATGATGAGTTGGTGTATCGGTATGTGAACTTACACGACAATACTGCCATTAATTACATATACGAACGCTATGGACACCTCGTATTTGGTGTCTGCCTCAAGTATTTAAAGAATGCCGATGCGGCAAAAGATACTACCCAGCAGATATTTATTAAAATGCTGGATGATCTTAACCGTTTCCATATCAACAACTTTAAGCCCTGGTTACTTAAAGTTACCCGTAATACTTGCCTTATGCAGCTACGCAGCAAAAATAATGGGGCAAATAATACTGTAGAACTGGGACCTGATATGGAATTTGAGCAGGATATGCATCAAAAGATAGAGCAGGAAGAAAAATTGAATAACCTGCAAACAGCTTTAGCACAGTTGAATGAAGACCAGAAGACATGTATAGAGCTTTTTTATCTGCATAAACTCACTTATGCCGAGATCGTGCAAAAGACGGAATACACCTTAATGCAGGTGAAAAGCCATATACAGAACGGTAAACGAAATTTGAAAATAAAAATAGAGACCCTTCAGGGTATGGGACAATGAATGGTGAATTGAAACATATTTTTGATGAAAGTGCATGCTTGTCACGCAGGCAGTTGAAAGACTATGTGAGCGGTCAAATGGCCAATGAAGAGTGCCATGCGGTAGAACATCACCTGAACGGCTGCCCGTTGTGCAGCAGTGCTATAGATGGCATGTTGCTTGATCCTGCGAAGGCCTTGGAAACGGTTACAGAAATGAACACCGATTTCCTGAAGGAGCATTTCATGCTCAAAAATCCACAGGCCAATACCAATACTGCTGCTCCTGCGGCACCCATAATGGAAACACCAAAGCCCGGGGCCAAAATGAAACCTTTTTGGCGTACCGCCGCCGCCGCCGCCGCCATCTTTGCGGTCATTTGCCTGTTTTGGTATATAAGGTCTGCGCAAAGAAGTGATCAGAATGTAATGATTGCCCAAAAGTTTGACGATGAAAAAAATGCGCGTGCTGCGGCTGCTAAGGCTGAAGCTGAACAGGCTCCCAAACCGGTAGCAGAAGAGAATACGCTTGCTGCAACAGCACCATCCGGCGAAACGGCAAGCCCGCCCGAAACAGTGCCTGCACAGCAGGCTGTAACTGCTTCTGCCGAACAAGCGGGAAAGGTGCAGCAGAATGAAGCCCCTGCTGCTGATATGGCGGCTGCCAAAAAAGCATCTGACGAACAGGCTAAAATGCTAAAGCAAGTGCCGCCTGCACTGGCCGATAATAAAAAAGCACTGGCCGAAAAAGCCAAAAATACGCCCGAGGCAAAGAAACCCGGTAGCCCGGAAACATCTAAGCTGGCTGTAGGTAATAATACCAGGAACCCTGCAAAGGATGAGCATCATGCAAGTACCGAAAATGTTGTTGCTGCAAAAGAGGATAAAAGCAACAAGAATAAGGCTGCAACCGAAACGGTACATACCCTTGCGCAACCGGCAGCACCCGCTCCTGCAGCACGTAATGAAGCATCTGCTGATGCCGCAAGCGGTGCTGGAGCTAATAGCGCTGAAAAACTGCCGGAGGATAAACTTGATAGAGGAAAATATTATTTCAAAAAGCAAAAATGGTCTGAAGCTTTGGCGGAATATAAGGGAGAGATAAACAATGCATCGAAATCCAAACGCCATGAGGCAAGCTATATGGCAGCCCAGTGTTATGTGAAATTGGGTAATAATAAGGAGGCTGAGCGTTTGCTGAAGATCATAGTGGATGAAGGCGGGGCTGAAAAGAGGCATGCTAAAAAACTACTCGAATCGATCGATAAGCAATAACATTCCTTAAAGGGCATTGCTCCTGTTGTTTTATTCAAAACCTTTCCCATACTTATGAGCAAGCGTTTTTGGCGTAATGCGTTATTAACAAGTATCCTGTTGCTGGTCATTGCCATATGGTCGGTCGATTATTGGGTCAGCAGGTCCACCAGCAGGCAAATATTTTCAGATATCCAGGCTATTCCCAAACATAAGGTTGGTTTATTACTGGGTACATCCAAATACCTGAACGGCGGTGGTATCAATCCCTATTATCAATACCGTATTGATGCTGCTGTGCTGTTATACAATGCAGGTAAGATCAGTTTCATACTGGTAAGCGGCGATAATCGTACCGTTAACTATAATGAGCCGGAAAGGATGAAGCGAGATCTTGTGGCCAGGGGTATACCGGAGGAGCGTATATTTCTTGACCATGCAGGCTTTCGCACCCTTGATAGCATTTTGCGCTGCAAGGATGTATTCGGTGAAAATAATTTCACCATTATCTCCCAGCCTTTCCATAATGAGCGGGCCCTTTTTATCGCAAACAGGCGGGGGATATCTGCCATTGCATTCAATGCAAGGGATGTTGAAGGCCAGGATGGTGTTAAAGTGATGCTGCGGGAGAAACTAGCCCGGATAAAAATGGTTTTTGACCTGCTCCTCAATACCCAGCCTAAATATTTTGGCCCGCGGATCATCATTAATTAGCATAAAAAAATGCCCCGGACACCGGGGCATTTTTTTATGAATATTGTTTAAGCTATTATTTTACAAAGCGGTTGATCAGTGTCTCTGTTTTGCCGCTCACGCGTACAATGTAGATACCTGAAGGCATGCTGCTGAAATCCATAGTGGCTATATTTAGCCCTTCTGCTGTTTCCTTTTTCATTTCTGCTACCTTCTGGCCATTCGAATTCAGCACCTGTATGCCCACCATACCGGCATCTGCTGTCATAAAGTTAATGTGTAGCGTATTGCCCGACAGGTAAGGATTCAGCATATTTGAAACACCTGTGCTGGTAAGAGTTGCAGTAACCACCTGCGAGTAACCATACTTGCCGTTAGCGTCCACTTGCTTGAGGCGATACATCACTTTATTATAACCGGCGCTGGCTGCTGTTACATCCTGGAAACTGTAATTTTGCTTTACAGTGCTGTTGCCCGCCGCTTTTACTTTGCCCAGTTGTTTGAAGTTTTTGCCATCTACCGTACGCTCTACAATAAAGTAAGCGTTATTGTTTTCCGATGCGGTTTCCCAATACACGTTTACGTTATTATCCTTGTCGGGTGTGCAATACAAACTCACCAGTGACATAGGCAGCGGGTAAGTATTGAGATTGATATCATCTATGGCAACGAACCACGAAACCGCTCCCTGCTGGTCACCCACTACGTGATGCCTGAATGCCACACGGCCTATGGTGTGTGTATTAGCGGGTACTAGCAGGTTAAGGGAGTCATATTTGTAGGTCCAGCTTTGCGGGTACTGTGGTGCCTGGTGAAATCCTGTCCAGCGTACGAATTTTGAGGTATCGGTACTGGTATCAGTAATATTATAATATACCTGCAGCGAGTCAAGATAATTGTTCGCGATCAACCCTGGGTCAGTGCTGGTGTAGAATGACATATGTGTATTGTCGCTGATACTATCTACCGGTAAGAATACCCAGTTATCTATTACTGTGAACGAATCATACTGATACAGGAAGTTAAGACCGGGTCCCATTGCTGAATCGGCCCTGGAATACAGGAAACCGTCTGTAGCGTCAAATGGGGCAATGTTGGCATAACCGTGCAATTCACCTGTAGCCGGTGAATCAGGGCCTAGTGCCCAACCACCTACCTGGTGGCCCGGCGTACGGAAGTTGTATGTATTTAAAACAGGGTAGTGACTGCGTGACAAGTTGGAGTCTATCCATCCTTCCGGCATTGTATTGGTGATCCATGCTGGACCAAAGTCTTCCAGTACAAGAGTGGGCCAGGGTTGAGCTTCTACCTTTTTACCAACAGTAATCAGCAATAAAGCAACGATGATCAGTTTACGTATTTGTAGCACATTTTTCATAAAGCGTTAATTAGTATTTTTACAAGGGTAAACGTTAATTTAAGCCAAAGATAACAAAAACAAAGTGGAAAAAATCGTACCACAAAGGCTTTTTGACGGGGTTTACTGATTAGTTTGTTTTTGCATATCTGTTCGCGCCGTGCTGGCGAAATTGGTAAATATTGGCGCTACTGCATACCTTGCAGGTCTTAATATATGGTTTATTGCATGAAAAAATACATCATGGGCATCTTGTTGCTCTGTTATACGCTGCCGCTTTGGTCACAGGTTTTGAATGATAATCCATATCGTAATAGTAACAATCCCCTTTACTGGCAAAACAGGATACCCGGGAACAGGTATTGGCAACAGGATGTAGATTACACAATTCGTGCAAAGGTCGATGAAGTGACAAACGAGATCCATGGTTCTGAACTGCTGAATTACTGGAATAATTCACCCGATACGCTTTACTATGTATACTTTCACTTGTACCAGAATGCCTTTATCAAAAATTCTTACCTGCATGACCTCGAGTTTGCTAACAAGCAAAAAGTAAAACTTCGTAAAACGGAAAAAGAAGGCCTCGGCATTGTAATAACCAGTATCACTAACGAATACCGGCCTGTGAATACCGAACTGGATAATACTATTTTGAAGGTTTACCTACCCACCCCCTTATATCCCGGCGCAAAAACATTCTTTACCATCGATTTCCGTACTTTTTATGGTGATGGCGCTGGTACGCGCAGGCGTATGCAGATGTATGATGCCTGGGGCTATAAACACTATAATGGTACACAGTGGTATCCTAAGATATGTGTGTATGACCGTAAGTTTGGCTGGACTACCGATCAGCACCTCGGCAGGGAGTTTTACGGCGACTTCGGCTCATTCGATGTATCGCTTGACTTCCCCTCAAATTACATAGTGGAGGCTACCGGCGAGTTACAAAACAGGAAGAGCGTATTGCCCGACAGCTTAAGGGAAAAGCTTGATGTGAAGAATTTTGCGAGCAAAAAATGGGGAGAAAAACCCTCAACGGTGATACCATATGTAAAAGGTGACCGGAAAGAGTGGCATTTTAAGGCATATAATGTGCACGATTTCGCTTTTACGGCCGATCCTTCTTATCGCATTGGTACTGCTTACTGGGATGGCGTGGAATGCGTGGCCCTGGTACAGGAGCCCCATGCTTCGGGGTGGCAACATAGCGCTGAGTATGTTGCGAAGATCATTCAAACCTTTTCGCAGGACGTAGGTAAATACCAGTATCCTAAAATGGTGGCTGCCGATGCTTCGGACGGCATGGAGTATCCTATGATCACCATGGATGGGGGAAAAGACCCCGGCAATCATGGCCTGCTGGTGCATGAGATAGGGCATAACTGGTTCTATGGTATGATAGGTAATAATGAGACTTACCGGGCCTCGCTTGATGAAGGCTTTACACAATTTCTCACTGCATGGGGCTTGATGCGTATAGATGGCGATACAATGGTGCAAGAGAAACAAAAGTCCTGGTACAGGAGACTGTTTGCCGAGCCTGTCGATGTGCTTGACAGGAATGTGCTCTATGCTTATACCTACGATGCGCTTAATCAAAACGAATTACCGCTGAACACACATTCCGATGATTTCAGTAGCGCTCTCGGTCATGGCGGCGGTTATCGCGAAGTGTATTATAAAACAGCCTCAATGTTATACAACCTGCAATACGTGCTGGGCGATTCTTTATTCCAGAGCGCACTGCAGCATTATTTTCATGAGTGGTGTTTTGCCCATCCTTATTTCGATGATTTTCGTAATTCTATTATAAGCTATACACATGTGGACCTCAACTGGTTCTTTGACCAATGGCTGGAAACCACCAAGCCGCTCGATTACCGGGTATGCGGAATAAAAAAAATGCACGGTACGGACAGCTTCGCTATAAAACTGAAACGCACCGGCGAAATGCAAATGCCTGTTGACCTTACAGTAACGGCTAAAGATGGTAGCAGGAGTACCTATACTATTCCGAATACATGGTTCGCTAAGAATGCAGGCACTGCGATATTGCCCAAATGGTATGGCTGGGGCAAACTAGGTAAGACCTATGCAGCTAAGGTGCAGGCACCATCGGGTATCCGGTCGGTGCAGATCGATACTTCTTTCCGCCTGGCCGACAGGGATTGGGAAGACAATTATAAGACGCGCGGACTGCCCTTCAGGCCACAGGCTATAAAATTAAAATTTGACGGGGGGCTGAACGAACCGCTGGAACGAAGGCATTATGCTGCATATTGGCGGCCCGATTTCTGGTGGAACCCGGTTGATGGCATTAAGGCCGGATTACATTTTGAGGGTAATTACATGCATACCATGCACCAGGTAGATGCAACCGTATGGTGGAATTCACACATCCTGCAGGATGGCCGTTACCAGAGCTATACCAACGAAGGCTGGTATGACAGGTATGCCCCTGTAAATTATGCCTTCAATTACTTATCACCGCTTAGCCGCAATTATCCTAAACTGCAATTACAGCTAAATAGCCGCCTGCTCGACGGGCTTTGGTACCACAAAGGCGGCTTTAATTGGTTATTCAATGAGAGCAATGTTATTCGGTTATATGCACAGACCATGTGGCGGCAGGATACCAATGCATTGCGCTACCTCATCTATCCTACCGAGTGGAGCAGTAGGCCGGCCAATGCAAATTCTTCTATAAACGTAGAATGGTCGCACAGGTACAATTACGTTCATGGTAACGGCACTTACACCTTTAGCGCCCGGGCACCATTCCTTACAGGCAATGGCAGCAATGCATTTAATTATGCTTATGGACAGCTTGAAGCGGTAAACTATAATAAACTGGGCAAGCTCGAAGTACGCACCCGCATTTTTGGCCGCTACGGTACAGGACGCAATATACCCTACGAAAGTGCTTTGTTCCTGGCAGGTGCTAACCCAGAGGAGCTTATGGAGAATAAATATACCCGCAGCAGGGGCTTTATACCTGAAGAATGGGAAGGGGTATCTCGTTTCCAGACAGGGCATTTTCAGCAGGGTGGTGGTTTGAACCTGAGAGCTTATGCAGGCTATTTCGTAGCTGATGAGCGGAATGGAGCAGTGTTGATAGGCTACAAAGGACGCAGCGGAGCTTCTGCCAGTATGGAGCTCGATGTCGATGATTATTTTCCCTTCAGGCCACGCTTTACGCGCAACTGGCTCCATGCCGATGTGTATGGCTTTGCAGACGCAGGCCTTATCGAGTTAAGCAATATTGCTGGCACAGCAACATTTTACAACACCATGCCCACAAACAAATGGAGCGACCTGCGCGTGGATGCAGGTATAGGTGTGGCGCTTACTGTAAAGAACTGGGGTGTCTTTGAGAAGGCGAAGCCACTAACGCTGCGCTTTGATGTACCGTTGTTCATCAACAGGCCGCCATATGCCAATCCGCAATATGCTACCTTCCGCTACGTAGTGGGCGTCAACAGGACGTTTTGATATTATAGTGGTTTAATATCCCCTGCCTTCTTTGCGGTCCATGTAGTTCATGAAGGCCCTGTTGGCAACTTTATTGCCGCCGGGAGTGGGGTAGTTGCCGGTAAAGTACCAGTCGCCCTTATTATGCGGGCAGGCATTGTATAAGCCTTCTATCGACTGGTATATCAGGTCCACCTCGGCATTTACATCCTCAGGACGCAACATTTCAGCTATCTTTTTGCTTATTTCTTCAGGGCTGAAGGGTTCATAGATATCCTTTACGAAGTTTTGCTCATGCAGCCGGCCTTCCTGTTCCGCTTGCTTACACTGGTTAAATACATCTTGCAGTATATGCTCCCTGCCGGTATCTTTAAGCAGGCCTACAGCAGCCTGGAAGGCTATGAAATCGCCCATGCGGCTCATGTCTATACCGTAGCAGTCGGGGTAGCGTATCTGCGGTGCCGATGATACGATAATGATGCGCTTCGGCTTTAATCGGTCCAGCATTTTTATGATACTCTCCCTAAGCGTTGTGCCGCGTACTATCGAGTCGTCAATGATCACCAGGGTGTCTGTGTTGGCTTGCACAGTTCCATAAGTGATATCATATACGTGCTGCACCATTTCATTCCGCGAAGTGTCTTCGGTTATGAAGGTGCGCATTTTCACATCTTTTATGGCTATCTTCTCTATACGCACGCGTCTTTGAATAAGCTCGCGCATTTCCTCTTCGGTCATCGTATCGCGTCGCGACAGGATGCGTTGCAGCTTGATCTCTTTAAGGTAATCTTCCAGCCCTTTTATCAGCCCGTAAAAAGCGGTTTCTGCCGTATTGGGTATAAAAGAAACAATGGTATGTTTCAGGTCATTGTCTACCGCCTTCAATACTTTTTCCGCAAGGTTGCGGCCCAGTTGCATACGCTCACGGTAAATGTCGGGGTCGCTGCCGCGGCTGAAATAGATGCGTTCAAAACTACAGGCTTTATGCTCTTTTTCAGGCAGTATGCGGGGATTGCTGAATGTACCGTTGGCACTTACGATAATGGCATGCCCCGGTTGCAGTTCCTGCACATCTTCCTTTGTTACATTAAATGCGGTCATGATCGCAGGGCGTTCCGAGGCGGCTACTACTATTTCATCATTCTTATAAAAGTAGGCCGGGCGTATGCCGTTCGCATCGCGCAGTACAAAGCTGTCGCCGTTGCCCACAAGTCCACTGCATACATACCCGCCGTCAAAATGTGCTGCGGCTTGTTTCAATACGCCTTCCAGGTTCAGTGCCCCGGGATCGGTATCATCTGCCATGCACAGGTAATAATGTACCATTTCTATCATGGCGCCAAGGTCGCTTTCGCGTATGGTAGTAGTAGGATGAGCATCCAGTATATTGAACAGCTCATCTGTATTCACGAGGTTAAAATTCCCCGCCATGGTCAGGTTGCGTGTCGGGTTGATATGTGGTTTGAAGAAAGGGTGGCAGAACTCTACGTTATTGCGGCCCTGTGTACCGTAGCGCAGGTGCCCCAGTAACACCTCGCCCATAAACCTCAGGTAGCCTTTCAGCAGCCCGGGATATTTACGGATGTCCGGGTAGTTTTTCTCCAGTTCACTTACTTCCTGTTGTATATTCTGGAATATCTGCCCAATAGCTTGTTGACCGCTTATCCTGAGCCGGTGCATGAATTGGTGCCCCGGTTCTATATTCAGTTTTACTGTAGCTATGCCTGCCCCGTCCTGCCCACGGTTATGCTGTTTTTCCATCAGCAGGTATAATTTATTGAGGCCGTAAAAGGCTGTTCCGTATTTGCGGTGGTAATAAGCCAGTGGTTTCAGCAGGCGGATGTAAGCTAGGCCACATTCGTGGCGTATCGCGTCAGACATGAGGCTGCAAAGATACTAAAGCTTTGGCTATGTTTTTAGCCCCGTGTAATTGATTTTCGTAATGGGCAGATCTTGGCTTTACCGGTGGTTTGAACTGTATTTTCAGCAGGGTGCTTACCAGAAGGGCGATACCTATGGTCAGGATGATTGCTGCCGAAAGGCGCTGCAGGAAGATGATTCGCCTGATCGTCAGCTTGCGCCGGATGCTGTCGGCAAGGAACACTTTCAGGAAGTCGATGCCCAGTATCAGCGACAGGCAGGTGCCGAAAAGCACAAAACGATAGGTGCTGCTGGTGTTGGCAGTAGCGGTTACTGCCGTTAGCCAGCTAAAGATAAGGCCGGGGTTTACCGTATTCAGGATGAAGCCGCTGCCCCATATCCTGAAATAATGTCCGCCGGTAATGGTAACAGGCGTTGATGATGGCCGCTTAGGCTTTATTTTTTTGAAAGTGCCGATTATGCCTACTATGATCAATACTACTGATGCACCATAGGCTATGTAGCGCTCATACCCCGCAAGTACTTCCAGCCACGATGCCGCTACATTGGCAAGGGTAACGTACATAATATCGCTTACTGATACCCCCAGCACAAAGGCAATACCCGCTTTGTAGCTGTGATTAAGGCTGTATTTGAGAATGGCAAAAAGGGTAGGGCCTACCGAAATAGCCATGAACAGGCCAAGTAACACCCCTTTTACAACTGCATCTATCAAATGCGCATACATACGGCAATATAATAAGGAAATCCCGGATGCAGGTATTGTGGCTTTATGACAGGTGTCATTACTTATTATTCATGGATATATACACGCATTTCCCGCCCGGTCTCATTTTTAGTGTTAATGCTTATCCAGAGGTAAGGAGTCGGTAATAATTCAGTGGCTTTTTCAGGCCACTCTACGAAGCAGTGAACATCTCCCTGCGCCAGGTTATCTTCCATCCCTGCATTTATGGCCTCTTCTGTGCTTTTTAGCCTGTACCAGTCCATGTGGTATATGGTCTCTTCTGTTCCCTGCCGCGCATCTGTATAGTGGTATTCGTTGACAAGGGCAAAGGTAGGGCTGCTTACATTGTCCTGTACGCCAAGCTGCTCGCAAAGGGCGTGTATGAATGTGGTTTTGCCTGCCCCAAGTTCACCGCTGAATGCCAATACCTTGTAGTTTTTGCAAATCGCCCAAAATTTGTCGGCAGCAGTCTTTATGTCCTCAAGTGAATAAGACAAGTTCAATATCAGGTCGGCCATATCCGGCAAAATTACTACATTATTACATGAAGTTTTTCTGTAAACAATATCCTTATGCATTGAAATTCACGTCATTTTATAGCATATTCACCAAATTAAATTTTTGCCAAATTTGATTTCTTCTTAACTTACAGTTTCGGATTATTGGCATCCTCACCCTCTGGCCATTAATTTTTTTGGTTTTTGTAATTAATGCAATAATATGCTTTGAGTCATTTTATTGCAGTATTAAAAACGGATTTTAGATCATAGACAAACTATTTTATTACATGAAAAAGTTAATTAGTGGCTTAATGGTCCTTACGATCATGCTTATACCCCGTATCGCAGGTGCTTACAATGTTTGGACCCCAATTGACCGGGATCATGTTCCCTCTAAAGGTGATGCAAGACTCCATGCTAAAAATTACATTGTTTACACCCTTGATCAATCATCGTTCCGCGATCTCCTCTTGTCTTCAGGCGATGTGCCCGAAAGCTCGGTTTTAATTGACCTGCCTTTGCCCGACGGTACTTTCAGGACCTTCAAAGTATGGCAAAAGTCAGTACTGCCTCCTGCATTGGCAGCCAAATATCCTGCGATAAAGACATTTACTGCAGTCGCCGCAAATAACCAGGCCGTTACGGCAAAGCTTGACTTCACTGCCTTTGGTTTTCATGCCATGATCTTCGATGGGGAGCATACTGCTTTCATTGACCCTTATAATAACATCCTCGACGAGAACCTGTATATGTGCCATTATAAGAAGGATGAGACACGGCCTTATGATGAGCGCATGCAGTGCGAAGTGAAGAACAACGGTGAGAACGAATTGCAGGGCGATCCTATGCCGCTCGATCAAACCGTTTTACCGGCTATCGCAGCCAAGACCATAGGCGGCTTCAACTTGTTAAAATATCGTTTGGCGCTTTCCTGCTCCAACCAGTATGCAGCAGCGGTTTCTGCGCCTAATGTAGCCACCAAAGCCCTCGTTTTAAGTGCGATGACCACCAGTATGAACAGGGTCAACGGGGTCTTCGAACGTGAATTGTCCATTACCATGGAATTTGTTCCTAACGATGATACATTGATATACATCACTGCTGCAGGCGATCCATTCAATTTTTACAATAACAATGCACTTAGTTTGCTTGGCCTCAACCAAACCATGTGCGACTCGCTTATTGGTAATGCGAATTATGATGTGGGCCACGTATTCACAACCGGCAGCGGCGGATACTCCGACCTGGGCATTATATGTGAGCCCGGTAGTAAAGCAAAGAGCACTACCGGCAGTGCTACTCCAACAGGCGATGGCTTTGATATAGACTACGTAGTGCACGAGATGGGCCACGAGTTTGGTGGCAACCATACATTTAATAATAATCATGATGGCAGTTGCTGCTGTGGCAATATATGGGCGCCTACAGCTTACGAGCCCGGTAGCGGTTCCACCATCATGGCTTATGCTGGCATTTGCGCACCCGACGATATACAGCCACATAGCGATGACTATTTTCACTCTGCGAACATCCTTGAGATATATAATGCTACTATCATAGGTACCACATGTGGCATTCCAATACCGGTCAATAATCATAGCTCCGCGCTTGCGCCCTTTATGGCATCTTATACTATTCCTTACAAAACACCATTCGAACTGATGTCACCGGGTGCTGTCGATTCGGTTACCACCACTACTACTTACTGCTGGGATCAGTGGGACCTGGGAGATATGGGCAAAAGTCTGGATAATACATATTTCAACGGCCCCATCTTCCGTTCTTTTGCTCCTGTTTTGTCCACAGTACGTGTCTTCCCGCGTATCGATTCGGTTCTAAAAGGTACATTAAGCTATGTGACCACCGAGAACGCAAAGGGTGAAAAAGCTCCCGACACTGCCCGTTCAATGACCTTCCGCTTAATGCTCCGCTCTATACATTGGGGCAATGGTTGTTTCCAGTTCCCCGATGATAGCATTAATGTCGATGCGGTGAGCACGGGTGCAGCAGCAAATTATGAAGGTTTCAAGGTTACTTCTCCTTCCACAGCTGTTAACTGGACAGGCGGTACAGGCCAGAGTGTAACATGGAATGTTGTGGGCACCAATGCAGCTCCCGTTAGCTGCGATAGCGTTAATGTCTATCTCTCTGTAGATGGTGGGTATAACTGGCCTTACTGGGTGGGCAAGTATCCCAACAATGGCAGCGCTGCTATCACCGTGCCTAATGTAGCTACTACCTCAGCTGCAAGACTTAAAGTAAAAGGTAACAATAACATCTTCTTCAATGTCAATGGCAGCAACTTCACCGTTACGCTCGATCCTTCATTGCCGGTCACAGATCCGAATAACCCCATTAATGAGACCGTACCTAATCTGGCCGTCAATAATATCCTGCAACAGGGAGACGATGTTAAAGTATATCCTGTCCCTGCAAACGACATAGTATATGTTGAAGCTCCAGGTGCTGCTGACGTGTCTGTACTGAACAATGTTGGCCAGCGCATATGGAGCGGACAGATGAATAATAAACTGGAGATACCTGTAGGCGGATGGGCCAAAGGGCTTTACTATATGCAACTTGCTTACCATGAGAACGGCAAACGCATTGTAAAACCAATTTTAATAAAGTAACGATCTGAATCGTACAGCAATGAGAAAAACATCGATATGCATGCTCCTGTTATGGGCATGCTCCTCATCCATTACAGCCAAAGCATTCAACAGTATCTGGCAGGAACTTGATATCCGTCATGTGCCCACCAAAGGTGAGCAGTTAGTGCACCCGGTAGCTTACCGTGTCTTCTCGCTCAATAATGAGTACATGAAGAACTATTTATTCAGCCTGCCTGATGAAAAAGCATCGGCCGGGATCATTGAACTGCCGGGGCCTGATGGCAATTTTGAGCGCTTTGCAATATGGCAGTACCACATGATGGAGCCGGGTTTGGAAAAGAGGCATCCCGATGTACGCACATTTACGGCATATGCGCTAAGTGACCCCCGCGTTACCGCAAAGATCGATTTTTCAAATACAGGTTTTCATGCCATGATCTATAATGGGCGCAATACCTACTTCCTCGATCCATACAGCAGGGAGAACGACGGAAACTACATTTGCTATTATAAGCGCGATCATTTTGTTCCCCTTGGCCAGGGTATGATATGCAGGCTGGAGGATGATAATAATGAGTTGACGAACGATGAATTGATGCATTTCAACAACGATGGTCTTCCCAATTTGCAATACAGGACTACAAACGGCTATGTGCTGCGCAATTACAGGCTGGCGCTCGCCTGTACGGGCGAATATGCAGTTGCCGTAGCTGGCCCAAGCCCAACAGCAGGCACGGTATTGCCCTATATGATTACTTCGGTCAATAGGGTCAACGGAGTTTATGAAACGGAACTATCTATAACGATGACGCTTATTGCCAATGAAGATACCCTGATATTTCTTAATGGTGCCAGCGATCCTTACAGCAATAATAATGGCGGTACTATGTTGGGCCAAAACCAAACGACTTGTAATAATCGTATCGGTAGTGCTAATTATGATATCGGGCATGTGTTTAGTACCGGCGGTGGTGGCATCGCTCAACTAGGCTGTGTATGCAAAAGCAGTAAAGCCAAAGGAGTTACAGGCTCTCCCAGCCCTATTGGCGATGCTTTCGACATAGATTATGTAGCTCATGAAATGGGCCACCAGTTTGGCGCTAATCATACTTTTAATAACGATGTAAATGGCAGTTGTAATGGTCCCGCAAATCCGGGTACAGCATACGAGCCCTCAGGCGGTACAACCATAATGGCTTATGCAGGTATTTGTCCTCCTGATGATATCCAGCAGCATAGTGATGCATATTTTCACGCCATTAGTTTAAAGGAAATATCGGCATATATAGTTTCAACCGGTACGGTTGATAACTGCCCCACAAAAACAAATACCAATAACAAACCTGTGGGTATTGCCAATTTTACGGCGTCATATACGATACCCTACAAAACACCTTTTGAGTTAACAGCTCCGGTCGCGGTCGATTCTGTTGCGGATACACTCACTACATATTGTTGGGAAGAATGGAACCTGGGTGATTTCGGGTCTCCTTTTGCCAGCACATATTTTGCCGGGCCTATATTCCGTTCTTTCACTCCCGATACTAACCGTACACGTGTGTTCCCTACGATGAGTAAAGTGCTCGCGGGTGTCCTGAGTTACACAGGTGAAAAAGCCCCGGATACAGCAAGGTACCTCACCTTTATCAATACTATTCGTGCAATTTACCAGGGCACGGGGGCCTTGCTGATACCCGATGATAGCATACACCTCGATGCAGTAAGTACAGGTGCAGCAAACAATTACCAGGGCTTCAAAGTTACCAGCCCATCTACGGCAGTTACCTGGGCCGGCCAGTCCTCACAAACCCTTACATGGAATGTGGTGGGTACGAACACAGCACCCGTTAGCTGCGATAGTGTTGATATTTATCTCTCTGTGGACGGTGGCTATACATGGCCAACACTTTTGGGCAGGTTTGTAAATAATGGTACCGCATCCATAACGCTTCCCAACCCGGCAACGACCGTAACTACAGCACGCCTCAAGGTAAAAGGTGCCGGTAATGTGTTTTTCAATGTGAACGGGCATAATTTCACCATCTCGCATACTACCTCAGTGCAGCAGGTGGCTTTAAGCGATGATATTAATGTATACCCGGTTCCGTCTGCTGATGTGGTGCATGTGAGTACCGCATTCCCCGGCACACTGCAATTAAAAGCATCCAATACACTCGGCCAGCTTCTTTTGACCGGGGAGATGAAAGGGAGCATGGATATTAATGTGTCCTCTTGGGCAAAAGGCATATACTATTTACAGTTTGTCGATAAGGCGAGCGGGCTATGTACTGTTAAACAACTCGTGGTGAAATAAATAAGATATCAGCAACAAGCTAAAAGCGAAGGCGGAACTTTTGTTCCGCCTTCGCTTTTTATGAAAACATCTTTTATCTCATGATTCAGTTGGTCTGCCCCATACGGCTACCGCGTTACATCCCCCAAAGCCCGATGCAGTTTTTAATACATGGTTTATTTCTGTTGCCTGCATTTCCGTAGTTACATTCAGGGGTTCAGATACGCCGCTCGATGCATAGCCCGGCGATGGTATCAGCAATTGTCGCCCTATCGCTTCTATAGATATAGCACTTTCCATAACACCCGCAGCACCAAGCGTGTGCCCTGTATATCCCTTAAAGCTATGTACGGGGCTATTCGTCAGCCCGCTGAGGCCAAATGCTTTTGCTTCCATCTCATCATTATATACTGTTGCAGTGCCGTGAGCAGATATCATGTCTATATCCCCGGCTTCAAGGCCGGCTGCTGCCATGGCTCTTTTTATAGTCATAGCCAGTTCTTCACCTGTTCTCGATGGGCCTGAAATATGGTTGGCATCATTTGATGTCGCTGCCGATAACAACCTCGCCATAGGCCTTTGTTGTGGTTCCGATGTCAGTACGATCGTCGCAGCGGCTTCACCAAGGGTAATACCCTTCCTGTCTGCGTCAAATGGCCGGCAGGCTTCCTTCGATATTGCATGGAATGATTGAAAACCGCTCAGCACAAACCGGCTGAACCGATCACAGCCGGTAACGATCACGTTCTTATATCGCCCGCTTTGTAGCAGCCGCAGGGCATAATCCAGGGCTATTACCCCCGATACACAGGCATGCGATATCACTATAGGTGTAGCCTGTAGTCCAAGCGCCTTTGAAATGAGGCCTGCACTATGGCTGAGTAATAGTTTTTCATCAGCCTCCTGTCCCAGCAATTCTATATTGCCCTTGGTTGTCGAAAGGATGAAAATGGTCTCTGCTGCTTTTAGATCTCCCTCGTAATTGCTTAGCGCATCTTTGGCCGAGTAAAATGCCAGTCTTTCAAATGGAGATAATGATGCGTTTTCTTTTGTCTGTTCGTAGATCATCTGCCAGTGGTCAGGGCCCGGCTTTGAGGCCATGAAGGGGGTATTGCTGAGCGATGCATCTTCATATTGTCTTATACCTGTTCTCCCGGCAGCTACCGCACTCCAGTTGGCAGCGGTAGTAATACCCAGTGCCGATACTATATTGCTTGCTACGGCATATGCCTTATTCATTGATCGTTCAGCCATTTCCTTTTCCAGTCGGTCATAAATTGGGGTAGGGTGAGCATCAGTTCCATATTCTCTTTGTGCATGAATACTTGTACTGAGCTGCCCTTTGCTATTATTTCATTGGTATTGATGTCATAGAGAGTGTAATTGAACAGCAGCTTTGCGGCATGGCTGTCCTGGTAGGTTGTTTCCAGCCTCACCCAGTTGCTGTAGCGCAGTATCCGTTTGTATTCACATTTTATATCCACTATCGGCACTATGATATTTTCCCGGTACAGGTCCAGGTAGCGAAGGCCGTATGCTTTACCAAAAGCTTCTCTGCCGTCTTCGAAGTAGCGTATGTAATGCCCGTGCCATACAATACCCAGTGGGTCTGCCTCGCTGAATTTTACTTCCAGTTCTGTGCTATGCGTCAGTGTTTTGTTCAATGCCGGTAATTGGTTTTATACGTTCATTGCGGATTATTTCCATTTCTTCAGGTCCTTGTCGATATCCTTGAGCGCATTATTAAATGTTTTTGCCCAGTAGTTGCGGAAACCGAAACCGCCGCTTTTTTCAGTTAGCCGTTTTGTAAACAGCACGGTCTTTTTATTCATGTCCACAAAGGTCACCCACATTGCAGCTTCTTCTTTCCCTTTACTCATTGATTCTACGAAGAATAACATACCGATACCCTTATTGCCCTGGAAGTCATATTTCTTTACCAGCCCGTCTATCTGTTGTTCTGTTACGTGGCTGTACGCATTGGGATCATCTGTAAAGAAGTTGGGCTTTTTTATACTGTTATTGGCTTTTTCAGTCACGCTGAGGGCATATTTTACTTCGCTCCTGTTTATTGCCTTGGCCACATCATATCTTTTTTGCTCCTTCACGAACAGCTCATTCCAGCCGGGAAAATATTTATCGCGCATGTTCGCATCACTTATCTCACCTACATCTTTCCATTGTGCTGCGTCTCCTATGAATTTGAGCTGGGTGAAATCAAGCCCCAGCCAGGTAACATCTGTGCCGGAATTAAAGATGTCTTCTTTGCTTTGTGCCCATGTTAGTGCACAAAATGCAACTGCGATCGCCGAAAGAATGAGCTTTTTCATGTAATTGGTTTTTATTTATTGCTGTAAAAATATTTTCAATTCACAACTTGCTATTTCACGCCCTTCCTTCAGTATCCTCCCCTGCACTATATGGGCATTCATCACCTGGTGGATAAAGCTTATTTCGGTGGTGATGGTATCTCCCGTTTGGGGCAGTTCATGGATCACCAGGTTTTTCACAGCACCTATATAGCCTACAGGTGCCGCTTGCCCGTTTTGCCTGGCCTTGTAGCCTGTGCCCGCAGCTGCGGTTTGCGCCATATTTTCTACCAGCCCCGGTTCGGTAAACCGCCCATTGTCTACAAACAGGTGACCTTCGCGCACGGTAAAGATAGTTTGGGATACAGTATCATCAGCCTTCGTCACTTCGTCTATCATCACAAAGGGGGCTGCCTGGGGTATATATTGCATTGCTTTCGTTTCGGTCATGCTTTCCAAAAGTCGTAATAATTAAACCACTGTTCGGGATATTGCTTCAGCCTTTGCTCCAGCAGTTGCACATAATCGTCCAGCATAGCTTCCATGCCTGTAGTGCCTCTCCCTTCATATGTTTTACCGGGCTCTGAATAAAAATGGTACTGAAAATTACTTTCTTTAAAGGCAAAAACAAAACAAACAGGTGCCCTTAATTTAGAGGCAAGTATGAACGGGCCTGCGGGGAAATTCGCCTGCTCCCCAAGCAATTCATGCTGCATGATACGGTTGCCGGGCCTGAAACGGTCTGCATGTAGGCAGATCAGTTCATTACGGTTTAGCGCTGCCGACATTTCATATATATGCGACATGTCTTCTTTGATGAAAATGATATTAAAGGAGCGTTTTTCATCAAACTGTTCCATATAATTCTTTATCTGTTCCCCTTCACCGTCATACATCACAATGTTGATAGTAGTGTCCAGCTCGTCCAGCATATGCCCCGCCACTTCCCAGTTCCCCATATGGGCGCTTATGAGTATGCAACCCTTGCCGGCTTTTACCACATCCTGTATATTATGGAAGCCTGTATTGGTAAAACGAAGCGGGCTTTTTATTCCCGATAGCACCACTATCTTATCTATGATCGTTTGCCCGAAGATGAGCAGGTTTTTTTTAATGAGTTTGCCTGCTTCAGCCTTGCTGTAGCCCATGCGTTGCATATACAGGTAGCGCAGCGGCCGGGTAGCGCTTTTTACAAATAAGCGGTAGTATAGCGTTACAAAATACAGTAGGCCATAAGCAGCTTTGAGGCCGCCATAGCGCAGTAGCCAGACGAATATCCGGTATCCTAAAGTTGTACCACGGGAGCGTCCTTCCCATGAAGGCATATCAGGCGTTGATTTGTGCCTGCAGGCGGTTCGATACGTAATCGTAGAGGTCCTGTATGGTATGCATCTGCTGGAAGTCCTCAGGCTTTACTTTAAAGCCAAAGTTTTGTTCTATGACAACCACCAGGTCTATATAATCCAGGCTGTCCAGGTCCAAAGTTTCCTTCAGGTCTGCTTCCGGTTTTATGGCGTCGGCATCCACTTCAAAATCTTCCACCATAAAATCGGTAATACGGCTGATTATTTCTTGTTGATCCATAAACACTTATCAAGTAGGGGTGAGCCTTTTAAAAAATAGGCTGTGAACGTTTATATTAATATTCTTTCCTTAAAAGCGGCAAACCGCTTTTCAAGCTGCAAAATTAATAAAATTCAGCTTTTATAGAGAAAAAATATGATAAATTAAATACTAAGGCATAAAACAATGCCGCAACTATTACCAATATAGCAGCGTTGTCATATGCTTCTGCTGGTATCAGAAGTGTATGTCCACGATACTGTTCACGGGTATCACGGTGCCCCCCTTGAGCTGTAGGTGTCCGCCCGCTACCGACCATACAGTCGTTTCTACCGATACAGGGCCTTCTGTTGTTTCGAAAGTTATATTCGTTTTTCCTTTGAATTCGTTACCCAGGCGCATAGCATAGCTAAGTTCCTTATGCCATTGGGCTACTTTGTTTACAAGGGCAGGTATGATCTTGTAATGAGATATTTCTTCTTTTGAAATGATGCGTGCCATGATATTCACATTAAAAGGACTATTAATTTAGAACATTCTGTTGTGAAAAACAAAATATCCCCGGCAAAATGTCGGGGATACTGCTTTTTCTGGGGAGTTCTGTTATTTAATACGCAGCGGTACCGATAAGGTCATGCTTATGTTCCGTCCCATACTGTAGATGCCGGTGCGCCCGGTAACATTGTTTTCATCGGCATAGCGCAGCCTGCTCAGGTGGTTTTGGTAGGCGGCATCCGCCAGGTTCTGCCCCGATATACTGAGGCTGAATATGGTCTGCTGTTTTTTGTTGCAGATGTCAGCGCCAATACCCGCATCAAGCAATGCGTAGCCGGGCGATGCGGTTTCTGTACCGTAGGCGCTGAACACGGCATTTTGTGCAAAGTTGATATCCAGCCCGGCTTTGGCATACACATTCCTTATACGCTTGCTTAGTGCTTTGCTTTGGGCCCTCAGGTCCACTTGCCATCTTGCCGCAGGTATATAAGGGAGGTTGCGGGTACTGTCCGTTCCCCGGGTGAACCGCCCCTTTACATAGGAAAAGGTATGCTCCAGGTGCAGCCAGTCCAGTGGGTGGGGGTGTATATCTATACTCAGTTCACCGCCATATAGATTCGCGTCCGACTGTCCGTAGAGATATGCGGGTACACCCGCGTCATTGTTTCTTTCAGGTATCGAATCTCCCCCGTTGATGCCCTGCAGCTTGTAGATGAAAATGAAGTTGCGGATATAATTGTCAAATATCGCAGCGTTCACCATTATATGGTCCGATGACCAGCTTAACCCCAGGTCGGCCTGTATTCCTTGCTCTGCTTTCAACTGGCTGTTGCCGTATTCATAGCGTATGGTTCCTTCATGCACGCCGTTGGCCGATAGCTCCGCAATGTTAGGTGTGCGGTAGCCGCTTGCTATGTTGAATTTTAGCATGGCACGCTTGTTCACATTGTATCCTGCGCCAAGGCTGCCTGTTAAATTGGAGAAGCTTCGGTCGAATGAGCTGAACTGTATATCCGCAGTGGGTGATTTTACGGCCAGGTGGTCCGGTCCAAGATACAAAGCATCGCTTTTTATATTCCGGTAGCCGTAGCGTATTCCGCCACTCACGCTCCATTTATCCCATTCTTTCTTTGCTATGCCATATACACCGCCGTCATATAGCGCGTAGTCCGGCACCAGGTAGTCATCACCTTTGTTGCTGTTGAATTGTGTCATGCCATTCACGCCTGTCGATACCTGCCAGCCTTTCATATTCAGGGTATAGTATTTTACATCGTAAGTGACCGTTTGCAGCAACAGCCACAGCCCGGGGGTATTATAAGCAGTAGGGTCGGCAAATTCTCTTCTCACATTTCGCTGGTAACCTATATTGAGACCTAGTCGCCTGCCGCCGTTCAGGTTTATGTTGTTTTCCCAGTCTATTTTTTCATGATTGATCACTTGGTACGGTACGGCCATGCTGTACGATTTGCCATCGTCTGCTGTTACCGGTTCTTCCAATATATTACCCCAGTTGTCCACTTGTTTGATGAAGCTGCCCGTAGCGCTGTCACGCTCCCCCTCCGCTATGCCCAGGTGTTGATTATAGGAGGTGAAGGAAAGCCTTGAATAGCCCCATTGTTTATTGATGCCCGCACTGAAACCATAATCGGTATTGCGAAAACGTGTGTCATAAACATACCCGTCATACTTATTCTTATAGTCATGTGCTTCCTTTTGTGTCAGGTACCCGCTCAGGTTCAGGCCATTGATATTGCCGCCCAGTTGTACATGCCCGGCACCCAGGCCGTTATTGGTTTGGAAGTTGCCGGTTATGTTCCCTTCTATCTTACCCAGCGGTATCGGGTCGTCCGATATAATATTGATAACACCCGCAAGTGCGTCCGAACCGAATGCCAGCGAGGCGGGCCCCTTCAGTACTTCCACTCTTGTTACATTGTAGTCGTCTATTTCTATACCGTGCTCGTCTCCCCATTGCTGCCCTTCCTGTCTTACACCATTGTTCAGTGTAATGATGCGGTTATAGCCCAGCCCGCGTATCACGGGTTTCGATACGGCAGGCCCGGTGCTTACCTGGTTCACCCCCGGCACTTTGGTCACAGCATCTATGATATTGGTCGATACGTCTTCGTGCAGTTCTTTAAGCCGCATGCTTTGTATTGGTATTAGGCTGCGCCGCTCATCGGTCGCCCGGCTGCTGCCAGTAATCACCACTTCGTTCTTTTCTATGATGCTCTGGCTGAGCTTGAAGTCCTGGGTTACTGTGCCGCTTATGTGCAGCATAGTGGTTATCGTTGCGTAGCCCAACATATGCACTTCAGCCAGGAAGTTGCCCGCTGGCAGGTTATTGATATGATAATGTCCCTCCGTGTCGGTTACAGCACCTGTTTTCAGGTCGGGTATCGATACCACTGCACCTATTACAGGCTCACCATTATCATCGCTTATCATACCGTGCAGGGTATTGCCTGGTGCTGCGAACGATAATAACGGCAAAATGCCCAGTGCCAGCAGCACTGCGTACTTTTTTATACGTAAATACATTTTTGATGAATAATTTTAAGGTCCTTAAAATGGCATGAAATGCCTGTCATTGCCGTGTTTAGGCAATAGCAGGCGGACCCCTTAATAAAAGCTGCTCCTGGTAAGTCTGCAGCTTTATAGCATTATAATGCGCATGGTATATTGAAAAATGTGCTGTGCTGGCAAAGAAAACAACAGGTAGTTCACTGTTATCGGCAAACGGGGCAAGTGCAAAACCCAGGAAAGCGCAGTGATGGTGCTGGCTTTCTATCGCAGGGCAGTCATGCCTGCTGCGTGTATCTACGGTATCCTCGTGACCGGTAAAAGAGTGCACGAAGCTCATCGTGGTGCTGCCGAAAAGGAGCAGGAACGATAGCCATACCGAAACTACAATATGTAATATCCTTTTTGCCAAATAGTGCTATTACTTAACTAACGCAGGTAATGATGCAAATTTCAACAATTTTCCTGCCAAATCCATAATAAAAATGATCCCCTGGGGCATTTACATGGGTAAATAGAGGGGGATTTTCAATGACAGGCTCTTTGTCACCTATTCTGTTGTAACTGCTTTAGCTTTTTTCTTAAAGTTGATATCATATCCCAGCAGACCGATCACTTCGGCATAATAGAAATGATGCCTGGCCGAGCCGCCTTCCACGGTCAGCACATTCAGGTAGTTTGCAAAACCGCTTTTTACCGTTGCTTCGAGGAACAGGTTTTTGAGCGGGTATATGCGCAAGCCTGTCTCCACCCCCAATATATATCCTGCCACATGCAGGCGGTTATCCAGTCTTTTGCCCATTATCGTCACGTCCGATTTGGGTATCACCACACCCGCCCCGGCTTTATAGACAAATGAAGCGATCGTGCGTTTTTTGTTATGCCATATTCTTTCCTGCCCTACATAGTTCAGGTGATAGAAATTAGCCCCGTTCGTATGCTCGAAGTGTACGAAGGAAGGCTTTAAGGTTGTGTCCTTATCCATTTGCTCTCCGCCTATCTGCCCTGTAATATGCACCTGCTGGTAGTCGGTCACCACATATTTGGCGTGGTCGTAGTTAAGCTCTATCGCATGAGTATGGGCTTTGTTGAGGTACACACCTATACGCAGGCTGTTCTGGGGTATGGTTATATCAAGCGGGGTATTCTTAAAACCGGAAAAATCAGGTTTGTCATGCGCCACGGCCTGGTGCAGGGTGAAGTCGTATTCGCTACCGTTCTTAAAATGTATATCGCTCTTCGAAAACTTATCACGGTTATAGCCCCATTGCAGGTATACGCCCGAGAAAACGGGCTTTTCAAAAAATTGGGCATTTACTTGCAGCCCGGCGACCAGGAATACTGCAAGGAGTAATGATTTGTGCATCATTGGCGGTTTAATACGCCAAAAATAGCCCCTTTTGATTAATTTATGGTAACCGTTCTATGATGCCTGCTATGCCTTGTCCCCCGCCTACACAGGCAGTTACCATACCATATTTTTTATCCAGCCTTTCCAGGTCGTGCAGGTTTTGTATGGTCAGTTTGGCCCCGCTGCAACCCAGCGGGTGCCCTAGTGAGATAGCACCGCCATTTATATTCACGATATCGGGATTCATACCCAGCTCACGTATTACTGCCAGCGATTGCGATGCAAATGCCTCGTTCAGTTCTATCAGGTCTATATCACTAAGTTTCATGCCCGCTTGCTTCAATGCTTTGGGTACTGCTGCTACTGGCCCTATGCCCATGATGCGTGGGTCCACTCCGGCACTTGCGCAGGCTATCAACCGTCCCCAGGGTTTCAGCCCCAGTTGGTTCATCAGTTTTTCCCCCATCACGATCACGAATGCTGCTCCGTCTGAGGTTTGCGAGGAATTGCCGGCTGTTACCGTACCGCCTTGGGCAAATACAGGAGGCAATTTTGCCAGCGCTTCCATGCTCGTATCGGGTCTTGGTCCTTCGTCAGTATCCACAATATATTCCCTGTTCGCTTTTTTATTCTTTTCGTTCACATATACCTCTTTCACGGTTATAGGCAATATCCCCTTCTTAAAATATCCTTCCTTTATCGCCTTCATCGCTTTCATGTGCGAATTATAAGAGAAGGCATCCTGGTCTTCCCGCGATACTTTGTAGTCATTGGCTACCTGCTCGGCAGTGAGCCCCATGCTCAGGTAGTAGTCGCCATTGTCTTTAGCTATTTCGTAGTTGGGCATGGTGCGCCAGCCAGCAGTAGGCACCAGGCTCATGCTTTCCGTACCACCGGCTATGATGCAGTCGGCCATGCCCATCTGTATTTTGGCTGTGGCAATGGCTATTGTTTCCAGTCCCGATGCACAGTATCGGTTCACCGTCACACCCGGCGCCCATTCACCGATAGCCCTGTTGGCTATGATGCGGCCCACCTGCAGGCCCTGCTCTGCTTCCGGTACAGCATTGCCTACCATCACATCATCCACCAGTTTAGGGTCCAGTTGGGGCACACTGGCCATGACTCCTTTAATAACATCCACCGCAAGGTCATCCGGGCGATAGAAACGGAATACGCCTCTTTTCGATTTTCCCACTGCCGTGCGGTACCCCGCTATGATATATGCTGCCTGCATGATAATATTTTTAAAAACACTTAAAGTTACCAATTCCCCCGCGATTTCAGAGTATAAGAATGTCCAACAGTAGTTGGGTCGTTTTTTTGAAGAAGTACGGGCCTCCCCCTTTGTGCGGATGCCTTGTGTTTGGCTGAAGGGGGGCAGGGGTATGTTCGTTCGCGAGGGGAATAACCTTAGGACATTCCAGCCACCCCAAGCCATTAATGGCATAATTATTATCTATGTATTCATTAAGGCTTCATGGCCATCACTAAGTAACTTTGTATAGTCAAAAAGGAATCAGTTCAGAACATGAAGAAAACATTGGTATTAGGCGCATCCGAAAATCCATCCCGTTACAGTTACCTCGCGGTCAACAGGTTATTGCAACACCATCATCCCGTAGTGGCCATAGGCAGGCGAAAAGGTAAGGTGCAGGATGTGGATATCATCACGGAGCAACCGGAAATGAATGATATTGATACGGTTACCCTATACCTCAATCCGGGTAATCAGAAACCCTATTACGACTATATATTCTCGCTTCATCCAAAGCGCATCATCTTCAATCCCGGTACCGAAAATCCCGAGCTGGAAAAGATGGCCAAAGAAAAAGGCATTGAACCCATCGAAGCATGTACCCTTGTCATGCTCGGCACCGGCCAGTATTAAGCAGTAGCGTCCGCACCGCTCCAGGCGCTTAGGCGCGTTAAGAGCCCCCCACATATAGTCCCCTCGGGACCTCCTGTTTATAGCAATGGAATCTCCCCACACAATTATCAGCTCCATACGAGCGACCTGTAGTTAGATGTGTCTGGTAGCGTCCGCACCGCTCCAGGCGCTCAGACGCGTTAAGAGAAACACGCACACACAGTCCCCTCGGGACGTCCTGTTTATAGCAATGGAATTCTCACATCATTATAGCTCCCTAGGAGCGACCTGTAGTTAGATGTGTCTGGTAGCGTCCGCACCGCTCCAGGCGCTCAGACGCATTAAGAGAAACACGCACACACAGTCCCCTCGGGACGTCCTGTTTATAGCAATTGAATCTTTCACATGGTTATAGCTCCCTAGGAGCGACCTGCTTAATTATAACTATCTCCCATCCACAAAGCCCCACCAACGCTATCCCTTTTGGCGCCCGTTACGCTGCTCATCACATTGGTCTCTTCCCGCCAGCGCAGCGCGCCGATCAGGGCCATTACCAGTGCCTCTTTATATTGTATCACAGTGGCATCGGGTATATGTATGGTGATGTTCATGGGCATGAGCAGTTCCTGCAGCTTCAGCACCAGGAATTGGTTGAAGGCGCCGCCGCCGGTCACCAGTATACCGGCCTGTTCCTTTCCTGCCGGGTAATTTTTTATAGCCTGCGCTACCTGTTCCGCTATATGCTGCACCATCGTATGCAGCATGTCATGGATGCTGTGCTCGCTTTCCAGCAGTGGGGGAAATGCCAATGCTATCGCAGCCTCGTTGCTCAGCGATTTAGGCCCGCTTATTTCATAATATTCCTGCCCGTTCAGTTCGGCAAGTACATCATGCAGCAAGTGGCCCTGCTCAGCCATAGCGCCGTTCTCATCCATGGTTTTGCCCGCGTTTTGCGCCAGCCTGTTCAATACCTGGTTGGCAGGGCATACATCAAAGGCCAGCAGCCCGCCTTCATGCGGCACCGTAATATTGGCTATGCCGCCTATATTCAGCCAGTAGTCAAATTGTCCGAACAATAGTTTATCCCCTATGGGCACTATGGGCGCGCCCTGGCCGCCAAGTGCCACATCCAGCGCCCGCAGGTCGCTGATGACAGGCAGCCCGGTAACGGCCGCTATCGTAGCCCCGTCGCCTAGCTGGCAGGTGGTGTTATGTTCCGGCTCATGCAGCACCGTATGGCCGTGCGATGCGATAAAGGCAACGGCATGGTCTATCCCATGCGATGCGATAAATTCGTTAACCTGCTCGCCGATATACCTGCCGTAAGCTGTGTTCAGTTTCAAAAAATCGGCTACACTCAATTGCGACGCATGGGACAGTTTATAGGCCCATTCTTCGCTATAGGGCACGCAGGCTGCATACAATATCTCGTAGCTCCATTGGCCCCTTACCTCGTCCAGTTGCACATATACTATATCCAGCCCGTCCAGCGAGCTCCCCGACATCAAGCCGATAACCTTGTAAACCATGCCGCAATATTAAAACAATTTCCTCCTTGCACGTAACCTTCGAATACGCTCTGTGATATATGGTATAAGCTAAGCCTTATTGGTGCACGGTTTCAGAACCCGGAAATCCTTCAACCCCTTAATCCCGGTTCTGACTATCTTTACCCTATGTACAAAATGCCCCACTTCACCGAGCCCGACAGGGATAAGGTACTCGCCTTTATGCGGGCCCATTCCTTCGTGACCCTTATTGCCAATGACGGGCATCGCAGCGAGGCCACACAGGTGCCGGTGCTTTTCGATGAGCGCGATGGCAGGCTCATGCTCTCCGCGCATATCATGCGCAAGACCGGCCATTACCTTGCCATCGGGCAGAACCCCGACGTGCTTGTGCTTTTCACGGGGCCGCACTGCTATATAAGCTCAGGCTGGTACACCGAAGCAATGGGCGCTACCTGGAACTACCAAACCGTACACGTGCGGGGCAGGGTGACCTTTACCGACGAGGCCGGCACCATCAACATCCTCAACAGGCTTACCGAAAAATATGAACGTGAACAGCAACAACCCTTGCTCATGCCCGACCTTCCGGCAGGCTATGTAAATGCGCATGTAAAAGCCATTGCAGGACTGGAGATAGAAGTGACCGATATCTATCCCATCTTCAAACTAAGCCAGAACCGTGACGATGAAAGCTATAAGAATATAGTGGCCCAACTCCTCAAAACCTCCGATCCGCAGGCCCACCAAATAGCAGAAGAAATGAAACAACGCCGCCCCGAACTATTCTGAAGCCACCATTGCATTCACTGCCATCCAGGCCATCATGCCCACGCCCACCTTCAGCGACTCCTCGTTGATGTTGAAGTGTGCATTGTGCACCGGGGCTAAGAATTCCTTATCATCGGTATTGGTGCCTATGCGGAAGAAGCAGCCCGGCACATGGTGTGTATAAAAGCTGAAGTCTTCGCCGGCCATGCGCCTGTCGAGCGTGCGCACATTATCGGCGCCCATGTATTCCCGGGCCCATGCCTCGGCTTTTGTTGTGAGGGCCGGGTCGTTAAAGAGCGATGGGTAGCCAACGGGTATATCCACTATGGCTTTGGCGCCATAGGCAGCGCAGGTCTGCTCGGTAAAATCTTTGATCCATTTATGTGCCTCGTAGCGCCATGTTTCATCCATGGTGCGGAAGGTGCCCAGCAGTTCCACGCTATCCGGTATCACATTGGTGGCAAAGCCGCCCGCTATCTTCCCGAAGGTGAGCACCGAGGGTATCAGTGGGTTGCCCTTGCGCGATATCACCTGCTGCAGGCCGGTGATCACCTGTGCGGCGATGGCTATGGGATCCACCGTTTGGTGGGGCAGGGCAGCGTGGCCACCCCGGCCTTCTATGGTAATGTATATCTCATCGGCACTGGCCATGTACTGGCCCGCGCGGAAGCCCGTAGTGCCCGTGGGCAGGTGCGGGTACACATGCAGTCCGAAGATGGCATCGGGCTTCGGGTTTTCCAGCACGCCCGCCGCTATCATCAGGCTGGCGCCGCCGGGGTGTTTCTCCTCGCCCGGCTGAAAGATCAGTTTCACCGTGCCTTCCCATTCATCGCGCAGGTCGTTCAGTATGCGTGCAGCGCCCAGCAGGCAGGTGCTGTGCACATCGTGGCCGCAGGCATGCATCACACCATCGTTCTGCGAGCGGTAGGGCACATCATTGGCCTCCTGTATGGGCAGCGCATCCATATCGGCACGCAGGGCCACGCAGCGGCTGCCCGGGTTCTTGCCTTTGATAAGGCCCACGATGCCCGTGCCGGCTATGCCCGTAGTATGCTCGATGCCCCATTCCCCCAGCTTGCCCGATATAAAGGCCGCCGTTTGCTGCTCCTGGAAACTCAGCTCCGGGTGGGCATGGATATGGTGGCGTATCGCCTGTATCTCGGGGTAGTATTGCTCAGCTTTCTGTTTTATGCGCTCAATCATCTTTCTTTTCTCTTAGCGTGTTAACAACGATGAAGTCGGGCACGATCATGCAGGGCGTGTATAAAGTGCTCACCTGCTCGTACATCTTCCGGGCCTCCTGCCTGCTCTGGTAGTCGCCCACCTTTACCCGGAACTGCGGTTGCACGTAGGTCATATACGTGCGCACACCGGGGAAACGGCGGGCAAAGTCCACCTTTATCTTCGTGGCCTTGTTGCGGTCGTTGCCGCTATATATCTGCACCCGGTAGCCCCGCGACGAATAAATGCCCGTAGGTGTGGGCTTTTTCAGCAGCACCGCCAGCCTCGGGTCGGCGTGCACCACCACGCCTTCGGCGTGGCCGGTAGCGGAGTCGGCATCGCCCTGTGCATAGCTGCTGCATACATTGCAGAGCAGCACCAGGAATGTTACTATGAATAAAGGGCCTTTCATGTTACGGTTATATCAAAAATACAAATTCTATCTGCGCTTATCTATTATCAATGCTTTATTATTCACTATTGCATGGCCTCTTTCACTATCGCCACGCTGGCCGAGCAGCCCAGCCGCGTGGCACCTGCATCTATCAGCTCCTTTGCAAAAGCATAGCTCTTTATCCCGCCCGATGCCTTTATCTGTATATGCTCCGGCAGGTGCTCGCGCATCAGCTTCACCGCATGGGTGGTAGCGCCCACCTCGGCATAGCCCGTGGAGGTTTTCATAAAGTCGATGTCGTGAAGGGAGTAGAGGTCGCAGCAGGCGATCAGCTCTTCATCGGTCAGTATACCGCTCTCCACGATCACCTTTATGATCTTCCCGCGCTCATGTATCAAATTGGTCGCCATTTCGATAACGATCTCATTCTGCTCCCAGTCGCCCGACCTCATAGCCCCTATATTATGTACAAGGTCTATCTCATCTGCGCCATAGGTTATAGCCTCCTCTATTGCGGCTAATTTTGCTTCAAGCATACTGTAACCAAAAGGAAAGTCGATCACGGTGGCAAACTTTATACCTCTATCCCTGCCCAGGAAATCACCCGCTTCAGCCAGGAAATACGGCGGCACACACACAGCAGCAAAGCCATACTCCTTTGCCTCCTGGCACAAGCGCTCTATATCATCAGCCGTAGTCGTCGGCTTCAGTATCGTATGGTCTATGTAAGAAGCTATATTCATAAAAAACTATTCAACTCATTCAACCCGATCAACCCATTCAACCCGGTCAACCCATTCAACCAACTACAAATTCTTCACTATTTCCTGCGCAAACTCGCTCGTCTTCAGCAGGGTGGCATCGTGCATCAGGTTAAAGAAGTCGATGGTCACCCTCTTGCGCATAATAGCCATGCCAAGGGCCTCTTTTATCGCCGTGGCCGCTTCCAGCCAGCCCATGTATTCCAGCATCATCACCCCGCTCAGCAGCAGGCTCGATGGGTTCATCGTGTCCGTATTGGCAAACTTAGGCGCCGTGCCATGCGTGGCCTCGAACACCGCGTGGCCCGTATTGTAATTGATATTGGCGCCCGGCGCTATGCCTATGCCGCCCACGGCCGCAGCCAGGGCATCGCTTATATAGTCGCCATTCAGGTTCAGGGTGGCCACCACGCTGTAGTCCTTAGGCGCCAGCAGTATCTGCTGCAGGAAGTTGTCGGCTATCACGTCCTTCACGATCAGTTTGCCCGCCGCTTCCTCGCGCTTCATGGCCGCATTGGCCGCGTCCTCGCCCTGTGTTTTGCGGGCCTTGTCCCACTGGCCCCAGGTATATACTTTGTCGCCAAACTCGCGCTCGGCCAGCTCGTAGCCCCAGTTCTTGAAGCCCCCTTCGGTGAACTTCATGATATTGCCTTTGTGCACCAGCGTAACGCTGGGGCGCTTGTGCTCCAGCGCGTACTCGATGGCCGCGCGCACCAGGCGTTCCGTGCCCTCTTTCGATACAGGCTTGATGCCATAGCTCGTGGTCTCCGGGAAGCGCACCTTTTTGGCCGCGCCCAGCTTTTGCAGCAGGGCATATACTTCTTTGGCCTCGGGACTATCGTAGTTCCACTCTATGCCGGCGTAGATATCCTCCGTGTTCTCGCGGAAGATCACCATGTCCACATGCTCGGGGTGCACTACCGGGCTGGGCACGCCCTGGAACCAATGCACCGGCCTCAGGCACACATAGAGGTCCAGCTCCTGGCGCATGGCCACGTTGAGGCTGCGTATGCCGCCGCCCACCGGGGTGGTGAGGGGGCCTTTGATGGATACCAGGTATTCTTTGGCTTTCTCCAGTGTTTCAGCAGGCAGCCATTCGCCCGTTTGCTTATAGGCCTTTTCCCCGGCCAGTATCTCCAGCCATTCTATTTTGCGCTTGCCGCCATATATCTTTTCTATTGCGGCATCCATTACCAGCCTGCTGGCGCCCCATACATCGGGGCCTATGCCGTCGCCTTCTATAAATGGAATGGTGGGCTTATCGGGTACATTCAGTTTGCCGTTGGCACCCATCGTGATCTTAGCAGCCATAATATCTTATATATTTTCTTTTTAGCGGGGCGAAACTACGAAAAATACCCCGTCCTACGCCCGTCTTTGCGAGGAGCTTTTAGCCCCTGCGTTAGCCAGCGACGAAGCAATCTGCGGTTGAGCATATGTACAAGGCCCAATCCGGCTTCCGGTTTTTGAGAAAATTAATTTAAGAAGTGAAAAAATTACAAGTAATTGATAATCATTGTGTTTTGAAAAATCGCACTTCCGATCTGCTTCCTGTTTACTTCTGCTTTTTGCCGAATCATTTCTGCCTGCCTCACCAGGGCCGTCAATCCGAGCTACGAGGAATCTCCTGAGCATTTGCATTAAGCTAAATTGTAATTTCCGGTTTCCGGCCGGATTTGCGAGTAGGGCCATAGATGTCAAAGAACGAATATCCAGCATTCCCGATAGCATCGGGTGTGGATTTAAGCAAGTTACGATTTGGGAGAGGGCGGTTCCAAATTTAGATATCCACATTTTTGAGGTTGCGCAAGCGAGACGCTTAGGCTAGTGGGGGCAATCATTGTTGTGCGTGTAGTTGTCGGATTAATATCAAAATTCTATCCTTTTCTGTACTGGTCACTGTAAAATAGCTCTTTCCCTCCAAGTTGATTCTAGAATATTCTGTAAGATACTTTTTCGCGCTTTTAAATAGTTCGTCTTGTGAATTGATACTATTAATGAACGTAATAACATTTTCGAGAGAGCCAAAAATCTGGATTAGCCAAGGGTCAAATGTGAATTTTTCATCTGGAGGGTTGTAGTATGGCCGTAAAATATATTTGCCGTACTTGTCTTTAACTTTCGTCAAGTAAATACTCATCAATTTATTAGCCCGATTGGTTAGTTTCAGTTGATTTGTTACAGGGTCAATTTCTTCAATTAAATTCCAATAGATCTCATAAGACAATTGATCAACAGTATCCGTTTTTCGTATAAATTCTATAAATAATTTTGTCAAATGGTAATACCAAAATTGTTTGTCTCCAATTGTTTCACTCTTATTTTGAAGTACTTCTTGAAGGAAGAAAGATGAAAATTCTGACCTGGCATAGATAGGGATGTTTGTATTTGTCAATAGCAAGTTCACCAAGTCTTTAATGTCACCATCTGAAATTTTATATTGTTGACGTAAAAGGCTTGGCCGAGAAAACTGCGAATAAGCCATCATTAACCAATTTCGCTTTGCGGGCGTTTCGGCCATCATTAAAAAGACTGTCACGTATTTTTTGAACTCTTCAAAGTTAGCGAAAGTGGTCATGCTGGATAATAATTGGTCAATGCTATTACCTTTGCCTTCTGTTTCCCATTGCTTAATTGCATTGCAAAATTCTATTGCAGAACTTGCCCGCCCAACATTCCAATCCTTTATGGAAATATTCTGGAATAATTCTTGGTATATGTATATTTCAAAACTGCCGGGGTAAATAATAGATCGTGGCTTTATTTTTGATGGCGACCGAAAGAGATTCGACACTAAACTTTTTACCAAGGATTTGTCTAGATTTGAAGTGTGTTCGGCCTCCGAGAAGATCTTCTCGAAGGTGTCTTTATCAAATACAAAGTGTGTTTGAACATGATCTTTTGAGCCAGTAATAATTTTTCTTTCTGCTATCAGTTGATATGTGTACACAGATTTCAGCTTTATTAATTCCAACATCATTAAGTCATAAACATCAACCTCGCCTTTTAATTTAGAATAAACGGTCTTAAAACTGTTGACGAATCTAATTAAGTCTCGCATGTTTTCGATAGCTGATTCTAAATCTCCTTCAAATGTCATGTCAGGAAATAGCGTTGTAACATAATCACCTTTGTCAAAAATCAATTGATTAAGGGCAATGTTAAATTGAGCTTGCTCATTACCATCCATCGCATCAACAGACAACATTTTTCGTAGCTGATCTACAATAAAATCCTTTTTTACCGGCGCCAGAACGAATTCGAATTGAAATATTTTTTGCAGATATTTCTCTTCAAACGCTACTTCTTGGGTTTTTATCATCGCTCCATGAGTGTACTGATAGTCTAAAGCGACAACAAAAAAGACATTAGAGAAATCAGCAACATTGCGGATTAATTTCAGAGTCTGAATTATCTCTTTCCCTGTTAACCTGTCCAAATCATCCACAAAGACAATAAATCTTTTTCCTATAACATTGAGAGATTTATTGATAGTGTCAAATTTTTCTGAAAGATCTTTTTCATCTTCAAAAGCACTAAAAACTGCTTTTACAATCTTAGCAAAAGAGTTTTCATCGTCTATTTCCGTCAAGAACTCGGCATACTTTTTCACATCCTTTGCTGCGTTTTTGTCATATTTGGATAACGCTTTACTAAATGACTTAAAGAATGAGTAGTATATCTGTTTGACATCCGTTACTTTCCAAGGGTTGAAGTGTACTATTTCGTTTTGGCTTTTTAGATTATTCTCTAAAAAGCGAAGAAATACAGTCTTCCCAGCACCCCATTTACCGATAATCGCTATCGCAAACGCAGATTTGTTTACAGTATTGCTAATTAAGTTCGCAATTTCTTTGGCGACCTCAGTTCGAGAGTAAAGGTCTTTACTTTTTTTGTCAAAACGATCTTCCACAAAAGAGGGAAGAGTACTATCCGTTTTCACTTCCGAATGCACGCGATATCGGAGAAAATATAGGGGCAGGAAGCAATTCAGAAGATCTAAGTACGCTATCGGAGGGGTGCCGAAAAGGTAGTAGTAATCAAAATCTACCGCTTTTCTGAAAATAGCATAATTAATTGAAAGGATAGTGAGGTATATAACGATAGACTTCGGAGTGGGAACCCGCCCATTTTTAAATTGAAGTATTAAAAACAACACTGTGCAGAGAAAAAAAAGCATTGATATAATGTCAGATAAATTCCCCAAATGTAAATCGACAAACAAATGTTCGGTGAAAACATCCTTTGTGATATGAATTAGTGAATTTTGAAAGATATATGCGCCGCTAAATATCAGAAAACAAATGCTGACGGTTTTCCCTATGCTAAATATATTTTCCCATATATCTTTCAAATATTTTGAAGAAGTCATAGTTATGGTATTTTAGTGTTTATTTTTGCAGCCAGTTTAATCTAAAAGTGATACCAGCTTCTGGTACATCAATCGCGTTATGCGGTATTTCGAGATCATTATTGGTTCAAACTCAGAATCTCCCCCGCTCGCCGTAGTTTGTTTATTGCTCGGCTTTATCTCTGATTAAGCCGCACTGGTACCCAATCTCCAGATTGGCGCATAGGTGAACACCCACGAAAAACTATTTTTATCATACCCTGAAAAACCTACCTTCATAGCTTGGCAAGCATATCTATAATATTTTCCGAGGATACCTTTTAGCTTACTATTACTATGGTGTTAAATTAAATTCAATCGCTGAAATAAAGCCGCTGGCGCTTATAGCATTATTGCCATTTGCAAGAGTCAAGGTGTACGAGCCGGCTGGCAGCCATATGGGAAATGTGTGCGGAGCGCCTGTTGCATCATGTATTTCTGAGCCATTTAATTTTAAAACTACATTTCCAGATCCTATTACCGATCCCGTTTCAATTTTCCATACCTTGTTAGCGGGAACTGTAATTACAGAATCCATAGTGCAACCAGTACCATTACAAGATAAAGAGATGAATTTTGCAACATTAAATTGCAAATTGTTTTGAGCGTAAACAGACGAACGTAATATTGTGAATGACACAACTAGTAATAAAGTAATAACGGTTTTCATAAGCTGATTTTTAAAAGCCATCTAATGTATATAACAATGTAGGATTTGCTTTTTCAGAATAAAGTGAATAAGGAACAGATAAAAGTTGTGATGTACCAATATCAGAATAGTTATTCCCTCCAGATGGGTCAAGTTCTATTTGAATGAATTTATTTCCGGAAGACCAGTTCACATCTGCTAAGTTTCCAATAATAGGTATGCCTGTACCTATTGCTAAATTATATAGTCCATAACCATTAGTTTGTGGGGATTGTGTTTCCTGGTACACTACCGAGCCGGTTGGTGTCAAATCATGTATCGAGATCCTTATTCCGAGGTTTTGGTTTGGTATTGGCTGTCCGGTCACATTTCTTGCAATCCCCTGATAGTTTATTTTTTGTGGTGCCTGAGCGACAGAAATGGCGGTTCCAGAAACGATTATACAAATGGTTAAAAGAAAAATTCTCATAATAATGTTGGGTTATATTGTAAATGTATGTAATGTTGTGTATTTATCAAATAGTTTAGTCATCTTTCTCTATTCTTTATCATACCCCGAAAAAAGGGGTATGATACCCTAAAAAACAGGGTATCATAAAAATTAAATTTTCCCATCACCCTCCCGCAGCAGAACTTTGTACCGTCCTTGCTCCCCTCTTTATTTCCAAAGAGGGCCTGTCCCGAAGAATTTCGGGAGTGGATCGCTCAATTAGATCTGTTTCCACTAAAAAGAGCGAGACGAGGTGATTAAGTTCTTTGACATCATAGTAAACCCGGAGCTTGACCAAATGCCCGATGGCAAGGCGAAATCGGGCACAAATCGGGCATCGGGCATTTTGATAACACCAGCATTATCAATGCTTTATCTAAGATCAATGCCCGATTATTGTTTTCATGCCCGATTCGGGCATGAAAGCCAAAGTCAGGCCGGGGCGAGGATGAGACAGTACCTGGAAACAGCCGGTAAAAGCGGAAATGACCGGAAATTATTGAAAATTTGCTATGAGCTATTTATCAATCAATTGCAAAGGTTTCACCTCCCCAACCGGAAATAACTATTCAACCGGAAACCGGAAATTACCTGCTCGGTAACCGAAGGAGGGCATTTATTTGCCCGGACGCTTAGCCTGCCTGGCCTGCTGCAATATGGTTATGTCTTGCACGTAAGCTTGCTACAAAGATGAGTACCAGCAGCCCGGTTAAAAAAATAATGCGTCCGAAGCTGCGGGTGTTTTTATCGAACTCATAATATTTTTGGCCGCCGAAGCCCCGCTTGTATGAATAGCCATAATGATAACCGGCTACTATACCAATGAGACCACCGGCAAATGCCAGGATGAAAAAAATGATGAGGTGCAGGGGCTTTCCCCGTTCCTCGTGTACCAATACAGGTGTTTCACGGGCTACCTTCAATCGCCTCTTTTCATCGAGCGGGCTAAGGTAAATACCCCTCTTTGCGAGTTCTGCTTCGGCAAATGGCAAGAGGTCTTCGTTATATTTTTCGGGATTTATGTAGATGTCGGAAAGCTCATCATCGGTCTTTGCCGCTGCAAGGGCTTTGAAGTCGAGGTCCATAATAGAGCAATTGGTTTTATAGGCCTAAGATAATTATTCTTTATTAACGGGCTGCACCTGCATCTTACATCATGGCGTTCCGTACCGCATCGATGAAGGCATGGGTGGTGGCGGGTACGGCCAGGTTGCCGCTGCGCCGCCAGTAGATGGATAGCGCAATGCCCACGATACCATGCACCAGCGACAGCACAAGGATAGCCAGCCACAGGGGCATGGTGCCGGGTGAAAGCGGCAGGTGCCAGAGGCCCCAGAGCACGGAGACATACAAGGCAGCGAACAGTGTGCCCTTGCGCCCACCGGTGATGTGGGTATCGAGCATGCCACGGAACACTACTTCTTCCATCATGAAGCATACGGGTATGTAAATGGCGAAAGACTTTAAGGCCACGGGGGCATTGAAGTGTACCTGCCCGCCCTTGCTGAGGGCCTGTGCAAGGGCACCCAGGAAGCTGAGGGAAACACCGGCAAGGCCGCCCGTCAGCAGGCAGAAGAACATCTGCCTGAGGCTATATCGTTTAAGGTTGCCAAAGCCATAGGCCGCGGCGAAGGCGCCTGCGATAGCGATGCTGTAATAAATGACCAGTGTGGGCGTAACCGCTTTGTGCAGGCACATCATTACCAACTGCCTGGCCGGCTCGATGATGAAGAGTGCCACCAGGGCATAGTGCCAGCGCGCCAGGCGAAAGCGCTGCCCATCGCGCAGCCAGAGCCGGTGCAGCGGCTGCCGCCGGATGAGCAACTGGAAGCATACGGTGAGCGGTATGCCGAGGATGAGGTACACATCGGGGTCCATCTTAATGGCATAGCCGATGCTTATATAAAGGGCCACAAAAAGGGTCACCTCGATATATCTCCTTATGGCAGGTGTTGCCGGTGGTGTTACAGGTAGCTGCTGGTCCATGGCTTAAATGTAAGGCTATGTACGCGTTATTTTATCCCCTGCACCGGGGGGATGCGGTGTAGCTTTCGCTATGCTACTCTTTCTTCCCCTTCCCTTTGTAGGCGTTCTCGATAAAATCCTTGGCCCAGTCCCAGACCGGCTGGCTGAAGACGGCGCCTACCAGGCAGGTAGTAAAGAGCACATATGGATTAGGTTTGTTGCTGCCGGTGTTCAGTATGGCGATACCGCCTTTGGTAGCCAGGAAGATAACGATGGCGGCCGCAAAGCCCCTGATGAGGATATTGACGGTATTCTCGAAGGTGGACAGGTTGGGGTCGAACTGCATCTTATTGATGAAGATAGAGATGACCGCACCAAAAAGGCCGAAGCCCACCATGCCCACTATCAGTATCAGGTCGTAAGAGTTGGGCTTGATGAGCCAGGAGGAGATCTGGCCCAGCCAGCCCCACTCGTAGCCATTCTTGTCGTAGTCGGGTATGGCCTTTATGCTCTTATCCCCCTCGAAGGGTGCATCTTTCACCGGGGGTATTTTTATTCCTGTCTCGGTAATGTTCTCGATCATGAACATGGCCGTATCACTCACATCAGTGGTGGAGTCGGAAAGATATGCTGATAAGGACTGTAGCTGGTAGAGCTTCTGGTTAGTGAAATATTTCACCTGGTCGGATGTATTTTCCAGTTCGGTCACTGCACTGTTGAAGTATACGGTATTTGATGATATCGTTTGGTTGAAGGCATTCACTATTTGGCTGTAGTAGCCGTTCTTCTCTTTGGAAGAAAGTTCTTTGGCAAGGGTGGAAAACTTTATATGGGCATTGGCCTTCAACTGCCCCAGGTAAATGTCGAAATGTCTTTTCTTATTGCCCAATGCTATGTACACAGGCCGGAGTTTTATATCCTGGTCATCCATCAGTGAGCTGAGCTGAGTTGCATTTGCGTTGAATATATTGACATACTTTTTAAGCGTCCTGTCTTTGGATATCTTGGTACGGATGTCTTTCAGGTAATCGGGTATCCGCCTCCTGTTCTCGCTTTCCGGCAGATCGTATTGCGGGATATTAATGACCGGCATGGCACTGCCCAATGCAGTGTCAAGGGTTGCCTCTGTGAACTCGCTCTCACCTGCACGGGCCTGCAGGTCGAGGTGGGATGTGGCCACTATGGATACCAGCAATAAATACAGGCTGAGGAAAAATATGACAAGCAAGGGGATGATCTTATTCATGTCATTCGTTTTTTTTGTTTTTAATATGTGTGGCTAACAAAACTATAAATGATATATAAAAAAGAAAAGCGTGTTTTCACCCTATAGGGCAGCTTGTAGCGAGAACGGGCTTACCGGGGTGCTTTCAGAAAACCGGGGAATGATGTATTTTTATCCTTTGCTTGCCGGTTACAACAAGCACTACACCAATGAGTAATTATTATAACATCTTCTACACAGATGATGATGCCGATGACCAGGATATATTCCGCGAGGCTGTGAAAGAGATCAATGAAGAGATCTACATCTTTACCCAAAACAATGGCGATGAACTGATGGCGATGCTGCGCAACCCGCCGCCCAGCCCGCACATGGTATTCCTGGACCTGAATATGCCTGTAAAGAATGGCTTCGAAGTGCTGCGCGATATACGCCGTTCGGAGCGCTTTCGCGATATGCCTATCGTCATCTTTTCCACATCGAGCGAGCGGGAGAGTATAGCCCGCACACGCGAACTGGGTGCTACGCTCTATATTACCAAGCCTGAATCGTACCAGGACCTTAAGAAAGTATTGCACGATGTATTAACCATTGACTGGGAGGCGTTTAAACGTGATGGCAAGGATTTTGTATACAGGATGACATAAGCGTTATGACCGAAGTGAACACGCCTGCGCCGGCAACGGCGCAAGAGGCTTTTTTAGATAAATTGCGTAGTGCCACCGGGCCTATGCACCGGGCACTGGAGGCTACGGCCTTATCGCAGGCCCTGCAAAAAGATGACCTGCCGGTAGCTGCATATGCCAGTTACCTGGCCTATATGGCATCCATAGTTGCCTGTTGCGAGCAGGAACTGTTCCCGTTGCTCAGCAATATCATCCCCGACCTGGCGCAGCGCCGCAAGCTGCCGCTGCTGGAGCAAGACCTGGCCCTGCTGGGCAGTGTGGTGGCCTTGCCCACTGTGCCTGCTTACCGGGGGCTGCCCGAAGAAATGGGTACCGGCTTCGCGCTGGGATACCTGTATGTAGTGGAGGGCTCGGTACTGGGCGGCCGTGTATTGCTGAAGCATATAGAAAAATGCCTGGGCTATAATGCGCAGGAGGGTGCAAGATTTTTTGCGGGCTATGGCGCAGCCACCGGCCCCATGTGGCGTAGCTTCCTGGAGGTCTTTACGGGCTATACCGTGGCCCATGGGCTGGGGGAGGAGGTGATAGGGGGCAGCCAGTACGCGTTCAGCAGTATCGGCGATCATTTTAACCAAAAGATGCAGTAATGAAGATAAAGGATATCGTAAACAGGGACATTGTAAATCTTAGCAACTGTGAACAAGAGCCGATACATATACCCGGCAGCATACAGGGTTATGGCTTTTTGCTGGCCCTGAAGCGCGATGACCTGGTGATAGATTACTGCAGCGGTAATATAAAAGAGTTTATAGGCGCAGGCCATGAGCAATGCCTGGGCAAGCGCTTTGCCGATGTCTTCGGCCCGGGGGCAGAGGCCTCGTTAAGGGCTTACCTGGGTGAGGTGCAATATGCAGTGAAGCCGCCGATGGAGCTGGGACTGAATGGCAATACCTTCCTCTGCACGCTGCACAGCAGCGGCGATATGTATGTGGCGGAACTGGAGCCCCTGGCGGCCGAATCGCCCGACATAAACGAGGTGTACAACCAGACCATACAGTTTGTAAGCTATATGGAGCGCTCAGAAACTTTGCAGGAGCTATGCAGCAAGGTGGCCGACCAGACCCGTGCTATTACCGGTTACGACCGGGTAATGATATACCGCTTTGACAAAGACTATAACGGCGAGGTATTTGCCGAAAGCCGTGCAGCGCACCTGGAACCCTTCCTGGGGCTGCATTATCCGCATACCGATATACCGGCGCAGGCCAGGCAGCTATACCTTACGAACCTGATGCGCATTATAGCAGATGTGAACTATAAACCCATACCCATATATACGCAGGACGATGCTGCAGGCAAGACCCTGGACATGAGCCGATCTTACCTGCGCAGTGTATCGCCCATACATATAGAGTACCTGCAAAACATGGGTGTGGGCGGCACGCTCACCATATCGCTGATACATGACGGACGATTGTGGGGCTTGATCACCTGTCATCATTATTCTGCCAAATATGTGCCCCTGTATTCGCGCATAGCAGCACAGATGCAGGGCCATTTCCTGACCTCGCAGATCAATGTGCGGCAGCTTAATGAAGAGTATAAAATGGCTGCGGCGATCAATGGCTCGCTTGAAGTATTGCTGGAGCAAAAGCAGGAAGCAGATATGGCCTCTTTCCGCAAGATCATCGGTAATCCCGACCTGCTGGCACTGTGCAATGCGGGCGGTGTGGCACTGCTTTTTGAAGAGCAGGTATATACTGCCGGTAATACGCCGGGAGCGGATGACATCCGCAAGCTATGCACCTGGTTGCATAAGCACAAGCCTAAAGGAGCGTTCAGCACATCGAAACTTGTAGAGGAGTACCCCGAAGCTGGTGCCTATGCCAATGTGGCTGCAGGTATTATCTACCACTCGTTGAGCGGTATACACAATGCCTGCATCATGTGGTTTGCCCCTGAAACGGTACAGGAGGTACACTGGGGCGGCGATCCCAATAATGCCATTATCAAAAACGAGAAAGGTTTATCGCCACGTAATTCGTTTGAGCTGTGGAAGCAGATCATCAAGAACGAAAGCAGGCCCTGGCGAAATGCCGAATTGCTGGCGGCTACGAGCTTTGCGCACGCACTGCAAAAGCATATAACCCTGATATTGATAACCGAAGAGGAGCAGAAGCAGCGATTGCTTACAGAGCAACTGCGTGCAGCCAATACCGAACTGGAAAATATCAACTGGATCAGCTCGCATGACCTCAGGGAGCCATTGCGGAAGATACAGATATTTTCATCGAAGGTGATGGAGCGGGAGAAAGAAGCATTGTCGGATACGGCTATGTTGTCCCTGCAAAAGATGAATAAATCGGCAGGTAAGATGCAGCAGTTGCTGTCGGATATCACGGCCTATAACAAAGTGAGGCTGGCAGCAGGTAAGCTGGACCCTGTGCAACTGGACGATGTGCTGGCAGAGGTAAAAGATGACCTGCATGAAGAGATAACAGATAAAGAGGCCACAATAACGACCGGCAAGCTGCCGGTGGTAAGTGGTGTGTCTTTCCTGCTCAAGCAGCTATTCATTAACCTGCTGCGCAACTCTATGAAATTTGCCAGGGAGGGCGAAAAGCCCGTGATCAGTATCAACTGCGTGTCGGACCATGCTACGTTGCCCGGCGAGCCACTTGAACTTTACCATATCGAGGTAAAAGACAATGGTATCGGCTTCAGCAATGACTATACCGAGAGTATATTTAAAGTGTTTACCCGCCTGCACAGCTTTTCGGAGTATGAAGGTTCGGGTATAGGCCTGGCGCTTTGCCGCAAGATCATGCAAAACCACAAAGGGTATATCCTGGCCAGCGGCCAGCCCGGTGAGGGTGCCACATTTTCCCTGTATTTTCCGTATTTAAGGGAGGAGTAGCTTAATACCCGGCAGCTATTCTTTACCGCGCTCTAGTGTAAAGCCAAAAGATGAACCTACCCCCGGCTTGCTACGGGCATTAACTGTTTGCCCATGGGCCTCCACAATGTGCTTAACGATGGCAAGGCCCAGGCCGGTGCCCCCGATGCTGCGGCTACGGCTGCGGTCGGCACGGTAAAAACGCTCGAAGATGCGGGACAGGTGTTCTTCGGCTATACCCGGCCCGTTATCGGATATTTCGGTATAAATATGTTTATCGTCCATCTCGTAGCAGCCGGCACTGATGGTACCATCGTCATTGCCATATTTCAGGGCGTTCTCCACGAGGTTGATGAGCACTTGTTTTATCTTGGGCTTGTCGGCGTATACTGTTAGGGGGCGTTCCGTTCCTTTTTTCAGTTCAAGGGTCACATTGCGCTCTTTGGCCTGCAGCGAGAGTTCTTCATACACATCTTTCACGAGGTCCTGCATCACGAAGGATTCCTGTATGATGGGTATGCGACCGGATTCGAGCTTGGATATCTCGTCGAGATCGTCAACAAGGCGCACGAGGCGATCGATACTCTTGGAGGCATTGCCAAGAAATTTTCGGTTCACGTTCTCGTCCTCAAGGGCCCCACCCAGCAGAGTATCCACATAGCCCTGTATGTTGAAGATGGGTGTGCGAAGCTCATGGGCCAGGTTCATGAGGAACTCTTTACGGAACTGCTCATTGGCGCGCAGCATATCTATCTCGTCCTTCTTCTGGTCGGCCCAGCGCTGTACATCGGAACTTACTTCTTCTATCGATTTACGGGGCAGGATGTTCTCGTAAAAGAACTCTTCCTTTTTGGTGGCCTTGGTCTGGTATATGAATTTGTATATCAGCTTGATCTTGCGGTATATAAAACGCTGGAGCGTATAATGGTAGAGCCAGTAGGTGATAACGAAGGTGAGCGCAAAAACAATAAGGGGCATATACCAATGCGGCTGCAGTGTAAGGCTGAGCAATGCATTGACGGTAGAGATGATAAGCGCCGTGAATAATGAAAGGAGCCTTGGCGACGGATTTTTGGTGCCTAATACCGACATAGGATACTAAGCTACTCCATTTCGAACTTATAACCTACACCTTTTACGGTGGTAATGAGGTCTATCCCGACTTTCTGGCGGATTTTGCGGATATGCACATCGATAGTGCGGTCGCCGACGATAACATCGGTGCCCCATACGCGCTGCAATATCTCGTTGCGCAGGAATACGCGGCCGGGCTTGGAAGCCAGCAGGGAAAGTAACTCGAATTCTTTTTTTGCGAGTAGTATCTCGTTGCCTTTGTAGGTAACGGTAAATTTGGTCTTGTTGATCTCCAGGTCGCCGAAGGTGAGCTTCTGCTCCTGGTCATCGTCTTTACGCAGGCGGCGCAGTGCAGCGCTGATGCGGGTGGCCAGCAGTTCGGGCTTTATTGGCTTGGAGATATAATCATCGGCCCCGGTCTTAAGGCCCTCTATTTCGGAACGTTCGTCGCTAAGGGCGGTAAGGAAGATGATGGCCGTCTGTTCGAACTCAGGCATGCGGCGCAGCTCTTTAAGGGTTTCTTTGCCGTCTTTGTTGGGCATCATTATATCGAGCAGTATCAGGTCGGGACGGAACTCTTTGGCTTTTCGTATAGCCTCCACGCCATCTTTAGCGGTCGAGATAAGGTAACCTTTGCTTTTTAGATTATAGCTGATGAATTCGACTATATCCGGTTCGTCATCAACTATAAGTATCTTTCCTGGTAACACTTCCATAATGTACTGCTAAGTCGTGTGCAAAAGTACCGCTGTGAATGTGAACAAAAAAGGAATAGCGTATTATCTTATTGTTACCGACAGCTAGCTAATGCAGGGTGAAAATATTATAAAAAAAGCGCCCTGCAAAATAGCAGGGCGCTGTATAAGTACTTATTTATCAATGGCTATTTCTTCAAGGTGACACTTCCGCTACCTATTTTGTAGCCTCCGTTGTATATCTCGATATTGTAGGCGCCAGCCTTATAATCGGTTACCTGGTGCCAGTCGACAGTAACATCTTTGACCGGCTGGCCCTGCTGCAGGGGTATATCTTTTACCAGCGTATAATTCACATTTTGACCATTTGCCAGGTTGATGCTGCCTGAGCCAAAAGCCGGGTCGCTGAAGGGGATACCATCAGGGCCGGTAATTTTTAACTGTACCTGCTTGGTGCCGCTTTCTGCAATGCGGTTCTCATCGATATCAAAAACAATGCGGAGCATATCCACTTTGCGGGCGTGCTCGGTAGTGCTTTCCTTTTTGCCACCCTTCATCAGGTGTATGGGGTTCATACGGATATTGGAGGCATGGAGTACGGAGCCCACTGTTTTGAGGGCTATATTACGGGTAACGGTGGAATCGCGCTCCTGCGCCAGCACTTCGTTCTTATTGCTAAGGTCCTGGTTCTCGCCCTCAAGCTCGGCTATGCGCTCCTCATATGATTTAACACGGGTATTGAGCCGGGCTATGAGGTCGCGGGCCTTTTTAAGGTCGCTGGCATTAGCCCTGCTATCGCCAAGTATATGGTTGATCTGGTCTTTCAGTTTGGCAATCTCACCGTTCTTGCTGTTGATGGTGCTATCCATCTCTGCGTTTTTAGATACCAGTTGGTCGAGACGTGCGAGTGCTGCATTGTAATCAGTCTCTACGGCCTTGCGGCTAGAGTCGGAAGTGGCAAGCTGCTCCTCAGTTTGGGCTTTTTCGTTGGCTGTTTTATTCTTCTGCACAAATAAGATGATGCAAGCCACGAGTAAAATGCCTATTATTACCCAATACACTACCGTATTTTTACGGGGTGGCTGCGATGAATTTTCAGTTGGCTGCTGAGAGGAAGGCTGATTAAAGTCCTGGCTCATAAAAGTTAGTTTTAGTTATTTTAGACACAAATATAGATATGTAATCCAGTAATGGAACAATTAAAAAATATCCTGTTCATAGACATAGAAACCGTGCCAGTTGTACCCGGGCATGCCATGCTACCGCCTGCATTGCAGGCCGAGTGGGCAAAGAAAGCAAAATACCTGAAAAGCAGCAATGATGAAAATGCAGGACCGGATGTGCTGTACGGTGAAAAAGCGGGGATATTCTCGGAATTCGCTAAGGTGGTATGTATTGGCTTCGCCAGCTTTCACAAGCATGGAGATACCTGGAAATTCAGGATGAAATCGCTGACAAATGATGACGAAAAAGTTTTGTTAAATGATTTTTGTGAAGTGATATCCAAGTTCACCGGCCGCTATAGTGAGTTACGGTTTTGCGGGCATAATATCAAAGAATTCGATATTCCCTTCCTTTGCCGGCGTATGGTCATAAACGACCTGCAACTGCCCGAGTGTATGCAGCTAAGCGGTAAAAAACCATGGGAAATAAGCCACCTGGACACGCTGGAGCTATGGCGTTTCGGGGATTATAAACATTTCACTTCGCTGGCTTTGCTGGCGGCCGTATTGGGCATACCTTCGCCGAAAGATGATATAGACGGTAGTATGGTGGGAGAAGTGTACTGGAAGGAGCGGGACCTGGCAAGGATAGGTAAATACTGCCTGCGCGATGTGCTGACCACTGCCAAAGTATTTTTAAGACTTAAGGGCATAAAGGATGAATTTCCCGAGCCTGTATTTGTAGATGAACATGACCGCTGACCTGAGAAAATTATTCCAATCGCTGAAGGCGAAACAATATGCACCCATCTACCTGATAGACGGGGAAGAGCCCTACTACCTGGACACGGTAACGCACTACTTTGAGAACAGCATACTGAATGAGGGGGAGCGTGATTTTAACCTCATGGTGCTGTATGGGAAGGACAGTGAGTGGGCCGATGTGGTGAATGCCTGCAGGCGTTTCCCGATGTTCGCAGAGCGGCAGGTGGTGATATTGAAAGATGCTGCACAACTGAAGGGCTACAATGAATTGGCCGGGTACCTGGAAAACCCTGCCCCAACCACCCTCTTCCTCATAGAGTACAGGGGTAAGAAGGCCGATGGCCGCAGCAAGACCACCAAGCTGGCCAAGGAAAAAGGGTTCTACTTCAGCTCAGAGAAAATAAAGGATGACCATGTACCCAACTGGATACAGCAATATGGTGTGGAGACAGACTTTCATATAGGTGAGCGGGAGTCGCAGATACTAGCTACTTACCTGGGCAATGACTTGCAGAAAATAGTGAACGAGATAGAGAAGGTGCGCATTAATGTGCCGGAAGAAAAAGCACTCTCGGCCGACCTGATACAAAAGTATATCGGCATCAGCAGGGAGTATAATGTATTTGAGTTTCCCGAGGTAGTGACCGGGCATGACCGGGATAAGCTGTATCGCATGCTGAGCTATTTTGCCGCTAACCCTAAATCGGCGCCGATGCCGCTGGTGATCGGCTCGTTCTACAATCATTTCAACAGGCTGTACCAGGCCAATTTTTTGAGGGGTAAAAGTGATAAGGATGTGGCTACCGCACTAGGCACCTATCCCAACAAAGCCAAAGAGGTAATGGCCCTGGCGCAGCACTGGCCGCTGGCGCGGGTGGAGCGCTGTATGCTGCTGCTGGGTAAATACAGTACCATGGCAGTAGGTATAGAAAGCAGTGTGCATGATGGTGAATTACTGAAGGAGATGGTGGGTATGATGATAGGATAAGTTAAAATTCAGACAGGAAAATTCAAAAACCACGGAATGCTTGTAAATTGAAGTGTGCGTAAGTATACTTTAGTTATTGCATGTGCCATTGTATCTATTTCTTCGGTTGCACAGAAGAAGTATGATGCAAGGCTGAGGAAACAACTGGATAGCCTGATGGTTGAGGACCAACGGTACAGGCAGTATATGAATACAGATGCTAAGAGCCGGGAGGCGCTTGACTCCCTATGGGCGCTGCAAGGCAGGCTGGATTCTTTGAATGTTGTATTCATTGAGCAGGTATTTAAAGCCAAAGGTTATCCCGGCGAATCGACGGTGGGAAAGCCTGCCAATGAAACTGCATGGTACATCATACAGCACTCTGAGAAGATCAAACAATATTTCCCGATGATGAAGGAAGCAGGTGAAAAGGGTGAGCTGCCGCAAAGGCTGGTAGCGATGATGGAAGACCGGTTGCTGACTGAAGACGATAAAGAGCAGGTGTATGGCACACAGGCTACGAGCATACCGGCCTTTGACAGTGCGGGACACCAAACAGGCGTGAAGGGCTATGTGATATGGCCAATAAAAGACCCGGAGCATGTGAATGAAAGGCGAAAGAAAGCTGGGTTTGCCGAGACGGTGGAACAGAATGCAAAAGACATGGGGATAGAATATAAAAAAATGACTATGGAAGAGTTAAGAGCGACAAGGCAGGCAATAATATACAGGCAGCCTTAGGCTTATTTAAGAACGCTAATGCTGTATTCTTTATCACGATGTAACTGATCTTTAAGTGCCTCGAGTGAATCGAATTTTTCTTCATCGCGCAGGCGGGCGACAAATTCTATCTCGAGCATATCACCGTATATCTCTTTGTCGAAATTGAAGATGTTCACTTCTATTTTGATACTCTTGTCGTCGGTGACGGTGGGATTGTGGCCGATGCTCAACATGCCTTTAAACGAAGTGCCCTGCCACCGGGCATAGACTGCGTAGATGCCGATGGCGGGCAGTATTTGCTCCGGCTCGGAATGGCGAATGTTGGCCGTGGGATAGCCGATGGTACGGCCAAGTTTATTGCCCTCTATAACGGTGCCGCTAATGGTATAATTGCGTCCCAGCATATGCCCGGCATCACTGATGCGGCCTTCGGCAAGGGCTTTGCGTATCTTGGTGGAGCTGACAGCGGCTTCGTCTATGAGTTGTGCCGGTATCTCGAAGACCTTGTATCCATATTCGGCAGACTGCTCTTTTAAGAGGTTGATATCGCCTTTCCTATCATGACCGAAATGATGGTCGTAACCGATGACTATACTGTGTGGCTGAAATTTTTTGACCAGGAAATCACGAATGTATTCCGTAGCAGACAGTTGGGAGAACTCACGGGTAAAGGGGGCGACCACTACATGGTGTATGCCGGCTTTGACAATGAGATCGAGTTTTTGCTGCAGGGGGGTGATGAGCTTTATAGGCTGCCCGGGGAAGAGCAGCTTGCGCGGGTGCGGCTCGAAGGTGATGACAATGCTCTCGCCTTTCACCGATTTAGTGTGCCTTACCACTTCATCGAGTATGGTACGGTGACCAAGGTGCACACCGTCGAAGGTGCCTATGGTAAGCACCGCATGCTCGAAACGTGGTAAGCTGTCTATGTCGAAATATAATGCCATTGATCAAGCCTGAACAAGCAAGGCGTGCTGGCGAGCCCGCCTGTTATTCTATTTTTAAAGGGTTGAATGTTGGTGATGTTTTTATATAAATGCCATCTACTCCAGCGCCCATTCCAAAACCGCAATCGGCAGCGTTTTCTGCAGTTTGTATAACAAGGAAGCCATTAAAAAAATGAAGGCTGAATTTGCAATTGCCAAACTCGGAATTCTCATACAGGGCTACATAATTATTGATAGCAATGGTGTCATCTTCCACGGTGGCCATATGATAGGCCGGTGTCCCGGTGACACAAGATGCATTAAAGATGATATGTGCTGCATCCAGTTGTTTTATGGATACTTCGCCCATACCGCCCTCTTTGGGATATTGGTAGCGATAGGTGCCATCTATTTTGCCGGGGGTAAAAGAAATAGTTTTATCTATAGAGGTATCCTTAGGCAAAAGGCTGAAAGAAAATTCTTTGTTGCCACTGTACCACTGACCCGTGAGACTGTCATTGCTGTAAGTGCCAGACCATGTGCCGGAAATAAGACCGCTATCGGAAAATTCTTTTATCATGTACATGGACGGTGCCAATTGCCCCAGTATTCTTATCGGCTTTTTGTTGCTGCTGTTCAGGTAAACCAACTCACCTGCCAATACACTGTCCTTAAGTGCAAAGTGCATAAATACCGGTATGTTTCCCCTGATCGTTCCTGTCCATGACCTGGTGTCGCTGTTGTCTTTTGCTGTACTTGCGATTGCAGGCGTTCTGTCTGCCGGCTTATCAGCTGTGCCATTACAGGCGGCAAACAATATAAGTGCAACAATAAAGACGATCCTGTTCATAAGCGCTTATTGTAAAGACATCAGTACTTCATAAAACCTGAAGGCATCCTCAAAGGTGTTATAAAGCGGCACGGGGGCAATGCGGATCACATTTGGTTCGCGCCAGTCGGCAACCACGCCATTTTGAGTTAGCTTTTCAAATACTTCGCGGCCCCTTTCGGCAAAGAGGAGCGATAACTGGCAGCCACGACGCGAAGGCTCCGCCGGTGTGATGATCCCGAAAGGCAGATGCTTTATTTGTTTTAATAAATATTCAAGATAGCCGGTGAGCTTTATGCTTTTTTCGCGGAGTTCGCTGATCCCGGCTTTTTCAAAAATATCGAGTGCGGCATTGTGCGCCACCATATTGAATACGGGGGCATTGCTCATTTGCCAGCCGGCAACACCTGGCTGGGGTATAAAGCCCTTCTCCATTTTGAAGCGGGTCTTTTCATCGTTGCCCCACCAGCCTGCCAGCCTGAAACTTTTGGGGTTATTGCCATGATGCTCATGCACATACATGCCGCCAACCGCACCGGGGCCCGAATTGAGGTATTTATAAGAACACCAGCAGGCAAAATCGACCCCCCAGTCGTGCAATTGCAGGGGAACATTGCCTACGGCATGTGCAAGGTCGAAACCGGCGTAGGCACCATTGCGATGCGCCACATCGGTTATTTTTTTCAGGTCGAAGAACTGGCCGGTGTAATAATTGACACCACCAATCATTACCATCTGCAGGTGCTCGCGGTTATATTCTATAGCATTAATGATATCTTCTTCTTCAATGATGTGCTGCCCCTCGCGCGGGCTTATCTCTATAATTGCATCCTCAGGGTCATAACCATACATGCGCACCTGTGTCTCTACCGCATACTGGTCGGAAGGGAATGCCCCGGCCTCCATGAGGATCTTATATTTTGTGCTATCTGGGCGATAAAAAGAAAGCATGAGCAGGTGCAGGTTGACTGTAAGTGCATTGGCTGCCACCACTTCGCCGGGTTGTGCTCCTACAAGCTTTGCAAGCCGGTCGGTAAATAAGTGATGATAGGAAAACCAGGGATTGCGTGCGCGGAAATGGCCTTCAACCCCATGTTTGGCCCAATCGTCGAGCTCCTTCTCCATTAAATAAGCAACGCTCTTAGGCTGTAATCCCAGGGAGTTACCGCAAAAGTAGCAGGCATCTTTGCCATCGTGCTGTGGGAATAAGAACCGTTCACGGAATGAAAACAAAGGGTCGGTCCTGTCCTGCGCCTGTGCGTACTCCAATGATGCTTCGTATGAAATGGGCATGTTTAAAATATTATCACTTTAGGGGCAAAAATACAGGACTATGTTAAAGTTTAGGGAATTATTTCTGCCCCGACCATATGATGGCAATAGCTATGGCATGATTGTTTAAGTGTTGCAGGCAAAACGGAATTGTTATGAAAAAGATATGTTTATTTATTACGATGATGATCTTCAGTCTTGTTCTTACACAAGATAGTTTTGCAAGGACCGGAGATATAGGTCTTGGTTTGCGTGCTACCCCCGATGGCGGTGGTTTTACCGGTAAATTCTTCATTGACAGGAACCTGGCAATAGAAGGGCAAATGAATGCAGGTGGCGTACTGGGCTGGGAAGACGGTACCAGTTTTAATGCCGTAGCGCTGATAGAATATCATATATACCTGCCTAATCCTGACTGGCGTATCTTCTTTGGCGGCGGTATGCATGCCGGGGTGTGGGACCATAATGGCCGTGTATATAACTATGAGACAGGACGCTATGATGCTGATAATGAAGGCATATTCGGTATAGATGGTATCGGTGGTGTGGAATACAGGTTTCGCAAGATACCGCTGGGCTTAAGCGCTGATTTTAAACCAGCTATAAATTTTGTGCGTGATGTAAATTACTTCCCGCATAATATGTTTGGCTTAAGTGCTCGTTTTTACCTGTAAACGGTTTACAGATATTCATTGATAAAATGATAACGCCGGTCGATGACCGGCGTTACTGTTTTTGTTGCTAACTTAAATGTATATTTGAGGATAAAATAAATAACAATGAAAGGTTTATATGTTGTTTTGGGCATTTTATTGCTCCTTGTACTAATGGGCGGTTGCAGCTATAACGGCATGAACAAAATGAGGGGAGATGTGGATGAGAAGTGGGCAAATGTTCAAAGCAGTTACCAGCGCCGCAGCGACCTGATCCCCAACCTTGTAGCCACTGTAAAGGGCGTGGCCGATTTTGAAAAGACCACCCTGACACAGGTGATAGAGGCAAGGGCCAGCGCAACGAAGATGACCGTAAATGCGAATGACCTGACCGCTGAGAAGCTGCAGCAGTTCCAGCAGTCGCAGGGGCAACTGAGCCAGGCACTGGGCAGGCTGATGGTTGTGGCAGAGCAATATCCCCAACTGAAGGCTAACCAGAACTTCACCCAACTGCAGGACCAGCTTGAAGGCACGGAAAACCGCATAAAAGTAGCCCGTGATGAATATAATGCCGTGGTAAAGACCTACAATGTAAAGATCACGTCTTTCCCGCAGGTAATGTATGCGGGTATGTTCGGGTTCACGAAAAAGCCCTGGTTCGAGGCCGACAAGGGAGCTGAGAAGGCCCCTGCCGTACAGTTTTAAAAAGAGAAGGCTATGTTCTTATTACCGTGGAAAAAAAGAGCCATACTGGATGAAGAATCGCAGCAACGCGTGGTGGCCTGCATTAAAGAAGCTGAAGGCAAGACCACGGGGGAGGTGCGCGTGTTCGTGGAGCGGAAATGCGCTTATATGAATGCCATGGACCGTGCGGTAGAATTATTCGGTAAGCTAGCTATGTATAAAACCGAGATGCGTAATGCTACTATAGTATACCTGGCAGTGGATGACCGGCAGTTCGCCTTATTTGGCGATACGGCAATTTACGAAAAGGCCGGGGGACCTGCCTTTTGGGAGCAGGCGGCATCAAGGCTCAAGGAATACCTGAAGAAGGATGAGGTGACAGAAGGGCTTTGTGCCTGTGTAACGGAACTGGGCCATGCACTGGCCACTCATTTCCCTTTTGATCCGAACATAACGAAGAATGAGCTGCCTGACGAAATAGTATTTGGTAAATGATGAATGTGCTCCATAAAATATCGTTGCGTGTATTGGGGCTTTTATTCCTGTTGCTCGCGGCAACAATGGTAAAAGCCGGTGATGATGATTTTCCGCCAAGGCCATCGCCCCCAAGGCTGGTGAATGACCTGGCCGGTATGATGAACCCACGTGAACAGTCGGAACTTGAAGACAAGCTGGTGGAATTTGACCGGACCACCTCGACACAGATCGCGGTGGTGACAATAAAATCGCTGGGGAGTTATGATGCCAGCGACTATGCCATAAAACTCTTTAATAAATGGGGTATAGGCCAGGCGGGGAAAAATAACGGGGTGCTGATATTTGCATCGCTGGGTGACCATAAAATGTGGATCACTACCGGGCGGGGTGTGGAAGGGGCGCTTACCGACCTGCAATGCGGTGAGATAGTACGCAACGAGATGCGCCCCGCATTCAAAGAAGGGAATTACTACCAGGGTTTTTCGCGTGCTGCCGATGCTGTGATCGCGGCAACGAAAGGTGAATATACTGCTGATAAGAAGGAGCATAAGGGAATGCCCATATGGGGCACGATACTTCTTATCGCTATCATCTACTTTATCCTATGGTTGCTGAGCAAGCGCGGCGGCGGTGGCGGTGGTAATTATATGAGTGGTCGTGGATGGGGCGGATTTGGTGCCGGCTGGATGATCGGCAGCATGATGAACCGAGGCTCAGGCGGCTGGGGCGGTGGCAGCAGCGGTGGCTGGGGCGGCGGTGGCGGCTTCGGTGGCTTTGGAGGAGGCAGCAGCGGCGGCGGCGGTGCCGGGGGCAGCTGGTAATATTATTTGTATTAGAAATGCACATTGTAAAAAATATTTTGCTGGAAGGCAGCTTTGGTAAACCTATACCAACTGACATCTTTTACCTGCACACTGAACGGTCAAAGCCTGTTGTCATCTATTCGCATGGTTTCAACGGCTTTAAAGATTGGGGTAATTTCGACCTTATTGCGGAGCAGTTCGCATCGGCGGGCTTTGTATTCATCAAATTCAATTTTTCGCATAACGGTACTACGCCGGAGCATCCTGAAGCCTTCGTGGATATGGAGGCCTATGCTAATAATAATTACACTACAGAACTGGAGGAACTGGGTGCTGTGATCAACTGGGCCCTCTCTGAGGGACATGAGCATGCGGGGCAAATAGATAAGGAAAAGCTATTTCTCATCGGGCACAGTCTTGGCGGGGGCATATCCATCCTGAAGGCTGCTGAAGACAGCCGGGTAAAGGAAGTGGCCACATGGGCATCGATACATAAATGCAAGACCCCATGGGGCGGATGGCCAACCGACCGGATAGTGGAGTGGAAAGAAAAGGGCGTGACCTACACGACCAATAGCCGCACAAAACAGGAGCTGCCACTCAACTACCAGTTGTACGAAGATTATCAAAACAATAAGGAGCGCCTGAATATACAGGATGCGCTCAAAAAGCTGGATATACCGCTGTTGTTCTGCCATGGGATAGATGACACCTCTGTGCCGGTGGAAAAAGCTTACACCCTGCACCGCTGGCATCCCTCTGCCGAGTTGTTCCTGGTGCCCTCCGACCATGTATTCGGACGCAAGCACCCATGGACCGAAAACCACCTGCCTAAGGCTATGCAGGAAGTGGTGGAACATACGATAGAATTCTTCAACAACCCTGCTTAGTTACAGTTGCTGGTATTCCCATGCAGGATTACCCTTCAGGCCACTATTGTTGTAAAAACCAATGAAATGCAGTTTGTAATAAACGCCTTCTGAAGCGTGTATGATATAGTTGTAGCCGGTATTTATGGTATAGCCGGAGCCATTGTATGTTTTCCAGTCGTAACCAATAGTACTGAGGTCGTAAGCAAAACTGTAGCGGCCCAGGTCTGCAAAAACTATATCCTTAAAGCCGGTATTTGTGTCGCGGACGGCCATCGTATTATAGCGGTTGAGCAAACAGCCGGTAACGAGATAGGGCACTGGCGGCACCTCGTCATAAAAAACGTAAGTATATTGTGTAAAAGCAATATCCCAGCTGTTCTTTGGCGGTTCTACCAATAGCTGCATGCGTGTGCTGAAGGACAGGAAAGCCAGGTTATAGGTGGTGTCTTTAGTGATCGTGACCGTAGTGTCGCCTGTGCCATCAAGGGCCGCGAAGCGGAGTGTGTATGAATCGCTGCTGACCGAGAGCAGTTGTAACTTTTCCATTCCCTGCTGTTGTCCCAGTTCGTTAAAGCCCCTGTCAATAATGTAAACATTTGTGTCGCTGCGCCAATCACCTATGGCTGTGCTATCCATCTCGCCATTGCAGGCATCCCATTTTTTATTTGCTGCGAAACCTGCCGTATCATTATAACTTACCGAAGTAAAAGCGGTCTTCCCGGTGTTCCGTGCAAACATAGATTTAGATGTGTTGAGCACTACATGATATCCATTTGCTCCAGTTTCAAAACCAATATCCCATATGGTTTTCAGGTTCCGGCCTACTTCCGCATTGTTCTTAAGGCTGAAATAGACCTGGTATTTGTAGGTAGGGTCCATACTTACCGTGGCACCTGTGACATCGCCCGATTGATGTACGGGTACGGGAAGTTCTTTTTTAATGCAACTGTCCAGTGTGAGCAATAGCAGTAAAAGATATGCGCAGGCAGGTAGTTTTATCATTGCTTATGGAATTTAATATTGAGTTTTACGAAGTAGTAGCGCCCCATACCAATAGCAGCAGTGCCGGTGGCAGATGAGTGTGCTGTGCCTGCTGCATATGCAATTATGTTCTTTACGTCAAAGAGATTTTTACAGCCGACAGTAATATCCATGTGCTTGTTGAAAAGGGATTTGGATAAGGTGGCATCGGCGATATGGTAGTCGCCGGTATAAGCCTGCAGGGTATTATTGGCAGCATCGGCAATGTATGTAATAAAGCGCCCCGTGTACTTATAGAACAGGGATGCGCTAAGGCCATAAGGGGGGATGCTGTATGTTATGCTGCTCCTGAACTCGGGTGAATAGCTGAATTTGGGCACATCATTGTTCTCAGACAATGCGTTGTAAGTGCCGGTATAAGCTGTCCCAAGCGATAAGCTTATGTGCTTAAAAGTGACATCGGTGCCCAGTTGCAGTCCCTGCGTTCTGTATTTGCCTATGTTCACATAAGTATATTCATTGGCAGCGCCACCAGAAACCGAGGCTAGTGTGATGAGGTCTTTTATGTTGTTATAAAAGCCGGCGCAATTCACCCTGTAATCCAGCTGTTGATACCTGGCTGTATAAACAGCGGAAACGCTATAATTGTTCGAGTATTCTGCTGCAAGATCATCGTTGCCATGTATGTTGTGATTAATGTCGACGAAATCGAAATAGAGTTCTTTCAGGTTGGGCTCACGGAAACCTTTGGCATAAGATGCCCGAAATGCCCAGTTTTTACCGGGTTTATACAGTATGTTCAGTGATGGCACAAGGGGAGCATTGTAGCGTGTGTTGTAACCATAACGAAGGCCGGGCCGTATGGTGAAACGGGAGAAAGGTTTATATTCTGCACTGGCAAAAATGGCATAGTTGCCCATTTGTTGTTTTTGATCGAGTATTAATGTGCTGTTGGCATTTTGTATGCTGATATCGTAACCCGCCTCGTAGCTGATCCTGGCCTGGCCGTTACTATGGCTGAACGTGGCCCTGCTGCTGCATTCATTATACCTTGAAGTGTCCTGCTGTCCGGGAGTGAGGATATCCGAAAGCGTAGTAAGGTTTTTTGTGAACTGGTTCTTTACGCGTTTGTAATCGTTATAGGCGACCTGGAAATTGATGCGCTTATGCTGCCCTATACGGGCGTTTGCAAAAAAAGCATTGTCGAAGCGGCGGGTATGGTAATAATCATCGAAGGCCATCTCGTAATATGGCAACATCGGCATACCCCTGTTTGTGATGGTTTCATAGAAATAATTGCTTTTATAGTTCAGGCTCAGCTTGTTGAGCGCACAGGTGTATTGCATCCCCGCATTATATTGTTCGCGGGGCTTCCACTGGGCAACCCTTCCTGTGTCGGCGGGCTGTGCTTTGAAGTCAAAAAAGCCGGCATTGTCGTTGGGGCTCCAGCCATCGAAAAAGTTCCTGTTACCATTGAGCAATATGGTGTGCCTGCCTTTATGTAAGCCGGCATCCATACTGATATTGTATGTGCCGATGCTTTCGTAATAGGCGCCTACGATTGTCTCAAAAGGTGTTGATTGTGTTTTTTTGGTTACAAGGTTTATCGTACCGGCTATCGCATCCGTGCCGTAGGATACCGACATGGGGCCTTCTATGATCTCTATACGGTCTATATTGTTAAGATTTACCTGCGACAGGTCGATGCTTCCATTCTGCTTACCGATGATTGCCACGCCATCCACTAATATTTTTGCTCCCTCACCATATGACTGACTGCCCTGTATGTTAAGGCCGGCCCCAAATATCGCATCCTGTGAAATGCGAACGCTGAGCTGGTTGGTAAGCACGTCGCGCAGGTTTTGCGCAGCCATGGCATCTATTTTTACACGGTCTATAACTTCTATCTTCTGTACTGCATTCTCTTTACTGTTGGGTGCATACTGGCCGGTGATCACCACGTCATTCATGTTTAGCTGCATAGCTTCCCTGTTGCTGCTGTCCCTGATCGCCTGTGCAGCGGCGGGAAGTGATGCGACGATAAAGGCGGCGGTTAATATTCTTTTCTGCATATGCTTAATTGTTGTGAAAAGCAAACAAATCTTCATGTTCCAGTTTGTTGCGGCCTGCCAGCAGCAGGTGCAGCAGGTCTTTTAGCTCATTGAGGCTATAGATGATGCTGACCGATCGTGAGTCGGTAGGAATGCTGATCACTTTCTGGTCGGGGAAGGAATGAAGATTGTATGCCCGGTACTGTTCATCTGCATAGCGGATGAACTCGTAGAACTGATCGCGGGTGAGGGATAGCACCACGGAGGCAAATGCTACCTGTATACGGCCGCAATTTCGACAGTGTATTACGTAGCCGTTCCTGTTCTTTTTTATCGTGTCGTAATTGCACATGTTGCTTTATATTGTTTATCAGCTCAGTTGCTGGATGATGATTGCAATGACCGGGGGCAGCAGGCCAGCGGCGATGAACCACTTGCCCCGCCCGCTAATGCCATGTTTGCCTTTAAGGATAAAAAGCCCCGTAACGCTGATTATGATCAGCATGATGGCGAAGATGTCGGAGACCCATTTCCAGCCTTTTAGGCTATTGCGGTGCAATACGTTGGACTGGTAAAACAGCGGGCGACGTTCCACCTTTTCATATATTCCGCTATGCTTGTCGAAATTCACATGCAGCGAGGCATTGTCGTAATATATCTTCAACTGGCCTTGTACAGGTATATCATATACTTTGTACCTGGACTCGCCAACAAGGCTGCCCAGCCGGGCAAGCAATGTTTTGTTGATATCATGTCCTGATAAGGCACTGCCAATGCTCACCGTTTTTTTACTGATAATGAAATCGGGGTCCCAGTCATTTATATGGTTCAGTGCAAGGCCCGATATGCAATAAATGATTATCAGGGATGAAAAGAAATATCCCAGGTCGCGATGGGTAGCAACATTAAGCCGTCGCAGTTTTTTTATCCGGGGTGAACTCATTTAAGGGCTTGTGTTTGTTCTGCGTTTATTTTGGCTGCATAGTCGCGGCTTATATTGATGACCCAATTCTCTACTGTTGTATCGGGCAAGATGGCATCGGCCATATAACGTACCTTTTCTTTTGATCCGGGTATTTTAGCAATGCCGCCACCGATGATCTTTACCTGGAACATCTCGTCATGCGCCACCAATACAGGGATCACTACAGCGTTATCACGTTTCTTTAATGCACGCTTAATTGCCACAGTTGTAGAGTCGGGATTGTAATGTGCCACATGCCCGCACCAGCCATATGAATATGCGGAGATGCCGCTGTTTTGTTGAACATAATCGCCAACTTTTGTCAGTAATTCCGTCCATTCTGTATTGTAGGTTTCGTCGCCATAGGCTATGAGTACAAGACCTTCATGGGCAGGGTCTTTCGATAAGGCCAGGCTGCGCCGCAGCACATTTTTTTGTAAAACTGCCGTGAAATCCAGTAAGGGTGTTATATGGGTATTGGCTTTGGGCTTGAAGCGTTCAATATTCTCGATCTTCAATGTTTCCATGGAATGAGGGTCTTCTTTCTGGCCAATGATCGTAGGTATGTCATCGAAAGAGTGTGTGCTTACCGTGAGGAATATGGGAACGATAATGACATCGGTATAGCCTTCTTTGTCAAACTCTTTGAGACGGGTGGCTATAGAAGGTTCTGTGTATTCCATGAAGGCTGTCTTTATGCCTTTGATGTCGCTGTCGTTCAGTATGGGTGCGGTCACTCTTTTCTGCAGGTCGAGCAGTGCATTGCGCCAGGTCTCGGAACGGGAGCCATGGTTTACCATGAGGATGCCGATTTTTTTGTTCCCGGCCATTTTGCTTTTGGAACTGTTCCCGTTTTGCCCGCATGATGTAAGCAGGCCTATGCCAAGTATAAGTGTAAGCAGTCGTATGGTGTAAAATGTTGAGGCTTTCATTTTTCGTGTTGTTTTTTTTATTGAATAACCCCACCCTGTACAGGGTGGGGCGCTTTATTTGCCGCAATGGCTATTGAATAATTAGTTTTTGCGTTACAGATCCGCCGGCAGATGATAGTGTGACCACATATATCCCCTGGCTGAGCGAATGGGAGGGCAGCTTATAAAGATGCAGGCCGCTGCTGCTATTAAGCCCTGTACTGCATACGGTTCTTCCGCTAATGCCTGTGATGTTAAGTTGTGCGTTGCTAACAGGGCTTGCAAAGCTATAGGCAATAGTTACATCCTGCCCGCTGGCAGGATTGGGATATACTGCCGCAGCTACTTTTATGGCGCCCAGCCCATGAACCGACGTGGCGGTATATAATTTTTCTTTAGAGAATATATAGTTGCCATCAGCACTGCCGCCAAAACCGGTGAATATCACTTTCCATATGTCGCCGCCAGCTGTTTTTACAAAATACAGCAGTGAATCCTGTATGTCGTAGCCCGTGCCGTTAAATGACTTCCAGTTATAGCCTATGGTATTGATCTTTGTGCTGAAGGTGGCTGAATTATAATCGGTATAGGTGTCTTTATCAGGTACATCACTCACTTTTGCTATCTCAGTACCCTCGTTGGCCAATACGCCTGTTACGGTGTATGCGCTGGGAATGAATGCAGTATGCTGTGTGAAAACAAGGTCCCAGTCGGCAGAAGCCGGTTCGCGGTCGAGGACAGCATCATTTTGTATAGAATAGTATGCAAAATTCTTACTGTTATAGGCCGTTTTATCCAATGTTTGCAGTTGCTCGTTGCTGCCATCGAGATCGGCGTATTTGAAGGTATATACATTGGATGCCAGCGATATGATACAGAGTTTCTTATAATCCCCGTTAGCCAGTTTTACAATATATATAGAATCGCCGGTAACAATATGGGTAGTCATATTGTATACGCCCCAATCAAGATTGTATGGATCGTTAGCATCAGGATAGTTGCCGATAGCGCCTGTCCAGGAAGTGTCGGAATTCCAGTGAGCATCCCAAATATCCATACCTGTGGTGTCTACAGATGACCAGCCGGCTGTATCTGAGCCTGGATATTTCCATACCATGGTGCCGGTCACCGAATTGATCATTACCGATGAGCCATAGCCAGAAGCATCGAAGGCGATGTCCCAGTTATTTTTAGGTGCTGTGCCCTGTTCATCGTTTTCGAGGCTATACCATACCTGGTTGGCGTATGATGCAGCAATAGAGACGGTATCGGTGACCGGTGCAGCAGAGGATCTTATAAGGGCTGTTGCCAGGAGCATTGTAAGGAGCGCTTTTTTCATTGTTCGTTATATTATGGTTGAGTATATTAGTTTTGATCGATAATTGCATTGGTGGTGGCGGTCTCCGTATGCCTCCATGCGCATCCACAGCCATCTTGCCCCGGGCCATATCAGCACACGGAAAGCAAAACGGAGGGCCACCATTTGAACATTGCGGCGCCGCAATGTTTTTTTATCCTTATTTGATTAATTGAATTGACCGCGGCAAGAAGCGGTAATTACTGGGGCAAGAATTACAGGTGCGAAAGTAAGTAGCCATTGAATAGGCAATTTTTAAAAATGGGAAAAGAGTTAACTGAATTGGGAAAAGTGTACAAGTTCCTGTATTAGGCGATATTTTATATATCGGTCAAAAAACTTCTATTTGAGGCTATAATTTCCATCCTCAAGTATTACCTTTGCCCTGTTTAAAAATAATCCCAATATTTTTTCAGAATAATGTTGCGTGAAGAGCCTATAAAAGCAAGAGGGCAAATGGTAGTACTGGACCGCGTTAAAGATTACGCCCAGTTGCTGAAGCCCAATCTTAGCTTTATGGTAGTGTTTTCGAGTGTAGTTGGCTACCTGCTTGCTCCCAATACCACTTTTGAGTGGAAAGAAGTGATCATCCTGTTTGCCGGCGGCCTGCTGGTGACCGGCGGAGCAAATACCATTAACCAGATACTGGAGCGATACAGCGATAAACTGATGAAGCGCACTATGTACCGGCCTATGCCTGACGGCAGGATGGGGGCTACAGAAGCATGGATATTTGCTGCGCTTACAGGTATCACCGGGGCATTATTGCTTGGTTATTTCTTCAACCCGCTTGCGGGTCTATTAAGTTTTACATCCCTGCTGCTTTATGCATTTGCGTACACACCTATGAAAAAGGTGCACCCCGTAGCTGTGCTGATAGGTGCCATACCCGGAGCCCTTCCCCCCCTTATTGGCTGGGTGGCGGCCACTAATACCCTTACGGGGCCCCTGGCCCTGGGTGGTTGGGTGCTGTTCCTGATACAGTTCTTCTGGCAATTCCCTCATTTCTGGGCTATAGCATGGGTGGGTTTTGATGATTATGAGAAGGCAGGAATCCGTATGTTGCCCTCAAAACAGGGTAAGACGCGCTTTACAGGGCTGCAATGTATGTTCTATAGCCTGGTGCTGATACCTATGGCTGTAATGCCCCGTACGGTAGGCATCAGCGGCAATACGGGTATGCTGATAGGCGTAGCCTGCGGGTTGCTGTATTTTGCCGCTTCCTTTGTGTTTTATAAAAATAACGACCATAAGTCGGCTAAAAGGGTAATGTTCTCATCCTTTATCTATTTACCCACCGTACTGCTTGCCTTACTTTTTGATAAAATGTGATACTGAATATGGATAAGATAATGGAACAAGCAACGCCACAACGTAAAAAGATACATCCGCAAAAATTCATGCTATGGGTGGCTATGGCCAGCATCGTAATGATGTTTGCGGGCCTTACCAGCGCATATATGGTACGGGAAGCGCAAGGGAACTGGGTATTTTACCGGCTGCCCTTCGTATTCAATATCTCGACTGTAACAATCATAGCCAGCAGTATTACGATGGCTTTAGGTTTGCGGGCTTTTAAAAAGCGTCAAATGCCCCGTTTCAAAGCCCTGATCACCGCTACATTATTGTTAGGTGTAATGTTTGGAGTTTTGCAGTTCATTGGCTTTAATGTACTGTATGAGAATAATATACGGGTAGATGGTAACCCCAGCGGCTCATTCCTGTTCATTATCGCCGGATTACACTTATTGCATATTTTGGGTGGGATAATTGCATTATTAATTGTATTTTTCCGTGCCTTCAGAACAAGAGTGAAGATATATAATACCACAGGACTGGAGATCGTGTCGACATACTGGCACTTTGTGGATGTATTGTGGATATATTTATTTGTGTTCTTTCTGGCAAATCAATAAAATTGTTTCGAAATTCGCACCCGAATTTACAGTATAAAAAGTAACCTTAAAATAAGATATGTCACAAGCTACAGCTACTACAGCGCCTGAAACCAAAATGTGGGGAGGCGGACGTTCTCCTTTCAATGTGAGCTACGGAAAAATAATGATGTGGTTTTTCCTTTTGTCCGATAGCTTCACCTTCGGCGCGTTGCTGATCGCCTACGGTACTACCCGCTTTTTTAGCGCAGTATGGCCCGACCCTAACCAGGTGTTCAAGTCATTCCCCTTTATGGGTGAGGCTAACCTGCCTCTGCTGTTTGTGAGCTTGATGACCTTTATACTTATCATGAGTTCGGTAACTATGGTGCTTGCGGTACACGCAGGGCATTATGGCGACAAGCAAGGTGTGATAAAGTGGATGCTTTGGACCATAGTAGGTGGCATATGCTTCCTGAGTTGCCAGGCATGGGAATGGACACACCTGCATAGCGAAGGCGGCTGGTGGGGCTCTTTTACTGATGCTTCTACACCCATATCAGCTTTCCACCATTTCTTCAGTCCGCATAAAGAGGCTGTACAGGCGGCACTACCGGCGCATGGTATGCAGGCCACGCACGACTTTTTTAATTACTTCTTTACCATCACCGGTTTCCATGGTGCGCACGTTACCAGTGGCGTGATATTTAATATCGTTATCCTTATCAATACGGTAAACGGTACTTACGAGCGCCGCGGGCATTATGAAATGGTAGAAAAAGTAGGTCTTTACTGGCACTTCGTGGATCTTGTATGGGTATTCGTATTTACTTGCTTTTACCTGCTTTAATCCAAGAAAACAAAAATCGTTCACAACATAACTAACAATATAAAGAATGTCTCAGCATCATAGCCAAAACGAAATACAGCACTATTACGAGGGCGACCAGTCTAAGCTCTATTCCGGCATCATGCAGCATCATGGTGACATAAATTCTTCAGAAAGTAAGAAACAAGTGGGCAGGATATGGAAAGTATTCTGGATACTGCTGGTAGTAACCGTAGTAGAGGTGATATTGGGTATGTTCTTCAGTCACCATATGCCCAAGGCACTGGTCGCATTTTTCTTCCTGGCGCTTACCCTGCTTAAAGCCGGTTACATCGTAGCTATCTTTATGCACCTTGGTGATGAGATAAAGAGCTTCCTGATAACGGTATTGATACCACTCACGCTGTTCATATGGTTTATCATAGCCTTCCTTGCTGATGGTGGGTTCTGGTTGTTTATGAATAGTACTTCGCCAACAAGGTAAGATCTTCTTATCTTTACGGCATCTTTTAAAAAATGGCCAGGAAAAATTCAAAACGATACATAATTGGACTAGCGGTAGCACTTTTGCTACCGCTTTCTGTTTTTTACATTACCCGGAAGTTTGCCGTAGGTGTTGTAAAGCTGCCTAAATATTATATAATTGACAGGATAGACAGCCAGCAGGTGAGTGGAAGCATGAAATATGATACGGTATTTCATAAGGTTGCTGACCTGCAACTGACCAATCAATTAGGCAAGATGGTATCGGTCAATAATGATCTTAAGGGTAAGATAGTGGTCGTTGATTTTTTCTTTAGCCATTGCACTTCAACCTGTCCAAAGCAAACCCGCAATATGGCCATGCTGCAAAAGGCATTCAAAAAAAATGATACTGCTGTGCAGTTTGTCTCGATCACTGTTGACCCCGTACGGGATTCCTTCCCCGCATTACGTGATTATGCCGATAAATATGAAGCGAACCATGATCACTGGTGGTTCCTGACTGGTGATAAGCGGGATATCTATGATTATGCCCGCAACCAGCTACACTTGTCGGTGCAGCCGGGTGATGGGGGGGCAGATGATTTCATACATACTGAAAAATTTGTACTGCTGGACCAGTACCGATACATTCGCGGCTATTATGATGGCACAGACGGTGCCGAAATGAAACGCTGCTCCGATGACATCGTATTGCTGCTGTTTGAAAATAAGCACAGGGAATAACGATATTTTTTGAGAATCTTGAACTAACGGATATGCTTACTCCTTTTATTACCAAAAATGATCCAAGGGCACGTTTACTGATCATAACGGTGTCCTTCGTAGTATTTGCAGCGGTAGCTGTTTTATCGAAGGTGAAACTTACATTACACCTGGGCTTTGATATACATTTGTTCGCATTGTTCAACGCCATTATCAATTCCATTGTATCAGTTTTGCTGGTGTGGGCTTATATAGCGGTGCGGCAGAAAAATTATCTTACTCATAAGCGGCTTATGCTTATAGCTATAGGGCTTTCGGTTACCTTTCTTATATTTTATATCAGTCATCACCTGCTTACGGACGAGACCAAGTTTGGCGGTGAGGGGCCTATCCGCTATTTCTATTACGCTATCCTGGCCACCCATATTGTGCTGGCGGCGGTGATCCTCCCGTTCATTCTATTTACTGCTTATCATTCCGCAACCGGTGAATATGGCAAGCATAAAAAGCTGGCCCGTTATACCTGGCCCCTGTGGCTTTATGTAAGTATTACAGGTGTGCTGGTCTATATCATGATATCGCCTTATTACGTACCTCAATTATAAAACAGAGGTTCTTATAAAGAGAATGGCCCCGCAATAAGCGGGGCCATTCTCTTTATTGAGGAAGCGATTATTATTGCTTCGTTATTTTAATTGTTTGTGTCCTTTCGTCATCACTATATTTCACGAGGTAGAAGCCTTTAGCCAGTGAGCTGAGGTCTGCTATGGCTTTATCATTAGCCATAGGCACTTCAACTATGGTACGGCCGGTAATATCTGTAACTGATATCATGCTATGAGCAGCCTGCCTGCCATATACCTGTACAGTGACTTTATCCTGTACGGGGTTGGGGTAGGCTACGACAGAGAAATCGTCCGGTTGTACTTGTTTCAGGTTGAGCGGAACATTACCAGTGTGTATATAGAAGCCGCTAAACCCGGTAACCGGGAATATAAGCTGCCACCATTGGTGTACAGGATCCCAGCTTACTGCAGGGTTAATAACTGTGTATGTGCCTGCAGAATAATTGCCGGGTTCAGTGCCTGTACCGTGGAATTGGGTGACCCTGATATTCCCCGTCTGTATGTAATTGGTAGGCATCAACGGCAGGCCCATAGTATCGGCCACAGCATTATATGCATCAAACTCGCTCTGGTAAGCATAAAGTGTAATGAAGCCAGTAGCCTCAGTTGCATTATTTGCAGGCTCTATATCGAAGTGGCGCTGTAAATAAGGCTGACCATTATACACCATTACATCGGGGTCGATGGTGACCGTTACGTTTGTATTGCCATCTACAGGGTTTTGCCATTGAGGCTCAATCGCAACCATAAGATTACAATTGGCATCCCGCACCAGGTTATTGCTATAGCCTGCTATCAACTGGCTTTTGCTTACACTATTGCCCAGGGAACCGGATAGGTATGGGCTGGCCGAGAAAGTAGTGATAGAAATATTGTTACTGGTCACAGTATCAGGAATGGCGCAGGTAGCATTGCTGACCATAGTACAGCTTATTACATTGCCATTTGTCAATGTGGTGCTTGTATAGGTGTTTTGGTCTGTACCCACATTTGTCAGGTTGTTGTGCCACATATAAACAGGTGCATCGCCCTGGTCTGTTCCAGTAGCCGTGAAGGTAACTGCTGACCCGGAACAAATGTTACTACCGGGATCAGCGGTGATTGTTACTGTGGGTACTACAACGGGGATGATAGTGACCGTAATGCTGTTACTGCTAACAACTGCCGGCGGAACGCAAGGATTGCTGCTGGTAAGGTCGCAACTGATCACATCTCCATCAATGAGCGTGTTATCAGTATATGTTGCTGTATTACCACCTACAGGGTTGCCGTTCTTCATCCATTGGTACGTGGGCGTAGGCCCGCCATACTGAACGGTGCTGCTGAACACCATAGGTTGACCCGCACAACCTGTATCACTTGGCGTACTGATATTAATCGTTGCTGCCAGTGGTGGTGTTATGGTCATTGTAATATCATTGCTGGCGGCGGTTGTTGGTGTAGCGCAGGGTGCATTGCTTGTCAGTGTACATGCTACAACGTCACCGTCATTGAGTGCATTGCTGGAATATGTGGAAAGATTACCTACCGGATTACCATTTACGGTCCATTGATAAGATGGGGCAGGGCCGCCATTCGTTAATGTAGCAGTAAAGGTGACGTTGGTGCCCACGCAGACATTATTCCCCGGGGAAGCGGAGATCGATATTGTTGGTGTTACCAGTGCATTGATGGTCAGGTCGGTTCCGTTATCTGCGCCGATCAATGCCACATTGCTTGATGTGGTCCTGATGCGATAGCCTGTTCCTGGAGGCTGTGCCACTGGAATAGTGCAGTTGATGGTGCCACTGGTAGCAGTACTTGCGAGTGAACCAATAACGGTCGGTGTGGCAAAAGAGCCGGTAGCATCGCTAAGCTCCACATTGAACACATTGCCTGCATTGAGCGTAAGGCCTGTAGAACTGTAATCGATGGATAAAGCATCGCCTGCGCACCATGGGGAGCCTGTAACTGTAGTAGTTAGGGTGGAAAGCGGGAAATTATTTACGTAGAAAAATATGTTTTCCCATAAGTTGGTACTTTGAGGGCTGGGACTCCAGAAATTGGGCTGTGTGCAGCCGCCAAAGAACACCACGCCATTACCCCATAATTTATAACATAAAACAGAGCGCTGGTTTGCAGCGAAGGCCTGGTCGTATAACAGGCTGGTAAGACCAGTACCCGTAATATAGGCATGAGCAAAAGCGCTACCCGTATAAGTAGTTGCTGTTGGCAGCATAGGTCCTAGGAATATATCATTTGTCGGAACAGTAGTGGTAACACTATTGGCATATGAAGGGTAATTTAATTGGGTGCTGCTAAATCCCCATGTCTGGTTAGTACCATAATTGGGTGCTGCATTCATAAATAAGCGCCCGCCATTACTTACCCAATTCTCTATCGTTGTGATATTGGCATTGATAAAGTTGGGCATATTGCTGTTGCCATCGCTGCCTTCAAGCATTACAAAAGTGGTAGTGGGTGCAAATATGGTTGCCGCCGGTGTACTGGTACTGCCTAATGTCCAGCCGCCGGCCCCAAAAACTGCTGTCATACAGGTTTGGTTCGTGGTTTGGCCCCATGGGTTATTGTCCTGCACATAATATGCACCTGCTGATGCATTATAATGCGGTAACAAGGATAAAAGCAGTAAAGTAAAGAGCTTCATCCTGAACGATGCAGATCTGTTTTTAGAAAAGTAAAATTTAGTTACCATATACAGTTTGTTTAATTATTATTGCCTAAATGAAATTTTAATCCAATTTTATAACTACTCACCAGGTAATATAAGGATAATTTAATTTTAAGTATAGGTTTAAATTTAGGAACATTATTCGGTTTGGATAAATTGAAAATTAATACAACTATATACCTTTTTTAGTTAGTTACATATAGGTTCAGTTAGTGTTTAATTTATTTTTGTAATGCAAGCGCCTGCCCTTCAGGGGAATAAAGAAAATGAGGGGCCGTCAGGCCCCTCATTTTCTTTCAAAAAAGTTATTACTTTTTATTGTTTTGTGATCTTCAATGTTTCTGATCTGTTGTCGTCGCTATATTTCACCAGGTAGAAACCTTTAGCGAGTGAACTGATATCCGCTATGGCCTTATCGTTTGTCATTGATACCGTTACAATGGTTCTGCCAGTGATATCCGTAATAGATATTTTACTGTTATTGCCCCTTGGACCAAATACCTGTACGGTAACCTTATCCTGTACAGGGTTAGGATACGCAACTACGGAGAAATCATCAGGCTGTACCTGCTTCAGGTTGAGCGGGAAATTACCGGTGTGGATGTAGAAACCACTAAACCCTGTTACAGGGAATACCAGTTGCCACCAGTGGTGAGCGGTATCCCAGCTTACTGCAGGATTGATGATTGTGTATGTGCCTGCTGAATAGTTACCGGGTTGTGTACCTGTACCATGGAACTGGGTCACTCTTATGTTGCCTGTGTGGATAAAATCAATAGGCATCAAAGGTAATCCCATGGTATCTGCAACTGCATTGTATGCATCAAATTCGCTTTGATAAGCGTAAAGAGTAACAAAGCCCGTGCCTGTAGAGGCATTGTTTGATGGTTCTATGTCAAAGTGGCGCTGTAAATAAGGTTGCCCATTATAGACCTGTATATCCGGGTCTATGGTCACTTTAACATCAGTGCTGCCATATACCGGGTTTTGCCATTGAGGCTCTATGGTAACCATTAAGTCACAGTTAGCATCGCGGATAACATTTTTCACATAACCTGTAACCGAGTAATTCTTAGTAATGGTATTGCCGATACTACCGGAAAGGAAAGGACTGGCAGCAAATGTGGTAATAGTTACTGTATTACTTGTCAATGTAGAAGGAATAGCACAAACAGCATCGCTGGTCATGATACACCTGATCACATCTCCTGCCACCAGGTTCAGTGCAGTATAAGTGGATTGATCGGCGCCTACTATATCTACGTAATTCTTTTGCCATTGATAAGTAGGTGAAGGGCCTGTATTGGTTGCAACAGCTGAGAAGTTTACCGGCGAACCTGCACAAATATTGCTATCTGGGTCAGGCACAACCATTAGTGTAGGTGTAACGGGGGGCACCATTGTCATTGTAATGGCGTTACTGGTATCGACAGTCACCTGAACACAGGGATCGTTACTGGTAAGTACGCAATAAATAACATCACCGGTATTAAGGCCGGCATCTACATAAGTAGATGAGTTGCTGCCAACCACTACATTGTTTTTTATCCATTTGTAAACCGGAGTAGGACCACCACTGGTAATAGTACTATTAAAGGTTACGGGCAAACCTGTACATGCAGTTTCGCCCGGATTGGCAGTGATATCTATAGTAGGATTGCTGCCATAAGTTACACTTACAATGAATGTACTTGAATCGGCATTGCCATTGGAGCTTACCGCTTTGTATTTTACGGTAGTTATGCCGGCATTAAAATAAGTGCCGCTAGCATCGTTAACACCGTTACCGGTAGTTGCACCAGATAATGTATAGGTAATTACCGGGCATGCAGCGTTATTAACCGTAGGGGCAATATTGTTTACAATGTTGGTGCAGGCGTATACGTCTGCAGGACAAGTAACTATTGGATGAGAAGTGTCAATAACTGTAACGGTAAAAGAACAGGTTGCATAGTTACCAAGACCATCGTCCACCTGGTATGTTTCTGTAGTGGTTCCTATCGGGAAAGTTGACCCTGGAGGTAAACCTGCTATTAAAGTAGTGGTTGCATTGCCACCCGAGATGACCACCTGGCCATTACCTGTATTTCCCACAGAATTATTCTGGTTAGTACCTGAATTAAAGGAACCGCCGCCGCCGCCATTGCCGGGGAAGTGGTATGAACCACCACCGCCACCGTAGCCGCCGCCACCGCCGCCGCCGGCATTGCCGCCGCCGCCGCCGCCGCCATAGCCACCGTTACCACCTGTGCACGGTGCACCACCTGCACCACCATTGAGGAATGCAAGGCCGGGACCACCGCAGGACCCTAAGGCACCATCGGTATTGAAACCACCACCATTACCAGCATGAGGCGGGCCGCCTGGTGCATTGGTGGCACCGTTTCCGTTGATACCGCCAACACCATATAAGGTAAGGTACGCCGGGCTATAACCATCTACACCGTTGTTAGTGGTAACTGCATCCATGCCTATGGTTGGAGCACAAATATTGCCGCCGCCACCACCCGCTACAATCAGGGGCGTATTGGTGCTGGTAGTAACAAAAGAGCCACCACCACCACCTGCACCAAACCATGTGCCGCATACGGTGAAGTTAGTAGTGCCCTGGCCGCCTACTAATATTTTAAGCACGTCGCCGGGAGTAACGGTAACAGTTCCTTCCATTATAGCTCCGAGGCCGCCAACATTACCTCCCTGGCCGCCTTTGGCCGTGATGGTAAGAGATGTAACTGCAGGAGGCACAGTATAGTTTTGCATACTACCTGTGTAGTTAAAAGTTTGTGCTCCACATGGGTTAATACCCACTGGTGCAACAAAGTTCACTACTGCACCACATGTATTCGGATCATTACTTGTGGTAATGTTCCCGATACAAGTAATAGATGGACATTGCGCAAATGCATTGTTCATGATACACATCGCAAGGATGACAAAGAACATCCGCCTGAGTGTGTAGATTTTCTTGAATAGGACTACCATTTTAATTTAAGAGGTTGGTTAAAAAAACTATCATAATTGTATGTTAAATTAAGATATAGTTTTCGCAAATCAAAAAAAAAGATGATTTATTTATTTTGTGCTGGCTGTTCTGGTAAAAATTAACTGCTAAAAAAGGTGTTTTTTTAAAATGTTTTGTGGTTCCCCCCATATAATTTATTACTGCTTTTTGTCAATAGGAATCCCGGAAAAAAATACCCCGATGATCATCATCGGGGTATTTTTGAAAAAGGATTAATGACTGTTAGCGCAGTAACGTGATATTACCATGTTTCTTTTCCTTGCTGCCATCGGCATATGTCACATCTATTACATAGGCATATACATCAGACCCGGCGGCTTGTCCTTTATAGGTTCCATCCCAGCCTTTGGCCATATCATCCGTCTCGAACACCATATTGCCATAACGATTGTATATGCGCATATTGACTGTTTGAACACTGAATCCGCGCAGGAATAATATATCGTTATTGCCGTCGCCATTGGGTGTAAATGCTTTGGGCACATCTACCAGTTTCAATATGTCGGCAATAAGGGTTTTACATGTTGTCGAGGTACAATCTATTGTGTCGGTGACCGTAAGGCATACGGTGTAGGTGCCGCCCACCTGGTATTGTTTTTCGGGGTCTTTATCCACACTATATGTGCTATCGCCAAAATCCCATTGATAAGAAACAATACCACCCTGGGAAGTATTGGTGAAATAAACAGGTTTATTTTGTTTCGGTACTGCAGGATTATAAACAAAATCGGCAACGGTCCAGTAATGCAGTACTTCATTATAGGATAATGTGTCGTGACAACCGATCTGGTTGATAAGTACCAGCCGTATGGGATTAGGTTCGTTTTGACTGAAGCTGTGTGTAACCGGGTTTTCAGCAGATGTATCTGTACCCGACTCATTAAACAGCCACACAAGACGGATGATCGTATCGCCACTAACATGTACAGCTTCTACTTTCGCTGTTCTGCAATCGATAGTGGAGTCTGTAATTACATAGTCCATGGGAAGGGACAGGTCCTGTATGGAAAAGGTAGCCATATAAGAACACGTATCAGCATCAGTAATCGTACAGGTATAATTACCTGCTGAAAGGTTTGAGGCTGTAGAGGTAGTAATGCTACCCGGTGACCACTGGTAAGTATATGGCGGGTTACCCCCTGTGGCTGTTACACTGGCCTGGGCATCGTGATGGCCGAAGCAAAGTATATCGGTATGCGATACTGTAGCAGATATAGGCGGTGTTTGTACGATAGTAACAATAACAGGTTCGATACAACTATCATGATCGATCACGGTGCAGGTATATGTTCCTGTATTAAGTCCGTTGATAGTTGCCGTTGTGTCACCAGTAGACCATATGTATTTGTAAGGTGCAGTACCTCCGGAGGGATTTGCCGTAGCGGAACCCGTTACATGGTTACAGTTAAGATTAATTTGCGTACTGGATGAAGTAAGTGGAGGTGGGTTGATGATGTTAAATACCTGCTGTACTACGCAGTTATTCGCATCGGTAATGGTGCAGGTATAAGTGCCTAATTGCAGGTTTGTAATAGAAGGGGTAGTGCCGGCAACCGGCGCCCAGGAATAAGTATAAGGAGGGGTGCCTCCTGTGACCGAAACCGCAGCAGTACCTGTTGCGTAGGCACAGGAAATATTGTGCTGATCAGGCGTAATGATAATTGGTGTACCGGTAGTTACTGTGATCGTACTCACAACCGAACAGCTATCATTATCATAAACCGTGCATGTGTATGTGCCGGCTGCGACACTATCTATCGTTGCCGTGGTCTCGCCTGTAGACCAGAAATAATGGTAAGGCTGTGTACCCCCTGTTACATTCATGGTCAACTCTCCTGTATTGGCGCATTGCCCGTTATTTTGTATAATGGTTGCTGCAAGGTTCGAAGCATTTACAATATTGAAGGTTTGCGTAGTGACACAGTTGTGTGCATCTATCATGGTACATGTATAGGTACCCGCTGTTAAATTCGTAGCCGTATCATTCGTGCCGCCAAAGGGCAGCCATGAATAAGTAAAAGGAGGTGTACCACCGGTAATTGTTACAGCTGCGCTGCCCGTAGGACTGTGACAGCTTATATTACGTTGCCATGTGTTTACGATCGTTTGCCCGGGCTCTGTAACATGAAATATATGTGTGAACGTATCATTGATCGCATCGGTAAGATACAGTGTATAAGTGCCCGCAGTAAGATTTGATACGGTACTGGTGGTATAATTGCCCGGCATCCATAAATAGCTATAGGGTGGTACCCCTCCATGAGCCACCGCACCCAGTGCTCCCGTATTACCGCCATAACAGTTAACATTGGTTTGCGAAAGCGTAGCGGTAAGAAATTGAGGGATGAGCTCTACCTTGATCTCGTCGAAGTAATAATAAGCATTCAAGCCTGCATTGTTCAGGTTCATTGCCTGCACATTTGTATGGATGTTGTCCTGGAAATTGCCTATTACTATAAATTTGTATGCAGAATCTGCATAGAAAGAGTCCTTAAGCGTTACCCAATTGACGCTGTCCGTTATGATGCCATAGCCCGAATAATCTATTTGTGGTAGAACATTGATGGGACCCGAGATATTAGTATCGCCATAGCCAAACTGGTGAAAGAAGACACCAAAGCCGTCGCATGCATATCGCTCACCTTCTGCCCTTGATACATGGATAGATACCCTGTAATAGTTGCCGGCAGTAAGCCATGTTAGATTCCCCATCAGGTATTCACGGTAGTTTGAGGATGCATACATATAGCCACCGGCATAGGCATTGCCATTATATGCTGCCTGGTAACCAACAAAGTTGGTAGGGATACCTACGTCTACAACATTGCAGGTGTTAAAGTAGTCGGAGGTGCCTTGTGTTGAGCGTTCCCATTCCGAACAGTGGGCATAGTTAAGTTCACTATAACTAAAAGGACAGGACACCAGGACATCAAATCCCGGGTTGTGCACCATATTTTGCCCGGGGGAGGCAAATGATGCAGTCAAAAGGCTTAAGATAATAAAGAGGCGTTTCATGTTATTTTGGTACAGATATTTTCTATACTTAAAAATAACAAATATTTTGCTAAAATATTAACTTCTCTTCATACTACCTCAGTAAAGAGATACTTCCGCTGACCTGTTTGGTTGTTCCGTCATTGAAAGTAGCCTTGAGGGTGTAAGCATAAGTTTCCTCTGCCTGGGGCTGTCCTTTGTAGGTTCCATCCCATCCTTTGGCCTTGTTATCGGTCTCAAATACCAGGTTGCCCCATCGGTTGTAGATGCGCAGCCTGAGTGTTTTGATCCTGTAGCCGCGCACATAGAGCACGTCATTGACCCCGTCTCCGTTAGGACTGAAAGCCGAAGGCACGCCCACTGTTTTGC